>PVML01016816.1_pt1 | contig 843963 bp, 673 predicted proteins | sample 1853371 | NCBI WGS metagenome assembly PVML01 (sample SAMN08533508, study PRJNA380276) | Human gut metagenome, whole genome shotgun sequencing project. | isolation source: participant 1, chromium library | host: Homo sapiens | collected 2017 | reverse complement strand
TGCAGGGGGGCGCTGATATAAATGCAGGAAACTATCATACCAATGTTTTTCAAGAAAATGATAAATCGGATAAGTCCATATCATAGATTTATTTAGTACCTTTGCCGTCCTATTTATATAAAAAGAGAAAATGAGTAAAGAATACACACTCGCAGATTTCACAGATATTTTCGATTACTCCACAGGCTGGTTCAGCGACAGTAGCATTTGTAGTCTATTCTATCAGATATTCAAACGATTCCCTTCTATGAAAATGGTGAAATATAAAGTAAACCAAGATTTCCTGAAAGAAATCAAAGAACTTTATCAGCAAGACGATGCGTTCGATATATTCGAGCATATATATTGCAATCATTTTGAGAATGAAAAAGAGGAAGAGGAGGAAGAAGAAGATACATCTACAAAAGAGTTATATGATTGCATCGTTATCTGCAAGAAGAATTTAATGATTGGCTATTTTGATAATTGCATAAAAATAGCCTATTCCAATATTGATAAGGAAGAAATCGATCGTATCAATCAAATTTGCGAAAACCACAAAAAGGAGAATGAGAAACTGAACAACCTATTTATAGTAACATACGCTCATAACTACTTCAGCCTGAAACAATCGCAAATCAATAAGCCGGCCATTCAGATTGACCGCCACTATAACAATGATTTTGCTCCCGTAGCCGCTGAAATCGAAAACTTCCTATTAGAGGAGAATAAAAGCGGTTTAATCATTCTGCACGGGAAACAAGGTACGGGGAAAACAACTTATATCCGTCATCTTATCAATCTCGGAAAAAAGAGAATGATTTATATGAGCGGCGACCTGGTAGACAAACTTTCGGACCCTAGCTTTATCACTTTTATCCGCCAACAAAAGAATTCGATCTTTATCGTAGAAGATTGCGAAGAGTTATTGTCAAGCCGCAACGGAAGCAACCGCATGAATGCCGGACTAGTCAACATACTGAATATCAGCGACGGACTATTGAGTGATGAATTATGTATCAAATTTATCTGCACATTCAACGCTCCACTAAAAGATATTGACGAAGCCTTGCTTAGAAAAGGACGTCTGGCTGCCCGGTACGAATTTAAAGACCTGACAACCGACAAAGTAAACCAACTAATAAAGGAAGAAGGGCTGGATATCCCCCAACAGACACAACCTATGACACTGGCTGAAATCTATAATTACGAAGGCATGGATTTCTCTTTAGGAAGAAAGCGGGTAGGATTCTGAACAAATCCTCCAAAGTAGAACTTTTAAAGAAAAATCGACTATTATTATTGCGAAATATAAGTATCTATATTTTACCTATCAACAAGAACGATTTGATATTTTTATACGTTTATTATACGTTAAAAGAGTTGCCCTATTACGGAGCAACTCTTTTAAATATTAAACTTCTTAAGTTCAAACTTTGCATGTGATACCTTATATCGACATTTTCTTACTTACAAGTTAACGGAAATCCAAAGATACTCACTCGCAAAATCTGTAATTATCCAAAGCTAAAAGGGAAAGTGCTTTCATCAGATAAAGCAATTAATCCGTTCTTTCGCTGGATACAAATTTTGTTTTCTCTTGCCAGCCAACCGGCGGCTAATGCTGTACTTTCTACGCTTAGGTTTAATCTTCTTGCCAATTCAGGTATTGAAATTTCACCAATTTCTTTCAGGGCACACCAAACTTTTCCGGCATTGTTCCCTACAATTGTTTTATCCATGGCTATTTTTATTAATAATTTGGTTACAATATAGTCATTTTAATAATTGTTTATAACAAAACCAACTTTTTTGTTTTAGTTTTTGACATTATTTAAAACAAAGAAATCAATTTCGCGTCTAGTGATTAAAAACTTGGTAATAATTCGTACCATAACACCACTAAAAGGAACATTATATATCAAAATAAATTCTCAAAACAGGAATCGGGCAATCACAGAAAGAAAATAGGAAATTGACATTTCCGCAATATCGGACAAGTCATTTCGCTTTTTTACCAATACCTTTGCGGAGTGAAATACCAGAATAAGTTATGCAACAGAAAAAAACAACGAAAGAAGAATATCAAAAGTGCGTAAATGTTGTAGTGGAATACATCAACCAACATTTGGGAGAAGACATTGATTTAAAATCTCTGGCCAGAATTTCAAACTTTTCTCCTTTTTACTTTCACCGGATCATGAAAGCTTTTCTCGGTGAACCGATTGGTACGTTTATTGTCCGGACGCGGACAGAAGCTGCCGCACGTCTACTCCGCTACTCGGATGTTCCGATTGCCGACATAGCCTATCGGATTGGTTACTCTTCTCCTTCTTCGTTGTCGAAAGTGTTCAAGCAATTTTATGGCATTTCACCTTTAGAGTATAGAAACAATAAAAACTTTGTAATTATGAAACCAGCGATTATCAGGCCAGACCTGGAACTAAAAAGAGAGATCAGAAACGTTTCCGAACGGAATGTGATTTATATCCGTCTCACCGGCGATTACAAACTGAATGATTACGGTGGCACCTGGGGCCGTTTATTCCAATTCATCAAAGAACAACAGTTGCCGATGGGAGATTTCAGCCCGCTTTGCATCTATCACGATGATCCGAAAGTGACACCGGCAGAAAAACTGCGTACAGACGTATGTATGGTAATGCCTGTAAAAGTAGCCCCCAAAAGTGATGTCGGATTTAAGGTGATCCCGGCCGGACGTTATGCTATCTTCTTGTATAAAGGTCCGTATGACAATTTGCAAGCTGTGTATGATACGATTTACGGAAAGTGTCTGCCCGAAATGGAATGTACGCTGCGTGATGAAGCCAGCGCGGAACGTTATCTGAACAATCCATGCGACACTGCTCCCGAAGAGTTGTTGACGGAAATTTATATTCCGGTAGAATAATCGGGGCAGGCGAATGGCGGAATAAAGAGAATGAATAAAGATGTGATTTAACGTCTGACTTTAGGGGGCAATGCAAAGCCCTGATAAGTCTATCTTTTAGACGCGGATGACACGGATTTAGCAGATTTATAATCTTCTTATCCGTGTCATCTTGCGTTATCCGCATCTAAAAGCACATTATTATGCCATGACAGGCTGCCTTCCTCTCTCCTACCTGTTATTTTTCAGCATAAATGCCAATGCGGTTTCCTTCACTATCCATGAATACGGCAAACCATCCTTTGCCGTCTGCCTCGATCTTTGTTTTGGGAATGACTACTTTCCCACCTTTCAAAAGTACTTTTTCCAACGTCTGTTCTATATCCTCACAGTTGAAATGGATAAGCACTCCATGCGATGAAGGAAGAAAGTCGAAATTTGAAGCATAGGAGATAGCGCCGACAGTTTCACCTTCTTCGGTGAAACAAGCCATTTTTTCTGTTTCACATTCAAAAGTCGGAAGTTGCATACCTAACACTGTTTCGTAAAAATCGACTGCCCGATGGAAATCGGAAGCAGGAATCTCAAAAAATGCAATGAGTTTTTTCATCTCGTTTCTTTTTTATCGTTACTACTAAGCCTTTGCAAAGACACCGCAAAAGTAGGGTAACACGAGGAAGCCTGATAGGAAAAAAGGGACATCTTTAAAGTTCGGAGAAATAATCGGAATAAGGAGCGCAGACCGAAAGATACTCGGCAGGGGTATAACCGGAAAAGAGTTTGAATTCCTTTATCATGTGAGACTGATCGGAGAAGCCACATTCATAAGCTACTTGTACAAAAGGGATAGTGGCATCCTGCTGCAACATTGACAATGCCCGCTGCATACGGACAATGCGAATAAATTCTTTGGGGGTAGTGCCGACATAATCGGCAAAGATACGCCCAAACTGCTTACTACTCAAACATGCTGTTTCCGACAGATGAGCAATGTTGATTTGCGGCTGGAGGTTTATTTCATGAAACACAGCAGACATCCGCTTGAGGTTATACTCCGGAAGGGTGTATAATCGACGAAGAAAAAACTGTTCGATCAAACGAATAGAAACGGCATTATCAGAAGTGTCAGTGACCTGTTTCACCAAATCCGACAGTTCTACATCTTCCATCGCATCGGTATCTACATTTTGTCCGTGAAACAGATGGCTGGGAATATGAAACAATGCTTTGACTGCATAAGGCTGGAAAACAACAGTAATCATTTCTATCCTACCCGTCGACTGTACATCCGAGAAGCCGACCGATTGTCCGGAAATGAAGGATTGAGGTTGTAGTTCCGACCCGCCCGACAAAAGGAGTTGTTTCCCTTTATGAAATACCAGTTGCATACAGCCAATAGGCAGAGTCCGTTCGGAAACCGGAGTCACTGAATCGTCTTGCAATATCCAGTAATGCCGTATATATGGAGCAAGCGCCAAACAGGGTTTTATGAGTTGAAATGATTGCATAGAGCAAAGATATTATTTCTTAATTCAAATGCAAAAGTAAAGTTCCTGTTTAAAGAGGTATAGTAAAAAAAGGACTTTTTATAAAAAGACGGCAAACCTTTTCTTAATAAAAAAACATCCTCTGTTTGAAAGAGCATGATTGTAGCTCACATTCAAACAGAGGAAGATTCTTTAGATAACGGAAAGTCCGTATTCGTAGGCCTCCGATATCGCATTATAGTCCTCGTCGGAATAGCTACCTTTATCTCTGGCTTTCTGCATATCTTTCATAAATGATTCTACGGAAGTCAGGAAGCTATAATAATTCTCCTGTTCTTCATCATAACCTGTGACAGCAGGAAGTTTCTTTGCAGCTTCGAGTTCTTTCTTCAGTTCGGCCATCTTCATATCAATACGCATACCATCCAGCGCATGTTTGCGTGAATAGAGATTCATGATGCTTTGCACGGTGCCGGACATCTTACGCATGGCCATGATTTGATCTTTCAACGGTTCATCGGCAAGCAGTTCTTTTTCAGCTTGTTCTGTCAGAGGGCTTAGAATATCAAAGATCACTTGTTTATATTCCGACATTTCTACACTAAGCCGATAGTTCTCGTCGAGGAGCTTGCCGATCTTTGCAGTCTCTTTTGCCTGCTTGTAAGAGAGGAATTTATTAAAATTATCATAGAATTGCGTCCTTGCACTGAAAAGTCCTCGATAACTCTGCTTCAGATTCTGACGGACTTCTATATTAAAATAATCTCCCGGATCCATCAATTCCGCTGTATCTCTGGCAGATACTTCAGGTGGTGCAATCGGAGATACTTCAGGAACTTTTCCTGTCTGTTCCATATATCCCAAAACTGCATTTATGTCTTTCGCATTGGCTACATGCCTCAACACGATGAGCGATGTATGATAATAGTTTATCACTTTACTGGCATTGTCCAACTCCTCCGGAGCGGCAGAGGACGCAGCCTGTTTCTTGTTTCCTCCCGAACAAGAAACCAACAAAAGAGCACCTACAAGTGCTCCGAAAAATAAAATGTTCTTCTTCATAATGGTTCGTTTATTAAGTCTTTCGTACTATAACAATAAAAATCGTTTTTTGTTATAGACAAACAATGCATATTCGAGAAGTGTTCTACATGGTAGTAACTTAAAAATAAAACAGATATGGAACAATCATTTCAAAAAGGAGCTGTGCTCCATCTGGCTTCTCTCATCGAATATGCGGAAGGCGGCGTTATCAGCAAACAGTTAATCAAGAGTCCGGCAGGAAATATCACATTATTTTCTTTCGACAAAGGTGAAGGATTGAGCGAACATCGTGCTCCGTTTGATGCGCTCGTGCAGGTATTGGAGGGGGTAGCCGATATCACTCTAAACGGAACTCTATTCACTGTAAAGGCAGGAGAAAGTATTGTATTTCCGGCTAATGCACCGCATGCTCTTGTAGCAGTGGAGAAATTTAAGATGCTGCTAACGATGATTAAGGAATAAGCAATCAGCGTGTATAAAAACAAAAAATGGCTACTCATCACGAGCAACCAATCTTTTGTTAACCTTAAATCTAATACTTATGAAAAAAACACAGTACAAAGGTACCATATTTCAGATAAATAGCAAATTTCAGAGTCCAAACTGACGATATTATAACAGGGTTTAATACTCCGCGGAGCGTATTAACATTTCAGACTTCACACGTTAACATTTAACATATTCATTCACATAAGTTGCTTCCCGGATAAGTAAGAATAGAAAAAGGGCCAATCATGGAAACTAGATTGTTTTTTCGTAACTTTGAGCTATGATAATCAGTGCCAGCCGCCGGACAGATATTCCGAGGTAGATTGTTGGATAAGCAATATTCGTTGTTTTAGTCTTCCTGATCCGCACCTGACTTACAGGCATAAAAAAAGGCTATCTATCCCAGACAGCCAATCTTTTGTTAACCTTAAATCTAATACTATGAAAAACACAGTACAAAGATACGGACTTTTCGGTTATCTCCAAATTTTCGGCCCAATGCAGCGTATCTTATAACATGGTTTAATAGAATCTGAACCGTATTAACAAATAAGCGGTTAAGCATTAACATTTAACAGTTTTCTTAAATAATCAGGGCATAAAACCGGAGGAGATGCAAATGTTTTCCAATCGGACACCTTATCTTATTAAAGAGCGTTTATGAGGTCTAACAAATTCCTCTGCCAGCTGTTTCTAATAGAAGGTAACCATCAAATTCACAATATATGAACAGATTCGAAAATAAAGTAGTTGTCATCACCGGTGCTGCCGGTGGTATCGGCGAAGCAACCACACGCCGCATTGTCTCCGAAGGGGGCAAAGTAGTCATCGCTGACCATTCTGAAAAAAAGGCGGAACAGCTTGCCAACGAACTTACTCATGCAGGGGCCGACGTGCGCCATGTCTATTTCTCCGCCACCGAACTCCAGAGTTGCAAAGAGCTGATTGATTTTTCTATGAATGAATATCAACGAATAGATGTACTGATTAATAATGTAGGAGGAACCGATCCCAAACGTGACCTTAACATCGAGAAGCTGGATATCAATTACTTTGACGAGGCATTCCACCTGAATCTCTGCTGCACTATGTACCTTTCTCAACAGGTCATCCCTATCATGACTACCAATGGCGGCGGAAACATTGTCAACGTAGCTTCCATAAGCGGACTTACTGCTGATGCTAACGGTACATTATATGGTGCCAGCAAAGCGGGCGTCATCAACCTGACGAAATACATCGCTACCCAAATGGGAAAGAAAAATATCCGCTGCAATGCCGTAGCCCCGGGATTGGTACTTACCCCCGCGGCATTGGATAACCTGAATGAAGATGTACGCAACATCTTTCTCGGCCAATGTGCCACTCCTTATTTAGGAGAACCGGAAGACGTCGCAGCTACCATCGCTTTTCTGGCTTCGAACGATGCAAGGTACATCACCGGACAAACAATCGTCGTAGATGGTGGCCTGACTGCTCATAATCCGACAGTAGCGTTATCATAGAACATAACTTTAATACAATGAATAAAATGACAATAATGGGAATATGGCTTCTTTCGCTATTTATCAATAGCGGATGCAACCGGGAATTAGTAGAATAGACAGTAATGATCTTAAAATATCTATCGAAAAGGGGGAAGAGTGGATGCATGATTTTCCATTGTTTCTGGGTTTCACAATGACTTTACCCATGCATTCATTTCGTTAATAGCTTCTAGTGAAGACGGAAGCTCCTGCTTAGTCTGCAAAGCATCAGGACGAAGATCGACGCGCACATACCCCCAGCCGTCTTCGTCGATTTGCAGATAGCCACACTTCCTGTACTCTTCCAGGCAACTGTCAGAGCATCCTCCGTAAAAGTCACATTGAAGTTCATCTTCCGACGTTTTTTTATTGGCAATGAATGAACTTACACCCACCCAGACAAAATCGTCCAAATCAACCTCAAAATAATCCCCTCCTCCCCGATTGAGTGCGGCAACTTCCGCCAAACGTCCTTCGGGAAGCATCTTGTAAACGCGGACATAACATTCTTCCTTATACGGATTTTCATCTACGACAAGGAAAAGACCGGATTTTCCACAGAATAAAGGGGTATCTATACTACGATATTCGTAAACTTCTCCTGTAACATCACTCATCACAAAATAGCCCCAGCTCTCAAACCCTGAATAGTGAAAAAAATGCAGACCGTAATCAGACTGATACCCATCATAGTACCATTTTATAAATCCATCTTCATCTTCTTTCGCCGGAGAATTCAGCAGTGCGAGTTCCCCCTTTTTCCAGCGCACGGACAGTTTATTCTGATTGTCTGTATAACGCCCTTTACCAGAATCAAGCTGTTTATTACAACTATCCGCCTTCATATTCGTATATTCAGCAAATTCAAGTTTTTTCACGTCTGCCCCTGTATTGCTATACATACGCAAGGAGATCATTCTTCCACTATGATAGTCATACATACTCTTTTCAATCCGGTTGCCTTCTTCAGAATAAATTTCAGTCATGACACCCGGCACGCCTTTCTCCGAGTACGGATAACTCTCGAAACGACGTAGCCGCCCGCCAGAATAATTCCTTATATCCAGCCGCTTTTGAGTTCCGACCGTCACAATGCTTCGTTTTACAGAATCACACTTATCATCCATGAAGTATATCGGCTCATCGGAATCCTTTTCAAAATATTTTCGTTTCAGAAGATACTTTTTGCCGTTCTCCAATGCATAAATTTCTTGAATGTAATAAAAGGGAGTCCCTTCTGATGCCTGATATTTATACTCATACCAGTCGGGAGCCTCCGCTACCCCGTCAGGGTCATTATAAGCGTATTCCGAATGGCTATAATACCAACATTCGGTCGGTAACACTTCCTGATCGTCAATATAATGATTAACCTGCCATAGATGTCCGTTGGCATGCCATCTCATTTCCTCTCCGTTTAGCTTCCCATCTTTATAGTGTTCAAACCAGTCCGGCTTTCCATCATAATACCATCTCTGACGTACTCCATTAAGTTTACCTCGTGTAGCCTGGTAAAAGATATGGGGATATCCGTTGGAATAATAAGATTGATAAAGTTCACAAATACTGTCAAGAGTGATTATACGACTTGTCATACAATGGGAAGAGATACTGTAATGACGCACCGTATCGTTCTTTATTCCGTCTTTATAAACAACTACCGAATAATAGGGTTCCGACACAAAAGAATCAGTCGAGCGAAAATAAAAGTGCTTATAAGCACCGTTCATCAATGAGTCCTTGTAAAAACAACGTTCCACGCCATCTACTTGTTTCCGGCAAATACTGTCGGAGTCATAGACCTTCAAAGAAGATGCTTCCGGTTCTTTTAGCAATGATTCGGAAAGCGTATCAGGAATAATCCAATCACTTCCTTTATAAAAATCCATAGAGAAAGCTTCGGAAATAGCAGTAGTTTTTTCGCTTAAAGCGTTTTCCTGTGTTTCCTGATTCGTGGAAGAAGATTGCGAAGTTCCTCCGGTTTTTCCGCCACATGATAACAACAGTAATACGCAGCTATATACCAAAGCGTTTTTCATACCAAATATCTTTTATTTAATACATAATTACGGCAAAATTAATGATAATATCAGATAATCAGGTATAAATCGATCCCAAAAATGGAATAATTATCTGTCAGCAGGCTATTATTTCGTTCAACAAATACTAACTTTACAACGTTATTAATAGAAAAGAACGAACGTCATGATTGTTAAAACACTACTAGATACAGACCTCTATAAGTTTACCACCTCGTACGCTTATATCAAACTGTTCCCCTATGCAATGGGTACTTTTAGTTTCAATGACCGGAACGAAACAAAGTATACCGAAGCTTTTCTGGAAACACTCAAGGCAGAGATCAAGAATCTTAGTCAGTTGAGATTCACGGAAGAGGAGTTGGAATACATGACGAAGAATTGCAGATTTCTCCCGAGAGTCTACTGGGAGTGGTTGTCTTCTTTTCGTTTCGACCCGAATAAGATTGATATTCATCTGGATGAAGCCTGTCATCTCCACATCGAAGTGACTGACTTGCTTTATAAAGTGACTTTATATGAAGTGCCTTTGCTCGCTATTGTTTCTGAAATCAAAAACCGGTTCTTCGGCCATGTAGCAGACATGAACGGGATTCTTTGCAAACTGTCGGAGAAAATAGAGTTATCGAACCAACATCAGCTCCGCTTTTCAGAATTTGGTACACGGAGAAGATTCTCTATTGATGTGCAGGAAACTGTTATCAAAAGACTGAACGAGACAGCGCAATATTGCACCGGGACTTCCAACTGCAACTTCGCAATGAAATATGGAATGAAAATGATGGGGACTCACCCTCACGAATGGTTTATGTTTCATGGAGCACAGTTCGGATATAAACATGCCAATTATATGGCACTCGAAAACTGGGTGAATGTTTATGACGGTGATTTGGGTATCGCACTTTCCGATACCTATACTTCCGGCATCTTCCTTAGTAACCTTAGCCGTAAACAAGCTAAACTTTTCGACGGTGTGCGCTGCGATTCCGGTAATGAATTTGAGTTTATCGACCGACTGGTTGCCCGCTACAAAGAGTTGGGAATCGACGCGACAACCAAAACCATCGTATTCAGCAATGCCCTCGACTTTACAAAAGCATTAGACATTCAAGAATACTGCAAAAACAAAATCCGCTGCTCTTTCGGAATCGGCACCAATCTCACCAACGATACCGGGTTCGAACCTTCGAACATCGTGATGAAACTGACGCAATGCAAGATGAATGTCAATCAGGAGTGGAGGGAATGTATCAAACTGTCGGATGATGAAGGAAAACATACCGGCAGTCTTGAAGAAGTGCAGGCATGCCTGCATGAGTTGAGGTTGAACTAAATTATAACAATGTGGCACATATTTTCCGTAAGTTCTCCAAATGCGCTATAACATTCTTATCTTTTCGGGCAATCTGCATATTATATCTTGTCTGCATATTCATCAGCATTTCCGCATTTATATTGGTAGCAGCTTCAATCAATAAGGCAAAATCCGTAGATACAGGACGACGCCCATTCAATATATCATTCAACATCGTATAAGACACGCCTACCACTTCCGCAAATCGTTTCTGCGATATACCACGAGATTGTAATTCTTCTTTTATAATCTCTCCCGGATGCACCGGAATAAAAGAATACCCTAAGTTAGACATACTATTCTTATTTATAATGATTTGTTATGTCAATAATAGAACAAATAGTTATGATTGGTTCAGAGTCCGTAGTCGATATTTTAAATTCCAGTCGATATTGTTTATCAATCCGAATAGAGGAAATATCTTTTTTACTCCCTGTCAATACTTCATAATTCAACGAATTTAAAGGATAAAGCGCTTCTACATTCAATGCTTCAGCCAAAGTGACAATTCGCTTCACATAATTCCTTATTACTTGAGGTTGAAAACGATGCTTCTTATCGTTACATTTACCTTCATAATAAAGTTCTGAAAGATACTCCTTTTCAAACTCAATAACCATTTCTCTAATTATTACGACAGTACAAAGATAGTAGTTTTTCCAAGAATACACTAAAAAAGTGGATATAATGATAGCAGTTCTATCAAACTTAGTTAAAACCAAGAAGTATTAGATAAAAACTGCTATCACCTTATTAAAATAACTGTATCCAAGCAGCACAGTATACATGTGCTTTCTTTATACTATCTGTGACAAAAGTGACAAAATCCATATCCGTGGAGTTAGATTAAAATCTTTTTCAGAATTTGAATCCTTTCACTGCTTTTTCCAATCTTTCCAAAGGTAATTCGCCGGATTGCCGCCAAAGCTGTTGCCCTTTTCTAAAAAGAATAAAGGTAGGAGTCGACTCCACCGTATAAAAATCAGTAAGGGCAGGCTCCTGGTCGATGTCCACTTCCACCACTTCCAATGTTCCTACCATTAGTTTCTTGAACTCTTCAACAACCGGTTTCATGCGCTGGCAGTGAGGACACCACGTTGCGTAAAACTCTGCCATTACCCAATCACCGTTAGCCAGCTTCTCCTGGTTTCTTTCTTCACGAGCTATTTTCTTTTCTTTCATAATGAATATCTCCTTTTAATTAATAACTACCAACCTAACAATATCAGGAGAAAGATGGTTTAGAAAAGAAGCAAGGTTACACACAAATTAAAGAATCAAACCCGTTTACATTTCCCCGACCAACTATCCATATCCAAGCGAATCATCTCCGTACGATGAAAAGACTTCTCCGCATCATACTTTGCTCTTATCACTTTATCTTCCGGACTAAGGACAAGCATTGCACAAAATTGAAACTTTCGTGCAAAAAAGAAACATCCTATTCAATATTTATTTATCTTTGCCCCCCAAAATGGTTCAGAATCCGTATCCAACGGACGATGATTAATAGGGAACCGGGTGTAAATCCCGGACAGTCCCGCTGCTGTGAAACTCTGTTCAATGTCTTATAATTGAACTAATTTAACGCCACTGATGTTATTCGGGAAGGCAAATAAGACAAGAGTCAGTCAGAAGACCTGCCATTTTGTGTAAGACGCCCCTCTCCTCGTGGATTAGGAGAAAGAGTATCACTTGTTAAGCCCCAAATCAAAAAAATACTGTTTTTCGTCGGGTGGAGTATGTCCATTAGACGGGAAGACATTAATAAGTATGTACTTAATTGAAAAAAGTATGATAAAAAAAATCTTAGTAGCCAATCGCGGTGAAATTGCCGTAAGGGTGATGCGTTCCTGCCGGGAAATGGAGATAACGAGTATCGCTATCTTCTCCGAAGCAGACCGGACCGCGAAGCACGTGCTTTATGCAGACGAAGCTTATTGCGTAGGGCCGGCAGCATCCAAAGAGAGTTATCTGAATATAGAAAAAATCATCGAAGTGGCAAAAGCAGCTCATGCAGACGCCATCCATCCGGGTTACGGCTTCTTGTCCGAGAATGCCACATTCGCCCGTCGATGTCAGGAAGAAGGAATCATCTTTATCGGACCCAATCCGGAAACAATGGAAGCTATGGGAGATAAAATTGCTGCCCGTATCAAAATGATTGAGGCGGGAGTACCCGTAGTTCCCGGCACACAAGACAACCTGAAAAGCGTAGAAGAAGCCGTAGAGCTTTGCAATAAAATTGGCTATCCGGTGATGCTGAAGGCCTCTATGGGCGGTGGTGGAAAGGGTATGCGCCTCATCCACAGTGCCGAAGAAGTGGAAGAAGCATATACCACTGCCAAGAGCGAATCATTGTCTTCCTTTGGCGACGACACGGTTTACCTGGAGAAGTTCGTTGAAGAGCCTCATCACATCGAGTTCCAGATTCTTGGTGACAAGCATGGAAACGTCATTCATCTGTGCGAACGCGAATGTTCCGTGCAACGCCGTAACCAGAAAATCGTGGAAGAGACTCCTTCGGTTTTCGTCACTCCCGAACTGCGAAAAGACATGGGTGAAAAAGCGGTAGCGGCGGCTAAAGCTGTGAACTACATCGGTGCGGGTACTATCGAATTCCTTGTTGATAAACACCGCAACTATTATTTCCTTGAGATGAACACCCGCTTGCAGGTGGAACATCCGATTACGGAAGAAGTGATTGGAGTAGATTTGGTAAAAGAGCAAATTAAAGTTGCTGACGGACAAGTGCTTCAACTGAAACAAGAGAATATCCGGCAACGCGGGCACGCTATCGAATGTCGTATCTGTGCCGAAGACACTGAAATGAATTTCATGCCAAGTCCGGGTATCATCAAACAAATTACAGAGCCGAACAGTATCGGTGTGCGTATTGACAGTTATGTATATGAAGGATATGAAATTCCGATCTACTATGACCCGATGATCGGTAAACTGATTGTGTGGGCTACCAATCGCGAATATGCGATTGAGCGGATGCGTCGTGTTCTCCACGAATATAAATTGACCGGAGTGAAAAACAACATCAGTTATCTGCGTGCCATCATGGATACTCCCGATTTTGTAGAAGGTCATTATGACACAGGATTCATCGCCAAGAACAGCGAGTTTCTGCAACAACGGATTACGCGCACCAGCGAATATTCCGAAAATATTGCCCTGATCGCTGCTTATATAGACTATTTGATGAATCTCGAAGAGAACAACAGCGGTATGGCTGCCGACAACCGCCCTATCAGCAAGTGGAAAGAGTTCGGATTGCATAAGGGTGTGTTGAGAATCTAAATTTTAACAAAGAGAATTCAATTATGGAAATTCATATAGGAAACCGTGTGGCCGAAGTAGAACTGGTCAGCAAGGAAGATAACAAGGTAGTGCTCACCATTGATGGAAAAACGTTTGAAGCAGACGTAGTGATGGCAGAAAACGGTACTTGCAACATCTTGATGGACGGACGCAGTTCGAACGCACAGCTGATTCGCCGTGATAACGGAAAAAGCTATAAAGTGAATACGCATTATAGCAGTTTCAATGTAGAAATAGTGGACAGCCAAGCAAAATATCTGCGTATGCGCAAGAAAGGGGAAGAAGAACAGAATGACTGTATCATTTCTCCGATGCCGGGCAAAGTAGTGAAAATACCTGTTGCAGTCGGCCAGGAAATGAAGGCGGGAGACACCGCTATCGTTATCGAAGCCATGAAGATGCAGAGTAACTACAAAGTGACTTCAGACTGCCGCATTAAAGAAATTCTGGTTCAGGAAGGTGATAACATAACCGGCGACCAGACATTAATAACATTAGAACCGATTGCATAATATAAGAACGGATTGCATTATGGAAGAAATGAACAAAGCATACGCCACGTTCGAGGAACGTGACCGCATCGCTTCTCTTGGTGGAGGCGTTGATAAAATAGAGAAGCAACACGAAAGCGGCAAAATGACTGCTCGCGAACGTATTGAGATGTTGCTCGATAAAGGTACTTTCGTTGAACTGGATAAGTTGATGGTTCACCGTTGTACGAACTATGGCATGGATAAAAACAAAATTCCGGGAGACGGTATCGTTTCAGGTTACGGAAAGGTAGACGGTCGCCAAGTATTTGTTTACGCTTATGACTTTACCGTATATGGCGGCTCACTGTCTGCTTCCAATGCCAAAAAGATTGTGAAAGTACAACAACTTGCGTTGAAGAACGGTGCCCCGATTATCGCTTTGAATGATTCAGGCGGCGCACGTATTCAGGAAGGTATCGAAAGCCTTTCCGGTTATGCGGATATTTTCTATCAGAACACAATGGCCAGCGGTGTGATTCCACAGATTTCGGCCATCCTGGGTCCTTGTGCCGGAGGTGCTTGCTACTCTCCTGCCCTTACCGATTTCATCTTTATGGTGAAAGAAAAAAGTCACATGTTCGTGACTGGTCCCGATGTAGTAAAAACCGTGATTCATGAAGAAGTAAGCAAAGAAGAGCTGGGTGGCGCAATGACACATAGCAGCAAGAGCGGTGTGACGCATTTTATGTGCAACTCCGAAGAAGAACTGTTGATGAGTATCCGCGAACTGTTGTCTTTCTTACCGCAGAATAATATGGATGAAGCCAGGAAACAACCTTGCGCCGACGAAACCAACCGCGAAGACGCTTTTCTGGATACAATCGTTCCGGCAGATCCGAACGTACCATATGATATGAAAGACATTATCGAACGCGTGATAGACAACGGTTATTTCTTCGAAGTCATGCCGAACTTTGCAAAGAATATCATCATCGGCTTTGCCCGCATGGCAGGTCGTTCGGTAGGTATCGTAGCCAATCAGCCGGCTTATCTTGCCGGCGTTCTTGACATCGACGCCAGCGACAAAGCAAGTCGTTTTATCCGTTTTTGCGACTGTTTCAATATTCCGTTGATTACATTCGAAGATGTTCCGGGATTCCTTCCGGGATATACGCAGGAGAACAACGGTATCATCCGTCACGGCGCAAAAATAGTTTATGCGTTCGCAGAAGCTACTGTTCCCAAACTGACTGTTATTACCCGCAAAGCTTACGGCGGCGCTTATATCGTAATGAACTCCAAGCAGACAGGAGCTGATGTGAACTTCGCATATCCCAGCGCAGAAATTGCAGTGATGGGTGCAGACGGTGCAATCAATATCCTGTTCCGCAAAGCTGACGAAGCAACAAAGGCTAAGGAACTGGAAGCCTACAAAGAAAAGTTTGCTACTCCGTATCAAGCTGCCGAACTGGGATATATTGACGAAATCATTTATCCGAGACAGACTCGCAAACGTCTGATTCAGGCACTAGAAATGACGGAAAACAAAATGCAGACAAATCCGCCCAAGAAGCACGGTAATATGCCTTTATAACAACTAGATAAGGTGTGCATAAAGCACCCTCCCATCAAGACGGGCTTACATAGATTCTACGATATACTTTAGAATCTTTGTAAGCCCTCTTTTTATGAGTAAGTCTTTTTATATACACAAAAAAAACGGCACCTCGATTCACATCGCAGCACCGTCACAACACAAACACAAAATAAAACACGACAAAACTACTATGCAATCTTCCTGTCATGCCGGGGAGGCATACCTTGCTTGACTTATCTATATTCGCATACACACAAGAAGCTTTATCAGGCGATTTGCACAATAAATAACATACACTTCCGGATTTTGTTCATTGAATTGAGAAGATTTTATATCATAAAATGAGAAGAAAATGAAATAACGTGCTCTTAACGAATTCAAGAGAAACGAAAAAAAACGGCACCCCGATTCACATCGCAGCACCGTCACAACACAAACACAAAATAAAACACGACAAAACTACTATGCAATCTTCCTGTTATGCCGGGGAGGCATATTCACTAGCCTATATATATTCGCATACCTACAAGTAGCCATCAGGCGATTTGCATATATAAAACATTCAGATTTTTATTTTGTTCACGAAAGGAGAAGCAAAAATGTTATTTCTTCTCCTTGTAATCTTTCAGGAAGCCTTCCATCAGCCATTTTGCGAGTGCCTGACGATTGGAATTTATCACCAACCGACGCTGATCGAACGTATTCTGGATATTGCCCAACTCCACAAAAACGGAAGCGGGAGTGGTATGGGAAAGCACGTATAAGTTGCGCCCGCTCACTGTGCCGGAAAAACCCCGATTAGGCTGATGCTTATCATATTTTGACTCAAACGTATCTTTCATATTATTCGCCAATCGTTTGCTGTCTCCTTTTTTATTCGAATAATAGAAAAAGACATCCGTTTGTTTTCCCTTACTACGGCTATCGATATGAATAAAAATCGCCCTGCAATAAGAGTGATTCTTACGGTCTTTCCGGTAAAGGGCATTTATTTTATCACAACGTTGCTGAAGGCGTTGCACTTGATTTAAAGGAATTGCATCCCCCATACAAGTCTCACGTTTACTGTTCGACAGATACGAATCATCACGAATGCCATCTTTGGCATCTTGAATGATGATATGCACTTCGGCTCCTTCCTGCATCAGGTTACGTGCCAGACGGAGTGCAATATCATAAGCGTATTCATCTTCATGCAGTTCGTATCTACCCACTTTTCCAATAGCTCCCGGATCGGGACCTCCGTGTCCGCTAACCACATAGAAACAAGCACCGGCAAGACGGTTGGAAGTGACTTTCACATTAGCCAGTTGCTTTCCAAACAGAGGCTCATTGATGGTGGTTCCTATTTTTGTCGATTTAGCTTTTGAAGATTGCTTTGTCCCGGCGCCTTCGGAAGTTGTGTTCTTGGCACCCGTATTTTTGGCAGGAGTAGTCTTGGCAGAAGTAGTTGTCGATTTCTTTACCGGAGGAATAACATAAGTCACGCCTACTTTAAGCACATTATTCTTTCCCAGCTTCTGCTTATTCAACTCTATAAAATCGTCGTAATACTTCTTCGGAGAACGGTTGTGCCTCAACAGAAAAGAAGAGATGCCCTCACCCGCCTTCGGAGTTGCCTTCTGCTGCGCCCAAAGAGTTGTGCCCGAAAAAAGAAAAGCTAAGAATAAAAGAATATAGAGTTTATTTTTCATAACTACATTAACTATCTCCTTCGCAAGAGTTATCATTTCACTCATAAACAGGGCAAAAATACAATTATTTTCCCTACTTTTGCAGCATTAAAACATTTTTTGAAATAAAACATTAAAACCCGATAACATTATGGCAAAACAATTCAAACCGGAAACCCTGTGTGTACAGGCTGGATGGACGCCTAAAAAAGGCGAACCACGCGTATTGCCCATCTATCAAAGTACAACTTTCAAATACGATACCAGCGAGCAAATGGCCCGCCTGTTCGATTTGGAAGACAGTGGTTACTTTTATACCCGCCTGCAAAATCCAACGAATGACGCCGTTGCCGCCAAAATCGCCGCTCTTGAAGGTGGTGTAGCCGCTATGCTGACTTCCAGCGGTCAGGCAGCCAACTTCTATGCCATTTTTAATATCTGCCAGGCAGGAGATCACTTCGTTTGTTCTTCCGCTATTTATGGAGGTACGTTCAACCTGTTCGGAGTGACGATGAAAAAACTAGGCATCGATGTGACTTTCGTAAATCCGGATGCCAGCGAAGAAGAAATTTCTGCTGCTTTCAAACCGAATACAAAGGCTTTGTTTGGCGAAACAATTTCCAATCCTTCTTTGGAAGTACTGGATATTGAAAAGTTCGCACGTATCGCACACAGTCACGGGGTCCCCTTGATTGTTGACAACACCTTCCCTACTCCTATCAACTGTCGCCCGTTTGAATGGGGAGCTGACATCGTAGTTCATTCTACTACCAAATATATGGACGGACACGCTACAAGCGTAGGTGGCTGTATCGTAGATAGCGGTAATTTTGACTGGGATGCTCACGCAGAAAAATTCCCGGGACTTTGTACTCCGGACGAGTCTTACCACGGGCTGACTTACACGAAAGCATTTGGCAAAGGCGCCTATATCACCAAAGCAACCGCGCAACTGATGCGTGACCTCGGCAGCATCCAAAGCCCGCAAAACTCTTTCTTATTGAATCTGGGACTTGAGACACTGCACTTGCGTATGCCTCAACACTGCCGTAACGCACAGAAAGTGGCCGAATATCTTTCTAAAAATGAGAAAGTAGCTTGGGTAAACTATTGTGGTCTGCCGGACAACAAATATTACAGCCTGGCACAGAAATATATGCCGAACGGTTCTTGCGGAGTCATCTCCTTCGGTCTGAAAGGCGGACGTGATGTGTCTATCAAGTTTATGGATTCACTGGAATTCATCGCTATCGTTACTCACGTAGCCGATGCACGTAGTTGCGTGCTCCATCCGGCAAGCCATACTCACCGCCAGTTGACGGATGAGCAACTGATGGAAGCCGGTGTACGTCCGGACCTGATCCGCCTATCGGTAGGTATCGAAAATGCGGATGATATCATTGCTGATATCGAACAGGCTTTGAACGCATAACAATACCGTAAAGGTATCAAATACTAAGTAAGAGAAGGCACGGGAAATCTTTCATTCCCGTGCCTTTTTATTTGCCACAAAAAGAAAATTAATTTCGAAGAGAATCATTTCAAATGTGAACCGATAAATCCTTCCAGATGATTATAAATCCTCGGCAGACAAACTGGAAATCACTGTATCCACCCAATATACAACTGTTCTATCCGCCGGCAAAACTCCTTCCAGATAAGGTGAATCGGATACCTCCTCCAACCATGCCGTAGTAATCGGTCCTCTTTCTCTTGTAGAACTTTGAGTTCCTAAATACGGACTAAAATTAAAAAACGTGTGTTGTTGCTCTACATTATTTTTATCTATATATGTAAAGACAAAAGCCTTTTTCTGTTTTCCACCCAATGAAGCCCACTCTATCTGGTATGTTCCTTCAACAAGAATTTGCTCATCCTCTGTCTTATAAATGAATTTCCCTCCTGTTCCTTCTTCAGATAAATGATATACATCATCCGGCCGCAAAATACAGATATCTCCTTTATTTATAAAAGAATAAGGAGCCATTGCCACATTTACTTTTTCCTGCAACTCGCTTTCCGAATCCAATGACAACATATCTTCACTGGGTCTGGAAACCTGAAATTCAGGTTGGTCGACGCACATAAATGTCAATACGCCATAAGAAACAGTCACAGGCAGGGTGACATAATTACCATCCTTATCAGTAACGGTAACCGTTACTTTCCCTTTTTTACCATGCGAACTAAGCCATAATCGGTTGTCGATGACTGTTGCTGTCACAATTGTTTCATCGGAGCTTTGTGCAGAGTAGCCACCTTTTCCATTGGCTATCCCGATATTCTCCGCTTCCCATCCGTTAAGATACAAAACTGTAGAAGAAACAGTGTTTGTACAAGTTCCTGTTTCGTCAACCAGTTCGGAACCACTAAATAAGATAATCTCTGCATCATCTTGACAGGCTGATACACAAAAAGCCATAACAGAAAGAAGAAAGAAGCCTAATAAAGTTTTTGTTTTCATATTTTCAGTGGTATGGTTAAATCCCGGCATATGCCATTGTTTTGCAAAGATATAAAGTATTTGTAAAAAACACTATCTTTGTATGAAAAGTTACCAATAGTACAGATCCACTAGATTCTTCCATACAGTGTAAGTTATATGAGATATACAACAGAAGGTCATTGAAAAGGACGTTCCCGGGGGAAAAAGGGAATGGGAAATACGGGAACGTCCTCAAAACATAACAATACAGAAATATGGACTTTCACAAGGGCGCATTTCTGTCTCTCTTATGCAACATTCCCTTCTATAAAAATATGGAGGAAATATCTGGAGAGGATATTATTATGTGGGAAATTTAGTTTATAGTCTTAAAAGCAATCTGATTGCATCAAAGTGATGAACGATAGGCAGTCCGAATATATTCTCCTACTGCATTGTCATCATTGATTTCTATGTATTTTTTCAATAAATCCGCAAATCCGAATTTTATCTGTTCCGTTTGCTTGTTCTCGCAGGCTGTGGAATATTCATCAACAGCCATGAGAAAATCCTGCATTCGTTCATTCAGCATTGTTCCTCCTGTGCAAACCACATCGGAAATATAGGCTTGGATACTACCATTTTCTATGACAACAGGGAGGCGGTATTCCAGTCCCGATTTGTTGGCACGAATAGAAAGCACTTTTACTACGGGCGACACAATAGTCCCCGTATCGGAAAAATCAAACTTTCCGTGGATTATTTCTGCACTATCTACCGGCTGCCCGCTCGAAACATCTTTCATATAAACCATTTTTCCTTCGAATTCGGGCAAAGGTGCACTGCCGTTAATCTCGTAACCTTTTATCTGATGCCCGGTGCAAGCCACTATCAGACATATTCCCGGAAGAAAAGATAAAAGTTTCACATATCTGTTCATTAAGCTCTTCATTCTTCTTTAAAAAAGAAAAGCCGTCCGCACTATCAGCTGAACGGCTTTCTCTTTTCATTCATACATTTGTATAATCATTCATCCTTAGAATCTGAATCCCAGTTTCACTACAGGCATTTCAAATATTTTGATATTGTGGTGACTGGCGTTATATTTATCAAATCCTTTCGGGCAAATCTGTATCAAGTCATAGCGGTAAGCCAGAGGGTGCATTTCGAAACCGAAAACAAAACCTTTGGCAATGCTATACTCAATACCTGCTACGGCAGCTACTTTGAAACCGTACATCTGACCGGCTTTACTTCCGGAAACATAGACCTGTGACGGAAGTTCTTCCGAGTCGTCACTATCCTTGTAGGTGTCTCCGGTGTATGGTTCGGTCGTTTCAATGCGTGCCATCTGGAAGCCGAGTGCGCCTCCGAGATATGGATGAATACGTTCGTTGCGAGTCTTGAAATAGTAGTTGGAACCGACAGATACATACCAGTTGTTGGTCATCTGCGCATTGATATAACTTTGCGCAGGGATAATCATGTCAGGTACACTGTTGTCTCCTTCTACATAGTCTTTTTTAGGAGTGAGGCTGACGTTCATGCTGAACTGGAAATTTACATCCCAATTGTCAGACACGAAATACTTACCTTCAATTCCGGCTATATTGACCAGACTATTATTATTCAGACTCCCGATGTTCAGATAGCGGTTCAGATCGCCGGAGTTATCCTTCCCTCCATTGGGAAGTCCGACTACTCCTCCGTCATTGGAGAACTTAGGAAGCAGATAAGAGGTGTTCTCGTTAAAGAACTTTCCGCTACCAAGCAGGACTGAAACCTGCCACTGTCCTTTTTTCGGGGCAAACGACGCATCATCACTGCTGCTGTAATGCTGCGCCATTGAAGGCGCAGCTGTCATACAGGTCAGCAAAAGTAATGTGCATAGTTTTTTTATCATCTTGTTACTTTTACGTAGTTAGGGAATTATTTCAAGAAGATAGCAAGAAGTGCTTTCAATTGAGCGCTTGCAGCATCATAGTCTGCCTTGGCAGCATCATATTCAGCCTGTTTTACTTTGATCTTTTCCTGGATATTTGCAAATGTATCCTTGATATAATCATTATCAGTATAAGTACCTTCGGCCAACTTTTCTAAATTTCTTTCAGCAGTAGCCAAAGCTGCTTTTTTATCAAGAAGGCTAGTAACAGCTTTTAAATATTCAGCATTAATAGCTTCTTTGATTTCCTCCAAAGTCATATCTTTATAATCATCACCCAACTCATCAAGGCTAGCAATATATTCAGAAATTGTAGACTCAATCTTATCTTTTATAGCATCTTTATAGTCATAATCCTCACTAACTTTCTTAATATTTGCCTCTACTTCCTTAAATATTTTATCATAAGCAGTTTTAGCATCAGCCAAAGCAGTCTCTGCTTTCGTTACATTTGCAGCCAATTCTGTTTTTTTCTTATCCAGCGTAGTTTGTTCTTTAGCTTTTTGAGCAGTAAACTCTGCTTTCAAAGCTTTATAAGTATCAGCCTGATTTATCACAGCTGTCAGACGTGCAGCTTCTGCCGTAGCATAAATAGAGATACCAAGAGTTCCATAGTCACCATTTTGCAATTCTGTTGCCAGTCTATTGCCATCAACTTCCTTAAGAACCATATCAGCTGACACAGCAACCCTTCTAGGTTCATTATCACGATTAAAGTTATCACCAAACACTTTTGTTGAAGCTTTTTTCCATGAGTCATATGGAACATCACCAGCAGATGCTCCAAGTTCAAGAAGCTTGTTTGCATCAGCTTGTTCTATTTTATTAGCTTTTGTCACAGCACCGGCTGTCCATTCTATTAAATTTAATTCTAGCCCTACAATTGACTTGAAGTTTGCTAAAGGATTGGCTATTATCCAAGCAGAAATTGCTTTTTTAGTATTGGTAGAAGCCTCTGTTGCTTCTGCTTTTGTACTTTTAAGCTCTTTATCCAAAGCATCCTGATAGTATTCAGCCAAGGCAGTAGCTAATATACTGATATTAGCATCCTGTGTTCTAGCAGCATCGCCCAGTTTATTATAAGCAGCTATTGCAGTTTCGGCAGCTTTTTTTGAAGCATTTATATCAATAGCTTCAACTTCAATATATTTATCGCGAGCTTTCTCCCACGCCTTATAGTCAGCATCGTAAGTTTCATTCGCTTTTGTTGCTTCAGCATCTGCTTTCACGACTTCAAGTTTAGACCATGCAAGATCTTCTAAATCAATCCCTTGAGTAGCTGCATCAATAAGCTTATTCCAGCCATCAATCTGTTCTTGCGCCTTAGTAACTAGTACAGTTTTTGCATAGCTGAATTCACCTGTTGATTTATTATAGCCAGCTACTCCACCAGAAATACCATCAAAAGCATCATTCAAGCCTTTAAGAATGCTCTGATCTGCTTTCTTAGAATAAGCAGAAGCTACATTAGTAGTAGTATTAACTTTATCAAGAGCACCCGTAGCATCGGCTAATTTTTTCTCTGCAGTAGTTTTGTTCTTTTCTAAGTTAGGATTAGCAACTTTTAATTCTTCTTTTTTAAGTTCATATTGTCGTTTCTGAACATCCAATGTTGCCATTTCATCCTTCAGCTTTTTAACCTCTGTTTCCCAATCAGCTAATGTAGTATATTCATTATCCAAAATAGCCTTATATCCATCAGCTGTTTTTTGTGCTATATTCAAATTGGATTCAGCGATTTCCACAGCATTCTTCAATTTAGCCTCGATGTTTCCATCAGCTACCCAATTAGGATAGTCCGCCAACTGTTCCTGAAGTTTCTTCAAGCTGCCTTCTGCATATCCGTTATTTGCATTATCCGGATTTTGTGTAATTACATAATATGTAATATACTTTTCATCAGTACCAGTAGTAGTTGTTGTTCCAGCTCCTTCGCCAACACTTGTCTGTGAACTTGTTGATTTAGATACAAGTCTTTGTTCAGTCTCAACTTCTGTCGTTGAATATCCATACATAGCCTTATCCATAGCTATCTTAGCATAAGCAACTTTTGCCTCTACAACATTTAAACGTAATTGTTCTTCATCTGTCAGCAACAACTTGGAAGCTTCAATCTGTTCCATAGCTTGTTTGTAAGCTTCCTGTGCTTTAGCAGTGGCAGTTTCGGCAAGAAGCATTTTTTCCTTATACTGCTCAACAATCAATGCCTTTTCATTTTCCCACTTAGTTTTGTCAGCTTCCGCTTTTGCAATGGCAGCTTCCGCTTCTGCTTTTGCTTGTGCAGTAGCAGCTTCTTCCTTTTCAATCAGGAGTTGCTTCAACTGAATATCCAGTTCATGCAACTGCAAATCAATTTCTGCAGATTTATTCTGAAGTGCCAAACCTGCATTAACTAACTCTTGCTCCGCAACCTGTGCTTTTCTCAATTCAGCCTCTACAAGCTCAACTGCAGCTTGAGCTTTGATAAAATCAGACTTTGCTCCCCTAAGTTCTGCAATGCCTTCCGGTTCATCGGTATCAATACATCCCGTGAATGTCGCCGTCGTACCTGCCATGAGCAAGGTTGCGACTAAATACGTCCATTTTCTCATAAAAGTAAATTAAATGTTATACAATTAATAAATAAAAAATTTGTTTGTACTAATTCATGATTTATTTCGCTTCACTCCCCCTCTTCCCGTTACTTTGTAGGTAACGGGAAAAACCTTGTGCCTGCTCTTTTAGAGTAGTCTATACTAGAAAATAATACGATATATGACGAATCTTCTTACCCCTGCTTATGAGAAAAAGTAGAGGGGCGGGAAATCTATTGCAAAATTTAGACGTTAACAAAGCTCTAAGACAAAGAATCCACGTGTTCTTCTGTGTTTATTCCTATTTTGAGTAGTTTATTAGAAAAAATGTACGATTTTGTTTGGATGTTTTAAGAAATATGCTCATATTTGCAGCGTCTTTTCTTCCCGTTACCTACAAAGTAACAGCACTATCAATCAGCTACTTGCCACAAACATAGCTCCTTTTCAGCGAAGATAGAATCGTCACATTCGCTTCATCTATTTTCTTATTCTTAAAAGGTTTTAGATAAGTCTCTGTGACGATAATGGATGAATGTCCCATCGCCTCTGAAATAATGCCTGGATGTATCTCGCAATAATATGCCATTGTAGCCCAAGTATGCCGAGCCGTATATGAGCTTAAATCAGAAGTCAATGCAAGTACTTGTTTCAGCAACAGAAGCTGATAGTTAAAATTACGCAAAGCTATCTGATATTCCCTGTAGGTAGCTTCGGTACTCTCTCCGCCAGTCAGTATGGGAAAAAGATAAGGAGAAGCAGAATCGGTGTTCATATACTTTTTTATTAGTTTCATAGTTTCCGGCAGAAGCGTCACAGTTAGAAGCCGCCCGGTTTTTCTACGACGATAAGTAAGCACATTCCCCACCATATCCTGCTTTTTAAGATAGGCAAGATCTACAAACGGCATACCACGAAGCATGAACATTAAGAAAAAGTACGCGCGCGTACGTTGTAATTCTTCCCTTCCCTGATGAATTTGTTTGGGAAGCTCTTTCATCAATCGTTCCATATCCTCCTTTTCCAGTGCACGCTTTCTGTCAGCACGCGTTCCTGTATAAACATACCGGAAATGATGCGGTATATAAGATGCCATACGACGGTCAACCGCGCGGTTGTACACCGCCCTCAATGTACGCATATAGGTTGAAACCGTGTTCCAACTACAATCCTTTTCCCGCAAATACGTTTCAAAACTTTTAAGAAACTCCTGATTCACTTTCTTGAATGACAGATTCCTGCTCCCGTTAAATGCAATGATAGCATTCATGCTACTCCTGTAAACATGAGCAGTTCCATAATTCCCACTTTTTCGAAGCCCTTCAGCTACTTCCTTCATAAATGAAATCAAATTCCCCATTTTTATTAATTTTAGTTATCACTCAAGCACGTCCCTGAAGAAAAGCGCCCTCACCGCAATTCCCCCCAATGCTCTTAATTCAAAATCTCAAAGTATCATCATACAAATATGATGAATTATGTTTTCTTTATATACACCCGATGTGTTCCTCTGCCATCAATCCCGATACCGGAACCGGGCGTATACGCCCATTGGCGCAATTCATTGGTAGCCGCTGTGCGCAGCAGACCTGTCAGCTTCCGGTATTCGTAGACTGTCAAAAAAGGATGTTCCTCCAAATATCTGACAGCCAATGCAAGCCGTTGCTCCGGAGTATACTTCTGTGAAGAACGTTGCGACTTCCACGGAGCTCTTTCCAGCAGACATCTTCCATTGATACGCCTTATCATCTTCCTGTCTACACGAAAGTTCACGTTTCCCACCACAATGCTTCGTGCGTTACGATGGGTTTCGCCTTCTCCGGCCTTTTCACGCTCTTTATCTTTGCATAACGCCAACGAAGGAGAGAATGTTCCAATGCCATCCAGCTTCACAGACTTGCCTTCTGCCATCTGATGTGCCATCTCAATACCTATTTGTGTAATTACGCCTTCCACATCTCCGACATTAAAACCACTACTGGATGCTATCTGACGTATCAGCTCCTCGGTAGAAACCTGATCCATCATTGCAAACCGAGGATAAAGTACTTGTTCGCCCGTTCCATGAATATCGGGCATTTCTTCCATTACATACATTGCCATAGTACTAAAGTTTATTTGAAATATTGATTACTAATAGAAAACATCCTTGCTATAGGTAGAAAACTTGTTCTCCCCTAGAAGAAAAGTTCTTTTTCCCTTAGGGCAAACTAAAACCGCAAGTTCTGGTTTTATAACTGAAACTTCTGATTACATAATCAAAAGTTCCGGTTTTATAATCAGAACTTGCGGTTATAGTTTTCTTCCCAACAAAGATACATTTTCCTGCCGGGATAAGCAAGTTTAATCCCTATGAAAAGGAAGTTTGATTACGATTCAGTTACTATCACCGTTTCTTTACTTTATATCCTTTCAAGGTAAAACCTACTTCAAACAAATTCAAAAGGGCTATCCGGATGTTATCTTCAATATAGGTTCCCATAGTATCATATTTCGCAAAGTAGACGGGAAGCAGCCTGTTATTCCTCCTATAGCTTTCATCCGGTGTTTTACCGGTAAAACGTTCTTTCTTCTTCACTCCCCAACGAACGGTTTTACTGCAAGGGAGAGGTATACCGATCGTCAACACTTTTTCTTTTGTTGTCGTATCGGTGATTCCATGTTTCCGGATACTAATATGGCTGGCTCCCAAATAAGTGCCGATATAAAGGACAACGGTCAGCGTCCAATCGTCCAAAGCCTCATCGGTTTGAATACCATTTACCAAATCAGAGAAATAGTTCTCAACCATTTCTTTGTCAAAACTGTTTAGTTCGGGCCATTCACATTTCTCAAACAACTGATGCACATTGACAGGAACCAGTAAAGTAGTTATTTCTAATTGATATTTCATTCATTTCATTTTTACACCATTGCATTTTAAATCGTCTCAAATATCTTACCGACTATAAATATACAATTTTATCAAATCAAATGCTAAAGAACAGAGCTTTTTTATCCAACCACTTTCTAAAAAGAAAAGACTGTTTGACATACCCTCACTTATATAAATAGGGTTTATCAAGCAGTCCTTTTCTTTCGAGTTATCATTCGTTTTTTCCAGTGAAGGACGTTATCGTTTCCAGCCTTTACGGCATTTCAGTCTCCATTTGGAATTTACGGCTTACTTTCATTAAGTTGATGGTGTAAGTGACTACGTTCTGTGCTTCCTGAACCATCGTGAGATATACCATGCTAACCCGGATGCTTCCCGATTGGCTTTGGATGCGTTGCAGTTCCTTACGTTTCAATAGCGAAAGCTGTCCGTTGAGGTCGTTGGCACGGCGGATTTCTTCTTCCAGATTGTTGTACTCGTTGTTTTCCATTTTCTTACGGCATTGCTGAATCAGATATGTAATATCTTCGGCAACATCGCTGAATTCACCTTTCTGAATGGCATCCAACGGGTTGAAATTGTTGTCGGTATGTTCCAGGCAAGGTTCGCAGAGACGAGAAATACTGTAAACCAGTTCGCTGGCAAAGTCGTTGCCTTGATAGTAATAAAGTCCCTTTTCGAGTACGGTGTTGTTGTCGAGGCGGCACATGGCTACGGTGCCGGAACGTTTCATCTGTTTGATGAGCTGTTTTTCAAATTTTGTGGAACCCATAGCACGACGCAGTCCTCGAAGATTTTCGTGGAGGAAAGAAGTGACGGTCAGTTCGAAGTTGGTTTCTGCATATTCCAGCACTTTGGAAAGTTCTTCACGGGTGTGCTTACGCATCAGTTGCAGGGCTTCTGTGCTGTCTGTGGCTTGCATAAGTTGCTTCAGAGTTTCGTTACCTTGTTCTTTCGCTTTGCGTTTTTTGTACATCACTTGGCTACGGATCAGGATGAATACAGCTATACCGATGAGTGCGATGATAGAGATATTTCCTCCATAATGAAGTACGAGGGCTACGAAGAAACAGATAGTGAAGGCAGCTCCGGCAGTGATGAACCAGCCACCGATGACGCTTAATACGCCGGTAATACGATAAACGGCAGAATCACGTCCCCAGGCACGGTCGGCCAAGGAAGTACCCATAGCTACCATGAAGGTTACGTAGGTGGTAGAAAGAGGAAGTTTCAGGGAAGTTCCCAAGGCGATGAGCAGACCCGCTAATACCAGGTTGACAGAAGCGCGGACAAGGTCGAAAGCTGCTCCGTCGGCAATGATAGCTTCGTCTTTGCGGAAGCGGGAGTCAAACCATTCTTTGCTGCCACTTGGCATAATGCGGGAGATTCCGTTGGCAAGTGTCATACTGATGCGGACTACTGTACGGGCAATCGGGGTACTTCCGAATGTTTCTTCTCCTTCATCTTGACGGGAAAGGTCGACGGATGTTTTAATTACGGCGTGTGCCTTTTTAGAAGTACAAAGGGCGTAGACCATAACGGCTCCGGCTCCGATAAGGAAATACCACGGGGTTTTGGCGGGCCCCAGCAGGGAGGTCATCAGGAAGCCGTTCGGATTTCCTCCTCCGTTGGCGGTATAGTCCATAAAAGAGGAGAAGCCTGCGAGGGGAACACCGATGAAGTTGACAAGGTCGTTACCGGCAAAAGCGAGGGCGAGGGCGAAGGTGCCCATCAATACAATGACTTTGAAAACGTTGATTTTCATCCAGTGAAGGATTTGCATCAGTACGGTGAAGAACACGAAGAAGACGGCGATTAACATCAATGTGTTGTCTTGTATCCAGTGTTTGTTTTCGGGGGTCATGAAGGAGCTGTCTTTCAGTCCTTTGATAAGCATGAAATAGATGATGGCGGTAGCGGCTACACCTCCGAAGAGGGCAATGCTGTATTTCATCTTTTTCGTATAGTTGAAGGTGAATATCACACGGGCCAGCCATTGTACGATCATTCCGAAGAAGAAGGCGATGGCGACGGATACGAAAATGGCCATGATGACGGAAAGGGCTTTGTCGGTGTTTATGAGGTCGCCCAAACCGAGAGTGTCGCTATTATGTACTTTGATAAGTGAGAGGGCGAAGGTTCCTCCGAGTAGTTCAAAAACTAGTGAAACGGTGGTGGAGGTGGGCATACCCATGGAGTTGAATACGTCCAGCAGTACTACGTCGGTCAGCATGACGGCTAACAGGATGCACATGATTTCGGCAAAGTAGAAGTGCTCGGGCTGGTAGATGCCGTGCCGGGCTATGTCCATCATGCCATTGGATAGGGAGGCGCCAATAAATATGCCGACGCCGGCTATGAAAAGGATGGTTTTAAACGAAGCGGCTTTGGCACCTACCGCGGAGTTTAAGAAGTTGACTGCGTCATTGCTGACTCCGACTATCAAATCGAAGACGGCAAGGACGAAGAGGAAGATGATAATGCATAAATAAATAGTCTCCATAAATAATATGTGTATGTTGTTTCCAGTTGCAAAGGACGGGATTTGACGTTGCAGGGAGGTGTCATACATGTTACAATTGTATTACAATCATCTTTCTTTTGTCTTGAAACAAAAGAAAGAAGCAAAGAAAAATTCAAGGCTGACTTTTTTCTCCTACTCGCTTCCTTCACTTCGCTAAAGGGCAGAAACTCGCTACGCTCAAACAGTCTGCCCTTCTTGACGCTACGTTACGGGCGCTCGCTTGACGGAGAAAAAAGTAGGCCGGGAAACCATGCGGGGTGCAGGTCATTGTGATCGTATGTACGATGGGGGGGGCTGGGGTATGGTTGCAATGATGTGTTTTCCGCAGCATAGTTGCTGCGGAAAGGATTTGATGTTAGCTGTTAGTTTTGTTTAGCCAGTCGTAGAAGGTGTATTGGGCTCGGACGGTAGGGGTGCCGGGTGTTCTTTTTTTGAATATGTTTTGCAACTTATCATCTACCCAGCAGGCTTTTTGGTTGTCGGCAAGCTGGATATTAAGCATTTCGATCAGGCTGTCACGCAGGTCGGGGGCAAGAACGGGGGTGATGGCTTCGATGCGGCGGTAGAGGTTACGGCGCATCCAGTCGGGAGAGCCTATGAATACTTTGGGGGTGCCGTCGTTGCCGAAGTACCAGATGCGGGCGTGTTCGAGGAAGCTATCCACAATACGGGTGACACGGATATTACGACTGTATGACTGTCCGGGGATGAGGCAGCAGATACCACGGACGATAAGGTCGATTTGTACACCGTGTTCGGAGGCTTCGTAGAGGCGGTCTATCATGGTAGGGTCTTGGAGGGCGTTCATTTTTAGAATGATGCGTCCTTGCTTGCCTTCGTCTGCGAGGGATATTTCGCGGTCGATCAGGCGGTTCAATTCAGGGATGAGGTTGAAACGGGCTACCAAAAGGGTGGTGAACTTCGGGTCTTCTTTTCCTTGCAGGGTACGGAAGAGGTTATAGAGGTCGGCCACTATTTCTTTGCGACAGGTGAAAAGACCGCAATCGGCGTAAAGGGTGGCGGTTTTTTCGTTAAAGTTGCCGGTGCTGATGTAGGCGTAGCTGGGGATTTTCTCACCGTTTAATCCGCGACGACGGATCAAGGCTACTTTGGCGTGCACTTTCAAACCAGGGATGCTGTAGATTATCTTGATACCGGCGGCTTGCATCATTTCGGCGGTGGCAAGGTTGTTTTCTTCATCAAAGCGGGCTTTCAGTTCCACAAATACGGTGACTTTCTTGCCGTTTTGGGCGGCGGCTATCAGGGTGTTGATGACGGCGGAGTTTTCAGCTACGCGGTATTGGGTTACCATGATTTCACGGGTTTCCGGGTTGTGCACGGCTTCATACAGGAAGTGGATAAAGTGCTCGAAAGAGTGATAAGGGTAATATAATAATAGGTCCTTTTTGGCGACGTAATTGAAAATGGATTCTTTCTCATCGAGGACGGTCAGCTTCATCGGCTTCGGTTTTTCGAGGCTATGAAGGGATTTGTTCGGGTTGGGAAGATGACGCAGGTCTTCGAGGTTCAAATGCTTATCACCGGGGACAAGTTCGTCACGCTGAATACGGAAGGCATCCACAAGGAAGTCCAGGAATTCAGAAGGCATAGCACGGTCGTAGACGAAACGGCAGACGTCACCGATCTTGCGTTTCTTCACTTTCTTCTTAAGTTGGGCGACGAGGTCGGCACTGCTGGCGGTGTCGTCAATCAATATATCAGCATCACGGGAAATTTTGATGCAGTAACTGGAGTCGACATCGTAGCCGGGGAAGATCAGGTTGAGGTTTGCCTTGATGATGTCTTCGGTAAACATCAAATAATGATTTTTCTCGCGAGACGGAAGTTCGATGAAGCGGGGCACTTTGGCGTAGGGTTGTTTCATCACAAAGTAAAGGGGTTGTCGGAAGTCTGTTACATTTGGCCTTGCTGCTTCCATACCTACTTTTATACCTTCTCCGTCATTTCTTTCATTTATGCACTCTCCGGTATATTTTTCTATATTTTCTTTAGTTTCTTCTCCTTTGTTTTTTTCTTCTTTCTTCGGATAGACTCGTATTGCCAGGTAAAGGCGATTATCCCGCAGGAAGGAGACAATTTTATCTTTGGATACAGGCACAGGTTGCAGGTAGGGAAAGATTTCCTCCCGGAAAAAGTCTTTGACAAACTGTTGGTGGAATGGTTCTACATGATTGTCCTGATAAAAGATAATATGATTTTTGCGCAGGGCAGGCAGTATTTTTTGTTCATAGATGCGTACACGGTCATCCAGCTGGCGGGTGACTTCTTTATTTATTTCCTCTACCAGTTCGCGGGCTGACTGTACGGTTTCTTCATCGCTTTCCGTAGCGCCGGAAGCAACAGCTTTATGGTCGGCTACACGGATTTTGTAAAACTCTTCGAGGTTGGAAGAGTAGATAGAGATGAAGTTGATACGTTCGTAAAGCGGCAGACGCTCGTCCAGAGCCTCCAACAATACGCGGTAATTGAATGAGAGCCAACTAATATCTCGCTTGAAATAATTATATTTGCTTTCCATGTGCTTTAAGATTTTTCCAAATATAGTATCTTTGTGGGATTAAACAAAGAATTTTATGACAAGAATTGGATTATTATCTGATACTCACGCTTACTGGGATGAGAAATACCTGGAATATTTTGAACCGTGCGACGAAATCTGGCACGCCGGAGACATCGGTTCACTGGAAGTAGCGGAAAAGTTAGCCGCATTCCGTCCATTCCGGGCGGTGTACGGAAACATTGACGGACAGGAAATCAGAAAACTGTATCCTCAAATAAATCGTTTCACGGTGGATGGTGCGGAAGTACTGATAAAACATATCGGCGGTTATCCGGGAAAGTACGATCCTTCCATCATCGGTAGTCTGATGACGCGACCGCCCAAGCTTTTTATCAGCGGACATTCGCATATATTAAAGGTGAAGTATGATAAAACGCTGGATATGTTACATATCAATCCGGGAGCTGCAGGTATGTCTGGTTTCCATAAGGTGCGGACTTTGGTGCGTTTTGTTATCAATCAAGGGGCGTTTCAAGACTTGGAAGTTATCGAACTGGCGGACAAATAAAATAAATGTCCCCGCCTGACTGAAAAATTATTTTAAAATTTTGCCACGTCGGAATTCTTTCCGACCTTTGCACACTGTTAATGAATAACTCAGACGAACATGAAAGGAATTATTCTGGCCGGTGGTAGTGCCACCCGACTTTATCCGCTTTCCAAAGCGATTTCCAAACAAATCATGCCTGTGTATGACAAGCCGATGATTTACTATCCATTGTCGACACTGATGTTGGCAGGAATACGCGAAGTGTTGATTATTTCGACTCCACGTGACTTGCCTATGTTCCGGGATTTGCTGGGAACGGGTGAGGAGCTGGGTATGTCTTTCTCCTATAAAATACAGGAACAACCTAACGGACTGGCACAGGCTTTCGTATTGGGAGCCGATTTCCTGAACGGTGAACCGGGCTGTCTGATTCTTGGGGATAATATGTTTTACGGACAAGGCTTCTCTGCCATGCTCCGCCGGGCTGCCAATATAGAAAAAGGTGCCTGCATCTTCGGCTACTATGTAAAAGACCCGCGCGCATACGGTGTAGTGGAATTTAACGAACAAGGGAAAGTTATTTCACTGAAAGAAAAACCGGAAGTGCCGAAAAGTAACTACGCTGTTCCCGGACTCTATTTCTATGATGCCAGTGTGACGGAAAAAGCAGCAGCTCTTCGTCCTTCAGCACGTGGAGAATATGAGATTACAGACCTGAATCGCCTGTATCTGGAAGAAGGCACATTGAAAGTGGAACTCTTCGGCCGCGGATTCGCATGGCTGGATACGGGTAACTGCGACAGTCTGCTGGAAGCATCCAACTTCGTGGCTACTATTCAGAACCGGCAAGGTTTCTACGTCAGCTGTATTGAAGAAATCGCCTGGCGTCAGGGATGGATTCCGACGGAGCAATTGCTTCTGTTAGGTCAACAACTCGAAAAGACCGAGTACGGAAAGTATCTTATCGAATTGGCAAAACAATCCTAAAATCAACATAATAGAATAAAATATGAAAACTTATCTAGTGACCGGTGCCGCAGGATTTATCGGGGCAAATTACATCAAATACATCTTGACCAAACATAACGACATCAAAGTCGTGATATTGGATGCTCTGACGTATGCAGGTAACTTAGGAACGATTGCCAAAGACATCGACAACGAACGCTGTGTCTTTATCAAAGGAGACATTTGTAGCCGCGATGTGGTAGACGGTCTTTTTGCTGAGTATCGTTTTGACTATGTGGTGAATTTCGCTGCCGAGAGCCATGTGGACCGCAGCATTGAAAATCCGCAACTGTTTCTGATTACCAACATTCTCGGAACACAGAACTTATTGGATTGTGCACGCCGCGCATGGGTAATGGGAAAAGATGAACAAGGATACCCTACCTGGAGAAAAGGTGTACGCTATCATCAGGTATCCACCGACGAAGTGTATGGTTCACTAGGAGCCGAAGGGTATTTCACAGAAACAACCCCGCTTTGTCCTCACAGCCCGTACAGTGCTTCTAAGACTAGCGCAGACATGGTAGTGATGGCTTACCATGATACTTATAAAATGCCGGTAACAATTACCCGCTGCTCAAACAACTATGGTCCGTACCATTTCCCGGAGAAATTGATTCCGTTGATTATCAAGAATATCCTCGAAGGAAAACATCTCCCCGTCTACGGTGACGGCAGTAATGTACGCGACTGGCTTTATGTAGAAGATCACTGCAAAGCGATTGATCTCGTTGTACGTGAAGGTAAAGACGGAGAAGTGTACAACGTTGGCGGACATAACGAGAAGACAAACCTCGAAATCGTAAAACTGACTATTTCAACTATCCACCGTCTGATGGCAGAGAATCCCGAATATCGCCAGGTTCTCAAAAAGAAGGTGAAAGACGAAAACGGAAATATTTCGATCGACTGGATCAACGAAGATCTGATTACGTTTGTTAAAGACCGTCTGGGGCATGACCAACGTTACGCCATCGATCCTACAAAGATTACAAATGCTTTAGGATGGTATCCTGAAACAAAATTCGAAGTCGGTATCGTAAAGACAATCGAATGGTACTTGGCCAACCAGGCTTGGGTGGAAGAAGTTACTAGCGGAGATTATCAGGGTTACTACGAAAAGATGTATGGGAAATGATTTTCAACTTACCAACATTCCTATTGCAATAAGAACACCCATAAACAGCATATTACGCGAAGTCTCGCCTAATATGCTGTTTAATTTTTTACCACTATATATTTTCACCATCCGTTTCCAGGTGAGGAAATGAGGAATCAAATAGAGTTGCGGAAGAAGAGCGGCTAAAAAATGACCTTCACGAAGGAAACACAGACAGAGAAAAGAAGCTGTAACACCCAGCATCAAATAAAAATAGCGGCCGAACTTCTCACCGAAACGAACGATTACCGTTCTTTTTCCACTGCGCGCATCCGCTTCCCGGTCACGGTAGTTATTGACTACCAGTAGCGTATCAATCAATAGTCCACAAATCAGAGAGGCGATAGTGACATCCGGCGTCCATGTTAGCGCTTGCACGTAATATGTTCCGCCAACAGGCACAAATCCAAAGAAAACAATCACCAGTACATCTCCCCAGCCGTTGTAAGAAAGAGGATAAGGCCCGGTGGTATAAAGAAAGGCGAATAATACACAAAACACTCCTACGACAATCAGTTCCCATCCGGCAAAGAAAAGTAATGTGCAACCGATAAGACAGGCAAGAGCAACCGTAATAATAATCCCGGTTTTCATCGCTTGCGGAGAAATCCATCCCTGTGCACAAGCACGTTCGGGTCCCAGGCGATCTTCCCGATCTGTCCCTTTGAGGAAGTCGAAAAGGTCATTGATGAAATTAGCGGCAATTTGCATCAGACTTGCGAACAGACAGCAGATCAGTGCCGGCAACCAGTGAAAATGCCCGTCCATCGCAGCGAGAGCTGTACCTATCAGAACAGGGGTAACGGCTCCTGTAAGAGTTTTGGGACGTGCAGCTAATATCCATGCTTGTAGCGAGTTACGCTTTACTTCTTCCATACTTTAATATATTATAAAGAGTTTTGACGGACAAAGATACATGATTTTTCGTATCTTTGCACCCTAGAAAACTTCAAACTAAGAGAAGATGAAGAAAATAAATGCTCCTGTGATGGAGAAAATAAATACCCTATTGATGAAAAGAATAAATACCCCATTGATGAAGAAAATAAATATCCCATTGATGAAGAAAACGATTTATCCACTGACGAAGAAAACAATCTACCCTGTTATCCTGTTGGCATTGCTTTTGCTTGTTTCCTGCAAGTCGAAAAAGAATATGGTGACTAGCTTGCCGCACCCTGTCTTACATACTGATTCCATTTATCCGGATACGACTAACGCCATTGCCGGACTGTTCGCTCCCGACCACTCGAAACTCAAAGCACTGGCTGTTTCTAAAAACAAAAAGCAACATACAAAGAAAAAGGAGACTGATACCGACGCGTACGAATCCGACCGGATGCTCCGTGGAACCCAAATAACCTCTTCCAGCGTAGATGTGTCATCTGTTTATACAGGAGTGGACCGTGTAGTAAAATACGACTTCACCCACCGCGATGTACCTGAAGCTTTTGAAGGTTTCCGCATCGCTTTCATTTCCGATTTACATTACAAAAGCCTGCTGAAAGAGAAAGGATTGAACGACCTTGTCCGCTTATTGATTGCCCAAAAAGCAGATGTTCTTTTGATGGGTGGTGATTATCAGGAAGGTTGCGAATATGTAGAACCTTTGTTTTCCGCACTTGCACGTGTAAAGACACCAATGGGAACCTATGGAGTGATGGGTAATAATGATTACGAACGTTGCCACGACGATATTGTGAACACAATGAAACATTACGGAATGCGTCCGTTAGAACACGAAGTGGACACGCTGCGTAAAGACGGCCAGCAGATTATTATCGCCGGAGTGCGCAATCCTTTCGATCTGGGGCGCAACGGAGTATCACCCACTTTGGCACTCTCTCCCAAAGATTTTGTCATCTTACTAGTTCATACGCCGGATTACATAGAAGATGTTTCAGTAGCCAATACAGACCTCGCTCTCGCAGGACATACACACGGGGGACAAGTCCGTGTATTCGGAGTCGCCCCGGCACTGAACTCACACTACGGCAATCGTTTTATCACCGGACTGGCATATAATACAGCAAAAATTCCTTTGATTATAACAAACGGAATAGGAACTTCAAAGTTACCTATCCGTGTCGGTGCTCCGGCAGAAATCATCGTCATTACTCTTCATCGATTGACGGAGTAAGGTATCGTGACTTGGTACAATAACAAACAAAAATAGCAACATCACACACTTTTCTGATACGACTTTCTGTAACATGCCACACTTTTAGGGTATAACTTTTTGTTAAATGCCACACTTTTAGGGTACGACTTTTTGTTATTATCCTTTTTAGTGCTTACATTTGTACCTATAAGTAGCTGACAATAAAAGAAAGAAGTATGAGAAGAAATGCAATGCAACAATTGTACGATTGGAAAGAAAAGTCTACACGAAAGCCTTTGATTATTCGCGGAGCCCGTCAGGTAGGAAAGACATGGCTTATGAAAGAGTTTGCGGCTACTGCTTACAAACAGTTTGCCTACATCAACTTCGAAGACAATGAAGTGATGAAAGAGGTTTTTCAAAAAGATTTTGATATCGAACGTATTTTGATGGCTATCCAGTTAGTAACCGGAAAAGTAGTAGATACAGATACCTTAATTCTTTTTGACGAACTTCAGGAAGCCCCACGCGGCTTGACAGCCATGAAATATTTCCTGGAGAAAGCGCCACAGTATCATGTTATTGCAGCTGGTTCTTTACTGGGCATCGCTATGCATCAAAATGACTCTTTCCCGGTGGGAAAAGTCGATTTTATAGACCTATATCCACTTTCTTTTTCCGAGTTTTTAGAAGCTATCGGACAAGAGTCTTTTGTCAGCTTGCTTGCAAAGCAAGATTGGAACCTCATTTCTACCTTCCGTTCTAAATTCACCGACTTCCTTAAACAGTACTATTTCGTAGGAGGAATGCCCGAAGTAGTCAATGCATTTATTGAGCATAAAGACTATGCCGAAGTCCGCCAGTTGCAACAAAACATACTGGATTCTTATGACCGTGATTTTTCCAAACATGCTCCTATTGCCGAAGTCCCCAGGATTCGTATGGTGTGGCGTTCGGTTCCTGCACAACTGGCTAAAGAAAATCGCAAATTCATTTATGGAGTTATAAAAGAAGGAGCAAGAGCCAAGGATTTTGAACTGGCCATAGAATGGCTGATAGATGCCGGTCTTATTTATAAAGTAAACCGGGTAAAGAAAGGTGGAATACCTTTATCGGCCTACGAAGATTTTTCCGCATTCAAACTGTTTATGCTAGACACCGGATTAATGGGAGCAATGAGCGGACTCCCCCCACAAGCATTATTGGAAGGCAATGTTTTATTTACCGATTATAAAGGAGCAATTACCGAACAATATGTGTTACAACAACTGAAATCAGTGAAAGGCTTGAATATCTATTACTGGTCTTCAGATACTTCCAAAGGAGAATTGGATTTCCTTTTGCAAAAAGAAATCTGTATTATTCCGGTCGAAGTGAAAGCTGAAGAAAATTTACAGTCGAAAAGTCTGCGTTCTTTTGTTGAAAAGAATCCAGAACTACATGGCATCCGTTTTTCCATGTCAGATTATCGGGAACAAGAGTGGCTGACAAATTATCCGTTATATTCTGCCGGACACATATTATAATATATTCAAAGGCGTATATTATCTTTCTTAATAGCCTCCCAAGCTCTCGGATGCAGGAAGTAACGAATATCTTTCCCTGCACTCAAGGCTTCCCGAATAAAAGTGGAACTGATTTCAAAAACAGGGGAATGAACGAGACGCACGGTTTCCGGCAATTCCTCTTCTTTTACCGGAAAGCCGGGACGAGGATAAATGAGGAGTTGATTCTCTTTAATGATGCGTTCGGACTGATACCAGCGTCCAAAACGTTCCCAATTATCGGAACCGATAATGAAATAAAATTCCCGGTTAGGATACGTTTCACGAAGTTTTTCCAGTGTATATACGCTATACGAAGGACGGGGCAAATGAAATTCAAAGTCTGAAGCTCGAAAACGAGGATAATCACTGATGGATAACTCCACTAATTGAAGACGAAGCTCGTCGCTCCATAACTCTACCTTCGTTTTCAAAGGATTCTGCGGACTTACCATAAACCATATTTCATCCAACCCTTCATACTCACAAAGGTAATTGGCTAAAGCGAGATGCCCGATATGAATCGGATTGAATGACCCGCTGAAGATTCCGGTTTTTCTTGTTTTAACTTGATTCATTTTCCGCTATTCTTTCTTGCTTTATTTTCTTTCTCCACTTCGGTAAAACAATAGCTTGTCTGATTGTGAGAAGTAGCGCAATGCCGCTTATGAACCATTGTTGAAAATAAAGGCATACAATAAAAGCAAGAAGATTCATCACACCGGTGACGGCACACAGATACATCCATTTTCGGGTGTTACAATTCTTCTTGTACATTCTCAAGTCTTATTCTTCGGCTAAAAACTCTTTGATTACTTTCAACGCTTCTGCCTTCGCTGCTTCCAAATCGTCATTGACAATCACACAATCGAATTGCGGAGCAAAGCCCAATTCATATTCCGCCTTAGCAATACGGCTTTCAATGATTTCCGGGGCATCCGTTCCGCGCCCTTCTAACCGGCAACGTAATTCTTCCACCGAAGGCGGTTGAATGAACACTGACAACGCACGGTCACCATAAAACTTCTTGATATTACATCCACCTACCACATCAACGTCAAACACTACATTCTGACCTGCTTCCAGTTGCTTTTCCACTTGTGCCTTCAACGTTCCGTAATAACGGTCCTTATATACTTCCTCATACTCCAAAAATTCGTTGTTCTCAATGCGACAACGGAATTCCTCCGGCGTAAGAAAGAAATATTCCACTCCGTGCTGCTCCGTACCACGCGGAGGACGGCTGGTAGCAGAAATAGAAAATGCAAGATTCAAATTCTGCGTCAGCAGATAATTGATAATAGTAGATTTGCCCGAACCTGACGGGGCAGAGAAAATAATTAGTTTACCGGTCATTATTAAAGTTTATTTGACATTAAGTTATTTACGATTAGACGATTTACGATGTACGATTGATATTATTTTTTGAATTTATAAATATCCAAATGTGTACACTATTATTCCGCAATACTAACTTCAATCGTACATCGTAAATCGTCTAATCGTAAATGAATTATCGTAAATGAATTTATTGTGAATAAATTACATCACGTTCAACACCTGCTCCTTAATCTGCTCCAACTCATCTTTCATCTGAACAACGATTTTCTGCATTTCGGCATGATTGGACTTGCTACCTAACGTATTGATTTCCCGACCCATTTCCTGGGCGATAAAACCAAGTTTCTTACCTTGTCCGTTACCGCTTTCCATTGTGCTGATGAAATATTTCAGATGGTTGCTAAGGCGTTGTTTTTCTTCATTGACATCCAGTTTCTCAATGTAATAGATCAATTCCTGCTCCAAGCGGTTCTTGTCGTAATCCACACTTAATGTCTTTTCGAGAGCATCCGTGATGCGTTCTTTCACTTTTTCCACACGTTCTTTTTCGTAAGGAGCGATCTTTTCGAGCAGGCTTGAGATATTGGCGATCTTTTCACGGAACTTTTTTTCCAGTGCAGCACCTTCCTGTTTGCGGAAATCTACCAGATGACTGATAGCATCGAGCACAGTGGCATGCACCATTTTCCATTCCTCTTCGGTCAGTTCCTGGATTTCCGTTTTAGTCATCACATCCGGCATACGGAGCAATGTCTGAAACCAGTCGGCAGGAACAGGGATACCAAGATTCTGCGAGATTGCCAAAATCTGTTTGTAGTAACCTTCCACCAATACTTGATTGATAGGAGTCGCATTTTCTGCCGCCTCTTTCTTCTCGATCCACAGGCTGAAATCGACCTTTCCACGTTCCAGCACTTTAGAAATCTCATTACGGATTTCAATCTCTTTTTCACGATACGCCGGAGCGATGCGAGTGGATAAATCCATTGCCTTGCTGTTGAGCGACTTGATTTCTACATTTATTTTTTTATCAGGAAGTTCGGCCGTAGCTTTGCCGTATCCTGTCATAGACTGTATCATAACCTTAAAGTTTTGTGCAAAAGTACACGAATATTTTAAGAATTGGAAATAATCATGTAAATTTGCGACAATTTAATAAGCTGAATTTTATGTCGTGTATACTGAATATTGAAACCTCTACCTCTGTTTGCTCGGTAGCGGCCAGTCAAGACGGACAGACGATTTTTGTGAAAGAAGATTTGAAAGGCCCTTCACACGCCGTGTCTTTAGGAGTTTTTGTAGATGAAGCGTTGTCTTTCATAGACAGTCATGCCATCCCTTTGGATGCAGTCGCAGTGAGCTGCGGGCCGGGTTCTTACACCGGACTTCGAATCGGGGTTTCTATGGCGAAAGGAGTTTGTTACGGACGTAACGTCCCATTGATCGGTATTCCGACGCTGGAAGTATTGACTGTTCCGGTGTTGTTGTATCACGACTTGCCCGAAGACGCTTTGCTTTGTCCGATGATCGACGCCCGCCGCATGGAAGTATACGCAGCCGTTTATGACCGCAGACTTCAGGTGAAACGTGCAGTAGCTGCCGATATTGTAGACGAAAACTCTTACTTGGAGTTTCTGAACGAGCAGCCGATTTATTTCTTTGGAAACGGGGCCGACAAATGCCGCGAACAGATCACGCATCCGAACGCACATTTTATCGACAATATTCACCCGTTGGCTAAAATGATGTTCCCGCTGGCAGAAAAAGCAATAGCCGACGAAGATTATAAAGACGTGGCTTACTTCGAACCTTTCTACTTGAAAGAATTCGTTGCTTCCATGCCGAAAAAACTTCTTTAATTTTTAATTTTAAACTTTCAATTAAATAAATGCAATACAATACTCAACAGAAAAGAATGCCGCTTCCCGAATACGGGCGTAGCATCCAGAACATGGTAGATTATGCGTTGACCATTCAGGATCGTGCAGAACGTCAGCGTTGTGCCAACACCATCATCAACATTATGGGAAATATGTTCCCCCATTTGCGTGATGTGCCCGACTTCAAGCACAAGCTCTGGGATCACCTGGCTATCATGTCCGGTTTTGAGCTGGATATTGACTACCCGTATGAAATCATCCGTAAGGATAACTTGGTGACCCGTCCGGATCCGATCCCCTACTCCACTGCCCGTATGCGTTATCGCCATTACGGACGCACACTGGAAGTGCTGATAAAGAAAGCAATCGAATTCCCCGAAGGAAACGAAAAGAGAAACCTGATTGCCCTCATCTGCAACCACATGAAGAAGGACTACCTGGCATGGAACAAAGATACAGTGGACGACAAAAAGATCGCCGAAGACCTGTACGAACTCTCCAACGGGGAACTCCAAATGACTGACGATATCGTCCGGCTGATGGCAGAACGCCTGAACCAGAACTATCGTCCGAAGACGAACTATACCAATAATCGTCAGAACAACAAGAGAAGATACTAAGAAAATAGGAAATAAGAAATAAGTATTAAGTATAAAGTATTAAGTATTAATCGCAGCCATTTGTTGGCACTGGTTGGATTTCTTTTACTTATTTACTTAGCGTGCGATACCGTACGGTTAATACTTAATACTTAATACTTGATACTTAATACTTTAATCATACTTAATACTTTAATTAATGGCTTCATTTGTAATCGAAGGAGGACATCGGCTTTGCGGAGAGATTCACCCGCAAGGAGCTAAAAACGAGGTTTTGCAGATAATCTGTGCCACATTGCTAACCGCAGAGGAAGTAACGGTGAACAATATACCTGACATTCTTGATGTCAACAACTTGATTCAGCTCTTGCGCGAGATGGGAGTGACGGTTGCAAAGAAAGGCATTGATTCTTATAGTTTTAAAGCAGAGAATGTAGACTTGGCTTATCTGGAAAGCGATGAGTTTTTAAAGAAATGCTCCAGTCTGCGAGGCTCTGTCATGCTGATTGGCCCTATGGTGGCACGTTTCGGCAAAGCGTTGATATCCAAGCCGGGAGGAGATAAAATAGGCCGCCGCCGTTTGGACACCCACTTTGTAGGTATTCAGAATTTAGGAGCGGACTTCCGTTATGATGAAGGACGGGGCATTTATGAAATAACAGCCGACAGACTTCAAGGAAGCTATATGCTGCTGGACGAAGCATCCGTCACCGGAACAGCCAATATCGTAATGGCTGCCGTGCTTGCCAAAGGCACTACTACCATCTACAACGCTGCCTGCGAACCTTACGTGCAACAACTCTGCCGGTTGCTCAACCGAATGGGAGCGAAAATCAGCGGAATTGCCTCCAACCTGCTTACTATTGAAGGTGTGGAAGAATTGCATGGCGCGCAACACACCGTATTGCCCGATATGATTGAAGTCGGCAGTTTTATCGGTATGGCAGCCATGACAAAAAGCGAAATTACCATCAAGAACGTTTCTTACGAGAACCTTGGAATCATCCCCGAGAGCTTCCGCCGCCTGGGCATCAAACTCGAACAGAGAGGAGATGACATTTATGTTCCCGCACAGGAAACCTACCAGATAGAATCATTCATCGACGGCTCCATCATGACGATAGCCGACGCCACCTGGCCGGGACTGACTCCCGACTTGCTTAGTGTGATGCTCGTTGTAGCCACACAAGCCAAAGGCAGCGTACTGATCCATCAGAAGATGTTCGAAAGCCGCCTGTTCTTTGTGGACAAGCTAATCGATATGGGTGCACAGATCATCCTCTGCGACCCTCACCGTGCCGTAGTCATCGGACACAATCATGGCTTCAAGTTGCGTGGTGCCCGCCTGACTTCACCGGATATACGTGCCGGTATCGCCCTTCTGATTGCCGCCATGAGTGCCGAAGGAACCAGTACCATTAGTAACATCGAACAGATAGACCGTGGTTATCAGAACATCGAAGGACGTCTGAACGCTATCGGAGCCAGAATCACCCGAATATGATAAAGAAAGAAGAAGTATATAAGATAGGATTATTCAATAAACCGCATGGTATTCACGGCGAATTGCAGTTTACGTTTACCGACGACATTTTCGACCGTGTGGACTGCGATTATCTGATATGCCTGCTCGACGGTATTTTCGTGCCCTTCTTCATTGAAGAATACCGTTTCCGTTCCGACTCCACCGCTTTGGTAAAACTGGAAGGAATAGACACCGCCGAACGTGCCAGAATGTTCACCAACATCGAAGTTTACTTCCCCGTAAAGCATGCGGAAGAAGCGGAAGACGGCGAATTGTCCTGGAACTTCTTTATCGGTTTCCAAATGGAAGACATTCATCACGGACCTCTGGGAGAAGTGATAGATGTAGATAACACTACGGTAAACACCCTTTTTGTGGTTGAAAGAGAAGAAGAGGAACTACTCGTTCCCGCCCAAGAGGAATTTATCGTAGGAATAGATCAGAAACAGAAACTCATCACCGTGGAACTTCCCGAAGGGTTACTCAATCTGGAGGAGTTGGACGCGGATGACACAGCTCCCGGATAAATCAGGCACGAATGACACAGATTCCACGGTTTTCATTAATCAAAATTCACTGGGAAGCCGTGTCATCCGTGGCAAAACAAAGATTAGTCCGGCCGCAGCCCCTTTTAATAGTTTAATTTTTAATCTTTAATTACCAAAGATGCCAAAGAGAAGACGAAGTAAAGCTTTCTGGAAAAATTTCAAGTTCAAGTATAAACTAACGATCGTTAATGAAAATACACTTGAAGAAATTGTCGGACTTCGTGTATCCAAGCTCAATGGACTATCCGTTTTACTTTGCGTGCTGGCAGTGCTTTTCCTGATTGCTTCCTGCATCATTACTTTCACCCCGTTGCGCAATTATCTTCCGGGATATATGAACAGTGAAGTCCGTACACAGATTGTAGATAATGCGCTGCGTGTAGACTCTTTGCAACAAGTGCTCAACAAGCAGAATCTCTACATCATGAACATTCAGGACATTTTCAGCGGGAAAGTGCCTATCGACAGCGTGCAAACGCTTGATTCGCTGACTGCTGCCCGTGAAGACACGTTGATGGAACGAACCAAGCGGGAAGAAGAATTCCGCCGCCAATATGAGGAGAATGAAAAATATAATCTGACCTCCATCACTTCCCAACCGGACGTGACCGGATTGATATTATACCGTCCGACACGAGGCATGGTGTCCGACCACTTCAATGCCGAAAAGAAACATTACGGCACTGACATTGCCGCCAATCCCAACGAAAGCGTACTGGCAACCATGGACGGAACCGTCATCCTTAGTACATACACCGCTGAAACCGGTTATCTGATTGGCGTGCAACACAACCAGGATTTAATTTCGATCTACAAACACTGCGGCTCTCTCCTGAAAAAGGAAGGTGAACGGGTGAAAGGAGGCGAAGCCATCGCCCTGGTAGGAAATAGCGGAACACTTAGTACAGGGCCGCACCTGCACTTCGAACTTTGGTATAAAGGTCACCCGGTAAATCCGGAAAAATACATCGTTTTTTAAGTTATCAATGATGAATGATGAGATATGGCGAGTGATGAGATATAAGTGATAATCAGCGATGATATGTTTGTCAACAAAATAGGAAGAATTAGATAAAATGAATATAGAGACTAATAAAAAGAAAAAACAAATAGCTATCCTTGGCTCCACAGGTTCTATCGGGACGCAGGCTTTGCAAGTCATCGAAGAGCATCCCGACCTGTACGAAGCATACGCACTGACAGCCAACAATCGTGTGGAACTACTGATTGCCCAAGCACGGAAGTTCCAGCCGGAAGTGGTAGTGATAGCCAACGAAGAAAAGTATTCCGAACTGAAAGAAGCATTGAGCGACCTGCCTATCAAGGTGTACGCAGGAACCGACGCTATCTGTCAGATTGTGGAAGCAGGTCCTATTGATATGGTATTGACAGCCATGGTCGGTTATGCCGGACTGAAGCCGACAATCAACGCGATCCGCGCCAAGAAAGCGATTGCGTTGGCAAATAAAGAAACATTGGTAGTAGCAGGTGAACTGATTAACCAGCTGGCACAACAATATCGCACTCCGATTCTGCCGGTAGACTCTGAACACTCCGCCGTTTTTCAGTGTTTAGCGGGAGAAGTGGGCAATCCGATTGAGAAAGTGATATTGACTGCCTCCGGAGGTCCGTTCCGCACTTACACTTTGGAACAATTGAAGTCCGTGACTAAGACACAGGCCTTAAAACATCCCAATTGGGAAATGGGAGCAAAAATCACGATTGATTCTGCTTCTATGATGAATAAAGGTTTTGAAGTGATCGAAGCCAAATGGCTGTTCGGTGTTCAACCCAGTCAGATTGAGGTGGTTGTGCATCCGCAATCAGTCATTCACTCGATGGTGCAGTTTGAAGACGGAGCTGTAAAAGCACAGTTGGGCATGCCCGATATGCGCCTGCCCATCCAGTATGCATTCTCCTATCCCGACCGTATCAGTTCTTCTTTCGACAGGCTCGATTTCTCCAAATGCACGAACCTGACGTTTGAGCAACCCGACACGAAACGTTTCCGCAATCTGGCACTCGCCTACGAAGCGATGTATCGCGGGGGGAACATGCCTTGCATCGTTAATGCCGCCAATGAAGTAGTGGTAGCCTCTTTCCTGAAAGACGGCATCAGCTTCCTCGGCATGAGCGACGTAATAGAGAAAACAATGGAACGGGTTGCCTTCATCGCCAATCCGACATACGACGATTATGTAGCTACGGATGCGGAAGCAAGGAAAATAGCAGCCAGTCTGATATGATCCGCTTCATCCCATTGATGAACAAAGAAAATAAAGAAATTGATTAGTATTAATATAAATTGAAAATAGCCTTTATATCCTCTCTTCGGTAGAGAATTAGTTGAAGGCTTTAAACTGTAAATAGACTATATGGAAACATTTTTGATTCGTGCCCTGCAATTGATTATGAGCTTATCCTTGCTCGTTATCGTTCATGAAGGCGGGCATTTTCTTTTTGCCCGTTTGTTTAAGGTGCGTGTAGAAAAATTCTGCTTATTTTTTGACCCCTGGTTCACCCTGTTTAAATTCAAGCCCAAGAAAAGTGACACAGAATATGCAGTAGGTTGGCTGCCATTGGGCGGTTATGTCAAGATAGCCGGTATGATTGACGAGTCGATGGATACCGAGCAGATGAAACAACCCGAACAACCGTGGGAGTTCCGTTCCAAACCGGCGTGGCAACGTCTGCTAATCATGGTGGGTGGCGTACTGTTCAACTTCCTGTTGGCCCTGTTCATCTACTCGATGATTCTATTTGCGTGGGGCGACCAATATATAAAGGTGCAGGAAGCTCCTCTCGGTATGGATTTCAACGAAACGGCCAAATCCGTAGGTTTTCAGGACGGCGACATCCTTCTTTCTGCCGACGGCGTTCCTTTTGAACGTTATGACGGCGATATGTTGAGCCAGATTGCCGACGCCCGCGAAGTAAGCGTTATCCGCAACGGTGCGAAAGCCTCCGTTTATATCCCTGAAGACTTGATGCAACGCCTTCTGGCAGACAGCATCCGTTTTGCCTCCTACCGTTTCCCGTATGTGATAGACAGTGTGATGGTGAATTCTCCTGCCGCACAAGCAGGCATCCAACCAGGCGACAGCATTATCGCCCTGAACGGAACACCGATTTCTTTCTCCGACTTCAAAGAAGCGATGGCAGAACGTAAGAAAAACGCGGAAATCCTGCTCAAAGACAGCATAGATCCGCGCCTGATTACACTGACCTATGTGCGTGGCGGCGTAACCGACACATTGAATATGCGTGTAGACTCCGCCTACCTGATGGGTGTAACCGCCTGTCTCGTCACAGACCGCCTGCTCCCTATGGTGAAAAAAGAATATACTTTCTTCGAATCCTTCCCGGCAGGTGTCTCCCTCGGCGTAAAGACCCTGAAAGGATATGTAGGAAACATGAAATACCTCTTCTCGAAAGAAGGAGCCAAACAGCTAGGTGGCTTCGGAACGATCGGCAGCATCTTCCCTGCTACATGGGATTGGCACCAGTTCTGGTATATGACAGCCTTCCTTTCCATCATTCTGGCTTTCATGAATATCCTCCCTATCCCCGCATTGGACGGCGGCCACGTGCTCTTCCTCTTCTACGAGATGATAGCTCGCCGCAAACCGAGCGACAAATTTATGGAATACGCTCAAATGACCGGTATGATTCTACTCTTCGGTCTGTTGATATGGGCTAACTTCAACGATATTCTAAGGTTCTTCTTCTAACAGACCAAACGACAGAAGAAAGACATAAAAAACAATCCCGGATGAGAACAGGTATTCACTCCTCTCTCATCCGGGATACTTTTTTTATAGAGTGGAAGGCTGCGATAGTCTCAAGCTGCTGACGATAGCCGCCACAACAGCAAATCCACTTCCTACCATAAGACAGACAGCCGTACTCCGGTCATGAGCAACGAAGCTGAAAAGCAATGCGACCAATGTTGTCCCGGTGGTCTGTCCCAGCAAGCGGGCCATTCCCAACATACCACTGGCTCCGCCCGAACGTTGCGTAGGAGCGGAAGAGATAATCGTACTGTTGTTCGGTGTCTGAAACAATCCGAAGCCTGCCCCACACAGCATCAAACGCAGAATGATACTAATATCGGACGACTCGGCAGTCAGACTGGAAAGCGAGAAAAGCCCGACGGCAAACAGAGCCATCCCGACACTTCCCAAGATACCGGGGTGGATGCGCTCGACAAGATATCCTGCCAACGGAGCCGTGACAAGCGTAGCCAACGGCCACGGTGTGAGTAGAAGTCCGGTCATGACTTCGCTGTGTCCCAAAGTGTTCTGGAGGAAAAAAGGCAAAGAAACCATCGCTGTCATTTGTGCTATGAAAGAACAGATGGAAGTCAGGATGGACAGCCGGAAAATCGGAATCCGCAGCAGATCAAGAGGGAGCAGCGGAGTGGTCTGCGTCAGTTGCCGGCGCACGTAGTAGGTACCGACCACTGCCAACACAATCAGTTGAATGAAAAGGAAGTCCATTTTCTCATGGTGGGCAAATCCGTCCAGCGTGTAAATGAGCAGACCGAAAGTGACCGCATTCGCGATGGCACTGATGTAATCGAATTTACGTTTCGTACGCTCCTCCTGTCGTGGCAGATGTTTGATGCCGAGAAGCAATGCAGTGAGTCCCAACGGCACATTGATGGCAAACAACCAGTGCCAACTGGCAATGGAAAGAATACCGCTCGCCACAGATGGTCCGGCGGCAGCCGATATGGCGACTACCATTGCATTGATCCCCATCCCCCGCCCGATCTGGCTCTTCGGATAGATGTAACGCAGCTGTGCCGTATTCACACTAGTGATGGCGGAAGCGCTGAACCCTTGAAAGATACGGGCAACCGTCAAAGTCCAAAACGAATCGGACAAGGCACAGATCAATGAAGTGACGCAAAACAGTCCGATGCCCGAAAGAAAGACTTTCCGGTAACCGATGATTTCACCCAAAGCGGAAAAAGACAGTAGCGATATGACGATGGCCAGCTGATAGCCGTTGATAATCCAGGTGGTTACAGCGGGAGAAGTCCCAAAATCATGCGAAAGTGTAGGTAGTACGATATTGACGATGTTAATATCCAGTACTGACATACAAAGAGCGAAGCCGACAGACACCACCGCCCAAATACGTTTAGGCATTGGCAAGCCATCGGGCTCATCGTTTTTTTGAGTTGGATTTATTGATTGTACCATAAAAACTTATTCTTGTAAGTAGTCGTTTATTTCTTCACCATCAAGCAGACACAAACACAGACGCAAGCCCCACCGGCTACAAAAAAAGCACCGCGTTACTCTGTGATGAAAAATGATTCACTTGGTTTCGTAAAGGTAAACAAAACAACGGTACAGGTGTTTTTGTTTCCTTTGAAAAATAAGTTTTTTTAGTGCTCAACTACTGGATTCAACTTACTCCAAATGTCGAATTACATTTACTTCAACTTCAAAATCCGCTGATTACTGCTTCCCCTGAACTCCAGATATGGAGAGAAAAGAGCCTGTTCGAAGCGTCCGTCCACCAATACATCAATATAATCAAGAGCGGCACTCAAACGAGGCTGCGCCTTAATTTCTTCGTATGTGTATCCGGTGTAGCACCACACGTTCATCCCTGTTTCCTCTTTCACCCGTTTCAGTAAAAGCAGGAACGCTTCCGGATGAAAAAACGGATCACCGCCGGAAAAAGTAACGCCGTCCAACAAAGGATTCGCTTTGATTTCACGAATGATGGACTGTATTTTCTCCTCCGTCAGTTCTTCTCCTGCTCCCGGATTCCAACTCTCCGGGTTGTGGCAACCGGGACAATGATGGGAGCAGCCGGCAAGATAAATAGAAAACCTGATACCTTCACCGTCAACAATCGTTTCAGAATAAGTTCCTAGTAAATTCACTTCTTTAATAGCTAATGGAAAATGAAGATTTGAGAATGGATGATAACCATATAAATGTGGAATAAATACTCGTTACAGAACAGTACAAGATGAGAGTAACGTGCTGCAAGTAATAACCGAATAATGGATAATGAACCGTAACGCTTTCATCAAGCACCGTTCATTATCCATTCATCAATTATCAAACATTTATTCTACAAATGTTTTACACGGTCCTTCTCTTCTGCCCGCTTGGCAGAGTTCCAAGAGCTTAAATCGCCCGTCAGATAACCGGTGATACGGCGCATACGGAGAATACTTTCACTCTGGCATACAGGGCATTTATCGAAGATAACTCCCTTGTAACCACAGTTATGGCAAGTGTCTACCGGGTGATTGATAGAGCCGTATCCAATTCCTTCGTCGTGCATCACTTTCACAATCTTGGCAATGGCACGCACATTCTTCTGCGCTTCACCGTCCAGCTCCACATACGTGATGTGTCCGCCGCGCGTAATAGCGTGGAACGGAGCTTCACGCTTGATTTTCTCAACGATGCTGATCGGTTCTTTCACGTCTACGTGGAAAGAGTTGACATAATAGTCGCGATCTGTCACTCCGGGGATTTTTCCATATTTCCGGCGGTCCATTTTCGTGAAACGTCCCGAAAGTCCTTCGGCAGGAGTAGCCAGAACGGAGTAGTTCAGGTTATATTTCTCTTTATATTCGTCTACCACTTTATTCATTTCCATCACCGCTTTATACAGCGTGTCCCATGCTTTCTGGCTGTGTCCGTGACCTTGTCCGTAGAGAGCCACCATCGCGTTATGCCCGCCGATAAATCCGATCCCCAGTGTACCGCTGCGCAAGGCGTCTCCTACCTGTTCGTTCGGATTCAGTTCGCCACCGCCTTTCCACACATTATTTCCCATCATGAACGGGAACTGGCGTGCCAGGGCCGTACGCTGATACTGATAACGTTCGTAAAGCTGGTCAGCCACGAGCGCGGACATTTGGTGTACAGATTCGATGAAAATTTCTTTTGCTTTTTGTTCGATGGCGTCCTTGTTGCGTTCATCCTCTACCAGATTTTCCGCTTTGATACGGGCTTCGATAGCCAGTCTTGGCATATTCAGTGTGGTGAACGAAAGATTGCCACGTCCTAAAGAAGATTTTTCTCCGGCCACATTTTCAAAAACACGGGTACGGCAGCCCATTGTTGCCAATTCGTAAATGTAACGCTGCGGATCGTCGGCTTTCCATTTCTCGTTCTGGTTGAAAGGTGTGTCGAGGAACATGAAGTTCGGGAACAACGCTTTCGCAGTAGTCTGGCAAGCCTTTAATAACAAGTCGAAGTTGGGAGCCTCGTAACTGTCGGTCATTGCCGCTTCGATGTTCTCCGCTTTCATTGCTTTCTCAAAGTCTTTCTCCGAGTAAGAAACGCCGTCTTTCACCTTGAATATCTGGATAGGGAATACGGGCACTTCTCCTCTGGTGCCGAGGCCTTCAATGGTAGCTTTCAGCAGTTCTTCGATCACCATGCGGCCTTCGGCAGAAGTGTCCGTTCCGTAGTTGATGGAACTGAATACCACTTGGTTACCGCCACGAGAATGCATCGTATTCAGGTTGTGGATAAATCCTTCCATTGCCTGATGCGTATCTTTACGGGTCTGCTGGTAGGCTTTTTCGACGATGCGGGCAAGGTGTTCCTTATCTATAATGATCTGTAAAGCGACCAGAGCGATGCGCAATGTTTCGCGTTCGGCCTCGGTGGACTTGATAGACGGAAGGTATTCTTTAATCAACGTGCGGATGGATTTTTCATCGGCCTGATTTCCGTTTTCCATAGCCACATAGAAGTTGATGAACGATGCCAGATGCTTGCGAAAAGATTTAGCCACTCCTTTTGCCATGAAGAAGTCGAAAGCCGGAATCGCCTGTCCGCCATGCTGCTCATTTTGGTTGGTCTGAAAGATGATGGTAGCCAGCGTAGCATAGCTTTGGATGCTTTGCGGGGTGCGGATGCTACCGTTCTTTGTGCGAAAACCGCGTTCAAAGAGGTCATCCATATCATATTGAATGCAGGTTGTCGTCTTTGTCGGATAATAATCCAGGTCGTGGATGTGAATGTCTCCCAACTGGTGCGCTTCGGCAAAACGTTTCGGCAACAAGTATTTATAGGTATAATCTTTAGTTACTTCGGAAGCGAACGTCATCATCTGTCCGGCAGGCGTGTGACTGCTCATGTTGGCGTTGCTCAAATTGACATCGTTCTTGTCGATAGCCACAATGCCGTCCATCACCTGTTTCATCTGGGTTTTCTTATCACGCTCCGTATTCCGCCATTCGCGATAGATGATGTATTTCTTCGCTACTTCCGGCCGCACTTTCATCAACGACTTTTCTACCAAGTCTTGAATCTCTTCTACGGTGATCGTGGGGGTTGAAAACTGACTGATAACATTCATGGTGATGTCAGCAACCAACTGCTGCTCATCCTGAATTCCACTTGCACTGAATGCTTTACTGATTGCATTCTTAATCTTACTGATAGAGAAATCTTCTCTTTTACCATCACGTTTGATGATACAAATTTCCGCGTAGTTCATAACTTTAACTCCCGAAAGCATTAATAAATTAAAAATAGAAAATCTCTTCGGCAGGTCTTCTGACTTATCCCTCCCCCGCAACACCTTCCCACACCGGCATCGATGCAGTGGCCTATTGTGCGGATTCTTAGAGAATTACAGCAGCGGGTACTGTCGCTGATTTGCACAGCGTTCCCTCATTGACTAAACCTCTTTTTAGTTCCGAAACCGGATACAAAGATAGGAGATTATATCATAGCTTGGTTAGCTTTTAACATTAAATTTCGGGAAACTTTTCTTTCTCGCTGATACAGAAAGTTTTCCAAAACGGAAAACTTTTTTCTGATTTTAACGTGGATAATATTCCAAATCCGTTTATTTCACCCCAAAGACATATATAGTTTTTAGATACTTTACTCTTAACGAAAAAAGGATGTGTTAAAAGTCTCCACAACTATCTTTTGCTTCATAAGTTATAGACTATTTTTTCACTTTCGACAAGCCTTTCTTCCCAATGGAATGAAAGAAATTATAATTTTTCTATTTCTTCTTTCGAAAGCCCGGTAGATTTCATAATAATATCGTCAGCCACACCTAATTCTTTCAAATTACGAGCTGTTTCTTCTTTACCTTTTTGCAAACCTTTCTGTAATCCTTTTTGTAAGCCTTTCTGTAAGCCCTTCTGTTCAGCAAAGTCCAACGTATTAAAATAATCGTTATAAACTTTCCATTCTTCTTCATACTGGGCTCTTTCCTCCTGGGTCATATTTGCTTTGGAAGCCAACTTTTCAAGTCGCTCGAAGACGGCCTTGCGAGCCTTGAAAGGCATCCGGTCAAGTGTATCCATATGCTTTAGTATATAAATCCAGCGTTCAAAATCATTTTCACATTCATCCTCCTCTTTGTTGAAGTTCGGCAGTTCGATAAAAATCTGCCGGAACTTGTTGCTGAAGAGCTTCCCCGTATCCCTGTCAGAAAGAACGATATCCGTTCTGATTTTAGAGGGCATATCCTTGTCCATCACGAAATTCATGAAGAACACTCCGTACACGGCATCCAATTGAAAGTTCCAAACTCCCCTTTTCGCCTGCTGCGTAATGGCCCTAGAAAGATAGAAGAGGGCACGATCTTTAAAGTAAGGCTGTTCCCGGTTCTGCATTTCTACGATAATACGTTCACCGGTATCGGTTACGCAATAGATGTCGTAGATAAGACCTCGTTCTGTTTTTACTTCCGGCTGCTGTTCACTGTTAAGGAACTGAATGTCGGTAATCACATGCTCTCCTACGAGCAAATCGTTCAAGAAGTCGATTAACAACTCCTTTTCTACCTCTCTGCCGAATAAAAACTTAAAGCCAAAATCGGTAAAGGGATTGATAAATCTTCCCATTATATGCTGTGTCTCAATTATAAAACAAAGATAGAGTTTTTTTGTTGAATACGGTCAAGAATAGAAGAAAATAAATGGATACAAAAAAAGCTGCCTCATTCAGAAATATTTCTGTCTTAAAAAAATTATCATCAAAATTCTCATTTCCGCCATGTTTCCGAAAAAGTATTTTCGGAATACGAAAAAAGAAAAGCTGCCTCGTCCATTCGAGACAGCTTCTTTACTTGCTCCTTACTTATGTTTACTCTATGAGTTGCTACACGTTTATTTTTACTTGTTCCGCGAACTACGTGCAGACGGCACGTTCTATGTTTTTACGTCATTCCGTTTCATACCTTTTTTTTCAGGTATGCCAAGCCTTTTCCAGCTAGCTAGTCCTTTTCTGCCTTGCCGTTTCTCCGGTGGCGGAAACGCAGAACTGCTTCAAGAATATCCAGCAACTTCTCCAATAATAGTCTCATCCGTTTTCTTTTTAAAAGTTAATAATCCGTTTTATGTCCGTTGGATTCCGTTTTATGTCCGTTGGAATTTGACAGCCAACCGTCAACCGTCGGTCATGTTCGGGCTTTAGTTTGCCCGACAAACTTATCAGTTAGTCCCTGCGGATTCAGCTGCTGGCTGAACTCCCGGTTAAGCTGCCGGGTCCGGTGCTTCTCCACTTCCACCACCAGGTTTATTATCATCATCCGGGTCTTTGTCAATGACATCGTCGGCCACAAACGAACCCGCTACATCCTTGATGTGCACAAACTCCACCCCGGTGGTCAACGCACGGGTAGCACTTCCGTTGGCGGCACGGGTGTATTCGGGAGTAAACTGGCAACGCAATGAAGTGATCTGCGAACTGCTGACCTTATTTTCCAACTCTACCCCTTTTCCGTTTGCCTTGGCAATCATAGTAAACGTCCCCAAGCCTTCGAGACGTACCGTGCGGCTGTTGAGCAACTGTTCACGCATCACCGACATCAGGTTACGAATCACGTTGTGAACATCACCCGCCGTCAGCGAGGCTTTTTCTGCAATCAATTCCGCCATTTTCTGCGTATTGACCATTTTCCCGAATTTCACCAGACGGGGATAATAAAGTTTCTGTCCTTCCTTGTTGGCAAGCGTTGCCTGATACGGTTTGTAAATTAATGGCATACTTTTTTTCCTTTCTTCTTTTTAATAATTAATGAATAAATTCTATCTGTAACCGATTACGAAGGCAAAAGTATAGGAAAGGAAAAAAGCAAAGGAACACGACGTGACAACTCGTCACAAGAGACAACAAAAAGACACAATTTCTACACGAGCTATGCCAACAGAGGCTTCTGTACAAAGCAGAACCACTTGGCATAAAAAAGCGTATCTTCGCATTCACACAGGATAAACTTTAAAGAAACAGATAAGTTCCTGTCACTGATTAATGGCTATTTTTTTAGGAGTAATCCGCGCCTAAATTATGATATAAACGAATTATGATATAAACTAATTATGAACACCTACTAATAATAGAAAGTACCGACAATGAAAACAGAAACAACAGTAACCTCCGTCAGCCCAAAAGAAATGTCGGAGACGGCAAACTCTCCCCGCATACAGACTTACAGCAAAAGTCAGCTGGCCACACTTTATCTGCCTCACATACAGTCTGCTTCGGCACGCCGCACCCTCCGCAGTTGGATTGCCCAAAATACGGCATTACAAGCCGCACTTGCCCAAACCGGCTACAGTGAAAAGGCAATCTTACTTACTCCGGCTCAAGTTGGACTATTCTTCAAGTTTTTGGGAGAACCCTAAAAAACAAATACGGTACGGAAAGGAATGAAAATAGAGTGATCTGAATGGATATTTGACATCGTAGTGCCCGAACAGGATTTCCCTCCGGCATACAAGTAATTTTTTAGACACGAATGACGCAGATGACACTGATGACACGAATGACACGGATTTTAAAGCTGTACAGCTATTTTAAAATCCGCGTCCGTCATCCGCGTCTAAAAGATAAATTCATAACCGGGCAAGAATATCGCCCGAAGCCGCCTTATTCCGAGGGTTCTCCTCCCGACGGTTTCATTAAATCGGCAGTGACCTCCGCTTTAAAACGGACCCCGTCATGAAGCCGCAGATTCAATTTGACAGTCACATTCGTTTCGCTGTTACGCTGCACATAAAACGTCCCTGTAACCTTTTTATACTGCGAGTAATAATAAATCGGATCTTCGTAGATAAAAACATACTGGTCGTTGTGATAGAGCGTAGAAGCATCCACCACCTGCCCTTCCCAATACAAATGGAGAGAAAAAGCAAAATAAGTATCAGTCTTTCCCTCATCCATCTTTTCCGGAGAAAGGACACAAGTTAAATAGTCCCCATCCACAGAAGCCACACCGGACACAATCTTATTCGCCTCTCCCCGGAAAGAGTAAGTACCGATGGAAGGCATTTCCTCCACGTCCGGCCCGGGAGTTATCGAATCATTGTCGTCGCTGCATCCGACGAAAGCCAACAGCAGTCCCGATAAAGCGAACAGATTGAAATATTTCAGTAAAATTTTCTTCATGAATATACTTCATTAAATCGTTATTCTATTACGGTCGCCGTGCCCTTGTAGTAGCCGGACAAGTCGCCATCGTACTGTACAATACTAAAAATCTTGAATGTCATTTCAATTTCACTTCCTTGAAGAGCCACAGAAGTATTGCCACCTGCGGCCAAATGAGCACCGTTCGTCGTATTAGCCTGATTATAAGTCACTCCTCCGTAAGCGATCGATATTTTCGCATTTTCCGCACTACCGGAAAATCCGTGAATAGCTCCCTCCATCATACTCTTCGGAACACGTACCACGGCATCCGCTGCCGACATTCCGGCCACGGTAGTGATACCTGCCTGCCGGGAAATATAAATCGCACAAATATCCGCATCTGTCTTATCTACCACTACCGACTGGATAGTCACCGGAGTGCCGTCCGCTCTCAACTGATATTGATTCGGAATCGTCGTATCATATACTTCGAAAGTACCGTTGTAGTTGCCCGATATTTTAAGGCTATTGTCTCCCAAATATTTGAGGTCGAGCGTCAACGAGTATTCATTATCCGCCGATTTCGACACACTGAATGTACCTGCCGCGTCTTCCAGATGTCCTTTAGAAACTTCGATTCTTTCTTCATCATACGGATTATAATAAGTAAACTCAAAAGCCAGATTCGTAGTTGTTATATCTACCTCCTGTCCGTCCAGTCCTGTATTCGGAACAAAAAGACGTACGTAATATGTATTTACATTATTCAAATCTGCAGCAGATGAAATCCCTGACGGAGTGAGATACAAGGCAACTCCTTCATTGGTCTTTTCATAGAAGGTAGCTTTGATATCACGTGTACTTTCTCCATTCAGAGTCAAAATATTGGTGGTGCTTTGCTTTATCTCGGTGTAATTACCTTCATAAGAACCTTTGAACTTTTCGCCCGAAAGCAACGTAAAACTAAAGGTTACCTTTATACTCTCTTCTGTCTTTTCGACTTTGAGCTTACCAGCCGAGCACACATCCGCCCATCCGTAAGGATCTACTGCGTCAATATCATCCGCTCCCAAGTTCGTCATGTTATAGAAAGCGTACTCCACATCTTCACCAGCGGTAATATCGATTTCTTGTCCGACCATTTCGGGAGTAACAGCCAGCATCAGATATTCGGCATCCGATATATCCTCCACCGTAGTCAAGCCGGCCTCCGGACTTAAATAAACATATTGGAAACCTCCTAACGTAGTAGCCACAACCGACTTCAACGTACGTACCTCATCGCCCAGAGAATATTCGTTCGGAAGCTTTTCCGGAGCCTTGTAAGCGCACTCCGCCTCGCCCGTAAATTTACCGCCACTTTTCAGTGTAAAGTCGAAAACAGCTTTCACGGCCGATGTCTCATTTTCTCCCGGTGTCATTGTCACGGTGATCTTGCCCTGTGTCAACACGTCTTTCCATTCGTCGGGGCTAACGGTGACAATGGCCTCTCCGTCGGCATCCATGTAATAAACCACATAAGTGTCGTCATCAGAACCGCCTACCGTGACCGGATTGCCTACCAGACTCTTATCCACTCCCATCATTACATATTCCTTACCGCTTCCCATAAAGTCTTCCAACGTTTCCAGACTTTGCAACGGACTCATACATACGTATATAATGCCCTCCTGTTCAAAGCAGGACACCGATTTCGCTTGTATCGTCTTATCTTTATACGTATACGTATTAACAGTTTCTACCGGCTCCGGTTCAGGCTCGGGCGCCGGGTCATCGCTACTACATGCCACAAAACAACTCATTGTTAACATGAACAAGAAAAAGGAAATAAATCTAGTTTTCATATCTCTCATTTTTGGGGTTAATTATAAAATCGTGTGATTAAAAAAAGAATACATTGACGGGAGTATCCTGCGAGTAGGTGGTACGCACGTGGTGCGGGTGTACCTTATCACAATCGATAAAGTCAATAGTCAGCGTATGTTTGTCCCCATCGCGTGCCACGGTCATCGTTCCGCTGTCTATACGTGCATATTCTTTCATGGTTCCGTTGGATATTTTCTCGTACCAGGTTCCCTGCGGATATGTAAATACATTGGGATAACCCGAAGCAATGCCTCCCGGTTTCAGGAATTCGCGCGGAATACCCTTCGACTCTTCGTCACGTGCCACTACCTTATACGTACCAGCCGGAATACCTTGTGTCACATCCGTAGCCCATTCTACAAAGAATTCCACTTTCAGCACTCTTCCGTTGCCTGTCGGCCATGTTTCGGCAAGTCCTATCCCCTCTTCTGCCAGGTAAAGTTCGACTACCCGGCACGATTCATCTTGCAGGTAATAAGAATCGCCCTTATCTTGCAGACGGGCTTGTGTCCATTCGTTCAGGGCGAGATCGGTGGTCAGCGTAGAGTTCGGAGTTTCTTCCGTGCTTTCGTGACGGTCGATAGTAGTCAGTTTTCCCGTGTAGGTGAAATAACGTTTGAGCGACAAGTCACCTACCAACGTACCACTAATCGTATATTCGCCGCCGTCACTCCGTTTAACAGTCATTTTACCTCCGGATAGCAGGTCGGCATCAACACTTGTGGAGTACGCTTTCACGTCACCATAGAAAGTACCGGCAGGCACTTCCACTTTTCCGGTCGGCAGATCCATCTGGTTCATGTATCCGAGGTTGAAGGTCCATTCATTAAACGTATATCCGTTCGGTGCCGCATCAAAGGTGCTTTCAGGAAGCGGAAACTCCGTGGTTCCGGGAGCAAACGGCGGAACATTGAGGCTGAACGCCATTATCTTGCCCGGTCCTATCGGATTACCGGCAGCATCCACTTCCATATCCGTATACAAAGTGAGCACAAAATGATCCGTCCCCACTCCGTCTTCATCTCCCCAGTATACCAAGTTGGAGTTGACAAACTCTACGGTTTCAGGAGTAGGTTTTCCATTTTCTCCGCCGGTTTTTTCGCCCTCCGGATTTTCTGTGTCATTGTCGCTGCAAGCGGTCAACGCACACGCAGACACAACAGCGAACAGGCAGACACCTAATAAATTCATTAATTTCTTATCCATATAAGAGTTATTTTATATCGTTACATCATTAAAAAGAACTTCCGTAGTGCCCGCGAAGGCAATAAAAAAGGCAGGGTAATCCCGGGAAAAAAACTCCCGTTCTCCACACGGGTAGTCCTCCCCGCCTGTCATATATGTAAAGTTAAAATTAAGAGAGGGTCATTAACCTCTCCTTCCGTTTCACAACGGTAGTTCTTTTCTTCATACATCTATTCCGGAAACGTTATATCCGGTTGATTCATAAGTTGCAAGTTTCCAACTATTTAAAGAGCGCAATGTCAGGGAAAAGAATATAGTCTTTCAATGCTGCCGTAGAAAACTGCTGTCCGTCGAACAGTGCTATCGCAAGATAACACCCGCTCTCCGGTGCACCGGTTACATCCTGATAACTCATCCCGACAGAACCATCCTGATAAAGCAGGGGAGCAAACCCGAAATTACCTTTCGAATAAATATTGGAGGAAGCTGCTACGGAAAAGCCGTATAATGTTTGTAAAACCACCTCCTCTTCCAGTGCTGTATTATCAGTTGTCCTGTTCATTGCACTATTGGCTGTTTCATCCACCTCCTGCGTCAGAACAAAATCTTTCTGCGCTGCGCCGATAGGAACTACAAAAGCCCCATCCTCGTAGGTAGCCTGCAATGAAATCGTAGCCTTCGAAGGATCTTTCAAATACTGCGCCACCGGAGTGCCGGCTAACGACATTTTTAGCGTATATCCATCGCCTTCCGCATCTTTCGTCACCTCCGTAGCCGACAAAGAATATGCCTTCGCTATCTTTTTCGTATCCCATTTCACATAAATCTGACTGTTCCCCCATGCTCCGAGCAGGTCACTCGCTTCATACTGGTAGACATAATAGAAAAACTTCCGTGCCCCCTCACTGGTACTGACCATCAGTTGGCAGGCACGCGGATTTCCGGTCTTATTCTCTTTCAATACGAGCAGGAAGCCTTCCTCTTTCGAGGCTGTAGGGACTTCCACCCAATCGACTCCTTTCTGTATACTCACCTTGAAATCGAACGAGCTGTTGACCCGCACCACGGTTTGTGAAGGAGCATTGCCGAGCCGCAACACCTGTTGGTCGGTATCGGGCGCAAAAATATTACCAGCCTGTGTCACCACAATCTTCTGTTCGTTGCTACCATCGCTTACGGTCACTTGCGTGGCACGTGACACATATTCATAATTAGCCCTGGCGAGTAATGTGATTTTCTCGTTTGTCACTTCGATCACCCTACACCAGTCCGCGCCGGAAACAGCCGTCAGTTCTCCGACAGCCTGCAAAGCCACTTCCACCGTTCCACCGCCGGCAGCCAGATCGACATCCGTGTCCACGATGCGTAAGCCCTGCGGTGTTTCATCATTATCCGTGCCGCACGCTGCCATCAGCAGGCAGCATACAGACAATACGATCATAAATAACTTGTTCATCATACTATTCTTCTATTGTTTTTTTAACCAATCTGATGGAAGCAAACGCATCCGTGTATCCGATGAAAGCCGCGTCCTCCTCCTGCGAGTTGTACACTCCGAAGATGAATCCGGAAACTTCTCCCATCCAGACTCCATTGTCCACCAGGTAAATGCCGTTAGTGGTAGCATAACTAATCAGTCCGATAGACTCACTACGGAGCACATAATCGTTCATTACGTCCCACATAGCCAGATAAACATATCCGCCCTGCACCTTTTTGAGAAGCTGCGGGGAGACGGAAAGTCCGCCGCGCGGTTTGTCAAACATCACCAGAATATCATATTCCAGCCCCTTGAGCCAGTAACTCTTTCCGTCTTCGTTCTTCAATAGCCGGACTTCCTGCGAGGCCACTTCCAGTTGTTGCGTTTCATCGTTCAGGCGGTAAAAATCCATCTGATAAGTGCCCGGATAATAATCATAGCTTTGATATCCGGCAGTGTAGACACCCGCCAATTTGATTCCCGTAGCCCCTTCGTCGGTACAGACAAAGCTGATAAGCTCGTTCTTCCAGACAAAATTCTGCATCGTCTGACCGTCTATCGTTACCGGTTCATGAAAACGCATTCCGTCGGCGGTAAACATAAAAGGCACAGTTTTTTGATGCACTTTTCCTATTTCGTCATAATAAGTCACGATAAACGTATAGTTGCTGCGCAGCATTTGCCCCGTGTAGAGTCCGTCCATCAGTAAGTCATATTCATAAAAGAAAGCATCGTCCTCCACCTTTTTTATTTTAGTGAGATATTGCTTCCACGTCTGGTCTTCGGAAAGTGCCTTCATCACAATCCGGTTGCCGTATTTTTTGCCTTTCAGTTCGATACGCTCGGCAGAAGCACTCGAAATAATAAATTCGTAGTCGCCTCCGAGCGTCCCGTTCGGGTCGTCAGACATACTTCCCTGCGGCTGCCCGAAATAATGCACCAGATAATTATAGGTATCGAATGACAACATCGTCGCCTGTTCCGACTTCACGCTATAGAGCGAACTGACCGTCTCATCTGCTTCCGCCATTTGCGAAGCCATTGTCACCCGCTGTCCGTCGAATCTGCAAAGCAGGGTGATGCCTCCAAGCGAATAATCCTTGCCGACGTAATATTCCATCACCCAGCCATTTGGAGCTGCTTTCAAAAGTTCGCCGCACCGGTTCACATCGGCTGTGGCACGGTTGGCAGACGAATCGTCAAAGTAGTTCTCCTCCTGAAAGAGGCATGACTGCAAGCCCAGACAGGCAAGAGCTAACAAGAGGTATATTGTTATATTCTTCTTCATAGTGATAATGTATAATTAAAATTCATACTCATTGAATCGTACTTAAATCAATTTCGGTAATCTCTTGCTGACGACGCAGCACGATTTTACGCAGTTCATTCAGGTCGATTCCCCAAGTGTCGCGCATATAGTTGTAAACAATCGTAAACTTTTTATTGATAGTGGCTGCGCCCGTTTCTCCGGCTGCCTTCAGCATGTTATCCCAATAGGTCTGCGTGTGGGTGACGTACATGGCTATGTTTTCCACGAAATCCTCGTTCGCCTGATTCATGGCATAGGCGGTCACGAAGCCGTCGGGCCACGCTATATCGTTTGTACGGGGCATGGCTCCCTCTGCAGTCATGTAGTAGTACCAGTCGGCTCCCACATATTTCCCCTCCGAGATCCGGTTGAAAGAAGGGTCGAAGTTTCGTTTCTGGTGCAGGATATGAGCAAACTCATGGTGCATCGTTTCAAAGTAATATTCGTTCAGTTTTTCGATATTGATTTTCTTCACGTTGAGGTCGTTCACGTTGTAAAGCGTGATTTTCTTTCCGCCTTCTGCCGTGCCGAGTACCATATTCCCGCTACTTTCGTAAGCAGGCGATCCGATGAGATGAAAGGTTTTAGGCACGTATACGCGGAGAAAATCGATTCCCGCCAGTTCTACATAAGCGTCCATCCAGACGTGCTTGATGATTTTGGACAGTGCCACCGCTTTATCATAGTCGGCAGGCACAAGGTTGTATTTATGGTCGCTTTCGATGTCCTTCATGCGGTACATGAAATCGATGTTGTAGGGATAGGTGTAGTTGTCGAGCAACCAATTGTCGAACGCGTTTCTCTCCATCGGTTCGGTGGAGAAAATGCTGTGCGCGGTGTCTATTTCGTCGCCATTGTTGCAAGCCCCCAGGCAGACTGCGGTAAGGGCAAGCAAAGAATAAATGAGCTGTTTTTTCATAACTTCCACTTTTTTTCTCTGTTAATTTCTTCTCGGGTTGGGTTGTATTCCCGCCACGATCACACTCCGCGGAATTTGGATTGCGTAACGCAAGTCGTTCGGAGGCATTTCGTCGGTGACACGCTGGTTGGCCATATCACGGCGATAAATCAGGATGCCATATCGCTTGATGTCGGGCCAGCGCATCCCTTCGTGCAGGGTGGTGATACGACGGATATGCAGGATGCAATGGATGAGATTTTCCTGCATTCCCTCCTCAATCGTAAAGTCGGGGGCCAGTTGCTTTTTCGGTGTCTGTTGCGTGAAGGGGGTGTAAAAACTCATCTTGTTATAATAGGCGTTGATCTGTTCGGGTGTCAGCACCGATTTGTTGCGGGTATAGGCACGTTGCCAACTCGTGATGTCGGCTGCCGACTGGGAGTACATTTTCTTCAGTGCGTATGCTTCGGCACGACAGAGCAGGGTTTCGTCCGTAGAAAACAGTACAGGCATATAATAAAGGTATGTGCCCTCATAAAGTCCGCTCTTACGCAGAATACTGGCAACAAACCCGTTGGTGGAGAAAGGTTTCAGATAAAAATAATCCGAACTGCCCCACAATCCTGACGACAGACAGGTTTCGCTCGTGGCGAGCGTCTGGTTGTGGAAGTAACGCGGGCCTATCAGATAGTCACTCCCGATTGCTCCCCAGTTGGAAACGGTGCTGCTTATCAACAGGTTGGCTTCGTTGGAAGAGGCAATATAGGCATCCGCCTGCACATTTCCGTTCACGGAAAGATTGCCCAACGCTTCCCAGTTGCGCAGCAGGTCGTCGGGGTTAGTCCCCAATACACGGGTGGCAAAATCAATCACACGGTCGCAATTGGAGAAATCGGGCTTCATATAATAAAGGTAGAAACGGGCGGCAAAGGCATAAGCGGCTTTACGGGTGAAGTGATATTTGGGTACGGAGTAGCTGTCGTCCGAAATCAAGTCGATCCCTTCGAGGAGGTCGCGTTCCACTTTCCGGTACACTTCTTCTAACGTGCCCCGCTCGTAACGGGGAGATACGGTGGTTTCCACCTCTTCCATATATGGCACTCCTAAAGATTGGGAGGCATGAGTGTCGTAGGCGTTGCAGAAAATATTCGCCAACATGAAATGGCAGTAGGCACGGCACACGAGCGCTTCACCTCTCTGCGGGTCGAGTGACGCCGGATTTCCTTTTTCTTCGATGGCATCGAGCGCCATATTGGCGGCGGCTATTGCGCTGTAGTAACTTCCCCAAAGAGAATTGGGCGTGTCCTGATATTCTTCCTTGGTATCTTGCCAGTGGTAGCACTCTTGTTCGGAAAGCTTGTAGTAACCGTAGGTAGGGCCACTGTCATCGGAGTTATCGCTGTAAAGCTCGAATAGTTCGTTGGGCGACGCGTCGGCATACGCCGATACAAGCAGTTTGGCTATTTTCTGGTCGGTGTTCAACTCCGTACGGTTGTCCGGCATTTCATCCAGAAAGCCGTTGCAGGAGACGGTGGTCAGGCTTAAACTTGCGGTCAGTACCAGTGCAGGGAGTATATGATTGTTTTTTTTCTTCATCTCTCGTATATTTTTTTAGGTTGATTCTCTGATTCTTTACTTATAGTCCCAGGCGCAGGGTGAGGGTGAACTGGCGGGGTACGGGCGATGCTACACCGCCGGTATTCACAAATTCCGGGTCCTGCCCGTTTAGTTTCTTGTCGGCATAAATCAGGAAGAGGTTGGTGGCCTGCAACTTGAGCGACAAGTTGGAGATTTTGGCAGGAGCAATCCAGCTTTTGGGGAACTCATACATCAGTGATATTTCCTTCATACGGATGAAATCGCCTTTGGCAATACGTTCCGTGGAGTAGTTGTAAGCATTGTAAGCAAGGTATAGCGAGGTATTCGCCTGATATTGCGGGTCGCTGATAATCACTGGTATATTGGTTTTCGCCTCATCGCCGGAGACGGTCCAACGGTTCTTAAACTCACGCGGCATGGCGGTGAGGTCGGAGTATTTATAGTTGAACACAGGGTCCAGTCGAACTACGTTGCCGAAAGAATAGGTCATAAAGACATTCAGTTTGAAGCCTTTGTAAGTGAATACGTTACCGAAACTTCCTGTGACAGTAGGGTCGGTAGGACCTTCATATTTCAGATAATCAAGTTTCTCCCGTTCCTGAAAGTTGACACCGGTAGTGGTCAGTTTTCCGTCAATCAGATACTGTGGAATACCGTCCGCGTCGAGCCCTGCAAAAGGGATGGAAAACAGTCCGCGCACGGGATAGCCTTCACGGGCGAAACCGTTGCCGGATACCAGTTCCATCATGCTGGTGAGTCCTTTCAGTTGGGTCACTTCATTTTTGGCGTAGGAGAAGATAAAGTCCGTATTCCACGAAAAATCTTTCGTGCGAATGTTGCGGGTGGAAAGGGTGAACTCCACACCGTGGGATTTCATCGTGGCTACGTTGGCATATTTGTTGATGAAACCGCCCACTCCCTGCGTGGGAACTACACCGATCAGGTCATAGTTGTTGCGCTGATACCAGTCGGCAGAGAAGTTGATCCGGTTTTCGAGCAAACCGAGGTCGATGCCGATGTTCAGTTCATGCTTTTTCTCGTAGGTGAGTTCGCTGTTCTCGATGTCCTCGATGTAAAGTCCCGTTTCCTGAATATCGGTAAAAGGACGATAGGGAGAGAAACTGCGGATGATGGCTTGCGAATTGGTTACTTCCGCCGGACCGCGATCGGCAGTAAGAGAGTAAGAAGCTTTCAGAGTCAGGTTGGAAAGAGTGGGTTGGAGCGCTTTAAAAAAAGCTTCCTCGTGCACGTTCCACGCACCGGACAAGTTCCACGTGGGCAGCCAGCGTGACGAACGGCTGCGGCCCATGCGGTTGGTTCCTTCGTAACGAAACGTTCCGTTGAGCGTGTAACGGCCGTCATAAGAATAGGTGGCGTTGAGAAAGCTCGCAATGCTACGGGTTTCGGAGTGCCCCAGACTGTAATAACGCGAACCGGACTCTATTCCGTTCTTGAAAAACTGATAGACGTAGGAAGGAATTTCCCCCATCGAATATTGCATTCCCCAGCCCTGAAAGGAAGAATATGCCTTTTTAAGGCTGTTCACTTCCATACCGGCAAAGAAGTTAGTGATGTGTTTTTCGGCAAAAAGGTGATTCCATGAGAGGGTTCCGCGGAAATCGAGCCCCAACATACGGCGGTCCTGACGCTGGTAGATTCCCCCCTCGGGCAGCAGGGTGATAGGCAGGGCGTATGGATTGTCGGGGTCTTTATAAAGCAATCCGTTTTGTTCGCGGATGGTGGCGTCGTCCATACCGGTACGGTAGGCAACGGCTTGGTTGGCATCGTCGAGCACGTTGTGTTCCTGCGACGAGGTCTGGTATCTCACAGCTCCGAGGGCACTCAATTCAAGTCCTTGAATCACTTTCCATTTCAGCTCGCCTTGAAATTTCACATCTACCATGTTGATTTCGATGTAGTTATTATCCAGTTCGTGAAGAATGTTGAATGGAGCGTAGTTGCTGATATAATCCGCAGACGGGTCGAGCGTACGGCTCGTATTGAGCGCGTAAGAATAAGGGTTGATATCGAATCCGCGTGACATCTTTCCGGAAGCGATGTCGAGGCTAGAGCTCATCGTTCCCGGTGCGTTTTGTTGACGGTAGGAAGCGTTAGAAATCAGGTTGATCGACAGGTTTTTATAAAGATTATAGGTGGTGTTTACGTTGGCTGTGTAACGCTTCACTTTGCTCTGCTTGTACCAGCCCGGATCGAGCATAGCGCTCAACGAGGCATAGAAGGATGATTTTTCCGTTCCGGCGGTGACGCTGACGGAATGATTCTGCGAAATGGCATTGGTGAAAAGCACGTCGAACCAGTCGGTGTTACGCATTTCCGCTTCACGGAGATAAGCATTGCGGGATTCGGGGGTGTTGAGAAGTCCGCGCTGGCCGTTGCTGTTATTATACTCGTCGATGAGACGATACATACGACCGTACACTCCCGTGTCTTTGGCACGGAAAAGGTCGGCACTGTTCAGCCAGCCTTTCTGCTCCATCTCTTTATAGATACCCATCTGTTCCTGCGAATTCATGATATTGAATTCTTTGTAACTGGGTATGGCACGGGTGGTAAACTCACCGGTATAACTGATTTTGCTGACTCCGGCACGGCCTTTTTTGGTGGTGACCACAATCACGCCCGCCATCGCACGTGCACCGTAAATGGAAGTTGCCGATCCGTCTTTCAATATCTGAAAGCTCTCGATGTCGTCGGAATTCAACCCGGCTATGGCGGAACTGATTAATGTCTCCGCATCACCGGAGGAAAGATCGTCGGGACCTACGTCGATGGCATCTTCAAGAATCACTCCGTCTACTACCCAAAGGGGCTTGGAGCTTCCGTAAATGGAAGTAGCACCGCGCACACGAATCTTAGGAGCGGTACCGAAAGTACCCGAAACGTTCTGAACGGAAACTCCTGCCGCACGACCTTCCAAGCCGCGACTGATGTCGGGCAAACCGTCCAGTTTCACATTATCGGCATCCAATTGTTTGGTGGCTCCCGTAAACAGGCGTTTGTCCATCTTTTGCATACCGGTCACCACCACTTCCTGCAATACTTCGGAGTCGGATTTCATCATCACCTTGATTGTCCCCGACTTAATAGGAACATCCTGCGGCTTCATGCCGACATAGGTGATTCGCAAAGTTCTTGATGAACTTATACGTTTCATAGCCCATTCCTCCGCAAATATCTAAATATAAAGTCTTTAATAAACATAAAAAAGAAGATACCTAAAGAGAATACAAGCAAACAAATGCGGAACTATAAGATAAAAATAATCTTCCTTTTTTGCCTTTAATCTACTTTTTTCGTCTTTTACCGGTTTACTGAAGAGGTAGAAAATATCTTTTATATAATGACCTTTCCAGTTCCCAAATAGCTTTTATCCTGAACTCCAAGTGACAATATAAAAGATAACGGTCACGAAATTCATAATCTTCCCGAAAACTATCCTTTTTCTACCGATAGATGCTAATTAATGATTTTTCATGTGTTATTAAACATCTTATCAGGCTATTTTATCACATTTAAATATCAAAAAGAAACTTCTTTTGAATTATCAACCATCACAAAGGCATAGAAATTCACTTTTACACACTCGTTTCATCTGCATTTCTTTTTCATCAATAGTATTTTGTCTATACAGTTCAATTTCGCATTTTTTTTCATATTTTTCTTTGTTTTTCTAAAAATGTGCTTACTTTTGCAAATAATTAAATAACAAAACAGACTATTCTACTATATAAAAACTATATGAAAAGAAAACTAACGCTGTTATTAACTTGCTTATTAGCAAGCATTAGCCTGACAATTGCCCAAACCTCTAAAAAGGTAACAGGCGTTGTCTTCTCCGAGGAAGACAATCAACCTGTCATAGGGGCATCTGTTGTAATTAAAGGTACATCTATCGGAACTACCACTGACCTTGATGGAAAGTTCGTGATTAGTAATGTACCAAGTTCATCAAGAACTTGGTAATCATTAGTCCATTCCTTCTATTTTCGTCTTTAATTCTACTTTTTATTGTTCCTCTTTCTCCCTATCTCCTTCCTTTTCCATAGGATCCTTAACCAGTTTTTTGGAGGTATGAAATCGAATTTCAATGTCTATATGGCAGTCATTATCCACTGTGCAGTCTATATCTGCCGAATCGTCAACAATTAGATTTAAAACATGACACAACACTTCGGGAAATCCGGGAATAAATTCAGACTTTCCAATGATACAAGCAGAATAATTATGAATAGTTGTCCAATCGGGGATAGGACTCTGACCGTCAAATTTACATTTACACATACGTCCTATTGAAGAGCGCGAACAATTCGAATGGTTCGCCACATATCTTTCCGGAATATTATTCAACTGTTCTATCTTAAAAATACGATCCACCACCGCTTTCTTCACATCGTCGTCACTATGACGGACACCGGTTGTTTTACTCTGTTTATCTCTACTTTTTACTTTAAATTTCTTGCTTTCCTTTTTCATGATTTATTTTTATATTATTCCACAAAAGTCCGATATTTCTTTTAACATTTGTGTTCAAGCATGACACATTCGTTCTTATTCCATGAATAAATTCAAATATAGATGGGGTTGGTGGTACCCATTTTCTACCTTACTGCCATAATCAAAAAAAAACAGGTCGAATCTTTTAACGCATCGACTCATTCAAGCATGACACATTCGTATCCATTCTTTTTTTATGCGTCAAGCTTGGACAACCTTTACGCAACTCATCTTCTACCTTTGCCACCGTAATCAAAAATAAACCGAATAAGAAAATGACTGAAATCAAAAAGAATCATTCACTTCAACGGATACGGCTTATGAAGCAGGCCGCTGTCATCCGGCAAAGTAATGGCATGAGCCGGCACGATGCACTCGTCACGGCTCACCGGATAGGAAAGCTTATCCGACAAATGCATCACGGAAACGTCTGTTTCCGATATACCAAGCAGGATGGAACCATCCGTCGTGCCACCGGCACACTCATCGGCTACGAACATAGTTTCCGCCGCCCGTACACACCGAAACCGGAGAACACATTTGTCGTCTATTACGACATCGATGTCAAAGGCTGGCGCACCTTTCATGCTGAAAATTTTCTGGATATCGAAGTGGAATGAATCTACAAGAAAAAGGAATGAATCAGCAAGAACGAAAAGAGTGGGAAGCTCTTTGCAGACAGTATAATGTAGACTCCCTGCAAGAAGCGATTCAAGGCTGCCGGGAAGAATTAGAATTTCTCATTCACTGTGCCGAACGGCTCGAACCTCCTACAGAGCAAGATGAAGACAGCAAGAAACGCCGTTTAACACATACAGGAAACGCCGCTTTTCCACACTAGGAAACGCCGTTTAACAGATGCAGGAAACGCCGTTTCTCCTTGCTAAATTCAGAGAAGCGACTATTTTTTAACAGAGTATAATTTTATTAACATTTATCAGTATCAAGTATGGAAAATTGGAGATTTATTGAAGAAAACCCCGACTATATGATTTCAGATCATGGGCGGGTATTGAGTTTCAAGGGCAAATCGAAGTTAATTCTTTGCACTAAAATCATCGGAACCGGTTATGAAACGGTATCACTCCTGAATAAAGGAATTTGTACCGATTACCACGTCCACCGCTTAATTGCCAAAGCATTTATTCCGAACCCGAAACATCTGCCGCAAATAAACCACCTTGACGGAAACACGATGAACAACCACGTGTCAAACCTTGAATGGTGCGATGCATACACCAACACGATGCACGCCATCCGCACAGGATTACGCCCCACCGGAACAGGTTCCCGTAAAGCTCCCTGCGCCGTAACGGATGCGAAAGGAATCATTTTACGTGCCTACCCGTCTATGAAAGAAATGGGCAGAGAGGAACGCCTGAAACCGTCACACCAACACTGGCTCATCCTGCAACTGAAACATCCGGATCGTGTATGGCTACATAACCTACGTGCAAGGCAACATCGGGGAAACGATTTCATGAAAGTTCCCTTTGCCAATTCATCGGCTTTATCACAACTGCCTGTCTTTTTAAACTCATTGGCAATAACGGATACGGCTGTACCACCGATTCACGCTCCTTTCACTCCGGTGCACCACTCGGTGACAAAGCAATATTACCGTCAACTGTCTGCAGAGGAGGCTGCCGCCTTCGGATTCACCTCCCCTACTATACGCAAACAAGAAAGGAGGATTTCACAATGAGAGACACCATCATCATCCATTGTTCCGCCACTCGTGCGGGACAGGATTTTACCGCTGCCGACATCGACCGCTGGCATCGTCAACGCGGCTTCCGTTCTATCGGTTATCACTTCGTCGTCCGTCTCGACGGCACGGTTGAACCGGGAAGGGATGTTGCCCTCGACGGAGCACATTGCACGGGATGGAATCATCGGTCTATCGGTATCTGCTACATTGGCGGACTGGACAGGAACGGTCGGCCTGCCGACACACGAACGGAAGCGCAGCGTGAAGCACTTGCCCGGTTGGTAGAAGATTTGCGCCTTGTCTTCCCTTCTCTGCAACAGGTGATAGGACATCGGGACACCAGTCCCGATCTTAATGGAGACGGTATTATCTCACCGAACGAGTATATAAAATCCTGCCCCTGCTTCGATGTAAAAGCGGAGTTTATTCAATAATTATCAATTATTTACAATCAGTAATTTATCATCATGGCCCGCATTTCCAAACCCGGATTAGATTATTTTCCCCTCGATGTCAATTTTCTGCAAGACAGAAAAGTACGCCGCATCTCCTGTCGCCACCATGCGGCAGGGATTGCTGCGCTCACTTCACTGCTTTGCCTCATTTATAAAGAGAAAGGTTATTATATTTCGTGGAACAAAGACACGCTCTTCGACATCGCCCAGGAAGCGTGTTGCGGGGAGGAGGAAATGCAGGCCATCATTGATGATTGCCTGGCGGTAGGGCTGTTCGACGATCTTATATATAAGGAGTACGGTGTATTGACTTCACAGGCCATTCAGGAACAATATCATAAAATCATCACCGACAGCCGGAGAAAATACAAATTACCTCTGGAACATTTCTGGCTTATCAAGGAAGATTTTAAAGATGTAACAGAATCCCATGATTTTGCTACAACAATGCCACAAACAAAAGAGGAAACGGATACAGATATCAAAGGTAAACAGGAAATGGATATGGAAAATGAGATCAAATCTGAAATCAAAAAAGACAAAGAGACAGAGAGACAAGGAAAATGCCAAAAAGAGAATGAGAGGATAATGCCGCCCGTTCCGTCAAACAGCGTTTTTCAGGCTTCGCCTGTCGTTGTAGAGGGTTTGTCTTTGGATAAATCGATTGGAAGAGAAAAAACGGAATCTATTGCGGAGACGGTTTCTGAAACAATTTCTGAAACAGCTCCGGGAACAGCTCCGAAAACGGTCTTAGAAACAGCTCCGAAAACGATTTCGGAAGGGATGCAAACGGGAGGGGGATCGGAAGCTATACTTCTACTAAATATGCAAACAATCGGTATCCGGAACGAACAGACAGTGAAAGCGATTGCCGCCCTTGCCCGACGTAAAGAACTGGGAGGTCCCGGCGGGATTTTATGGAAAATCCTTAGTTCCCAATACCGCCCTACCCTGCTCAAAAAGAACGAACCGGGTGATTACATTCTTTGGGCGCTCAATCATCCGACGGAATTTGAAAACACATACAACGGGACACTGAAAAAGCTAATCAGGGGAAGATAAACCGGGAAAAAGTCTGAATATAAAAACGAAACATGCCATCATCATTCGTTTATATCATAAATTCAGGCAAAGAAAGATAGAAAACCAAGAACTATCGCATCTTTATCATACAAGGAAAAGGCCTCGACTTGTAGAGCCAGTATTTGTAACTCGAGAAACCAAAGAATAAAGTAAATCATAAAAAAGGAAGAAAAAGAACCTATCAATTTGTTATTCTAAAAAAGATTTGTACCTTTGTGGTACAAATTACCCCCCTTAGTTGAGAAATACTAAGGCTGACCCATCAATTAAAGATGGGTTTTTTTATATATAACGCTATGGAAGACAAAAAGAAAGTAATAGTCTATGTAGACGGTTTTAATTTCTATTACGGGCTGAAGTCCAAAAAATGGAAAATGTGTTATTGGCTGGATTTAGTCAGCTTCTTTAATAGTTTTCTAAAGCCCTATCAAGAATTGGTAGAAGTCAATTATTTTTCAGCTCGTCCAACAGATGCAGGCAAACACGATAGGCAAGATAAACTATTTCAAGCAAACAAATGTAACCCTAAATTTAACTTGATATTGGGTAAATACCTCAAAAAAGAGATTAAATGCCGTTATTGTGGTGGTATCATTCATTCTTTTGAAGAAAAAGAGACAGATGTACGAATAGCTACAAAGATTCTGTCGGACGCCTATAAAAAGCGCTGTGACATTGCTATCATTGTATCAGCAGACAGCGATTTAATACCACCTGTAGAGCTGATAAGAGAATTTAACCCGTTACAAAAGGTCTATGTATATTTTCCTCCTAACAGATATTCATCTAATTTATCGAACCTAAGTGATGGCACACGTAAACTTGATGGCGCTTTTAATATATTCAAGAAACATATATTGCCCCAAAAAGTGCAGCTACCAAACGGATATGTAATAGAACGCCCGGATGAGTGGAAATAAGATTTTAGATCGACCTATCTTGCCGTTCAAGGCACGAAAAGCTGTCTTCGAGAAATTGGAAGATATCGCCGATGTAGCTTCCATGTCTCCGGAAGACAGGGAGCGATACGACAATAGCGTCAAGGTGTACCGCGATTATTTGGTGACAATGGATGCAGCTGAACAAAAAGGGATGAAAGAAGGGATGGAGAAAGGGATAAAAGAAGGCGCCCAAAAAGCCCAACTACAAATAGCGCGGAATATGAAAGCCAAAGGGATAGACAACCAATCTATTGCCGAATGTACTGATTTACCTTTAAGCATGATCGAAGAGTTATAGAGTAATTAGACAAAAGAAGTTAAAAGCACTCATCAATCCACAATCAGCCACCCCCTCTTGCAAATATATTTGTTATTTTTGCGGAGTAATAACATTATTACGTTCCAAACAGATATTTGGGGCATAGCTCTAAAGGAGACATTAATTATGGGAAACAGTTTAAAAAAACAGAAAGAAGCTTTATTGGCTGCTAACAACACCAAAAAGAGCAAAGGTGAGAGACTTGGATGGAAATCAATAAGCGAATATAAAACTGTGTCTCTCAAAAAAATTGTCGGAAACGGGAATCGTGTAAACGAAACAAATATTCCTGTAAATACAAGTATAAGACTTGTACCGTAATGCTGGATAATATAAGGCCTTATAAGATGATATTTATTCAAAAAGCGTCACCAAATGTTGGTGACGCTTTTGATTTTGCATATATTTATAAATTCTACTCAAACAGAAAAGATATCTGTCAAAGACTAAAATGCACAACTATACAGAAACTCTACGTATATTTATGACTTGTGCCAGCATTGTCCCTCTCATTTTACAAAAATTCCCACTAGCTTCATTTGTGATAAATGGTGCTCAAAGTTTAGATTTAGAATCTAACAAAATAGAAGGAAGAGCCAACAATCAAAGGTTCAGATTATACAAAAACATGGCTACCCAATTATTTGGTAAAGAACGTTTTGAACATTACGAATTTATAGAAATCAGTTCTTACCTGATGGTAAACAAAAAAGAGTGTTCTGATATAGAGAGAAAAAAAGACAGAATTAAAGAAACCCTTCTTAACCTATATGACATAGACAGCTAAAACAAAAGAGGTGAGTTCCCCTTCACAGGGTAGCCCACCTCTTTCTCTTCATACACAAACATTCAAATTATCAGGTACCAGATGTTAGTCAATGTAACGGATGCCATCCATTTTAAACATACCTCCCTACATACGGTCGCCACCCAAAGCCTGATACAACGTAATCACACCCTGAATTTCGGTAAAGCGGTTCGCCACTTGTGACAGTTGCGCGTTGAGCAACGTCTGTTGTGCCGTCAGCACTTCCAGATAAGTGGTGTTGCCATGCTTCATCAACAGGCTTGTGCTCTTAGCGGCTGTTTGCAAAGAGGCTACCTGCTTGTCGTAGTAGTCGGCTTTCTCGCGGGCAGTCTGATACTGTACCAGTGCCTCGTTCACTTCCACACCTGCATTCAGCAAGGTTTGTTCGAACTTTTATGTAAAGGTTTGCATAACATTTCGAGAAGGAACTTTTCAATATGCTTAACCAACCCTAACTCTACATCTCTTTCGTTATATTCGTCAGTGAAAGTCAGCATATCAAAAATATAGGGGTCTTTTAAGGTTTCTTTTACCTGCTTGGCTTGTATTTCCGGGAGAGTGGAATCGAAGTTGTTTGCCAATGCCCCGTAAGTATGGTAGTAGTCCTGATTGATAGCTTCAATTAAGAAATTACGACTCCATCCACTCTTCAAACATTGAATCATGTACCAATAGCGGGCTTTCAGGTCTTTTACCCGTTGTATTAAAGTGATGTTGTGTGACCAGCTTAACTGTTTTATCGGAAGAACACAATTTGACATTTCTAATTTGGCAACCACTGGTTGCCAAATTGTAAGCTCTTGATTATATTCTTTATGAAACTGAATCATACACCTGCAATTTCGTGGGGAAAAGCCCTTCACTTTCGGATAATCATTCTTCAAGTCATTGGCAAGCTGTTCAAGTGCATTGTTCCCCCATCCTATCTGCTTCTGGCTTTCACAAAGAAGTTTGCCGATGTCCCAATACATAGAAAGCATTTCTTCATTAGCGGAATAAATCGCTTTTTTCTGTGCGAGTGCCACCCGTGCTTTGACTTGTTTAAGCAAAGCAGCGTAGTTAAATATACTATTTTGAATTTCCATTTATTATTTTTCGTTTTAGATTAAAGACACTATAGGTTATTCCTATCCAAGCATCATTCAGCCGATTGCCCCAAAACAAAGAGACCTTCCTTGGTAATAGAGTGGCAAATATAATGATAATTGAAGCATTACGGATGCACTATCCGATAAATTTGCCTGCCTTTTCCGTCATACCACCACTTTGTCACGAGTGCAAATTTATATTTATCCAGTTGGACGCTACTCCAGTAGTCACGAAAGATTTCCGCAGGAACACCATTCTCGCTTGGTCAAAGAATAAAAAACAGAAGTTTGTAACTATTACCACATAAAGATTAAATGAATATTTAACGAACTATTGTTTTAATTTCATATTATCTAATAGAGAATTAATACTATTTATGTATCATTAAAATATCAAAATTATGGACACGAAAAATTTATTTCGATTATTATTTTTAGTGTTAGGATATTGCCTGACGATGACTTCATGTTCTGATGACAGTAAAACTGACTGGAATCTGGCCCCTTCATTAATAACTCGTTCAGTGGTAACGCCTGACTTCGATTGGGAAAATGCCGATTGGATGCCAACTCCTGCAGGATATGCACGAATACCGGTTCCTTGGATTGGAGCAGGGAGTTTGTCTTCATTTTATGAAACAGATATACTTAATGATTACAAATCTTTTGATGGGTGGGAGATGCTTTACAACGCTTTTAGTTCAGAGGCTTCTAGTATAGTAAATAATCCTTTCTTTGTATTATATAATAAGTATCGAGGTACAATGAGAATATATTTATATATAACAACACCTTTCGTAGCAACTTCTTCTTATATACAAAATGGTATTTCTGTTATTTCTGCCAAGGAAACATCTATTTTAAATTTTTTAGGACAGCCAGTCCTAGATGCAGTGGCAAAAGATCAGAAAAGCTACGTACAACTACAGCCCGCCCCTATTGATGGTTCAATGCCATTAGCTACTAACAGATGGTATATGATGGAATATGAATTGGCTTATGATCAAAATCTTTCTTCTATTCCTTATAATGAAATACGATTTAATTGGTTTTTGAATTACTATAGTGTTTCTAAAATATACTTAGATGGAAAAATGGAAGGAAAGCTTAATGCCATTCTAGGTCAAGGAGCAGTAGATCATTCAAATAAAATGGGAAACATATTACAATCTGATGAATTAAAATCAATAGGGACTGGAATTTTGGCTGGAATTGGACTAAATTCTTTAGAGAGGAACAAAATATCCGATGCTAAAGATGGACAATCAAATAATAAGTTAGGGCTAAAAAATGGGATTTTTAATGCGTTATATAATGGAGTGAGTTCTGCATTAAAGGGATCTACGTCTGGTCTGCCAGGACTTATAGTTGGATTTGTTAGTGGAATTGTGGGTGGAAGCAGCAATAAAGGAATAAATCCTCCAGTAAATTATCAATTGATGACTACAATTTCCTTGTCAGGTACAAGCACAAATAGCGGAGCATTTCCTTCAATGCCAATTTCATTTTGGTTACCAGGAACAGAAAATGTTATAAATGCAACAGGTTATGTTCCATTATATAATAAAATACTGGGAGTCGTGAATTTTAAAGGAAAGCCAGAAATAAAATCTCACGAACAATACTATGAATATCAAGGAGTTGATCCAGAATATGGTGATTATATCAATGAAGTTCATCGCATTGTCTTTGATACAAGTAAAGATTATTCACCTTACTTAGAATTTAATCCAGAAGTAAAGGCCATTGCCGATATACATGTAACAAATCAAGAAATCGTTTTATATTATAACAAAGAGGTTTTATGTAGATCTTTAAAGACATCGTATAATAATGAAAAATATACTTATTGGGAAGAGGGAGTTTATACAAATCACTGGAATACAGATTGGGCTAATTTTAATAAATATGCCGGAGATGTTTGTGTACGTTTTTCCATCAAAATACAACCTAAAAATGGTGCGCCAGTTTCTCATATAATAAAAACATTCAAATTAAAGGAAAATCGCACTTCTGAAGAGTTGGAGTCAATGCCTAATTATTTAAAGCCTAATTACAACGATTATAATTTAGAAAAAGATTATCATCTAATTTTAAAACCTAAAAAATAAAAACATGAAATAAGTTCCGAGTTCTTTGCCCACTTGTTGAAAGGATGAAACACGTTTTGCCTCCTAGTGTATATGTTGCAAGTCACCCTATACAACAGGACAAAAATTACATCGGTCTACCCAGCGGTTATCAAAGAACACTTCAACGACTACATCAGCAGTGAAAAAGGAAGAAGTGAGCCGGGAAGTTGCTACATCCAACATGGCACACATTCTGGATTGTGCCAATGTGATGTGTTTCGACGATAACAGCAAGTCTTTCGAAGAGGCTGTAAAGTCGGCAGACGAACCGGAAGAGATTATCGCATTATTCAATCAAGTCACTCTAAGAAAGTTATAAGCAATGAAAAAAGTATGTAATAGAAATATGCTGTTTGCGGCAATCTTATGTCTCCAGCTAAATGTTGTTGCCGCTTTTGGTCAGACTGTTGTGAAAGGCAGTGTGAAAGATAACACAGGTAAGCCTGTCAGCGGTGTAGTAGTAACTGACGGTGCGCATTTTAAAACAACCGACGCACAAGGAAACTATGTTTTGAACACCGATCCGGCACGTTATCCGATGGTTTACATCTCTACTCCGGCAGACTATGAGCTTCCTTCCAAAGAGGGTGTAGCCGACGGCTTCTATCAATATTTGGATGCGAAGAAAAGCGAGAATCAGTGCAACTTCGTTCTGACCAAACGGCAGAAGCCGGCGGATGAATTTGTCTATATCGCCATTTCCGATCCGCAAGTGAGGAACGAGAAACAACTGGACCGCTTCCGCACAGAGACAGTGCCCGACCTGAAACAAACTGCCGACTCGCTAAAGAACTTCGAAATCGTTGGTATGGGACTGGGCGACCTTGTGTGGGATGCCATGAACTTATATGCTCCTTACCGGCAAGCCGTCTCTAATTTAGGTATCACAATGTTCCAACTAATGGGAAACCATGATTTCAACCTGCTCTACAAATCCATGACACAGACGGACAATCCGGCAGACGGATATGGGGAACAGAATTATTACCAGTCGTTCGGTCCGGCCAACTATTCATTCAACATTGGAAAAATCCATGTAATCGCAATGAAAGACATCGACTACGATGGTAATAAGAAATACACGGAACGATTCACACCGGAAGATCTGGACTGGTTGAGAAAAGATTTAAGTTATGTGCCCGAAGGAAGCACCGTATTCCTGAACGTACACGCTCCGGTAGCCAACAACACGGTATCGGCCGGTGGAAATGCACGCAACGCCAACGCGCTTTTCCAACTATTAAGACCGTATCAGGTTCATATTTTCTCGGGACACACACATTTCTATGAGAATCAGCAACCTGCGCCTACTATTTATGAACATAATATCGGAGCTGCCTGCGGTGCATGGTGGGCAGGACACGTGAACCGTTGCGGAGCGCCGAACGGTTACCTGGTGGTAGAAGTGAAAGGTGACGATGTGAAGTGGCGTTACAAAGCGACAGGCTGTTCTCCCGATTATCAGTTCCGGCTCTACAAGCCGGGAGAATTTGAAAGCCAGAAAGACTATGTGGTAGCCAACATCTGGGATTGGGACAGAACGTATACGGTAAACTGGTACGAAGACGGAGTATTGAAAGGGGCCATGCAGGCTTTTGATGATGAAGATCAGGACTACATCAACATGGTGAAAGGGAAGAAAACCGGCTATCATACACGGCATCTTTTCCGGGCACAGCCTGCGAAAGGTACGAAGTCTGTCAAAGTGATGGTTAAGAATCGTTTCGGAGAAGTATTCACGAAAGAGGTAAGATTGTAGGTTTTTCCGGAGAAACATAAATAAGCATTCTTTGGCAGAAACTATTTGGAACTAAGGAAGAAATGGACTATCTTTGCAAGAGTATTCACGTAAAAAAGGAAAAAGTAATATGGCAAGACCAATTAAAGAAACCCCGATACTCTTTGGTGAAGATGCCAAACGTTTCCTGGCATCAATGCAGAATGTTAAACCTGCTTCCCAACAAGAAAAGCAGCGGGTCAAAGCTGCATATGAGAAATTAAAGAAAATAGCAACGTTTATGATGTGACTTCCTTGATGAGACTGATTAAGATTGAAGACACAGAGAATATAAAGCCATTCAATTGCGGAAACGACGATTTGAATGGCTTTTTGTTGGAAGACACCCGCTTTTACCGAGAGAAGTTAATTGCCAACACCTTATACTATGGAAGATGATAATGAAACCCGGCTCTTTTCAGAACAATCCTTCTCTTTTCTTCTTGTTTGGTTAAACAATGTTATATTTTAGGCTATATAGAATTACAACTTACCTGTTTTTTTTCATAATTTCGCAAATCCAAAATAGAAAACAGGTATTAAGATGAAACTAAGATATTATCAAATCGACATTCGTTACAAGAACAAAATGCATGACTTTCACGGTTGGGGTGTGGCAGTGCAAATTTGATAATTCGGTCTTCACTACAGAGAATTTACCATAGAAAATTCAAACTTCTACTATTAATTAAATTTCATTTCACTTTATGAGCAAAAAAAGATGGCTCATAGTGCTGCTATACGCCGTACTATGTAGCCAAAGACTGTTTGCCCAGACGCTTGACAGGAGAGTTTTGGGCATTAACGAAATGTTCCGTCTGGCAGACGAGAACAGTCAGAGTATTCAAACGTATAAAACGGGGGAAGAGGCAGCCAAAGAAGCTTTGAAAGCTGCCAAGTCACAACGTTTACCGGACATAGGGGCTTCACTCTCATTCAGTTACCTGGGTGACGGATATTTGTGGGACCGTGATTTCAAAAACGGGCAAAACATTCCTATGCCGCACTTCGGCAATAACTTTGCTTTGGAGGCGCAGCAAGTGATTTATGCCGGTGGAGCCATCAACAGCAGCATTACTTTGGCAGAACTCGGGCAACAAATGGCTGCATTAGACTGGCAAAAGAACCGTCAGGAGATCCGTTTTCTTCTGACCGGCTATTATCTGGATTTATATAAATTGAATAACCAGTTGCAAGTGTTACAAAAAAATCTGGACCTGACGGAACAGGTGATCCGCAACATGGAATCACGCCGTACGCAGGGAACAGCTTTAAAGAATGATATCACCCGTTATGAATTGCAGAAAGAGACGCTTAAACTGCAATTGGCAAAGGTGCAAGATGCCTGCAAAATTATGAATCACCAACTGGTGACTACGCTACACCTGCCCGCCGGAACAGAAATCGTCCCTGATCCTACCTTGTTGGATGAGGAAGTAAAAGCACTGGCAGAAAACGACTGGCAAATGATGGCGGCCCAAAGTAATGTCGGCCTGCAACAAGCCCAGCTGTCTGTACAAATGAGCGAGCAGAAAGTAAAACTGGAACGTTCGGAACTGCTTCCCAAAATTGCTCTTGTAGCCGGAGAGCATTTGGACGGTCCTATCACGATTGAAGTCCCGGTACTAGACAACAACTTCAATTACTGGTATGTGGGTGTCGGCATAAAATACAACCTTTCTTCTTTATTCAAAAATAACAAGAAAGTACGTCAGGCAAAATTGAACGCACGCAGGGCACAGGAAGAATATTCATTGGCACAGGAACAAATAGAAAACGGAGTTCAGGCAAATTATGTCAACTTCCTCACTTCTTTTACCGACTTACGTACGCAGGAGAAAAGTGTGGAACTCGCCGACCAAAACTATAACGTAATCAGCAACCGCTATAAAAATGATCTCGCTCTGCTCACCGATATGCTCGACGCCAGCAACATGAAACTAAGCGCCGACCTCGGTCTGGTCAATGCACGCATCAACTTGATATACAGTTACTATAAAATGAAATATATCACACATACCCTATAGATTTTACGATTAGACAATTTGGATTGTAAATTAAGAGAATGAAATTACTTACTGTTTAAAATATAAATGATTATGATAGCTAGAAAAACCCAGAAGATTATATATAATATTGTGATAATCTGTCTTCTTATCGGTGGTGTCACCTATGTTTGTTCCCGGTTCATTCACCTTGGAAACATTGAATATACTGATAATGCGCAGGTGAGACAACATATCACGCCAATCAACACTCGTGTTCCGGGGTTCATCAAAAAAATCTGTTTCGACGAGTATCAACAAGTACACAAAGGCGACACGCTCCTTATCATCGAAGATACCGAATTCCGCCTCCGTGTGGCACAGGCAGAAGCTGATTTAGCCAATGCTACCGCAGGAAGACAGGCCACTACCATTGGCATCGCCACTACTCAAAACAACTTGAGCGTGAGCGACGCAAGCATTGAGGAAGTACGTGTACAAATGGAAAATGCAAGACGCGAACTGAACCGTTTCGAAAAGTTATTGCAGGAAGATGCAGTGACTAAACAACAATATGACAACGTACATACAGCTTACGAAGCAGCCAAAGCCCGTTATGAACAGGTGTCACGAGCTAAATTGTCTACCTCTTTAGTGAAAAGCGAGCAAACCCATCGTTTAGGACAGAATGAGGCAGGTGTCCGCCTGGCAGAAGCTGCATTAGAGCTTGCCCGTCTGAATCTTTCTTATACAGTTATCATTGCTCCATGTGACGGTACCACAGGAAAGAAAGAAATTTTGGAAGGCCAGCTGGTACAGCCGGGACAAACCATGGTCGACATCGTAGACAGCAGCGACCTGTGGGTAATCGCCAATTATCGCGAAACCCAGCTTCCGAATATCAAGGAAGGCGCAGAAGTGGAAATAACCGCAGACGCCGTGCCAAACATAACATTCAAAGGAGTAGTAGAGTCTATTTCCGACGCAACAGGAGCGGCATTTTCAATGATTCCACAAGATAACGCCACCGGTAATTTCGTCAAAGTGGAGCAACGTATTCCCGTACGCATCAGTCTGAAAGGAAACAAACCGGAAGATTTGAAACGTATGCGTGCAGGCTTCAACGTAGAATGTGAGGTGAAGTACTAACCGCTTCAACCCTTTATCGTTTTAATTATTGCTTTAATTATAAATTGCTTAATTATTGCCTTAATTATCGTTTTAATTTTTAATCTTTAATTTTTATGAGTGCTCCTGTTCTGAATGGTCCTTTCGTTATGCCAATGTTCCGCAGCTTCGTACCGCGGAGGATGCAGCCGTGGATTTATCTTTTCATTGCCGTCACCTTCCAGTTATCGGGCGGTGTCTATCTGGGTGCATTGAATCAGATGATCGGCAGCATGGCACTGATGCGTGAGGATATTTTAATGTGCATGTACGCTAATCTGGCAGGTATGGCAATCTATTTCCCGTTATTGTTTCGCATGAAGTTTCGTTTTACCAATAAAACCCTACTCACATCGGCAGCACTGGGAGTCTTACTCTGTAACTTGATAGCTCCACATATCACCTTCCTCCCACTGTTGTGGCTGATCTGTTTCATCGAAGGAATGTGCAAAATACAGGGAACTTTTGAATGTATGTCCAATATTCAGTTATGGATGACTCCCAAACGGGATTTCACGGTTTTCTTTCCCTGGCTTCATATTGTAATTCTGGGAAGTATTCAGCTGTCCGACCTGATTACGACTTATTTAATGTATCACTACCACTGGACATATATGAATCTGTTCATCGCCAGATTAATGCTAATCGTCCTGCTAATTCAGTTTACTTGTGTGAAACATTTCAGGTTCATGCGCAAATTTCCCCTGTTCGGTATCGACTGGCTGGGTGGAGTGCTCTGGGCCGCCTTATTAGCGGAAATCGCCTTCCTCTTCAACTACGGAGACTGGTACGACTGGTGGAACAGCCCGGTAATCCGCCAACTGACTATCGTGATTTTCATCACTCTGGCTATTTGTATTTGGCGTATGATGACAATCCGCCATCCTTTTCTCGAACCGAAGATGTGGACTTATCGCCACTTTTGGTCCTTATTAGGACTAGTCACATTAGTGGAAGCATTTCTTGCAACCGAGCATGTATTAGAAGAAGTCTTTTACGAAGAAGTGATGAAATATGAAGAACTGGTCAGTTCACAACTCGACTGGTTTGCCATTATCGGTATCGTTTGTGGTTGTGTATTCTCTTATTGGTGGATGCACATCAAACAATACAACTATGTGCGCTTGATTATTGTCGGCTTCCTTGGGCTGATCGGCTATCTGATCGGTTTTTACCTGACTCTATCTACTGATATACATATTTCACAGCTCTACCTGCCAACGGTGTGCAGGGGATTTGCCTATGCCGTCTTGAGTGCCACCTTCATGGTGTGTCTGGAAGAAACCATGACGTTCCAGCATTTCTTCCAGGGATTAAGTGTATTCAATATGCTGCACATGGTAGTTGGCGGTGTATTAGGCTGTGCGGTCTATGCGCAGGGATTGGCTTATTATGTTCCCGACAATCTGGCACGTTACGGTTCGGCCATCGACCATGTGTCTTTCAGCAGCAGCCCGTTCAACATAGGTCATTATATGGAAGAATTTATCAATCAGATGATGGAAATAAGCATCAAGCAAATTTATGGATGGGTGGCTTATGCCTGCATCTTCCTTTTCCTATTATTATTGCTTTATGATTTTCCGGTTCGCCGTTCATTAAAAAGCATGCCAAGTTGGAGAGAGGTAGCCCGCGAAGTAAAGAATACATTTTGGCGGACAACGCATACACCGTCAGAAAAAGAATAAGCAACAGGATCAGAATGGGTCAAAAGTAAAATCATCTATTAGATTGATATTATTTAGGCACGAATTACACAGTTTTAGTTTAATGGAACCGTATTAATCCGTGTAATCCGTGCCTAAATGAAAGTGATAAGAGTATTTTAACACACCTTCCTTTCACAAATGAGACACAATTACAGCTAAATTACATATATACCCATTATTTTAGTCATTTTGCTATAAAATTAATAGAAATTATCTCCGAAATACTACAATTTCTAACTTTTATTCCTACATTTGCAGCCAATTGATAACTTATTAACAAATTACATATATACCATGGCTAAAATAACGAAAGAAGCCGCTTTGCTCTATCACTCACAGGGCAAACCCGGCAAGATTGAGGTAGTGCCTACCAAACCTTATAGTACACAAACCGACTTATCACTCGCATATTCCCCCGGTGTAGCAGAACCTTGTCTCGAAATTGAGAAGAACCCGCAGGATGCATACAAGTATACAGCTAAAGGAAATCTTGTAGCTGTTATTTCTAACGGTACAGCCGTACTCGGACTGGGCGATATAGGCGCATTAAGCGGCAAACCTGTAATGGAAGGTAAAGGGCTGCTTTTCAAAATCTATGCCGGTATCGACGTTTTCGACATCGAAGTAGACGAGAAAGATCCGGAGAAGTTCATTGCGGCAGTGAAAGCAATCGCTCCTACCTTTGGAGGTATCAACCTGGAAGACATCAAGGCGCCCGAATGTTTTGAAATCGAACGTCGCCTGAAAGAAGAATTAGACATTCCTGTAATGCACGACGACCAGCACGGTACTGCTATTATCTCCAGCGCCGGTTTGGTAAATGCCTTGCAGGTGGCAGGAAAGAAAATCGAGGATGTGAAAATCGTCGTGAACGGTGCCGGTGCATCCGCAGTATCTTGTACTAAATTATATGTATCTTTGGGCGCTCGCCTCGAAAATATTGTCATGCTGGATAGTAAAGGCGTTATCAGCAAGACACGTACCGATCTGAACGAACAGAAAAGATATTTTGCAACTGACCGCACAGATATCCACACACTGGAAGAAGCAATCAAGGGCGCGGATGTATTCCTCGGCCTGTCAAAAGGAAATGTGTTGAGTCAAGATATGGTACGCAGCATGGCTCCGATGCCCATCGTATTCGCATTGGCCAACCCGACACCGGAAATCTCTTACGAAGATGCCATGGCAGCACGTCCTGACGTACTGATGGCTACCGGACGTTCCGACTATCCGAACCAGATTAATAATGTAATCGGTTTCCCATATATCTTCCGTGGTGCTTTGGACACTCAAGCTAAAGCAATCAACGAAGAAATGAAGATTGCGGCCGTACACGCTATTGCCAACCTGGCAAAACAACCGGTACCTGATGTAGTCAACGCAGCCTACCACGTAAACAACCTTTCTTTCGGTGCGGAATACTTTATCCCGAAACCGGTAGATCCACGCCTCATCACCGAAGTTTCCTGCGCAGTGGCAAAAGCTGCTATGGAAAGCGGAGTGGCTCGCACAGAAATCAAAGACTGGGACGCTTACTGTGTTCACCTGCGCGAATTGATGGGTTACGAATCCAAACTGACCCGCCAACTGTATGATACTGCCCGCCGCTCACCGCAACGTGTCGTATTTGCCGAGGGTATCCACCCGAATATGCTGAAAGCTGCCGTTGAAGCAAAAGCCGAAGGTATCTGTCATCCTATCTTATTAGGAAACGACGAAGCTATCGGAAAACTGGCAGAAGAAATGGAGCTTAGCCTGGAAGGCATTGAAATCGTCAATCTTCGTCACCCGGACGAATCAGATCGTCGCGAGCGTTACTCCCGCATCCTTGCAGAAAAACGTGCACGCGAAGGATTTACCTACGAAGAAGCCAACGACAAGATGTTCGAACGCAACTACTTCGGTATGATGATGGTGGAAACAGGAGATGCAGACGCATTCATCACCGGACTTTATACAAGATATAGCAATACGATCAAAGTGGCAAAAGAAGTGATCGGCATCCAACCGGGCTTCAAACACTTCGGTACCATGCATATCCTGAACTCCAAAAAAGGTACTTACTTCCTGGCAGACACATTGATTAACCGCCACCCCGATACGGAAACATTGATTGATATCGCCAAACTGTCCGATAAAACAGTTCGTTTCTTCAATCACACACCGGTTATCTCTATGTTGTCATACTCTAACTTCGGCGCTGATACCGCAGGTAGCCCAGTGAAAGTGCACGAAGCAGTTGCTCACATGCAGGAAGCATATCCGGAATTGGCTATCGACGGTGAAATGCAGGTTAATTTTGCCATGAACCGCGAATTGCGTGATACCAAATATCCGTTTACCCGCTTGAAAGGTAAAGATGTAAATACTCTGATTTTCCCGAACCTAAGTTCAGCAAACGCCGGTTACAAACTGTTGCAGGCAATGGACCCGGATACAGAATTCATCGGCCCTATCCAGATGGGATTGAACAAACCTATCCACTTCACCGATTTCGAAAGTTCCGTCCGTGACATTGTGAATATCACAGCCGTAGCCGTGATCGATGCCATTGTTGACAAAAAGAAAAGAGGAGTGAAATGAAACGCCCGTTATCCAAATCACAAATAGTTTGCATCAGCCTGCTTTGGTTGGCGCTTTGCTATTTAGTTCTAACAAAAGCCGAACGAATTGACGGGATGACGATAGTAATGCTTGTCATTTCGGCAGCATTAGTATTTATTCCTGTTTATAAGTCGATCAAAAAGAACAAATAAATATCTTTTTTCCTATTTTTAATGCGATAAAATATCAAATTTGATGTTTTATCGCATTTTTCTTTATAAAATGTTTGCTAGTTCAATTTTTATCTTTACTTTTGCAACCGAAAATAAATATCCGATGTACCCATACGCAGATGTGCAAATCTGCTATATAGCACAAAAGCACATAGTCAAACGGTATATTAGCAAATTGTCAAATTAGCACTTTATTTATATCAACCAATTAAAGAAAAAAAAGATTATGAATGCAGCAAAGGTATTAGACGATCTGAAAAGAAGATTTCCCAATGAACCGGAGTATCATCAAGCAGTAGAAGAAGTACTTTCTACTATTGAAGAAGAATACAACAAACATCCGGAGTTTGATAAAGTAAACTTGATCGAACGTTTGTGTATTCCTGATAGAGTATATCAGTTCCGTGTGACTTGGATGGACGATAAAGGTAATATTCAGACCAATATGGGTTACCGTGTTCAGCATAACAACGCAATCGGCCCTTACAAAGGCGGTATCCGTTTCCACGCATCTGTGAACCTTTCTATCTTGAAGTTCCTTGCCTTTGAACAAACATTCAAAAACTCACTGACTACTCTGCCAATGGGTGGTGGTAAAGGTGGTTCCGACTTCTCTCCTCGTGGAAAGTCAAATGCCGAAGTAATGCGTTTCGTACAGGCATTCATGCTGGAACTGTGGCGTCACATCGGTCCTGAAACTGACGTTCCTGCTGGTGACATCGGTGTTGGTGGCCGCGAAGTAGGTTTCATGTTCGGTATGTATAAAAAACTGGCTCATGAATTTACCGGAACATTTACAGGTAAAGGCCGCGAATTCGGTGGTTCACTGATTCGTCCGGAAGCTACAGGTTACGGTAACATCTACTTCCTGATGGAAATGTTGAAGAGAAAAGGAACTGACTTGAAAGGTAAAGTTTGTCTGGTTTCTGGTTCTGGTAACGTTGCTCAATATACAATCGAAAAAGTAATCGAACTGGGTGGTAAAGTAGTTACTTGCTCTGACTCTGACGGTTATATCTACGATCCGGACGGTATCGACCGCGAAAAACTGGATTATATCATGGAACTGAAGAATCTGTACCGTGGCCGTATCCGTGAATACGCAGAAAAATATGGTTGCAAATATGTAGAAGGAGCTAAACCTTGGGGTGAAAAATGTGATATCGCTCTTCCTTCTGCTACTCAAAATGAATTGAATGGCGACCACGCTCGTCAACTGGTAGCAAACGGCTGTATCGCCGTATCTGAAGGAGCTAACATGCCTTCTACTCCGGAAGCTATCAAAGTGTTCCAGGATGCTAAGATCCTTTACGCTCCGGGTAAAGCTGCTAATGCCGGTGGTGTGTCAGTATCAGGTCTTGAAATGACTCAAAACTCTATCAAATTGAGCTGGAGCGCTGAAGAAGTAGACGAAAAACTGAAGAGCATCATGAAGAATATCCACGAAGCTTGCGTTCAGTACGGTACAGAAGCCGACGGATACGTAAACTATGTGAAGGGTGCTAACGTAGCCGGATTCATGAAGGTTGCTAAAGCAATGATGGCACAAGGTATCGTATAATCAGCGAAAGATATATAAGCTATAGTTTATTTAAAGGCTCCCGCCTTCCGAAAGGAAGTGCGGGAGTTTTTATACCCTAAAGGGTGTAAAACAGAAAAATTACATTATATTTATACCCAAAAGGGTATAATATGGGCTCAGTCATTATTCTTGGGGATTTAACACATATTTGGCTACTTAGTTGAAGTTGAGTCTTATTTCTTCATTGTGTTCTTCCGCGTTATGAGCAAAATTCGGAATGAATAAAAGAAAATATATTTATATTTTGTCCATAGGCAAAAACCGGGTCACCGTTCCTTTTAAAGGAACGCCCCGATGCACACCGAGAAACGCCCCGTTCCTTTAAATGAAACGGGGCGTTTGTTTTAAAGGAAAAAACAGATGGCACATCTTGTTGTATAACAGCGCTTTATCTTTTCACACTTATATAGTAAAATAATTAAGAACTTTATTTACAATATCAGTTAAATTCGCTATTCTTACAAATGAATTATCTATGGTTTGAATGTCTTTGAAATAAACAATAAATATTTAGTGGAGCGTTTTAGTACTGAAAAAGCAGATTTTAAGTACTTCTTCCATCTGTTCCATGTACTTTATTACAGCAGTACAAGTACCTATTTTCTTCAACTCTTGTACTTCTCCCAGTTGATTCATCTACTTCAAAAAACCAAATACAAGCCAAATACTATGAAAAGATACGAAACTTGAGCCTATTAATTGAATATTTAATCATTCCTTTCCTCTCCTTCCGAAAGGAAGTGCGGGAGTTTTTTATCAAAAATCACCTGAAGTTCATTCAAAATCCGTATCTTTGCTCCTCATAATTTACTAATTCATAATATATAAGATGAAATTTACAAATGTATTAGCCACAACCCTGTTATCTTTGTTGAGTACTGCATGCATACAAAACGAAGAACCGAATACCGAAGCAGACATTTTAAAATGTATTCTACCCAAAGAAATATTCGAATATGACAATACAAACTATTACGAACCTTACGATGAATCCATAAATGCTTATCCCCTTTATATCAGTGTAAATAGCAAAGCTACCCTTACACAATTGGCTCCAGAATTTGTATTAACAGAAGGTGCCACTATCGAACCTGCAAGTGGAAGTATCCAAGACTTCACTCATCCCGTACGTTATACCGTTACCTCAGCCGATGGTAAATGGCATCGCACCTATTCTGTCAGTATTTCAGATGATTTGCAAATTATCCCCGAGCAGTTTCATTTTGATAAACTGAGTTCCAAAAGCAGCAAATACCACATTTTCTATGAAGAGAACAAAGCAAAAGGTGAATTTATGGAATGGGCAAGTGCCAATCAAGGATATGTGCTAGTATCTGGAAATAGTCCTGCTACAGAATACCCCACATCACAAGCCAACGGAGGAATTGAGAACAGTAAATGTGCCAAACTGGTAACTAAATCAACCGGAGGATTAGGAAGCCTTGTTGGTGCTCCCTTGGCAGCAGGAAATCTTTTCATCGGAACGTTTAATTTCAATTCTTCTGTCAGCGATCCTTTAAAATCAACCGCTTTCGGAAGAATATTCCACAAAAAACCGCTCCGTCTGAAAGGATATTACAAATACAAGGCAGGTAGCACATATATGGATGGTACAAACGAAATACCGGAACAAAAAGACAATTTCATTGTGTATGGCATCTTTTACAAAACTGATGAAACACTTCGTACTATGGACGGATATCTAGCCATCAATGAATTCAAAGATCCACGCATGATAGCATTGGCACTTCTTCCAGAAAAAGAAAGAAAAGAAACTGATCAATGGACCGAGTTCAACATACCATTCGATTACAACAAATATGGAAAAGAAGTAGACATGGAAGCTTTATCACGCGGAGAGTATAAGATAAGCATCGTACTTTCTGCCAGTAAAGACGGAGATCGTTTCAAAGGGGCAATAGGGAGCACTCTTTATGTAGATGACCTAGAATTAGTTTGTGAAGAATAACCTAAAAACAGAAAAATATGACACAAAGAAACCTATATATAGCTTTTATATTTACAATTATTAGCGTGTATTCTGTCTCTGCACAGACCAACCGGACCAAAACCTTAATTAATGCAGCACTTCACGGTTGGGAGTATGAAGTTAGAGCCGGATTCAGTATCGGCGGAACTTCTCCTATTCCTTTGCCAGCAGAAATACGATCTATCAACTCTTATAATCCTTCATTAGCCATCAGTTTGGAAGGAAATATGACTAAATGGATAGAGCCAACGAAGAAGTGGGGTATCGTTACCGGAATTCGCTTGGAAAGCCGCAAGATGAAGACAGATGCTACAGTAAAGAATTATAATATGGAAATCATTGCTAGCGATGGCGGACGTTTAAAAGGGAATTGGACAGGAAAAGTTAGTACGAATGTAAATAATTCATATCTCACATTGCCAGTATTAGCCGCTTACAAAATAAACGACCGTTGGCACATGAAAGCTGGTGTATATGCATCATACATATTGGAAAGAGAATTTTCAGGAAATGTGTACGACGGATATCTGCGTGAAGAAAATCCCACTGGTGACAAAGTATCAATTGAGGGCGATAAAAGCGCAAAGTATGATTTCTCGGAAGAGCTTCGCCACTTTCAATGGGGAGTTCAGGCAGGAGCGGATTGGTTGGCTTTCAAGCATCTAAAAGTGTATGCCGATCTCACGTGGGGATTGAATGACATTTTCAAAAAAGACTTCACAACGATAAGCTTCGCTATGTATCCTATTTATCTGAATATAGGATTTGCGTATGCATTCTAACGAAAAATATCATCCTGTTTTATAGCACCATGAGAAAGGGCAGTCCATTTTTGAGGACTGCCCTTTTTATGATGCTATTTTTGTACAAAGGAAATTATTATTATATCTTTATTTCAAGATATTTGTTTCTGCTGATGGTTGCAGAGCGGTAAACATTATTCCAAACTTAACTTCTGTTGTACCATCTATTACCTTCGGAAGACTTTTTAATACTGGCTTCAAAGCTTTAACTAAAGATGCCATATCACCAGCTTGAGCCTCTAGCATTTCCAATAGTCCGTTTACAAACTCTTCATCCTCAAACAACGGTTTTACAGCTTTCAATAGAGGCAATAACACGTCTTCTCCAACATAGACTTTCATACCTCCATTTCCATCTTGCTCATAATAAAGAGGAATTCCTTCACTCAACATCGGAATCAATTTCAGTAACTCTTTAATGTCTACAGAAGATATTCCCGATGCTCGACTTAAAGTTGTAACTGACATAGTCGTATCCATTATTTGCGACAGATTTAAAAAGAGTTTAATCTGATTCTCCTGTTCTCCCATTCTATACATAGCCAAATTCAAATCTGAATCATTCCATTCCGCATCAGCAATACCATTTTTATAAACTGCCTGTATATTTCCATCGGGCAGGAAACGTACTTCCTTCAATATAGCTGATAACAATTGGGGGATTGATTTATTATCAACCACTTTAGCGGTAAAAATAGCTCTAACCAAAATACTCCCCCATATCGGATTTGCTGAAGTCTTCCAAACATAATATACAGGTTCGACACTCTTCTGTGGCACCAAATTCCATGAAGTATCAGCAAAGCCATTTTCAGGCAATGCCACGTTCAAGTCCAATTTCAAAAAGCTCTTTGTCGCTGAACCGTTATACCGAATAATACCTCCGTTCTGCTCCTCTTCTCCGGAAAAAGTCACCATGTCACCATCTATATTCAGAGTAACATGAAGTTCAGTTGTCTTTTCTCCCGGGATAACTCCCGGACTCGCAAACTTCAACAGATCTGTTATACCGGCTCTGCTATTCATAGCCACTGAACCTAAAATATCAGATAAATCCACCAAGGCTCCTGACAATATCAATCGGGCTTTGGTTGCATCTGCTGCATCCGGAATAAATTCTACCTTCTTCCCTAACATAGGCTTCCCACTATAAGTCAAAGCCAAACCACTTACATCTGTAAATGTGAAATTCTTTATTGGACACACTATAGTTTCGTCTTTATCGCTACAAGATACAAAACATATTGCCACGCATAAAAGAAAAGTCAAATAGCAAAATAATTCTTTTTTCATTTATTTCTATCTTACTAAAGGATTAATAATAAACAATTTTCCTCACCAAACATTCATTTTACAAAGTAACTAATTTTAATTTACCTACACAAATCTTATTTTTATCAATAGTTGTCAATACATTCCATAATATACCTAAAAACGAAAAAGGTTGGAAGACTAATGACGTTTCCAACCTTTTTAATTATCGCATAAATCCTGCTATTATTGTTTCATCAAATCCAAACCAATATCAAAGGTCTTTGTCTCACTCCAGTAACCTGAAATTATTTGTATCAGCGCAACTGCTCCAGCAGCCTCTGCTGGAATCAAATTAGCACTAACCAACGCCTCCCATACATAAAGCAAATCGTTTTTTATAATTGGTTCTCCATAATCATCTTTTTCTCCTGTGTCACGGAGTGTCATAAAAGTATCAAAAGCCGATTTATCCAAATACAAATAAGTTTTTCCATTTTCTTCTTTCTTATTCATCGGAATACCATTTAATGCCCATCCCTGCAACTGACGAATAGAAGCATCAGTTACATTCGCCAAATCAATCTGAAACAAACTTTTCAATAATTCTTTCAACACAGCAGGTTCTCCTGTCAGTACCTGATTGATGATGGTTTCCAAACTGCTTGCATCCTGACCTCCAAGAGCAGCACCCAAAATATTAGTAATATTTAGTTTTACTACTACTTTACCATTACTTTCAGACCATGTAGCAAGTCCGGCAGGTGAATTCACAAATCCCGAAGTGGCAGCCAATGAAGTAATCTCAGATTTTTCTGGAAACATTCCACCCATTAGTCCCGCCATAGCCCAATTCATCAATTTATCTGTACCCTGCAAAGTCGGTTTATCCACATAGGAAGCAATAATATTTCCGTCCTCACTCATCTCAATCGTATTCAACACCTGAGGAAGCATAGTCGCCCCCATCATACGAAACATTCCACTTGCTGCTACTGTAAACGGATCTTCTTTCTTTGCATCCCATTTTGCATACAAAGGACCTGCCTTCGGAAAATTTTTAATAGGGTCATCTCCTTCTGCCACCACAAAATCTGCTGTTTCATAATCACTCAAGCTATACACACCTACCAAAGGATTTACAGGATTGGGAGTGTCCTCATCATCACTACAAGAAATAAACAAAGTTGCTGTACACAATACGGTAAATAAGTAATAAAATAAATTCTTTCTCATTTCTATTCTGCTTTTAATTAATAAACACATCTGTGTGATATTCCCATCACACAGATAATAATATTTAAACGGTTGCAAAATAACTATTATTTTCAGATATCCACAAGGTCTATATTTCATGTTTCTGTTCTATTTTTAAGGAAATACATCTAACATCAACCATGAAAAACAAAACTTTCCGCTGATTATATTCTGTTTTTAATAATCAGCGGAAAGTTACCATTCAAATTTCACATATAAATATATCAATAGAGTCTATTCGTAAGCAATAGTTAGTTTTTCTTAATAGGTAGGAACATGTAAGGATATCACTTTCATTCTAACACCATATATTATAAAATTGTTATCAAGGGAAATGCAGTTGCTACACCTCAAATCTCTCTCACGATTTACAACTGGCCCCTATTCCACCTTAAGCCTCCGGCATCAAAACCACACCCTGCTTCTTCTTTCCATCCATCTTGACCACCATCGGTTTCTCAAAGCGGACATGACGAAGATATTTCGTTTCTTCCACCGCAGGTTGCGCATTGAGGAAGTCCTGATTATACACACCATCATTCATAAAGGCATTGATAGTGAAATATCCAACCCCGAACGAAGTCAGATTCTGAAAGAAATGTGTTCCTTGACTGGGATCTACCCGATAGTTGGTCAGTCCGGCTTCCACAATCACACGGGCAGCCGAGATATGAGGCCACTTCACAGGAATACCGAGCCATGTATCACTGCTTCCCCAACGTCCCGGACCGACAAGCACATAATTCTTTCCTTCATTCAAGAACTGTTGGTTGATCTTTTCTATCTCCCAAGCAATTGCCTGATTGTTAGAGGCACTATAATTATCGGTTTTTACATAGACCACATCATAAATATCATTCATGATACCGTGTCCCAACGAATTATATGAGCGGAGAATCACATCTTCATCCGGTATCTCGTTCAAATCTTCGTCCAGCATTTCTTTACTGTCTACGATAGGACGTATCTGTAACAGATAGAAGGTTCCGGATTTATCATGTTCGCGACTTAACGTTGCTGCAAATTCAATTTCAACCGGACGGCGCATCTCCTGTTCACCATATTTCAAGACCAACTGCAGAATACGAGCCAACGGGAAAACATCATGTTGCAGGATATTGGCAAAAGTAATCACCTTGCGCCCCCCAGGATACAGACCATCTCGGATAATCTGATCGTACGGATCATACGTAGAGGCAATATAACGCAGGGCACCATCGTTTTCCGCCTCTTTGACATGGAGTTTCAGTAAATTGAAACCATCGTCAATAGAAAAATCATGTCCGGCATTTTTTAAATCCAAAGCATAGAAACGGGTCTGGGTCTCTTTCAGAGCGATTTCCATTTCACTGGTTTGCAACACCTGATTGGGATGATAGGGAGAAAAACGAAGGGTCATACCACCGTCTACAATATATTTCCCTAATCCCAAAGCCAGATTAACCGTTCCTTCTTCGGCTTTTTCATCTCCTAAAGGATAATAATTCAGTGAACGAGCCACACCCGACATAGACGGATAATAACGGTCGCCATATTGATTGCCAACTACCTCCTGCAAGATAACAGCCATCTTTTCCTGATCGATCACATTCGAAGTAGCCTGCATATACGCTTTGCTGTCACGGAAATAGACTGATGCATACACCCCTTTGATGGCATCCGAAAGCATGCGCAACATTTCATACCGATCATCCAGATAAGGAATCATGTATGTGTTATAGATTCCTGCAAACGGCTGATAATGAGAATCTTCAAGCAAAGATGAGGAACGGATGGCAATCGGAGATTTCACTACATCGAAGAAAGTAAAGAAGTCCTCCACCAAGCGGTCAGGCAACTTTGCCTTCAGAAAGTATTTCAGAATCGTAGCATCATCCGCATCTGACAGCGCAATCTGATACAGATTATTAGTGTCCATAAATTCATCAAACACATCCGTACAAAGCACCACCGTTTTAGGAATAGCAATACGTGCGTTCTCAAACTCTTCAAACTCCGGATGACGCTTCACCATATTATCAATAAACGCCAGTCCACGCCCTTTTCCGCCCAAAGAACCATCCCCGATACGGGCAAAGTTAGAATAACGGTCGAAACGGTCTCGCTTAAACACAGCCACGACTCCCTGGTTCTTCATCTTACGATACTTCACAATCGCCTCAAAGATGATTTTCCGGTGAGCATCCACATCTTGAAGACTATTCCAGGTAATCGGTTTTAAAAACTCGGCTACCGGGAACATGGCACGAGAATAGAACCAACGCGACACATGATTCCGGCTGATATGATATAAGAAAGACTCCGCAGGTACGGCAAAAAGAATGTTTTGCAGTTCTTTCAGATTCCGGACACGGGCAATCTCTTCCCCGGTAGCCGGGTTACGGAATATAAAATCACCAAAACCAAAATCATCGGAAACGATACGACGCAAATCGACATCCATCTTTTTTGAGTTCTTATCAATAAAGCTAGCGCCGTACTTAGCGGCATAAGACGAATTTTCCGATTCGGACGACTGGATAATCAACGGAACAAACGGATCGTTCTTGCGTATCTCGGCACACAGCTTGATACCTGCCAGACCGTCTTTCTCCCCCCGCTCCACTTTCGGGAAACGGACGTCGGTGATTACTCCTAATATATTATTTTGATACTTATGATAAATTTCCATTGCCTCCTGATACGTACGTGCCAGTACAATCTTAGGCCGCCCGCGCATACGAAGTGTACGCTGGTGCGCATTCAAGGCTTCAGTAGAGAACTCCTGACTCTGCTTCAACACGAACTTATACAGATTCGGCAAAATAGAAGAATAGAAACGAATGCCATCCTCCACCAAAAGAATCAACTGCACACCGACTTCCTGCACATCGTGTTCCAGATTCATCTTGTCTTCTATCAATTTGATAATAGACACCAGCAGGTCGGTATTGCCCAACCAACAGAACACATATTCAAACGCACTCAAATCTTCATTGATAATCCGTTTGGTAATACCATGGCTGAAAGGAGTCAGGATCACGATAGGAATATGCTCATATTTCTCTTTTATATGACGACCGATATCAAAACTGTCATTATCCCCCGTGCTCGGCATACAAATCACCAGGTCGAACGACATATTTTCCAACTGCGCCAATGCTTCCTCCTCTGTGGATACCTGCGAGAAACGAGGCGGATAACGCAAAGATAAAGAGGTGTATTCATTGAAAATCTTCTCATCAATGCGCCCGTCATCTTCCAGCATAAAAGCGTCATAAGGGTTGGCGATTAACAACACGTTAAAAATTCGCCTTGTCATCAGGTTGGCGAACTGTGTATCTTTGAAGTAAAGCTGGTTTAATTTATATTTACTAAGCATAAAGTCATTCTCCTTTCTTATTCCAAATCGTCATATCTCCAAAATCATGTTTCAGCAAATCGTTACTATGAATAATTGCATATTTAAATCCCAAATATTCACTACGAATATCCAACTGTTCTTTTATAACCGGATAATAATATTCTTTCTTACCTGACATATATTCATCAACAACATAAGAAAAGAAATTCATTTTTTGAATAAATTCATCATAAAATCGTTGCTCACGACAATTCCTATAAGATAGTTTTCCATTAAATAATAAATTCAATAACTTTATCGTTAAAAGTACTTCAGAAGTTCTATTATCACTATCAAATATTGCTTTCTGATTAACAAAATCATTTGAATGTTCTATTATAGTTTCGATATCATATTGAGTCGGATCTAAGATATCATCATACTTATTCGACTTTTTATTGTTACAGTATCCACAAGCTACAAATAAGTTTTCCCATGTTTGTTTCAAGTCTCCATTATTGGCTTGCGATTTAAAATGCTCTACTTGATAATCAGTTGTCAAACGCCGTTCGCATAGATAACATTTATCATTCTGATCCATCAGTAATTGTTTGCAGACCTCGTCCGTATTATAACTCTTATCTAAAGTTTGTGGCTTATCTGCATTTTTACAAATTCTAATCATCTTAATTAATTCTTATTTTGCCACTCTCTTTTCAGATCATAATATTTAGCTTTAATAGCAGGAGCAACTGCTTCCGGAATCTTATCAAAATCCTGCAGATACATTTCCAACTCACTTTTATCCGAAATAGAAAGCTGATCGGAACGAATCAATTCTTCCATCCGTTGTAAACGCATTTGAATCTCACTGGAGTCTGTACGAACACCAAAGTAACCTTCTGCTAATGCTTCATAAGAATAATCCGTTAAGTCTTCAATTGGTTCACGATGCTCCAAATCAAAAGCAACAGCATTCTCTAAAGAATTAAGAATAAAAGGGGAATGAGTAGTGACAACAAACTGTATGTTAGGAAAAATAGTAGTCAATATCGGCAAAATCACTCTTTGTAGTTCCAAATGAAGATGCGTTTCTATTTCATCAATCAACACAATTCCTTCTTTCTCGTATGCACGGACCACATTATTCTGTGATTGCATTTTTAAAATTAAATCAGCTACAATGTCTAATGCAGCCGAATATCCTGCTGATAGTTCGGTGAATTTAAACGACTTTCCGCGTGTTTGAATGAGGAAAGAGTAATCTTTATAATTGAAATCAAGTTCTAAGGTTGTATCATCAAATATCTGACGAAGAATATTTCGGAAGCCGACAAACCATTGACGAATATAATCAGCATCCTCTGTTTTTCCTTCATTACGAGCTAAAGCCTCTTGCACTTTACAGTCAACCATAAAATTCAAGAACTGATCTACTTTATTATGTTTCAGATCAGTCTTCATCTTCAAATCCGGCTTAACAGGATTCTTAGGTTCTACAAAAAGAGACTTACGTTCATCAGCATAGTAGGCTATAATAAAGTTCTGACTAAAAAAATCCTTAGAGATGGAGTATATATCATGGAATGAAAGTTCTACTTTTCCATAAAATTCTTCAATTCTATTTTTATAATATTCAACATTATTCTGGCCGGAAGCAATACTTTTCGAATCACCAGTGGTCTCAGCTTGCTGCAACCATGCTTGATTAGACTCTAAATTTTTCTTTAAATCTAAGAAACTCAACATCTTATCATTACAAACCTGACTTAAATGCTCCACTATTGCATTCAACAGAATAGTCTTACCACTTCCGTTCTTTCCCGTAATAATCAGATGTTTTTTTTCATTTTCAGAGATTGGTATACAAAAGTTCTCCAAATGAAAAATATGATTAACCTTGATACTCGTAATAAAATTACCCATAGTCCTTTATACTTGATGATTACTTTTGCAAAGTTAATTCTTTAAATCTCATTTTCCATCATCTTCTTTATAAAGTTTACTTGTTTATCTCTTATTATTTTGTAGATTTGTAACTTTAAGTTTATTCAAAAAGACTTTTTATTCACATGAAAAAAGTAACTTTATTAATGAGTGGAATCATGGTGATGTCATGCGCTCCCCAACAAAAAAAGCTGGTCTACCCCGAGACGGCAAAGGTAGACACTGTAGATGTGTACTTCGGCACACAAGTTCCCGACCCTTACAGATGGTTGGAAAATGACACCAGTGCAGCCACTACTGCCTGGGTAGAAGCACAAAACAAAGTAACGAATGAGTATCTTAGCCAGATCCCGTTCCGCGAAAACCTTCTGAAACGATTGACGACACTGGCCGATTACGAGAAGATCAGTGCCCCGATCAAGAAACATGGAAAGTATTATTTCAGTAAAAATGACGGTCTGCAGAACCAGAGTGTATTCTATGTGCAGGACTCATTGGACGGCGAACCGCGTGTTTTCCTCGATCCGAACAAACTATCGGACGACGGAACAGTAGCACTGACCGGTCTTTATTTCTCAAACGACGGCAAGTACACCGCTTACAGTATTTCACGCAGCGGTTCGGACTGGTCTGAAATTTATGTAATGGATACCGAAAGCGGAAAACTGCTGGAAGACCACATCGAATGGGCCAAGTTCACCGGTGCTGCCTGGCAGGGAGACGGTTTCTACTACAGTGCCTATGATGCACCGTCCAAAGGAAAAGAGTTCTCCAACGTGAACGAGAATCACAAAATCTATTATCACAAAATCGGTGAGCCACAGTCAAAAGATAAACTGATTTATCAGAATCCTGCTTATCCGAAACGTTTCTATACATCGAGCACCAGTGAAGACGAACGGATTCTCTTCCTGACGGAATCCGGCGCCGGAAGAGGTAACAACCTGTTTATACGGGATTTGAAAAAGCCGAATTCACCCTTCATCCAGCTGACTACAGACCTCGACTACCAATATTACCCAATCGAAGTTATCGGCGACCAGATTTATATTTATACCAACTACGGTGCACCGAAAAACCGGATCATGGTAGCTGACATCAACCGTCCGAAGCTGGAGGACTGGAAAGAACTCGTACCCGAATCGGAAGCTGTTCTTTCAAATGCGGAAGTGATCGGTGGCAAACTGTTCCTTACTTATGACAAAGATGCCTCGAACCACGCATACGTTTACGGTCTCGACGGTAAACAAATTCAGGAAATCCAACTGCCGTCACTCGGTTCCGTAGGCTTTAGCGGCAACAAAGACGACAAAGAATGTTTCTTCGGATTCACTTCATTCACCATACCGGGTGCTACCTACAAATACGACATGGATCAGAATACCTACGAACTATATCGTGCCCCGAAAGTACAATTCAACTCGGACGATTTTGTGACCGAACAAGTATTCTTCGCCAGCAAAGACGGCGTAAAAATTCCGATGTTCCTTACTTATAAGAAAGATTTGAAGAAAGACGGCAAAAACCCTGTATTCCTCTACGGATACGGTGGCTTCGGCATCAGCCTCAACCCGGGCTTCAGCGCCATGCGCATTCCATTCCTCGAAAATGGGGGTATCTACGCACAAGTAAACCTGCGCGGTGGTAGTGAATACGGTGAAGACTGGCACGTAGCCGGAACTAAAATGCAGAAACAGAACGTATTCGATGATTTCATCTCTGCTGCCGAATATCTGATCGACCAGAAATATACGAATAAAGATAAAATCGCCATTGTAGGAGGTTCCAACGGTGGTCTGTTGGTAGGTGCCTGCATGACACAGCGTCCCGACCTGTTCCGTGTAGCGATCCCGCAAGTAGGTGTGATGGATATGCTCCGCTACCATAAATTCACTATCGGCTGGAACTGGGCAAGCGATTACGGCACAAGCGAAGACAGCAAAGAGATGTTTGAATACCTCAAAGGCTACTCTCCACTGCACAACCTGAAACCGGGCACGAAATATCCGGCAACACTGGTCACTACCGCCGACCATGACGACCGTGTAGTCCCTGCCCACTCATTCAAGTTTGCCGCTACCCTGCAAGCCGACAACGACGGTACCAATCCGACACTGATCCGTATTGACAGCAAAGCCGGGCATGGCGCTGGCAAACCAATGGCTAAAGTGCTGGAAGAACAAGCTGATATTTACGGATTCATCATGTATAATTTAGGAATGAAACCAAAATTCTAAAGCGGCACTTCCTATTTATAAACACATACAAGCCCCGTAACCTGTATTTTACATTACAGGCTGCGGGGCTTTGTGTTTTTCAGCAGAAGAAATTGACATTTTATCATTATTTAATCAAAATATCCGCATTAGAACAAGCAACTTTGAAAAATTTTCCTATATTTGCAGTGAGTTAGTTGACATTTTATCAGAATTAACCTTTTAAAATATAGTATCATGAACATCCAGAAAATCATGTCCTCTTTGGAGGCTAAGCATCCCGGTGAATCTGAATATCTTCAAGCAGTGAAGGAAGTTCTTCTTTCTATCGAAGATATATACAATCAACATCCTGAATTTGAAAAAGCTAAAATCATAGAAAGATTGGTAGAACCCGACCGTATCTTCACTTTCCGTGTGACGTGGGTGGATGACAAAGGCGAGGTGCAGACCAACCTCGGTTATCGTGTACAATTCAATAATGCGATCGGTCCTTATAAAGGCGGTATCCGTTTCCATGCTTCCGTCAATCTTTCCATTCTGAAATTCCTCGGTTTCGAACAGACATTCAAAAATGCACTGACCACGCTGCCTATGGGTGGTGGAAAGGGGGGTTCCGATTTCGCTCCGCGCGGTAAGAGTGATGCCGAAATCATGCGTTTCTGTCAGGCCTTCATGCTGGAGCTATGGCGTCACCTCGGACCGGATATGGATGTACCTGCCGGTGATATCGGCGTAGGCGGACGTGAAGTGGGCTATATGTTTGGCATGTATAAGAAACTGACTCGCGAATTTACAGGTACATTCACCGGTAAGGGATTAGAATTCGGAGGCTCGTTGATTCGCCCGGAAGCTACCGGTTTCGGTGGTCTGTATTTTGTAAATCAGATGCTACAAGCAAAAGGTATTGACATAAAAGGTAAGACAGTCGCTATCTCTGGCTTCGGCAACGTTGCATGGGGAGCAGCTACCAAAGCTACCGAACTGGGTGCCAAGGTGATTACAATTTCCGGCCCGGACGGATATATCTACGATCCGGATGGTATCAGCGGTGAAAAGATAGACTATATGCTCGAACTTCGTTCTTCGGGTAATGACATTGTTGCACCTTATGCAGAACAATATCCGAATGCTACCTTTGTAGAAGGCAAGCGCCCGTGGGAAGTGAAAGCAGACATCGCGCTTCCTTGTGCTACCCAAAATGAATTAAATGGAGAAGATGCCCAAAATCTCATAAAAAATGACGTACTTTGCGTCGGAGAAATTTCCAACATGGGATGTACCCCCGAAGCAATCGATCTCTTCATTGAACATAAGATAATGTATGCTCCGGGTAAAGCGGTCAACGCAGGCGGTGTTGCCACTTCCGGTCTGGAAATGTCTCAAAACGCAATGCACCTAAGCTGGAGTGCTGCCGAAGTGGACGAAAAGCTCCATGCAATCATGCACGGCATCCATGCACAATGCGTGAAGTACGGCACGGAACCCGACGGATACATTAATTATGTGAAGGGTGCCAACATTGCCGGATTTATGAAAGTAGCTCACGCAATGATGGGACAAGGCGTTATTTAGAAGACTTTGTTTAGTTGTATTTGTATTTGTGGTTTGCGCTGCTCGCCTCCTGTGACAGGACGCGGGTGGCGCTATTTTTTTGAGATTAACATTATTTTCGCTGGAATTAATTATCTTTGTGGCATGATAGGTTAAATAATGGTTTGTGAATTTGTTATATCAGATAAACAACTCACAACTAATAATTTACCATTGATAGTTTTGTAATTAATAATCATGTAATAAATAAAAAATGCTACAACCCGAATTGAAATTTCGCCGTGACAAGATTCGCAGTCTGATGGTGTCACAGGGCATCGACGCCGCACTTATCACTTGTAATGCAAATTTAATTTACACGTATGGCTGTGTAGTCAGTGGCTATCTTTACCTCCCTCTTCATTCGCCTGCACTATTGTTTTTCAAACGCCCTAATAATATCACAGGAGAACATTCGTTCTCGATTCGCAAACCGGAACAAATCCTTGACCTGTTGAAAGAACAAGGATTGCCGATGCCAACCAAACTGATGTTAGAAGGTGACGAGCTTCCTTATACGGAATATTGCCGTCTGGCCAGCCTGTTTCCGGAAGCAGAAGTTGTAAATGGCACCCCGTTGATTCGTCAGGCACGCAGCGTAAAAACACCTGTAGAAATTGAGATGTTCCGCCGTTCGGGCATTGCCCACGCCAAGGCATACGAGCAGATTCCAAGCGTATATCGCCCCGGTATGACGGACATCGAGTTTTCCATTGAAATAGAACGCCTGATGCGTCTGCAAGGTTGCCTCGGAATTTTCCGGGTATTCGGACGCAGCATGGAAATATTCATGGGTAGCGTACTGACCGGAGACAATGCCGGATACCCCTCGCCTTATGATTTTGCTTTAGGTGGACAGGGCCTTGATCCTGCTTTGCCGGGAGGAGCAAATAAAACTCCGCTAAAAGAAGGTCAGAGCGTTATGGTGGACTTGGGAGGCAACTTCAACGGTTACATGAACGACATGAGCCGTGTATTCTCAATAGGCAAACTGCCCGAAGAGGCTTACACCGCCCATCAGGTTTGTTTGGATATTCAGGAAAAAATTGCTTCCATCGCCAAACCGGGCATTGCTTGTGAAGTGCTTTACGACATAGCTGTCGAAATAGCCAAAGAAGCCGGATTTGCCGACAAATTTATGGGAACAGGGCAACAAGCCAAGTTTATCGGCCACGGTATCGGACTCGAAATTAATGAAGCTCCGGTATTGGCTCCCCGCATGAAACAACAATTAGAACCGGGCATGGTCTTTGCCCTCGAACCGAAAATCGTTATTCCGGGTGTAGGCCCCGTAGGCATTGAAAACTCTTGGGTAGTAACCAACGAAGGAATAGAAAAGCTGACGAACTGCAATGAAGAAATCATTGAATTAAGTTAAACAGATGATGAAAAAGATGTGTCCGGCAAAGAACGGACACATCTTTTTCTACTAATAATAACACACTTAACCCCCAAAAACAATGAAACAACCTTTCATTCTAACCCTTATGTCCACTGTTGCCTGCGCTGCAACAGCCACTAACAAATCACCGGAAAACACTACACCGCCCCAATCAAATACTCCACCCAATATTCTTTTCATTCTCTGCGATGACATGGGATATGGAGATTTAGGCTGTTACGGTCAACCATTTATCCGCACCCCTCATATAGACACGATGGCGAATGAAGGTATGCGTTTTACACAGGCATACGCCGGCAGTCCCGTCAGCGCGCCTTCCAGAGCTTCATTCATGACAGGGCAACATTCAGGCCACTGCGAGGTGCGAGGCAACAAAGAATACTGGAAAAATGTACCGATCGTGTTGTATGGGCAAAACCAAGAATATTCGATAGTAGGACAACACCCTTATGATTCCGACCATGTAATCTTACCGGAAATAATGAAAGACAATGGCTATACCACGGGTATGTTCGGCAAATGGGCGGGAGGATATGAAGGCTCGCGTTCTACTCCCGACAAACGGGAAATAGATGAATACTACGGTTACATCTGTCAATTTCAGGCTCATCTCTACTATCCCAATTTCCTGAACCGTTATAGTAAAGCGTTGGGCGACACCGGAGTGGTGCGGGTGGTGATGGATGAAAACATCAAATATCCGATGTATGGTCCCGACTACCAGAAACGTCCGCAATACTCGGCCGACATGATTCATCAGAAAGCATTGGAGTGGCTGGACCAACAAGACGACCAACAACCGTTTTTCGGCATATTGACTTACACCTTACCTCATGCGGAACTCGTTCAACCGGAAGATTCCATCCTGAATGAATACAAAGCCAAATTCAACCCGGACAAAGAGTTTAAAGGAAGCGAAGGCTCACGATACAATGCTATTACGCACACTCATGCTCAATTTGCAGGAATGATTACCCGGCTGGATTATTACGTGGGTGAAGTCCTGAAAAAGCTGAAAGAGAAAGGGCTGGACGAAAACACATTGGTTATTTTCTCCAGTGACAACGGCCCTCACGAAGAAGGCGGAGCCGACCCTACTTTCTTCGGCAGAGACGGAAAGCTGCGCGGATTAAAACGCCAGTGTCATGAAGGAGGAATACGTATTCCGTTTATCGCGCGTTGGCCGGGGCACATACCAGCAGGTAAAGTGAACGATCACATCTGTGCTTTTTATGATTTAATGCCTACATTCTGCGAAGTGATCGGCATCAAGGACTACGAAAAGAAATATGGCAATAAAGAAAAAGAAGTCGATTATTTCGATGGGATTTCTTTTGCTCCCACACTGCTGGGTAAGAAAAAGCAAAAGAAACATGATTTCCTGTATTGGGAATTTGATGAAACAGACCAGATTGCCGTACGCATGGACGATTGGAAGATGGTGGTAAAAAAAGGAACACCGTTCCTCTACAACTTAAAAACGGACATTCACGAAGATACTGATATAGCACTCCAACATCCGGACGTTGTAGAAAAGATGAAAGCTATCATCTTCGAACAACATACGCCCAATCCATATTTCTCGGTGACGCTACCCAAACAGTAAACGTACGGATAAAGAAATAATGAGTAATCAGCAGTTAGAAAGCAAGGTTTCATTCATTTCAGTACAGTTCTTAATTAAATGGGAATTTAGCAGTTAAATGAGAATTTTGCAGTTAGGCTGAAAGCCTTACAATTATATATTTATTGGGGTGCCCTGAAAGGGCTTAATTATATAGCGTAGGGCAACGCCCTACGAAAAAAACACATCAGCCACAAGCCCTGAAAGGGCGGAACCGTATACAATTATGCCCTTTCAGGGCGCAAATTCAGATTGCCGTTTTTACGTAGGGCGTTGCCCTACGCTATATAATTAAGCCCTTTCAGGGCACCCCGCAAAATTATCATTTAGTTCATTTCAGTACAGTTTTACTCCAATTCAACTACTGATTCGTATAAACCTGTGTTTGAATACTATAATATATCTGTTCCGTCCTTCTATCAGCGCACCGGCGTCAGCCCCATCTTCTTAGCCCGCTCGAGCATGAAAGCATGAGCAGCCTCATATTCGTTCGGAATCACTCCATCCAAGATAGCATCCTTTATAGCACTTTTCAGAACACCGACTTCACGACAAGGTTCCAAACCGAAAATCTCCATAATTTCTTCTCCACTCACGGGTGGCTGGAAGTTACGGACACGGTCTTTCTCCTCCAAATCCTTCAGTTTTTGTCGAACCAACTGGAAGTTATTCAGGAAACGCTGCTTACGTTCCATATTCTTGGAAGTAATATCCGCTTCACAGAGCATCATCAAGTCGTCAATGTCATCTCCCGCTTCAAAGAGCAGACGGCGTACAGCCGAGTCTGTCACCACATCATCCGCGATAACAATCGGACGCATGTGCAGGCTAACCAGCTTCTGCACGTACTTCATCTTCTCATTCATCGGCAACTTCATCTTGCGGAAGATATGCGGAATCATCTTTTCACCGATAAAATTATGATTATGGAACGTCCATCCCGCTTTCGGTTCCCAACGTTTCGTGACAGGCTTGGCAATGTCATGCAGCAAAGCAGCCCAGCGTAACCAAAGATTATCAGTCTTCTTGCTGATATTATCCAGCACTTCCAATGTATGATAAAAATTATCCTTATGCGAACGTCCGTTCCGTGTTTCCACTCCCTGCAAGGCAGCAAATTCCGGGAAAATCAACGGCAGCAAACCGCTACGTTCCAAATCAATAAAACCTTTTGAGGGAATCGGAGACAGAATAATCTTATTCAGTTCGTCCGCAATACGTTCACGGGAGATAATTTCAATCCGTTCCTTATTCCGACAAAGCGATTCGAAAGTATCATCGTCAATGTAAAAGCCCAGTTGCGTAGCAAAACGGATGCAACGCATCATGCGTAAAGGATCATCGCTGAAAGTGATATCCGGGTCGAGCGGAGTGCGAATTGTCTTTTCCTTCATATCCTCCATGCCTCCGAACGGGTCTACCAGTTCGCCGAAACGTGCCTTATTGAGACATACAGCAAGAGCATTGATCGTGAAATCACGACGGTTCTGATCGTCTTCCAGCGTACCGTCTTCAACAATCGGTTTGCGCGAATCCCGTTGATAAGACTCCTTACGCGCACCTACAAACTCTACTTCCGTACCTCTGTATTTTACTTGTGCTGTCCCGAAATTCTTGAAAACAGAGACATGAGCACCACGTCCCAACCGTTTTCCAAGAGCTTCTGCCATTGCAATTCCACTTCCTACAACTACTACATCTATATCTTTAGAGGGACGTTGCAGAAAAATATCACGAACATAACCACCTACCACATAACACTCCATACCGAGTGTATCAGCCGTTTCGGCTATCTGTCCGAAGATGGGTTCGCTAAAATGCTGCTTCAATTCCTCTTGAGTCAACTCTATCATTCTTTTTAGTTATAAGTTTTGAGGGGACAAAATTACAAAAATAAGGGATATATTTGTATTTTTGCCGCTAATAAAGTGAATGAAGAACAGAACGATGAACAGTGAATGACAAACGGACACTGCTTATTCATGTAAATAATAAAACTAGTAAATAGAATTTGTGATGAAAAAACTGATTATCCTCTTTTGTGGTACGCTGGCATTAGCTGCCTGCGGAAATGGCCTTGAGAAAAAAGCCAATGAAAAACTGATGGTTGCCAAGGCTGCCTACGAACGTGGCGACTATGAAGAAGCTAAGTTGCAAATTGACAGTATCAAGATTTTGTATCCCAAAGCGTTCGAAGCACGTAAGGCGGGACAGGCACTGATGCTTGATGTTGAAACAAAGACACAGCAAAAAACGCTTGCTTATCTGGATAGCGCCTTTCAGGCAAAAACGAAAGAATTCAACGCCATCAAAGACAAATTCACACTAGAAAAAGATGCCGAATATCAACAAGTAGGCAACTACCTCTGGCCTACACAAACCATTGAGAAAAACATGCACCGTTCGTACCTCCGCTTCCAAGTGAACGAGCAAGGCATCATGAGTATGACCTCTATCTATTGCGGTGCCGGCAATATCCACCACAACAAAGTGAAAGTGATTGCTCCTGACGGCAGTTTTGCCGAGACTCCAAGCTCCAAAGACAGCTACGAAACGACCGATATGAACGAGAAAATAGAAAAAGCTGATTACAAACTGGGAGAAGACGGTAATGTAATCGAATTCCTACATCTCAATAAAGACAAAAATATCCGTGTGGAATATATGGGCGACCGTACCTATAAAACAACGATGAGTCCCACCGACCGACTAGCCGCAGCCAATGTTTATGAATTAGCGCAAATCCTCTCTGCAATGGAACAGATTAAAAAAGAACAAGAGGAAGCTAACCTGAAAATCGGATTTATCAATAAGAAAAAAGAACGGAAAGCACAGGAGGAAATTACCGATTAATAAAAAGGAAACTCCATTTGGCAAAAAGAAAACGATCTGTGCGGAAATGAGATAAATGATTTTTTTATTTTTAGACATAAGAACAAAAGAACATAAAGGCTGCGCTTTGAAAATTATTTTTGTTGCTTATTGAACTGCTATTTTATTTTTTGTTCTTTTGTTCTTCTGTCTGAATTATATTCCCATTTAACTAAAAACCGTCAAAAGAGAAGCTATTTAGCAGAAAAAACCATCGGTCAACAATAAAACTGACGGGAATAGTTGTTATTTTTCATAAACGACAACTATTCCCGTCAAATGTATAATAAGCCTCTTTATTCTCTGCGCGGGAGAAAAGGCGTTTCCTGGTATGGAGAAAAGGCGTAGTCTGCCATCATAAAACGGCGTTGCCTGGTAGGCAAAAACGGCGTAGCCTCCACATCCTTATTTTACTCTTCTATTCAATTGATTATTAGCCTTTTCCTGTTTTGATTTTCCAACCCGTTTTCCGGTTGTCTTCTTTTTACCGGCTGCGGACTTTGTCTTTCCGGCAAAGGGATTGTTATTTTTTTTGATTGGCATAGACAACACTTATATAAACAGTACTTATACCTTAATTCTTGTTCCTCTTATTCTCCTTCGTAATATTCGCCCAGAAACCAGCGAGCCACAAAATCCCAGTTTTCCTGCAACAGTTCTTTTCCATTCTCAAACGGGAACTGTGCTTCTGGCAACAGCTCATGTTCCATTCCATATTTCAACAAATCAAACGGGCACAAACCTTCTTCACAAAACAGCTCGTATGCTTCCTCTTCTGCCAGTTCAGCATTGTAGAGCGGGTTGCGTTTGTCCGCAAAATATGGGGCCACATCAGGCCCTATCAACAACCCTTTCGGATTGGCGAAAACCACGAAGTTATCAAACTCTTTTAAATCAGGCAACAGAGAATCTTCTTCATCCTCCCACTTCAATGATTGCACAAAGAAAAATTTCAGCGCATCGTAAGAGTCGAAATATAAAAGCGGTTCACCTTTACTTGCTTCAAGGAAACGCTCAACGTTGGCAGGCATTTTTTCTCCCGGCAAAGCTATCGGCAAAGGCATTCGCTTCTTTTGCATCAATTCCGTTTCCAGCAACCAATCCGTCGCAAGGTAATCACTGATAGGAGCCAATTCGAACGCAGCATCCAAACGGTTGTATAATACATCTGCAAACTCCAGCAAATCTGCATCCATCGGGTTCTCCACTCCGTCAAAATCATCACCGACCGGTGAATTGATTGCCCACAAAAGGAAAACAACATCTTCACGGTTGATTTCGTCCGGCAGATATTCGTCCGTCAACGTGTAGAAAGGCAGGTAACGTCCGTAGTTTTCCTGATGCCAGTGGATAAATTGACGCCAGTTTCCTCCGTCTGCCACGCAATCTTCCAAGTACAAAGCACACGTCAGAGCCACTTGCTTCTGGTCTTCTTCCATCTCTTTCCCACCATATATATAAGATTCAGCCACCAATGGCAATAGCTGATTAGCGAAATCCAGATACCATTCATCCGTATTCACTACCTTTGCACGACCGTGAGCGTCCAGCCATGCCTGCATATAAATTTTCTGTTGTTTCATACTACAAACGTTTCAAAGCCAGTTTGATAACCTTTTCTACCGGAGCATCCGGTTCTTCCTTCAAGATAGCCAACACCACCTTCTGTGAAGGCGCGGCAGCAAAACCGAGCATTGTTAATGCAGACACCGCCTCTTCCTGCACTTCCGCATTGGCAGGTTGCAGCAACAGACCTGCGGAAGCACCTCCGCCGGCAGACCCACTCATCGTTTTTATCTTATCTTTCAGGTCAACAATCACCCGTTGCGCAGTCTTCAGCCCGATACCTTTCACCGTTTTCAGCATATTCGCGTTTTCGGTGCTGATTACGTTCACCAGTTCGGCAGGTGAGAGCGCCGAGAGAATCATACGTGCCGTGTTCCCCCCGATTCCGGAGACGGAAATCAACAACAGGAAAATCTCCCGCTCCTGCTTCTCGGCAAATCCGTAAAGCACATAAGCGTCTTCCCGAATCGCCTCGTGAATATATAGCTTACAGTTTTTCTTTCCCTGAATAGCCGAATAGGTATTCAAGGATATATTGGCGGCATATCCCACCCCGTTACAGTCAATCACTGCGGTTGCCGGACTTAGTTCGGCAAGTTCGCCTCTAATATATTCTATCATAACAGGGACAAAGATAAAACAATTTCACCACAGAGGACACAGAGGCCACAGAGTTTTTTCGATGCAGCACATCACACCCTGATTTGCTTTCATGCGGACCGGTATTGCCTGCTAGTGAAAAAAAATAAAATATTAAAGCGAATGAACCAAAGTTAGTAGTAAATTGTTTACTTTTGCAAGCAAAAGAAAGAAATTTGTTCATTAAAACCAAGAAAAGAATGAAAAAAGTAAGAGCTGCCATCGTTGGTTATGGTAACATCGGACATTATGTACTGGAAGCGCTTCAGGCGGCACCTGATTTCGAAATAGCCGGAGTCGTTCGTCGTGCAGGAGCAGAGAACAAACCGGAAGAGTTGGCAAACTATGCAGTAGTAAAGGACATAAAAGAGTTGGGGGATGTAGACGTAGCTATTCTTTGCACGCCAACCCGCAGCGTTGAGAAATATGCAAAAGAATATCTGGCAATGGGAGTTAATACGGTAGACAGTTTCGATATCCACACTGGTATCGTAGACTTACGCCGCACACTGGATGCTGCCGCCAAAGAACATAAAGCCGTATCGATCATCTCTGCCGGATGGGATCCGGGAAGCGACTCCATCGTGCGCACCATGCTCGAAGCGATTGCTCCGAAAGGAATCACTTACACCAACTTCGGTCCGGGTATGAGCATGGGACACACAGTAGCCGTAAAAGCTATCGACGGGGTGAAAGCCGCTCTTTCCATGACTATTCCTACCGGCACGGGAATCCACCGCCGCATGGTGTACATCGAACTGAAAGACGGATATAAATTTGAAGAAGTAGCTGCTGCCATCAAAGCAGATCCTTACTTCGTGAATGATGAAACACACGTGAAACTCGTTCCGAGCGTAGACGCTCTATTGGATATGGGTCACGGTGTAAATCTCACTCGCAAAGGTGTATCCGGCAAAACACAGAATCAGTTGTTCGAATTTAATATGCGCATCAACAACCCCGCACTGACAGCACAAGTGCTGGTATGTGTGGCACGTGCTTCGATGAAGCAACAGCCGGGATGTTACACAATGGTAGAAATTCCTGTTATCGACCTTCTCCCCGGCGACCGTGAAGAATGGATCGGACATTTGGTATAATATATTTTATACATAAAATAAAAATTAAATAGAGAAAGGCGATATACCTTTCTCTATTTTTTTTATCTTTGTGAACATACTACAAAAAACACAATTATGAGAAAACTATTCATTCTCTGCGCATTTCTATTGCAATACCTGCTGTTGCCTGCCTACCCACAACAAGCCACAACAGCCACCATAGAGCCCAATCTGAAATATGGAAAACCTTCCAAAGAAGAACTGTCTCTCACCTCTTATGCCCCGGACACTACCGCCACGGCCATTTATCTATTCCATCAGGGACAAAGTGACTTCATCTACCACGACGGTTTCCAGCTGACTACCGAGCATTGGGTACGCATCAAAATTCTAAAACCGCAGGGAGTGTCATACGCCGATGTTTCCGTTCCTTACTACTCTCCTACCGATAAAGATGAAGGACAGGAAAGAGCCAGTGACATAGAAGGCTGCTCCTACAACATGGAAAATGGAAAATGTATCAAAACACCCATGAAGCGGGAATCCATTTCTTTCGAGCGAATCAACAACCTGTATAAAATGCTAAAATTCTCTCTGCCTGCCGTCAAAGAGGGGACTGTCATCGAATATCACTACAAACTCTACTCCGACTATTTTTCACATATCGACAACTGGATGATGCAGGAGGAACTTCCTATGCTCTACAACCAATACAAAATCACAATCCCTCATGTATTCGTCTACAACATCGAACTCCGGGGAAAGGATTACATACAAGTGAAGCAAAGAGACTCCTCCATTCATGCCACGGAACGTGACGGGTCCGGTGCAGGGGGAGTCAGCAAAGACTTCACCGTTTCGGCACAGGAAACCACCTTTATCTCACGCAACCTTCCGGCTATCCGACAGGACGAATCCTATTGCTGGTGCCCGGAAGACTATAAAGTACAAGTCAGTTTCGACCTGCAAGGAACCCAATTCACACCCAATGAATACAAGCCATACAGCCAGAAATGGGAAGATGTAGATCACCAACTGCTAAAACCGGAAAATACACAGTTCGGCAAATATCTCTCGCTCACCAACCCTTTCCGTCCCGAAACCAAACAAGCCTACAACAGCGAAATGAATTTCGAGGAGAAAATCATCTGCGCCTTCCAGGTACTCAAAAAGAAAATGGCCTGGAACGGACGGTATCAGCTCTACAGTAAAGAACTCGAAAAGGTTATCAAGAAAGGAAGCGGCAGTAATGCCGACCTCAATTTTATCCTTATCAGCATCCTGAAAGACTTCGGACTGGAAGCCTATCCGGTGGCTATGAGCCGGCGTTCATCAGGCATACTGCCCTACAACTTTCCTTCCCTTCAGAAACTGAATACATTCATTGTCGCCGTCTACGACATAACCAAACAGAAATATGTATTTTTAGACAGCTCCATGGCTGTACCCGCCCTCAATATATTGCCACTCGACTTAGCTGTAAACAAAGCACGCATACTTTCCCTCAAAGAGAAAGAAGATAAGAAATGGGTGAACGTGATGGCTCTTTCCGACAATAAAAGTTTTATGAAGATTGATGCCCGAATAGAGGGAAACCAAGTGAAAGGACATCGCAGCACGGTTCTTTACGGGCAGGAAGCCATCGAATATCAGACGAATGAGAAGCATAAGCAAGACAGTCTCGTTTCGAATCCTAAAAACAATGTCAGCCAGAAAGAGAAACTCACTTTCACCAACCTGAAAGTGAAAAAACAAGAAAATGACTACGCACTGATAGAAGAAGAGTTCGACTTCGTCTTGCAAGCCGACCGGACGAACGATCACCTTTATATTAATCCGATGCTCTTTCCGCAATTGAAAAATAATCCGTTTATCCAGACGGAACGGGTACTTCCCATCGAATTCCCCTATCCGTACAAGTTCACGATGCTGTCTACGCTGACTCTCCCCGATGGCTACGAAGTGGAGGAGCTGCCTCAATCACAAACCATCCGGTCAGAAGGAGACGGATTACAATGTAAATATATGATCCAGAAACAGGGAAATACAATCCTGCTCAATTATGTATTCCACCTGAAAGGATACATATTCCTTTCCGAACAATACAAACAGCTACAGGAACTCTGGACCAAAGTGATCGAAAAAAATAATGCACTAATCGTACTCAAGAAAATATAAACTCTACCTGTTAATAGAATGATTCGTTCCAATCACTCCATCCTAAAGCAAATAATACGTCGGGCATTCAGCCTGTCCGGTGTCCTTATTTGCCTAAGTCTGCACACACAGACAGTGCGTGCACAGGATATTCTCAAGGATGCCAATTCCATTATCGTGGAAGCACGCACAGAGGTTCTCTGCAAATCCATGACTCAATCCATAGAAAAAGAGAGCCTGACAATCACTGTTCTCAACCATAAGGGACTGGATGCAGCACATTTCTTCTGCGGGTGTGACATGTTCCGTTCTTTGCAGAGATTTTCCGGAGAGATCATCAATGCCGGCGGACAAAGTGTACGCAAGATAAAGAAAGGCGAACTTCAGAAAAGTGAATATAGTTCTTCGCTTAGCACGGACGATTATTTCTATTATTATGAATGTAATTATCCCACATTCCCTTTCACTGTGAAATACGAATGGGAAGTGAAGTGCAATAACGGATTGATCGGCTATTCCACCTTTATACCGCAGGCATACCCCAACCAAGGGGTGGAGAAAGCAACTTACCGTATTGAGCTGCCTGCAGGACAAGGATGCAGATACCGTGAGCTGAACACGCAAGGAAAAAAAATCCAAGTAAAAGAATCTACCGGAGCCGACGGGCAGCAAGTGATTGGAGCCACCGCCTACAAACTCTCTCCCATCGTCAAAGAACCTTTCGGGCCGGATTTTGCAGAACTGCTTCCACGTGTCTATTTTGCGCCTTCCGCCTTCAAGTATGACAAGTCGGAGGGCGATATGAGCAGTTGGCAAAAGTACGGAGAGTGGCAATACCGATTGCTCGACGGGCGCGACCTGCTCACCGAACCTTTCCGCGCCAAGCTGCACGAACTGACAGCCAACTGTGCCACCGACCGGGACAAGGTGAACGCCATTTATGATTATCTGGCAAAAACCACCCGCTACGTCAGCATCCAACTGGGTATCGGAGGTTTACAGCCTATTGCTGCTGCCGATGTCTGCCGCACGGGATTCGGCGACTGTAAGGGATTATCCAATTACACCCGTGCCATGCTGAAAGAATTGGGGATTGCTTCTACTTATACAATTATCAGTACCACCAACGAACGTTTGTTACCGGATTTCTCCAGTGCCAACCAAATGAATCACGTCATTCTGCAAGTTCCGCTTCCACAAGACACGCTTTGGCTGGAATGCACCAATCCGTCGCTTCCATTCGGTTATGTTCACCAGGATATTGCCGGACACGATGCTTTACTAATTGAACCGGACGGTGGCAAAATGTGCCGCCTGCCCACTTATCCCGACTCGCTGAACACGCAGCACATCGCTGCCGACATCACTCTCTCCCCCACAGCAAAAGCACGGATAGAAGTGAACGAAGTCTCCCGGATCTTCCAATACGAAAATGAAGCAGGCATCGTCTATCTGGAACCTAACAAACAGAAAGACCGCATCCGCTCGGGCATCCACTTGTCTCAAGCCGATATCCGGAATCTGCAAATCAGCGAATGTAAGGAGGCAAATCCATCCATCACTTTCCGCTACACTGCCACCAGCAATCAATACGGTCATAAGACGGGAAACCGCTTGTTTATCCCCGCCAATGTGTTCCGAAAAGAATTTAGTGTTCCTCCTCTGACGAAGCGCACTTATCCTATTCATATCGACTACGGCTACACAGATACAGACAGTATCCGCATCCAACTGCCGGAAGGCTATGTGATTGAAGGACTTCCGAAACCACTTGACGTGAAAAGCAAGTTTGGCAGTTTTCATTCCGACATTCAGGTGAAAGATAAGAAAATATGCATCGTTCACCGATTGTTCATGTCTAAAGGGGTTTACAGTCCGGATGAATATGCGGCATTTCTTGATTTCCGCAAGCAAGTAGCCGGGCAATACAGTGGAAAAATCATTCTAAAAAAAGAATAAGGGGGGGGGGAACGCTTTACGGAAAATAAAGTATCTTTGCAACTCAATATTTTTTATGACTTAACAATTCAAAAAAAGGAACATTGAAGAACAAACGATACAATAATATAGAAGAATGGGCAAATACCCTTAGCCATGGAATAGGTATTCTGCTTGGAATCGTGGCCGGATATTTATTATTGGAAAAGGCTTCCGAAAATATAGAACCGCAGTGGGCAGTTGCTTGTGTATCTGTCTACTTGGCGGGGATGCTTTCTTCTTATGTCAGCTCTACGTGGTATCACGGCAGTCGTCCGGGAAAGCTGAAAGAGCTGCTCCGTAAATTCGATCATGGAGCTATCTATTTGCACATTGCCGGAACCTATACTCCTTTTACCCTGCTCGTTCTGCGGCATGCCGGCGGATGGGGATGGGGAATTTTCGCTTTCGTCTGGCTGTCGGCTATCGCCGGTTTCATTCTTAGCTTCAAAAAACTGAAAGAACATAGCAATCTCGAAACGGCTTGTTACGTAGGGATGGGCGCCTGTATATTGGTAGCCATGAAACCTTTGTTAGATCATCTGGGAGAACTGGGAGCCACTACCGCTTTCTGGTGGCTGATTGGCGGAGGAGTTTCGTATATCGTGGGAGCTGTTTTTTATTCGTTGCGCAAACCATATATGCATGCCACTTTCCACTTGTTTTGTCTGGGAGGCAGCATCGGGCATATCATTGCCATCTGGCTGATTCTATAAGGAATAGTAGGGACAAAAAAAAGGCTATCTATCCCAGACAGCCAATCTTTGTTAACCTTAAATCTAATACTATGAAAAACACAGTACAAAGATACGGACTTTTCGGTTATCTCCAAATTTTCAGGGCAAAGCAGCCTAACTTATAACACGGTTTAATAAAAAGCAGAGGTTTGTTAACGTTTAACGCAATAAAGTTAAAAATTAACGAATCGTTTATTAACTATTTAAATGATTGAATGATCGGACCAAGTAAAAATTGTTGTTGGCGAGTTCCCTGCTAAAAGATAGTGACGCTATCCGATACAAATAGCGACGCTATATGACAATGATACCGTCACTATCCCAAGCATATACCGTCACTATCTTTTCTACGTCAATCGGAGGGCTTACGTCCACTTATAGCATATACCAACAATGATTGTTGCCTGATCCGAATTATCTCTAAAGCCTCTCTCTAAAGTTGAAACAAACAAACAGATTCGCCAATTCGTTATATATAAAAGAGTAATTTAAAACAATTATAAAGCATAAATTTATGGACTGGGAAAATCATCTTATAAAGCACCTGCAATGGTCGGACTCCATTATCAACCGGGAAGCCAAAGAACACGTAGCCCGTGAAATTGCCGCCACGGCAAAAGACGGAGATGTGATAGGAGCCGGCTCCGGCTCTACAGTCTATCTAACTCTGTTCGAACTGGCGCGACGGATTCGTGAAGAGCACTTGCATATTGAAGTGATTCCCGCCTCTCAAGAAATCTCGATGACTTGCATACAGCTAGGCATCCCACAAACTACCCTTTGGAACAAGCGACCCGACTGGACATTTGACGGAGCGGACGAAGTAGACCCACAGCAAAACTTGATTAAAGGACGTGGCGGAGCTATGTTCAAAGAAAAACTGCTCATTAGAAGCAGCCGCAAAACATTCATCATCATCGACCCCAGCAAGCGCGTCAATCAGTTGGGAAATAAATTTCCCATTCCGGTAGAGGTCTTTCCGGACTCACTAACTTATGTAGAGCATGAGCTGCAACGACTGGGTGCATCAGAAATCGTCCTGCGTCCAGCCCACGGCAAAGACGGGCCTGTCTTTACAGAAAATGGGAATTTCATCCTCGACACTCGTTTTAACTATATTGATTCTTCGCTCGAAGAACAACTCAAAACCATTACCGGTGTCATAGAGAGCGGCCTTTTCATAGGTTATGATGTCGAAGTTATCATGGCAGAGTAAAACAATGTAAACTGGAAAATCGCATTTTGTAGAGATATGAATTAAATTTGTTCTAGTACAAATAAATATAGTATAGCTCTGTATCTATTTCATTTAGCAGAATTGAGTTGTACGACACCCGGGTGTCATGCAGCTTGACACCCGGGTGTCAGTATGCTCAACACCCGGGTGTCGGTATGTATGAGACCCGGGTGTCGTACAAGTTATTATTACAGTATCTTGCATTCTTCTTTACTATAAGTCATAACTCCAATCACTGTCAGACTATAGCATTTAATTTATAACCCTTAAAACACAGATATTAAAACGTCATCAAACATATTTTTATTCAAAGCCGAAGATAATTGAAATAATAGTGAAAACACTGGGAAATTCATTAAAAATTCGGGTAGAATATTACCCCCCATCTCAAAATCAATGAGAAAAAAAGACTACTAAATAAACAAGAGCAGATAAAGGAAATTTCAATAAAAGAAACCGGAAGAACCGGACAATTTGCGAAAATAGAAACAAAACAACTGAAAAGCAATAAGATAGAAGAAGAAAACACGAAAAAACAGGAAGAAAAAAGATCAATAAGTCTTAGCAGAACTTGGTACATTTGCGATTGTAAACTTACCATCAATATCAGTGATAGTACCAAGGGTAGTGCCATTCACCAATATTGAAGCACCTACGACAGGTTGTCCATCTTCTTCAGAAGTAACCAAACCGGTAACTCTGGATGTCTGCGCTGTCATCAGACCTATACCTATAAAAAGGAAGGTCATTAAGAACATCAATTTTCTTTTCATAAATTCTCTCTTAAATTTAACCTATAAACAGATTTTTTGTCTCTAACAGGTTGCAAAGATAATACTAATTATGACAAACCGGAAAAAGTGTTACGTATTTAACTAAAAAGTATTATTTTGCAAGCAGTTATCCAGCAAAAAGCAACAAACTATAACTATGAATATTCAATTTAATATATTTTAAAATAGAATTTCTATCATAAAGATATTGTCCAAAAAGATATTTTCAAGATAAAAAGAGCATTATTTCCTCCCAAATGGTATCTTTTTATCATTTTGCATCTCTCAAAAGACTAAAGAACTATTAACAATGATGAAAACTGAAACGACCATGTACCAAGTTCTGCTAAAACTTTGCGCATTTCTTATGTAGGAATGATTTCGCAGGACGTTTCCATCAAACCGGGAGTAATTAAAGTCGTATTAAAAAGTGACGCAAAGGCACTGGATGAGGTTGTGGTGACAGCCATGGGTATCTCGCGTGAAAAGAAAGCACTGGGTTACGCCGTTCAGGACGTAAAATCAGATCAGCTGACGCAAGCTGCCAACTCCAATCTGGCAGGAGCGCTGCAAGGTAAAGTATCCGGTTTGGACGTTAAGCCTTCAAGTGGTATGCCAGGAGCTTCTTCACAGATCACCATCCGTGGTGCACGTTCCTTCTCGGGTGACAACACTCCGCTTTACGTTATCGACGGAATGCCGGTAACCAGTACGCCGGACGTTAGTACAGACATACAGAACAATGGTAGTGTGAGCGGAGCCGACTTCGCCAACCGTGCGGTAGATATCGACCCTAATGATATTGAAAGTATCAACATTTTGAAAGGACAGGCTGCATCTGCACTTTATGGTATCCGCGCTTCCAATGGTGTGATTATCATCACAACCAAGAGTGGTAAAGGACTGGAAAAAGGCAAACCGCAGGTTAGCTTCTCTTCTAATGTCAGCTTCGATGTAGTCGGTCGTCTGCCGGAGTTCCAGAAAACATACGCACAAGGTTCGGGTGGAGTATTCAGCACTACTTCGGGAACGTCTTGGGGACCTAAGATTTCCGAACTTCCAAACGACGCAACGTATGGAGGTAACACGGATAACGAATACACGCAGAAGTTCGGTAAGCAACAGGGAAAATATTATGTTCCCCAACGTGCAGCAGCCGGTCTTGACCCGTGGGCTACTCCACAGGCGTATGACAATGCAAAAGACTTCTTCGACACAGGAATCACCTGGAGCAATTCATTGAATGTAGCGCAGATGCTCGACAAGAGCTCCTACTCTATCTCATTGGGAAATACACATCAGGACGGTATTATCTCAAGCACTGGTATGGACAGATATAATGTAAAGGTTAGTGCTGACACGAAACTGACTAACAACTGGAGTTCCGGATTTACAGCTAACTATATCACTACTTCTATCGACAAGGCAGTGACTTCCGGTAACGGTCTGTTGAGAACGGTTTACGCAGCTCCTCCCAGCTATGATCTGGCCGGTATTCCAAGTCACGTAGACGGTAACCCGTACACACAGAATTCTTTCCGTGGTAGCTTTGACAACGCTTATTGGGCGATGGAAAACAACAAATTCACAGAAGATACCAACCGTTTCTTCGGAAATGTATACGCAAGCTATCAGACTGATTTTGGTACAACCAACCACAAGTTGAACGCAAAATACATGGTCGGCGTGGATGCTTACACCACTCACTATGTAGACAGCTACGGATACGGTAGTAACACGGGTGGCGGTCGCGGACAAATCGAAAACTACGGCTGGACGAACGCTACATACAACTCTTTGCTGACCATCAACTATGACTGGCGCATCAACGAGGACTGGGGACTGAATGCTGTATTGGGTAACGAAATTATCCAAAGTAACAGAAAGAAGTATTATGAATATGGTACGAACTACAACTTCCCGGGATGGAACCACATCAACAACGCCACTACTCAACAGACAGAGGAAGAGACGTGGAAAAACCGCACAGTGGGATTCTTCGGTAACGTATCGGCTTCTTACAAAAATATGCTTTATCTGACCCTCACCGGACGTCAGGACTACGTATCTAATATGCCACGCAACAACCGTTCGTTCTTCTATCCTTCTATTTCGGCAGGCTTCATCCTGACGGAACTGGATGCATTGAAAAACAATGTTGTTAATCACGCTAAATTGAGAGTATCTTATGCGGAAGTAGGACAAGCAGGGGATTTCCTCGAAAACTACTACTCAACTCCGACCTATGGAGGTGGTTTTTACACACTGACTCCGATCATGTATCCGATGAAAGGTACTACTGCCTATACTCCGTACTACACGATTTTCGACCCGAAACTGAAACCGCAGAACACACGTTCGTATGAAGTGGGTACTGACGTGAACTTCCTCGATAACTTAATCACATTCAGTTATACGTACTCACGCCAGAATGTAAAAGACCAGATTTTTGAAGTGCCTTTGGCTTCTTCTACCGGTGCCAGCAAACTGCTCACCAACGGTGGTAAGATTCATACCAACACGCACGAATTCACTCTCGGCTTCAACCCCATCCGGACGAAAAATATCAACTGGGATTTTGCATTCAACTGGACGAAGATCGATAACTACGTAGATGAACTGGCACCGGGTGTAGAAAATATCTCTCTGGGTGGTTATGTTACTCCGCAGGTACGTGCTTCGGCAGGTGAGAAATTCCCTGTTATCTATGGTGTAGGTTTCAAGAGAGATGAAAACGGTAATCGTCTGGTAGACGAAAACGGTCTTCCTATCGCTGGTGAAGCACAGGTAATCGGTAAGGTTTCTCCGGACTTCCTGATGGGTTTCAACACCACATTACGCTTATGGAAGTGTACAATCAGCGCAGTGCTCGATTGGAAACAGGGTGGTCAGATGTATAGTAGGACAACCGGACTGGCAGACTACTATGGTGTCAGCAAGAGAACGGAAAACCGTGATGGTACTATCATCTTTGACGGCTACAAAACTGATGGAACTAAAAACGATATCGCCATCACAGGTGCAAACGCACAACAGGTATATTACAGCCGTTTGAACGACATCGACGAATCTTCTGTATATGACAACTCTTTCATCAAACTGCGTGAAGTGGCTGTCAACTACAAAATTCTTCAAAAACGTTCGATTGAACTTTCTGTAAACGCATTTGCCAGAAACATTCTGATCTGGGCACAATTGCCTGACCTCGATCCGGAAGCCAGTCAGGGTAACAACAACATGGCAGGAGCATTTGAAGATTATTCAATGCCGCAAACAGCTAGTTTCGGCTTTGGTTTCAACATTAAATTTTAATCTGCAAGACAATGAAAAAATATAAATCAATAGGAAAATTGCTGGCAGTTTCTTTCTTGACTGCTACCATTGCTTCTGCTTGTACGGAAGACGCAATGGATAAAATCAATGAAAACCCTAACAATCCTCTGGATGCGCCTGCAAAATTTTTGATTACAGACTTAGGGGTAAGCACTGCATTCAGCACTGTGGGAGGGGATTTCTCGCTCTATTCTTCTGTTTACATTGAACACGAAACGGGTATATCCAACCAGCTTTACCGGGCGGAAGTACGTAGCGGAGAGCCTACAACGGCTACTACCTACAACAACGCATGGATCAACGTGTATTCAAATATCAAGAACGCTAAAATCGTTATCAAGAAGTGTGAAGAAGATCCTTCGGAAAAAGGAAACGTAGTGACGGAAGCAATTGCTAAAATCCTGCTCGCTTACAACGGAGCAGTGGCTGCCGATGTATTTGGAAATACACCGTACAGCCAGACTGGTATCCTCAATCCGGACGGCACACCAATGTATATGCAGCCCAAAATAGATACGCAGGAAAGCATTTATCAGGAAGTGATGCAGAATCTGGATGATGCCATCACTCTGCTGGATAACGGTACTGCCAAAGATGCAGGTCTGTCCGGCGCAGTCGGTTCTAAAGACTTGATCTACGGTTCAAACACCAGTACTCAAGCAAGTATGTGGCTCAAGACAGCTTATGCGTTAAAAGCACGCTATACAATGCGTCTGCTCAATAAAAGTGCCAATAAGACAACTGATCTTCAGAACATTCTTACTTATGTGAGCAAATCATTTGCTAATGCAAGTGAAGAATGTAAACTGGCTGTTTATGACGCTGATTCGCAGTTGAATCCGCTTTGGTCATTCAGCTATAGCCGTAACAGTTTGGCAGCCAGTGCCAGTCTGATTGAAAAGTTTGTTGAGCGCAATGACCCCAGAGCACCGCAAGCATTTCTGGAGCCCGATCCCACCGGCTATATTGCTTATGGATACGGAGGTACGCAAGCTACAGACATCGCAGGTATCAAAGCGGCTCCTAACGGAACTCCGCAAGAGTTGCAGAACAATTATGGTATGTCAATGATATCATGGGCAATGTCGGCTCCTACTCTTTTAATCAGTTATCACGAAGTGAAATTCCTCGAAGCAGAAGCATTATGCCGTTTGGGAGGCAGACTGAGTGAAGCTAAGAATGCTTTAAAAGCTGCAATCACTGCCGGATTCGAGAATCTGGAAAACTCAATTATAGATGCCGCCGACACTTGGGTATATGATGGTGACAGCGATTTGGGGGCAGATGTAGCAGAAACCTATTTCACGGATGAAGTAGAACCGTTATTCGATGCCAACCCTCTGCAAGAGACAATGATACAGAAGTATCTCGCCTTCTTCGGTGCATCCGGCGAATCACTGGAAGCCTATAACGACTACCGTCGTTTGAAAGGTGCAGGAGAAAACTTCATTGTACTGAAGAACCCGCTGAACAACAATAAGTTCCCATTGCGCTTCGGTTATGGAGCAGACGACGTATTGGCAAATCCTGAAGTGAAAGCTGCTTTCGGTGATGGCCAGTATGTATATAGCGAAGCTGTCTGGTGGGCCGGCGGAAACAAATAATGAACTTAAAATCTCTCAAAGGAGAGACTTTACATAGAGTCGTTTCTGTACTCTAACAAATTAACAGAGGCGAACAAAAATAGGCCAACCGTGAGGTTCGCCTATTTTATTTTATCCAATTTCATCAGATGAATGCTCAAATAATAATAGAGAAAAAGGAATATTCAACGGCATCTTTTATATACCATTTTTCTACCCGATCATACTCTTTTTCTACTTTATTCCGTATTTACCGTTTAAGCACCTTTTAAATAAATTTAAAAAATTCCCGTACCAATCAATTTCACCACTGCAAATCGGGTAGATATTTGCTTAAAGTAGTGCGGAGAATACTCAAAGTAATAGGTTTCACCAACACTTCAGTTGCTCCTGCGTTCATTGCGTTTTCCTTATCCGAGCTGAAAGCATAAGCTGTCTGCATGATAATAGGAATTTCGGTATTAGACTCACGAATTATCTTCGTTGCCTCCAACCCGTTCATCACCGGCATCTTGATATCCATCAGCATTGCTTTGGTTCTTTCCTGATGCTGTTGAAACAACTCCACCATTTCCTGCCCATTTTTAGCCCACTCGATATCACACTTTTTGCCTATGATAGCCTTGATTAATTTAAAGTTGCTGTCATCGTCTTCAGCTACCAAAATTAAAGGTCTGAATTCATTCATTTGTTCGCTTTCCATATCGCTTATATATTGTTTTTTTTTATCTGTTTTTTTAGAGCTATCTTCCTTTTCAGCCCGCAAGGTATAAAAAATATTCATATATTTCGCTATCTTTGCGCCTCAATTTAAAAGAATAGTATGATTTCTGTTGACGGACTAGCCGTAGAGTTTGGCGGCACTACTTTATTTAGTGATATTTCTTTCGTAATTAATGAAAAAGACCGCATCGCACTGATGGGTAAAAATGGGGCGGGAAAAAGTACGCTGCTGAAAATTTTGGCAGGCACACGACAACCGACACGTGGAAAAGTTTCCGCGCCCAAAGATTGCGTAGTAGCCTATCTGCCTCAACATCTGATGACGGAAGACGGAAGAACAGTGTTTGACGAAACGGCACAGGCTTTTTCACATCTGCATGAAATGGAAGCGCAGATTGAAAAACTGAACAAAGAGCTCGAGACACGGACGGACTACGAGAGCGACAGTTACATGGCGCTGATTGAAGAAGTGTCTGCCTTGAGCGAGAAGTTTTATTCGATTGACGCAACTAATTATGAAGAGGATGTGGAAAAGGCATTGCTCGGATTAGGGTTCACCCGGAGCGATTTTCAACGCCAGACGAGTGATTTCAGCGGTGGATGGCGGATGCGCATCGAGCTCGCTAAGTTGCTGTTGCAGAAACCGGACGTACTCTTGCTCGATGAGCCGACGAATCATCTGGATATTGAATCTATTCAATGGTTGGAAGATTTCCTTATTAATAACGGGAAAGCAGTTATCGTAATCAGCCACGACCGCAAATTCGTGGATAATATTACAACACGCACCATCGAAGTGACGATGGGACGTATTTATGATTATAAGGTGAACTATTCCCAATATCTGCAACTGCGTAAGGATCGCCGCGAACAGCAGCAGAAGGCATACGACGAGCAGCAGAAGTTTATTGCTGAAACGAAGGAGTTCATCGAACGATTCAAAGGAACATATTCAAAGACGTTGCAGGTACAGAGCCGCGTCAAAATGCTGGAAAAGCTGGAATTGCTCGAAGTCGATGAGGAGGATACTTCTGCATTGCGACTGAAATTCCCGCCTTCACCCCGTTCGGGCAGTTATCCGGTTATCATGGAGGGTGTTGGAAAGGCATACGGAGAGAAAGTGGTGTTCCGCAACGCCAATCTGACGATTGAGCGTGGTGATAAAGTAGCTTTTGTCGGTAAAAACGGTGAAGGTAAATCTACACTCGTGAAATGTATCATGAAGGAAATCGAACATGACGGTACACTGACTCTAGGACATAATGTACAAATCGGATATTTCGCTCAAAATCAGGCTTCGTTGATGGATGAAAACCTGACAGTTTTCCAAACGATTGATGATGTAGCCAAGGGGGATATCCGGAACAAGATTCGTGATTTACTGGGTGCCTTCATGTTTGGTGGTCCCGAGGAATCAATGAAGAAGGTGAAAGTACTTTCGGGTGGGGAGCGTACCCGCCTTGCCATGATTAAATTGCTGTTGGAACCTGTCAACCTCCTGATCCTGGATGAGCCGACGAATCATCTGGACATGAAAACGAAAGATATCCTGAAACAGGCATTGCTGGATTTTGACGGCACGCTGATTGTTGTTTCACACGACCGTGACTTCCTCGACGGACTGGTGACCAAGGTATATGAGTTCGGTAATCAAAAGGTGACGGAACATCTTTGCGGCATCTACGAGTTCCTCGAAAAGAAAAAAATGGATTCGTTGCAAGAACTGGAAAAGAAATAATAAATAATAAAAAGAGGGTATCGGCTGCAGGCGGAATAAAAGTATTTGTATATTTGCAACATCATTTATAACAGGCAGTTAGAAAAAAATGGATGAAACAAGGCAGTTATACATTATAAGCGGATGTAACGGAGCTGGTAAAACAACAGCTTCCTACACTGTACTGCCTGAAATTTTATTATGCAAAGAGTTCGTTAATGCGGATGAAATCGCCAAAGGTTTATCACCGTTCAATCCGGAAAGTATGGCTATAGAAGCCGGCCGTCTGATGTTGAAACGTATTAATGAACTATTAGCTGCTAAAGTAAGTTTCTCTATTGAAACAACATTGGCAACCCGTTCATACACCCGGCTCATTCAAAGAGCACAAAATGCCGGATATAAAGTCAGCTTGATTTATTTCTGGCTGAATTCTCCGGAACTTGCCGTCAACCGTGTGTTACAACGGGTCAATGAAGGGGGACATAATGTACCGATGGACGTTATCTACCGCCGATATCAGGCAGGCATTAACAATCTGTTTCAGATTTATATGCCGCGTGTAGACTATTGGCTGTTAGCCGATAACAGTATTTCTCCTCGAGTAATTGTAGCCGAAGGTTACCAACATGGCGAGGATCGAATATATGAACTTGAACTTTTTAAATGCATCAAGAATTATGTCAAATAATGAAATGCAAGAATTGAGCGATAAATTACGACGCGGTCTTCAGCTGGCAGAAAAGCGATTGCTGGAAAAAAATGCTCGCAATGGTAAACTCCTTAGTCAGGGAACACCAGATGGAAAAGTAATTTATGTATCAGCAACAGAATTGCTGGAACGTTTGCAAGAAAAAGAAAAGGAATCAATAAAAAAATAAATTCTCTAAAAGAAAGGATGAAAGGGAAGAAACGAATAATAGTAACTCTGCTGTTTTTAATCAACATCATAATGTTGGTGGCAGCCGTTATTCCCCATCACCATCACCCCAACGGAATGATTTGCATGAAGCAGGACTTGCCTGTAGAACAACAATGTCCCACGCATCATCATCACCCGGGAAACGATTCATGTTGCAGCAGCGAATGTATGACTCGTTTCTACTCTCCCACTCCATCCGTACATACGGATAGCGGACCGGATTATGTATTCATCGCTACCCTGTTCACGGATGTAATCATCGAACATCTATTACGGCCACAAGAGAGACGGATTAAGAACTATTACGTCTACCGAGACTCTCTGCATGGCACGGATATACACCGTGCCACTCCTCTTCGTGCCCCTCCCTACTCTGTTTTTGCGTAAAAGCGTAAATGCAAATCAGTTGCATTTGCGTTACCTTATCTTTGTAGCGTAAAAAAACAGTAAAATTTAGTAGGAAAATATCATTATGAAAAAACTTATTTTCGTAGGAATCCTAGGCTTATTCGTGCTGGGTTCCTGTAATAATAGTACCGTCACACACACACACAATGAACACGATCATGCCACGGAAGGACATAATCACGAGGCAGAGGGTTCCAATCATTCTCATGAAGGCGAATGTAGCGGAGAACACAACCATGAAGCGGCCGATGGACATAACGAGTCTGCCGAAGCGCACAGTGATGAAATCATCCTTCCGAAGGCAAAAGCTGAAGCAGCCGGTGTCAAGGTGAGCGTTATCGAACCTGCACCTTTCCAGCAAGTGATTAAAACCAGCGGACAGGTGCTGGCTGCCCAAGGTGATGAATCGGTTGCCGTAGCTACAGTGGCCGGCGTTGTATCTTTCCGTGGAAAAGTAACGGAAGGAATGAGCGTCGGCAGCGGCACGCCGCTAGTCACGATTTCTTCAAAAAATATCGCCGACGGTGATCCGGTACAACGTGCCCGCATTGCCTACGAGGTATCTAAGAAGGAGTACGAACGTATGAAAGAGCTTGTTAAAAACAAGATTGTATCTGACAAGGATTTTGCACAGGCAGAACAAAGTTATGAAAATGCCCGCCTTAGTTACGAAGCCCTTTCCAAGAATCATTCGGCTATCGGCCAAAGTATTACAGCTCCTATTGCAGGATATGTGAAAAGCATTCTTGTGAAAGAAGGCGACTACGTGACCATCGGACAACCGCTGGTGAGCGTGACGCAGAATCGTCGTCTTTTCCTCCGTGCCGAAGTGTCGGAAAAGTATTATCCATACCTCCGTACAATCAGTTCCGCCAATTTCCAGACTCCATCTAATAATCAGGTGTACGAGTTGAAAGCATTGAACGGCAAACTTCTCTCTTTTGGAAAAGCTGCCGGAGACAACTCTTTTTATGTGCCTGTCACTTTTGAGTTCGACAATAAAGGGGAAGTGATCCCCGGCTCATTCGTAGAGGTGTTCTTGCTTTCTTCAACGATGGAAAACGTACTGTCTCTTCCACGCACGGCACTGACAGAGGAACAAGGTATCTTCTTTATCTACCTGCAACTGGACGAAGAGGGTTATAAAAAACAGGAAGTAACGATAGGAGCCGACAACGGTAAAAGTGTTCAGATCCTGACCGGAGTGAAGGCTGGCGACCGTGTAGTGACCGAAGGTGCTTATCAGGTTAGACTGGCAAGCGCAAGCAATGCCATCCCGGCACATAGTCACGAACATTGATTAAATGAAGAATTAGAAATGAAGAATGAAGAATTTGGCTGCGCAATAATTGGTATATGTTTATTGCACGTGCTGCATAGTCATTCTTAATTCTTCATTTCTAATTCTTCATTCTTAATTCTTAATTCTTAATTCTTAAAGAAATGCTTAATAAAATTATACATTACTCCCTACACAACCGGTTGGTTGTAGTCTGCGCGGCCATCCTCCTGCTAATTGCGGGAACGTATACCGCCATGCATACGGAAGTAGACGTATTCCCCGACCTGAACGCACCTACGGTAGTCATCATGACCGAGGCCAACGGTATGGCTGCGGAAGAAGTTGAACAGCTCGTCACTTTTCCTGTTGAAACTGCCGTAAACGGAGCTACGGGTGTGCGTCGTGTCCGCTCTTCTTCTACCAACGGATTTTCCGTTGTCTGGGTAGAATTTGATTGGGGAACCGATATTTATCTCGCTCGCCAGATTGTTAGCGAGAAGTTAGCGGTGGTGAGTGAATCACTGCCGGTCAACGTTGGTAAACCGACACTCGGCCCACAATCTTCCATCTTGGGCGAAATGCTCATCGTCGGTCTGACTGCCGACTCCACTTCGATGCTCGATCTTCGTACGATTGCGGACTGGACTATCCGTCCCCGTCTATTGTCTACCGGAGGAGTGGCACAGGTTGCCGTACTCGGAGGAGATATCAAAGAATATCAGATTCAGCTGGATCCCGAACGGATGCGTCATTACGGCATTTCGATGGGAGAAGTGATGGCTGTGACACAGGATATGAACCTGAACGCAAATGGAGGTGTGCTCTACGAATTTGGAAATGAATATATTGTACGCGGTGTACTTTCAACTTCTAAAACAGAGCAACTTGGCAAAGCGGTAGTAAAGACAGTGAACAACTTCCCTGTCACGCTGGAAGATATTGCGGACGTAACCATCGGACCGAAAGCCCCGAAACTGGGAACTGCTTCAGAGCGTGGAAAATCTGCCGTACTGATGACTGTTACCAAACAGCCGGCTACCAGTACGCTGGAACTGACGGATAAACTGGAAACATCTTTGAAAGACCTTCAAAAGAACCTGCCACCGGACGTAAAAGTTTCAACGGACATATTCCGTCAAAGCCGCTTTATCGAGAGTTCCATCGGCAATGTGAAGAAATCACTCTTTGAAGGAGGTATTTTTGTAGTAATCGTACTTTTCCTGTTCCTGGCAAATGTGCGCACTACATTGATTTCATTGGTAACACTGCCTCTTTCTCTGCTTGTTTCGATTCTGACGCTGCATTACATGGGACTGACAATCAACACCATGAGTTTAGGAGGTATGGCGATAGCCATCGGCTCATTGGTAGACGACGCCATCGTCGATGTGGAAAACGTGTATAAACGACTGCGGGAGAACCGTCAGAAAGCAAAAGCGGAAAGGTTAAGTACACTCGAGGTGGTATTCAATGCTTCGAAAGAGGTGCGGATGCCTATACTTAATTCTACGCTGATTATCGTTGTCAGCTTTGTACCGTTGTTCTTCCTTAGCGGAATGGAAGGCAGAATGTTGGTTCCGCTGGGCGTTGCCTTTATCGTGGCATTGTTCGCGTCGACAGTAGTTGCTCTGACGCTGACTCCGGTGCTCTGTTCTTATCTATTAGGAAGCAATAAGACAAACAAGGAACTGAAAGAAGCTCCCCTTGCCCGTTGGATGAAAGGGATTTATGAAAAGGCACTGACTTGGGTGCTGGCACACAAACGAGTGACACTTGGAAGTACAATCGCACTCTTTGTGGTTGCGCTCGGAGTGTTCTTTACACTCGGACGCAGTTTCCTTCCTTCCTTTAATGAAGGATCGTTCACCATCAATATTAGTTCTCTACCGGGTATTTCACTGGAAGAAAGCAATAAAATGGGACATCGGGCAGAAGAGTTATTGATGACGATTCCCGAAATACAAACCGTAGCCCGGAAAACGGGACGCGCCGAACTGGACGAGCACGCGTTAGGGGTAAACGTTTCTGAAATAGAAGCTCCGTTTGAACTGAAAGATCGTTCGCGCAGTGAACTGGTAGCTGATGTACGTGAAAAGTTGGGTACTATCACCGGGGCAAATATAGAAATCGGACAACCAATCAGCCACCGTATCGATGCTATGTTATCGGGTACGAAAGCGAATATCGCTATCAAGCTATTCGGAGACGATCTGAATAAAATGTTCTCACTCGGTAATCAAATTAAAGGAGCTATCAGTGATATTCCCGGTGTTGCCGACCTGAACGTGGAACAACAGATTGAACGTCCGCAACTGAAAATACAGCCTAAACGGGAAATGTTGGCTAAGTTCGGTATTACTCTGCCGGAGTTCTCGGAATATGTGAACGTAGCTTTGGCTGGAAAAGTGATCTCGCAGGTTTATGAGCAAGGCAAGAGTTTCGATCTGATCGTGAAAGTGAAGGATGATGCCCGGGATGAAATAGAAAAAATCCGCAACTTGATGGTAGACACGAATGACGGTCGCAAAGTTCCTTTGAGCTATGTAGCAGAAGTGGTATCGGCCATGGGACCAAATACGATCAACCGCGAGAATGTAAAACGTAAAATTGTGATTTCTGCCAATGTGGCCGACCGCGATTTGCGTAGTGTTGTAAATGATATTCAGAAACGCATCGACACATCGGTGCAACTGCCCGAAGGCTATCACATCGAGTATGGCGGACAGTTTGAAAGTGAACAGGCTGCCAGCCGGACACTGGCGCTGACTTCATTTATCAGCATCGTAGTAATCTTCTTATTATTGTATAATGAGTTCCGCAGCGTGAAAGAGTCGGGCGTCATCTTGCTGAATCTTCCGCTGGCACTGATCGGTGGTGTATTTGCTTTGGTGATTACAACAGGAGAAGTCAGTATTCCGGCTATCATCGGTTTCATTTCCTTGTTCGGTATTGCAACGCGTAACGGTATGTTGCTCATCAGCCACTACAATCATCTGCAAAAGGAAGAAGGTTTGAATGTGTATGATAGTGTGATCCGAGGTTCTCTCGACCGTCTGAATCCGATTTTGATGACGGCATTGTCTTCTGCACTGGCACTGATTCCATTGGCACTCGGCGGCGACTTGCCGGGTAACGAGATTCAAAGTCCGATGGCAAAAGTGATTTTAGGAGGGTTATTAACGTCTACTTTTTTGAACGGTTTTATCGTTCCGATTGTTTATCTGATGATGCATCGGAAAAAGGCCCAGAAAAGCCTGTAGAGAGGGATATTTTTCCTCGGTGAGAAAGCCATTGTTCCCCGGTGAGGAAACAAGTGTTTCTCGGTGAGGAACGGGTCGTTCCTCGGTGTCAAACAAATAGATGCCTTATCATAAAGTATCTATCAACAATAGCTTGTAATAAATAAAGAAATTAGAAATGAAACAAATCATGACCATAAGCGCTGCACTTCTTTTCTTAACCATAGGCGAAGTGCAAGCCCAAAACGGAATTGAACAGGTATTGAAGAATATCGAAACGAACAATAAGGAGTTGCAGGCAAACGAGCAACTGATTACTTCGCAGAAGCTGGAAGCTAAAACGGATAATAACCTGCCTGATCCTACTCTTTCTTACGCACATCTATGGGGAGCGAAAGATAAAAGCGAAACAATCGGCGAACTGGTCGTTTCACAAAGCTTTGATTTTCCCAGCTTATATGCTACACGCAACAAGTTGAATCGTCTGAAAGCCGGAGCTTTTGACAGTCAATCGGATGTTTTCCGTCAAGAGAAGCTGTTACAGGCGAAAGAACTTTGCTTGGATATTATCATGCTTCGTCAGCAAAAGCATATTCTGGAAGAACGCCTCCGCAATGCGGAAGAACTTGCAAAGATGTATGCCAAGCGTCTTCAAACAGGAGATGCAAATGCTCTCGAAACCAACAAAATCAATCTGGAACTGTTGAATGTCAGAACAGAAGCGTCTCTGAACGAAACAGCACTCCGCAACAAACAGCAGGAGTTGAATACGCTGAATGGTAATATTCCGGTAGTTTTCGAGGAAAACCAATATCCGGCTATACCTTTCCCAAGCGATTATCAAATATTGAAGTCGGAAGTCATGGCAACGGACCGTACTCTTATGGCACTCGGCAACGAAAGTCTTGTTGCCCGTAAACAGATTGCTGTCAATAAATCACAATGGCTACCCAAACTGGAACTCGGCTACCGCCGGAACACAGAAACAGGCGTACCTTTCAACGGTGTAGTGGTAGGTTTCTCTTTCCCACTTTTCGAAAACCGGAATAAGGTAAAAATCGCTAAAGCACAGGCTCTTAACATTGACTTGCAAAAGGATAATGCTACCCTGCAAGTAGAGTCCGAATTGGCACAGCTTTACCGGGAAGCGAAAACACTGCACGCTTCGATGGAAGAATACAGCAAGACTTTCCAGTCGCAACAAGATCTGTCACTGCTGAAACAAGCTTTGACAGGTGGACAAATTAGTATGATTGAATATTTCGTTGAAGTTTCTGTCATCTATCAAAGCCATCAAAATTATCTGCAACTGGAAAATCAGTACCAGAAAGCAATGGCACGGATTTACAAGAGTAAGCTGTAAATAGTACATAAAATCCTTTAGACATGGATTACGCCGAACATATTAATTTCTATTTTAAGTGATGTAAGTATGTTTATATAATAATTTCAGGCACGGATTACACGGATTTCACGTTTTTCAGCAATATGATTACCATAAAGCAACAGCGTAATCCGTGTAATCCGTGCCTAAATATATCTCCCCTCTCCCTCTCATTTTCTTCAAGTTCCAACTAAATATTTCAAAATAATATGTTACATTTGCAACGAACATAAAATACAGATTATGAGACCTAAACAATTCTATCTATTCATGTTATGTTGCATCCTTACACTATTCAGTGGATGTAAAGAGGATGAAGAAAATCCACTTCGTTTTTACAACAGTGAATATGAAGTGCCCATGGGTGGCAGACGTTACCTTGGACTGGAAAGCGGAAATGGTGATTACTCACTTGAAGTTAAAGACACACGCATCGCAAGCGCAGGAACCGAAACCGGCTGGACCGGAGTACCTGCCGGACGTATGATTTATGTTACCGGTATTCTCACCGGGCAAACTTATCTGACAGTAACGGACAACGCCACACAAGAAACCTGCACCCTGCCAATCAAGGTTGTCGACAATTACGAGGATATAAAGTTGCTCCGCAGCTACTTGTCTAACTTACCCAACGGAGACGCAAATCTTCTGCCCGGCATTTCCGACATTTTTCTAATTAACAATCACGCGCGGGATGCTTATTTTTTCAAACAGGGAGAACAAACAGCTTTTTCATCCGGACTAACCTTAATAACTCGAGGAAGTTACAAACTGGAAAAAGAAGAAGGAAATAATGAGAAAGCTATACTGACTCTCACCTTTTCGGAAGATGTGGCAACACCTATTTCCAATCATAAATTCATCTTGTGGGGAAACGCATACGTATTTCACCGCTTGGATAAAAGCTTGAATCTGAATTGGAATACTCCACCCATCGGAGAAACGCGAACATCACCTGCACCACCTCCTTCCTACACGCTGGAAGAAATCGCTGGAGGTGAACCAGGCACAGGCAAACAAATTAGTTTTACCCTTTCCGAACAGGAAATACCTGCCGGAATACTGCCTTAATCAGCAGGGTCTTCTTTAATCAACTGTACTTTCCGATAATATGCGTATATTTTCCGGCAAGTATCCGCTACGAATACGCCATTCTTGCGGATAGAGATTATTGGCACGATTACCGATGTTCTTCACAAATCCGAGAGGAATATGCTGGTACGTAAGCAAAACATATCCACGAGGGGCTGTTACCGGCAAGGTAATGGCCTCTTTTCGTAAATAAGTGATAGCCTGTTTATAACTTATTTCTTCCGTAGCGAAAGCTTCCCGGCATAAAAGTGAACTACACATCGCCAATGCATGGTCAGGTATCAAATCCTTTCCTTTCACTTCTCCTATCTCCACTCCTGCCGATACGATTTTCAGGCATTGTTTCATCGCTATTAATTCATCAGCATAATGCTTTGAAAAAGCCCGGATACTTGTTCCTTCTGCCGACAATATATACTTGTCCGAATTTTCATCATTCAGCCAGCTTTTTGCAATATTCAGCTGTTCTTTCGAAACAGGAGAAGAGGCTGCTCCTCCTTTCTTATCTTTCTTTTTAGAAGTCTTCTCCTTGGCAAAAGAAGATACCGGAATCTCGTCTCCTGTCTCCGGCTTCCGAAAAGCTGCCAGGAAAAAGCCTTCGCCTTTCGTCTTATGAGGGAAAAAATGATAGACAGGAATAGAAGATTTAGAACCATCACAATTATCCGGTAAAAGATCTCCTGTTATATTCCAGTTTTCCTGTATCTGCACAGTTAACGGTTCGGCTCCATACTCTTGTTGAATCCAACGTGCATTCTCTTCGTCCTCTTTTGTATTAAATGTACACGTACTATATATAAGAATTCCCCCAGGCTTCAACGTATCCCAAATATCACCAATAATCCGCCGCTGGCGCTGCCAACAGATTTCTACATTCTCGGGACTCCACTCTTCTACAGCGACAGGGTCTTTACGGAACATACCTTCACCGGAGCAGGGAACATCTGTAAGAATCACGTCAAAGAAAGACGGCAAAGCCGAAAAATCTGCCGGATCATTATTGGTTACTACCACATCCGGATGTCCCCACTTCGTTAAATTCTCCGCAAGAATCTGCGAACGGTTCCGGATGACTTCATTAGCCACCAGTAAACTCCCTTCAGGAAGCACACTACGGGCATGAGTAGACTTTCCACCGGGAGCTGCACAAAGATCCAGCATCTTCACCGGTCCGGTGACATACTGCCGGAGCACCTGCTCCACAAACATAGAAGAAGCCTCCTGAACATAATAACAACCTGCATGAAACAATGGATCAAACGTGAAAGTGAGACGCTCATCCAAATAAAAGCCTTCGGAAGACCAAGGGACTTGATTTAATTCTAAATTAAAAGTTGAAAGTTGAAAATCAGTAATACAGCCTGCTTGCGGTACAATTCTGCATTTTCCATTTTCAATTTTTAATTTCCCATCATTCAACCGGATGCTGACAGGTGGTTCTTGTTGGATAGCAACAGCTAATTTGTCGTATTCTTCATCGCCCAACAGGGCACGGGTATAATCTATGAAAGAAGCGGGTAATTCCATTTTTCGTTATTAATTTCCGCAAATATCAAAAATATTTCGTCTCTTTGCAACTTTCTATGATATTAACTACGTCTAACAGACAAAGAAATAAATAAAAAAACTATTGATATGAAAAATTTTCTATTAGCATTGATGGTTGTACTGACCACTTGCACACTGGCTATTGCCCAAAACCAAACTACTGTTGTCCGCGATTCCGTCGGAAAAGTAAAGGTAACTGTGACCAAAGACAATAAAGCAAAAACAAACAATACTGCTGTCACAGTCATCGGTGTAGATACAGCGGACACTGATTCCACAGAAGTAGATGCAAACTCAAGTAATGTCAGTACTGGTCATGGTAAGGCCAGTTTTACATTCGAATCGGATGACGACGATTTCCCATTCCACGGCTTTGGTATCAACGGAGGAATTCTCGTAGCAATCATATCGATCATTGCCGTTTTCGGATTTCCGGTATTCATTCTGTTTGTAATCTTCTTCTTCCGTTATAAAAATCGGAAAGCACGCTATCGTCTTGCCGAACAGGCACTCGCTGCAGGTCAGCCATTGCCAGCAGAATTTATTCGTGAAAACAAAACGGTTGACTCACGTTCACAAGGCATCAAGAACACCTTTACAGGTATCGGTCTTTTCATCTTCCTTTGGGCAATCACCGGTGAATTCGGAATTGGAGCGATCGGTTTACTCGTTACATTTATGGGTATCGGACAATGGATCATCGGTAGTAAACAACAGGCTCAAGGTACAGATGCTCCCCGGACGTATACTACCCATAAAGATGAAAAAAAGAATCAGGATAACATCAAAAACGATAGCTTCGAAATTATCCCTTCCGCACCCGGAGAGAAACATAATGAAGTAAACGAAGCAAAGAACGACGAGAATAAATGAGCCAACTCAATGATATATCGTTAGTCGCGCAGGTCGTGGTGTTCAAGAACACCAGGGCCTTCGACCAGTTGGTGGAGAAGTACCAGTCGCCCATCCGGCGATTCTTCCTGAACCTAACTTGCGGCGACAGCGAATTGAGTGACGACCTTGCACAAGATACATTTATCAAAGCATATACAAACATTACCTCTTTCCGAAACTTGTCAAGTTTCTCTACGTGGCTGTACCGTATTGCTTATAATGTTTTTTATGATTATATTCGCAGCCGGAAAGAGACAGCCGACTTGGATACAAAGGAAATAGACGCCATCAACAGTACCGAACAAGAGAATGTAGGACAGAAAATGGATGTTTATCAGTCACTCAAAATGCTGAAGGAAGTGGAAAGAACCTGCATTATGTTGTTCTATATGGAGGACATTAGTATCGACAAAATAGCAGGTATTGTAGGAGTACCGTCAGGAACGGTGAAAAGCCACCTGTCACGTGGAAAAGAAAAATTAGCAACGTATTTAAAACAAAACGGTTATGACAGAAATAGACAATGATAAGCTCTTGCGCGATTTCTTCGCAGAAAACAAGCAGGAAATAGCAGACAACGGATTCAGTCGCCGTGTCATGCACCATTTACCCGGTCGTAGCAACCATCTGGCTCGTATCTGGAGTGCCTTCGTAATGACTGTGGCTGCCGTACTTTTCGTATGGTTAGGCGGATTGGAAGCAGCTTGGGGAACAATAAGAGAAGTATTTATCGGCATGATTAATCATGGCACTACCAGCCTTGATCCAAAGTCAATTATTATCGCAGCTGTTGTATTATTATTTATGGCTACACGAAAGGTTGCTTCTATGGCATAAACAAAATAAATACAGATTAAAAGTCCAAAGCATAAGTTTCCCGGATTTTTATATTTATGAGTCAAAGAACTCTTTATCCCTCCCTTTTAGTGTTAAACAATAATAAATCTACCCTTTACTCCAAGTAAGCCCAAACATAGATGTTGTATATTTGTTGCTCTGTAAACTAAAATAGAGAGAAGAGTTTTGAAATTACGTATATTTATTTTATTTCTGTTCCTGTCTTTATTACATGTTCAGGCAGATGTCATCGACAGTCTGATGACGCAGCCCAGAGACTCAATCGGACTAACAAGCGATTCCCTAGTACTGCATTTCCTAGAAGAGTCGGGAATCCCTATATCTGATAATAATAAAGTCAAACTGCTAAAAAGCGGACGGGAAAAGTTTATCGATTTATTTGAAGCCATCCGGGAAGCTAAACACCATGTTCATCTGGAATATTTCAACTTCCGAAATGACTCCATTGCCAATGCTTTGTTCACTTTATTAGCCGAAAAAGTGAAAGAAGGCGTTGAAGTACGAGCTATGTTTGACGCTTTCGGAAACTGGTCGAACAACAAGCCCCTTAAAAAGAAACACCTCAAGAAAATACGTGAACAGGGAATCGAAATCGTCAAGTTTGACCCGTTCACCTTCCCTTATATCAATCACGCCGCCCACCGCGACCATCGCAAAATTGCTGTTATCGACGGAAAAGTGGCATATACAGGCGGAATGAATATCGCCGATTATTATATCAACGGACTACCCAAAATCGGAACCTGGCGTGATATGCACATGCGTATCGAAGGGGATGCAGTCAACGATTTGCAAGAGATTTTCCTGACGATCTGGAACAAAGAGACTAAACAGAACGTAGGAGGAGAAGCTTATTTCCCCCAACATGAGGGACAGACAGACAGCACAAATATCGTTGTAGCAATTGTAGACCGTACCCCGAAAAAGAATAGCCGTATGTTGAGTCATGCCTATGCCATGAGCATTTATTCGGCACAAAAGAATGTTCATATCGTCAATCCTTATTTTGTACCGACTTCTTCCATCAAAAAGGCGTTGAACCGGACAATCGACCGGGGAGTAGATGTAACCATCATGGTTTCCTCTGCTTCCGATATTCCTTTTACCCCGGATGCCGCACTTTATAAGTTACATAAACTGATGAAAAGGGGAGCTACTGTCTACATGTACAACGGGGGATTCCATCACTCGAAAATTATGATGGTCGACGACTTGTTCTGCACAGTCGGTACTGCCAACCTGAACAGCCGCAGCCTACGATATGACTACGAAACAAATGCCTTTATTTTTGATAAAAGAATAACGGGGGAATTAAATAATATGTTCCGAAACGATATCGAGCATTGCACCCAGCTGACACCGGAGTTTTGGAAAAAGCGTTCTCCCTGGAAGAAGTTCGTCGGCTGGTTTGCTAATTTATTCACTCCATTTTTGTAATTTTGTACGGAGAATCATTTTCACTGCAAATTATTCATTATGAAACAATACCTGGATTTACTCAATCGCGTGCTAACCGAAGGCACGGAAAAAAGTGATCGTACCGGAACCGGAACGATCAGTATCTTCGGTCATCAGATGCGTTTTAACCTTGATGACGGTTTCCCGTGCCTGACAACCAAAAAACTGCATCTGAAATCAATCATATACGAATTGCTTTGGTTTCTGCAAGGAGATACAAACGTGAAATACCTGCAGGAACACGGAGTACGTATTTGGAACGAATGGGCGGACGAGAACGGTGATTTGGGTCATGTCTACGGTTATCAATGGCGTTCATGGCCTGATTACAACGGCGGCTTCATCGACCAGATCAGCGAAGTAGTGGAGACCCTCAAACACAATCCGGATTCACGCCGTATCATCGTTAGTGCGTGGAACGTAGCAGATTTGAACAATATGAATCTACCTCCCTGCCATGCATTCTTTCAGTTTTACGTAGCAAACGGGCGGTTGAGCCTGCAACTATATCAACGCAGTGCCGATATATTTCTCGGTGTTCCCTTCAATATTGCTTCATACGCATTATTACTGCAAATGATGGCACAAGTGACAGGTTTGAAAGCCGGCGATTTCGTTCATACTTTCGGTGATGCTCATATCTACCTGAACCATCTGGAACAAGTGAAGCTCCAATTATCACGGGAGCCTCGTCCATTGCCGCAAATGAAAATCAATCCGGACGTAAAAAACATCTTCGATTTTAAATTTGAGGACTTCGAGTTAGTAAACTATGATCCGCATCCGCATATTGCAGGAGCAGTAGCCGTGTAAAAAATATGAGTAAAGTATCCATCATTGCTGCCGTAGACCGCCGCATGGCTATAGGCTTTGAGAATAAGCTTCTTTTCTGGTTACCGAATGATTTGAAACGTTTCAAAGCATTAACTACCGGAAACACCATACTTATGGGACGCAAAACTTTCGAGTCATTACCGAAAGGCGCATTGCCCAATCGAAGAAATATCGTTTTATCTTCCAATCCGGATACAGTATGTTCCGGTGCGGAAGTGTTTCCTTCACTCGAAACGGCTTTGAAAAGTTGCCGGGAGGATGAACATATTTATATTATAGGAGGGGCAAGCATTTATCAGCAGGCTCTTTCCTTCGCTGACGAACTTTGCCTGACAGAGATAGACAGTACAGCTCCCGAAGCTGATGCCTATTTTCCGGAAGTATCTTCAAAGGTATGGCAGGAAAAAAGCAGAGAAGCCCATCCTGCGGATGAGAAACATCTCTGCTCCTATGCTTTCGTTGATTACGTAAGAAAGTAAGAAAATTGTTTCTTACTGTGATCCAACCACGAATACTGACTAATGATTAATCTTCATCTTCTATGTCGACCATAATCGGCATCTGCCGCTTAATGGCTTCATGGAAGGAGATTAATGTTTCGGTACGCGCCAAGCCCAATGGTTGCAACTTATCGTGAATAATACTCAATAAGTGGTGGTTATTCTTTGCGTAAATTTTAATAAACATATCGTATTTTCCGGTAGTGAAATGACATTCCACCACTTCGGGGATAGCTTCTAAAGCTTTTGTTACCGAGTCAAAGGATTCGGGGTCTTTTAGATATATACCAATATAAGCGCAAGTCTCATATCCAATTTTCTCGGGGTCGATAACATACTCCGAACCTTTTAATATTCCTAGATTAGTAAGCTTCTGAATACGCTGATGGATCGCAGCACCGGAAACATTACATGCTCTTGCCACTTCCAAAAAAGGAATACGCGCATTCCCTGCAATCAGTCTCAGAATTTGCTCATCTAAAGCATCTAATTGATGATGTCCCATTTTTGAATCAAATTGTTTTTATCAATGAATCTTTTATGCAAAGTTAGCGATTTTTCGACAACAAATACTATAATCTATTACTTTTATTTGCAGAAAGCGGATAAGTCAACAATAGTTCGTACCTTTGCGAAAAACATAAATATACCATTTATATGAAACATATTTGCTGTATCATTCTGTGTTTCTACACTTCTATAGGAAGTTATGCCCAGAATTTTGCTGATTATTTTCAGAACAAAACAATGCGAGTGGATTATATCTTTACCGGGGATGCTACACAACAGTCTATTTATCTGGATGAGCTTTCACAGCTTCCCACCTGGGCAGGCCGTCAACACCATCTCTCCGAACTTCCCTTGGAAGGCAACGGACAAATTATTGTGAAAGACCTTGCCAGCAAACAGTGTATCTACAAAACTTCTTTCTCTTCTTTATTTCAAGAATGGCTGTCAACAGACGAAGCCAAAGAAACAGCTAAAGGGTTTGAGAATACCTTTCTTCTTCCTTATCCCAAACAGCCTGTGGAAATAGAAGTCACTTTATATTCTCCGCGAAAGAAAACAATGGCTACTTACAAACATATCGTGCGTCCAGATGACATACTGATTCATAAACGGGGAGTATCACATGTTACTCCACACCGGTATATGTTGCAAAGTGGCAATGAAAAAGACTGCATAGATGTTGCTATCCTGGCAGAGGGATATACAGAAAAAGAAATGGATATATTCTATCAGGATGCACAACGTACCTGCGAAAGTTTGTTTTCGTACGAGCCGTTTCGTTCCATGAAGGGTAAATTTAATATTGTTGCCGTAGCCAGTCCTTCAACGGATAGTGGTGTCAGTGTTCCCCGCGAAAATCTGTGGAAAGAAACGGCGGTTCATTCTCATTTCGATACCTTTTATTCAGATCGCTATCTGACTACCAGCCGGGTAAAGTCTATCCACAATGCATTGGCTGGTATCCCTTACGAGCATATCATTATCCTCGCTAACACAGATGTATACGGCGGAGGAGGAATATACAATTCTTATACGCTAACCACAGCTCATCACCCTATGTTCAAACCGGTGGTAGTGCACGAATTCGGGCACAGCTTTGGTGGATTGGCCGACGAGTATTTTTATGAGGATGATGTGATGACGGATACTTATCCACTGGATGTCGAACCGTGGGAACAGAATATTTCAACACAGGTGAACTTTGCTTCCAAATGGAAAGATATGCTTCCACTAGGCACTCCGATCCCTACTCCTATTGCTGAAAGAAAGAAATATCCGGTAGGAGTATATGAAGGAGGCGGCTATTCCGCTAAAGGTATTTATCGTCCTGCCTACGACTGTCGCATGAAAACAAACGGATATCCGGAATTTTGCCCGGTTTGTCAACGTGCCATCCGCCGAATGATTGAGTTTTATGTTCCTTAATTGAATAACAATCATCGATGGTAACCAATGGTAAATACTCATCCAAAAACAAAATCAATATACAATCATATTATTGTCAAACTTAAAACCCAAACCTCATGATTAGACTTCAACCAATCAGTACGTCGGATCTGCAACATTACAAATTTATGGAAGAGCTCTTAATTGACGCATTTCCACCGGAAGAGTACCGTCAGTTGGAACAACTGCGCGAGTACACTGACCGTACGGGCAACTTTCATAATAACATCATCTTCGACGATGACCTGCCAGTCGGCTTCATTACTTATTGGGATTTTGACAGTTTCTACTATGTAGAACACTTTGCAACCAATCCTGCCCTGCGAAATGGAGGTTATGGAAAACGTACACTGGAATACTTGTGCAATTATTTAAAACGCCCAATCGTATTGGAAGTAGAACGTCCGGTGGAAGAAATGGCCAAACGACGTATCAGCTTTTATCAACGCCAGGGCTTTACACTATGGGAAAAAGACTACTGTCAACCTCCTTACAAACCTGGAGATGATTTTCTTCCCATGTATTTAATGGTACACGGAGAGCTGGATTGTGAAAAGGATTTTGAAACAATCAAAAAGAGAATACATAAAGAAGTATATGGAGTAAAAGACAATTAAAAAAGAATCCCGATAGAAAGAGTTGTACAAATGTGTAATATTAATATATAAAAAAGAAGGGTGTCCAAACCGATTTGGACACCCTTCCTTTTTATATATCAAATTAACTAATTACTTTTCACCACGTTTAGTAGCTGAATAGTTAATCTTCAAAGCATAAGATTTTCTAAGAGCATTTTTTACGTCAGTAATAATACCCATCTTTGTCTTTTGGTCTACTTTCAGAGATACAGTCATTTTAGCTGCATCACCTTCATTCATGCTTGCACGTTCCTGGAAAATGAAGTCCTGTACTTCACCAACTTCAGCATAGCTGTCGTTGAGCTGAATACGACTTTCAGTACCCATTTTTGCGCGATATTCCTGCGTAGGTTCTCCTACATAGATGAATGTTACCAGCGATTTCTTCTCCAGTTTTTCGAGTTCAGTACCTTGCGGAAGTGTAAACTGTACCTTTAACGTTACCTCACGCATTGTTGTTACAATCATAAAGAAGAACAACAAGGTAAAGATAAGGTCAGGCAACGAAGAAGTATTCAATGCCGGCATTTCACGTTTACCAGTCTTATTAAATTTTCCCATTACTTACTTCTTTTTTTCTCCGTATTTTTTAGGTTCTGCTTCAGAAATTCGTTGCGGATAAATTTCACGAATCGCTTTTTGCTGATCGTCATTCAATTCCGCATATGTAGTTCCAAATTTCTGTTCAGCCAACTCGTCTCTCAATTCATTGTATGCAGCCACCAATTCGTTCTGCACGCTGATATAAGCCTGATAAGAAGATCCACGGTCATTCTGCAAAGAAATTACGTGCTTGTCATTAACCAGATATGTGCCAAAGAATTCTACATTCTTTTGTGTTTTTTCAGGCATATGTTCTGCGTTAGCAACGTTAGCAATAAATTCTTTAGCTTTCTCTCTCAACTGATCAACACCGATATAATCATTACCGCACATCAAAGCATCATCTTTATTCAAGTATACCTGCAATACGTTACGTTCTTTGATTTTATCAGTATTATCCTGATCTTGATCTTCGGGCGGTGGAGGCAAAAGTCTTGCCAAACCACGGTCCGTATCCATTGATGTTGTAATCAAGAAGAAGATCAGCAACAAGAAAGCGATATCCGCCGTAGAACTTGAGTTAATATCAGGAACTTTTCTTTTTCCTCTTGCCATTGTTATTACTTATTTAATTGAGAATTACTCAATTGATTAGGATAATTTCTTCTTTATGCCACTCACGATGATTGCAACAACTGTTACAAACAACAGGATGTAAATAGAATAAAGGAACATATCAGTTATTTTCAGCCAAAAAGGAACGTTGTCTGTACCGCTATAGCCCTGAATCTGCATTGGTGTTCCGTCACCCATAGACCAAGCAACAACTAAAACAACAACTAAAAGAACCAAACCAAGTAAAGATTTGATAGCATTTGCCGGATTATCTTTCAAGGCTGCTCCAAATTGGAATATTGCACCAAGTATAGTAGCTGCAATGGCAATGCCAAACAAAGCATACATCAAATAAAGTAAGGCGTCTGTTTGAGCCGGCTGCCACATCTCGGGATCTACTCCCGCAATCACTGCATCGCCTGTTGCATCTCCTCCCAAGAAGAAAAGGCACAATACGATCAGGATGATGGCAAACATCGCATAAAGTGCATAATACGATGCTCTATATGTTAACTTACTCATCTTCGATTATTTTTTGTATTTCAAGTTATATTTGATTACCATGTCTAACAAAGAGATAGAAGAATCTTCCATTTCGCTAGTCAGAGCTTCAATCTTAGCAAGTACATAGTTGTAGAATACCTGAAGGATCAATGCTACGATCAAACCGAAGATAGTTGTAATCAAGGCAACTTTCATACCACCTGCAACAACCGTCGGAGAGATATCACCTACCTGCTGGATTTTATCAAATGCCTGCACCATACCGATTACAGTACCCAAGAATCCGAGTGACGGAGCCATTGCGATAAACAGTGTGATCCAAGAACATCCTTTTTCAAGGTAACCAGCCTGTACACCACCGTAAGATACAACTGACTTCTCAACTACATCAATACCCTGATCAATTCTCATCAGACCTTGATAGTAAATAGAAGCAACCGGACCTCTGGTGTTACGAGCAATGTCTTTAGCAGCTTCAACATCACCTTTTTCCAAAGCAGCTTCGATAGATGCCATGAATTTTTTTGTGTTGATTTCGGCCAAACTCAAATAAATGATACGTTCGATACAGAAAGCCAAACCGATCACCAAAGCGATAGCTACCAAACTCATGAAAGATGCAGTACCTTCGATGAATTTAACTTTGATTTCCTTGTGAATACCACCTTCTTCTGCAGCAGGAGCAGCAGCAGTAGTAGCTTCAGCGGCAGGAGCAGCTTGTTGTTCAGTTTGTTCTGCTGCAGGAGCATCTTGAGCCTGAGCAAGTTGAATTGAGCCAAAAGTGAAGGCCCCAATCACAGCAACAATTGCAAATAACTTTTTCATTGTGTGTCTAATTTTTAAGATTAATTAATTGATTATTATTATTGTATTTACTTCTCTTCTCTTTTTCATGTCTGCGGAGAGACGGGGATTCGAACCCCGGATACACTTTTGGCGTATACACGCTTTCCAGGCGTGCCTCTTCAACCACTCGAGCATCTCTCCCTGCATGTTTTCTGCATTTTCAGCTACAAATGTATTCTTTTTTTTCTTTTCTTGAAGCATTCTCCCTCTTTTATCTTGAATAAATACTGCAAATTAATATAATTTAAAACCTTTCGAACCTTATTTGCGGATTCCAAACACTTTTAGCGCATTAACAGAAGTGACCTCTGCTACGTGCTCTGGAGTTATCTGATAAATCTCCGCCACCTTCATAAGTGTGTCTTTTACATTGGCGCTCTCATTTCTCTTCCCCCGGTTCGGCACAGGAGCTAAATAAGGGGAGTCGGTTTCGAGCACAATGCGTTCTAAAGGAACTGTCGTCAGTGTTTCCGGTAAAGTCGATTTCTTAAAAGTAACGACTCCGTTAATGCCTAACATAAATCCTTCGAATTCCAACAATTTCGCCGCTTCTTCCGATGTCCCGGTGAAACTATGAAAAATGCCGGTCAATGGTGTCTTTTTATAGGACTCCATTACCTTATATATATATTCAAATGCTTCTCTTGAATGAATTACAATCGGAAGGTCATACTCTAGTGCCCACTCTATTTGCTTTTCAAAAGCCAAAATTTGTTCTTTCAGAAAAGTCTTGTCCCAATAAAGGTCAAGGCCTATTTCTCCGATAGCCACAAACTCACGGGAAGTCGACAAGTATTTGTGAACAATCGCTAATTCCTGTTCATACGATTCATTGACAGAAGTAGGGTGCAGTCCGATCATCGGATAGCAAAATCCCGGATAATCCCTACAAACCGACAACATAGCATCAATGGTCGTACTGTCTATATTGGGCATAAAAATATAGGAAACTCCCGCTTTCTGCGCACGTTCCATCACCAAAGGCAGGTCTTCGGTAAATTCTTCAACAAAAAGATGAGAATGAGTATCGATCAACATGATATTTCTTTTTCTTCTTTTATTTTTTCGCTGGAGCGATAATAATATATCAGTCCATAGTCGCGGCATTTTTCTAATCGGGTATCATTGGGAGTGACATCCTGGTATTTGGCTTCTACCTGATTCCAGATATCCAAAATCAATTCATCGGCACGGTCACGCATAGACGCCAGTTCATCAAGACTACGATTGGTTAATGCCTGATAGTTCTTCTGCCGTTCATAGCTTTCCAGAAAAATATCATAATGCACTTTTACGCGTGCAATAGTCGGATTATAAATAGGTATGCCACCTTGAGTGGTCCTTAATTGTTCGCCTTCGATTATTTTCTTCCCCCACTCTACCAGAGAGGCTTCACTCAACAGGTCCGGTACGGTATTGGAAGCAGGCAAGCCATATAACTCTTTATGTGCCACCTTGATTTCATCACGAAGCACTGCCAAATTGAGCACCTGAATAAAATGAGAGATATACAGCCGGGCAGTCTTCACATTCATCTGGTGTTTACGGCTGGCACGCGACTGATTATCGTAGCACTGGGTATAATAAATTTGCGCTGCCTCAAACCGATGCAAAAAGTTACGCGCTTCAAATAATGTCTTCAATGTAATAGCCAAGTCACGCACATTATACATCTCTCCCTTTTCGACAGCCGCTTTCAGCGCCCGAACTCTTGCTTGATCTGTATTTGGTAGTCGTCTATAAGGCATATCTCCGATACTTAACTACATTTCACGATACATTAATAATTTCACCAGATTCTTCAGTTCTTTTTTTCTGTCTTCCGCAACAGCTACCGCCGCCAGACTTTCCATAGCGAATGTATAATATTCACGCATTTTGCTTTCACAAATATTGCGGATATTCAACTGATTATAGATTTCAGTTACCGCTTCGATTTTTTCAGAAGGTTGAAAAGCCTCCGCATTCAACCAACGATTCAATTCAGCATGCTGCTTTTCATCCGCACGGTTCAGTGCTTTGATAAGCATATATGTTTTTTTATTGCAGAGGATGTCTCCACCTATCTTCTTCCCGAACACTTCCGGATCACCATATACATCCAACAAATCATCCTGTAACTGGAATGCTACTCCAATATGCATTCCAAAATTATATAGATTTTCTGCATCTTCAGCAGTCGCTCCTGCCAGAATTGCACCTATTTTAAGACTACCCGCAAGCAACACGGCTGTTTTCAAACGAATCATTTCAATGTATTCGTCTTCTGTAACGTCACAGCGAGATTCAAATTCCATATCCAGTTGCTGTCCTTCACAGATTTCGAGTGTAGTCAAACTGAATAAATCCATCACTTCTTTCAGGTGTTCCGGTGGACAACCCGTCATATACCGAAATGCCAGAATCAACATAGCATCTCCCGAAAGTACAGCAGTATTATCATTCCAGACCTTGTGCACGGTAGGTTTCCCTCTGCGCACATCCGAACGATCCATCAAATCATCATGCAACAAGGTGTGATTGTGGTAAACTTCAATCGCAGTGGCAGGATCGTATATAGACGCAACATCCTCCCGATACAAGTTATATCCCATCAACATTAATACAGGACGTATCCGCTTCCCACCCAGAGAAAGGATATATTCAATCGGTTCATAAAGTCCTTTCGGCGTCCGGGTAAACTGGATTTCAGAAATATGATTATTTATCTTATCGAGTAATTGAGAAGCTGTAAACATGATGAATAAAAAAATTAATGAATAAAAAGAGGCTGCCGAAAGCAGCCTCTCCATTTATAGTGTTACAAATTACTGCAATCTAAACATCACAGGAACTGTAAATTTAACACGTACCGGTTTTCCGCGCTGCATACCTGGTTTCCACTTCGGCATGGTATTAATCACACGGAGGGCTTCTTTATCCAGATACGGGTCGACGCTACGTACAACCTTCGCATCTACGATACTACCGTCTCTGTTAACAACGAACTGTACGATAACACGTCCTTGAGTTCCGTTTTCCTGTGCGATAGTCGGATATTTAATATTTTTTGCCAGATACTGCATCAAAGCTGCTTGTCCGCCCGGGAAGTCCGGCATATTTTCTACAACCTCGAAAATAGTCTGTTCTTCCGGTTCTTCTTCAACCACTTGTACAGGCACATATTTTACTTCTACACGAGCTTGATTATCTTCATTGATAATAGTTGTTGTTTCCTCAATATCAGCTTTATCATCCACAATCTCCAGCAATTCTGCTACCTTTGGAGCTTCAGGTGGTGGTGGAGCTGCTTGTTCAGGGGTTTCGGTAATAGGAATAATTTCCTCTTCAAACACGACATCGGCTACTGCCTGGCTTGTATCTATCTTCACGTCACGCTGGGTCCATTCGAACGCCACGAACATGAAAGCTAGAACTACCACGTAACCAACGAGCAACCATGTAGACTTCTTGCCTTCCAGGTCTGCCTTGGGTGATTTTTTAACTTCCATAAATTTATTAATATAATGATTAAAAAAAGTGTCCTTTCATGTGTCTCCGGGCAAATATAGTACATTTTCATGTATTCGTTCCCCTCTTTGCCTCTTTTTATCCGGCTTTTTAACTTTTTTAATTCTTTCGTACTTGTCTTGCTCCTTTTAACGGCAAACTTATGGTTGATTTTCAAATTTACCGTATCTTTGGCGAACAAATCAGATGAACTGAATATGAAAAAGATAACAATTGCAATCGATGGCTTTTCCTCTTGTGGAAAAAGTACAATGGCCAAAGATCTTGCCCGCGAAGTGGGTTACATTTACATTGACAGTGGAGCCATGTATCGTGCGGTCACTTTATATAGTATAGAGAACGGGATTTTCAACGGAGACGTGATCGATACGGAGAAACTGAAAAAAGAAATCAAGAACATTCGTATATCTTTCCAGCTGAATAAGGAAACCGGACGTCCCGACACGTATCTGAACGGCGTGAATGTGGAGAATAAAATCCGTTCAATGGAGGTTTCTTCCAAAGTGAGCCCTATCAGTACGCTTGACTTCGTACGTGAAGAAATGGTGGCGCAGCAACAAGCAATGGGAAAAGAAAAGGGCATCGTCATGGATGGCCGGGATATAGGAACTACCGTTTTCCCGGATGCGGAACTGAAAATATTTGTAACCGCTACTCCCGAAATCCGTGCTCAACGTCGTTATGACGAGCTGAAAGCAAAAGGACAGGAAGCCAGCTTCGACGAAATTCTGGAAAACGTGAAACAACGGGATTATATCGATCAAAACCGTGAAGTAAGCCCGCTGCGCAAAGCAGAAGATGCGCTGCTCCTGGATAATACCGACTTATCGATTGAAGAGCAGAAAAAATGGCTTTTCGAACAATTTAATAAGGTAAGTAAATAGTTTGTTTTATGATCAAGGTAGAGATAGACGAAGGTTCCGGCTTCTGCTTTGGTGTGGTGACAGCCATTCATAAGGCAGAAGAAGAGTTGGCAAAGGGAGAAACACTCTATTGCCTCGGAGACATTGTGCACAATAGCCGGGAAGTGGACAGGCTGAAAACGATGGGATTAATCACCATCAATCGGGAAGAATTCAAGCAATTGAAAAATGCAAAAGTATTGCTCCGGGCGCATGGAGAGCCACCGGAAACTTATATGATTGCCCGTGAAAATAAGATCGAGATTATCGATGCGACCTGTCCGGTTGTATTACGTTTGCAGAAACGCATCCGACAAGGCTATCTGGCAGACAGCGACGAAGAAAAGCAAATTGTCATCTACGGCAAGAGCGGACACGCTGAAGTGCTGGGACTGGTAGGGCAGACAGACGGAAAAGCAATTGTGATTGAAAAGGCAGAGGAAGCCAAAAAGCTGGATTTAAATAAAAGTATCCGCCTTTTCTCACAGACAACCAAGTCACTGGACGAATTTCAGGAAATCGTAGAATACTTCAAACAACATATTTCACCGGAGGCTACTTTCGAATATTATGATACGATCTGCCGCCAGGTTGCCAACCGTATGCCTAAGCTCCGGGAGTTTGCGGCTACACACGATTTGATCTTCTTCGTCAGCGGCAAAAAGAGTTCGAACGGAAAGATGCTGTTTGAAGAATGTTTGAAAGTGAACGCTAATTCGCATTTGATAGATAACGAGAAAGAAATCGATCCTTCTCTTCTTCAAAACGTAAAATCGATTGGTGTATGTGGGGCGACTTCTACTCCGAAATGGTTGATGGAGAAGATTTACAATCACATTCGGACGCTTATCAAAGAATAATTGCTTTATTCATAAAAGAATAATAGCAAAGCAACATAAGAAAAAACGGCAAAGTAACACGAATGAATAAAAAGAAAGCAAGAAAGGGCTATTTGAACATTTTTAATGTTTTCTTCATACGAAAAAAAACTTCATAACCGCTGCTTTCAACTTTTTATTGTACATTTGCCGCGTCAAACTAATTAATGAGAGATTGTTATATGGGAACAGTTAAGTGTATCGGAATTTTGACCTCCGGAGGTGATGCTCCGGGAATGAACGCTGCTATACGTGCAGTGACACGTGCAGCCATCTACAATGGATTGCAAGTTAAAGGTATATACAGAGGATATAAAGGTCTGGTTACAGGTGAAATCAAAGAATTCAAGAGTCAGAATGTGAGTAACATCATCCAGTTGGGTGGTACTATCCTGAAAACGGCACGTTGTAAAGAGTTCACGACTCCGGAAGGTCGTCAGTTGGCTTATGACAACATGAAAAAAGAAGGCATCGATGCTTTGGTTATCATTGGTGGAGACGGCTCACTGACAGGTGCGCGTATCTTTGCACAGGAATTTGATGTTCCATGTATCGGACTGCCGGGAACTATTGACAACGACCTTTATGGTACAGATACGACCATCGGATATGATACTGCATTGAATACCATATTGGATGCCGTAGATAAGATTCGCGACACAGCCACTTCACATGAACGTTTGTTCTTCGTTGAAGTTATGGGACGTGATGCCGGTTTCCTTGCGTTGAACGGAGCTATCGCTTCGGGTGCGGAAGCTGCCATTATTCCGGAATTCAGTACGGAAGTCGACCAACTGGAAGAGTTTATCAAAAACGGATTCCGCAAATCAAAAAACAGTAGCATTGTATTGGTAGCCGAAAGCGAACTGACAGGAGGAGCCATGCATTATGCCGAACGTGTGAAAAACGAATATCCGCAATATGATGTACGTGTGACGATTTTAGGTCACCTGCAACGTGGTGGTAGCCCAACTGCCCACGACCGTATCCTGGCAAGCCGCCTCGGTGCTGCTGCTATCGATGCTATTATGGAAGATCAACGTAACGTAATGATCGGAATCGAACATGATGAAATCGTTTACGTACCGTTCAGCAAGGCTATTAAGAATGACAAACCAATCAAGAGAGATCTTGTCACTGTATTGAAAGAGCTTTCAATCTAATCTTTTTATTTTTAGGAGTTCAGCTTATATCAGTATATAAGATAAAGAGCGGTGGATGAACGGGAGATTTCCTTATCATTCACCGCTCTTCTTTCATTTATTCAATGCTTCTTTTCACCACAGAGGACACGGAGGACACAGAGGTGAATTTGTTTTATGACTTACGGTTGCGACCCTAATTTTGATGCGTAATCCTCCTACTATAAAGTTGAAAAAACATGAAAACATCTGCCACCTGCAACCAAACGCGTGTAATACACTAGTTAATAGATAGTTGTAACGTTGCGGATACTGTTGCAGATAGGTTGCAGATCAAAGTATCTGCCACACAGTATAAGCCTTGCAAAGCCAATTCTCCATGGGTGCAAAAGTTTATTGTATACATTAACTTCCCGTTTCCAGGCGGGGAACTGTCGTTTCCGGCATTAGAAATTACAGTTTCCACGGCAGGAAACGAGAGTTTCTAAGGCGGGACACTACAGTTTCTACGTAAGGATACTGTCGTTTCCCCGTAGAGACACCACAATTTCTCCATAGGGTCCCCCAATTATCCCATAGCTTTGCACAAAGGGATCAAGGCTTTTTCTTTGATTATATAACGTGTTGCAGATACTTTATCTGCAACCTATCTGCCACAGGTATCTGCAACGTTACAACTATCTATTAACTAGTGTATTACACGCTTTTCGTTGCAGGTGGCAGATGTTTTTATGTTTTTCAACTTTATAGTAGGAAAAAATTTCATTCATTTCCGTACCTTTATGAGTCTTTTTATCCATAAATAATATCCAGTCAGTGGTAGTGCAGACCCCAATAAGGCAGCAATAAAGGTAAGTATGCGAGTAAACATTCCTCCCCAGTTACCAACATGCACAGAATAAATCCAACCACGAATCTTTCCCGACTTGTCTTGATGTTGATAAAGACTTGTTTCTGTAAATTCACCATTATCCGTATTGAAAGAATAACGGTCAGATGCCCGCTGATTACCGAAACGGTTGAAAGACACGCTTGCCGTACCAGAAGAAATACTGATTTGCTTATACTCCGGATTCTGACGTCTTAGTTTATCATAAATCTCTTGCCAATAAACGAATGGTGAAGTTACCGAGTACATATCACTATGATTGTTTTCCGGACGTCTGCTTCTTTCACCCTTTCGAACCTCATTTCCTTCTCTTTTCTTTTCCCGATGGGCTGCCAGTTTGGTATTTCTCTTTTGAGCATCACTTTTCTGTTCATGTCCTTGGGCGGCACGTTGCTGTACTTCTACCCCGAAGACCTTATAGAAAGCCGTCCGATACCACGGAAAAGACCAGGTCAACCCCGTCAGTGCCATAGCCAGTAGAAAGATCAGAGCATACATTCCACCTGCCACATGCAAGTCATACCAAAACCTTCTCCAACCTTTTGTTGCTGTTATTTTCAGGCTATTCTTCAATGCTTTACGTGTACGCGGCCACCAAATGACAATTCCCGAAATCAGTACAAAAACAAGTAAAAGCGTACTGACACCTACAATCATTTTGCCCCAAAAGATTCCTTCATTTCCCGGATTCATACTATCCAGAAGCCAGCGATGCATTCGGAACATAAACATAAAAAAGCCGCTACGCTCGCTTTTTCCTTTTACTTCGCCCGTATACTGGTCTACATACAAAGATGCACGACGTGGTTTGGAAAGACTAACCTGATACGCACGTCCGGGATCAGAAGATATGCTGACACCGGTCACCGCTACACTGTCAGGCAATGTCGTCGCCACTTTTTCAAGCAACTTATCCATAGGAAGAGGAGACCCCTTTACCGTTTCTACGTAGTAAAGGTCGCGTCGAAACCACTCATTCGCCTCATTTTCAAATACCAGCATGGCACCGGAGAAGCAGACAAGAGTTATTATCAGTCCGAAAGGGACGGAAAGCCACAAATGTATCTTTCTGAATATTTTTTTCATGTTTTCATTACTATTTCTTGAAAAAGCCTGCAAAGCTTTCCGCTCGGCAGGCTTTTATCTACAAAAGATTCTCTATTTAACCGACTGTATTATTTTGAAAGATATTCCATCTTACCTACCGTAGTGATAGCGTCAGCCTCTACCGTTAAACCTTTGACTGCCTTGCCTGTTTTTGCGTCTATTTTATAGAAGGCCGGTTTCTCGCCCGTAGTCACAGTGACAGCCATATAAGCATACCCTTTTTCTCCATAAGGCTCGCCACCAAACTTTCCGTCAGCCGGCAGACCTGTAACAGGCATAATCGTCTGATCTTCCGCCTTGAAAACAGCTAATTCGCTAACATCTGCACTTGTACCACCATTAATCATATCTTCCGCTCCATTTTTATACAATTGAAGCAGGAAGTAATCTTCAGAGATGTGCCAGCAACGGAAAATAGGATGTTTAGTGCCTATCTCTTCAAAGTTCACATAGTAATCCGGATCGAAATCTGTTGCGCCTGCTTTGATACGCATTGCGCCCGAAGGCTTCTGTCCTGTTACCTTCTTCAAATCTGAAGATGAAACTGCCGTACGTCCATATCCGGGAGAGAACACATAGACGTCACCATTATCAGCGGCCCAAATAGTCTGATAATATTGTGAACGCATACGACCGCATGCATAGCCTATTTTATCAGTCTTGGCAATCACCGGAGTCTCATTGAAGTTCGTGCCACTATAAATTGCCACATAAGCATTATCCGGGTATTGTGTAGAAGGAATGACACCGGCTGTATATGCACCGCTGCCGCTACCACCGTCAGTCTTAGTCACAAGTTCCTGATCTGTCACAGCTTCCGGCCATTTTTTAATACCGTACTTACTCATTCCCATTAGGATGACAGATGTATAAATCTTATTGTTAGCTTCAACCAGACCTGCCCATGAAACTTTTTCACCATTACCCAAGTAATTTTCGGCAAGCAAGGTACCCTCTTCCTGACTGCCATCGGTCGCATCCAAATAGTTGAACAACAATGCTTGAGCCACATTCTGATCCTCATCTGTTATTTTCGAGTCCCCGGTGGAAACAGTCACCACTTTATCCCTCCAGGTTCCATAAGACGTGATACGATTATAAGTGTATGTGTACTTTTCTTTCATTTTACCATCTGCCCCCAGATAATAGGAAGCTCCTGTACCTGCGCCACCTTTATTATAAACTAAAGCAAACACATAATCCAATCCTTTATATACCCAATAGGTACCGCCAATCACTTCGGTTCCATTCCCTTGGGTCGACACTGTTCCTTCATCCAAAGAATTGGCTACTACCAAATAACTTGCTTCACCGGTTGTGGCAGCCACCACATAAGTCGTTTCTCCATCAATTGGCGGGTTATCCACCGGATGATTATCATCGTCGCAAGATGCCACAAACACACCGCTACTCAAGCAAAAAGCTACGGCAAAAGCCTGTAATAAAAACTTCCTCATATATTCTTCATTATTGATTGATACTAAAAACTTACTCTTATTATTTACCGAAAAATACTCTGAACTTTCCATAGAATGCGCGCCCCGCTTTTTGCAGGCTAAAATTGTCAAACAGTTGGGCATCGGTGAAATTCCGACATTCAAATGATACATTATAACGTCCATTCTTCATGGTGTAGGACAAAGACAGATTATGAGAAAACTGTTCCGGCACCATATTCTTTGAATCTTTATCTCCGAGATTCTCCCAGTAAAGAGGAAAATCGTGCTGCCAGTAGCTATCATAGCCGATGCTCAATACATTTCCTTTGACAAACAGGTCATTCCAATAAAAATTTGCATTGATATTAGCATAACGATAGGGCAGATTCGGCATACGCACTTTATAGTGCATGCTTTCTTGCAAAGAGGAACCCGCCAGAAACTTTTCGTAATCACGAGTATCGATGCTATTAAATGTTCCTCCTATATCAAACCAATGCGAGAAGCTATAAAGCAATGACAAATTATACCCTTTGGTCCTTACGTGACCGTGGTTCTCATAATATCCGTAGCTTGTTCCTCCCAATACGTCCAGTCCTCTTTTTATGTAATCTTTCGTATCCCGATATATCAAACCGGCCTCGGCATACAATCCATGCTTGCCAAACTGATGATTATAGCTGAAACTCAAATTGACATTATCACTTTTCTCCGGTTTCAGATTCATTTTACCAGCTTCAAGGTCTTCATCTCCAAAGAGTTCGTCCGTGGTCGGCAGGCGGAAAGCCTTTTCGTACGAAAGTTTCACCTGAAGATCTTTCCATATAAAATAGGTATCTGCCGCTCCATATCCAAGAGCGCTTGCCGTATTGGACAGATTGATATAATTGCCTATTCCATCTGTATTCTGCGATACCGGTCCCTTGTTGTATTGCCGGTAATATTTGGCAAATGCCGACACATTCCATCTGTCCGACGGCATCAGACGGTAAGAAAGCCCGCTGACGTTTTTACGGGTGATTTTAGGAATAGAAAAGTCCGTGAATTTGGAAGAAGCACCAATGGTAGAGCGGCTCGTACGTTCAAAATCACTGATTACATGACTGAAAGTAAACGTATGTGCCTGTCCGATATGATAATTCATCTTCAGCGTCCCATTCCAGTTTCTATTTTTAGATTCACTGTTCTGGTAAGACTGTTCTCCCCGGCTGCCTTTTTCATAAAAATCTCCACGCCAGTTGTAAGCCCGCGAAGCGGTATCGACATTATTGGTGATATTATGATTATAATTGGCAGTCAACAGCAGATCCAGGTTTTTCACCAGTAAGTTCTTTTTGTAATATTCTAAAGAAGGGACCAACGAATGTCCTTTGCGGAATTTTTCACCGAACACGACATCTTGATAAACGCCTGTTTGTATCTCTTTATAGAAATGGGAATAATTGAAACTCAACGCCAAACGGTCTGCCCATTTCTTTCCTACCAAGCCGATTTTTCCAATCACGGCTTCATTATGATACTGGTCATTAAAACGTTTCAGATGATAAATCTTATTTTTGTCAAGTGGCGGAAAACGTACGCTTCCATCTTCTTTAATCTCAAATTCGCGTACATAAGTGTCCACATAATAATCATTATCCGAGAAATTTTGAAAAGCATTGACCTCATACATGAAACCATTTTTGAACGTTTGTCCGAAGCGCACGTATGATTTATGAGTATTAAACGATCCGTAAGAATAGGAAGCATCCATAAACCACTTTCCGGGTTGTTTGTTGGTGACAATATTAACCACTCCCCCAATAGCATCGGTTCCGAATCCTACGGGAACTACTCCTTTATAGACTTCTATACGGTCAGCAAAATTAATAGGAACATTGTTCAAATCGAATGCAGCACCGGCTCCTTCCTGTGGTATGCCGTCAATGAAGATTTTCACATGTTTTCCGCTAAAGCCATCGATATACAATTGCATATCCGACCCCACTCCACCTGATTCGCGGAGTTTTACACCGGGCACTTTAGTCAGTGCACCTGCCAAAGTCTGCGTACTGTTATGCAATTTCTTCGCATCAATGGCTACCGCATTAAAAGCAGACTGATTCACACGGCCGACTCCAGATGTCGTGACCAGCACCTCTCCCAGTTCTTTTACCGCCGGCGCGATAGTGACGTTTACTTTTATTCTTTCTCCCTTGGCTAATTTAACTTTCTTTTCTACCGTTTGATAACCGATAGCCGAAACGACGAGTGTATATTATTCACCTGCTGTCGTTTTCAAATGATATATACCTTTTTCATCTGTATAGCATCCTTGGTTGGTTCCTTTCAGATAAACTGTCGCAAAATCCACCACTTCTTTCTCTGTGGACATCACTCTGCCCGAAATTAAACTACTACGGTGACGCCCCTGTTGTGAATATACGGATACGGAAAACAAGAATGCCAGAAAAACCAAAAAACATTTATTGCTCATCTCCTTTTTACCTTTTTACTTTATAACCTTTTCATTGTTCTAAAAGCGATGCAAAGGTAAGCAGAAAGAGGGATGCCAAACAATCCCTATCTATTGGTAAAAATAAGACAACAAAAATGAGGTATATAGATATGTACAATACCTATATATAAGTAAATACTAGATAATTTAAATAAAAAAAGAAAAGAAAACCTACTTCAGCCAACTCGCCAACGCACGTTCCGTTATCTCCCACAACTGCTCTTTCTGCACATGATTCGTGTATTTATCAGACAAGTTTTTCCGGTGGTTATTGACATACAGTTGTCCTGTCACACCAGCTTCCTTTTCGTCCAACAGTAAACCGATTGCCGTAGAAGCCCCTTTCTTGGGTTTACGGATAAAAGGACGGAAAAAAATATCCGTCAACGGATCGAACCACTTGTGCATAGTGATGATATCAGTAGAAACAATTCCCGGATCCGCAGCATTGACGCTAATCCCTTTCTCTCGAAGTTGCTCGGAAAGTTCGAAAGTAAACAATAATAAAGCCAGCTTCGTGTTACTGTAAACAGGAATCCTCCAAAACGTTCCCGTTTTCCCTCTATGAAAGAAATCCGGGAAGTCGAGCTTGCCGATTGCGTATGTACAGGAAACCATATTTACGATACGCGCTCCACGCACCATCAGCGGAATTAATTTCCGGGTAAGCAGATAAGGTCCCATGTAGTTCACACTTACCGTTCGTTCGAATCCTTCGGAAGTAGTATGAAAACCTGTCTCCATCGTTCCGGCATTATTCATTAACAAAGAGATGGGAAGATTCCTTTCTAAGATCTGACTGGCAAAAGCAACTACGGATTGCATGGAAGATAAGTCAATAGCCATAACCTCCAAATCCGGGTTTCCGGTTTCCTTGCTCAAACATTCACGAACAACCTCCGCTTTCTTCGGATGATAACAAGCCATAATGATTCGATAACCGGCTTTGGCTACGGCACGTGTTATTTCTGTTCCCATTCCTCCGTCCGCACCGGTGATGATTGCCCATTTCATTTCACTCATTTTTTCTCCAGTTTATCAATTTCCTTTTGTAAAGAGGAAGGTAATTGTTCTTTCAAATGTTGATGACAAGCCATTTCTATCGTATACATACGTCCTATGCAATAATTACTGTGTCCACAGTTGCAGCGTGCTTGTTCTTCCTGTTTCATCCGGTTCACGAACCCCGGTTCGTTGAGCAAAGCTCTCGCCATCTGCACGGCATCAAAACCGGAATCGAGCACTTCATCTATTTTCTGACGGGAAACAAGACCACCGACATAAATCAACGGCGCATCCGGAAGAGCCGCACGGAATTTCAGTGCATCTTCAAGGAAATAAGCCTCTTTGAAGGGTACAGAGGGGATCATCCATTTGCCAAACATACGGACTCCGTATTTCAGCCACCAACAATTCATATAGTAAGACATCGAACGAATCGGCATGGCCCCTCTCATTACATACATCGGCGCTTTGCTGACAAAACCACCACTCAACACCAATCCATGAGCGCCAAGTTCCAACAGACGTTTGGCCACTTGTATGGATTCGTCTATCTCCATTCCTCCTTTGAAGCCGTCGCGCATATTCATTTTTACGAAAACTGCCATATCATTGCCCGCCGCTTTCATCACTTCTTCCATCACCATATCCATAAAACGCATCCGGTTTTCGAGCGAACCGCCATATTCATCTTTCCGATGATTGGTGTAGGGAGACAGGAATTGACTAATCAAATAGCCGTGCCCCGCATGTACTTCAACGGCGTCAAACCCGGCTTTCCTCGCCAGATTGACTGCATTTCCATACGCTTTCGCCATTTCCGGAAGCTCCTCTTTTTCCATTCCACGCACAAACGTAGGAGAATAGAGGTTGAAGCCTGAAGATGCGGATATAGGAGTGACACCACATATATTTTTATGGGACATATTTCCACAATGCCCGATTTGTATACCTACTGCGGCACCTTCATCGTGCACGGCTTTTGTCAGTTCATGTAAACGGGGAATAATGGACGGACGCAACCACAATTGACGGTCGAAAGAAAGTCCGCTTTGTGTCACGGCAGCATAAGCCACTGTTGTCATACCCACTCCCCCCGCAGCTACCGACCGATGGTAATCCAGCAACATCTGCGTGGGAGTATTCTCCGGACACATGCTCTCAAAAGCTGCCGAACGGATCGTTCGATTCCGCAGCGTCAAAGGGCCAAAGGTGACCGGGCTAAAAAGTTTAGATTCCATAGTAGTTGATATTTTATTTAAGTCATACGTAAATCATGATGAAAAACGCCCCTAATAAAGGAAAGGGAACACTCGTTTCCGTTCTCCCACTGCGTCTCCGAATTCTTCGCGGTAACGGCACCAAATAGCGTTGGCACGGGGAACAAGGTTAGCAATCGTCCACCAAAGGAAGACCAGGCCGGAAAGTGAACAAGTGAGTATCGCCCAACCTGCCCATTCTACTATCTCACCGAAATAGTTGGCGGAAGTGACATAACGGTACATTCCTTTTTGAGGCAGATAATGCCGGGTGTCTCCCGGTTTGCGCAAATGTCGGATGATATAATCCGACTGCCAGTTCAACAGCATACCTGCGAAAAAGAGCAGTGTACCGATAATAAACCACGGTGAAGTGAACCAACCGGCTTGATACATCGTTTCGGGAGCAAGATAGAAAATCCATTTTCCTTGCATATAGCCATTCAGCAAATTAAAAAGAACTCCCATCGACATGATTGCCAGCGGCATCTTACTTTTTCCTTTCAATAGCAAAGGGAAGATGAAAGCACGCTGAAAATAGTGAATTTGAAAGAAGAGGAAGAAAGTGAAAATCACCGGCTCGAACCGACGTTCGGAATAGATCCACATCACACACATCACCACAAAAACCGGAGCTTCCATCAATATCCAGGCTAGTTTATTGGAGATAGCTACGCCCCACGATGCTGTGCGGAAAATACCATATCCGGCTTTCACAAAGTAAAGGGCGATAAAAACAAACAAAGCAATCAGGCTCATCACCCCCAGAAACAGATTAAAAGTATCTATACTCATACCGATCTATTTTGTAACACGCAAAAATAACAAAAATGAGATAAACGACGATACAAAAAATAGAAAGAATCTGAAGTACATTCTTTTACGAACATAAAAAAGGAGAAAATGTAAAATTTCCCGGATGCGCTTCTGAAATGATCGGGCACACATCCGGGATTACTTATCTATTCAATAAAAGGATTTGTTCTTATCAGCGTTTCTTAATTGGGATATAAGCCAAATCATCAAGTACATTTTTATAAGCCGGGCGGATAATCCGTTTACCGTCGAAAGTCAATTCTTCATTGCGGTGTGCACACCAGCCTACGATACGTGCCATGGCAAACAGTGGAGTGAAGATTTCCTGCGGCAAACCGATCATTTCATACACGAAGCCCGAATAGAAGTCGATATTGCTGGACACTGTCTTTCCGTTGTTTTTAACCCGTCCGAAAGTAGCGATGGCACGTTCTTCTAGCAGTTCGAGGAAAGCAAATTCGCTTTCTCTGCCTTTTTCACGGGCAAGGTCGCGAGCCAGTTCTTTCAATAGAAGAGCACGAGGGTCGGAGATGGTATAAACGGCATGTCCGATACCATAGATCAGTCCGGTCTTGTTATACACTTCTTTGTTCAACATTCGGGTGTAGTAAGTGTCTATCTCATCTACACTTGTCCAGTCTTTGATATTTTCCTTCAGGTGCTGGAACATGTCGGCAACCTGAATATTGGCACCTCCGTGAAGCGGGCCTTTCAGCGAACCGATACCAGCGGCGATGGCCGAATAAGTATCTGTTCCGGTAGAAGAAGTTACGCGAACGGTGAAAGTGGAGTTATTACCACCACCGTGCTCTGCCTGAAGAATCAATAACAAATCGAGGGTGCGTGCATCCAGTTCGGTATAGTCTTTTTTCAGCATATACAGGAAATTCTCGGCAATAGAGAGCTTTTCCTGCGGATGGCGGATATGCAGAGAACGTCCGAAAGTAGCATGACGAAGCATATTATAAGCATAAGCAATGATAGTGGGGAACTTTGAAATCAGTTCAATACTCTGACGCATCAAGTTATCCCGAGAGGTATCATCCGCATTTGCGTCAAAACGATACATTTCGAGTACGCTGCGTGAAAGAATATTCATGATGTTGTTTCCTTCCAACTCGATGATGTTCATTTTCGTTTTCTGTTCCAACGGCATATTGTCGTTAATCAACTCACGGAAAGAAAGCAATTCTTCTTTATCCGGCAGACGCCCGGAAAGCAATAGGTAAGCCACTTCTTCGAAGCCAAAGCGTTTCTCTTTGATTATAGCGTGAGAAATATCTTCTACATCATAACCGCGATAGAACAGTTTTCCCGGTATGGGTTTCAACCCACCACCCGGAACACGTTCATATCCTACTACATTACCGATTCTGGTTAAACCTACCAATACACCTGTGCCGTCTTCATTACGCAATCCGCGCTTCACATCAAACTTGGAGAACAATTCTGTATCAATCCGGGTAGCTTCCTTCATTTCCTCGGAAAGCTTGTAAATCAAGTACTCTTTTTTCATCTTTCTTCGTTTTTTATTCGTTACTTTTGTTTTTCAATTCTTTCCACGATCTCACGAGTGAAAGCGGAAGTAGAGAGGGAGGTTCCATTCGGCATAAAACGGGCTAAATCGTGTGTAGCACGAGCGTCCAGGAAGCTTTGTTCCAAGGCTTTCTCTATCAGAGCAGCCGCTTCTTTCCAGTCAAAATATTCGAGCATCATTACTGCCGAAAGGATTATAGAACAAGGGTTCACTACATCTTTTCCCGCAATATTGGGAGCTGTTCCGTGAGTCGCTTCAAAGATGGCATGACCTGTCTGGTAGTTGATATTTGCTCCCGGAGCAATGCCGATACCGCCTACCATGGCCGCCAGTTGGTCGGAAACGTAGTCTCCGTTGAGGTTTAAGGTGGCTATCACGGAATATTCTTCGGGAATCAGGAGTGTATTTTGTAAGAAAGCATCCGCAATGCAATCTTTTATCACCAGTCTGCCATCTGCCAAAGCATCGCCAAATTCACGTTGCGCCAGTTCGTAGCCCCATTTTTTGAAACCACCTTCGGTAAACTTCATGATATTCCCTTTATGCACCAGCGTTACGGAAGGCAAATGATGGTCGAGCGCATACTGGCAGGCAGCACGCACAAGACGCTCCGTGCCCTCACGTGATACAGGTTTCACACCGAAAGAAGAGGTTTCCGGGAAACGGACTTTTGTCACGCCCATTTCGTCTTTCAGGAATTGATAGAACTTTTCAGCTTCCGGAGTTCCGGCTTCCCATTCGATACCTGCATAAATATCTTCCGTATTTTCACGGAACACACACATGTTCACTTTCTCCGGTGATTTGACAGGCGACTGTACTCCCTGATACCAACGAACCGGACGAAGACAGACGTATAAATCAAGTGTCTGACGCAGTGCTACGTTCAACGAACGGATTCCACCTCCGACAGGAGTTGTCAACGGACCTTTGATTCCTACCAGGTATTCCTGAAAAGTTTCCATTGTTTCATCCGGCAACCAGGAACCAGTCGCGTTGAAGGAACGTTCTCCCGCCAACACTTCTTTCCATTCGATCCGACGTTTGCCACTATATGCTTTCCGGATAGCTGCATCCACTACGGCTTGCATGGCAGGAGTCACTTCGGCTCCTACTCCATCGCCGGTAATATAAGGTACGGTAGGCACATCGGGTACCAACAACGTACCATCTGTTTGCATGGTTATTTTGCTCATTTTTTATCTTGCATTTAAGGCAGAACCGGCACGAAACCAGGCTATCTGCTGTTCATTATAGGTATGTTGCACTTCAAAACTTTCTTTCGTTCCGTCTTCGTGATGAAGAATAATCGTCAGATTGCGCCCCGGTGCGAAATGGACTAAGCCTGATACGGACAGAAGATCGTGTTCCCGAATTTTATCATAGTCTGCTTTATCTACAAAAGTAAGAGCAAGCATTCCTTGTTTTTTCAGGTTTGTTTCGTGGATACGGGCAAAACTCTTAGCCAAAATGACACGTACATTGAGGAAGCGTGGTTCCATGGCTGCATGTTCACGGCTGGAACCTTCTCCATAATTCTCTTCGGCAACAACAATAGACGGAATACCTTCGGACTTATACATCTTTGCCGTACCGGAAACTGTTCCATAAGTATTTGTCGAACGATTCCAAACACGGTTCGTTTCACCATTGAAAACATTGACAGCTCCCATCAGCATATTGTCGGAAATATTCTCCAAATGTCCACGGAAGCGGAGCCACGGACCTGCCATAGAGATATGGTCGGTAGTACATTTTCCCTGTGCTTTAATCAATAAAGGCATGTTCAGCAAGTCCTGTCCGTCCCATGCCGGGAAAGGAGTCAGAAGCTGGAGACGTTGGGAATCCGGTTTTACCCTGATTTCCGTTTTTGCTCCGTGGGGGGCAATATATCCCTCATTTCCCTGTTCAAAACCTTTCAAAGGAAGTTCATCTCCTACAGGCTCGGAGAGTTTCACTTTTTCTCCGTTATGATTCACCAATCTGTCTTTCAACGGGTTGAAACAGAGATCACCGGCTATCGTTAACGCCATCGTTAGTTCCGGAGAAGCTACAAACGCATAGGTGTTGGGATTACCGTCAGCACGTTTGGCAAAATTACGGTTAAAAGAGGTGACGATTGAGTTTTTCCGTGTCGGATCGTCCGTCTCACGTTTCCACTGACCGATACAAGGTCCACAAGCATTTGCCATAATCGTGGCTCCCAGCCGTTCAAAAGCCTCAATCATACCGTCTCTTTCGGCAGTAGCCCGGATTTGCTCCGAACCCGGATTGACGATCAGCGGAGAAGCAACGCTCAAATTCTTTTCTGTCACCTGCTTTGCCAAAGAAGCTGCACGGCTCAAATCCTGATAAGAAGAATTGGTACATGAACCTATCAAGCCCACCTCCATTTTACGGGGATAGCCGTTCAATAACACTTTTTCTGCAAATTCAGAGATAGGAGTAGCGGCATCCGGTGTAAATGGCCCGTTTATATAAGGTTCGAGTTCTGACAAGTCTATTTCAATTACACGGTCGTAATAGTTGGATGGTTCGTTGGTCACAATGTCGTCTGCACGAAGGTCTGCACCAACAGATTCAGCCCAATCGACTACACAATCTCTTCCGGTAGCTCTCAAATAAGTAGCCATGCGTCCGTCAAAGGGGAACAAAGAGGTAGTAGCTCCAACTTCGGCACCCATATTGCAAATGGTAGCTTTCCCGGTAGCAGAAAGGGATTCAGTTCCGGGACCAAAATATTCGATAATAGCATTCGTTCCTCCTTTTACGGTAAGGATGCCGGCCAATTTCAGGATTACATCTTTCGGAGAGGTCCAACCGCTTAGTTTTCCGGTCAGACGGACACCGATAATCTTCGGCATTTTCAGCTCCCATTCCATTCCTGTCATCACATCCACGGCATCCGCACCACCAACACCGATAGCCACCATGCCCAGTCCGCCTGCATTAGGCGTATGAGAGTCTGTTCCCACCATCATACCGCCGGGGAAAGCATAGTTTTCGAGCACCACCTGATGGATAATTCCTGCTCCCGGTTTCCAGAAGCCGATGCCATAACGGGAAGATACATCACGGAGGAAGTCGTATACTTCTTCATTAGTCAGTCTTGCCGTAGCAATATCCGCCTTTGCACCTTTATACGCCTGTATCAAATGATCGCAATGTACTGTCGAAGGCACAGCCACCTGATCCTTACCTGCATTCATAAATTGAAGCAAAGCCATCTGCGCAGTTGCATCCTGCATAGCCACACGGTCGGGACGGAAATTCACATAATCCTCCCCCCGTTTGTAATCTTTCAAATCGGCTACATCATACAGATGAGCATACAAAATTTTCTCGGCCAACGTCAAAGGGCGTTTCAGTATAGCCCGTACGTGTTCTACCTTTCCTTTATAAGCAGCGTAGAAAGCTTCTAACATAGTCACATCATATACCATATTGCTTTTTGTTTTTTTAGTCTATCTATTAAAATAACGAACGACGTTCGAGTAATGTTTAACAAAATGAAATATTTTTTCTACCCGGAACGAAGATTTGTTACCTTTGCGCCTATTATGAGTAATAATCCGAAAAGTCCCATTATAGACCTTCAGCAACAGCAACTCCTCCTGCGGATGGAGTATGAATATGAGAAGGAAGAATTTAAGCGGCAGACCGAAACAATGGGCGTTGCCCGTAAAGTGAAGCGCGGTCTCTGCTGGTATCCTGTCTCTCTTGGTCGAAGTTACTACAATTCGCTGAATCAGCTTGTAATAGATATTACACGGACCGAAAATAAAGAAATAGAGCATTCCTTTGAGTTCGGCCGTCCTGTTTGCTTTTTCCACCAGTCATTCGAAGGAAAAGTGAAGTACATGAATTTCATCGCTACTGTCAGCTTTGCCGACGAAGAACGAATGGTCGTTGTACTCCCCGGAGCGGGAGCTTTAGCGGAACTGCAAACTGACGGTATACTGGGAGTACAACTTTATTTTGACGAAACATCGTACCGGGCCATGTTCGAGGCACTGGAAGACACGATACGCGCCAAAGACAACCGCCTGGCGGAACTGCGCGACATTTTGTTGGGTACCCAAAAGCCGGGATTCCGCGAATTATATCCTGTCCGCTTCCCATGGCTGAACAGTACACAGGAAACAGCAGTCAACAAGGTGCTATGTACGCGTGATGTATCTATTGTTCACGGTCCTCCGGGAACCGGAAAGACAACGACTCTTGTCGAAGCGATTTACGAAACATTGCACCGGGAACCACAAGTGCTTGTTTGTGCGCAAAGCAACACGGCTGTCGACTGGATTTGTGAGAAACTGGTAGACCGGGGAGTACCCGTGCTCCGCATTGGAAATCCAACCCGAGTCAACGACAAAATGCTTTCATCCACCTACGAACGCCGGTTCGAAAGTCATCCTGCCTATCCGGAGCTTTGGGGAATCCGTAAATCTATCCGCGAAATGGGTAGCCGGATGCGCCGGGGTAGTTATTCTGAACGGGAAGGAATGCGTAATCGCATGAGTCGTCTCCGCGACCGCGCCACGGAGTTGGAAATACAAATCAATGCCGATCTTTTCGACAGTGCCCGCGTGATTGCTTCTACCCTAGTCAGCAGCAACCACCGCCTGCTCAACGGACGTCGTTTTTCGACTTTATTCATTGACGAAGCTGCACAAGCCCTCGAAGCTGCCTGCTGGATCGCTATCCGCAAAGCAGACCGGGTCATCCTTGCAGGAGATCATTGTCAACTTCCGCCGACTATCAAATGTATAGAAGCCTCCCGTGGAGGATTGGATCATACATTAATGGAAAAAGTCGTTCAGCAAAAACCTTCTGCGGTTTCTTTACTAAAAGTACAGTACAGAATGCATGAAGCCATCATGCAGTTTCCCTCCGACTGGTTTTATCATGGAGAACTGGAAGCTGCTCCGGAAGTACGCTATCGGGGGATTCTTGATTTCGACACTCCCATGAACTGGATCGATACTTCAGAGATGGACTTTCACGAAGACTTTGTAGGCGAAAGTTTCGGACGCATCAATAAGCAGGAAGCTAACCTATTACTGCAAGAACTGGAAACTTACATCGAACGTATCGGCAAAAAGCGAATACTGGATGAAAGAATTGATTTCGGTCTGATTTCGCCATACAAGGCACAAGTGCAATATTTGAGAGGAAAAATAAAAGGAAGCAGCTTTTTACGCCCTTTCCGCAGCCTCATCACCGTAAATACGGTAGACGGCTTTCAGGGACAGGAGCGAGACGTTATTTTCATCAGTCTTGTACGTGCCAACGAGGATGGACAGATTGGATTCCTGAATGATTTGCGAAGAATGAATGTAGCGATTACAAGGGCACGAATGAAGCTTGTTATATTAGGAGATGCCTCCACCCTTACCAAACATCCTTTCTATAAAAGATTGATGTTATTCATTAAAAAGGAGGATTAAATACTTAATCCTCCTTTTAACAAAGCACACTTTCTCCCGAAACCACACTTTTTTTAACACAAACAAAACAAACAATATTTTACATCAGTACTATTCTTAATTTTTCATCCTCAAAGATAGTCGATTATTCTAATGCACTCCAACTATTTCCACCATTTTATTTGCGGATCGCGCGTTTTTGCCCATTCTGCAAATTTAGGATATGTTTTATCAATGCGCTGATTCTCCTTTTTAAGATCTAAATTCAAAATAGAAGCATCCAAACGAGCATCTACATGAATTGCAAACGGAAAACCATCTTTGCAAATGAAATAGGTACCATCTACATCACCACGAGAAATATCAGCTCCGGAAGGGAAACGATTATTCGCACCAGTCGTCGGCTTATGATCTGTCAGATGGACTTCTGTGGCAGAGTTGAATACTTTTATAAAAGGATTATAAGGAGCTACCACCACTGATTTATCAAGAGTAGGATTATTAAATTGTATGGATACCGTATATGTCTTCTCTTGAATATTCTGATTAATCATATCCTCCGCATTCACATTGGATACTCCCAATTCAGCTTTAGCATCCTTGAATAATGTTATCACATTACCTGAATAGGAAGAAGCTTCACTACCATTAACCGTTACTTTAGAAGCTTTACTCAAATCGAAAGGAACTTCATAAGCAAACGAGTTCTTATAATTAGCTCCCGTCCAAGCCAAGGTGAACTTATCAATAATATTAAGAACCTTATTATCTATATTATAATCAACGCTTGACTGATATTTCATGACTACATCATTCAAGTCATAATCTCCTTGTTCCGGCCAGTTATCTTCAAAGCCAAGCACTCCAGAATACATTTCTGTTCCTTGTCGATCACCCGGATTAGGAACATCCGGAACTTCAATAGCAGCAATAGGATTAGAAGAGATAACGAAAGCAACATCATTATAGTCATTTTCACCGTTTTTCCAGTCTTCCATAGTGATAACATTCACTCTATCACCTGCTTTATTTTTTGCTGCAAAAATTGCAGTGTGAGAAATTTTGTCACTATTCAAAGATTTGGTTGAGTAGAACATATTCCCATTAGCCTTGGCATTTACCCAGCCATTATTCCATATCAAGAAACCAATCTTTGTATTTGCCGGAATACGTTCCGGGTCCTTTTGAGGGAAATTACCAGTCTCATTTATATATTTTAAATTAACTGCAACCCCACTATAATAACCTAAACTATTTCCATGTGCGTTAGGAAATATGACACATGCATGCTTTGTTGCCTTCCTTATTTCATCAGTAGAAGCATCTTTCGGATAGCAATAATAAGCAAATACACTTTTCGCTCCTGTGTCTCCCCCAAAATAGTTAATAACGACATTTGCATCTTCTTTTATCAGAATATCAGCATTATCAGTAACTAAAGGTCCTACGTTATTCTTTCCTTCCGGAAAATATGTCGTTATATAACTCTTGAGAGTTGCATCCACGTTGATCTTCTTAGAAGCATCCAAATAGTCAGGCTTACCTGAATTTGCATTCCAAGTTCCTAATACGTTCGGGATTACATCTGTAATAAATTTCACCGCAGCCCTTGTTTGTGCACTTCTCGTTGATGAATCCACAGGAGTAACATCAAGAACATTCTCGAAGGTTATTTTTGCGCTGACATCCGAACCGACAACTTTAGTTTTATACAAAGTCGGCACACCAAAATCCGGAGAATAAATATAAACTTCTGAAACTGCTGTCGGGAAAGAAGCCGGTTTGATATAACGTCCTTGTATATCTGTAAATCCGGTTGCAATGTGTGACACCCCTGCTTTCTTTATAATCTGACCGCCTTCTGCCACATAAGAAAGCGGATTTTCAGCATAAACTTCAAAATAAGCCCTAGGACATTCCTTTCCATAATCAATATTCAATTGAATATTTTTAGTAGTGGCAAAGTCGAAATAGTTATCTAAAGTAACTTCTTCTTTATCTCCTGAATTAGCAGGATCATATACATCTTTCTGTAAACAGCTTGAGAAAGCAACAGAAACAACACTGATAACACATGCTAATTTAGCAATGTTAATCATTCTTTGGGGTAAGTTAAAACACATCATACTTCTCGTTCATTTTATTTGATAGTGCAAATATAAACATAAACTTGCATATTTTAATCACATTATTGATATATTTTTCAAAAAAAAGTTTCTGCAAGCTTCACCTACCCATTTTTAAATATCTTATTAATAAAAGAAGGAGAAAGCAAAAAGCTCTCTCCTTCTTTTAAAACTTGTATAATCTGGTCTAATTAATTATTCTCCGGACGAAGTTTACGAACAGTTACAGCAGTCTGCCACATTTCGCTTTCGCGTAATTGACGGAGCTCCTCGTTTAACTTTTCACGATAATCAGGTTGTGAATTACTATCAATAGAAATCTGTGCTTCGTTACCAGTCTTCACGCTATTATACAACTTTTCAACTACCGGTTTGATAGCATCGTGGAATGGGCCCATCCAATCGAGAGCACCACGTTGAGCAGTAGTAGAGCAGTTAGCGTACATCCAGTCCATACCGTTCTTTGCGAATAACGGCATCAATGACTGTGTCAGTTCTTCCACTGTTTCATTGAATGCTTCAGAAGGACTATGACCGTTTTCACGCAATACTTCGTACTGTGCCAGCAACAAACCTTGGATAGCCCCCATCAATGAACCACGTTCACCTGTCAGGTCAGAAGTAGCCTCACGTTGGAAAGTTGTTTCGAACAGATAACCGGAACCGATACCAATACCCAGTGCGATGGTTCTTTCGTAAGCCTTGCCTGTAGCATCCTGATAGATAGCATAAGAAGAGTTCAAGCCGCGTCCTTCGAGGAACATAGTACGCAAAGATGTACCCGAACCTTTAGGAGCAACCATGATAACGTCGATATCAGCAGGAGGAACTACACCTGTACGGTCGTTCCAAGTGATAGCAAAACCGTGTGAGAAATAAAGAGCTTTTCCGGCAGTCAGGTAAGGCTTGATAGTAGGCCATACTGACATTACTGCTGCGTCAGACAACAGACACATTACAATAGTACCTTTCTCACAAGCTTCTTCGATACCGAACAAAGTTTCACCCGGAACCCATCCGTCTGCTACTGCCTTATCGTATGTTTTTCCTTCACGTTGACCAACGATTACATTGAAACCGTTATCACGCAAGTTCAGTGCCTGTCCAGGACCCTGTACGCCATAACCGATTACAGCGATTGTTTCATTTTTCAATACTTCACGAGCTTTTTCCAATGGAAATTCGTCACGGATTACTACAGTTTCAGTAGTACCTCCAAAATTCAACTGTGCCATTTTCTTTTTGTTTTTAGTTTTTGATGACTTACGCCATCTGTGTTATTAATTGATTTTATATTCTCACATTTATTCAAATATCACTTTCGAGCGGCAAACAACTTCATTGCCATTCTTCTTCACTTCTACGTGAAACTCGTTTGCGTTCACTTCATCGCAGAAGAAAGAGAGTTCATCACCAAAATAGCTTTCCGCCACATACGCCATTTCAAAACGACGGATACGTTTGGTCTTATACAATTCAATCGGGAACAAATCAAGGATATGCTCGATGTAACGGATGCTGTTTACATGACCGTTGATATCTATATCACTGTATTTTGCCGTCAGGGTAGCTATCGGCTGATCGCTTGTCACTTTGATGCGTGAAGGCTTTTCAATCGGGCAAGGCTCATCACAGACATAGTCTACGATACTTCCCCCATGCAAAGTCAACAAGTCGGCAGGCTTGCGGGTATTAAGATTAATCATTGCCCATACGGAACGTGCGTAGCCAATCTTCTTTCCATCCTTATCGAGGATAGCAAAATTACGGTCCGTAAACAAACGGTAGACATTTTCCACCCACGTCTGAACCGAGAAATTCTCATACTGATAAGGCATTTCATCCAACTCAATAGCCAGACGTGAAAGCACCCATGTGTAATTGTCCTCATTCAGCGTTGCAATACCAAAACCACGGTCATTGGCGTGAAAACCTGCACAATTCAGCAGATGATTTCCCAGTACCCCCATGGTCAAACGTCCGTTGAAGTCAACATGGAACGGTTCTGCCACAAACTGATAAGTCCCTATTCTATTTTCTTCACTCATTATTCTTATTGGTTTTTACTTTGGTTATACATAGCTTCCCGTCCATCGAGAAACTCATTCACCCGTTCAAAGCAGCTGGTAGTAATCGCTACACGTCCCGAACGAACAAACTGCAAAACACAATTCAAAGCCTTCAGTTCACCATAGAGCGAAGTTATATCTTCGCTCATTCCATTTTTCTCGACAATAGAAAATACCGGATTGACTTCCACTATACGTGCATTGTATCTACGAATCAGCTTGGATGCTTCCGGATTCTCCTGAAAAGCAGGAGTAGACACCTTATATAATGCAATCTCGTGGAAATAAATCTCATCCTCTGTGAAATAATGTGCCTGAATCACGTCGATCTTCTTTTCGATCTGTTTCACTACCTTCTCAATGATGTCCTTATCAGTCCAGGCTGTTATTGTATACTTATGTACACCTTTAATAGAAGAAGCAGATACATTCAGACTCTCAATATTTATTTGCCGACGGGTAAATACAGCAGTTACCTGATTCAGCAACCCGGCTATATTCTCCGAATGAACAATGATTGTATATAACGTTTTATCACTCATAACTCTAATTTTTTAAATGCGAACTCTCAACTCTCCATTCTCAACTCTCAACTTCTCCTAGCACTCCAGCAACATCTGGTTTACCGAACCACCCGGAGGAGTCATCGGCAAAACATTGCCTTCTTCCACCACGCAAGCTTCGAGCAGGAACGGTCCGTCCGTTGCCAGCATTTCAGTAATAGCTTCCTTCAGTTCTTCACGAGTGAAAACACGCTTGGAAGGAATATCATAAGCCGAGGCCACTTTCATATAATCCGGATTCAACATCGGGGTAAACGAATAGCGACGGTTGAAAAACATAGCTTGCCACTGACGTACGTTTCCGAGGTAATTATTGTTCAGGCAGATAATCTTCACCGGAGCCTTCTGCTCCATAATCGTACCCAGTTCCTGAATATTCATTTGCAGTCCGCCATCTCCCATAAATACGCATACGGTACGTTCCGGTGCTCCGAAAGTTGCCCCGATAGCTGCGGGAAGCCCGAAGCCCATTGTTCCAAGTCCTCCGGAAGTAATGATACTGCGTTCTTTCGTATATTTAAAGTAACGTGCAGATATCATCTGATTTTGACCTACATCTGTTACCAAAACAGCTTCATGGTGAGTAGCGTCACTTACCGCACGTACCACTTCCCCCATGCTCAAAGAGTTTGTGGCAGGATGAAGTTCAGGACGGATTACTTTTTCCTCCTCTACTTTCTCATATTCTTTGAAGCTATCAATCCATTCGGTATGAGTGTTCTTTTTCAGGAGTTTCGTCACAGAAGCCAGTGTTTCCTTGCAATCTCCCAATACAGCTACATCTACCTTTACATTCTTATTAACTTCCGCAGGATCGATATCAAAATGAATCACTTTTGCCTGTTTGGCATAAGTAGCCAAATTACCGGTCACACGGTCGTCAAAACGCATACCGACAGCAATCAGCACATCGCATTTATTGGTATTGATATTCGGTCCCAGATTGCCGTGCATACCCAACATACCTTTATTCAACGGATGTTCTGTCGGCAAAGCCGAAAGCCCGAGCAGCGTACAACCCGCAGGCATATCCGCTTTTTCGATAAACTCGCGCAATTCGCTCTGTGCATTTCCCAGTTCAACACCTTGTCCAACCAATACAAGCGGACGTTCAGCGTTATTAATCAGTTCGGCAGCAGCCTGTACAGACTCCTCGTCCATATCGGGAACAGGAACATAGCTACGGATAAAATCGACTTTCGTCGGTTCGTATTTCGTTTTCTCTACTTGCGCATTTTTGGCAAAGTCCAGTACCACCGGCCCCGGACGACCACTACGAGCAATGTAAAACGCACGTGCTACCGCCCAGGCTACATCTTCCGCACGGCGAATCTGATAACTCCATTTAGTGATTGGCTGGGTGATACCTACCAAGTCAACTTCCTGAAAAGCATCCGTCCCAAGAAAGCCTGTTCCTACCTGTCCGGCAATCACCACGATAGGCGTACTATCGATCATCGCATCTGCAATGCCTGTTACCGTATTGGTTGCTCCGGGACCGCTCGTCACCAGGCAAACACCTACATCACCCGATACACGGGCATAACCTTGTGCGGCATGGGCAGCTCCCTGTTCGTGACGAACCAAGATATGGTTCAATATATTTTGATGATCGTACAAGGCATCGAATACCGGCATAATAGAGCCACCGGGGTAACCAAAGATGGTAGTCACTCCCTGATGTTCCAAGGAGCGCATCAAAGCCTCTGCACCTGTTATTAAATCTTTCATATTAGTTGATAGTTGATAAATGATAAATGATAGTTGAGAAATGACAGTTGAAAATGAATGGTTTACAATCATTGCGCTAAGTGCTGCGCAGCTAACTATTACCTATCAACTATCACCAACTATATTATATAATTCTCACTGCTCCCTTATCGGCAGAGCTTACCATGCTGGCATACGCCTTCAGGCTCTTTGGTACATAACGGTCACGAGTGACAGGAGTCATCGGACGGGCTGCCAGTTCTTCATCCGTCAGTCGCACGTTAATCTTCCGGGCCGGAATATCGATTTCGATAATGTCTCCGTCTACAATTTTTCCGATATTGCCTCCAGCTGCCGCTTCAGGAGAAATATGTCCGATACTCAATCCGGAAGTTCCACCGCTGAAACGTCCGTCGGTAATCAAAGCACATTCTTTTCCGAGATGACGGGATTTTATATAAGAGGTAGGATAAAGCATTTCCTGCATACCGGGACCACCCTTCGGACCTTCGTGCGTGATGACGACGACGTCTCCACTGACGACTCGACCTCCGAGGATGCCTTCACAAGCTGCTTCTTGCGAATCAAATACTTTGGCAGGTCCGGTAAACTTCCAGATACTTTCGTCTACACCTGCTGTTTTTACTACACAACCGTCTTGAGCAATATTGCCTTTCAATACGGCCAGTCCGCCGTCTTTACTGTAAGCATGTTCCAAGTCACGGATACATCCGTTTGCACGGTCCTTATCCAGTTCCTTATAGTACATACCTTGTGAACCAAGTACGAGATTGAATTTATTTCCGGCTGCGCTCGAATATTTCTTAATTGCTTTTTCGCTCACATTCGGGCTGGTGATTGAATATTCATTAATAGCTTCTGCCAGTGACATTCCGTCTACCCGGCGAACGGATGTATCTATCAAACCGCCCTTTGCCAGTTCGTCCATAATGGCAATGATACCACCGGCACGGTTTACATCCTGAATATGATATTTCTGTGTATTGGGAGCCACCTTGCAGAGGCAAGGAGCCTTGCGGGAAAGCATGTCGATATCATCCATCTTGAAGTCTACCTCTGCTTCGTGAGCAACAGCCAACAAGTGAAGAACCGTATTGGTAGATCCCCCCATTGCTATATCCAGCGTCATGGCGTTCAGGAAAGCCTGACGGGTAGCGATGCTACGGGGAAGTACACTTTCGTCTCCTTCTTCATAATATAATTTTGCATTTTTCACGATCAGTTCCGCAGCGTCTTTGAAAAGTTGCGTACGGTTTTCGTGTGTCGCTACAATGGTTCCGTTGCCGGGAAGAGCCAGTCCGATTGCTTCATTCAGGCAGTTCATCGAGTTGGCGGTAAACATACCGGAGCAGCATCCGCAAGTAGGACAAGCATTTTGCTCGATATTCGCTACTTCCTGATCGCTAACACTTTCGTCGGCCGATTTAATCATCGCATCGATCAAATCCAGGTGCTGGCCATTCCATTCTCCCGCTTCCATCGGACCACCCGATACAAATACGGCAGGGATATTCAGACGCATAGCCGCCATCAACATTCCGGGAGTGATCTTATCGCAATTGCTGATGCATACCATTGCATCTGCCTTGTGCGCATTGACCATATATTCTACGCTGTCTGCAATGATGTCACGTGAAGGAAGCGAATAAAGCATACCGTCATGTCCCATTGCTATACCATCGTCGATAGCTATTGTATTGAATTCCGCAGCGAAGCATCCCAGCTTCTCAATCTCTGCCTTCACCAGCTGACCGATTTCATGTAGGTGTACATGCCCCGGGACAAACTGTGTGAACGAATTGACGATAGCGATAATGGGTTTACCCATCTGATTCTTCTTCATGCCGTTGGCTGCCCACAATGCACGGGCTCCCGCCATCCGACGGCCTTGTGTACTAAACGAACTGCGTAATTGCTTTTTCATTTCAATCTATCTTTTAATTAAAGAGCCTTCCTCACACAAGTGAGAAAGGCTCTAAATTCTATCTTTTATGGTACGAACACATACAACACAAAAACCTTTCTCACGCTCTTGATGGGACCACCACGACGCGAATAATATGCAGGACTGCTAGGTTAATAGATGTATGTAACATATTCATATCTTCTTTTCTTTATTTTCGTGCTGCAAAGGTAAGGGCTTTTTTATTATATCCAAACAAATCGAAGAAAAAAATCACTTAAAAGCGAATAATTGTAAGAAAAGAGAGGTATTATTTCTCTATTTTATCACTTAAAGGTTGAATTTACAACTATTATCTAACTGCGCACCTCACTTCCTTTTTCTGACAAAAGCACTTAATAATCTGAAATTTACCCTCCCTATACCGGAGTACAAGCAAATAATTCGTATCTTTGTAGACCCGTATTTACGGGAATTATTAATCAGAAACAAAAAAGATCAGATGGAAACAGTAGAAAACAAGTACATTACCGTTGCATACAAACTATATACAATGGAAGATGGTGAAAAAGAGTTGTTCGAAGAAGCAAAAGCAGAACATCCCTTTCAATTCATTTCAGGATTAGGAACAACACTCGAAGATTTCGAAAATCAGATAACTGCTCTTTCTAAAGGTGATAAATTTGATTTTACCATTCCGGCAGATAAGGCTTACGGACAATATGACGAACAACACGTTATTGACCTCCCCAAAAATATTTTTGAAATAGATGGCAAGTTTGATAGCGAACGTATTAAAGAAGGTAACATCGTACCTTTGATGACTGGCGACGGTCAGCGCGTAAATGCCAGCGTAGTAGAAATCAAACCGGATGTTGTAGTAGTTGACCTCAATCACCCGTTGGCTGGTGCCGACCTGATTTTCGAAGGTGAAATACTGGAAAGCCGTCCTGCTACTAACGAAGAAATCCAGGAATTGGTGAAAATGATGAGTGGCGAAGGTGGTTGCGGTTGCGGATGCGACAGCTGCGGTGATGGCTGTGGCGACGACTGCGGTTGCGAAGGCGGACACTGTCATTAATTGAAGTATTAAGTATAAAGTATTAAGTATTAATTCCGTGCGGATATAACCGGAGTTTTAATACTTAATACTTTTTTTATGCCGTCATTCCGGCTAATACTTAATGCCTAATACTTAATACTTGATACTTAATACTTAAAATCAGCATCCTTTGTGCGTCATGATGTCAAGTACCATTTTATCCGTTTCGTTCATGGCTTGCGAGCCGATTCTTGTCAGGTTACGGATACTTTGGTCTACATCTTCATCTATAATTCCTTCTACGGAAGTCACACAACGGTCTTCCATTGCCATCATGGCAGACAGTACGGCTGTCGAAACTCCGGTGGTTACCTTCAAGGCACAACTCGGTTTTGCACCGTCACAAATCATTCCTGTCAAATTGGCAATCATGTTTTGAACAGCGAAAGCAACCTGATTGTAGTTTCCTCCCATTAACCAGGTGATTCCACAACTGGAACCTGTGGCAGCTACCACACAACCACACAAAGCAGACAAACGTCCCAAACTTTGTTTGATATATATAACAGTGAGATGGCTAAGCATTAAAGCACGGATCAGTTCTTCTTCACTTTTTCCGTTTTCTTCTGCAAAGACAACGACGGGGAGTGTAGCGGATATCCCCTGATTACCACTGCCGGAATTACTCATTACGGGAATCATAGCACCGGCCATACGGGCGTCACAGGCAGCCGACGTATAAGAGAGGATATGAGAAAACACGCTATCCCCCATCACTTTATGCTCATAAGTTCCCCGAAGCATTTTCCCTAAAGAATGTCCGTAGTTACCTTTAAAGGCTTGCTCGGCAGCAGCTTTGTTCAAACGGGCTGTGTCAAGGATGAAACGGATTTCATCCAGCGGAGCAGTCAGTGCAAAGTCATATACTTTACGCAAGTTTAGTTCGGGCGAAGCCTCTTCCTCTTCCTCGCTGACTGTTTGTTGCTTGTCGAGCAACGTTTGTTCATCTTTGGCTATATATATAAAGGTAGTATGTCCACCGGCAATGATGGCTTTAGCCGTTTTATCTTCCGTTTTACAGATCACTTCGATATAAAGCTTTTCCGTAATATCTTCTTTTAGAGAAATACAAATCCGTTTTTCTGCGATGAATTGTTTTCCCTGTTCCACCGCTTCCGGCGTACAATCCCTCAACACCTCCAACTGATAATCTGATTTGCCAATCAACGCCCCCAAAGCAACCGCTATGGGAAGCCCGACCATACCCGTTCCCGGTATTCCGACTCCCATGGCATTCTTTAATATATTAGCACTTAACAGGACTTCTATCTTTTCCGGTTTCGCTCCCAGTGTTTCGGCAGCTTTAGCTACACAAAGCGCTACTGCGATAGGTTCCGTACATCCGATAGCCGGAATGACCTCCTTCTTAATCAATTCTATAATTTGCCTTCTTTCTGATTCAGTCATGGACTTATAAGTTTTGGTTCCACAAAAATAAGAAATTCTTTCTTTTCCAACATTCTATAATGAACAAATAAAATCTCATATTGTTATAAAACCTCCCATACACCAAACTTTAACAGAAAGAATTGATAGAAAAATGAAAGCAAAACACATAGTTGTTTATTTGCTACTAGCTATTGTTTCCTCTTCATGTATCCGCGAAGAAGCTCTCAATGCAGAAGCAGACATATTAAGTTGTATACTACCGGGAGTAGCCATGACAACCAGTCCTATTATTAACAATAATTCCATAACTATCTTTGTTGGTCCGGGAACTGATATTTCAGAACTCAAGCCTGAATTTACACTGACTCCGGGAGCTGCGATCAGTCCGCTTAGCGGCACGGAGCGAAACTTCAATACCCCACAGGAATATACTGTTACAGCTGCCGATGGTGTTTGGAAGAAAACGTATACCGTATCAGTGATCGACACGGAACTTGCCACAAACTATAATTTCGAAGATACACTGGGCGGAAAGAAGTACTACATATTTGTGGAACGCGAAGGAGATAAGGTCGTCATGGAATGGGCCAGCGGAAATGCGGGTTATGCCATGACCGGAGTAGCTAAAACAGCCGATGATTATCCCACTTTCCAAATAACAGACGGAAAAGCCGGCAAATGCCTCTCCTTAGTGACACGCAGTACCGGATTCTTCGGCCAGATAGCAGGAATGCCTATTGCGGCAGGAAATCTGTTTATCGGCTCTTTCGATGTGAATAACGCTATGAGCAATCCTCTGAAAGCAACTAAATTCGGCCTCCCTTTCCGGCATGTACCCACTTATCTGGCTGGTTATTATAAATACAAAGCAGGAGATCAGTTTACAGAAGGAGGAAAACCTGTGAACGGGAAACGGGACATCTGTGACATATATGCCATCATGTACGAAACCAGCGAATCCGTTCCTACTCTCGACGGAACGAATGCATTCACCAGTCCGAACCTGATTTCAACAGCACGGATTAATAATGCCAAAGAAACGAACGAATGGACTTACTTTAAACTTCCTTTCATCACTCTCCCCGGAAAATTCATAGATAAGGAGAAGCTAAGGGATGGGAAATATAATATAGCCATCGTGTTCACCTCAAGCCTGGAAGGAGATCAGTTTAACGGAGCAATCGGAAGTACATTACTGATCGACGAGGCAGAGTTAATCTATCGCTCGGAAAATTAGCGGAATTTCGAAGAAGAATTTTCCATAGCAATACGCTGATAATGCGCTCAAACAATGTACTCATACAAAACGTACACATTATCAAACAAACGGAATTAAATAACTTTATAACAATCATAATGATAAAAATCTATCCGTATATATTCAGTTTACTAGCCTGTATAGGAATAGCTCTCCCCGGCTATTCACAGGTAGACCGAAATGAAACACTGATCCGTTCCGCCCTTCACGGACTGGAATATGAAATCAAAGCAGGTTTCAGCATTGGCGGCACAGCCCCGCTTCCCCTTCCGGTAGAAATCCGTTCGATTGACGGATATAACCCGACACTGGCCATCAGCATAGGGGGCGAAGTAACCAAATGGATTGCCGTTCAGAACAAACTCGGAATCATAGTCGGACTCCGGCTCGAAAACAAAGCAATGACCACCGAAGCCACCGTAAAAAATTACAATATGGAAATTCTCGGACAAGGAGGTGAAAGAATCAGCGGAGTATGGACGGGCGGAGTGAAAACCAAAGTACATACCGCCGGACTGACTATACCTCTAATGACTACCTACAAACTAAGTAACCGATGGAACATCAAAGCCGGACCTTATTTCTCGTATCTGCTTTCAAGAGAATTTTCAGGTCATGTGTACGAAGGATATTTGCGGGAAGATGATCCCACCGGTCCGAAAGTAGAATTTACCGACGGCAAAATTGCAACCTACGATTTCTCGGACGACTTGAGACATTTCCAGTGGGGATTACAGGTGGGAGCCGGATGGCGAGCTTTCAAGCACCTCAATGTGTATGCTGATCTCACCTGGGGATTGAACGATATATTTAAAAGCGATTTTAATACAATCACTTTTGCAATGTATCCTATCTATTTGAATATAGGTTTTGGGTACGCATTTTAAGTCTCACCACAGATTACACAGATTAACACAGATTGATTTATAAGTCATAGACTATCAATATAAATAATCTGTGTAATCTGTGGTGAACAAGAAATTAATTTCCACCAGACTCTGCCACCTGTTTCACTCCGGAGTAGGTCACCTTTACAGTCTGTTGCAATGTAGGCACTTTCACGTTAATGGTCATGTCTGCATTTCCATCTTCTACCGTTCCCGTAACAGTTACAGGACAGGTACCCAAAGCAGCGGCATTTCCCTCAAACGTAAGGTCTTGCTGTCCGGTAAATGTAGACACACCTTCCCCTTTCTTCACTTCACACTTATCAACAACAATATCTCCAAACTTCAGAATCTGTTGATTGATGAACAATTCAAACTCCTTCAGTTCAATCTTCACTTCCGTATTGCTGACCTGCGATAGGGTAATAAACTTCTCTATTCCATCTCCTATGACAATTTCCTGGTCAGAACCATCCGGTATCATGGATATATCCAGATTTCCCCAATACGTTCCGACTACATCCGGAGCCGTTATCACAGCTTCCTCTTCAGGAGGATTCCCATTATTCTTGTTATCACTGTCGTCATCGTCACTGCTACAAGCAGCAAAGAAAGTAAGAGAGCAGACCAATGCCAATAAATACAATAGATTCTTTTTCATACGTCTTTGGTTTAGTTATTATAATAAATTCGTCCCTTATAAACTAAAAAGAAGAAAAAAGGTTCAATATGCTTCCTTTTTCGAAGATATTTCGAGTTCACAACTTTCTTATCGAAAACTTTGTTATATTTGCATATAGTAATTTTAAAAAAGCCACAACTATGTTTAATTCATTTGGCAATATCTTTCGGCTCACAAGTTTCGGTGAGTCTCATGGAAAAGGAGTTGGAGGAGTGATTGACGGATTTCCGGCAGGAATTGTCATCGACGAAGAATTCGTACAACAAGAACTTAATCGTCGCCGTCCGGGACAATCCATTCTTACCACTGCACGTAAAGAAGCTGATAAAGTTGAGTTTCTTTCAGGTATTTTTGAAGGGAAATCCACCGGATGCCCTATTGGTTTTATCGTTTGGAATGAAAACCAACACTCCAATGACTACAACAATCTGAAAAATGTATATCGTCCTTCACACGCTGATTACACGTACACAGTGAAGTACGGAATCCGTGACCACCGTGGCGGCGGACGTTCTTCCGCACGCGAAACGATTTCGCGCGTGGTAGCCGGCGCATTGGCTAAGCTGGCACTCCGCCAATTGGGAGTCAACATCACTGCCTATACCTCGCAGGTAGGTCCTATCAAACTGGAGGGTACTTACTCGGACTATAATTTCGACCTGATAGAAACCAACGATGTACGTTGTCCGGACCCTGAAAAAGCAAAAGAAATGGCAGACCTTATATATAAGGTAAAAGGTGAAGGCGATACCATCGGAGGTACACTGACCTGTGTCATTAAGGGATGCCCCATCGGATTGGGACAACCTGTTTTCGGTAAACTTCATGCTGCCCTGGGTAACGCCATGTTAAGCATCAACGCTGCCAAAGCATTCGAATACGGTGAAGGATTCAAGGGATTGAAAATGAAAGGTTCCGAACAGAACGATGTTTTCTATAACAATAACGGACGGATCGAGACGCACACCAATCACTCCGGAGGTATTCAGGGAGGATTGAGTAATGGTCAGGATATCTATTTCCGTGTAGTGTTCAAACCGATTGCCACGCTGCTGATGGAACAGGAAACTGTCAACATTGATGGCGTCGACACCACTCTGAAAGCACGCGGACGTCATGACGCTTGTGTATTACCTCGTGCCGTACCTATCGTAGAAGCAATGGCTGCCATGACCATACTCGATTATTACTTACTGGATAAAACGACGCAACTCTAATGAACGAGATTCAGAAATACATAGCGGCACACGAACCAAAGATGATGGATGACTTGTTCAGCCTTATTCGCATTCCCAGTATCAGTGCTCTGCCAGAGCACCACGACGATATGCTGGCTTGTGCGGAACGCTGGGCACAACTGTTATTGGAAGCAGGTGTGGACGAAGCATTGGTAATGCCCTCACAGGGCAATCCGGTTGTTTTCGCTCAAAAGATCGTGAACCCGGATGCAAAGACTGTATTAATCTACGCTCATTACGATGTGATGCCGGCCGAACCATTGGAACTCTGGAAAAGCGAACCGTTTGAACCGGAAATACGTGACGGACATATCTGGGCACGTGGAGCGGATGATGACAAAGGACAATCGTTCATTCAGGTGAAAGCATTTGAATATCTCGTCAAAAACGGATTACTGAAGAATAATGTGAAGTTCATCTTCGAGGGTGAAGAAGAAATAGGTTCACCCAGTCTGGAAGCTTTCTGCGAAGAACATAAAGAATTGCTGAAAGCAGACGTTATTCTGGTGTCGGATACGAGTATGCTAGGAGCTGAACTGCCCTCATTGACTACTGGTCTGCGCGGGCTGGCTTATTGGGAAATAGAAGTGACGGGACCGAATCGTGACTTGCATTCCGGACATTTCGGGGGTGCGGTAGCCAATCCGATCAACGCGCTTTGCCAGATTATTAGCAAAGTAACGGATGCCGACGGACGTATCACTGTTCCCGGATTCTACGATGATGTGGAAGAAGTGCCGCAAACCGAACGGGAAATGATAGCCCATATTCCTTTTGACGAAAAGAAATACAAAGAAGCAATCGGTGTAAAAGAGCTTTTCGGAGAAAAAGGATATAGCACATTGGAACGTAACAGTTGCCGTCCGTCTTTTGACGTATGTGGCATTTGGGGCGGATATACAGGAGAAGGTTCTAAAACCGTACTGCCTTCAAAGGCTTATGCTAAAGTATCTTGCCGGTTAGTACCGCATCAGGATCACCATAAGATTTCGCAAATGTTCGCAGATTATATTCTTAGTATCGCGCCTGATACAGTACAGGTAAAAGTGACTCCCATGCACGGGGGACAAGGATATGTGTGCCCGATTTCACTTCCTGCCTATCAGGCAGCAGAGAAAGGTTTCGAGATCGCTTTCGGGAAAAAGCCGTTGGCGGTACGCCGTGGCGGAAGTATTCCCATCATCTCTACTTTCGAACAGGTATTGGGAATCAAAACCGTATTGATGGGATTTGGACTCGAATCGAATGCGATCCATTCTCCGAACGAGAACTGCTCATTGGATATCTTCCGGAAAGGGATAGAGGCAGTCATAGAGTTTCATCAGGAATATGCCAGACGATAAAGCGGATAAATAACAATCAAGTTATAAACGATACATATAAAAGAGTGGTGAACAAGCTTGATTACAAGCATTTGTCCACCACTCTTTTATATATCTATCACACTGACAAATTACATGACCGGAGTCTCGAAAAGGAAGGTAAATGATTGGCTGTCTTTCAAATCCTTCACTGCATCACCTGCATAAATTTCGCCCTTTGTCAGAGACAGTTTCTTAATGCCGGCTTTCGGACTAAAATCAATTTTCTTCAAATCCAGCCAAAACAAATTCGGAGTCAGGGTAGATTCGAAATAATATACCTTATTCTTCTGATCGGATACGGAACGCCAACGGGTAGAAGATATATAAGGCTTCTCCGGTGTATTAATACCAAATGGCACGGAAACATTACGCATCACACTCAATACGCTGGAAACTGCAATCTTTGCATCCGCAATTTGGGGAATGGCATGAATGTAGAATGAAGCCCGTACAAAACGGTCGCTTGCCCGATTGGTTCCGGGTAACATCTGTAAGCCACCGATTTCTTTCCAGTAATCATTAATGGCCAACTGCTGTTCATATCGAGGAGAATTTGTCATCACCCGGTATTCTTTTCCTTCGTGAATACTTAATTTCCCATCCAGATATTCCAATACAGCCGTATTGCCTGTTTCATCGGTTATGGCCAGATGTAAGGTAGACTCCGGTCCTCCATTCGGCATACGGGGAGCATCAATGCGGAAAGTCTCCTTTTTCAATTCATCCACCGCTTCGCGTACCGTGGCAAAGTTATCAAGCACATACTGTGTCCAAATGCTGATGCCCATTGCCGGACGGGTATCGCCGGGAAGAGAGTAAATGGATTCCGGCAAGAAAAGCAGGCTAGCCACTAATCCTTTCTCGTTCATTCCGTCACAAGTACCTATATCATATCCTGTAGCAATCACACTTCCATATTTGGAAGTCCAGTTCACAGTTTTCTCTTTGTTATGTCCCATACGTTGGATACCACGCGGAAATACATAGATATTCGTCATGATATCTTCCTTCCAGTCCATTGTACGTCCTGTTATCACCATCTGGTCAGGGCCTATATACACTGCACGCGTACATGCTTCTACAGGCTGTATACTCATCAAAGAGACGGCAGCCAACACCAATGCAACTCCTGCTAATTTTTTCTTCATGTTCATTCTATTTAAATAATTGATCTTCTTATTTATAAATAACAAACGCGCCACGATTATTGCCTAAAAGAAAGAGGATTTTAATGAAAAAAAGGCATTTATTCAATGCAGGAAGAAATTTTGGGTTTTCAACGTATGAGGGTTATCATCACAAAGATCATTTCTTAGCGAAAAATATTAAATAAATTTAAGTGTTACTATTGCAGTCATTGCTACTTTAGTTCGTCCAATAAATAAACATACAATTATCATGATAAAAGGGTACACCAAACAAACTATAATCATTTGCTTTCTATTACAAGGAATCGCATTATCAAGCAGAGCGCAAGAACAACAAATGTGGCAACGATACCACGATAAATGTCGAAGAGAAGCAAGTATTATTGACACTCTCCCCTCCAAATTGGAAAAAGCCTTGCATTGGTCGCCGACAATAAATAAAGAACAAAAAGAGGTTATACGCTATATACTATGGAATATGGTTTATGTGGAAGGTGGTACAGCCAATCTCGGAGACAACAACAACTATCCCGTGGATGTAGCCTCTTTTTTCATCAACCGATATGAAGTTAGTCAGGATGAATGGTATGTCATTATGGGAGAAAATCCTTCTAACCAACACAGACGTAACTATCCGGTAGACCAAGTCAATTGGTTCAACGCTCAACGATTTACCCAAAAACTTTCTCAATTAAGCGGTCTACCCTTCCGTCTCCCCTTCGAAGCAGAATGGGAATATGCAGCACGTGGGGGACTAAAAACCAAGAATTTCATCTATGCCGGCAGCAATAATGCAGAACAGGTTGCCTGGTTTAGAGAAAAATATTACAATACTTACGTATCCAAAGAAACAGGAACGAAGAAGCCCAACGAACTGGGACTTTATGACATGAGTGGAAACGTATATGAATGGTGTATGGACTGGTATGACAGAAAGGTTCCTTTTACCGGAAACATCGCTCCGGTTATAAGCGAAAAAGATACGCATAAAGTGTTGCGTGGAGGTAGTTATTATACCTTCGAGAAATATTGTAAAGTCACCAGCCGCTACGGAGTTAACCCGCAACGATGGGATATTGATTATGGATTACGGCTGGTAGTGTCACTGCCAGATTAAAAGTACACAATCTTTGTATAGTGCTTACTTCATTTTCTATTCATTAGTTTGTACTTTTCCTCTAGTTGTTGTAACGCCTGCTTAAGCTGAATCGCTTTTTCTTGAGATACACTGCCTCCCTCTTTTTCATACCACTCCAACTGCTGTTTAATGAGCCTACGGGTAGTTTGCAATGACTGTTGCAATGAATCACGTTGCGCCATTTTGTTACTAAATTGTTCCACAATACCCGATGCTTCATAGATGTGTATAGCACCATCAATGTCTCCCTTCTCTACCAATGCCATAGCTTGTCGCTCCATGGCCGACAGCTCGTCCTTGTTGATACGTGCAAACTTATCGGCATAGTAATCCAGCAACTTCATACGCTTATCATACTCCTGACTGAGTTGTGACATCTCTTGTTCAAAAGTAGCAATATCTGCCTGCTGCAACTCACGTGTCACACGGAGTTCCTGCAATTTGCGTTCATACTCCCGCTGATAGTAACTCTTGCCTATGTTGTAGAATTTGCGCCTGCTCTGCTCAATATACCCTTTCGGACAGAGTACTACTTTATAGAGTATATCTCCACTTGCCACCCATTGCTCTACCTCTTTGAGATTAACGATCTCCATACCCTGTTTGCTGATACGGATATCAAAAAGAAGGTCGTCCGATTCCATGTGAGGTAGTTTCAGTATAAAAGTACCCGCGCCATCAGTGAGAGTAGGCACACCACCTTGTACAACAACCTCTACTCCTGCTACAGGAGTAAAATCAGAGTTCATTTTCACAGCCACTCCTTTGAGTGTAACTTGAGCCTGAATACCAAGAACACATAGCCCACAAAAAACTGATGACAACAAATATTTTCTCATGACAACAACTGAATGAGTAGATTTAGTGTAGGTTGATAGTCTTGACCTATGCGATCCTTCATCTGTTTACTGTAAAGCAATAAAACCGGAGCATAAAACTCTTCACTTTTATACAACTTACGAGTTTTGAGATGAGCCACCAGTTCTTTACCCGCTTGGACATCGGTATGTAAAACATGAAGTGCTAGTATGAAGGCCTGCTGAATGATCCCCTGACGGGCTGTTCCCATCTGTCGCATGGTTTGCTCTGCTTTATAAAAATCATTATCTAGCAGTAATGTCGACACCCAGTCATACATATAGGTATAACATTGCACTTTTGAGTTTGCATGATATTCATAAAATAAAGAGATAGTACTTTCATATATATCGAGAGCCTTCTGATAGTGGTGAGTGAAGTAAGCCAAATCTCCGCATTTGTTCAGGAACTGTATTTGCATATAAACGCCTCGAATAGGAGATTCCTCGGTCAAATTATTCATAACATCAGCTAATTTGGCAGTAATCTCTGAAGCCTGTTTGTATTGTTTATTCTGCATAGCATAGTAGAGGCATACAAAATAGTAGTCTGCCATCAGTTCGTGGTACATGAAGAGACTGGAGCGGCGCGCATCCTCTGCCTCGGTCATGAAACGATCAAAATAGGGCTTTGCCTCCTGTTTAGTGTGTATACATAGCACAGCCTGGGCCAATAGCGCACGGGCACGTCCGACAGCAGCATCTTGAGGTGGCATCTGATTCATGAGTTGAGAGATACGATTAGCTTCGTTCCACTGCCCCAGCATCATATAGGCCATCATTTGAATATACTTTAGCTGTGCAAAACTGTCGTTATCTCCCTCCCTTTTCTTCAATTCAGTTTCTATGGCAGGAGCATCTGCTACGACTTCCTGTGCCCGATGACCTGTGAGATTAAGCGACAGACGATTGAGTTTATTATAAGCCAACATACGGACATGTCCGTGCTGGGTAGCACACTTATCACTAAGATCATAAAAATAAAGAGCTGTATCTACATGCCCAGTATTGAAAAAAAGTGCTCCTAAAAAGGCATAACAAGCATTGACCTGCGAATAAACAGCCTTGTTGTCCTGACATGCTTTCAGGGTCTCAATAATCTCTTCACTATATTTCAAGATTTCATAACGCCCCAAATTGTAGGCGGCGTTGAGCGCTGTGAACCATATATTTATAGCATATTCTGACGCCTCGGTCTTCAGGAAAGGATGAATCTTTTCGATAGCATCGTATGCCTCATTATGCTGTTGGGTGTAATAGTAGCATTGATAGAGATTGTAATAGAGGTTATAATAAAGTTCGCGTTGTGTACTCTGCTCCTCGTCGGGGAGAGTGTTGAAAATAGCCAAGCCTTCTTCATCAGCATCCACCGCTTCGACATAGCGATCCAGCTCATAATAGGCAGCAGCTAACAACTGATAGATAGTAATACGCTCTATTTTATATTGAGAAGGATTGTTACGATACAATTTCTCTATGATCTCATCAGCTTTCAGATAGGCAGCTAACATCTCGTCATATTTCTTTTTATAATTGGCATTGTTTCCTTTCGCCACCCAATACTCTACCTGCGTATCAGCTTTAGCATCAGTCATATTAAGTTTAGCAATGTCCGCCTGGGCTTGTTCCAGCCCTTTCTTGTCGCCCATCACCCCATAGATAGTAGTCATGTTTTGATAACAGACCATAAGCTTAGATTCGTAGTCTGGTGCCTGTGTGGGACCTAAAGCTAATAGTATCTTCACAGCCTCTTTGAGCGAATTGAGCGCTATTCGGCAACCTTTCAATTTTGTTTCGGGAGTACCCTTACGTACCATTTTAAAGAGTACAGTCGATAAGTTGATATCAAGGTTTACAGTAAGTTCGGCTGTAGCCAGTATGTTCCGCGGTAACTTTTCGAGCAATTGTTGTGCTTTGTCAAAGTAGCCGATACTCTCATCCAAACGGTTCATATCATCATAGATAAGGCCTAGTTTCGTATACCAATCAGCCAAATCATAAGGTGTTTTGCTGTGCTCTATGGCTTTCTTGTAGTAAGTCTCTGCATCTGTAAAATTCCGTTGATGATAAGCAAAGTTTGCGTAATCGGCATTACGGTCCATGTGTGTGGGACTACTGTCAGCTATCTTCTTGAATAAATCTCCTGCCTTCCGGTAACTCTCCTCACCACCTTGTAACACCAATGTTTGTGCATAGCGTTCAACAGTGGGTATCATACTTTCGATATCTTCATCCCACTGTTTCTTTAAGCCAAGGTCATGAGCCAATCTTTTTTCCAATTGTAATCCTTCGTATAGTCCGATAGCCTCATCCAGCTTTCCCTGCGTCACTAGTTGTTGTGCCTGTTTTTCTATAGGTTCCAAATAGTCTGTATTGATAGCTACCAGCAAAGGTACATAACAGTCTAACATCTCTTGTGCAGTGTTCAGAGCCGCTTGTATCTCTTTCCGGCGTTGCATATAGCGGTCGCTATTCATTTTACCTTCCTCTTTGAGTTGTTTGAGTTGAGCCATGGCACTGGTATACTTAGCCTTCGCATTGGTTTTACCTATCTGGTAGAATTGCTCAACTCTAGCCGTATACTCCTCTTTAGCACACATATCTACCCGATAGTTTTTGGTAGGTGCATATACCCATTGGTTCACCATATGTTGATTAACCACCACCCAGTCACGATAGGCTATCTGTTGTATAAGTAGCCGCTGTCCCTCTATATGATTGGGTAGTTGTACCTCAAAACAGCCCCGCGCATCACTGGTAGTGGGTGTAGCCCCCTCTATCACTATATTTACTTGCGGCAAGGCTTTTTTACCAGAATTTTGTATCATTACAGTGCCGCGTTGGCTCTGTGCACGTATAACCCAAAAAGTAGCTGCACATAGCGCAACTGTAAGTAGGAGTTTTTTCATGAGTACACTGTTGTTTGAAGGTTATACTATTTTTTGCGCAAGGCTATGCGCATCTGCTCGGTAGGCGACGGAGCTACCCCATTATAATCCCAGATTTCGAAACCTGCTTTCATCACTGTGAGACGATAGCTAGTGGCTTGCTGCGATAATGGTACCTCTATCAAGAAGGAACCATCGGCCCCAGTTTGTGCAGAATAGCCCAGCACTTGTACACGAGCATCAGCCACGGGTTGTCGTTCTTCGTCGGTCACAACACCTTGTAGCACACCAGCATCATTATTACGACAGATGCTTAGAAAACAAGTATTGGTGTAACTTAGTGTAGTATCTACAGGCATATACCCCTTAGCTTTGAAACTTAGCGTGAAGTCGTCGAGCCAAGCATACTTGCGGTTGATGCCTTCAAATTCCACCACCTCTTGCAACGTAGCCAGTTCACGGGTTTCCACTACATCGGCATACTTCAGTGTGAGCGTAGCTCCCCGAAAGGGCAGTGTGGTAGATATATTCTCCTTCAGTTCGACCCTAAACGTCACAGGTTGCCATAACTGATAGGCCAGCAAGAAGAAAGCCACTATCACCACAGGCAGCAAACAAAGCAGTACAAAACGTCTAGTACGCGGTAAGTCTACAGGATTGGGACGTATGAAACCTTCATTTTCCAGTTGCGTTAACTGATAGTCAAAGTGATGAAACAGCTCATTGTAGTCGGCATAAGTATCACAGAAGTGTCCATATTCTTGCTCACTGTATTGTTTTAGTTTCTCCAGTAGTGCCGCGCCATGCTCGTCGCGTTTAGCATAAATGTAAATTTTTGGACGTTTACCACCACTCGCTTTCACTTGTTCAAAAGCGACTTGCAGTTCGCGTAGCGTATATTGCCCCAAACGAGTATGGAAAAGAAAAATCACAATATCACATTGGCGAATGTAATCATCGTATCTATTCTGCAGATGCTCCTCAGAAAGGTAGCTGGGAAAATCACGCCAGGTACGCTGTTCGAAGCAGATGGCACGTTTCCTATATCCCTTATTCTTCTGCGAAAAGTAGAGGTCCATCTGCAATTTATCTTCATCAAGTTCTGCCGACGAAGCAATAAAGACTTTCACGTTTTTCATGTATCTAAATGTTGTGCCGTTATATACGAATGTTATATGGATCTATTGATCGGCCAATCTATAAAGTTCATATCCTCCCAATGCCAATATGTAGGGCAAATTATAAATAACATCAGCATCCTTCTCTACCTCCTCGGGATGCCTTTGTAGTAGTTCGCTGAAAGGCATAATAAGAGGATGTAGCAAAAACACCTTATCCTTCACCTTAGCACGTTTCCAGCCGGCCACCGTACGCTCGGCATTCCATCGGTACTTCTCCATGCGCACTAACAGATACAAAACTTGGGCTGGCAGTTCTTCATTGAACATAGATTCGGATATGTGTGTCGGTGAGCAGTTACTCCGTCTGATGCCATAGCCCAGTGTGCGACAAAACACACTATAGGCATCTAGTTGATAGCGGTTAGCCCAGCGCAGCGGCTCGCTTAATTTATTCCATAGATATTGCGCCTGGTGGTTCATCAAAATAAAGTCGGCAGAGTGGTTGCCATAGGATTCATACATTTTCTTCAATACCTCTTTTTGTTTGAGGCTTTCATCAGCATAACAACAATCGTATAAGTAGTTCACATACAAAGCCAGTTTGTCTTGTAAGATGTTTTTCTTTATTCCCCTGTCTACCATGCCAAACACTTTGACATAGCGATAACGTCCCTTCTCATCGTCCACCATTGACGACAAATCATTATTAAATTCCTGACGGATAAGCACACGACACTGATATTGATAAACTTCATGCGGCAAGTTTAGTCCTAATGAAAGGCTCAAATCGGGATCATGCACACAAATAGCCACTGTAAGCATACAATGCTTATTTTGTGCCCACTGCTGCAGGCGGGTACGCATAGCAGTACTACAAATGTCGTCATGGCAATATTCCACCTCAATATCATCTATTTGATTCTCTATATAGGGAAATTGAGCTTTGAAGTAGTCTTCCTGTGCCTCCATCTCGCGATCTACTAAAGTGATGCGGGTACGTATACGTTCATCTGCAGGCAGGCGGTCATCATAATTGGCATAATGGCAGATACGTAGTGCTTCGAGTAGCAACGAGCGTCCCACTCGGTTGAATCCCACAATAACCAAATGCACATAGTCTTGACTGGTAGCGCTCCAACTTCCATCAGGTTGTTGCGTTATGCTTATGGGACGATAATCCAGCGGATCATAACGCCTTTCACAATCGGCTGCATAAAGGCTCCATAGCTGCCGGGCCAAGTTTTCGTGGAGATTAAAGGGGCGAAAGAAAATATTAGGCTTGCCTTCTATACAAAAGACTTCGGGCGGCAGATTCATTTTCTGTATATTGGAATATGAAGGGATGCTGTCGAACTGTACATACACAGGCATCATCTTGCCATCAGAACATTTACCACGCAGAGCACTCACCAAATGCACAATAGCGATATTTTTAGCATCGCGCCCGTAACGTTCTTCATCACCCAACACATACACTTCAATAGCACTCTCTATGTTCAACCGCTGGAGTTCCTCAATCGACTCAATGTTGCCAAAGTAAACAAGCACTTGTCTCTCTATCTCGATGGGTAGGGCCGACTGTATACGATGGCGCACTGTCGCCGCCTCTATACCGCTCATCAGCAAGATGCGTGCTGAAGGACATTCGTCATACAGTTCGCGTATCATATTGATAGACAATTCATTGAATCCTATTAGCACATAATGATTTTTTATATTACGGTAGGTCATTCGCCCTGTGTATACCACCCCCACACGCCGCTCTATAATATTAGAGATGGTAGAGATGAGCACACCGCCCAGTAAAACGGATCCCGAAATGCTGATAAGTCCCACTAATATCCTGTTAGGCCAGGCAGTCTCTTCTATTTGGTTACCGGGATCGACAAAGTTATTGTACACCACCCAAAGTCTTTCTCCCCATTCCTCGTGTCCATGCAGTTGGATGGAAAAAAGCATCGCGATAATAAAAAAGATAGTCAGCACCGTAGCAATGGTAACGAGTAGCAAGGTGAGCTGTGACTTGATACCTCCCGAAATGGTGCGATCCATGTACTCTTGTGAGAATATCTTCTTGTAGTAGTTAATAAAGCGGTTCATCTGAATAATTTATTGATAGTCGTATTTTATAAGTAGAACATTTAGAGTTGTGTACAAATATAGTGTTTTTTAATAAACTATGTAGTTTTTCACATAACTATTTTCTACAATGCACTTTACCTTGTTATTGTGAGGCATATAATATGAAATTAGGTAAGATACACTATTTCTATGCAGGTAATGTCTCTATTATTTAAAGTTTTTCAGTGCAGGAATTTATTATCTTTTATGCACTCGGGTAGTTGTCCCATTACAATGGGACAATAGTCACCTTATAGAATGACTAATGTCACTTTATAAGGTGATATTTGTCATTCTATAAGGTGACTATCTATCTCCGAAAGAATGAAAATCACTAAAGATACAAAATTAATCAGTGAAAAGCAATAGTGAGGCAGGAAATATAACCATACTGCCAATGGATTTAATTTATTCCAATACAGATTAGAAATTCTTCCGGAAAGTACATCCATTTCTCCATTCCGAACACCCGTAAGCAGTCTTCCCCTTAATGATAGTTCCTTTACCACAAAGTGGACAGGGTTGGCCAACAAAAGCATCTACCCCACCTGTTGCAGAAGGAGTTGAAGCAATTGTAGCCACCGGAGCCGGAGAACCGGGCAAATCAGCCTTCACTTCGTTCGTCGTTTTTTCCGCTTTTGGTTTCTTTTCTTTCGGTGTACTTGGTTTTCGTTCACGCTTTTTAGGCTCTTTCTTTGCTTTCTCTTCGGCTTTTGCAGCTACTGCATCCTGAATAGTAATACGTCGATTCGTATTATCAGAAAGTACGCTCATCACGATTTCCGAAACCATCTGTTTCAGTTCTTCGAGAAACTGGCGGGCATCGTATGTCTTCTTTTCAATTTCGCGAAGCTTCTTTTCCCAAATACCTGTCAGTTCCGCCGATTTCAATAATTCTTCGTGAATGAGCTGCACCAACTCCACTCCTGTCGGGGTGGCAATCAGGTTCTTTCTCTCCTTACGGATATAATTTCGTTTGAACAGTGTTTCAATGATGGCAGCACGGGTAGACGGCCGGCCGATACCATTCTCCTTCAAGGCATCACGAAGTTCATCATTATCTACCAGTTTTCCGGCTGTTTCCATTGCACGGAGCAGTGTTGCTTCGGTATAAGGTCTGGGCGGCTGTGTCCATTTCTCGTTCAAGTCGGGAATGTGAGGACCACTTTCACCCTTCACAAAGGTAGGGAGTACATTTTCATCCTCTTCCTCTTTTTCTTCAGTAGGATCTTTTACGTCCTTTGCAAACACGACACGCCATCCCGGTTCCAGGATTTGTTTTCCGGTCACCCGGAATTCTATCTTATCCACTTCTCCCATGACGGTAGTAGTAGAAATCTTACAGTCCGGATAGAATACGGCTATAAAACGACGGGCTATCAAGTCATAGACACGACGTTCCATATCCGTCAGGTTTTGAGCATAGACTCCGGTGGGGATAATGGCGTGGTGATCCGTCACTTTCGAGTTGTCAAATACCTTTTTCGATTTAGGAAGTGTAGTGCCGGCTAACGGAGCTGTCAAGACTTCGTAATCACGGAGTCCTTTCAGGATAGCAGGACATTTCGGGTAAATATCGTCACTCAAGAAAGTAGTATCAACACGCGGATAGGTAGCTACCTTCTTCTCATAAAGAGACTGAATCAGTTTCAGCGTTTCATCAGCCGAATAAGCGAATTTCTTATTACATTCTACCTGAAGAGAAGTCAAGTCGAACAAACGTGGGGCGAACTCTCTCCCATCTTTCTTGCCAACACTAGTGACTACAAACGGAAGATCCTTTATGCGTTCTACCAATGCCTCGCCTTCTTCCCGGTTAGCGATAGGGTCGATACCCGGATTATCTATTTTCTTTTTTCCACCGTTCTTTTCTTCTTCCGCAGCAATTTCTTCATCACTTTTGCGGATAAGTGCGGAAAAAGTGGTATCCCGATAGTTGGTTTTCAGTTCCCAGTATTGCTTGGGTTCGAAATTAGCTATTTCCAACTGACGGTTGACAATCAGTGCCAGAGTCGGTGTCTGTACACGACCGATAGAGAGTACCTGTTTATTTTGACCGTATTTAATGGTGTAAAGACGGGTGGCGTTCATTCCTAATAGCCAGTCACCCATTGCACGAGAAAGTCCGGCTTCATAGAGTGACTGAAAATCTGTCTGATCTTTCAGCTTCGCAAACCCTTCCCGGATAGCTTCTTCTGTCAATGAAGAAATCCACAGACGTTTCACCGGACAGCGTGCACCTGCTTTCTGCATCACCCAACGCTGAATCAATTCTCCCTCTTGCCCGGCATCACCGCAGTTGATGATTTCATCTGCGTTCTGCATCAGTCCCTCGATAATGTGGAATTGTTTTTCGTAGGTAGGATTCTCTATCAACTTGATGCCGAAACGTGGAGGAATCATTGGCAGGCTACCTAAATTCCATGATTTCCAGTTAGGCGTGTATTCATGCGGCTCTTTCAGGGTACAAAGATGCCCGAATGTCCAGGTCACCTGGTATCCGTTTCCTTCTATATATCCTTCTTTTCTGGTATGAGCGCCGAGTACTTCGGCTATATCGCGTGCTACTGATGGCTTTTCGGCTATGCAAACTATCATTTTTTCTCTTCTTGTTTTTACACTAACAGTTTACAAAGTTACACGATTATTTCTCATTGACCGCATGAAGAGAGAAAAAAGTCCATAAAGGCATAGATCGGAGAAAGAATGATAACTTCAACTGAATAGTTTTCAAGATGTACCGCTTTCTCCTTTTTTATACCACTCCATTTGATGTTTGATAAGCTATATAATGAAGCTGCACAGTTCTACACACGATATGTGCATAGCTCTGTGCAGCCTCTCTATAACGTTTCTATTTTAAACCGGAGAAATCACAAAAAAGAGGATAATGTGTAGAAGCAACGGTCACATCTACTCCCGACAGACTTTCTATCACATCAGCCTGTGTCACATTTACGTTGTGACTCTTCAAAGACACGATAAAGTCAAGGCGACGTTTCTTACCACTGACTTCGGTAGACTTATCGGCACTAAGAAGATTCCAGTTACTCTTCACCATTTGGAAAAATTCGCTTTCCAAGTCGCCCTCATTGAAGTATCCTAACAAGAATGCAGGTTTATTATAGGCAGACAGTTTCGTTTCTAACGTTTGAAGGGCCTCTATACGCTTTGCCATATCCGTATCGAAGTTGGTACTGGCTACTACAAACTTTTCATATTCCACTACCATGGCTGCACGCATCTCGCTCTTTCCCGCCATTTGGTATCTGTCTACACTTACAGGTTCTTCTTTTGTCAGTATACCAACACCGAATTCACCGCCTTTATAATCAATGGCTTTAGCAAAGTAATCATGCATATTTGCTTTCTGTGCCAGTACGTTCAACTGGTCGATACCTTCCGAACGTTCCGTCTCCTTATCCAGTCCCTGCAAGCAGACAATATCCGCATTCATTTTGGCGATAATACGTCCTGTCCGGTCGTAATCAATCACGCCATCTGTACCTTTACAATAGGTCAGGAAATAGTTACCTATGCGCAGGTCACCTTCTGCCTTCGGATATTCTTCAAGTCCGGTCGGCTTCTTAAAATCACAATAAAGTGGATAATGGTCGGAAGTTATTGCTACGTTGACACCATCCAGGTTGTATATTACATTCGATTTTACCACAGTGGTAGGTGGAGTTTTCAAAGTAACGACAAAATCAATCCGTTTGGTAGCCTGTCCGGTAGGAAAAGTGTTTTCTGTAGAACTGACAACCTCCCATTCTTTCTTCAGTTCCGTAAAGAATGTGCCATTCATCAAGTCCTCGTTAAAGTCACCAGCCATATAAACCACTTTATTATATGTTTTGGCAAGGTCTGTGAGCTGTTTTGCAGATTCAACTCTATTATTCTCTTCCAAAGCCAAGTGGGTGGAGATAACTACATAGTTCTCAAATTCGGCTATGGCAGCAGAACGGAGTTCGGCACCGGGAAGGGGATAAGTCTTCGTGCTGATCGGCGTCCCTTTGAACAAAAGGCCATTACCGTATTCACCACCCTGGTAAGCGATTGACTTACTAAAATAGTGATTCATGCCTGTTTTATCCGCCAAGGTTTTCAGTTGGTCGACTTTATTACTGCGGGTAGTCATGTAGTCCACTTCCTGCAGGCAAACGACATCGGGTTCCATTCCGTTGATAACAGCGGCTGTCCTGTCATAATTAATCACGTCATCGTTACCGGCACAATGCCTTATATTAAAGGTCAACACTCTAAGGTTCCCCTCCCCTTTCGGATAAGTATAGGAAACTTCCTGTTTACCGTAAGGTATCATATTATCGAATTTAGAGTTGTCCATGTCGTCGGCACAGGACAAGTTGGCAAACACGGTTGCCAAAAGACATATATAAGAAATCATATTTTTCATAAGAATTTATATTTCTGAATCTAATTAATTAAAGTTCAATCCGTCATTCCAACCGGGATTCTGTGTTATCACACCATTGGACAAAGTACGTTCGCTGATAGGAACAGGGTACAAATAATCTCTGTCTTCATTCCATTTCTTGGTAATCAGACTATGACAGATGATATAACCACTTTCGCCATTCGACAAGCGAATCTGCTCGCCGATCTCTAAATATAAAGGTACATTTCCGGCAGGTTTTGTTCCTACGTAGAAACAGACATCATCCGTACCGTCTTTATCTAAATCGTAAGTTCCGGGCCCGGGAACATAGATTCCCAGCAGATCGTTCTCAAATAGTTTACCTTCTTTCCAACGCATGATGTCGTAATAACGGAAACCCTCCATTGCCAGTTCGATGGTTCGTTCGCGACGGATTTCAAGGATTACTCCCTGATTGGCTCCTTTCACATTCGGATAACCTGTGGCGGCACTCATCAAATACGGGTCGGGTTTTGAATTTGCCAGTTCCATATCCAGGTTAGTCATTCCTACCCTGTCTCTAAGTAATTTAATAGATTTATTGATGTCGGCTTGCTTCAAAGTGCCTAGTTCGGCTTTTGCTTCTGCAAAATTCAGATACACCTCTGCCGTGCGGAACAGGGGAATATCGTTGCACGATTTATTATATTCATCGTAGTTAGCCGTCATCGAATATTTTATCAGGTGATATCCGGTCATGGTATAAGCCAGGTTCGGGGCTTCTTTCTTTGTACTTCCGATTCTCGTATATCCAGGGGTACGGATGGTTTGTGCCAGTCGCGGATCCCGATTCTGACATTCCTGATCGAATGTCATCGTTTCATAACCGGCTTTATCCGTGAAACGGCTTCCGTCCGCCATCAGATAAGAATTCACAATCTTCTTGTTCATTCCCGGACGTCCCATTGTGGTGGAGTTCTCATAATTCTGCACATTATGAAGCACAGAAAGAGAAGCTTCATAGTCACGCCCGAAAATCACTTCATCCGCTTGTAGATTTATGGAAGCGAATAAATCCCTGTAAGGTGTGCTGCCCGATTTATAGAGTGTATATCCGCTTTCGTTCATAAAGGTTTCAGAAGCCGAGACACAAGCATTCAGGTATTTTTCACAATCCTCCAGTCCATGATATTTGCGGAAAGTACCCTCAAACAGGCAGACACGGGATTTCAGTGCCAATGCCGTCCACCGGGTCAGTACATACGCATTCTTCGTTTTCGGAAGATTGGCTATCGCAAAATCCAGGTCCTCCAGCATTTTCTGCATGACAAATTCACGTGAGTCCCGGGCTTTATACAATTCGGGATCATCCGAGTCGAGTGCTTTGTCATACCAGGGAATATCGCCATATCTCTTCACCTTCTCAAAGTAGAAATAAGCTCTGAAAAAACGGGCAACACCATCGTAACGGTTACGGGCATTCACTTCCGTGCAGTTATGGGAATACTGCAGATAGAAATTAATATCGCGAAGTGCCGTAAAATTCCAACCGTTTCCTTCATCGGGTATGATGCGCTGTCCGGACATTTCGAGCATCAAGTCGGACTTGACAATCAAATCGGACGACTCGGAATAAATATCGACAGCGGACGGAACCAGATTGTTATAAAACTGATTCGTAAATAATCGCAACTCATCTTCAGTCTTGAAATATACATCCGGATACAGGCGGTCTTTGGGTGTCTTATCCAACCAATCGTCGCAAGACACGAAAGATATCGCCAACGCGAACAACCAAGATACTATATAAACAGGTTTCATAATTCAAATATTAGTTAGTTTAAAAAGTTACGTTCACTCCAAAAGAATAGGTCTTTGACCAGGGATACAACTTTGCGTTACCATTTGCCGATTGGATGGAATTTTCTGCCGATGCTTGTTCCGGATCAATGTAGTCGCTCTTTAGCGGAGAGAAGGTAAACAGATTCTCACCACTGAAATAGATATGCAGGCGTTCTATCTTTACCTTCTTCGTCCATACGGCGGGAATCGTATAGCCTACTGTGATATTCTTCACTCTGCAATAAGCCAGATTCTGCAAATAACGGTCGTTCACCACTCCCAAAGAACGGTTATTGCCGAGGGCAAGATACCCTATCGGACGTGGGAAATAAGCATCGGGATTTTCCGGGCTCCATACCTGGCTCAAGAAATCGCGTGGAATGAACGATGAATACGGACGAGCGTATGGTCCCCAAAAGAATACAGAATTAGTACCCGGATACCAGTCTTGATGTCCTACTCCCTGAAGATAGATGGAGAAGTCGAATCCATACCAGTCGAATCCACCTTGAATACTGTATGTATAGCGCGGCAATGAGTTTCCGATTATTTTACGGTCGCCCGGATCATCTGCCGTGTTCGAGCCGGAAGATATTGTATGGTCGCCGTCTAAATCAACAAATTTCATATCACCGGCGTGAAGTCCCGGATTCACCTGCGCTGTATTGATAACGAAGTTGACTGCTGTTTGGTCGACGTTATAGTTTGCCGCTTCTTCGTCTGTTCTGAAAAGTCCGTCTACTACATATCCCCAGATATCTCCCAATTTCTGACCTACATAATAATCACTCAATATCTTGGAAGGATTATCGAATTTGGTTATTTCCGATGTATTATCTGCCAAGCCTACAGACAGGTTATAACGGAAAGGTTTGTTTGCCAGTTTGAAAGCATCATTCCAGGTCAGCATCAATTCCCAGCCTTTGGTACGCAAGTTGGCTGCATTTTGCTTGGGCTCGTTGGCTCCATAAGCACCGGGAAGCTTTTTGCCGGAAGTTTGCATACCTTTAGTATCACGAACATAGGCATCGGCAGTCAGGTTCAGACGGTTGTTCAGGAATCCGAGATCGAGTCCTACGTTCCAAGTCGAAACGGTTTCCCAGGTCAGGTCGGCGGAATTCGGGTCGGAGACACTTGCATAAGAGCCTTTCTTCTGATCGCCAAAGATATAATTCATTGTACCGTTGGTATTAATGGTTTGGATATAATCGTAGTATCCTACCTGCTGATTTCCCAACGAACCGTATGACAGACGCAATTTCACATTATCAATATTCTTCTTTAAATTCCCGAAAAACGGTTCTTCACTGATTCTCCATCCTACGGAAGCCGAGGGGAAGAAACCGAAACGGTGTCCGCTTCTGAAACGTGAACTTCCGTCATAGCGTCCACTCGTCTCAAATAGGTAACGACCTCCTTTATAGGAGTAATTAAGACGATAAAATGCTCCCAAAAGCGCATATTCATTTTGTCCGCCGGACATAGTCATCGCATCTCCGACTGCCAGATTTAAGTCATTCAAGTCATCGGAGAGCAAGCCCTGGCGGGAGACTTTGATATCTTTCAGGCGCTTGGTTTCATAATTGTAACCTGCCATGATTTTTATCTGATGGTCGGCAATATCCAGCATATAATCACCATAAACATTGAAAGCCTGATACCAATGATTGGTCTGCGTTTCTTTCAACTGATTCACACCGCTTCCGGTAGTCAGATAGGATATCTCACCCGGATACTTAGAATATGGTACATTTACTGTTCTGTTCATGGTCTGATAGTTATAGTGCAGGTAGCTGTAATTTGCACGGACATTCAGGTTCTTCATTACATTGAAACTTGCTTCGAAAGTCGTGGAAAACTCATACCGCTGGTCTTCATTCTTATGTTTTCCATAAGCAAGGATAGCTCCCATGCCATCCAAAACAGCAGAATTGCTCAACGAAGTCAGATACACCGCACTGCCATCCGGATTAATGGGTACAAAGCTCGCCAGTGCATGATTCACCGCAGTATTGAAGTTGTTATTAATACCCGATAATCCCGGATAAGAGTAACTATTATAATGGTACTTCGTGTTATTGCTGATTGTCAGTCGTGGAGTGATCTTTGCCGAGATTTTACTTCTGAAATTATACACCTTGTATTTATCAGGATTCTGTCTGAAGATACCCGTTTGGTCAACTGTATTTCCTGATAAATAATAGTTCAACTTTTCATTTCCTCCACTGACACTGATATTGTGCTCCCACATCGGTCTGTTTTTACGATAAAGATAATTATACCAGTCGAAGTTACCGTAATAGACGTATGTATCTCTTCCGTCACGTTGGTCGGTAACTACCCAGGGACGTTCGGGATTCTCCGTTTTATCATTCCGGCGCAACCAAAGCTGGCGGTAGTCTTCTTCCGTATAGTTGGTATAAGGCTTTCCGTTATAATTGGTATAAAACAAGTCGTTGATGCCTGCCGAATAATATCCCCTGGTTTCAAAATCAGTAGAAGTCGTCTGATTACTCCATGAATATCTTCCATCATACGAAACGGTAGTCTTGCGGGCGGAGCCTTCCTTGGTAGTCACGAGGATAACACCATAAGAAGCACGAGCCCCGTAAATAGCGGCCGAAGATGCATCTTTTAATACGGAAATGGAAGCGATGTCATTCGGATTCAAGCGGTCGATATCCCCTTCTATTCCGTCAATCAGCACTAATGGCGATGCATTGCCACTGATAGAATTCACACCACGGATATTGATAGTTGCCGAAGCTCCCGGATACCCAGACCCAAAAGTTACATTCATATTGGGCACAGTCCCTTGCAACATCTGTGAGGCTCTCGGCACGGGTCTGTCTTCCATCGCTTTACTGTCTACTACTGCAACAGCTCCCGTCAGGTTTATTTTCTTTTGAGTACCATAGCCTACCACCACCACTTCTTCCAGCGTAGCCGTATCCTCCCGGAGTATTACTCTCGAAGATTTCTGCAAGTCGGAGACTTTAATTTCTTTCTTCTCAAATCCAATATAGGACACAACGACTAGGGCATTGGCCGGAACCGAGGATAATGTAAATTCACCATCCAAATTCGTGATCGTTCCCATAGACTGTCCCATCACCTGTACACTGGCACCGATTACCGGGTCACCGTTCACATCGACCACTTTCCCCGTAACCCGATGTAAAGGCTGCGATGGGACGGCAGTAGTATTACGTTCTGTTTTCTTTGTGATGATAATCATCCGGTTTTGTAGTTTATACTCTACATCCTTATCCAAAACAGTAGCAAGCACATTATTAACAGTTGCCTGCTGAAAGGAAGCCGTTATCTTCTTGTTTTCATTAACCTCGTCCGTTTTATAGATAATGGAGTACTTCGTCTGCCGCTCAACTTCTTTCAATACCGCCTTCAGCGGCTCATTTTTAAAGACCTTTGTAACTGTCTGCGCCCGTAGTGACTGGACGCCCAAACACAACAGAATCAGGAGAAACAGTCTAAAAAATGAGTTTCTTCGGTCATTCATAATTTTATCAATTAAGTTGTTACAATTTAAAGTGATTTATATTTAAGGATATATATATTCGATTGTAGTATTTCTCTGAATCGCTTCTATAAGATAAAACAACTCATCATTCATCTGCCCAACCCCTATAAAAGCAAAAAAGCAGATTATTTCTGCTTTTTTGTATCGACTGGCTTTATTTATTCAGACCACTGGAATATCGGATAACCGTTCGTTCCTTTTTTCCAAAGATTCGGATTCCAGGCTACGATGATATTCCCCAGTTCTTCCGCTGACTTCGCCACTCCGTGAAAAGTTGTTCCCGTGGCTGATGATTCGTCTGATGCGGTAATCGTTTTTTCATTCACTTTGAGTACAATACTTTCGCAGGCGTAACAATTCTCATAACTGCCTAATGAAGCAGAGACCCCAACAATGCGTCCTACGGTTGACGAAGCATCCACTCCGGTCAAGTTACTCCATGCTGCGCTGTTCTTGATAGCAATGTCACAACTTTTGTCGATTTGTCCCAAAATACCGCCTACGCCTCCTTTAGTTGCACTGACTGCTCCGTATGCATAGCAGTTCTCAATAAATCCGCCGACACCTACTTTCCGTCCGGCAATACCGCCTGCTTTTCCGCCACTTGCCGCCTGATCGCTGACCGTTGCATTTGAATAACAGTTCTTTATATAACTTTCTTGCCCATCATAGCTATTTGCCAATACACCGGCTATTCCACCTGCCGCACCAGAACCGATTACTTCGCCGGTCGTATAGCAGTTCACAATTCTTCCTGTCTTATTTCCGTTACCTTTATCTTTAAGTCCGAGATAACCGGTAATAATTCCAATCCCCTGCCGAGCAGATGATACAGAAGCATTCACAAAGCCCACATTACGACAATCACCGCACAATACTCCGAAGAAACTTGGATAATCACCGGCAGAACATTTGAAGTTCTTAATGACATGGCTGTCTCCGTCAAAATCTATTTCATAAGGAAAATCACCGGAACCATTCAACGACTGCCAGTCATCAATGCCTGCCATATCAATATCAGCACCTAACTGGAAATAAACTTTCATTCCCGATTTCAACACACTACGCATATTTCTGATCTGCGTAGCATTCATTATCATATAAGGTTTGCTGTCCGTTCCGTTTCCTTTCTCGAACAAACCGCCGGCACCGTCTCCGTCACCATCACCATTTCCGTCATCCGTTTCCGTTTTTTCGAACGGAACACGAGTGTATGAGTCCAAAGGATTAGGGTCAGAACACGAGATTGCAACAGATGCCATCATCAACAGCATCCCAAATCTGCCTATTTGAGTAATATTCATACTTGATTTCTTTACAATTAAACATTGAGTTCTTATCTTATATATATATCCTTTTCCTTATATTCTACTTTGATAGGTATGATTTCTTTCAGTGCATCCATTACATCTACGATTGTCTCTTTATTACGCAACGAAACACGGAACTTCATATCGCCCAATTTCTCCGACTCTAACTGAATATGCACATCGTACTGACGTGAAAGCTTCTTCACCATCTCTCCTAACGTAATGTCATCATATTCAATCCTGTCTTCCGCCCACGCCATTGCCTGACGTGCATTTACCTTCTTTCCTTTCAACTGTCCTGTTGCCAAATCCAGAGAAATAGATTCTCCCGGAGACATCCGTATCTGATCTTCTTTATAATTCAACTCTACCGCTCCTTCCAGCAAGGTGGTTGTTATATACGAATCGTCCGAATAGGCAGATACATTAAATTTCGTACCTTTCACCACCACATCATATTCATGCGTCTTTACCGTAAATTGCTTTCCATTCTGTTTAGTCACCTCAAAATACCCCTCTCCTTCCAGCTCCACCACCCGGTCGGCTGTATTAAAATGATTCGAATATCTTAATACGGAACCTGCATTCAGCCATACAACCGTACCATCCGAAAGCTGTATCTTACTTTTATCCCCCAACGGAGCTTCGCAAACAAAGAAAGTCTTTGGCGTAAACAAGTAAATAGCCTGTTGAATACCCAACGTAGTACCGACAATCAATGCTATAACGGCAGCAATACGGGCTATCTTCCATATACCAAGTTTCGACTTTTTCAATAACGGAACAATCGCTTCCTGCGTATACATCTTATGCTTCAAAGCTTCCCATTCGGCATCTGTCTCCGAATCGGTATTCCGGTGATTCATCCATTCTCTCTCCCATTGACGGAACCTGCCATAGCCACCTTCCACCTGTTCGATATATTCGAACAGATTCTTTTCGTCAGCTCTTGATATGCGTCCTTCAAAATACTGAATAGCCAATTCACGGATATTTTCTTCTTGCTTCATGATATTCACTTTCTATAAGATGTAACAACCCATATTTCTTTTACCCAACCTCTGAAACAAAAAAAGCAGAAAAAACTTTCCTGCTTCTTATTCTTTATATAACCGAAGAGTGCATTGATTATTTCTGCTCCATCATCAGCCATGCCAATATCACTATATACAGATCCACCGGATAGCGTTCGCTAAAATGCCGGGAGAAATATTCCAAAGCCCTTGCTATATGCTTTTCGACTGCTGTGGTAGATATTTGTAGTTTTTCTGCGATTTCCCTGTTCTTCAATCCCCTGAAACGGCTTAACAAAAAAATCTCACGCGACCTGTCCGGCAACTGATTAAGCACAAGGGCAATCTGCTCCTGCAATTCTTTGTATAATAATTTATGTTCTGCATCCTGCATAAAGTCTGCATAGTAGAGTCTTTCTTCCCCATCCACCTTTGCCAGGTACTCCACCCGGTACTTTTCAACAATCGAGCGATGCTTCAGATAATTTAGACATCCATTGCGGACCATAGAAAAAAGAAGAGAAGTAAGTGAGAAGGCAGATAACATTTCGCGACGTTCCCAAAATCGTAAGAAACACTCTTGAATAATATCACGAACCGTTTCTTCATCTTCTATAAAACGAATAGCATACCCTCGCAAACGAGGATAATAACTCTTGAACAGAAACTCAAAAGCTGCATTATTGCCTCTTTTCAGCTCTCCCAATAATTGTTTATCATCCATGAAATCTACCATAGTTTAGAAATTTATGCGCAAAGGTACGGGTCAACAGTTAACAAAGTGATGACAATATTATGAATATTTTTTCAATAAATCAAATTTGAGGTACTTTTTTATAAAACGCCAAAAAGGAAGTTTTCAATAATAGGATACAAAAAAAGGGTCAGTTACTGACCCTTTTTTCTATTAATTCATGGTTTCCCACTTATTGCATATACAATCTGTCAATAAGAAAGTTTTCCTTATTCTTCATCCATTAGGATTTCCAGAATCTGACAAGCAGCTTTCGCTACCGGAGTACCCGGACCGAAGATAGCAGCTACACCTGCCTTATACAAGAAATCGTAATCTTGTGCAGGAATAACACCACCGGCAATCACTACAATGTCTTCGCGACCCAGTTTCTTCAGTTCTTCAATAATTTGCGGAACCAATGTCTTATGTCCGGCAGCCAGTGAAGAAACACCTACTACATGAACGTCGTTTTCAACAGCCTCGCGAGCAGCTTCCGCCGGAGTCTGGAACAACGGTCCCATATCCACATCGAAGCCACAGTCAGCATAACCGGTTGCTACGACTTTAGCACCACGGTCGTGACCGTCCTGTCCCATCTTTGCAACCATGATACGAGGTTGACGTCCCTCTTTCTTCGCGAACTTCTCGGCCAGTTCACAAGCACGTTTGAAGTCGCTATCGTTTTTACTTTCTGATGAATACACGCCTGATATCGTTCTAATTATTGCTTTATAACGTCCTACTATCTGTTCACAAGCATAAGAAATCTCACCCAATGTTGCGCGAACACGAGCTGCTTCCACAGCCAATTCCAACAAATTACCCTTGCCAGTCTTCACACATTCGGTAATTGCTACCAATGCTTTGTCCACTTCAGCCTGGTTACGTCCATCTTTCAAACGTTTCAGGTTTTCGATCTGTTCAAGACGGACTGCAGTATTATCAATTTCAAGAATATCAATCGGAGCTTCTTTTTCCAAACGATACTTGTTCACACCGACAATTGTCTGCTGACCACTGTCGATACGAGCCTGTGTACGTGCAGCAGCTTCTTCGATACGCATCTTTGGAATACCTGTTTCGATAGCTTTCGCCATACCACCCAGTTTTTCAATTTCCTGAATATGCTCCCAAGCCTTGTGTGCCAGTTCGTTCGTCAGAGATTCTACATAGTAAGAACCACCCCATGGGTCAACGTTCTTGCAGATGTAAGTTTCTTCCTGAATGTAAATCTGTGTATTACGGGCAATACGTGCGGAAAAATCTGTTGGAAGAGCAATAGCCTCATCCAATGCATTGGTATGCAAAGATTGAGTATGCCCCAAAGCTGCAGCCATAGCCTCAATACAGGTACGTCCTACGTTATTGAACGGATCCTGTTCGGTCAGTGACCAGCCTGAAGTCTGCGAGTGAGTACGCAACGCCAGTGATTTCGGGTTCTTCGGATTGAATTGTTTCACAATCTTTGCCCACAACATACGTGCAGCACGCATCTTGGCTATTTCCATAAAGTGATTGGTTCCAATCGCCCAGAAGAAAGACAGACGCGGTGCAAATGCATCAATATCAATGCCTGCTGCCGTTCCTGCACGAAGATATTCCAAACCATCGGCCAATGTATAAGCTAACTCGATATCCGCGGTTGCGCCTGCTTCCTGCATGTGATAACCGGAGATAGAGATAGAGTTGAACTTAGGCATCTTCTGCGAAGTGTATTCGAAAATATCTGAAATAATCTTCATAGAGAATGCAGGCGGATAAATATAAGTATTACGCACCATGAATTCTTTCAGAATATCATTCTGGATAGTACCGGCCATTTCTTCGAGTTTAGCACCTTGTTCCAGACCGGCATTGATATAGAATGCCATAATCGGAAGTACAGCTCCATTCATTGTCATAGACACAGACATCTTGTTCAATGGGATACCATCGAACAGCACTTTCATATTTTCCAATGAACAGATAGATACACCGGCTTTACCTACGTCACCTACTACACGTTCGTGATCGGGGTCATAACCGCGGTGAGTAGCTAAGTCGAATGCCACTGACAAACCTTTCTGACCGGCAGCCAAATTACGGCGATAAAATGCATTTGATTCTTCGGCGGTAGAAAATCCGGCATACTGGCGGATGGTCCAGGGACGAAGAGTGTACATTACTGAATACGGACCGCGCAGATAAGGAGGAAGTCCGGCAGCATAGCCAAGGTGTTCCATTCCTTCGAGGTCTTCTTTTGTATAAACAGGCTTCACTTCAATGTGTTCCGGTGTTTTCCAGTCAGCGGAGATACCGTTAGCCTTTTGCCATTCAGCACCATTAGTCGGCTGAAATGCGGCATATATATCGATGTTTTTAAAATCTTTTCTCATCTTACTTCAATAGTTTAGCGTTAAACTCTTTCAAGGTATCCAATACATTGACACGAACATGGATGAAGTTTTCGATACCTGCAGCTTTCAGGTCGTCCATACAAGCCGGAGCACCGGCAACGATAAACATAGCACGACCATTCAGTGCTTTGAAAGCAGGAATTGCATATTCAGCATATTCATCATCGCTGGAACAGATAACAACAATATCAGCTTTTGCAGCCATAGCTGCCTCTACTCCTGCTTCTACTGTCTCAAATCCCAGATTATCAATTACTTCATAACCGGCACAAGCCAGGAAGTTACAAGAATATTGAGCACGTGCCTGACGCATGGCCAGATTACCAATGGTTAACATGAACGCTTTCGGACGTTTGCCTGATGCTTCTGTTTCGAGACGCAATGCTTCAAACTGACTGGCAGCACGATCGAACACCAGAGTATCCACCTCTTTTTCGCAAGTGTGAGAGTCACCTCCGCAACAACACTTACCTTCAACAGGTTGCTTATTGCCAGCCTTTTCATTGAAGTTCGGGAATTGGTTGGTACCCAACAGCACTTCACGACGCTGTGCAACTGCTTTATGACGAGCTTTGTTGCTCTCATTCACAGCAGCCTGAACAGTTCCTGCTTTCAATGCCGCATAGAAGCCACCTGCTTCTTCTACAGCAAGGAAGAGTTCCCAAGCCTGTTTTGCAATAGCCACAGTCAGATTCTCGATATAATAAGAACCGGCAGCAGGGTCGATCACTTTATCAAAATGAGATTCTTCTTTCAGCAGCAGTTGTTGGTTACGAGCCAGGCGTTCTGAGAACTCGTCCGGAGTCTCATAAGTCTTATCAAACGGAGTTACCGTCATAGAGTCTACGCCTCCTAATGCAGCACTCATGGCTTCAGTCTGTGTACGAAGCAGATTTACATGTGCATCAAACAAAGTAAGATTGAAAGTAGAAGTTTCGGCATGAACCGCCATTTTTGCTGCGCAACGACATTCTCCGTTAGGACCTTTATTCTCGCAATCACGCACACATTCGGGATTGTAAGAAGCTACAATATTTGCCCAAAGCAAACGTGCCGCACGGAATTTCGCTATTTCAAGGAAATAATTGGAACTGATACCAAAATTAAATTTGATTTTCTTGGCTACTATGGCAGCAGGAATACCGGCATCAGTCAATTGACCCATATATTCATTTCCCCAAGCCAGAGCATAGCCCAGTTCCTGAGAAATATAAGCGCCTGCATTATTCAATGATAAAGCGTTTACATTCAGCACACGATAGAAAGGAAGCGGCTGAATGGCTTCAATCAAAGATTTGGCTGTCTGTACCATATCACCTTTCTCCTTGCCACGAGTCAGCATCTTGTTGAAGAAATCATAGTTGATAGAACCTTTCAGTTTCTTCACATCATAATCTTTCTTCTGGAAATAAGCTACCAGCAGATTAGCCAACTCAACCACATGCCCCTGACAGGTTGAGAAATTCAGTTCAACACACTCTGCCTGAATATCACTTAACAGTGTTTCAATATATTCCGCATTAAGTTCTTTTGCTTTCACATGGAAAGAAAGTGAGTCAACACCCTTATTTAGGATATCCAGTGCTTTCGCATTGGCTTCTTTCGGACATTCTACTCTAATTTCCTGACGAACCAACCATGCATTGTTGTCTTTTTTAGTTCCTCTTAAATAAGGGAACTCTCCAGGAAGTGCATCAGTAGTTTTTAAATCCTCCAGATCTTCCATCCGGTAAAAAGGTTTCACTTTAAACCCTTCGTTTGTTTTCCAAACGAGCTTCTTCTCAAAATCAGCACCTTTTAAATCGGCTGTAACCTTCTCCATCCATTGTTCGGTGGAGGCAGGAGAAAAGTCTGAGAAGAGTTTTTCTTTTTTGTCTGCCATAGTTTATTTAAAATTAAAACAAGATTAATATTGTCTTTATTTTTATCTATCTCTTTCTAAATGTCAGTCGTTCGACCTGCAAATATAACCAATAAGTTAAAACGAATCTCTTTTTTAGGGAAAATTCGCACAGGACGCCCCGATTCGTCAAGTGCATACAATCTGCATAGAAATTCTTCATTTTTAGTTCTTCTTTTATTTGATTAGCTCCAATGTTATGAGTAATTTTGCACTCGTTTTTAGAAAAACATTATAAAAACTGCTATATTATGGATTGGTTACAAAGTTTATTATGGGACCCCAGCTCCGTAGCTCACATCGTGCTCCTCTACGCATTTGTAGTGGCTGCCGGCGTGTATCTTGGTAAGATAAAGATATTCGGAGTTTCTTTGGGCGTCACATTTGTTTTGTTTGCCGGCATCCTAATGGGACATTTCGGCTTCACAGCCGATACACACATCCTACATTTCATCCGTGAATTCGGATTGATCTTGTTCGTATTCTGTATCGGTCTTCAGGTGGGGCCATCTTTCTTCTCCTCTTTCAAAAAAGGAGGAATGACATTAAACCTGTTGGCTGTAGGCATCGTAGTGTTAAATATTGCTGTCGCACTGGGGCTTTATTACCTCTGGAACGGCCGGGTAGAACTGCCGATGATGGTAGGTATCCTTTACGGAGCAGTGACAAATACTCCGGGACTTGGTGCTGCCAATGAGGCTCTGAATCAGTTGCATTATACCGGTCCGCAGATTGCTCTCGGTTATGCATGTGCTTATCCCCTCGGTGTGGTAGGTATCATTGGTTCTATCATTGCCATCCGTTACATCTTCCGTGTCAATATGGCGAAAGAAGAAGAAAGCCTGAAAATCCAAAGTGGAGATTCACACCACAAACCTCACATGATGAGCCTGGAAGTTCGCAATGAATCAATTAGTGGAAAAACGCTGATTGAAATCAAGAATTTCCTGGGCCGTAAGTTCGTTTGCTCCCGAATTCGCCATGATGGTCATGTAAGTATTCCCGACCATGAAACAGTGTTTAATATAGGCGACCAGTTATTTATCGTCTGCTCGGAAGAAGACGCTCCTGCAATTGTAGTATTTATCGGAAAAGAAGTGGAGCTCGACTGGGAAAAACAAGACCTCCCAATGGTTTCCCGTCGTATTCTGGTTACCAAACCGGAAATCAATGGTAAAACATTAGGTTCTATGCACTTCCGTAGTATGTATGGGGTCAATGTCACTCGTATCAACCGTTCCGGTATGGACCTGTTTGCCGATCCGAATCTGATACTTCAGGTAGGTGACCGCGTTATGGTGGTAGGACAGCAAGATGCAGTGGAACGTGTTGCCGGTGTACTGGGTAATCAGTTGAAACGCTTGGATACTCCGAACATTGTTACGATCTTCGTTGGTATCTTCTTAGGTATCCTTCTGGGTAGTCTTCCGATTGCATTCCCGGGTATGCCGACTCCTTTAAAATTAGGTTTGGCAGGCGGACCGCTGGTAGTGGCTATTCTTATCGGCCGTTTCGGTCATAAGCTGCATTTAGTGACTTATACAACCATGAGTGCCAACCTGATGCTTCGTGAAATCGGTATCGTTCTCTTCCTTGCCAGTGTCGGTATAGATGCCGGTGCCAATTTCGTGCAAACGGTAGTCGAGGGAGACGGATTACTATACGTAGGTTCCGGTTTCCTTATCACCGTTATCCCGCTACTTATCATCGGCACCATCGCAAGATTATATTATAAGGTAAACTACTTCACCCTGATGGGATTGATAGCCGGTAGTAATACCGACCCACCGGCATTGGCTTATGCCAATCAAACAACCTCCGGAGATGCTCCGGCAGTGGGATACTCTACAGTTTATCCGTTATCAATGTTCCTCCGTATTCTAACGGGACAGATGATATTATTAGCAATGATGTAAATCAAGTTTAGCATATAAACAATAAAGCCGGCTATATCCAAATGGAATATGCCGGCTTTATTTATTTTTTCAATCTGCTTTTCTATCCTGTCATACAAGCTGCAGTTTCTTTACTACAAATTCTTCAATGAACCGCACTGTCTCTTCAATTCCCAAAGAAGAAGAATCAATGCACAAATGATAAGTAGCTGCTGCTCCCCATGTTTTATAGCTATAATAATTATAGTATTCCGAACGTCTCTTATCCGCTTTTTCGATCATTTCTTCTGCAGCTTCCGCATCAATATGATGCATGCCACACAACCGCGCTATGCGATCTTCTTTAGAGGCTGAAATAAAAACATTAGCGCAACGAGGATGCTCTCTCAGAATATAATCTGCGCAACGTCCTACAAAGACACAAGATCTTTCTGCTGCCAGATGACGGATCACATCACTCTGTACTTTGAACAAAGCATCATTGCTCAAGCAGTTGTTACATGGCATAGCTCCCTCACTGATAAAAGGGAAACGCATACCGAACAGTCCGCCAATAATACCCTGCGAGGCTTTTTCATCAGCCTTTTCAAAAAACTCCTTACACAATCCACTTTCCTCCGAAGCCAGATTAATCAGTTCCTTGTCGTAGAAGTTGATTCCCAAACGGGCTGCCAACTTCTCTCCTATTTCTTTTCCGCCGCTACCTAACTGACGGCCGATATTGATAACATAATTACCGCTCATAGTACATTTTGTTTTATGGTTCTGTAGCAAACATACGACTTTTTTCTAAAAATCACATCATCAAACGAAAGTTATATTTGAAAGTGACTATGAAATATCCTTTTATTTCCTGGTTACGGAACTCATAAAAACCATCAGAAGAAGTCGTACGGCCGAAACTTTTCCTCTTTCCGAGAATATCCGCCCAATAAGCAGACAGTTCCGCTTCTTTCTTTTTCAAGAACCGCCAGCTGGCACTTGCATTCCACAACATCTGGTCATCTTCGCCTTTACGGATATTCGTACCATTACGGAAAGAATAAGCCCCGTCAGTCCGTAATTGCAAGCCAAAAGGAAGATCAACGTACCCCTCAAGACGAAAACTATAATTACGCGTATAGGTATCGTTATCATTGATAGAATTAAGCGAATACTGATAATTCCAGGAAGTAGAGAAATCAATACCTCCCCAGGTGGGCTGATAAGATACATTCGCGTCACACCCCAATCCGGTATCACGTGTCGTACTTTTCTTCGGTTCGAGGCTCTTGTCTTCATTAATCATACTGACACGATTGCTATGATTACCGTTCATATCCAACCGCAAGGAAAAATGTCCCAGGCGCTTCCACCAGTTGGCACTTCCATATACATTCCAGTTTCCGCTAATATTAATAGGAGATGTCTCACGTCCGCCGGTTTTTGCATCATATAGCACTACCTGCGTCACACTGTTCTGTTCCATCTGCCCGCCGATATTCGCAGATATACCTTTTTTTGAATGTTGAAAGCTCACACGGACACTATGAGAAAACATCTGTTTCAAATCCGGATTTCCCCGGGTGATATACAACGGATTACTGTTATCCGTCAGCGGCATTAAATCTGATAAGGAGGGTTGCCGGGTTCTACCGCTATAATTGAAAGTGATCCGGGCCTCTTTCTTTTTCCAATTCACCCATATCATAGGCTGAAAGTCGATAGTATGCATGGTAGTGTCCGCATAGAGCTTTCCCATTTTCCGTTCAATGGCACGTTTTTGCGGAGTCATCCCTAATGAGGCATTAAACATCCAGGTATCATCAGAGTAATTAAGCCCCACATCCAGATTATGGCCATTCGTACGACTATGACTCCGATTACTCAAACTATCCACATACCCTGCTTCATAGTCGGGAGGTAGTTCACCAAAGACTTCCGACTTCGTCAGAGAAGATAATTCATACGTATCACGATTATCACGCTCATAGTTAGTATCCCAGTTATATGCTACCCGGAAATGCATCTTCTTACCAATAGGCTGGGCAAAGGTAATCCCGACTCTCCATGAATTATTTTTTTGAGGCGACTTCAAATACTGGTTACGAAAAAGCACCGAATCATTTCCCAATTTATCTTCAAGACGGAAATAAGTAGTTTTAGAAAGCGAAAAACTTTCATTATCTCCCCACGAATCCGAGTTCAGGATATTCAATGCCAGCGTTGTACCTTTTTCATTCAGACGTCTCATAATACTCATCATCCAGCTATAACGGTTCGACTGATTCTCCGAACGCGACCGGTTCTCACTACGATTCACTTTTATATCCCGGGGAATAGATTCAAAGTCATCAAACAAGCTCTCATGACTTATGCCGGGAGGAGCATCAAAAGATGCATTCTGGCTACTGTTTTCATTCCTATTAGGAGAGATTCCTAAATTACCGGTAAAATGTATACGTGTACGTTTATCTACTTCCCAGCTTCCCATGAAGTTAGAACTAATCGACCGCCCCTTAGAGTTACTTTCGTTAGTAGACGCAGAGTATTGATTACCTGCCGGCAAATACTGTTCCTGATAAATGGAAGAAAGATTTCCGTTCCGGTTCAAATTATAGTTCACACTTCCGGTCAGGGAGAATTTCTTACCGAATTTATGAGTCATATTCATTCCTACCGAATTGTTGATATTATCCTTGTACGTACTATTCTGGTATCTGTTGGTAGACTGTGCGATAAAAGAAAGATTATCTCCGTCTTTACTAAAATAATTCACTTGCCCCTCGAAATCCTTCTTCTGGTTATTCCCGTATCCTACCGTTGCATTTGTCAGCCAGGTTTTATTCAATTCATCCTTAGTCTGCAAGTCGAGTACATATTTCTTTTCTCCTGAACTAATTCCGGTGAACTCCTCTTCTTTCGATTTCTTATCATATACTTTCAACTTACTAATCAGGTCTGCCGGAAGATTTTCGAGTGCCGTCTTTTTATCTCCGGAGAAAAAAGCTTCGCCATTTACATTGATTTCACTGATGGGCTGTCCGTTGTATGTCAACGAATTATCTTTCTTATTATATACCAATCCGGGAACACGCTTCACTAAATCTTCCAGATAAGCTCCTTCACGAGTTTTAAAAGCGGCAGCGTTGATAACCGTAGTATCTCCCTCCATCACTACTTCCTGCAATTTTCCCGTTATCGTCACTTCACTAATCTGAATATCATCATCTTTCAATACCACTGTACCGATATTCACCGATACAGAGTCTTCCAGTGCCCGGTATACAGATTGCATTCCCATAAAAGAGACCTTCAACAGGTATTTCTTTTTCTTCTGCGGTTGATAATTAAGAATGAAACGCCCATTCTTATCACTTGTTATTCCCTTGATAAAGGCAGAATCGCTTTTCGCCAAAATAACAATGCTGGCAGATGGTAATACCCGCTTCTCATTACTGCCGGCTTCCACTGTCTGCACTCTTCCTCGCACAGTTCTCACTTGTTGAGCATACAGAGCAGTATGTCCCCAAAGTAGCAGCAAAAGCAATCCCACTAACTTACAAGCGTTCATATCTAATAGTAGTTAAGTCTGATATTTATGTTGATCTAATACAAATCGGGACAAAGTTAATAACTTTTACGTAAAACGGTTAATCCCAGAGTTATTTTTTATACCTTTGTCCATCCATTATTCAATCAGCAACTTAATGAAAAGGATTATACTAATCACAGGAGGACAACGATCCGGTAAAAGTTCGTTTGCGGAAAAAAGCGCATGAACTTACTACGTCACCGGTTTACTTGGCCACTGCCAAGATATGGGACGAAGAATTCAGAAAAAGGGTGGAACGCCATCAAAAGAACCGCGGTCCTGAATGGACAAATATAGAAGAAGAAAAAGAATTGAGCCGTCACAATGTAGCGGGCAGAGTCGTAGTGATAGATTGTGTAACTCTTTGGTGCACTAACTTCTTTATGGAGTTTGATTCTAACGTTGCCTCCTCATTGGAAGCCGTCAAAAAAGAATTCGACAAATTTACCCAGCAGGATGCCACTTTCATATTTGTAACTAATGAGATTGGCTGGGGGGGAGTTTCCGAGAACAAACTGCAACGTAAATTCACAGACTTGCAAGGTTGGACCAATCAATACATCACATCGCATGCCGACGATGTATATCTCATGGCAAGTGGTATTCCCGTAAAAATAAAATAAACATGAAAACGTTTCATATTCAAAAGCCGGATGAAGCTATTAAAGAAGCTCTGATCGACAAAATCAATAATCTGACCAAGCCTAAAGGATCGCTTGGAAGACTGGAAGAAATTGCTTTGCAAATCGGACTGATCCAACAATCCCTTTCTCCACGATTAACTCATCCTCAAAATATAATCTTTGCCGCAGATCATGGCATCGTAGAAGAAAAAGTCAGCCCATCTCCTAAAGAAGTAACCTGGCAACAAATCAGCAACTTTCTTCATGGGGGAGCAGGGATCAATTTCCTGTGCCGACAGCACGGTTTCACTCTTAAAATTGTAGACGCAGGAGTCGATTATGATTTACCTTATGAAAAAGGTATCATTAACATGAAAGTCGGAAGAGGAACACGCAATTTCCTTCATAAAGCAGCCATGACACCTGAAGAGATGGAACTTTGCCTGGAGCATGGTGCCCAATGTGTGGACACTTCTCACCAGGAAGGCTGCAATATCATTAGCTTCGGTGAAATGGGAATCGGAAATACTTCGTCCTCTTCTCTATGGATGACTTGCTTCACCGGAATCCCATTAGATCAATGTGTAGGTGCAGGAAGCGGACTCAATCACCAGGGAATAAACCACAAATACGAAGTTCTGAAAAGATCTCTCGAACAATATCCGGGAGAGCATTCCGCAGAAGAAATCCTCTGCCGTTTCGGAGGTTACGAAATGGTAATGGCCGTAGGAGCAATGCTCAAAGCTGCAGAACTGGGAATGGTTATTTTAATTGATGGATTTATAATGACCAATTGTATTCTTGCCGCTTCACGCCTTTATCCGGAAGTGATGAGCTACGCCATATTCGGTCATCAGGGAGACGAGAGCGGACATAAGCTATTATTGGATTATCTCGGAGCACGTCCCCTACTCAATCTCGGATTAAGACTTGGAGAAGGAAGCGGTTCCGTTTGTGCCTATCCCATTGTGGATTCCGCTGTGAAAATGCTGAATGAAATGGATTCATTTGCTCATGCTTCCATCACTAAATATTTCTAAAATGAACCAGATACTTGCCGCCCTCATATTCTTTACACGATTGCCTTTCTGGAAAATAAAAGAAGTTCCGCAGGAGTGTTTCAAACACGTTGTCAATTATTGGAGTTTCAGTGGCTGGCTGACCGGGGGAATGATGGCATTGATTTTCTGGGGAGCCAGTACTATTCTACCTCACGGAGTAGCCGTAATCCTGGCACTGACTTCACGTTTACTTATCACAGGAGCATTGCATGAGGATGGATTGGCCGATTTCTTCGATGGATTCGGAGGTGGAACGAACAGGGAAAGCACGTTACGCATCATGAAAGATTCCCATATCGGAAGCTATGGAGTTTTGGGATTAATCATCTATTATTTATTTGCTTACAATCTACTGGTCGCACTTCCCTTAGCAGTTACTCCTTTCTTATTACTAAGCGGAGATACCTGGAGTAAATTCATTTCTTCCAATATCATCAATTACCTGCCCTATGCACGTAAAGAAGAAGATAGCAAATCCGGAACAGTATATACAAGAATGAATTTTGGGGAGATCGTAATGTCTGCGATGGGTGGAATACTGCCTCTCCTATTACTTCCTCCAAGCTACTGGCCCGTATGTATATTTCCCATTCTGGTATTCTTCTTTATCTGCCGGATGATGAAACGACGTCTGAACGGATATACCGGAGATTGTTGCGGTGCATTATTTCTCCTAAGCGAAATGAGTTTCTGGCTGGGAGCAGTGATGTCTATCTATATAAAATAAGTAAACCTATGAATATTTATCTAATCAGACATACCTCTGTCGACGTTCCTAAAGGTCTTTGTTACGGTCAGTCAGACGTTCCTTTACGTCCTACATTTGAGGCAGAAGCAGCTGTAACCAAAGCTAAAATCGAATCCATTCACTTTGATATGGCTTACACCAGTCCTCTATCCAGATGCACCCGTCTGGCACAGTATTGCGGATTCGGAGATGCCATCCGTGACCCAAGAATACTGGAACTTAACTTCGGAGATTGGGAAATGCAGTATTTTCATAAAATCAAAGACCCGAATCTCCAATGCTGGTACGACGACTACTTGAATGTAAAAGCAACCAATGGAGAATCGTTTGCCGATCAATATAAACGGGTAGCCGCGTTTTTAGACGAAGTCAGACAAAAGGAGGGTGAAAATACAGTAGTATTCGCTCATGGCGGCGTATTGATTTGCGCACAGATTTATGCAAAGTTGATTCACCCGGAAGAAGCATTTCAGGCAGTACCTGCCTACGGAGGAGTTTTTCTATATCAAGAGTGCCCGTAAACAAACAGGTGTAGATATCTCTAATAAGTTTGCGATGTCTTTACCCTCACACCCTGTTTAATAATTACTTACTGGAGAATTTTCGGTTGACGGCAGTTCCACTTTATTTCATTACTTGGGACAAAGTGTTTCGCACCGAGAAACGAAATGTTTCAAGTAATGAAACGAAGTGTTTCACACCGAGAAACAAAATGTTTCGCTACTTGAAACTAAGTGTTTACCTATATGAACAAGCCATTATCTGCATAGATTCTGCAAATAACTACATACTTTCGATGGATTTACTATATCCTTATAAACTTCAGGTTTAACCTATCAACCAAATCAAGACGAGACAGGGTGAGAGTGCGAGGATAAAAAGCATCTCCAAATTTTTTCTGAATCTTTAAGGTGCAGAAATTCTCTGAAGTAATCAGCAGACCGATAAACTTAATCCATTCTGCCTGCCTAAGGGGAGGATACATAAATAGGAATGATTTCGGAGAAAATGCAATAAAAAAAGAAAGAATATCTCCAAAGATACTTATCTTTGCCCCGCAATGTCAATCTTCGGACACCGAAAATTATTTATTCATTTAAAAGATACACGAATAAAGATGAAATCTCCTATTTCAATCCTCACATGGCTATGTCTTCTTTTCCTGGCTAGTTGTATATCCAACAAGAAGACTTCTCTCGAGGCTTTCAAACAGGATGTCTATACACCTGAATATGCTACCGGATTCAAGATTCTGGGTGCGGACAATGCCGCCAGCACACTTATTCAGGTATCCAATCCATGGCAGGGAGCCAAGGACGTAAAAATGTCTTATTTCATTTCACGCAACGGTGAACAAGCACCTGCCGGATTCAACGGGCCTACCATCCCTGCCGGAGCGAAACGTATCGTATGTATGGCTTCTTCCTACATCGCCATGTTCGACGCTCTAGGTCAAGTGGACAAAATTGTCGGAGTATCGGGCATCGACTATGTATCCAATCCATATATTCTTGCACACAAAGATTCTATCAAGGACATGGGTCCCGAAATGAATTATGAATTATTATTGGGACTGAAACCGGATGTTGTCCTGTTATACGGTATCGGAGATGCGCAAACTGCCGTAACAGACAAACTGAAAGAACTGTATATACCTTATATGTATGTAGGAGAATATTTGGAGGAATCACCGCTTGGTAAAGCCGAATGGCTGGTAGCTCTTGCCGAATTAACAGACAGCAGGGAAAAAGGCATCGAAATATTCCGTGAAATCCCTAAACGTTATCAAGTTTTGAAAGCGCTCACCGAATCGGTAGAGCAACGTCCTACCGTTATGCTCAATACCCCGTGGAACGACAGTTGGGTGATGCCTTCCACACAAAGTTATATGGCACAATTGGTAACTGATGCAGGTGCGGATTACATCTACAAAGAAAACACTTCTAACAGTTCCACTCCCATCGGACTGGAAACAGCTTACAAACTGATACAAAAGGCCGACTACTGGATTAATGTAGGCATGGCTTCTACGTTGGATGAATTAAAGACGGTCAATCCTAAATTTGTAGACGCCAAAGCTGTACGCGAAAAAACTGTTTACAACAACAATTTACGAACAACACCGACAGGAGGTAATGACTACTGGGAATCTGCAGTGGTACGTCCCGACGTCGTATTGCGTGATCTGATTCATATCTTTCACCCCGAACTCGTATCCGATTCACTTTACTATTACAGACACCTGGAATGAAACAGCCTGATAAACGTACTCCCTTTTTATTCATTACACTGGGTATAGTTACCATACTGTTATTACTGATAGACATGGCAACGGGAGATACATATATTCCTATCACCAAGGTATGGGCTGTACTCACCGGAGGCGAATGTGACGAAATGACACGGAATATTCTCCTTTCTATCCGTTTCATACGGGTAGTGGTAGCGGCTTTGATAGGAATAGCACTCTCCGTTAGCGGTTTACAGATGCAAACAGTATTCCAGAATCCGTTGGCAGATCCTTACCTGCTGGGAGTAAGTTCCGGTGCAGGACTGGGCGTAGCTCTGTTCATACTAGGTGCTCCATTACTTGGATGGGCGGAGTTTCCAATTCTTCAGTCGCTGGGTATCGTAGGTTCGGGCTGGATAGGAACTGCCATAATCTTATTGGGAGTAGCCATTATCAGCCGGAAAGTAAAAAACATTCTCGGTGTATTGATTATGGGAGTTATGATAGGCTACGTAGCAGGTGCTATCATTCAGATACTCCAATACCTAAGTTCTGCCGAACAACTGAAAATGTTCACACTCTGGTCAATGGGATCTCTTAGCCACATCACAGTCACCCAACTGGGAATTATGATACCAATGTTATGTATCGGTTTACTAATTTCCGTAGCCTGTATCAAATCGCTGAACCTGTTACTGCTCGGTGAAAATTATGCACGAACGATGGGAATGAACATTAAACGTTCACGCATGTTCATCTTCGTTTCTACCGCACTGCTGACAGGAACGGTCACCGCTTTCTGTGGTCCGGTAGGATTTATCGGCCTGGCAGTACCGCATGTCACACGACTGCTATTCAACAATGCCGACCACCGGATACTGGTCCCCGGCACCATGCTGACAGGGCTTATCAGCATGCTTCTCTGCGACATCATCGCCAAGAAGTTCCTACTTCCGGTTAACTGCATCACCGCCTTACTAGGTGTTCCGGTTATTTTATGGGTAATTGCTAAAAACTTGCGTAGATTCAAATGATAGAACTTAAAGAACTGACATTAGGATATGGACAGCGCACGCTGTTGGAAACGGTAAATGCCCGAATCACAGGCGGACAACTCGTTGCCCTGTTAGGACGTAACGGAACGGGAAAGAGCACCCTGCTCCGTGCTATGATGGGGCTGGAAAAGCCTCAATCAGGAGAGATTACTCTGCAAGGAAAAAACATAGCATCATTGAAACCGGAAAAATTAGCCCGGAATATAAGCTTTGTCACCACCGATAAAGTACGTATCGCTAATCTCCGCTGTAAAGATGTAGTAGCCTTAGGGCGTGCTCCCTATACCAACTGGATCGGCCAACTGCAACCGGAAGACCAAAAGCGGGTGGATGACGCTATGCAGCTAGTCGGTATGTCCGGTTATGCAGAAAAGACAATGGATAAAATGTCCGATGGCGAATGTCAGCGAATCATGATTGCCCGTGCTCTTGCACAGGATACTCCCGTCATCCTGCTTGATGAACCGACCGCCTTCCTGGACTTACCTAACCGCTACGAGCTCTGTTTGCTTTTAAAGAAACTGGCACAGGAAGAAAAAAAATGTGTCTTATTCTCCACTCATGACCTCGACATCGCCTTATCGCTTTGCGACTCCATCATGCTCATAGATAATCCGCAGATGTACACGCTGCCTACTCCGGAAATGGTGGCCAGCGGACATATAGAAAGACTTTTCCGAAATGAATCCGTCACGTTTGATGTGCAGGAGATGAGAGTACGCATCAAATAAACAAACAGATATCCGACAAGAATCAGACTGTGTATAAAATAAATAGGTAGCATTCATTTGTGTTCCTATATAAATTCGCTATCTTTGCCCCGAATTGGTTTCAGATAGCCATATCAACTATCTGAATTAAAAGGGAATCGGGTGTAAATCCCGGACAGTCCCGCTGCTGTGAAACTCTATTCAACTTCTTGATATTTACTTTTACCACTGACCGGGTATAGATAGTCAAGGTCGGGAAGGAATCAGGAAGGGAGTCAGTCAGAAGACCTGCCATTCATACCTTTATAGCTGTTTTTACTCGTGGGATAGGAAAATGGCAAACTGTAAAAAATAATCGAGTAGTCATGACATCGGAAATGATTGAAGGAGGATAAATTCTCTCTAGCTAAAATATCAAAAGGACGGCATTAGACCGTCATGCTCAATGTGTGCGTATCCCCGCAGAAGTGATTTCTCCGGGGTTACTTTTAGCTAAACTAAATATCATCATATAATAATCACAATGGAAGTTCTAAGAAATTTATTTGAAGGTTACCCCAATCTTTGGGGCGGCGGAGTGGCACACTCCGTACTGATTCTGTCACTAACCATAGCGTTTGGAATCATCCTTGCAAAAATCAAAGTGCGGGGAGTATCTCTAGGAGTTACCTGGATACTCTTTGTCGGAATCGTATTCGGTCATTTCAACATGAATCTGGACGAACACCTGCTCCACTTTCTAAAAGAATTCGGATTGATTCTGTTTGTTTACTCAATTGGTTTGCAGGTAGGACCCGGCTTTTTTTCAGCATTCAAAAAGGGGGGCTTTACCCTGAATATGCTAGCTATGCTCGTAGTAGTATTAGGAGTAACCATTACTATTATCCTGCACTTCACCACCGGAACTCCGATTACCACAATGGTAGGTATTTTGTCCGGAGCCGTCACCAATACTCCGGGGCTGGGAGCCGCACAACAGGCCAACAGTGATTTGAATGGCATAGATGCTCCCGAAATTGCTTTAGGATATGCTGTCAGCTATCCGCTGGGTGTAGTAGGTATCATCCTTTCCCTGCTTGCTTTGAAATATCTCCTTCGCATCAATACTGCTCAAGAAGAAAAAGAAGCAGAAGTCGGTCTGGGACATCTCCAGGAACTTACCGTACGCCCTATCTCCATTGAAGTGAGAAACGAATCGGTAGATGGCATCAGGATTAAAGAACTCCGCCCGTTACTGAACCGTAAGTTTGTCATTTCCCGCATCAAACACCGCGAGGGTGGAGAAACCGAATTGGTCAATTCCGAAACAATTCTACATGTAGGGGATATCATATTAGTGATCTCTACCCCGATTGACGTGGAAGCAATTACTGTATTCTTCGGAAAGGAAATCAAAATGGAATGGGAACAACTGAACAAAGAGCTCATTTCACGCCGTATCCTGATTACTAAACCGGAATTGAACGGGAAAACGCTTTCACAACTCAAAATCAGAAATAACTTCGGAGCAAACATCACCCGCGTCAATCGTTCGGGAGTAGACTTGGTAGCCTCTCCACAATTACAGTTACAAATGGGAGACCGTGTCACCATTGTAGGTTCCGAACTGGCTGTTGCCCATGCAGAGAAAGTACTTGGCAACTCCATGAAACGCTTAAATCATCCGAACCTGATTCCTATCTTTATAGGTATCGCTTTAGGATGTATTCTGGGAAGTCTTCCTTTCGCATTTCCCGGAATTCCGCAACCTGTGAAACTAGGATTGGCAGGCGGTCCGCTCATCGTTTCTATCCTGATTAGCCGTTTCGGTCCGAAATACAAGCTGATTACTTATACCACCATGAGTGCCAACCTGATGCTTCGTGAAATCGGTATTTCCATCTTCCTCGCTTGCGTAGGTTTAGGAGCAGGCGAAGGCTTTGTAGACACAGTCATTCATGGCGGAGGATATATATGGGTAGGCTACGGAGTAATCATAACCATCCTGCCACTTCTGATTACGGGATTGATAGGACGGTATTATTGCAAGCTGAATTATTTCACGCTTATCGGAGTTCTGGCTGGTTCTACCACCAATCCGCCGGCATTGGCTTACTCCAATGACCTGACCTCCTGTGATGCGCCTGCCGTCGGCTACGCTACGGTGTATCCGCTCACCATGTTTCTGCGAGTATTGACGGCACAAATATTGATTCTGTCGTTGGGATAACATATTAATATATCCTTTTTCCATCCAATTGATTATTAACAAATGGGGAAAACAGAATCAGATGCCGGAATATTTGTTATTGGTCAGTGGGATATTTTTTTAGAATAAAACAAACTAATTAATAAAAACTTTCTAACTTTGTGCCATTAAGGTTTCCTTAAACAACTTTTGCGTTGTTAAGGAATGAAAAGGGAATGCCGTGTAAACCGGCAACAGAACCTGCTGCTGTAAATCTCCGCTCCTTGTAATCAGAGAGCAAAATTGCAACACGAAAGTCACTGGATAGTTTATCTGGGAAGGCGTTGCAAAATGGGATGAGTCAGAAGACCTGCCTTGATGCTCTGATTTACACCTGCGGGATTTCGGGTAGTAGTCAAATAGAAAATAAGCAATTATCTTTTATTTGGTATAATAGCTATATGTCCGTTTGTGTAGATTGAATTCAGATCTGAACAAACGGATTTTTTATACCTATAAAATAAAAGACATGCTTTCTATTCAAGTCCATTCATACAATAAGCATTGTATCCATTTACGGTGGATATTATGTTTGATTCTATCTCTATTTACCACAGTACCAGCCATTTCCCAGTCCAGGGTTCGGCATCAGACTTCTCTGTCTGATACACTTCTCAAACTCAAAGAAGTTACTATCTACAGCAACCGGATGCAAAAAAAGATGTCTCCTGTACAGATTCTGTCCGGCAAAGAACTTGAGAAGCTAAATGTTTACTCCGTCGCCGATGCTTTACGCTACTTTTCCGGAGTACAGATAAAAGATTACGGAGGTATTGGAGGACTAAAAACCGTCAATATACGAAGTATGGGCAGTCATCATGTCGGAGTATTCTACGATGGTATTGAATTAGGAAATGCGCAAAATGGAGTCGTCGATCTAGGCCGTTTTTCATTAGATAATATGGAAGTCATTTCACTATATAATGGTCAAAAAAGTGCCATCTTCCAACCTGCCAAAGATTATAGTTCCGCAAGTGCCATATATATGCAGACACGAAAACCCCTATTCAAAGGGGAAAAGAAAAACAACCTGAACATCGGGGTGAAAGGCGGTTCATTCTCTACCATCAATCCGTCACTACTTTGGGAACATCGTTTCAACGAACGAATAAGCAGTTCCATCAGTACGGAGTATATGTATACATCAGGACGATATAAATTCACATACGCCAAGAAAGATGGTTACGACACAACAGCTGTTCGTCAAAATGGAGACGTAAGAATGTTACGTTTGGAGAATGCATTCTTCGGAAAAATCCCCAAAGGAGAATGGAAAGCCAAAGCATACCTATACAATTCAGAACGAGGATACCCCGGAGCTGCGGTAAGAGAAGAGCCGGGTAAGTTTCGCCATCAGGACCGGCAGTGGGATACCAATCTGTTTGTGCAAGGCTCTTTTCAAAACTATTTTAAGCCTTGGTACAGTCTGCTAGCCAACGGAAAATATGCTTATGACTATCTCCACTATTTATCCGATCCCAGACTGGATGTCACCACCATGTACGTAGACAATTACTACCGACAGCAAGAAATCTATGCTTCGGCCGCCCATTTATTCACCATCTATCCCTGGTGGAGTATGTCATTATCCAACGATTTCCAATGGAATACATTACGGGCCGATCTCATAGATTTTGTCTATCCAACCCGTAATACAATCCTGACTTCTGCTGCCACGTCCTTTGACTTCAACCGCCTCATGTTGCAGGCGAGCCTGTTATATACTCATGTCGACGACAATACACGTACCAAAGGAGCCAATGCAGGCACCAAAAACAAATACACTCCGTCTGTCATAGCCACCTGGCAACCATTGACCAAGCTCCCTCTGAATGTACGAGCCTTTTATAAGAAAGTCTTTCGCATGCCAACTCTCAATGATTTGTATTATACTTTTATAGGCAATAAGGACTTAAAACCAGAATATACCACCCAATACGATGTGGGTATCACTTTCTCTCACACCTGGAATAACCATTGGCTGAAAAGCCTGGACTTACAAATAGATGGTTACTATAGTGAAGTAGATGATAAAATCATTGCCATGCCTACCTCCAACCAGTTCCGTTGGACTATGATTAATCTCGGACATGTGGAAATTCGGGGATTAGACGCAGCCATACGAGGAGAATGGGGCTTCGGAAAGGTGGAACTTAGCACTCTCTTCAATTACACCTATCAAAAGGCACAGGATTTTACCGATCCTACCAGTGAATGGTATGGAGGCCAGATTCCTTATATACCTTGGCATGGAGGTTCCATCATCCTCAATGGAAGTTACCAAACATGGTCCTGTAACTATAGTTTCATTTATACAGGTGAACGTTATGAAGCAGTCGCCAATATCCCGGAGAACTACGCACAGCCCTGGTATACCCACGATTTTTCCCTATCCAAAACTTTTCAATGGGGGAAAACGGGAATACGTGTAACGGCAGAAATTAATAATATCTTCAATCAGCAATATGAAGTAGTGCAATGCTATCCTATGCCCGGTACAAGTTTTAAAATCAAATTAAACGTCATGTTATGAGAATATCTGTTCTATCCATCATTATCTGTTTTGTTCTTCTATCGACTTCTTGTCGCGAAGATGAACGCATTATTCCGTCAACTCCCAACCAAGTTACTCCCGGAGTAAACGGTACCTCTGTCAAAGGTTTCTTTCTACTCAATGAAGGAAATATGGGAAGCAACAAGGCTACCCTTGATTACTTTGATTACGAAACCGGTATCTATCATAAGAATATCTATGCGGAACGGAACCCGGGAGTCGTACAAGAATTGGGGGATGTGGGAAATGATATCCAAATCTATGGAAATAAGTTATATGCCATCATCAACTGTTCTCATTTCGTAGAAGTGATGAATGTAGAAACAGCAAAACACATCACGCAAATTTCCATACCTAATTGCCGTTATATCGTCTTTAAAGATAAATATGCATACGTCAGTTCGTATGCAGGCCCTGTCAAAATAGATCCCAACGCCAGACTGGGGTATGTAGCACGTGTTGACACTACCACACTGACTGTCAAGGATACCTGTGTGGTCGGCTACCAGCCGGAAGAAATGGTGATTGTGGGCAACAAACTCTATGTAGCCAACTCCGGCGGGTATCGCGTACCTAATTATGACCGCACGGTATCCGTCATCGACTTGAACACATTCAAAGTTATCAAAACCATTGATGTGGGAATCAATTTGCATAGAATGGAATTAGACCAATACGGAAATATTTATGTCTCATCCCGGGGAGATTATTATGACACTTACTCCGAAACATTTGTAATAGATTCCAATACCGATAAAGTAGTCGATGAATTACCGCTTCTTCCCAATACAGAAATGGCTATTTGCAGAGATTCACTGTATGTATACAGTACAGAATGGAGTTATTACACCAACAGTTGGACAGTCTCTTACGCCATCTATAATACAAAAACAAAGAAAACTGATACCCGCAATTTTATTACAGATGGTACGGAAAAATCTATCAAGATACCTTATGGAATAGCAATCAATCCGGAAACAGGTGAATTCTTCGTCACCGATGCCAAAGACTATGTGACTCCCGGCACATTATACTGTTTCTCCCGGGATGGAAAAAAGAAATGGTCAGTCATCACGGGGGACATTCCGGCACATATTGCCTTTACAGATAAGAAACTAAAAGAGATTCAATAATTCACAATTCTATTAATAATTAAAAACAAAAGCAATGAAGAAAATTCTATTTTTACTGCTCACTGTCGTTACAGTATGCAGTTGCTACAATGACGATGATCTCTGGGATAAAGTCAATGATCTCGACGGACGAATAGAAACACTAGAAACAACAGTCAAGAAAATGAACTCTGAAATTACAACTTTACAGAGTTTGGTAGACGCATTAAATCAAGGGAAAGTAATCACCAACACGGAACAGACATCTGATGGCTACACATTAACCTTCAGTGATGGAAGCACCGTATCTATCAAAAATGGAAAGAATGGTACAGATGCTCCTGTGATTGGAGTGAAAGCTGACGAAGACGGAATATATTACTGGACCATTACTACCAACGGTACTACAGAATGGCTGCCGGATGCAACTAACAAGTTAAAAGTGACAGGTACAACTCCAGTTATGGGAGTTGATAGTGACGGATACTGGACCGTTGATACAGGCGAAGGAGCCAAACGTATTAACGGAACAGACGGAAAACCTGTGAAAGCGGAAGGACAAGACGGAGACTCTTTCTTCAAATCTGTTACAGTTAATGACAATCATGTACTAGTTACTCTTGCAGATGGAACGTCGTTCACATTGCCCAAAGGGGAAACATATACATTTGACATTGCCAATAGGGATTATACCTTGTTCTCGTCTAATGAAACAAGGACGTATCTTCTTACAACTGCCAATATAGACGACGCAACATTAATTGCTATTCCGCAAGGATGGACAGCGGTTCTTAATGATAAAGACTTAAGAATCACAGCTCCGGCAGTTTCAGGTGATGATGTCAAAGATGGTGAACTTAAAATACTTGTCACTCCGTCCAAAGCTTTCGGTAAAGTAATAAAAATGCAATTAAGAGCAGTGCGTGAAGCACACTTCTTGACATTCGAGGATGTTGATTATAAAGGTGATGCTAACATGGTAGGAGAAAGAAACTGGTCATCATTAATTGACAGCCAACAATATGGTGGCCCACTACTTTATCCTAAGAATAACCAACTCTATAACTGGAGTGATGCAAACAACACTTTTCTTGCTTCCGAACTTCCTAACGGATGGGGTGATTACCAATACTGGGGTGGCGGACACGCAATTTCCAATTATCTGGATATGGATCTTACTCATGGAGACTTCCAGCACCAACTAGCCGTTTATTATCAGGATGCAAAAACTGGTTTTGGAGGACATAATGGTTCCAAAAACTTCTGCGTACATTACGGCTATGCAGACAATTCCGGATATGCCAACGGTCCATTACCCTATATTTACTTTGGAGACGGAGTTGCTCGTGTAGTTGACCACATGTATGTGACTATGACGACCTACCTAGCCAACTGTGTGGCCAACGGTAACGGTTTGACCGCACCCGCAGGCAAAGATGATTGGGTGAAACTGGTTGCTATCGGTTATGATGAAGATGGAAAAGAAGTAGCTACACGTCCGGAATTTTATTTGGTTGGAGCCGAGGGTAATATACTTGAATGGACAAAATGGGATTTATCCGCATTAGGCAAAGTGGTCAAAATAGACTTTAATGTCACTGGAAGTAATGATAACGGATATGGTTTCAGCCAACCTGCCTATTTTGCTTATGATGATGTAGCAGTGAGATTCTAATGAAACATATTATACTTTTTTTATTTGTTCTGTTAGCATTAATATCATGCGTGAAAGAAGAGGAGGACTCTCCTCTTCTTTCCGCTCCTGTCATTACCTTGAAAGAAGAATCCTCCATCTATAAAACAAAAATTGGTCGGGAGATAACCATCGCTCCCATTTATGAAAATACCGATTCGGAAACGACCTTTAACTGGACAATAGATGGAAAGAGTATCTGTACCACTTCCACCCTGACATTTTCAGCCGATGAAGCAGGCAGGTATTTCATTCTGATTTCTGCCACCAATGCCGGAGGGACAACAGAAAAGGAGATACGTATCGATGTCTTTCAACTTGATGTACCTACTATCTCTATTGCGGATGCCGACAAAGGTTTCAAAGTGCTTCAAGGCTCTGAACTAACCATTACACCTATAGTAGATTCTTTTCTGGAAACCAGTTACTCCTGGCAAATAAACGGTGAAGATATTTCGAACGAATTAACCTGTACTCTCCCCACAATCGAGCTTGGCGAATATCAAGTTCGTTTTGCTACTCACAATGAAGATGGCGATGACGAAGTAACTTTCAAAGTAGAAGTTTGTTCACCGGATCAAGTAGATTTCAACTGGACATTCCTGCAAACGGAATATAACATGTCAGCCGGCAGAACTATCCGTATCAAACCGGTTGACGTGAATAATGCACTGGATGCAGTCTATACATGGACCGTGGACAATGAACAAGTGCAATCCGGAGAAAATGATACTTATCTGTTTACATCCGAGCAGCAGGGAGAACACACGGTAAAGGTCGAAATGAAGAACTCATATATACTCGCTACGCAAACATTAAAAGTCAATGTTTGCCCTCCCGCAGGAACATACCAGCGGAAGATTAGCGCCACAAGTTCTGCGTCAATGAACAAAGTATATGAATATTTACCGGCTCCCGGTCAATTCATCAATGAGAATCATAACACAATAACTATGGCAGAAGCCTGCACCTATGCAGAAGAACGAATCAATCAGACGGCTTATGTTTCCCTAGGCGGATTCGGTGGATACATCATCGTTGGATTCGATCATAGTATCGTGAATGATGGAGATTACAACATTGCTATTACAGGAAACGCTTTTGATGGTTCGTCAGAACCGGGAATTGTATGGGTAATGCAGGACGAAAATGGTGATGGGTTACCTAATGACACTTGGTATGAATTGCGCGGATCCGAATATGGGAAAGCCGAAACCTGGCAGGACTATGCCGTCACCTATCATAAACCAACTGGTATTCAGCTTCCCACCCCATGGACAGACAATCATGGTCAAAGTGGGTCTATTGATTATCTGGGTGCTTTTCACCGGCAAGATTATTATTATCCCGCCTGGGTAAAGGAAAAACAATATACTTTGCGAGGTACTCGCCTGAAAGAGCGTAATTACGATCAATCCGGTAATGGTACTTATTGGGTAAATGATAGTTATGAATGGGGATATGCTGATAATTTCAGCGCCATTGATCGTCTGACAGATGATGACAACTATAATGCCGGACCGTCTGACAATCATTTCAAGATATCCCATGCTGTAACTTTCGACGGTAAGGATGCAAACCTGAAGTACGTTGATTTTATCAAAGTACAAGTGGGTGTTAATAGTAAAAGCGGTTGGTTGGGTGAAATATCCACTGAAGTTTTTGGAATAAAGGATTTCAACATGCTCAAATAATTGATAGAATATACATAAGAGATTCTTTTCCCTATTAAATATAGAGATAAAAATTACCAAATGGTAATTTTTATCTCCTCCCATAACCCTACCTTTGTCGCCATTTTCAACGACAAAGGTAGAAAGTTATGAAAGATAGTATTGATTTCGGCAGTATGAACATCTCCACGTTGTTCCGTAAGTTACTAATTCCTACGGTACTTGGGATGGTATTCTCGGCTCTGTTCGTTATTACGGACGGGATATTTGTAGGAAAAGGAATTGGCAGTGACGCGCTGGCGGCAGTAAATATCACTGCACCGCTTTTTATGATCGCAGCGGGTATCGGACTGATGTTCGGAGTGGGAGCTTCGGTGGTGGCTTCCATTCATTTATCTCAGGGAAAACGCAAAGTAGCAAGTATTAATATCACTCAGGCAATTGCTTTTTCCGCATTGCTCATACTTATCCTGTCTGCTCTGTGCCTTTATTTTATAGAGCCATTAGCCAGATTATTAGGTAGTTCGGACCGATTGTTGCCGTTAGCTGTAGAATATATGGCATGGTACATTCCTTTTCTCGTATTCTACGAAGTCTTAAATATAGGTATGTTCTGCATCCGTCTGGACGGTTCACCCACCTATACCATGATGTGTAATGCGGTTGCAGCCATACTCAATATCATACTGGATTATATATTCATCTTCGAACTTGGTTGGGGAATAATGGGAGCAGCTTTTGCCACCAGTCTGGGAACTGTCGTGGGAGGGTTGATGACACTGATTTACTTACTCCGTTTCTCTCGTACCCTCCATCTATGCCGGATAAAGTTAAGTATCAAAAGTCTGTTACTGACTCTTCGCAACATCGGTTATATGATTAAACTGGGAAGTTCTGCTTTTATCAGTGAAGCCTCCATTGCCTGTATGATGTTTCTGGGGAACTACGTTTTCATCCGCCATCTCGGTGAAGACGGAGTGGCAGCATTCAGTATTGCCTGTTACTTCTTCCCTATCATCTTCATGGTCTATAATGCCATTGCACAATCCGCACAGCCGATTATCAGCTATAACTTCGGAGCCGGACAACCCGAGCGTGTACGAAAGACACTGCATCTCGCCATTCGGACCGCTTTAATCTGCGGTATCAGCTTTTTCATTCTTACCGTACTATGCTGCCAAGACATCGTTTCGTTATTCATTGACCGCAGCTACGCTGCATTTGATATAGCAGTAAACGGGCTTCCTTATTTCGGAGTAGGATTCATTTTCTTTGCCGTCAACATGATTGGCATTGGTTATTATCAGAGTGTCGAAAGAGGTCAGCGAGCAACAATTATCACTCTTCTCCGGGGAGTCGTATTTATGTTGATGGGATTCTTTGCGCTCCCTCCGGTATTGGGTATACCGGGTATCTGGCTAGCCGTACCATTGGCAGAGTTATTAACCACTTTCTATATTTTCGGAATTTATTTGAAAGATCGTTTCATTGTCTGCCGACGATAAGTATCTTTGCAATATGAGAACATTCATTGAAAAACTTTGCGATAGATACAAGGTATCTGAAACCGATGTACAGTCTCTACTGAACTATATGGAAGAGGTACATTTCAAAAAAAGAGATTTAATAGTACGCGAAGGGACAAAGAACTGTAATCTTTATTTTATCAAGACAGGAATATGGCGAGCCTATTATCATAAAGACGGAGTGGATACTACCATCTGGTTTGCTTCAGACGGAGAAGCTGCTTTCTCCGTCTGGGGCTATGTAGATAATGCCTACTCATTAATAAATATTGAGGTCATGTGTGACAGTGTGGCCTATTGTATTTCCCGAACAGCTCTGAATCAGCTATTCGCCTCATCCATCGGACTCGCTAATTTGGGGCTCCGCCTCATGGATCATCAGTTTCTTCAACAGGAGAACTGGCTTATCAGCTCGGGAAGCCCACGGGCTAAAGAACGCTATCTCAACCTTATCAAAGAGACTCCGGAATTATTGCAATATGTACCTTTAAAACATATTGCGTCTTACTTGTGGATAACTCCGCAGTCGCTAAGTAGGATTCGGGCGAAGATAGCATCTTCTCCGCAATAATACTAGGCTTTCGCGGTCTTCACCCCAAAAGCACAATAAGTCAAATAACACACACAAGCTAAAGTGACAAAAACGCCTCCGATAACACCTACTGTTCCAATCGCAAACCCAATAACTGGAGTAACTACTCCGCCACCGGCAACAGCAGTAATCATCAACCCTGAAATTTGGTTTGCTTTTTCCGGTCTTGCCTGCAAAGCCATCGAATAAATGATAGAAAATACGGATGACGCAAAGAAACCGACAGCACCGATACAAATCAGATTTACCATATCGTTTTTCACAAAGGCCAGAATAAGCAAAGAGAAAATACAGGCAACAATATTCACACGGAAATATTTTATTTCAGCGATACGGGCCAACAAGAAAGCACCCAATAAAGCACCTACCGTACGACTTAAAAAATAAACTTGTGGAGCAAACTTCACTTGTTCTGTCGTCCAGTCAAAACGTTCTGCCATCAGCTTAGAACTGATAAAGTTGGTGGCAACATCTACCCCCACAATAAAGAAGATACCCAAAAACAACAACAGAATCGTTTTATCCTTCAATAAAGAAAAAGTATCACTGATAGAAAGTTGCTGGGTTGCAGCACTGGAATCTTCTCGCTTAACAGGGGTAGCCATCAACCAAACAGCGGATAATAATGTGATAAAACCTAATATCGGGAAGCAATAATACCATTTGTCGTCTCCAAAGTGAGCTACAGCCAACAATACAATCTCCGGTCCAACGAGAGAAGATACAGCTTTGATTACCTGCCCTGCCGTCAAGCTACTAGTCAATAAACGTTGGCTAGTTACCACATTACTTAACAACGGATTCAGTGAAACTTGCAGAATAGCGTTACCAATTCCCAAGAGAGCATAAGCTATCATACAAGTCGCGCTATTATAAACGATCAATGGTAATAACATACCCACTACCGTTATTCCCATACTAAGAAGAACTGTATTTTTACGTCCCCATTTGTTCATCTGATTTCCAATAGGAATACCTAAAAACAGGAACCAGATAAATACTAATGAAGGAACAAATCCCGTCATCACAGGAGACCAGTTGAAAGTACGTTGAACATAATCGGACGAAATGCCGACTATATCACAGAAGCCCATTACAAAGAACCCGAAGAGAACGGGAAGGGCGGCATAAATAGAGTTTTGTGTTTTCATGTTTAACTCACTATATTATAAAATGTAGAATCCCCGGTGCCATTGTCAAGCGACATCGGCACCGAGGTAAATAAGCTGTTTATTCAGAACAATGAGGCGGATTTTCCACTCCCCATTTTTCATTCGGTTGATTACCCATTGTGAGTTTCAATGTTCCACCTTTATAGAGTTCATCCCGGTACATCCAACATTGTTCCAGCGGTTTACCGTTCAACGTAGCAGATTGTACATAATAGGCATCCGGTGTATTACCAGTCGTTTCAATCACAAACGTTTTTCCCGTCGCATTCATCGGACTAAGTTTGATTTCAATCTTATCAAACAACGGACTGCCAATCTGGAAAGTCGGTCGTTCACAAGAACCGCCCTGTACATCGAACAATCCCATTGCCGCCATCACATACCAGGCTCCCAACTGTCCCTGATCTTCATCCTGACCGTAGCCATAACCATGCTCTCCGTTTGTTCCGTAAAACTCATCACAAATCAAGCGCGTCCATTTCTGTGTCAGGTAAGGTTTACCGGAGAAATTGAACAACCAAGGAATATGAAGACTTGGCTGATTACCATGATTGTAAGGACTCTCCACACCTGCAAAAGCATAAGTTATCTTACCGCCACCAAAAATAGATTTACGCGCTTCGGTAAATATAGAATCCAACCGATTATTAACCTCCTCTTTACCCACTTTTTCAATCAAACGATATGGATGTTGAGGAACAAAAAATGTATATTGTACAGCATTTCCTTCCTGAAATCCTCTCCATGACTCCAGCGGATTAAAGTTATCAATAAACTCACCGTTAGGAACTCTGGGACGAACCAGTTTCAATGAATCATCAAATAGTTTTTCCCATCCTCTTGATAATTCCATCAAACGGTTGTAATCATCCGTATGCCCCAATGCTTTCGCCCACTGCGCCACAGCATAAGCACTAAAGCAATATTCCAATGTATGAGAAACAGAAAAGGTAGAGCCATCCGGATGTGTGCCATAATGAACACTGTTCTCATAAGGTACATATCCTCTTTCTACAAACTGCTTCACATCCATCTTACCTGCCCCCTCAATGCGGCCTTCCCAGCCTAATTCATTCTTTAAAGCTGCCTGATAAGCCGTTTCAACATCAAAATCACGAATACCACTATTGTATGCACCTGCCAGGGTAATACTCACCATATTTGTCCCTACGCCCGAAACATATCTACTGGCAGCAATACCATCACCTAACCAGCCAGCATCTTTGTATACCAGCAACTGACTGTTAACTAATCCATTGTAGTATTCCGGATAAGCTAGTGCCCAAAGAGAAGTCAAGTTCCAGTAAGCCCCCCAAACTGCATCCGTATTATAATGATTATATATCGGCTTACCTTCTTTTCCCAAAGGTATCTGCCCTACTGTTCCATCATTTTTGGGATAAGCTCCATTAACATCGCTAGCAAGTCCTCTGCCCAACAAAGCGTGATACAATCCTGTATAAAATTTGATTTTGCTTTCATCCGTACCTCCTGAAACCAGAATACGTCCCAAGGATTCATTCCATTTATCCGTAGTTGACTGTAAAGCTTCATTAAAAATCAAGTCTTTCGCTTCCGTTTCCAGATTCAGTTTAGCATTTTCAATGGAAGTATATGACAAACCGATCTTTACATTTACTACATCATCTTTTTTCGTTTTATAATTCAGGCACATAATAGCTCCTGCACCTTTGATTTCATTTCCCGCTTTCAGAGTACTATCTTGATAAAAAACCTCTACCGATTCAGGAATACGATCTAGTTTTGCATAAAAATACATAGCTACTGATGAACCCGCTTGATATTTCTTCACATATTCCGGTTCCGTAATCACGTAACCTTCAATAGTATTTCCATCTATCTGTTTGATATATGCATCACGCACAGCTCCACTTTCTCCCTGACGATTTCCAATATTCAAAAGAATATGAGCAGCTTCCGTCTCCGGGAAAGTATATCGCTGGAATCCGACACGAGCAGTGGCAGTAAGTTCTGCCTTTACCTGGTAATCCTTTAATAATACAGAGTAATATCCCGGACGCGCCGTTTCATCTTTCTTATCAAAGCGGGAACGGAAACCTTTATCGGGGTCTTCCAGTTTTCCGGGATTTGTTTTTACTTCTCCCGTTACAGGCATCAGTGAAATTCCTCCTATCTGAAACTCATGTAAGCAAGGAAAGCCATCAATCGAAGTATGATTATCTTCATAACCAATAGCTTACCATTCTTGATTATTACCGTAATTTCCATTTGTAGAAGCTCCCATTTTAGCTATTCCAAAAGTCTCCTCAGCCGGAGTATAGAAAAAACCAACGACTATGTACAGTTCCAATATTAGGATTCACATACTCTACCAGATTGGGACGATCAGGTGTTTTGCACCCTACAACACCTGCCAGAATCAACAGGCTACCTATCCATTTTAATTTCATCATTTATTTATTTTTCTGTTTGTAACTTCTCCTTTAATCATCGCCACACGTGCATAATACTCCGGCACACACGAAGCATCCAATAACCATTTCGGCTTACGTTTTTCATCAGTCCGCCCTGTCCAGTCATGATACATCAGTCCCGCCTGATCACGTGCATGATCCCAAGCATAATCCAGTCCTTTTATCATCGTATCCACATATCTTGAATCCCCCGTAACATTGTACAGATCGTGATAACCTCTAAACAAAACCAAATTAAACCAAGGCAAATCTGCAATATAAGGAATACCGTCTTCCGTATACTTAAAAAACACTTTGTAACTTCCTTCTGCCAGAAATTTAGCATTATCCAGATACGCCTGCTCACCCGTATAATTATATAAAGCTACAGCTGCTTGTAACAAAGTACCAGTATTGTAAGTATACAAATCCGGGCATACTGCCGAAGTCGTTGTTAACCATGAATTCCAAACGACTCCTCTTTCCGGATCTTTCAGATATTTATCAATCCAATGATAGAACTTCTTTCCCACCTCCAGATAATACTCATCTTTAGTTGCTTCATAAAGTTTTAAAGCCAACACCATCGCTTTTCCGTTAGAACAGGCAGGTTTCTGATCTTTCACTCCTTCCAACCAAGAAACAGCTCCTTCAAAGTTCTCATCCCAGCCACTTAAAATAAAGGTCAATACCTGTTTCGCTTTCTCCAGATAATGAGGATTTTTAGTTACCAGATAAGAATCAATATAATCAATCCCCACCAAACCATTGTCATCATAATAGCGGTCTACCTTTCCAAACTGAACAGGGTAAGCCTGATAACCAAAAGGAACACGCGTTGTATCATAGTAACGCTCCATTGCCATCACCATCGAATCGACATAAACCGTATATTTCTCCGGTTCGATAGCAGCCATCAACACTGCCGAAGAACAGACGCCGCTCATAGGCCACAGATAAGAAACTTCCTGCGCTTGCCGGGTGGAATCATTAAAATAAGTCAGATCAGGACGATGACTGCTTGGGTAATATTCAGAGAAGAGGCCGTATTTGGGAACCCGGTAGAGTTCCCAAACACGCTGAAACATTTCTTCTGCCTTATCTTTATTCGGAGTCGTTTTTGATTCTCCGGCACAAGAAAGAAGCACGAATACCGTCGATACAAATAAAACTATATTTCTAATTTTACTATTCATATCCTATTCCTCTGTCACTGTTTCTCCTTTGTACAAAGCAATCATTCCCAAAGATTCGAGCGCAGCATCCTGCATCAACAACTGTTCAGCACGTTTTGGAGTTGCTCCTGTCCAGTCTTCATAGAACAGTCCGTTTGATAAACGGGCATTTTCGTATGCATAATCCAGAAAGTTGATGAATGTTTTGATATAATTGCCTGCATTTTTATAGTAAGGCTCAATATCAATAAATGCACGGATCAGTTTTGTTGTGAACCAAGGATCATGATCGGGATAAGCCAACGCCAACCCATTAAGCGGACGTACAAAATAATTATACGCACCTTCGGAAGAAGCAATGGCACTGTCCAGATAAGTCTGTTCACCCGTTATTTTGTATAAACGGACCCCGTTAGAAATCATCACACCTGTATTGTAAGTCCATTTTGTTTTATTAATGGATCCGTCTGCTTGTTTATCATTCCAGTAACATCCATCTTCCGGATCACGCAAGTTAGTCAACGTCCAAGCATATAAACGTTTTGCCAGAGCCAGAACATCCGCTTTTTCCTCTTGAGGACATACAGAATGATATTCAAGCAAGAATAGCGTTGCATATCCATTAGCACATGTCGGTTTATTCGAATCACCAACTCCCTGCTGTCCTTTCTGGTCCTCATTCCACCAAAGACCTCCTCCAAACGTATCATCTTCACCAGCTTGCAGGAACTCAACGATTCTTTTAGCTTTCGTCACATAATCTTGATTATTTAGCAAATTAAAGGCCTCTACCAGTTCAATCCCCACAATAGAATTATCATCATAAAAACGTGTTCCACTACCGGTAGTACCATTGGTTTGAGAGCCATAACCACCCACAGTTCCATTAGGAGTACGATAATAAACTTCAAACCGGTCTACCATATCCGCATAATTCACATCATAACCTAAAGCATGCAAAGCTGCTGCTCCGGAAACCAGTCCGTCATACGGCCACAAGAAAGAAGCGGAATTATCCCCATCTTTCTTAGGATAATTTTCATTATACAGTCCTTCTGTTGCCCCACTATTGATCCGGTAGCACTGATTAATCAAGTCAAACTGCTCTTTGGCACGTTTATGATAAACGACCTCCTCTCCGGGTTCTGACGGAGCAATCGGTGTAGGCGGGATATATTTCTCTACGTCATCTCCGGCACAGGAGAATAATAGTGCCGGAAGAATAGCTAAAATAGTCTTTATCTTTTTCATAACTTAGTTTTATTAATTAATCGGAGTCACATTAGTAAATGTATGTATCATCAATCCATCCGAATTCGTATCGATAGTGATAGTTGCATGCGTATAATCCAGACTACCTTTCATTTTCCAAAGATGATCCCACTGACTCCATTGGAATTCATACAAAGCATAGAAAGAAGCAGGTTCTCCACCTACCGGACGTTCGGCACTCACGCCATCACCTCTACCCCAACACATATCACCACCATTTACTTTTGCTAAAAAGTAGTAACGTTCTTCTATCCAACTTAACCAATCAGGAGCACCGGTTTCCGGTTTGGACGGATCAAGGAATCGGATATCACCCTCTCCCACAAATTTACCATCACCCGCATACTCTAATACAGCTATATCTCCAAATGTTGCTCCCCAAATACAACGAACAGAAGAACCGATTTTTTCCGTGGTCATTGCCATTGTATTAAAGTTCACTGTCAGACGGGTTACTTCTTCGGAAGCAGTTACAGCCGTTTCGCCCTCCCCTTCTCTTAACTTCGAGCTATCATCAATATAATAGCTGAATGTTTCACCTGTAGTAGCAGACTTAAATGATATATTTCCTGCTGATAACTTCGTATAAATCTGGAAAACGCCCTCTTCTACACAACGGAACGGAATTCCACCCTGTCCACTGTTCTCCGTAGCCGAACCATATAAATACAATTCAGCCGGAATATTATCAATTCCCTCTCCACGAGTTACTGTGATGGTAGCCACCTTGTCGGTTCTCTTCACCACTCCACCTTTCGAAGCGTTTACTGTCCATTTTATATCTCCGGTTTCCAAAGGATAAATGCCTGCATTTCTAGCAATCGTATTAATAGCCGCATGAGTGATTGACAAACTGGTTGCAGCTCCCAAATCGCTTTTCACCGTAGCCAGCGGCTTTGAAAAATCACCGTCTGCCTTATCAAACAGCACCTCGTACAATACAATTCCGCCATCTGCCGCACCACCTCCTGACCACGACAACACAACAGGCGTTGGAGATGACACATTCAACTGGATAGAAGCAGGGGAACTTAATTCCGTGGGGACTGCAAAATCCGTGTTCAATTCATAATCTTCCTGACATGATACCATTGCCAGAAGTGCTGAACATATCCATAATATCTTTTTCATAATTATTCCTTTTTGAGTCGTTTAACCAATTACCAATTCGGATTCTGCTCCAAATTACCATTCAAGTCACGTTCAGCCTGTGGTATAGGCCACAAATAATGTCTATTTGCATTAAAGGTTCTGTTTTCAACCCGAACGTATCCATCATCCGTACCTACCACATCATTTGTCTTTAGTCCGTGACACCATCCATTCAATACATTGTCCGCAATTCTCCAACGGATAATATCTTTATGACGATGTCCTTCCAATGCCAGTTCCGACCGACGTTCGTTCCGCACAATCTCAATCAGTTTATCTTTAGAAGCTCCTTCCGGGAATTCCAGTGCTGAAGCAAGTGTAAATCCTGCCCTATTACGAATGGGTTTAATAGTTGCATCCCAAGCCGTCTTATCCAGTTCCCCCAACTCTGCCAATGCCTCTGCATTCATCAGTAAAATATCCGCGTAACGAATCAAAATCGGATTCAAGCCAGAATAAAGAGTAGCACGATACGTATTATCCCAATATTTCTTAATATAATAACCGGTAGCCGAACAGTCTGAACCTACCCCATAACCATCTTTGCCTTCACCTTTCTCACAGTTGATAACAACTTCTGTTCCGTCGGCCAACGTATATGAGTTTCCAGTGTACATCACCGTTGCCTTCAAACGTGGGTCACGATTAGCATACGGATGACTTTCATCAAACGATGTTCCTGTTTCCTTAATTGTTTTTCCATCCAGCATAATATAACTGTCTACCAACTCCTGCAAAGGAGAAAGCTGGGAATATCCACCCAAAGTGGGCGGCAGGAAAACATACATCATCTGATGTTCACGACTAGTCGGACGATACTGTGCATCCAAAATTACTTCAGAGTTGTATTCATTAGCGATCTCAAACAATCCTGCATAACTTCCAAAGAGTTTAAAGCCTCCCTCTGTCATAATGGTAGAAGTAATATTTTTCACTTGCGTCCAATTACCTTCAAACAAATAGATTTTAGCTTTAATCGCCATTGCCGCCCAACGGGTAATCCGACCTTTATTATCCGCATCATAAGAAGTCGGCAAATAGTTACCGTTAATCACTTCATCCAAATCAGCCAGTATATTTACTATTACAGTGGCTTTGGCTGTACGTGCAATAGACATACTTTCTTTGATAGAAAGCACTTTTGTAGTATAAGGTATATCGCCGAATTTCGTATACAACTCATAATAACTATAAGCACGAAGTACTTTTGCCTCACCAATATAACGTTTCTTCAATTCCGGGTCCAAATCAGGAACCCTGTCTATATTTTCCAGCAACTGGTTACACATACGAATACCCGTATAGCGCCCGTCCCAAACCTGTTTCACGTAAGAGTCGGCTGTAGAATATGAACCATTACCAATATTTTGTGTAAAATCATTAGGTTGCTTGGTATAAGCATTATCCGTCATTGCTTCACAATAAAGCTGTTCGTCCATATTTCCCAAATAGGTATAGCAAGTATTCAACGCCTTGACAGCTGCTTCAGGATCCTCTTCCCAATAAGTCAAGTCCGTTTCTCTGTCATACGGTGCCGTATCCAAGTCAACACAAGAGGCACCGCCCACTACCAAGACAGCAGATAAAATCAAATTCTTTATAGTTGTTTTCATCACGGTACAGTTTAAAATTTAACATTAAGTCCAAATGAATATACTCTTGCCACAGGATAAGAACGACCACTACCGTCTCCGGTATATTCCGGGTCCCATCCGCCTTTCATCTTCGTGAAAGTCAACGGATTCTGCACACTGGCAAAGATTCTTAAATTCTTGACATAGAGTTTTTTCATCCATTGTTGCGGGAAAGTATATCCGATCTGCGCATTTTTCAAACGCAAGTATTTAGCATCCTGGATCCAGAAATCTGATTTCGCTGCATTATTAGCAGATTCCGCACCCATTGTCAGACGAGGATAAGTAGCATCCGGATTATTCGGAGTCCAGCGATCTTGATGGAAATCCATTACAGGACCTTCATTGTTATTATGGAAAGCCTCTACAGATTCACCACGCATCCACTTGTTACGTTTTCCTACTCCTTGCCACATCATCGAGAAATCAAAACCTTTATATTCCAAACCATAGGTGAAGCCGAAAGTATATCTTGGGAAGTCATTACCAACAATAAAACGGTCATCGTCCGGTTTAATCACACCATCGCCGTTCTTATCCAAATAACGAATATCTCCCGGTTTCGGTGTAATACCTTCCAAGTGCGGTCCTTTCTGACATTCTTCCTCATTCTGGAAAAATCCATCCGAACGATATGCATAGTAAGAGTACAACGGATAACCTTCCTTGATAATTGTCTGTACATCCGAGCCACCGATAATTTCCGTACCGCGTGTATCTATTACTTCATTAAAGCTATCTGAAATATTTCCGGCGAAGTTATGCACTACCGGACCGGTCTTCAAACGATAACTTACTGATAATTCCCATCCTCTCGTCTCTACCTTACCAGCGTTCTGAATCGGGGCACCATTACCAAACAATCCGGGAACCGGTAAATTTACCAAAATATCTTTTGTACGATTATTGAAACAATCAAAAGTAATATTCAAATCATTATTCAACAATCCCAATTCGAAGCCGATATTAGCCATACGGGTAGTTTCCCATTTGAGATCAGGATTTGTAGAAGCAAATGTAGCCGTCTGCGCCAATTTATCTCCGAAGCTGATGCCGTTAGTCACAGACACCGTCTGCATGTATTGATAGGCACCAATGCGGTTATTACCAACCAATCCCCAGGAACCTCTGATTTTTAGAGAAGGAACATACGGTTTCAGTACAGACCAGAATTTTTCTTCCGAGATACGCCATCCTGCCGAGAAAGACGGGAAGACTCCCGAACGGTTTCCTTTCGCAAAATAAGAAGAATAGTCATTACGGATATTAAATTCCAGCAGATATTTCTCATCATAATTATAAGTGGCTCTTGCAAAACCGGAATAGATAGCCCAGTCACTTGCCGAACCACCATTGCTAACTTTATCCCCACTCAAATCACCTACAAAAATATCATATTTAGAATCCTCCGTCAAACGACTAGTAGAGAACTGCTTTTCAGAGAAACCCTCATAAGCATATCCTAATAATCCACCGATAGAGTGTTTCCCTATTTTCGTATTATAAGTCACCATAAGATTGGTAGTGATATTCTTAGAACGATAGAATTGCTCGGTCAACTTATTTTCACTATCTCCCGTACCTTCGAAGGCCTTCCGGTTCTCATGCAAATTATTATTCCAAACACGTCCACCGGCACTTCCGATCAGTTTCAGTCCTTTATATACTTCCCATTCGGCTTGTATGGTTCCCAATAATTCATCATTCACATTCTGGCGATAACCGCCTTCTTCCAAACGCTGCAAACCGTTTGAGTTACTTCCGGCAGGATAATTATAACTGCCATCCTCATTCTTGATCGGATAAATCGGTGGCATGCGGTTTGCCTGCTCGATAATCCATTCCGTCCAGTAAGCATGTTCTTTAATATCATTACGGGCAAATTGAGAAGTCAAATTCAATGTAAAGTTATTCGTCACCTTATGGCTTACATTCAGACGTGCATTGTAGCGTTTATAACCATAATCAGGTCCCTTGAACATACTGTTCTGATCCATATAACCCAAAGAAGCCATGTAAGACAACTGGTCGTTACCTCCTGTCATCGAAACATTGTGTGAACTTTGAGGAGAATTACGGTGATACAGTTCTTTCACCCAATTTACATTCGGACCGCCATTTCTAAATTGCGCAATCTGCTCGGGAGTGAATTTTGCAGCTCTTCCCGAATTGACAGCAGCTTCATTATACAGTTCAGCGTATACCCACGAGTCTGCTATCTTAGGCAATGAAGTAGGTTGCTGAACACCATACATAAAATCATAAGAGATTTCCACCTTACCGGCTTTTCCTTTCTTGGTAGTAACAAGTACCACACCATTGGAAGCACGTGAACCATAAATAGCAGTAGAAGAAGCATCTTTCAAAATAGAAATCTGCTCAATATCAGCCGGATTCAAATTGCCCAGCGATCCTTCAATTCCGTCAATAATCACCAACGGATCATTGTTGTTCATCGTATTCAATCCACGGATATTAATAGAAGGTACACTACCCGGAGTAGAACTTCCCTGCTGAATAACCAAACCGGGAGTCGTTCCCTGCATCGCTTCCAATACATTGGAAATCGGCTTTCCTTCCAATTCATCCGTAGAAACAGAAGACACAGCTCCTGTCAGGTTGACTTTCTTCTGCACGCCGTAGCCTACCACTACCACATCTTTCAAAGTAACCACATCCGACTTCAACACCACATTGATAAACTGGCGGCCGTTCACCGGAACTTCCTGTGTTTCATATCCAATTGAGGAAACTACCAATACCGCTTTTGAAGCAACATTCAGTGAAAAATTTCCATCCATATCCGTAGCCGTACCCGTAGATACACCTTTCACCAGCACGGTAGCCCCAATCACGGGTTCCCCGTCTGCCATTACCTTACCTTTCACTGCGATTGTATTAGATTGCGCATACAGTTTGGAACCAACAGCCACATTCATACAAACAATCAACATAACAGCCAATAATTGCCAACTCGAAAATGCCGTTCTGAAAAGCCGGCGGGCAAATTGCGCGTTCAATAGATTAGATTGTTTCATAACATTTTATATTTGAATTAATAGAAGAGTTATCATATATTATAAGATATTAAGTTGGGACAAAGCAAAGGAATAAGCCCCTAAAGCAACGGCTCTGCTTGCTCCTAATGTAGAAACAGCAATGCCTATTTTCTTGTGACAGGCATAATGCACCTCTCTCTCCGAAAATGGTATTTTCACCATCTTGTCTTTTTCCTCCAGAAATTTATCAAATGCCTCTTTTTCGGACAGATTGAACACCTCCATCTGCAAACAAGGGAAAGAAGCTCCTGCAAACGTGCCAATCTGCCGATTCATCTCATTCATAATTCCCGGAAGTATGTATTTAGCCGCTCCTGCCACTCCTCCGCCAATCACTACCAAGCCATCAACAATATTCAATGCACGGATGATAGCATCACCGGCCATCTCTCCCAGTTCGTTAAAACTCCGGACAGCAGCCTGCTGATCTCCCTCTGCAGTCCCTTCGGCAATATCATATATATCTTTGGGAGTTAAAGAAGAAGCATCCTTTCCGGTCAATTCCTGATATACTCGCCTGACAGCCCTGATACTGACACTTTCTTCCGCGATCATTTCGGGATATTTCTTATTCCGCATAATCCAGACGTCGCCGCCGCAACCGTTGTCTCCGGTCAGTAACCGGCTGTCAATCACCACTCCGGCACCAAACCCTGTACCCAGCGTAATTCCGAGCAGGTTCTTATATACCTTACTGCTGCCTGCTTCTTTCAGGCGTTTATTCACTTCGGGCAAAGTGCCTGCCAAAGCTTCGCCATAAGCAAACAAATTACCGTCATTATTAATAAAAACCGGAATACCAAACCGTTCCCTCAAATAAGGTCCAAGTGCCACTCCTCCCCTGAAGGCCGGGAAGTTAGGCAAGTCACCAATAATTCCATGCTCATAGTCAGCAGGCCCGGGGAAAGCAAAACTGATAGCTACCGGAAGTTTCGGCAATCGTTTCTCAACTTCCAGGAAACCTTCTACAAGAACAGACAAGCAACGCTCCAAGTCGTCGGACGCTGCCGGAAGGCAAATAGGTTCCACTATTTCGCGACAGCCTTGTATGGCTGAAAACACGAAATTAGTGCCTCCCGCATCGAGCGTCATTACGATTCGTTCATCATGTTCATACATAGTTCTCAAGATATTAGATGATTTATTTCATTATTAAAAGCGTACGTAAGCTTTGATCGTTACACATTCTTTTCCTGCAGATTTACCATACGGGGCAATGGTATATTCTTTCACCCTGGCAGGAATGATAAATGTTTCGGCATAATGCACCACGAAAGGTTCAAAAGCATGAGTAGGACTCTCAACTACGGCCTCTTCTCCCTCCAACAGATTCAGTACATTTACACTATCGTTTGTGTAATGCAACACCGGTGATGAGAAACGGTGGCGACGAGTTTCGATAAATTCGTTCGGATGCAGTCCGGTACGTTCTTCTACCCAACCTTCTCCGGAAGCGACTTCCGTAAACTGATTACGAAGGTGTTCATTTACATATTCTGTATCGCGATTCCAGTTGATTACGCATTTACCACGTTCCACATTGATCGGACGCGGTTTTCCATCCAGTCCCAAGCGTTGCCAGTCCCATAGTTTGAAAGTAAAGAGGTTCGGAGTCGAGCTGATTTCAAGCACCATACTGTTGGCACCGGAACAATGAACGGTTCCTCCCGGGATCAGAAAGTGGTCGTGTTTCTTCGTCGGAATCTTATTTACGTATTTTTCTGCGTCAAACACCAGTTCACCTTTTTGTGCTTTACGCAAATCGCCGATCATCGCTTCTTTGTCCACTCCTGTCTTCACTCCCAGATAAACGACGGCATCTTCTTCCGCGTCTACCATGTAGTAACTCTCATCCTGCGTGTAGTACATACCGAAGCTGTCACGGATAAATTGAGTAGTAGGATGCACCTGCAAACTCAAATTACCTCCGCCCATCGTATCCAAAAAGTCGAAACGAATAGGGAAGTCTTTTCCAAAGCGTGCCTCCACCGGTTCACCAAGCAACTCTTTACTTTTCAGCAAAACCAAATCAACCGAAGGCAGTTCAAAGCGCACTCCGTTCACTTCAAAATAAAGGCTGTTCTCTTCAGGTACACAGTCAAAGCACCAGCCGAAATTTTCGCGTTCACGATCCAGGTCGCAAACCTCTTTCATCCATTGACCACCCCAGGGAGCCGGATCGAAGAAAGGAACTACCCGGAACGGTGTGTTCACCGTTGCCTCTACCCCTTTAAAGAAAGTATCCTTATCAATCATCTTCGGTGTCCCGGCCACATGGGTGTCAATCCAGAATTCTACCCTGTCAAACAATCTTTCCTTATACCTATCACATACTCTCCAATCGTTGAAATACCCTCTCTTGTATTGCAAAGAAACAGCATCGTTCCGATTGTCTATACCTAAAGCTTTTACCTCATGCCGGCGGAAACGTTGTTGGATTTCCCAACGTGCCATATCCGCATAAACTACCATCGCATCCTGTGGAGCAACAACAGCAGCACCCGTACCTATGATTACAATGGTTTCTTTCGCTTCACTGATTTGCTTCCGTGCAGCAGCCACCTTATCCGCATCCAAATAATCTTCCAGCTTCAAATTGGTAACATAGCCGAATAACACATCTTCAGTCATGAAGCGTTCTGTCAACGTTTGAATTTCTTTTTCCGGTTTCATCAAATCACGTACATTCATCACTCTTCCGGAGAATTCTTTTGAAAAAGCATCCAGCACTTCTTCTTCATATACTCCTGTATATAAATCCACAGCCAGCACTTTTCTTGCATCCATTTTCTCTTTTAACATAGAAATGATAGAATCCCACCCCTGAACAAGCATCCCTGTCAGCTTCGTAGAAGGAAATTTATCATAATTAGCTTTTCTCATGTTTATAGCGTTTTTAAATTTTACATGTTCATACATACTTTCAATTGTGCAAATATATAGATTTTATTTTTATTCCAAACAAAACTTGGATTATTTTTTGATAAATCTTATATTTGCTGAAAATAAACCAATCAGAATAGATATGAAATTGGATCATAATAGTGATAAACCGCTTCATATTCAGGCAGAAGAGATACTAAGAAGACTCATAGAATCTGAAGAGTACAAAAACGGAAAGCTATTTCCCAATGAGGTCGAATTGTCTGAACAATTACATATTTCAAGGAACACATTGAGACAAGCTATCAACAAACTCGTGTTTGAGGGGCTTTTGGTGCGCAAGAAAGGCTACGGAACGAAGGTAGTAAAGAAAGGTATCGTAGGCGGAGTAAAGAACTGGCTTAGTTTCTCACAGGAAATGAAGATGTTAGGTATCGAGATTCGCAATTTCGAGCTACATATCAGTTTAAAGCGTGCAACCGAAGAAATCGGTACGTTCTTTGATTTAGGTTCCAGTCCCGACACTCGCTGCGTAGTGATGGAGCGTGTCAGAGGAAAAAAAGAATATCCGTTTGTTTACTTCATCTCTTATTTCAACCCCAATATTCCACTGACAGGAGAGGAAGATTATACACGTCCATTATACGAAATGCTGGAAACCCAATATAATATAGTGGTAAAGACCAGCAAGGAGGAGATTTCAGCCAGACTTGCAGGGGAATTTATTGCAGAGAAACTGGAGATAAAATCCAATGACCCTATATTAATAAGGAGAAGATTTGTTTATGATGTGAACGGAGTACCTATTGAATACAACGTCGGATATTATCGGGCAGACAGCTTTACTTATACAATAGAGGCAGAGAGATAGACCGTATGTTCATACATATATAATATAAGGAGGCTATTTTAGAAGTTGAAATCTCTATCTTTCCTTTAAAATAACCTCTTTATATCATCTCTCTTTCCATAATCATGTCCTACCCGTCATTTATTATCGAACTACCATTAGAGCATCCGGCAAGAATCCGATCCAGACTTTCATCCACAACACCTATCATCTGAAGTTTGGATAATAAATGATAGTAAGAAGTTTTTCCTACTCCTTCTATTCTCAACAGACTTTTCCACCCTCTTCCCGATACGATTTCCAATAAATCTTTTACTGTTCGAACATCTTGATTATACAAGACATTAGCCAACCGAGTATCAGCTACTTTACAAACAGGCAATTGAAGTATCCACTCCTCCTGCCCAACATTTATATTCTTATTATTGTCTGCCAAAGATAAAAAACGAGCATCAATAGCACGCTTTCGATAAGTAGCCAATATATCTTTTTTCAGTTTCAACCCTTTAAGTATAGAGTTATACATTTGCAATGTCTTCCCATAGGTAATTCGATGCCGATCAGCCACTTTCGCTACTGATTCTCCTGTAGAAATTGAATAGAAGATATCGCGGGTAACAGGGTGAAGAATCAATGCTGACAGTTCACGAATGATTATTTCATATAGCGGTTTACAAGTCGTCTGTGTTCTCAATACATATAGTAGATCATCGTATTTGGAAATGATAAAGTCCCGTTCCAGTTTCTTTTCTTCTACGATTTTAGAAAGGTAACCTGCTTCTAAACCAAGTCTTTTGTGAGCTTCCAGATAAGCATCCAAACTCTCATCATCCAAAAACAACTGATCGTCGATTCGGGAACTCGTAATGTATCCAAGATTTGCCCAATTCTTTAGAATAGCTTCTTGAATGTCGCGTCTTTCAGACATCTGTTTTGTTGTGAGCCAATTTGACATAAAAAAACGGAACTAGATTAATAATATCAACTAGTTCCGTACCTTTTATTATAAAAGAGTACGGAGCTGCCACAATCCCGCAAACAGGAGGTAGTAGCGGCTACCTTTCAGACACGGGCAGACAGCCCGTACCCTATGAGAAGTCATAGAAGTACAGGCGTCTCCCGGTGTCTGAAAAAAAAATCCGCTACGATTTCCTGTTCACCGAGGAAACGCACAATCGCATACCACAAAGGCATACTACGTTCCAATGACAAAGGTACAAATACTTTTCGGAAAATAACAAGAGAGAGGTATAAATGTTTAGGAAAGAAAACGAATGATGATTGTATAATTAAAACGTATGTATATAAAAAGCAGACAATAAGTTTTTCGTTTCATATATAGAATAAAAGGTGTGTCGTTTTGTTTCGTATACAAAACAAAATATTTGATAAAGCTGCTCTAATCTATTTCATAATATCATTCAAGTCAAAATAAAGCAAACGTGTAGTAGAATCCACATCTTCATTATCCAAAGGAATAAATCCATCTCTCTCATAAAAAGAAACAGCTGCCGCATACACATCTACAGTTAAAAAGCGACAACCTGTTTTATTTTCAAGTACATTACTTACAGCTAACAAAGCTTCCCGATAAAGAAAAGATTCGTATTTTATTTTTTAAAGATTTTCATTGCCAGTTCATAGTCTTTCAACCTTTTTCCCCGCTGCTCCGGCGTTTCACTACGCTTCTCTTTCATCCGTTCTTCAAATCGCCGAGCATCTTCTCCGAAAAGTATCGAAGTTTCCTTAATTGGTCTTGCCATACCTATACAACTCCTTTCTTTTGGTTTATACGCTACTAAAACAATTGAATAAATCAGGAAGTGCAAGTTATTACGAAGTTATCTTTTACTCACCAGCTTTATTTTGCATACGAAATAAAGTAAATAGCCTGTATTATTATTTTGTATATAGAACAAAAGACGTACCTTTGCTCTTGCAAGCAGAATATAAAATAAAAAAGGATAACAACAGCAAACTATAAAAGCATCGAGAATCATGAACCAAAAAATTGACTTTAACGACGTCCCAAAAAATTATTTATACTGCACCTACAACAAATGTCCGCGCCGCAATGAATGCCTACGCCATCAAGCTACGCTCCGTATACCGCAAAACGTTCCTGATTTCCGAACAGTCAATCCCAACCACATAATAGGAAACGAGAATAACTGCAGTTTTTTCAAGCCATACCGTACTTCACGCTTTGCCTGCGGAATAGACCACATCTTGGACAACATTCCATATTCTACGGCTGTCATCATCCGCAAAGAATTATATTCTTTGATGGGGCGCAGCATGTTTTACCGCATCCGCAACAAAGAACGGATGCTGCATCCTGACGAACAAAAGCAGATTGTCGCTGTCTTTCTAAAACATGGTATCGAAAACAAACCTGAATTCGACCAATATATTGATTTATTCGATTGGTAAGACCTTTATCAGAAACACTATAAAACGGCGTTTCCGGATATTCTGACAAGGGACAATACTCACACCTATGAGAAAAAATACTCATACCAATGGGAATATATTCTCATAGGTATGAGTATTTTTTCTCATAAGGGTAAGTATCATTGAGAATCTTATCATATCTCCGACGAGAGTTGTCCCGCCGCTTTCAAATAAGCCACATAATTCACATACAATTGGAAATGGGCATCCACTTTCGTCTGATAAGCCTGCTGCCAAAGCACTTGTGCTTCCAGATAATCCGAAAGAGTTTCCAGTCCCACTTCATATTGCTTACCACTGACTTTCATATTCTCCTCTGCCTGTTCCAGCGAACGTTCGGAAAGCTCCGTTTCCAACCGGGCCTCATCCAGATTATTGGCAGCTTGCATCAACTCCAGCAACATTTTTTCATTGACATTTTCCTGTTCAAGACGAGCTTGTTCCAACTTCACTTTGGCAGACTTTACTTTATTGGTACGTTCGCCAAAATGAAACAGAGGGACAGAGACATTCAGGAATACGGAAAAAGCACCCTTTTTCATCAAAGTTTCATCATTGACTTCCAATCCGTGAAGATAATCATAACTACCTCTGACGCCGATACGCGGTAACAGTTCACTACGATTCAGCTTTACCTCCTGCTCGGCAATGGCTATTTGTTTGTTCAAGATTCCATATTCGGGACGGGCAGTTATGTCAGAGACCTGCACTTTCCACTCCTGCTCCACTTCCGGAAAATCATCGGATATATCAATCTGTGCTGTCAAAGGGCGGCCGATGTAATGACAAAGATTCATACTTGCAAGACGGAGGGCGTTATCAGCCTTTCGCAAAGAAAGTTCACTCTCGTTGAGCTTCACTTGCACTTTCAGTACATCATTTTGCGGTTTCATGCCATGCCGATGAGCACTCTTTACATTTTTGGAAAGTTCCGTCAGTAAGGCGTGATATTTTTCCGCTACTTTTTTCATCTCCTTGGCTTTCACTAACTGCACGTATGCTTTATCTGTATTCAGAATAACTTCCGAAGTAGTTAAAGCTTCGTTCAAATGTGCCATTTCCTTTCCCAATAGTGACATTTTATAGGCGGCACGGATTTTTCCTCCCATATAAAGAGGTTGCTCCACTTGTACACCGCCCGAGTAAACAGTTCCGACCTTATAGTCCAGATTCAGTCCGGGAAAATAAGCGAAACCGCTCGATACCAGTTCTCCGGTAGCAGGATTGGGCAAGAAAACCGGAAGGTTTCCTCCCGGAACTCCGAGACTTCCGTCCGCTGTGCTATAAATACCCGTTCCGTTGACTGTAAAATTAGGGAAGAAATTGGCTTTATAACTAAGAGACATCAATCGGGCTGCTTCCGTCTGCTTATTAGCGGCAGCCATATCCTTATTATATTTCAGTGCCATTTCACGGCATTGCGCCAGACTTAGTTTTTCTTGCGCGGCAAGAGAAACCGACAGGCCGAACAATACACCCGCTACACTAATGGCTACAAGAATTTCTTTTTTCATTTGTCTGTCTTTTTTATATGAAAGAATAATGCATACAAAATCGGGATAAAAAGCAACGTTATCAACGTGCCGAACAGCAACCCACCCATAATAGAAGCCGCCAACGAACCGAACATGGCATCCGGCAACAATGGAATCATTCCCAAAATCGTAGTCAGCGAAGCCATCATCACGGGACGGAGACGACTTTGCGAACTGTCTATCAATGCCGTCACAGGTTCTACTCCCTGATTAATCTGCAAAGTGATCTCATCCATCAATACAATACCATTCTTAATAATCATGCCGATCAATCCCAATGTACCGACGATAGCCACAAAGTTGAATGTCTTCCCGGTAAGCAGCATTACAGCAACAACACCGACAAATACCAGCGGAATAGTACAGAAGATGATAACCGGTTTCCGGTAATCTTTGAACAGCATGATTAGAATGGATATCATCAGAATGATAGCAAACGGGAAATTCTTGAACAGATATTGCATAGACTTTGTGCTGGCGTTCCTCTCGCCTTGCCATTGAAGCCGATATCCGTCAGGCAGCGGAATCTGTTCAATCTGCGTGGCAATGGATTGCCGCGCCTTCTCCGTTTCTACCCCCGGAACAGGAGAACATTGCACCCGTTGGCTACGCTGCCCGTTATAACGGGGAACCACCGGATCTTCCCACTTCACATCAATCCGCTTACTGATTTGTTTTAACGGAGTTGTTCCCATCAACGTTTCCACCAGTTCTTCTTTTGATAGTGTTCCTGTCTTCAGTTTCATCATCATTTCCTGTGTCAGCAAACCGTTCAGAGAAGGAAGAGACGAGAATATCTGCGTATTGCCCAGGTTTTCAATCGGATTTCCGTGTTCGTCCAGACAACGCAAGTAGATATTATCTTTGTGAATACCTTCGTAGAAAGACCCGATAGGGATGCCGCTGGTAGCGGTCAGTAGAGATAGGCTTACATCATTACGGCTCAATCCGATAGCACGTGCCGCAGGCTGGTCATATTCAATAGTCAGTACCGGAATTTGCGGTTCCCAGTCCGTGGTAATCAGGTAAACATCCGGGCAATTCTCCATAATCTTGCGGGCACTGTCTGCCAACTGATGCAAAACAGCAGGATCAGGACCGGTAAATTGCACTTCAATAGGATATTTCTTGAACATCAGATTGTAGCGGTTCATCTTTACGTAAGCATCCGGATAATGTTGTGAAAGATATTGTTGAATTTCCGCCATGTTATCCACCAAATCGTCCGGAGAGGTGAAGTCGATAATCAGTTCACCGTAAGATAAGGAAGGATTGGCTACGTTACGCACCAAGTTATAACGAGCAGGTGTACCACCGATAGAAGTAGTGACGTGTGTAACTTCCGGACGCTTTTTCAGGTAAACTTCGATTTCTTCCAAGTCACGTGCTACACGAGTGGAGTTAGTCCCTTCCGGCAATTTATATTCCATGTAAAGCTGATCGTAGACCATATCCGGGAAAAAGCCCTGCTTCATAAACCGATAACTGAAAGCCGAAAGCAATACCAAAGCAATCATTGTAAACACAAAACTCCAACGATGTGCCAGACTGAATTTCAATAATGAACGGAGCACAGCATAAATCTTTCCTTCATACACACGTTTTCCGGCAGCAGTAGTTGCCGCAGAGATTTCCGGATGCAAAATCCGGTCAGCCATCAACGGGACGTGCACCAAAGCCAGCACCCAACTAAGCAATAAGGAAACAGCGAGTACGATAAACAAATCGCGCGTATAAACGCCTGCCGTATCAGGAGACATAAAGATAGGAAGAAAAGCGATGATGGCAATCAGAGTAGCTCCCAGCAAAGGCATCGCTGTCTGCCGTCCGATGGCAGTCATTGCCTCCATCCGACTCTTTCCGGCTTTCAAATCTACCAAAATACCGTCGATGATAACAATCGCATTATCCACCAGCATCCCCATCGCAAGCACGAACGAGGCCAATGAAACACGCTGCATCGTACCGTTCATAAAATAAAGGAACAGAAAGGAACCGAATACCGTCACTACCAAACTGATACCGATAATCACCCCGCTCTTAAATCCCATAGCAATCATCAGAATAACAACTACGATAATCACAGATTCTATCAGATTAAGAATGAACGTCCCCAACGAACTGCCTACACGTTCCGGCTGATAGAAAACTTTATGGCACTCTACCCCCGCTGGAAGGCGTTCGACTTTCAGTTGCTCCAATTTCTTTTCCACTTGATGCCCCACTTTGATAATGTCGGCATCCGAAGAAGCGGCCACCATTATTCCTATCGCACGCTGACGGTCATAAAACAATTCGTTGCGGGTAGGATCTTCATAATCTTTCTCAATACGGGCTATATCACTCAACCGCAACTGATCGGCATCATGTCCCTGAATCAGCATACGACCGATATCCTCCACCGTCTTAAACTTGTCACTGACTGTCACCCGGATACGATTATCGCCATTATCATAGTAACCAGTATAAGTCGTTTGGTTCTGTCCGTTCAATGTGGCTAGCACTTCGGCGGGTTTCACACCCAAGTTAGCCATCCGGTCTTGCAAAAGAGAGATATTAATACATTCGGGACGTTTACCGTATAAGTCGACGCGTTCCACCCCATCCAGTTCGCTGACTTCACGTTTCACCAGTTCTGAATAATCAGACAGTTCCCTGTCGGAAAGTCCGTCACCCGTCAAAGCGAAAAACATTCCGTAAACATTTCCAAAATCATCTTTTACAATAGAAGGACTGGCACCTTCGGGAAGTTCTGCCTGTGCGTTCGCCACTTTACGACGCAACAGATCCCAGCATTGTTCTACGTCCGTCTCTTTGACAGTCGTTTTCAGTTCTACCTGAATCAGGGAGAGATCGTTGTAGGAATAACTTTCCACATTATCTATATTCCCCATGGAGCGAATATTCTTCTCCAGTACATCCGTCACCTCTAATTCTACCTGATGCGCAGACGCACCGGGATAGGTGGTGACTACCATGGCAAGCTTTACCGTTATTTCTGGGTCTTCCAGTTTACTCATTTCATAACTGGAATAAGCTCCTCCTACAATCAGTACGGCAATCAGGAAGTAGATTAACTTCTTGTTCTCAAATGCCCATTTACTAATATCAATCATAGCAGTCCTCCCACATTGGTTTCAGCAGCCGGAAGAAGCGGTTCCACCTGTTCTCCCTCTTTTACATGATGCACCCCCGAAGCGACAACCAAATCACCGGGATTCGCTCCGTCTGAAGTAATCAGGCATCTGCCGTCGCTAAGCAGACGGGTGACGGTCACATCACAACGGCGAATAGCGTGACTGGAAGCATCATAAAGAAAGATACTCGTACGCCCGTTCTCACGAAGAATCGCTCCACCGGGAACCGACAGGTTACACACATCTCCTTCACTACATTCGATAGTTACCATTGTATTCATGCCGGGCGATGGAACTGCCTGTTTATCTTCTTTTTTCAGTTGAAGCCGCATAGTGTACAACTGATTGGCATTTGCCTTAGGGGTGACACTAATCAGTTCCAAAGCATATCTTTGATGAGGATAAATATCGAATGTACAATAGTAGCGGGTAAACTGCTGTCGACGAATATATTCCACTGCCGGAAGATTAATCTCCACCTCCGGGCTTCCCTCACTGATGATGGAAACGACGGGCATACCGGCAGCTACCGTCTCATGGGAATCAAAAAGACGTTTCTGCACATATCCGTTAAAAGGAGCATACAAACGGGTGTATGCCAACTGGTCTTTAGCATGGTTATATTTGGCGGTAATCTGTCTCAATCCGTACACGGCCTTATCGTTAGCATCCGGTGTTGTCACATTTTCCTTATAAAGTGCCATCACCCGTTCCGCCTCCGCTTTCACACTTTGATATTCTGCTTCTGCCGCATCCAGCTGAATCTGATAGTCTGTCGGATCTAATTCTGCCAATAATTGCCCTTTACGCACATAGGCACCGTCATTTACATGCATATACTGAATAGTACCACTCACCCGGAAAGACAGACTTATGTCCTGTGCCGCTTTCACTCGACCCGGAAACTGCAAAGCTATTTGTCTGTCGGCAGAAAGTACGGTATCAATCTTCACTGCCGGCTTACTGTCTGTGTTTTGTACACGTTGCCCACACGAAGTCAACAGAACTGCTAAAAATCCTGTTAATAAGAAGTCTAATCGTCTCATATTTTCACTTATTAGTTAGTTGCCACAAAAGTATCCCAAGCAAACATGAGGAGAAAGGTTGATTTAGACGAAACATTGTTCTATTTGTACGTTACCTAAGATAAAAAGCCGAAATAGTTTGCTATTTGTATTTATTTGTTTATTACTTTGTAAAGAAATTCATTTCAACGAAAAGGAATATGGAACCACTGATGCCATTCAAGTATGTTATAATATCTCCGGAAGATACTTCCATGAAAGAAGGATGCATTATTTCCGAATTCAACCAATGCGGACTTTTCCTCTGCCAGAAAGGACAGGCGGAAATCCTGTTGGGAGGTAGACCATATCAGATTAACAAAAGGAATCTTTTCATATATACAGCAGCCAACCTTCTACAGATACGCCAAAGAAGCGCAGACTTGGAAGGAATCATGATAGAGGTCGACCTGGATTATGTCATACCAATAGTAAACAAAGTAGCTAACTCGGAAAATTTGCTTTATTTGCGGGAAAATCCCTGCCTGTCGCTCTCTGAAGAGCAATATACATTTGTAGAGAACTTGCTCAAATCTGTAGAAAAACGAATTAACAGGGAGAATATTTGTAACAGTTCCCGACAGAAACAACATTTAACTTCTGAATTAATCAAATCCTGGGGACAGGTGATATGCTATGAGTTATTAAACATTTATTTCAGTAACGAACCCCAAACACCACTGCCACAGGATAAAAAGGATAAAATCTTCCAAAATTTCATGATTACCCTTTATCGATATTATCGTCAGGAACGTGATGTTACTTTTTATGCAGACAAGCAATGCTTGTCCGCCCGATATTTTTCTTCTGTCATCAAGGAGAAATCAGGGAGCAGTGCTTTGCAGTGGATCATACAGAATGTCATTACAGAAGCTAAATATCTGCTCGATAATACCGATTTAAGTATTAAGGAAATAACAACCAAACTCAACTTCCCCACACAATCATTCTTCGGGAAATATTTCAAGCAGTATGTCGGTATATCTCCTAAAGAATATCGGAACAAACTTATCAAACAGTAACTTTCTTAAACTGCCGGAACTGCCACCACAACATTCCTCCGGATATAAGACTAGCCGCCAAATCTGCCACAGGCATACTGGCCCAAACGCCCATTTGTCCATAATAGTGAGGTAGAATCAATAAACAGGGAACGAGAAATAACATCTGCCGCGTCAGCGACAAGAAAATGGCTTTACTTGCCATTCCAATACTCTGGAAGAAGTTGGAAGCTACCATCTGAAACCCAACAATCGGGTAGAAAAATACCACAATACGAAAACCTTTAGAAGCAATGCTGATTAACTCTTCGTCCGAAGTAAAGATGGAAGATACGATTTCCGGAATAAACATACCGATCAGAAAACCAATCGTTGTCACTACAGTTGCACAACAAATGGTTACTTTCAGTACTTCCGTCACACGAGGATAGAGCTTCGCACCAAAATTATATCCCGCAATGGGCTGCATCCCTTGGTTTAGTCCCAATACAATCATAATAAAGACAAAAACAATACGATTAACAATACCGAATGCACCGATCGCCAAATCACCTCCATGCTCTTTTAATCCCTGATTAATCAGAATCACAATAAAGCAAGACGCCATATTCATCAGAAAGGGAGACATACCAATAGCCAGCGAATCCAACACGATTTTCCGTTTCAAACGAAAAATCCCCTTTTTCAACCGTATCAGTTCATCTTTGCGGCAGAACAGATGAAGCTGCCAGACCAATGCAATCAACTGCGCACAAACCGTAGCCGTAGCCGCCCCACGGATTCCCCAGTCGAATACAAAAATAAACAATGGAGCAAGCAATACATTGATTATCACTGTCGTTATTGTTGCCATCATCGCTTTCTGCGGATGGCCCGAAGCACGGAGCACTGCATTCAGCCCCAGATATAAATGGGTAACCACATTTCCGAGCAAGATAACCTGCATAAATTCACGGGCATACTTCACCGTTTCATCGCTTCCTCCGAAAAAGTAAAGTATCGGATCGAGAAAAGGAAGAACGATTACCGTAAAAGAGATACCTATAATAAGGTTTAATACAAACACATTTCCCAAAACCTGCTGTGCGGTATCATAATCTTTCTGTCCCAGCTTCACCGAAATCAATGTAGCCGCACCGACACCGACCAACGAGCCGAAAGCCGCGGCAAGATTCATTAGCGGGAAAGTTAATGCCAACCCGGAAATAGCCATCGCACCTACCCCGTGACCGATAAAAATACTATCTACCATATTGTAAAGAGAAGACGCCGTCATGGCGATAATTGCCGGAATGGCATACTGCATTAAAAGCTTCCCAATCTTTTCCGTACCCAACGCAGTGGGTGTCTTTTGTCCTGTCATACCTATTAGTTTGAGGGTGCAAAGATACAAAAAAGAGACGGATTACAGGATATATGAGAAAAGTTTCGTATTTTTGCCTCCAAAATTGAGTTAATACGTAACGAAATGAATATATTAGAACTAAGTGAACAAGAAATCATTCGACGCAACAGCCTGAATGAGCTTCGTGCGATGGGTATTGATCCATACCCTGCAGCAGAGTATGTAACCAATGCTTTCTCTACAGATATTAAAGCTGAATTTAAAGACGACGAGGAGCCACGCCAAGTTTCCGTAGCCGGCCGTATCATGAGCCGCCGCGTGATGGGTAAAGCATCTTTCGTTGAATTGCAAGACTCTAAAGGTCGCATCCAGGTGTACATCACCCGCGATGATATCTGCCCGGGAGAAGACAAGGAACTGTACAACTCTGTATTCAAACGCCTGCTCGACTTAGGTGACTTTATCGGTATCGAAGGTTTCGTGTTCCGCACACAAATGGGTGAAATCAGTATCCATGCTAAGAAACTGACTGTACTTGCAAAGTCTATCAAACCGTTGCCTATCGTTAAATACAAAGACGGGGTAGCTTATGACTCTTTTGAAGATCCCGAACTCCGTTATCGCCAACGCTATGTGGACCTGGTAGTGAACGACGGTATCAAAGAAACATTCCTGAAACGTGCCACTGTTGTGAAAACATTGCGCAATGCTTTGGACGAAGCCGGTTACACGGAAGTGGAAACTCCCATCCTGCAATCTATTGCCGGTGGAGCAAGCGCACGACCGTTCATCACTCACCATAACTCACTGGACATGGATCTTTACCTGCGTATCGCAACAGAACTTTATCTGAAGCGACTGATCGTAGGTGGTTTTGAAGGTGTATATGAAATAGGTAAGAACTTCCGTAACGAGGGTATGGACAAAACCCATAACCCGGAGTTCACTTGTATGGAACTCTACGTACAATATAAGGATTACAACTGGATGATGAATTTCACCGAAAAGTTGTTGGAACGTATTTGTATCGCAGTAAACGGTAGCACAGAAACAGTGGTTGACGGAAAAACCATCAACTTCAAAGCTCCTTACCGCCGTCTGCCTATTCTGGACGCTATCAAAGAAAAGACAGGATATGACCTGAACGGCAAGAGCGAAGAGGAAATCCGCCAAGTCTGCAAAGAACTGAAGATGGAAGAAATCGACGAGACGATGGGTAAAGGCAAGCTGATTGATGAAATTTTCGGAGAATTCTGCGAAGGTACATATATCCAGCCGACTTTCATCACCGATTATCCGGTTGAAATGTCTCCGCTGACCAAGATGCACCGCTCTAAACCGGGACTGACCGAACGTTTCGAACTGATGGTGAACGGTAAAGAGCTGGCTAATGCCTACTCGGAATTGAACGATCCGCTGGATCAGGAAGAACGTTTCAAAGAACAAATGCGTTTGGCCGACAAGGGAGACGACGAAGCGATGATTATCGATCAGGACTTCCTGCGCGCTTTACAATACGGTATGCCTCCTACATCGGGTATCGGTATCGGTATCGACCGTCTGGTGATGTTAATGACCGGACAGACTACCATTCAGGAAGTATTGTTCTTCCCGCAAATGCGCCCGGAAAAAGTAGTGAAAAAAGACGCTGCTGCCAAATACATGGAATTGGGAATCGCAGAAGACTGGGTTCCGGTGATTCAAAAAGCCGGTTACAACACAGTTGCCGACATGAAAGATGTCAATCCGCAGAAGCTGCACCAGGACATCTGCGGCATTAACAAGAAATATAAATTAGAACTGACCAATCCGTCGGTAAACGACGTAACTGAGTGGATACAGAAAATTTAATAAGTTCTTCATCCAAATCCATACAAATGAAATTACCCGGCAAGATAGCGATAATGGGCGGAGGAAGTTGGGCTACAGCCATCGCAAAGATGTGTCTGGCCCAAGAAGACTCTATCAATTGGTATATGCGGCGAGACGACCGCATTGCCGATTTTAAACGATTAGGGCACAATCCGGCTTATCTGACAGGAGTGAAATTTGATACGAGACGCATCACTTTCAGTTCCAACATCAACGATGTTGTGAAAGAATCGGATACACTGATCTTCGTCACTCCCTCTCCTTATCTGAAGGCGCATCTGAAAAAGTTGAAAACCAAGATAAAAGATAAGTTTATCATCACCGCTATCAAAGGAATCGTACCCGATGACAACGTTATTGTATCGGAATACTTCACAAAAGAATATGGTGTGCCACCAGAAAACATAGCAGTCCTTGCAGGTCCCTGCCACGCAGAAGAAGTAGCTTTGGAGCGACTCTCCTACCTGACTATCGCCTGCCCTGATAAAGACAAGGCACGTATCTTCGCACGCCGTCTGGGAAGCAGTTTTATCAAAACATCTGTCAGTGATGACGTGGCGGGTATCGAATACAGTTCGGTGCTCAAAAACGTGTATGCCATTGCTGCCGGTATCTGTAGCGGACTGAAATATGGCGACAACTTCCAGGCTGTATTGATTTCTAACGCCATTCAGGAAATGAATCGTTTCCTGAACACGGTGCATCCGTTGAACAGAAACGTGGATGAATCTGTTTATCTGGGGGATTTATTGGTGACCGGCTACTCCAACTTTAGTCGTAACCGTACTTTCGGAACGATGATAGGTAAAGGGTATTCCGTGAAGAGTGCGCAAATTGAAATGGAAATGATTGCAGAGGGTTACTATGGTACGAAATGTATCAAAGAAATCAATAAGCATCATCATGTCAATATGCCGATACTGGACGCTGTGTATAACATCCTATACGAACGTATCTCACCAATGATCGAGATTAAATTGCTGACTGACTCTTTTAGATAATCTTTAAACAAGAACGATATGATTAGTTTAAACATTGAAAAGACATTTGGATTTATCTCCAAAGAAAAGGTTTTTGCTTACGAAGCTGAAGTAAAAGCCGCACAGGAAATGCTTGAAAAAGGTACAGGCAAAGGTAATGACTTTTTAGGATGGTTGCATTTGCCTTCTTCTATCACTAAAGAACACTTAGCCGACCTGAACGCTACAGCAAAAGTATTAAGAGATAACTGTGAAGTAGTAATCGTTGCCGGTATCGGTGGCAGCTATCTGGGTGCCCGTGCCGTAATCGAAGCTTTGTCTAACAGCTTCACTTGGCTGCAGGAAAAGAAAACGGCTCCTGTCATGATCTATGCAGGACACAATATCAGCGAAGATTATCTGTACGAACTGACTGAATATCTGAAAGATAAGAAATTCGGTGTCATCAATATTTCTAAATCAGGAACTACTACCGAAACTGCTCTTGCTTTCCGTTTGCTGAAAAAGCAATGTGAAGATCAGCGCGGTAAAGAAACTGCAAAGAAAGTAATCGTTGCTGTGACGGACGCTAAAAAAGGTGCTGCCCGTGTTACAGCTGACAAAGAAGGATATAAAACATTTATCATCCCTGACAACGTAGGCGGACGTTTCTCTGTACTGACTCCGGTTGGTTTGCTGCCTATCGCAGTAGCCGGATTTGATATCGACAAACTGGTTGCCGGTGCTGCCGATATGGAAAAAGTATGCGGATCGGACGTTGCATTTACTGAAAACCCGGCTGCTATTTATGCTGCTACCCGCAATGAGTTGTACAGGAATGGCAAGAAGATCGAAATCCTCGTTAACTTCTGCCCGAAACTGCACTATGTAAGCGAATGGTGGAAACAGCTTTACGGAGAATCGGAAGGAAAAGACAATAAGGGTATCTTCCCTGCATCGGTAGATTTCTCTACAGACCTTCATTCTATGGGTCAATGGATTCAGGAAGGCGAACGTTCTATCTTCGAAACTGTGATTTCAGTAGAGAAAGTTAACCACAAACTGGAAGTTCCTTCTGACGAAGCAAATCTGGACGGCTTGAACTTCTTAGCCGGCAAGCGTGTGGACGAAGTGAACAAGATGGCCGAACTGGGAACGCAGCTGGCTCACGTAGACGGTGGCGTACCTAATATGCGCATCGTACTTCCGGAATTGAGCGAATACAACATTGGTGGTCTGCTCTATTTCTTCGAAAAGGCTTGTGGTATCAGCGGTTATTTGTTGGGCGTGAACCCATTCAACCAACCGGGTGTGGAAGCATACAAAAAGAATATGTTTGCCTTGCTGGACAAACCGGGTTATGAAGAGGAATCCAAAGCAATCCGTGCAAAACTATAAATCAAGAACGTTTTATAAACGGTAAACTATAAACAATGAACGGTGAACAACTATGCTATATACATGGATTTGTTCACCGTTCATTATTATATTCAATTGATTGCAGTTTCCGATTGTACCGCTTATTGCCCGTTGTACCGTTTACTGCTCACCACTTCTACTTCTCATCTTCCACTTTCGTCTTCAAACCGATTTCTTCCTGTGCTCCTTCACATTCGGCTTTGGAAGAAAGATAGAACTCTAATTTCACATCACCGTTCTTATCTACCTGTTTAATGGTCGCAATCACCATAATTTTGGCTTTTGACACCCCATCCTTAAAACGAAGCTGTCCTTTTTCCACATCTGTCAGATTTCCCTCTGTAGATACTTCTGTTTGCTCATAAAAGAGTTTGGTATCCACTTCATCGTCATTCTGAAGTTTAAAGGTTTTCAGTTCTGCCCCATTTCCATCCAAAAGCAGAAAGGCTTTCACTTCATCTCCCACTTTCAAGGCGGGCAGTTCCTCCCTCTGATTCGCATAGTCTTTTTCATCGGAACTGGTATTTTCACCGTCCGATTCGATCTTCGCATAAAGCTTTTCTATCTTGATAACAGGACTTTCCCCACTATCAGAGCAGGCGCCTAAAAACAATGGTAGCAACAATAATACTCTCTTTTTCATGCTATCGTCGAGTTTATAACGTTACAAAAATACACATATTCTTCTAAACAGCAAATAATTATGTAGTTAATCGCTTGGGAGCGTCATTTGCAACTATCTTCCCTTTCTAACTTATCTCTCATTTTTTATCGTTATCTTTGCCTCGTATACAGTTGTAGATGAAGCGAATCAAACTTAAAAAACAAATAGAATGGCAGGAAATTTATTAAAGAAGTCCAGTGGACTCATGCTACTATGTAGCGTATCATTGCTAATGATAGTCATGACCGGTTGTCAGGAAGCCAAACTCAAAACTGTAATCGGGATAGCCAACAAACAGTGTCCGCTGGACATGGGAGAAGTCGGCAATATTACCAGTATCATCTACGACGGGGATAACGTAGTGTACACTCTCAACATGAACGAGGAAATTACCAATATTAAGATTTTGAAAGATAATCCGGAAAGCATGAAATCATCTATCAAAATGATGTTTCAGAATCCGGCTGCTGATGTAAAGGAAATGCTGAAATTGATGGCTAAGTGTAATTCCGGATTACACATGATATTTGTAGGGAATAAGTCGGGCGAACAAGCGGTTTGCGAACTTACTGCCGAAGAATTGAAAGAGGTTATCAATACAAATGCCGACCCGGCACAAAGCGGACAGACAAAGCTTGAAGCGCAACTGAAAATGGCGAATCTGCAATTTCCAATGCAGGCCAGTGAAGAAGTCGTTGTCGAAAAAATCGAAATCATAGGTGAATCGGTTGTTTATATATGCAGTGTGGACGAAGAGTTGTGTCCTATCAGCCAGATTGAAGAAAACGCAGCTGAAGTGAAAGAGGGTATTGTGTCAACGCTAGCAAGTCAGACCGATCCTGCCACCCAGATATTCATAAAAACCTGCGTGGAGAACAATAAAAATATTACCTACAGATATATCGGCAAGGATTCCGGGAAACAATACGATGTAGTTATTCCCGTGTCTGATCTGAAGAAAATGCTCATAAAAAATAAAATATCATCTTAAAAAGATTCCGCAACGTACAAAGTATGAAAAAGAAACTGAAAGCCGTCCTGTTTGACATGGACGGCGTACTCTTTGACTCTATGCCTTATCATTCGGAAGCCTGGCATAAAGTAATGAAATCTCATGGGCTCACTCTTAGTCGCGAAGAAGCATATATGCATGAAGGACGGACAGGAGCCTCTACAATCAATATTGTTTTTCAACGTGAATTGGGTAGAGAAGCCACACAGGAGGAGATAGAAAGTATCTATCAGGAGAAAAGTGTTTTGTTCAATTCATATCCCGAAGCAAAGCCTATGCCCGGTGCATGGGAGTTACTGCAAAAAGTGAAGAAGGACGGGCTGATTCCGATGGTGGTCACCGGCTCCGGTCAGTTATCCCTGCTCGAACGGCTGGAACACCACTATCCGGGAATGTTTCACAAAGAACTGATGGTTACAGCGTTCGATGTAAAATATGGCAAACCCAATCCCGAGCCGTATTTGATGGCTTTGAAAAAAGGAGGGATCAAAGCGGATGAAGCGGTTGTAGTAGAAAACGCTCCGTTAGGAGTGGAAGCCGGACACAACGCGGGTATTTTCACCATAGCAGTCAATACGGGTCCTTTGAACGGGCAAGTGTTGCTGGATGCCGGGGCTGATTTATTATTTCCATCCATGCAGGCACTTAATGACACCTGGGACATGATGACTGAAAATGACATCTAAAAGCTGAAAAGAAAATTTATTCTTCAAAACAGAAGAAAAATATTGAAAAGCAGGAATATAAATAGTATTTTTACGGGAGTTTAATTCGCTTAGATTCTATCTAAGCCAACGCAGATTCTACTATGCAAAAGTTATTATCTTTACCACCCAATTTGATCCATTGCTTCCACGAACTGGAAGAAGTTAACCATACCGATTGGTTTTGTACATCAGACCCCATAGGGAGCAAACTAGGCTCCGGCGGCGGAACCACATGGTTATTGCAAGCTTGCCATCAGGCATTCGCTCCACAAGAGTCTTTCAGCAACTGGATAGGACACGAAAAAAAAATATTGCTCCATGCAGGCGGACAAAGCCGTCGGCTACCCAGCTACGGCCCTTCCGGCAAAATATTAACTCCTATCCCGATCTTCAGTTGGGAAAGAGGACAAAAGCTGGGACAGAATCTGTTATCATTGCAGCTCCCGCTCTATGAAAGGATTATGAATCAGGCTCCGGCCGGTCTGAATACGCTGATTGCTAGCGGAGACGTATATATCCGTTCGGAAAAACCGCTTCAGGATATTCCGAACGCAGATGTAGTATGCTACGGGCTGTGGGTGAATCCTTCATTGGCAACTCATCATGGCGTGTTTGTTTCCGACCGGAAAAAACCGGAGGTGCTCGATTTCATGTTGCAGAAACCTTCTTTGGAAGAGTTGGAAGGATTGTCGAAAACTCATCTTTTCCTGATGGATATCGGCATCTGGATTTTGAGTGACCGCGCCATAGAAGTATTGATGAAACGGTCATTGAAAGAAGGTACGAAGGATATTACTTATTATGACTTATACTCGGACTATGGTTTGGCTTTGGGAGAGCATCCTAAAACGAAAGATGAAGAAATCAATCAGTTATCCGTAGCTATATTGCCGTTGCCAGGTGGAGAATTCTACCATTACGGCACAAGTCACGAACTGATTTCTTCTACTTTAGCCATACAGGACAAGGTACGGGACCAAAGAAGAATCATGCACCGGAAAGTAAAGCCAAATCCGGCTATCTTTATACAGAATTCCATCACACAAGTTTCTCTTTCTGCCGACAACGCCAATTTATGGATTGAGAATAGCCATGTGGGAAAAGAATGGAAATTAGGTTCCCGCCAGATTATTACAGGAGTTCCTGAAAACCAGTGGAGCATCAATTTGCCGGATGGGGTTTGCATCGACATTATTCCTATCGGTGAGAATGAGTTTGTTGCGCGTCCGTATGGATTGGATGATGTATTCAAAGGAGCGTTGGACAAAATAACGACTACTTACCTTAATGTTCCTTTTACCCGTTGGATGGAAGATAGAGGAATTACCTGGTGAAATGCTGTGGTCTAACCAGGAAAAAAAAAAAGTACGCTGGATGACCTCGGAACCACAACTGGAAGAAGGGAAAAAACTTTGGTTGAAAGCAGAAAAAGTTTCTGCAGACGAAATATCCGCAAACGCCAACCTCAAGCGTCTTTACGAACAGCGCAATGCTTTCCGCAAGGAGAACTGGAAAGGATTGGCGGCCAATTATGAGAAGAGCGTATTCTATCAACTCAATTTGCTGGATGCCGCAAATGAATTTGTACGTTTCAATCTGGGCATGCCTGACGTCTTGAAAGAAGATGCTGCCCCCATGTTACGGATACACAACCGGATGCTTCGTGCACGTATCATGAAACTACATGAAGACAAGGATTGTGCCAAAGAGGAACAGGCAGCCTTTCAACTGCTTCGCGACGGTTTATTGGGGGTAATGAGCGAACGAAAGAGCCATCCCATACTCAACGTTTATTCCGATCAAATCGTATGGGGACGCAGTCCTGTGCGTATTGATGTGGCCGGAGGGTGGACGGACACACCTCCCTACTCTCTTTATTCAGGGGGAAGTGTTGTAAATCTTGCTATCGAACTAAACGGTCAACCACCGCTACAAGTATATGTGAAACCATGCAAGGAATATCACATCACTCTTCGCTCTATCGACATGGGTGCAATGGAAGTGATAAGGAATTACGAGGAACTGCAAGATTATAAAAAGGTAGGTTCTCCATTCTCTATTCCGAAAGCCGCCCTTACATTGGCGGGCTTTGCACCGGCATTCTCTACGGAATCTTATCCTTCTTTAGCTAAACAGCTGGAAGATTTCGGTTCAGGAATCGAAATTACTCTGCTGGCTGCTATTCCTGCGGGCTCTGGCTTGGGAACCAGTTCCATACTGGCATCTACCGTGCTCGGAGCAATCAATGATTTCTGCGGATTGGCTTGGGATAAAAATGATATATGTAGTTACACATTAGTATTAGAACAGCTCCTGACCACTGGAGGAGGTTGGCAAGATCAATATGGCGGTGTCTTTTCCGGTATTAAGTTGCTTCAATCCGAAGCTGGTTTCGAACAGAATCCATTAGTACGCTGGTTACCCGATCAGTTCTTTGTTCATCCTGATTACCGCGACTGTCATCTGTTATATTATACGGGAATTACTCGTACTGCTAAAAGTATTTTGGCAGAGATCGTCAGTTCCATGTTCCTCAATTCCGGTCCGCATCTAAGCTTGCTGGCCGAAATGAAAGCTCATGCAATGGATATGAGTGAAGCCATTTTACGAAGTAATTTCGAGAGTTTCGGTCGTTTGGTCGGCAAAACCTGGATACAGAACCAGGCATTAGACTGCGGAACCAATCCACCGGCAGTAGCAGCCATTATCGAAAAAATCAAGGATTACACCCTGGGATACAAACTCCCCGGTGCAGGTGGCGGAGGCTATTTATATATGGTAGCCAAAGACCCGCAAGCAGCCGGACAAATCCGACGGATACTGACGGAACAAGCCCCCAATCCTCGTGCTCGTTTTGTAGAAATGACTCTTTCTGATAAGGGACTTCAGGTTTCAAGAAGCTAAAGAGAAAGCGTTACCATATTGCCGGTCAATCATCCGGAACCATAAAAAACAAGCTTGGACAGATTCAAACGAAATGTCCAAGCTTTAATTTTTCAACGCCATAATGATCTGTTTTACATGTTGAGACTTGAAATAACTGTAAAGTAAATCATAATAATGATAAAAGCAATAGCTCCGATAATCAGCGCAACACTACCCCATTTCTTTTTTCTAGCTTCTTCCATTCTTATTTATATTTATTGGGATTAATATAATTTATCGTCAAATGTCTACATCTGGAAAGCTATGAACATACTACTACAGAATATCATTCCTTACTTTTTCATATCTACAAAGTTAGCATTTCTCACGAGAATCCTTTTATTTAAATCAACTTTTTCATTCTATTTAGGCTAAATTATGCAACTACATACAATAATAACTAACTAGGTTTGAGAAAATGCAAAGCAAAATACATGACTGACTATCTAAGGATTATGAATGTAAATATCAAGAATATGAAACACATTTATTTTACTCATTACCGCTTTTATATCACACAAAAACTGTACATTTGCACTATAAATAATATACTAGACTAAAAAAAGGATCAAAAACAAATAAAATATAAAGATGAAATTACTTAAACTATTATTCTTATCCGCCATCTTGCTATCCGCATGCAACAATGACTCGACAGACACTCCGGAAACAGGAGAGCCCAAACAGATTATCGTAGAAATGGCCTCCAATGATTTTACAGATGTCTCCGGCACATATACTCTTGAGAACAATAAAGAATACTGTACTCGGGAAGACGGAAAATATAAGATATTATTGGTCAAGAGTACATATATAAATAAGGAGGGAAAGGAAAAGGATATTCTTACCTATGGCATTCTGGATGTAGCAAATAAAAAATACATCTGCTATACAGCCAACATAGATGTAGCCCAAAGACTTGAAAGAGACTGGGAATTTTATAATCAAATAACTAATCCGGATTTTCCAGATGACCCAAATAGACGATTAGTTTGTAATTCTTATACAAAGAAAGACTAATAATAGAACCTCTTACGAGATAAAAGAAAGATTTCACTTTGATAGTCAACATATAACATTGGTTTCTTGGGAACAACAATAGACCAACAAAAATCAATTACAAGGGCTAAATCCTGCATTTAGTTTTAGTTATCCAAGGTATAAGAAAACAGAAATCCCTCAATAATCAACTGATTATCAAGGGATTTTTCTGTGACCCCGGTGCGATTCAAACGCACGACCTTCAGAACCGGAATCTGACGCTCTATTCACTAAGCTACGGAGCCAAATGTGGATGCAAAAGTATAAAAAAATTAGCAGATTCCTAACATTCAAACGCTTTTTATATCAAACCGAAGAATATTTTCATTGTTACTTTGAGAAGATTAACCGCAATTATACAAACATTTTGTTCTTTTTTCCCATAAAACAGAAGCAAGTATTAATATTATTCCTATCTTTGCCGAGCAATTTAATAGAAGTTATACTGAATAAATTTATGAGCTACCTGATAACACCTAAAGGTTACAAACCTTTATTGGACCTAAAACAGACTGAATTAGGGATTAAACAAATTAAAGAGTTCTTCCAGTTGAACCTCTCTTCCGAACTGCGCCTGCGACGTGTGACAGCTCCACTGTTCGTATTGAAAGGAATGGGTATCAATGATGATTTGAATGGAATAGAACGACCTGTTTCTTTCCCAATCAAAGATCTGGGCGATGCGCAAGCCGAAGTGGTTCATTCATTGGCTAAATGGAAAAGGTTGACCTTAGCTGACTATCACATCGAACCGGGATATGGTATTTATACGGATATGAATGCTATTCGGTCAGACGAAGAACTGGGCAATCTGCATTCTCTCTACGTAGACCAGTGGGACTGGGAACGTGTTATCACCAATGAAGACCGGACTGTGAACTTCCTAAAGGAAATCGTCAACCGTATTTATGCGGCTATGATCCGTACAGAATATATGGTATATGAAATGTATCCGCAAATCAAACCTTGCCTGCCACAAAAGCTACATTTCATTCATTCAGAGGAATTGCGCCAGCTTTATCCGAACCTGGAACCTAAATGTCGCGAACATGCCATCTGTCAGAAATATGGAGCTGTGTTTATCATAGGAATAGGCTGTCAACTTGGTGATGGCAAGAAGCACGACGGACGTGCACCGGACTATGACGACTACACTACCAAAGGACTGAACGACCTGCCCGGACTAAACGGCGACCTCCTATTGTGGGACAATGTACTGCAACGCTCCATCGAATTATCATCGATGGGAATCCGTGTAGACAAAGAAGCCTTGCAACGTCAGTTAAAAGAAGAAAAAGAAGAAAAAAGACTGGAACTTTATTTCCACAAGCGATTGATGAATGACACCCTTCCCCTGTCTATCGGAGGAGGTATCGGACAATCCCGCTTGTGTATGTTCTACCTTCGCAAAGCTCACATCGGAGAAATACAAGCCAGCATCTGGCCCGAAGATATGCGCAAGGAATGTGAAGAACTTGAAATACACCTTATATAACAAACTATGAATGTACAAATTGAAGAAAGCTGGAAAGCACATTTAGAACCCGAATTCGAAAAAGACTACTTTCGCACACTGACCGATTTCGTCAAAAGCGAATATAGCCAGTATCAGATCTTCCCTCCGGGAAAACTGATCTTCAATGCTTTCAACCTTTGTCCTTTCGACAAAGTGAAAGTTGTAATTATAGGACAAGATCCTTACCATGGACCGGGACAAGCGCATGGTCTCTGTTTCTCTGTAAACGACGGAGTGCCTTTTCCCCCTTCATTAGTGAATATATTCAAAGAAATCAAAGCCGACATCGGCACAGATGCCCCTGCTACGGGAAATCTGACTCGCTGGGCAGAACAGGGAGTATTGTTGCTCAACGCTACGCTGACCGTACGTGCTCACCAAGCTGGTTCACACCAGAACCGTGGCTGGGAAACATTTACTGATGCTGCAATCCGTGCCCTGGCAGAAGAAAAAGAAAACCTGGTATTTATCCTGTGGGGATCATACGCTCAAAAGAAAGGAGCGTTTATCGACCGCAACAAACACTTGGTACTCACTTCCGCCCATCCCTCTCCTCTTTCTGCTTACAACGGCTTCTTCGGAAACAAACATTTCAGCCGTACAAACGACTACCTGAAAACCCATGGAAAAACAGAAATCGCATGGTAGTTGGAGAAGTTGAGAATGGAGAGTTGAGAGTTAAGAATAAAGAGTAAAGAGTAAAAAAAATGGCTGCACTATTCGTCGAATGATAGCGCAGCCATTTTTCTTTTCTATATTGTAGCAAAACAATTACACGTCCGAATTTCCACTCTCAACTCTCCACTCTCAACTTATCCTAGTACCACTGAATGTTACTTTGCGTTTGGCTTCTCTGCTCATACTTCAAGTCTTGCAGGATGCTTGCATTCGCACGGATGGTAACATTGTAATATTTCCAGCGTCCGAAAGGAGAAAGACTGGCGGACAGGTTGAAACAGTGCAAGTCACGGGAGATTGTACAAGAAGTCTGCGTAATCTCTTTTGCCTGAAAATCATAGCCCGAGTTGAACGAGAGCGACCAGTTATTAGAAATCTTTATATTTCCGTTTGCATTGATGTTATGCGTATACGTATAAGGATATCGCATGGAATAACGGTTAATAGGCTTAGACCTATCTTCACGGATATTAAACGAATAGCTAAGGCTTAACGACCAAGGCATCTTAAACACCTGATAACCATCCGGGTCTGCCTGTGCTTTCTCTACTTTCTTAGGTGTAGTACCATCTCCTTCCGTTCCGTCAGATTCTTCATCGTCACTATCCTCCGACTTCTTATCTTTTCCTTTTTCATCCTCCTCTTTCGGACCGAACCATTTCTTCCATGTGTCATTATTAAAGGTATAGTTGAAAGAAGAACCATATCCTTGGAAACGCCCAAAACGACCATACGACCATTCTGTACGGTTACTGGTCACTACATTACCGCTTTTATCGAATGTATAGGCATACGTAGCGAATTGGGCATTCATATTGAAAGTATAATTCTTCGTCAGTTTCAAACGGAGGTTCATACTTAAATCACTCCACGGTCTTTCCTTTGCCGCCATATTATAGGACATATTGGCACTCAAATCATCAATAAGGCTAACTTTCTTGACTGTATCATTCTTTGCGTCATAATACTTCATCTCCAAGTTATTAGCTATCGAGAAACTAACCGTTCCCGACCCCTCACGAGAAGGCACGCCATAAGGCTGATTGGTAAAAGGAGAATAATATTGTGTATTACCATTATAATCGGTATATTCTTCCCAGTACTTGCCAAATCCCGGAGCACCACTCAAACTCACCTGCGGTGTGAATACGTGACGAATCTGTATCTCCTTCTTCTTCGCAAAGATCGGTTTATACATACCATACAATTTCGTACTTAGAGCCAAACTAGCCGAGTAATTGGATACACGATAAAAGCCGTTAAGAGAATCGCCCGGCAATGATTCCAGCCTGTGAGTATCTTCGTTATAATGCTGATTGATTTTACGGGTGTACCATCGTTCTGTATAATTCACAGAAGGATTGACCTGCAAATATTTGAACAGCGTAAAAGTAGCACTGATAGGAATGTTATGGTTCATCGCATTCTCCCATGAGCTTAGTCCGGCTTTGAACAAATGGTCATCTTTAGTACGGATACTGTTTGTCAGACGTCCCGTATAACCAATGGAAATCTTTTCGTACCAACGTTCGGCTCCTGCCGCTTTCTTGCGCTTGAACGGAAACAGACGGCTCAACGTAATATTCAAGTCAGGCAAAGTGACCGCAATAGAAGAGTCACGCATTGTCTGTGCGATATTGGTAGTTCCGGATAAGGTCAGACCGATATCGGGAAAACTACGAGAATAACTAATACTTGATGTTTTGGTATTTTGAGTCAACAACTGCGAATTATAAAGGTTGTTGATATTAGAACGTTCATAACTACTGGTCGAGAAGTTCACACTGGCAGAGAATGTAGTGTTCGGACTGGCTTTAGCATCCTGTCGATGGTTCCATACCACCTTAAAGTCCTTAGCAACTGTATAGTCCGGCATCCCTTTATCTCCAGTCTTGGTGACCTGATAGTCCGCTTGCAGCGTACCGGAATATTTATAGCGTTTATTATAGTTTGTCAATCCAGACAATCTCCATGAACCTTTCGTGAAGATATCTCCCGTTATTTTCAAGTCCATGATATCACTCATGGCAAAGTAATATCCTCCTTCTGCCAAACCGAAACCACGACTGGAGTCATCCATATAAGTCGGCATAATGAAACCGGAAGAGTAACTGCTGGAGAATGGGAAGAAGAAGAACGGCACAGCCAACGGCAGAGGCACATCTTCCACAACCAGATAGGCAGGTCCTGTCACTACATTCTTTTTAGGGCGCACCTTAGCTCTCGTCAGCTGCATATAGAAGTGGGGATGATCGTGATGATCGCAGGTTGTATAACGCCCATGCTCCATGAAAATTTCATCATTGGCCCCTTTCTTCGCCTTGCTTCCGGTCACATATCCTTCTCCCTGCTGGGTGACGATATCAGTAATTCCCGCTTTCTTGGTTTTGAAGTTATATCGGATTGTTTCCGTATCATACGAGGTATCACCTTCTTTAAATACCGGTTTACCTTTTTCCACTCCGGTAGTATCCTTGATACCATAAGCATGCACAGTACTACTATCCAGATTCATCGAAATAACTTCCGCAGCCAGTTCGATGTTCTGATAATTCACTTTTCCGCTACCATAAAGTGTAGCGGCTCCTCCCAAAGTAAAGACAGTGGAGTCGTTGGATTCATAAACAACCGGTGCATCGAGTGGTTGTTTCTTCTTTACCGGTGCGATGGAATCAATGCGTACCGTTACCGTATCTGCTTTCAACGAATCATTTCCCTGAAGGGAATCCGTTTGTGCGGTATTGGAGGCAATCATTCCTCTTCTTCGACGCTGAGACGTAGCCTCATCGGGAAGCATCAGTAAGACAATCAGCAGTATGAATGATATAAGTATTTTTGCTTTCAATGGCGCCATTAACTAATAGTTTACGCTTGAAGTGGCAAAAGTACACAATCTTCACCAAATATGAGTTAGAATCTTCGTTATTTAATTATTTTTTAGTGCTATAAAAAGAGAGAACACCATCTATCAAAGCGGCTTAGGCCTTCTTCACCATATTTTGCAATACTTTGCCGCGCTTTTTCCACAGTTTTCTCTTCATCCAGATGGGTTTTAGAAAAGAATTTATCCGCAAAGCAAATCAATTGCTCTTCCAGGGTAATGGGCAGCATCTCACGATGAGGAACGGGGAGCTGCTGGGCAATGATATCTTCCAACGAGAGTCCGGCTCCCGTATGGCGTTCGCACACCAATGCGTGTTGGGGGAAACCTTCCGCCCGCAAGATTTCAGCTCCCAAATATCCGTGGGCGATATAAGGATGAGTGCCAAAGCACTGAATGGTGGGAGCATCGGTCTGAAAAATTCCAATATCATGCAACAGAGCAGCTTCTTTCACAAAACTCCGGTTTAAACGCAATTCGGGATGAGCATCCAGCATTTTCATTGCCTTTCCGGACACCGCCAGACTATGAATTACTAAGATTTGTCTCTGCTGCGTATTTTCCGGATAATATTTATCAATGATTTCGTATGGATTCATGTGCTTTATTTTTTGCTCTCTTGATGAGAAATTAATATTTTTGTGCAATATTACAAAAAAAATTACCGATATGCAAACTCGAGCTTCCTTCATTCTTATATTTCTATTCATTATGTTGTCACCAATGCGTGTAAGCAGTCAAATTGTCACGGGAGCAGAACAAATGGATCAATATATGCCGTTGCTGAAAGGAAAACGCATCGGAATGGTAGTCAACCACACTTCTGTCGTGGGAGCAAAGCGGGTTCATCTTCTCGATACCTTATTAAGGAGAGACGTCCGGGTAGTCAAAGCATTTGCCCCCGAACATGGTTTCCGCGGTAACGCGGATGCAGGTGAAACGGTGAAAGACGGAAAAGATTCCCGCACCAGTATTCCTATCGTATCGCTTTATGGTGATAACAAAAAGCCGTCTGCCACCCAACTAAAAGATGTTGACGTGATCTTATTCGACATTCAGGATGTAGGGGCACGCTTTTATACCTATATAAGCACGATGTATTATGTGATGGATGCTTGTGCAGAGAACAAGAAAGAAATGATTGTACTGGATCGCCCCAATCCGTGCGACTATGTGGATGGTCCGATACTCAAACCTGCTTACCGGAGCTTTGTCGGCATGCTTCCCATTCCTGTACTTCACGGATGTACTATCGGCGAACTGGCACAGATGATAAACGGGGAAGGATGGATTGCCAACAAGAAAAATCCTTGTTCATTAAAGGTAATTCCAATGACCGGGTGGAAACATGGAGAGCCTTATTCACTCCCCATCAAACCGTCGCCCAACCTCCCGAACGATCAGTCTATCCGATTGTATGCTTCACTCTGTCCTTTTGAAGCTACCCGCGTCAGCGTGGGACGGGGAACAACTTTTCCTTTCCAAGTATTAGGCGCACCTAATAAGAAATACGGAAGTTTCACTTTTACTCCCCGCTCCTTACCCGGTTTTGACAAAAACCCGATGCACAAAGGTATCACCTGCTATGGGGAAGACCTCCGGAATGTAACCGATGTGAACGGATTTACACTCCGCTACTTCTTGAACTTTTATCGCTTATCCGGTGAAAGCGCAGCCTTCTTCTCCCGTGCCCGATGGTTTGATTTGCTGATGGGAACTGACAGCGTACGCAAGGCTATCCTCAAAGGAGAATCGGAAGAGGCTATCCGGAATAGTTGGCAAAAGGAGTTACAGGATTACAAAGAGATTAGAAAAAAACATCTTCTCTATGAGTAAAAAACTAGTATCATACTCTCATTCATTCTTATAAACCACTTATAATTAAAAGAATAAGTATGATAGATACCCATATTTCATGAAGAAAGTATGATAGATACAAAATTTCAGAAACATCTATCATTCTTATTCATCAGATAATAACTATATTAGCAAAAAGGATGAGAGTTATGATAGTTATTTTCTACTCTAAGAACAATCAGTTAATAACACAATAATGAAAGATAAAACACAAAAAAGTTTCAGGGGAATAGTCCGGATATTACTTCTTGTTTTCTGTTATACCTTTGGTAGTCATGCTTTTGCATTGGCTTTAGAGCACGAACAAACAGTAGATATTTATAAAGTAACAGATGTCCCCAATCCGCGTAATGAAAGCTCTTCCAATTGGGTCAGCAATCCGAATCAGATATTGGATGAAAGTTATGTGTGGGAAATAAATAATATGTTGTCACAGTTAGAAGATTCATTGAGTATTGAAGTGACAGTTGTTGCACTCCCTTCTATCGGTGAAGATATTCCGGCAGAGTTTGCCCACAAGCTTTTTGAACACTGGGGCATCGGAAAGAAAGCGGACGACAACGGATTACTGATTCTTTTAGTGCTCGATCAACGTAAAGTCACTTTCGCAACCGGATACGGTTTGGAAGGAGTACTTCCCGACGCTTTATGCTTTCGCATTCAACAGAATGAAATGGTTCCGTGGTTTAGAAAAAACGACTTTGACAGAGGAATAACAGAGGGAGTCCGGGCTGTAACATTGGTGCTTTATGGAAGCGACTATGAGCCCGTTTCTCAAGGCACTTCTGATAATTACTGGAAAAGTGCCAGCAATACGTTGTGGAATTTTCTGGCAAATCAACCGCTCATGCTTTGGATATTCTTGATACTGGTAAATGTTCTCACTTATCGCATGAAAGTAAACAAAGCTCGCCCCAAAGACAGTTCAGCATTAGCAGCAATCAAAGTCCTGACACATTACAGCCCACTTGGATGTCTTGTATTGTTTTTTCCGGTCTGGCCTGCACTTATTGCGGCATCCTTATGGTACAAGTTCTACCAAAAACAACGTGTTATTTTGCAGAGTAAGACCTGCGACTCTTGCAAAGCTGTAGCTTTACAACTTTTACCCAATGAGCTTGCAACCCCTTTATTATCTGCTTCCGAACAAATGGAACACAAACTAGGTTCTGCTATCCACCGTATTTATCAATGTACTTCCTGCGGCTGGCTTTTACGGTATAAATCTATCACCATAAGCGAATATAGGATGTGTAATCAATGCCATACCATTGCTTCCAAGCGTATCAGCCCGTGGAAAACAATTAAAGAGCCCACATATTCCGATGCCGGATTGGAGGTTGCCGACTATCTTTGCCTGATGTGCGGAGATAAAAAGCAGACAACACAGAAGATCCCCCGCAAGACACCCCCCAATAGTGACAGTTCTAGTAATAGTCACAGTAGTAGTGGCAGAAGCAGTAGTAGAAGTAGTAGCGGCAGTTTTGGTGGTGGACATAGCGGTGGCGGTGGAGCGTCAAGTAGTTTTTAAGATCAACTATCCATCCGAAGAAGTCGACTAACCAAATAAAGGACATGAAAACACATCTCACCTGAATATTTTCATAGAAAGATGGTTATCCACTCCCTTATTCTAACTATTTTTGCATAGATAACCGAACATAAAAAAGTGAAATGAATATAGAAGAATTTAGAGAATATTGTCTGTCTTTTAAAGGAGTTCACGAGAAGATGCCTTTTCCCAACGTACCCGACCAATATAGCCGTGACGTTCTATGCTTTTATGTTGCGGACAAATGGTTTTGTTTCGTTAACATTGAGATTTTCGATTTTTGTTGCATCAAATGTAACCCTGACGAATCTGGAGAACTGCAAACTGAATATGCCGGTATAAAACCAGGCTGGCACATGAATAGGAAATATTGGATCAGCGTTTATTTCAATCAAGACGTATCTGATGATAAGATCAAAGAACTCGTAAGCAAATCCTATGATATTGTAGTCAAAAGTCTGACAAAGAAAGAACGGGTTTCTGTTTGAGATTGCAAAAAGTCTTCCAGTGCTTTCAGGTCTTTTATTTCAAATATTCTTTCCATCGTTTTCATTTTCAGCTCCGATGTCTTGTGTTGGGGAATGTTTTACATTTTTCACAGCGTGCACTATTCAATTGCGCTCCCAGACAAGGATTTTTTTGTCGTGTATAGGTAGGACACCCACCACAAAACACGCCACATGCCGGGACACGACCATTATAAATTTTCATCATACAAGGCTTTTGGCCATCCAATAGTTAGTAAGAGACAGCTGATTAGCCCTGCGTTTTTGCTCTACTTCTACTATATACCCTCGCTTTTCAAAAAATGGACGGGCTGTTATACTCACTTCAGAGGTAATCCGCGTAATCCCGGCTGCGACGACATAACGTTCTATCTCATTCAACAATAGTGTAGCAACACCTTTGCCCTGAAAATCCTTATGAATAAACATTGAATGCAAATAGCCCTGAGGTGTAATGGATGAAAAACCGACGATTTCAGATTGCCGATTAACAGCAACAATAAAATAGTGAGTTTTTATCATACCCTCTATTTTAGAAGGATCATCTCCGCACGATGCCCAATCTTCAACCTCGGCCTGTGAATAGTCACGCCTGTTTATCACTAACACTGTGTTTCGATATAGAGACTGAATTTCCTCTATATCCGTATTTAAAGCTATCCTTATAGTAATCATATAATCCCTAATTATTCACTATTTTATCTCTTTCTCTTTTTCCACAACTGCCACGAATTGATTATATTCTGCCACAACACATACGAACCGGGAGCCACAGAAGACAATGGATTCAAATAAGTATGTGCCATCCAAATAGCCAGAATCGTATTCTTTTGTCCCAACGCCTGCCCGCCACTGATACGGTCATTATAAATCGAGCCGATTGTCTTCCCCAAAAAGAACTGCAAACAACAGGCAATCAGTGCTCCGACAGCAATCATGATTTCCGTAAAACCATCCGCCGGGTCATTGAGCAAGGAATACAATGTCTGCGCTGTTACGATAGCTAAAGACACAGCCCACAAATAAAAAGCAAGTTCATGATAGCCCAATAACTTCTGATGCACTTTTGGCAAACACTTACTCAACAACCAGGCAGCCAAAAAAGGACAAATCAACAACGGAAATACCTTACCTAAAATAACAAGAAACGCCTCCCAAAAAGTGACATCAGGATGCACCTCCACCAAAGGAAAAAGAATAGGCACAGCAATAGCCGCACCGATATTTGCTATCAATGTATAAGTAGTCAGACTGGCTGCACTCCCACCCAACTTGGAAGTAATCACCGCAGCAGCCGTAGCCGTAGGACAAATAATACAAACCATCACTCCCTCTGCTACTATTTTATCAAAGCGATAAAGCAACAAATAAGCAGCCAACGCTCCGCCAATCTGAATCAATAACAACCACAAATGGAGAGGTTTAGGCTTCAAATCACGAGGAGATACCTTACAGAAGTTCAATAGCAACATCGTAAAAATAAGATAAGGAGTCAGAAAAGAAAGGCTGATAAACAGCGGATAACCTATAGCACCTACCAGCATAGCAATAGGTAACGTCCAATTCTTCAAAAACTTAAGCATCGTCGTACATTTTAACTTCGAAGCACAAAGTAACGGAGATTTCAGGAAAAAAGCTACCATTAAACCGAAAAAAACACAAAACTTAATGGCAAATAATGAGTTTTCTACAAATTTCTACTACATTTGCACCGTATTATAGATATGAAACTGAATAGACCGTACATATTATACATATTCATTTGCCTCTGGCTACTTTTTCTACCCTCATGTACTAACCACTTATGGGGGAAGGATTTTGTAGTAGTTATCGACGCAGGACATGGCGGACATGATCCGGGCGCCATCGGCAAAATCTCGAAAGAGAAAAATATCAATCTGAACGTTGCCCTGAAAGTGGGAAATCTGATTAAAAGGAATTGCGACGACGTCAAAGTGATTTACACTCGTAGCAAAGATGTATTCATCCCTTTAGACCGACGCGCAGAAATTGCCAACAACGCGAAGGCTGATCTCTTCATTTCCATTCACACCAATGCACTGGCTAACAATCGTACCGCAAAAGGTGCTTCAACCTGGACACTGGGTTTGGCCAAATCAGACGCAAATCTGGAAGTTGCCAAGCGAGAGAACTCCGTAATCCTCTACGAAAGTGACTACAAAACAAGATATGCCGGTTTCAACCCGAACTCTGCCGAGTCATATATTATATTTGAATTCATGCAAGATAAATATATGGAGCAGAGTGTACACCTGGCTTCGCTGATGCAGAAACAATTTCGCCAAACTTGTAGAAGGGCAGACCGTGGAGTGCATCAAGCCGGATTCCTTGTCTTAAAAGCGAGTGCCATGCCGAGCATTCTGATAGAACTAGGATTTATCTCTACGCCCGAAGAGGAGCGCTATCTGAATTCCGAAGAAGGGGCCGGCACCATGGCAAAAGGCATCTACCGTGCTTTCTTAAATTATAAGAGAGAACATGAACTGCGCCTAACGGGAGTCAGCAAAACAATCGTCCCAACCGAACAGGAAGAAGACAATACCCCGGCAACTGCCCAAAAGGATACCGAAAGCGTGAACACAGCTCCCCAACAGGAAAAGCTATTGGCCGAAGCAAAAACAAAACCTGCCGCGACAGCAAAAACAGCACCGAAACGCCCAATTGTAGTAGAGAGTGCAACCAATGACAGTGAAATTACGTTTAAGATACAGATACTTACTTCTTCCAAACCTCTCGCCAAAAACGACAAACGGCTGAAAGGACTGAAAGAGGTAGATTATTATAAGGAAGGGGGAATATACAAATATACGTATGGAGCCTCCGCCGATTATAACAAGGTGTTGCGTACGAAGCGCACCATTACGGCACAATTCAAAGACGCCTTTATCATCGCTTTCCGGAACGGCGAGAAAATGAACGTCAATGAAGCGATTGCCGAATTCAAAAAAAGAAGAAATAAATAAAAAGATAAAATGAAGTACATTACAAAAGAAGTCAGAATAGGTATTGCAGGTATCGTTGCACTATGTGTGCTTATATACGGAATTAACTGGCTGAAAGGTATACACATGTTTCAACCGTCCAGCTATTTCTATGCCAAATTTGAAAACGTAAACGGACTCACCAAATCAAGCCCGGTATTTGCCGACGGTGTTCGTGTAGGTATCGTACGTGACATCTATTATGATTATGCCAAACCCGGAAATGTAATTGTCGAAGTGGAACTGGACACGGAACTGCGGATTCCCAAAGGAAGTAGTGCCGAGCTTGTATCCGAACTTATGGGAGGCGTACGCATGAATATTCTTCTGGCAAACAACCCGCGCGAAAAATATGCCGTAGGAGATACGATCCCCGGCACACTGAACAACGGAATGATGGAAAGCGCGGCGAAACTGATCCCCAAGGTAGAAGAAATGCTTCCGAAACTGGATTCTATCCTCATCTCTCTGAACAATATATTAGGAGACAAGAGCATCCCTGCCACCCTGCACTCGATAGAGAAGACAACCGCCAACCTGGCAGTAGTCAGTTCGCAGGTAAAAGGGCTGATGAGTAATGATATTCCTCAACTCACCAGCAAGCTGAACACCATCGGAGACAACTTCGTTGTTATCAGCGGAAATTTGAAAGAAGTAGACTATGCAGCCACTTTCAAAAAAATAGACGAAACGCTGGCTAACGTAAAAATACTTACAGAAAAATTAAACAGCAAAGATAACACTATCGGACTGCTCTTCAACGACCCGACTTTATACAATAATCTGAATGCAACAACTGAAAATGCAGCCAGCTTATTAGAAGACCTGAAAGAGCATCCGAAACGGTACGTTCACTTCTCATTATTCGGCAAGAAAGACAAGTAGCAAATTATCGTTATATAGATTTTATCTAAATAACGAAGGGCTTTCAAAAGAAAGTAGATTGCTCTTCAAATGTCTATCTACAAACCGAAATAATATTCCCGTACAAACGTACAAAAGTGAGAAAAAAGGCTAAAATTATATATATAAGACATTAACATACAGATACTTATAAAACTGCAAGAGAGGGTAAACAGAGTGTGTCCGACAACAAACGCATAAGTCATTGAAAGTAAACACATTATTGTTAGCATAAAAAAAACAAGAAAAAATAGATTTGTTTTTTCCGAATAAGATTCCCAATTTTGCAAACGTAGAAGTTTTGCTTAATTAATAAATGTATTAAAAGTTACTATGATTGAATCAAATCATGTCGTACTTTGGAACCGCTGTCTCGACGTTATTAAAGACAATGTTCCCGAGACGACATATAATACTTGGTTTGCCCCTATTGTTCCGTTGAAATATGAGGACAAAACGTTGATCTTACAGATCCCGAGCCAGTTTTTCTATGAAATACTGGAAGAGAGATTCGTAGATCTTATACGTAAGACATTATATAAGGTCATTGGCGAAGGAACCAAGTTGATGTACAATGTCATGGTGGACAAGACTTCGATTCCGAATCAAACCGTGAATCTCGAAGCAAGCAATCGTTCTACGGCTGTTACTCCCAAAAGCATAATCGGAGGAAACAAAGCTCCCAGCTTCCTACAGGCCCCTGCCGTTCAGGATTTGGACCCGCATTTGAATCCCAATTATAATTTTGAGAACTTCATTGAAGGATACAGCAATAAACTTTCAAGAAGTGTGGCGGAAGCCGTAGCACAAAAACCGGGAGGGACTGCTTTCAATCCGTTATTCCTTTATGGAGCATCCGGAGTAGGAAAGACGCACCTGGCAAACGCAATAGGCACGAAAATCAAAGAAATTTATCCAGAGAAAAGAGTATTGTACGTTTCGGCACATTTGTTCCAGGTACAATATACGGATTCTGTACGCAATAACACGACCAACGACTTTATTAATTTTTATCAGACGATCGATGTATTAATCATTGATGATATTCAGGAGTTTGCCGGTGTCACCAAGACGCAGAACAACTTCTTCCATATCTTCAATCATTTACACCAGAACGGCAAACAGCTTATATTAACTTCAGACCGTGCTCCTGTATTGTTGCAAGGTATTGAAGAACGCCTCCTGACCCGTTTCAAATGGGGTATGGTAGCCGAGCTTGAAAAGCCGACGGTAGAACTTCGCAAAAACATTCTACGCAACAAGATCCACCGCGACGGGTTACAATTCCCGCCGGAAGTGATCGATTATATTGCCGAAAATGTGAATGAAAGTGTACGCGATCTGGAAGGTATCGTCATTGCTATCATGGCTCGTTCCACTATTTTCAACAAAGAAATAGATTTGGATCTGGCACAACACATTGTACATGGCGTGGTTCATAACGAAACGAAAGCGGTTACCATCGATGATATCCTCAAAGTGGTATGCAAGCATTTTGATCTGGAACCGTCTGCCATACATACAAAATCCAGAAAAAGGGAAGTCGTTCAAGCACGACAGATTGCCATGTATCTAGCTAAAAACCACACAGACTTTTCAACTTCTAAGATAGGTAAGTTTATCGGTAACAAAGACCATGCAACGGTACTTCATGCCTGCAAAACCGTAAAAGGACAATTGGAGGTGGACAAAAGCTTTAGTGCAGAAGTACAGGAAATAGAATCGTTACTGAAAAAGAGAAACTGAAATCAAGTATCAAGTATTAAGTATTACCGTTGCTATACAATATCGCATGATAAAGTCCATCCGCATGGATAATACTTAATACTTGATACTTAATACTTATTTCAAGAATCCTTGCTGACGAAGTACTTTCAATAGATTTTCGGACATAAATTCGTTATCTTTCTTTGTGTAACGCACGTCCGTAAAGACTTGAGCCAATGTTTCTTTTTTATTTTCTTCGATAAACTGCTTGTTTTCCGGCAACGATTCTTTGTAGGCATAGAGTTTATCTATTTCTTCCGGTGTATAGTCGTGATATTTTTCATCGTGCACGGCAGCTTCCAAAGGCAAACGGTCTACTTGTGCGGGAATACCATCCGGATAGCCTACCGTTATTGTGGTGAGAGGGAATACCAGTTCGGGGAGTTGGAGGGTATCAATAATCATTTGAGGATTATAAGTGGTAGTTCCCAAATAACAAATGCCGAGTCCTGCTTCTTCCGCCAGCGTACAAAAAGTCTGCGCAACAAGCAAAGTATCCATAGACGCATTCATAAAAGACATTAAATTATCGTAGCCCGGCACTGCTTTCCGCTGTTCACACCATTTGCTGAAACGACGGAAATCAGCACAAAAAGTCAGTACGACCGGAGCATTTTTTACCATCGGCTGATTGAAATGAGCAGGCGAAAGTTTCTCCTTCATTTCCGCATCGCGAGTCACAATCACACTATAAAGTTGCATCCCACCCATCGTAGAAGCACGGAAAGAGGTTTCAAGCAAATCATTTAACAAACTCGGATTTATATCTTTAGGCAGATATTTCCGGATAGTTCTTCTGTTTTTTACGGTTTCAAACATATCTTTTTTTTGCAAAGATATAAAAAGAAAAAAATATTCCACCACACTAGCAGAATAGAATAGTTTTCTTTTTGGAGAACTTTAACCTTTGAACAAATTTCAATTTTATCTGTTTATCAAATACTTAGCATAAACAAATGGAAAACTTGCAACCTGTTAATAAATTAATTCATTTTTATTTTGATAGATGAAAAAACATTCTTAGCTTTGCGCCTACATTTGTTAACGATAAGTAAACTTCTACATATTACTTATTAAAAACGAGATTTAACACAAATTGAATCGTGGAAAAACAGATTTATTCTTACGACGAAGCCTATGAAGAATCTTTACGATATTTTCAAGGCGACGAGCTTGCTGCAAGGGTTTGGGTAAACAAATACGCAGTAAAGGATTCTTTCGGTAATATCTATGAAAAATCCCCGGAAGACATGCATTGGAGAATTGCAAATGAAGTGGCACGCGTAGAATCGAAGTATCCGAATGCGTTGACAGCAAAAGAACTGTATGATTTACTGGATCACTTCAAGTACATCGTCCCCCAAGGTAGCCCGATGACAGGAATCGGTAACGACTACCAGGTTGCTTCACTATCCAACTGCTTCGTTATCGGAGTGGACGGTGCAGCCGACTCTTATGGCGCTATCATCAAAATCGACGAAGAACAGGTGCAACTAATGAAAAGACGCGGTGGTGTAGGTCATGACTTATCACACATCCGTCCGAAAGGTTCTCCCGTTAAAAACTCGGCGTTGACTTCTACCGGTCTTGTTCCGTTCATGGAACGATATTCGAATTCCACTCGTGAAGTAGCTCAAGACGGACGTCGCGGTGCATTGATGTTGAGCGTGTCTATCAAGCATCCGGATTCGGAAGCATTCATTGATGCCAAGATGACCGAAGGTAAAGTGACCGGAGCAAACGTTTCTGTCAAGTTGGACGACGCTTTCATGCAGGCTGCCGTAGACGAAAAGCCGTATGTACAGCAATATCCTATCGACTCTGCCCAACCTACATTCACCAAGGAAATCGACGCTTCTACCTTGTGGAAGAAAATCGTTCACAATGCATGGAAATCGGCAGAACCGGGCGTTTTGTTCTGGGATACGATTATCCGTGAATCTGTGCCTGATTGCTATGCAGACCTGGGTTACAGAACGGTATCTACCAACCCATGCGGAGAAATTCCTCTATGTCCTTACGATTCTTGCCGCTTACTGGCTATCAATCTATATTCTTATGTGGTAAATCCGTTCAAACCGGATGCTTATTTTGATTTCGACCTGTTCCAAAAACACGTGGCTCTCGCTCAACGGATCATGGACGATATTATCGACCTCGAACTAGAGAAGATCGAACGTATCATGACCAAGATTGACGAAGATCCGGAAAACGAAGAAGTGAAACATGCGGAACGTGCACTTTGGGAGAAAATCTACAAGAAGAGCGGACAAGGTCGCCGTACCGGCGTAGGGATCACTGCAGAAGGTGATATGCTTGCTGCATTAGGATTGCGCTACGGAACGGAAGAAGCAACGGAATTCTCTGAAAAAGTACACAAGACAGTAGCTCTCGGTGCCTATCGTTCTTCAGTGGAAATGGCCAAAGAACGCGGTGCCTTCGAAATATACAATAGCGAACGTGAACAGAACAATCCGTTCATCCAACGCTTGGCAGCAGCCGACCCGAAACTGTATGAGGACATGAAGAAATATGGTCGCCGCAACATTGCCTGCCTGACGATTGCTCCAACCGGAACGACCAGTTTGATGACGCAGACCACTTCGGGTATCGAGCCTGTATTCCTGCCTGTTTACAAACGTAGAAGAAAGGTGAACCCGAACGATACGAATGTGCATGTAGACTTTGTAGACGAAACAGGGGACGCATTTGAAGAATACATCGTATTCCATCATAAATTTGTTACTTGGATGGAAGCTAACGGATACGATCCGGCCAGACGTTACACCCAGGAAGAGATTGACGAACTGGTTGCCAAATCTCCTTATTACAAAGCGACTTCTAACGATGTCGACTGGTTGATGAAGGTGAAGATGCAGGGAAGAATCCAGAAATGGGTAGACCACTCTATCAGCGTAACCATCAATCTGCCGAACGATGTGGACGAGGATTTAGTAAACCGCCTGTATGTAGAGGCATGGAAATCCGGCTGCAAAGGTTGTACCGTATATCGTGACGGTTCACGCTCCGGAGTGCTGATCTCTACGAAATCGGATAAAGACAAAAAAGAAGGACTTCCTCCTTGCAAACCGCCTACGGTTGTAGAGGTACGTCCGAGAATATTGGAAGCAGACGTTGTCCGTTTCCAGAACAACAAGGAAAAATGGGTAGCTTTTGTCGGATTATTGGACGGACACCCTTATGAAATATTCACTGGTTTGCAAGATGACGACGAAGGTATCTTGCTGCCTAAGAGCGTGACTTGCGGACGTATCATCAAAAATGTGGATGAAGACGGTACCAAACGTTACGACTTCCAATTCGAGAACAAACGCGGATATAAGACGACCATTGAAGGATTGTCAGAGAAGTTCAACAAGGAATACTGGAACTATGCAAAATTGATTTCCGGCGTGCTTCGCTACCGGATGCCGATTGAACAGGTTATCAAACTGGTTGGCTCTCTGCAATTGAACAGTGAAAGTATCAACACTTGGAAAAACGGTGTAGAACGTGCATTGAAGAAGTATATTCAGGATGGAACGGAAGCCAAAGGTAAGAAGTGCCCGAACTGTGGCAACGAGACATTGGTTTATCAGGAAGGCTGTCTGATTTGTACTACTTGCGGCGCTTCCAGATGTGGATAATAGTCCTACGTATGTTAATTAATATATAAACAAAAGATTAAAAGGAGTCCGGTGCGGCTCCTTTTATTTTTTATTCAAAAAAATGTCTTATACTTGCAGTGTCTTACATATACAATCAAAATCTAATATATATGATTCTATCATTTAATATTGAATACCGCACCAATTGGGGAGAAGAAGTAAGGATTTCCGGCTTATTTCCGGAATCAATTCCTTTACACACCACCGATGGTATCTATTGGACGGCAGAACTTGAGCTTGAAGTCCCTCAAGAAGGGATGACTATCAATTATAGCTATCAGATAGAGCAAAACGGAATAGTTATCCGCAAGGAATGGGACAGTTTTTCGAGATCTATTTTCTTATCAGGCAGCTCCAGGAAGATATACAGAATCAATGATTGCTGGAAAAATATCCCGGAACAACTGTATCTTTATAGTTCTGCTTTTACAGAAGCCTTACTAGCACATCCTGAAAAAGAGAATATCCCGCAAAGATATAAGAAGGGACTGGTTATCAAGGCCTACGCCCCACGTATCAACAAAGATTATTGCCTGGCAATTTGTGGCAACCAGAAATCATTAGGGCACTGGGATCCGGAGAAAGCAGTGTTGATGAGTGATACCAATTTCCCGGAATGGCAGATAGAGCTGGACGCCAGCAAACTAAAATATCCGCTGGAATATAAATTCATCCTCTACAACAAACAGGAAAAGAAAGCAGACTGCTGGGAGAAAAACCCTAACCGCTATCTGGCAGACCCGGAACTGAAGACCAACGAAACGCTCGTGATTTCCGACCGATATGTTTATTTCGACATTCCCGCATGGAAAGGGGCAGGAATCGCTATACCCGTATTTTCTTTAAAATCAGAGAAAAGTTTCGGAGTAGGTGATTTCGGCGACTTGAAACGTATGGTAGACTGGGCAGTAAATACTCGCCAGAAAGTTATTCAGATTTTACCGGTCAACGACACCACCATGACTCATGCATGGACGGACTCTTATCCTTATAACAGCATTTCAATTTATGCTTTCCATCCGATGTACGCGGATATCAGACAAATGGGAACTCTGAAAGATAAAGAAGCGGCATCGAAATTCAGCAAGAAACAAAAGGAACTGAACAGCCTCCCTGCTATTGACTACGAAGCGGTCAACCAAACTAAATGGGAGTTTTTCAACTTACTGTTCCGACAGGAAGGAGAAAAGGTATTGGCTTCCAAAGGTTTCAAAGATTTCTTTGAAACGAACAAGGAATGGCTGCAACCTTATGCAGTCTTTAGTTATCTGCGCGACGCCTACAAAACGCCCAATTTCCGCCAATGGCCGCGACACTCTGTTTACCAAGCGGAAGATATAGAAAAAATGTGCCAACCGGGAACGGCAGATTATCCTCACATCTCGTTGTATTATTATATCCAGTATCATCTGCATCTGCAGTTGTTGTCTGCAACCGAATATGCCCGCCAACACGGTGTTGTATTAAAGGGGGATATTCCGATTGGTATCAGCCGCAACAGCGTGGAAGCCTGGACAGAACCCCATTACTTCAATCTCGACGGACAAGCGGGTGCTCCGCCCGATGATTTCTCGATCAACGGGCAAAACTGGGGATTCCCCACATACAACTGGGATGTCATGGAAAAAGACGGATACCGCTGGTGGATGAAGCGTTTTCAAAAAATGGCGGAATACTTCGATGCTTACCGGATCGATCATATCCTCGGTTTCTTCCGTATTTGGGAAATACCGATGCACGCTGTACACGGATTGTTAGGCCAGTTTGATCCTTCTTTGCCGATGAGCCGGGAAGAAATCGAAAGTTATGGTCTAACGTTCCGCGATGAATATCTGCTACCATTCATCCATGAATCTTTCCTCGGACAGTTGTTCGGACCGCATACCCATTTAGTCAAACAGGACTTTCTTCAATTGGTTGATGACTCCGGACTTTATCGGATGAAACCGGGATTCGAAACACAACGGGAGGTAGAACAATTCTTTGCCGGTAGAAATGATGAAGATAGTGTATGGATTCGGGAAGGGCTTTATTCATTAATCAGCAACGTCTTATTTGTTGCGGATAAGAAAGAGGAAGGTAAATACCACCCGCGCATCGGTGTGCAACGGGATTTCGTATTCCGGTCGCTGAACGAAGAAGAGAAAAATGCGTTTAACAAACTATACGACCAGTATTATTATCATCGGCACAACGAGTTCTGGTATCAACAGGCTATGAAGAAGTTACCTCAACTGACACAGTCAACCCGCATGTTGGTTTGTGGAGAAGATTTGGGGATGATTCCTGCTTGTGTGTCGTCGGTGATGAATGAGCTCCGGATTCTTAGTCTGGAAATTCAGCGAATGCCTAAGAATCCGATGCATGAATTCGGGCATTTAAATGAGTATCCGTACCGGTCTGTCTGCACAATCTCCACTCACGATATGTCTACGTTGCGTGGCTGGTGGGAAGAAGATTATCAACAGACCCAACGTTACTATAATGCAACGTTAGGACATTACGGAGTTGCACCGACAACTGCCACCCCGGAGTTGTGCGAGGAAATCGTACGCAACCATCTCAACAGTAATTCCATTCTCTGTATCTTGTCTTTCCAGGATTGGTTATCAATAGACGGGAAATGGAGAAATCCGAATGTGGCGGAAGAGCGAATTAATGTTCCATCCAATCCACGAAACTACTGGAGATACCGGATGCATCTCACTCTGGAACAGTTGATGAAAGCAAAAACACTCAATGATAAGATTAGCGAATTGATTAAATACACAGGAAGAGATCCGAATAAATAGAATAAAAGGTACAAGTAACTTTCAAAAAGGATATTTTCCGGACACTACCGACGCGGATAACACTAGATTAAGAACGCTAAAAATCTATGTGATCCGCGTCATTCGTTTTTCAAGGATATATTGATAACAGAGGTAAAATAAGGAGTTTCAAAACATAGTCAACCGTTTTTTTCGCAATAATATCATTACTATATATCATACTTTTTCGCTTTTCGCATCATTCGTTTATTTTTTCAATGTTCCTCTTTTTATTCCGATTTATAAAGTATCTTTGCGCCGAAAAAGAGAAATTAAAAGAGATAATGGAAGGCAACCAGAGCAGACGTATCGATTTTGTGGACTTAACCAAAGGAGTCTGCATTATCCTTGTGGTAATGGCACACGTTGGAGGGGCCTTCGAACAACTGGATACGAATTCGATGTTATCCTGTTTCCGCATGCCGCTTTACTTCTTTATCTCGGGAGTGTTTTTCAAATCATACGAAGGCCTGTTCGGATTCATCCTACGAAAAATAAACAAATTGATTATTCCTTTTCTTTTCTTCTATCTAAGTGCATTTCTAATGAAATACATTGTTTGGAAGATTGCTCCGGGGGTATTTCAACTGCCTGTGTCGTGGAATGAACTCTTGGTTGTATTTCATGGACACGACCTTATCAAGTTCAATCCACCGATCTGGTTTCTACTCGCATTATTCAATTGCAACATCCTGTTTTATCTAATTCACTTTCTGCGCGAAAAGCATCTGCCTGTCATGTTCGCTGTGACAATCCTGATTGGTTGCGCAGGATTTTATCTCGGAAAATTACAGATAGAGTTACCCCTGTATATAGATGTTTCCATGACTGCCCTCCCCTTCTATGTAGCCGGTTTCTGGATCCGACGGTATAATTTCTTTCTATATCCCAGCCATCGTTTCGACAAACTGATACCGGTTTTTGTTGTATTGGCACTGGTGGTAATGTACTTTACCGCTACCACATTGGGCATGCGTACCAACAATTATACGGGAAATATTTTTCAAGTATATATCGCTGCGTTTGCAGGAATATTTATGATTATGTTACTTTGCAAAAAAGTGAAGAAGATAAAGGTTGTTTCTTACTTGGGACGATATTCAATCATCACCTTGAGTATTCATGGACCGATACTTCATTTTTTAGGTCCATTAGTCAGCCGTTATATTCACAATAGTTGGGCACAGGCAAGCGCACTTCTGCTTATAACATTAAGCATCTGCCTTCTGCTCACACCCGTCTTTCTTAAAGTGATTCCACAAATGGTTGCACAGAAAGACCTGTTAAAAGTCAAACAAGATCACACTAAAAAGACAGTATATGAAGATAAACAGTAGCTATATCCTTTTGAAGGAAATTCGTTGTTACGCCTATCATGGAGTCGCACCGCAAGAAAATCTGATTGGGAATGAATATCTCATTGACCTGAAACTGCAAGTGGATATCAGCAAAGCCGCCCGGACAGATGAAGTTACCGACACCGTCAACTATGCTGAAGTACATCAGGTGATAGAAAATGAAATGGCTGTTCCCTCAAAATTGCTGGAACACGTTAGCGGACGGATTATACAAAAACTCTTTGACCAATTCCCCTGTATTGAAGAAATCGAACTCCGGCTTTCCAAACGAAACCCACCGATGGGAGCAGATATAGAGTCCGCAGGAATTGAGCTACACTGCAGCAGGAAATAAAATATCACAGTTGGAAATGAAACATAAATGACGAAATGCAGATAATACGATATTAATAAAGTAATCCGTATCATCTGCATTCCTTTTTAAGCAAGATCTGCTTCTATTTTCACAGCCGTAAACTACCGGCTTATTTTCTCTTCTTTTTTCTTCTATTTACCGATTCTACAGCCTCCGTCACCACAGGTTTATCCTGGAAACGTTTCGTATAACTGGAATAGTCCGGATGAATACGTTCGTAATCAGGATCCATAAATAACGGACTGGAAATAATATGATCCGCCGTAGAACGGTTACAGCAAAAAACAATATTTTCTACACCGGCCAAACGGGTTAATGCTTTTACATCCGTATCATGCGGTTGCAATGTCATAGGGTCCGTGAAGAAAAAGAGATAATCAATCTGCCCATCCACAATACGTGATCCCATCTGTTGGTCACCACCTAACGGACCTGATTTTAAAATTGTAAAATCCCACTCTTCATCAGGATGTTTCTCCTTCAATGCTTCCAATATCAAAGTACCCGTAGTACCTGTACAATAGAATTTATTACCCATCAACAGTTCCGAGTTCCACAGTACCCATTCGATGAGGTCTTTTTTCATTGCATCATGCGCTACCAGCCCGATGCCTCTTCTAACCTTTGATTCCATTTGCTATCCTTTTAAATCCGACAATTGAGAGAATCGTTTGCATCCCCTCACATAAAACTGCCACAAGATACTACTTTTTGTCCGTTCAGGTATCGGATTCAAAGTTTTTTTTCTCATATTTTCTTCACGGGATAAAGAAAATGACGGACATAATCGTTTATACTCTTTCCGCGCACGCATCACAGCACTAGCATTATCCCAGTGCCCTTGCAACAAGAAATTGAACGCCGCCAGATAATCGAGACAGGTCCGGATACGCATCACTTTATTTAATTCCTCCTGTGGAAGATTCTTATAGAGCATGACAAGATTATTACGGAAATTAAGAAAAGTCTTATGAGGATTCTCTTTTTTAAGAGTAGCTCCTCCCACATGATAGACAATGCTTTGAGGTATACAGACAATCTCACGATTCCGTGAACGGAGCCGCCAGCACAAATCTATTTCTTCCATGTGAGCAAAGAAACGTCCATCCAATCCCCCGACATTCACATAATCAGCGCGCCGGATAAACAACGCTGCCCCCGTGGCCCAGAAAACAGGAATTACCGTATCATACTGACTTTCGTCTTTCTCCACAACTCCCATGATACGCCCCCTACAAAAAGGATAACCGTATTTATCAATAAAGCCACCGGCTGCCCCGGCATATTCAAAATATTCTTTTTGCCGCTGGCTTCGTATCTTCGGCTGACAAGCAGCTACCTCCGGATGCTTATCAAGATAAGCAATCATTGGTTCCAACCAATGATCCGTCACCTCGACATCCGAATTCAAAAGAACTACATATTCTGCGTCAACCTGCCGCAATGCTACATTATATCCATCGGCAAAACCATAATTCCGGTCAAGTATAATCGTTCTGACAGAAGGAAATTCCTGTTGAAGCAAAGACACAGAACCGTCCGTAGAGCCATTATCAGCCACACAGACCTCGATTCCCTCCCCTTCCGAATACCGGACGACGGACGGAAGAAAAGTACGGAGCATATCACATCCGTTCCAATTCAAGATTACAACTGAAACTTTCATTGCTACTTCTTCTTCTTGTTCAATATTTCCTGTTCCTGTTGTCCAGCTTCTTCTCTGTTTAATTTCCAGCGCTTATGAGACCACAACCAGTATGCCGGCTCTCTACGAATCGTCTGTTCCAGTCGACGAGCAAACATTTCAGTGATTTCTCCCTCCTTGGTTTCTTTCGGTGTTTCCGTCATTAACTTGAACTCCGCTTCACAATATCCTCTGCGTCTCTTTTTAAGTTCGCAATAGAAAACAGGGAAATTCATCATTTTAGCAATACGCTCGGCACCATTCAGAAAAGCAGTTTCCTGCCCTAAAAAAGTAGTCCAATATCTATCAAATCCGCTAGGCCATTGGTCGGTAATCAGACCGACTACCATCTTTTTTCCATCACGCTTTAACTTAATAATCTCGCGTGCAGTAGAATGTTTGGGAATATTATATCCTCCGAAACGAGATCGGATACGTTTAAAAAGTTTATCCAGATATTTGTCTCTCAACGGTTTATAAACCTGTACAGGAACATCTCCGGGTTTCATGATTGCTCCCATGCCTATCAACCACTCATAATTTGCATAATGAGGAATCATCACTATAATCCCCCCATACTTTTCAGTCAGTTCAAGATATTGCTCCGTATTCTTATAAGTCATTCTCGCACAAAGTTCATCGGCAGACATATGCAACAACTTCAAATCCTCAAGCATATAGTCCGACAAATAGCGATAAAACTCGCGTTCTATCCGCGATCTCTCCGCATCAGTTTTTTCCGGAAATGATCTCAAAAGATTTCCCCGAACTACTTTCCGACGATATTTTCCAACACGATACATCAGCAGATAATTAAAATCCGAAAGCATATATAAAACCCGGAACGGAAGAGCCGAAAACAGCCACATTCCACTGTATACCAACCAATAGATAAGTTTTGATCTCATAACTTATATCAAAATTGTACCTTTAAGTGCTGCCATCTCCTCATTAAACTCTCCCAGACGTACATTAACTACCTGATTATCCAGCGAGTCATCACTTTCCACCTCTACACGAATATAATTCTCCGTAAATCCATGCATCGGAGCACCAGCTTTCGATTTTTCCATCAATACCGGCATTGTCTGCCCGATATGACGTGCATAAAAAGCCTGTGTCTTTTGGTCCGATAGTGCCAACAGACGCTGACTACGCTGATGCTTCTCTTCCGGAGAAACCACATATTCTATTTTTAAGGCTTGCGTCCCGGGACGTTCGGAATAGCTAAACACATGCAACTGCGTCACATCCAGACCATCAATAAACTGATAAGCCTGTTCAAAGTATTCGGGTGTTTCTCCACGGGTTCCCACAATCACGTCCACTCCGATAAAAGCATCCGGCATCACCTCTTTTATCTTCTTCACTTTTGAAGCAAAAAGAGCAGTGTCGTAACGACGGCGCATTAACTGCAAAACTTCATCGCAACCGGATTGCAAAGGGATATGAAAATGAGGCATAAAACTGCGGGAATGAGACACAAACTCGATAATCTCATCAGTCAACAGATTGGGTTCTATGGAAGAGATACGATAACGTTCGATTCCCTCTACCTGATCCAATGCCTTTACCAGATCAAAGAAACTCTCTCCTGTTGTTTTACCAAAATCTCCAATATTCACTCCGGTCAGAACGATTTCTTTTCCACCTTCAGCAGCTGCCTGCCGGGCCTGCTCAACCATGGAAGCAATAGTCCCGTTACGACTTCGCCCGCGGGCAAAAGGAATCGTGCAATATGAACAGAAGTAATCGCATCCATCCTGCACCTTCAAGAAGAAACGGGTACGGTCTCCCCGTGAACACGAGGGAGAAAACGAACGGATATCTTTGGTTGTAGTGGTGATAGCCTCTCCTTTTTCATGCTTTTGGAGGTCGCCCAGATATTGAAGTAGTTCTCCCTTCTGTTCCGCTCCCAGCACTACATCTACTCCATCAATCTTTGCCACGTCGCCGGGCTTCAATTGCGCATAACATCCGGTCACTACCACAAAAGCACCGGGATGCTGCTTTACCAGACGATGAATGGCTTGCCTGCATTTTTTATCCGCCATCTCCGTCACCGAACAGGTATTTACCACACAGATATCTGCTTTCTCTCCTTTGCGCACAGTCCGGACTCCTGCCTCACGCAGGATTTTACCGATAGTTGAAGTCTCTGAAAAATTTAATTTGCAGCCTAAAGTATAATAAACGGCTGTCTTATTTTGAAATACAGTGGTATCTATCATAAGCTGTTATAAACACATTAACTTTGCAAAGTTACACATTATTATCAGTAAAACACTTTAGGATACGAAAGTTTATTCCTATTTTTGCACAATTCACTAAAAAACGTGCAATGATTAAAGAGAATTTCATTAAACTATACGAAAATAGTTTTCGTGAGAATTGGGATCTGCCTTGTTATACTGATTATGGAGAAGATACCCAATACACATACGGTGAGGTAGCTGAAAAAATCGCCCGTTTACATCTGTTATTCAAACATTGTAGCCTTCGCAGAGGAGATAAGATTTCAGTTATCGGCAAAAATAACGCTCATTGGTGCATCGCCTATATGGCAACGATCACATACGGAGCGATCATTGTCCCTATCCTTCAAGATTTTACGCCTAATGACGTTCATCATATCGTCAATCATTCCGAATCTGTATTCCTGTTCACCAGCGACAGCATTTGGGAGAATCTGGAAGAGGAAAAATTAACGGGGCTACGGGGAGTATTCTCATTGACTGATTTCCGGTGTCTTTATCAACGTGACGGGGAAACCATACAGAAGTTTCTGAAAAATACCGATAAAGAGATGCATGCTTTGTATCCGAAAGGATTTACCCGTGAAGATGTTCAGTACACCACTTTATCCAATGACAAAGTGATGCTGTTAAATTACACTTCCGGAACCACCGGTTTCAGTAAGGGTGTGATGCTGACAGGAAACAATCTTGCCGGCAATGTCACTTTCGGTATTCGTACCGAACTCCTTAAAAAAGGGGATAAAGTGCTGTCTTTCCTTCCCCTCGCCCACGCATACGGTTGCGCATTTGATTTTCTGACAGCAACAGCTGTCGGCACCCATGTCACTTTGCTTGGAAAAACGCCTTCTCCTAAAATTATAATGAAGGCTTTTGAGGAAGTGAAACCTAATCTTATTATTACCGTCCCGTTAGTGATTGAAAAGATATATAAGAATATTATCCAGCCACTCATTAATAAAAAAGGTATGAAGTGGGCACTCAATATTCCTCTGCTCGACACCCAAATCTACAACCAGATACGTAAAAGACTGATTGATGCATTGGGAGGCCGATTTAAAGAGATCATTATCGGTGGCGCCGCTATGGATAAGGAAGTAGAAGAATTCTTCTACAAAATCAAATTTCCCTTTACGATCGGTTATGAAATGACGGAATGTGGCCCGCTTATCAGCTACGCTCCTTGGGATGAATTTGTATTAGGTTCTTCCGGAAAGATTCTGGATATAATGGAAGCACGTATCTATAAAGAAAACCCGGAAGCAGAAACCGGAGAAATCCAGGTTCGGGGAGAGAACGTGATGGTGGGATACTACAAGAACCAGGAAGCAACGCAGGAAGTATTCACGCAGGACGGCTGGCTACGTACGGGTGACCTCGGTTCTATGGACAGCAACGGAAATATTTTCATCCGGGGACGACTCAAGACTATGATCTTAAGCTCTAGCGGACAGAATATCTTCCCCGAAGAGTTGGAAACCAAACTGAATAACCTGCCTTTCATTCTCGAAAGTCTTGTTATCGAACGCAATAAAAAATTAGTGGCACTTGTTTATGCCGATTACGAAGCGTTGGATTCTCTCGGATTAAATAATCCGGATAACCTGAAAACAATCATGGATGAAAATCTTAAGAATCTGAACAGCAACGTAGCCGCTTATGAGAAAATCAGCAAGATCCAACTCTATCCTACTGAATTTGAAAAAACGCCCAAAAGAAGCATAAAAAGATACTTATATAACAGTATTGCTGTCGATTAGCATGTTCTAAAACATATAAAAAGGGGAGAAAAGCGGCCAGTTACAAAAAAAAATATAAAAAAAGTTGGCGTTTCGAGAACAACATATTGAAAAAGTACATACCTTTGCATCGTTTTAATAAAGCAATTGATTGTATTACGTTTTTAAAAAGCAAAGAAAATGAAAAAATTAGTTTTGATGGCCGTAGCTATCGTAGCAGTATCATTCGCATCATGTGGTAACAAAGCAGCTGACGCAGCAAAAGCAACTCAGGATTCTATCCGTATCGCTGACTCAATCGCAGCAGTAGAAGCAGCAGCTCTTGAAGCTGAACAAGCAGCAGCCGCAGCAGCAGATTCTTTGAATGCTGATAGCACTGCAACTGAAACTGTAGCTGAATAATTCAGAAACAGCTAGAGAGAATTGAAAGTCTGCCATGCGAAAGCATGCACAGACTTTTTTTATGCCTTTATTTTAGCAAGCCACACGTTATTTAGCGTATGAACTTTTCACAAAAGGAGCGTTTAATAAATAATCCAGACTTACTTCTACACTTTCCTCTACCGGAACACTATACTTCTCGATTTCAGCAACGAGATAATTAACGCCTGCAGTTTTTGCATTCTTAAAGATAGCATCAAAACCTACCATTCCACTTTGTCCAATCTCTCTGTGATCTTTCACATGGAATATCTGGAAGCGACCGGGATATTTATTAAAATAATCAACAGGACTGTTTTGTCCGCGAACTACCCAATAAAGGTCCATCTGGAAGAAAACATATTCAGGATTCGTATGTTCCAACATATAATCATACATCACTTTATCTTCTACTTTCTGAAATTCATGAGCATGATTGTGATATCCGAACAACAAACCTTGTTGTTTGCAACGCTTGCCTATCTCATTATAATATGCACAATACGTTTCTAAATCCTTGAGCGTCTTAGGTACATCCATCCACGGAGCTACAATATATTTCATACCGGCAGCTTTGTGATCGGCAATACATTGATCCCACCATTCAAGTGACTTTGAATAGTCGCCGGAAGCCAATTCTTCTTTAGACAATTGTCTTGTACAATGTGAAGACAAGACTTTTAATCCTGCCGACTCGACATCTTTCTTAAATTGTTGGGGAGTACGGTCATAAAACTTACCGTTGTTATAATTGGCTGCTTCAACACCGGTATATCCCATGTTTGCCAATTTCTTCAGAAGAGCAGTATAAGTGGGGTCACACTTACCATTTTTGTTGTCTACCTTGTTTAATATATCTCTGACAGAATAGAGCTGAATTGCTACTTCTTTTTTAGCTTTTTTCTTGGTTTGTGCCGTTACTGCCAGTGGAATCATGAAAAGAGCAGCCAATGCACAGATATAAATTCTAGTTTTCATATAATAGATATTAGTGGGTTACAATTATTCAGGTTTACATAGAAAAAAACAGGCACGGATTACACAGACTTCACGGTTACTCCATGGCAATCGCCATTCAAAAAAAACGTGAAATACGCGTAACCCGTGCCTTTCTTTATTGCTATTCGATTAGTCCAAAACTTTCACGCGGATGTTGCGGAACCAAACATCGTCACCGTGATCTTGCAAACCAATGAAACCTTCGTGATTTTCGCCACCGCAATTATTCAGCAATTCAAATGCCAAAGGCCATTTTTCTTCACTGAACTTACTTGCTTGCAACATATCAGTCCATTGTTTTGTCCACAAATGATATTCAAGTACGTTTTCATCGTTTTGTCCGTGAACAACCGTACCTTTATAAACCATAATCTTAGCCTTGTTCCATTCGCCAAACGGTTTAGAGTTTTGAGGAACTGCCGGAATCATGTCATACAAAGAAGCTGACTGACGATTGTTGTCTTTACCCAATTTAGCATCCGGATGATTGGCATTATCCAAGATCTGATATTCAGGTGCGGAAATATAAATAGGTTCAAGCACATCATTACCATCTTTGTCTTTAGAAGTAACCTCTTGAGCTAAATACAGAATACCTGAATTGCTACCTTTAGCAACCTTCCATTCCAGTTCCAACTCAAAGTTTTTAAATTTGTGAGCAAAGATCAAGTCACCACCATCACCGTCTTGAGCTTCACCGCCGCCAGAACCGTTGAATTTGATACAGCCATCTTCGATTGTCCATTTAGTAGGAACACGGTCTTTTCCATAACCACGCCATCCGTTAAATGTTTCACCATCAAAGATTGTGATATAACCATTTTCATCAACAGGCAGATTCAAACTATCAGTTTCCGGTGCTTTCAATGATTTAGAGTAAGACAATGCAACTTTGCTCGGTTCTTCCTGAGCATTTGCTTTTTTCTGACCACCGCAAGAAGCAAAAACTCCTGCAGCAAGACAACAACAAGCTAATGGATAAAATACTTTTTTCATGATAATAACGATTTAATTTTTTATCTTTAATTTCTAATTTATCTCGGCATATCAGGCAGTCTCCAGCCATCACGATAAGTATGTTTCACTAATTCAGCAGCAAACTGTTTCGCATTAATCGGATCAGTCCATGTCTTGTCAAATGTCGGATGACCATCATGAATCTTGAATCCGTCTTTGATAACGGTACGGATCGTTTCGTTATCACCGATATTCGTAAAGCACATGTTAGCTCCATCCCATTCAAGAGTTTTGTTCAGTGCTTGCAGACGAATAGCCAATACACCCATTGCCACCATTTCATTCATTGGTCCGGCTTCTGAAAAATCAGATTTAGTCATGATACGATTGGATTTATCTTCTTTACATGCACGTACCCAATCCATCTCGTGACCACCATTCATTGCATTAGGAACACGACGACAAACCTTCGGCGCATTTGGCTTACGACCAGAAAGCAACCAAGGATTCTGTCCATAACATCCACAAATCAACGTATCTTTCGTTCCGTGGAAAATAGTCAAACCACCACCACTCTGCATCAGTTGCTTTCCTTCCGGGAATCCTTTCGGACGTTCGGGCATCATACCGCCATCGTACCAATGTACCTCCACTTCAGGCATCGCCACTTTAGGCATATTATTACGAGCCGGGAAAATCATCTTCACATGCTGTGCCTGTGGAGCGCAAGCGTTCAACAATAAAGTTGACGATCCTTCCACTTTAATAGGATATTGCAAATTCAATGCTCTGAACGGCTGATGCAAAATATGGCAAGCCATATCGCCTAATGCACCTGTTCCGTAATCCCACCATCCACGCCAGTTCCAAGGATGATAAATAGCATTGTAAGGATTCATTTTAGCAGGACCTGTAAACAAATCCCAATTCAATGTGCCAGGAATTTTATCAACCTTTTCAGGAACGTTTAATCCTTGAGGCCAAATAGGACGGTCTGTTGCACATTCGACTTTCGTTACGTCACCGATTTCACCATTCCAAATCCATTCACATACTAAATCTGTACCTTCATCAGAAGAACCTTGATTACCCATTTGGGTAACCACGCCCGTTGATGCAGCCAGCTTTGTCAACAAACGAGATTCATAAACAGAGTGGGTCAATGGTTTCTGACAATATACATGTTTTCCCATTGTCATTGCGTCAGCAGTGATAATAGCATGAGTATGGTCGGCAGTTGCGATAATCACACCGTCGATAGATTTACCCATTTCATCATACATCTTACGATAGTCCCAGTATTTTTTAGCCTTGGGGAATTCGTCGAACACGCCTTTTGCGTACTTCCAATCCACATCACAAAGAGCCACAATATTTTCAGTGCCCTTTACGTGATTAATGTTGGCATGTCCCATGCCACCAATACCTACAGCTGCAAGATTTAATTTGTCAGTAGGCGACACATGCCCGTGACTCATACCTAAAATTGTACTGGGAGCAATGGTTATACCTGCTAAAGCAGCGGCTCCCGTTTTGAGAAACTTTCTCCTCGAAATGTTTGACATGATTTTATTTGTTTAAGGGTTAATAATCTTTGGAAGGTTGCCATGCAACAATCCATATCCATTTTTCATGTTTTTTCTTCGTTCGCGTATTTGCTCCAAAGTGCTTAAATTACCAATAGCGGGCAAATCGTGTTTGCGGGTATCTTTCAAGAATGTCCACGCATATTCGGATGCAATAGCCGAATCGCGCATTAGCGGTAATCGTGAACTGCGTTTTCCGGTTTCTACCGAATCAGCAAACAGGTCACACAACACGTCTATATTCTTGCCGCCGAAAGGTTTCTCTACACGGATGGTCTGATTGACACCGTGCAGGTCGACAACAGCAGTATTGAAGTCATGCGTCATACGCACAACCCCTTTTGTACCTATAATATCTACATACGAATTATGTGTCTGGTCTTTAGATAATTGCCCATAAACAAATCCCTGGGTAATATCAAAAACGACCCCATTTTGAAAAGTTCCGTGACATTGCACCCACCAGGGATCTTTATAGTTCCACATATTCACTCCCTGGGCATTCCATGTTCTATAATCACATCCTGCATACCAACGGGTAATATCTACGTAGTGCATTCCACAATCATGGAAAGCAGGTCCCTCATACTCATGACCTTCACCTGGTGCCAAGCCGGGAGTCATGTGACAAATACGAATAATAGCCAGCTCTCCGATTTCCCCTTGCAGGATATATTCCTTCATTAAATTATGATACCAGGAATTTCGCAGATACAGGTTTACCGTAGAAATGAGGTTTGTGTTTTCTGTCATTTCTACGACTTTCCACTCATTTTCCATTGTATCTGCAACTGGTTTTTCTGAAATAATGTGTTTGCCGTAACGAATAGCTTTTTCTATTTGTTCCATCCGCGAGTCAGCCAAAGTGAAAAGCCCGACTACCTGCACACTTTCATCCTCAAAAATCTTTTGATTATCTTCTACTATAATAGAGTTAGGAGAAAGCTTTTTAGCCAACTGACGTGATTCCGGATCGGTATCACAAATATAAGCAATATTCCACCGATCACTTTTAGTCATCGCTTCCCAGTAGAATCTTCCCATCCTACCAAAACCGATAATTCCAACTTTAATTCTCGTGTCTACTGAAGATTGCGTGTTCATAATTAAACATAGTGAATTTAAGTACAAATAATAGATAAAACATCAACTTCTAACTATCAAACTGATGAGCTAAAAACTGATATTGCAAATTTAGCCAAATAAATAACGGCTTATTTGACTTACACTACTTTATGTAGATATAAAATTAGCTCTTTTTACTATTAATCAACAACTTAGCCAACTTTATACATCAAAAAAATGTAGATGATTTGGAAAGTATTATAATGTTAAAATGATAATTATGTCTCTTGTGTTGAACTAATTTTCATAATTTCATTCTCAAATTCATCCCTGTCGACGGCTGCCTTATTTCTCATCTTCGTACGATAATTATAAACTGTACTTGTAGAGCAACGGAGAAAGTTCGCTATCTTTCCACTATCCGTAATACCCAAGCGTAATAAAGCATAAATACGAAGTTCTCTATTCAATAAAGCGTCCGGTTTTAAAATAATTTTCTCTTCATCTTTCAACAGAGCGTTAAAATCAGATACAAAAGTGGGATACAAACCTAAGAAGACCTTATCAAAACGAGTATATAAAGCACCAAGCTCTTCATCAATAAGCGCAGATGATTTTAGCTTCTTAATCAGTTCATCATAGTATTTATTAATAGCTATTTTATACAGCATATTCTGATATTTCTCCATTTTATGGATATAACTAAAACAGACATCAAAGAATTCGGCAATATAATACTCCTTTATACTATTAATTTCGCACAACTGATTATTTGTATCATTCAGCTGGCTGTTCATGCTATTCAGTTTGTTGTTCAATCGCAAAAGCTCCTCATTACTCTGTGCCAATGCCTGTTTTATTTTCAACGTCTTTTTCATCTGAATATAGATGAAAAGCACCAACAGGACTAAAAGAAAAAGGATAATACTTGTAGAAATAAGAAAAGTAGTCAGATGCGACCGTGATCTGGCCTGCTCCGCCTGATAGGCTGTATTAATAATAGAATTGAATTTATAAATTTCGATAGCCCGGAAATGAATACCGGAAGATATAACGTCATCGATAGCAGACTGTGTAAATTTAAAGGCATCAGCTAAATTCTGTTCATCATAAGCTATCAATGCAAGAGATTGCAGGGATGCATTTTCCCGCGTAGCATTCCGGGTATCGGCTATTGCCGACAACATCAAATATTTTTTTTCCTCATCATACTTTTTCTGATGGTGACATAACCTGGAATATGAATGAGTTATCATAGCATAATTGGGCGTCCCCACTTCCTCAATTTCCAGCAGTTCTTTATAAATTTCTTTCGATTTCAGCGTATCACGCCAAATATAATAAGAAGCCTGGGACATTCGATAATCCCAAGAAGTGTGGTCAATGAGGGCAAACAGCGAATCCTGGTAAGCAGCCTGCTGCTTACCATACAGATTGTTGGCGACAGAAATCGAATAGTGTCCCCAAAAACTGGAATAAGTTTGATAATAGTTTATTAATAAATCTCTGGGAAGTTCTGAAGTCTTTATACTTTTCAAAATAATCTCCGCTTCGCGGAACCTGCCACACATCGAATATAAAAGGCTAAGATGTAAAGACGACTGGTTGGTGAAATAAGGTCTATTCAACTGGCGTGAAATCTCAATATTGCGATCAACATAATGGATGGCTGAATCAATATGAAACTTTTTATATTCATTATATAACCGTAGATTGATTCTATATTCTCCTTCAAGAGTCAAACCGGGACTTCTCAACATACATTTTATCCGGTTTATCCTCTCCTCTTTCTTTTGAACATAGACATGCTTCTCATCTATCACTCTACGCAAAGAATCAGTCAATAGCTTCAACTCATTATTTGCATAAAGAACACTGCCAATTCCCAAAGCAATCAGCAGAAGCAAAAACCTCTTCTTTAGAAAACAACAGTCGAATTTCATAATAGTAATAGCAAAGATAACAAAAAAAAGCGATTTATTCGTTCAGAACAAATCGCTTTTCATATATGAAGTAAATTTGCTCTTATTCAGCAACTACCTCGAAAGGAATTTCTACCGAAACTTCCTTGTGAAGCTTAACGATAGCCTTGTAGCTACCAACTTCTTTCACAGCGTCTTTTACAACGATGATCTTTCTGTCAACTTCATGACCCAGTTTAGACAATGCTTCAGCAATCTGGATGTTACCAACAGAACCGAAGATAGTACCGGTTGAGCTAACTTTAGTTGCGATAGTCAAAGAAACGCCTTCCAACTTAGCAGCCATAGCTTCAGCATCTTTCTTGATTTTCTCAAGTTTGTGAGCGCGCTGTTTCAGTTCTTCAGCCAACATTTTCTTTGCAGAAGGAGAAGCGATGATAGCTTTTCCAGTCGGGATCAGATAATTACGACCGTATCCGGATTTCACGTTTACGATATCGTTCTTATAACCCAAGTTTACTACGTCTTCTTTCAATATAATTTCCATACTTTTCCTCCTTCTTATTTCATCATGTCAGTTACATAAGGCAGCAATGCCAAGTGACGAGCTCTCTTCACAGCCTGCGCGATACGACGTTGGAACTTCAAAGAAGTACCTGTAATACGACGCGGAAGGATTTTTCCTTGTTCATTCAAGAATTTCTTCAAGAATTCAGGATCTTTGTAGTCGATATACTTAATACCACTCTTTTTGAAACGGCAGTATTTTTTCTTCTTAACGTCTACTGACGGCGGAGTTAAATATCTGATTTCTGATTGAACTTGTTGTGCCATGATTAATCCTCCTTTTTGTTTGATTTAACACTTCTTCTTTTTGCAGCGTATTCAGCAGCATACTTATCCATCTTGAAAGTCAAGAAACGGATTACGCGTTCATCACGACGGAAATTAATTTCCAGCTTGTCAATTACAGTAGGATCTGCATTGAACTCAATCAGTTGATAAAAACCTGTAGACTTTTTCTGAATTGGGTAAGCCAATTTCTTCAGTCCCCAGTTTTCTTCATTAATAATCTCAGCACCTTCAGCTTGAAGAACGCCTTTGAATTTTTCTACCGCTTCCTTCATCTGAACATCAGATAAAACGGGAGTTAAAATGAAAACGGTTTCGTATTGATTCATACTTCGTTTAATTAAATAAATAAATTATTTGATTTTAAATGCGGGTGCAAAGTTAGACATTTTATTTTGAACTACAAATATTTAATCTTTTTTTGTATCCGAAGATAGGATTTATCCGGGAAGAGACTTACCTTTGCAAAGTTGTTTAAACAATAATTTCATGATAGAGCAATTTAATTTCGACATTCGACTTATATTCGCCATCTTGAATGGCAAAGTTTCTGCGGCAATCAACCGGAAACTGTACCGTAACTTCCGTCAGAACGGACTGGAAATCAGTCCCGAACAATGGACAGTACTCATTTTCCTGTGGGAAAAAGACGGTGTGACGCAACAAGAGTTGTGTAATGCAACTTTTAAAGACAAGCCCAGCATGACCCGCTTGATAGACAATATGGAACGGCAGCATCTCGTTGTGCGCATTTCCGACAAAAAAGATCGCCGTACCAATCTGATTCACCTGACTAAAGACGGGAAAGAACTGGAAGAAAAAGCGCGTATCATTGCCGGACAGACCCTGAAAGAGGCTCTTCACGGTATCACTCTCGACGAATTGAGCATTGGACAGGAGGTACTGAAAAAGGTATTCTACAATACAAAAGATTAGGTAGAAGAACTTCTCTTCAAATCATAAAATCCACTAAATCGTGCATTTATAATGGAATTTTTATCCAAATAATTTCGCCCGTTAAAGAATTATGCTTTAATTTGTGACTGGAATATTATAATCTATTAAAATACACACGCATGAAAGGCTTATTAAAGAACTTAGGATTGATATTAATCTTGGCCGGAGTAGTCATCCTGTTGGGTTGTTCATTTACAGGTAATGTAAATAACAACGCCATTCTGGGTACTTCTGTAGTACTTGTAGTACTGGGACTCATTTCTTATATTGTTATTAATAAGAAGATCGCTGATTAATTTCGCAAAAATCAATAAAAAATCCCGGAAACGAATGTTTCCGGGATTTTTTATTTGTAGTCATCTCAAATGCGATTATTAAGATTCAACTTCCGGGGTAATCAGCTTATAGCCTTTTCCGTGGATATTGATAATCTCGATAGAATCATCTTCTTTCAGATGCTTACGTAGTTTCGTGATATACACGTCCATACTACGAGCATTGAAATAGTTATCGTCGATCCAGATCGTTTTCAAAGCAAAGTCACGTTGCAAAATCTCATTTGCATGCGCACAAAGCAATCCGAGCAGTTCAGATTCTTTGGTAGTCAGTTTAGTCTGTTTGCCTTCTGACGACAGAATTTGTTTCTGTGTATCGAAAGTAAACTTACCAATCTTATAGATATTGCTTTCTTTGTTCTTCTTTCCACGAACACGTCTCAAGATTGCTTCAATTCTGAACGTCAATTCTTCCATACTAAACGGTTTGGTGATATAATCATCCGCACCGATTTTAAATCCTTCCAGGATATCTTCTTTCAGCGTTTTAGCAGTCAGGAAGATAATAGGAATTTCAGCATTTGCTGCACGGACATCCTGTGCCAGTGTGAAGCCGTCTTTTTTAGGCATCATTACGTCAAACACGCACAAGTCATATTTATTCTTCAAGAAAGCCTTATAACCGGCTTCTCCATCAGGATATAACTCAGCAGAATAACCTTTTGCCTGTAGATATTCTCTTAAAAGCATGCCAAGATTTTCGTCATCCTCGCATAATAAAATACGCAGTTTCTCGTCCATATCAATTATTTTTTAATAAAGGTAATGCAATAATAAATTTAGTTCCCACGTTCAGGTCGCTTTCCGCCCGGATGGTTCCCTTATGATCCAATATAATTTTTCTCACATAAGCCAATCCCAGTCCAAAGCCCTTCACATCGTGCAGATTACCCGTATGTACACGATAGAACTTTTCAAATATCTTTTTTAGGTTCTCCTTTTTGATACCGATACCGTTATCCTGTATCGAAATCATCAGTTTACCCGACTCATTCCACGTTCTCACTTTCAGTTCCAGATCCTCTTCCGGTTTCTTATATTTCACCGCGTTATCCATCAGATTAAAGATTACATTCGTGATATGCATCTCATCTGCAAATATAACAGGATCGGTGGCCTCAAGGTTCGATGTTATCTTACCATTATACCGTTCCACTTTCAGCGCAAAGGTATTGACAACTCCTGAAATTAATTCATTCGCATCAATCTCCTTCATCTTCAAAGTTGCCTTCTGACGTTCGAACATCGACATCTGGAGCACCTTTTCCACCTGGAAGCGCAAGCGCTTGGTTTCATCATTTATCACTCCCGATATATGCTGGAACATCTGCGGTGATTTTCCTACCGCGGGATCTTTCAACATCTGCGCTGCCAATGAAATGGTAGATATCGGTGTTTTAAATTCGTGCGTCATATTATTGATAAAGTCATTCTTCATTTCCGTCAGTTTCTTTTGCCGGAATACGATATAAATCGTAAAGATGAATGTCACTAACAATACCAGCGTAAATATCAACGACGGAATCATGAAACTAATTGAGTCAAAGATATAATCTTTCTTACCAGGAAAGTGCACTTTCAATATGCTCATTTTTGCAGGCGGATCATTCTTGAACAATGCCTGCTGATAAGCGTCCTCACTTCCCTTTGCCTCATAATCCGCACAACGATAGACTTCCCTACCGTCTTTGTCAATCACCGTAAAGTGATAAGGCAAGTCTATACTATTATTATATAAGCTCGATTTCAGATAGTCATCCAGTTCTTTGAACCGTACTCTGTCTCCAATCGATTTGTCACTTCCCCGATAAATCATCTGCCAGGCCACTTCATCGAGTAACGCCCGTTGATACATATACCGATTCTTGATGGCTTCCACTAATGAACGCGAAGTTTCCGGAATAGTCTTTGTTCCCCTGTAAGGAGAAATCATAGCCTTTGGAAGCTCGGAGGGCTTGGTGGTCATCACTTTCAGCTCAAAATCCGAATATACCTTTCCATCCTTAGACTTCACCGTGAACCGTTGCGTTTGCTGAATCAAGTTGTCTTGTTGTATGGAAGCGTTATTCGCAATCAGTGCTTTTCTTTCCGCTTCTGAAATATCTTCGATCAACCAACGTCTGGTCTCTGCATATTCCACATCCTTGGAAACCTGATCCAGGCTATTGCGTACAGCCGAATCAAACTGTTCCTTACGGGTTTTCATCATTTCCTCGATATAACTAACCTGCAAATACAGCAGGCTAAGGAAGGAAAGCCCCATTACAATACCTAATATCCAAATTGTTGACTTCTTCATAGCAACAAAATTAACACTCCCTAATTAACACTCCTAATGCATTAACTTGATTTAACCGGAACTTCCCGGAAATTAACCGTAAGGAGCTATTTAGGTTGTATTCTGATTACTACAACAACAAAACCCCTCCTTTGGTTTGCAAATTTAATAAAAAATTAAATCTTTTCCTTGCGTTTTTCTATCTTTATTAATCATAGTTAAACAAAAACTGTCCCCTTTTACTTAAAAAAGGGAACAGTTTTAACGTTTAAGTTGATAGTTTATAACCAACAGATAGTAAATAGCGAATTTTCAATCAACTATCACATATCATTTATCAACTATCATTTATCTTTATTCTTCTACTTGCTTAGCCTCAAAGTCTTTCATCAACTTATCCTGAACATCTGCCGGAACAAGCTCATAACTAGAGAACTTCATAATAAACGAAGCACGTCCGCCGGTGAGTGAGCTAAGAGCTGTAGAGTAGGACGACATTTCTTTCAAAGGAACTTTAGCAACCAGTTTCTCAAAACCTTTTTCGCTACTCATACCCATAATCATGGCACGACGTCCCTGAAGATCTCCCATCACATCTCCCATCCTATCAGACGGAACAAACACTTCCACATCATAAATCGGTTCCAGAATTTTCGGACCGGCGTTCTTGAAGGCTTCACTAAAGGCGTTACGTCCGGCAAGCATAAAGGAGATTTCATTAGAATCTACCGGGTGCATCTTACCATCGTAAACAATGACACGCACGTCACGAGCATACGAACCCGTCAACGGACCTTGCTCCATACGAGACATAATACCTTTCATAATAGCAGGCAGGAAGCGCGCATCGATAGAACCACCGACGATACTGTTGATAAACACCAGTTTACCACCCCATTCCAATGGTATTTCTTCCGTACCTCTCACGGTAATCTTAAATTCCTGTCCATTGAACTTATACGTATCGGGCACAGGCATACCTTCTTTATAAGGTTCTACAATCAGGTGAACTTCACCAAACTGACCGGCACCACCGGATTGTTTCTTATGACGATAATCGGCGCGAGCGGCTTTTGTAATCGTTTCACGATACGGAATCTTCGGTTCTTCGTACTTCACCGGCAGTTTTTCGTTATTTTCCAAACGCCATTTCAGTGTACGAAGATGGAATTCTCCCTGTCCGTGTACCAAAGTCTGTTTCAACTCCTTTGACTGTTCGATCACCCAGGTAGGATCTTCCTCACGCATACGGTTCAGAATACTCATCATCTTTTCCACATCCGCTTCATTCACTGGCTTGATAGCACGGGTATATTTAGAATTCGGATATTTGATAAAGTTGAATTTATAGTCGCAATCCTTACCGTTCAGCGTATTACCGGTTTTCACATCTTTCAGTTTCACAGCAGCACCGATATCACCGGCTTGCAGTTCTTCCACCTTGACGCGGTTACCACCGGCTACCACATAAATCTGCGCAATACGTTCTTTCGAACCACGGTCGGCATTCAGCAAATCGTCTCCTTCATGAACTTTACCGCTCATCACTTTGAAATAGGAAACTTCACCGATATGCGGCTCCACGCTGGTCTTGAAGAAATAAAGGGATTCCGGTCCGTTAGTATCCGGAGCCACTTCTTTACCTTCGGTATTCTGTACCTTCGGCATTTCAGAAACAAAAGGAACAACGTTACCCAAGAATTCCATCAAGCGGCGAACGCCCATATCCTTACCTCCACAAACGCAGAATACGGGGAACATACCTCTGGCGATCAATCCCTTACGGATACCTTCGCGCATTTCATCTTCTGTAAGAGAATCTTGTTCGAAGAATTTCTCCATCAGATTTTCATCATTCTCGGCAGCAGCTTCTACCAATGCTTTGTGCATCTCCATAGCCTTATCCATTTCTTCTGCCGGAATATCTTCGATAGTCGGAGCCCCTCCTTCGGGTTTCCACGAATATTTCTTCATCAACAGCACGTCAATCAGCGCATTAAAGCCCGGACCGGTAGCTATTGGATATTGGATAGGAACAACCTTAGAGCCATAAGCCTCTTTCAGCTGTTCGAGGATATTATCATAATCGCATTTTTCATTATCAAGCTGGTTGACTAGAAAAATAACAGGTTTATTCAGCTTTTCTGTATAACGGAAGTGATTTTGTGTACCGACTTCGACGCCGTATTGGCCATTAAGAAGAATGATTGCTGTGTCGGTCACATTTAGTGCAGTTACTGTACTGCCTACGAAGTCGTCCGATCCCGGACAGTCAATAATATTAAGTTTTTTGTTATTCCATTCTACATGGAGAACGGTGGAGAAAACGGAGTAACCATACTCTTGTTCAACAGGGAAATAATCGCTAACAGTGTTTTTTGCGGCAACAGATCCGCGACGTTTTATAACACCACTCTCGAAAAGCATCGCTTCCACGAGAGTGGTTTTCCCAGAGCCAGAACTTCCCAACAAGGCAATGTTCTTGATTTCATTAGTCTGATATACTTTCATAATATATAAGATTTTAGTAATTACTCAGTATGTTTCTCACATACCATTAATTTTGTGATGCGCAAATTAGGGATTAATTGGGGGAAAAGCAACACTTATGACGGTGTTACTAAACAATGTTATGTAACACATCTTTAACATAAACATTTTTTGCTCGCTCATAATTTAATTTCTATACGAACCGCCATTCAATAGTATATATGCATATAATATTTAGACTGCACAAACGGATTGTCCAACACCCGGGTCTCAGGCATACCGACACCCGGGTGTTGATAGTGCTGACACCCGGGTGTCAATACCAATGAGACCCGGGTGTCAGACAACTTATCTATGCAACGCCTCATAAGAATGATTTCAGTCAATAAGATTTTTTGTTATATCTGATAATAATCTTACTTTTACAGCCACTAAACTCAAACGGCACAACTATGGCAGGTATCTATCTTCATATTCCTTTTTGTAAAACACGGTGCATCTACTGCGATTTCTACTCGACCACCCGTAGCGAGCTCAAAACCCGTTATGTACGAGCACTTTGCCGGGAGTTAGCCATGCGGAAAGACTACCTGAAAGGAGAAGATATAGAAACCGTTTATTTCGGTGGCGGAACCCCGTCTCAATTGGAAAAAGAAGATTTCGAACAGATATTTGATACGATCCGGACACATTACGGATTAAGCCATTGCCAGGAAATCACATTGGAAGCCAATCCCGACGACCTGACAAGTGAATATCTGAAAATGCTTTCTTCGCTCCCTTTCAATCGTATCAGCATGGGAATACAGACTTTTGACGATCCCACTCTCAAACTATTGAAACGCCGTCACAATGCCCATACAGCTATCGAAGCTGTTCACAGATGTCGGGAAGCCGGTTTTCAAAATATAAGCATTGATCTTATCTACGGATTACCGGGAGAAAACAAGGAACGATGGGAAAACGATCTTCGTCAGGCTATCAGTCTGAACGTGGAACATATTTCCGCTTATCATCTGATTTACGAGGAAGATACACCTATATATAATATGTTAAAACAACATCAGATATCGGAGGTGGACGAAGATTCCAGTTTAGATTTTTTCACGTTACTGATAGAGCATCTGCAGAAAGCGGGATTTGAACATTATGAAATTTCGAATTTCTGCCGTCCGGGCAAGTACTCTCGTCACAACAGTTCCTACTGGAAAGGAATACCTTATCTGGGGTGCGGACCGTCGGCACATTCCTTTGACGGGATGACACGGGAATGGAATGTTTCTTCCATCGATACATATATAAAAGGTATAGAGGAAAACAGCCGTGCTTTCGAAATAGAGTATCTGGATCAGACGACCCGCTACAATGAATTTATTATCACTACCATACGTACTGTATGGGGAACACCTATAGAAAAGCTGAAACAGATGTTCGGCAATGAGATGTGGGAGTATTGCCAGAGAATGGCTGCGCCTTATCTGAAAAATGGGAAACTGGAAGAACACGATGGAGCCTTACGCTTGACTCGTGAAGGTATTTTCATCTCCGACAGTATAATGAGTGATTTACTTTGGGTAGATTAACAAAACAAACAGCAAGCCGATGACCGAATCAGAAGTTAGAAAGTTATTGCGGCAAATGAAAGAACTGGATTCGCAAACTGCTTTCCGGGACTTTTACAACATGACTTACGATCGCCTCTTCCGCATAGCCTACTACTATGTGAAGCAGGAAGAATGGTCGCAGGAAATCGTTCTCGACGTATTTCTGAAACTATGGAAACAGCGTAGCAATTTACTTGATGTGAGAAACATTGAAGATTATTGTTTCATTCTCGTCAAGAATGCTTCGCTCAATTATCTGGAAAAAGAATCAAAACACACTTACATTCATCCCGATTCTCTGCCGGAGCCACAGGAACAGAGCTATTCACCGGAAGAATCACTCATTAGTGAAGAATTATTTGCTCTTTACGTAAAGGCACTCGACCGGCTTCCGGAACGTTGTAGGGAAGTATTCATTCGCATCCGCGAAGAAAAACAAAGTTATACACAAGTAGCGGAAGAATTAGGTATCAGCATGAATACAGTGGACGCACAACTTCAGAAAGCAATCACACGACTCAAAGAAATAATTAGCCGGGCAGAAATAGATTAACAATTATTTAGAAAAAGAGCGTAGGGAGTTTCTGTCACCCTCCGGTCTTTATCAACAAATAAATCAATCACTAAAAAAGACAGAAAAATGAAAAAGCTAAATGACGCAAACATTGGAATCCTTGTTCTTCTATCAACTTGCCTGTGCCTGTTCTCATGCAACAATGACAACGACAATTTGCCCAAAGACTATGCAGGATTCGAACATTCGAAGGAAACTGTAGAATGTGAAGGAAACAAATCAGAGTGTGAATTGGAAATTAAAATTGTGGCGATGGAGAAAGCGAAAGAAGACCGGACGGTAGTACTTGCCGCACCTCCTCCGGTAACAGGGCAAGCAGCAGTCATACAACTGACGGAAAAGAAAGTAATCATCAAAGCGGGTAAGAAGTCGGCTACGACTATCATTAAAATCTATCCCAAACAGATGGTATTGAATAAACAGAATGTCACTTTATCCTGCACTCCCCAATGGAAAGAAGGAGGAATCAGCAAACTGACCATTCTGTTGAAACGAAAATAATGGATCAAGAGTAATACAGAAAAAATATGAAACACACCGATACGGAATTAGAAGAAATACTGAATCAGCTCATTGCTTCCACGCGTTCACCGCGAGGGCGTTTTTCAGCAGCAGCCAGTTACCCGGAACTAGAAAAAAGACTGAAGTCGCATACCCGGCATCTGACTTTGATACGCACCTTCTCGGCAGCAGCGGCAGTAGCTCTACTTTGCCTATCGGTATGGACAGCTTATTTATATATGCAACCTGCTGCAATACAAACGATTTCCACTCTGGCAGAGACACGTACTGTCCGCCTCCCTGATGGTAGTTCCGTCATGCTCAACCATTATTCTTCGCTTTCTTATCCGGAAAAGTTCCAATCGGACAAACGGGAAGTGGAGCTAAATGGAGAAGCCTATTTTGAAGTAAGCAAGGACCCAAAGCATCCGTTTATCGTGCAGACTGAAACGATTGACGTTCAGGTGCTGGGAACCCATTTCAATGTAGATGCATATCATGACAATCTGGATGTAAAGACAACGTTATTGTCCGGCTCGGTAGCAGTCAGCAATAAAAGTAAATCTGTTCGTATGGTTTTGAAGCCTAACGAGATTGCTATATATAATAAGGTAGAAGAAAAACTCACCCGCAAGGTTTTAGAGAATGCAGAAGATGAAATTTCCTGGCGACAAGGAGAGTTTATATTCGACGACCTGCCTTTACAGGAGATTGCCCGCGAACTGTCCAACTCATTCGGAGCGACGATCCAGATAGCCGATACAACTTTGCAAAATTACCGGATCACAGCACGATTCCGCGATGGAGAAGATCTGGCAACTATTTTATCTGTATTACATAATGCCGGTTATTTCAACTACTCACAAAACAATAAACAGATTATTATCACTGCTAAACCAGACTAAGATGAATATAATATTCCAAGGTCGCTTCCCTGTCAGAACCATTGTTCTGATAGGGGTGGCACTCCTTATCACTACTCAAATATATGCACAAAATGCGGAAGCCCGGCTTTCGCTGACACTACGAAACGCCACACTAAAAGAATTCGTCAAGCGGATTGAAAACTCAACCGGATATTCTTTTATCTATGGCGAGGAAATTATCATCAAACATAAAATCAATTTGCAGGTAAAGGATAAGCCATTGCGTGAAATACTTGACCTCGTATTCAAGAATGAGCAGATCAGTTATCAGTTCACCGGCCGCCATATTCTACTGCAAAAGAAAAAAGAATCAAAAACCGTAGGCCGTAAGTTCACTATCAGCGGATATGTCACGGATGGAACGTCTTCCGAGACGTTGATTGGAACCAATATCATTGAGAGTCATCAGAATCAAGGAACAACCACCAATCCTTACGGTTTTTACAGCATCACTTTGCCCGAAGGAGAAACCGAACTGCGTTTCTCCTATCTGGGTTATACCACAGAAGCGCATCATTTTACGCTCTCACAAGATACATTGCTGAATATCCGCATGCAGGGAAACACGCAGTTGCAGGAGGTAGTGATCGTTTCCGATAAAACTGAAACGGGCACCATAGCTACCCAGATGGGCTCTATCGAAATTCCGATGACACAGATTAAAAATACGCCGAGCATACTGGGAGAAGCAGATGTCATGAAAGCCATCCAGCTGATGCCTGGCGTACAGGCAGGAGTAGACGGTTCAGCCGGACTGTATATACGCGGCGGCAGTCCGGACCAGAATCTTATTCTACTGGATGGAACTCCTGTATACAACGTAGACCACATGTTCGGATTCTTTTCGGTTTTTACTCCGGAGGCCGTCAAAAAGGTAACACTATTCAAAAGCTCCTTTCCGGCACGTTTCGGCGGACGTCTTTCTTCCGTCATTGATGTCCGCACCAATGACGGAGACATGCAGAAATACCACGGTACGCTTAGTATCGGATTACTAACCAGCAAAATCAATCTGGAAGGCCCGATTGTAAAAGGAAAAACCTCTTTCAACATTTCCGCCAGACGTTCGTATGTCGATCTCATCGCCAAGCCATTTATGCCGAATGATGAAGAATATGGTTATTACTTTTATGACATCAATGCCAAAATCAATCATAAATTCTCCGACCGGAGCCGTATCTATCTAAGCGTTTACAATGGAAAAGATCATTTTGCCGCCAATTATGATGGAGATACCGACTCCAAGGATGGAAGCACAATGAATTGGGGAAATACCATTGTTTCCGCCAGATGGAACTATATATTCAACAACCGTCTGTTCAGCAACACAACCGTCTCTTACAACAACTATTTATTCGACGTCAACTCATACAATAACAATAAATATGCTAACAGCATGGGAGCTTCGATAATCAACCGATATTCAGCCGATTATCGTTCGGGAATCAATGACTGGAGCTATCAGATCGATTTCGATTATAACCCGTCTCCCGCACACCACATTAAATTTGGTACAGGATATATCTATCATCGGTTCCGTCCGGAGGTCATGACATCCAAAATCTCCGAGAAAACAGGAGACAAAGTAGATCGCGACACCACTTACCACAGCATCGCCAACAGCCGGATTTACGGGCATGAGCTATCGGCTTATCTGGAAGACAACATCAAGGTGAATGACCGTCTGCGTCTGAATCTCGGATTACACTTCTCCTTGTTTCAGGTACAGAAGCAGAGTTATTCTTCTTTGCAGCCACGAGTTTCCGCCCGTTATCAACTAGGGAAAGACGTAACTCTGAAAGCCTCTTATACACAAATGAGCCAATACGTACATCTGTTATCATCCATGCCAATCGCAATGCCTACGGACTTATGGGTTCCCGTGACTAAAAAAATCAAACCGATGCGCTCTCACCAATATTCATTAGGCGGATACTATACGGGAATCGAGGGATGGGAATTCTCGGTAGAAGGCTATTATAAAGATATGTATAATGTATTGGAGTATAAGGAAGGAGTCAGCTTCTTCGGTTCTTCTGCCGGTTGGGAAAATAAAGTGGAAATGGGCAAGGGACGTTCGGCAGGTATTGAGTTTATGGCACAGAAGACACTTGGAAGAACGACGGGATGGCTGTCCTACACTTTGTCCAAAAGTGATCGTCAGTTTGCTAAAGGCGGTATCAACAACGGTGAACGGTTTCCATATAAATATGACCGAAGACACAATATCAACCTGACAATCAACCATAAGTTCAACGAACGTATCGACATCGGTGCTTCCTGGGTGTTCTATACAGGCGGAACAAGTACAATCCCTGAAGAGAAAACCGCTGTCATCCGTCCTAGCGACAGCACAAACAACGGATTTGGAGGAGGATATGGATATGGAGATTATTTTGATTCAGGCATAACTTCACCCACCATCGGAGAAGCTTCGTATGTGGAGCATCGTAATAATTACCGGTTACCAGCCAGTCACCGGTTGAATGTGGGAGTCAATTTCAACAAAAAGACCAAACATGGTATGCGTACCTGGAATATCAGTCTGTATAATGCATATAATGCGATGAATCCTACCTTCGTATATCGCAGCACCAGCAAAAACGATCCCTACAAACCGATTATCAAGAAGTATACTATACTTCCATTAATTCCATCATTCACTTACACTTATAAATTCTAAACTCATTATGAGAACTCGTATATATTATCCATTTATCCAGTTTATAGCATTACTGACAACAGTATCTTGCGAAAACGAACTCCCGTTTAGTGTAAAGGACAATCCCCCCAAACTAGTGATGAACGCACTAATCAACGCAGATAGTCTGACCAATGTTCTTTACCTCAATTTCACGGGAAGAGGATACGCCACTCATGCAGAAAAAGCCACCGTGGAAGTACGTGTTAACGGACAGTTGTCAGAAAGTTTACGTCCGCTCCCACCCCAGGCGGAAGGAGATATGCAATGCCGCTTCAACATTTCCGGCAAGTTCTCTCCCGGAGATGTAGTACGTATCGACGCTCTCACTGACGACGGGCAGTATCACGCATGGGCTGAAGTTACCGTTCCACAGCGTCCCAACGAAATAACTGATATCGATACGGTCACTGTTCCACTGACACAGTATTATTATACACAGAATTACCTCCGATATAAAATCAACATCAAAGATCGCCCCAACGAAAATAATTTCTATCGACTTATCATGGATAAGCAAATGACAGTGAAAGACTATAATAATGAAATAGGCGAATATGTCACTCAAACCACACACCGTTATCATTTTATATCTCGCGAAGATGTTGTGTTGACGGACGGACAGCCTACCAACAGCGATGACGAAGATAATGGCATGTTCGACACTGTAAAGAATATATATGGGGTGTTTGACGACTCACGATTCAAAAATACATCTTATACCATGACAGTTTACAACCAGACAAATGTTGAGGGGCTTTCCAAATATGGAACGAATGTAAAGATGGATATTATTGTGCGTCTGTTAAGCATTACAGAAACCGAATATTACTATCTGAAAGCACTCAACCTGGCAGATTCCGACGCTTATGATGAGACAATAAACGAACCAATCAAATATCCCGGCAATGTGCACGGAGGGGTCGGGATTGTCGGGATCAGTACGGAGACAAGCAAAATCATTCATATAGAAAAGCCATGGATATGAAAACTCATCACCTACTATTTATACTCATCGCATTACCGCTGTTCTGTTCCTGCCGAAGCAGCCGGAGTATGTTAAGGGAGATACAAGCCTTAAAATCCAGCTTGTATTACGAGCTCACTTCTCCTATCTATCAGGAGAAAGCAGATCAAACCGTATATCTGGACTTCATCGACTACTCCAACATGGATTATTACACCAGCGTGAAACGAAAAAAGTCTGCATATATTCCGCTACTGCTATATAACTATGAGGGTGAGCTTTTCCATCTTCGGTTAGGAGAGTCTTCTCTCACCCAACTCTATCGGGAATTTCTGACGGAGGCACTGCTTACCGAATGTAACAGTAGCACCTGCTGTCATCTGATAGATAATCAGAAAGGAAAAATGATTCCCGATTCCGCCTATCGGCTGGAAGTAAAAATCAGAAAGAATGAGACGTGTGCCAGAATCAAACTCAACCAGTCAAGTATCCCTTGGTTTGAGGGAGAAATGTTGGAGGTTGTCAATAACAAAATTCGCCCGGCAGCTTCCAGTCTTGCCATTTCTATCCGCCTCACTCAAAAGGAAGATTGCCTGCTTGATAAAACTTACTCTACAGAATATCAGCAAACTACCAAAGCGCAAAGATTCGAAGATTCACCGTCCGCCAATGCCGCTTGCCTGGATGATATGACCGAATGTTTGTCAATGGCTACGAAAGAAATCGTGGAGGAGATTAGTCGGGATATACATTTAATACTATCTTTGCAGCCAAAAAGCAGACACTAACTATGTTTATCATTATTGGAATTATGCTGACAGGCATGCTTCTTGGCTACTTGTTGCGCAGTAAAAGACTATCATGGATACACAGGATAATTACTCTTCTTATATGGATTCTCCTCTTTCTTCTCGGAATAGATGTAGGAGGTAACGAATCTATTATCAAAGGTTTGCATACTCTCGGACTGGAAGCTATTATCATCACGGTAGCTGCCGTTGCAGGAAGTACGTTATGCGCCTGGGGATTATGGTACCTATTATATAAATGGAATGGAGGAAAGGAGACAAAAGCATGAAAGGTAGTTTGATTATCGTCTCTTTCTTCATTATCGGTACTCTTTGTGGAGTTTATCATCTTATTCCATACGACTTCACCGACAGCAAGCTCAGTTACTATGCCCTCTGCGGACTCATGTTCTGCGTAGGCATCAGTATCGGCAACGATCCGAATACTTTGAAGAGTTTTCGCTCCCTGAATCCGCGGCTTGTATTCCTTCCCATCATGACGATCATTGGCACATTAGCAGGTTGCGCCGTAGCAGGAGCCTTTATGAGCCAACGAGGTCCTTTAGACTGTATGGCAGTCGGAGCCGGATTTGGCTATTATTCACTTTCCAGCATTTTCATTACCGAATACAAAGGTCCCGAATTGGGAACTATTGCGTTACTTTCCAATATCATGCGTGAAATCATCGCTTTGCTGTGTGCGCCATTATTAGTGAAGTATTTCGGAAAGCTAGCCCCTATTTCTGTTGGTGGAGCCACTACAATGGATACCACTCTTCCTATTATTACCCGATATTCGGGAAAAGAATTTGTAATCATTTCCATTTTCCATGGTTTTGTTGTTGATTTCAGTGTTCCTTTCCTAGTCACGTTCCTTTGCTCAATATCATTTTAATAGGAATAAATCCTAAAAAGCAGATTATTTCCACTATCGTTTTCGCACACGTATTACAAATATGTTTCATAAAGAACCGTTTTTGTATCAAAAAGCATATCATCTCTTGACTTACATCAAGAAATGAGGCTAAATAGAATCTTTTCCTTTTCTTTATTTTTATGCTATAAAACATATTCTTATATTTGCATAGGTAAAAAGAAAAAACTAAGCGCTTAGACTAATTTTCAATAGGTATTAGATTTGTTTTTAGGAATAGTTTTTAGGTATAACAATTAAAAAAGTAGGTATTATGAAACGTTTAGGATTAACATTAGTGGCAGCGCTCTGCCTTGCTGCTACAACATTTGCAGCCGGAAATCAACCTACAACTGCAAAATGGGAAGGTAACATCAATGTTAGTAAATTAGGTAAATATTTGAACTTGAATTCAGTTCAGAGTGAAGAAGTAGCCAATATTTGCGATTATTTCTCCACACAGATGTCAAGAGCCACAACAGCGAAGAAAGATAAAGAAGCAAAATTGCGCAACGCTGTTTATGGTAACTTGAAACTGATGAGAAAGACTCTTAGTGCTGAACAGTACGCCAAGTATGCCGCATTGATGAACATCACTTTACAGAATAAAGGTATTGAACTGAATAAGTAAAATGATTAATATGTAAAAGAGAGAGAGGGTGGAAGCCGGTTGGCTTCCACTTTTTTTATACTGTTATTTAATAGTCACCATCGTAGCCCCAAACCCATATTCTTGGAAAGAAGCATCCTGATAACGGCAATTATTATATTTCCGTTTCAATTCATCAATGACAGCCTTTCGAAGTACCCCATCTCCCTTGCCGTGAATAAAGACAATCTTCTGTTCACGCTTATTCTTATAAGTTTCCATCACTTCGCGAAACTTATCCAATTGATAATTCAGTATTTCAGCATTGCCCATCCCTTGAGTATCATCCAGCAAAGAATCGATATGAAGATCTATTTCAATAATTCCGCTCTTTCCACCATGAGTAGTATGGCTTGGTTTCACAATAGGTTGTGACTTCGGTTTATCTACAGACTTCTTCTGCAACAAAGCCTTTTGAATCTCCTCCGCCGAAACATATACTTGTTTGGCAGGCATATCATCTTTCACAATGTCATAAATCAAAGCCGGTTCTTCAAAGAAATCAGAATCGCTAAAGGTATGAAGTTTATAGAACTTCACGGTATCGATCCGTATCTCCACACTAACAGCAGGTTTGATAGCCGCAGGCTTACCGTCCTTGAAAGCGATCAACTGAACAGCCACCCGCTCCATATCATTCAATACATCTTTGGTGAACTCTTCCAACAGCAATTTTGTATTAGGCTCCACCAAACCATGCGAACGGTTCTTCCATGCTTTTCCTTCTGCACTCAAATAAGTGTAATACAAATAATAATTGCTATCATTTACCAGATAAGTTTCAAAAGGAGTAGTCATCATCGCTTTTGCGTCTTCGGGCACATAAGCCAGAAATACATTCAAAGTATCTCCTCCACGCACCTCCGGCTGACGTTGAATAACAGGCATCTCCGGTTTTACCGGTTTAACAGGTTCTTCCGGTTTCGACGCAGACGAACCGGGTTTACGCCTCATATTATAGTCATCTGTTTCAATCACGACACACTAGCGTATCGGCATTGGAATATCAAACCCATCTGCATCTTCCACCAACACAAAATCCTTTCCCTGGAATCCAGTTACGATTCCACCGCCTACCTCACTAAGAAAGCGTACTTTATCTCCTATTTTCATTATTGTATATCCAATTAAAATTCAAACTCAAAAAAACGAGTAACAAAGATAGAGATTTCTATGAAATTAAATGGAGATTCGGTTCTAAAAACAAACCGTCTGCCTTTATTCCTCTTTTTATTGTAACTTTGCATACGAAATATCAAACAGATGATCTAAAATTTACCATTAACGACGAAACCGATGAAAGAACTTATTAAAGTCATTGCTTTTGATGCAGACGATACCTTGTGGAGCAATGAACCTTTTTTCCAGGAAATAGAGAAACAATATACAGACCTATTAAAGCCTTATGGCACTTCTGAAGATATTTCAGCCGCTTTATTTCAAACAGAAATGAATAATCTGAAATATCTCGGATATGGAGCCAAAGCTTTCACCATTTCTATGGTAGAGACAGCTTTGCATGTGAGTGGACAAAAGATTTCAGGAACAGACATCCAACATATTATTGAATTAGGCAAATCATTACTGAAAATGCCTATTGAACTATTGCCGGGAGTAAAAGAAACGCTTAAAGTGTTGAAAGAGAAGGGTAAATACAAATTAGTAGTTGCCACTAAAGGAGACTTACTCGATCAGGAGAATAAGCTGGAACGTTCCGGATTAGCCTCTTATTTCGATCACATTGAAGTGATGTCCGATAAAACAGAGAAAGAATATCAACGAATGTTGAATATCTTACAGATTGCTCCTTCCGAATTTGTCATGATTGGCAATTCTCTGAAATCGGACATTCAACCTGTTCTATCGCTGGGAGGATATGGCATACATATTCCTTTTGAAGTGATGTGGAAACATGAAGTAGTAGACACATTCACACATGACCATCTGAAACAGGTGAAAAGATTTGATGAGTTGCTGCTTTTGTTTTAAATAAGTTCTGTTCTTTCTTCAGATAAGCTTCAAATCTGAAGAAAGAAATCAGTAAACAATGCCATCTTATTGAATTACAAATCCAACAGTTTCATCAATTCAGCAGCCCGACACGCTTCTATCGAATTACCGACAGAGAGTTTCTCCAAAATATTCTGCCGGTGTCGATTGACTGTATTCACACTAATATAAAGGGCAGCTGCAATTTCTTTACTAGATAGTCCTTTACGTATACAGCGAAGTATTTCCTTTTCGCGTTCGGATAGGATATTGCGATGTTCTTCCGAAAGAAAGAGCATTTCGACTTCTCCACGTTCCATATGGGTAATAGTGGGATATATCCCCTGCTCCGTTCGTTGATCTGCAGACAAGGTATAAAGACAAAAAATCAACCATACACTTCCGGAAGGAGTATTTTCCATAATCTGCACTAAATTATCAATATACTGATAGACTCCTTTCTCATTCATCATACGTATTCTGCATCTTCCCCGGTACTTCAACCGTTCTTCGGAAGACATCGAAAAGGTCTTCTGAAAAAACTGATACTCCAATAACCGCTTTTCTACCAAGTCTTCAGGATGAATACGCCGATAAATACAATCTTCATCCATAGAATCAATCACACTTAAAGCAGCTTCTTCGGGAGTCAACCCTAGAAAATGCGCCCAAGGATGAACGGCAATGTAACTTTTCCTATTCGAAAGATCTGAAATAACAGCACATCCACCATTAATCTCCGTCAATGAATGAATAAAGCGTTGATGTTGCTCTACAACTCCATTGTCCAATATTTCATCGGCTATCAGTTGTGTCGCATAAACTTCATCTATTTCCTTTTGTAATACGTCCATCTTATAAAATGGTTATTATTCAGTATTGTTGCACACGGAGGTATGACCTATCTTTGCACCACAAAGATAAAGATAATCAAATTAGAAATGATCATGAAACATTTAAAAATCAAAATCATGTCAATAGCCTTTATGGCAGTAGCAACTTCTTCTATGGCACAAAGTTTGAATAAGATGAACTGGCTGAACGAGCCTCAACAGTGGGAAATAAAAGATAGCAAAACCTTAGTGATGGATGTTCCTGCAAAAACAGACTTTTGGAGGATTTCTCATTATGGATTCACAGTGGACGACGGACCTTTCTATTATGCGACTTATGGTGGAGAATTTGAAGCCAAAGTAAAGATAACCGGCAACTATGTCACCACCTTTGACCAAATGGGATTAATGCTGCGCATCGACCATGAGAACTGGATAAAAGCAGGTGTGGAATACGTTGATGGCAAACAGAATGTAAGTGCCGTAGTTACACACCGAACCAGTGACTGGAGTGTAGTACAATTGCCGGATGCTCCCCGCTCTATATGGATAAAAGCAGTCCGTCGCCTGGATGCAGTAGGAATATTTTTCTCACGTGATGATAAAGAATATATTATGATGCGCACTTGTTGGTTACAAGATAATTGTCCTGTCATGGTAGGATTAATGGGAGCTTGTCCGGACGGGAAAGGGTTCACCGCTACATTCGAAGAATTTAAAGTGACTCCATTAGCCGATCAACGAAGACTGGAATGGGCAAAAAGGCAAATAAACAAATAAAAATCAGTCCTGATGCTATTTATTTAAATAAGGAGAAAGCTCTTTATAATATAAATGTGGTAGTATATCTTACTCTAAATGTTCCATTTTTAAGATGTTTTCTCCAACAGATTATGACTTTTCGTATAGAGTTCTTCAGAAATTTCCAAGTCATGACCTTTCGCATAAGACTCATTAGCAGATATAATACGCCCGGCGGAAAGTTTCAACATCCATCGGATATCTTCTGCCGCAACGAGATGCCATGTCGGACGCATTACATGAGTTCGCAGGATTTCACCATCACGAAGCGCTTTTTCCACTGTCTCAATCGTTGCTGACTTCAGACGCATTCCCACTGCCCATTTCACCATAGAATAATTCTGTGCCTGCATAGCTCCCATCCAGGACACGAGTTCCTTTGGTTGAGAGAAAAGAGGACTTAATAACTGTTGATTAAGTAAACGTATATTCGATATTTTCATTTTAATTTATTGCTATTTTTATCAATATAAAACCAATCATCACTTTGCCAGGTCCAATGCTCTCCATAATCATCCAGTTCCTTTCTTTTTCCGGTATAGGTCACTTTAGCCTTACCATCCTTGAAAGGACAAACGAAAGCAAACTGTGGTTTGATGATAACATTCCCCAATGTATCGGCAAACCCCATCAGCATCTCATCATTTATGATACGAAAAAGTCCTTCCTCTACATAATCCGGTCCATTATCAAAACTAAAGGCATAAAAAAGTTTTTCTCCTTTGTTATTGATAGTTGTCCATCCGGGTTTATGGGGTTCCATTACAAAACCGATATGCCGTATGGTATCACTTCCTCCATAATGATATTTACCAAAAGGAATCACCGTATCACCTTGTTCATTCAAATAACAGACAGAAGATCCTAATTCCGGATATTCAGTTGACATATAAGCAATAAGGATTGAATGATCCGACTGTTTTTGACCGTCCAAACAACCAGTCATAAAAATGCAAAACAATAAGGCATACAAAGATTTTAGTTTCATGAGCTTATTATTAGTATATTGCAAATATAAAATTTCTTTCCATACAAATCATTGTTAATGATAAAAAGAATAAATAAGAAGATACAGATATTGCCTCAACTCCTTAGCCAAGAGTCAAAACCAGTTGGAAGTCTCCGAATAAATCTCTACTTTTGTACTCCATAACAAAGAATAGATCAAGAAATGATGCTCTATAAACTCATCCCTCCTTCAGTAGTAACAGCAACTATCCAGTTGCCGGCTTCTAAAAGTATCAGTAATCGTGCATTAATCATCAATGCGCTGGGCAAAGGTATTTATCCTCCTGAAAACCTGTCCGATTGCGACGATACACAGGTGATGATAAAAGCTCTCACCGAAGGGAAAGAGACGATTGACATTATGGCTGCGGGCACTGCTATGCGTTTCCTTACCGCCTATTTAAGTGTGACTCCGGGGGAACGGACAATCACAGGAACAGCCCGTATGCAGCAACGCCCGATACAGATATTAGTCAATGCGCTCCGGGAATTAGGAGCTGAAATAGAGTATGTCCACCATGAAGGATATCCTCCCTTATGTATCAAAGGGGCAGAGTTGAAAGGAAATGAAATAACCTTGAAAGGAAATGTAAGTTCCCAATATATATCTGCTCTATTGATGATAGGTCCGGCACTCAAAGACGGTTTGACTTTGCATTTAAGCGGAGAGATTATTTCCCGCCCTTATATCAATCTTACATTGCAACTGATGCAGGACTTTGGAGCCAAAGCCGCATGGACTTCTCCCAATAGCATATCCGTTGCTCCACAACTCTATCAGAGCATTCCTTTCAAAGTGGAAAGTGACTGGAGCGCAGCTTCCTATTGGTATCAGATTGCCGCCTTATCTCCCAAAGCAGAAATTGAATTATTGGGGTTGTTTCCTAACAGTTATCAGGGAGATAGCCGGGGAGCAGAAGTTTTCTCACGCTTAGGTATAACTACCGAATTTACATCACAAGGTGTGAAACTAAAAAAAACAGGCAAAGCGCCGGAAAGACTGGAAGAAGACTTTGTCGACATTCCGGATTTGGCACAGACATTCGTTGTTACCTGTGCCTTGCTGAATATCCCTTTCCGTTTCACCGGATTACAAAGCCTGAAAATAAAAGAGACTGACCGTATTGCCGCCCTGCGAGCCGAGCTTAAAAAGCTGGGATATATGATCAAGGAAGAAAATGACAGTATATTAATGTGGAATGGCGAACGATGTGAACCGGAAGAAACTCCGGTGATTGAAACCTATGAAGACCATCGGATGGCAATGGCATTTGCACCGGCAATTATCCGCCATCCCAATTTACTTATTGCCGATCCGCAAGTCGTTACCAAATCATATCCCGGATACTGGGAAGATTTGAAACAGGCCGGATTTCAGGTTATAAACGAAGGCTAATTTTCATACGCTGTGGAAGATTTCAACAAATATACTTCCCACATCAACTACTCCCCTATTGTAGATTTTGTATTACAACAGGGGAAGCAGACCTATTATAAGAAAGGAGACTACTTTTCCCGCCAGGGAGAAGTATGCAAAACAATGGGGTTCGTCAGTTCCGGTTCTTTCCGGTACTGTTGCACCAACAGTGTAGGCGAAAACAGCATTGTAGGCTATACTTTCGATCATTCTTTTGTTGGCAACTATCCGGCTTTTCAGTTACAGGACAAATCAAATGTAGATATACAAGCCTTGTGTGACTGCTCGGTATACGTAATCAATTATCAGCAAATGGCAGACTTCTACGATACCAACGACGCTCACCAAAAATTGGGGCGTCGCATCGCAGAAACGTTATTGTGGGAAGTCTACGACCGGATGATTTCAATGTACAGCCTGACACCGGAAGAACGCTATCTTGAAATTATCAACCGTTGTCCCGACTTACTGAAACTGATAACTTTAAAAGAACTGGCTTCCTATCTTCTGATTCGTCCCGAAACATTAAGTCGTATCCGAAGAGAAGTCGTACAAAAATAAATTCTTGATTTCAATCAAGAGTTTATTTATTCCCTACCCTTACTTTTGCGGGCAAACAAAGTATATTGTATTTCATGAAAAAAATTATAATTATAGGTGCAACTTCCGGCATCGGTCGCGGATTGGCAGAAGTCTATTCTCAAGAAGATTATCTTATCGGCATTACCGGTCGCAGGGAAAATCTATTAGAAGAGGTATGCGCCCGGGACAAAGACAAACTATTCTATCAAGTGTGCGACATCACCGATACACAAGCTACCATTTCATCCCTCAAAACTCTCACTCAAAAGATGGGTGGAATGGATATATTGATTATCTGTGCCGGGACCGGAGAACTAAATCCCGAACTCTCCTACCAATTGGAAGAACCTACCTTACTAACGAACGTGATAGGATTCACCAACATCGCAGACTGGGGTTTCCGATATTTCGAACAGCAAAAAAGCGGGCATCTGGTTACTATTTCCTCTGTTGGAGGTACACGCGGCAGTGGCATCGCTCCCGCCTACAATGCGTCGAAAGCCTATCAAATCAACTATATGGAAGGATTACGACAAAAAGCAACTAAATCTCCTTATTCTATTTACACTACCGATATTCGTCCCGGATTTGTAGACACCGCTATGGCAAAAGGAGAAGGATTGTTTTGGGTTACTCCCGTTGATAAAGCTGTGAAACAAATTAAAAAGGCTATTTCTAAAAAGAAAAAAGTAGCTTTCATTTCCAAAAGATGGAGATATGTAACTATCCTGTTTCGTCTGTTGCCATCTGCTATTTATTGCCGGATGTAATGATAGATACTCCATAGCCAACACATATTTGTCTAAGCAAATCTAATAAAAAAACACCTGCCCCAACTGTTTATACAGATATTGGTATCTACCAAATTCTAGTTATGTATATAAGTCTGTACGGGAATCATATTAATGATAATAGCTAACTCACAAATAAACAGCTCTCTTACAATTGGAGGACACTTTTAAGGTTCAGTAATCAATGATGAAAAAATAAGTTCTTTCAGAACTTATTCCGTGCGTAAAACGTTGGATTCAAAGCCTTAAATTCAAAAAAAGAGTCATCTTTTAAGCGATCTTTTCTACTTGTTTTATACCCATTTTATATCTATTTCGTACCTGTTTGTGTTAGATGAAATAACAAGGATGATGAAATAAACAAGTAGTTTCATTTCAATATGAAGATAAAATACGGCTTTGGGTATTCTTAAAAAGAAAAAATGAATGAGAATTTGATATTATTTTTGAAAATACATGCTATGTATTAAAATATATTATATATTTGTGCCGTTAATTCTAATTTTATAAACCATCCTAGTTCTGAAAGAACTTATTAAAAGTAATTCCGGATTCTAGGAAAAACTCTAAATTCAATGCTATGTTAAAACAACTAAAGTCAGTTAGTATGTTGTTGTTCCTACTGACAATGTCAGTAGAAGCAGCTTATCCGGAAACTGGTGAAAGCACTCTAAAAGTTTCCGTTGTACAACAGGGTACTACTTGTAAGGGTGTAGTAAAAGATGCAGCAGGTGAAACCATCATCGGTGCATCCGTCGTAGCCAAAGGTACGACGAACGGTACAATCACCGGAATCAACGGTGACTTCTCTTTAAACAATGTAAAAACCGGAGATATTATTGTAGTCTCTTTTGTTGGTTATCAGACTCAAGAAATCAAATTCACAGGACAATCATTGAATATCATCCTTAAAGACAATACACAAACATTGGATGAAGTTGTTGTGGTTGCTTTTGGCACACAAAAGAAAGTGAATGTAACAGGATCTGTATCTACGGTAGGAGCAAAAGAAATTTCGGCACGTCCCGTTAACTCTACCATAGAAGCTTTGCAAGGTATGGTTCCGGGTATGAATATCTCTACTGGTGATGGTGGTGGCTCCTTAGGTTCAGACAAAAAATTCAATATTCGTGGTGTTGGAACAATTGGAGCTGGTTCAAAGGTAGAACCATTGGTGCTCATTGACGGTATGGAGGGAGACATGAACGCTATCAATCCACAGGACATTGAGAATATTTCTGTACTGAAAGATGCAGCCGCTTCCTCCATTTATGGCTCGCGGGCACCAGGTGGAGTCATCCTGATTACAACAAAGAAAGGTAAGTCGGGAAAAACGGTAGTTAACTATAATAACAACTTCCGTTTTGTATCTCCCTTGAATATGCCTGAAATGGCGGATTCATACAATTTTGCTCTGGCAGTCAATGACCAGTTAACTAATGGTGGACAGACTCCCATGTATAGCGCCACCAAACTTCAACAAATTCTGGATTTTCAGGCAGGAAAAAGCACACAATATATGTGGCCGACCGATGCGGGAAGATGGAATTCATTCGATGATCCCCAACGGCAAGACGTGATGCCTACCGGCAATACCGACTGGTTAAAAACGTTATTTGGTAATAGCTTTACCCACGAGCATTCATTGAGCGTAAATGGTGGAACGGATAAAATACAATATTATCTTTCTGCGAATTATCTGGACCAAGGAGGTCTCTTGAAGTTTGGAGATGATAACAAACAACGCTACTCCTTTACTGCAAAAATCAATGCGGACTTAACCAAATGGTTGAAAATAAGCTATAGTATGCGTTTTAACCGGACGGATTATGAAGCTCCTTCATTTGCCGGAGGCGATATCAAAAGTAATGTATTCTATTTCGATGTATGCCGCTACTGGCCTGTCATTCCGGTAGTAGACCCAAACGGATTCTATACTGTCGAATCCAAGATTTACCAATTAACAGAAGGAGGCCGATATAAATCACAAAAAGACGTGATGGCACACCAGCTTGCTTTCATCGTGGAACCCATCAAAGACTGGAAAATTAACGTAGAATTGAACTACCGTTCCAACTATAATTTCAACCATACCGATTATCAAACCGTTTATGGTTATGATGTGAGTAAAAATCCCTACATTATTGCCAATCAAACTTCCAGCGTTACAGAATATGCTTATAAGAGTAATTTCTTCAATCCGAACATCTTTACCGAATACGGCAAATCATTAGAAAGCGGGCACAACTTTAAAGTGATGCTGGGTTTTCAGAGCGAACTATTCAAACAACGTGATATTACCGCTTCCCAAGACGGTATCATGTCGGAAGTGGCTACCTTGAACACCACGCAGACAAATGCACAAAACAGAGGAGGGTACTCCGAATGGGCTACAGCCGGCTTCTTCGGACGTGTTAATTACGACTACAAAGGACGTTATCTGGCTGAAGTAAATATGAGATATGACGGCACTTCACGTTTCCTTCGAGATAACCGCTGGAATCTGTTCCCATCATTCTCCTTAGGATGGAACATGGCCCGTGAAGCATTTTTTGAAGATCTGACCGATTTAATCAGCACATTCAAGATACGTGGCTCATGGGGTGAATTGGGCAACCAAAACACAGATAACTGGTATCCATTCTATCGAACTATTGATATTAACAAAGACCAATGGGGCAATTACGCACTAGGCAGTTGGCTGGTAAATGGCGTAAAACCAAATATTTCCAAAGAATCTGCGCTGGTATCTTCCTTACTGACATGGGAAAAGACGCAAACACTGGATTTAGGTTTCGACTTATCTATGCTCAACAATCGTTTGAATGTAACATTCGACTATTTCCAGCGTAAATCTAAAAACATGGTAGGCCCCGCCCCCGAACTACCCAACCTCTTAGGCATTGCCGTTCCCAAAGTAAACAACCTCGATATGACTTCCAAAGGTTGGGAAATACAGGTGAACTGGCGCGACCAGATACGCGACTTTAAGTATGGAGTTACCTTATCTTTGTCAGACAATCAAGTGGTTATTGATAAATACCCCAATCCGTCAAACACAATTTTAGATAAAGACAATAATAATACGTATTATGCAGGTGCTCACGTAGGTGATATATGGGGATTCCAAACAATCGGCATCGCAAAGACCGATCAAGAGATGAAAGATCATTTGGCCGGTATGCCCAATGGCGCACAGGATGTACTCGGTTCCGGCTGGGGAGCAGGTGACATCATGTATGCGGATTTGAACGGTGACGGCCAGATCAGCAGAGGTAACAAAACACTGGCTGATCATGGTGATTTGAAGAAAATAGGCAACAGTACACCACGCTACAACTTTGGTTTGAATCTGGATGCCGCCTGGAAAGGGTTCGACCTTAAATTATTTTTCCAAGGAACGATGAAACGTGATTATATGCCGGGGAGTGGTTCTACAATGTTCTGGGGAGCAGTAGGCTACTGGCAAACCAACTTTTTCAAACCTCATCTGGACTATTTCCGCGGAGAAGATACGACTAATCCGCTAGGAGCTAACCTGGGTGGTTATTATCCGCGTCCTCTCGAGAATGATAGAAACCGTAATCCACAGACCCGATATTTGCAAAATGCGGCTTACTGCCGTCTGAAAAACGTTACTTTAGGTTATACATTACCTAAATCTTTGACAGAGAAATTCTGCGTAAACAATCTGCGATTCTTTGTTTCAGCAGAGAATTTATTTACTATTACCAGTCTGGCCGATACGTTTGACCCCGAAACTGTTGGCATCGGCAACTGGGACGGATGTACCTATCCGCTATCCAAGACTGTATCATTCGGTTTAAGTGCAACATTTTAAATGATAAACGATTATGAAAAAACATATTAAACTTTTGACAATAGGAACATTGCTATTGGGCGGACTGACCGGTTGCAATGATTTTCTCGACAGGGAACCACTGGATAAAGTAATTCCCGAAAAATATTTTGCATCCGAAAGTGATCTGGCTGCATACACAATCAATGCTTACCCATTTGAAACAGTGACCGATGCGTATGGCATCAATTTCTTCGGCAAAGATAATGATACTGATAACCAAGCCAGTGGTGACTCACCGGCCTTCTGGATACCCGGGCAAAAGAAGGTGCCGTCAGGTGAAGGCGAATGGGACTGGAGTAAAATACGAACCTGCAACTATTTCTTTGATAATACTTTACCGAAATTCGAAGCCGGCACTATTACCGGCAATCAGGATAATGTGAAGCATTATATCGGAGAAATGTACGTGATCCGGGCATACAATTATTATAAATTACTGGTTTCTTTAGGAGATCTGCCTATTATCACTACTGCATTGCCCGACATAGAAGAGACCTTGGTGGAATCCAGCAAGCGCCAGCCGCGTAATAAGGTGGCACGCTTCATTCTGGACGATTTGCAAAAAGCAACAGAATTGTTGCTTGATAAAAGTCCCGGTGGCAAGAATCGCATCAGCAAAAACGTAGCTCACTTGCTACGTGCACGCGTTGCCCTCTTCGAAGCAACTTGGGAAAAGTATCACAAAGGAACAGCTTTTGTACCCGGTGGAAAAGGATGGCCGGGTAATCCCGCAGATGTAAGCGGTTTTAATAGTGATGCAGAAGTGGCTTATTTTCTTGATGAAGCAATGAAGTCATCAAAAGTGGTAGGCGACTATATCGTCGGAAAACTGGCAGACAATACCGATACCCCCGAAGGTATGAACGCCAGTCTGGTTTCCATCAATCCTTACTACACCATGTTCTGCGATGAAAACATGGAAGGATATGATGAAATACTGATGTGGAAACAGTTCAAGGAAGGATTGGTAACCAGCAACTTGCAAATGGAGTTGGCACGCAATGGCGGTGGTTCCGGATGGACTCGTGGCATGGTCAATTCATTCCTGATGCGCAATGGGCTTCCCATCTATGCAGCCGGTTCCGATTATAATCCCGATTGGGAGAAAGAAGGAGTAAATTCCACTTTACAGAATCGTGATTCACGCATTGTTATCTTTACCAAAAAGCCGGGTGATGCCAACACTGAAAATAAAGGTGATGTGAATTATTACGGTGATGACGGAACTCCCAGTTATTGCTCAATCCGTTTCATTTATGGCGATAAAGGAAGTTTGGCAACAACCGGATTCATCATCAAAAAAGGCAAACACTACTCCAGTCACATGGCAAATGACCATAGTGCGGGAACATCAGGTGGTATTGTTTTCCGTGCGGCAGAAGCCATGTTGATTTACATGGAAGCTTCGTATGAAAAAAATGGTAGAATCGACGGAACAGCCGACGGATATTGGAAAGCTTTACGCCGACGCGCCAAAGTGGACGAAGACTATAATAAGACAATCGCTGCAACACAGATGAGCGAAGAGGCTAAAGGCGATTTCGGTGCTTATTCTCATGGCCAATTGATAGACGCGACGTTATATAATATCCGCCGTGAACGCCGTAACGAACTTTGTGCAGAAGCTTTGCGCTGGGAAGACTTGAAACGCTGGCGTGCATGCGACCAGTTGATATCCAAACCTTACCGTGTAGAAGGTATGCTATACTGGGGAAGCAACTATGAAACGCAACTGGCAGATTTATGTAAAGTAGATCCGGCAGAAGGTAATATGTCCTCACCTGATTTAAGTAAATATATTCTTCCATACGAAAAAATCACGAAGAATAATCTGATTGCCGGGCAGAAGGGATTCCTCTTTACACCTGCTCATTATCTGAATCCGATAGGTATGGCTGTATTTCGTCAGACAGCCTCGGATAAGAATGATTTTACAAGTTCAGTCGTTTATCAGAACCCGGGATGGAAGATTGAAGGCGACACCGGCGCACAACCTGTAGAATAATAAAAAGATAAAAGAACAACTCTTTGAGCTTACAAATATATCGACCTTAATATTATATATCTGTTATCTTTTTATTTTTATAAACTTCATTGTCTCGCTTCAGATTAGGTAGAACTGCGGTCAATCTAATCCTAAGTTAGGCAATGAAGTTTTACATTCGCATGAGTTCTCGTTCAACATCCTCTGCAGATGTATAAAAAGTCTTTGTGATTTCCATAGTCACCCAACAGAGATTATCCGCAAAATTCACTACATTTGTATTTGCTTATCTGTCAACCGGGCTAATCAAGTATTACAATTACTACACTATCCGATTGATAATATCTAACTTGAAACAAAGGTGTATATGAATACTGACTTTACAAACTTAACAACAGAAAATCTTTCTAATGAGCATTTATGCTGCATTATCCGCAGCAAAAAGTCTCATCCTGGTATTGAAGCAAAACGGCAATGGCTTTCCGACCGGCTGAATGAAGGCCATGTCTTTAGAAAGTTAAACGCCAAAGCTACTGTTTTTATTGAATATGCCCCTCTTGAAACAGCTTGGGTTCCCGTCATCGGCGACAACTATTATTATCTGTATTGTTTATGGGTGCTAGGTAGCCCCCGAGGAAACGGATATGGGAAAGCATTAATAGAGTACTGTATAGCTGATGCCAAAGAAAAAGGTAGATCCGGCATTTGTATGCTTGGGGCAAAAAAACAGAAGAGCTGGCTTTCCGACCAATCATTTGCAAAGAAATTTGGTTTTGAGGTGGTTGACACTACTGATAACGGATATGAATTGCTTGCTCTTTCTTTCGACGGAACAGTACCGCAATTTGCGCCAAATGCCAAAAATCTGAAAATAGAAAGTGAGGAACTGACGATTTATTATGATATGCAATGCCCCTACATCTATAAATACATTGAAATGATCAAACAATATTGTGAAACAAATGATGTCCCTGTTTCTTTTATTCAAGTAGATACGCTACAGAAAGCAAAAGAGTTACCGTGTGTTTTTAATAATTTTGCAGTATTTTATAAAGGAAGTTTTGAGACTGTGAATTTGCCACCTATCGACTATTTAAAAAGAATACTCAAAAAATAAGAAATACAATCCTGACTTTTCCCATTAATTATCAGGATTGTATTTTATCTGCTTCATTAAAAAGACTTCTCATTTGCCATCTTCCACATATTGAGAAAAGAGGCTTTAGTGATTTCTACGACCTTATCCCAATTCAATCGGTCAGCATGATCGGAAGGCTGGTGATAATCAGGATGCCCGTCCGTATGATACCAGATGATCGGAATACCTACTTTGGCAAACGAACCATTATCACTTCCTCCTATCGGATTTTCCCAGGCGCGGTAATCCGGTTCCAATTGCAAACCGTATTTTCTGATATCCTCTTTCAACCAATCCTCAAAGACCGGATGGGCGGCTGTATAAAAATAAACGACCTGTTTAGGCTGTTGAGGTTTGTTATTACGGCCAATCATGTCAAAGTTCAGATAGCCTTTGATTTGAGATAGGAAAGGACAAGTTTGTACAAAATATTTAGAGCCAAGCAGTCCTTTTTCTTCTCCATCCCAAAAAGCAAAGATTACATTTCTTTCGGGTTGCTGTCCACTGGCTAAAAAGGCTCTTGCTATTTGCAGCACTGCCGATACACCGGAAGCATTATCGTCAGCACCATTGTATATTTGGTCGCCATCGAGTGCAGGATCAATACCTAAATGGTCGAAATGCGCCCCCACAATCACATATTCTTTGGTATTTTTACCAGGAATCATTCCCAATACATTCCTCATGGAAAGCTTCTGATGAACTTCCTGTTTCAGTTTAACTATGGAATCAGGATGCACTTCCAGACGTCCTTTTTTCTGACGTTCTTTACGGTAAGCATCAAAAGGCTGGAAATAGCAGTCAGCCAAAGGTGATACTCCCATCCATTGAAGTAAGGAAACAATATACTCCGAGGTCACACGTGAACCATGAAAACCTGCCTCACGCCCTTGCAATTCATCACTAGCCAAAAAGTTGATAGTAGCTTCGGCAGAGGAACGGTTGATACTCTGCAACCCTTTTTCTACGTTAGTTTGGGCAGATAACAACAATGAAAAATTACACAAAAAAGAGAGAAGCAGAATGTTTTTCTTCATGATGTATATAAGATTTAAGAAACAATCGTCCATACTTTACTTATTTTCAACTATCCAGTTTTTATCATTCAAGATATTTCTATTACAATCATCTGCTCCCGGATTATCATTAAAAGAAATCCGATATTGCCGGGGAGGAGTCGGATAATAAATAGCAGGTTCCAGCACTTGCCCCAAGGAATCAAACAGTGTATTCAAGGCATCCTCATCCAATTGATTCGAGTGACAATAAAGATGTTCTAACAGACTTCCTTGCGGTACCATTAAACGAGTTAGCTGATTATGTTCACAACGCAATTCACTAATATTAGAGTTATCGGACAGATCAAGTTCGGTCAATTTGTTGTATGAGCAACTTAATTCCCTTAAAGAAGGGCAACATTTCAATATATCAGTAATTGATTGGAAAGCACATCCTTGTATCAATATCGCAGAAATTGAAGTCTTCTCGTTCAATTCCAGATGTGACAATACTTCATTAGAACTCAAATCAATATCGCGCAATGCCGGCAAGCTTTTAAGGGAAAGGGAAGAAAAACCATTATAAGAACAATATAAACTTTCCGCTTCCGGATGACTACCAAACTCTATTGAAGTCAATTTGGGATTAGAATAAACTTGTATAGATCGCAATCGGAAACAATCCTCAATCTCCAAATGCTCCAAATCAGCGAAACTACCGATATTAATACTTTCCACATTAGGACAGAAGGTATTCAAGTCCAATTCGCGAGTATCAGAAATGCTATTCAAAGCCAGTGATTTCATTCGCGGCATATTTCCCAAATAAAGATGACTCAAAGGAAGAAGCAAACCACTTATATCGATAAGCTGCAGCTCTTCAGCCCAAATCCTCACTTCATATAATCCTTTATTTCCATATCTATATACCACTCCGCCACTCATTGAAGAAGGATCTTCTATTTTCTGTATACGACCGTTTCCCCAATCTATCACCATTCGTCCCCCACTTGCTACAATGTCCAACTGCCGCCAGTCTCCTACAACATTCACTGTAAAGCGAATCGTGTTTTCATCTGTCAATGCCGGAAATTCAAAATCATCTCCAAACACTCTGTTATCCGTATCTTTACAGGCAGCAAGGGTAGTGAATAAGATAACCACCCACATACTCCGAACGAATAATATACTCTGTCTTTTCATCTTATATTTGAGTTAGTAACATACAAAAGTACGAAAGAAATAGATAGCATACACGATAGAATACAAATTTATAAGTAACTTTGCACAAATTTGATTCGTAACTGTTATATTGTCATGTGGATACTTATTATAAGTCTGGTGTTGCTGGGTGTCATTGCGCTGATAGCCGGAATTATCCGCAACAAAAGACTGCAAAAGAAAATAGAAAAGGGCGAACTGGACCGTATGCCGGAAGTGAAGGAAGTAGATGTGGAATGCTGCGGACAACACGAAGTATGCGAACGGGATAGCCTGCTGGCAGCTGTCAGCAAAAAGATAGAATATTACGATGACGAAGAACTGGACCAGTTCATTGGCAAGGCAGGAGATGCGTATACAGAAGAAGAAACAGAAATGTTTCGGGATGTATTGTATACGACACTGGATGTAGAAGTGGCCGGATGGGTACGTAGCCTTCAGCTCCGTGGCATTGAACTACCGGATGATCTCAAAGACGAAGTTTTTCTGATTATCGGAGAAAGAAGAAACATAGAAGTAAAAAAGGCAGATGACAGGTGATGTGATGGATTTACTACAATATACATTCTTTCAACACGCCCTATTGGGAAGTCTGCTGGCAAGCATTGCCTGTGGGATTATCGGTACATATATTGTAACCCGCCGCCTGGTATTTATCAGCGGAGGAATCACTCATGCTTCTTTCGGAGGGATCGGGTTAGGATTGTTTGCCGGAATTTCTCCGATACTCTCGGCAGCCGTATTCTCGGTATTATCTGCTTTTGGCGTCGAATGGCTTAGCAGACGGAAAGATATGCGCGAAGATTCTGCCATTGCAGTATTCTGGACGTTAGGGATGGCACTCGGAATTATGTTCAGCTTCCTGTCACCGGGATTTGCGCCCGACCTGTCGGCTTACCTCTTCGGCAATATACTGACCATCAACCAAATCGACTTATGGATGCTCGGCATATTGGCACTCATACTGACCGGATTCTTTTATCTGTTTATCCGCCCTATCGTATATATTGCCTTTGACCGTGAGTTTGCACGTTCGCAAAAGATTCCGGTAGAGATTTTTGAATATGTACTGATGATGTTCATCGCACTGACCATTGTAGCCTGCCTGCGAATGGTAGGCATCGTATTGGCCATTTCTCTTCTCACCATTCCACAGATGACAGCCAACTTGTTCACCTATAGTTTCAAGAAGATTATCTGGTTATCAATTGGCATCGGTTTCTTGGGCTGCCTGGGTGGATTATTTATTTCTTATCACTGGAAAGTCCCTTCGGGAGCTTCCATCATATTCTTCTCTATCTTGATTTACGCCGTTTGTAAAATCGGAAAGAGTTGTTGCAGGAAAAAGTCATAATAATAGATAGTATATGGAAATCAAAATTCAATCACTGGAAAGTATCCATGAAGCAGCCCGTGAATTTATCGCTGCTATGGGCGACAACACTGTATTTGCTTTATACGGAAAGATGGGTGCCGGCAAAACGACATTCGTCAAAGCACTTTGCGAAGCATTGGGCGTAACGGATGTTATCACTTCTCCTACTTTTGCTATTGTCAACGAATACCGTTCGGACGAAACCGGAGAGTTAATCTATCACTTTGATTTTTACCGCATCAAGAAGCTAAGCGAAGTGTACGACATGGGTTACGAAGACTATTTCTACAGTGGCGCTCTCTGCTTTATCGAATGGCCGGAACTGGTAGAAGAACTACTTCCGGGAAATGCCGTAAAAGTAACGATTGAAGAACTGGAAAACGGAAATAGAGTAATCAGACTATGACCGGACAATATATCGTACAAGGAATCTTTGCGCTGGCAGGAATCGTCTCCCTGCTGGCGTCATTGCTGAACTGGGACTGGTTCTTTACAACGCGCAACGCACAAACCATTGTCCGGAATGTAGGACGCAACCGGGCAAGGCTCTTCTATGGAATACTGGGAATTATCATCATTGGAATGGCTGTATTCTTCTTTGTGGAAACACGGAAAGCCATAGGAGGATAATATGTTTTTAAGAGAATCCTTTTGTTTTCTTCCCATTTTTTACTATTTTTGTATGAAAGGAGGATAGAAAAGTGAAAACAACCAATGAATATCTTACAAAAATTCGCCAATTCAAACAACAGTTTGCCGAGAAATATGGAATTATTTCTATTGGTATTTTTGGTTCTGTTGCCCGTGGAGAGCAACATGAAGAGAGTGATTTGGATGTTTTTGTTGAACTAAAGGATCCGGACCCTTTTATTATGTTTGATATTAAAGAAGAACTGGAACGTATATGTAACTGCAAAATAGACCTCCTTCGTTTGCGTAAAAACCTCCGTTCACTTATTTCCCAAAGAATAGCAAGAGATGGAATATACGCTTAAAGAAGAAATCCAAGACAAGTTTCTCCAAATATCAGAATCAATATCTATCATTGAAGAAAGGTGTAAGAACATTCAGAACGTAGATGATTTTTTGTTATCACCTTGGGGAATGACCATCTTAGACGCATGCATCATGCGAATCCAAGTAATAGGAGAAACGATTAAGGCTGTTGACGACAAAACACAAAAGAACTTTCTTAAAGATTATCCCCAAATTCCATGGGCAAAGGTTATTGGATTAAGAAATATCATTTCTCATGAATATGCTAACATTGACTACGAGATTATCTGGGTAGTCATACAAAAACATCTTCCTCCTTTAAAAGAGACAGTTGAACAAATTATAAAAGACTTATCATAGTAGTTGTCGTGACTTCATCTCCAGATACTTATTAATCACATCAATTGAAAGATTCTCCGGTGTAGTTAATAAAGAATAGATGCCATGTTGTTTCAAAGTAGATACAATCAGCCGCTTCTCGTAAGCGAACTTTTCTGCAATCACGTGCCGATAATACCCTTCCGTATCTTTTGCCGGTTGGGCGATATATTCCTTCAAATCGACATCTTCAAAAAAGACTACGAGCAAACGGTGCTGGCGGTTTAGTTGTTTCAGGTAAGATAATTGACGGTTCATTCCTCCTATGCTCGAGAAGTTAGTATATAGTACCAGCAGGCTACGTTTACTGACATGTTTGTTCAAATGAACGCAAAGAGCCGAGAAGTCTGTCTCCCCAAAAGTGGTCTGCTGGCTATAAAGACTTTCCAGCAATGTCTGCATATATCCCGATTGCTTGGAAGCAGGCACAAAAGTATCGAAGTGTTCATCGAAAGTCACTAATCCGGCTTTATCTTCTTTCCGCATGGCAACATACGAAAGCACCAGCGAAGCATTAATTGCATAATCCAGCAAGGTCATTCCACAGAAAGCTTGCTGCATCACTCTACCTTTATCGATCACATTATAAATCTGCTGTGAGCGTTCGTCCTGATACACATTCACCATAAGTTCATGCCGACGGGCACTTGCTTTCCAGTTAATCGTACGGTAATCATCCCCCTTTACATACTCTTTAATCTGCTCAAACTCCGTATGATGCCCAACCCGGCGAATACGTTTTATTCCCAGTTCTGTCAGATTATCACTTATTGCCAACAATTCATATTGATGGAGCATCAGATATGACGGGTACACTTTGATATCCAAAGGTTCTGCACAAGTATAGCGCCGGGATATAAAGCCGATTTTTCCGGTCACAAAAACTCTAATATGACCGAAAGAGTAAACACCACGATGAGTAGGTCGAAGACGATAGGTAACTGTTTTTCCCTCGTTTGCTCCAAGCTTCACCTGAAAGTCGACATCACGTTTCTGAAAGATAAAAGGGATCTCATCTATGATTTCTAAAGATACAGGATGCGGATAACTACTTTCTACCCGAATACTTACTTCATTTTCGTCGCCATTAGAGAAACGGTCGGCACACTGGCGGAAAGCATGGATTCCACGAATACGATAAAGAGAATATACGTCTGCCAGTACCACCAAAAGCAAGACAAAGAGTGCCCACTGCCCGATAACAAAGAACGGAGCAAAAACATATCCGCTACCCAACAACAGGATAACTACGACAAGGGCAATATGGAAACGACGAGTTAGAAACAAATGATTTATGATTTATGATTTATAATTTCTTGGGTTTACGATTTCTTCAACTTACAATTTACGTACAGTTTATAATTTACGATTTATGATTTCTTCGATTTATGTTATGAATAGAGTCAGACATCCAACGCGCAGCCCAAATCATAAATCAGAATTCATAAATCATAAATCTTTTCATTTTGGTACTTCCACTTTATCAATTAAGCGTTGCGTCACTTTCACTGGAGAATAGCCTTCCATTTCAGCTTCGGCAGTCAGGATCAGACGGTGCTGAAGTACATAAGGAGCTACAAACTTGATATCTTCCGGTGTCACAAAATCACGTCCCTGCAAAAGAGCATACGCTTTCGACGATTGCAGCATGGCTACAGATGCACGTGGAGAAGCTCCCAAATATACAGCTTTGCTGGTACGGGTCTGCTGTACAATCAATGCGATATATTGAAGTAACGTGCGGTCTACAAATACCTGATTCATAAAAGCACGAAGCGACAGCAGTTCTTCTTTGGTAATAGCGGGAACGATGTCGTCCAACTTCACCAATGCGGCATTGGTATGATGACGTTCCAAGATATTCACTTCCTCTTCCAATGAAGGATAATCCATCGTTATCTTCATCAGAAAACGGTCGAGCTGTGCTTCGGGAAGTTTGTATGTTCCCTCCTGCTCTACCGGATTCTGGGTAGCCAAAATCGTATAAAGATCTCCCATCCGGTGAGTCGTTCCATCAATACTGATCTGGCGCTCTTCCATTACCTCAAACAAGGCAGCCTGTGTCTTGGCAGGAGCACGGTTGATTTCATCGACCAATACAATATCTGCAAAAATCGGTCCCTGATGAAAATCAAAACCATTGGTTTTCATATTAAACACAGTCGTACCTAATACGTCACTCGGCATTAAGTCCGGAGTGAACTGGACACGACTGAAGTCTGCATCAATCAGACGAGCTGTCAAACGGGCCAACAGTGTCTTCGCAACTCCCGGAACACCTTCTATCAATACGTGTCCATTAGCCAAAATCGCTGTCAGTACCAAATCGACTGTCTGCTCCTGCCCAACTATGACGGAAGCAATCCGGTCTTTCAACTCTTGTATCTTCTCGGAAAAGAGAGTTAAATCTACTCGCTGTTCTGTATTCTCTTCCATAAATTTCTTCTTTAGATATGATTGATTATTTCATTCATTTTATCGATATATACCTTCATCTGCTCCGCATCAATAACACGTCCTCCGTAAATCACGGGTCTGACTTCGCGGATAAATTTAGCAATCTCTCCGGCATCCATTCCGGTTTTCCGGGCAATCCGGTGAAAAGAGCGTTCATCGTCGGCCACTTCTTCAATATCCACCTGAATCTCTCTCCGAAGTTCTTCGGCCAAATAGGAAAACTTCTTGCGAACTAAATCCGCATGGTCTTTCTTCTGAAAGTAAAGCGTGCCTATCAGTTCGGTAAATTCAAGAGATTTATTCGCCGGCTCGTGAATAACAGGGATCACCCGTTGCCGCCTCTTCGCTGTGAATATCATAAAGAGTATGATGGTAATCATCGTCAGATACAAAGCCCAACGAAGCGGCTGATGTGCCAACAGATAACGGAAAGGTGATTGCTGCACCTGTGCAGTTTCTTTCATGTACCCCTCCGTGCGAACGATGGGAAGCTTCCCCATCTGCGACAACAAACGGAAGATATAGGTTGCATTTTTGCCGTCCAACATTCCGTAATTGGTAAAAATCAAAGGAGTGGAAACTAAAATAACTTCTCCTTTCCCCCACCGACGGGACATCGCTACAGGCATATAAACAAGACTATCCGTTGTCAACGAGTCCGCCTCGGTTTCATACCGGAACTCATTCGACTCAAAAACTCTTTGTGCCAACACCCTTTCCGGAAGTGAATCTCCCCAAAAATAAGAGGAGCACAACTGGGGATAAAAATAGAAAGTCTGACGGGGATAAACCGTCGAATCTCCTATCCAATGCAAGCTATCCTTTTTCATAAATGAAGTTGCATATTTCTTCAAAGCCATCGGACTGAAGTAAGAATAGTAAGACCTGCACTGCAAGGTATCTTCCAAATATCTGCCGAACAAGGTACTCACCAACATAATCTTATCTCCGCGTTCCGCCATTTTCAACAGAGCGTTTACATCAACGTCCGACAATCGCAAATTATCAGAGATAACCAATATACCTCTGCGTTGCGTCGTATCTTCCTGCTCCAATTGATAAAGACTTTTCCTCGAAAAAGTGTAGCCCTGTGGCAAAGAAGAAGACAATACGCTATCGAATACTGCACATCCGAAAGGTTGCTCGTCATGATGTCCGAAAGTGGGCTTCCACACAAAATTCTTCGGCAAATGATATTCTATTGCAAACATGATGAATAGAAAAGCGACAATAAAGACAATGAACCAGCGACTTCCTTTCATGAGACGCCTCCTTTCCCTATTTCTTCCTGCAAGGTCTGCATTGTGCGGAAGAGTTCTTCCGTCGCCTCAAAGTTGCCATAACGTACCCGCAGGAAATGATTGGTCAGTTGCCTGAAAGCCGGTAGCCGGACTTCATTGATATACTGGGTAGGCGTTTTATAAAGTTGCCAGTCAATACGTTCAGCGTCACTAAGTTGTTTCAAAGTTTGCAGATAGAGCAAACGTACTGCTTCCCGGTAATTCTGACGGGAAAGCGCTTCCGCAATCCCTCCCGGAAAATCTACTCCGTAAATGGTGTCTTCTTCAACTGTATAAGGCAACGCATTTTTATGCGAGACCATAAACAATTCCGGGCGTTTCCGATAGACAAACCAAACAATCAGCAACAAAAGAAGAATGGCAATACATACCAGGATAAGCCCTGAATACTCTTCAGCAAAATGACTGCCGAATATTTTACGCAACAACTCCCCAAACTGCCGACTGATCCACTCAAAGACATTCATTTCCGGAGTAATCAGTTCACGGTTATAGTTGTATGCCGGTTCAGACTGCCAGAGGGCAATCTGCGCCGTATCACAGACTAGTGTATCAGCCGGGGAAGTGAGATTCATCTAGTGGAGGTTTGGTTTAGAGTTTATCAAAATTGTCAATATCACTTTCTACCGTTATGCTGTCCACCACTTCCGATGCATGACCATACTGATAAACCAGACCGACGATACCGAATATAGCCGATAAGTAAGAACCATACAACATCAGGATAGAGAACAAATATTGCGCAAAGTTCAGTCCGACTGATGAAGAGGTTGCACCTCCGTCACTCATCGTAAAGATCATTTTTACAATATAGATCACATACCAGGGTATAGAAACGATACCTTGTAACACACTGGCAATAATCCCCATCACAATTAAAATTAGAAAGACGCCTCCCCAGGTAGCAAATCCCAACCGGAATGTTTTTGCAAATGCCTCACCCAACGAAATGTCTTCAAATAAGTAGATGGGAGCCATTAATGCCAAAGGAACCATAAAGGCGAATAAAAGCGGGATGGTCAGAATGAGTGTGAAAGGTGTCAATACAGCCAATAAGACAATAAAGACCACCGCAAAGATGAATAAAAAGCTGCAGGCGATCCCCATCAAAAACAGTCTTTTAATATTACGGAGCAACAACGATTTTATATCGCCGAATACAATCCCGTTCAGGCGTTCTTCCCGTTCATTATACAATCGTACCATCGCATAAATCAAGGAAGTCATCAACAAAGCCCCCAAACATGAAAAAAAGATAACTCCTGCATAATTCAGTGCAAATGAAGGTCCCAGAGCAGCTAAAGGATTATCACTTATTCCTCCGGACGCCTGCATAGCAGTAATATCTGTCATACTTCCCATTAAACCGCTAAAGTTTGCAGCTTGAATTAAGCATATAGGGAGTATCAGATAAGTTGAATACTTAAACAATTGTTTCCAATTCTCTTTTATAAAATCAAAAGAAGCGTTCAACTTCTCACCGAAAGGACGTTTCACATACATCGCAATCTTAGGTTTCTGTGATTCCATGTTTTTTTCTATTTGGTAAATAAATATAGTAGAATATAATAAATGCCAGAGAAGTGAATATCACGCCAAGCCTCAACACATCAGGAAGCTCTGTGTGCCGGGTAAGAAAACCTTCTATAAAGCCTGCCATAATGAACACCGGAACAGTGCCGATCACTATTTTCAAGCCTCGCTTCGCTCCTCTCCTAAAAGATTCCAGTCGGGAATAAGTGCCGGGAAACAGCCAGCCGTTGCCCAAAGCCAATCCGGCGGCGCCGGCTACGATAATCGCCCAGATTTCAAGCGTTCCGTGCAACCAGATGGCAAGACTGGATTCCCACAACAAATCGTGTTGATAAAAGAATGTTTGAAAAGCTCCTACCATGATACCATTGGAGAGAAGCATATACCCTGTTCCAAAACTAGTCAGCAATCCCATTGCAAAGCAGTTGAAAGAGACCATCACGTTATTAAGTGTAATGCCCAAGAACATCGGTACTTCGGAAGAACCATTATATACGGCCATCGGCTCCCCATTGGCAATATTGTCGAGTGTCATATCCACATAACCGTTTCCCAATATCAGCCGGACAAAATCTGGGTCATTCGCTGCTGATAATACACCGATTAATGCGCTGGCAACAAAAATCAAAAAGGAGGTCAGTAATTCGCGCCGTGCATCGTGCATGGTTCGTGGCACTTCCTGTGTCCAGAAGGTAATAATCCGTGTCCACTTCTCGCGTTTATTGCGGTAGATTTCGTTGTGCAACGCTGAAGCCAGATTATTCAGATAAATAGTAATACGGGAAGTTGGGAAATGTGTTTGGGCAAATGCCAAGTCAGCTGTCAAGTCCGTATACGCATCGGCTAGTTGGTCGGGGGACAGACTTGCCGCCCGCTCCACAACTTTCTCTGTCTCCTTCCATTTTTCAATGTTCCGACGAATAAACGTTACTTCTTTCATGCTTTTCAATAGATTTCGGATAAGTTTTGTCCGAAACCGGAAGCAAAAATAAGAGAATTATGATATATTTGCAACGGAATCCTAAAAATGTTTAACCTGAAATGGCAGAATCTACGATAATAACCGGACAATTCGTTCGTATCAGTCAAACGCCCGCCAGTATCGGCGAACGATTGATGGCTTTAATCATTGATTATTTTCTGATCGGGCTTTACATTTTGTCCACTATTACGCTCTTGTCCAAATTAAATTTACCGTCAGGATTCAGTTTGTTCTTTTTTCTATGCGTCGTTTATTTACCGATTCTCGGTTATTCTTTTCTTTGCGAGATGTTCAATCACGGACAGAGCTTTGGCAAAAAACTCATCAATATCCGTGTCGTAAAAGTAGACGGTTCTACTCCAAGCATCGGCTCTTATCTGTTACGATGGCTTCTTTTCCCAATTGATGGTCCCATCACAAGTGGCCTTGGACTTCTGGTCGTTTTATTGAATAAGAACAATCAACGATTAGGGGATCTAGCTGCCGGTACTATGGTGATTAAAGAGAAAAACTATCGTAAGATACATGTCAGCCTGGATGAATTCGACTATCTGACCCAAAATTATCATCCGGTATATCCCCAGTCGGCTGATTTATCTCTCGAACAAGTGAATGTAATTACCCGGACTTTGGAATCCAGCGAAAAAGACCGGGCAAGACGTATCACGGCACTTGCCAAAAAAGTACAGGAATTACTTTCCGTTACTCCCCGTGAGGGTAATCAGGAGAAATTTCTTCAGACGATACTTCGCGATTATCAGTATTATGCGTTGGAAGAAATATAACCAGAATACGCTGTTTCAGACTATTCAGGCAAGGGATTATTCTCACCGTAGTGATAATTAATTCTCATCGCAATGAGTATTTTTTCTCATTGTAGTGAGAACTTTTTCTCATAGGCATAAGAATGTTTGAGAAAAAGCACCGCACAAAAAAGGGGTATACTCACAGAGCACACCCCTTATCTTAATTTTATCTGCAATGAGACCGGACGTCGTTTAGTCCACCTGTCCCAGAGAGTTTCCGTATTCCATTTCTCCCTGAACCACAAAGAGGACTTCTTCAGGATCGTATTCCCCTATTTCATCCTTTTTGGCTTCTTTTACAATGTAAGCCACAACCTCTTCCAAATCGATGTTGACATAGCCGTCTTCATCGGGTTGAGCGTCGAGAATGCCACTTTCAGAGTAATACTCGTCGATTAAATCGAGAAAATAATACAATTCATCGTCCGAGAACTTCTCTTTCAGTTCTTGAGGCAGATAGTTTTTGATAAACTCGATGGTCTTTTCGTCATCGGCATCTGCTAATAAAAAATCGTCTTCCAGTCCCATTTTTTTAAGTATTAAGTGATAAGTATTAAGTATTATCGACTATAAAAGCTTCTTCACCTTTTCTGCGAATACCGGTTTGCCAACTGCACCTACCTGTTTGTCTACTATTTCACCGTTCTTGAAAAACAATACAGTAGGAATATTACGGATACCATATTCAGCAGCCATATCACCATTTTCGTCTACATCGCACTTACCGATGATTACTTGTCCTTCAAACTCCGCAGCCAATTCTTCAATGATAGGAGCCACCATCTTACAAGGGCCACACCAAGGAGCCCAAAAATCTACAACAACCGGTTTTCCTTCTGCAAGAACCTCTTTATAGTTGCTGTCTGTAATTTCTAAAGCCATTTTTTTAAGTATTAATTATTAAATGTTATTTCGTTAGCTTATTCTCGCCACAAATATAATCAATTTATCCTATTGTGATAGACTTTAATTGGAAGTTTTATAATAATCATTGAGAATCATCCATTTACTGGAAAAGTCTAATTTCGCCCCTAAAAATGAACCTTAAATAATTAACTATTATGGTAAATATGAAGCAATGACAAGCATATCATTCAGATATCAGTCAACTATCACTGAAATAATAAATCAATCCTTTCTACAACAACTCCCTTATTCTTCTGATTTCCGATATTGTACAATTCCTCTCGAAGTGAAACTTGAACAAAGTCGATAATCTTCCAATCCAACGCAATACCATTATTCTCTTGTGCAGAAGCCGGATACCAATAAGGATTCACTCCCGGCCAATCCTGCGGTAACATAGCCGCCTTAGTCGGTACAAGGTCGGATACCGGAATCAGGATATCCGATGCGTCAGCTTTCAAATTAAACGCAGCACCATATCCTCTTCCCTCTTTATCTACAAAATTGCAAATGGCTTTATTAGTATTGTTCAATCCATAAGCGCGAATACGAATATATGCAGGAGCCGTCTTACTTTTACTCCGACAAGTTATCCGATCACCTATATAATGGGAAAAAGTCACATCACAAGGAGCTATATAATCTTCCTTTTTCTCCAAATCAGGAACAGAAAGCTGAAAGGCAGGCAGCAATTCCGGTCCTGATACTACCGAGCTGAATTGTGATTCGGGGCTCCTGAACGTGCGTGTACGACGGATATGCTTCCAATTGTCCTGTGGTCCTAAAAGAGACAAAGGAGTTGTTTCGTTTATCAGACGCATGGCGTAAGTAGCTTGTTCATAATAGTCCCACCGTTCGGGAGTGCAATACGTCTTTTCCGGAAACAAGATTGTATCATCTCCCGTATCTATGCCGAAATGATACTCATAATCCCCCTTAGTAAGCCAGCTTATATCGGCTTTCGCCGTATAGAAGAAGCCGTCTTCCGCCGTCATCGGTATGCGCTTGCATCCCCAAGGTTTCAGCATCAGATAAACATCTACCTGTTGAGGACGTTTGGGGCCGAACACCTCACACCGGAATGTCACCTCTTTATCAGCAGTAAACTCCGGCCATGTATGATTGGCTATTTTCCACTCTTTCATCGGAGTCTGATAGAAATCTTTGGCAGGAAGTTCTTCCCTGCTAACTATCTTTCCATCTGATAGCAGATATTTTCCGGGCAATACAACCATTTCAGTTTCCAGACCGGGAAGCTGTATTTGAATGTTCCGTTCATTGTACGCTGATTTTCTTGACACTCTGTGTTTATTCAGTATTTTATAAGGATCATCTATATCCATTATATCAGGGTAGATTTCCAGTTGCCAAGTATTATCATCCTGTTTGTCAAGAAAATAAATACCTGTTCCCGAATAACGGACTACCGGAGAAGAACCAACCCCAGCAATATGCTTCAATGCTGCCAGATTTTTGGGACGGGTAAACGTAGTATTTGAATAATAGAACATATCTCCGGAGTTCAATTCACTCAACTGTTCATCGTAACTCACCCGGAAATCGTCGAAAGTTCTGTTATCCGGATAATACCCGAAGTGTTTGCCACGCGGGATACGACGCATCACTTCAGCGGCAATCATACTGCTTACTGCCTTTGAAGGAGTAAAGACCATATTGAAAAAATGAGTCTGCCAACCTAAATTCATCGGGGCTGTACGCAGCATATCATAAGAAAAGATGGCAGCAAACTGGATACCGCCCCTACGGAACTCACGCGCCATAGCCGGGAACATAAAACCGGAAGCCATATCCGTTGCGTCAAATTCATAAACGATTTTTGCTTTTCCGCGTAAATCAGGATGAAGCATCTGCTCGTAACGGTCTACGAACAACAAGCCGTTTCCTTCAATGGAATAATTGTTATTCAACGCACTCGGATACCAAGCATGAGTAGAACCTTGTATATCCGATTTCCGAATAGCAGGAGCCACACGGAAGTCTTGGCTGACATTATAGAAAGTCAACTTCTTACAACCGATACTCCGGATTGCCTTGCACATCCGGTTGATATAACGCACCATACCTGGAATGTCTTCCGGAAATTGGGTAGGTTCGTTGATTAGCTCGACAAACAATATGTTCGGCTCATCCTTCAAGCAGCGACCAGTGTAAGGATTACGATGATTGAGCAGTTGCTTCATGTAATTTTCCTGTGCACGAATAGCTTCCTCGTCGTGTATAAGTGTATTTTCAGGATAACATTTGGCCAGACCGGTATTTGTTGTATCACTCATTTCCGGCCATTGTGAATTATAGGTCACGATAGGGCTAAGCAACATATAAATATCCCGTTTATCCGCTTCGGCAATCAGATAGTCCAACAGATGCAAATGTTCATTCTCCAGCAAATTTCCCTCACGATCCGTATTCTGATAGTCTCCCCAAAAGCAGAGACGTAATCCGTCCCAGTTCATTCGCTTAAAATGTTCCAGGTCTTCCACAATCATTTGCTTTCGATCGCCGCCCACATAATCTGCTGCACGAAAATCGCAAGCAGAAGGCAGGCAATAATTGGCACCGAACAAAGCTACTTCCTTACGGTTTTCCGTCCAACGTATCACGCCTTGTTTGTCCATATAGACCTTCTCGGCACAATATCCCATTGTGCCGAGAAGAGTTATTAATAATGTAAATAAGCTTTTCCTCATGATATTTATGATTATGATACTAATTTCAGGGCTACAAACCCATTACAAATTGTTCTCCCCAATGCATTAACAGATTATGACCAGCGTTATTAAGATGAGCATTGTCATCTTTCCCTTGAAAATAGCGTGACCGGAAAACCAGGTCATTAGGATTGATACCACTAGTATATGCGGCATTTAAAACTTTGACGTCATTTTTACGGCACATTTCCTCTATGATGTTTATTGTCGCCGGAAATCCTTCATACGCTACATTCCAGGGAGTGACCCAACCAATTTTGGCACCGGAATACTTCCTTTTCAACCCTTTCAGCAGTTCATCCAAACGTTGGCGCAACACTTTTTGCCGGTCAATATCTCCGTTTACCAAATATGCATCATTATGACCGGCAATGATGAGTATATAGTCAGCGTTTTCCGGAATAATACTATATCGCTTATATAATGGTGCGCCATATATACTTTCACGCTCGAATGCGATACTGTTGCCGTTTTGTCCGAGATTCTGATACTTCATGCCATGCTTCGTTGCCAGTTTATAATGCCAAGTCTCTGAAACCGGACAACCATGGTTATACACATAACTATCTCCAATAACACACATCGTTTTTCCTTCAAGCGTTTTTTCCTTCATATAACTCACTGCAACCGGTGATCCATAAGGATTGATGTCAATAGTAAGATAATCCCCCCGATATGATACTTGAAGGTTTTTGCCGTCCTGAACAGCTTTCATGCATCGATTCTTTTCCATTCCGGCAATCTTCAAGGTAAGTGGCATACGGAATATTTTGCTGTCAAGACTCAAGGCGGGAGTAATTATAAGGGTATTATTACACCAACGGGTTGTCAGAGTGACGGCATTCCGTTCTTTCACATAAGCTTGTATGTTCGAGAAAGTATCAACCCATACCGAGTCTTTCTTGAAAGCAAGTTCACGGAAGAAATTCCATAGAACCCACGGTTCATCCCACTGGTCCCATGCTGTATAAATCCCGTGAGTCATGGTCACACCCCACCGCCTGTCATTAATAAGTTGACGTAACCAAGTATCTATTGATGCCGCAGTACAACCTGAATTCCGTTGTCCGAGTCCGAACTGTTCAAGGCGTGCCCCTACTTTTCCTTCCTCGCATACAGCTCTCACCTGAGGTGTCGTTGCATTGAAAGGGTAAAGAATGCTTGTGGGTTTTACTCCCGTCTCGGCCTTAATAATGGAATCATTCTTTCTAATTTCCACTAAAAGAGTACGCCTGTCTATAGCTGTCAAGTTTGGATGACTCCAAGAATGGTTACATATCTCGTGACCGTCAGCCACCATGCGCCTACATTCTTCCCAAGTGAGTCGAGGGGCAAAATGGTCATCAATATCCCCCATAAATTTGCCATTTATCCCGAACGTGCCCCGAAGTGCATACCGATTCAAATGGGGAGCTACTAAAGTATAATGCTCTTGGATACCATCGTCAAAAGTAAGGCTCACTGCGGCTTGACGATCACCCAAAAAATCAGCAACACTTACTGTTTGTGATTTGACAGAAAGAGACAAAAAAAGAAAAAAGATTGTCATGCAGAAAAACTGCTTATTTCTTGTTACCAAGTACTCCGTTCTACAATCTGGCATATCGCTGCACATTTTTTTGATTTTCATGATTAGATACGAATCAGTAGTTGAAAGTTCGGTTTCGATTTACATTCAACTACTGATTCACGTGAACTATTTATTTATCTCCACTTGATATTGAGGAATAATCTCCACGTTCTTAATTTCAAGCACTTGGTTATTTCCCTTAAAATCAGGAATAGCAGACTGGGGCAAATCTTGCAGACAGGTAGCATCCGAACGTAAAGGACGGAAGTAGAACGACATAGCTTCTTTGTTCATCATCTCTTTATGGCGGTTAAGACCAATCATCCATGGTTGGGCATGCCAGAATTCATCCTGTACCATTTTTCCACCGAGGAAGGCCATTGCCACATCACCCGTGTAATCTATCTTCATGAAGTATTCATTCACTTGCGGGGTATGAACGGTATCACTGAAAGCTACGGTAATACGACGAGTGGTTATCTTCTCTACACGACATTCGGGGCTGACAGGCTGAACCTGCACTGTTTGTGATTGCCATCCTTTTGCCGAAGGGTACAAGATATAATCAAAGGCGTTATTTCCAAGTTGTTGCAGGGTGATACCTTCTGCCGTCGGTAATACGGTAGCTGTCGTTATCAATAGTTGCCCATCCACCTTGATGGCATTGAGTGCCTGTTCATGATTCAGTGTCGTAATTTTTATTTTCTTACCGTTGCGGGGTGTGACAGTAATAGTACTTTTCAGACCGCTTGTGACGGCGTATTTAGCCTTACCTTTGACGGTGCGGGCATCAAAACAATACTCCGGTTTCATACCTTCCGGGGCGAAGAAAATATAATGGTCGATACCGTTATCATTGATTTTCATCAGAGGTTGTGCTGTAGCATAACGGAGTCTGGCACTTCCGAGCATCAAGTTGAATGGCAGAATCATGCTTTCATCTTTCGGCAATGTAAAAGTTCCCTGTTCAGGTATGCACAGTGTTTCATTCCGAAGATTCAATTGCAGTTGCAGACCGTCCATATCATGCCGCAATGTATCATGGTCCTGAAAGTTTATCATGAAAATGAATCCGCTGTCATCTTTCATCCGGGCAGCATAACGCAGATCATCACGATTTTCGGGTGTCATCTTTTCCCAACCTTCCGGTAATACGGTTTCCATGAGAGCAAGATTACTGCCGAAATCGGCAAGAAACGAATGGATGGTGCGCAGGTAACGATAAGACGGATGTTCCAGTCCGAATTCGCCAAGAGGAGCCTGGAAATCATAGGAGATTTTGGGCATCCCCATCGGTTCGTCCTGATAACTTCCTATATTATCCTGACGTAGTGGAGTGCTTCCTCCGTGATACATATAATATCCGATGCCGTTGCTTCCGCTACCGAGCGTACGAATCATCAACGCCTGTGCTGCACGTGCCGTAACGATAGGTCTGCGTCGATAAATCATCTGTATTCCTGCACCCATTTCCGCACAGAACGAGGGGAATCGTTCCGCATCATAACGCACCGGAGCATAATCAGGCACACGGTGTATATCTTTGAACATACAGAAAGGCGACATTCTCGGTTCTTCCCAAAAAGGATAGGTGTAGGCGGATGTCACAGGAATTGCTTCATTGTCAATAACAGCTGCGTTTCCCCAGCCGGTGGCTGTATAGAACGGAGTGATAATACCTTCTTCCTGTGCCATTCTTTTAAGGGTACGCATGTGTTCCTCCCCAAGTTCGGCCGTAGTGACTTTCTTATCCATTACACTTACGCCAATCATAGCATAGTCAATGTCATAACTTGCCACAGTAAAATCCAACGGTTCACCGGGATAATTCACTCCCCAAGGAGATGCAGAATGCTGCATCTCATTTTCCAACTGGCAACCGATGATCGGACCGCCATCCTTATAATACAATCCTTGCAGTTGCCGGCCTATCTCTCCATAAAGTCTTTTTACATAAGAGAGGTATAGAGGCTGATTGCTGCGTACATCCACCGGACGGGCGAAAAGCCAGTCGGGTATGGAGCCGTTACGTATTTCACCGTGACAGAAAGGGCCGATACGTACGATGACCGGCATGTCATGTTTCTTGCAAAGTTCTATAAAATGGCGTAAGTCTTTATTGCCGCTCCAGCAGAACTTGCCTTCCTCTTCCTCATGTAATCCCCAGAAAATATAGGTTGGCAATACATTCACCCCACCGGCTTTCATCTTTACAATCTCCTGTTCCCACTGTGCACGGGGATAACGGGTAAAGTGGAACTCTCCCATAACAGGTATCACAGGCTTTCCGTCGATAGACATATAATAGCTGTTTACGGAAATATTTCCACCCGACGGGTTACTGCCCCCCATCTTGAGGTGTCCCGTATATATAGTCTTCTCTTTCGCCGGAGCGGAAAGCTCATAAATCTGCTGTGCATGAAAAGTGGTTGCATATAGAGCAAACGCTAAAGCTGCATAAATTTTCTTCTTCATAATATGTGTTTTTAATGATGTAATTCTTATTTAATCAGAGTCAATACTTGATTCGCAATTGTTTCCATTCCTTTTACAGTAGGATGCCCGCTTTCTTTCTCGATTCCTTGCAGTTGTACGTATTTTATTCCGTAATGTTCGCAAACAACCTTGGTCGATTCCACAATCTCCGTTTTCAAGTCATCACTGATGATAAAGTAAAGCGTCACATTGGGATAATGCTCTTGAGCCAACTCTATCAATTTAGCCAATGCAGGACGATAGGTATACAGATCGGCACGCTTGAAATCTCCATATTTGTACTCACCGATAGGAGTGTTTGCCCAATTGTCATTGATTCCACCGAAGATGAGGATGATATCAGGATTCCCCAAACGGGGAACCCTTGTAATAAATGAACGGTCGGCATAGTCCTCGTCATTATATCCCGAATAGGATACAGTAGCCCCGCTATAGGAGTCGTTTGCTCCCAACTTGAAACCGGCTTTCTTGATGACCTGCCACCACCACGTCTGTTTCACATTCACTACCCCTGTCTTAGACCAATCGGTAGTTGTGTAATATGTTTTATTGGTGTCCGGAATATACTTTTCAAAGGTAGAATATGAATCGCCCAAGACCGCAACAGTCGGTTTGATACTTTGCGCTACCGCATTTACCGTAAACAGGCAGGCAAGGATATATAAGAATATATATTTCATGGTTTATCTACTTACTACTATTTACTATCTATCATAATCATTTTGCTTGATAGCCCCTTTGGACTCATCAATGAAACTCTGCGGAATCCAGAAACGGTTGTGTCCTTCGTGTACATTGAAGTAGCCGCGTCCTTCGGATTTATTAATGGCATCAATGCGGTTATTGGCATATTCCACATACTTTCCAAAGCGAATCAAATCTTGACGGCGAAGCCCTTCGAGATAGAACTCATGACCGCGTTCCAGAAGGATGGTTTCATTGAAGGCTTCACCGGAAGCTGTTTGAGCGTCATCCAGTTCCGACAATCCGGCACGCTTGCGTACACGGTTTACCAAACCAATGGCTTCCGTTGTAGGACTGCCCTCATTACGGTTGATACACTCGGCAAGTGTCAACAGCACATCAGCGTAGCGATAGATAACCACGTCAATGCCGCTTTGTCCGTCTTTCATATCCGGATCCATACCGTATTTCAAGGGTAGCGCACCCTTTGCCAACTGACTGCTATTTGAGCGGTCTATCTTTTCTCCATTTTTATTCGTATAAGCAGTAACTACGTTCTTCAGACGCAAGTCTCCTTCTTCAAATGTGCCATAAAAATCCCAAGGCATTACATAGCCACCCCAACCGGTAGCCTTTTCAGCCCAAGGATAATCGGCGGGAAGCACTTCGGCAGTCATGTAGTTGGAGTACCAACTGGCAGTATTATTGCAAGCCAGTTGCAGAATCACCTCATTGTTGCCTATTCCCTCTTTGGAGAAGATATAGTTATAATCAGGTTGCAGGCTGTACACACGTCCTTCCATCTCCAACAATTCACGGGCTAAAATTTCCGCTTTATCGAAGTAGCCTTTTATCATGTAATATTTCAACAGAATCATACGTGCCGCCCCTTTCGTCATACGTCCGCGTGCCTCCGCCACTTCGGGTAAATCACGAATTGCATCCCGCAAGTCCGCTTCCATCATTGCGTCATATTCTTCTTCCGTCAGACGGGGAAGATAAACAAAAGTCTGCGGGTCGTCCAACACCTCATCCGAAGCCACCGGCACAGGACCGAACATATCATAAAGGTAAAGCCCCATCCATCCGAGCAAAGCCTTCGCTTCACCCGAATAAAGCGCTTTTGCGTCTTCACTCACCGGAGAGTTTTCAATACGACGAATGGTATTACGTGCTTTCGAAAGAAAATTATAACGCTCGAAATTTGAGTAAGCATGATTCTGAATACTGCCTCCCACAGTAGCATACCACTGTTGGAAATAAAGTTCATCTGACTCCCACGCCCAGCAACACCAAAGCACATCAGTCGTCATATCACCTATTACTTGATATCCCATATAATCCGCTGAATAAACAGCTTTGAAATCACCGGGGTTAAAATCATAGTAGAGCGAATTTACCGCCAGTTTCAAGTCAGTCTCCGTCTTAAAGAAGTTTTCCGGAGAGATTTCGGTATAGTCCAAACGTTCCAGTTCACAGGAAGTCATCGATAACAGCATCAAGGCTGTTGCTATATATTTCATTGTTTTCATACCCAGTATATATTAGAATTTCACATCCAGACCAATAGCAAATGAAGACTGATTCGGATAAGCTCCGATACCGTTTCCGGTTTCAGGATCCATTCCCTTATATGGAGTAAATACGGCCAGATTGCGCCCTGCGGCATACAGTCTGACTGAACGAATCTTATTCTTGAACCATTGGGCAGGGAAAGTATAACCGATTGACACATTATCCAAACGCAGATACCAAGCCTTTTCGAGGAAAAAGTCACTCTTCTTGGGGTCAACGCCCGAAGAAGCCTCCGCCACACCCGGTAATGTACCCATAGGATTGGCAGGCGACCAGCGGTTCTTTACCTCATCCAAGACATTGACGCCATACGTAATGTCTTCAATTCCATAAATGGACTGCAACTTGATGTCGTTCACCTTCCATCCGTTCAGAGAACCGTACAGGTAAATGTTGGCATCCCAGTTTTTCCAGCGGAAAGTATTGTTGATACTGAAAGGAATCGGAGTACTATTTGCCAATACCACCATGTCGGCTTCATCAAGCACGCCATCCCCTCCCGTTGTCCGGATATAACGTCCTTCACTATCCCGCATCTTTTCGCCCTTCTCATCCAGTTGGTAACCGTTCAAATCCTGATACAGAATAGCTCCGGCACCAGATTTCTGGAGATGGTTGTAAATCCGATCCATCTGAATCAGGCCATTCGTCCTGTATCCGTAGATGTTGTCCCATCTTTCCACATAGTCCTGATAGACAGCAGGAATGAAGTCCGGATCACGTTTCGTTGTGTGATTGCGGTAATAGGAGAAATTGATGTCAGTAGTCCAGCCAAAGTTCTTATTGTCGAAATTTACACTGTGGATACCGATATCTATACCACGGGCACGGTAAACTGTCGCCGAATTGTAATCTATCGTCTTCACTTCCTGATAGGACATCAAATTTTTCTCCAGAATGACATCCTTACGCAGACGTTGGTAGAGGTCGACAGACCCGGACAAACGGTTGTTGAAGAAACCGAAATCAATACCGAAGTTATAGTCGGTCAGTGTCTCCCATTTCAATTTATCATTGCCCAGTTTGGAGATAGCCATACCGTTTACCAAGCTTCCGTTAGGTGCAAATGCGCCTTGTGAAACTTTATAATAGGTATTGATACCGGTGAGGTTGCCCGCATTACCGGTTTGCCCCACACCTGCGCGGAGTTTCAGGTTGCTCAACCAACCGATATTCTTCAGCCAGTTTTCTTCATTCATACGCCAGGCTGCCGATACTCCCGGGAAAGCGCCCCATTGATGCTCCTTTGAGAAGTTGGACGAACCGTCTACGCGGAGATTCACAGTCAAGATATATTTGGATGCCAGCGAATAATTCAAACGTGCAAGGAATGAAGCCATTTCACTAGCTCCCTTATATGAGCTGATAGTCGGTTTTTCCTGCTCACTTGTCCCGATATTGTTCATCAAAGAGCCGTCGTATGGGAATTGTGAAGCGACGATACCCATCCCTTCCCAAGACGACTTCTTATATTCAAAACCAGCCATCAGGTTCACGTCATGTATTTCATTGAACACTTTCGTGTAATTGGCAATCACATTGAACAGGTTCATTTGCGATTTCGCATTTTGCTTGGAAGCCTGACCGTCCACACTATATCCCTTTTTGGTCGTGGTGGGAATGTATTGGTCGGCCTGCACATCTTTCATATCGAAACCGACAGTAGCTTTTATCAGCAAATCTTTGATTGGTCGGAATTCCAGATAACCACTGACAAAAAGGTCGCGGCTCACTGTCTGGTCGGTAATATCCAATAACGAAACCGGATTCGGGTAGACATCACGAATCGGATTTACGGAATATTTACCCTCTTCATCACGCACCGGTACGGTAGGAATAAATGTCATAGCCGAGTATATCAACGCTGAATTATCATTTCGGGCATCACCCAACGGTACATCGTGATACTTTATCTGTGAGAAAGTGGAATTAATACCGGCTTTCAACATACGGTTGATAGTCTGGTCAACATTCAAACGTCCGGTAATACGGTTCATCGAATTATTTTTGGCAATTCCCTGGTGGTCATAATAACTCAATGAGAACAAGTATTTAGTGGCGTCCGTACCGGCAGAAACCGAAAGATTATGTTCATTAACGACGCCTACACGGGTTACTTCATCCATCCAGTCTGTTCCGTCGCCTACGAAATTAGCAATCTGCCCATCAGTATATTTCTTTTCATCCCCACGTCCCAGTTCATCAAACACTTTATTCTGTTCAATCATAAAATCACGCGCATTCAGGAAATCCGGCGCATCCTTAATATACTGGAAAGCAACCGAACCGGAATAAGAGATGTCGGGCTTACCTGTTTTTCCTCGTTTGGTAGTAATCAGAATCACACCGCCCGAAGCATCCGAACCGTAAATAGCCGCCGCGGAAGCATCTTTCAGAATATCAATTGTCTCGATATCATTAGGATTGAGATTAATCAGAGCATTGTCTTTCTCGCCACCACTATATGCTGTTCCTGCTGTCACTGTTTTTGTTGACAACTGCGGCACACCGTCAATTACAATCAACGGACTTTGTCCCGAAAGCCCACCACGAATAGAGATATTCATCGAACCGCCCGGATTGGCACTGTTTTGTGTGATATTCATTCCTGACGAACGTCCACGCAACATGGAACCTACTGAAGCTGATGCAGCCGTTGGCAATTCATCGGCTTTTACGGAAGCCACCGCACCGGAGATACTGCTCTTTTTAGTCGTACCATAGCCGACTACTACAATCTCATCCAATGTTTTAGTGTCTTCTTTCAGTATAAACTCCATCGGTGTAGCGGACGCTTTCTTCTCTTGAGAAATGTAACCGATATACGAAACGGTAATCGTTGCTCCCGAGGGTACGTCAGACAGGCTGAACTTACCGTCCAAATCGGTAATGGAGCCATTGGTAGTACCTTTCACGACTACACTCGCACCAATAATAGCTTCACCAGCCGGGTCTTTCACCAGTCCCTTCACTTGGATATTTTGTGCCATCAGTGAAGTAGCCAACAACAGGAAGGTAAAAAAGAATCCTGTCCTCGCACATATTGAATATATTGTTTTCATAGTTGTTCTCTTTTTATTCTGTTACTTTCTTGATTGTAGCCCAAAGAATAGCTGTATCGAAGGTGATTTGCACTGCACCGTCATAGTCGCTTGCATAGCTTGCCACACTGCCACCTGCGCTTGTAGTATCTTCCCACCAGCCGCATCCGGTCGCATCGCCCCAATAGCGGAGAACATATCCCCAGTCGGACACACGGGCTGCATAGTATTGGCGCGTACTTGAATAACTGCCGATTTGGTGCAAGGTAGAGGTATAACGATATCCATTGCGCGCCATCTCTGTAGCAGGCGTACCCCAATCGGCAAAATCACTGAAGCCACAGCCGGACACGGTGAGCGATCCTGTATAGGTTGTCGCTGAAGGTTCCAGTTTCCACATGCTATAAGTATGTGCCTGCAAATCAATCCAAACACCATAATAGCCTGACTCAGCCACCGTAACAGGTACCACATAACCATTATTATTCATCAGTTTTGAATTAACGTAAGGACTTACACCGAAAAGGTCACCGTCCATCGTTTTCTCAGCCGTAAAATAGATTTGGAAGTTCGCCTTGTCAGCATAAATTTTTCCTTCATATTGGTATTCTCCTTTGCGGGTCATCGGTGCATAGTAGCCGTCAAGGTAGTCGTCAGCTTTCTCCGAAGCATTAACCACCCACATTACAGGGTAATCTTCAAATGGTTCTTCCTTCTCTGCCAACATAACAACAACCGTAGTAATGACAACAGTTTCATTGCCTCCGGCATCCGTTATAGTCAAAGTGACAGGAAATTCTCCCGTAGTAAAATCAATAGTACGTTTCAATTCTCCATTACGCCCGGTTACTTTTACCGTCTCATCTATTTGCATACTGGGGATTTGAAGACGAATATCTTTCAACTCGCGATCATCGGTGAACTTCACATTCAGACTCCAACTTCCTTTATTTGCGGCTGCATCGAAATCTACTGCTATCCGCGACGGAAGTTGGGTTTGCATAATCGGACTCTCCATATCAGCGACATAAGTCAGCAGCACATTTTTCTTGCTTTCCCGACCGTCTACGTCACGGATAGTAATCAATAAATATTCTTCAAAACTAGCGTTTTTCGGTACAATGAGTTGATAATCATAATTAAAGACTTTAGGCTTCTGCCCGCCCTGTTCATATACTTTATGAATCCCCCATTGTTCACAACTTAATGTGACGCTTTCCAATCCTACATAATTAGATGCGGTTCCTGATACCAAAACGGTGTCACCGGGAAACGTCTCTATCTCATCACTCATTACATAAAGACCGGGAGCCACATCTTCCTTATCATCATCGCAACCGACAACAAAATACATAAGTGCCAGCAACAAACTGATTTTTCCGAATCTACTTAAAATATTCTTCATGGTATCTTCCTTTTAGTTGTTATATTTGAATGCATCCAATACTTCCAATCTATTTCCTTCATAACCAAACAAGGTGGTATTGCTCACATAATTCTTGGCACCCAGTTCCCATCCCATGCCTTCCACTTCGATAAAGATAGGATCCCAATAAAGAAAACCAAGTATGCGACCGTCTTTCGCTTGTTTTATTTCTTTGATTTGCTCAAGTATGAAGTTTTTCTGTCCAAGCGGGGAAAAATCCAAATACGGCCCGTTGTCCGACAGTTGCCCCTGAGTTCCGTCAGGCAAAGTCTTGTCCCAACTATATCCAGTTTCCATAATTAAAATATCCTTATCAAATTTAGTTGTGATATAATCCGCCCATTCACGCATTTGTGCTGCCGTATTTTTCGTCCAGAAAGGATAATAAGAAGTACCGATTATATCATATTTCGTATTTCTTTTTTTCAGTTCACCATAATACCAGTTATACAAGTCTTTATCTCCGGCACCTGCCGAGTGAATAATGACCTTTGAATCCGGTGATACAGCTTTCACCGCATCATAACCTGTATTGAATAGTTCGGAAAGCTGCGCAAAATTGTCACAACTTCCATCCGGATATAACATGCCGGCTTGTACTTCATTACCCAACGAGACAAATTCAGGAGTCGTCCCCTGTGCTTTCATCTTATTCATGAAATCAAAGGTAAAATCGTAGAGTGCTTTTTTCAGTCCATCAAAGTCGAGCGCTTCCCATTCGTGCGGTTTGTTCTGCTCTTCTCCATTTGTCCAGTAATCACTATAATGGAAAGTCAACTGTATCTGCATACCGGCTTGTTTAGCTCTTTTTGCCAGCCGCAAAACATCTTCCGGTCCTGAAATACCTGCGGGCAAACGGTTGGAAGGAGAATAGTCCGGATTTCCCGGGTCATTGTACAGACGGAGACGGACAATGTTGAAACCATTATTCTTCAATATTTCGATGCAGTCTTTTTCTTCACCGTTTTCATAGAATTTGCCACCCATCTGCTCCACGTAAGTCAGTTGTGAGATATCACCGCCTTTCAACAGATTATACTCCTTCTCGGTTTTCTTCAAACGCAGCCCGTCAAAGCGGCTCCAGTTTGCTTCAGCCGATTCGCTATGGATTTCAATATCACATTTACCGCCTTCCACTTTTATCCCGCGCACATAGGAGCGAATCCAGGTAGAAGGAGATGCTTGTAATGAAGTCATTTTCTTAGTATCGGTGCCGGCTGCCACATAACAAGAGGCTTGTCCTCCGGTACTCTTATAATAAAATTCAAGGTCATAAATACCATCTTCCAAACCGTTGACAGTTTGACAGGTGGATACCGTATATGACGAAGTTGCTCCATAATGTAAAGCATAGTTGCCTTCACATCCCCCTTGCACCACTTTTGCGGCAGAATAGTCCCCGCTTACTGTCCAGCCTTTAGGAGAAGCTGTTTCGGCAGCGTCTTCTTCAAAACTTCCGTTAGGTACTTTCACCACTGTAACAGCAGGGTCGGGGTTAGCGACTGCTGCCGGATCATCCGAACATGCAGCCGTACTGCACATAACGGAAAAGCCAATTGCAATAAAGCCTGTAATTTTCATGATTAAACTGTTTTTAATATTTCTCATGTCATTGTTATTTAAGGTTTATGTAAAAAGGAGCTTGTGACGATGCTTAAAATTAAACATCGCCACTAAGTTGTCCTACCCTATCAGGCTTCTAAAAGCCTGAATCCCCTGATGATTAATATCCAATCTTTCTACCTCACTTAATAACCGGACGGATTTCTCCTTCTGGTTCAGTCCCCAATATCCTAATGCCATCATATATTTGCAGTGAATTACGTTCCTTATCGTCAAGTCATCCTCCCAAATCAACAAGTCGGGTAGCGACACTGCAAAATAATCCATTTTAATCTTGTCAAACAAGTGTTTTTCTCCATAAGAAGTCAATTTATGAAAGCGGCCGTTAGCCTCATCCATACGCCCGAGCTTCAATAATGCCAGACCTTGATAGAATATCTTATCGGGTTTCGCATCGTTGTAGTACATGGCGGCAGCCGGCTCGGTAGGTCCGATGATTGCCTGTTCCCAACATTCCGTAGCCTTGTCATGTTGTCCCAATCCTTCGTAAGCACAACCCAGGAAGTAATAAAAATCATTCTCCTGTGCACCATACAATTTGCCTTCACCAAGATGATGCGGATATTCCAGACATTCTTCCAATAATGATATTGCTTCTTTATTCTCACCGGCAGTTAATGCTTTCTTTGCCAATTCCACACGAGCCAGTTGATATTGGGCAGGCACTTTTCCTTCGCCACCCTCCCAGGGATGGAAGTTATGTGCATCCAATACCGTTTTCGCCTTTTCGTACTCTCCTGTCTGATTCAACAAGGTGATTTCTTCCAGTATCAGGTCATCACGCTGCTTAATAAGTTCAGGATATTGTTGCAGGAAAGCTAGGCGCTCTTTGTGCGAACGACGGACACGCTTGTAAAGTTGATCGAGTTCCATCAAGATACGTGCATCGGTTGTGTCAAGGCGGAAAGCACGTTCCATACATTCGATGGCTTTCGCTTCCTCATTTTTCTTGTTGAAGAATGCCAAAGCCAGGTTACGCCATACGGTCGGAAAGCTACCGTCCAGTCTTGCGGAAGTTTCCCATGCTTCCATAGCCAGGTCGTACTGGCGCTTGTCGTAATACAGATTACCCAAATAGTAAGGAGCTCTTGCATCGTCCGGATTCTGTACCATGGCACATTGCAAAGCAAGAATTGCTTCCAAACGGTTGGGAAAACAGTAATCGGGGCAAGCTTTGACTGCATCGGCAAATGCCTGTTTCACTCCGGAAAGTCCCCCCTGGTGCAGACACCAGCCCAGATAATAGTAAGTCATTGGTGTAACAATACCTTCGGCAATGGCTATATTCCATAAGGAAGCAGCTTCCTGCCAACAACCTGCGGCACAATAGTCAAGAGCTATTTCATCATAGTTGTGAGGTTCTCCACGCATCATCTCTTTCATGACAGACAATTCGTCGACTACGTTCGTTATCAGATACTTCTCATAACGACAGCCAAAGTTGAATTTATCAATAGCCAATGAGTCTTCAATCAGTTGCAGGGCTTCTTCGGTTCTGCCCATCCGGCGGAGAATAGCAGTTTTCAGAGCGCGGGCTTTATGATTATGCCAGTTGCGGATAAGCGAACGGTCTATTTCATCTAAGGCATCTTCCAAACGACTTTGCATGGTAGAAATCTGCGCGCAGGCAAAGTATCCCGCATCCTGCCAGGCGGCATTCCAACAAGATTTATAGAAACGGTCGTAAGCCTCATTGTATCGTCTCTGGTATTTCAAGGCAAGACCGAGATTATAGATCGGTTCTCCGTCGTATGGATTCGGATTACGTTTCTGTAAGGTCTTTACGGCTGTAAGCAAGTATTGCTCCGCTTTATGGAAACGGCCTTTACGGATATACCATAGACCAAGCGCATTGTTATTACGCACATCAATCGGATCACGGCGCAATGCTTCTTCGTAGTATTCTACGGGATTGTATGTGGCGTGTCTGTACTGTTCCAAGTGTAAGCCGGTCAGATAAAGCTGTTCAGTAGTCTTTATTTCTTCCGGGAGCAGGGCTGCTTCAGCAGCGTCGGGAATAGGTTTCACTTCTTCCGGTTCTGCATGCCAATAAAGTAATTCCCTTCCGTTTGCCGTGATTTCAAGAATCAGTTTGTCGAGCTTCTCACCATTCACATTTACCGTTTCATCCAGCAATTCTTCCGGAGTGATAGTCACTTCCTTGCTATAATATATTTTCCCGTCTTCACCTTTCAAGACAACATTTACCGTTTGGCGCGAAGTAGCAAATATCTTGAAGCGAACGCTGTCCTCCCCTTCCGGTTCAATATTCATCAGCAAATCCCTGCTGGCATTCTTCACCACTCCCAATTCCCGGTAAGGCAGGAAATATTGAACGAAGCTCTTTTCTTCGTAAGGTTGGAGCCAGGTAAAGTCCGGTTGATTTTCGGTATAGACACCTGCCATCAGTTCAATGTACGGCCCGTCTTCGTCCGTCAGGTTGCGGTCCCATGCGCGGCCAAAGTCGCCGTTTCCCCACGTCCACTGTTTCTTGCCCGGAGAAATGTGGTGGTTCGCTACATGAAGCATGCCGGCACGAGTATCATTCTCATATCCACCCTCAAAGTTAAAGCGGGAGTTGACAGCCATATAGGAAGTAGGAACCTTGATATTCTTATAGTTCGAGATATCTACTCCGGCAGAATAATCCATCTTGTAGTAAGTACCCGTTGCGATGGGGAAACTGGATACGGCACGCTTTCCATGGTCGAAAACGGCATTGATATCGGGCGGGAATACGCTCTGATAGTAGTCGTTCACCGCTACGGCAGGGTTTGCCCACCACAGGAAGGTCTGCGGTACTTCAGTACGATTGTAAAGTACTCCCTTGATTTCAAGAAAAGCATGTCCCGGACGAAGCGTAAAACCTGCCATTCCTTTCTGATGAAACATACGTTCCATTTCATTCACCCATACCGTGACACTTCCGTCAGCATTTTCCTCAATAGTCGTATCTACAGGCATGTAGGTGCTGGGGCGGTGATGTTGAGGCCAGTTAAACTCAATGCCACCTGAAATCCACGGTCCGGCAAGCCCTACCAAAGCAGGCTTTATCACATGATTATAATAAATGAAATGACGTTCTCTAATTTTATCATAAGCCATCTGTACACGTCCGCCTAATTCGGGCAGAATCATGACCTTAATGTATTCATTTTCGATAAAAATAGCATTGTATTCCTTATCCACTTTCTCATTGGACATCGATTCAATCACAGGATAAGGATAAACTACCCCGCTGCTGCCTTGATACACACGCTTCTCCAAGAAGATCGGATTCTTCTCCGGTTTGCCTACTTCATAAGTAGGGATAACCACCTTTTCTTTCCATGCTTTTACCATCGTATTATTGATTATAAATTTGTTTTTTTATTCGTTGACAAAGAGATCAAGAGACAAAGAGGGGTCAGGGACAGGGAGATTTTACATTCTCCCTGCCTGATTGATGATGTTATCCAATACCTATTTACTTACTTGCTAATTTGCCAAACTGTTATTTTTTTATTTGATTAAATCCTTTTCCAATGCTTCCAGTGATTTGCCTTTCGTTTCGGGCAACGCACGGAAGAAGAACAAATAGCCGACAGCACAAATGACTGCATAAATCCAGAATGTACCACTGCTTCCCAAGAAATTATTCAGTAACGGGAAAGTGTATGTCAGCGTGAAACTACCTACCCACAAAGCAAATGTACAGGTTGCCATTGCAACGGCACGCACCCGGTTCGGGAAGATTTCGGCAAGCAGCACCCAAGTGATAGGCCCCAGGGACATTGCATAGCAAGCGATAGCCAGCACAACAAGTACCACCATAAAGAATCCGCTTACCTCGAAGAAATAGCAAGTGCCGAGAATGAGATAAATGCCAGCCAGCCCTCCGGCACCAAAAAGCATCAGAGCGCGACGTCCCAAGCGTTCGACTGTATAGATAGCCACAAAAGTAAAAACTACATTCGCCACACCTGTCACCACAATATTAAAGAGAACATCTCCCAACGAATACCCTGCAGACTGGAATATCTCCTGCGCATAATTGAAGATTACATTCGTACCGCACCATTGCTGGAATACAGCCACAATAATGCCTAAAACAAGTACCTTGCGGAACGGACGGCTAAACAATAACCGCAATCCTCCTTCCGACTTCGAAGAACCGGTTTCTTCCACCAAGCGAAGTTCCTGATCGGCATAATCATCACCACCTATTTTACTAAGCACATTCCATGCTTTCTCTTCTTTTCCTTTCATCGCCAGCCAGCGGGGACTTTCGGGGATGAAACATGCCAACAACAAGAATATCGCAGCAGGGAAGGCAGCCGCCCAAAACATCCATCGCCATCCCATCTGCCCGTTCCATGAAGCACAAATATCCACAGGAGAAAAGTCTGCAGGAATAGGTTCTGCAATCAGCCAGTTAGTGATTTGAGCGCCCAGGATACCGAGTACAATCGTCAATTGATTCAGCGAAACGAGTTTTCCCCTAATTGACGTAGGAGCTACTTCGGCAATATACATGGGAGAAAGTCCCGAAGCAATTCCGATTCCGATGCCACCTAAAAAACGGGCTGCCAAAAACCAACTAAATGCGGAAAACGCTCCGGTAGCATAAGCTGAAGACAAGAATATGAAAGCAGAAATTATCAGGAGAGGCTTACGTCCATAACGGTCTGCCATCATGCCTGCCACCATAGCGCCAATCAAACAACCGAGCAAAGCCACGCTCATGGCAAGTCCCTGCATGGCGGGTACATCGGCAATATCGAAATAGAGTTCATAGAAAGGCTTCGCTCCCCCTATCACCACCCAGTCGTAGCCAAAGAGAAGTCCGCCCATCGCAGAGACTAAACATATAAAATAGACAAACTTTTTATTATAACTTTTCATACCATTAGAAGATTGATTAATTGATACTGCAAAGATAGAGCATGTCAAGAGCATAAAAAATAGAATTTCATTCGATAAAGATGGACAATCTTATTTTTTGCAGTTTATTTGATAGATAAGATACATTGTTATATATTTGCGCAGAACAGTCGAATCATATACTATGAGATTATGGTAAAGTTGAAAGATGGATTTACCGGAGAAAGAGCTTTAGTGCTTCCCCGCATTATCGTTGACAAAATGGAAGAAGACCCTCTTACCTCCATGCTACACATTACTGACATCGGATATTATCCGAAAGCCAAGCATCACTTCCGGGAACGGAAAGAGCCTATCAACCAGTATGTATTCATCTATTGCATAGACGGGGCCGGATGGTATCGCATCGGCAATCAGGAATATACCGTATCCGCCAACCAGTATTTTATCCTCCCTGCGGGAGTTCCCCATGCCTATGCTTCCGACAAATCGTATCCATGGACTATTTACTGGATACACTTTAAAGGTATTCTCGCTCCCTTTTACGCTCAAGAGGCAAGCCGCCCAATGGATATCCAACCTGAATCGCATTCACGCATCAGTACACGAATCAATTTATTTGAAGAGATATTCAATACTTTGAAGAATGGTTATAGTAATGAGAACCTGCGTTATGCATTCTCTATGTTTCATTTTTATTTGGGAACATTGCGATATATACAACAATTTCGCAATGCAACTGCAAATAATGATGCAGCAGAAGATGAAAATGTAAGCGAACTGGCTATTCATTATATGAAAGAGAATATGGAAAAGCATCTTAGCCTACAAGATATAGCCGATCAGATCGGATATTCTCCTTCCCACTTCTCCCTGTTGTTCAAAAAGAAAACAGGCCATAGTCCTTTGACCTATTTCAACTTATTAAAGATACAGCAATCCTGCCAGCTACTCGACACTACTGATATGAAAATTAATCAGATATGCTATAAAATAGGTATAGAAGATACCTATTATTTCTCCCGGTTATTCAGCAAAATCATGGGGATGTCTCCACGTGAGTATCGTAAATCGAAAAAAGGATAACAAAGATTGAAAAAATAGCACACAACTATATAAATAAAAAGAGACTATGTTTTCTACAACATTGTCTCTTTTATTATTTTTCTAAATTTTAAATTAACCTCCTTATCTTTGTTCCATAAAGAAATAGACAAAGCAAAATTCTTATTTCAAAACGCCATAAATCACCAATAATCAATTTATATGAAATCCCAGTTCCGGACGTTCCTTTAAATATGTTATTAAATCCCGCCCCACCGAAAGCTTAATCGGACGGGAAATCAAATCAATTGACATGTGGCTTACATCGGCATCATCCGTCACTTTAAAATACAATTCCGTATTTCCCGGATGTTCCTTAGTCAGAGTGGCAAGTTCAGTAACCAAAGCCGAGTTCAAGACCGACAGAGGAATGATAATCGTGATCTTCTGCACCAGTTCTTCTTTCACATCGGGAAGAAGCTCCATAGAGGTGATTTTCACTTCCAATTCATCCTGCCGCCATTGTTTGGCTTGACAGCGAGCCTTGATATACAAGAACGTTCCTTCATTGAGATATCCCTGATAAGTCACCCAGTCGTTTCCCCAGAATGGAATCTCGGTAGAACCGGAATAGTCCTCAATCTTGGCAATACCATACGGATTTCCGTTCTTGCTAACTCCACGACGAACACTGGTCACAATTCCTCCCATCGTTATTTCACGACCAACAAGTGCAGCTTTATCTTCCAAATCCGCCATCCGTGTATTGCAGACATGTTCCAATACGATAGAAAATTCATCCAACGGATGAGCAGAAAGATAGATACCGACCAAATCACGCTCACGATTCAGACGATCAAGATCACTCCAACGTTCTACACCTTGAGGAATTTCAGGAGTTGCAACATCAATAACGTTTTCACCACCGAACAAAGAATTGACAGCAGCTGCCTTATCTGCCTGATAGCGGTTACCATAACGCATCAATGTCTCCAGGAACACTTCCCCTTTAGAGTTTACAGCAAAATATTGTTCCCGTTTCAGTTCCGGGAAACTATCAAATCCTCCGGCCAATGCCAGACATTCCATATTCTTCTTGTTGCAGGCATTCAGGTTGACACGTTGCACAAAGTCGAATATACCGAGGAAAGGACCATTTTTACGCCGTTCCTCCATTATGCTTTGTACAGCAGCTTCACCTACACCTTTGACAGCACCAAGTCCGAAACGAATATCACCGTCATGGTTTACGGTAAACTTCAGGTTACTTTCATTCACATCCGGTCCCAGCGTCTGAATACCCATTGCTTTACATTCGTCCATCAGTTTCGTGATATCGGTAATGTTCGACAAACTTCGGCTCATGACAGCTGCCATATATTCAGGAGGGTAATTGGCTTTCAGATAGGCTGTTTGGTAAGCTACCCACGAATAACAAGTAGCATGTGATTTATTGAAAGCGTATGACGCAAACTTTTCCCAGTCGGTCCAAATCTTTTCAAGCACTCTCGGGTCGTGTCCGTTCTTACGCCCACCTTCAATAAATTTAGGTTTCATGTGATCCAACTTGTCACGCAACTTCTTACCCATGGCCTTACGGAGTGCATCAGACTCACCACGAGTAAAGTCTGCCAATAAACGTGACAGAAGCATCACCTGTTCCTGATAGACCGTAATCCCATACGTATCCTTCAAGTACTTTTCCATTACAGGAATATCATACTCAATCGGCTTGCGTCCATGTTTACGATCAATAAAATCAGGGATATAATCCATCGGTCCCGGACGATAAAGGGCATTCATGGCAATCAAATCTTCGAATGTAGAAGGCTGCAATTCGCGCAGGTACTTCTGCATACCGGCAGATTCAAACTGGAATGTACCAATCGTACGTCCGTCACTATATAATTTATAAGTAGCCGGATCAGAAATATCTATCGCATCGACATCCACTTCAACATTACGACTTAAACGGATATTTTCAACAGCTTCTTTGATAATAGACAAAGTTTTCAGACCGAGGAAGTCCATCTTAATCAACCCAGTATCTTCAATCACCGAGCCTTCATACTGGGTAACAAGCATCTTTTCGCCCGTTTCCTTATCATCAGCAGTGCTGACAGGTACCCAGTCAGTAATATCATCACGGCAGATAATCGTACCGCAAGCATGTACACCTGTACCACGCACGTTGCCTTCAAGCATTTTGGCATACTTGATCGTATCCCGCAACAGTGGATCAGATGACGCTTCCGCTGCTTGCAATTCGGGAACATAAGCAATAGCATTCGGCAAATTAAGTTTCTTGTCAGGAATCTTGTCAGGAACCAGTTTACACAAACGATCGGATTCTGACAAAGGTAGCTTTTGTACACGCGCGACATCCTTGATAGCCATCTTTGTCGCCATAGTACCATACGTAATAATATGAGCAACTTTTTCCTGACCATATTTATTTGTCACCCAACGAAGTACCTCACCACGACCGTCATCATCAAAGTCCACATCAATATCGGGCAAGGAAATACGGTCTGGATTCAAGAAACGTTCAAACAGCAAATCATATTGGATAGGGTCTATCTTCGTAATACCCAAACAATAAGCCACTGCTGAACCTGCTGCCGAACCACGTCCCGGGCCTACCGACACACCCAGCTCCTTACGTGCCGCATTGATAAAATCCTGTACAATCAAGAAGTATCCGGGGAAACCCATCGTTTTCATGATGTACAATTCGAAGTTCATTCGTTCTTTGACTTCTTCCGTTAGAGGTTCACCATAAATTTTTTTAGCTCCGTCAAAAGCCAGTTTTGCCAGATAATCTCCTTCAAGTTTAATACGATAAAGTTTATCATAACCACCCAAGCGTTTAATTTTTGCTTTCGCATCCTCTTCACTTAATACCACATTACCATGTTCATCTTGAGTAAACTCGTCGAACAAGTCTTTTTCTGTAAACTTCTCCCGATACCCCTCCTCTGTTCCGAAATCTTCGGGAATGGCGAAAGTCGGCATAATAGGCGCATGGTCGATGGAGTAGTATTCTACCTTATCAAGAATCTCCAGTGTATTGCTCAATGCTTCGGGCACGTCGGCAAAGAGTTCGTTCATCTCTTCGCGTGTCTTCATCCATTCTTGTTTGGTGTAAAGCATACGGGTAGGATCATCCAAATCCTTACCGGTACTCAAACAGATCAAACGGTCGTGCGCTTCCGCATTCTCTTCATCTACAAAGTGAACATCATTCGTACAAATCAGTTTGACATTGAATTTCTTAGCATATTCTATCAAATGTTTGTTCACATTCACCTGTAACGGGTAGCATTCGTGATTGGCACGGGGAACAGTCGCTTTATGGCGTTGCAACTCCAGATAGTAGTCATCGCCAAACAAGTTCTTATACCATTGTATTGCTTCCTCCGCTTCGGCAAATTGCCCGGCAGTAATCCGTTTCGGCACCTCACCACCGAGACAGGCTGAACAAATAATAAGTCCTTCGTGATATTTTTCCAGTTCGCTACGGTCAGTACGCGGACGCATATAATAACCGCGCGTCCACGCGTGCGATACTAATTTAATAAGGTTGTGATAACCTGTTTCATTCTTAGCCAATACGATCAGGTGATAACCACTCTGGTCGGGCTTGCCTTCTTTCAGGTCCATAGTACGGCGTGCCACATACATTTCACAACCGATGATCGGTTTGAATAGTTTGTTTTCCGCTTCCACGATCTTAGCTTTGCAAGCAGCAATCTCCGCCTCTTTATCCTCGCACTCTATCGTGCCGGCCTCAATTCCTGCAATTCGCTTCTTCAGGTCCTTGACTTCACCTTTCGGACCGCTGTTCTTCTTATTGACGTAGTTCGTAAATTCCTTGATACCGAACATATTTCCATGATCGGTCACGGCAATACCCTTCATCCCATTCTTCATGGCTTTATCGACCAGACGAGCTACGCTAGCCTGACCATCCAACAAAGAATATTGCGTATGGACATGTAAATGAACGAAATCCTGCATAATGATAAGTAGTTAATTTGAAGGCATAAAATTACTACCTCTTGGGTTATAAACAAAAATAATCCTCAAAAAGTTATCAACATTCGCATTTCTATGCTCATTTACTTGCTGAATTTTTAAATTAAGTATATTTTTGCAGACAATATCATTAAACAGCATTCATGGGCCGACTAAAGAAATTGAAGAAAATACGTATTCACCGCGAAGGAACACATATATTATGGGCTAGCTTCTTGCTATTGCTATTAATTAATGCGGCTCTTTATTGGGGGATCGATTGCAAAATACCATTTTATGTGGTAGCGGTAGCGAGTATAGCAGTCTATCTGCTGATGGTGAATTTCTTTCGATGTCCGATCCGTCTCTTCGGACAAGACACCGAAAAGATTGTCGTAGCACCCGCCGATGGAAAAATCGTCGTTATCGAAGAAGTCGATGAAAACGAATATTTCCATGACCGCCGGTTAATGATATCCATCTTCATGAGCATTGTGAATGTACATGCCAACTGGTATCCGGTAGATGGTACTATTAAAAAGGTAGCGCATCATAATGGCAATTTTATGAAAGCATGGCTGCCGAAAGCCAGCACAGAAAACGAACGTTCTACGGTAGTGATCGAAACTCCGGAAGGAGTGGAAATACTCACCCGGCAAATCGCCGGAGCAGTGGCACGCCGTATTGTCACCTACGCTGAAGTAGGAGAAGAATGTTATATTGACGAACACATGGGATTTATCAAATTCGGTTCCCGCGTGGATGTGTATTTACCCATTGGCACGGAGATTTGTGTCAAAATGGGACAATTAACGACCGGTAACCAAACGGTTATCGCCAAACTTAAATAATTCTGTCACAATGACAAACGTTATTAAAAATAGTATTCCGAATACCGTAACCTGCCTGAACCTTTTCTCCGGTTGTATTGCTTGCGTCATGGCTTTTGAAGCAAAATATGAACTGGCCCTACTTTTCATCGCTTTAAGTTCTATTTTTGATTTCTTTGACGGATTGTTGGCTCGTGCACTCAATGCACATTCCATTATCGGAAAAGACCTGGATTCATTGGCAGATGATGTCAGCTTCGGAGTTGCTCCCTCACTGATCGTATTCTCCTTGTTCAAAGAAATGTACTATCCGGCAAATATGGAGTTCATCGCTCCTTATCTACCCTATTTGGCATTCTTGATTTCTGTTTTTTCTGCCTTGCGCCTGGCTAAATTCAACAATGACACACGGCAGACCAGCTCTTTTGTCGGACTCCCAGTACCAGCCAATGCTCTGTTTTGGGGTTCATTAGTGGCAGGGGCACATGACTTCCTGATATCAGACAACTGCCATCCTGTCTACCTTCTTATACTTGTCTGTCTGTTTTCCGGACTACTGGTATCAGAAATACCGATGTTTTCTTTGAAATTTAAAAACCTGTCATGGAATGACAACAAAATCAGTTTTATATTCCTGATTATCTGCATTCCTCTTCTTCTACTTCTTGGAATTAGCAGTTTTGCCGCCATTATTGTATGGTATATTTTACTTTCACTTTTTACAAGAAAAAGTAAATAAACAATCTCTTGGCACGTTTGTTGTACTATGAGTTTTATCAAAGTAACAACATAAAAATCATAGTCCGATGCATATACTTTTATTCATACTCATTTTTATCATTGCCATTTTCGTATTTGGCCTTTCTATTGTCGGCTTCATACTAAGAACGATTTTCGGATTAGGACGTAGTTCTTCTTCATCCCGCCCGAAACAGACGGAATCAGGACGTACAAGCCAACAAAGCTATAACCAAACGAATCGCCGTTCAAATGATGATGAAGAAGAAATATATTCCGAGAATGTTCCGGAGAAAAGACATAAAAAAATATTCACCCAGGATGATGGCGAATATGTAGATTTTGAGGAAATCAAATAGCCATTACACTGCTTTCATTTCCGTTTCGCTGCAAAGAACTCTTTCATTAGTGCAGCGCATTCGTCAGCCATTATCCCTTTTACAACCACTGTTTTAGGATGTAGAGCCGAACCGGCATATTTCTGATAGCCGCGTTTTTCATCTTCGGCACCAAACACAAGCTTGCCTGTTTGTGCCCAAGCAATAGCCCCTACGCACATCACGCAAGGCTCAACGGTGACATACAGGGTACATTCGTTCAAATACTTACCACCAAGCACGTTGGCAGCAGCTGTAATAGCCTGCATCTCGGCATGAGCCGTTACATCATTCAATGTTTCTGTGAGATTATGGGCACGCGCAATAATCCGCTCTTTACAAACCACGACAGCTCCAACGGGAACTTCTCCCCGCTCGGCAGCCTTACCTGCCTCTATCAAGGCTTGTTTCATGAAGTAAATATCGTCCAGCATTCCCCTCTTTAATTTTTAATTTTCAACTATCGCCTCATATCATGTTCACCAAAAAGGGTGGGATAATCTTCTTCCATATTCTTATGGATAAACATGAGAATTGTTTCACGAAGCCAACGTGACTTGTTCGTTATCTTATATTTCTCAAGATAACGATCTACAATCTGCTGCTCTTCGTCGCTCAATAAAATGCTCATCCGTCGTTCCCTTTTGGTACACTCGACATGCATTTTCAGGCACTTCTTACTCCTTTTTCTCATATCTTCTGCAAAATTACTTTTACTTCTGTAAAAACAAAGAATAAAAGCAGTAAATTTGCAAAAAAAGATGGCTGAACATAATGATTTAGGAGAATCCGGAGAAAATGCCGCCGTAGCTTATCTTGAGCAGAAAGGTTATCTTATTCGTGACCGGAATTGGAGAAGAGGACATTTCGAACTGGACATTGTAGCTGCAAAAGACAATGAACTGATTGTAGTAGAAGTGAAGACGCGCAGTGACACTCTGTTTGCAGCCCCGGAAGATGCTGTAGATTTACCCAAAATAAAACGTACAGTACGTGCAGCAGATGCCTATATCAGATTGTTTCAGATTGACACTCCTGTACGCTTCGATATCATCACTGTAGTAGGCAACGACGGGAATTTCAAGGTTGAACACATAGAGGAAGCGTTTTATCCTCCTTTATATTAAAGAAAGCTGTGGATTTAGATATTCATCATTATAAAAGCCGTGAAATTCGTGCAATCTGCGCTTTAATTTATGATATAACCAATTATGAAAACATACTATAATTATTAATTCATTATGAATGTAGAAACTGTCAGAGAATACTGCTTGAACAAGAAAGGAGTCACCGAATCTTTTCCTTTCGATGATGTATCACTGGTTGTAAAGGTAATGAACAAGATGTTTGCTCTCATTGACCTGGAAGAAGCTAATCACATCGCACTAAAATGTGATCCGGAAAAAGCAATCGAATTGCGTGAACATTATTCGGGAATTGAAGGGGCTTATCATTTTAATAAAAAGTACTGGAATAGTGTCCGCTTTGACAGTGACGTAGATGATAAATTGATAAAAGAGCTTATTGACCACTCTTATGATGAGGTAATCAAAAAATTTACTAAAAAGTTACGCGCAGAATATGATGCCCTCCCCTGATACATTCCCGGTTCCATTGATTCATATCAACGAGACGAACTCGACCAACAATTATCTGCAATCTCTCTGTTCTGAACAGAAAGTGGAGGAACTAACTGTCGTTGTCGCCGATTTTCAAACTTCCGGTCGGGGACAGCGTGGAAATTCGTGGGAATCAGATCCTGGCAAGAATCTTCTTTTCAGCACCGTTATCTTCCCCGAGTTTTTGGAAGCACGACGTCAGTTTCTTATTTCACAGATTATATCTTTAGCTATTAAAGAAGAATTGGATACTTATACCTCCGATATTTCGATCAAATGGCCGAATGATATTTATTGGAAAGAAAAGAAAATATGTGGGATGTTGATAGAAAACGATCTGATGGGGCGAAACATCAGTCAGAGCATTGTAGGAATCGGAATCAATATTAACCAGGAAGCATTTCACGGCGCAGCTCCCAATCCTGTTTCGATTTATCAAATCACAGGAAAGCAATATGATATTTTTGAGATACTGAAAAATATCATGCTACGCATCCAGTCTTATTATTGCCAGCTTAAACAGGATGATACAACATCAATCGTTACCCGATATACAGAATCGCTTTTCAGAAAGGACGGAATGCATCGATACAAAGATGCTGACGGAGAGTTCCTTGCACAGATTGTATGTGTAGAGCCCGAAGGAAGATTAATTTTGGAAGATGAGATACAGACAAAAAGAGGCTATATGTTTAAAGAAGTGGAATATTTATTGAAATAAGTAATCTACAAACTGATTAAAACATTATCTTTGAAGCCGATGTTCTATATAAAAACTCTCTCATTTATGAAAACTAGATTAATATTCCTGTTTCCATTACTATGGATGCTAATAGGTTGTAGTGATTCAAATTCTGATTCAGCAACTCTAGAAATTTCCCAATCTACATTTGATAATATTAATTCGGAAGGAAGTATTATAAAAGTATCTGTTACATGCAATTCTACTTGGAGGACGATCAGTAATCAAAGTTGGTGTATTCCAAACCTGCAAAATGGTAGTAATGACGGAGAACTTGTTTTGACCATACATGCCAATACCACTTCCGAAGAAAGAAGTGCGACTGTTACCATTATAGCAAAAAAAACAAATAAAACTATTAAAATAACCCAATCTCCTTCTACAAGTACAACTGGCGAACATCATTACAGACTACCCGTTATATTCCACGTCCTTTATGAAGACCCTGATAATAGAAAGCAATACGTAGATGAAGGTCGCCTTGCTCAAATCATTAACGCTTGTAATTTGCGATATAAAAATAAAATGTATCAAAACGCAAGCCATAATATTAGTCAGGATATGAATCTTGAATTTGTTATGGCAACAGAAAAGCCGGATGGAACTACTTTAGAGGAAGCTGGTGTTGAACGAATAAAATGGGAAACAACCCTTCCTATGTCTTGCGAACAATTTATGGATGGAGAAGATAAAAGTCAAGCTAAGAAATATGCGAAAATGCTATGGAATCCTAAAGTATATATCAATATCTTTGTATACCCATTTAGCGAAAAAAATATTTTAGGAATTGCACATTTACCTTATTATTTATCATCATATCCGTTAGACGGCTTAAACAAAGGAGATTATTTCTTAAGCCATGAGGTGGAATATCCTCACTGCGTCTCTATTAATAGTAATTATATTTATGTAAACAGTAATAATGAATACTACTACACGACCGATGTTTACAATACTCTCGCACATGAATTAGGACATTATCTTGGACTACATCATGCTTTCTCTGAGGATGGAGATAATACAGATTTGTGTGAAGATACTGATTATTGTACAGATACTCCGACTTACAACATTACTAAATATACAAAGTGGATTAATGGCATAGATAATCCAGATAAGTATTCCTTTGATGAGTTATGTACAAGAACAAACTGTGAAGGCAGTACCTTTATTTCTCACAATATCATGGACTATGCTTTTTGTTATTCAGACCAATTTACATTCCAGCAACGCAAGCGTATCCGCCACGTATTATCTTACAGTCCTCTTATTCCCGGAGTAAAAAAATACACATCAACAGATACCCGCTCATTAAGCTGTGATGAACAACCACCTATACAATTTAGATATTAGTATTTGAATAAGCTAAAAGAGGTGAACCGCTTAGCGATTCACCTCTTTTTCTATCCTCAATATCTTATCCAATGTCTTTTGAGCTTCTGTTGATGGGAAACGCAGAATCACTTTCTGCAAAGAGTTACGCGCTTTCTCATACCGGGTAGTAAATAACTTCGATAATCCATCTCGGTAGCGGGCATACTGCATTTTAGTGGGAGAAGAAAGTTTTTTATAATCCGTCTCTAACTTTTTTTTCTCCTGTTCTGCTGTCAAATAATAATAGTTTCCTAAAAAGATATTAGCCGCCAGATTATCCGCCTCAAGTTGCAATATTTTTTCGTACATACGCAAAGCATCTTTCTCCTGCCCGCGACATACCTGCATTTCTGCGCAAGCTTCCAAACAATCTACATTATTAGGAGTCTTTTGCAGTAATTCCTTGTAAAATAAATAGGCTTTGTCGTAATTCCGATTCTTTTTATAGGCAAGCGCTAATTCTGTAGCCAGTTTGGAGCTAATTTCACTGTTCTTGTCTACATTCGTCCAATAATACATTTCCGTACGGTCTATATTCAGAGCGATTGTCTGCCGGAAATAGCTCACAGCCTGCCCATTCTGCCCTGCCTCAATGGCAGCAGACACTTTTTGTAACATCTCATCAACCGACTGCGCATTCAGCACCAGCGGCAATGAAAATAAAGAGATAAGAAAAATAGTTAAGGTCCTCATAATCCATCTGATTGCTATTTAGTTCGTGACACACAAAGATACAATAAAAAAATAAAAAATGTACCTTTGTTCGCGAAAAGAACAATCAAATTGATAAAAGTGTTTTTATACAATGACAGATATAAAAAAATCCTCCGTAAACAGACGAATATTACAGATAGCCATCCCATCGATTATATCGAATATTACCGTTCCGCTACTGGGACTTATCGATGTCACTATCGTAGGTCACCTCGGTTCTCCGGCTTATATCGGAGCCATTGCCGTAGGGGGAATGTTGTTCAATATTATCTACTGGATTTTTGGATTCCTGCGCATGGGAACAAGCGGAATGACTTCACAAGCGTACGGTCAGCATGATTTAAACGAAATCACCCGATTACTACTACGTTCTGTTGGAGTAGGATTATTTATAGCACTTTGCCTGTTGATACTCCAATACCCTATCCTGAAACTGGCATTTACACTAATACAAACCACACCGGAGGTCAAGCAACTGGCAACAACCTATTTCTACATCTGCATTTGGGGAGCTCCTGCCACATTAGGGCTTTATGGATTCGCCGGTTGGTTTATCGGGATGCAGAATTCACGCTTTCCCATGTATATCGCTATCACTCAAAATATTGTCAACATTGTAGCCAGTCTATGTTTTGTCTACTTATTGGACATGAAAGTAGCAGGAGTGGCAACAGGGACTTTAATTGCCCAATATGCAGGTTTCTTCATGGCAATTTTGTTATATATGCATTACTATAGTGCGCTTAAAAAACGAATCGTATGGAAAGAAATCATACAGAAACAAGCCATGTACCGTTTCTTTCAAGTCAACCGGGATATATTCTTCCGTACCCTCTGCCTTGTTATAGTCACTATGTTTTTTACCTCTGCAGGGGCCGCCCAAGGAGAAATCGTATTAGCCGTGAACACCTTGCTCATGCAATTATTTACCTTGTTTTCGTACATTATGGACGGATTTGCTTATGCCGGTGAAGCATTGGCCGGCCGTTACATTGGTGCCAAAAACCAAACAGGCTTACGTAACACAGTACATCACCTTTTCTATTGGGGATTCGGTCTTTCACTGGTATTCACGATTCTCTATGCAGCTGGCGGAAAAGAATTCCTGGGATTACTAACCAATGACACTTCAGTAATCAGCGCTTCAGACACTTATTTTTACTGGGCACTGATTATTCCGTTAGCCGGTTTCTCCGCTTTCTTATGGGATGGCATTTTCATCGGTGCCACTGCTACCCGGCAGATGCTTTACTCCATGTTAGTTGCCTCTACCAGCTTCTTTGGAATCTATTACGTTTTCCATCCCCTTTTAGGAAATCATGCCCTGTGGCTGGCTTTTCTCGTTTATCTTTCATTGCGGGGAATTGTACAAACCCTTTTGGGAAGACAAATAATAAAAAAAGTAATCGTATCCCGGTGAGGCTATCCGATAAATTATCTCTATATTTGCGGCAAACAATAAAAAGCAAAAGGTATGGCAAAGTATAAAAGAATCTTACTAAAGCTTAGTGGAGAGAGCTTAATGGGCGAAAAGCAATATGGCATTGATGAAAAAAGACTAGCAGAATATGCTGAACAAATCAAAGAAATCCACCAGCAAGGAGTACAGATTGGTATCGTTATCGGAGGAGGCAATATATTTCGCGGACTAAGCGGAGCCAATAAAGGTTTTGATCGTGTGAAAGGAGACCAAATGGGAATGTTGGCTACTGTAATCAACAGTCTCGCTCTAAGTTCTGCTCTTGTGGCTACCGGTATAAAGGCACGTGTGTTGACAGCAGTCCGGATGGAACCTATCGGTGAATTCTATAGTAAATGGAAAGCTATCGAATGTATGGAGAACGGCGAAGTAGTCATTATGTCCGCTGGAACGGGAAATCCTTTCTTTACTACTGACACCGGTTCTTCACTTAGAGGTATAGAAATCGAAGCAGACGTTATGCTGAAAGGTACTCGTGTAGATGGCATTTACACAGCTGATCCCGAAAAAGATCCTACCGCTACCAAATTCGACGATATTACATATGATGAGGTACTGAAACGCGGTCTGAAAGTCATGGATTTGACAGCGACTTGTATGTGTAAAGAAAACAATCTGCCAATCGTCGTATTTGATATGGACACAGTAGGCAACTTAAAGAAGGTTATCAGTGGAGAAGAGATAGGTACGTTAGTACATAACTAATATTTCACTACCGATATTCATTTGTCTATCAGATGATACTCTACTCTGATAAGACATTGATTATTCATTTAGAAATAAGAAGTGCGAATTTTGCAGTATAGCTTTAACCAAAACTAATCCTGTAAAATTCGCACTTTGTTTTTCCTCTCAAATATTATATAGAAACAAACACCTATTTATCAAAATACTGAATCAAATCATACGCATTAAAATTCAATTCGCGGGCAAAGAAAGATAAATAAGGAAAGAGTTGATAAGAATTATCATAAAGACCTTTATTAGCAGGTTTCGACGAATTATCCGTACCATCATCATCCTGGTATTTGAACCAATGCCATCCGATACAATTCTTAGCTTCAAGCAATCCTAATGTAAAATGCTGATAAGCATAAGCTCTCTCGTTTTGTGTAGGGACAGAATATCCGGCTCCCGACTGGTTATTCAGATCAGAGTCCTCCACCCCTTTCGTATAAAACTCACTTACAAGAAACGGTTTGTCCGCCCAATTAGCCCAATCAGCAATCGCTGTTGTCAGTTCAGGACTCCAACGACTATAATAATTGATAGAAATAACATCACAATATTTTCCGGCAGCTCTCACTACTCCTTCCATGTATTTAGGAGTTCCATGTAATCTAGTTCCCAGATAAAGCAACTTATCATCTACTTTCTTCACTGCCTCTTTCACTGCTTTATAATATTTCTCTGCTACAATCCCGGCAAACTCATTATTCAAGTCATCCGTCACACTTTGCGTACCTTTAGAATCCATAAAAGCTTTCGCCGCAACATAAGCCGGATCACTTGAGTTACTGATAGCCAGAAAACGATCCAAAATCCGGGAACTGTTTGAAGAGAAGTTTATCTCATTATCTGAAAAGAAACCTAACACATTAGGATCCCGCAAATAATCTGCGAAAGCACTACCTGCCAAATATGATTCACACCATTCAGCCCATCCATTATAAAACACAAGACCTGCCGCGTTATCATCGCTTCCTCCGGGATAATTATAAGACTTCGCACTCTTGAACTGGCTTAAAAAAGCAAATGAAGGCGCCAAAGTTAACGGACTGCTCGGATTGGAAGCATTATGAGTCTGAATCAGTGAATAAGTTCCTGTGCAGAAAGCACCTGTACCGTGAAAGCCGATCTCACTCAATTCACGTTGAGTAGTAGATAACCATTTCTCATCAGCTCCAAACCTGCTATTCCAGGCCGTTTTATTACGACTAGAAGTTCCCTTACGCAAAGAAGTCGCACTACGCTCCAGATGCAGACAACCTTCCGGATCAACCAACCACCAACGTCCGTCTATTTTCTTCGTATAAAATCTTCCCGTAGCCGCCTGTTTCGGAAGCGTAGTCGAACTTCCGTATTTATTAACCGACTCCTGATACGCTTTCAACGTTTTAATAGCCGGTTTATACCCGTCCATATACGCAATAATACGTGTATTCTCTGTTTTCCAACTGGATATAGGCGGATAAGCACTGGAATACTTAACACTGATAGGGCGATACATATTGGCATTTAATGACGGAGTATACATCACAGAAGCTCCGGGAGCAGGCAAATCTTCCGGATATTCCGACTCTACATCTCCCCCTCCCATCACTATGTCAGGAGGCATAAAATTAGGATCTTTATCATCATCATCCGTACAAGACACCATAGGAATAGAACTTATAAACAGAAAAGTTCCCAATATAAATAGTTTTTTCATGGTATGTATTTTATTTATTATTAGTTGATTGTTGGTCGAACCAGTCAGCCAAACGATAAGCGTTGATATTCAATTCTTTCATAGCATCAGCCAACGGTTTATAAAGATTGTATTCATTATCTACCAGTCCCTTGTTAGAGTCCAGATTCGAAGGATCTACCCCTTTTGCCGTCGGATCATTATCCTGATAACGGAACCAATGCCATCCGACACAATTCCCACTTTCCAATAATCCCAAAACAAAATGCTGGTAGGCATATCCACGTTCCTGCTGGGTTTGAACGGTGAAACCTGCCCCTGTTGTGTTTGCCAACCCTGAATCCATTCCTTTCGTATAAAATTCCGTGATGATGAAAGGTTTTTGAGCCCATTCGCCCCAATGCTTCATGGTCTTCTCATTCGGTGTCCATGCACCATAGTAGTTAATAGCAACGACATCACAATACCTGCCTGCCGCTTCCACAATCTGGCGGACAAACTTAGGTTTTCCATGTAGACGACTACCTAAATAAAGGTGATTGGGATCATACTTCCGAATCGCTTCCGACACCACTTTGTAGTATCGTTCCGCTACTACCCCCGCAAACTCTTCCCGATGTTCGTCCGTAATTTGCTGCAAAGTAATACCCTGCTGTTTCAACCAGGATTCTGCATACAATCTTCCCGGATCATTGGGATTCTTCAAAGTCAGATACCCCTCCAGATTCTTCGGCCCGAACGGCAGTTCATTATCCGAAAAATAGCCGATGATATTTTTATCCGTTTTATTTGCGACCAGTTTTTGTGCCATCTCATCGCAATAGGTTTCGAACTCCGGGTCAAAAACGAAAATACACTGATTAGGATATCCCGTATTACCAGGTAACTGATAAGTTCCTCCTCGTTTCTTCCCATATCCACTCATCAGGTTCAGAATGATTGAGCGAGTCAGTACCTCCTTATGAGAGGCATTGTAAGAGGCAATAGCTTCTTCATTACTCCAGGAGCCGGCCCCGGAAAAGCCCAGCGAATGAATCATCCGTGCCGTTCCTTCGATCCATTTTTCCTCCGTACCGAATTTGTCCAGCATTGCTTGTTTATTGCGTTCGGAAGTACCTAAACGTACTCCTACCACCACTTTCTGCAAATGCCGATACCCATCGGGATCAATCATCCACCATCGATCTCCGATACGTTCCACCCTGAAAAATCCTGTAGCCCGATGCCTGGAAGCATCCAAATCACTTCCATACTTATTCACACGTACTTTACCAGTAGGTTTGAACCCATCCAATTGAGCAATAGTACGGGTATCATACTCTTTCCAGGGAAGATTTTTCTGTCCTTTCACCCACGGACGGGCAGTGACCTTAAATGTATGCCCCTGGGCATAACCAAACTGGGATAACAGCAGTAAAAACAATATAACTATACTATTTTTCATCATCTAATATTCTTTTACGATTCGTATTGCATTTAAAATGGGCACAGACTCCACCGCTCCAAAACGAACAACAAGCCCCTTTCCTTGTGAAACCGGAACAATATATTTCTTAATAACCGCACGTTCGGAACCGTATTCTTCTGCAATATTAAGTTGCTTGGCAACAGATACTCCATTTATATCCACAGAAAATACCCGGTTAATATAGTCCTCCCTCACCACATCATTTCCCAAATTATACACCAAAGCCTCTCTTTTATTTTCAGAAGTAAGTTCTGTCCAATATAAATATACAGCATAAACACCATCCGGTACATCTGCCTTAAAAGCTTCAATACCTACTCGCTGTGTCTGGAAGACAGGATCCTGATCCGTCCCCAGTATATCTGTATCGCTGGCCGGCAAAGAACCGTAACGAGTTTTGTTCGGAGCCACTTCCCCACCAATATATCCCCATGAACCTTCTGCATAAGCCTGTTCGGGTATCCAGCACATCTCTGCTATCCGGTCCTCAAAATAGCGTCGAGCACCCAGTAGTACATTGATTTCCGTAAAGCCATTCTTCACATTGACACATTTAAAATCACAAACATACTGGTCACGATATTCACGTCCCTCCTTTTCAATCACAGCATCCACCACATTCTTTCCGTTTACAAAAGGAATGTCCACGGAAACCACCTTATCTGCTACCGGATATACTCCCAAACTTTTTCCATTCAAAAAGACCTCCACCTTATCCGCGTTAGTATAAACTTTCAGCGGTTGCGTACAACTCTTTCCATCCCGACTGGCTCCTGCCCTATTCTTCCAAGATTTAGAAGCAATATGCAGGACAGGTGACTCTTTCAGATAAGCCTGATAAAGATAATATCCGTCCTTACGTTCTCTATCCGTACTTACCAACCCTTTATTGTTCACATGAGGCATGGCATTTCTTCTGGCTTCGGAATAAAAATCATTCAAATTCCAGACCATAGCCCCCACTATATAATTCCTTTTTAGAATTTCAGGCAAATAATGTTCATGATAGACAGAGCCGAACTCACAACTAAAATCAAACCGCACCGGCGAAAAAGAGTGAATACGAGTATCTACATCCGCCCCATATTCGGTAATAAGCAACGGTTTATGAGGAAACTCCTTGTGAAGTTCTTCCAGTTTCTCTTCAAATCCGCCCAAATTACCACCATACCATCCATTATAAAGATTAAATCCCAATAACATCGGCAATTCAGTGATCCCTGCTTCCTGATAGATTTGGGAAGCAGAATGACAAGGCAACATGGTATAGCGTTCCGAGTCCAGACTTCTGATCTGCGCCTCAACAGCCGAAGCTATTTGATGAAGAGACTTCATATATTCCGCCCGTTCTTTCTTGTTGTCTGGATTAAAGGGAGGACGCAAAAGCACTTCATTCATGTAAGCCCAAATGATGACAGACGGATAATTATAGTTCTGATAAACCATTTCCGTAGCCTGCTCCACACAGTTATCCATAAACGCCTTACTTTGAGTAATAGCATTTACAATCGGAATTTCAACCGAAGTCAACAGCCCCAATTTATCACACATCTGCATCACAACCGGATCTTGCGGATAATGAGCCACTCGCAGGAAATTACTTCCCATATCCTTACTCAACTGTATATCCCGGATATGCATTTCATCCCGCAAGGCATTCCCCATTCCTTTGTAATCCTGATGCCGGCTGGTACCAATCAATTTCCGATATTTCCCGTTCAGGAAAAAACCTTTCTCCGCATCAAAATGATATTCACGGATTCCCAGCGGATTAACAACGCAATCGAGAACTTCTCCCTTTTTATTCTTCAAACGGCTATACACCTTATATAAATAAGGAGAATCAACATCCCACCGTTTGGGTTGCGCAATAGTCATCAACGCTTCAAAGGCTACATTCTTCTCTCCTGCCTTCACATTCACTTTCTTTGCGGAAAGTGCCACTCTATTACCGTCTGCATCCAAAATCTCCGTTTCAAGAATCAATGCCTGATTACTTTTCAAAGCATTAGATAAGAATGTTTTTGCACACACTTCCGCTTGAGCATCTGTTATCCCAACAGTTTTGAGATATACTCCACTGGAAGCATAATGGGTGGTAGACAGTTGCACGGGCGAAGTATACACCAGATAAACATCCCGATAAAGTCCGCCGAAGAAAGTGAAGTCTGCCGAAAGAGGAGCAATATCCGGATTATAAGAGTTGTCAACACTCACTGCCACCAAATTGCGTCCGATATGAACATAGTCAGTCACATCAAACGTAAAAGCAGAATAACCACCTTTATGATTCCCTACCAACTTTCCATTCACAAATACATTAGTCTCCTGATTGGCTCCTTCAAAACAAAGATAAACTCTTTGACCTGCAATCAGTTCCTCCACTGTCACGGCTTTCCTGTACCAGCCTTTTCCCCGGAAATAACCGGGGATTTCATCTTCTGCATCTTTTGCATTCCAAGTATGAGGAATGGAAACGTCAGTCCAACCGGACACATCAAAGTCAACAATGGACGCGTCTCCCTCAAAGAGGGAGAACTTCCAACCATCGTTGATCGTTTGCGTCACACGCTGACCGCAGACCGTGCCGGCAACAATCAATAACAAGCAGGCTAAGATTATTTTTCTATATACCTTATACATACCTAATACCATTATTTCGAGATTGAACGGACTGCACGAATATATCTTGCCCCAGTCTTTTTCCCATTTGCTTTATCCCAAGCAAGCGGTTTTCCAAAACGTACATAAAATGCATTTGTACCACTTGACGTTTCACGACTAGCCCAATAAGAATCTCCGGTAGAAGAAGCCGCTGCCGTATTCATAGCAGTTCCTCCTACATTAGTAACTATCAGATCCCATGCCGCACGATTTGCTTTCTCAAAATCAGTAATCGCATTCGGATTATCCTCCGTCGCATCTGCTACTTTAGTCCCATTATAGGTTTCAAACATCTGTTCCAGATCCGATCTTGTAGGCCAATACCATCCGGAACCTTTATCCATACAATATTTAAGAGCAGGCATTTCCGCTGCATTCGGCAATGCTGCCAAGGCAGTAGTATTTGCCAAACCGTTATCATTAGATAAAGTCACTCCGGTAGAAGCCGGAGAGTCTGCTGTAGACCATGCCAAATTCTCTCTGTCCAACGACATAATCTTAGCCTTACCACGATTAGTTCCATCTACCCAGAAAACAATGCCACCTTTCAACGATCCATTATCTGTAATTACCTGTCCCACCGCAAACTCGGAACTTAAAAGTCCTCTCTGTGTAATCGTAACCTCTTGTTTAGGCGCATTCGCTCCGCTTCCGGCTGTTACCGTAGCAGTCGTTACCCGGCTAGAACTATTCAGATTGGGAGATAAAGTCCAAAAATAAAGAGTTTTACTTGTTACATCAACATACGCTTTCACCCAAGATTCATCAGTGATATTTATTGCAAATTCTGTCTCATCAGAAATCATTGTAATTACCTCTGATTTTGCTACCGCATCAGGAGTAATAGTCACCGCATTGGTACTCAATTCGAGGGAAGCGTCTCCCTCGGCAGCTACATTTTGATTCACCGTTACCTCCACTGCTTTTGCGGCTGCGCCAGTACCGGCTGTTATTGTAGCAATTGTCGTACGAATATTACCAGTGGTATTTTTTGATTTTGCCTTGAACGTAACTGTAGTACCTGAAATAGTATATGAAAGCCAGGAATCATCTGCCAACACTACGCTGAATACACTCTTATTGGATGTCAACGTAACATTTGCTTCCGCTTCGTTAGCACCTTCCAATGTCACAGGATTGGGAGCAACCGTCAGAGTTGCCGGCTCTTCAGGATAAGTATAATCACCAACTGTGCGCATACATCTCACAAAACGGTTGGTAGCTGTTTTATTTCCTGCATCAGCACCAGACTTTCCGAAACGTACCCAATAAGCCTTATCCCCTGCTGCATTTTCCGTACTCGACCAATAGCTTTCCCCATTGCCCGAACCGGCAGCCTCGTTTATCACATCACCCTGCAAATCAGTCAACATCTTATCAAATGCCGCACGTGCCGCTTTTTCAACTTCCGTCAACTTATCAGGTACAACCGAAGCAAAATCCGGATCAGCATGTCCAATACCGTTGTAAACATCAAACAACTCCCATAACTCATCACGTGCAGGCAGATACCATCCCTCACCCAACGACTGACAGTATGCCACTGCATCATTTGCAGCAGGAGCAGTAAACAAAGCCGTATTGGCATATCCATTCACTGTAGAAAGCGCATTATGAGACATCACAGAGGACTCAAAAGGATTTCCTCCCTGACGTTTTACAGATACAGCTTTTCCTACCATCTTGTCCGAAGGATCCACCCAGAAAATCATACCAATACCATCATCTACACTTTGTCCTACCTTCAAAGAAAGATCCGGTTCTTTGGAATCCTGTGTAACCGTTACTTCCACTGTATATGAACCGCAAGTCAGTTTCACGACAGTACTCCTTGCATCCTCACCGTCATTCTGCGTCAAGGCAGTGTATATTACACTTTTAGCGTTTACATCTACAGAAAGCCACTCCGCTTGATATTGAGCAACAACTTGACCGACATTAGTATATAATAGCGATGTGACGGAAGAACCCGCCGCTTTTGCCAGGTTTACTTTTGTATCTTTACAATTAAATTCAGGCATCACACGTACCGACGCATCATCGACACAGGAAAGCAGCCCCAGATTTAAAATCAATAACAGATATATTATTCTTTTCATACTCATTCATGTTTTTCAGATAATCAATCGCTTAATACCAATTCTCATTCTGTGGAAAATTCTCTTTCCCCATCAAGTCAATCTGCTCCTGTGGAATAGGCCAACATTCGTGCTTTCCAACTACAAAACTGGTACGACATTCCGCATAATCTTTATCTAAATAAGGATTTTCAGCTTTTGTCTCGCCATAATGCGCTTTCACCCTTTCACCCAAAAGACCCAAACGTTTTAGTAAAGGCCAACGGACTCCCTCGAAGTTCAGTTCACGGGCATATTCATCCAAAAGAATATCTTGCGTCAGAGGTCCCGCAAATTTGTCATTCCCGGCACGTTCCCATGTTTTATTGTAGCAGCGCAGAGCATCCGTGCTCATTCCTCCGTCACGGCGCATATACGCTTCTGCCGCCATTAAGTAAGTTTCAGCCAGTCGATAGACAATCAAATCCTTGAATCCCGTTGTCCGGTCCGGATTATCGGCCATAGTCCACTGGTCAAAGTATTTTTTCGACATGAAATGCAACGTCTCACAATAACTGGAACTTTTCGCAAGGGGAATCAATTCGCCATATTTAGGAGAAGTAGGATCATTGTATTTGAAACGGTGTACAAACAATTCATTGTATCGTGTATCTTTAGCCTGATCATACAAACTCAATAAATAGGTATTCGGATAAATACGTCCCCAACCATATCCACCCTGATCGGCCGTATTGATACAACCTGCAATTTTATTGATTCGGGTAGTGGTCTGAATAGAGATACGATGTCCGGCAACCGGAGTTCCGGAACCTCCTCCACCCAAGTTTTGTGAATATTGGAAACTCCACAACACTTCCGGGGATTTCAAATCTGCGCTATTAAATACATTCTCGGCTTTCTTTTCCATCGAGTAGATGCCCTCCTGTTTAAAGATGTCTTCACATTCCTCAATGGCTGTATCCCAATCCGATTCCCACATGGCAACCTGTGCACGGACATGTTTGGCAGTCGCTTTCGTTACCCGTCCATACAATACATTTCCGTTATTTTGAGGAAGCGACCAGTCCAGACCTTTCATTGCATCGTCCAAATCAGTCGTCATCAGTGTCATCAGTTCTTCATGAGAAGCCGGTTTATACTCCCGTTTCAGATTATCGACAGTGGTTGGAGTGATGTTCAGATAAAGGCGGTCAAAGCGTTTCCAAAGTTCAAAATAGCTCCGTCCTCTGAAGAATTTCGCTTCACTCCATGCGTGCAATACATCGCTGTCATCCAGTCCCAAGGCTTCTGCCGCTACAATAATTTCATTTGCTTTTCCGATAATCCCATAGTGATGTTTCCAGAACTTATTGACATCTCCAGTACTTGGAGTAAAACTTGTATTCAAACGTCCGATTGAGGTAGAAACACCTGCTCTAAGTATGGCAATATCCGTATTAAAGTCACACATGGTAACGATGTACAAATTAGATTCGTTATTATCCGCTCCACCCGGCAATTCACGTGCCAGGGAATACAATCCTGTAACGGCAGTATTCAACCCTTCGGGAGTAGTGAACAGATAATTATTCGTCACGTCTGTTTTTGATTCCAGATTTAATAAATCCGAGCAGGAAGCGGTCAACATTCCGCAAATGACAAAGGCTGTATATATTAACTTTTTCATAAGGATTCTTTATTTTAGAATGAAACATTGACACCAAACACATATTGTCTGGACTCCGGATAAGACCCTGGAGTCAGTTCGGGACTATAAGATTTAAACTCCGTAAATGTCAGCAAGTTAGTAGCAGTTGCATACAATCGTAATTTATGAATCGGAGTATTCTTCAATAGTCGGGTGGGGAAAGTATATCCCAGTTGTAAGGTGCGTAAACGGATATAAGAAGCATCCTGAATGGCAATGGCACTCAAATATGCAGGGTCCGCACTATAAGAAGGACGTGGGAATTTGTTCGAAGGATTGAACGGAGTCCAATAATCCACCTTCACCCCATTCAATTTTCCACGTAAAGAACCACCGGAATTATACTCGTACAAATAACCGTTCTTAATCTTTCTGCCGGAAACTCCATACCAGTCCATGAACAGGTCAAATCCTTTCCAGTTCCATGTAGAAGAAAGGGAGAGTGTAAACTTCGGATCTTTACGGATAGGTACCCTGTCATCAGCTGTAATCTTTCCATCCCCGTTGTTATCACTCACCTTGACCATTCCCGGTTCAATAGCGCCACCGTAATTAATCGGACTGTCGGCCACACCGTCATTATCACTGTCATAAGTATTTTTCGGTGTATAGACCAGATTTCCCGTACCATCACGAGTGATATCAAAATCATCATACTGAAAAATTCCATCTATCAGATAATCATAGTATACATTGATCGGTTCTCCGATAATCCATCCCTGGGCTACCTGACTTGCCGGTTTCCCGTTCTCATCGAGAGTATCGTCAATACGGACAATTTCATTCTTATACATGCTGAAATTAGTTCCGAGTGTCCAGGTAAATTCTTTCATACGTACCACATCACCATTTAAAGAAAGATCGATACCGCTGGATTTTGTCTTTCCCAGATTATCTAGCATGGTAGTATATCCGAGTGACGCATTCAGGGAACGTTTTACCAACAAATCCTTCGTATGAGTATTATAATACTCGACCGTACCATTCAGACGCCCATTGAAGAAACTAAAATCAAGACCAAAGTTAGCTGTTGCAGACTGTTCCCATTTCAAGTTTGGATTAGAAAGTTCCTTGCCCGGCAAATATCCCATTTGAAAAACATCTCCAAACTCATATCCTTTATTATCAGCCAGTCCCAAAGTAGTATAATTACCGATACCATTCTGATTACCTACAATACCATAACTCACACGCAGTTTCAGGTTATCAATCCACGACACATCTCTTAGGAAACTCTCCTGATTGACACGCCAGGCAAAAGCTGCCGACGGGAAAGTTCCCCATTTATTTTCTTTTCCGAAACGGCTGGAACCGTCACGGCGGACAGCCACGTTCAACAAATAACGATCTAAAAGTGAATATTGCGCCCGGGCCATGAACGACACCAGGTTATTTTCATTAAACTGACGACGGGGCTTGCCTGTAAACTCACCTTGAGAAATGAAGTTCCAGTCTTTATCCACCGGAAGATTCTCAACCGAGTACCCGATAGACTTCGAACCATTATGGTCGACAGACTGAACGCCGGTCAATGTCAACTGGTGTTTCTTGTTCCGGATAGGCACTTTATAGGTCACAATATTCTCAACCAGCCAGTTCTGTGTACGCGATTCGTCAAGAACGGCCGTTCCTCCGCCTCCCGGATATTGGGAATCTTTATAAGAACCGTCTTCAGACGTCTGATTATAAACAGAAGTATTCAGACGATAATTGAATCCCTTGAAAGGTTTCACATCCATAAAAAAGTTCAGGCGGTAATTATCACGAGTTACTTCACGTCCATAATGTTCGGCACGGTACAAAGGATTATAATTTCCTTCCGAGTTGATATATTTTGTATACTTGCCATCCGCATCATATATCTCCGCCAATGGAGAACTGGTAATAAAATCATTAAAGTTACCATCCTCACGGTCTTGTTTTGTCATCGCATAAGAAGAATTGATACCGAAACTAATCCATTTGGCTATTTCAAAGTCCAGATTCAGTCTTAAAGAAAACTTCTGATACCCCGATCCGGTAACCACCATTCCTTGTTGGTCAAAGTAGTTGGCACCTGCCGATACTTTGATTTTTTCTGTTCCTCCACGTACACTGACGTCGTGATTATGATAGATTGCATTTCTAAACATTTCTTTTTCCCAGTCGATAAACTTTCCGCTGGCCCATACCCGTTGCATCACCTCGTCTTCCAACGCTTCGGCTATAGAAATCTCACGCGCATCAATTATTCCTTTATCATGCGCCTTTGCTTCACGACGAAGCTGCATATATTCTTCGGGAGAGTAGAAATCAAAATTTCTCCAGAGAGATTGAATACCCAGATAGCCATTATAGTTGACTTCCACTTTTCCGGCTTTACCACGTTTGGTAGTCACCAGTACCACACCGTCACTGGCGCGTGCACCATAAATAGCCTGTGACGCAGCATCTTTCAGGATTTCAACCGATTCAATATCATCCGCACTCAACGTACTGAACTCTGTTGCACTGGAAGGAGAACCATCTATAATATATAAAGGTGCATTGTCCGCACTGATAGAACGGGAACCACGAATGGTAATCGAAGGAGTCGATCCCGGCCGTCCGGAACTACTCGTTACATTCACACCTGCGGCACGTCCACGTAACATATCAGCCACATTGCCGGCGGGAAATGTTTTCATTTCATCCGCTTTGACCGAAGCTACCGAAGTGGCTACATCACTCTTACGCTGAACTCCATAACCGACAACCACCAATTCATCGAGCATTTTCGACTCTTCCACCATATTCACATTCAGCACCGTTTTCGTACCGACACGTATTTTTTGTTCCTTATATCCTATACAAGAAAAAACAAGGGTAGATTTAGCCGATACACTGATTGAATATTTTCCATTTACATCCGTCACTGTACCGTTAGTAGTCCCCTCCTCCATGATATTAGCTCCGGGGATCGGTCCAAGTGCGTCTGTCACCACTCCAGAAACTCTGACGTTTTGAGCACTAACCTCTAAAGAGATAAGAAAGGCTGTCAGGAACACAGCCCATTTAATTACGATGTTTTTCATACTATGTAATAATTTGAATGATTACAGTGCAAAAATCCCAATTATTAATGATTTCGAATAATAGAATCGTCCGTATAAAAGTTCAAATAGTACAAATCTCGTCAGGCAGAAAGTATATAAAACACTATAAATTAAGAGTTTGTATATTTCCGTCTATAAGCAGCCGGAGTAATTTCATAAGCATTTTTAAAGCACCGGATAAAATAACTTGGATTAGAAAAACCGTAATCAAATGCTATATCAGCAATCAGGGCATTGGGGTCATTCCGCAATTTTTCTGTTGCTTTTTTCAGTCTCAAAGATAAAATAAAGTCATTCGGGGTCTGTCCGGTCAATGCTTTCAATTTAGTGAAAAGCAACGTTCTGCTCATACACATTTCTCGTGCAAAAGTAGCTACGTCAAAGTCTGGGTTATCAATATAAGATTCCACAATCGCCGTAGCATCCATCAACATCTTTTTATCGATCGGATTGAACGGAAGGTCTTCCACTTTAGGTTCGTCGTTTCGAACAAACCGCTGTTGAAGTAGTTTACGAGTCTGGATGATATTGTTACACCGGGCTACCAATATCTTGATATTAAAAGGTTTGGAGATATAATCATCCGCACCTGTCTGCAAGCCTTCCAAGGTGTGTTCTTCCCGGTTACGGGCTGTCAGCAAGACAACAGGTATATGGCTGGTCTGCAAATTACTTTTCAACTTCTCGCACATTTCCAGTCCGGACATGACAGGCATCATGATGTCACTTACAATCATCTGCGGTTGGAGCGAAGAAGCCCGTTCCAATCCTTCCTGCCCGTCAGCAGCCGTATATACCTCATATATCTGTTCAAAAATCTGCGTCAATACCTTACGCATTTCCGGGTTATCTTCTACAATCAGTATTTTCACCGTTTTATCCGGCTTCACCATTTCCGAGATTTCTTGAGGCTCTATTATATAATGTTCGGCAACGTGCTCGTCTGCGGAGGAAGAGACTTCCATATTCATATTCGCATCCCGGTGGAGAGTAACGGTAAAAGAGGTAACTCCATTCAGTTCGCTTTCCACTCCGATGGTTCCCTGATGCAACTCTACAATTCCTTTCGCCATCGCCAATCCAATGCCCGATCCTTTGACAGTTCGTGTGGTTGTTGCCGAATCATCCTGCCAAAACCGTTCAAATACATGTTTGATCTTGGATTTATCAATGCCTACCCCCAGGTTGTTGACTGAAATCACAATGTCATTATCTCCTTCCGCTGACAGCTCAACAGAAATCCAGTCACCAGGCTTCGTATACTTAAAAGCGTTGGACAATAAATTATAGAAAACTTTCTCTATCTGTGTTTTGTCAATATACAAATCAGCTTCTTTCAGAGTGGAAGAAAAGCGGAGATCTATCTTATTCAGTTGAGCATAACTATAGAAAGAGCCACAAATTTCCTCTATCACCGCCACAATATTCTCTTTAGAAATCTTTAGTTTCAAGTATCCCTGCTCCTGCTTGCGGATATCAATGACTTCATCCACGAGGTTATTCATCCGGCGGGAATTTTTATAAATATCCAGAATCTTATTATATACTTCAGGAATAATGTCCTTATGCATCAGGAGCATTTCGAGCTGGCTGGATATAAGTGTTAACGGAGTACGGAATTCATGCGATACATTGGTAAAGAAACGCAGTTTGGACTGGTTCACACTTTCGATATACTCTTTTTCCCGTTTCTCGGCCAATAAAGAGTGCCGCAAGGTTTTTCGTATCCAGAACATACGGATAATATAGCCGGCAATGAGGATAGCTGCCAGCACCATCAGCAAAATAAACCATGCCCGCTGATAAACCGGAGCCTCCACTATCAGCTCAAAACTAACGGAAGGTGCTTCCTGACCGTGAACGCCCACCTGGTCGCCACGGACATGGAAAGTATAATGCCCCGGATGAAGATTGGTATAGGTAATCATCGTATTATCGCCCGCCTTCATATATTCGTTGTCAAAGCCTTCAAGTTTATATTCCAGGCCGATATTAGAAATATTATTCAGGGTGTTACTTGCTATCTCAAAAGTGACGGAAGAATATCTGGGCGGCAATACTAACCGATGTTCATACAGTACGGTTTCTTTGATAAGCCCCAACGAATCAAGCGGTTGTATTTCCGTATTATCCACAAGCACCCGTTTTACAAACACATCATAGTCAACAGACTGTTTGTTCAACTTTTCCTGGGCGATAGAGACAATACCCGCCAGACCACACACGTAAATATCGTGGTCGGACGCAATATAAAGCCCTCCATCATTTACATTATTCAAGGGAAAATCACTCTGTCTGTTATAGTTCTCGAATGTAGTCATTGCCAGGTTGAATTTAGAGAAACCACCATTGGTTGCCACATAGATAGAACCATCCAAAGGGCTCTCCACCAATCCGGTTATAAATCCATTTTCTAATCCCTGTTTCGCTCCGTATCCCACAAAAGAATTTGTCTTCTTATCAAATAGATAAATTCCCGAGCCTGTCGATCCCAGCCATATACGTCCTTTCTTATCACATAAAATGTGGTTGATGTGATGCTGCGCTGTGCTCTGCGCTATTTGGGAGAAAGGATAACTATGGGCAGTGCCCGCTTTGAGGTTGACTCGTATCAGATCAAAAGAGGTAGTCAGCCATAAATCCCCGTCTTTGTCAAACGTCATATCCCAAACCTGCGACAGATGTTTGGCAGCCAACGAAGGGTGTTCGAAATGATGAAGTCGAAGGTGTTTCTTATCCAACACAAGCAATCCTCCCTTGGCAGCTATCAATAAAGAATCGTGGCCGGCAAACTCTATCATTTTCACCAGATTATAGGCTCTGTCAACAACTGTTTTTCCTTCCGGAGTATAGATGTTTTCCGAGATAGATTCTATATGCCCGGTCGACAGATTAATCCGGTTGATTCCCTGATAAAGAGAAGCTACCCAAAGATAATCCGGCTCTTTCTCATAATAAAGAGACTTCACTATCTTAAAAGAAAGCTCTTGAGAATAGACCTTTTTTAAAGGGAAAAAGCGTTTGGTATGTTTATCATAATAGTTCAACCCGCTTCCTTCACTTGCAAACCAGATCCGTCCGGAACGGTCTTCGGCAATGGAACTGATAATATAAGAATTCAAATGACCGCCAACAGCCGTAGACGAGCGGTAAAAATGGAAAGCATCATTCGCTACATTATAATATTGGATTCCCTGATAAAAAGTCCCCAACCATAAAGTCCCCGAAGTGTCGTAATGCATCGAAATAATAGAACGTATATCGGCCGCCTCCACATTCAAGTCATATTCATAATCTGTAAACTCTCCGGTAAACAGGTTTAAAGTCTGCAAACCGGCATAGGTTCCGATATACAGGAGACTATCATTAGCTTGCGTCACATGACGCACATTATTATGGTTAATCGTATTTTCAGCTACCTTATTATGTTTGAAATGAGTAAGTTTTCCATCTTCATCCAACCGTATGAGCCCTCTGTTTCTGGTAGCTATCCAGATACTTCCGTTTCTATCTTCTGTTATTGAATTGACAGCTCCCACATCCATACGTCGGGTGATGTGTGCAGACTGGTCCATACAATATATCCCTTTGGAGGAAGTACCCACCACCACTGTCTGATTCTGACGAACCATGAGACTGTTCATCAATACATCCTCCTCATCCGAAGGAAATGAAAAGAATAACTCGGGCGCCTGGTCGAGGTTGCGATAACGGTAGATTTCCTTTCCGGTAGCTATCCATAATGCATCGTGCGCATAACAGATTCCCGCAACTTCTCCTTCACGCAACACCCTAAAACGATTCAAACGCATATCATAAAGAGTCACGCTCTGCAAACTGCGGATAAAGAGCAATCCAGCTTTATTTCCGCAAACCTGCCTGATATTATTGATATTGATGGAATAGGGATTGGCATTATCCGGTTTGAATACTTCAAACTTACGTCCGTCAAATCGATTCAGCCCGTCTTGAGTGCCAATCCATAAAAAACCGAATTCATCCTGATAGAAACAATTGACCGTTTGATGAGAAAGCCCCTGCCTTACGTCCTTAAAGCGCATATTGATATCCTTCGTCACATTTGCCATGCAACAAAGTCCCGATATGAACAGGCAATAAACAACAAGAAATTTAGCTTTGGCCATCTGTGTTTTTCGATAATTTAGATGCAATATTCGGGAAAATCCAAGATATATGCAAGCGTTTATTCAAAAACCTGATTGCCTATTGCCTACAGACTATTACTCGGAAGGCGTATGACTAATCTCCCTATCGAATAAAATTAATCGTCTGACAGTTGATTCTTTTTCGTCTGACAGTAGTCAGACGAAAGTTCAACAGTAGTCAGACGCAAGTTTGACAACTGTCAGACGATTAATTTTATGCATAAACAAGATTAGTTATCTCTTTACCAAGAAATAGTTTTTAGCATACGAAAGATTAAATTATACTATCAACCGCCTAAACACTTGTTTATCATTGGCGAACTGCGTACTTTTGCACGCCATTAAAAAAAGCAAAACAATGACCAACAAAACCAAAGGTTTTATCTATGGAGCGATTGCCGCTGCGAGCTACGGTATGAATCCTCTTTTTGCACTTCCGCTCTATGCAGCCGGAATGAGTGTCGATACCGTTTTATTCTACCGGTACTTCTTTGCGGCAATCGTATTGGGTATTCTGATGAAAGTGCAGCATCAGTCTTTTGCACTTCATAAGGCAGACGTTTTGCCCTTAGTCATTATGGGATTGTTATTCTCTTTTTCATCACTGCTTTTGTTTATGAGCTATAATTATATGGATGCCGGAATTGCTTCAACGATTCTGTTTGTTTATCCGGTGATGGTAGCTGTCATCATGGGAATATTCTTCAAGGAAAAGATTTCCGCCATTACCGTTTTCTCCATCCTGCTGGCACTTTCAGGCATTGCCTTGCTTTATCAGGGAGACGGCAACAAACCACTATCGACTTTGGGAATTATCTTTGTTCTGTTGTCTTCACTCTCTTATGCTATATATATAGTAGGTGTAAACCGTTCGACATTGAAAAACCTGCCGACCACGAAACTTACCTTCTATGCCATTTTGTTCGGACTATCGGTTTATATCGTCCGTTTAAATTTCTGTACGGAACTGCAAGTAATACCGTCTGCCTGGCTCTGGGCCGATGTATTATCACTCGCCATCCTGCCAACTGCCGTATCACTGGTCTGTACCGCACTGGCCATCCATTATATAGGCTCTACACCAACGGCAATATTGGGTGCTTTGGAACCGGTGACAGCTTTATTCTTCGGTGTTCTCCTGTTTCACGAAAAACTGACTCCCCGCTTAATGATGGGTATTTTAATGATTATCACCGCCGTTACCCTGATTATCATTGGCAAGTCACTCATAAAAAAGATGGGTATGCTGTTGCAGATGAACAAAAAATAATATACTTTTGCTACTTAATCAATCAAAATGCAATTTTAAATCTCAAAAAATATGGTAGACGTAAAGACTTGCCTTGACAATGCACAAGAAAAGATGGATATGGCCATCATGTATCTGGAAGAAGCACTGGCACATATCCGCGCCGGAAAAGCGAGTGCACGCTTATTAGATGGTATCCGCGTAGATTCTTACGGAAGTATGGTACCTATCAGCAATGTAGCAGCAATTACTACTCCGGACGCCCGCAGTATCGTAATCAAGCCTTGGGATAAAAGCATGTTCCGTGTCATCGAAAAAGCAATCATCGACTCTGACCTCGGTATCATGCCCGAAAACAATGGAGAAATGATCCGTATCGGCATCCCTCCCCTGACGGAAGAACGCCGTAAACAACTGGCAAAACAGTGTAAAGGAGAAGGCGAAACGGCTAAAGTAAGCGTACGCAACGCGCGTCGTGACGGCATCGACGCACTGAAAAAGGCCGTAAAAGACGGATTGGCAGAAGACGAGCAGAAGAATGCGGAAGCCAAACTGCAAAAAATTCATGATAAGTATATCAAACAAATCGATGATATGCTGGCTGAAAAGGATAAAGAAATTATGACCGTCTAAAAAATAATGAAGAATTAAGAATGAAGAATGAGGAATTATAATGCTGTATTATTCAGTTGAAACACAGCCTGAATTCTTCATTCTTCATTTTTAATTTATAATTTATATGAAAGGATTAGTAATCAAAAACACGGGTAGTTGGTATCAGGTGAAAACCGATGACGGACAATCTATTGAATGTAAAATCAAAGGGAATTTCCGGTTGAAGGGGATTCGCAGTACTAATCCTGTTGCAGTGGGTGATCGTGTCCGGATTATACTTAATCAGGAAGGCATTGCTTTTATCAGTGAAATAGAAGATAGAAAGAACTACATCATCCGCCGCTCGTCCAATCTTTCCAAACAATCTCATATCCTTGCTGCCAATCTCGACCAGTGTATGCTGGTGGTAACCATCAATTATCCGGAAACTTCCACTATTTTTATTGATCGCTTTCTTGCATCCGCAGAGGCCTATCGCGTCCCTGTCAAACTGGTATTTAATAAGGTAGATGCTTACGACGAAGATGAACTCCGCTATCTGGACGCCCTTATCAACTTATACACACAAATCGGCTACCCTTGCTTCAAAGTTTCCGCAAAGAACGGCACTGGAGTGGCTGAAATCAAAAAAGCACTGGAAGGCAAGATTACTTTATTTTCCGGACATTCGGGAGTCGGCAAATCGACTCTTATCAATTCCATACTGCCGGGCATAGCAGCCAAGACCGGCGAAATTTCTTCTTACCACAACAAAGGAATGCATACTACTACTTTCTCCGAAATGTTCCCTGTGGAAGGAGATGGCTATATCATCGATACTCCGGGTATCAAGGGCTTCGGCACATTCGATATGGAAGAAGAAGAGATCGGACATTATTTTCCCGAAATATTCAAAACCTCCGCCGACTGCAAATATGGCAACTGTACACATCGTCATGAACCGGGATGTGCCGTACGCAAAGCAGTGGAAGAGCACCTCATCAGCGAATCCCGTTATACCTCTTATCTCAATATGTTGGAAGATAAAGAGGAAGGAAAATATCGGGCTGCTTATTAGAAAAAATGCGAGCAGCGTGCTTATAAAACCAATGCTGTTCACACTTATAGTTATAATAGTACACACAAAAAAACAATATGAAAAAAATCTTAGTTTTATTATGTTTCATTTTATACATAATTTCCGCACATGCACAATATTGCAGTATTAAAAAAGGAAGAACTGCTTACTATGTAACAACCGAAGTAAAGGAAGGAAAAACACTGAAAGATACTATGTGCATCGCAGACGTGGTTGATAAAGGTGATCGCTTAATCATAAGAGAAGATGCTTTCGGAGAGCACTATGATTCTCTAAGTATAAAAAGTGGTATCAACAGGTTATTCTATATTTATCATAAGAGTCAAGATATGACCGAAGTTATCCTTTTGGATGGTAAATCAGAATATGAATATCAGAAATATTCTAAGAACATATATGCAGAAGGACGAATTAGCATACCTTTAAAGGATCATGTTCAGAATGGAGATGATATACCACAGTGTAATTTCTTGCAAAAATCAGGACCAATGACTATGAAAGCTTCTCTAAAAGGAAAATATAAAGGACGTGAAACCATACATACTCCTGCGGGAGATTTTGATTGCATTAAAATCTACACGGAACAAAAAGGAAAAGTCATGTTCATTTCAGAAACCGAATATTCAATAGACTGGTATGCCAAAAATATTGGGCTGGTAAAATCAGAAACTATCACTAAAAAAGGGAAAGTCTTGTCAACCACCCTTCTATATGCCATAAAAGAATAGTTCCCTTAAGTGTATGAGCTTATTAAACTGAAAAAGATGCATTAACTTTTTTTCTATCATTTACAGATTAAACCTTTCCAGTCAGGGAAAGTCTAATCTTCAAAGATTATATTATAATTGCCATATACAATACTAAACCATGAATAAGAAGACTAAATGGGGCATCATTATTCTTGTTGGTGCCGGGATTATCGGTGGAGGAATCTACTCACAATTACCGAAAAAAAACGACGAACTAGCAGCCGCCGACAAAGTGATGGGCGGTAATAAAAAAAGAGGAAAACAAGTTTTAAATGTGAACGCCAAGGTCATAAAACCGCAATCTCTGACAGATGAATTCACCACTACCGGTGTACTTCTGCCCGATGAAGAAGTGGATTTGTCTTTCGAAACGTCGGGAAAGATTGTAGAAATCAACTTTGAAGAAGGAACAGCCGTAAAGAAAGGCCAATTACTAGCCAAAGTGAATGACAGACAGTTGCAGGCACAATTGCAAAGGTTGATTTCGCAATTGAAACTGGCAGAAGACCGTGTATTCCGCCAGGATGCTTTATTGAAACGGGATGCTGTCAGTAAAGAAGCCTACGAACAGGTGAAAACGGATTTAGCAACTCTGAATGCCGATATAGAAATTATCAAAGCTAATATTGAACTGACAGAGCTACGTGCTCCGTTTGACGGAGTGATCGGACTTCGCCAAGTCAGTATCGGTACGTATGCGTCTCCGACCACAGTCGTTGCCAAGCTGACAAAAATCGCTCCACTGAAGGTTGAATTTTCCGTTCCGGAACGTTATGCCAAGCAAATCAAAAAGGGTACCAATCTCAATTTCAGCGTTGAAGGAACATTGGATGCTTTTGGCGCACAGGTATACGCTGTAGAATCTGCCATCGATCCGAATCTGCATCAATTTACCGCCCGTGCATTATACCCGAATGTCAATCGCACCCTACTTCCCGGCCGTTATGCCAGTGTACTGTTGAAAAAGGATGAAATACCTAATGCAATAGCCATCCCAACGGAAGCAATTGTGCCGGAAATGGGTAAAGATAAAATCTATCTGTATAAATCAGGAAAGGCCGAACCGGTGGATATCATTACTGGTATCCGCACCGCATCTGAAGTGCAAGTGATTAGAGGATTGCACGTAGGAGACACAATCATCACTTCAGGAACATTGCAACTCCGTACCGGACTCGCCGTAACACTTGACAATATTGAAGAATGAGAATTTATGATTTATGAATTCTGATTTATGATTTATAAGCCAAATAATTTATGATTTATAAGTCAGCAAAATACAGCAAACATTCAGAAATCAGAAATCATAATTCAAAAATCAGAAATCAGAAATCTTCAATCCATAACTCAGAAATCATAATTCAGAAATCAGAAATCATAAATCAATGAACATCTCCGAATTAAGTATACGTCGCCCGGTATTAGCCACAGTATTAACGATTATTATCCTCCTTTTCGGATTCATCGGATACAACTATTTGGGTGTCCGCGAATATCCGTCGGTAGATAATCCGATTATTTCTGTCAGCTGCTCTTATCCGGGAGCTAATGCCGACGTTATCGAAAACCAGATAACTGAACCGTTGGAACAGAATATCAACGGTATTCCCGGTATCCGTTCTTTGTCCAGTGTGAGCCAGCAGGGGCAAAGCCGTATTACAGTAGAATTTGAATTGTCCGTCGATCTGGAAACAGCGGCCAACGACGTACGTGACAAGGTTTCACGTGCCCAACGTTATCTGCCTCGCGACTGTGACCCACCGACAGTTTCAAAAGCAGATGCCGATGCCATGCCTATCTTGATGGTTGCTCTTCAGAGTGACAAACGTTCTCTGTTGGAATTAAGTGAAATAGCGGATCTGACTGTGAAAGAACAATTACAGACTATTTCTGATGTAAGTAGTGTATCTATCTGGGGAGAGAAGCGTTACTCCATGCGCCTTTGGCTCGACCCGGTAAAGATGGCAGGTTACGGTATCACTCCCGTCGATGTTAAAAACGCTGTAGATAACGAAAATGTGGAACTTCCTTCAGGTAGTATCGAAGGAAATACCACCGAGTTGACGATCCGTACACTAGGATTGATGCATACCGCAGATGAATTCAATGACTTGATTGTCAAAGAAGAGAATAACCGTATTGTACGATTCAGTGATATCGGACGTGCTGAACTGGGGCCGGCTGATATTAAGAGTTATATGAAGATGAACGGCGTTCCTATGGTGGGTGTCGTAGTCATTCCACAGCCGGGAGCCAACCATATTGAGATTGCGGATGCTGTATACCAACGTATGGAGCAAATGAAAAAAGACCTGCCGGAAGATGTACACTATAATTATGGTTTTGATAATACCAAGTTTATCCGTGCATCTATCAATGAGGTTAAGTCCACTGTATATGAAGCTTTTGTACTCGTAATCATCATTATCTTCCTCTTCCTGCGTGACTGGCGCGTCACGTTGGTGCCTTGTATCGTAATCCCTGTTTCCCTTATCGGCGCTTTCTTCGTTATGTATCTGGCAGGATTCTCCATCAATGTGCTTTCCATGCTCGCCATCGTACTATCGGTGGGACTGGTGGTAGATGACGCCATCGTTATGACAGAAAATATCTACATCCGTATAGAGAAAGGAATGACCCCGAAAGAAGCGGGAATAGAAGGAGCCAAAGAAATTTTCTTTGCCGTTATTTCCACCACTATTACGCTGGTAGCGGTATTCTTCCCTATCGTCTTTATGGATGGAATGACGGGACGATTATTCCGTGAGTTCAGTATCGTTATTTCGGGTTCGGTGATTATATCCTCATTTGCCGCATTGACTTTCACTCCGATGTTGGCAACGAAGTTACTCATTAAACGGGAAAAACAAAGTTGGTTCTATGCAAAAACAGAACCGTTCTTTGAAGGAATGAACCGGCTATACAGCCGTTCGCTTGCCGCTTTTCTTAGTAAACGCTGGATCGCTCTTCCATTTACTTTCATCACCATTTGCCTGATTGGTATTCTGTGGAATGCAGTTCCTGCGGAAATGGCCCCACTTGAAGACCGTTCGCAAATCAGTATCAATACACGAGGAGCGGAAGGCGTCACCTATGAATATATCAGGGATTACACAGAAGACATCAATCAACTGGTAGACTCTATTCTGCCTGATGCAGAGGCTGTAACTGCCCGTGTATCCAGCGGTAGCGGAAACGTGCGCATCACGCTGAAGGATATGAATGAACGTAATTATACCCAGATGGATGTGGCAGAGAAAATATCAAAAGCGGTACAGAAGAAAACAATGGCGCGTTCATTCGTACAGCAGCAGTCTTCTTTCGGCGGACGTCGTGGAAGCATGCCTGTACAATATGTACTTCAGGCTACCAATTTGGAAAAGCTGGAAGAAGTGTTGCCCAAGTTTATGGCTAAAGTATATGAGAATCCTGTTTTCCAGATGGCGGACGTTGATTTGAAGTTCAGTAAACCGGAAGCTCGTATTCAGATCAACCGCGACAAGGCCAGTATTATGGGGGTAAGTACCAAAAACATTGCTCAAACGCTGCAATATGGATTAAGCGGCCAACGTATGGGATATTTCTATATGAACGGTAAACAATACGAAATTCTTGGTGAAATCAACCGCCAGCAACGAAACAAGCCGGCCGACCTGAAAGCGATTTACGTCCGCAGCAGTAGTGGGGATATGATTCAGCTGGACAACTTGATTGAATTGGAAAGTGGTATTGCACCTCCAAAGTTGTATCGTTATAATCGTTTTGTGTCAGCTACCATCTCTGCGGGATTGGCAGACGGCAAAACAATCGGGCAAGGCTTGGATGAAATGGATAAGATTGCCAAAGAAACATTGGATGACACTTTCCGCACTGCCCTGTCGGGAGACTCGAAAGAATATCGTGAAAGTTCCTCCAGTCTGATGTTCGCCTTTATCCTGGCTATCCTTTTGATTTACCTGATTCTGGCAGCCCAGTTTGAAAGTTTCAAAGATCCGTTGATTATCATGTTGACAGTGCCGCTGGCTATTGCCGGAGCTTTGGTCTTCATGTATTTCGGAGATATTACGATGAATATTTTCAGTCAGATCGGTATTATCATGCTGATCGGTCTGGTGGCGAAGAACGGTATTCTTATTGTAGAATTTGCCAATCAGAAACAGGAAGCCGGAGAGGATAAAATGAGCGCCATCAAAGATGCTGCCCTTCAACGCCTCCGTCCGATCCTGATGACAAGTGCCTCTACGGTTTTGGGACTTATCCCGCTGGCATTTGCCACCGGAGAAGGTTGTAACCAGCGTATTGCCATGGGTACGGCAGTGGTGGGTGGTATGGTCGTATCCACTCTGCTTACGATGTACATTGTACCGGCTATTTACAGTTACATTTCGACTAACCGAATCAAAAAACTACAAGAATGAAACAGAAAGGAATCTGCATGAAACGCATCATTTATATCACCATTGCATGTGCCTTCTTATCAGTCTCTTTTGCAAAGGCACAAGTTCTCACTCTCAAGGAGTGTCTGGAAGAAGGATTGCAAAACAATTACTCTTTACGTATCATCCATAACGAAGAGCAGATCAGCAAAAACAACGCAACATTAGGAAATGCGGGTTACCTGCCTACACTGGACTTCTCTGCCAGATATACCGGAAACCTGGACAATATTGAGACCAAGGCGCGTGCTACCGGAGAAATAACAAAGAACAACGGAGTCTACGATCAGACGGTTAATGTCGGTCTTAACCTCAACTGGACTATTTTCGACGGATTCAATATCAGTACCACCTACAAACAGTTGAAAGAGCTGGAACGTCAGGGGGAAACCAACACGCGTATTGCCATTGAAGATTTTATTGCTGCCCTGACTTCCGAATACTATAATTTTATCCAGCAGAAGATCCGTCTGAAAAACTTTCATTATGCAATGTCACTTTCCAAAGAGCGCTTGCGCATAGCCGAGGCTAGTCACCTGGTCGGTAAGTTTTCAGGGCTGGATTATCAGCAGGCAAAAGTGGATTTCAACGCAGACAGTGCCCAATACATCAAACAACAGGAATTGCTACATTCTTCACGTATCCAGTTGAATGAACTGATGGCTAACAACAATGTCAATCAAAACATTATTATCAAAGATTCCACCATCGACGTACACAGCGACTTGCAATTTGATGATTTGTGGAATTCTACGTTAGCAACCAATGCTTCTTTGCTCAAGGCCGATCAAAACACGGTACTTGCCCAATTGGACTACAAGAAAATAAACTCACGCAACTATCCATATCTCAAATTAAATACCGGATATGGATATACGTTCAACAAGTATGACATCAACGCAAACAGCAGAAGAGGTGAACTGGGCTTTAATGCCGGAATAACTGTCGGTTTTAATATCTTCGACGGTAATCGTCGCCGCGAAAAGAGAAATGCAAGTCTGGCTTTCAAGAATCGTCGCCTGGAACGACAGGATCTGGAATTAGCACTTCGCTCTGATCTCAGTAACCTATGGCAAGCCTATCGCAACAATCTCCAACTGCTGAATCTGGAACGTCAAAACCTGATAACCGCCAAAGACAATCACGATATTGCCATGGACCGTTATATACAGGGGGACCTCTCCGGTTTTGAAGTACGTGAAGCACAAAAAAGTTTGTTAGATGCAGAGGAACGCATCCTTTCTGCTGAATATAATACGAAACTTTGCGAAATATCCCTGTTGCAAATCAGCGGAAAGATTACGAAATATCTGGAATAAGGAAGTAGTTTCCATTTATTTTTTGATTGGGTTAATCTTCTTATCGGGAGGGTTAACCCAATTTTTACTGTATAAAAAACAGTTATTACATATCGATGTTTTTCTTTCTTCCTACATTTGCATACTATAAAAACATTAAATAATACAAGCCATGAGAAAACTAAGTCTTTTCTTACTGCTACTTTTTATCCTGACAAACGCCTCAGCCCAAAAAGCAACAGATTACAGAAAACAACAGAACTACAAAGAATGGGTACACATCGCCCCTAAATTTGACGATGATTTCTTCAAGACGGAAGAAGCCCAACGCATCGGTGACAACGTGTTACTCTATCAACAAACGACTGGAGGCTGGCCCAAGAATATCTATATGCCGGCAGAACTGACGGAACAAGAATATAATGCGGCACTAAAAGCTAAAGAAGATACCAACCAAAGTACCATTGACAACAATGCCACCACGACAGAAATAGAATATTTGTCACGGCTTTATCTGGCTACGCAAAAGGAGAAATATAAAGAAGGAGTGCTGAACGGTATTCAATATCTGCTCAAATCGCAGTATGAAAACGGTGGATGGCCTCAATTTTATCCGCGTCCCAAAGGTTATTATGTACAAATCACCTACAATGACAATGCAATGGTGAGAGTCATGAATCAACTTCGGAGCATATACGAAAAGAAAGCTCCGTACACTTTCCTTCCTGACAAGATCTGTGAACAAGCACGTAATGCATTTAATAAAGGGATAGAGTGTATACTCAAAACGCAGGTGCGCCAAAATGGAGAGTTAACAGTGTGGTGCGCCCAACATGACCGTGTCACTTTGGAACCCTGCAAAGCACGTGCCTATGAACTCCCGTCACTAAGCGGACAAGAGTCTGACAACATTGTATTACTGTTAATGTCACTTCCCCATCCATCTGCAGACGTTGTAAAATCCATAGAAGGTGCTATCAAATGGTTCCAAAAGTCTGAAATAAAAGGAATACAGAAGGAATATTTCACTAACAGTGATGGCAAAAAAGACTATCGCATGGTTCCCTGTGAAGACTGTCCTACTCTTTGGGCACGTTTTTATGATCTGGAAACAAACCGGCCTTTTTTCTGCGACCGTGATGGCATTAAAAAATATGATATATCGGAAATCGGACACGAACGCCGAAATGGTTATAGTTGGTATAACAAAGATGGAAGCAAGGTGTTGAAGAGATATGAAAAATGGAAAAAAGAACAGAATAAGTAATCATAACTGATGAAAGTTTGATGTTTACATTGCAAAAGTAAATATCCGAAAAATCGTTAAGTCCTTAAAATAAGAAGAGGGGCTGTCTAACAATAAAATAGTCAGACAGCCCCTTTATTAATTCAAGGCATTTACAGCCTCTTCTTATAGTTTTATCCCAACAGGTATCAACCGATTATTTTTTGCAATTCCACGGTTTCAACTGTTTGAAGAAGTCGTTACCCTTATCATCTACCAAAATAAATGCAGGGAAGTTTTCTACTTCAATCTTCCAGATAGCTTCCATACCCAATTCCGGATATTCCACACATTCGATGCTCTTGATGTTGTTCTGTGCAAGGATAGCTGCCGGACCTCCGATAGAACCAAGATAGAAACCACCATATTTCTGACAAGCATCTGTCACCTGCTGGCTACGGTTACCTTTTGCCAACATCACCATGCTGCCGCCATGACTTTGGAACAGTTCTACATAAGAATCCATACGTCCTGCCGTAGTAGGACCCATAGAGCCACACGCCATGCCTTCCGGAGTTTTTGCCGGACCTGCATAATAAATAGGATGATCCTTAATATATTGTGGCAAGTCTTCACCGCGGTCCAAACGTTCTTTTAGTTTAGCATGAGCGATGTCACGACCTACGATAATCGTTCCGTTCAATGACAGACGGGTAGCAACCGGATATTTAGTCAGTTCTTTCAGGATTTCAGGCATCGGACGGTTCAGGTCGATCTTCACAACATCACCTTCACCTGCCTGACGCAGTTCAGCCGGAATCAGTTCACCCGGATTTGAATCCAGTTTCTCAATCCAGATACCTTCCTTATTTATTTTACATTTGATGTTACGGTCGGCAGAGCAAGATACGCCCAAACCTACCGGACAAGATGCACCATGACGAGGCAGACGGATGATGCGTACATCATGAGCAAGATATTTACCTCCGAATTGTGCCCCCAACCCAATCTTGTGAGCTTCTGCCAATACTTCTTTTTCCAGTTCGACATCGCGGAATGCACGACCATATTCGTTTCCGGTAGTCGGCAGGTTATCATAGAAATGAGTAGAAGCTAATTTCACTGTCAACAGGTTCTTTTCAGCAGAAGTACCACCTATCACGAAAGCGATATGATAAGGAGGACAAGCGGCTGTTCCCAATGTTTTCATCTTTTCAACCAGGAACGGAACCAATGTACCGGGATTCAGGATCGCTTTTGTTTCCTGATACAAATATGTCTTGTTGGCAGAACCACCACCTTTTGTTACACAAAGGAATTCATATTCCATACCTTCGGTAGCTTCGATGTCAATCTGTGCAGGGAGGTTACATTTTGTATTTACCTCATCATACATATTCAGAGGCGCATTCTGTGAATAACGCAGGTTTTCTTCAGTGTATGTTTTATATACGCCCAGTGAAAGCGCTTCTTCATCAGAATATCCAGTCCATACCTGCTGTCCCTTTTCACCATGGATAATAGCAGTACCGGTGTCCTGGCAGAATGGAAGTACACCTTTTGAAGCAACTTCTGCGTTACGCAGGAAAGTCAATGCCACATACTTATCGTTTTCACTTGCTTCCGGATCACTCAGAATCTTAGCAACTTGTTCGTTGTGCGAACGACGAAGCATGAATGATACATCACGAAAAGCTGCATTAGCCATCGCAGTCAAACCTTCTTTTTCAATTTTCAGGATGGGATTTCCTTCAAACTCGCTTACTGATACATAGTCTTTTGTAAGCAGATAATACTCAGTTGTATCTTTTCCCTTTTCAAACATGGGCTGATACTTAAACGGAGGTGTTGCCATAAGTTTCTTATTTTATTACGTAATGTTAGTTAGTGTGGCAAAGGTAGTAATTAAGAATGAAGAATGGCGAATGATGAATGAAGAATTAAGAATGAATAACGGAGAAAAGCAGGAACAGCAAAAGACAATCATAAACTATAAACAACGAGCGGTAAACAAGCTATGCCATTCGTTGACATCTGCCGTTCACCGCTCACTATTTTATTTACAGTTTGCTATTTATCATATCCTGTTTATCATCCACAGTTCGCCATCTGCCACTCCTATTATGATTCGATTGCTTCAATCCGTTTGATTAACTCGTTTCCAAGAGCTGTTTTATCTTCAATATGTTTCAATACTGCTGTCACAAAGGTATTGCTTTCGAAATCACCGCGTACCTGCTCAAAATCCAGCTTCATTTCATCGTGAGAACCATCAGCACCGAATCCAGTCATGGAAGACAATGAAAATTCTTTCTTGGCATCCTCATATACCATCTTATCCAATCCGACAACAGCTTGCTGCCACGCTTTCACGATACCGATGATATCTTGTGCCGTAATCGTTTCCGGATCTAAGCCATAAAATTCCTGAATCTTATGATAAGCCCATGTCCATTCATAGGTATAATAATTCTCGTGCATTTCCGCGAAACTTGCATTGATGGATTTCAAACGATTGACTGTTCCATTCTCAATACCATCCAACAATCGGTCGATTTCACTCTTGGGAGCAATCAGTCCGGAAACATCCACCCATTCGCCAAGTCCGATTTCCGTGTCAGGTTTCAGTCGCTGACGGATTTCTTCATTGGTCTGGAAATTAATACCCTCCAATCGTTTTATGATGGAGTTTCCCAAGAACTTGTGAATGGCGATTTCATAAAAACGAATTCCGTTATTCAGAGAAGAGTTCTTGATTTTAGCACTCTGGTAGGAGTAGATCTCTGAAGTTTCACCGGATACACGTTTCAATTCTTTCAAAATGGAACGTCCTTTAAACATCTTCTGAATGGTATAAGGACTCAGCAGGTTATAATTGATATAATCCAGCCGGTTCGGATCTTTTCGCTTATCACGCTTTGGCCATTTCTGTGCGTCACGGATAGTACCTACACTTCTCAAATTAACTCCCGGAACAAGATAAGTGGTATTCCGCTGCTCTATCAGGTAAGAGAAAGGAAGATTGGAAGTATCGGCATGATTAACATGACGTCCCATTACCAAAGAGAAAGCCCCGACACGTGCCGGCCACAGGATATATGAATCGGAAGTGGTCTTCGCTCCTCTCTCCATCGTTCCCTGATGGATAGGACCTAACTTATACATGTGATTACTCTGATTGGACCCCGAACCCGCATTCATAAACGAGAACATACCGGCAATCAATAAAGTAGATTTATGGTGTGTCACAGTGAAAGGACCTGCAAAAATAGCACATGCCTCACCGTTCTCTCCCTGACAATTACTGAAGAATAAAGAATCGGAAGCGGAATAATTGTGTCCCAGTTTACAGGATTGTCCGACGAAACAACGAGTCAACATCGTGCCGTCATCCACTTTAGAGCCGGAAGAGATGATAAAGTCATCACAGATTACACCATGTCCGATATGTACAGGTGCCGTCACATTACTATTGACGCTGCCATTGGATAAGCGGCAGGTCCCACAGATATGGCAGTAATCACCAATCCGGACATTCTTGATCGAGCCCGTATTGAGAATCATCACATGATTGCCAATACTGCCGACAGCAGAAGCATGTTTATTGGAATAATAATCCGCAATAGATTTCATACGGTTTATCAGCTCGGGACGATGGCGGTACAGTGCAAGAATATATGCCTGGTGCGCAGACAATTTATCGTTCATCAACACCTCACGGCCTCCTGTTTCATTCAAGACAGCCACTTCTACCCCATTACCAAAAGTGCTTAACCTATCCACTAAAATAATATCTACATTCTCAATGAAGGTGTCACTGCCAATCTCATAATTAGCAATATAGTTCTGTATATTCTCAATACAGCAGTTATCGCCCACCGACACATTGTGCAACGTCACATGACGTAATCCCGAATGTTTCTTGATTCCCCCCGGCAATGTAAATTCAGCTTCGAATACCCCCAGTTTTACTTCACCCGAGAAACGGGTATGATGGACGTACTCACAATTAAAACCCTCTGCCACTGATACATTTCCCCAATCATCGGCCAGACATGACTGGCTCTTCAACTGAAGTATCTCATCTTCAGTCAATCTACGATAGTCTTTCATCTTAATAATGTGTTAATGTGCCCATATGCCAATGTGCCAATTCTGATGCAGTACGCGCAACCAATTGGCACATCAGCATATTAGCATATTGATTATTCTTCCTCTTCTTCTTCGTAGGTCTGATAAAGAAAATCGTTATAGGGATATTTCTGAACGTGTAATTCTTTCACTCGCTGATAAACTACATTTTTCAGTTCGTCTATATTGATTCGTTCGCGGGCGGAAATAAAGAGGCAGTTATCCTCCATTTTTGCCATCCACGTCTTCATCAGTTCTTCGAGTGTTAAGTTTTCCTTTGTTCGGGGGGTAAGGTCGTCCGGCGCTTTCTCCACGTAGGTGTAAGCGTCTATTTTATTAAATACAAGTATCATAGGTTTGCCACTGCCTCCAATCTCTGCCAGGGTCTTGTTCACCACCTCAATCTGTTCCTCAAATCCGGGGTGGGAAATATCGACTACGTGCACAAGCAAATCTGCTTCACGTACCTCATCCAGGGTAGATTTAAAAGATTCTACCAAGTCGGTAGGTAACTTGCGAATAAACCCTACTGTATCTGACAACAGGAACGGTAGATTATCGATAATCACTTTGCGCACAGTAGTGTCTAAAGTAGCGAACAGTTTGTTTTCCGCAAACACTTCACTCTTGGAGAGAAGATTCATCATGGTTGATTTTCCCACATTGGTATAACCAACCAGTGCAACACGTATCATGCGTCCGCGATTCTTGCGTTGGGTAGCTTTCTGCTTGTCAATCTCCGCCAGACGTTCTTTCAGCAATGACATACGGTTCAGGATGATACGGCGGTCCATCTCAAGCTGTGTTTCACCCGGACCACGAAGTCCCACGGAACCTTTGCCACCACCGGCACCGGAACCACCTCCCTGGCGTTCCAAATGAGTCCAAAGCCGCTGCAAACGCGGCAACATATATTTATACTGTGCCAGTTCTACCTGTGTCTTCGCATTGGCTGTCTGCGCACGCATGGCAAATATATCAAGAATCAGTGAAGTACGGTCCAGTATCTTCACTTTCAGTTCAGCTTCAATATTACGAATCTGTTTCGCAGAAAGCTCATCATCAAAGATGACCATTCCTACTTCACGTTCTGCTTCCTCTTCGTCATGGATATATTGTCTGATTTCTTCCAACTTTCCTTTTCCAACATAAGTTACAGAGTTAGCCGTCGGCAACTTCTGTGTAAATCGTTTCACAACTTCCGCCCCAGCCGTCTCGGCAAGGAAAGCCAGTTCATCCAGATACTCGTTTGTTTTACGCTCATCCTGCGTCTGTGTGATGAGTCCTACAAGCACTGCTGTTTCTACTTTGGCTTCGGATATTACAAATTCTTTCATTCTTTACTTCTATTATATATAATAATGTGGGCGCAAATATAACAAAAAAAAAGAGGACAATGTTTTATTGTCCTCTTTTTCGTATCATTTATGGTAATTCAATTATAAATCAAACCATAGTTTTTCCCAGATTTTCGGAGATTCTTTCGGTGCATTAATATTAGCTGTCATTTCTTCAGGACTATATTCCCATCTTCTGATCAATTCTTTTGAAGTTGCATCTTCCGGGACTTGCAATGTCGGAACCTCGTTTCCGGCAGTACCAGATCGCCTCCATTGTACAAACTCCTCAAACGGACGATCCATCAAATCAATCCATTGCTGCATATGAATCTCATACAGAGCTTTTTCCTGGGTCATCGTTGTCAATTCCGGTAAACCTGTAACATATGTATCAATATCGGATTCCGCAACTCCATAAAAAGCACATGCTTCACGAATTCCTTTCAGGTACAGTTCATTAGCTTTCGACAGATTTTGAGCAACTCCTAATCCGCGCGCATAAGCTTCTGCTTCCAAAAGTAGCTGTTCTTGACAAGAATAAATCAATTCCGGAGCGTCTCTTCTGAAAAGGTAGTTGCTTACAACAGATGACAGTAGATTTTCTTCATCATCCGTCTTTGCAGCCTCTCTATTACCCAACCCCCGGTATACACCATCCGCACCCGGTTCAAAATAACAGGGAATACGGGGATCATCACGTTCTTGCATCGGTTTCAACATATAATTGCTAGCAAAGAACAATATTTGTGTCCCCCCAACCAATTCTATAAGTTCATATTTAGGGTTCTGGTTACCCGGATCTGTAGAGTAAGGAAATACCAAATTGTCCGCTGCTGATGCAACCATTCCTCCAGCCTGCAGCAACGTACCAATAGCAGCAGCCTTAGAAGGGTCTTTATCTACCATAACCATCAATGTTCTAAACTTTAAAGACTTTGCCAAAGTCATCCATTTGTTCATATCACCTTTGTAATAGATATCGTACTCATCAATTGCATTAGCATCATTCAGATCTATAAGCTGTAATGCCTCATCAAGTAATGACAAAACACCATTCAATACACTTTCCTGAGAATCAAATTTCGGATATTTAATTGTTCCGTTCCAGGATTCTGTGAAAGGAATATCTCCCCACAACATCGTTGCCTCATACATATGCTCAGCTAAAAGAATCTTACACTGCGCAATAGCATTGTGATTCACCGGTTCTGACTCTTCTGCATTTTTAATAGCTAACATCAAATTATTGCCACCTACAGAATAATAATGTTTCCAGACATTCCCTGTACTATAAGGAGAAATAGTATATACAGATTCATCCCAGCCACCGTAATCAAGTCCACCATCAACTTGACACTGCGAACTCATAGATAAAGGAATATAAAAGTCACCACCAGTGCGTGTTCCAGCCCAGTTTACAGCTACATAGTTAAACAAATACCCGGGATCAACTTTCTCGGCAGTATTGGGATCATGGTTAATATCGAGCCAATCGCTACATGAAGTTAAACATGCCAAAGCGCTCAATGCGTATGTTAATATTTTCTTTTTCATTATCATATTCGTTTAAATCTTACAATGTTAATCTGACATTAAATCCAAAACTTCTGGTAGAAGGTATGCTGTTAAACTCTACACCACCCCCAATCTGAGAAGGACCGAAGAAGTTAGCTTCCGGATCAATATGTGGCACATGATCTTTAATAATCCATAAGTTACGTGCCTCAAAACCTAAATCCAATGATTTAACAAAAAAGCTCTTGAACCATTTGCGTGGGAAGCTATAAGACAACTGTACCTCTCTGAGTTTTACAAATGATGCATTATAGATATTCCCTTCATTATTACTAGAATTGGATATATGCTGCCAATAATCCTGCATACTTTTCACAGGAACATCATTAGGTCTATATGTTCCATCATCCTGAAGGATTACACCCGGCTCAATAAAGGAAGCATCTTCACGGTGAGCTATTGTTTCAGCAGCCAAACCGCTACTTCTTAAATTAGCTACAGTCTCTGAATACAAAGAACCTCCATGACGGATATCAATCAAGAAACTCAAGGTAACTCCCTTATAAGTAAATGTATTGTTGATTCCCATCGTAAAATCAGGATATACATCTCCTAAACGCACGTTATTAACAGTTTCTCTCAAACCTGTTTTAGAATTAATCACATAATTTCCTTGGTCATCACGTTTCCAACCCGTGCCATACAAGCCAAACGAATCTCCTTTAGCAGCCTTAATTTGTAAACCGCTCAGTCCACTCGTTAACGTATATTCATCAAGTCCTTCAGCTAACTCCTCCACTGTCTGCTTATTTGAAGCAAATGTTGCATCCAGGTCCCATTTAAAATCACGTGTTTCCACAGGAGTCAACCCCAAAGTTACTTCAACACCTTTATTGGCAATCTTCCCGGCATTAATATTATTGGCAAAGTAGCCTGTTGACAATGGGACATCAATACTTACAATCTGATTCTTTGTAATATTGCTATAATAAGTCATATCTAACCTAATTTTTCCACCGAAGAAACGCAAATCAGCTCCAACTTCAAAAGAACTTTGATTTTGCGGCTTCAAATTCTCATTTGGTAAGACACGAGGTCCCGTAAAGCCAACTAATCCCATATGGGGGAAAGTGTTAACATCACCCAGATATTGCAAAAAGTAAGTACTAGCGGGAGTATATTTAAATGCCAAATTGTACGGATCTTCATCACTACCCACATTAGCATAACTCAAACGAACCTTACCAAAATTCAGAATATCTTTGTTTTCCATCAACTCCGTAAAAATAAAACTACCACTTATGGAAGGATAGAAATAGGAACGATTATTGATCGGTAGAGTAGACGACCAGTCATTACGTCCTGTTACATTTACGAAAAGCATATCTTTGTATCCCAAACTAATATCTCCATATAAACCAACAAGACGTTTCTTTTCATAATAATTTACCGGAGTAGTAGACTTCGCATTAGTATATGTGTATAGCCCATCAACAACCAGATTCTGCGCCTGCACATTTTCATTTTTCCATTCCTCCTGATAGAGATTATGCCCCATCATTACCTTAAAATGATAGTCATTTGCAAAAGTCTTCTCGTAAGAAACCATTAAGTCATTATTTATAATTCTTTTATACAAATTCCAAGTCTGGAACTTTCCGTTCAAGGCTCCTACAGTCCCCTTTGCATACACCTTACGCCTTCCTTCTGTGTAAAAATCTGTTCCGGCATTATTGGTGATAGTCAATCCTTCAATCGGTTTATAAGTCAATGTAATATTACCAATCATACGATCTAAATTATTGGTAAACTTATTCTTATTAATAATCCAATATGGATTATTACTTTTACCTTCCGGATCTAATGTTATCTGCTTTCCATTCTCATCAATCCAATTCTTTTGAATATCATGTATATCAATAGTTCTAGGCAATCCGTTGATCAATGGAATCAGTAGGTTGCTATCATTTGCACCTTGTGCCGGACGACCTTCAGAATCGGAACGTATATATTGAGCAGAAATACGACCAGTGAAGTTCTTAGTAAAATTCATACCCGCATTGACAGAAAAAGCGTATTTATTGTAGTCAGACCCAGGTACAACACCAGTCTGATTAGTAGAAGTAAAGCTCAAGCGGAAGTCGGCCTTTTCACCACCACCCGCAACTGATACATTATTAATATAACTCATTCCAGTTTCATAGAAATCCTTTACATTATCAGGATTTGCTTTCAAAGTCACTTTGTCACCTTTGTAATCTGTAAACTGTTGATCTTGTACCGATGAAATCTTCGGTCCCCAACCATTCAACATTTTCACATTATATACGCCATAACTACCTTGTGCATATTCATTTTGAAAATCAGGTAACTTCAGTACATTTTCAAATCGTGTAGAAGAGTTTACTGTTACAAATACCGGAGAGTTCTTTTTTCCCTTCTTTGTAGTAATAACAATAGCACCATCCTTTGCACGCGCTCCATACAATGCAGTTGCAGCTGCTCCTTTCAATACATTGATAGATTCAATATCGTCTGAATTGATATCCCCTGCACGGTTACCAACATCGACTATACCATTAGTTCTGTCAGGATTATAAGAACCATTGTCAATTGGAAGCCCGTCAATAATAAATAAAGGAGAAGAAACGGAACCAATAGAAGAGGCACCACGAATCTGTATACTTGAACTACCACCTACCGTACCAGATGATTGGGCTATTTGCAGTCCCGCAATCTTACCAGACAATGAGTTAAGTACATTACTTTCACGTGCTTTAGTTATTTCATCTCCCTTCACACTAGATACGGCATAACCTAGGGATTTTTCCGATCGCTTAATCCCCATAGCTGTCACTACAACCTCATCTAGATTTTGGGAATCAGACTTTAGCACAACTTTTAAAGTTGGTTTGATCACCACTTCTTGTGTCTGCATACCAATATACGAAATCTGCAAAGTCTTTGCAGAACTAAATACAACTATAATATGTTGATTACTAACAATATATATGATGTTTGCTTTCCTTCGGAAATAAATTTTTGTTGTAGTTATTATGCAGATTATCAATATATTAAGCACCTACCAAACATATTAATTTACTGATTTATGATACCAGATTTCTATCAAAAATAGGGCATAACCATCTATTAATTAATTATTTAAGTTCTTATCTTATATGATATAAGCTAAAACTTATTTCCATCTTAACTGTTGAAGATGGTTTTCTTGTTCTAAATTATATCCAATAATTATTGACTATAATAATATATTCATTAGCAAACGGTAATCTAAGAAAAAGAAAAACTCCAGATGAAAAAATGCATATTTTATTACTGTATATTTTAAAATATGCAGGGGTGGATTCAAATATCCTCCAAAATCGCAGAGAATATGATTGATGAATATTTATATTGGATGGTTATATGCTTTTTCTGTATCAAAGAGATTGTGTAATTACATCTAATTATGCAAAAAGAGGTATTTATCATTTATCTGATGCTAAAATGAAAGAACCCCAAATGCCAGATTTTAATAGCTATTAGAGGCTGTCAAGTTTATAAATTAGCTTTTAATCCTTTCCTTTTAAAGAAAGCAAGGGCTTCTCTACGACCAATGACTCGTTCCTTTTAAAGGAACGTTTTATTCCTTTAAATGGGACGAGTGATAATATTCGTAATTATGATGTATCTTTAGATTATATATATGCGTTTTCGGAACTTATATTGCATATTCTTTCATTTAATTATACACACTGTTCTTCTATTAGAGAGAATTATACCTTCCATTTCTATAACCAAATCTTAAAAACAGAACACTTTCGTTTAGTTTTTGTGCTTATTATTATTTTTTTGATGAGGCAGTTTTCTCAAGATCACGCACCACTGTAATATCCATTATATTCGCATATACCTGCGTGGTCTTTACACTTTTATGTCCTAACAGTTTTTGTACAGTAGTTATATTGGCACCATTATATAATAATAAGGTAGCATTTGTATGACGGGCGGTGTGAAACGATACACGTTTATCAATTTTAGCCAAGCCTGCCAATATGTTTAATTCCTTATTAATATTAGAATTGTCTTTCAACTTGAAAAAACTATTGAGGTCATCTTTATAGCGTTGCAATATCTGGATTCCTTTACCCTCAAATAATAAATATAAAGGAAGGCGTACCTCCATACCTGTTTTGACAGATTTGTATATTATCCAAGTCTCCTGATGGAACTCAACAATATTTGCAGAGGTCAGATTAGTGAAATCAGAATATCGTAATCCAGCATAACAGCAAAATAAAAAAGCATCTTTTGTTTTTTGCAGTCTCGTATATCTTCCAGTCAGCTGCAAATTCTCAAATTTGTGTAACTCTTCCGGAGCTAAGTGTGTATGGCTTCCTTCTATACTTTTAATTTTATATTTTCTAAAGGCATACTTCTGTATATCCATATACTCCTTATTTATTGCAACATTAATATATCGTTTCAGATGCTTCATGTGCTTGGCAATAGTATTAAGGTGATAACCTTTAGATTGCAGATAATTATCAAATGAAGACACAAACTCAAATGTCAAATCGGTAAATAATACCTCTTTCTTGAACTCCTGAAGTAATTCAAGCGTGGAAAGGTGATTTTGACGGGTACTTTCTTTCAAAGAAGAATTGGCTATCTCCTCTTTAAAAAAAGTCAAAAACGACCTTCCATTGCTTAGAGGTTTATCAATAGAATTTTTTAATAAATCTAACGATATGGACTTTCCCTGTTGCCATAGTCCAAGTTCTGTTTGCTCAATAGCTGCTATATTTTCATATAACATACGATTCAAAACATTCGCATTAGGATGATTCTTCACCATTTTTCGTTTGGCATCCCACTGTTCCGGTTTGAGATATATTTTGGTGGAGAAATACATCTTTTTCCTGTTCAGATAGGCTTCTACCTGAACTAATGCCATTCCTCTTTTATTCAATCTCTTCTTTCTGTTAAACACAAGGTTGTAACTGATCTTTTCCATACTTTCATTTTTTAATTAATAATAGAACAAATTAGACGTAATTCTGTGCTATATCAGAGGCGAATAAGCATTAATATCTCTAAAAAATAAATCTTCAAATCACTTGGTATTCACAAAACTTTAAATTAAATGCCACTTTTTTATTCGCTTTTTCACGAAAAAAGCAAAAAGAATGGCTTTTAAAGGTGTTTTATGACTAAAAACGAGTAAAAGAAATATTAAAAGAGGCATTTTGCTTATGCAAAGTGTCAATTGCTGTTTTAGCAATCAAAGCTTTTGGTTGAAAAAAATATGCTTATCGGCATAAATACAGCTTGTAAAATAACAAAATGTTATATTTGCAACCTTTTTTTATTAATATAATTGCTAGTTTCAGTTTTATTAATATATTTGCAAATTGTTAGAGTAAAGATACAAATAATGTAAAGTTAAACTTTAAGAGAGAATTTATGAAAAGAAAATTAATGCTGTTATTGGCATGCCTTTTTGTGGGCATAGGCCTAGTAACTGCCCAGACTCAAAAGGTCACAGGCGTTGTGATTTCTGAAGAAGACGGGCAGCCAGTTGTTGGCGCTTCTGTGTTGGTAAAAGGTACCACTCTGGGTACAATCACAGATGTAGATGGTAATTTTAATTTGTCGAATGTACCAAGTTCTGCAAAGACTTTGCAGATTTCGTACATCGGTATGCAGACGCAGGAAGTGGCGATAAAGCTCAATTTGCGAGTGGTTCTCAAATCTGATGCACAGCTAATAGATGAGGTTGTGGTAACCGGATATGGGGTAACTAAAAAAGCGGCATTTACGGGATCTGCCCAAACGGTGGATAATAAGGACTTGATGAAAAAAACAGATGCAAACTTTATGAAGTCTTTGGAAGGATCAGTAGCTGGTTTACAAGTAAATAGCTTGACTGGACAACCTGGTGCATATGCTTCTACTACTATTCGTGGGGTTGGTTCAATGAACTCTGGAACTGAACCTTTATACGTAATTGATGGTATTGCCATTTACACAGACAAAATGGGGGCTTATAACAAAGCCGGGACAGGGGATATGGCGGCAAGTCCGATGGCTAATATCAATCCTAACGACATTGAGTCCATCACAGTTTTGAAAGATGCTACAGCTACAGCTATTTATGGAGCTCGTGCAGCGAATGGAGTAATTGTAGTTACTACTAAAAAAGGTAGTCTGGGAAAAGCGCGTTTTAATGTGAATGCAAAAGTCGGAACTAGTTTTGTAGGTAAGATAGATCATAATTATCGTACGACAAATCTGGATAAATACAAAGAGATCTGGACCGAAGGACTAACAAATGCAGGATATGACGGTGAGGATGGCATGACTTCTGCTGAATGGCTGAATGCCTATGTTATGGATTGGTATAATGTGGACTTGACGCAAAATATCAAGAGTGTGGATTGGCTGAAGGAGATTCTGCAAAATGGTTTTTCACAAGAATATGATATCAGTGCTCAAGGTGGGAATGAAAATTTGCGCTATTATATTAGTGGAGGATATTTTCAGAACACAGGTATCGTCATCGGAACTGGAATGAAACGCTATAGCGGACGTATTAGTTTAGATGGAAAAAGCGGGCGGATAGGATATGGACTTTCTGTGAATGGAGCACTCTCCGATATAAACAACACTATGACTGAAAGCCAATATACTAATCCTATTGTAGCAGTATATGACATCCGTCCGTTTGAACAGGTGCGCAATGAAGACGGAACATATAATACAAATGTTAATTATAATCCTGTAGCTATTAACGATAAAGAAAAAGGTGATAAACGCAATCAAAAGCAGATTACATTGGTTGTGAATCCATATTTTACTTATAATATTATTGATGGCTTAACATGGAAGACAAATGCAGGATTGAGCTTGATTGACTTGGACGAGTTCTTTTACAGTTCAATTTATAATCCTCAATATTCCGGTAGTGGTATGCTTGGTCAAAGAAACCAGGAAAGAGCAACAACCTTGACCATTACCAATACCGTAAACTTCAACCGCACTTTCAAAGACATGCATCATTTGAATGTGTTGTTGGGACAAGAAGCACAGAAAATATCTTATAGAACAATTTATGCAGCTGCCAGTGGATATCCTAGTGATGCTGTTTTTGAATTGGACAATGCTTCCAAGCCAACAGGGGCGGGATCTTCAACCAAAGCAAGCACTCTTTCTTCATTCTTTATGAATGCAGAATATAACTTGAATGATAAATATTATCTGTCAGGCAGTTTCCGTTATGACGGCTCGTCAAGATTTGGTGTAAACAACAAATGGGCTCCTTTTTGGTCTATAGGAGCAAAATACCGAATCTCTAACGAAAGCTTTATGGAAAATACCAAAAATTGGTTGACAGATTTGACTATCAGAGGTAGTTATGGAACTGTAGGTAACCAGGATATTGGTTATTATGCAGCAATGGGATTGTATAATTATGGATATTCTTATAATGGCAAACCTGGAGCTATTCCTTACCAAATAGCCAATCCGGATCTTAAATGGGAGACTGTTGCGAAAGCCGATATCGGTATCCATGCTGTTTTCTTCGAAAGACTGACACTCGAAGTAGACTATTATAACCAACGGACAAAAGATATGATATTTGATGTACCACTTTCTTACACAACTGGATTCGGATCTATCCTGAAAAATGTAGGTGAGATGGAAAACAAAGGTATAGAATTCTTAATTAACGCTAACGTACTTAGAAATAAAGATTTCAGTTGGGATGTTCGTTTCACTGGTACGGCAAATAAAAATAAAATCATAAAACTTGCTACAGAAAAACCAATTGAGAATACTCTAACTATCAGAAAAGTTGGTGAAGCGTATAATACGTTCTATATGCCGGAATATGCAGGAGTGGATCCTGAAACAGGAGAAGCAATGTGGTATAAAGGACAAGAAGGGGATGAGAAAACAAAAAATGTAAATGAGGCCGGTCAGCGAATTGTAGGTTCTGCCGATCCTAAATTTTATGGTGGCTTTGGAATGAATTTCAAATACAAAGGTTTTGACTTCTCTTTTGATACCAGTTTCACCTTGGGAAATAAAGTATATAACTCCGGATTTGCATTTGATATGCAGGTTGGACATTATTTCTTAGGCCCGGTATCTAACTACGTTTATGACAACCGCTGGCAAAAGCCGGGAGATATAACCGACGTACCCAAATTTGTAGCTGGAGACAACTCGGGAGCAGAAACTAATTCCAGCCGTTTCTTAATGAATGGTTCTTATTTAAGAATGAAATCCATGGTTTTAGGATATACTCTTCCGAAGAACCTTATGAATAAGGTGGCTATTGACAATTTAAGAGTTTATATCTCTGCTGACAATTTGTTCACTATCACTGCTAAAGATTTTATAGGATTTGATCCACAAACCAGATCTACCGGTATGCAGTCTTGGGCATATCCTGTACCTAGAAATATCATGTTCGGTCTTAATCTTAGCTTCTAAAAAAATAACTTTAGAAATTTATGACAATGAAGAAAATATTATTTGCTTTATTAACCGGTTGGATGGCAATTTCATTCACCGCATGCGATGACTTCTTGACAGAAACGCCATCAACTTCTGTTCCGACAGAAGAAGCCTTGGTTACTACCCAAGATTTTCAGAACGCTCTAAATGGTGTATATTACACATTAGGTTCATATCGTTTTCTGGGACGTGATGTATTAGCAATTGGAGATGCGCCAACGGATATCACTTCACATTCCGTTGCAACGTCTCATTTCTATGACATCTTCCGCTATCAGATACTGGATACTAATTCATACATAGAAGAAATATGGGCATACGGATATTGGGCTATCGACCGTTGTGCACGTATCATTAAAGAAGGTGCTTCATTTAAAGAAGTAACAAAGGGGGATCTGGCAGAAGTGGAAGGATGCATCGCTCAAGCCTATGCAATTAAAGCCCTCTGCTCTTTCTATTTGACTAACATGTTTGGTTTGCCATATTCGGAAGCCAACAAAACGACATTAGGTATCGTAAACGTTACTGAACCCGTCCCTGCCTATTCACAGGTGTCAAGAGTCAGTGTAGAACAAAATTATAGCCTGATTCTTGATGATATAACGAAAGCTAAAGAATATTATGCTAAAGAAGGTGTTGAAAATGTAGGTAAACAGTATATGAATACGGCTGCAGTTGCTGCACTTGAAGCTCGCGTAAAACTCTATATGAAAAATTACGAAGGGGCTATTACAGCGGCTCAAGAGGCAATAACCCTAAGTGGTGGTACAGTTGTATCAACCAAAGAAGACTATAAGAATATGTATACGACATTGGCTGTTTCGACAGAAGACATTTTCTTTATAGCAAAAGCCGAAGATGATTATTTGTCCGCTAATGCTCTGAATACTTTATGGAATAAATACGGTTTGTCTATTAACAGCGCAACAGTAGCAGAATATTCACCTAATGATATTCGGCTGGCGCTTCTTGGCGGTACGTGGACTGGTGGAAAAATGCGTGGTATCACAACCAATAATCAGATTTCTAATTTGCCAGTTTTCAGACTGCCTGAAATGTATTTAATACAGGCAGAAGCATATGCAAAACAGTCAACTCCTAATTATGGAAAAGCTAAAGAAAAGCTATTGGAAGTAGCTTCCAAAAGAAATCCGGATTTGGATGACAATGAAATAGCAGAGGATCAAACGGTTATTGATGCCATTGATAAAGAAAGAAAATTAGAACTGGTTCAAGAAGGACATCGCTTCTTTGATGCAAGAAGATTAGGTAAAATTATTAGTGTAGCAGATGGATCGTACACTAATTTCAACATCGCAAAATTTGTGTACCCAATACCTTCTTTTGAAGTCAATTCAGGTTTTGGAGTTATACAAACAGAGGGATGGAGTAATAATTTACCTCGATAAAACATTTTTTAATATTGCCTCCATATAAGGATAAGTTTTAAATAAATAGATGAGACCTGCAATTTCGATTAATTCTAAAATTGCAGGTCTTATTATTTATAAATATATACATAAGTAGTTTTACGTAAGAAACAATAATTCGCTTGCAAAATTTCAATGAATGTCATATTAGAAAAAGCTCTCCACGCCTAAATATTAGATATTACATCATTGATAATCAATAATATACAAAATATTTAGTTCTGCAAAGACTTTGCAGATTTCGTATATCGGAATGCAAACACAAGAAGTAGTTATTAAGCCAAATTTGAGAGTTGTATTAAAGGCTGACGCCCAAAAGCTAGACGAAGTAGTAGTTACCGCTATGGGTATTTCACGCGAAAAGAAAGCATTGGGATATGCCGTACAAGATGTCAAATCGGATGCGTTGACACGTGCTGCTAATACAGATTTAGCGGGAGCCTTACAAGGAAAAGTATCAGGTATTGACATCACCCCATCATCAGGTATGCCGGGTGCTTCTTCAAAGATCACGATTCGCGGTTCTCGTTCTTTCACTGGAGACAATACTCCATTGTATGTAATTGATGGTATGCCTATCGCTTCTACCGCAGATGTGAGTACTTCTCTTACCGATGGAGCGTATGGAACGGACTATGCTAACCGTGCTGTCGACATTGACCCTAATGATATAGAAAGTATCAATATATTAAAGGGACAAGCCGCTTCTGCTTTGTATGGTATGAGAGCTTCCAATGGTGTTATCGTTATCACCACCAAAAGTGGTAAAGGAGCAGATAAAGGAAAACCGACTATTACTTTCAGTACTAACCTTTCCTTTGATAAGATTTCAACTCTTCCGGAACTGCAACAAGAATATGCACAAGGTTCAGGCGGTACTTTCGATCCGTCATCTCCTTTCGCATGGGGTCCTAAGATTTCCGAATTAGCTAACGACCCTACCTACGGAGGAAATACAGACAACAGTTACACCAGCCAATATGGTAAACAGTCCGGAAAATACTATGTTCCTCAACTTGCAGCTGCCGGCATGAATCCGTGGGCTACTCCACAAGCATATAACAACATGAAGGACTTTTTTGAAACAGGTGTATCTTGGAGCAATAACGTCAATGTAGCCCAGAGATTCGACAAAGGTAACTACTCCTTTTCTTTGGGTAACACCACCAGTAATGGTATCGTTCCATCAACCGGTATGGATAGATATAACGTGAAAATGTCCGCCGAAGCACAACTCCATCCTAACTGGACTACCGGATTTAATGGAAACTTTGTGACTTCAAAAATCTCCAAACAGTCTACAGCCAACACCAGTGTGGTTGCTACGATCTATAATGCACCCGTCAGCTATAATATGGCCGGTATTCCTTCTCACATAGAAGGCGACCCTTACACACAAAATACATATCGAGACAGCTGGATCGACGATGCATATTGGGCAGTTGACAATAACCAGTTCTCTGAACGTTCACAACGTTTCTTCGGAAATGCTTTCGTGAAATACACCACTAAATTTGGAACTGACAACCACAAACTGGATATTAAATACCAGATTGGTGATGACGCTTATACTACCAATTATTCTGAAATCTACGGATATGGAAGTACTTGGGCGCCTACAGGTGAAGATTCAGAATACCATTACACCGTTAATGAGCTAAATTCACTGTTAACTGCTGCCTATACATGGAACATTAACGAAGAATGGACGTTGGACGCTTTGATTGGTAATGAGTTTGTTGATAAAAAGACAAAATATGAATATGCATATAGCATGAACTTCAATTTCCCGGGCTGGAATCATCTGAATAATGCTTCTGTATTCTCCAATGAGAGCCTATACAACAAGAAACGAACTGTTGGTAATTTCGCAAACTTGTCAGTAGCATGGAAAAACATGCTTTATCTAAGCGGAAGTATACGTAATGATATCGTTTCAAGTATGCCACGTGACAATCGTTCTTTCACTTATCCTTCGGTGTCATTGGGATTCATTTTCACAGAACTGGCTCCCCTGAAGAATAACATATTAACCTTCGGTAAGATACGTGCTTCTTATGCGGAAGTTGGTATGGCTGGTGATTACACTCAAAGCTATTACTATACTCCATCTTATGGTGGTGGTTTTTATATGGGAAATCCGATTGTTTATCCAATTAATGGAGCAATGGCTTATATTCCATATTATAAGGTGTATGACCCTAACTTAAAACCACAAAATACAAAATCTTACGAGTTGGGAGCTGATCTTACTTTCTTAAACGGACTGGTTACTTTGAATTACACCTATTCACGTCAGAATGTAAAAGATCAGATATTCGAAGTTCCTTTGGCAGGTTCGACTGGTGCCTCAAGTATGATTATGAATGGAGGTAAAATCCACACAAATACCCACGAGTTGACATTGGGCGTATCTCCGGTAGATACCAAAAACTTCAAACTCGACTTCGCTTTCAACTTCTCCAAAATCGACAATTACGTAGACGAATTGGCTCCAGGAGTAGAAAGTATTATGTTAGGAGGATTTGTAACTCCGCAGGTACGTGCCGGAATTGGTGACAAGTTCCCTGTGATCTATGGAAAAAGCTATATGCGTAATGACGAAGGCAAGATTGTAGTAGACAAAAACGGACTTCCCATGCAGGGAGAAGATGCGGTTATCGGAACTGTATCTCCTGACTTCCGTTTAGGTTTCAATACAAATATCGAATTGTACAAGTTCCGTATTTCTGCAGTATTCGACTGGAAACAAGGAGGACAGATGTATAGTGGTACCGCAGGTGAAATGAACTATTACGGTGTGAGCAAATTATCTGGTGATATGCGTAATACCGAATTCATTGTGGAAAACTCCGTTAAAGAAACAGGAAAAGATGCAGACGGTAACTCAATTTATGCACCCAATGATATAAAGGTAACAGACGCTCAAGCATATTTCACAAGAAGAAGATCCATTGACGAATCCTACATTTATGATAATTCTTATATCAAACTGCGTGAATTATCAGTAAGCTATCCGGTATTCTCAAAGAAATGGCTGAATGTGAATGTGAATGTTTTTGCCCGCAACATTTTGGTTTGGTCTGAAATGAAAGGCTTCGATCCGGAAGCTTCACAGGGTAATGACAATATGGGAGGTGCATTCGAACGTTTCTCTCTTCCGGGAACAGCCAGCTATGGTTTTGGATTTAATGTAAAATTCTAATTAGCTAAAAAGAAAGATGAAAACATATAATATAATCAAAGGCATTTTTGCCGCTACTGTTTTATCAGTTGTCTTTTCCGGATGTTCGGAAGATGCAATGGATAGAATCAATAAGGATCACGGACATACGCAAAGCGTGGCCGGAAGATTCATTCTGACAGATGTAATAACCTCTACCGCATTCTCTAACGCAGGAGGTGATTTCAATACTTATCTATCTGCTTACATTGAATATGAAGTAGGTGTTGACAACCAGTTGTATTATGCAGAAACCAGAGAAAGCGAACCGACCTCATCTTCCACTTTCAATAATACATGGAATGGTCTGTATTCCACATTGAAATCCGCCCGTATCATTATCAATCAATGCAGTGAGGGAGGAATAGATTATGGAAATTTTGCAACCAAAGGTATGGCAGAGGTGTTGGCTGCTTATAATTGTGCATTGATAGCCGATATGTTCGGAGATGCTCCATGCAGCCAGGCAGCCTTAGTTGACGAAAATGGTTCTCCTGTTTACCTGACTCCTAAAATGGATAAACAAGAAGAGATCTATACACAAGCAATGCAATACCTGGACGATGCTATTGCAGACTTGCAGAAAGAGGATCTGATAGACCCGGGAGCTCAAGATTTGTTATATCAGGGCGATGCCGAAAAATGGCTAAAGTTGGCGTATGGTCTGAAAGCGCGTTACACAATGCACCTTCTTAAAAGATCTGCCAACAAAGACGCTGACATGGAGAAGGTTTTGGAATATGTGGATAACTCTTTCGAAAGTGCAGAAGAGCAAGCAGCATTCGACGTATATGACGCCAACAATATAAATCCGCTTTACGGTTTCTTTGTGGCACGTGCCGGATTAGGTGCAAGCGAAAGCATGAGAAGCAAACTGGCAGAATACAACGACCCACGCCTGTCCAGAGCTTTCATCACTAAACAAGGTGCATCTGGAAAAGAACAAGCCCCGGGAACTGCTGACAATGCCGTATATGCGCCTAACGGTTCTCCGGAACAAGGCACTTCCAAGTATGGGACTTCTTTATTTATGTATTCTATATCAGCACCCACACTGTTATTGAGCTATCATGAATTAAAGTTCCTGGAAGCAGAAGCTCTATGCAGATTGGGACGTGATGCAAAAAGTGCATTAAAAGACGCTGTAGTAGCCGGATTGTTAAATGCAGAAAATAGCTTTAGCGTTTCAAGAAAGGAATTGGGCAAAACGCTCATCAACCCGGCAAGTAGTATTACAGATACTGAAGCCGAAAGTTACTTTGACAATACAATAGAAGCCAAATATACAGCCGAACCGTTGAAAACAACAATGATTCAAAAATACTTCGCATTATGGGGAGCCTCAGGAGAAGCGACAGAATCTTACAATGATGTTCGCAGAATGAAAGGACTAGGCGAAAACTTTATTGAGCTAAAAAATCCAAACTCTTTCCCATTACGTTGTCCTTATGGCAATAGCGACACAACAACAAATGCCGAAGTGAAAGCAGCTTACGGAAATGGACAATATGTGTATAGTGAAAACGTTTGGTGGGCAGGTGGAAGCAGATAATCCATTGACTTGAATCATATAAATGAGACTGAATTCTCTAGGGGAAAGGCGGGAATTCAGTCTCATTTCTTTATATCAAGTTTGAGAGGTGTAAACAGAACATTCAGTCACAATTATGCCAAGAGAATTATAACAACTATACATGTCTACTGATTTTCCCGGTTCATACGATACATCATAAACTATACTTTTGTTATATTTGCAGACGCTTGAATAATATAGAATACGATGAATCATATAGAAACCCAACGATTGATATTGCGACATTTCACAGAAGAAGACATAAACGCCTTGTTCTCAATTCTAAGTGATAAAGACGTTAATACATTTCTACCGATGTTCCCATTAAAAGATATAGAGGAAGCAAAAGACTATCTCCAATATATAAAAAGCTGGATTCAGCAGAAAGGATTCTACTATGCTATTTGTATGAAAACAAACAATGTACCCATTGGTTGTATCCATATAAACGGAGATGACAGCCATGATTTGGGGTATAGCATTAAGAAGGAGTTTTGGCACAAAGGGATTTGTACAGAAGCTTGTCAGGCAGTAATCGATATGCTGAAACAAATAAATATTCCCTATATCACAGCTACGCACGATGTAAACAATCCGAGAAGTGGAAAAGTTATGCAGGCTATAGGCATGAAATACCAATATTCTTATGAAGAATATTGGCAACCAAAACTTTATCTGGTTACATTTAGAATGTATCAATTAAATTTCGATGACCAACAAGACAGGGTATATAAAAAATATTGGAATAAATACCCTGTTCATTTCATAGAGGAGATATAAGCAGTATTGCTACTTCATTCCTTCTCTCACAATATCTACCAGAATCGGCTTCAATCCGCTAACGAAACATTCCACTGCAATCACCATCAGAATCAGTCCCATAAGACGCATCATCACATTATTACCCGTTTCACCCAAGACTTTTACCAATTTCGTGGAAGCACGAAGAATAAAGAAAGTCAGCAGATAAATCAGGGCGATAGTACCGATCAATATCCCCTTCATTTCATAAGAATGCGCATCCTGCATCAAAACGATTGCATTGGCAATCGCTCCGGGACCGCATAACATAGGAATACCGAGAGGAGTAATAGAGATATCATCCGCATACGTTTTGATTTCTTCGTCCTTCAACTTCATCGGTGTATAGCGGGCTTGAAGCATATCAAAGCCTATCTTGAAGATAATCACCCCACCGGCAATACGGAAACCATTGGTAGAGATACCGAAGAACTTGAAAAGAAACTGCCCGGCAAAGACAAATACCATCAATGTAATAAACGACACAATAGTAGCACGACGTACGATAGACTGACGTTCTTTATCCGTCATACCATGAGTCATGGTAAGAAAGACAGGCATCGTTCCCAACGGGTTGGTCAACGTGAAGAATGAAGTGAAACAAAGTAAGGCGAAAGGCAGAAGCGTACTATCCATGATTATATCGTATTTTATGCAAAACTAAAACGCAACAAAAATACGACTTAATCCAGAAAACCTATAATAAATCCATTAATTCTTTCAAGGAATGGATGTGATAAGTAGGGAGGAAAGGGAAAGCTGTCCGTTCTGTCACATTGTAGAAAACCTGATGCATCCCTACTCCGTGCGCTCCGGTTATATCCGCTTCCCAACTATCACCAATCATTAAGGATTCGCGCAACTCGGATTGAGTAGCAGACAAAGCAAAATTGAATATCTCCGGCCAAGGCTTCAGCACTCCGAGATCTTCCGAGAGAATCACCTTTCTGAAATACCCGTCCACTCCTGCCGAACGCATCTTACGTGATTGCAATTCACGAAACCCATTGGAAAGGATATAGAGGTTATATTTGGGAGCAAGATACTCCAATACCTCCTTTGCATGAGGCATTAAAACACTTTTAGTAGGGATAATAGCGAAAAAATCTCTCGAAAACCGTTCAGCGAGCGCTTCATCTTTCACTCCCACGGCCTGTAAAGGATAAAAGAAACGTTGGCTGTTCAATTCATCCTTCGTTATCTTTCCTTCACCGTACTCAACCCAGAGTTCGGTATTTCTTTGTTGATAAAGAGTATAATAATGATTGAATGAATCAAAATAGCGGTCGAACGAATATTTCTGATATACTTCCTCAAAGGTGTTACGAGCATTTTGAGAAAAAGCCCAGATGGTATCATCAAGATCAAAAAAAAGATTTTTATATTTCATCAGTAGTTATATAATAAGAAACAAAAAAGCCAATGTGCTAATTTCTTGAATCCAGGAATCAGCACATTGGCAATTCAAAAGGGATATCTACCTTATTTTACCTGGATAACCAAGTATCTGGATACACTCCAGAATTCAGTAGGATTAGTAATCTTCAATGTCAACTGGCCTTTATCATCTTTTACCAATTCATAAGAACCGGTCGGATGAGTAGTCAGTAATTCAGCACGTTTAGAGTACAACTTGATTTCTTTGGTTGTACGGATATCGATCTGCGTGAAATAATCCTTATTGAAATCAGCGCTCTTCAACACGTCTCCGCTCTGAAGAATCTTTTGAGCTTTCAATTCAGATTTAGTACCAAATACGAACCAGGCAGCATTCAGGCTCTTTTCCTGTTCTGCAACGGTTTTAGCTTTCGCTTCGTTTTCTGCGGCCAGAGTTTCTTTTGCTACAGACAGATCGCTGACAGCAGCATCCAATTCCTGAATACGGATATTTTTGGAAGCCAGTTCTGTTTGAAGCTCTTCGATACGCTGTTGTTTAGCGTTCAATTCAGCAGTCAAAGCGGCAACAGCTTTTTTCATCTGTGCAGAATTGTAATTGCTATTCTTCAGCTGTGCCTGCAATTTTGCAATCTGCGCTTTGTTTTCTTCCATTTGTTTAGAGATGAATTCGATGTCAGAAGCAATCTGTTGCTTAGCACTGGCAGAGTTTTCAGTGATGGTTCCACGTTGCAAGTCAACACGGCTTTCAGCAGCATTGATCTTACGGAAACCTTCCTGAACTTCATTGAAAGTCCCCATCATATCATCCAGTTCAGCATTGCGCTGGTTCAGTTCCATCAAAAGAGAATCATTTTCAGCTTTCAGGTCTTTACTTCCACCTTTAAAGCCATCACACGAAGCCAACAAGGCTACGCATACAAATAAAACAGCTAACTTTTTCATACGTTTACGTTTTACGTTTTTTAATGAAGTTATTTAATCATCTATTCCTGCTAATACTATCACAATCTCGCCCCGGGGTTCGGTAGCGGTAAAGTGTTCTATCAATTCAGCCAAACTGCCCCGAACTGTTTCTTCGTGGAGTTTGGATATTTCACGCGACACGGTTGCCTGACGTTCAGCACCGAAATATTCGGCAAACTGTGTTAACGTCTTCAACAGACGGTGGGGTGATTCATAAAACACCATCGTGCGGTGTTCTTCCGCCAATGTCTTCAGTCGTGTCTGCCGTCCTTTCTTCTGGGGGAGAAATCCCTCGAAGCAGAACTTCTCGTTCGGCAATCCCGATGCTACGAGTGCCGGAACAAAAGCGGTTGCTCCCGGCAAGCACTGCACTTCAATACCGTTGCGCACACATTCACGAACAACCAGAAATCCGGGATCGGAAATTCCAGGCGTTCCGGCATCCGAAATTAGTGCCACCGTTTCACCTGCCTTTATTCTATTAACAACACTTTCCACCGTTTTATGTTCATTAAATTTGTGGTGGGATTGCATTGCATTCTTTATTTCAAAGTGTTTCAGCAAGATACCGGAAGTACGTGTATCCTCCGCCAAAATCAGATCGACCTCTTTCAGGACTTTGATAGCCCGAAAAGTCATGTCCTCCAGATTCCCTACCGGCGTAGGCACCACATATAGCTTTCCCATCTTGTTTTTGTTTTATACTGATTGATTAAAATATTTCTTTAGTAGCTCCAGAAAGTCGTTCACCGCCTCCTTTTCTTCATTCAATTCGACTTTCGAGGACAGAAATGCGACTGCAGTCTTGTAGGAACTCATTACTGATATCTGTTCGATAACCCGATTCATCAAATCAGTGTTGCCTCCGAACAGTTCACGAGAAAAACGGAAAGAATCATTCAAGCTGATAGCATGTCGCAAGCCGGCAGACAGTTTGAGACTTTCTCCCAACACAGCCGATTTAGGTTCTTCCTCTTTCACAACAGTTTCAACGACAGGTTCCTCAACAATTGCCGGTTCCTCTTTTTTCCCTTCTTCTTCTTCTTCTTCTTCTTCTTCTTCTTCTTCTTCTGCTGCTGCTGCTGCTGCTGCTTCTTCTGCTGCTGCTGCTTCTTCTGCTGCTGTCTCTGCAGCTGCCGCTATTACGACAGGTTTCTCTTCCGCAACAATGGCTTCTCCTTCCTCATCTTCTTTCACAACAACCGATTCGAGAGATTGTATAATCACGGGGGAATCCTCTTCAGACCCGGCAACTTCATCCTCCTCTTCCGCTGTCTCTTCCACAGCTGACGGAGAAATTACCTGAACAGCATCCACCTCCTGCTGCAGTTCGTCCAAACGCCCCTGCATCCGTGTAATGCTCCGCTTCAACAGTTCAGACAAAGTCGGAGTCGGCTCCTTGGTAAATGAATCCATGAGATACTTCAACTCATGAACATCCAACTCAATATCTGTTAATAGCTTCTGTTTCATGTCAGTCCATTGTTTATACGGTGCGAATGTAGGAATAATTTATGCAATAACTTAAAATAATGGATAATTTAACAGTTCTTGCACATTGAATTGCTTACCTTTGTCCACATATTTATTTAATCAAGAAAACACAAAATCTCATGGTATTATTTTCAGAAGACCACATACAGGAGACTAGAAGAAGAGGCCGGATCGAAGTAATCTGCGGTTCTATGTTCTCCGGAAAGACAGAGGAATTGATTCGCAGAATGAAGAGAGCGAAATTCGCGAAACAACGTGTCGAGATATTCAAACCTGCTATCGACACCCGTTATTCAGAAGAAGACGTAGTCTCTCACGACAGCCATTCTATCGCCTCCACTCCCATCGATTCGTCAGCCAGCATTTTACTGTTTACTTCTGAGATAGATGTAGTAGGTATTGATGAAGCACAGTTCTTCGACAGTGGTTTGATTGATGTATGCAACCAGCTTGCCAACAATGGAATCCGTGTTATCATTGCAGGATTAGATATGGACTTCAAAGGAAATCCGTTCGGACCTATGCCACAATTGTGCGCCATTGCCGATGAAGTCTCCAAAGTTCATGCGATCTGTGTGAAATGTGGTCAGCTGGCTTCTTTCTCACATCGTACAGTCAAGAATGAGAAACAGGTTCTTTTAGGCGAAACAGCCGAATATGAGCCTCTGTGCAGGGAATGTTATCTCCGTGCACGAGAGGAAGATGAGCAGAAAGTATAAACTCTATAAAGAAACAGATTATGGAAAGGAAAAAGATAACATTCGACAGTTTTATACGCGGTTCCATCGGATGTGTGTTAGTTGTAGGAATATTAATGCTCGTGGAACGTCTTAGCGGAGTGTTATTGCCTTTCTTTATTGCGTGGCTGATAGCTTATATGGTCTATCCGTTAGTCAAATTCTTCCAGTATAAGCTACGATTAAAAAGCCGCATTATTTCCATCTTCTGTTCCTTATTCCTCATTACGGTTATCGGAGTCACTTTATTCTACCTATTAGTGCCACCGATGATTTCGGAAATAGGCAGAATGAACGATTTGTTGGTGACTTACCTCACCAATGGAGCCGGTAACAATGTACCTAAGAACCTTTCTGAATTTATCCACGAGAACATTGATCTTCAGGCGTTGAACCGTGTATTAAGTGAAGAGAATATCCTGGCGGCAATCAAGGATACCGTCCCCAGAGTGTGGACTTTGCTTGCAGAATCTCTCAACATTCTATTCAGCATCCTTGCCTCCTTCATTATATTATTATATGTAATCTTTATATTATTGGATTACGAAGCAATAGCTGAAGGATGGTTACATCTGCTACCCAATAAATACCGTACGTTTGCCTCCAACCTGGTTCACGACGTACAGGATGGTATGAACAGATATTTCCGTGGACAGGCTTTGGTTGCTTTTTGCGTAGGTATCCTTTTCAGCATTGGTTTCCTAATTATCGATTTTCCCATGGCTATCGCTTTGGGACTTTTCATCGGAGCATTGAATATGGTTCCCTACTTGCAAATCATCGGTTTCCTTCCCACCATTTTATTGGCAATTCTCAAAGCTGCCGACACCGGACAGAACTTCTGGATTATCATTGCATGTGCATTAGCCGTCTTTGCGATCGTACAAATCATACAGGATACCTTCCTTGTCCCCAAAATCATGGGAAAGATTACCGGACTGAATCCTGCCATCATCCTTTTATCTCTTTCTATCTGGGGTTCATTAATGGGAATGCTCGGCATGATTATCGCCTTGCCACTAACAACTTTGATGCTCTCCTACTACCAACGCTTTATTATCAACAAAGAAAAGATAAAATATGATGAAGTAGAAACTACTGATAATCAAGAAACAAGCCACAACGAGGAAAAATAATTGAAACTTTTTTCTACGGAATGCTTGCAAATTAAATAAAAGTAACTACCTTTGCACCCGCAATCAGGAAATAACTGATTCGCAAATAAGGATTGATTCGCTAGCTCAGCAGGTAGAGCACAACACTTTTAATGTTGGGGTCCTGGGTTCGAGCCCCAGGCGGATCACTTAGGAGAAATGAAAATACTCCGACAAACTAAGACAAAGCTCTTTAAACCAGTGGTTTAAGGAGCTTTTTTCTTACCCGCCTACGACAGAAAAAAGACCTCAAAAAGCCACCCTGTGAAGATTAATCGTTACTAATTCGTTACGGTTTTCCGTTACGATAAAAACCGTAACGAATTTATAGGTAAGTCGCTCATTTGTCGAATATTGGCAGTCGAAAGTCATAGCCGTTACGGAATGAACAAATTAACTTTGCAACAAGAAAGGAGTTACGGTATGAAATCGACATTCAAAACACTCTTCTATTTAAAGAAGAACGAACCGAAGAAAAACGGTCATGTAGTAATTATGGTGCGCATCACGGTGGACGGTGATCAGGTGCAATTCAGCAGCAAGCTGGACATACACCCCGACAATTGGGACACGAAAGCGGGAAGAGCCGTCATCAACAAACAGAGTGCGGACAAGAAAGAAAACCTCAGGGTATCCTCACTTAACAAGACACTGGACGAGATACGTTCGGCCATCACCATGCACTACACACGCATGATGAACGTGGACGGTTATGCACTGCCGGAAAAAATCAGGAACGCATTCCTGGGATTGGAGGAAAAGGAGAAAACGCTCATCAGCTACTTCACCCAGCACAATGAACAGTATGCAAAGAAGGTCGGCAAGACTGCCACGCAAAAGACCTATTCCCGCTACGAACTGACCAAGCAGCGGATGATAGAGTTCTTGCAGAAGGAATACAAGTTGTCGGACATTCCCGTGAAGGAAATCACCGTTACCCACATCGAGAACTTCTACCTTTATTTACGTCAGGAATGTGAGGTAAGCAACAACACCGCCATGAAATTTGTACAACGTTTCCATACGATACTGTTGTTCGCCCAGAAAAGCGGATTGAGCTTTATCGATCCATTCGGGAATTTCAAGTTCAATTTTGACAAGACCGACAGAGGGTATCTCACGCAGGAGGAAATCGACACGATCTATTACAAGGAGTTCAAGTCAAAGCGGTTGGAACACGTGCGTGATGCTTTCATCTTCAGCTGTTATACCGGTTTGCCTTACTGTGACATCTATACGCTTTCAAGTGAGGACATAAAGATCGGTGTGGACGGCAAGAAGTGGATTATGAAAGACAGGGGTAAAACCGGAGTGGAGTCATTCATTCCCCTACTGCAAATACCGTTGGATATTCTCGCCAAATATGAGGGCAAATTGAAAAACGGAAAACCGCTTCCGGTAATCAGTAATCAGAAGATGAATGAATATTTGGCGGAGATAGCTGCTATTTGCCAGATCAACAAGCGGATCACCTACCATCTTGCCCGGCATTCGTTTGCGACGGAAATCTGCCTTACCAAAGGCGTTCCCATTGAGAGCGTGTCCAAGATGCTCGGACACACCAACATTCAGACCACACAGATTTATGCCCGTGTGGTGGATAGAAAGTTGAGCCATGACATGAATATGCTGGATCGAAAACTTAAAAGTATGCAAAAAGGTACGACGCAAAACGCTGTATGAATAAACAAATCATTATATTGTCACACCATTTAAAAAACAACGCCTTATGGAAAATAGAGGATACATCACCATCACCGGTTTGGAAAACAAGGATGAACAACCCATCGTCAGTGTAAAGATAGAGAACGGCAACGTATGGATGACCAAGCACGAACTTGCCCGTCTGTTCGGAGTGTTCGTGCAGACAATAGACGCCAATGTGCGCTCCATCTTCAAATCCCGCCTGCTTTATGACGGCGACGTAACCATAACCGAGAAGCAGGACAAAAGCATCGTTACCTATTATAATCTGGAAGCGATCATATTTCTCAGTTTCCGCATCAACACCTATTGCACGAAACTGTTCCGTGAATGGGTACTCAACTCCCTGTGCGAGTACAAACGCCTGCAAGAGAAAAAGCCCGAAGTTCTTGTCGTTTTCAATCCCGGCAGCAACCGGACAACCATTTCTTATAACTGATATGCATAGAAGCCTGTAAATAGCGAGCCTTGCCCGAAAATCCGACGGGCAAGGCTTTTTTTTCTCCTGAAAATCCTATCTTTACACCAAATAACAGTGTCATGATAGAAAACCTCACCATATCCATATCCTTCAGCGAAGTAGAGGAAGCCCATGTCGGCAACTATTTCCACCTTTCCGAAATGTCCGGCGAGTTTCTGATTATCCAGAAACCCGACAATACCTTCTACTTCCTTTGTTCCAATGATTGTGACATCGTGGGCATCTGCCAATCCTTTGATTGGTATATTGTATCAAAAGACGCTTTTAATGACCGCCTGATAATCGGCATTGGTTTGTCGGATAAAGAAAGCATCAACGGAGAACTCTATCGTGTACAGGATGAAACCACGCTCATCCTTTGGCGTGACATACTCCGCTTTACTTTCGAGAGCGATTTCGTGCGCCAGTTCTTCCCGTACAATACTCACTTCAAAGGCAAGATGCGTATCGACGGAGCACTGTGTTTCTATATTCACGATTATTACCCGACCAGATGCAAGGACATATCGGTATTCGACAGAAAGACGAGTAATCTGGTATTTAGATTTAAGGAAGGCCGACAAGCAGCCCTTGTCGCCAAGATCTTCTCGCTTTGTATCGCCCGGATGCCGTTCTTTAAAGAGAAAGCCGCCAACGCCGTGCTGATCCCCATACCGGCGGCAACCCGTGAACGGAACATCACCCGTTTTGCCCGTTTTTGCAGCCTTCTCTCACATCGGCTTAAAGTTGTGGACGGTTTTCGTGCCACATGGATAAAAGAAGACCGTGAGCAGATGAAAGGAACTCACGGACAAGACAAGTTATCCAACTTGATCTTTCATCCCGATTATTTTAAAGGCCGGGACGTATTTTTAATAGATGACATTATCTCTTCCGGCGAGAATTTCACGCAAATGAAACGCAAACTGATGCAACTCGGCGCAAAATCCGTTACCGGTTTGTTTTTAGGTAAAACAGTAAAATCTGAAAATCAAAAGTAATATGGCAATCAAGAAATCCCAGATCGAAAAATGGATAGTCGCCCAAAAGAAACACCGGCTATCGGATACCCATGTACAAATGGCACGTGAACTCGGACTCAACCCCGACAAACTCGGCAAGATAGACAACCACCGGCAAGAGTCGTGGAAAGCCCCCTTACCGGAATTTATAGAAGAGATCTTCTATAAACGTTTCAAAAAGGAACGTCCTGATATAGTCAAACCCCTGAAACAAATACTTAAAGAACAGGAAATAAAGGATAAAGAAAAAAAGAAGGAAAAAGAAAAACGGCGAAAAGAGCATGAACAGGAACAGATGAATAACGGAACGGATGAAGTTCTTCCATTCTAATCCTCAACCCCGATAGCGGAATAAAAACCGCATCATTATCGGTAGAAAGAACGTTTCCATTTCTCCGAAACCGGAGCGATCTTTCATCCATACAAAATCGTAGAAAAGTGTTGTACAAGCAAGCGTGATGAATCCCACATTGCCCGGTACAACACCTTTCTTTTTTCCGTTTTTGAAATAGGAAGGCTTTTATTATTATCTGTATATTTTTACTCTCTGATTTCCTCAAAGGCAATATCTATCGCATCATAGTAATCGCCGTCATTAACGCTCAACGCAGCAACAAGGCTGTTCAATGTCCGAACTGCGTCCAAACGCTTTTCCGTATCATTTTCATCCGGATTACTCAAGACATCTATCGCACAGGTCAAATGCCCTTTCATCTCTTGCAATGTAGATAAACTCTGAATGGGAAACAGATAGAAAAGCCCATCTTCTGAAGACCGGACTATTCCTTTCAGGGGAGTCGATTGTAAATCCATAACAATAAGGTTATTATATTAAATTGACGTAACGCTGCCGGATACTACGTTCGAGGTATCGCCAAACACCCAGTGTAAAGTGAACCGACAGGTTACGTCAAAGTATAACCTACCCGGTTCATTTACCTTCACACTTTTGAAATTGGCGATTTCCGAACGTTGGTAAACGAACACATTACACGATGCTATTTGCATCGCTAACACAAAGGTAGAAATTTTTTCGTATTAATCACCGCTTTATGCATAAAGGATTTATAACACAACGATTCTAAGCAAAGTTTAAGGCTAACTTCCTTCGGGGTATTTCTCTCACTGTTTTCAGTAGCCATCACTCCACATTTAAAACAAAGGAACGAATTAAACTAACTTATTCAAGTGCAAAGGTACTTCGGGTTCTTAACGGAAAAACAAGGTCAAGCCGTTCCGGTTTTGAAAAAAATCTTCCCTGCGCCATAAATGGCACGAGGTATTTTTTCCAAAAACCTTGTTTTTCCTGAACCCTACCTTTTGACGCACATGAAATAAGTCAGCTCAACTCGTCAATGCATAAAAAAAATGTCGTGATTATGAAAACAGCAAGAGAAATACATAACGGAAATAAGAACAGACTCAATCTGCCTCTGCATAAATTGTTTGGCTGGTCGGTTCGGCTCATTCTTTCAGGCTTCTGTTGGAGTTTGTACGGTGGCAGTCTTTTGGCGTGGTTTATCGGTCTGTGGCTCGTAAAAGAACTGATAACGGACGTGATCCGCTTCGCATGAGGGTTGTCTGGTTCCCATTCTTTCCTTTGCTGTCGTAGTCGGGATTATCATTTGGTTATTAATACTTTAATACACACAGTTATGACAATGGATATTACAAAATCAGTAGCGTTCACCGGACACCGTTCAGAGCGTATCCTCCAAGTCCGTATGCTGTATCTTTATCTGGATATAGTTTCGCAAGTGAAAAGGTTGTATAGTCTGGGCTATCGTTACTTTCTAAGCGGAATGGCGGAAGGCTTTGATTTGCTTGCAGCCCAAGCGGTAGCCGACCTCAAAATGGAATACACGGATATTCGGCTCATTGCCGTTGTGCCGTTCCGCCGGCAGTCAGACAGATACCGTCCGGAGAACAAGTCCTTATACGACCGGATAATGAAAACTGCCGATGAAACGGTCATTCTCAGGGAAGATTACTGCAAAGGGTGCTTCCATCACAGGAACGACTACCTGATTGACAACTCCGAAATCGTCCTGGCCTATTGGGACAAGCAGCCCTATGGCGGTACTTATTATACCGTAGGAAAGGCACGGATGATGAACAGAAACATTATAAACCTTTATAAATAAAGCCTTATGAAACGATATAGCAGGACTGTCGCACAACAGTGCAGATATTACGAGGTAAACAATATTTTCGAGTATATGGTGGAAACCTACCAGAACGGCAACATCACCACTTTTGGAGAACTTTACCGGGAATTGTGTAAAGAGGCGAGAAAAGATTTTATCGACTTTCTTCTCAGTGAGGTAGAACCGATATACTGGAGAGAGATTTTAAAGATGACTGTCTAATGAATAAATCAGGAAAATATGAATGTAACATTTGAAACCGTAATTTGTGCATGGGATGAGAAAATCCCTGCACTCCTTATCCGACTGGTAAATACCCTTCTCTTTTGCCGGACGGAAGAGGAACTCCGCCAATCCATCGACAAACTTCGGGAAACGACCGAACTGGATGAATTTTTCACCTACGGCTATGGCTCACACCATTTCTGGTGCAACCAGCGCATTTCCAAAGGAAGCGTGCAGTTCATCCAAAGCCGGTTATTCATTGCGACATTTTAATCCTCTAATACATAAATGACATGAAGCCAATATTTCAAATGACACGAGAAGAGAAATTGCAGGAGATTGTAGAATACAGTCCTTGCAGGGTGGAACGCAGCACAGTCCTCCGGTACTTGTTGGCACTACGCCGCAATGACACGGAACAAATCGCCTACTTCGAAAGTTTCGGCAAGAGTGTACGACATATCATACTCAATGTACGCACGTATGAAAGAGGGCTGATTTTCGGCTATGTCGGCAAGCGGTTCAACGAACACGGTTGGATTAATGGTATGTTACCGATAGTTGAAGAAATCAAATTGGATACTTCCAACACGATCCATATCGGGCAATCCGTTGACGGGACGTATGCGGTATCCATCGACTGGTGTACCGGCACAGCCGGAGGCGGCAGCCACCCGTCCGTTTGGGATGAGCCTGTCAGAGATTATAAGGAAGCTGTCCGGCAAGGCATCCGCCTGTTGGAACGACAATACAACAAAGCGGAATGTTGGTCTGTTTCCGACAGAAGCAATTACAACCCGAAGGTTATCCGCAGTCTGAAAGAAAAACTGTTGGAACTCAAGCGGAAATACACACAGCCCCGACAGTTAAGCCTGTTTTAATATTCACGAACTATAAAATCATAAATTATGGCAACAAAAATGAACGAGAACGGAGTTTCAACCTGCAAGGCGGGTGAGAAATATGAAAAATTCCAAATGACCGTAAGACGGAAAAGCCGCACGTTTTACCATTATGATTACAGGGACACGGCAGACAACGAACTTTTCTCCTGTGTGAAGCCCACATTGGAAGAGTGCAGACAGAAACGTGATGAATGGTTGATTCAAAAACAAAGAAAGTATATGACAGAACAATAAATATCTGAAAAACAAGATATAATAATATGTAATAAGATTGAGAGAGTTATTAACCATTTGCACCAAAGAACTCTCCTTGCCGGTTGTCTGCAAGGAGAGTTCACATGTCATAGTTTTATTCCTTTTCTTTTGATTTGTCTGACCGGTGAAAAGTTGAACTCTTTCAGCCTTTTGTCAAAGGAAACAGTCACATTTTTCATTACCCCCTTCGGAGTCCAAATTTCCTTAACAGGCAAAGCCTTCCCGTCATACAGTTTTTTTATCTGCCCGACAGAGAACTTTGTGCCCGTGCATTGTTCCATTTTGTGATTGAGAGAATATATGTTACAGCTGTTTCTGACAATATCGGGAATCAGTTCCGGTTGCTTTTTCAATAGTTCCGGATACCAATTTTCCGCATGAAGGCAGATTTCCGCACTTCTTCTATCGGGTGGGATGTTCAGAAAACTTTCCGGTACATTTTTGTCCATTCCCGCAAGATATGCTTTTTCAGTCTTTAAATCATACCTTATGCTTTTCAACTGCAATGCCGAATTATAGGTATCGGCGGCAGCCTGACAGACCATTTTTTCCGTCTGCAGGTGTACCGGCACAGACGAAATTGCATAGCCGTCCCTGCTTACAGCATATTCCGCCATCCGGTCATCTATAATGTTCCACCAGACAGAACGCATCAAATCCGAACATCTCCATTTCCCTTCAAGCAATTTCATAATCTCCAGACAAATGTCGGGATAAGGAACATAGGGCAACAGCACAGCCGGATCGTGCTTTACTTTTGATAATGCGGTACGGCAGATTTCCGGTGTTCTCATGCCTTCAGGCACATATTCCAGAGCCTTTCCGTTCCGTCTGACCATCTCCTCATATACCTCCAAAGGTATGTCGTCTTTCGGCAGTGCCTCCCGGAGATACCGGTCATCTTCCAGAATCAACGGCAAAAAGCACTTCAGTACCCCACAAGGCATATCATGTATGGAATCGGGTTTGTTTGTCAGAGCCATACCGACAATCTCGTAGGAGAACATTTCTTCCGGTACATGACGCACATTGGCACTGTCGGCATTGACAGCGTGCCAGCATACATTCTCAGTTTTACGTTCCGGAGGAAGATCCCGAAAATATCCGGGATTTTCCTGTACTGATTTTATATCCGCATCTTCCTGTTTCCTATTCATGCCCGTTCATTAAAGGTTTTATCAATTTCCTCATGTCATCAGCCATCCGGCTCTCTTCATATTTGGAACGGTTCAGATTCTCAAACACAATCTGTCTTGGGAGGACTTCCCAACAAAAGTAACTTGATCCGAAATAGGCAGCGTTCTTTTCCGTAAACTGGATACGTTTGTCGAACAACAACATCTGCATCTCCTTTTCTCGGAACAAGTGAACCGGTGCACTGCTGTTCAGCCAAAGATTGGAAAGCAGTAACGCAAACGGCTTGCCGAGTGCAAGGCAGCGTTCCACAACCTTCTGTTTGATACTGAACGGAGGATTGGAAACAATCAGATCCCACTCTTCCGGCTCGTAAACGAAGAAGTCCTCACCGGTAAGGATATGGGAGTGAACCACTCTGATACCGGCGGCTTTCAGCGCAAGCACGTACTCACTATGCTCTGTATCAAACGGACACCAGACTATTTTATTTCCGGGTATATATTTGATTATAGGAGCCACCGCATAAGCCGGAGTATACTGCTCGTCGCTGCTTTTTTTCGGGGTATATCCGGCATAAATCATTCGGTATCCTCCTTTTCATCTTCTTCATTATTAAAGGCAAAAGACTTTTGTACAACCTGACCGAAGGAATCAAGAATGTAAATATCTATTTTCTGCTGGTCTGTGTCAAGTGATTTGTAATAGAGTCTGAACGTTTCTTCCAGTAACGGATACAGGTCGTTTGGCAATAGCACCGTACCGTCCTCCATGCGAAGTTCCCCTTTGCCTGTCGGTTGGAAGTACCTGATGAAGTATTTGGTGTCCTGATACTCGCCGCTTCTTACAAGCTGACAACGGATTTCCGCTTCCTCGCCCTTTACGATTGTCGTCTGCACCGGCAAGGTCGCCAGATCAAACTGATACACCTGCTGAACATCCAATTTGTCAGAACAGGCGGTTACACATATCATACCGACAAGCATGAATGTAACAATAAACAATGTTTCTATCATCTTTTTCATACACATTAAAAATTTAATCGTTTAAAACAGTACTATTTCTGATGCGTTCCGCTACGGCACGTACCACCGGTACGCTCACGGCATTGCCGAGCATCGCATACCGGTTGGCTCGTGAGATTTCCCTCACTTCCCCGTTGATAATTCCGTATCTGGTAAAATCATCGGGAAAGCCTTGCAAGCGTTCGCACTCCACTTCCGTCAGCATACGGATTCGGGATTTCTGTTCTTCGTTCGGCTGTCCGTCAAAAGTTTCCCCCGGTTGCAGGTTTATCAGATAATTGCCGAAATTGGGCTGTTTGTAATAGTTACGTGTTATCGTTCCGCAGGTATGGGAATGAACCGTGTCTTTCCTGCACGGATGATTCCCTCCACTCGGCGCCGGGAAAGGAAATACATCTCCGGTACACCGGTCTGCAACACGTCCGACAAGGTAGATTCTCTCTCTGTTCTGGGGTAGAAACCATGCCGTATTAAACAGTTGCCATTCAAGTCGATAACCGCCAATGTCGGCAAACGCTTTGATAATGCTCCAAAAATCTGATCGATGCTTTGCGAAGAAGACTCCCTTAACATTCTCCCAGATAAAAACGTCAGGTCTGAATCTCCCGACGGCTTCGACAGCATACCTGACAAGGGAACTTGCCTCTCCACGCAGCCCGCTGCCGTCGCCGACTGAACTAAAATTCTGGCAAGGGCTTCCGAAAGTGATGATGTCGGGATGTCCGATTTCCGCTGTTCCGATTTCTGTAACCGATCCGATATGTTCCGCATAAGGAAAATTGTATTTGAAGTTGGCGATTGCATTTTTTTCTATCTCCGAGAAATATACTTTCTCAAACGAGTATCCGGCAGCCTGCAATCCTTTACTAAAGCCGCCAATACCCGAAAATAATTCCAAAAGAACCATGCCCTAATCAATTATGAATTTGACGCCCACCCCGAACTGGAAATGAAAGTGTCCGCTGTCATTTCCCCAGAGGCAACGCTCACGGGCATGGAACAGCAATACCACCTGGTTGGCAAGGTAGGTTTCTATCTCCAGCGATATCGCACCGCCATAGACAAACGCATCCCCGGCACACAGGCGTGAGCCGTCGAACAACGTACTTGTGCCCCAATTCACGGTTTCATATCCTGCCAGCACCGAACCGCCGGCATAGCAGAGAAACACCTTGTTGGCATCCGAAAGGAAATTATAATAATAGCCGCCTTCCGCAGTGAATTGGGAAACCGGGACACGTATGTCCTTGTATGGATAATACTTCTGGAGATACTCGCCCCCGAATACCCACTTATGGCAGCCGTTCACATATCTGTCCGTTCCCAGTCCGAAATGGTAACCCAGCTCGTTACGTTTGTCCGCAGTGTGAAAACCGTCCGTCATACCGGCGGTAATACGCAGCCCTTTTGTACCGGGCAGGCAACGTTGGGCATGTGCCTTGTCCGTCAGGACAAAGCACAAAAACATACATATAATAACAGATACCCTTTTCATACTATTTCACCTTCAGCTCGTTAATGACTCTGGCACGGATCAGCTCGGCGTTGGTCAGAATAAACCGCTGATGCCTTCCCCCGTTCTGCTCGTTCATCTCGACAACCAGCTGCTTGTCATCCGGAAGGGTGAATTTGGGCAGGGTAAATACCGTCCGTTCCTTGCTTTTTCCATCAACCGCCGTTACATAGTTGAAGGCACGAAGCGGCACGATAACCTGTTCCTGAATGGCGGTACGTTTTGCAACCTTTTTGTCCACCACCTTAAAAGTAACGAAATCAACGGAGAACGGCACGTTGGAAGTGTTTTTCAGTTCCGTATGGAAATAAAGCAGACCGTTGTGCGTATAAATCCCCTTCAGGATATACTGGATGCCGAAGCGCTTGCAGCCGATATGCTTCACCAGACGTTTGTTGTTGTCATAGACGGACTTCATGATCAGCCGTACCAGCAGCGGGGACTCGCTGCCGAGTTCCGTAAGGTAGATTTCCTGAGAGTTGTTCGGCCGGTTCACCGCCTCGCCATCATGGATGAAGTCTTTCATCTCGATATTCAGCTTGGTCGGCTCGTCCGCATACTTCACATTGAATGTATAATAGCTGCCGTCATCCGTGATCACCGCCAGATTCGTTTCACGGGAGAAGTCCCTCAACGCCGCTTTCACCCGAAGCACGTTCTCCGAGCCGTCCGCTTTACCAGCAAGAATGTCCGCCGATCCCAGATCCACATACTTGATAGCAGCCGGGAAGATAAGGTGTACCGTTTTATTGAATGTCACCTCCAAAGCGTATGGAGGAACCATCCGGTCGAATGCCACTGGGCGTGTCAGCCCGTCAAACAAATCACCGGTGGACGGACTGCGCCTTGCGTCCTCCTTATCCGGCAGCGGCATGGTTTCCGTTTCTCTGGAATCCGCCGTTTCTTCCGTGTCATTTCCCGTCTTTTCCACTTTCACGGTCTTTTGTGCATACGCACCGGTCATACCAATGGCAAAAGCCATCATTAAAATTACTTTTTTCATGCTTGTTGTTTTTTCTTGTTTTATAAATTGATTTTAACCGTTTATTGTCTTGGCACGAGCAGTAGCTCGTAATCCGCCTTCAAAGTCGCCTTGACAGTCCTGAACTTTGTGGAAAGGTATTGCGATGCGCCCTGTATCACCCCTTTGCCCAAGTCCGCAGCCAACTGTGCGCCGGCATTGGTGGAGATGTTGATGCTGCTTCCCATTGCCGAGCCCATGTTGGCCGCCATCTCCTTGACGGCGGTAAGCTCCTGCGATCCCCTGACCTCAATGCCCTTCATGCCCCTCGTGTCATAAGCGTCCAGTTCCACCGGCAGGATTGTTCCCTGAAAGGCAATCGAAGAAACGGTGATTTCCATGCGCTCACCGCTGATTTTCGCCGTGCCGGTCAGTATCGTGTTGGCGGGTATGTACAACTCCCCGGCCTGCACCGGCTCCAGCAGGCGCAGACCTACTTCCTGACCGTCGCTTCCCGAAACCGTTACCGTCTTGTACACGCAGGCACGGATACCGTTCCTTTCCGTACGGCTCCGGACTGTCCCTACCGTGTGGAAACCCATGTTTCTGGGTTTACCGTACTGTCTGGCAAACTCTTCATCGGACAGGGGTGCGGCCAGCAGGCTGACCACCCGTTCCGTTACCTGCGTAACCGGGCAGACCGGCGTTTTACCCGTAGAGGAGGACACGGCGACCTGTTTGGTTTCACCGCCGCCCGGCATGTACCTTGCCGCCATCTCGTAGGACTTCTCCATCAGCCGCAGTTGCTCCTCGCTGTTTTCTCTGGCCTTGCGCTCTTCCTCCGCCTGACGCTCCAGCTCCTGAATGCGCCATTCCAGTTCCAGTGTTTTCTGATCGTCTTCCGCAGGCCGTGTTTCATAAAAACTGCCCAACTGCCGGTTGATGTCCTGATAGGCATTGGCCGAGGAACGGATAGACGGACTGCCGTTGTCCGTGTCCTCTTCCGTCAGGAATACTTCGTCCGCTGCTGGCTCTTCCTGTTCCAGTGATACCGCCAGATCCTGAAGCGTGTTCATTTTCTCCTTTTGTTTCTTTTCAAAGGCACTTTGTTCGTAGGCGGCCTTTTTATCCGACAGCAGCCCCTTGTCCTCCGGCATCGGAACATCCACGTTGAATCCCTCCCTTAATGGCTCGTCGCTGTCCGAAGGAGCGAATATCAGCCACATCGCTCCCAGAAACACGAGAAAGAACAACGGATACACGAGCATCTTCTTCCGCTTGAGCATCTCTTCCGGAGTCAGAGGTCTGGCCTCTTTCTTCCCCTGTTTCGGCGTTTGCCCTTTCTCTTCCGCCTTTTCAGGCGTTGCAGCGTTCGCCGGTTGCCGCTCCTGATTTTTTAGGTTCTCCATAATCTACTTGGTTTTTAATGTTTATACTATCCTTGTTTATCCCCCTGTACAGCTCCATCCGCCTGATATGCTCCATTTGCAACTGCTCCCCCTCATGCCTGCCGATGCGGTATATCGAAGATACCGTCATGTATATCGACAGACAGCCGAAGCCGGTGAGCATGACCACCACGCAGACGAGCCGTACATCGGGCGACATCCGTCCGCACAGATAGCGGAGTCCGTCGTCTATCCTGTCAGGCACGTACCTGATCCATTTTTTCAATCGGTTCATTTCCTGTCTTTTTTAAGTTATCGTTCAATGGTTCTCAAATCCCGGTTCTCCACGATATTGAACTGCTCCATCGTGAAGCCGTGCGGGTTATTGTCCGACCTGACCGAGTTCAACAGCCGGCAACGGGTTACAAGGCTCCGTTCCGTGATGTTGCTTGACCTGACCAGCGACTGCCGTGCGTAGGTCGTTACCACATACGGGTAGCTGTTGAAGTCGCACGCCACGCTGTCCACCCGGATGCTCTGGTTGATATTGGCCGAGATTATACGGTTGTAATACCCCTTTTCCTCCCAGTCCTTGTAGTAGCGGAACGCACTCTCGTCGCACAGGAACAACGCCCTGCGGATATTCGACTCGATAGCCGCCTTGTCGGGCGACAAGGTGAAAAACAGCTCGTGAAAACGCCGGATATGTTCTTTTGCCTCCACCGGCCTGTTCTGCGAAAGGTCTTGGGAAAGAGCAAGTATCAGGGACTTCCCATTGTCCAGCACATAGATTTTCTCCCTCTGCCGTTCGGCGAACCGGTAGGAACTCCAGAGAGCATAGCCGGTAACCAGAGCACAGAGCGAAACGAACACGATACCCATCGTGCGGATTTGCCGGAAGCTCGTTTCTATATTCTTCAAACTCTTAAATTCCATATGTTTCTAAGATTTTATATTGGGTTATCTGCCTCTTAACTTGCCGGCTACATGGCCGACGGCTGCACCGGAAACAGCGGCAGCCGCACGTCCGCCCTTCAATGACCACGAGTTGACCTGCTTGCCGTAGTTGCCGGCTCCCGATGCCTGAATCACCCATGTGGATACTGTCGGAATGGTGAAATACCCCACAATGGCTATCAGCATGAAGATGATGTAAGCGGAATTGTTCACGTCGGGCACATAGGCGGGATCGCTCAGTGCGGCGATGTCCTTTTCGATCATCAGTACCTGAATCCTTGCCAGCACGGAACTGAACAGGTCGGATATGGGCAGCCACAGATAGATGCTGATATACTGGCAAATCCATTGGATCATCGTATTGTGGAAGCCGTCGTACACCGATATGGCGAACGACAGGGGCCCCAGAATGCTCAATACGATCAGGAAGAAGGTTCTCAGCGTGTCCAGTACCAGCGAAACCGACTGGAACAGCAGTTCCAGAAAGCTGCGGAGAAAATTGTTCACGCCCTGCCTGGCCTGGTATTTGAAGCGTTCCGCTGCCATGCCCGCCATTGCTTTCAAGTCCGAAGGCGACCATCCCAGATCCTCGATCTGGCGTTCATATTCCTCGTTGTCGACCAGGTACGCCGTTTCCGGATTCCTTGTCATCGCCTCGTATTCCAGCTTCTGCCGCTTCTCGGAATACTCCCGTATGTTCAGCGTCTGGCCTTCCATTATATCGTGGCAGCCGGTAACCACAGGACTCATGATGCCGTTGAGAGTTCCCAGAACGAATGTGGGGAAGAACATGATGCACGCACCCAGACAAAAAGGTCTGAAGAGCGGGTAAATGTCAATCGGCTCGGCTCTCGAAAGAGCCTGCCACACCCGTGAGGCCACATAGAACAGTGCACCCAGTGCGGCCACTCCGGTAGCCACACCCGTGATGTCCGAACAGAGCGGCATCATCTCGTCATAAAGGTTGCGCAACACTTCGTGAAGGTTGCTGAAAGTTTCCTCGCCCGTCATGTCACCAGTATTTTTGATCGTCCGTTCCGTACAAGTCCAGCACCCTTCGGGTATCGTTCTTCTTTTTTGCACGCAGGTAAGAGATGCCGATGTTCCGGTTCGTGTAATACCTGACCAGATTGCGTTGGTTTCTTACGTCACGGTACACACGGTCGATCACATCCATGCGCTCCTTATCCGTCATGGAAAGGCTGGTGGAGGTTACGACCGTCTTCATCTCGTTCAGCATACCGCTGCTCTCTTCCAGCATCTTCGCATATCCGGAAGCGATTGCCGAAAGCTCGTCCGGCGTATAGTTCTCGTCCGTCAGCATTTTCTGGAAAGAGTTTACATAGATGTCCGATATTTCACCGACCAGAAGAACGGTCTGCTGTACCTTGCGGGCATCCTTAACCAGATTGTTGACCGCTTTCAATGCGTCGTAATAACGCTTCCCCTGTTCGTAGATCTTGACTGTTTCCTGAAAATTCTTCACCATATTTTCTGCCGTCGTCGTGGTCTGCACCACATTGCGGGTTGTATTCACGATGCTTTGTGCAAAGTTCGAGGGATCGAACGTCACCCATTGTGCCTTTACTGCCATAATCGGGCAAAGAAGCCCGGCCAGGCAGACAGCCATAATTCGTTTCATGTCTTTTAAAATTTTAATGTTGAATAAATCGGATAGTTGTTACTGTCATTTACGGGAGAACCGGGGTTCTCCATTTTCCCTATGAGTCATCCGCACGTACATAGATCCCTTCGGTAGCCAGCACCAGCCGGTCTTCCTCCCGGTCATAAGCGAGCTGCACCCTCCCCAGCAGGTCTGCCCAGATGATGCCGCCGCTTTGGTGGATCGTGCCTACCACCACCGCATCAAGGTGGTAGGTCAGGGCAATCTTGTATGCGCCACCGTCACGGAATACGGTAACGGGCGGCGACTTGCGGTTGCTTTTCCACTCCCCGCATATCCAGTAGAGCGGAAACAAGGTTTCATACTCCATAGGCATTTACGGTATTTCATTGCTTTGATTCCGTTTCTTTTCCGCAAGCCTTCGGATAGCCAGTTCGATATTGCCGTCCAGCTGTTTCGCCAGTTGTTCCACTTCCACCTTCTCGCTCTCTTCGGTCGTGTAGCACAGATATTCTTCGGGCGATACCTCCGTGGCGTACACCGTTGACCGTACGCCCCCCAATCCGAACCAGACCTCCTTGTATTTGCGTTTCGGGTCATTGGACATGTTCACCGACAGGATCTGCGCCTTTTCCTTGTCCGTCAGTCCCAGCAGGGACTGTATCTGCGAGAACTTGTTAAGGTACTTCCTCTGGTCAAGCAGAATCTTGCAGTCGCTGTTGTTCACTATAGACTCCTTTACGATAGGCGAGGAAATGATGTCATCGACTTCCTGCGTCACCACAACCGCCTCTCCGTAAAATTTGCGGACAGTCTTGAACAGATAGCGGATGTAGTCCGCCATCCCTTCCTTGGCGATAGCCTTGCCGGGTAGGTCAGAGGCATTACTGCCCCTTTCCCCCCTCAGAACCGTACGTGAAAGTTTCCAATCATACGGCTCAAGCAGTGTTAAATTTCTATTTAATAGAAACCAGCTCATAGTTACATCTTATTAGTTTGAATGACTTTTCTTCTACAACTGTCATGTAGCAGATTATTTACTTTCTTGCCGTTGACTATTTGTTGGGAAGTTCCCCAAGGATGTTCCTTGTCTATGGGTTTACCACATACGGGACATAAATGGTCCTGTCTTTCCCACATGTACAGCAATGATTTTCTGCCGTTGAGCGACTGTAGCATCTTGTAAGTCTTGCGCTTTTCAAAATACTCTGTCCATTCGGGGTCAAAGGGATTTGCTTCACCTTTTACCTTGACATATCGGGTAATCTTTGTGTCATACAGCCTTTTCAGAGCAATCCTGTCATCAGTCTTGCCTTTCTTGAAGTTTGCCACGAAGCACCAGTTACGGTTCTTTACCCGTGTAAAGTATCGGTCGGCAATCCAATATTTGCCTTTCTTGGGGTGTCGTCTTGTAGCCCATTGCCATAACTTTTCAAATATCAGGTAGTCAGCTTTTCTGAATGTATCAGATGCCACACAATTCTTGTAGTAGTTTACCCAGCCTGTTATCACAGGATTCAAGAGCCTTATAAGTGATTCCTGTTTGCTTCCTTTATTGGAATCGATGATTCCTCGGATTTTCTGCATGAATTTCTTCAGGCTCTTTTTGGACGGTTTGATTAGAAGCACTCCTTTGTATTTCCGGATATTGTACCCGAGAAAATCGAATCCGTCATCAATGTGTGTAATCTTTGTTTTCTCTTCCGACAGGGTTAATCCCCTTTCTTGGAGAAAGTCCACTACTAACGGTTTGATTTCTTCCAAAGCTTCCTTGCTTCTACCCGTGATGATAAAATCATCCGCATAGCGTACAAGATGTACTTTGGGATAGTAGGTCGTTTTCCTGGTTACAAATTTCTTGTGATACTTCTCTGCAAACATAGTTTGCAGTCCGTCCAGTGTCATATTCGCAAGAGTTGGTGAGATGATACCACCCTGTGGAGTGCCCTCTTCCGTGGGGAATAGCTCCTTGTTGAAGACGAAACCGCATTTGAGCCATTTCCGCAGCATCACTTTATCCATAGGGATATTGTTCAGCAGCCATTCGTGGCTGATGTGGTCGAAACAACCTTGGATGTCACCCTCCATAATCCATTCGGGAGAAGCTTTCTTTGCAAGGACACAAAAACATTGTTCCCTTGCATCTCCGGTACTTCTCTCTTTACGGAAACCGTAGGAATTACTGTCCGCAGTTGTTTCCGATACAGGTTCCAACGCAAGCAGGTATAATGCCTGCATAGCCCTATCTTTCATTGTCGGGATACCTAAAGGACGTAGTTTCCCGTTACTCTTTTTGATATTGACCCTTTTTAACGGCTGGGGCTTGTAGCCTCTTCTTTTCAGTTCACCGATAGCCTTGAATCTGGTATTGGGAGTTGACCATTTCACCTTGTCAACGCCTGCGGTGTCACTGCCACTGTTTGATGTAACACGCTTTACGGCTAAAGCCTTAGCGTAAAACGAATGCGTCAGCACCCACTGCAAGGATTTCACCCTGCCGTGTTTGCCCGCCTTTTGAGCTTTTACAATACGTGCTTGTAGCTTATTAACCGCTATCTCACACTTGTTCCAGTCTATGCTTTCCCAAGTGCTCCATTTACGGTCAGTAGATGCACACGATGTTTTAATTTCGTTCATTTGCTTTTCTCCTTTAATAAGTTCTATAAGTTTCTTGTAAAACATCCACCATGCGGAAGTCTGCCCACTTTCGTGTGAGGTGATGTTTCAACCTCTATCCGTCCCATTACAGAACGGCATTCGCTTTCTCCGCATTCCTCTGCCCGCACTCCATTCGGCTTCACTTACGGTCTGCTTACCTGCTGTTACACAGGAGAAGTACGGGTTTACCATGTTTCTTGTATATGACAAACGAATGGGTTAGAATCCGTCTATCCGCCGGCAGTCGTTATGTCCGTGTAACCTTAGCATGGAGAAGGTTAACCGACTGCATCCCTTTTGGGTTAGAGCCCAGTATCATTAGCGGCTCATTCGAAGTTACGACGTTTATCAACGGTTCACATTACGTTATTCATACCATTCAGCCTAGCTCCCCTGTCGTTCGATACTAACGGCAGTTGTCATCCCCTCACGGTTCAGACTTCTCCTTTCGGAAGGGCTTCATTGTTGGTTCTGTTACCGCACGGGTTCATTGCTTAATACCGCACGTTCCCATAGGCTACTGTTGACGGAACAACAGGTTCAATCGTTCGATTTCCAACTCGTGGAATGAAAGTTGAACAATCATATACAAGACTTACATGTCACAGCCACGCTTCCTCTATGATGATCATCTTGCGCACCCCTTTCAAACGGCGCATCTTGTTGATAAACAACTCCATGATGATGATAGTCGTTACCGGGAAAAGAATGGGGTGGTCTTTGATCTGATCGATTTCGAATACGATAAACCGTTTGCCGAGCAGGTCGAGCTGCTTGTCGGAGTTAAGCAGGAAATCATATTCTCCGCCACGGTAATAAGGCTCCAGCACGTTCAGGAAACCCGCAAGGTCGAAATCCTTTTCCCGGACTCCCTTCTCTTCCAGTATCTTCCGGTAGTCCGTTTTCACGAACTCGTAGAAGGTGTTGAACGAGGGAACGATGCTTTCATCCTCCTTGATGCGCCTGATATACAGGGCCACCGCATTGGACAGCGCCACTTCTTCCGAACGTGTCGCCGGTTCGTTGTCCTTTTTCCAAAGTGTGAGGATCAGTGTCTTGATACTCTCTCGTTTCTCAATGTCGAAAACCTTATCATCCGTGAAAAAAGGGTTGAACGCTATCGGGTTTTCATCCGTATAAGTGAAATAGATGCCGTCCTTGCCGCCGGTCTTCTGGTGTATCAGCGAGCAAAGTCCCTGATAGCTGTTCCCCGTGTCGATCAATACCACGTGTGTGCCCTGTTCATAATACTGCCTCGCCAAATGATTCATGAAGAATGACTTGCCGCTACCGGAGCCGCCCAATACGAATTTATTTCGGTTCGTGGTTACGCCACGTTTCATCGGCAGGTCGGAGATGTCCACGTGCAGCGGTTTTCCGCTGATACGGTCTGACATCTTCAGTCCGAAAGGTGAAACGGAGCTGCGGTAGTTCGTTTCTTCCACCCAGAAGCAGAGAGCCTGTTCGATGAACGTATAGAAGCTCTCCTCTGCCGGGAAGTCAGCGCCGTTTCCCGGCATTGCCGCCCAGTACAGCGTGGCGGCGTCCACCGTATTATGGCGTGGCTTGCACTCCATCATGGCGATCTGACTGCCCACGTCATTGCGCATGTTCTTCACCTCCATCGGGTTGTCCGTCCATGCGATGACGTTGCAGTGGGCACGTACCGAGGTAAGCCCGAACGAGTGTGCGTCATTCAGGTACAGGTCAATCCACTCCTTGTTGATCTGGTTGCTCCGTGAGTACTTCGAGAGCGACTGCATGTTGCGTGCGCTCTTTTCAAAACGTTGCAGGTTCTCGCCGCTGTCATCCAGAAAGATATACTGGTTGTACAGGTGGTTGCACGAGAGCAGCAGGCCTACCGGACTGGCGAATGACAGCTTGCAGTCGCTTTTGTCCGTTGACAGCCTTTCATACCGGCAGTCCGTACCCACCTTGTTGGGCAACGCATCCAGTTCCGATAGCGTATGTACCGATACGTGCTTGTCGCCGACACGCAGGCCGTCATCTCCGAGTTCGATGTCTTCCAGCGCAGTGGTATTTTCCATTGACAGACAGAAATATTTCTCCACCAGTCCGGCCTTATCCTCCGTGCCCGTAATCTCATCACCGACGAGCCGTCTTAGGTGCACCAGCCCTGTATCGTTCACGATACGGGCGAATTGTCCCACCGTATCCAGAAAATGGGCGGTGGTATCCTTGTCCACCTCCTTGGGGATGATGAATCCCCTGCACAGCGAAGAGAAGCTGCTCTGCATCCTCATGCGTTCTTTCGTCGTCTTGGTCAGGTACAGATAGCATTTGTGGTTCAGGAAAGGACGTTCGTTGAAGTGCATCTCGTAGCTCCGGGAAAGGAAACTTAGATTTTCCTTGTCCGTCTGGCTGCGGTAATCCTCCCGGATAAACCAGTCCTGTTTATGTACCACCGTATAATTGGGCAATACCTTGATTGCCTTTGCCCATGCCGCATGGATAGCCTCGTATTCAGCTGCCGTTACCGTGAAGAGTTCGGGCAGCTCCACCTCAAAGACGGCGGTGATGTCCGCATCTTTGGAGATGATACAGTCCGCTTCGACGGCGAGAAGCGGGAACTTGCTTTCCAATGTGGCGGCCTTTAGTGTGTTCCGCATACATTCTTCTTTTTAATCGTGAATAATTTTCGGGGACTGATCCGGTTGATCAGGTAGCGGGGGTGCTGTTTTCTGGCCAGCAGCTTCATCAGTCCGTGTTCTCCGAACTTGCCGTTCAGGTGGAATGTCAGCCAGACCAGTGCGGATGCGGAGGTTACACCGAAAGCGATGCAGAGCCATTGGCCGACACCGGCCATATAGAGAATGACAAACAGCACGAACAGAGCCAGCAGCCCGCCGGCGAAAATAAAAAGGTATTGCGCCTTGAGTCCCTTGAACTCCGCACTCTCGCCGATCCCCTTGTTCAGTTCATAGTCCATATACATTATTATATATAGGCGAATCTGTCCTTTAGAGGAAGAACGAACGCAGGATAGTGGCGGCGACAATCAGAAAGATGCACGCACCGAACCAGGAGGATGCCACCTTGCTTACGTCCGGATCGCCGGAACTGAACTTATTGTACACTTTAATCCCGCCGACCAAGCCGATCACGGCTCCGATTGCGTAGCACAGCTTCGTTCCCGGATCAAAGTAGCTTGTTACCATTTTCGTCGCCTCTGCGATACCGGCCGAGCCGTTTCCCTGCGCATGGAGCGAGCCTGTGGCGATTAGCATGACCGCCACTAATACAAGTTGTTTCGTGTTCATAAAATAAATGGATTTGAATGAGGGACACGACGGAGGGAAGAGTCCGCCGTATCCGGTTGTTAATTAAATTTGTCTGGATTTCTACTGGTAAGAATGAACCGTCAGCTATCCGTAATCTCTTTTTTTCATGTACGTTTTACTTTATTCGTTAGACAATATCGCTTATGGAGAAAGTGTCCGGTATGGTTTCTGCCGCCGGTTCGCTGTCCGGCTGTTTACGCTTGCGGTATGCCGCAAGGTGCAGTTCTATCAGCGAGCCGATCCGTTCCTCACGTTCCGCATCGCCGGAGGTCAGCTGTTCGAACATCGGGGTGTTGCGAAGTTCCGCCAGCGTCTTTCCGGCCTGAATCCTTTCCTCCTCACTGGCTGCTTCACCGCTGACCGCCACACGCACCGCCAGTCCCATGTCCTCGAAGCGGATGCCCGTGGCTTGCGGCGTGCATCCCGGCAGGCGTCTGTTCTGCTCGTCATCATCTACCGGAGGATTGTCATCCGCCGGTTCTTTCCGGAACTCCAGCGGAACATCCATATCTTCCATCAGTTCCAGTTCTTCCGGCAGCGGACTCCCTTCTGCAAACAGCTTGTCCAGTTCCTCGGCGGAAACTGTTTTCGGGTACTTTTCTTTCTCCGGTGCAAAAGTATCCGCTTCACTTACAGATTTTTCGTTTTCAATTTTTTCGGGTGTTTGTGGCGTGGAGTGGCTAAGGGAAAATGTGCTTTTGCCTAAAATCTCGCTCACGTCCACCGCCATCCGGGTAAGGATCTGCCCGGCTTTTTCCGCTTTCTTCCTCCGGCTGTTCCGCTCGTGGAAGAGGTAGGCGGCTATCCACAGCAGATAGCCGCCGGTAAGTAAGAATAAGATTGCTGACATGATTTCCGGGGTTTAAAACAGTTCGGTACTTCGTTTTCTGTATTCCTTCGTAATCTCGTCCTGATAGGTGGAAAAGTGCTGTTCCAGCACATTGTCCACATAGCTGAAAATGGACATCTCGTTGTTCCCGATTGTCTGGACAATCTTCTGAATCCGTTCATGGAACTCCTTACGAAGGTAGATTGTCTTGCCAAGCCGTGCGCAGACCGATGACTCGTGGATGAACAGACGGACATATCCGTTCTCTTCACCGGACTGTCCATTATTTCCGGCTGTTTGCGCCTGCCCGTCCGTCTGCCGGCTTGCCTTGAACGAGGCGACTATGGAGTCCTCGTCAATGTCCGTCAGGTTTATTTTTTTCCGTTCGTTTCCCATAGCCTACTTTTTGATAATGGACAACAGTTCTTCCGTAATCTCTTTCAGGTTGCTGCCTTTGACCAGCGTACCGTCCGCAGGGAACAGCGTGGAACGGAACAATGCCCTATGTTCCCCCGTCAGCTCACGGCGGAACCGTTTGCTGTCCGGCAGGAAGGTATTCAGCACTTTCAGTCCCAGCTCGCCGATCACCTGTTCGTACACCTTGTACAGTTCCGATTTCTCCCGGCCGTCCACCATGTTCCACAGAAGGTACAGACCTTTGATATTCGTCTTGCCCGTAGCGATCAGCGTGTCATTCAGCCGGCTCGCAAAGCGGAGTGTGCTTTCCATTACCACCCTGTCGGCGGCAATGGGGGAAAAGACATAGTCCATGTTTGCCAGCGTGTTCAACACGCCCGTACTGTTTACCGTGCCCGGCAGGTCGAAGAACACGATGTCCGTTTCCGGCATCTTTTCCAGCAGTTCGTCCGCCTTTGCGACAGCATCCTCAGCCGTACTCTCCGCTATCGGATAGGCTTTCTTCCTTATCCGTTGCAGTTGCCTGTACGCCATCAGTTTGTAATGCTCGTCCTCCATGACCGTTTTCAGGTCACGTTTTCTCATCTCGGCAATGCTGTGTTGCGGGTAGTCGCAATCCACCACCGCTACATTCATCCCTTTCACATAGTGCAGGTAACTTGCCACCAGCACGGTCAGCGTTGTTTTTCCCGCTCCGCCTTTTTGCGTGGAAAAGGCGATAAAGAGTGTTTCTTTTTCCATGATGCAGTTTGTTTACAAATGATACTTTTGAATCAACGCCGCAAATAAAGAAGGAAAAAGAAGGGGAATTCATGGTTTGGGAACGGAGGGGTTCGAGTGGCCGGCTCCTGACGTGGAATGGCTGACTGAACAGCCGACCGACCGAAGTATTGTCCGTCTGATTGGCCAATAGGATACTTGTCCGACCATACATAATATTATTGGATTGTATTGCCTGTCGGATAATCAGCCAAGGAAACAACCGACCGATGAACAGGTTGCCTGAACAAAAGGTTATCCGCTTGGTTGGCTGGTCAGCCGGACGACCGCACCAACGTTGCAACGGCTGACCGTCTGATTGGTTATCTGACCGGTTGGGTATTCAGTCCGCCATTACGCATCCCATTCAGGCACATTCTCAGCCGTTGGTTCAGCCATCATCGGCCGCCCGTTTTTCCTCCTGTTCCACCTGTGTGTACAAGTGGCTTCTATTTGGCATAATGTGGCTAATATTGGTGATATACAACTGATTATATCACTTCCTAACTTTGCGGCATCCAACCGGAAGTGGGCTGTTTGCCTTCGTCGGTCGTCAATCCCCGCTTTCCCCCGAAAGCGCTCTTTCCTCTTTGGAGAGGAAAGATTTATGTTCGCCCGAACATAGCAAGCTGTGTTTTTTGCAGCACCACTCCGTTTTGCAGCAAAAAACGCTTGCCCTTGCAGGGGGCTGCAATTTGCTCCGAAGTCGCAAATTGTGGGGGAGAAACAGACGGCGGCAATGCCACCCGGTGGAGTTGTACCACATAAAAAACGTATATATGAACAACGAGAAAAAGCGTCCCCGCACACGGGGAAAAGGGGGCAGATTGCCCAAGTCGAACCCGGCCGTCCGCCGTGAAACCGTCAATCTGGACGAAGCCGGCCATGCACGGTTTCTCACCATGTTTGAGCAGTCCGGCCTGTTGTCCAAATCCAAGTTCATCGCCGCACGGATCTTTAACGAGGAGTTCAGGGTGATCCGGACAGACCGTGCCACAATGGAGTATGTGGCCAAGCTCACGGAACTGTTCCGGCAGTTCCGTGCTATAGGAGTGAATTACAATCAGGCAGTCAAGGAGTTGCACATCCATTTCACCGAAAAGAAAGCGTTGGCACTGCTTTACAGACTTGAAAAGCTCACCCTTGAACTCGTGGAGCTGAACCGCCGGATTGTCGAACTTTCCCAAAAACTCGCCTCACATGGTAGCCAGGATCAGCGTGGGTAAGAACTTGTACGGTGCATTGGCCTACAACCAGAACAAGGTCGATGAAGGCGGTGCGAAAGTCCTTTCGGCACATCTCCTCCGTTATCCCGAAGACGGGCGTTTCCGTCCGGATGAATCCGTGAGGCAGTTTCTCGAATGGATGCCGAACCATTACCGCACCGAGAAGCCGGTCATACACATCTCCCTCAACCCGCATCCCGACGACGTGCTGACCGACGGACAGCTGGCGGAAATCGGCAGGGAATACATGCAGCGGCTCGGTTACGGCAACCAGCCCTATCTTGTCTTCAAGCACGAGGACATCGGCCGGCATCATATCCACATCGTTTCCCTGCGTGTCGATAGTGAGGGAAGGAAAGTATCCGACAAGTTCGAATACCGTCGCAGCAAGGAGATTACCGAACTTCTGGAGCAGAAATACGGCCTGCATCCGGCGGAAGGCCGGAAGAAAGGCGAAGAGTGGCAGCTGAAGCCGGTAGATGTTGCAAAAGGGGACATCAAACGGCAGATCGCCTGTACCCTCAAACCCCTGCTCGAGCTTTACAGCTTCCGCACAATGGGCGAACTCCGTGCCCTGCTTTCCCTGTATAATATAGGAGTGGAAGAAGTGAAGGGGGAAATTGGCGGACGCACCTATCACGGCATACTCTATACCGCTTTGGACGGCAACGGCGAAACGGTGGCCACTCCCATAAAGTCCTCCCGGCTGGGAAGAACGGCCGGTGCACAGCAGTTGGATAGGAAGATGCGGGAATCCGCCGCAAGAATCAAGTCCGACCCGTGCCGTGAACGGCTTCGGCCGTTAGTGGCCGAAGCTTTGCGCCGGTCCGTGGACGAACGGGATTTCCGTAGCCGGCTGGCGAAAGAACAGATAGACTTGGTTCTCCGCCGCAACGGAACCGGCAGGATTTATGGCGTTACCTTTATAGACCACCGCAGCCGCACCGTGCTCAACGGCTCACGTCTGGGCAAGGAGTTTTCGGCGAACACGCTGGACAGATGCTTTCAGGAGCGGCCGCAAGATCTCCTGCCGCCACTTCTGCCGTCCGTTCCGTCCGCTGTGGTTTCCGGAAACGGGGAGAAAATTCTGGGAGGGTTGCTTTCCGGCATGGAGCCGGAGCTGAACTATGTCCCCCGGCATCCCAGGCTACTGAAGCCCGACAAGAAGAAACGCCGTCGGCGTTACGGCCGTCAGGACTGAACCCGTATTACATAATTATCAAGAAGATAACTTTTTAAAACTCAGTATTATGTCACAAGAAGATGATCTCAGGGGACTGGCGAAAGTCATGGACTTTATGCGTGCCCTCAGCGTGTTGTTCGTAGTTGTCAATATCTATTGGTTCTGCTATCCGGCCATCCGGGAGTGGAATGTCAGTATCGGAGTGGTGGACAGGATTCTGCTGAACTTCCAGCGCACGACCGGGTTGTTCGGCTCCATCCTTTGGACAAAGCTTTTCTCCGTTACCTTCCTTGCCCTGTCGTGTCTGGGCACGAAGGGTGTAAAGGAGGAAAAAATCAAATGGGCGCATATCTGGACAGCCCTTTCCGCAGGTGTTGTCCTCTTCTTTTTCAACTGGTGGCTGCTCAGCCTGCCCGTACCGTTAATGGCACGCACAGCCTTTTATATACTCACTCTTGCCGTCGGCTATCTCTGCCTGCTCGCCGCAGGTGTATGGATCTCCCGCCTTCTCAAACAGGACCTTATGGACGATGTGTTCAACAACGAGAACGAAAGTTTCATGCAGGAAACAAGGCTTATCGAAAACGAATATTCTGTAAATCTGCCGACACGGTTCTATTATGGCAAGAAATGGAACAACGGCTGGATCAATGTCGTGAATCCTTTCCGTGCCTCCATCGTACTGGGAACGCCCGGTTCGGGAAAGTCTTTTGCAGTGGTAAATTCCTATATCAAGCAGCAGATAGAGAAAGGCTATGCCGCCTATATCTACGATTTCAAGTTTCCCGACCTCTCCACCATTGCTTACAATCACCTGCTCAACCATTTGGAGGGGTACAAAGTGCCGCCGAAGTTCTATGTCATCAACTTCGACGATCCCTCACGCAGCCACCGCTGCAATCCCCTCAACCCGAAGTTCATGACCGACATCTCCGATGCTTACGAGAGTTCGTACAGCATCATGCTCAATCTCAACCGGTCGTGGGCGGCGAAGCAGGGCGATTTCTTCGTTGAGTCGCCCACCATTCTCTTTGCCGCCATCATCTGGTTTCTGCGGGTGTACAAGGACGGCAGGTATTGCACCTTCCCCCATGCCGTCGAGTTCCTCAACAAGCCTTACGAGCAGATCTTTCCCATCATGTCCTCCTATCCCGAACTGGAGAACTACCTCAGTCCTTTCCTCGATGCGTGGCTGGCGGGAGCCGCCGACCAGCTCATGGGACAGATCGCCAGTGCGAAGATTCCCCTGTCCCGTATGATTTCGCCGGCACTCTATTGGGTGATGTCTGCCGACGAGTTCTCTTTGGACATCAACAATCCCGACGAGCCGAAAATCCTCTGCATAGGCAACAATCCCGACAGGCAGGCGATCTATGGTGCTGCGCTCGGCCTGTACAACAGCCGTATTGTAAAGATTGTCAATAAGAAGGGCAGGCTGAAAAGCTCCATCATCATTGATGAGTTGCCCACTATTTTCATCAAGGGGCTGGATAACCTGATAGCCACCGCACGCAGCAACAAGGTCGCCGTGCTGCTCGGTTTTCAGGATTTCAGCCAGCTTATCCGTGACTATACCGACAAGGAGGCGAAGGTGATCATCAACACGGTTGGCAACATCTTTTCGGGGCAGGTCGTGGGGGAAACGGCCAAGACCCTCAGCGAGAGGTTCGGCAAGATACTTCAGAAACGCCACTCCATCTCCATCAACCGGCAGGATGTTTCCACCTCCATATCCACCCAAATGGACAGCCTCATTCCACCCAGCAAGATCAGCGGGCTGACACAGGGGATGTTCGTCGGCTCCGTAGCCGACAATTTCGGGGAGAGGATTGAGCAGAAAATCTTCCACTGCGAGATTGTCGTCGATGCCGGGAAAATAGCCGAAGAGGAGAAGGCATATCAGAAGATACCCGTTATCACCGGCTTCGTGGACGATGACGGAGTGGATCACATGAAGGAAATGGTACAGGAAAACTACAACCGGATCAAGGAGGATGTCAAACGGATCGTGGCCGACGAGTTGGAACGCATTGCCAGCGATCCCGCCCTCAAGCACCTTCTGGAACTGAACAAATGACGATGCGCCGAACGGAAAAAATCCCCTGTAAGCGGCTATGGCTTGCAGGGGATTCTGTTCGTTCCGGAAATCGGATTACCTTCTATGGTAATGTTTCTCGTCATCTTCTTCCATCCGTTTGAGCAGCACTTCACGCAGGCGGTCGATGAAGTAGGTACGCTCGTCCGCCTTTCGCCTGCGTATCCGTGCGTAGTAGCTCGAAGCGTTCTTCACATCCAGTCCCAGCAGTCCGCACACGTGTTCCACCACACGCTTCAGCGTGACATCACCGCCGTTGAACAGTTTCAGTTCGTGGCAGGCGTACAGCAACTCTATCAGATTTATCACTTCCGATGTCCAGATGACCGGAGGGGTTCCGGCCGGTACGGTGGAAACATCCGCACCCGCCGGATGTATCTCATAGGCGAACTTGCAGTGGGCTTGCATCCCTTCCAGATAGGTCAGAGTGCCGATGATATAGGAGTAGCAGATCAGATGTTCCTTCTGTGCCGTGCGGTAATGTTCGCGCAGGATGACCAGCCTGCAACTCAGGTATTGCAGCTGGAAAAGGACAATGGTGATGTCGTTCTCCGCACGTTGCAGCTCGTACACTTCCTTTACGAACTCGGCATTGGCTTTCGACAGTGTTTCCTCGTTGCTGTTCTCTTGTTCCAGCAACAGGAGATAAGGGGTAACATTGAATAATTTCATAATGTTTTTTCGTTTAAGTATGAAAATGGCTTCAATGTAAGCGCTTTGCCCGACATGCCTATTCCGCTTTTCGCCGAAAATGCCGGTGTCTATTCGCCCAGATAGAACTTACGGCGTTCCTTGCACAGTTCATCGTACAGATCCTTGTGCAGCTCGCTCGGACTTTGCTTCATCTGTTCCGTACAGAACTCCCAGAAACGGTTGGCCGATGCGAATCCGTTCTTCTCGGCTATTTCCATTAGCGGACGGTCATAGTAATATTTCAAGTCCCGCCGTATCTGTCCGATACGTTGTTCCTGGAGCCATCTGTTGGCCGGGCGGTGGTAGATCTTGCGGAACTTGTCACGGAAGGTCGAAACGCTCATGCAGAACATTCCGGCGAGTTCCTCCACACTGTGCGTCCGGTAGCTGTAGCGGTTCACCTTCATTCGGAATACGGCGGCATACAGCGGCTTCAGCCGTTTCTCGGCAAACTGGAAATCCAGCTCGGTAAGCGGTGTGTACTGCCGGCTGATCTGTTTGCGCCGTTCCACGAAGAAGTAGTCGCATACCTCATTACACATGTTGTACAGGGGTTGTGGAGTGCCGGTATGGTACAGCACCTCGCACAGATAGAGCATCTCCGGCGTGCGGTACGCTTTCCGGTAAGGCTCGACGAAATGGTGCAGCAGGTCGTTCTGTATCTCCACCTCTTTGGAGAGGGAGAGCAGCATCAGCAATGGCCGGTACTCTTTGCATGACACGGAAGGCAGTTCGGGCAGTTTTTCCATACGCCACAGGATATGGCGGCACAGTTCCGTGTTCCGGGAATAGGGTTCCAGTACAAGGAATTTTTTCGTACTTTTCGCCTTTAGCAGTTCCTCCACTTCCGTTTGGAGGGCAAGGGTTGTTTCTCTCAGTGATTCCGGTACGGTCATCACCAGCTGTTCGATAAACTTCGTTTCCATGATAATGTGTTTTTAATGGATAAATCGGTAATGTATGAAATCCTACAAAGATAACCGCCATAGACCGGTAACCGCTTCCGTTTTTCGCCGGAAATGCTTCCGTGTCTGGAAATGGAATTAGGGACTTCATCTCATCCTTTAATTCTTTACAAAGGAATAATACACCCAGTAGATGAAAATCCAGACCATATCTCCGGCAAGCAGACAGATGATCCGTTGCCTGAATTTCAAATCATACTTTTCCGCTTTCAGCTGTTTCAGTTTGGGGAAGAAGTCGCTTGGCAGATAGTGCTGCCTGCACAGATAGAACGGTGCAAATATAAATATGACGAGCATTTCCCACCACCGGTAACTGACATTCCTGTTCTTCTCGTTCTGTTTGTCCATGCGGGCTTTCTCAGCACGTGCGGCGGCATCCAGCCGTCGCATGAAGGCTTCCTCCTTCTCTTCCATGATGTCGGCGATCACCTTGTCGTCCACGCCTCGGTTGTACAGTTCCAGCTTTGCCTGCCGCACCTGCTTGTCGGTATATTCGCCCGTCACGTTATTGGCGATTAGCAATAGCTCGTCCATATCATATTCCTTGATTTTCATTGTTCACTAATTTAATCTGTTTCACTTCCTTTTCCCTCAGTTTTATTTGTTGACTTTGAGGGAAATACTGGGTATTAATATATTGACTTTATTAGATGAGTAGTTATTTCATTATATGCTTTTGAGTAATATATAGAAAGTTGCAAACTGTATAATTATGGAAATCATATAGATATCATAATATTGCACATATTTTTTCTCTTTGTCAAATTGCTTGAAATACTTTCTGTACTTGCTGTTCTTAAATAAAAAATAATCATTAATATAATACACAAATAATCCTATAACTATTAGTAAAGGGAAAAAAATGGAATCAGATATAAATGCAGTTATTAATAAAGTTTTTATTCTTGAAAACTGAATGCCGATAATACATATAACGGCAATTATCCAAAGGCTGATTCGATACACAGAAGTAATAGCCAAGACTGAAATCCATGAATCAATGCCTTTATCAGACGTATCGGACTCTAACTTTTTATTAATCAATATACAACGGTTTATATAATTATTATTCCATTTCTTCAGCCCGATCCAATAAAACGGGTTAATAAGTCTGTACAAAAAATAGAATAATATTTTATATGCACAATAATAAATCATATTATAGTATTTCTCCATCAAATCTTTCATTCCGCCGTTTTTTTCTGTAAGAACAATGTGTTTAGCTGCCATCTCGATCTTGTTATAAACTCAATTATTAAATTTTACAATTGGAAAAGACATGACAGTGTCTTTAGCATTAAGTAATGAATGGCAGTGTCCAATAAATATGTTTCGACTCTCATCTACATGAAAAGAATGTATCTCATACCTCTTATGTGGAGTAACATCACCACCATCAAAACTACCAATATATTTCTCTATTATTCCTTGTTTCTTATATATTCTCTTTTCATTAAAATCATCAAATAGGGATGACGTTACATAATAACGAATTATATATTGATTGTCTTCAGCTATCTTCTTGGAATTGCTTGAATAGTCAATGAATAATATCAACAACACAAATAGTCCTTTAGGAACTAATAGACCTATAATAAGACTGAGCAAATAGATACTTTTATATATTCGTATGCCATATTTGATCCCTTTGGGTAATTTATTAGGAATGTGTATGAAAAAGGAAAAAATCAAAGATAACACGAAAATATATCCGATAATGTATCCGATATTCCATCGTATATGATCTGTTTCTGGAACTGTACATATTACTATAAAACCAAGTATTCCACATAAGATATGGATACCAAGAACTATATACAATAATTTATATTTCGTCATATTTCAATCAATGGTTTAGCGGGGAACGCTGTAAGGCGTTATCACGCTTCGTTAACATCATATTTAATTTCATTCCAGTGTACCATGTCGTATGGATAGTAGGGCAATCCTTTCAAGCTGCTATCATCCAGCTTCAAAACCTTGACCAACGCACCGCTTTCAAAGCTCCAATAGCCGGAGTGTACAGATATATTTATCTTGTGCATGTTGTGCCAACCACAACCGGAATGACCTCTATACCATTCTTGTGAAAGATATTTCTTTAACCTATTTACACTTAAAGCCTTATCTTTATCTGCAAAAGAGATAACTTCCTTTGTCGCCGCATAAGGGCGAGGAAATAAAAAATTAACGCTATTCACTGAAACATCTATTTTACATGTGTAGTGAAGAAAATAATTTATTAAGAAATCGTTCAGTTTTTCCTTTTGGGAAACCATTGCTAATTGACAGAATATGGCATCTTCTACATCTAACAATATACCGATAGAAAGCATATTTACCATAAGGATATACCCATTGTCTTTATTCCATGCAATAGGCATCAACGAAACGATTTCTTTGTATAGCGGCAATATCTTATCCATACTCTCTCCCATAGAATAAGTTGCAAGTAGATTATCATATTCATACATTAAAATTGTTTCATGCTTATTCTGAATAACTTCTTTGTTTGGTAGGCTGTATAGTTGAATGCCTTTATCCTCACTGTCTTTCAAATCCTGTATATCCTTTTTACAATCATCAATAAATTCCGTTTGCAACCTAATAAGAGTTGCAAAATTTTCTTTTGTACTAAACTTATCTCTTGCTTCCATAATGGTACACTGTCTTGATGTTAATGGTTAGAAAGGAGCATCGTCAGATGCTATCTTTCGTTGTTACTAACTTTATTATTTTTAAGACTAATCGAATTTTTCTGCCGATTTATCAAGCTATAAACAGTTTACGAAATATTAAAATTCCTATGATTGCGATATAAATCGGAATACAGAATATCATCCAATTAGAAATCAGCTTGTTTCTTGTGCAACCTTGATACTTTTTTTTTAATTCCAGAATTTTCTTTTTCCTATATCGAATACAGCAATATATGATTAACAAGCATAAAGGAACGAGTAAGAAGCATAAGCTATAAAGCCCCTCTAAGAACCATGCATATTTATGTTGCATGTCATACCATTCCTTAATAGCGAAAAAGGCTATAATGAGTGATATGCCCAAGCTATAACATAAGTGGATGACAGCACTAAGGCGTGGTGGGTCGCCATGCTTTTCATACATTCGATATAGTCTATAAAATATATAATCCATATTTGTTAGTAATGGCTAAGCGGGGAACGCTGTTAAGCGTTATCCCGATTTGTTAATAACTTTTTCCTTCTCAATAGATGCGAAACTCCAATTGTCAAAAGCAGATAGGCAACCAGTAAACCTTGATAAAACCAATACTCATGAAATTTGCCTATGTCTGCTAAAAAAATCTTTCCGCTTGAACCTTGATGAACCACGAATCTATATTCATCACAAAACAAATAATATTCAAAACTCATTAAGTAGGCAAGTGCCAATATAGATAAGGCGATTAGGCGTGATATTTTATGATGTAGCCACAAATCGCTTCCGATAAATAGCACTGAAAAGACAGCCCAATACATAGATGCAAGCGAAAAATGCCACCCTGTTCCGTATAAGGGACTTATAATACCGACACCTGCATAAAGCGTACTTACCAATAGTAAGTAATACAATATTATTTTTATAATTTTCATGTTTCGCACTATTGTTATTAATGGCTTGACAAGGAGCTGCGTTTAGCAGCTAACTTGGCTTGTTATCAGTGATTTATTTTGCGATACCTGCACATGTAAATTTTAATCCTGTGATTGAATATTGCTTCACAAAATCTACAAATTCATCTGTGCAATAATAATTGTTATTAAACAGACTATCCCGAAATATGATATATGAACCGATATTTCCTTTATTGAAAATACCATTATTATCTCTCATCATCTTCAAAATTTCTTCATTGCTCTTGGACTCTATATTTAAGGCATCGACTGTATTCAATACATTTATAAAATAATAGTTTGAAGTATTACCGTCTACATTGACAGGTAAAACTTCTATTTGTCCTTTCAGCTTTTCAGCGAGCAATAAAGATGTTCTTTTATTTACTATCAGACAACCAGAAAAATAACAAGAAGCATCAAAGTCCTCACTTCGTTTGTCTTTCTTTTTTCTTTTATCTTTAAACAATTCTAAGCTAAGCCCTTTCCACTCATTAACAAGTGATTGACCATTATAATCCCAAACATCTTTATTTGATTTATCTTCTTCCTTGAATACAAAGAACTTGTAATTATCAAAGTCTTGTCCAATTTCATATATATTCATAATGTTACACTATTTAATTACTGATAATGGGATAGCAGGGAACGGCTTGCCGTTACCCTGCTTCGTTAACATCATATTGTACGCATTATTCAGCTTCGTTTGGGTTACCGACCTGTCTTTTCTCTACGACCCGAACAAGCTGATATTTGTATATGCTACCGTCTGCTGGTGGATTTGCCAAAGTTGTCTTATTGACACGCAAATCGTATTCATAGCCTTTCTCATATTCGAAGCCCTGAATACCGCAGAATGCCAAAGGACGATATTCATCCTCTCCCTGCTCCTTGACGAGCATACATTCTATCGGAAATTCTCCTTCCGAATCAAATAAATCATACATAATTCCAGTTTCAGAAGAAACATACATCGTTACTTCTTTTGTGATGTCCTTTGGCTCATCTTCATTCATGCAAGCTGTCAGCCCGAATATTGTAACAAAGGCTATCAGCAGCGTTACTAAATAAATTTTCGTTCTCATACTTATTAGTGTTATTGATGTTAATGGTTAGAAAGGAGCATCGTTAGATGCTATCTTTCGTTGTTAGATATTTATTGCCCTTTCCCGCTTGGGGATATTGAACAAAAGTTGCCTTTATAATTCGATTATTACAGTTAAATGGTACATAAGCCACGTTACTATCAACACTTAACGTGTCGTTTAGCTGTTTCAAATGGAAGTGTTCATTTCGTAATAAGACTTCCAATTTTGAAAAGTCCACAGAACTGTATATCGGATAGAAACCGGAAAAACATGTAGGCGTTATGTAAGCAATTTGATTTTCATAGTCAAAGAATAAGAAACGGTTTCCGTCTGCCACATTATCATACACGGCAAAACAATCAAACTTTTTTACTCCATTGATTGTATAGCTTTGCACGAAGTCAATACTACTATCATCTACCGCTTTCAATTCAAAAACAACATTCTTTTTACCTTGCTGGTTAAAACATATCCTATATAGAATTTCAAATTCTGTTTTTTCTGTTTCTATATAAAGGGTATCTTTTTCAGTCAAAGAATGATACTTTGCTGAATTTTGTTCCACATAGCCGTTTTTTGCTATAACATAGCTAAGTGGGAAAAAGAACAAGCAATATAATACAAATATTCTCATGCCTATTATATCTAATGGGTTGGAAAGGAACACCGTTTAGGGGTTATCTTTCCTTGTTAATATTGTTTTGTTGGGTATTTCAATTTGGTATATACATAAATTTTCCTTTGTAAGAAAACGCACAAATAAAGTATATTACAAAAATCACTAATGTTAGCATGATACAAATCACATTCTTCTTTTTCTCATTCTTTTCCCGATAAATGCTTCTTCCTATCCTTGCTTTCTTTTCCGACCAAAACAAGAATCCATTAAAGCAATAAATCATTATTATAAAAATGAAATGTGAACAAGGATGCGCAATATACTTTATAATTGAGTATTCAAGCATCATATTTGTATAAGCTCCCAATAAGCTATATATCATATATATGATAAAACTAAAACACACCACAGAAAATGCCTTATTCTGTTCTCTGTCTTTACCAAAGGAATCATAAATAAAGAAAATTGTGTAATACCAATACTTATACCAACTCATAACAGATTTAATATTAATGGCTTGGTGAGGAACAGCGTTTAGCTGTTATCTCGACCTTGTTACAGACGATTTAACTAACATAATTCCATTTCCAATATCGTATATACCTGACCTTTGGCATTGCGAATAAGTATTGAAATGAAATCAAAAGCATTACATTTCAGATACTCTTTGTTTACCCAGTCGCCGTTGATTAGTCGTACTTGTTCGGTGGCGGTATATTCATCATCGAAATCAGTACTACTGCATCCAAGAATGATAATTTCAAATTCTGTTTCAGCATCTTTATCTACAAACTGAATCTCAGGAGATAATGGATGTTCTCTATTATCCTCTATAAGTAATGCTTCATATCCATTATACCGTTCATCAAAAAGAGTAATCCTTTCTCCTGAATGTACTGAATCCGCATATATTGCCAAAGGTGAAGTTTGCTTGCCTACAATGGAATTATCAATTAATTCACCACAAAAGTAAAGTTTGAATTTTGTTTCGTTTTGCGGTGATATTAACCGACCTTTCCAATACACAGGATTATTAAACCATGAATCTTCTATCAATTCAGGAAAATAGTCTTTGTGTATAATAAATGGTTTCAGATAATCCGGTATATATTCCATATATTTCTGTATTAAGTTGTCTGTAATGGGTTGCAGCTTGCCGCCGTTAGGTGGCATAGGTGCTTGTTAGCAACCTCTTTTATTTGTTACTTACCTCATTTAACCATTTGTTGATTAACTTATCAGAAGGAATCTTTTGCGTCCGGTCTGTGTATGAAATGAATTTTTGACTAAACGGAAAGAAACATTTTTCCCCTTCAGAAGTTAAGTCTCTCCGAAGAAATTCAAACTTTATAATCCTTCCTTTAGTGTCTATTGGTCGTTCTTTTAAAAAGCCATTCTCCCAAGAATAAGACAATAAGACAACATAACTATCATATAACCTTTCGATATCATCCATAAACCCTCTATTAAAGGAAAATATATAGGAAATATCATAGAATAAATCCTGCCAAGCATATAATTCCTTATAAGTAGCTTTAAACAAAGAACAAAGCAATTCTTTGTTGTCTGTATCTTCTACCAAAATGAAATCCTTTTCTCCGGGTGGATTTTTATAAGGACGGCATACTTTTGCATGGGGTAATAATTCTTTCCCCTTATCAGTAAGCAAAAGATAACATTCATTCTGATACAAAACACCTATTTTCTTCGCATTTAGATGAATAATAAATTCGCCAAAGATAGGTTCAAGCATTATGTTGTATATTGCTCGTGTTTGTTTCTCAATATAATCTGCATATTTTTTTGTTGTCATATTCTTTTCTCATTATGGTTGCTAATGGTTTGACAAGGAGCTGCGTTTAGCAGCTATCTTGGCTCGTTATCAATATAAATCTCTAAGAAAGCATATTCATTCATTATGGCAAGATTTCACATTCTTCACCAAAAGGATAATAGGTTCTCATGTTTACGGTCGATTCATTTTCGCTGCGACATACTCTTATTCTGCTTATGGAAAGTTTTTCTGTTACTAAGAGTTCGTACCGTAAATTTTCATGGTGAAAGACTATTACTTCCGGCTTCTCTGTGTCATAAAGAGAATAGAATATTCTTAGATTTTTGTAAGAAGATAATGCCGTTTCAATTTGTACATCAAAAGAAACCGGCAATGTTACAGAGAGATATTCCATATTGCCCGGATTACTCTTTATATCCAAATCAATATACTCAATGTGGGCAGGCTCTTTGCTGGTTTCGGGCAAGAAACCAATCATAACGCCCTTATCTTCTATCTCGATAGGCTCTTCGTCTATTTCATCATATTCATCATAATCAGAAAGGAGTTCCTCAATGGAAGTTTCAAATAACTTCTCGAATATTCTCTCTGTGTTTTTGTTCTGTATGTCAGTGCAGAACAATTCTGCATGAATCTTATTGTTTGTTGTATTCATCTTCATAACAAGTCATTTTGTCTTAATGTATCGTAGTAATCTCCGTCACTATCCATATTGGAAACTATTTTTTTTGACAGTTCTTCTGCATTGAGAGCAAGGCATTCTTGTCCGAATACAGGATGAATCAAGAATGATAAGTCTTGCTTGTTTCCTTTCAGCCATTTCAGAAAATTTATGGTATTAACTTTACTTAGCTTTATGGACATATTGCATACAGCCAAATACAACTCCATATAATATTCGTCTTGCCACAACAAAAATGTGCCGCTATTATCTTGCCCTACAATAATTTGTAAGGTGTCGTCAGAAGTAATAGTGTCAAAGAAATTCTTCGCTCTTTTCTGACTATTAGATTGTTGAATGAATTGCTTTCTCATGTTGTTATTCCATTTGTTATTGATAATGGGTTGGAAAGGAACACCGTTTAGGGGTTAGCTTTCCTTGTTAATATTGTTTTGTTGGATGTTTCAATTTGGTATATACATAAATTTTCCTTTGTAAGAAAACGCACAAATAAAGTATATTACAAAAATTACTAATGTTAGCATGATACAAATCACATTCTTCTTTTTCTCATTCTTTTCCCGATAAATGCTTCTTCCTATCCTTGCTTTCTTTTCCGGCCAAAACAAGAATCCATTAAGGCAATAAATCATTATTATAAAGATGAAATGTGAACAAGGATGCGCAATATACTTTAGAATTGGATTTTCAAACATCATATTTGTATAAGCTCCCAATAAGCTATATACCATATATATGATAAAACTAAAACACACAACAGAAAATGCTTTATTCTGTTCTCTGTCTTTACCAAAGGAATCATAAATAAAGAAAATTGTGTAATACCAATACTTATACCAACTCATAACAGATTTAATATTAATGTTTAGCAGGGAACGGCTTGTCCGTTATCCTGCGTTGTTAGCTGTATCTATTTTAGAAAATCCAAATCAAAATAATATTGATTGTCATTCTTCGGATTTATGTAAATCGTTGCCACTCCATAATATTGCAATAGCATTTCCAATGAAACTTTTTCCTTCAAAATTGCATCACTGCGAAATGTTTTTGTCTTTCCTTTGTATGGGGTGGTGTACGTCACGGTACATATTGCTGTGGACACTACTTGTTCACTATGATAAATGTCAGGAAACAAAGAGCCGCTGACACCATTCCAAAACCGAGTTTCCCATGAATTGAATACCTTAAAGACAGGCTCTTGCATCCTTGATTTCTTGCTACTCCATTTCTGCGCACTGACTTTACATTGGCTTAAATCAACCGATAATTGTATTCCATGCTTTTTTATCTGTTTGATTGCCTGCCTTGCTCTATATCTACGAATAGCAGCACCTATAAGATTGTGATTTAACCATACAAGTAATAAAACCACTCCCGGTATTCCAATGGCATACCACCTTCTGGCAAAACAAATGCCCACACCGAATACATAAATCCAAATAAAAATAAATCCAAGTATTCTCAATATTTTATTCTCATAGATTTTCATGTCATATAATTACAGCTAATGGTTCAGCAGGGAACGGCTTGCCGTTATCCTGCGTTGTTAATGGTATATTTATATTTTCCCTTTACTATAAAAAGCCTCTAAAACAAAGAGAAACAACGAAAGGAAAATGTATAATATAAGTATCAATAGATTATTCTTATTAGGCTTTTCATTAAACTTCTCTATGACAGCTTTATACCTTCTTTTCCAGCAGAAACGGATACATAAAATAATGAATATCAGCCCTAAAGACACATTATACATTGTTCGCGTTGGATAAGGCAATATTTTATATTGTTCCAATACTCCCCATATTGTGTGAATATTACAATTCAGAAATACAGCGAGAATTAACAAAGCTGCATAAACCGCTATTTCGGAATAAGAACTGTATTTCCATAGCCTATAAAATTTGAAAAATAAATAATCTATCATACTTAATTACCATTAATGGTTAAGCGGGGAACGCTGTCAAGCGTTATCACGCTTTGTTATCAATATTTTAATCTGTTCTAATGTATGCGAATAATGCTTCTTGTTAGGCGTGAAGTACACATCCTTTAATATTGGATTTTCCAACAAGGGAGATAAGTCGCCGTTTTTACAATTCCAAAATCTAAATGATGATAAGGATTTCATACCTTGAATAAATTCCAAATCGTCCAAATCAGAAATGAAAAGATTGTGAATATTTTGATTGTATGCCAGTACGGAATAATCATGTAGCTTACTATTCTTCTCAAATGAAACCTCTCCGATATAATCTAAATGGTTGATACTACTAATGTCAATTAGTTTTCTGTTGTGTGCTAAAACTAATGTATCTATTTGAATTAAATCTTCTATGCCTTTCAAACATACTATTTGCGATTGATAGATATGTAATGTTTTTATGGATTTCCAGTTAGAAAACAATGACATGTCTTTTTCGGTCAATTTACTAATAACCGCACTTTCTAATTGTTCCAACTTATCCAAATTTAGGAAGTTTTTATTATAAAAAATCCCAATATTTCGGAGTGATGAAAAACGAGCGAGGTCTATATGTAGATTCACTTGTTGACAATAGAATGTTTCTAATCTTTTAAGAGAGTAGATATATTCAAAGTTGGCTACATTCGTAGTATTGATATTCGTAATAGATAAGCATACAATTTGGTTTGCGACTTTCTCAAAAAGTTTGAAATCCATTACCGAATTATCATCAATATTCCATGTGTCAATCTGTAAACCGTCACAATCATTTGCAAGGGCATATTCTATACTTTGCTCAAACTCTTTGGGTTCAAGCATTAGTTTTTTCTTGCATTTATTCGTTTCAGAATCATCTATTCGCATACTCACCTTTTTATTGATAATGGTTTGGTGAGGAACAGCGTTCAGCTGTTATCTCGACTTTGTTATCAGTGATTTATTCAGCAATACCTGCACACGTAAATTTTAATCCAGTGATTGAATTTTGCTTCACGAAATCTACAAATTCATCTGTACAATAATAACTGCTATAAAATAGGCTATCCCGAAATATGATATATGAACCTATATTTTCTTTATTAAAATCACAGTTATTATCTCTTATCATCTTTAAGATTTCTTCATTGCTCTTAGAGTCTGTATTTATGGCTTTTACCGTATTTAGAACATTTATAAAATAATAGTCTGAAGTGTTACCGCCAACATTGACAGGTAAAGCTTCTATTTGTCCTTTCAGCTTTTCAGCGAGCAATAAAGAAGTTCTTTCGTTTACTATCAGGCAACCGGAAAAATAACAAGATGCATCAAAGTCCTCACTTCGTTTGTCTTTCTTTTTCCTTTTATCTCTGAACAGTTCTAAACTAAACCCTTTCCACCGATTGATAAGAGTTTGACCTTTGAAATTTAAACGGTCTTTATGTAATTCATCATCTTCCTTGAATACAAAGAACTTGTAATTATCAAAGTCTTGTTCAATTTTATATATATTCATAATATTACACTATTTAATTACTGATAATGGTTAGAAAGGAGCATCGTCAGATGCTATCTTTCGTTGTTACTAACTTTATTATTTTTAAGACTAATCGAATTTTTCTGCCGATTTATCAAGCTATAAACAGTTTACGAAATATTAAAATTCCTATGATTGCGATATAAATCGGAATACAGAATATCATCCAATTAGAAATCAGCTTGTTTCTTGTGCAACCTTGATACTTTTTTTTTAATTCCAGAATTTTCTTTTTCCTATATCGAATACAGCAATATATGATTAACAAGCATAAAGGAACGAGTAAGAAGCATAAGCTATAAAGCCCCTCTAAGAACCATGCATATTTATGTTGCATGTCATACCATTCCTTAATAGCGAAAAAGGCTATAATGAGTGATATGCCCAAGCTATAACATAAGTGGATGACAGCACTAAGGCGTGGTGGGTCGCCATGCTTTTCATACATTCGATATAGTCTATAAAATATATAATCCATATTTGTTAGTAATGGTTCAGCAGGGAACGGCTTGTCCGTTATCCTGCGTTGTTAGCGAAATATTCTATTTTATCCTTTGTCAGTTCTATCAAAATGAAACTAAAGGAACAAGCTATCAAAGCCAGCATATAAGATAAATAATAGCATTTCAGATATTTATTTGTAGGCTCTTTCCTGAATTGTTTGAAATAGGAAATATATCTACCATTTTTAAATAAGAATAATTGATTGGGAACATATAACAGCAAGAGAACAATAAGCAGAAAACTAATAGTATTTCCAAAGTCCCTAAATACAACTCCATACAAAGGTATATGGGTTGCTATCATTATCACATTCAAAAAAGTAAAGATTAGTAATATCGTGAAAATGCAAGTTCCTCCAATGGATTCCATAAGAATAAAAGGAGAAAAATCCTTTTCTCTTTCTTCTGTTCGCCTCATAAAATCCAGTGATTGCCAAAAGATACTATCTTTCTTATAAAACTTCCGTGTGTGTTTGTTGTCAATCAAACGGAACGGATCAATTGCACGAAAGCACCTATACAAAAGTGTATAAGTACAATAGTATAATATGTTCCAAAATAATTCTATTCGTTTCATTTTGATATGTTTTCGCTAATGGTTCAGCAGGGAACGGCTTGTCCGTTATCCTGCTTCGTTAACATCATATTTTATTCTCAGTCCAGTGTACCATATCAATACACCATAATAACAAGGTCTTTTTGCGCTTCAACGGCTTCATCGAAAATGAAATTCAAGTCGTCCATTTCCTGCTCGTAATCATAATCTCCGATACCGTTACCCTCTTGTAGTGAGGTGTATTCCGTCCGCTTGCTCTCCAAGTCTGAAACGGGTATGCTGATGATATAGGGAAAATCACTGCTCAATGGAATAGGGATGAATGTACTTTGGCTATCCAATTGCCAAAGGTTTTCCGCACAGTAGATTTGCGTTCCATAATGGTTGCAAATCTTTTCATATACATACCCGTACATGAAAGCAATTTCGGGATAACGGATTTCTCCGTTCACTATATCTGCCAACGCTGCATAAGCATCTTTATCCGTGTTCAGACTATCGCTGAAATAATCGTTCAGAGTGTCAAGTTCCTGCTTCAACGCAACCTTTAATTGGTTTATAAGCTGATTATCACAAGTTCCATAAACAGACTTTACCTTATCGGCTTCTGTCAAATATGCACAAACAGAGTAACTCATACCTTTTCTTCATTTAATATTATCATTCCAGTGTACCATGTCGTATGGATAGTAGGGCAACCCTTTCAGGCTGCTATCATCCAGCCCCAAGACCTTGACCAATGCACCGCTTTCAAAACACCAATAACCGTCATGGTTGATACCATATTTATGGTCGTCATGCCAAGATAAATCAGAATGTCCTCGATACCATTCTTTTTTGAGGTATTTTTCCAATCGTTTCACCGCTTCTGCTTTGTCTTGTTCAGCCAACTCTGTAACAGTGATAGCAATTCGATAGGGTGACGGATATAATATTTGGTTTGTTGTCCTTTCCCAATCAGGAAATCTGTATCTAATCAATGTATCATAAATATAGTCTTTAGCTTCTCTGTCTTTTATCAGTTGCACCAGACCATGTATAAGGTCGTCTTCGTAATCCAACATAATGCCTATTGACAGAAGCCACAACATTTCAATATAAAATCCGTTGTCCGTCCAAAATCTCGGCATTGTTTTGAGGGCTTTCACATAATTGTTTTTCAGCTTATCAATATCCTGTCCCATAGAATACTGTACTAATAAATAACGAAGCCTATAATTGAACAAAGAATCGTAACCTATATGTTTTCCTGAAAGATGCATTTGTTCATAATAACTAATATCTTCATCATACATTTTCAGTTGCTTCAAATACTGTTCTTCTGTAAAAAGTTTATCTCTTGTTTCCATTATGGTACACTGCTTTTTGATGTTAATGGGTTGGAAAGGAACACCGTTTAGGGGTTATCTTTCCTTGTTAATATTGTTTTGTTGGGTATTTCAATTTGGTATATACATAAATTTTCCTTTGTAAGAAAACGCACAAATAAAGTATATTACAAAAATCACTAATGTTAGCATGATACAAATCACATTCTTCTTTTTCTCATTCTTTTCCCGATAAATGCTTCTTCCTATCCTTGCTTTCTTTTCCGACCAAAACAAGAATCCATTAAAGCAATAAATCATTATTATAAAAATGAAATGTGAACAAGGATGCGCAATATACTTTATAATTGAGTATTCAAGCATCATATTTGTATAAGCTCCCAATAAGCTATATATCATATATATGATAAAACTAAAACACACCACAGAAAATGCCTTATTCTGTTCTCTGTCTTTACCAAAGGAATCATAAATAAAGAAAATTGTGTAATACCAATACTTATACCAACTCATAACAGATTTAATATTAATGGCTTGGTGAGGAACAGCGTTTAGCTGTTATCTCGACCTTGTTACAGACGATTTAACTAACATAATTCCATTTCCAATATCGTATATACCTGACCTTTGGCATTGCGAATAAGTATTGAAATGAAATCAAAAGCATTACATTTCAGATACTCTTTGTTTACCCAGTCGCCGTTGATTAGTCGTACTTGTTCGGTGGCGGTATATTCATCATCGAAATCAGTACTACTGCATCCAAGAATGATAATTTCAATATCGTATATACCTGACCTTTGGCATTGCGAATAAGTATTGAAATGAAATCAAAAGCATTACATTTCAGATACTCTTTGTTTACCCAGTCGCCGTTGATTAGTCGTACTTGTTCGGTGGCGGTATATTCATCATCGAAATCAGTACTACTGCATCCAAGAATGATAATTTCAAATTCTGTTTCAGCATCTTTATCTACAAACTGAATCTCAGGAGATAATGGATGTTCTCTATTATCCTCTATAAGTAATGCTTCATATCCATTATACCGTTCATCAAAAAGAGTAATCCTTTCTCCTGAATGTACTGAATCCGCATATATTGCCAAAGGTGAAGTTTGCTTGCCTACAATGGAATTATCAATTAATTCACCACAAAAGTAAAGTTTGAATTTTGTTTCGTTTTGCGGTGATATTAACCGACCTTTCCAATACACAGGATTATTAAACCATGAATCTTCTATCAATTCAGGAAAATAGTCTTTGTGTATAATAAATGGTTTCAGATAATCCGGTATATATTCCATATATTTCTGTATTAAGTTGTCTGTAATGGGTTGCAGCTTGCCGCCGTTAGGTGGCATAGGTGCTTGTTAGCAACCTCTTTTATTTGTTACTTACCTCATTTAACCATTTGTTGATTAACTTATCAGAAGGAATCTTTTGCGTCCGGTCTGTGTATGAAATGAATTTTTGACTAAACGGAAAGAAACATTTTTCCCCTTCAGAAGTTAAGTCTCTCCGAAGAAATTCAAACTTTATAATCCTTCCTTTAGTGTCTATTGGTCGTTCTTTTAAAAAGCCATTCTCCCAAGAATAAGACAATAAGACAACATAACTATCATATAACCTTTCGATATCATCCATAAACCCTCTATTAAAGGAAAATATATAGGAAATATCATAGAATAAATCCTGCCAAGCATATAATTCCTTATAAGTAGCTTTAAACAAAGAACAAAGCAATTCTTTGTTGTCTGTATCTTCTACCAAAATGAAATCCTTTTCTCCGGGTGGATTTTTATAAGGACGGCATACTTTTGCATGGGGTAATAATTCTTTCCCCTTATCAGTAAGCAAAAGATAACATTCATTCTGATACAAAACACCTATTTTCTTCGCATTTAGATGAATAATAAATTCGCCAAAGATAGGTTCAAGCATTATGTTGTATATTGCTCGTGTTTGTTTCTCAATATAATCTGCATATTTTTTTGTTGTCATATTCTTTTCTCATTATGGTTGCTAATGGTTTGACAAGGAGCTGCGTTTAGCAGCTATCTTGGCTCGTTATCAATATAAATCTCTAAGAAAGCATATTCATTCATTATGGCAAGATTTCACATTCTTCACCAAAAGGATAATAGGTTCTCATGTTTACGGTCGATTCATTTTCGCTGCGACATACTCTTATTCTGCTTATGGAAAGTTTTTCTGTTACTAAGAGTTCGTACCGTAAATTTTCATGGTGAAAGACTATTACTTCCGGCTTCTCTGTGTCATAAAGAGAATAGAATATTCTTAGATTTTTGTAAGAAGATAATGCCGTTTCAATTTGTACATCAAAAGAAACCGGCAATGTTACAGAGAGATATTCCATATTGCCCGGATTACTCTTTATATCCAAATCAATATACTCAATGTGGGCAGGCTCTTTGCTGGTTTCGGGCAAGAAACCAATCATAACGCCCTTATCTTCTATCTCGATAGGCTCTTCGTCTATTTCATCATATTCATCATAATCAGAAAGGAGTTCCTCAATGGAAGTTTCAAATAACTTCTCGAATATTCTCTCTGTGTTTTTGTTCTGTATGTCAGTGCAGAACAATTCTGCATGAATCTTATTGTTTGTTGTATTCATCTTCATAACAAGTCATTTTGTCTTAATGTATCGTAGTAATCTCCGTCACTATCCATATTGGAAACTATTTTTTTTGACAGTTCTTCTGCATTGAGAGCAAGGCATTCTTGTCCGAATACAGGATGAATCAAGAATGATAAGTCTTGCTTGTTTCCTTTCAGCCATTTCAGAAAATTTATGGTATTAACTTTACTTAGCTTTATGGACATATTGCATACAGCCAAATACAACTCCATATAATATTCGTCTTGCCACAACAAAAATGTGCCGCTATTATCTTGCCCTACAATAATTTGTAAGGTGTCGTCAGAAGTAATAGTGTCAAAGAAATTCTTCGCTCTTTTCTGACTATTAGATTGTTGAATGAATTGCTTTCTCATGTTGTTATTCCATTTGTTATTGATAATGGGTTGGAAAGGAACACCGTTTAGGGGTTAGCTTTCCTTGTTAATATTGTTTTGTTGGATGTTTCAATTTGGTATATACATAAATTTTCCTTTGTAAGAAAACGCACAAATAAAGTATATTACAAAAATTACTAATGTTAGCATGATACAAATCACATTCTTCTTTTTCTCATTCTTTTCCCGATAAATGCTTCTTCCTATCCTTGCTTTCTTTTCCGGCCAAAACAAGAATCCATTAAGGCAATAAATCATTATTATAAAGATGAAATGTGAACAAGGATGCGCAATATACTTTAGAATTGGATTTTCAAACATCATATTTGTATAAGCTCCCAATAAGCTATATACCATATATATGATAAAACTAAAACACACAACAGAAAATGCTTTATTCTGTTCTCTGTCTTTACCAAAGGAATCATAAATAAAGAAAATTGTGTAATACCAATACTTATACCAACTCATAACAGATTTAATATTAATGTTTAGCAGGGAACGGCTTGTCCGTTATCCTGCGTTGTTAGCTGTATCTATTTTAGAAAATCCAAATCAAAATAATATTGATTGTCATTCTTCGGATTTATGTAAATCGTTGCCACTCCATAATATTGCAATAGCATTTCCAATGAAACTTTTTCCTTCAAAATTGCATCACTGCGAAATGTTTTTGTCTTTCCTTTGTATGGGGTGGTGTACGTCACGGTACATATTGCTGTGGACACTACTTGTTCACTATGATAAATGTCAGGAAACAAAGAGCCGCTGACACCATTCCAAAACCGAGTTTCCCATGAATTGAATACCTTAAAGACAGGCTCTTGCATCCTTGATTTCTTGCTACTCCATTTCTGCGCACTGACTTTACATTGGCTTAAATCAACCGATAATTGTATTCCATGCTTTTTTATCTGTTTGATTGCCTGCCTTGCTCTATATCTACGAATAGCAGCACCTATAAGATTGTGATTTAACCATACAAGTAATAAAACCACTCCCGGTATTCCAATGGCATACCACCTTCTGGCAAAACAAATGCCCACACCGAATACATAAATCCAAATAAAAATAAATCCAAGTATTCTCAATATTTTATTCTCATAGATTTTCATGTCATATAATTACAGCTAATGGTTCAGCAGGGAACGGCTTGCCGTTATCCTGCGTTGTTAATGGTATATTTATATTTTCCCTTTACTATAAAAAGCCTCTAAAACAAAGAGAAACAACGAAAGGAAAATGTATAATATAAGTATCAATAGATTATTCTTATTAGGCTTTTCATTAAACTTCTCTATGACAGCTTTATACCTTCTTTTCCAGCAGAAACGGATACATAAAATAATGAATATCAGCCCTAAAGACACATTATACATTGTTCGCGTTGGATAAGGCAATATTTTATATTGTTCCAATACTCCCCATATTGTGTGAATATTACAATTCAGAAATACAGCGAGAATTAACAAAGCTGCATAAACCGCTATTTCGGAATAAGAACTGTATTTCCATAGCCTATAAAATTTGAAAAATAAATAATCTATCATACTTAATTACCATTAATGGTTAAGCGGGGAACGCTGTCAAGCGTTATCACGCTTTGTTATCAATATTTTAATCTGTTCTAATGTATGCGAATAATGCTTCTTGTTAGGCGTGAAGTACACATCCTTTAATATTGGATTTTCCAACAAGGGAGATAAGTCGCCGTTTTTACAATTCCAAAATCTAAATGATGATAAGGATTTCATACCTTGAATAAATTCCAAATCGTCCAAATCAGAAATGAAAAGATTGTGAATATTTTGATTGTATGCCAGTACGGAATAATCATGTAGCTTACTATTCTTCTCAAATGAAACCTCTCCGATATAATCTAAATGGTTGATACTACTAATGTCAATTAGTTTTCTGTTGTGTGCTAAAACTAATGTATCTATTTGAATTAAATCTTCTATGCCTTTCAAACATACTATTTGCGATTGATAGATATGTAATGTTTTTATGGATTTCCAGTTAGAAAACAATGACATGTCTTTTTCGGTCAATTTACTAATAACCGCACTTTCTAATTGTTCCAACTTATCCAAATTTAGGAAGTTTTTATTATAAAAAATCCCAATATTTCGGAGTGATGAAAAACGAGCGAGGTCTATATGTAGATTCACTTGTTGACAATAGAATGTTTCTAATCTTTTAAGAGAGTAGATATATTCAAAGTTGGCTACATTCGTAGTATTGATATTCGTAATAGATAAGCATACAATTTGGTTTGCGACTTTCTCAAAAAGTTTGAAATCCATTACCGAATTATCATCAATATTCCATGTGTCAATCTGTAAACCGTCACAATCATTTGCAAGGGCATATTCTATACTTTGCTCAAACTCTTTGGGTTCAAGCATTAGTTTTTTCTTGCATTTATTCGTTTCAGAATCATCTATTCGCATACTCACCTTTTTATTGATAATGGTTTGGTGAGGAACAGCGTTCAGCTGTTATCTCGACTTTGTTATCAGTGATTTATTCAGCAATACCTGCACACGTAAATTTTAATCCAGTGATTGAATTTTGCTTCACGAAATCTACAAATTCATCTGTACAATAATAACTGCTATAAAATAGGCTATCCCGAAATATGATATATGAACCTATATTTTCTTTATTAAAATCACAGTTATTATCTCTTATCATCTTTAAGATTTCTTCATTGCTCTTAGAGTCTGTATTTATGGCTTTTACCGTATTTAGAACATTTATAAAATAATAGTCTGAAGTGTTACCGCCAACATTGACAGGTAAAGCTTCTATTTGTCCTTTCAGCTTTTCAGCGAGCAATAAAGAAGTTCTTTCGTTTACTATCAGGCAACCGGAAAAATAACAAGATGCATCAAAGTCCTCACTTCGTTTGTCTTTCTTTTTCCTTTTATCTCTGAACAGTTCTAAACTAAACCCTTTCCACCGATTGATAAGAGTTTGACCTTTGAAATTTAAACGGTCTTTATGTAATTCATCATCTTCCTTGAATACAAAGAACTTGTAATTATCAAAGTCTTGTTCAATTTTATATATATTCATAATATTACACTATTTAATTACTGATAATGGTTAGAAAGGAGCATCGTCAGATGCTATCTTTCGTTGTTACTAACTTTATTATTTTTAAGACTAATCGAATTTTTCTGCCGATTTATCAAGCTATAAACAGTTTACGAAATATTAAAATTCCTATGATTGCGATATAAATCGGAATACAGAATATCATCCAATTAGAAATCAGCTTGTTTCTTGTGCAACCTTGATACTTTTTTTTTAATTCCAGAATTTTCTTTTTCCTATATCGAATACAGCAATATATGATTAACAAGCATAAAGGAACGAGTAAGAAGCATAAGCTATAAAGCCCCTCTAAGAACCATGCATATTTATGTTGCATGTCATACCATTCCTTAATAGCGAAAAAGGCTATAATGAGTGATATGCCCAAGCTATAACATAAGTGGATGACAGCACTAAGGCGTGGTGGGTCGCCATGCTTTTCATACATTCGATATAGTCTATAAAATATATAATCCATATTTGTTAGTAATGGTTCAGCAGGGAACGGCTTGTCCGTTATCCTGCGTTGTTAGCGAAATATTCTATTTTATCCTTTGTCAGTTCTATCAAAATGAAACTAAAGGAACAAGCTATCAAAGCCAGCATATAAGATAAATAATAGCATTTCAGATATTTATTTGTAGGCTCTTTCCTGAATTGTTTGAAATAGGAAATATATCTACCATTTTTAAATAAGAATAATTGATTGGGAACATATAACAGCAAGAGAACAATAAGCAGAAAACTAATAGTATTTCCAAAGTCCCTAAATACAACTCCATACAAAGGTATATGGGTTGCTATCATTATCACATTCAAAAAAGTAAAGATTAGTAATATCGTGAAAATGCAAGTTCCTCCAATGGATTCCATAAGAATAAAAGGAGAAAAATCCTTTTCTCTTTCTTCTGTTCGCCTCATAAAATCCAGTGATTGCCAAAAGATACTATCTTTCTTATAAAACTTCCGTGTGTGTTTGTTGTCAATCAAACGGAACGGATCAATTGCACGAAAGCACCTATACAAAAGTGTATAAGTACAATAGTATAATATGTTCCAAAATAATTCTATTCGTTTCATTTTGATATGTTTTCGCTAATGGTTCAGCAGGGAACGGCTTGTCCGTTATCCTGCTTCGTTAACATCATATTTTATTCTCAGTCCAGTGTACCATATCAATACACCATAATAACAAGGTCTTTTTGCGCTTCAACGGCTTCATCGAAAATGAAATTCAAGTCGTCCATTTCCTGCTCGTAATCATAATCTCCGATACCGTTACCCTCTTGTAGTGAGGTGTATTCCGTCCGCTTGCTCTCCAAGTCTGAAACGGGTATGCTGATGATATAGGGAAAATCACTGCTCAATGGAATAGGGATGAATGTACTTTGGCTATCCAATTGCCAAAGGTTTTCCGCACAGTAGATTTGCGTTCCATAATGGTTGCAAATCTTTTCATATACATACCCGTACATGAAAGCAATTTCGGGATAACGGATTTCTCCGTTCACTATATCTGCCAACGCTGCATAAGCATCTTTATCCGTGTTCAGACTATCGCTGAAATAATCGTTCAGAGTGTCAAGTTCCTGCTTCAACGCAACCTTTAATTGGTTTATAAGCTGATTATCACAAGTTCCATAAACAGACTTTACCTTATCGGCTTCTGTCAAATATGCACAAACAGAGTAACTCATACCTTTTCTTCATTTAATATTATCATTCCAGTGTACCATGTCGTATGGATAGTAGGGCAACCCTTTCAGGCTGCTATCATCCAGCCCCAAGACCTTGACCAATGCACCGCTTTCAAAACACCAATAACCGTCATGGTTGATACCATATTTATGGTCGTCATGCCAAGATAAATCAGAATGTCCTCGATACCATTCTTTTTTGAGGTATTTTTCCAATCGTTTCACCGCTTCTGCTTTGTCTTGTTCAGCCAACTCTGTAACAGTGATAGCAATTCGATAGGGTGACGGATATAATATTTGGTTTGTTGTCCTTTCCCAATCAGGAAATCTGTATCTAATCAATGTATCATAAATATAGTCTTTAGCTTCTCTGTCTTTTATCAGTTGCACCAGACCATGTATAAGGTCGTCTTCGTAATCCAACATAATGCCTATTGACAGAAGCCACAACATTTCAATATAAAATCCGTTGTCCGTCCAAAATCTCGGCATTGTTTTGAGGGCTTTCACATAATTGTTTTTCAGCTTATCAATATCCTGTCCCATAGAATACTGTACTAATAAATAACGAAGCCTATAATTGAACAAAGAATCGTAACCTATATGTTTTCCTGAAAGATGCATTTGTTCATAATAACTAATATCTTCATCATACATTTTCAGTTGCTTCAAATACTGTTCTTCTGTAAAAAGTTTATCTCTTGTTTCCATTATGGTACACTGCTTTTTGATGTTAATGGGTTGGAAAGGAACACCGTTTAGGGGTTATCTTTCCTTGTTAATATTGTTTTGTTGGGTATTTCAATTTGGTATATACATAAATTTTCCTTTGTAAGAAAACGCACAAATAAAGTATATTACAAAAATCACTAATGTTAGCATGATACAAATCACATTCTTCTTTTTCTCATTCTTTTCCCGATAAATGCTTCTTCCTATCCTTGCTTTCTTTTCCGACCAAAACAAGAATCCATTAAAGCAATAAATCATTATTATAAAAATGAAATGTGAACAAGGATGCGCAATATACTTTATAATTGAGTATTCAAGCATCATATTTGTATAAGCTCCCAATAAGCTATATATCATATATATGATAAAACTAAAACACACCACAGAAAATGCCTTATTCTGTTCTCTGTCTTTACCAAAGGAATCATAAATAAAGAAAATTGTGTAATACCAATACTTATACCAACTCATAACAGATTTAATATTAATGGCTTGGTGAGGAACAGCGTTTAGCTGTTATCTCGACCTTGTTACAGACGATTTAACTAACATAATTCCATTTCCAATATCGTATATACCTGACCTTTGGCATTGCGAATAAGTATTGAAATGAAATCAAAAGCATTACATTTCAGATACTCTTTGTTTACCCAGTCGCCGTTGATTAGTCGTACTTGTTCGGTGGCGGTATATTCATCATCGAAATCAGTACTACTGCATCCAAGAATGATAATTTCAGTTGGCATATACAAGGCATTTATCCGTACTTTGCGGCTGTTTCTTCAACTGTGGCAAATCTGCCAGATAACGGATGCGGCTTTTATGGATTTCTCCTGTATGGGTATTTCCATTCGGGCAAGTCTTGGTTATGCCCGTTTCTGCTCCATATTCTACGCTATGCCATTCTTTATGGCTCTTTTGTGCATCCCAATCGGCAAATACATGATTATCCAATAATTTGCCTATCACTGTTCCACTTGTATCACGTACATTTACATATCCGTCCGCATCCTGAATGACACCGAAGAAACGCTGTTGTGCTTGTATAGGCAAGCAAAACAGAATTGCCGATATGTAGAAAATAATCTTTTTCATGCTTCTATTACAGCTAATGGGTTGCAGCTTGCCGCCGTTAAGGCGGAACAGGTGATTGTTATACACATTTTTATACATAGTAATAATACCAATTACTATTAAAATTGGTATCAAAATTTTCTTTACTATCCAACTTTACATGGAAATTTTCTTTTGTGAAAAATCCAAATTCATCATAGCGATTCAACAAACCTAAATACATTTCCGACCATATATCTATAAATCCTCTTTCTTTATATTGTCTTACTTGCTTATCCTCATACAAGAAAAAAACAACATTAGCCAAACAGCGAGAAATATCCCATAAATCATTACAATGTAATTTTTCTTTTAATTCCAATATTTCAAGTTGAGTAATGCTATTATTAGCTTCCTCTTTTGCTAATGTTTCAAATGCTTGATAGGATAGATAAATGCTATCGGCTTTATTTTCTATATTCGCAATTTGTTTGAATTTATTCAATATCGTATTTCTTTTTCGAGAATCGACAACAAACCGTCCTTTATAAAAATAATTTACTTCATTTTCATATTTGAACCAAAGAGTAAGATTAATAGAATCTTCCCCTTTTGCACATATCACATTGATTACTTGTACAGAAAATCGTTCCTGTATAAAATCGGCAAGTTGAGCATATTCTTTATTCATGCTTTCTTGTCCGAGTAGAACTCTTTTGGTTTGTTGAAAATCGTTATCTGTCATTTCTTTATGTGTATAATGGTTAGCAGGGAACGGCTTGTCCGTTATCCTGCGTTGTTATCAACCTGTTCTAACCTCAAAGTTTATCAGACCGCTTAAATCTGCCGATTGTTTGCGTGCTAATATCAATGTATGGAAGTGTCTTGACTATCTCAATATTTTCAAAGTTCTCACTTCCACCCATTGCCAATAGAGGGGAATACCCGAAACATTCATCAATGTTAGGCGTTCCGAGTTTCTCTTGTATTACAGGATAATTTTCTAAATCAAACCAACCTTTCAAGAAACTTTGATTGAAAATTATCTTATTAAGAAGTACTGTAAGATTATCAGGGAGTATTAAATACGTTCCGTATCTGACATTCAGATAAACGATGTAGTTATTCAGTTTCGGGTTCTTTACGTAGGCAAAGACATCACCGAAAGCCGTACACATGAACGGCAGAAACGATTTATCATACTCCATGACATAACAAGAGTTTAGCACATATTGGTAATCAGACGGATTTATGATTTTAAGCATCCCGTCACAATAACTGCCCAGCCCGACTTCTTGCCATAAAGTAGTCAGTTCGGTATAAGACAAATCGGCATATTTAGCAATAAAGGTATCATCTACTGATTGTCTGATACTATTGAGGTTCTTTTCTAAAAATTTCTCGTACATATTTGTGCGCTTTATGGTTGATAATGGGATAGCGTGGAACGCTGGTAGGCGTTATCACGCTTTGTTACCAATGAATTTACTTTTATATATAGCGTACTCTACTGTGTAAGTAGCCAGCTTCACGCCTAAGAACATGCCTACAAGCAATATATAACTTACAAAGCAATATTGATTATACAAGAGGTCTTTTAAGAATACAGGTATCAATAAGGCTATGATTGTAGCGTTCTGAAACCACTTCTGTACTTTCAATAAGAGGTTAATGTATAAATGGTTTCCTATGTAATTGAACCCCCATTTATAATTATGCTGTTTCAGGTAAGACAATGAAAACCATAGTCCTACAAGTGAAGCAATAAGGGCTACTCGCCACCATGCTCCCATGTATGGGAACATACCTTTTAAGAATGTCAGCAAAACAACACTTATTATGCTGCATTCATATACTATTCTTACTTTTGTTACATCATTCATATATGTACGCTATTTGTTGGTAATGGCTAAGCAGGGAACGCTGTAAGCGTTATCCTGCTTCGTTAGTAACTTTTTTCTGTTGTGAGTTATTAAGACGTTGAACTAACATCTTCTTGAACTCTGTACTATTACATTCATTTATAAGTTTTCTGTATTCAAGAGATTTTATTTCTGAATACACAGACTCTATTAAATGTAGCAATGTCCATTCTATCCCATATAAAGCAGTCGGCGGAAAGAGCTTGATTAAAATATGTGCTTCATCCAAAGTGATAGGTTTAACTATCTTGCCTAATAAGTCTGCATATTCATCAACTAATGCAGCCGTTATTCGTTCATCTGCTTCATCGGGCATTGCACCCATTAAAGATAATTGTTCAACTTCTTTTCTCATAACAATATTGTTACTAATGGGATGCAGCTTGCTGCCGTTAGGCGGCACAGGTGCTTGTTATCAACCTTTCAAAAATTCAGAATAGCGTTTATTACAAATTTCTTTTATCTCAATAGCTGCACCCTACGAATCATCCAGCGAATCAAGCGGATTGGGTATGCTCGACTTATGGGCACTCGTCACATGAAGATAAATGCTCGTCGTCTTTATATCATTGTGTCCCAGCAATTCCTGTATGGTTCTAAGGTCTGTCCCTTGTTCCAGTAGATGAGTGGCAAAGGAATGACGCAGCATATGTACGTGTACACGATGCTTGATGCCGGCACGCTGTGCGGCTTCTTTCAGCACTTTCACCAGTGCGCTTGCCGAGTATTGCTCGCCGGGAGTATCGCCCTCGAACAGCCATTTCTTCGGACGGTATTCCTTGAAATATTCCCGAAGCTCGTGCAGCACCTTTTCCGACAACAGCGAGTAACGGCATTTCTTACCCTTGCCCATGATGCGTACCAGCATCCGTTCACTGACAATGTCCTGTGGGGTGAGGTTCAGCAGTTCGCTCCTTCTCAGACCGGCGGAATAGATCAGGGAAATCATGCAGTGATGTTTCCGGTTCGTCAGACAGGAGAGGATACGTTTGACCTCGTCCCGGCTCAGCACTTCGGGTAACGTCTTGTACTCTTTGGCCCGTGTGATGCCGCCGTAATATTGCCGTTTGCCGCCTTTCACCTGCTCGTAATAGAACTTGAGTGCGTTGATGCGCATGTTCTGCTGCGCAACGGAGAGTTTCTTCTCGTTTACGAGATAGAGGATATACTTGTTGATGTCCGCCACTTTCAGGCGGTCGATGCTCCGTCCCTTGTGGTATTCCATGAAGTCGCTGAAATAGGCACGGTAGGTTTTCACGGTCGAGGGACTGTACCGCTTCTGCTCCAGCAGTTCCAGATAGCCTTCCGGCAATACGTATGTCCGCTGTGGTTTGGGATGCCGTACGTACACCCGGCTGTAATCTATGTAAGCGTGGGGAGAATAGCGGTCGTAGAAATCCGGCAGTTTAAAGGCGGCAGCCGTCATGTAGGCGGAACCGTTGTCCGTCTTTTCCACGTCCGTATCTTGGGCGAGCAGTAGGGCTATTGCCGGATCGCCTGCATACTCTATCCGTATGTACTGTTCACCGTCCTTTTTTTCCCTGTACAGGACGATGTTTGACCGTTGCTTCTGTACCTTGTCCATATCTCTGGCTGTTGCTTCATGCCCCAAAGATAAAGCAAAGTATTGAAATCTGAACGGTTGTTCAGAAATTATTTTTATCGGAGTCTTTTAAATATTGCTAAAAGGAGTCAGGCTTTCAGGAGCGAGTACAGACAATCGAACTTCTCCTTCAATTCTTCTACGTCCAGACCGTTCAGGAACGATTGCTCGTAGGACATGCCCAGAAACACTTGACGGAACAGCGGAGCGGTCTTTTTCACATCCGTATCTTGCTTTATTTCACCGCTATCCTTTGCCTTCTGTATGACTGTCCTCCATAACTCGTGTTCCTTGCGGAATATTTCTTCCATTTTCTCACGGGCTCCGGGATAATACATCCTCACTTGGGAAAGAAAATGGAAATAGTAGAAGTTGGGACAGCATTCATTGTCGTCCGCACAGCATCGCACCTGTTTGATGATACGGTTCATGGCCGTACTCACTCCTGCCACATACTGCTCTATAAATCCTGCCAGCGTTTCCGTCGGCCCGGCAAACTTGTTGGCCGGTGTCTGCATCTGTATGGCATACTTGTCCGCTACCGCCATGAACAGATCGAGTTTGTGGGGAAAATAATATACCACCCCTGTCTTTACCACCCCGCAGGCTTTTGCCAGCGTGCTGATACTCGCTTTCTCGTAATTCATCCTCAAAAACACCTTGAATGCCTTGTCTATTACTTCTTCCCGGTTGGTAATCATATCGGATTGTCCTTTCTTATGTTTCTTGTTGCGAAGGTACGCTTTTTATTTTGAAGTTTTTGTATCGGAACGTCATTCTTTCTTGCCGGCAGGCCACTTCATGCCATCCCGTAGCCACTCGTTCCCCATTCCCTCCTTTCCCTTTGCGCCATAGCCTCTTACCTCTACTTTCGTGCCGCAATTAACCTGATTGTATCACAATTAAACTCATTCACTTTATGGACAAAAAACTGAAAGATCTGAAAGACGAGGTATTGGTAGTGACCAACGCCGCCGAAGGCAACACCCCGCACGTGGTGGAGGACATCGAACCCGAAGGGGGACTCAAGACCAGACCGTTGGCAGGGGCAAAGCCTTCGGATCAGTTCATGCGGATAGACCGCAACGTGTCTATACTCGAAACGTTCTTCCTCAACATGAAACGACAGTTCGAGCGGCCGTCCGACTTCCGCTTCTATCACCTTCCGGCAGACTTGCTTGCCTCCGCCAAGGAGCTTGTCGGCCTGTTCAAGCAGCCCGAAAGTAATTCTGCCTTGCTGGACGAATACCGTCTTGACACGGAACAGTACGTACAGAGCCGGCAGCAGGCACAACAGCAGTCCGGCGGGGGCGGAACGGAGCAATCCACCCGCTGGAGCATGGAACAGGTGGACTGGCAGCAGCTTGAGCGCATGGGGGTAACACCCGAAACGTTAGGAGAACCGGGCCTCAGACGGTTGCTCAACGGCAACGAATCCGCCGTACTCACCCTGAAAACCATTATCGAGGGAATAGAGTGTGAAACTCCCGCCTGCATCCGTCTGGCGGAGAATCCCGACGGTACGCTCCGGAACGAGATCGAATGTTGCAAGCGTTATCCGGAACTGGACACGCCGTATTTCAACGTGGAGTTCACTCCCGAAGTGAAACAGAACCTGCTGGAAAAAGGCAATGCGGGTTGCGTGGTGGAACTCGAACTGGCCGGAGGCGTGCGTGAGCCGTGTCTGGTATCGCTCAATCCCAAGACCAACCGGCTCCATCACATACCGGTCAGCGGGATAACCATTCCCGCAGAGGTGAACGGCACGGCGTTGACCGACGAACAGAGAAAACGCATCGCAAACGGCGAATCCGTCCTTGTCGAAAACATGTGGTCGGAGAAAAAGCAGCGTCATTATGATGCACGTTTGCAGTTCAATGCGTGCAAGGGCGGATTCGACTATGACTTCAAGGGAATCGCCCGCCGGCAGGAGCAGACCGCAGCTCAGGAACAGAACCGGCAGCAGGAGCGTGGGCTGGTAATCCCCGCACGGCTGAAGGGGAAAGACCTTACCGAAGAACAGCAGGCATCACTGGCACAGGGCAAGGCGACCTACATCAAGGACATGACCGACAACGAGGGGAACCTGTTCAGTGCTTTCGTCCGTGTCAACCACGAGCGGGCGAAGTTCGATTTCTTCAAATGGAACCCGGACAAGAGCAAGAAACAGGAACAGTCGCAGCAGGCGGCCGTCCGTCAGGACGGAACGAAGCCGGCAAACGCCGTCAGCCGGAATCGCCCGGTACAGAAAGCCGATAAGAAAGGGGTATCCATCTGATCATTCACATGAATAATACAATAATTATATGAAAGTTATCATTGCAGAAAAGCCCAGCGTGGCACAGGGCATAGCGTCCGTAGTGGGCGCACGCCAACGGAAAGACGGGTATCTAACGGGGGACGGATATGCCGTAACATGGGCATTCGGGCATCTGGTAGGTCTTGCCATGCCCGAAAGCTACGGCTTTTCCGGCTTCCGCCGGGAACACCTCCCCATATTGCCGCAGGAGTTCAGGCTTGTACCCCGTCAGATGCGGGAGGGTAAGGTGTACAAGGACGATCCCGGAGTGGTCAGGCAGCTGGAAGTGCTCCGGGAGCTGTTCGACAGGTGCGAGTCCATCATCGTCGCCACCGACGCAGGTCGTGAGGGAGAGTTGATTTTCCGTTACGTGTACAACTATCTCGGCTGTACCAAACCCTTTGTCCGTCTGTGGATCTCCTCGCTCACCGACAAGGCCATCCGTGAAGGGTTGCGGAATCTCAGGGAGGGAAACCTTTACGACAATCTTTACCTCTCCGCCAAAGCCCGCAGCGAGGCGGACTGGCTCGTGGGCATCAACAGTTCTCAGGCGCTCAGCCTTGCCGCCGGGCAGGGCGTGTTCTCTTTGGGACGGGTGCAGACACCCACATTGGCGATGATCTGCTCACGATACCGGGAGAACAAACAGTTCGTACCCCGGAAGTATTTCCAGATAAAGGTTTCGGCGGCCAAGGACGGCATCGCCTTCTCCGTACTGTCACGGAACCGCTTCGATGACCTTGAAACGGCCACTGCCGGGCTACGTGAGGTAGAGGACGGCGGTATGCTTGCCGTCAGTTCCGTAGAGCGCAGGGAAGCCGTTCAGGAACCGCCGCTGCTCTATGACCTGACCGCCTTGCAGAAAGAGGCAAACGGCAAACTGGACTTCTCGGCCGACAAGACGCTCACGCTTGCGCAAAGCCTGTATGAGAAGAAGGTGCTAAGTTACCCACGTACCGGCAGCCGTTATATATCCGAAGATGTCTTCGAGGAGATTCCCTCACGCATAACGCTCTTGCAACAATATCCACGCTTCGCCGCCATCGCATCCGCTTTGCGGGACACACCGCTCAACCGCCGTCCGGTCGATGATGCCAAAGTCACCGACCACCATGCGCTGCTCGTTACCGAGAACCTGCCCGAAGGTCTGTCGCAGGACGAGCAGGCTATCTACGAAATGGTTGCCGCACGCCTGCTCGAAGCCTTCTCCCCGCATTGCGTCAAGGAAATGACCGAAGTTGCCTTGTCCGCAGGCGGTGAGATATTCACCCTCAAGGGGGCGGTCGTCAAATCCGCCGGTTGGCGTGCCGTGCGTGGCGAACCGGAAGAGGAGGTGGAGGAAGCCACATTGCCGGAGTTACAGACGGATGAAACCCTGCCGCTGCTCGCTTCCGAAACGGTGGAGAAGCAGACCAAACCCAAACCGCTGCATACCGAGAGTTCGCTGCTCTCCGCTATGGAGCATTGCGGCAGGGAGATCGGCGACGGGCAGCTGCGTACCGCAATCCGGGAGGCCGGTATCGGAACTCCGGCCACCCGTGCGGCCGTTATCGAGACATTGTTCGCCCGTAACTATATACGCCGGGACAAGAAGAACCTTGTGCCCACCGAAAAAGGACTGGCGGTTTACGATACGGTAAAGGACAAGAAGATTGCCGATGTCGAAATGACAGCGGCGTGGGAGAAAACCCTCGCCAAAATAGAAACCGGAGAGGCCGATGCGCCCTCTTTCCGCCGGGACATAGAGGTCTATACCGCACAGATCGTTGCCGAACTGCTGTCCGCCACCCTCGATGTAGCTCCTTCAGGGGAGCAATGCACCTGTCCCAAATGCAAGAAGAGCCGCATCCTGTTCTTCGACAAGGTCGCCAAATGCGCCGATGTCGATTGCGGATTCACCCTGTTCCGCAACAAGGGAGGCAAGGTGTTGACCGACAAACAGATTGTCGGGCTGGTGACCACAGGCCGCACCCCTCTTGTCAAAGGCTTCAGGAACCGTGAGGGCAGGAGCTTCGATGCCGCACTGGTGCTTAATCCCGATTTTACCGTAGGCTATTCCTTCCCGGACAGGAAACCGCAGGGAGAAAAAAGCGGCAGGAAGAGATAACCCGTCCGGAATTGTATCACTTAATAATCCGATAATTATATGAATCAGAATAAATCCAACGTGCCGGTATCCGTAGCGGAAGAACCGGATGAATTGTCTTACTACCGTCTTACCCTGTTGTCCTTCCTGCGTGAGTCGCATCCCGATTTGGCGGATGACGAGTCTTTTGTCGCCACCCGCAGCGAGCAGGCCGCCGAAGCCTTCAGCGCAGCCGTCCGTTCCGGTCTGACCTACGACGATGCGGCACAACAGGCGAACGCCCTGCTTTTTCAGGGGTTGCATTTCTCTCCTCTGGACACGCTGGTTACCGTCCTCTGGAACGAGTTCGCCGCCGAAATCCCCGAAGGCAGCGCACGCAGCGTGGCCTTGCAGCTGCTTCCCGAATGCCGGAAGGTCTTCGCCGGCTATACAATCTCGGATGATTTCATGTTCAGCCCGGAGTTCGGGCAGCTCTATGACGAGCTGACAGGTATGGTTGTAATCTGGTTGGAAGAGAATGGCTTATAATAAAAAGGCGCATCTCAGGGACAATATAGAGGCAATCCGGCTGATGTTCCGTTTGGAGAAGGAACAGCGCACCGCCACACCGGAGGAAGCGGGCATACTCGCCGCCTACTCCGGGTTCGGAGGTATCAAGGCGGTTCTTTCCCCTTTCGGGAAACTCACCGACATACTCCGCTGGACACAGGCCGACCGTGAACTGTTCCCCCTGATTACGGAACTTCACAACGTCCTGCGTGACGGGGCCGCTGACGAGCGTGAGTACAGGAGGCTGGTGGAAAGCGTGAAGGCATCCACCTTTACCGCTTTCTACACGCCGCCGGCGATTGTCAATGCCATTGCCTCTTCTTTGGGCGAACACGGAGTGTCGCCCGGCCGTTTTCTCGATCCTTCATCGGGAACCGGCAATTTTGTCTCGGCCTTCCGACCGCAATGCCACTCCGCATCCGGCAACACTCCCGAAATTGTTGCCTATGAAAAGGATTTGCTTACCGGCCGCATCCTTGCCCGGCTCCATCCCGAAGCGCAGGTCAATATCAAGGGCTTCGAGGAGTTGCCCCCGCACCGCAACGGCTATTTCGACGTGGTGAGCAGCAACATCCCCTTCGGTGACATACGTGTTTTCGATCCCTCCTTCGACAACGGCACGGCGAGGCGTTTTGCGCTGAACAGCCTGCACAACTATTTCTTCGCCAAAGGGCTGGATGCCGTCCGTGAGGGAGGCGTCCTCGCCTTCATCACCTCACAGGGGGTGATGAACTCCGCTATGGCCTATCCCGTAAGGCAATACCTGATGAACCGATCCCGGCTGTTATCGGCTGTCCGCCTGCCCAACAACCTCTTTACCGACTATGCCGGTACGGAGGTGGGCAGCGACCTGATCATCTTGCAGAAGGACACGCTTTCCCAAAGGGAATATACGTCACTCGAACGGTCTTTCGTGGAAGTCGGCACGCAGGCCGACGGGACGACGCAGAACGAGTATTTCGAGCATACCGCCGCCATCGTGCATACACGTGGCCATGTCGGTACCGATCCCTACGGCAAGCCGGCACGCATCTACCTGCATGACGGGGGTATGGAAGCCATCGCCGCCGACATGAAGTATTTCCTTGACCGCAACCTCTCGGAACAGCTCGATCTGGACTTGTATCTCCGCCATTCACCCGTGCAGGAGTTCCGCAATCTGGTGAGCCGTCCGGCGGAAACCATGCAGCAACGCATCGCACAGGTGCGGGAAATCAACCGGTCCGGTAACATGAACGGACATTCCACTTCTATGGATCGACAGGCGGTACAGGTGGAGCGTCGGACTTCCACGCCGGAGCAGCCCTCAACGGATGTCCGGCCAACCGCCGCAAAGACCACGCCGGAGCCGGTCATGTCCCTGTACGACCTTTTCGGCTTCACACAAGAGGAGCGTTCACAGGTCAGGAAAAGGAATACAAGGAGCACGAAGAAGGACTCCGGGCAGTTGACCCTTTTCGATATGCCACCGTTGGAGCAACATCCCGCCCCGGCCGAACCGACTCCCCAAGAGAAAGAGCGGCAGGAGCGGGAACGGCAGGAACAGGAACGCCGCCGGCAGGAGGAAGAGGCCGCACGGCAGGAACGCATGAAGCCCCGTCCTTATCCGGCCGGCCTGCAGGGACACCACCGCAACGGCTCCCTTGTGGACGATGACGGGCAGATAGGCTACCTCTCCGCCATTGGCGAGGCCGCACCGGTATTCAACCCGTTGGATCTGCCCGAACGCCAGCGACGCCGTGCGTCGCTCTACATCGAGATACGTGACACCTACCATCATCTGTACGAGAACGAGGCGGCCGCCCATGCCGCAAATCCGGCGTTGCGTACCATGCTCAACACTCTTTACGATGACTTCATCCGTCAGTTCGGCAATCTGAACGACAGGAAGAACATCGACCTGTTCCGCATGGATGCGGGCAACCGTGAGATATTGTCGCTGGAACGTTACATCGACGGCCGGGCGGTCAAGGCCGACATCTTCGACCATCCCGTTTCGTACAACATCAACGAGATCACCCATACCGATGACGTGCACGAGGCGCTCACCGCCTCGCTCAACAAGTACGGCAACGTGGACATGGCGTACATGGAGTCCCTGACCGACAAATCGCAATCTGACTTGTTGGAGGAACTGCGTGGACGGATATTTTACAATCCCCTCTCGAAGAACTACGAGATTGCCGACCGTTTCATTTCCGGTAACGTCATGGCCAAGGCCGAACACATCGAGGAATATTTGCAGTCGCATCCCGACAACGGCGAGGCACGTATTTCCCTCGAAGCCCTGCGGCAGTCGCTGCCCACGCCCATACCTTTCGAGGATCTGGATTTCAATTTCGGCGAGCGTTGGATACCGGCGGGAGTGTACAGCCGCTACGCCTCATGGCTGTTCGACACGGACGTGTCCGTCCGTTATACCGCCAGCAGTGACGAATACAGCATCAGGGCCGACATGACCTCCCCACGCATCATGAACCAATATTCGGTGCGTTCGGAAAGCCGCATCTTCAACGGCATCGCCCTTATGCGCCATGCCATCCACAACACCACGCCCAACATCACCAAGACCGTATTGGACAAGACGGGCAAGGAAATGAAGATACGTGATCCGGAGGTTACCCTGCTTGCCAACAGCAAGATTGACGAGATCCGTAACGGCTTCTCCGACTGGCTCATGGAACAGTCGCCGGAGTTCAAGCGGAAAATGGCGGACATGTACAACCGCAAGTTCAACTGCTTCGTCCGTCCCAAGTACGACGGCTCGCACCAGAGCTTTCCCGGTCTTGACCTCAAGGGGCTGGGCATTCCCGACCTGTATCCCAGCCAGAAGGACTGCATCTGGATGCTCAAGCAGAACGGAGGGGGGATCGCCGATCACGAGGTGGGTGGCGGCAAGACGCTCATCATGTGCTGTGCCGCCTACGAGATGAAGCGTCTGGGACTGGCGAACAAGCCCCTTATCACCGGCCTGAAGGCGAACATCCACGAGATCGCACAGACCTTCGCCACCGCCTACCCGAACGCCAAAGTCCTCTATCCCGGCAAGGAGGACTTCACGCCGGAGCGCCGTGTCGAGATTTTCCACCGGATGAAGAACAACGACTGGGACGCCATCATCCTCTCGCACGAGCAGTTCGGCATGATACCGCAGTCCCCCGAAATCCAGCGTGACATCCTGCAACAGGAACTGGACAGTGTGGAAGAGAACCTCGAAGTCCTCTACCAGCAGGGTGCGGAAGTGAGCAACGCACAGATCAAGGGCATGGAGAAACGCAAGATGAACCTTGAAGTCAGGCTGAAAGAGCTGCTCCACGAGATCGAAACCCGCAAGGACGACGTGGCGGACTTCAAGCGCATGGGCATCGACCACCTCTTTGTCGATGAGTCGCACCGGTTCAAGAACCTGATGTTCACCACCCGGCACGACCGTGTGGCAGGTCTGGGCAACAGCGAGGGCAGCCAGCGTGCGCTCAACATGCTCTTCGCCCTGCGCACCATCCAGCAGCGCACCGGCAAGGACCTGGGAGCCACCTTCCTGTCGGGAACCACCATTTCCAACTCGCTGACCGAGCTGTACCTGCTCTTCAAGTACCTGCGCCCCCGGGAATTGGAGCGTCAGGGGATCAACTCCTTTGACGCATGGGCGGCGGTGTTTGCCCGGAAGTCCGTCGATTACGAGTTCTCCGTCACCAACGAGGTGGTGCAGAAAGAGCGTTTCCGCTACTTCATCAAGGTTCCGGAACTCGCTTCGTTCTATTCCGAGATCACCGACTTCCGTACCGCAGCCGACATCGGCATCGACCGTCCGGAAAAGAACGAGATACTGCACAACATACCCCCGACGCCCGACCAGAGGGAGTTCATACAGAAGCTCATCGAGTTCGCCAAGACCGGCAATGCTACCGTACTGGGCCGCCCGCCACTGAACGAGAGGGAAGAGAAGGCGAAGATGCTCATCGCCACCGACTACGCTCGGAAGATGTCGCTCGACATGCGGCTCATCGATCCGCTCTCCTACGGCGACGACAAGGACAACAAGGCCACCCATTGCGCCGATATGATTGCGAAGTATTACAATAAATACGCCGGGCATAAAGGCACTCAGTTCGTTTTCTCGGACTTGGGAACCTACAAGCCCGACCAGTGGAATCCGTACAGCGAGATCAAGCGCAAGCTGGTGGAGGATCACGGCATCCCCGAAGACCAGATACGTTTCATTCAGGAAGCCAAGACCGAGAAGAAGCGCAAGGCGATGATCGAGGCGATGAACGAGGGAAAGATACGTGTTCTCTTCGGCTCTACTGAAATGCTGGGCACGGGAGTCAACGCCCAGAAGCGGTGTGTAGCCATCCATCATCTCGACGCACCGTGGCGGCCTTCGGACTTGCAGCAGCGGGACGGCCGGGGCATCCGCAAGGGCAACGAGGTGGCCAAGCTCTATGCGGACAACAAGGTGGACGTGATAATCTACGCCGTGGAGAAGTCGCTTGACAGCTACAAGTTCAACCTGCTCTACAACAAGCAGCTTTTCATCACCCAGCTCAAGCAGAACAACATGGGTTGCCGTACCATCGACGAGGGAGGCATGGACGAGAAGGGAGGCATACCTTTCTCAGAGTACGTGGCGGTGCTTTCCGGCAACACCGACCTGCTCGACAAGGCACGGTTGGAGAAGCGGATTGCCGGCATGGAAGGGGAGCGCAAGGCCTTCCAGCGTGGCAAGGGGGAATCACGCATCAAACTGGAAACTTTCCTGGCGAACCGGGCAAGCAACGATGACATCATCGCCCGTGTCAGGAAGGACAAGGCCGCCATCGAGAGCCGTATGCAGTACGACAAGGAGGGCAACAGGCTCAACCCCTTGAAGATTGACGGCGTGGCAGGCGATGATCCGAAAGTGATTGCCGCCAAGCTCCACGAGATAGAGGACAGGGAACGCACGCACGGCCAGCCGAAGGTCATCGGCTCGCTCTATGGCTTCGACATCGTTGTCAAGACCGACACCACCGTCAAGGACGGTCTGGACTTCTGCGAGAACCGTTTCTTCGTGCGTGGTGAAGGCAACTTCCTTTACAACTATAACAACGGCCGCTTGGCGGTCGATCCGAAAACCGCCTGCCAGAACTTCATCAACGCCTTCGACAGCATCCCCCGCCTGATAGAGAAATACACGAGGGACAACGAAGCCATTGAGAAGGAACTCCCCGTCCTGGAACAGGTCGTCGGGGAAGTCTGGAAAAAGGAGGACGAGCTGAAGCAGCTCAAGGCCGACCTTGCCGCCCTCGACCGCAAGATCCTGCTCTCCCTCAAATCAGTGGATGCGCAGGAAAAAAGCACCGACGGAGTGATCGAAGTCGTGCCCTCCCAACCGGTAACGCCCGACGGACAGGATAACGCCCCCGCCGTCGGCATACCCGTCGCCGATGCTCCGCCCGGCAGTCCCTCACCGGGCAGTGTCCCCACACAGGACACGCCCCCTGCCGAGCCTTATGTCCACCGGATGCCCGACTTCCTCGCCGACAGGCAGCGCACTCCGCCCAAACTAAGCGGAATGCCCAAAAGCATCAGCATCAAAGAGGCAATGGGAGCGCTTGGCGGCAAGCTCGTCATCGGAGGCGTCCCCAAGTCCGGCAACAAGGACGATCCCGATCCTGACCGGCCCGAAAAGCCCAAACCCAAGCTGAAGTTATAGCTCCTGTAACCGAAGACACAAAGCGGAGTGTAAATATATCAAAACTAAAAACAAATACTCTGAAAAGCTTATATGTTGTAACTGATAGATATAAAAGAGCCGTATCATCACTCAGAAGTAGAGTTGATACGGCTCTTTATTGCTGATGAAGGATATCATGTGTCAGATAAAAAGTTCATTCTCTCTGAATTTGAATTTTAACTCTCCTTCTATTCTTATGGTCTTTTAATTTGTTTAAAAATTGTTTCTGCAAATAATTCAATAAAACTAATAATAACATCTATTTCTGCCACACTAACTGAACGTCTAATATGGGTACTTGGATCTACATCTGCTTCGTGAACCATCTGATTTCTACGCTCAGCAATTAAAACCAAAGTCTGTTCTAAATATCTTTGTTTATCATTATCTGTATAACCCGGTAAATTCATCTCTTTAGCTATCACTTGCCATTTATGTTCTTCTTTCCATATGTAACTCAAAGCATCTTTAATTTTATTTGGATGTTGAAATGATAGAGTTTTTAGATTTTCAGTTACTTCCTTATTTATCCAATAAGTTTTATCCTCTTCTACTGACTGTGGTGGAGTAGAAGCTCTTTCTAATTCTAATATCTTTATTATAGTTTGAGATGTTAAAACAAATGATTTGAATTTATTAGTCAAGGGTCTTTGTTGCAAAAAAGATTCGACTATTCCAATCCTTACAAGCTCGTGTAAAAAACGATCAAGTGCACTAACTGCATTTACTAATTGAGCTCTCAATAAATCTGAAACATCTTCTTGAGATAAACGAACATTTGCAATCATATGATCGTATATAGTCCTAATCTTTTTTACTTCCGCTATACTATATTTAAATTCATTCCATGCAGTATTCATCCTAATATAATCTTAATCTCATTTGCTATTTTTTCATATAGCTCATAAAAAAAACGTCTATTCTCTTTCATTCCTTGTAAAGCAGCTCCAGATGCTCTTAACTCACTATCCTCTAATTCATAAACAGGAACATTTGAATCATGGCTTTTGGGTGATAAGCCTTGAAAATCTTTTATTTCTTCTAAACAATAACTATCATCAATACCAGCATCTACATACTTTTGCTCTTCAAAAAGCATGTTATTCTGTGCAAAAACTGGAACCAATAGTTGTTTTGTCAAGTCTGTTAATTCGGTTATCTTATCTCTATAAGGACTTGTTGCCTTTCCATTACGTATGTTAAATCTTTGAGCAATTTCTCCTATAAATTTGGGAGTAGTATTAGGTAATGGATATGCGGAATCTGAAAAACTATCAATATTTTGCTCCTTCCATTTTACCCATCTTGGTAAAATTGCAGAAAGACTTTTTATAGCCATCAAAGAAAAAGTATCAGGATTAGTAGGGATAATAAAAGCATCACTTATTAAAAATAAATTTTGATTAATAGAACTTAATCCTGGATTTAAATCTATAAAAACAAATTCTATATCATAAACTCTACATGTCTTATCTATTAAGTCATTAAAAGCTCCCGGTAAACTTTTCAAAGAAGTTAAAGCCATAGTTGCTGTTTGAGCAAAATTCAGTTGAGCATCATACTCAGATAAATTCATATGACCGGGTAATAAATACAAATTTAAATTTCGGTTCGCCTGTGGACAATTAATTGCAGTTATAGGAGTAGGTTTTCCATCAAATGCTACTTTAACTCCATCTTTAATATTTTGTTTTTTTGTTTCTTCTTTTTCATAATACTCATCAAAATTAGAGCCTAAGAACAAAGCTGTTAGATTACATTGTGGATCACCATCAACCAATAAAACCTTATGCCCCATTTTGGCAAGCATCCAACCAATATGAAAAGTGGTGGTGGTTTTACTAACCCCACCTTTATGATTAAATAAAACAACTTTTTTTGTACTCATGATATAAAGTTTTTTATTGCAAAAATAAGAAATATATTTAATTACATGTCTTCCATAGAAAACAATCTACTCTCCATCTCATACTTAAACAAGACTTTCTTCCGTAATTCCTCTACTTTGAGCGCAAACAAATCCGGCTTGAAATTTTTGGATTGCCTTTTCACCTCTGCCACCAGAGCTTTTTTCTCTTCCGCATATAGTCCGACAATATCTATTTCATCCTGATCTTTATTATTCTTGCCTTGCCACCAAGAGCCTATATCTGCAAATTCCTTGCTTTCCATCATCTGTTGGCGGAAATACATTTCCAAGGCCAAACCGGAGAATGTCGGATAATCCTTTTTTATAATATCTGCCAGGCGTTCAAAATTCTGTATCTCTATATAATTTTGATACTTGATAAAATACCGGAACCAGAAACGTAAAAACATATCCGAAACTTCATAACGGACTGTCTGGGAACCCTCTTTGGAGAGTATGGGTCGTTTCTTCTTTACCAGATTATAGTCTTCTTCCAATCTCTTCAATTGTCCGCCCAGACTCATTCCACCCATAACCGCTTCCATTTCCGGCAGGGTGTTCTTACCATTGGAGATTGCTGATAAGATAGAAAAGTAATTACCGTATTTTTTTCCGAACTCCTGTATCAGCAAAGCCTGTCCTTCAGTCAGAAAGGATGAATCGGGTTGCAACATGAAATCGACCATACTTTCCATGCTTGTACATCCATTGTCCATAAATTGCTCGATATACTTTGGAACACCACCGGTAAAGGTATAGAGTGCCAACAAGTCATCTTTAGTATAGTCGGCCTTATGATCCGATATGATTTCTTTCAATACGGAAGTAGTAAAAGGAGCTAACTTCATGATACTGTCAGCACGACCATACAGCGGTTCTTTTGAATCCCTGAAGATTTTATTCATAAGGGTATAGACCGAACCGCTCACGATAAGATTGACATGGCTCTGTTTCCTCAGTCGATCCCAAGTATCCTGCATCAAACTGTAAATCTCTTGATTTATGTAATAGAACTCCTGAAATTCGTCTATAACCAGATTATATTCCATCCGTGTTCCCAAATCCATTAAGAAGCGGAACATTTCTGCAAAGTTGGTAAGTTCCGGTACATAAATATCAAGTGCCTGCCGGATCTCGGAAGTAAATCGTAGACAGAGATCTGTTTCATTGCTTCGGCTGACAAACAAGTACACCATAGGAGTATCCTCGCAACTCTTGAATATAAGACTGGTCTTGCCGATACGTCGCCGACCGGTAAGGACAGTCATTTGGGAATGCACGGAAAAGGATACTTGGCGAACCTTTTCCAATGATGCTAACTCTTTTTCTCTATTGTAGAATTTCATATCCTTATCTTTTTATGTTCGATTTCACTGTCACAAAGTTTACCACTGTAAAATTTACGGCGATAGATTTTATAAATAATAGCAAAGTTACTAATAATTTTGAGAATATAATATGATTAAAGCACTGAAAGCCAAAAAAGAATAAATACTTAACATTTCAACTCATTCACGATACTGTATTATACTAAATCAGTTTCTTGACGCCACCCAAAATAAGTAAAATACCCAAAAGCATCAGCATCAGAGAGGCAATGGAAGCGCTCGGCGGCAAGCTCGTCATCGGAGGTGTTCCCAAGTCCGGCAACAAGGACGGTCCCGATCCTGACCGGCCCGGAAAGCCCAAACCCAAGCTGAAGTTATAGCTCCTGTAACCGAAGCCATAAAGACAACCCCACTCCGCCGGCTTCCCATGAAACAGCGAAGTGGGGTTTATACTATACATATAATCGAAATTTTACCGCTGTAAAGTTTGCAACGGTAAAATTTCAGAAATCATGAATCAAATGTGAAATTCCACTATTCTCAGAGCAGACTTACTATCTCGGCCCTATAAATCTGTCTCCATTAAAATGAATCATGTGATCTGGATTTTCCGCTATCCAAACTTCGGTTTCCCATGCAATATCAGCCACATGTTTCTTGAACTCGGTTTTGTCAGGAAAAGCGGTAACATATACTTTCCCCGCTTTGCATTCTTTCGTAAAATCTTCCAGCTCGATTACACGTTTGGGAGATACCGGCCCATGCGAAGCAACCACTTCGATTAGGAATAGCCACTCTTTATTATCGTCATAAATGACAATATCCGGTAGTTTGCTGTGTTCTGTGATTGGAATGCCAATTTCTTTTAAAAGCTCCTTGTTACAATAAAGGTCTTTATTGGCAGTATCACCGATATAAAGGACTTTTGCGCCTGCCGCAAAACGGGGTGCAAACTCATTAATGACCGCCGCCTGTACTTCATTATGCTTGCCCGGAGACAGTTTAAACTCCATATCTTCAATAATAACCGGCATCATTCTATACCAATTTTTCTCAATTCCCCTATTCTGTCACTTTATCTTCTATCTCTAAACAGAACAAATCCAAACTCCTATTTTTTTGCCGACACTGCTTCAGCTTTTTCCGCATATCCTTGGCAATATAGATATAATTCAAATTTTTCTTATCCGTATCTATATAGTTATTTTTTTTCTTGCCATCAATTCGATTGATTAAATAATGCAGATGTTCTTTCGGATTAGCATATTGTGCGGTTTCCTTACAAGAAGTTTCAAATAAAGGTATTAACCAAGCATCGGTTTCCTCTATGGCAATTGCGTACGCTACCTTATCTCGATATGCTTCAGGAACAATTTCAACTATTTTTTGTTTTACCGTAGCATGAAGTTGTTCACAATATTCCCTCCAATCCGTACCCTTGGTACGCAATGGTTCCGCTATATCATACCCGACTTCTCCACGTTCTGCCGTATCTATTTGAACAACCAATAAAGCATCTTCAGTCAAACCATCAAAGAATGGCTGAAGCAAGCGTTCATCTCCGCATGACTGTAAAACCAGATTCCAGTTACTGAAACTCAACTCATTCAAATCGGTTTCATCATACTGTTCACGGGGACGCAACTGTACGACATCGCTACCATCAATACCTTTCAAAGCCTTTAGGACAGCTTTTATCACGGCTACATCCGCATTCCCTTCTGCTATTATTCCTAATCTCATACTGTCAGAAGTTGTTAGGAACACCGCCAATCAATCCTTTCATCCACATTTCAGAAAGCATCATGCGATAATCTCCGGTCTGTTCTTTAGTTTGAATGCGTTTGGCTTGTGTTTTCCCCTCGTCATTACGAGTCACGACAAATAATCGTTGGCTGTCATCATTCAAATTCAATCCATCTAATATGGCTGGGTTGTGGGTGGTAATCAAAACTTGTTTGCCGTTCTTTACCGCCAATTCACAAATCTTCTTCATTAAGAATCTGCATAAACGAGGATTAAGACCATTTTCAATGTTATCTATGGCAAAGAAATCCGGCGTTTTTTTACTGATAAATAATGTTAGATAGAATAACAATTCCAATGCACCTTCATTGGCATTTTCCGCAGAAAATAAATTATTCTTCTTTTGCATGAATTTATCTCTAAAATAAAGATTGGACTTGCTTCGACCTAATTTATATCCTTGCATCTTGTACATATCTTCACTGTCAAAGAATATATCCTCAATCCAAGAAATATATTCTTTAGCGGATTCTTTGATTTGAATAATTTCTTCCTTAGGAAGATTGTTTAGCAAGACATCCAATCCTTCTCCGTTAACTCCTAACGGATATTGCAGGCTTTCAGAGGTCAATCCGCGAAGTGCATTGATAGATAAAGAATAGATAAGATATTTAGAAACATAAGTTCTTAACATCTCTGTTTTTTTGACGACATCATCCGCATCTGCGTCTTCACGATTTTCCCCGGTTGAGTAAGCGGCAGCCCAAGTGGAATATATATCTTCCGGTGTCGGATTATATACTGTATATTTGATACGTGCACTTTCTGTACCAGACACATTCACACTGATAGTACTATTAGCCATTTGTCCATAAAAGGAACTTACCATTAAATCAGGCTTGGCTATTCGGATACCTTTCTGCACCATAGCATTGACCTCTATTTGGCAGGCACGTTCTGCGGCAACCATTCCTACGGCTTCCAATATATTCGATTTACCGGAACCATTGGCTCCAATAAATACATTGACATTACCTAATGGTAAATCAGCTGCTGTTATAGACTTGAAATTTTTTATGGTTATCGTTTTTATCATATCCTTTGTTTTATGCAAGCACTTAATATTCAACACATATTAAGTCATTACTTTACGACAAAGATACTGATTTTCCGTTATAACAATGAATTAAAAAGTATATTTTTAGATATATACTGTCCGGCATTAACTTTTCAATCGTACAAGAATCGCTTTTCTCCTAAAAAATATTCCGGTTTTTACGCCACGAAACTGGAATATTTTTAGGTGTACACATAAAAAATGATACCCCTCCGGACCGCTGTCCTTTGGAGTATCACCATTCGAACAAGAAAAGAAACTTCATCCTGTTTCACAACTGTATGAAGTCATTGCCATGACAAACACCAATACGCAGTTTGGGATTTCCTGCCTCACGGCAGTAGTTTCACCGGTACAAAGCAAAAACATGGACTTATTCTTTCGGCAGCGGATAGCTCTCGGACAGCTTGTCCTCACGTGCCTGCCGTTTTATCTCGTTCTCGTCGAAGTTGTTGCGGATGAACTCGTGCAAGTCCGACTCCTTGTAATACGTCTTGTGATATATCGAATAGAACTTCAACACCCCGTTATTCCGGTATCGTTGCAGCGTGCGTTTGCTGATGCGCAACAACAGGCATACTTCCTGATTGTCGTACAGACGCTCTCCGTTCAGGTAGTTCAGGTGCTTTTCCCTCGTTTCCGCCTTGTCCAGCTTCCGTGAGATGCGGTACAGCTCACCCATGATACGTTCCATCCATGCTTCAAATTCCGTTTTATCTACTAACATACGCTTCCCTCCTTAAAAGTTCCCGATAACATAATAGCTCTGGTTATCGGATGATTTCAGAATGATTTCTTTCTCACGCATGAACTTGATGTAGCTTTTCGCCGTACGTTCCTTCACCTCCAGTATCGACTGGATTTCTTCTGCAAGCTCCACATAAGTAACAAAGCGCCTCCGGCTGAATACCTCTTTGGCCACCGCTACAAGCTCGTCCTCTTTGCGCTTGTCCTTTTCCTCTTTCGGCTTTTCGCCCAGATAGACATGCATGGCCTTTTCCTTATCCCACGAAAACTGCATGATAGGCACATCCAGCGGACTTCCATCCCTTACTTTCAGAGCCTTCACCACCGATACGGCCGGATCGCTGTCCTTCTCTATTGAAAGGATCGCCGCAGCCTTCCGCTGCAACTCGCTTCCCAAGTGTCCCCTCAGCTTCAGCCCGTTGGGGATAAAATGCAGTACCGTTACGATACACGTCTTGTAGATACCGGCCAACCGGTACAGTTCTTCCACGACGGCTATGCTCTCCGCTTCATCGTTGGCGCATTTTATCAAATCCGCAATCCCGTCTATCACCACCAGATGAACACCGCCGTATTGATAATGGTACTTGTCCAAGCTCTGGATAATGGAAAGCAGGCGTTCTTTCCGGCTCATTCCCGTAAGACAATATGCCTTGAACCATTCCGGCATCGCCTCACGTCCGCATCGCCGCAGCAGGTTGCTGATATTCTTATACAGCTGTACTTCGCTCTGTTCCGTGTCATAGAACAGTACCGCCTTGTTCCTGCTGTTTTCGTGGAGCGTAACGCCCAGCGCATCCACATCCGTTCCGGTGGGACGGATAGCTCCGGCAATCAGTGCCGCCACATAGTTACTTTTTCCCGTGCCTTCTCCGCCGGTGATACAAAGCAGGTTGCCTTGAGTTCCGAGAGGCACGTCATTTACCGATACGATCATCTGTGCAATGGGAGGCGGGTTATTGAAATCCACCTCGCAGGATTTCAATGCCGACATGGTTTCGCTGTATAAGGTTTCCAGATAGTCCAGAAAAAGTTTTATCAAATCCTCACGGCTGTTCCCCAGCATGAAGTAGTCCGATACATCCTTTTCCGTCTTTGTACCGGCAAGCGGGAGCAACAATCGTTTAACCCCGTATTCCTTCAGCTCCTCTTCACGCTTCGCCGAGCTTTTCAGCCCGGTACTGTCCACATCATAGAGGAGGATGATATGTTTGAACCGAAACGAAAGCCGGTGTATGACAGCCGCAGGGATAAAAGCCGTTTCCGAATTGAAACAGATCGCATGGAAGCCGTGTGCCGCCAGACTCATCACATCCTTTTCCCCGCCTGTGATAAAGAGCAGATCACCCTTTGCCGGCAGCTGCTCCAGCCCGAAACAGTAGTTGTCGCCAAAATCACCGGCATACAGGAACCGCATTTGTGAACACGGACGGTAAACCTTGATATGCTGTTTCCCCATATATCCGAACATCGGTTCATCGACGCTTGTCATGCAGGAAAAAGGCTTCCTTTCCTGGTTCTCGCTGCTGAACTTCTTCAGCGATACCGTCCGGTACGCCTTCAGAACATTTTCCCCGATTCCCGATTTACCCCAAAAGGCAAGTTCCGCAGCCGTAAAGGGCTTTTGCACGACAGTATAAGGCCGGACGCTTTTCGCTTTCGATTCTTCCGATACCACTTCACTCTTTTGGGGTACTTTGCTATGGCTCACATGATATTCCTCATGTGCGGACAGCCCCAAATGCAGATCACGGTTTATCATTTCCATGATCTCGACAAACTCTTTAGGCTCCTTGCAGCTAAGGCCGTTCAGCCTGCCCACCAGTTCAAAGCAGTCCCCCGAATAATCCTCGTTCCCGAAATCCTTCATTTTAAACACACCGGCCTTACGTTCGTAATAAATATTGCACGAAGCCTTCGTATCCTTATAAAAAGGGTTCAGGAAGTTCTTTCCCACCTTGAAGTCCACCGGCAGGTAATAGCGGAATACGGAAATGCCCTTTTCCGTCATTTTCAGTATATCATCCTTTCTTATCATTGCCGGTTCTCGTTAGGTAGTTCTTGCGAAAATCCTCCAATGTTTGAGGCTTGCACCGAATGGTACGCTCTTCCAGACAGCGTTCGACCTCCGACAGCTTGTACATACACCGTCCACGCAGCATGGAGTAGCTGATCAGGTTTTCATCCCTCAGGCGTTGCAATGTACGTGTACTGATCCCCAACGCTTCCGCCAGTTGGTTGCTGTCCAGCCAAGCCTCCTTTTTTTCTTCCGAAGGCAGCTGCGCTTCGGCTACATACCCGGCGATTTTTTCAATCTTCCCTACAAGCGCTTTATACGCTTCACTTTCAAATGTAATAACTTCCATAACAAACTTAATTTTTAATGTTTGCTGCAAAAGAATAACAATAAAAGGCTGCGCATGGGATACTATACGTGTACTACACCATGATTTTTTCGGTTCAGCGAAAAAAGGAGGAGGAACCGCTTCACATAAACGGCGGTATCGAGGCGTACGGCAAGGCTGTAGGACTGATGCAGCATCCGCCCGGTGCAAGGGGCAAACCTATCCATATATATAGGTTCGCCCCTTGCACTGGAGATCTTTTTTAAAGATTTAATAATCAAATGTTTGGAAAATAAAAAGTAATGCCCTATCTTTGCGGCATCAGAGAACGGCTGACAAACGAATGCCTCTCACTGACAACAAGCGTTCCTATAAATCGTTACTAATTCGTTACGGTACAATTTTTCAAGGTTTACAAGAGCTTATAAATCAAAGATATAGACCGCTACGGTGAAAACCCCAGGCGGATCACTGAAAACAAAAGAAAAATCAAGCAAATCCCTGATAATCAGACATTATCAGGGATTTATTTTTTCTGGCAGGTAGCAGAAAAAAGCCGTTTCAAGCATATTATTCCGAACACAGAAAATTAATTTTGTAAATTAAAAACGTTACGGTATAAAAAGTACATTTAGAATCCTCTTCTATTTAAAAAAGAACGAACCGAAGAAAGACGGACAGTGACTATTATAGTACGTATAACAGTCGATGGAGAAACCAAGCAATTCAGCATGAAGAAAACAATTCTCCCTGAAAGATTGGGATATAAAATCAGGTCGTACAGTTAATAAGAGCGGAAAAAACACTAGTGCCAAAAATATCCAAGTCGAATAAAGAACTGGATGATTTACGTGGTCAAATCTTCATACAATACACCAAGCAGCTAAACAACAATGGATATGTAGAGCCGAAGAAGTTACGCAATAACGTATTGGCTATAGAGGAAAAGCAATACAGCCTACTCACTTACTTTACGGAACATAATTGCAAATATAAAAATAGGAACAACACAGTAGTAGTGACTTGTTTTTAACAGTGGTTACCTAAAAAATATAAAAGTCACTACATATATTATTTCCTAAAAAACAACAGTAAAAAATTATATAATTACTATATTTGTAAACAGTAAATTAAAAGGAGGACATAAACCATGTATATATCAAAAGTTTCATTAGTAAACTACCGTAATTTTGAAAATTCTTTTTTTCTCTTTAACAAAGGAATAAATACAATTATAGGAGAAAACGCATCTGGTAAAACCAATCTATTTCGAGCTATTCGCTTAATTTTAGATGACACTTTGTTGTCATCAGCATATAAACTAAATGAAAATGATTTTAATCGTAATTTGAAGAATTGGAAAGGAAAGTGGATTATTATTAGTTTGGAGTTTAGTGAAATATCTAACGATGAAGCTGTTCAATCTTTATTTATTTATGGAAGTGGAGTTGTAGAAGGAAAAGCTACCCCAAAAGCAACATATAATTTATTTTTTAGACCCAAACCAGAAATTAGAAAACAACTTTCAGAGTTGAAAGCTGGCGATAAAGATGGACTAAACAAGATATTAGATAAAATTACAACTGAAGATTATGAAACATTTTTTACAGGGAAAAGTACAGCTGATTTTAATAATAAGAATGTTCAGCGTGAATTAATGGGCGATTTTGATAATGTTATTTTTAAATTCGATATAGACGAATTAAAATATGGAGGCCGTATACCACACCAATTGTCTATAAGTCGAGAAGTTTCATTCACTTTCATAAAAGCGTTAAGAGATGTTGTGTCAGATTTCCAAGACAATAGGAAAAATCCATTATTAACACTTCTTAAAAATAAAAGTGAAGACATAAAAGAAGAAGATTTTAAACCAATATCAACAAAAGTTGATGATCTGAATAAATCCATAGAAGAATTGGATGATATACAGATGATTACAAATAACATATCTGAAACTATTAAGGAGGCTGTAGGCACTACGTATTCTCCATCTTCATTATCTATTAAATCTAACTTACCAAGTGAAGCAGAAAAATTACTTCAGTCATTAAAGCTATTTATAGGAGAACCAGGAGAAGACTATGAAGGCGGTATTCATGAATTAAGTTTGGGAGGAGCAAATCTTATATTTTTAACATTGAAACTACTTGAATACAAATATAGAAAAGAAAAAGATAAAATAGCAAATTTTCTTTTAATAGAAGAACCAGAGGCCCATATTCATACACATATACAGAAAGCATTATTTGATAAACTAAATTATACTGATACACAAATTATTTATTCGACACATTCTACTCATATTTCTGAAGTATCAAATATTTCCAACATGAATATTTTAGGAAAATTTCGTAATTACTCTGAAGTATATCAGCCATTTATCGGGCTAAAAGAAGAAGAAATAGTGAAAACACAAAGGTTTCTAGATGCTATAAGAAGCAATTTATTGTTTGCCAAAAGCGTTATATTAGTAGAAGGAGATGCTGAAGAAATACTTATTCCTATTATGGTAAAGCAAACTTTAGGTGTTAGCTTAGACGAATTAGGAATTAGTATTATAAACATAAGAAGCACTGGCTTTGAAAACTTAGCACAGCTTTTTCATAATCAAAGAATCAAGAAAAAGTGCGCAATTATAACAGATTTAGACACATCAATTACAGGACAAAAAACAGAAGCTTCTAAAAGGGGAAAAACAAGAAAAGAAAAATTGGATGCATTGAAAAAAAGAAATAAATGGATTGGGGTATTTTATGCACCATATACATTTGAAATTGATTTTTTAAAAGCTAATAATAAAGATGAAGTTTTATCCACAATAAAAGATGTATATGTGGATAAGACAGCAATTCAAAAATCGGAAAAAGATATAAATTCAAAGGATATTAAGAAGTATGGAAAAAGAATTCTAACTATGGCAAATTATATAGGGAAGGGTTGGTATGCTATACTCCTTAGTAATTATATTACTCCAACGACTTGTATACCAAATTATATATTGGATGCTATTTTATTTGTCAAACCAGAATATTCAGAAGAATTGTTATTGCAAATATTTAGCTATGTGGTAAGTAGATATGAACAGTCTGATAAAATAAAGAGTTTAAATAAAAATATATTAAAATGCAAAAAGGGAGAGTTGCCATTAACTGATTTAATAAAAGAGTTGTATGAAAAATTAGAGAAGGAAGAACCTATTTTATATATATTAAATCGACTTTAAAATGTTTGTGTGGAAAAATGGAGAACTAAATCCAGAGCAAGAAAGTGCCATATTTAATGAAAATAGTGTTTTATTAATAGCATGTCCTGGTAGTGGTAAAACGAGAACTCTAACTTATAAAATTGCTTATGAATTGTCTAATTTGAAATCAAACAAGCAATATATTATAGCTATTACATATACCAATCGTGCTGCAGATGAAATAAAAGAACGAATAGAATTATTAGGAATAGATACTAAGCAATTATGGATTGGTACTATTCATTCATTTTGTGCTGAATGGATACTCAAACCTTATCACATGTACATTGAAGAACTTAAATATGGATATACTATTATTAATGCACACGACACAGAATCCTACCTAACTTCGTTATGTATTCCATATGCATCAGCAAAACCTAAAATTACATATTGGGACTGCCAGTGTTTTTATTTCACGTCACGTGGATTAGTTATAAAATGTACAAATTCTCAAAAAACAGAGTCAGTCATATCTATAATTAAAAGCTATTATCAAAATCTAAAAGAAAAAAAAGAAATTGATTTTGAACTGATTTTATATTATTCATACCTTCTTTTAAGAGATAATAAAAGCATTTGTAAGACATTGTCACATATCTTCCCTTTTATATTAGTTGATGAATATCAAGATACGAAGGAATTACAATATATGATTTTAGGTGCAATTTTAGAAACAGGGAATAGCAGTAAGGCTTTCATTGTAGGAGACCCTAATCAATCTATATTTAGTAATTTAGGTGGATTTCCTATGACCAAAGTTGATTTAGAAAAAAATACAGGATTACATTTTGATGAATTATCGCTAACTAAGAATTATAGATCATCATCTCGTATTATATCGTATTTTAACTACTTTAAAACTTATAATAATACGATAGAAGCGGTTGGAAAAGATAAGGATTATCAAAGCATTATTCGTTACAACAAACGGGTTTCTATTAATGATTTAGAAGATGAAATAATTCGTATAATTCAATTTAATATTGATGAATGTGGTATTTCGCCAAATGAAATTTGTATTCTTGCACCATGGTGGATTCACTTATCTGGGCTAACAAGAAATCTAATGGCTCGTCTACCTCAATACAGTTTTGATGGTCCTGGTATGGCACCTTTTGCAAGAGATATAGATAACTTCTGGTATAAATTATCACGTATTATATTAACAGATGCAACACCATCTTTATATATAAGACGACTCCGTTGGGCTAATGAAATAAAAACAGATTTTTCATCAATAGGAATTGATAGAAATCTATCTGCTAAAAAAATATTATGTATCTGTAATAGTATATTAGTTAATGAACAAGATGGTTTAGAGTATTTAAAGAAGTTTTTCTTTCTGTTTCTCCATGAACTAAATATAGATATACATCAATATAATTATTTAGAAATGCATTATAATGCTTTTTTTGAAAGCTCTATAAAAAGAATAGAAAGGCTAAGAAAAGAAGGGTCTGAATTTATTTCGCACATTGATACTTTTAGAAAGGTTTTTCGTCAAAAAGAAGGGATAACTATTTCAACTAATCATGGAGTAAAAGGAGCTGAATTTGACACAGTGATAGCTTTCGGACTTTTAGAAGATTATGTCCCACATTTTAGTGATCCTAATAAAGTAGAAAATGCAAAACGAATTCTATATGTTATAGCTTCGAGGGCTAGAAAAAATTTATATTTAATATCCGAACAAGATAGAGGGAAAATTCCAACAATCATACTAAATAATTATAAATACAAATATTAGTAATACGCGAATCAGTATATTCCGGGACTTTCCATAATATTGTGTAAATAGAAAACTACGGGATTCTTCTCGTAGTTTTTTTTATTTATATATTAACTTTGTAAAAAAGCAGATTTTATGGACATCCCCAAAGAATTTTTAAGTAAAGAGTTCCTGTCTCAGTTTAAGACAGGTGAAGATGTTACCGCTTTCATGAAAGAGCTTCATACTCGTGTCTATGAGCAAATGTTGGAAGCTGAACTTGATAACCACTTAGGTTATGAGAAACACTCCAATCAAGGCGATCATAGTGGCAACTCCCGCAATGGTAGTTATAAGAAGCAGATTCAAACAGAGATGGGAGAATCTGTTATTCAGGTTCCCCATGATAGAAAAAGTGAATTTGAGCCAATTGTAGTCCCTAAGCATCAATCCCGTGGCTTGTCTATTGAACGTCTTGTAATCTCTCTTTATGCCAAAGGCATGAGCGTATCTGACATTGAGTCAGAAATGCAAGAAATATACGGTATCAATCTTTCCACCTCCGCTATCTCTATTATTACCAATAAAGTCAGCCAGGCTGCTTCAGAGTGGCAGAATCGTCCTTTGGAGAGCTTATATATGATTGTCTGGATGGATGGTATCGTATTTAAAGTCAGGGAAAATGGTAAGGTCATCAACAAGACCGTTTATTTATGTGTAGGTCTAAATAAGGAAGGCTTGAAAGAGGTATTGGGTATGTGGGTTGGTAAAAATGAGAGCGCTGCCTTCTGGATGGGCGTTTTAACGGATCTCAAAGCTCGTGGTGTAGAAGATATACTGATTACGGTTACTGATAATCTGAATGGATTTACAGAAACTATCAAGAGTGTGTTTCCAACATCTACCACTCAAATATGCGTAGTGCATCAAATAAGAAACTCCTGTCGGTATGTGGTCTGGAAAGAAAAAAAGGAGTTTACTTCTGATTTAAAGAATATCTATAATGCACCTACTAAAGAAGCCGCAAAGATGGAGTTGGAGAACTTTGAGCAAAAATGGGGGACTAAATATCCATATGCGATACGCTCATGGAGAAATAATTGGGAAGAACTCACCGTATTCTTTGACTTCCCGGTTGAAATTAGAAAGATCATATATACAACGAATCTCATTGAGAATCTGAACGGAAAAATTAGAAAGTACACCAAAAACAAGCTATCATTCCCAAATGATGATGCCTTGAAAAAGTCTGTGTATCTGGCTATTACAGAAATAGAAAAGAAATGGTATCAACCTATTTGGAATTGGGCATTGATTTTTAATCAATTTATAACTATATTTGAAAACAGGATTCAAGCATAAAACTCGAATCCTCTAGTTTTCTATTTACACAAAATCGTGGACAGTGCCTATATTCCCCTGATTCGCATTATTTATAAAGTTTCACTTATTTTTGAGTAATTCTATTTTTTCTCTCTCGCTTTGCAACAAGCGTTCATACAATTCGATTATTTTATCAACTGGATTAATTTGTTGAGAGGCAACATAAACTGCCGCTATTGCTCCCGGAGAAATAGTAGCATCTTTATAGCTATTGATATTGTATATAGCTCTTTCAACATCAAAGTCCTTAATTACTTCAGCAGAAATACCTAACACAGAAGCAATCTTATTCAAAAGTCCTTCCTCTATCTCCGATTCCTTCTCTATCTTTGAAATGACATTTTGACTTACTCCAAGATCAGCCGCCAAAGCTTCTTGCTTCATACCCAAATATACACGAATCTTTTGTATATTGCGTCCGATATGTCTCCGGTTCACTATGTCTTTTACATCATTATCCATATCATTATTTCTTTAAGTGATTACATTGCGACAAAGATAATGAAAATCAATTCAGAACAAATTATAGCTATCTCTATTTTTCACAACTATAAATTGCAACTTGATATTTATTACAGAAAAAGTAGTAACCTTGGTTATTTATCATTTTTACTGTTCTCTTTATTGTATTTCTCTCTTTCTATTTTTAACAATTCCTCAAATAGTTTGACGGCTTGCTCCATTGAAAAGTGATTAATATTCTCAAGATTCGAGATTGTGCCAATATTGGTAGCAGTTGCATTTGAATTCTCATAAAAGTTATTTGTGTAGTACAGCACAGTTTCTTCAGTAAACTTTTTTAAGCCTTCTTCTGTAACACCCAAAGCATCCGCAACCCGTTTAATTCTTTCATCCTCAATCTTTTCAGACTGTTCCATTTTGGACACGGCTTGTTTTGTAATTCCCAATAAATCTCCTAGATCAGTTTGAGTCATCCCACGAAGACGGCGAATCCTCTCTATTTTTCGACCTATGTGTGTAGCATTCGTATTAATTTCATTTTCCATAATGATGAATTTATTTCTAAGTCTGATAAACAGAACAATTAATAATCACTTATTTTTAAGCAACTCTATTTTTTCTCTTTCACTTTGCAACAAACGTTCATACAATTCGATTATTTTATCAACTGGATTAAACTGCTGCGCAATTGATGTAGAGCCTTGTTCAAAAGTATTATCTCTAATATTATTGATGTTATAAATAGCCTTTTCCACATCGAAATCTTTAATCACCTCTGCCGAAATTCCCAGTGCAGAAGCAAGCTGATTCAAAAGTCCCTCTTCTATCTCCGGCTCCTTCTCAATCTTCGAAATGATATTTTGGCTAACGCCAAGATCAGCCGCCAAAGCTTCCTGCTTCATGCCCAAATATACACGAATCCTTTGTATATTGCGTCCGATATGTCTCCGATTCGTTATGTTTTTTACTTCATTATCCATATCATTACTTATTAGTGAATACGTCGAGACAAAGATAATGAAAATCAACTCAGAACAAATAAAAGTCAACTCTATTTTTTTCAATCCCCAGTTCTATATGCATAATTTTGCCCTGTCAGTTTTTTTACAGACATGAATCGTGGCGCCACATTTAAAACAGTGCAGAAGGATGCGCAATTGACATTGACATTCTGAACAATCATCATTTAACCAATAAAATCTAATAGCCTATGGGGTAAGTAAAGTCGTTACAATCGAAACATAGCTTTAAATCATCTGGAAATTTAGCTATCCAAAAACAAATTAGTAAACATACAATTAAACAAAAAGCATGAAATCATTTTCTGATAAAACAAACATAGGGGAGAATAATCCCCTAAAGACTGCTTATAGAATGAATTTTTACCTATTATTCCTATTAATAGGTTCCTTATCGATACTTGGATCAACACGGGCTTATTGCCAACAGAGCAGAACGATCTCAGGTATAGTGAAAAACTCTCAAGGAGAGACTATTATCGGAGCGAATATCGTTGAAAAAGGTACCAGTAACGGGACGATTACAAATGTAGACGGACTGTTCACACTGCGCGTAGCACCCAATGCAATATTAAAGGTATCTTATATGGGATACACGGAGCAGGAAGTCAATACACGCAACAAGAACAAGCTGGAAATCATACTGACGGAAGATGCCAGATTGATTGATGAAGTAGTGGTGGTAGGATACGGATCGGTCAAAAAACGGGATTTGACGGGGGCGGTAACCTCCGTCAAAAGTGCGGAAGTACTGGCCGCTCCTACCAATAATGTGATGGAAGCCCTTCAAGGCAAGATACCCGGAATGGATATCACCAAAACTTCGGGACAGGTAGGAGGTGATGTCACTATCCTGTTACGTGGTTCACGATCTATCTATGGCAGCAACGAACCGTTGTTTATTATCGATGGAATCCCCGGCAGCTATAGCCAGGTCAGCCCGTCGGACATCGAGAGTGTAGATGTATTGAAAGATGCTTCTTCCACCGCCATTTATGGTTCTGCAGGAGCAAACGGTGTTGTCATCATCACCACAAAAAGAGGAAAAGAGGGAAAAGCGACCGTAAACTTCGATGCTTATTACGGATTCAGCGGTTCACCTAACTACAGGCATGGAATGACGCGGGATGAATGGGTCACCTACCAGCAAGAAGCCTATAAATATAAAAACGGTGACTATCCTACCGATATGTCCGCCCTACTGGGGAAACAGGATTTTATAGATGCATACAACGACGGCAAATGGATAGACTGGATAGATGAAGTGTCGGGCAACACGGCTACCACACAGAAATACAGTCTTTCGGTCAGCAGTGGCACTGAAAAGACAAAATTATTTGCTTCGACTTCCTACAACCGGGAAGAAGGTTTACTTAATAACGAAAATCTGAACAGATATTCGTTACGCCTCAACCTAGATCAACAGATATTTTCATGGGCAAAGGTGGGCTTTACCTCCAATTTAGTCTACCGGGACTTGAACTCCGGCGTAAAAAACACATTCACAAAATCTCTCTCTGCCATCCCGTTGGGTGATGCTTATACCGAAAAAGGGGAGATCAATCACGAATACATCACAGGACAATATTCCCCGATGAGTGATTTTATAGAGAACCAGTATGTAGACAACACACGTTCTACCTACCTGAATATGAGCGGCTATGTCGAACTAACTCCTGTCAAAGACCTGACTTTTACCAGTCGTGTCAATGGTACGTTGAATCACTCACGCCGCGGGCAATACTGGGGAGAGAAGTGCAATGCCAACCGTCCGTCTTATGCAGGTTCACCGCATGCTTCCATCACCAACAACAATGCCTGGAATTACACTTGGGAAAATATTCTCGCATATAACACAACCATCGCCAAAGACCATAATCTGGGAGGTTCATTGATTACTTCCTGGAATAAGAACCAGTCGGAAAGTAGCATGGCTGCCGCCAGCGGTCAAATGGTAGATCAATGGTCTTTCTGGCGACTGACATCGGGCACTTCCCAACATGTAGAATCCGACTTCGCACAGACGCAGAAAATGTCTTTTGCCTTCCGTCTGAACTATTCATACAAAGGCAAATACCTGTTTAATTTCTCTACGCGGTGGGACGGTGTTTCACAATTCTCCACCGGACATAAATGGGATGCTTTCCCCGCAGGCGCACTGGCGTGGAGAATATCGGACGAAGCATTTATGGAAAAGACACGTAGTTGGCTGGACAACCTGAAATTGAGAGTGAGCTACGGTATCACAGGTAACTCGGGAGGAACCACCGCATACAGCACCACAACACAAGCATACGTATATACCGCTTCGGGAATTTCCATTAATGGGAAGATTGTTCCTTTCACGCAATACTCCGGTACTTACGGTAGTTCCGATCTCGGCTGGGAGAAGTCATACAACTGGAATGTGGGGTTGGATTTCGGTATCCTGAACGGTCGCATTGACGGATCGGTAGAATGGTTCAAGACAACCACCAAAGGATTATTATTCAAACGTACATTGCCCATCACCAGCGGTCTGACCGGATGGGGATCGCCTCTGGCTATCTGGCAGAACATCGCCCAGACCAGTAACCAAGGTGTGGAAGCAACGATCACTTCGCACAACATACGGCATAAAGATTTCACCTGGAACACCACTTTATCCGTCACTTGGAACAAGGAACAAATAGACGATCTGCCTGACGGTGATCTGATCGCCGAAAACCTGTTTGTCGGTGAACCGATTAAAGCTATTTACGGATATAAATATACCGGAATTTGGGGAACCGATACTCCACAGGAAACATTGGATGCCTACGGCGTAAAACCCGGATTCATCAAGATAGAAACCTTAGACCAGAAAGGCGATGGAGGTGTGCATAAATACAGTACGGAAGACCGGCAAATTCTAGGACATTCCAATCCGGACTGGATCATCGGATTCAGCAATTCCTTCACCTACAAGAATTTTGATTTATCCGTCTTTGCCATGGCACGTTACGGACAGACAATCAACAGTGACCTGCTCGGTTATTATACCGCCGAACAGAGCGTAACCAAGAATCAACTGGCAGGCGTAGACTACTGGACAGAGGATAATCAAGGAGCCTATTTCCCCCGTCCCGGAACGGGAGACGAACAAAAAACCGTATATCCTTCATTAAGAGTGCGCGACGGCTCCTTCATTAAGATTAAAAATATCACGCTGGGATATACACTACCCGTCAATATTTCCCGCAAAGTTTTAATGGAGAAATGCCGTATTTATGCCACAGCCTACAATCCGTTCATCTTTGTAAAAGATAAGCAGTTGAAAGATACTGATCCCGAAACCAACGGTTCGGATGCATTTCCTACCTACCGGCAATTTGTTTTTGGCGTTAATTTGACATTCTAACAAAAGATTATAATCATGAAAAGTATATATATAAAATTCATATTTTGCAGTGTGCTATTCTCGGCCTTATCTCTACATTCCTGCACCTTGGAGGAATACAACCCGGGCGCATTTACCAAAGAGGCTTTGGCTACTTCCATCGATGGATATGAAACCCTGATTAACCAGTGTTATTTTGCTATGGAAAGGTTTTACTACGGTTCTGCGGACTGGATGTCACTGACTGAAGGCGACACCGATCTTTGGACGTATAAAGCCAACGAATCAACAAGTTACACACAGTGGTTCTGGTTTTTCGCAGGAACATCACCCAATACGACTTACACCAATAATTGGTGGAACGGGACGTACGACGGTGTGGGAGCCTGTAACGAAGCTATCGCATTAGGAGACAAACCTCCTTACACCACGGAAGAGGAGCGGAATGCCAAGATTGCGGAAGCCCGTTTTCTTAGAGCTGTCTATTATTTCAATGCAGTGGAACAATTCGGAGCAGTGACAATGCTCACAGAACCGATAACAGCGGAAACACTGACTTACTCACCCACCCGTACCGATCCGATGACTATCTACCAGGAAGTAATCCTGCCCGATTTAAGATTCGCATCCGAATGGTTGCCAACAGGTACGCATGCAACTACTACCACCCCGACAAAGAAAGCCGCTCTCGGTTTTCTGGCTAAAGCCTGCTTGCAGACGTACGAATATGGAAGCACCGAATATTTGCAGGAAGCTCTGGATGCAGCCCAAAAATTGATTACCGATTGCGAAACTGGCGGTGGAAAATACAATACGTATATGTATCCATCGTATAGCGAAGTGTTTAAAGAGAGCAATAACTGGGAAAACAAGGAAGCTCTCTGGAAACATCGCTGGTATGCAGGAGCAGACGGTCACGGATCAAGCAACGGAAATTACAAGCTAAATCGCAACGATGAGTATTTCTTATGCAATATCAATAAGTTCGGTGCTCGTGAAGATAATCAGGAAACACGTCTTACTTGGGAAGGCTCAATTACCGGTATCTTTATGCCCACACAGCATTTATTGAGTTTATATGTACAGAAAGACGGAACATTGGACCCCAGATTTCATGAATCGTTCACTACAGAGTGGAACGCGAACAAGAATTACACGTGGGATGAAAGTGCCGTCCACATGTATGACAAGGAAGAAACCGTCATTGGCAAAGCTCTGAATAAAGGTGATTTAGCCATTAAATTCATCATGCCGCAGGACATCGATTATGCGACAGAGAAACAAAAAGAACACATTTCTGATTATTTGCTAATTGATTATCATCATGTATATAGTGATGACAATAATAATGTGAACATGAATTATGCTTATACAAACGTCACTGGCAATTACAAAAATGACGGCACAAATGAGAACCAATTCCGCTACTATTATCCATCACTGAATAAGCATAACAGCAGCAATTATTATGTAGCCAATGCTTCCAAACAGAGAAACGGTAATCTGAATGCAACGTTTATCATGCGCATGGCAGAAGTTTATTTGATTGCGGCAGAAGCTGATATTTACCTGAATGGTGGTGCGAATGCAGCCGGTTATATCAACAAGGTTCGTGAACGTGCCGGAGCAAATCCGCTTACAGGGAGTATTACAGTACGAGATATCTTAGACGAAAGAGGCCGTGAACTTTGCGGAGAATATTGCCGCTTCTACGACTTGAAACGGACAGGAATGTTTAAGAACTCGGAGTATCTGGAGAATACTCATCCGGACTTAGCACAATTCTTTCACCCGAATTATGCATTACGTCCCATTTCAACTACATTTACTGCAACAATCACCAATGGCAGCGAGTATCAAAATCCGGGATATTAAGTAGGAATTTCAATATGTACAGGTATTATGGAATCAATCTTGGCACCTGTACATTAATTATATATTAAGAAATGCTCCCTATCTCGTTTTGAGATGGGGAACATACTTTTCAAATATGAGAAAAACAAGATATAGATTAATTATATCGAAAACTGTTTGCTAGTCAGAATAAAGTCTCTACCTTTACAAAGGATAACCATGTCACTTATTAGTGGCTATTTAAAACCGCTTATGCCTGTTGAAAATGAAAACAGCTATCATATATTATTCAAAACATGGAACTACCGAGCGAGTAACACACCTTATCGGAGAAAAGTTGACTAATAAAGTTGACTACATCTCATTAAAAGAGTGTCCGAGACCTGATATTCGAACTTACGATCGAATAATTCTCGGAACAGCCATTTATGCGGGCTCTCCAAACCGAAAAATTACTCAATTCTGTCACAATAATCAACTGTTATTAGAGCAAAAAGTAATAGGGTTATTCATCTGTTGTATGAACGAAGAGCAAGAAGCGGAAGAAATGAATAAGGCTTTCCCGGAGTTCTTGCAGAGATTATCGATTCCCAAAGCCATTTTAGGTGGCGAGTTTCAGTTTGACAAAATGAATTTCATCGAAAGATTTTTGACGAAGAAAATAGCGAAAGTAAATTCTTCCGTTTCGAAGCTGAGATATGATGCTATAAATGAGTTTACAAGTCAGATAAAAGATAATCATTTATGGTAACTTCTTGAGTTATCTATTGAGCAACTTTGTATTCAAATAATAAATAGAATGGCCGTATAAGAAAACTTCTTTCAAAAGAAGTTTTCTTATCTATTTAAGACAATACCTATAATCGCAATCTTTTACTTTTACGAATCCATTACTTAACAATGTTCTTATGGATAAAACATTAGCCTCATCAGGGTCAGCCAATATCTCTTTCCCTCCTATTTCGGCAATTTCCCCGATCAGCTTCTTTACAATAATCTTCCCGATGCCCTTACCCAAATATTCCTCTTCGCCTATGAGATAACCTATTTCAAAGACTGTCTCTTTCTCATCGACAGTTTTTCCGTAATGTTCCGGTATATATTCTTTTTCAAAATAACAATCCAAGTATAAACAAAAGCCAATGGCTTTATCATTATAATAAACAATGAAATGTTTCATATAATGATATTGGGTATTTCTATTATTTACCTCATCCAACCAAGCCATTTTATGTTCTTCTCCGTCAGGGCAGAACCATTTATAAATATATTCTTTAGCCAACCATTTACTGAAAATGTCTACATCCTTATCACGCAAAGGCTTTATTGTGATCTTATCATTCTTAATATCCATACTTTTTTGTGGTGAGACGCCAGCCTCTTTTATAAACTCCATAAATCCAACTATCTGAAATACAAAGATATAATTTTCAATACAATAAAGAAGAACTAAAGGATATTTATAAAGCAACTCATGTCCACAGATATCACAACAAGAAAACGAATGACCAAGTATAAAGAATCTAAAACAAACACAAATGTCGAAATCATACGTTGGGAATCGTACATGATTACTTATATTTGCGTTATCGAGCAACTTATTAAGAACCGGATGATATGTTAAAACGGATTAAATTTCAAATTCTGTAGAAGTGTACATCCCAATAAAATACTAAAAAGGCAAGAACATGAAACTTTGGAAATATAGTGGAACACTTTTAACAGCAACAGGAGTCATTCATACCATTTATGCGTTATTTCTTGGAAAAGAAGCTTTTACGGAAATGCTTAACAATGGATTAATAGACTCTATTGGAGAAAATCATAACCTGGGCTTTGCTTTCTGGTTCCTAATCTGCGGAATAATACTTATTCTTTGGGGAGAGACACTTCAATACTATATCAGAAAAGAACAAAAACCGGCACCTTTATTTTTAGGTTACTTCATTCTACTGTTCACCATAATCGGTTGCATAGTCGAACCAATATCCGGTTTCTGGCTTTTCTTACCGCAAGCACTTATTATTATTTATTCAAACATGAAAAAGCAGTGAGAAGCATCATCCATAGCGAACTCAAAACCGAGTGCAGTGCTTAAATGCAACTTATTAAAATCCCATAGCATCTTTCACTAAAACCATTTCTTTATGAGAGGTCAACTTCTCTAATAAAAGCAATGCAACCCCGTATGATGTTTGAGGACAATAAGAAGTTATGATATTATCATCCACCACGATGGGAGAATTTACGATAGTTGCTCCAAATCCCTGAAGCACTTTCTGTTTATGAGCACCTCTAAGATGATAAGTTGTTGCTTTCCGACCGTTCAACACTCCACTTTTCCCAACAGGCAAAGCTCCCACGCAGACTGTTGCGATCCATTTCTTTTGTGAGTCAAACAGTCGTATCAATTCCAGAAATTGTTCATTATATGCCTCCTCATAGAATCCGAATTCTTCAAATCCGCCGGGTATCGCAAGCGCGTCATATTCATCTGCAGACACTTCATCCATGACTTTATCCACCAAAACAGGAACATTGAAAGAACTAATCACTTTTTGATTCAAGCCACAGGTCACAACATCTATTTTACAATCAAAATCCGTCTTTGCCCATCCCATAACATCTATAAAAGCACTAAACTCAATCGTTTCAAACCCTTTAGCAAGGAATACCAATAATTTCATAATCAAATTAGTTATATATTAATAATATAAGAAACAGCATTGCACTAAAAAGAATGTGAACTAAAATCACCTTCATTCTTTCCTATAATCCCCTCTTTACCTCACCTTTTGCAGCCTCCCAACCAATCATTGCAGTCTTGCGAATCTCTCCCCAATGGTAATTTCCCAACTCACCGGAAGCACGAATGACCCGATGACACGGAATAAGGAAAGCTACGGGATTCTCACCGACAGCCGTTCCAACAGCCCGGCAAGCTCTCGGATTATTGATTCCTACGGCTATATCTCCGTAAGTAGTCAAGCCACCGACAGGAATTTTCAGTAAGGTTTCCCATACCTTTAGCTGAAAGTCAGTACCTTTCAGATGCAATTTTATTTCTTTGAGTTTACTCCAGTCCTGCGTGAAGATAAATAAAGCATTTTGCTGCACTTCATCCACAATCGAGGTAAACTTTGCATTAGGAAACTTCTTCCGTAAAGAGTTAAAAGCCGCGTCATGTTCGTCTGCAAACTCCATACAACAAATACCTTTATCGGTAGACGCAATGAAGATTTCACCGAAAGGACTTTTGGCAAAACTGTAATTGATAGAAAGACTTTCACCTCCGTTTTTATATTCGCCCGGCGTCATCCCTTCTATATTTACAAACAAGTCATACAATCTGCCCGTACCGGAAAGCCCTGTTTCCTGTGCCGCATCGAATAAAGACGCATGAGTTTCATTCAAGATTCTCTTGGCATATTCAATACTAGTATATTGCAAGAACTTCTTAGGGCTAATTCCCGCCCACTCCGTAAACATACGTTGGAAATGCGCCGTACTCAACGCCACCTCCCCGGCAATCTCATCCAATCCCGGTTGCCTTTTAAAATTCTCCCTTATATACCCGATTGCCTGTGCAATGCGTGCATAGTCAAGCGTTTTTTGCTCATTCATAACAGAGGTTTGCCATTTAATTCCAAATCCAGCAACCGCTTTTTAGCAGGAAGCCCGCCACCATATCCCACAAGAGAGTGGTTGCTGCCGATGACACGATGGCACGGAGCAAAAATAGAAATAGCGTTCGCCCCGTTAGCGGCAGCAACAGCACGGACAGCTTTCGGCAAATCGAGTTGTTTTGCCAGCTCACCGTATGACACAGTCGAACCGTATGGAATCTCCAACAACTTATACCATACACTCTTCTGAAACTCCGTACCAACAAAAAGCAAAGGCACCTCAAACACAGTCCGCTCGCCATTGAAATATTCATCCAACTGGCTCATCGCCTCCAGTATCACATCTGATGTACTTTTCTCATAACCAGCTTTCAGCACTTTCCGCAATCTCCTGTCTACGATATCCCTATGACTTTCAGCCGCCCAGTCACAAAGACAAAGCTTATCCTCAAACGAGCCAAGCATCAAATCACCACAAGGAGAATGATAACGCTGTATCTTAATTACATTCGTTTTATCTTCCATACTTCCAAAGATACGTTTATTATATTTACAGTTGAAATAACAGCTAATAATATTTTCGTTTTTACACTCGCACTCTCATTTCCAATGCCGCAAAATTACTACACGCATCACTGATAAACGACCCGAAAATTGCTGTTTTTACGTAGAAAAGACAATCCCCCTCCCACTCCTCCATACAATCAATCGTTCTCAATATACTTTATCACCCGGCAAGGACTGCCGACCGCCACACAATTCTTTACCATCCGATTCAATATCCAATTATTTTTTATACATGATTTACTCTCACACCCTCACACTTTCCCTGCATCCCCCTATTCATCATCCTTTCAGTGATGAGGGTAAGAGTGAGGGTAGGTGAGGGTAACTTTTTGCCCTCACCCTGTCTCGTCCTGATTGGGTTGACAAAGCCCCCTTTCACACCACCTTTATCAATTACTTCACTTTCATCAAATGATAAAGCGTCCCTTTACGAGACTTACGACAAGGAATATTCAGTTTTTGAAGTGCACGCCCAAACTGTCCTACCTTATTAATAGCCAGTTTATCCCGTGTTTTCGTCTGTAAATAACTCAAAATCTGCATGGCAGTCAGCCATTCGCCTTCCATTTCCTCTTCTACGGGATTAAGATAGCAGTGGAACAGCTGTTCCAGCGGACTCGCCTGTTCAAACTCACGGTTAGTCTGTTTTAATATGTTTTCATCCTCATCATTCAGCCAATAACGTTCACCTTTATAAATAGCCTCCATCGCTTGAGCATAAAGCTGCTTGTAATTAATCGTAACATTCGTATTAATAGGAGCCGTCACCTCAATGCAAATAAAACGGCGGCTACCGCTAGGATCGGTAAGCAAATCTTTCTGATTGCTGGTACCGATAAAAGAAGCATAACGCCTCATTTCCCGAATCGTATTACCGTATGGTTTGCGCAGATTCGCCACAGGCTTCTGCAACAAATGCTTCAAGAACCCCTGCTGACTGACATTAATCTGATCGAACTCATCAATATTTATCAGAAAAAAACGTCCCAAATAGCGTTCCGCCTCCTGTTTACTTTTAAAATCAATACTGTCCGTATAGCCGAAACGCAACTCCGGCGGCAGAATAATGCGACAGAATGTAGACTTACGATACCCCTGCGAACCAACCAGCAAAGGCGAAGTATTATTACCATGCTGCCGATCGACTCCCCTCCAATGCGCCACCATACTAAGAAACCAGCGGTAAAATAATTCCTGCCAATGCGGATTATCACAAGGCACCAGACCAGCCAATGCACGGATACGATCCTTCCCGTCCCAGCGACCTGTCTCATAAAGATATTCCTCCACAGGATTATACAAAGGAACACATTCCGAATTCAGAAAACGATCCACATCACGGTCCCACGCACTGATGCCTTCCTTCAAAGCATTGATTGCAATACTGTTGCGCACCCGTTTATCCACCGGCTTAAAGCAAAAGTGAACAGAATCGCGCTGCCGATATTCCAAATCGTCCTGCACCGTATTGTAACGGAATTCATACCGACGTTTCATAAACTCTTCCAACAGAAAAGCCGTCTCCTGCTCTTTACTGATACTGCTTTTCTTGCCGAATCCCTTACATTCCTGATAAAGATTATGCAATATCGAACGGATCACCTGCTCTTCTTCTTCGCGATAATAATGAATCATCGTCTGCCGTATCGCTTCCTCTTCGGGAAGCCCCGCTTTGAAACAATGCTCGGCAAGGCGAACCAATAAAGGCTGCAAGTCGTCCCCACGTTTCCAATCCTCCATTTCCTGAAGTGCCCTGTTCAAGGCCGCTTCATAAATCTTCGTGAATGTTTGCGCCGACTCATATCCCGGCTGCAACCGTAATAACGGATTTTTCTCTCCCAGTTTCCGCTGACGGAAAGTCTCTTCTCCCGGCATCATAAGCGGTTGTTCCAAGCAGAACGGCACCGCATCCGGATTATAATAAGGAGATTCGTCCAGCGTCATACGGCATCTCTGTGCCAAAACCGGTTCTTTCAAGTCAATATCGAAAGGCAACATCGGCTGATAACATTTCACAGCCAGCCAATAAGCATGAACATGAAATAATTCCGCCTCCGCTTCCTTGGTCGGCAATCCTCCGTCATCCGGCAAAGCGAAGCGCACCCATATCTTCACACTACGCCCGCTCGAACCACCAAAAGTAGCAAAAGTCTGTGGCAAAAGCGCCGCTTGTCGCTTCACAAATTCCACTTCCGAGCCGCTCGCCAGCCTACTCACTTCCAACTGTACCAATCCGTTATACTGCTTCATCTTCCGTTCGCCCTCTTTGGTACGGGTATATTCCACAGCAGAATAGATGTATGGCAATTTATCAATATGTTCGTATCGGGCATGCGTACCTTCCAGCAATGGTATGATTCCCCGCAAAGCCGTGATATGCCCCGCCTTTGTTTCCGTTTTCATTTTGTCGAATAATGTGCCTGCCTCACAAACGCTAAGAGTCTCTTTTCCGCTCCCGTTGTCTTGTCTGATTAAAGTAATTTTCATCCTATTTTTGTCTATTTTTTCTACAATTACATCTACCTATTTAATTCCTGTAAAGATACGCTTTTATCTTCCGGTAAACAAGCATTTTATCCGATAAATACCTGCATATTATTTGCATTTGCCTTATTATTTATGTATCTTTGCTTAGTAGTTGTCAAGGGCTCACCCGTGTGAACAAACAGGCTATCAATTGTAAATAAAAACGTCTACAGACGTAAACAGCCTTGTTCACATGGGTGAGCCCTTGCAAAGCATTAGAGCTTAACAAAAGAAACATTAAGCATTAATGTATTACTATCTAAGAGAATACATAACAAGAACAGTTCATTTAAAACAAATATAGAGCTATGGCAATATTATTCGATTGGTATGAAGACCCGAAGCCTTCAAACAAACAGCAGGGAGAAAACGGAAACACCCTGCATCCGCGCATCAAATACAACGGTTCCACAGGGACCGACGTACTGCGCCGACGTATTCAAGAACGTTGTTCACTGACAGAAACAGACGTCACAGCCGTACTTGATGCGCTTTCGCACATCATGGGACAGGAATTGGCGGAAGGACGCCAAGTTCATCTGGACGGCATCGGTTATTTCCATCCCTGCCTGACGACCACGGAACCTGTAACGGTAGACACAAAACGGAAAGTGACCAAAGTGAAGCTAAAGGCCATTCAGTTTCGTGCCGACCAGACATTGAAAAACGAATTCGGCGTTCTTAAAGTGAAAAACCTCAAAGGTGGACTGGATTTCACCCAACTGACGAACGAGGAAATTGACCTGCAACTGACTAAGTACTTCCGTACTCATCCATTTATGCGGAGACACGACTTCCAATATCTTTGCGGAATGGCAAGAAGTACAGCCATGCGACATATCCGACGTCTGCGCGACGAGGGTAAATTGAAAAATATGGGTGGAGCCATGCAGCCGATTTATGTGCCGGGAAGTGGATATTATGGTAAGAATAAAGAAGTTAGTGTGAAAACGGAATAAGATTGGTCAACTCAAATCAGGACGAGACAGAGTGAGAGTAAAAAGTTACCCTCACCTACTCTCACCTTTACCCTCACACCTGTAACCCCGATGAATAAATGGATTGAGCACAAAGGGTGAGGGTGTGAGGGTAAAACGTCACCAACATTTATTTGAAAACATTCTTAATGCGAGCAACTATTATACAAGAGCACCTCCATACCGTTCCATATTTTACCGGGGAATCTTAACCATTTCAACCGGCTGCTCCTGTATCTTATCCAACGGTTGTGATTGATATTTTACCTTTGAGAAATCAATAGCTTTTAAGTCAATGCAACGTATCGAATTGTTATAAGCTGTTTTATAATAAACCTTCCGGTTCGTGAGGTCGATAGCTGAGGTCCATTGCGTAGCACTGGGAATATCCGGAATATCACCCTGTGAATGTTCTATACCAATAGGAATATCAAAATTATTAAGCAAGTGGAAACATTGCTGCACGGTATCAAAGCCTGTGGCACGTTGCGGAGCTGTCCCCCGGTAAAAGGCCGCACGCACAAACCGCGAAGGAGGCGTGGCATCACCCGGAATGCCGAGAAAACCGGAGTTGCCACCAGTAGGTTGCAACGTAATACCGCTCAATTTTTGCACGGAAGCGTCACCCGGATGAAGATTGACGTAATTGTTCAAATTTGTAAGTTGCCATTCAAAACCGGGGGCATTCGTCAATACTCCTACTTCATTCTCATAAAAATGCGGCACACCACCTACAATTTCCAACACAACCTGACGCCCCGACGGTTCACCGATACGCCAATGTACTACCGCTGTCTTTTCCAATCCTACAACACATACAGAAGAAAGGGCTGCCTTCACCTCGTCGATAGTGGAAAACTGCGACAACAGCCACTCCGTCACTTGAAGGTCTGCCAGTGTCCGCTGGTTCTGTGCAGCATCATACGTTTTATATCCCCCATAATGAGGAAAGAAAAATAGTCCGGCCGAAAGTCCGGCCTCATTGATTCCTTCGGCAATAAATTCTTTTTGTACAACAGCCAGACCAACCACTCCATATTTTGCCGTAAACGTTAGTCCGTTGACACCTGTAGGAGTGAATGACGTGAGCTGTTGACCACGTGGAATAATCACATACTCGCTTTGCAACACACCGCGCGCCCATTCAATCGTACGGGCTTGCACATAACTGCCGTCACGGGATGTCAGCGAGATTCCCGTACAAGCTACAGCCTGAAAAGTGCTGCCACATACGGCAGCAATCCCTAGCAATAAGTTCTTTGTCATCTTCATCATTATTTATATATTTATTCGCTAAAAACTCAATACTGTATAAAGACAACAAAATATAGGTTATTTTAGTTGCAGACACCTCTCTCAAGAAAACTATTGTTTTTTGTTCGTCCCGTACTTTGCGGAACAATATACGTAGTTTGCTTCAATATGCAATCTCTTTTTTTTGGTTAAGCACCGGGAACATACGGATGAGTGAACCAGAAGCACGACCCTTCCCCCTCACGGGATTCGACTCCAATCTTTCCGCCCATCCTATTGACCAGGCTTTGACAGATGGATAATCCCAATCCGGCACCTTGTACAAATGAGTCCAGTTTTACAAAACGATTAAATATTTCATGTTTTTGTTCATCGGGAATTCCTTTGCCCGTATCCGTTACACAAAAACGTACCTGATTTTCATCTTCCAATGAATAGGAAAGTGTAATTGAGCCCTTAGTGGTAAACTTCAAGGCATTAGTCAGGAAATTAGATAGTACTTGCACGATTCGGTTTTTATCAGCATCAATCACAATCTGCGGTGAATTTTCATCAAAACGCAGTTCGACCGCACTGTCACGTTTTTTATGTGAGAAGGTAGCAATCACTTCCCGGCAAAGTTGTGGTACATCCACTCGTCCCATAACAAGATCTATCATACCGGCTTCGATTTTGGAAATGTCCAGAATGTCGGAAATAAGGTTGAGCAACAGCTCATTGTTCTCCTGCGCTAAAGACATATATACATGACGTAGCTCCGCCTCATCGGTTTCGGCAAGCAGACTGGAAAAACCGACGATGGCATTCAAAGGAGTACGTATTTCATGGCTCATATTGGCAAGGAATGCTGATTTGAGCCTGTCCGATTCTTCCGCTTTTTCTTTAGCTTGAATCAGCTCTAGTTCCACCTGTTTGCGGGTGGTGATATCGGTAGCCAGTTCCATGATTGCCCAACGTCCGTCGAGCCATTTTATTGCCATGCTCTGGATGGTATACCAACGTTTGGTGACCGGATTGTAGTCTTCCCAAAAATGAACGCCTGTAAACTTACGGTTGGCATCGAGCAACTTCGGCTTCGGGCAGTGTTTACACCCATTTTCCAGACCTGCATTCAACATTCTCCAACATTCCGCATTTGCCGGAACTTCTCCTGCTTCTTCCCTGAAAGGCTTATTGGCAAAAATCACTTTCAACGTATCGTAATCACTCACAAAAATATTGGCATTGATATTGTCCAATACCTTTTGCATGGTTCGCTGTGACTGTTGCAACGATGTTTCAACTTGCCAGCGTTTGGTAGCAGTAGATACGATTTGCGATATCTGGCTCATCAGTTCCACATCTTTTTCATCCCATTGTTTGTTCCAGCAAAAGTTGAACGAAAGAAAGCCGAAATGTACTCCCAATTGTGACAGGGGAAAAACAGCAATGGCTTTTACGCCTTGCACTTCGAGCATTTGAGTAATAAAGGGATCAAGCGAATAAATATCGGACGTACAAATGATATGGTTTTCTTCCAGCATGTCGAACCAGGGTTTTCCCGCTTCAATGGTCATACTCCGCAAGTAATCGATAGCGGGTTCTATACCGTCGTTGCACCATTCGTTGGTGCAGCCATACGTAACTCCGTCGAGGTGGTTTTCCCATGTCGCCAAACGGTCGACACCAGTATAACGGCCAATTTCGGCCAGTGCCATATTCATAGCAGTAGGTATATCCGGTTCCAATTGCAAAATTTGCAGTACCTTGATAAATAATGCCTGCCGTCGGTTGGTTGCTTCGAGATTCTCCTGAATAGCGATCAAGTCTTTAGATTTCTCTTCAACCATCTGTTCGAGGCTGGTACGGTACTGTTCCAGTTCCATACCGCCCCCTTGAGGTTCAGAATCAGTGGATTTCATGTTTAATAGATAACAGTAAATAGAATTTTAGTTTAGTTTCGAATCCGGACGAGATGCGTCCCACATTCTGCAAATATATACATTTATTTTAGAAACCAAACTTTTTCCCATCAAAACGACTTCTTATAAATGCCTAATAATCGCAGAATTACGAAAGCATATATTACATAATCGACCTCGTCAATTCCAAACTTCCTCAATATTATACCGGATGGAATCTTTTCAACAATATATGACTTACACTGAAAAAGTCCTTATCACACTTTTCTATCTATTAAAACTAAATCCTATTCGTCTGGTTATATCAGTTTCAACCCTACGATTGAAATAATCAGAGTCGTCATAAAAAACAAACGACCCAAAGTTGCCGGTTCATGAAAGAACAGGATACCGATCAATACAGTCCCCACCGCTCCTATCCCCGTCCAAACAGGATATGCAGTGCCGATAGGCAATGTTTGCGCAGCCTTTGCCAGTAGGAACATGCTTAAGGTTACAGAGATTACAAATCCCGCTCCCCACAAATAAAAATCGGTGCCTGTCGCTCCTTTAATCTTGCCTAGACAAAAGGTAAAACCAACCTCAAACAGTCCGGCAATAATCAATATAATCCAATTCATATCATTCTATTTTAATATTAGACTGCAAAATTAACAAGATGCCCGGAGCTTTCACTTTACATTTGATAAGAAACGACGGTGTAAGAGTATCATCAAATCTTCTTTTCCTAATATAACTTTTTGTATTTTTGCAGAATAATGATTCAATGCGATATGGATATACACGAGATTATAAACAGGATATATCGGATGCCGGAGGCTTCAGCGGATAAGGTGGTCAAACATCTGTCAAAAATCACATATCCCAAAGGTTATCATATATTGGAGGCTGGCAAGACTGAAACGAATATCTTTTTCATCGAGAAAGGGATTGCTAGAGCTTATATTCCCGTAGACGGAAAAGAGGTAACGTTCTGGATTGGGAAAGAAGGGTCAACCATTGTCTCATTGAAAAGCTATGTAAATAATCAACAAGGGTATGAGTCAATGGAACTGATGGAAAACTCGGTGTTGTATCTATTAAAGCGCAAAGACTTACACGAATTATTCAAGGAAGATATCCATATTGCCAACTGGGGGCGCAAGTTTGCCGAATCAGAGTTCCTGCAAACAGAGGAAAGACTTATTTCTCTCTTATTCACCACCGCGTCCGAACGGTATATGAAGCTGATACAAAATAATCCGGAGCTATTACAGAGAATACCATTGGAATGTCTTGCTTCTTATCTGGGAATAACTCCGGTAAGTTTAAGCCGGATAAGGGCGAAATTGAAACGGGTACTTTGAGATAGAAACATATTTTTCAAAAGCGAACAGAAAGTGATATAGTTGTGTTTTGAATGAATCAAAAGAGAGAAGTCATGAATATCGAAGATTATAGAGAATATTGCCTGTCAGTCAAAGGAGCAACAGAATGTATGCCGTTTGATGAACATACTTTGGTTTTCAAGGTTATGGATAAAATGTTCACTTTTGCTACATTACGTCCTAAAAACGGAAGATTCTGGGCGGATATGAAATGTAATCCTGATAAATCAGAAGAGCTCATAGAACAATACGAAGACATTTTTTGGGGACCTTTTTCGGATAAGAAACATTGGATAACCGTTTACTTGGAAGGAGATGTTCCCGATAAACTCATAAAGGAGTTGATTAGCCGCTCGGTAGAAGAAGTTTTAAAGAAGTTACCCAAGAAAAAACAAGAGGAATACAAGAACATGATTTAGGATTCGAAAAATAGACATATCCGGCACTACTATTATTGCTAAAAGTAGAGCCGGATAAAATCACTATACACCCCAAAACGCACACACGGATAAAATCATCGTATATTTAAAAACGTATGTCCCAGGAACACTTGCATTCTTCATTCCGGCAATCATGAATCTGGAGAAAAAATAAATGACTAATTTTATTAACTAATGCTTTTTTAGAAGCATTTTTTTAGGTTATTTTGCGGAACAAATATCACGAACTCGTCAAATTATGGATTGGATTGGCCTTGATTTAACATTCCCTATCACCGACCCTACATGGATATTTCTCCTTGTACTCTTGATTATATTGTTTGCTCCGATATTATTGAATAAACTGCGCATCCCTCATATTATCGGTATGATCCTGGCAGGACTGGCTATTGGCGAACATGGATTTAATATCCTGGCACGAGACAGCAGCTTTCAGTTATTCGGGAAAGTCGGACTCTATTACATCATGTTCCTGGCTGGTCTGGAAATGAATATGGGAGATTTCAAAGAGACGCGAAACAAAGCATTGGTACTGGGATTACTGGCTTTTATCGTTCCTATCGGGATTGGATTCATGGCAAATGTATCTTATCTGAAATATGGTGTAATCACCTCTGTATTATTAGCCAGCATGTATGCCTCCCATACGCTCGTGGCCTACCCCATCGTCACCCGCTTCGGCATATCACGCCATCGTAGCGTAAGTATTGCCGTAGGAGGAACGGCCGTAACGGATACACTCACGCTGCTGGTACTGGCTGTTATAGGCGGATTGTTCAAAGGAGAAACCGGAGGATTGTTTTGGATTTGGCTGGTGGTAAAAGTAATCTTTCTAGGGGCACTAATTATTTATTTCTTTCCGCGCATCGGTCGTTGGTTCTTTCACCGGTACAATGACAACGTGATGCAATTTATTTTCGTGCTTGCGATGGTCTTTTTAGGAGCAGGGTTGATGGAGCTTGTTGGTATGGAAGGTATCTTGGGAGCTTTCCTCGCAGGATTGGTACTTAACCGGCTCATCCCCCACGTCTCTCCATTGATGGATCATTTAGAGTTCGTTGGTAATGCACTTTTTATTCCTTATTTCCTTATCGGAGTGGGAATGTTAATCAACTTACGTGTTATTTTCGGAGAGGGGGATGCCTTAAAAGTTGCCGCCGTGATGATAACCATGGCGCTGACAGGCAAATGGATTGCTTGCTGGCTCACTCAAAAGATATATAAGATGTCTGTTCTTGAACGAAATCTAATGTATGGTTTGAGTAATGCACAGGCGGCAGCCACATTGGCGGCTGTATTAGTTGGATACAACATTATTCTGCCCACCGGCGAACGTTTATTGAATGATGATGTACTGAACGGAACAGTCTTGCTTATCCTGGTTACTTGCGTAGTGAGTTCACTGATTACCGAACGGGCAGCCAGAAAAATGGCGATGGATGATTCACAACCTGAAAATGAATCGTCGAAAGAAACAGAGAAGATTTTAATATCCATAGCCAACCCGGACACTATCGAGGACATGGTAAATCTTTCTCTAGTCATACGTGACCCCAAATTGAAAGACAATCTCCTGGCATTAAATGTTATCAACGACGATAATAACTCTGATAATCTACGAATTCGAAGCAAACATTATCTGGAAAAAGCCGAAATGACAGCAACGGAAGCAAATGTACCACTCAAAAAGGTCACCCGGTATGATTTGAATATAGCTTCCGGTATTATCCATTCAGTCAAGGAGAATGAGATTACGAGTATTATCACCGGCCTGCACCGCAAGAAAAACATCACAGATTCATACTTTGGAATACTTGCCGAACACTTATTGAACGGATTAAACTGTGAAATAATTATCTCTAAATTTCTGATACCGGTCCATACAATCAAACGGATTGTCGTTGCCGTCCCTCCTAAAGCCGAATATGAATCCGGCTTTCCGCATTGGATGGAACACTTCTGTCGCATGGGGAGCACTCTTGGATGCCGCGTACACTTCTTTGCCAATGAAAAGACTACCATCCGCCTACAAGCGTGGATAAAGAAAAGGCATAAACAGACGCTTACCGATTTCTCTCTCTTAGAAGACTGGAATGACCTGCTGGTATTGACAGGACAGGTAAGTTACGATCATTTATTGGTTATTATCAGTGCACGACCAGGAACTCTTTCGTATGACAGTTCTTTTGAGAAGTTACCGAGACAGCTCGGGAAATATTTCTCCAACAATAGCTTCATCGTGCTGTATCCTAACCAGTCGGGAGAGCCGTTGGATACGTCTTTCTTCTCCAAGCTATATACTGATACCGAAACCCGACATTATGAGAAGGTGGGCAAATGGTTTTACAGGTGGTTTAAGAAAGAGGGATAAAATTAGAATTGAAAAGTTCCGTTTAATTTATAAATATCGACACATTTCTATATATTTGTACCATTAGCAATTTTGCTATAAACACCTAAAGGAAAAGAATGGTATGTCAAACGTCGATTTTTCCAAAATAACAGAAGGAATCTATCATGTGATAGAAACTGAAGAGAAAATACTAACCGGGCTACAAAATGATACGATCACGTTGAAACGTAATAAACAAAATCGTACCATCAAACAGATTCTCGGACATTTGATTGATTCGGCATCAAACAATCACCAACGCATGGTCAGATTGCAATACAGTAAAGATTTGCTTTTCTTTCCCGATTACCGTCAGGATAATGATCTGTGGATAGCATTACAAGATTACCAAAATGAAGATTGGAACAACCTGATTCAACTATGGAAGTTTTTTAACCTGCATATCATTCAGGTTATAAAATCTGTAGACCAGACAAAACTGGATAGCTACTGGTGTGATTTTGAAGGAACAAAGGTTACGCTACAAGACATGATAGAAGGTTATCTAAGTCATTTGCACCTGCATATTCATGAAATCCATGAATTAATGAATGCCTAAAAAGGATAGCGGTTGCAGTTCTTTTATATTCTATAAATATTAAGATGTACCCACATGGCAACTTACACTCATTTCGCAAAACAACCCGATGTACTGAAACATCTGATACTCTGTGAAGTTCTTAGAAATGAAGCCCCACAAGTATATGTAGAAACCAATTCCGCATGTGCCATCTACTCCATGACGCAAACTCCGGAGCAGCAATATGGTATCTATCATTTCCTGGAGAAAGCAGATGATGACAAATCTCTAAAAGATTCCATTTATTACCAACTGGAAAACCCGGAAATGACAAAAGGAAATTATCTGGGTTCTCCTGCCCTGGCAATGAATGTATTAGAGAAGCAAGCAAAAAGGTTTGTATTCTTTGATTTAGAAAAGAGTGCGTTGGAAAATGTGGGTACCTATGCCAAACAAGTCGGATTAAGTGCATCTGTAGAGATGCATCATGCCGACTCTTCGAGAGGTACCATAGAGCTATTGCCTTCACTTCCTTCATCCTCTTTCATTCATATCGATCCTTACGAAATAGACAAGAAAGGAGATTCAGGAGTAACCTATCTCGATATCCTGATACAGGCTACTCAATTAGGAATGAAGTGTTTATTATGGTATGGATTCATGACCGAAGATGATAAAGAATCTTTGGACAACTATATTGTATCCAGTCTGGAAAAGGCAGGTATCAAGGATTACATAGGTGTAGAGCTTACTATGAATTCAATAAGAAAAGACAGTATATTATGTAATCCGGGCATTTTGGGAAGTGGTATTTTGGCTACAAATTTATCACAAATCTCCAAAGATACCATTCTTGATTACAGTAACAAACTGGTTGATATATACAAAGATGCTAAATACAAAGATTATGATGGAAGTTTATATATTCAGCATCTTTGATATCCACTTATTAATTTAATTACCTAGAACATTACTCTACAAACAGAGCGTCAGAAAGCCGGAGCTTTTAAAATCAGTTTCCGGCCTTTTGGCTATAAATTAACTTATTTCTTTGGCTGATTGTCCACAAACCATCTATTAGCCGTACATTTTTCGTATCGTCATCTTCCACGTTCCATGCATAACCTCCTGAAGGCAGGCCACGTCTCTCCAATATTTCATTGGGCTGATTATTGGAAAAGAAAAGTTCCAGTTGCGTAGAGTCAGGACTAAACACAATAAAGGCAGAAGCATTGCTATCGTCCACCGATTCCGTGCGGATTCCTTTCTCAAACAAGCGGATACAGTCTTTTTGCACTTCACACCATACATATCCGGCAGAACCGATACAGCCATGTTCATCCCGATCACCTCCCACAATCGGAGATTGCGGATACTGAACTAATTTAGAAGCCGGCATTCCCGGTGTATATTTTCCGGTATAGAACACTTCCAGCGTATCATTCAGAAGCAAACCGTTGACTTCATCTTTATTTGCATCCATCGTACTGAACGAAAGGGTATCATTCTTATCAGTAACAATCGTTACCGTATTCATGGTTGCATCACTAACGATTCCTTTTGAGCTTGCCACTTTTGACGAGCAACCTGCCATGAGGCAGAGCGTACCTACTGCTAATAATATTGTTTTCATTTTCTTTAATTGGGGCTTTGTTTTAAAATTAATGCAAAGATAAAGGTTATACAGCCAATATTTCGCTTTTACAAAATAAATTAATTTCCGGGCAGATTGTTCACCAGCTACACACAAAATGCCTATATTGGACAACGATCTATTAGAAAATCAGCCTACCTTTGTGATATGGATAATCAAAAGTAAATACAGAATACCATGAAAGAAACTTTGCAGATTCCCACTCCCGAAACACTGGAAGCCTTGATAGGTAAGGAACTTTATGATATATGGACTTCACTTTGCCAGCTTATCGAGCAAAAGTACAATATGGAACAACTATGGAACCATGGAGGAAAAAAATGGATATACGAATATAAATATCGCAAAGGCGGAAAAACGCTGTGTGCCCTATACGCCAAAGAACAAACGATTGGTTTCTTGGTCATTTTAGGTAAAGATGAGCGTACCAAATTTGAATCTCTGCGAGAAGTATTCTCCAATGAGACTCAAAAGATATACGATGAGACGACTACTTTCCACGATGGGAAGTGGCTTATGTTCGAATTGAAAGACACTTATTTATTTAATGATATGGAGCGACTGCTATCCATCAAACGAAAACCCAACCGATGATTGAATCAGATATAAATAAAAGGTATTGTCAAAGTTGCGGGATGCCTCTCCGCTTTGATATAGAGAAATATCTGGGTACTAACTCCGACGGTTCCCGAAGTGATGAATATTGCTACTACTGCCTGAAAGATGGAAAATATATCGTCGACATTCCGATGTCGGAAATGATTAATATCTGGATAAAATACACCGATAAGTACAATGAATATGCAGATACCGCTTATTCGCCGAAGGAACTTAGACGAATACTCAACGAACGGCTCCCCAAACTGAACCGATGGAAACAGAAGTTGGAAACCAGTAATATCCATCACCAAAAGATTCAGGATATAGTCGTTTACATCAACAATCATTTATTCGATAGTTTAGATGCAGATATACTTAGTACGATAAGCGGACTTTCCAAATATCACTTCAGAAGAGTGTTTCAAACCGTTGCCGGAGAAAATATTGGAAGCTACATACAACGTTTGCGCCTCGAACATATAGCACATCTGTTAGTATCCACCGACTTTACATTAAATCAGATTTCGGAGCAAACAAACTATCAGACTAAATTCAGTCTGGCAAAAGCCTTCAAAAAACATTTTGGAGTGTCAACCTCTCAATATAGGGAGAAGTATAAGCCGATGTATGACGAACAGCATGCGGTTATCACTCCTGAAATCCGGTCGATTCTGCCGATGAAAGTATTTTGTATCGAGGTGGGTGAAAAGTATAAGGATGAACTCCGATACAAATTAATATGGGACAGGCTCACCAACTATGCTAGACAGCGCAATGAAGAAAAGTCGAATGATAAGTTTGTCAGCCTTAGTATGGACGACCCGGCCATCACCCCAATAGATAAATGTCGCTTCTATCTCGGGGTCATAATCGATAACAAAGAAAATGATTTCCAGCCGGGAGTGATAGAAGTTCCCGGTGGTCGTTATGCTATATTCAGGCATATCGGTGACTACTCTTTATTGCATAAATTCTACCGGACTATTTATGAAGAGTGGTTCCCGGAAAGTAAATATCGTCCTCAAAGCACCTTTAGCTTTGAAATGTATATGAACCGCCCTGCCTCCACCCTTAGAACAGAACTAATTACCGACATCTATATTCCGGTCATCAAGAAATAATTAATTATCAACCCTCTAAAAACAATGTATTATGGGAAAAATTTCAGAAATCATGCTATTGAAGCAACCGAAACAGCCCGCTTTGGCTGTTGAAGTACAAACAGATATGAACGGAATGTCGGAAGCTATCGGAAAGAACTTTGTAAAAATAGACTCTTTATTTAAGGAACAGGGTGAAGTCACTACCGACATCCCCTACGTTGAATATCCCAACTTTGAAAGTCTGACGGAACACAATATCAAAATGATTATCGGTCTAAAGTCATCCAAAGAATTACAAGGTGAAGGGGATATACGATCTATAACGATACCGGAAAGAAAAATAGTTTCCTGTTTGCATAGAGGAACTTACAGTGAATTGGCTGTCCTATACAACGAAATGATGGAATGGATAAAAGCCAACGGTTACAAACCTTCGGGAACATCCATTGAATATTATTACAGCAATCCCAATGTACCCGAAGAAGAACAGGTGACGAGAATAGAAATGCCACTATTATAAATGTTGATTTCATCTACTTCATCATGTAGATTCTTCCCAAGCTCCAATTATTGTTATTTGATTCAAAACGGTACAGAAAGGAATGGAACAGATTCTTTTATAAATGCCATATTTTAGTTCTAATGTAAATATTATTGCAGTAATAGATGCAATAGAAATAAACGGTGTTGCCAAAAAAAATGTCAACAAAATTCCTATGTATTCCTGATAGATAACATTATTTTGTAAAGCACTGTTATCCAGGCGGTTACTATTCGGGCTTTTCCTTTAAAACCAATAACCCGTTTCTCACCGAGAAACAACCTTTTCGACACCGAGAAACGAAGTGTTTCTCACCGAGAAACGAATCGACTGTTGAAGTCCTAAACTTAAATTAAGAAAATTGTTCGTCTCTTTTATTTTTGACGCTTCTATCGTAGGAATGTATATGTTGAAATATATTTCAATGATAATCTTGTCATGTCTAAAATATAATGATATGGAATAAATTTATAACTGAATAGCAAGCAATTATAAAAAATGACTGAATGAATTATTTGCAATCAAACAACAACAGATACAGACATCATTTTTGTATCTTTGCCAAGTACAGAATAAACATGAAAAGAGAAATCCTATATCAAAAGATAGCCGGCACTATCGCCTGGCAAATAAAAACAGGTATATGGAAAGCAGGCGAGAAATTACCTTCTTTACGTACTATCAGCAATGAATATGGCGTAAGTTTAAATACAGCCATTCAGGTATATTATGAACTGGAAAAGGAAGGATTCATCATTTCCCGCCCCAAATCAGGGTACATTGTCAATTATAAGCCACTAAATTTGTCTGCGCCGGCAACAACGCAGCCTTCCGCTCAATCTCCGGGAAAGGAAGAAGCAGACTTAATCATGGAAGTATATCATTCCATCGAAGATTCGTCTATCACCCGTTTTTCGCTGGGAATACCTGAAGATGTTTTATTGCCTATTGCCAACTCAATAAAGAACTGACCAAGGCCATGTATTCACTTCCGGGGAACGGCACTAGGTATGAAGACCCTCAAGGAAACATTCGTTTGAGAAACTATATTGCCCGTTTTGCGTATAGCTGGAATGGAAATCTGACCGAAGATGATATTGTTACTACCACAGGAGTAACCAATTCCATCTCTTTAGCATTATCTGTTATTGCTCAAAGAGGAGACACGATAGCTGTTGAAAGTCCTGTTTATTTCGGGATATTACAGTTGGCCAACAGTATGGAGCTTCATGTGCTGGAACTGCCGACCAATCCTGTAACAGGCATCGAACCCGATGCTTTAAGAAAAGTATTGCCGCAGATCAATCTATGCCTGCTTATCAGTAATTTCAGTAATCCGCTTGGGAGTTGCATGCCCGATGAACATAAGAAAGAGATAGTACAGATGTTGGCGGAACACAATATTACTCTGATTGAAGATGATTTATACGGCGATGTATTCTTCGGACATTCACGCCCTAAGCCATGCAAAGCTTTCGATGAAAAGGGACTTGTGTTATGGTGTGGTTCTGTATCAAAGACGTTAGCTCCCGGTTATCGGGTAGGCTGGATTGCCCCCGGTAAGTTTAAGGATGCTATTATTCGTCAGAAACATATTCATTTAATATCCACTCCTACCCTCAACCAAGAAGCCATTGCCAACTTCATGGAGAACGGCAGGTATGAGAATCATTTACGCAAGTTGCGCCATGAGCTACATTCCAATAGTCTTCATTTGGCACAAGCTATTACCGACTATTTTCCCGAAGACACTAAAATCATCACTCCACAAGGAGGTTTTATGCTTTGGGTGGAACTGAATAAAAAGATTGATACCACGGAGCTATATTACAAAGCGATGCAACATAAGATCAGCATTGCTCCCGGACGCATGTTTACTCTGCACGACCAGTACAGAAACTGTATGCGCTTGAGTTTCGGTCAGCAATGGAGTGCTTTCATTGAAGAACGCTTGCAGGTTTTGGGAAACATTATCAAAGAATCATTTTGATTGACTGATATACTCCTTTACCACTTCGCCGAGGGTTTTAAGTCCTTTCTCTATTTTGTCTTCGGGCATATTAGAGTAGTTGATCCGAAGCGTATTTTCCTTGTTTCCGTTCGGATAAAAGGAGCCTCCCGGAACAAAAGCAATCTTTTTCTCCAGGCTTCTGACTAAAACATCACGTGCCGAAATCCCTTCGGGAAGTTCTATCCATGTAAATAATCCGCCTTCGGGACGAGTAAACTTTATAGTATCAGGAAAATAACGTTCTATACTTTCAATCGCCACATTTCTGCGTTTTCTGTATACTTCTACTATTTTGGCAATATGTTTATCAATATCATAGCGCTTCAGGTATTCGGCGATGGTCATTTGGGCAATAGTGTTGCATTGTAAATCCGTACCTTGCTTGACCAATACGTATTTGCGGATAATCTCTTTATCCCCCGCAATCCAGCCAATCCGGAAACCGGGACAGAATATTTTCGAGAAACTACCTGTACACAGGATATTTCCAGCCTCATCAAAAGACTTTATAGATGGCAAAGACTCTCCTTCAAACCTTAACTCGCCGTACGGATTGTCTTCAATAACCGCAACACCATACTTTGCGGATAATTCAGCCAGCTTCCTGCGTCTTTCCAAACTCCACGTTTTTCCTGTAGGATTTTGAAAAGTAGGTATTGCATATATCAGCTTTATATGAGGAGTATTGCTCAAAACATCTTCCAAAACATCCATCATCATACCGTCCCCATCCGTAGGAAGTTCAATAAAGCTACATCCATACGCTTTGAATGCACTGATTGCAGCCAAATACGTAGGGCTTTCGCAAAGTACGATGTCTCCCTCGTCCAGGAAAACTTTTCCGGATAAGTCCAATCCTTGTTGCGAGCCATGGGTAATCAGAATATTATCTTTATCGAAAGTCGTGCCCAAACGTTCGTTCATCCGGTTGGCAATTCATTCGCGCAAAGGGACATAACCTTCTGTTGTGGTATATTGGAGCGCTTTCGTACCTGCCTCTTTCAATACGATCTGATTGATCTCATTGATTTCATCTATCGGAAAAAGTTCCGGAGCAGGCAGACCACCTGCAAACGAAATCACATCTTCCTGTTCGGTAACTTTTAATATTTCTCTTATTTCCGAAGCCTTTATATAAGACATTCTTTTAGCAAAATTCAACTTCATAACCTTTAAGTATATTAGGAGATTAAAACAACACTGCAAAGTAAATCAAAAAAGAAAGACGAGAACAGATACACTTTTTTATATATTGACAGGTACAGATGACTGACTTTTCAAAGGATAAGTATATGAAGTTAATCTCCCCGATTGCTTATTTCGTCATGAGTAATCAGGGTATTCGTCGAATAATCCTATACAGAACCTTGTTTAAACCTACCTTTGCACTGAAAACAAAAGTAATTGATAGTAACTATGGAAGAGCAAATACTCATTTTTCGAACCTCGGTTAGAAATGCACGGGATATAAAACATATCGCAGCGCTGTTCACCCTATGTCCCCAAATCTACAAATGGAATGTAGATATAGAGGACTGGGAAAAAGTATTGAGAATAGAATGTCAGGGCATCACCCCGACTGAAATATCAAAGGCATTACGCGCTATCAACATTTATGCGCAGGAACTGGAATGAAGGGGCAATGCGCCCCTTAATAAATTCACCATCCACCTTTTTCATTTTCACTCTTCAATCATTAATTCCATCTGTATGTCTCCTCTTTCATAAGTCGTGTGATATTCGGGAAGTTCCTTGAAGCCCAACTTATGATAAATATGGATAGCCGGTTTCAGACGCGTATTGCTCTCTATAAAGATTCTTTTACCACCAAGCTCCTTCGCTTTATTTACAACTGCTTCGCAAAGCAGTACTCCAATACCTTTGCCCTGAACCTTAGGGCTGACAGCCAGTTTGGCCAACTCATAATCATAAAGCGGATGATCCATCTTACACAAAGCACATACACCGACCGGCTCATCTTTATAAAGAGCCACCAAAATAGCTCCTCCCTTATCCAGAATATATTCCTTTGGATGATCCAAAGCCTTGTAATCGGCCTCTTCCATCCGAAAATAAGCAGTTATCCACTCTTCGTTAAGGGTCCGGAAGGCAGATTGATAGCAAGGTTCATAAGGAACTATTTTGATGTCCTTACTCTCTCGTTCCTTTTTCGCTTCCTTCACCCGCTCCAACAGGGATTTATCCAACAAAAGATTCTCCCATTCTTCGATAGCCTCCCAAAGGTCATTCCGGGTTTGCTGCGTGATTTGCTCAATAGCTGCCGTAACATCTATACACTGTTCCGAAAAAGAGTCGGACATTCTTTTTCCTTTGGCAGATAACATGACCATGTTTCTTCTCCCGTCGGATTTGTCCTTTGTCTCCTTCACTAATCCTTTAGCTACCATTTCTTTAATAATATTACTCACGGAAGGATGAGAATGACCAATCTCTTTGGCTATGGACGTAATGGTTTTTGCCTCCCCACGTGATAATACAAAAAATACAGGAAACCATTTCGGTTTGAGGTCTACTCCAAACATTTTATAGATGGCGGCTGCATCTACTGTTATTTTATCGGTCAACATGCGTAATCTGCTACCGATGGCTAATTTGCCTGTCTGATTAAAAAAGTCCATGTTTTTATTAGTTGCGTCACTAAATACGTAATTGATTACGCAAATATATTAGCTTTTTATAATATGAACAAACATTTTTCGCAAAAATACGTAAGCCGTTACATAATTAGTTCTATTTATGGATAAACATCAGGAAATTTAGCTTATGTGCAAAGTGCTCCTTTGGATTTTTCCCAATATTTTGGGGAACTGCCAGAAGAACAACAAAGTACAACAAATTGCCGCTGTCGCATCGGATATTGCTTCAGCCGCATATACACCGGCTACTCCCATAAAATGTGGCAATATTAATGCCAATGGGATCAATAGGATTGCTTTGCGCAACAAGGCTATGAAAATAGAAATTTTTGCTTGTCCCAAGGCTACAAACATATTTTGGCAGGCTCGTTGCAATCCGAAAATAGTCATACCACCCAAGAAAACAGGCATTGCCCAGCGGACTGTTTCTATCAATCTTTCATCACTCGTAAAGGCGGAAGCTACTGTTGAGGGGAAAAGAATCATAAACAACATCAGCAGTAAGTTGAATGAGAACATGGTTATCAATGCGACACGGAAACAGTCTTTGACACGTTGTTTATCGCCGTGCCCATAATTATAACTCACAATAGGAACGAACCCTTGCGCAAATCCTGTTAATGGGACACTTGCAAATTGCATCGCACTTTGCAAGATGGTCAATGCGCTGACATAAATATCTCCAAAATCTTTCAGGCTGCTGTTCAGAACAAAGCCGACCAGGCTTTCGGTACTTGCCATAATAAACGGTGATACGCCCAAAGCAAATATAGAAAGTATTATTTCCCGGTTCAACGCCATATAACGTTTTTCTAAAGGGAGAGAGGCGTGCCGGGAGAAAAGGAAAGTTAAAACCCACACTGCACTACATGCCTGTGAAAGCACTGTAGCCAGAGCTGCACCTTTTACTCCCATATCGAGCCAAAAAATGAAAATCGGGTCGAGGACGATATTCAACAGTGCTCCTATTAATACCGAGTACATGGCGATAGCAGGACGCCCTTGTGCATTGATAAAAGAATTTAATCCTGTGGATATTTCTACGAAGATAGTTCCTAATAAATAGATAGAAAGATAGTCGACTGCATACTCCAATGTATTTTCTGAAGCTCCTGTAAAAAGTAGAACCGGCTCCATAAAGGTATATGCGATGAGAGAAGTAAACAAGGTGAATAGTATCAGCAGGATAAAACCATTACCCAGAATTTTTCCGGCACGTGAACGATCCCCCTGTCCGAGTGCGATAGCCGCTAACGGCGCACCGCCACCTCCTACTATCGCTGAAAAAGAAGAAATCAGTATAACAAGAGAAGTCGTTACTCCTACACCCGCCAATGCATCCGTACCAATCCCAGGGATATGACCAATATAAATACGGTCGACCATGCTATAAAGCAAATTAACAAATTGCGCTGCCACAGCCGGAAGTGCCATCTTAAAAACAAGCGGTAACATGCGCTCTGTCCCCAGTCGTTCTTCATATTTATTTATCATCCCAAACTTCTTTTTCTAAAATCAGTTGCAAAGTTATAAGAAAAACAGGCTTCCGATTTAAAACCATTGGATAAAATAAATATAATACATCAGTTATCTCCGTGTAAGAAATCCATAGATATACTGATTGATAAGGTTGTGTTGTTCTTCCGTTCCATTCTCCCCCATATTACTATGCGTTATTCCGTCCAATTTCACAACCTTCATCCGGAATTGTTCCTGCTCCTTTTCAGTGGGTAATACTCCTGAATCCGCATCATAATCGCATCCTCTTAACGTATAAAGTCGAGGATTCCGTGTTCTAGGCATTATCATTCTGCGATGATCCATAGATATGGCTTTATTTATCAACTGCGGATATCGGGTAGCAAATAACATGGTCATATCTCCGCCATTGGAATGTCCTATCAATATAAAGTCATTCCAATTTAATTGTGGCTTCAATTTCTTAAATTCCTGAATAGTAAAAAGAATATTTGCCACTCCCCTTTCCCAATTTGGCATGCGTGTTTCCATGAAATTACCTTCCATGGCCAAAAGAGGATCATCTGCCAATTCATGTTGTATGCTTATTACGTAAAAGCCTTTCTGGGAAAGGAATCGTGTTAGATAGGCATAAGTCTGATTGGACTTATTATTTTTATTTCCATCGTAGCCGTGGCTAAATATAATGACTTTTGTTTTCGAATTCACTTTGTGCGGCTGATAGACGGCTAGCGGTATCACTCTGTTTCTTGAAGCATCAAAAAGGCAAGTCGAAAACTCTATTTGTGAGAAACAAGAGAGTGCTGATAATAAAAGAACAAATACAATAATTAGTTTCTTCATGTCTATGATGTGATATTTATTATTCTATAAATCTAAGAGCAACTGAATTATAACAATGAATGCATAATGTAAGGAAGGGATTATAAAATGATTTTCTCATAAAGTTTGAACCACTCTAAACCGTAATGACCCAATCCTAAATCTACGGTATCAATGTATTCGAACCCACACTTTTCGTACAATGAAATAGCCGGAAGATTTTTCTCGTAAACATCTAACCGCACAGACTTTATCCCCGAACTTTGAGCCAATTCCAATGAATAATCCATTAATGCATGCCCTACTCCTATTTTCAAAAAAGAAGGATGTACAACAAAAGTATGTATCACAAAGATATGACTATAGTCCAGTTCTATTTTCCATTTGACATTCTCATAAGCCTTTTCCGGTTGATGATTTAAAATGACTGAACCGACAATTCTTCCATCATATCTTGCTACGTAAAGCGTTTCATCATTTACACCGGCAACCGCATCTTCCCGAACAGGATAAACACCTTTTATCCACCCGGGATAATTAGTCGTAGCAGCCAGATAATCATTCAGTTCATCATACAGCTTTTCCAGTTCATCTATATCAGCAGAAGTTCCGGGCTCTATTGTAAATTTCATATATACACACTGTTTATCTTTTTATCAGTTCTTCAATCTTTCCACCTGTAATATAAGGTATACATTCGGATATCTTCTCAATACTCCAATCCCACCATTGCAATTTCTGCAATTGGACAATCGTATTCTCATCAAAACGCTTCCGGATTTCTTTGGCTGGTGTCCCACCTACTATCGTATAAGGAGGAACATCTTTAGTAACCACTGCCCGCGACGCAATAACCGCTCCATCTCCGATATGAACTCCTGCCATGATAACAGCTTCATATCCAATCCAGACATCATTACCTATTACTATATCCCCTTTATTATCCCAAGCAGAAGTTACATCTCCTTTATCTAAATTCCATTCCTCAAAAAAGATAGGAAACGTATAATTGGATAAAGAACCCAATGTGTGGTTTGCGCTGTTAAAAAGAAATTTGGCTCCACAAGCAATGGAACAGAATTTGCCAATTATCAATCGGTCTTTATTAATCGGATAATGATATAATACATTGTTCTTCTCAAAAAGAACAGGATCATTTACAAAGTCATTGTATATTGTATAATCACCTACCATAATGGCAGGATTCTTAATCACTGTATTCAGATAAACAGTCTGGAAATCATTGGTGCGAGGATATGTTTTTGAATTCATTGTGTCAGCAGAAGAGGATTTATATTACATAGCAAATATACAAGATAAATTTCAGACTATCACACAACGAACTAAATATGTATCCCATATTGATGCTTCACTTCAGCCATTACAAACGTGCTTTCCAGTGATCCTAAGCTATCAATCGTCCCCAACACATTCAGAATAAACTCCTGATAGTATTTCATATTGGGAGCATGAATCTTCAACAGGTAATCATAACTTCCTGATATGTTATAACATTCGGTTACTTCAGGAATATCCTGTATAATCCGTGTAAACTCGGCTGCTATATCCCTGTTCAGACGTCTAAGCTTCACACTGCAGAATACGACAAATCCCTGATTCAGCTTTTCCGCATCCAATACGGCAATATACTTCTTTATATATCCTCCACTCTCCAACCGTTTAAGACGTTCAAAAACAGGAGTTGAAGAAAGGCTCACCCGTGCAGCCAACTCTTTTGTCGTCAATCGGGCGTTTTCTTGCAAAGTACGGAGTATTTGCAAATCGACTCTATCCAGTTTATCAAAAGTATCCATAAGAAAAATATTCTTCTAAAAGGTGATTTCTAGGAATAGCACAGTTATATTATTCCATATAATGGCACAAAAATAGCATTATTTTCTATATTTTAGATATATATTGTTCGATATATCTTCATCCAATAACTTTGCAAGAAAATAAAGAAAGAATATTAAACTTAAAAAATATACGATTATGGCAACAAAGAATTTACATTTCGAGACTTTACAAGTTCATGTAGGACAAGAACAAGCAGATCCGGCAACAGATGCCCGTGCAGTACCTATTTATCAGACTACTTCTTATGTATTTCACAACTCCGCTCACGCAGCCGCACGTTTCGGCCTGCAGGACCCGGGAAACATCTACGGTCGTCTGACCAACTCCACTCAAGGAGTTTTTGAACAACGCGTAGCCGCTCTTGAAGGAGGAGTAGCAGGGCTGGCAGTTGCTTCGGGTGCCGCTGCTATCACTTATGCTTTCGAGAACATCACTCGTGCAGGCGACCATATTGTGGCAGCCAAAACTATTTATGGAGGAAGCTATAACTTACTGGCTCATACCTTACCCAGTTATGGCATCACAACAACATTCGTTGATCCAAGTGATTTATCGAACTTTGAAAAAGCCATTCAGGAAAATACGAAAGCCGTATTTATCGAGACATTGGGAAATCCGAACTCAAATATCATTGATATAGAGGCAGTAGCTGAAATAGCCCACCGCCACAAAATACCTTTGATTATTGACAACACATTTGGTACCCCGTATTTAATCCGCCCTATCGAACACGGAGCAGATATCGTAGTACATTCCGCAACAAAATTCATTGGCGGACACGGTTCGTCATTAGGAGGAGTCATTGTAGATTCGGGCAAATTCGACTGGGTAGCTTCCGGCAAATTTCCACAACTAACCGAACCTGATCCATGCTATCATGGCGTACGCTTCGTTGATGCAGCCGGTCCGGCTGCCTATGCCATCCGTATCCGGGCTATTCTGCTGCGCGACACAGGTGCCACCATCAGTCCATTCAACGCTTTTATCCTGTTGCAAGGCTTGGAAACTCTTTCCTTGCGCGTAGAACGCCATGTAGAAAATGCATTGAAGGTAGTGAATTTCTTAAACAATCATCCGAAAGTGAAGAAAGTGAACCATCCGTCATTATCCAATCATCCTGACCATGCACTGTATCAACGTTACTTCCCGAATGGTGCCGGTTCCATTTTTACTTTCGAGGTAAAAGGCGGACAAGAGGAAGCACACCGCTTCATCGACAGCCTGGAGATTTTCTCCCTGCTTGCCAATGTTGCCGATGTGAAATCATTGGTGATCCACCCGGCAAGCACTACCCATTCACAGCTCAATGCACAGGAACTCGCCGAACAGGAGATTTATCCGGGCACCGTACGTTTATCAATTGGAACGGAACATATTGATGACCTGATTGCGGATTTGGATCAGGCGCTTGCCAAAATCTAACATTCAATCATTGAACTTTCCATGACTGCAAGATGTTATACCTATATAACATTAAAAACATTGCAGTCATGGAAAAATATTTAATACACAGCAACGAACTGCATCTGATAGACGCAGAGAAAATCCATCAAGCCGTAGAAAAGATGGTGGAATCACTCGATTTAGCCGCAGGATCAACCACTAACTTCGATCTCTATCAGGTTGTGGAAAACTACTTTAAAGATCTCGAGAAAAGGAGAAAAATTAATCATGTACTGGGAATCAAAGAAGATAGATATGAACTAGCCGAAGATTTCGGTATAAAATAAAAAAGAGATTTATTCAATCACACCAGACAAGTTTTCCAAAAAATAAGGGAGTTGCACGTTAAGTACAACTCCCTTATTTTTTGAATTATCAGAGTATAACAATCAATTTCCCTGATGCACAGTAAGCTGTGGGAAAGGGAAGTTGATACCTTTTTCATTGAAGGTTTCGTAAATAGCTTTATTGGTATCGAAATAAACACCCCAATAATCTCCGCTATTTACCCATACACGTACCACCACATTCACACTGCTGGCATCTAGCGCATGAAGAGCTATAAACGGAGCAGGTTCATTCAAGATACGTTTATCTTCAGCCAGAATATCACGAACTATCTGCTGAACCTTATTGTAATCTTCCCCATAATCTATACCAATAATCCATTCTACACGGCGGGTTTCCTGGTGACTGTAATTAATCACTACTCCACTACTTAATGAACCATTCGGTATATAAATCAGTTTATTATCCCCAGTAGTAAGGATGGTATGGAATATCTGAATTTCTTTTACTGTACCGGCTGATCCCTGCTGTGTTTCTATCCAATCGCCAACTTTATAAGGTTTGAACAAAAGAATAACCAGTCCACCGGCAAAGTTTTGCAGATTACCGGATAAAGCCATACCGACAGCGACACCGGCGGAAGCCAATAAAGCCGCAAATGAAGTTGTCTCAACTCCCAAGGCACCGACAACAGAAATGATTAACAGGATTGTCAACAGAATATTGACCAGACTTCTAACGAAAGTTTTGATACTTACATCTACTTTTCGTTTATCCATCAGACGCCTGATGAATTTGTTGAGCAGCGAGATGAGGAAACGTCCGACGACAAAGACAAGGACCGCAATCAATATACGTTCTCCGGCACGAATACCGAAGTCTATCAATTGTTGAGTAATCAGCGAAAGCTTATCCAATCCGTCAGCATTGGCAATCGCCTCTTTCATTAATTCGTCTGCAGCCACTTGCACAGAGTCCGCAGCTTGTGTTGCTTGCAATAATAGTAGCATAATTAAATATATATTAAGTGAATAAATGCAGTTTTGTTATTTCAACAATTTACAAAGTTATATTGTTTTTAGTGAATCTAAAAGTTTTTTTTGCTTTCCTCCTGCAAAAGCAGTATTTTTGTCACCGATTCACTGGTAGGGGTGCCTTAACATGACGGGCTGAGAACATACCCATAGAATCTGATCCGGGTAATGCCGGCGTAGAGAACTAATTAGTAAGCAAAAATGAAAAGAATTGTATGGATGGCCGTCGCCTTATTGGGCGCAGGTATCACTGTTCATGCACAGACGAGTGCAAAGGATAGTATGAGAGTAGTAAACCTGCAAGAGGTGCAGGTAGTGTCCACACGTGCCACAGCCAAAACTCCCGTGGCATTCACCAATATAGGCAAAGCAGAACTCAAAAAGGTAAACTTCGGACAGGATATCCCCTATCTGCTAAGTATGACTCCTTCCACACTGACCACATCGGATGCAGGAGCTGGTATCGGCTATACGACACTTCGCGTACGTGGAACCGATGGCACACGAATCAACATCACGGTAAACGGCATACCGATGAACGATGCCGAAAGCCATAACCTGTTCTGGGTGAATATGCCCGACTTTTCTTCTTCCGTAAAAGATATGCAGGTGCAGCGCGGAGCAGGTACATCGACGAACGGAGCAGGTGCTTTCGGAGCCAGTGTCAATATGCAAACCGAAGGTGCATCTATGAAACCATACGCCGAATTCAATGGTTCATACGGTTCGTTCAACACGCACAAGGAAACAGTGAAAGTGGGAACCGGCCTACTCAATAACCACTGGACGTTTGACGCCCGCCTTTCCAATATCGGTACGGACGGATACATAGACCGTGCTTCGGTGGACTTGAACTCTTACTACCTGCAAGGAGGTTATTTTGCAGAAAACACATCTGTGAAGCTCATTGCATTTGCCGGAAAAGAAAAAACATATCATGCTTGGGGATACGCAACAAAAGAGCAAATGGAAAAATTCGGCAGACGCTACAATCCTTGCGGGGAAATGTACACTGATGCCAACGGCAAAAAATATTATTACGACGACCAAACAGATAATTATCTGCAAAAGAATTATCAGCTTCTCTTCAATCATACTTTCTCGACAGCCTGGAATCTGAACGTTGCCTTACATTATACCAAAGGTGACGGTTATTACGAAGAGTACAAAGACGGCAGATACCTGATAGAATATGGTTTAAAACCATTTACAATAGATGGAACCGAAGTATCTAAAAGCGATTTAGTCCGTCAAAAGAAGATGGACAACAAATTCGGCGGCGGCGTTTTTTCTCTCAATTACACGGCCAACAGGCTAAATGCGTCTCTGGGAGGTGGTTTGAATCAATACCGGGGCAATAACTTCGGAAGAGTTCCCTGGGTGAAAAACTACGTAGGTTCTCTATCTCCCGACCATGAATATTACCGCAACAAATCCAAGAAGACCGATGGAAATATTTATCTGAAAGCGAACTACGATCTTACTAGAGGACTAAGTGCTTATGCCGATCTCCAGTATCGCCACATCAACTATACCATCGACGGAAACAATGATAAATATGACTGGAGCAAGAATGCCCTGCGTCCACTGGCAGTAGATAAAAAGTTCGATTTCTTTAATCCGAAAGTAGGATTAAACTGGAACATCACTTCCAACCATCGTGTCTATGCCTCTTTCTCGGTTGCTCAAAAAGAGCCAACAAGAAACAATTATACGGATGGTGATCCGGACTCGTACCCCAAAGCAGAAAAGCTGCTCGACTATGAAGCAGGATATACCTTCGCCAACCAATGGCTGACAGCAGGTGCAAACTTCTACTACATGGACTATACCGACCAACTGGTTCTGACCGGAGCCTTAAACGATATAGGTGAAGCACTGACCGAAAACGTGCCGGACAGTTATCGCATGGGAATCGAAATCATGCTGGGAATCAAACCGTGCAAATGGTTTCAATGGGATATCAACGCTACATGGAGCAAAAACCGTATTCAGGATTTCGTAGAGAGCCTGCCGGGCTACCACTATAATGACGACGGTAGCTCTACTTCTCTCCCGACTATTCAGATAAAGCATAAAGACACTCACATTGCTTTCTCACCGGACTTCTTACTCAACAATCGTTTCTCATTCAATTATAAGGGATTCGAAGCTGCCCTGCAATCACAGTTCGTGAGCAAACAGTATATGACAAACGCAGAAGTTGAAGAACTGACTCTTGATAAGTATTTTGTCAGCAACCTCAATCTGGCGTACAGCTTCCGTCCCAAGAAAGTACTGAAAGAAGTCACCGTAGGATTTACTGTATACAATCTGTTTAATGAAAAATATGAAAACAACGGCTGGGCATCAAGTGACTACACCGATACGCTGGAAAATCGGGGAAACTATGCCGGATATGCTGCACAAGCAGGAACAAACGTTATGGGACATGTTTCTTTCCGCTTTTAATCACACAGAGTTATGGAATTGAATTTTCTGGAAATATTCGGTACGATTGTCGGGCTGATCTACCTTTGGTTAGAGTACCGGGCAAGTATCTACCTTTGGATAGCGGGCATTGTGATGCCTGCCATCTACATCTTCGTATATTACAAAGCCGGATTGTATGCTGACTTTGGCATCAATATCTACTACCTGATAGCTGCCATTTACGGCTGGTTCTTCTGGATGTGGGGAGGGGAAAAATCCAAAGATCTTCCTATCATACATACTCCGGGAAAATGTTACTTACCTCTTTTTCTGATATTCATCGTTTCTTTCCTCGGTATTGCATGGATACTGATAGCATATACGGATAGCAATGTTCCTTGGCTAGATAGCTTTACTACCGCATTAAGTATTGTCGGCATGTGGATGCTGGCACGCAAATACGTCGAGCAATGGTTTGCCTGGATTCTTGTGGATATTGTCTGCTGCGGACTTTATATCTACAAAGACCTTTATTTTACTTCCGCTTTGTATGGACTTTACTCCATTATAGCTATCTTTGGCTATTTTAAGTGGAAAAAATTAATGAGCATACAATGAAATACGAACACTATACTCCCGAAGCCGTGATACTAGCCAATGGCGAATATCCCAGCCATCCTCTTCCCCTGCAAATGCTGAAAAATGCAGAATTTGTAGTTTGTTGTGACGGGGCTGCCAATGAATATATCCTGCGTGGGCATACCCCCGATGTAATTATCGGTGACGGGGATTCTCTTTCACCGGAATATAAAGAACTTTTCTCCCCTATTGTACATCAGATAGCGGATCAAGAAACGAACGACCAAACCAAAGCTGTTCATTTCCTGCAAAAGAAAGGATTCCGAAGAATTGCCATTGTCGGAGCCACCGGCAAACGGGAAGATCATACATTAGGAAACATCAGTCTGCTGATCGACTACATGAAAGATGGTATCGAGGTACGTACCATTACCGATTATGGTATGTTTATCCCCGCCAAAGACACGCAAGCTTTCGCCTCTCATCCGGGGCAACAAGTTTCTATTTTCAATTTCGGAGCGAAAGGATTGCAAGGAGAGGGATTAGTTTATCCTCTTAGTGATTTTACTAATTGGTGGCAAGGAACGCTTAATGAAGCAACAGCAAATGAGTTTACTGTTCATTGTACGGGAGAATATTTAGTATTCTTAGCTTCTATATAAACTATATTGCAATTATCCGGTTTATGCCACCCTATTGTCACAATTGTGCCACCTTGTTGGCACGACCGTGACACTTCGATGGCACAACCGTGCCAACAAGGTGGCACAAATTCATTCATAGGAAGAAGAGGATTAAAGCGTCAACAAATACTTCTTGAAGTCCGCAAAGTCATTTGTCATTTGAAGGCTTTTTTTCTCGCCTTTCATAAATTCCTGCAATTTGGCAGGGATTTCTACCGCTTCTCCAATAATGCTTTCCACTGTTTCGAGGAACTTGGCAGGATGAGCCGTTTCAAGGAATACACCTGTTTCTCCCTCTTTCAAGCCTTCTACCAACGCACGATATCCACAAGCACCATGAGGATCAAGGAGATAATGATGTTCTTTCCAGGTTTCCTTCACCGTTTCGCGGATTTGCTCATCGGTATAAGTTGTTCCTGAAATCTCGGCAGAGATATCAGCATGTGAACCACTATATAAATCGAGTACGCGGGCAAAGTTACTCGGATCGCCTACGTCCATAGCATTAGCAATCGTTGCGATAGACGGACGGGGATTATATTTACCTGTCTGCAGATATTGATAGAAAATATCGTTGCGGTTATTGGCAGCAATGAAACGCTTCACGGGTAAACCCATCTTCTTGCCAAACAATCCGGCGGTGATATTTCCGAAGTTTCCACTAGGTACACAGATTACAGCATTATCAGCTTTTCCGGCACGTTTCAATTGTGCATAAGCATAGAAATAATAGAATGCCTGCGGCAAGAAACGGGCTACATTGATGGAGTTGGCAGAAGTCAACGAAAGGTGTTCATTCAATTCTTTATCCATGAAAGCAGATTTCACCAATGCCTGACAATCATCAAATGTTCCGTCCACTTCAAGCGCAGTAATATTCTGTCCGAGCGTAGTGAATTGCTTCTCCTGTATTTCGCTCACTTTTCCTTTCGGATAAAGCACATACACATGAATACCTTCCACACCCAGAAAGCCGTTGGCAACAGCACTTCCCGTATCACCGGAAGTAGCTACCAATACATTGACATTCTTTTGTCCTTCTTTTTTAATGAAGTATCCCAAAAGACGCGCCATGAAACGACCGCCTACATCTTTAAATGCTAACGTCGGTCCGTGGAAAAGTTCAAGTGAATAGATGTTATCTGCCACCTTAACCAAAGGTACATCGAAACTTAATGTATCATATACAATCTGTTTCAGCGTATCGGCAGGAATATCCTCACCGAAGAAAGCATCGGCTACGCGATAAGCAATTTCCTGAAAGGATAAACTATCAATCGTATCGTAAAAGTCCTGTGGAAGAGGTTTGATAGACATAGGCATAAACAGCCCTTTGTCGGCAGCAAGCCCTTTTACCACCGCTTCTTGCAGTGAGGCAACAGGTGCTTGTTTATTCGTACTATAATATTTCATAATCTGTGGTGACTTATTTCATGAATTCTTTTATAAACTCGTCTTCTTTCAGAAGTCCGTAACTACCGTTGCAAGCGGCTATTTCATCATACGTCTGCACTTCGTCCGGCTCGATACCCGGATACCAGATAAGAAACGGAATGGGATCAGATGTATGAGTACGAAGCTCACAGGGAGTAGGATGATCGGGCAATACAGCAATGGCTACCGGTTCGTCCCAATCTTTCACTGCTTCATAAATAGGTCCTACGGCACGTTTATCAAGATTCTCGATAGTGAGAAGTTTCAAGTCGATGTCTCCTTCGTGTCCGGCCTCATCACTGGCTTCGATATGCAGATAAACAAAATCATCCGTCTTCAATGCTTCCAAGGCAGCGGTCACTTTGTTTTCATAGTTCGTATTATAAAGTCCGGTCGCTCCCTCTACTGCGATGCGACGTAAATCAGCATAATAACCGATTCCGTTTATCAGATCGACAGCCGAGATGACTGCTCCTTTCTTTACCTGTGGGAAAGTCTCGGAGAAAGTAGGCATCTGCGGACGGTAACCGGGACTCCAGGGCCAAATACTGTTCGCAGGATCTTTACCTTCTGCCATACGTTTCAGATTCAATGGATGATCTTTCAGCAGTTCCTGTGATTTCAGAATCAGGTCGTTAATCAGATCTGCCGTTTCTTGCGCTTCCGGAACCAATGGTTTCACCATCAATGGACGGAAAGGTTTCAAAGGTACATCATGCGGAGGTGTACAATCCAGTTCTTTATTACCTCCCTTGATAACCAATAGATGGCGGTACTGAACTCCTGTATGAAAGCGTACGCGGTCATTGCCCAGTTTTTCTTGCAAATATTGAATCAATACATCTGCTTCTTCCGTAGATATATGTCCGGAGGAGTGATTCTTCAGAATATCTCCTTCCACACAAATCAAATTACAGCGCATTGCCATCTCACCCGGTTTCAGATCCACACCAATACTGGCAGCTTCCAGCGGTCCGCGACCTTCATATACCTTTGGCAAATTATATCCCAACACGGACATATTGGCAACTTCACTACCCGGATGGAAACCTTCCGCCACAGTAATCAGGCGGCCGTTACGTCCCATGCGAGCTAGCTTATCCATATAAGGCGTCTTTGCATATTGCAGGAGCGTCTTGTCCCCTAATGACTTTACTGGCCAATCGGCCATTCCGTCTCCCAATATGATAATATGCTTCATAAATTGAAAATTGAGAATTGAGAATTAAAAAATGAAAGAAAGCCTTAGATCCGTTTCCGAATGGTATTTCTCAATTTTTAATTCTCAATTTTTAATTTATTAAACGTTTGCGATACTCATGATGTCGGCAAATACTCCGGCAGCCGTTACGCCGGCACCGGCACCGTATCCTTGAATCATCATCGGATATTCTTTATAGCGTTCCGTAGTGAGCAGGATAATATTGTTGCTGCCTTCCAAGCCGTAGAACGGATGGTTGGCTCCTACTTCCTGCAGGCCGACGGAGGCTTTTCCATTCTCCAGTTTGGCGACGAAACGCCAGTGCTTGTTTTCTTTTTCCAATACCTGGCGACGGGCTTCAAAGTCTGCGTCGAGACTTGGAACACGTTTCCAGAAATCTTCCAGAGAACCTTCGAAGAAGTCATTCGGAACAAAGAGGTTCTTTTCAACATCTTCCTGTTCCAGACGGTATCCGGCTTCACGTGCCAGAATCACCAGTTTACGGATCACATCTTTTCCACTCAAGTCAATACGTGGGTCCGGTTCAGAGTAGCGTTCTTCCTGTGCCATTTTGATGGTACGGCTGAAAGGAATATCGGCGCTGATTTTATTAAATATATAGTTCAGTGTACCGGAAAGCACCGCTTCAATCTTCAGAATCTTGTCACCGCTATGAATCAGGTCATTAATTGTATTGATGATCGGAAGACCTGCACCTACGTTTGTTTCGAACAGATACTTCACACCCCGTTGGCGGGCAATCGTTTTCAGTTCACGATAGTTTTCATAAGCGGAAGAAGCCGCAATCTTATTGGCTGCTACCACAGAGATATTGTGTTGCAGGAAATCTTTGTAAAGCGATGCGATGTCAGCGCTGGCCGTACAGTCTACAAATACAGAATTAAAGATATTCATTCCGATAATCTCGTCGCGGATGGTTTGCAAGCTGCTGTCCTTGCCCTTTTCCAACAGTTCTTCACGGAAGTTGGCGAGGTCGAAACCTTCACGGCTGAACATTGCCTTGGCTGCATCAATGATGCCTACTACATGGAGTTTCAGTCCGTTTTCCATCATCAGCTTTTGTTGCTGGCAACGAATCTGTTCTACCAGACTGCCCCCTACCGTACCGACACCACAGATAAAGAGGTTCAATACCTGATATTCGGAGAGGAAGAAAGAGTCGTGGATTACGTTCAATGATTTACGCAAGGATTTGGAATCGACAACAAAAGAGATATTAGTTTCCGAAGCTCCCTGTGCGCAAGCGATAACGTTGATACCATTACGTCCCAGTGTACCGAAAAGTTTACCTGCGATACCCGGTGTATGTTTCATATTCTCACCTACGATAGCCACTGTTGCCAGATTTCTTTCCGCCAGAATCGGAGAAATCTCCCCCATCTCTATTTCTTTCGCAAATTCTTCGTTCAGCACTTCACAAGCCAGGTCGGCATCGGCATTACGCACACCGATAGAAGTACTGTTTTCCGATGAAGCCTGTGAGACGAGGAACACGCTGATTCCATTCTTTGCCAATGCTTTAAAAATGCGGTAGTTTACACCGATCACACCTACCATACCAAGACCCTGAACAGTAATCAGACTTGTGTCGTTGATGGAGGAAATCCCCTTGATAGCCTTGCTCTGCGGGTTGGAAACTTCTTGTTTGATAACCGTTCCCACTCCATCCGGGTTGAATGTATTCTTTATTATAATAGGAATATTCTTGTGACATACGGGATAGATAGTCGGCGGATAAACCACCTTTGCGCCGAAGTTACAAAGTTCGGTCGCTTCTACGTAACTCAATTCCGTAATCGTATAAGCAGTCGAAATGACACGCGGATCAGCCGTCATAAATCCGTCTACGTCCGTCCAGATTTCCAGACTTGCCGCATCCAGCGCCGCAGCAATAATGGCAGCCGTATAGTCCGAGCCACCGCGTCCGAGGTTTGTTACATCCCCTGTCGTTTTATCCGAAGAGATGAATCCCGGCACCAGCGCTACTTTAGGAATAGACTGGAAAGCCTCTTTCACCAGTTTATTAGTCAATTCTGTATCCAGCGTGTGCTTGCTATGCTTTCTTTCCGTCTTGATAAAAGTGCGCGAATCGAACCATTTTGCTCCCTCAATCAGTGCGGTGACGATGATCGATGAAAGGCGTTCACCATAGCTGACGATTGTATCCGAAGTTTTCGGGGAAAGGTCTTTAATCAGGTAAATTCCCTGAAAGATATCCTTCAATTCGTTCAGCAGCTCGCCAATCTGACGTTGCAACGATACTTGCTTTTCTCCGGCAGGAATCACCTCCTTAATCATCTCCACATGACGGTAAACGATTTCGCGAAACTCACCCTCATAGGCTGAATCTCCCACTGCCGCCATCTTCGATGTATTTATCAATTTGTCAGTGATGCCTCCCAATGCGGAAACAACTACAATTACCGGCTCACTTGCCGACTCTACAATTCTCTTTACGCTTAAAATGCTGTTCACGGAACCTACGGATGTTCCGCCGAATTTCATTACTTTCATGAAGATACTTATTTAAATGCAATGTCCTGCAGTTTGCTTTTTACAGAACGATTGGTTGTTTACGAATAAAATTGAATTTGAATTTTGCCTGCTTATACAAGCGTGAATCACGTAGATACACAAAAACTATCCATTAACCCCTAAGGGTCATGGTACACATGGATGTGACTGTATGTGGATAGTACTTCATCATAGTCCTTGTTTCTACTCTTGTTTTTGATAAGTGTCGCAAAAGTAATAATAAAAACGTTCAATCTATCACTTTTTTCGGTTTTTTTCTGATAAAAAGAATCTTTCGCCTGCGCTTTATCCGGTCATTCGCCTTCACTTTTATGACATTTTGTTACTTATTTATCAAATCTATTATTATATTTGCGAAAACAATCGCACAAAATCAGCTTATGAACCCATTAAATACTTCCGTATTGTTAATATACACCGGTGGAACAATTGGTATGATTGAGAATGCCGCGACAGGTGCTCTGGAGAACTTTAACTTCGAGCAACTGCAAAAGTATATCCCCGAACTGCAAAAGTTCAATTTTCCAATTGACACCTATCAGTTTGATCCTCCGATGGATTCGTCGGACATGGAACCGGATATGTGGCGGAAGCTGGTACGCATTATTCATGACAACTACAATCGTTACCACGGCTTCGTCATCCTGCACGGAACGGACACGATGGCTTATACCGCTTCCGCACTAAGTTTTATGCTGGAAGGACTGGACAAACCTGTTATCCTCACAGGCTCACAGCTTCCCATCGGCGTACTCCGCACGGACGGAAAGGAAAATCTGATGACCAGTATCGAGATTGCCATTGCACAAAACAAGGAAGGAAGGGCACTGGTGCCCGAAGTATGCATCTTCTTTGAAAATCACCTGATGCGGGGAAACCGTACGACAAAGATGAATGCAGAAAACTTCAATGCATTCCGTTCTTTCAATTATCCGGTATTGGCGGAAGCGGGAATCCATATTAAATATAATAATGTACAAATTCACGGAAATGGTGAAGAACGGGAATTGAAACCGCACTATTTGCTGGATACCAATGTAGTGGTACTGAAGCTCTTTCCGGGCATCCAGGAAAATGTAATTGCCACCATTCTGGGGATTGAAGGTTTAAAGGCGGTTGTGCTCGAAACATACGGTTCGGGGAATGCTCCCCGAAAGGAATGGTTTATACGCCGGCTCTGTCAGGCCAGTGAACGTGGAATTGTGATTGTCAACGTAACACAATGCAGCGCAGGAATGGTAGAAATGGAACGTTACGAAACAGGATACCAGTTATTGCAGGCAGGCGTTGTCTCCGGATATGACAGTACAACGGAATCGGCAGTCACTAAATTAATGTTCTTACTGGGACATGGATATACCCCGGATGAGGTACGCGACCGGATGAACCGTTCGATAGCGGGAGAGATAACTCTGTAGGCTTCATCTATTTCTATTAGGCAGGGATAACTTATTTCTAATAAATTATCCCTATTTTTGTACCCTACAAGAAGAAAGGAATTTCGATGGCAAAAGAGAAAACCGTATATGTATGCAGTAATTGCGGACAGGATTCACCGAAATGGGTGGGTAAATGTCCGTCGTGTGGAGAATGGAATACGTATGTTGAAGAAATCGTACGGAAAGAACCCACTAACCGCCGTCCGGTGTCGGGCATTGAAACACAGAAGCCCAAGCCACTGGCACTTAGCGATATAGAGGCAGACGACGAGCCACGCATCAATATGCACGATGATGAACTGAATCGTGTATTGGGAGGCGGACTTGTACAGGGTTCTCTTGTCCTGATAGGCGGCGAGCCGGGAATCGGTAAATCGACGCTCGTCATGCAGACCGTACTGCACATGCCGGAAAAGAAGATTCTTTATGTATCCGGTGAAGAGAGTGCACGACAGCTGAAACTTCGTGCCGACCGTCTCTCTGACACTTCCAGCGATTGCCTGATCGTTTGCGAGACTTCACTCGAACAGATTTATGTGCATATCAAGAATACGAATCCCGATTTAGTGATTATCGACTCTATACAGACTATTTCCACCGAAAGTATCGAATCGTCTCCCGGAAGTATAGCGCAAGTCAGAGAGTGTTCGGCGTCTATTCTTCGTTTTGCGAAAGAAACACATACGCCTGTATTGCTGATCGGACATATTAATAAGGAAGGAAGTATTGCAGGACCTAAAGTGCTGGAACATATCGTAGATACTGTTCTTCAATTTGAGGGCGACCAACATTATATGTATCGTATTCTACGCAGTATCAAGAATCGTTTCGGTAGTACGGCAGAATTAGGTATTTATGAAATGCGTCAGGATGGGTTGCGCCAAGTGAGTAATCCTTCCGAACTTTTGCTAAGTCAGGATCATGAAGGGATGAGCGGGGTAGCCATTGCCTCCGCCATTGAGGGGATTCGCCCGTTTTTGATTGAGACACAGGCTTTGGTAAGCTCTGCAGTCTACGGAAATCCGCAACGTTCGGCAACCGGTTTCGATTTGAGAAGAATGAATATGCTGCTGGCTGTTCTCGAAAAGCGGGTGGGATTTAAGTTGGCACAGAAAGATGTGTTCCTGAATATTGCCGGAGGATTGAAAGTGAATGATCCGGCTATCGATCTGCCGGTTATCAGTGCAATCCTTTCTTCCAATATGGATGCAGCCATTGAGCCGGAAGTTTGCATGGCGGGAGAAATCGGATTGTCGGGAGAGATACGTCCTGTGAATCGAATTGAACAGCGTATCGGTGAAGCTGAAAAGTTAGGTTTCAAACGTTTCTTGCTACCTAAATATAACTTGCAAGGGATCGATACCCAAAAACTGAAGATAGAATTAGTACCGGTGAGAAAAGTAGAAGAGGCGTTCAGGGCTTTATTCGGATAAGACACTGATGCATAAATAGCCCGTTTTTCTAATTGGATAATCGAAAACAATATCAATAATAACTAAATGACACAAGAATACCAACTCCGTATACTTCCCGAAATCGCAGCAAACGAACAGAAATTAAAGGAATATCTTTCTAAAGAAAAAAGTCTGAATTTACGTGACATCACCGCTACCCGAATCTTGAAACGGAGTATTGATGCACGCCAGCGGACTATCTTCGTCAATCTGAAGGTAAGGGCATACATCAAGGAAATGCCGCAAGAAGATGAGTACGAACGTACTATATATAATAATGTAGAAGGAAAACCGCAAGTGATTGTCGTTGGCGCAGGTCCCGGCGGATTATTCGCTGCATTACGCCTTGTTGAACTTGGATTACGCCCTATCGTCATCGAACGTGGAAAAGACGTGCGCGAACGTAAAAAAGACCTGGCACAAATCAGCAGGGAACACACTGTTGATCCAGAATCGAATTACAGTTTCGGAGAAGGAGGTGCAGGAGCTTACTCGGATGGGAAACTCTATACCCGGAGCAAGAAGAGAGGAAATGTAGATAAGATTCTGAACGTATTTTGCCAGCATGGAGCTTCAACTTCGATATTGGTGGATGCGCATCCGCATATCGGAACAGACAAATTGCCACGTGTCATTGAAAATATGCGGAACACCATTATCGAATGTGGCGGAGAAGTACATTTCCAGACACGAATGGATGCATTGATTATTGAGAACGATGAAGTCAAAGGTATCGAAACAAATACAAGAAAGACTTTTCTCGGACCCGTGATACTGGCAACCGGACATTCGGCGAGAGATGTATATCGTTGGCTGGCTGCGAATCATGTGGCGATTGAAGCGAAAGGCATTGCAGTCGGTGTCCGTTTGGAGCATCCGGCAATGTTGATCGATCAAATACAATACCATAATAAGAATGGACGGGGCAAATACCTGCCCGCTGCTGAATACAGCTTTGTAACACAGGCAGAAGGCAGAGGAGTATATAGTTTCTGTATGTGTCCCGGAGGTTTCATCGTTCCTGCCGCCAGCGGACCGGAACAAGTGGTAGTAAACGGCATGTCTCCTGCCAACCGTGGGTCACGGTGGAGTAATTCGGGAATGGTAGTGGAAATTCAACCGGAAGATTTGGGAAATGAAGAATTAAAAATGAGGAATAAAGAATTGGCTGCGCAACAAGATGAACAGCTGATGGCACTAAACCCGAATTTGAAAAGTTCACAACTTTCAGAGATTAATTCACAGTTACTATCTGTTCTTCACTTTCAAGAGGAATTGGAACGTCAATGCTGGTTGCAGGGAGGCAGACGACAGACTGCTCCGGCACAACGCATGCTGGATTTTACCCGCAAGAAATTGAGTTACGATCTGCCCGAGTCATCCTATAGTCCGGGATTGATTTCGTCTCCACTTCATTTCTGGATGCCATCATTTATTAGCAAAAGGCTATCTCTTGGTTTCCAACAATTCGGACGAAGCAGTCACGGATTCCTGACAAATGAGGCAGTAATGATTGGTGTGGAAACACGAACTTCTTCCCCCATTCGTATCATACGCGATAAGGATACTCTACAACATGTCACCGTTCGCGGATTATTTCCTTGCGGAGAAGGCGCAGGCTATGCCGGAGGAATTGTGTCTGCCGGGGTGGACGGCGAACGATGTGCAGAAGCAGCAGCCAACTATTTCAATCATTAATTAAACTTACACTAAAATGAATTATCAACCCGAAATAGCAATCGTAGAAGCCAATACATTGACCTGTCTCGGTCTGAAAGGAATCCTGGAGGAAATGATTCCTATGGCAACCATACGGACTTTTCATCACTTCAGCGAACTGATGGACGATACTCCCGATATGTATGCCCACTATTTCATTTCCGCACAGATTTACGTGGAGCACAATGCTTTCTTTCTCCCCCGGAAACGAAAAACGATTGTATTGGCAAGCGACAGTCCGCAATTCCAACTGTCCGGCGTACCTGTACTCAACATTCACGAATCCGAAGAAGAGCTGGTGAAAAACATATTGAAACTTCACCAACATGCTCACCATGACGGTTATCCGGTAAAAGATATGCCACCCATGCCTCCGATGCAGCCTCATCAGGAAATTCTATCCGCCCGTGAAATAGAAGTGCTCGTACTGATAACCAAAGGATTAATCAACAAAGAAATAGCAGATAAACTGAATATCAGCCTGACTACCGTTATCACTCACCGAAAAAATATCACGGAGAAATTAGGCATTAAGTCCGTCTCCGGGCTGACTATTTATGCTGTAATGAACGGATATATCGAAGCTGACCGAATCTGACCTCTTAAAAAATAAGTCATAATCCTAATAAATGAGGATTGACCGTCATCTATATTTGCCGTTACTTTGCACCAGATAAATTAACAGCAGATGAAGACAAAGAATATTATGATTGCCCTCACGCTCCTGACGACAGGTACAGCATGGGCGGAAGATTTCCCGAAAGACTCACTAAAAATAGTAGACATCGAAGAAGTGGTAGTGATTGCCACTCCGAAAGAGAATCGTAAGTTGCGTGAATTACCGGTGGCAGCCACTGTTTTATCGCAAGATAATATGCGCGCCAATCAGGTGAACTCTGTGAAAAACCTGACAGGCATCGTCCCTAATCTGTTTATCCCCGATTATGGTTCCAAACTGACCACTTCCATTTATATCCGCGGAATCGGCTCACGTATCAACACTCCGTCCGTAGGACTTTACGTAGACAACATCCCTTATATCGACAAATCCGCTTTCGACTTCAACTATGCTGATATCGAACGTATTGACATTCTCCGAGGACCACAAGGTACTCTCTACGGACGTAATACGATGGGAGGACTTATCAAAGTGCACACAAAATCGCCTTTCACTTATCAAGGTACTGATATCCGCATGGGAGCAGCGACCTACAATAATTATAATGTGTCACTCACCCACTATCACCGGACATCCGACCGCTTCGCTTTTTCTACCGGAGGTTTCTACGAACACACAGGTGGCTTCTTTGAAAATTCGGCAAGAAATAACGAAAAGGTCGACAAAAGCAACGCCGGAGGCGGACGTTTTCGTGGAATTTACCTGCCGACATCTAATCTAAAAATAGATATGGCACTTAGCTATGAATATAGCGATCAAGGTGGGTATCCGTATTATTATACCGGTATTACTCCCAGTGCCATAGCCAAAGCTCAAAAAGACGGTAAAGAAATTACAGAAGACCGGGCAGATTATATCGGAAAGATTTCATATAACGACCGCAGTAGTTACCGCCGTGGATTGCTCAACTCCGGTGTTAACATCGAATATCAAGCTAACAACTTTATATTAAGTGCCGTGACAGGTTATCAGAACCTGAATGACCGTATGTTCCTCGATCAGGATTTCACAGAAAGAGATATTTTCAATATTGAGCAAAAGCAACGTGCAAACACCATTTCCGAAGAGATTGTGTTGAAAGCCAAACCCGGAAAAAGATGGCAATGGGCTACGGGAGCTTTCGGATTCTATCAATGGCTGCATACTACAGGTCCTGTTTTGTTTAAAGAAGAAGGAGTGAAGTCGGTCATTGAAAACAACGCCAATGCTGCTTTTGAAGAAGCATCTGCCAAACCCGGAGCTCCCACCATGGGAATGACTGTACACAACCCGACTTTAAGCGTAGGAGGAACTTTCGATACCCCGACTCTTAGCGGTGCACTTTATCATCAGTCTACTTTCAACAACTTGTTCATAGAAGGGCTGTCCGTTACAGCCGGCCTCCGGCTCGATTACGAGAAAATCAGTATGAAGTATAATTCTCTTAGCACTCCTATCGATTTTGGTTTCGATTTTCACTTAGCTATGGGCCCCAACCAAATCAACCTGTCCGATCAGAATATGAAAGCTCCGGCCTCTTTTGTAGGCAAACTCTCGACTGATTATGTACAGCTTCTACCCAAATTTGCTATTCAATATGAATGGAAGAATCAAAATAACGTTTATGCCACCGTTACCCGGGGATATCGTTCGGGAGGATATAACATCCAAATGTTCTCTGACTTATCACAAACAGAATTGAAAAATTCGATGATGAATGCCATCAAAGAAAGTCCGACAATAGGGCAAGATGCCACATGGGGGGCAACCATTATAAAAATGATGGACCAAATGGTACCAGCAAAAGAGATTGACGTAAAAACTTCTACTACTTACAAGCCCGAATATTCGTGGAACTACGAAGTAGGTAGCCACCTTACTTTATGGGAAGGCAGACTTTGGGCCGACGTCGCAGCATTCTACATGGATACCCGCGACCAACAACTCTCCCAATTTGCAGAAAGTGGTTTGGGGCGTATCACGATTAATGCAGGAAAAAGTCGCAGCTATGGTGCAGAAGCAGCTCTTCGTGCCAGTGTGACTAAAGAACTTAGCCTGAATGCCAGTTATGGATATACGTATGCCACCTTTACTGATTATGTAATCACCGAAGAGAAAAAAGATGGCACTCCCATAATTACGGATTACAATGGCAAATATGTTCCCTTTGTTCCCAAGCATACATTAAATATCGGTGGAGAATATGCCATCACCTGCAGCCCACGTTCTATCTTCGACCGGGTTGTATTCCAAGCGAACTATAACGCTGCCGGACGTATCTACTGGACTGAACAAAACGACGTCAGCCAATCCTTCTACGGCACACTCAACTGGAGAACGAATCTGGAAATCGGTGATGCAATGATTAGTTTCTGGGCACGCAACTTCCTGAATAAAGACTATGCCGCCTTCTATTTCGAAACAATGAACAAAGGTTTCATGCAGAAAGGACGCCCAATGCAATTTGGGGTAGATCTTCGCTGCCGCTTCTAATCATTTTTACTCATAAGGATATTATTTAGTCTTTTTATTGTCAGCTAAAGATTTCATCCATATAGAATAATGATTTTCAACGTATTAACAGCTGACAATAAGTGCTGACAATAACCCAAAACAGGCTGACAATAAAAGATTCGGACTTTTATTGTCAGCCTGTCTCTTTGTAGATTAACAGCATAGAATACGGGATAGAAGAACGTATGTCCCTATGAAGTTTGCATTATAAAGCCGTTATACTTGATTTACCCAATCGGTATTGTTCTGTCAGAGCTACGCAGGGAAAACGCATTATACTCTTTCCTTAATCTTTTATACATTTATCTTACACCAATATTGTCTTTTCATCTTATTAATAAGATATTTATCTTTCATTTACAATATTATTTGAGTACATTTACGTGATTATAAATCACAATTAAAATGAAGCAAGAAACTAAAAGAAAGATTGAGATCAGCAACCTACATGAATTTGCTGATTCATTAATATTGATAGATAACCGGATAGACCGTTGTAAAAAACATCAGGCCAGTACCATTGTTCTTATTGCAATTTCTGCTGTTATATGTGGCGCTGATACTTGGAATTCAATAGAAGACTTTGGTAAAAGTAAAGAATCTTTTTTTGCAGCCAAGCTTTCCAATTTTAATGGTATCCCTTCCCATGATACATTTAATCGCTTTTTCTCGGCATTAGATCCTTTAAAATTTGAAGAATCTTATAGGCAATGGGTCCAAAGCATTCTCAAATGTTATTCGGGGCATATAGCCATTGATGGTAAAACCATACGAGGAGCCTATGAATCCGAACAGGACAAGCGTCATCGTAAACAAGGAGTGCTTCCTGATTCGAATACGGGAAAGTACAAATTGCATGTCATCAGTGCATTTGCAACAGAACTGGGAATCTCCCTTGGACAGTTATGTACACAAGAAAAGGAAAATGAGATAGTTGTCATTCCTGAATTATTAGATATGTTGTGTATAAAAGATTGTATTATTACAATTGACGCTTTAGGATGCCAGCGTACAATTGCAGAGAAAGTCATAAAGGGAGAAGGTGACTACATTTTTATAGTGAAAGATAATCAACCGAAATTAAAGGAAATAGTACTGTCAGTAACAGAAAGTATTGTATCAAAAGGTACAACAGTACGATTTGACAAATATGAGACGCATGAAGAAGGACATGGCAGGAATGAGTCGAGAATCTGCTATTGCTGCAACGATCCTGGTTTTCTGGGAGCAGATATTAGAAAGAAGTGGAAAAATATACAGTCTTTCGGATATATAGAGAATACCAGAAATACAAACAAAGGCACTACAGTGGAAAAAAGATGTTTTATATCTTCCTTGGAACCTGATGCGCAGAAGATACTTAAAAATAGTAGAGAACACTGGGAAATTGAGAATAATCTACATTGGCAGCTAGATGTCAATTTCCATGAAGATAATACCAGAAGAAGAAATATATCAGCATTAAACTTCTCCGTACTGGCGAAAATTGCATTGGCTACATTAAGAAACAACAAAAGAGAGATACCAATCAATAGAAAAAGATTAATAGCAGGGTGGGATAATGAATTCTTATGGGAACTTATTTTACATGATTTATAATGCGTTTTCCCTGCGGTGGCTTAATACAATTATACCGGCACCTTACCGGAACTTTATCAATGCTTCGGCATTAGTTTACCTACTGCTTGCTATCAGTTTGCTTATACCTAAGACTGCTTCGTTCATAATCCAACGTGCCTGACCTATACTTCAGTACGATCAGATTCCTCCACTCCACCATGCAAACGCTTCATCTGATAAGCAATACGCTCCGTCCCATTCTTTACATAAATGATGCCGCAACGTTGAAAGCCATACTTCGTCAGTATATGTTGCATGACCTTATTATCCCGGTGAGTATCTACCCGGACATTAGGCCAACGTTCGAAACACCAGTCCAGACAAGCTTCCGACACCCCTTTCTGCTTTCCGTTCGTTGCCAACCGGTGAATCACTCCATAAGGTTCGTCATTGAGCCATGCACCTTCATAAATTTGTTGGTAAGTAGGATCTTCTCCCAAGATGAAACAAAAAGTTCCCAAGATTTCTCCTTGTTCACCGGTACAGACAAAGCTATGACCGTCTTCAATCTCCTGGCAGATCAATGCTTCCGACGGATAACCGTCAATCCACTGGGTAGTATTCCCGGTTGCACGCATAAAGGCACGGGCATAGTCATAAATCTCCATCACTAAAGGGAGATCTTTTATTTCGGTAGGTCTGATTTCCATCATTTGAAAAGTTATTCAGAAATAAAACAGATAATAAAATCACTCGTTAATCGCTCCACAATGGGGGCATATACCTTTCTCTTTTAGTTTCTCCCCGCAATGTCCGCAACGATACTTATACCCAATGTTTCGATAGACCTTCTTCGCAAAAACCAAAATAAAAAAGGCCAGGAATAGATAACCGATATAGATATGTGTCATCAGGATAAAGAAGAAATAACAGAAAATACAGCAGGACATCAGTCCCAGCAGATAAAAGATAGCCGCAGCGGGAGTCAATTGTCGGAACAAATCATCCAACACCGCCAAAGCTACTATCAGAAACAACCAAATACTCAACAGAAAAACAGAGAGAATGAAAGGAACTTTGAACGGTGACAAAGTTGGATTGAAATAAAAATGTTCCCACGTTTCCGGTACAAAGACCTGCATTGATTCGTAAATCGTTGCACTGAAAGCCATCAATAAACAAAGAAACAGGGGATAAACACTGTCAATATCATTAAAATAAACCATCTGCAACTGCTTCCGACGGAAAGCACGAAACAAATAAGCTCCAACAAATAAAGCAAAAATAACCACAAAATAAGAGGCATGTGTATCGCTGAAAAGATGAATAGCCTGCGAAATACTATCAGTCGGTACAAATGACTTCTTGAGTTCTTTCTCACGTATCCAACCCTGTTCATCTTGTGTATGTGCCAGTTTCACCCAAATGCTGTCTACACTATCGGCAGGATGAACCGCAAACTCTGCAACCACTACCCTATCCCCCCTATTCAACTGAATAAAAGTATCTTTTATTGGGAGGCATTCCAAAGAGATGGAATCATCGACTACTTCCAAGTTTGTATTCCATGTATAATGGCGTTCATACAGGTAAGTCAGCGAATCTTTTGTTTTCTTCGACAGCTCCTCCGAATCCAGGGCAGGCGTTTTATAATAACAAGACGAAAGCAAAAACAGACACAATAGCAAGCCCATGACAGACTTCACCATAGAGAATGCAGAGAACACAAAGTTACTATAAGACACGGACGACATAGAAGACACAGAGAACATGAAGAAGAATTTTCCATCTCTCTTCCACAAACCGTTCAAACGAGCGGTTCCGGAAGGATGAGTTGAAACATTGTCTCCTCTACGTCCTCTGTGACGAATGATTCCGTGATTAATTATCCTCATTGTGCCGCCTTTACTTTCATTTGACAATTCTTACAATCAAATTCCAGACGAAAACGTTTGCCGTCATTCGACACCAAATAATAGGGTTCTTTATAAGGCGAACGGACCCGTTGATGGATAGGACACCAGCCCATACTGTAGCGCAAACAATGTTTGCAGAACATCAGTACCGCATCTTCCACTGCTTCTTTTTCGTATGCTGCCGCTACCTGTTGTACCCCATGCTCCTGATAGAAAGAAGCTGCACGGGTGTTCATTACATTCCCCAGATATGTTAATGTAGTTTGCGGAAAAGCATGACTCGTTGGCTTCCATACTGCCAATTCCTGACGATAATTGATTCGACGGGCAGTTATCAATTGATCGATTGCCTGTCTGCGGAAATCGGCTAACACCGAAGCTGGCAAAAACCAATTTCCGGTAAAGGATATTTCTATTTCTTTTGCTTCAAAAGGTGTATTCCCCAGTTTGGACAGTTGCGTTTTCAGATTGTCCGTCTGTGGAGTGCGGGCAAGTTCTTTCTCACGAGGGAGAGTGATTGTGACGCTATTATCATCTTCATCAGTCAATGTCAGGGAGAAACCAAAATTATTGTCGGCAAGCAAGATTTTCACTGCGATCTTTCTTTCGGCAGATTTGCGGGAAAGGATTCGCTCAAATTCCTGGTCGAAATTACGATACAGTGTAGTGCGGGGTTTGATACGGGGCATTTCCTGCGGATAGAGTTTGTCGCTGTCCACCCGGTTGATACGGAAACCCTGCAAATGTCCCTGTTCGTCGATATAGCAAACACCGTCTCCATTGTTAAAGGATTTAAGTCCGGCAACTGTCAGATAGTTGCCCCGGGCCTCCTTCATGGTTCCCATCTCTTCGCCCAGCGATTTAGGAGTGTCGAAAGAGAATATCTCTTTATCACGTCCATTCAGGAAATAATGCGTGAATCCACGACTGAAACTCTTATCGAGTTGTGGTTTAAATTCGAAACTACACGTACCCGAAGAAGCACGTACATATTCCGGACGACGGGCAAAGATCGCATCCAGTTTCTGGCGATAAGCGGCTGTCACATTCTTCACATAAGATACGTCTTTCAGTCGTCCCTCTATTTTAAATGAAGAAGCTCCGGCATCCAGTAGTTGCTCCAGTTCGTCACTTTGATTCATATCTTTCAGGGAAAGCAGATGTTTGTCTTTGACAATCACTTTCCCGTCCGCATCTACCAGACTAAAAGGCAGACGGCAGAATTGTGCACACTCTCCACGATTGGCACTACGACCGAAACAGGCTTGACTAACATAGCATTGCCCGCTATAGCTGACACAAAGAGCACCATGTACAAATACTTCCAAAGATACTTCCGGACAGCTTTCATGAATCTTCTTTATTTCACGCAACGATAACTCCCGCGCCAACACCACTTGACGGAAACCTGCTTCCCAAAGGAATTTCACTTTTTCCGGCGTACGATTATCCATCTGCGTACTGGCATGAAGTGGTATCAGAGGAAGATTCAGTTTCGTGATTCCCATATCCTGTACAATCAGTGCATCGACACCGATCCGATAAAGTGCATGAATCATCTCCTCCGTCTCTTTCAACTCCTCTTCTTTCAGAATCGTATTGACCGTGACATAAATACGTGCATTATACAAATGAGCATGCTGCACCAATGCTTCAATATCTTCCAATGAGTTCACAGCTGCCGCACGGGCACCGAATTTCGGAGCACCGATATATACAGCATCTGCACCATGGTTGATAGCTTCAATACCACATTCCAGGTTTTTCGCCGGAGCGAGAAGTTCTATTTTACGCTGCTTTATCATTTAATATCATTGATGTTGTAAGGTGTTTCCTGATAAACAAAGTAGTTCAACCAGTTGGAGAACAACAAATTGGCATGAGCACGCCAACGTACCAACGGGCCTTTTTCAGGATCATCGTCTATATAATAATTGCGGGGAATCTCTATTGGCAGGCCTTTATCCAAGTCACGGCGGTATTCCGTATCCAGTGTCAGCGGAGAATATTCAGAGTGCCCCGTGACAAAGAACTCACGTCCGCCCCGTGCCATCGCCATATAGACACCGGCCTCTTTCGATTCGGAAAGCAACGTCAGTTCCGGAACTTTCAGAATATCTTCCCTGCGCACTTCCGTATGACGGCTATGCGGCACATAGAAACAATCGTCAAAACCACGGAAGATGGAATGGAAAGGTTCCAGTACACGATGCTCAAAGATGCCGAACATCTTCTCTTCCAACGGATATTTTGGAACTCCATAATGATGATATAACCCGGCCTGCGCTGCCCAACATATATATAAGGTAGAAGTGACATGCGTACGTGCCCAATCAAAGATTTCCGTAATCTCATCCCAATAGGTCACTTCTTCGAAGTCCATCTGTTCTACAGGAGCTCCGGTGATAATCATACCATCATACTTCTCGTGACGCATCTGGTCGAAATCCGTATAGAACGTTTTCATGTGTTCTATCGGCGTATTCTTCGACGTGTGACTCTTGATCTTCATAAACGAAATCTCCACCTGAAGAGGTGTATTCGAAAGTAAGCGCACCAAGTCTGTTTCCGTTGTAATCTTCAACGGCATCAGGTTCAGAATCACAATCCGTAGCGGACGAATATCTTGCTGCGTAGCGCGGGAAGTGTCGATCACAAAAATATTTTCTTCCTTCAAAAGCTCTATCGCAGGTAGTTTATCGGGTAAATTTAAAGGCATAATCGCTATATATTAGTAATTTGAGTGCAAAAATACGAAAAATATAGCAGATTATAGGGAGGTTGCTTATTTAGAAGACGTACAAATTAAGTCAATTTAATCATCGAAGCATAACAACTAATCAATAAAAGCCTTATTTTTGCCGAAGAAATTAGTACTAATAATTTAAATCTTAGAAAAATGGCTTACGTAATTAGTGACGATTGTATTGCTTGCGGAACTTGCATTGACGAGTGTCCGGTAGAAGCTATCTCTGAAGGTGATATCTATTCTATCAACCCAGATGTATGTACTGACTGTGGTACTTGCGCAGACGTTTGTCCGTCTGAAGCAATTCACCCGGCTGAATAATACAAGCTACAAAAAATGTACAGGCTGCTTTCTACGGAAGGCAGCCTTTTTTATTTCTTGTCTTCACCACAGATTACACAGATGGACACAGGTTATTTATATTCAACTAAATAAAAATTCCCTCACTACAACATATTGCAGCAAGGGAATTACAATTTAAACATATATTGAACAATAAAAAAAATCTTTTAATCTGTGTTCATCCGTGTAATCTGTGGTGAACTCTTATTTCAATTTAGCTAATGCTTCCTTGATACGACGGATAGCCTCTACGATATTTTCATCGCTTGTAGCATAACTCATGCGGATACATTCAGGAGCACCAAAAGAGGTACCACCTACACAAGCCACGTGAGCTTCTTCAAGTAAGTACATTGCCAAATCATCCGAATCTGCAATCTTACGTTCGCCGTTGCTCTTTCCAAAGAAAGTATCGCATTTCGGGAACAAGTAGAAAGCACCTTGCGGAACGTTTACTTCAAATCCCGGAACTTCTTTAGCCAACTTCACAATCAGGTCACGACGACGTTCGAATGCTTTCTGCATCTCTTTTACCGGTTCTTGTGTTCCTGTATATGCAGCTTCAGCAGCTTTTTGAGAAACAGAGCAAGGACCTGAAGTGTACTGACCTTGCAACTTGTTGCAAGCTTTTACAATCCATTCCGGACCGGCAATAAAACCGATTCTCCATCCTGTCATAGCATACGCTTTGGATACACCGTTTACAATCACTGTACGTTCCTTCATTTCAGGGAATTGAGCGATACTTTGATGTGCGCCGATATAATTGATATGTTCGTAAATCTCGTCAGCGATTACGATTACCTGCGGATGTTTAGCCAATACAGCAGACAGTCCGGCCAATTCTTCTTTTGTATATACAGAACCTGTCGGGTTGGACGGGGAACAAAGAATCAACGCTTTCGTTTTCGGAGTAATAGCAGCTTCCAGCTGTTCCGGAGTAATCTTGAAATCTTGTTCGATACCTGCCGAAACGATAACAGGAGTACCTTCTGCCATTTTCACCATTTCCGGGTAGCTTACCCAGTAAGGAGCCGGAACGATTACTTCGTCACCCGGATTTACCAATACAAGAATCGTATTACAAACAGATTGTTTTGCACCATTTGCACACGAAATCTGGGCGGCTGTATATTCAAGACCGTTTTCTTTTTTCAGTTTCTCAACAATAGCATTGCGCAAAGCCGGATAGCCCGGTACCGGAGAGTAGCGGGAAAAGTTATCATCTACGGCTTTTTTCGCAGCTTCTTTGATGTGGTCAGGAGTATTAAAATCAGGCTCTCCTACACTTAAGTTAATAACATCAACGCCTTGTGCCTTGAGCTCGTTGCTCTTTTGAGACATGGCAAGCGTCGCCGACGGCGACAAGCTGTTCAAACGATCTGATAATTGATTCATTTTGTATCTATTTTATTGTTGTTGAGTGAAAATCGCTGCAAAATAAGCGATAATATTTGATATATGAAAACAAAAAGGCAATTTACTTATTAAAATGTAAAGTATGCCCCATTCTTTCTTTCTTTGTTCTCAAGTATCGCTCATTATACGGATTAGGAACTGTTTCAACAGGCACGTTTTCTACAATTTCCAATCCATAGGCTTCCAAACCAACACGTTTTACCGGATTATTTGTCAAAAGTCTCATTTTGTGTACTCCCAGCTCACGAAGGATCTGTGCACCTACTCCATAATCACGTTCGTCAGCAAGATGTCCTAAGCAAATATTCGCATCAACGGTATCCATACCGTCTTCCTGGAGCTTGTATGCTTTCATTTTTTCCATCAGACCGATGCCGCGTCCTTCCTGATTGAGATAAACCACTACACCTTTTCCTTCTTTTTCGATCATTTCCATCGCTTTATGCAACTGTTCGCCACAGTCACAACGCTGCGAACCAAGGATATCTCCTGTAGCACAAGAGGAATGAACACGTACCAGGATAGGTTCGTCTTCACTCCACGCACCTTTAAATATAGCCATGTGCTCCAATCCGTTTGATTTCTGGCGGAAAGGAATCAGACGGAACATCCCGTGTTCAGTAGGCATGTTTACTTCCACTCCTTTTTCCACAATGGATTCCTGTTTCAAACGATAGACAATCAGGTCATGGATAGAGATCAGTTTCAGTCCATGTTCATCTGCCATCTGGCGGAGTTCGGGCAAACGTGCCATTGTTCCATCTTCACTCATGATTTCCATCAAGGCACCTGCGGGGTAAAGTCCTGCCAGACGAGCCATGTCAATCGTAGCTTCCGTATGTCCGGCACGACGAAGCACTCCTTTTTCTTGTGCATATAACGGATTGATGTGCCCGGGACGCCCGAAGGTTGCCGGTGTAGAAGTAGGATCGGCCAACGCCTGAATAGTAGCGGCACGGTCGGAAGCAGAAACACCTGTTGTACAGCCTTCCAGTTTGTCAATGGTAACCGTAAAAGGAGTTCCCAACACGGAAGTATTGTCACTTACCTGATGCGGCAAATCCAACTCCTTGCAACGAGACACTGTGACAGGTGCACAAAGTACGCCACGTGCATGTTTCAACATGAAATTTACTTTCTCGGGAGTTATCTTTTCAGCGGCAATAATCAAGTCGCCTTCATTTTCGCGGTCCTCATCATCCACTACTATGACAAACTTGCCTTCTTTGAAGTCGGCAATCGCATCTTCTATTCTATCCATTTTAATAGTCTCTTTCATAACACTTATTTATTGATTTTCTGTATGATGAATTGAATTTGTTCATTGTTCTTTATAATCCGTTCCATATCCTTAGCCAGACGAACGCGGAACGCCCAGATGCGGAAATAGAAAAATAAACCGATAGGAAAAATGACTCCGGCTACCAGATTCAACCAATATATATGGAACGGGCGCACATGAGCAGAAACGGAAATAACCGGATAATTGTTTAATGCACCGATCAAAGTGGCAGATTTCGTATTGGACATTTCTTCAACCAACGCTTCCAGCTTTTCATTGATAGCCATTACTTCGTTGTCATCTTCGCTTGACATCCACAATTTAAAGTAATTGGGTGCTTTTTCCAATCGTTTCTTGGCAGCATACGCTCTGCACTCTGCTGTGAGTTGTTCCAAATCACCAGTCAGACGTGGATAATCAGGATCATGGATAATCACTTCTTTCTTAAATATATGGCGTACACTACGGATTCCCATAATCTTCTTGAACCAGTTGATATAGGCATCTGCATTAAGCACAACAGAATCCTTATTCGATTTATAGGTAAGGAAAACTCCTAATGGGGCAAGGACCGCACTACTTGTCCACATTCCCATCCATACTATCCACTTACCGTCACGGGCCATTTTATATCCTGTATTATCAATGATATAGTAAATAATAAATACCAACACGGATACAATTACCGGCATTCCCAACCCTCCTTTGCGGATGATTCCACCCAATGGAGCTCCGATAAAGAAGAACAGCAGACAAGAGAGTGAAATCGTTATCTTCTTATGCCATTCCGTCTTATGTTTGCGAATACTATAATCGTTGTTCTCCATCGTGAATTTCTTGAACCCAAGATCGTTGGCCACATTCTCCGCCCGACTGACAGCAGAAGAAAGCACCTTCTGTTTCTGCGTTAAAGAGGCTACTTCGTAAAGGCTGTCCACATTATATTCATGGATATCCGCCTTTTCTATTTTGACCGTATCTTCTTTTGTCAATCCATAAGAAGGACGGAAATTTCCTTCTGCCACTTCCCTGTAATACTGTCGTCCGATACTATCTCCCACTACCGTCATTGAGTCGATAGAGCTTTGCAACTGCGCCATATCCTTAGCACTGGACTGCTTACCCATAATCTCACCGTCAACCATATTGAAATCGGAATTAAACTCAATAATGGAATGTTTTTCCCTGAATTCCTCGCGTCGATAAGGTACATTCTCCGATTTCATACTTTGAGCTTTCAGATTCTCAAATAAATCTCCGCTATACAAATGCAGCCAAAGATGCTGTTTATCCGCGGTCATCTCCAAACGCCCGGAATCAGCATATATAATACGTGCTTTCTCAAAGCCATCTTTCATACTATAAATCAGCACATCATATAGCATACCGGTCTTCCGGTTCTTCTTAGCTACCTTTAAATTATAGTCCTTGATTTCAGAATAGAAAACTCCTTCCGGAATGTCCAACTCCGGAGATTTCTGTTTCATCGAAAGAATCAGGGTTCCCAATTTAGCCTGGGCAATAGGACCTACTACATTTTGGAAATAGAATGAGACACCGACAAGCCCGCAAACGAAGAAAGCAAGCGGACGCATGATTTTAAGGAGAGAAATACCTGCGGCTTTCATCGCGAGCAATTCATAACGCTCACCAAAGTTACCGAAAGTAATCAAAGAAGCCAGTAGCACAGCCAATGGCAATGATACTGGCACTAATGTTAATGCGGAATAAAAGAAGAATTGAGCCATAACGCTCATCTCCAACCCTTTTCCGACCAATTCGTCTACATATCTCCACAGGAACTGCATCATGAATATGAACAGACAGATGAAGAATGTACCAATAAAGAGCATCAAAAAACTCTTTACGATGAATATATCTAATTTCTTTATGCGTAGCATCTTAATAGGTTCGTGCAATTAGGATGCAAAATTAGCACAAAAAAAGGAGCATCGAAAATTTTTAGTTGAAAGTTAACTAAAAACCACAAGTTCTTCTTAATTTAGCTACTTGTGACTCCCACAATTCTTTCATATCATCTACTTCATCCGGCTCTGCGAAATCGGTAATTTCCAGCACATAATCACTAGTCAGCTCATTATAAGTCATCTTGATTTCAAAATAATCGCGCTCGTTTTCATCATCCAGCCAACGGAAGCGGATAAAAGAGAAAGAGCGAATGGCAATAATTTCTGCTTTCCTCTGTTCTGTCTTGCCCCAATGAAACTCTACTATTTTATCGTCAGAAATAACTTTGTCTGCAAACCAGTCCTCCAACCCGGTCGGTGTGCTAATAGCCCCCCAAAGTATATTTTTAGATGTTGCATTCAACAAATACTCCAAATGAATCTTTTCCTTTTTCATAGCAATTTCGAATTGTTTTTACGTGTGCCAAGATAAATACTTTTTTCTAAATACACCGCATAAATCAGACACTTTATTTAATTAGTCTTTCATCATCGAGCCTCAAACTCCCTGTTTATAGGGAAAATCAAGACCCGTATTAAGAAAAAACACAAAAAAGTTATGAATTGTTTTGGAGATTATAAAAAATCATCTATCTTTGCACCCGCAATCGAGAAACGATGGCGGGATAGCTCAGCTGGTTAGAGCGCATGATTCATAATCATGAGGTCCCCGGTTCAATCCCGGGTCCCGCTACTTGATAAGAATAAGGCATTTGGGAGGCTTCCACTTCTGGGTGCCTTTTTCTTTTTATCTCTTCGCGAAATCATTGTGAAATCTTCAATTACATTTCTACCAGAAGCCAACGTTGAACAATAAAAATAGCCTCAACTTACAAAAAATTGAGGCTATCGAAATATCATTTAAAAAGTTTTTCTATTCCCATTCTATAGTCGCATTAGGTTTCGGCGACATATCATAACAAACGCGATTTACATTCTTCACTTCTTTCAGAATACGGTCTGTTATCTTCATCAGGATAGGCCAATCAATCGGCTCAATAGTAGCCGTCATAGCATCCACCGTATTGACAGCGCGAATAATAACCGGCCAATCAAAAGAACGAGCATTATCACGTACACCCACGGATTTAAAATCAGGCACTACTGTAAAGTATTGCCATACTTTTTTATCCAGTCCGGCAAGTTGGAACTCCTCACGCAGAATGGCATCGGATTCACGCACTGCCTCCAAACGATCACGTGTAATAGCACCTAAACAACGTACACCCAAACCAGGTCCAGGGAACGGTTGACGGTAAACCATTTCATAAGGTAAACCTAACTCCAAGCCACAAGCACGAACTTCATCTTTAAATAATTGGCGTAATGGTTCTACAAGTTGGAATTTTAAATCTTCGGGCAAACCACCTACATTATGGTGAGATTTCACCATTTTAGCAGTTTTCGTTCCACTTTCCACAATATCCGGATAAATAGTACCTTGACCTAAGAAATCAATACCGTTCAGCTTACGCGCTTCTTCTTCGAACACACGAATAAACTCGCCACCAATAATTTTACGTTTCTGCTCCGGATCTTCTACACCAGCCAACTTATTCAGAAAACGATCGGTTACATCTACATACACAAGATTTGCCTTCAACTGGTTGCTGAATACCTCAACCACATCTTCAGACTCTCCCTTACGCATCAAACCATGATTAACATGTACGCATACCAGATTGTTACCAATAGCTTTCAGAAGTAAAGCAGCTACCACAGAGCTATCAACTCCACCCGACAGGGCCAACAATACTTTCTTATCGCCCACCTGACGCTTAATCAATTCTATCTGGTCATTGACAAAGTTCTTCATGTTCCAGTTAGCTTCAGCTTTACAAGTATCGAAAACAAAAGACTTTACTGCAGCCTTTATAGCCTCGATATCATCTGTAAATTCTGCCAACTTCACTTCACAAGTTGCTTTATCATGCCCTGCAGCCATGACAGGAATTCCCAAAGTATAGATAGCCGGATTTATATCAATAGCAACGCCATCGATTACATTATTCGGGCCACCATTGATAATAATACCCTTTACATTGGGCAATGCTTTCAGTTCTTCTACTGTGATATCGTGAGGATAAATCTCACTATAAACTCCTAATGCACGGATGGCGCGAGCCAATACCGTATTCTCATGACTACCCAAGTCAAGGATAACAATCATATCCTGCTTCATCTGATTTTGGTTGTTTTTAAGTTATTGTATTGTTATTATTCACTATCATTTTTCAAACGGTCTGCAAATATAAAGATTTTTAGAGAGACTATAATGCATTGATTCTCTAAAGTTTCAGAACAGAGTAACGTTTTTCTTACAACTATAGTATTCCAAAAAGAACTGAAACAACATAGTACGCGGCCGGATAGCAATAACCTGATTCTTCCATACAACCTTTTAAAATCTACGCTTTCAACCGCATCACAAACCGGCTACCCTTACCCAATTCACTCTCTACTGTCAACGTACCACCATGAGCTTCCACAAAATCCTTGGAAATAGATAATCCCAGACCACTACCTTGTACTTTCGTACCCGGAACACGGAAGTAACGATCGAATATACTTTGATGATAACGCGGATCAATGCCTTTTCCAAAATCCTGCACATACAATTCGATTATATTTCCGTCTTGTCTGGCACCGATAATCACACGACCGTTCTCTTTTGAATAACGTATGGCGTTACTCAATAAGTTTGTCAATACCCATGCTATTTTTTCACTGTCAACAAACAGTTTGCCGATTTTTTCTTCCGGATATTCCACTTCAATTTGAATATTGAATTTGTCAGCTTGCACCTGATTAGCCTTAATTGCATATTCAATCAATTCAATCGGTTTCGTAATCTTTGGCATCAATTGGAGCTTACCGGCTTCTACCTGAGTCATATTCAGCAGTTCCCCCGTAATGCTAAGCAGACGCTCACTATTCTCTTTAATACTTCTGGACAGTTGCTCCTGCTCATCATTCAAGGCTCCTACCCGTTTATCTTCCAATAGGTTAAGACTCATCATGATAGCAGCGATCGGAGTTTTCAGTTCATGTGAAATCGTAGAGATAAAAGTAGTTTTTGCCGAATCAAGCTCTTTAAACTCGGTTATATTCTTCAATAAAATCACATCTCCTAACTTTTTTGATTCATCCTTCTTCGCATCTGTATTGTTAATCGGAATGTAGGAAGCCTTGAAATAACTTTCCTTATTATCTGCATAAATCTTTAAAGGCTCTTTCTGATCACTTGGCGTCACCAACTCACGAATTAGCCGGCGGAGCAAGTCATTCTTCAAAGAAAGTTCCTCTGCCGATTTACGAATCACATTTTCCCGTTTCATATTCAGGATACTTAATGCTTCATCATTGATAAACAAAATCTCACGTTCCGTATTCAGACCGATAATCGGATCGTCAATACTATTAACAATAGCCTCTATAAACTTTTTAGCTGAAAGAATATCCGACAAAGTACTTGCACGATATTCGGTCAAACGTTCCGCCATCCGGTTAAAACTGCCAGCCACTTCACGGAACTCTTCATTGTCACTCATGTCGAGACGTTTCTCATAATTATGATTGGCTATTTCAAGAATACCATCTTTCAATTCCTTCACAGGTTTGCTAATACTACGTGGTAGCCAGTACAACAAACCCAATCCAGTAAATATACAAATACCCCCAGTGATAGAAATCCACAATAAAGCTCGCTCTAACCCAGGCATAGCAGCAGGACTATCAGGTTCCGTTGCTGTCAAAATCTGAAGGTTAACTACAGAAAGTGTTACCAGCAAAATTATCATTCCTGCCAGCATCCCAATGCCTAGCACCAGTTTCGTTTTAATATTCATAACTTTCATACGGATTAATATTATGCAAGTATAATCAAATCTATATTAGCTTGCGACAAATTATTTAAAAATCTTCTATATTTCAATACGGAACAGATGGCTCCCGGTAATCTCAAGTCAGGTGATCCCATACAAACTGTTGAAATCTGCTTGTCTTTACATGCCTTTACAATACTCTCCAAGATATCTCTAGACTGTACCTGTAACACTTCTCCCCCCAATTCCGTTACCAATTTAAAATGGTTCAACAGATAACGCTGCCTAGCCAAATCAATCCTATCCATACTCTCTTTCGGAGTTTGCACATACAAAGCAATGAAAGTCGTATTATATCGCGTTGCCAATCGCGCTGCCTTTCGGATAATTCGTCGCGGTGTTTTCTCATGACTACTGATACATGCCAAAAATTTTTCATGCCTCAACCCGACAGCTACTCCCATCACCACTTCATTCTCCACCTTCTTCTCTACCCTAAGAGCTACTTCCTTCAGAGCCAACTCACGCAATTGTAATATATTCTCTGCACGGAAAAAATTATCGAGCGCAGTCTGAATCTTTTCCGGACGATAAATCTTTCCCGCTTTTAACCGAGTGATTAGTTCTTCTGCTGTCAAGTCAATATTCACCACCTCATCCGCTTCCTGAATCACACTATCGGGGACCCGTTCTTTTACTTCAATACCCGTAATCTCCTGTACTTCTTCATTCACACTTTCAATGTGCTGAATATTAATTGCCGAAATCACATTGATTCCTTCATCCAGCAATGTCATTACATCTTGCCAACGTTTCTCATTCAGACTCCCTTCCACATTGGTGTGTGCTAGTTCATCCACTATCACAATTTCGGGATGAAGACGGATAATGGCATCCAAATCCATTTCTTCCAACTCCTTTCCCTTGTAGAAGATCTTACGTCGCGGAATGACAGGAAGTCCTTGTAGCATCGCTTCCGTCCCGGCGCGTCCATGAGTCTCGATATAGCCGATTTTCACGTCCACACCATTTTCCAGCAGTTCATGCGCCTCCTGAAGCATACGATATGATTTTCCCACTCCGGCTATCATACCAATGTAAACTTTAAATTTACCCCGCTGGGATCTCTTTATCAGATCCAGAAAATGCTGTACACTTTGTTCTCTATCATCCATATTTTATCTGTTATTTTAAACATTCCAACCCGTAGTAATCATCACGATCACCACGGGTTTCACAAAAATTCATGAGTTTATTTTATGGCCTTAAAGTTACGCCAAATACTAAATGGGTGTCCTCCAAACGTGGATTCCATATAGCCTGTACAAATATAGGCAATGAAAACTTATCATTAAAATTTATTGCTTTCGTTGCTTTCAAAGCGAGGTTAGTCACGGCAAAACCATTCACATAGTACTGTGGTGTCTCATAAGGAACCATACCACACGTAGCATTCAGATCAACCCCTTTCACGCTGAACGGATAGTTCAGTTCTACATAGGAAGAATATGCCTGCTTATCTTCACCTTTATCATTAATCTTTCTGTCAGCTCCGGCAAACATAGTATACCATGCAATAGACAATGGAAACTTCTCAATGGGAAGTGTATAAGCTAACCCTGCTTCAAAATGATGTCCGGTTTCTCCGCTCTTAAAATGGAAATAGTTGTTTGTATATTCTCCATTAGCAACATCAGCCTGTCCATCCCACCAAAGAGTGGCTACAGAAAGTGTCGGTCCTGCTTCACCGAACTTATAAGCTGCAGTCAGGTCAATTTCTTTATTGCTCTCACTCAAACTGGTTGATCCCCATGCAGTAAGCGAGAAATTACCTACGCTAAATCCCAAAGTCGGCTGAAAAGAAGCGGCTCCCCCCTGATAAATACCACGCCATACATACGAACTTACCAAATCACCTTGTATAGTAAACTCTTGTGCTTGTGCATTAGTTGTTCCTAACATACAAACGGCTGCTACAGCCATTGTGCCTAAAAAACTCTTTTTACTAAAAAAACTTTTCATACTTCTTATCTTATTTTCTATTTTATGTTTCCGTAAAAAAGCAGCGCCCCATCCAACCCTGTTAATTTGAACCGTGGTATACCCCAAACGGCCCGGACAGGAACGCTGCTCAATCTTCATCTACTTATTGCTTTCCTCTAAAGCGATATTCAATTTCAAGACGTTTACCTTTTCGGTTCCCAGAAATCCCAAAAATGGTTTTTCTATACTTTTATCCACGATTGCTCTAACTTGTTCTTCTGTTAATCCGCGTGCCTGTGCCACTCTTTTCACTTGCACATAGGCACATTGAGGAGTAATGTTAGGATCAAGTCCTGAACCACTGGCCGTAACCATCTCTGCAGGTACATCCGCACGGCTCAAATAAGGATGATGTACAAGAAATGTATCGATACGAGTTTTCACCTCATCCAGATATTCCTGATTCGTAGGGCCTTTGTTGCTACCGGAAGAACTACTTGCATCATATCCGTCTCCAGCAGAAGAAGGACGTCCCCAGAAATAAATATCTTTTGTAAACATCTGCCCTATATTAGCTGCTCCCACTACCTTCCCGTCCAGTGTAGCTACTTCAGCATTTCCCTTATTAGGTCCTGCAACCTGTGCAAATAACCACAGGATGAGGATATAGAATATAGAGAAAAAGACACAAAAAGCAAGTGTTATTTTTAATGATTTCAATAAAGTTTTCATTGCTATTGTTATTTAATTAAAAGAATAAACCTACTAATAAATCAATCAACTTAATTCCGACAAAAGGAACAATCACACCACCTACACCATAAATTAGCAAATTACGACGAAGTAAAGCACTTGCACCTATCGGTTTGTATTGCACACCACGTAAAGCCAACGGAATCAGAATCGGAATAATAATCGCATTAAAGATTACCGCTGAAAGAATAGCACTTTCAGGACTATGCAGATGCATGATATTTAATGCGGCCAGTTCAGGAATAGCAACCATAAACAATGCCGGGACAATAGCGAAATATTTCGCAACATCATTGGCGATAGAGAAAGTAGTCAGTGTACCACGAGTCATCAGCAATTGTTTACCGATCTCCACAATCTCAATCAATTTTGTCGGATCATTATCCAAGTCAACCATATTACCGGCTTCCTTTGCAGCCTGTGTACCACTATTCATAGCCACACCTACATTCGCTTGCGCCAGAGCAGGAGCATCATTTGTACCATCACCCATCATCGCAACCAGCTTACCAGCCTGTTGCTCTTTCTTGATATATTCCATCTTATCCTCCGGTTTAGCTTCAGCGATGAAATCATCCACACCGGCTTTTTCTGCAATATATTTAGCAGTCAACGGGTTATCACCTGTTACCATAACCGTTTTTACACCCATTTTACGCAGACGTTCAAAACGCTCCTGAATACCCGGTTTGATAATATCCTGCAATTCAATAACTCCTACAACATTTTGGTTTACACATACTACTAATGGAGTACCACCATTACTTGAAATAGTAGAAATTACCTCTTCCACTTCTTTCGGAAATTTGTTTCCGGCACTTTCTACAATTTTACGGATAGCATCAAAAGCTCCTTTACGAATCTGTGTACCATCAGCCAAGTTAACACCGGAACATTTAGTTTCAGCTGTAAATTTTATCATATGAGCACCAGTCGTATTCAAACTACGCATACGAATACCAGATTCACGTCCTAACTCTACAATTGATTTACCTTCCGGAGTTTCATCAGACAAAGAAGACAACAGGCAAGTTTCTACAAAATCATGTAAATCAACGCCCGGAGCCGTATGGAAGTGAGTTGCTTTACGGTTACCAATGGTAATAGTACCTGTTTTATCCAACAGTAACGTATCAATATCACCAGCAGTTTCTACTGCTTTACCTGATTTAGTAATTACGTTAGCACGAAGTGCACGATCCATACCAGCAATACCAATAGCCGAAAGAAGTCCGCCAATAGTTGTAGGAATCAGGCACACAAACAAAGAAATTAATGAAGCAATGGTGATAACCGTGTTGCTATAATCGGCAAATGGTTTCAAAGTCACACACACAATGACGAAAACAAGCGTAAAACCTGCCAGCAAAATAGTCAATGCAATCTCATTCGGGGTTTTCTGACGGGAAGCACCTTCCACCAATGCGATCATCTTATCAAGAAAACTTTCTCCCGGTTGGGTAGTCACCATCACCTTTATATGATCAGACAACACTTTCGTACCACCAGTTACCGAACTCTTGTCGCCACCTGCTTCACGAATCACCGGAGCAGATTCACCGGTAATAGCACTTTCATCAATAGAAGCCAGACCTTCAATAATCTCACCATCAGACGGAATCACATCTCCGGCATCACACACAAATACATCTCCTTTTTTCAACTGTGAAGAACTGATAGTAACAATTTTATTACCTTCTACTTTCTTTGCCGGTGTCTCTTCACGAGTCTTACGTAAGCTATCAGCCTGTGCTTTACCACGTGCCTCCGCAATAGCTTCAGCAAAATTGGCAAACAACAAGGTTATAAACAGAATAATAAACACGGCAATATTGTAAGCAAACGAACCCTGCGAAGAATTTACAATAGAGTAAAGTGTTACGAGAAACATAACCGCTGTCGCCACTTCCACCGTAAACATTATCGGATTCTTGATCATCATCCGAGGATTCAATTTCACGAATGACTGTTTCAAACTTTCTATTACTTGCTCCTTAGGAAACAAAGAAGCTGACGTATTATTTTTCATATCTTCTCTAATTCAGTATTACAAACTCAAATGTTCAGCAATTGTACTCAACGCATGTACCGGGAAGAATGACAGAGCGGCAACAATAAAGATTACAGCAAATGTCATCACTCCAAAAGTGACCGTATCTGTTTTCAATGTTCCGGCACTTTCCGGTATAAACTTTTTCTGTGCTAATAGTCCTGCAATGGCAACCTGTCCCACAATAGGGATAAAACGGCTAAGAATCAAAACAATACCACATGTCCAGTTCCAGAAATAAGTATTATCGCCCAAACCTTCGAAACCGGAACCATTATTGGCCGCACAAGAGGTGTACTCATAAAGTTGCTCGCTCAAGCCATGGAATCCTAAATTATTCAACCAACCGCCTTCACTTTCCACAAAATCCGGATGATGTGCATAAATATAACTTGAGATAGCCGTAAACACCAAAATTACAAACGGATGAAGCAAAGCTACAATCGTTGCGATTTTCATTTCGCGAGCTTCCACTTTCTTACCGAGGAATTCCGGTGTACGTCCCACCATCAAACCGCTGATAAACACTGCAATGATAATGAATGTATAGTAGTTCATCCACCCTACACCTACACCGCCAAACCAAGTATTAATCTGCATATTCAGCATTTCCATCATACCGGACAGAGGCATAGTAGAATCATGCATACCATTCACAGAGCCATTGGAAGTTACGGTCGTTACAATACTCCACAACGCGGTTGCTCCGGCTCCCAGACGCACTTCCTTACCTTCCATCGCACCATTATCCTGTGCAATTCCCAGCTCATCGATGCGCGGATTACCACCCATTTCCTGATTGACATTAATACACACACCGACCAGAAAAGCGAAAAGCATTACCCCATAAATACTGTAAGCCAATTTCTTCCTGCGGGTATAGAATCCCAATGCAAATACCATTGCCATCGGAATAATCAGAATAGACCAGCATTCTGCCATGTTAGTAAGATAAGTAGGATTTTCCAATGGATGAGAAGAGTTTACCCCAAAATAACCACCACCATTCGTACCCAATTGTTTAATAGGGACAATTGCAGCTGTAGGTCCTTGAGAAACCATTTGCTCCTGACCTTCCATTGTGGTCACTTTCATCTTTCCATCAAATCCCATTGGAGTTCCCTGAAGAATCAGGATAAAACCTACAATCAAAGAAAGAGGTAATAAGATACGTGTACAACTTATTACCAGAAATTGCCAGAAGTTACCAATCGTTTTAGTTGTTTTTGCAGCAATACTCTTCATAATACCTGCCATAGCGGCCATACCTGTTGCAGCGGTAATAAACTGAAAAAGCATGATGACGAACAGTTGAGTAAAATAGGTCAGCCCGCTTTCACCACTATAGTGCTGCAAGTTACAGTTTACCATAAAACTAATACAAGTATTGAATGCCTGATCCGGAGTCTGCGGTCCGTTGCCATCCGGATTTAAAGGCAACCATCCTTGTGAAACCAGGAGCACCATTCCCCAGAAAAACCAGAAAGCATTCAGGATCAACAATGCTTTCAGGAATTGTTTCCAGTTCATTTCTTCATTAGGGTCAATTCCGCATACTTTATAAATGACTCTTTCAATGGGAGCCATAAAATCAGACCAAGTTTTTTCTCCTTTGTAGACCTTGGCAATGTATTTTCCCAGTGGATAAGACAAGATCACCATCAAGGCAATCTGAACAACCACGCCTAAAATTTCTGTATTCATATACTTTTTACCTTAAACTGTGTGTGTTACTTTAAAACTTTTCGGGTTTGACGAGCACGTACATCAAATAACCGAAGATCGCAATACCTAATACGAATAATGCTGTGTACATAATCAATTCTCCTTTTTCTTTAAATATTCTCAAACCAGTCTACACATTTCCAAAATAGCCAGAAACAAGCGAAACCGCTTAACAGGCAGAAAATAAATGATAGTGTTATTCCCATGTTTTTACCTTTTAAATGATTACTATTATTTTTTTACTCGCCACCCTTCATGCCAAATGCGTGCCACAAAAAACACACAACAGATAACAGACTAATATTCAATAAAATACACATCACAAGAAACTTTCTATCCATCCAACATACCCTTCCATTTTGAAAAAAGGGTTCTATTTTGAAAAGCTTTGTACTTTTCCAGAATTTCAGAAGAGAAAAAATAAGCAAATTATCACTTTGAAAGGGGGGGGGTTCATTTTGAAAAGGCAAGAGAAGGAAACATAATACTTATAATACACTGATAATAAGAGATTAACAACTAATATAGGTCTATTGGTATATGCTTTGCAAAGAGATAGATATGAAACTTTATATTATTGCAAACAGATTACCTGTCAAAGTAGCCGGCACAAACGGTAAATTCGCATTTTCGCGTAGCGAAGGCGGACTGGCAACAGGTTTGGATTCTCTTCAGACTTCTTATGAGAAGCACTGGATAGGTTGGCCCGGAATATGTGCCAATGAAGAAAAGGACCAACAGGAGATTAACGAGAAACTACAGGAAATGAATTTTCATCCGGTCTTCTTGTCGGAAAAGCAAATTGAAAATTACTACGAAGGATACAGTAACAGTACTATCTGGCCTTTATGCCATTACTTTTATGCTTATACCTTATATAAGAACTGTTTTTGGCAATCCTACCAGCAAGTCAACCGTCTTTTCTGTGAGGAGATTTGCCGACTGGTACGTCCCGGCGACAAAGTATGGATACAGGATTATCAGTTGATGCTACTTCCGGGAATGTTGAGGAAAATATATCCGGAACTCTGTATCGGATATTTCCATCATATCCCGTTCCCTTCCTACGAACTTTTTCGTATTCTGCCGGAGCGCGCCGAGATACTGAAAGGCTTATTAGGAGCCGACTTCATTGCTTTCCACACCCACGACTATATGCGTCATTTCATCAGTGCTGTAGAACGTGTATTACATCTCGATTTTAAATTGGATGAAGTACAGATCAACAACCGGGTGACCAGAGTAGAGGCATTACCAATGGGAATCAACTATGAATCTTATCATAAGGCCTCGGAAAATAAAGAAGTGCACCAAGCTATTGAACGTACCCGGAAACTTTTCGGCGAGCATAAACTGATCCTGTCAGTAGACAGACTGGATTACAGCAAAGGCATATTGCACCGTCTTCGTGGCTTTGCCACCTTCCTCGAACATCATGCTGAATATCACGGTAAAGTTACATTGGCAATGGTCATTGTCCCTTCACGCGACCATGTAGGCAGTTATGCGGAACTAAAAACAAAAATTGACGAAGAAATCGGCTCTATCAACGGACGTTACTCCACAATGAACTGGACTCCCGTCTGTTATTTCTATCATGGCTTTTCACTGGAAGAACTGACTGCCATGTACTATGTGGCCGACATAGCCCTCGTCACTCCACTTCGGGACGGAATGAATCTGGTAGCCAAAGAATACGTAGCTACCAAATGCGACAATCCCGGTGTACTTATCCTTAGCGAAATGGCAGGTGCCGCCGTAGAATTGACGGACGCTATCCAAATCAACCCGAACGATACAGAACAAATAGAAAATGCTATTTGCCAGGCACTTGAAATGCCCGAAGAGGAACAAAAACAACGCCTGCAACGTATGCAAAGCATTCTGTCCGTACAGACAGTCAACAAATGGGCAGCCGACTTGAACGATACAGAACAAATAGAAAATGCTATTTGCCAGGCACTTGAAATGCCCGAAGAGGAACAAAAACAACGCCTGCAACGTATGCAAAGCATTCTGTCCGTACAGACAGTCAACAAATGGGCAGCCGACTTTGTCAATGAACTGAACGCGACATGTATGAAAAATGATATGTTACGGAAAAAACGCATCGTAGCTGCCACCATCGCACAAATCAAGCTCAAGTATAACCAAGCCAAACAACGCCTGATTCTGCTGGACTATGATGGTACACTGACGGCTCTCAAACCACGTCCCGAGGATGCACAACCTACACCGGAACTCATTTCTATTCTACAACAACTGGCTAGCGATCCCGCCAATCATATTGTTATCAATAGCGGGCGGGATCACTTTACATTAGAAAAATGGCTTGGCTCCCTTCCTGTGTCTATGGCTGCCGAACATGGGGCTTTCTACAAAGAGAACGGGGTTTGGCATAAAAACATAAAGAAGAAAGAATGGGGAGCAGGTATTCTCTCTATTCTTCAAATGTTTGTAGACCGTACTCCCCGTTCCCATCTGGAAGTGAAGGAAACTGCCCTGGCATGGCATTATCGTGAAAGTGACGCATGGCTCGGCACATTAAGAGCCCAACAACTCGTCAACACACTGATTTCGCTCTGTACCCGGCAGAAACTACAAATTCTACAAGGAAATAAAGTGATCGAAATCAAATCACCGGATTGCAATAAAGGTTCCGAGGTGGGTCGTCTGCTAGCCAACAGACGTTATGATTTTGTTATAGCGATGGGAGACGACACTACAGATGAAGATATGTTTCAGGCATTACCGAAGAGCGCTATCGCCATTAAAATAGGTAGCGTATCCGAAGCCGCCAACTATCACCTGTCTGCCCAATCTGACGTACTTCCTTTCTTACGGTCTTTACTAGGCAAACAAAAAACTGCCACAAAAAAAGGAAGTATTAAGAATCGCCTGACTTTCGCTTTCGACTTTCTCAAAGATCTATTAAAAACTCAATAAAAAGCAATCAATATGAATAATTTAAATTATGGAGTGATAGGTAACTGCCGAACGGCAGCTCTCATTTCGCAGAACGGAAATATCGAATGGCTCTGTTTTCCCGATTTCGATTCTCCTTCTATTTTTGCCAGTATGCTCGACCGGGAGAAAGGAGGAGCTTTCGGATTCGAAGTTTCCGGAGACTATCGCATCACACAAAATTATGTCCCCCACACCAATATTCTTTCTACCCAATTCTCCTCCGATGAAGGAGAATTCGTAGTGCTCGACTATATGCCCTGCTATCGTTCACAAGACGAAACAGGGCATTATTTACCTGCCGAATTATACCGCTACATACATTGGATAAAAGGGAAACCGCGTTTCAAGATCAACTATCATCCGGCCCCGAACTATGCGCAGGGACAAGTGATCCTTAATATCACTCCACAGTATATCGAATCCTACTGCTCCTTTGACAACAAGGACAGACAATATTTATATGCTTCCCTGTCTCTTCAGGACATCAAAGAGAAAAAAGAAATCATTCTTGAGAAAGACGAATTTCTCCTGCTCTCCTATAACGAGAAAGTGATCCCAATCGACATAGAAAGGGAGAAAATAGAATATTGCCGTACGCTGGTATATTGGCTGAACTGGACAGACAGAAGCAAGAAATACACTCTATATAATGACGTAATCGAACGGAGTTTATTGGTTCTGAAACTAATGTCCTACCACAACGGAGCTGTGCTGGCAGCACTAACGACAAGCCTTCCAGAAGCTGTAGGAGAAGTGCGCAACTGGGATTATCGTTTCTGCTGGCTTCGGGATGCTTCCATGTCCATCGAAACCATGTTTCAAATCGGACATACCGGTGCAGCCAAACGCTTTATGAAATTTATCCAATCCACATTCGTTTCCAAACATGATTATCAAATTATGTATGGCATCCGGGGCGAGCACCAACTAACCGAAGTGATACTCGACCATCTATCCGGTTATAAGAACTCCAAACCTGTACGAATAGGAAATGATGCATACCATCAGAAACAAAACGACTCTTTTGGTTACCTGATGGACCTGATTTACCAATATTATCGCCTCATGCCCGGTACATTGGACGAAATTGAAGATATGTGGGAGATGGTAAAGAGCATTTTAGCAAAAGTAGTAGAAAACTGGAGAAAGCCCGATAAGGGAATCTGGGAGATCCGGGGAGAAGGACAACACTTTGTTTCTTCCAAAGTGATGTGTTGGGTAGCTTTAGATCGCGGAGCTAAAATCGCTCAAATGCTTAACAAATATAATTATAGCGAACGTTGGCAACTGGAAGCCGAAAAAATAAAGAAAGATGTGATGAAATATGGCTGGAATAAGGAACTTCAAAGCTTCACACAGACATATAATAATCAAGCAATGGATTCCTCATTACTATTGATGGAACCCTATGGATTTATAGAAGCAGATGATATACGCTATCATAAAACAGTGGAAGCAGTCAAGAAAGCCCTTTTCCATAAAGGACTTATGTATCGCTATAACAGCAAAGACGATTTTGGGTTGCCTACTTCTGCTTTTACGATTTGTACATTCTGGCTTATACGGGCATTGTTTGTAACCGGCCATAAAGAAGAAGCACGCTGCCTGTTTGACGAAGTTCTGAAATATTCCAATCACCTCGGATTGTTTAGTGAAGATATTGATTTCGAAACCAAAGAACAGTTGGGCAACTTCCCGCAGGCATATTCACATCTAGCATTAGTAAATACAGCTATTTTATTTGCAGAAGAAGAGAAGAGGTTATCTTTTATCCGGCCTTAGAGAAGGCCCTAATTCAGAAGTGATAAAAAAACAGAAAGCCCCTTGATTCATTTTGAATCAAGGGGCTTCTTAAAAACGGCGGCTACCTACTCTCCCACTGTTACGCAGTACCATCGGCGTGACGAGGCTTAACTTCTCTGTTCGGAATGGGGAAGAGGTGGAACCCTCGTGCTATAACCACCTGAATAAGGTTATGACATGATGAAAAGTAAAATTTCAGTGTCTAGAAAGCTAAACGTATATACCCAACCGGTACATGTCCGAAAGAAAGTGAACGGGCAATTAGTAATGCTCGGCTTTGATGTTACCACCTTTACACCTGCATCCTATCAACGTCATCGTCTTTGACGACCCTAAGAAATCTAATCTTGTGGCTGGCTTCGTACTTAGATGCTTTCAGCACTTATCCAATCCCGACTTAGATACCCAGCAATGCACCTGGCGGCACAACTGGTAAACCAGCGGTCAGTCCAACACGGTCCTCTCGTACTAGTGTCAGAGCCACGCAAATTTCATACGCCCACGATAGATAGAGACCGAACTGTCTCACGACGTTCTGAACCCAGCTCGCGTGCCACTTTAATGGGCGAACAGCCCAACCCTTGGGACCTTCTCCAGCCCCAGGATGTGACGAGCCGACATCGAGGTGCCAAACCCCTCCGTCGATATGAGCTCTTGGGAGGGATCAGCCTGTTATCCCCGGAGTACCTTTTATCCTTTGAGCGATGTCCCTTCCATACGGAAACACCGGATCACTATGCTCTAGTTTCCTACCTGATCGACTTGTCTGTCTCCCAGTCAAGCGCCCTTATGCCATTACACTCTACGGACGGTTACCAATCGTCCTGAGGGCACCTTTAGAAGCCTCCGTTACACTTTTGGAGGCGACCACCCCAGTCAAACTACCCACCAAACAGTGTCCTCGTATCTACGAGTTAGAACTCAAATAATCAAAGGGCCGTATTTCAACAGCGACTCCACAAATACTGGCGTACCTGCTTCAAAGTCTCCGGCCTATCCTACACATCAATTACCCAAATTCAATGTTAAGCTATAGTAAAGGTTCACGGGGTCTTTTCGTCCCATCGCGGGTAATCGGCATCTTCACCGATACTACAATTTCACTGAGCTCACGGTTGAGACAGTGTCCAGATCATTACACCATTCGTGCAGGTCGGAACTTACCCGACAAGGAATTTCGCTACCTTAGGACCGTTATAGTTACGGCCGCCGTTTACTGGGGCTTCAATTCAATGCTTCTCTTGCGATGACATCTCCTCTTAACCTTCCAGCACCGGGCAGGTGTCAGGCTGTATACGTAATCTTTCAATTTGGCACAGCCCTGTGTTTTTGTTAAACAGTTGCCTGGACCTATTCTCTGCGCCCAACTCTCGTTGGGACCCTTTATCCCGAAGTTACAGGGTCAATTTGCCTAGTTCCTTAACCGTGAATCACTCAAGCGCCTTAGTATATTCAACCCGACTACGTGTGTCCGTTTGCGGTACGGGTACCTTAAAGATTAAGTTTAGCGGATTTTCTTGGGAGTATGCTTACACGCACTATTACCTTATTCCGAAGAATTTGGTATACTATCAGGTTCGACTCTTATCCTGGATTTGCCTGGGATAATCAACATCTACACCCTTCAACGGACTATTCCGTCAGTCCGCGGCGCTGTCACTCCTCCGTCTCCACGTCACTCCTTAAGGTAGTACAGGAATATTAACCTGTTCTGCCATCGGCCTCACCGTTCGGCTGAGCCTTAGGACCCGACTAACCCTGATCCGATTAGCGTTGATCAGGAAACCTTAGTCTTTCGGCGAGGGGGTTTCTCACCCCCTTTATCGTTACTTATACCTACATTTGCTTTTCCACACGCTCCAGCAAAGCTCACGCTTCACCTTCGACGCAGAGTGGAATGCTCCCCTACCGATCATTACTGATCCCATAGCTTCGGTAAATTGCTTGATGCCCGATTATTATCCACGCCAAACTCCTCGACTAGTGAGCTGTTACGCACTCTTTAAATGAATGGCTGCTTCCAAGCCAACATCCTAGCTGTCTTAGCAATCTGACTTCGTTAGTTCAACTTAGCAATTATTTCGGGACCTTAGCTGATGGTCCGGATTCTTCTCCTTTAGGACATGGACCTTAGCACCCATGCCCTCACTCCTGGGATCGAACTACTGCGCATTCGGAGTTTATCAAGACTTGATAGGCGGTGAAGCCCTCGCATCTTATCAGTCGCTCTACCTCACAGTAGTAATTCCCAAGGCTGCACCTAAATGCATTTCGGGGAGTACGAGCTATCTCCAAGTTTGATTAGCCTTTCACCCCCACCCTCAGTTCATCCGGAAGCTTTTCAACGCTTATCGGTTCGGTCCTCCAGTTAGTGTTACCTAACCTTCAACCTGACCAAGGGTAGATCACTTGGTTTCGCGTCTACTCCTTCCGACTAATCGCCCTGTTAAGACTCGCTTTCGCTTCGGCTGCGGATCTCAAGATCCTTAACCTTGCCGGAAAAAGTAACTCGTAGGTTCATTATGCAAAAGGCACGCCGTCACTGTTTACACAGCTCCGACCGCTTGTAGGCGCACGGTTTCAGGGACTATTTCACTCTTCTATTCGAAGTGCTTTTCACCTTTCCTTCACAGTACTGGTTCGCTATCGGTCTCTCGGGAGTATTTAGCCTTACCGGATGGTCCCGGCAGATTCACGCAAGATTCCTCGTGTCCCGCGCTACTCAGGATACCACTACGCTTCATTTAGCTTCGAATACCGGACTATCACCGTCTATGGTCCCATTTTCCAAAGGGTTCTTCTCACTAAATTTCTTGCGACATCGTGGTCCTACAACCCCAATATTGCCGTAACAACATTGGTTTGGGCTAATCCCCGTTCGCTCGCCACTACTAGGGGAATCATTATTATTTTCTTTTCCTACAGGTACTAAGATGTTTCAGTTCCCTGCGTTAGCTTCCATCTAGGATGGATGACATTCCTTCAGAATGCCGGGTTGTCCCATTCGGAAATCTTCGGATCAAAGGTTATTTGCACCTGCCCGAAGCTTATCGCAGCTTATCACGTCCTTCATCGCCTCCGAGAGCCAAGGCATCCGCCATGCGCCCTTGCTTACTTTCTTTCAAACGTTTTATTCTCGTACTGGTATTGGTAGTGGAATGCTTCCTTCTATCAATATTGCATACTCGAACACGTACGGTTTGATATATACTTTTAGCTCTTACTAAAATTTTACTTTTTGTACATCATGTCAAAGATCGTTTCTCTTTTTCAGAGATCGTGGAGAATAACGGATTCGAACCGTTGACCCTCTGCGTGCAAGGCAGATGCTCTAGCCAGCTGAGCTAATCCCCCAAGAGGTTATCAAGAATTTTGTTTTTTAGCTTTCGCTGTTCCTCATTCTTGAGCTTGGTAGTCCCAGGCAGAGTTGAACTGCCGACCTCTACATTATCAGTGTAGCGCTCTAACCAACTGAGCTATAGGACTAGTTCAACCTTGTCTACCTTTCGTCTAGACTCGGCTTCTTTTTCTCTTGTTTATCTCTATCTATACTTCTATAGATGGTTGATCTATATGTTATAAATAAACAAGTACCAGTAGTACAAAAAACAGAACCTTTAAAGTCTTTTAGTGGCTGCCACGTTTTGTGACAGTTACGGCATCGCTCCAGAAAGGAGGTGTTCCAGCCGCACCTTCCGGTACGGCTACCTTGTTACGACTTAGCCCCAATTACCAGTTTTACCCTAGGACGCTCCTTGCGGTTACGTACTTCAGGTACCCCCGGCTTTCATGGCTTGACGGGCGGTGTGTACAAGGCCCGGGAACGTATTCACCGCGCCATGGCTGATGCGCGATTACTAGCGAATCCAGCTTCACGAAGTCGGGTTGCAGACTTCGATCCGAACTGAGAGAGGTTTTTGGGATTAGCATCCTGTCACCAGGTAGCCGCCTTCTGTACCCCCCATTGTAACACGTGTGTAGCCCCGGACGTAAGGGCCGTGCTGATTTGACGTCATCCCCACCTTCCTCACATCTTACGACGGCAGTCTCTCTAGAGTCCTCAGCATAACCTGTTAGTAACTAAAGATAAGGGTTGCGCTCGTTATGGCACTTAAGCCGACACCTCACGGCACGAGCTGACGACAACCATGCAGCACCTTCACAACAGCCTTACGGCTATACTGTTTCCAATATATTCTGTTGCAATTTAAGCCCGGGTAAGGTTCCTCGCGTATCATCGAATTAAACCACATGTTCCTCCGCTTGTGCGGGCCCCCGTCAATTCCTTTGAGTTTCACCGTTGCCGGCGTACTCCCCAGGTGGAATACTTAATGCTTTCGCTTGGCCGCTTACTGTATATCGCAAACAGCGAGTATTCATCGTTTACTGTGTGGACTACCAGGGTATCTAATCCTGTTTGATACCCACACTTTCGAGCATCAGTGTCAGTGACAGTCTAGTGAGCTGCCTTCGCAATCGGAGTTCTTCGTGATATCTAAGCATTTCACCGCTACACCACGAATTCCGCCCACCTCTACTGTACTCAAGACTGCCAGTTTCAACTGCAATTTTACGGTTGAGCCGCAAACTTTCACAACTGACTTAACAATCCACCTACGCTCCCTTTAAACCCAATAAATCCGGATAACGCTCGGATCCTCCGTATTACCGCGGCTGCTGGCACGGAGTTAGCCGATCCTTATTCATATGGTACATACAAAATTCCACACGTGGAAAACTTTATTCCCATATAAAAGAAGTTTACGACCCATAGAGCCTTCATCCTTCACGCTACTTGGCTGGTTCAGGCTCTCGCCCATTGACCAATATTCCTCACTGCTGCCTCCCGTAGGAGTTTGGACCGTGTCTCAGTTCCAATGTGGGGGACCTTCCTCTCAGAACCCCTATCCATCGTAGTCTTGGTGGGCCGTTACCCCGCCAACAAACTAATGGAACGCATCCCCATCGATAACCGAAATTCTTTAATAAAAATATCATGCGATATTCGTATGCCATCCGGTATTAATCTTTCTTTCGAAAGGCTATCCCGGAGTTATCGGCAGGTTGGATACGTGTTACTCACCCGTGCGCCGGTCGCCATCTTCAGTTTGCAAGCAAACTAAAATGCTGCCCCTCGACTTGCATGTGTTAAGCCTGTAGCTAGCGTTCATCCTGAGCCAGGATCAAACTCTTCATTGTAAAAGTATTTTTTATCATCCCTTAGGATGACTTTTTTGCTCTGTTCAGGACGCCGTAAATTTATTGACCTTATTCAAATACCTATTAGTCTTAATTGTATCACTACTTCATAAGACAAGTATTGACGGTTCTATTTTTTTACTTGTACTACTTGTATTGTTTATCAATATTTCAAAGAACTTGTTGCTTTCGTTTTAAAAGCGGGTGCAAAGGTAAGGGCTTTATTTTTAACTACCAAACTTTTTCGGAAGTTTTTTTTTAGTTTTTCTTTTTACGCTGGTTTCTCTGGCTCTCTATGCGAAAGGGAAAGAAGGTATGAAAGAATAACTCTTGCCAATTTTCTTTGCGAATCGGACTGCAAAGATAAGAACTTTAGTTATTATAATCCAAACTTTTTCGGAAGTTTTTTGTTCTTTTCTCTAAGTGAGATTCCACTTTTTCACTAAGTCAATTTGTCAAGGCTTTCTTCTCTTGGAAAGCGGGTGCAAAAGTACGCCCTTTTGGTATACACTCCAAATATATCAAACTATTTTTTCTAATTATTTTTGAAGGAATTTGCTAAAGTGCTGATGCATAACGATGTTGTAGAACATATTTTTTATGTATGGGGGAATTGTGTGCGGAAACGACGAGAGGGATACACATTATTATATTACACGCGGGCGAGCGTAAGGCAAAGATAAATTAAGAAGAAAATCATAAGAGAAAAGAGAAGTGCCATATAAAATATACCAAAACCGGATTATAAGACATGATGATTTTTGCATATACAGGATTATTCAATCAAGTATATGCAAAAAGAAATGAGGCAAACATACGTCAGGAAATGCAGAATTGAAATGCAACGACGATTTATTCCTCCATACGCAGGCTGACAAGTTCAATCCATTTCTTTAGGCTCAGATCGAGACCGCCTTTCTCCAATAAATGAAGGGCGCTACCATAATGAAGGGCGGCATCTTCCTTTACAGAATATATCTTGCAAGAAAGCTCACCGAGATAATACTTCAGGCGTGCCATCTGAATATAATCCAATAGGGTATAATCTTCTTCTACTGATAAACTAATCAATTCATTTATCAAGACATATGCCTGTTCGCATTCGGTACAGGTTAAATCAGAGAAAGATTTGTTCACAACAGGATGCTGCGATAGCTGAATGATGATACGATTAAAGTCTCCGCACATAGTTTATATGAATTACCACATCAGTTCCCGGTGGTGCGAGGTTTATATAAAAAGAGAACGTGGGAACTATCTACTTACGCTCTATATAAGGTATCCGCTAAGACCCCCAGTGAACATAAGTGATAGCCCCACGCCCAATTGTGTATATAACAAAGTATATATGCAAAAGTGCGCGAGACCTGTCACTCATTGTCATTCACTGGTAAAAAATTAGCGGATTTTTATATAGAATGCAACAAATAACCGTTCTCAATAAAATTATTAAAAAGCTACTTCCTTCGCTCGAAAGTAAACTATGACAAAAGTAGAAATAAATATCTATTAAACAAACAATTTTGACAGAAAAAAAATATGCTTTATCAATTAATCTAGTCTATATCATATAAAAAAACACGTATCTGACATTCTACTAGAAACGATTTTTCATTTCTCATGTTCTCATAACGCACATAATAATATCTTGTAAATCAAAGACATAACACTATGAGAAATAAAATAGAAAATAGCATTTCTCATAGTATTACCAGCATTTTGTCCATAAAACAACGCATTTCTCATACCTTTTCAAGGTATTTCTCATAGTATTTTAACCATTTATCCTATAAATTATCAAGCCAGATTCTAAGCTAAAGACCAAGTAGAATACCAGACTATACACTGCTTTACAATATATTACCAGTGCTTATTGAAAGTATATAGAGCGGACATTTGTATATTTTCCTACCTCAGGGAAAACGCATTATAAATCATGTAAAATAAGTTCCCATAAGAATTCATTATCCCACCCTGCTATTAATCTTTTTCTATTGATTGGCATCTCTCTTTTGTTGTTTCTTAATGTAGCCAATGCAATTTTCGCCAGTACGGAGAAGTTTAATGCTGATATATTTCTTCTTCTGGTATTATCTTCATGGAAATTGACATCTAGCTGCCAATGTAGATTATTCTCAATTTCCCAGTGTTCTCTACTATTTTTAAGTATCTTCTGCGCATCAGGTTCCAAGGAAGATATAAAACATCTTTTTTCCACTGTAGTGCCTTTGTTTGTATTTCTGGTATTCTCTATATATCCGAAAGACTGTATATTTTTCCACTTCTTTCTAATATCTGCTCCCAGAAAACCAGGATCGTTGCAGCAATAGCAGATTCTCGACTCATTCCTGCCATGTCCTTCTTCATGCGTCTCATATTTGTCAAATCGTACTGTTGTACCTTTTGATACAATACTTTCTGTTACTGACAGTACTATTTCCTTTAATTTCGGTTGATTATCTTTCACTATAAAAATGTAGTCACCTTCTCCCTTTATGACTTTCTCTGCAATTGTACGCTGGCATCCTAAAGCGTCAATTGTAATAATACAATCTTTTATACACAACATATCTAATAATTCAGGAATGACAACTATCTCATTTTCCTTTTCTTGTGTACATAACTGTCCAAGGGAGATTCCCAGTTCTGTTGCAAATGCACTGATGACATGCAATTTGTACTTTCCCGTATTCGAATCAGGAAGCACTCCTTGTTTACGATGACGCTTGTCCTGTTCGGATTCATAGGCTCCTCGTATGGTTTTACCATCAATGGCTATATGCCCCGAATAACATTTGAGAATGCTTTGGACCCATTGCCTATAAGATTCTTCAAATTTTAAAGGATCTAATGCCGAGAAAAAGCGATTAAATGTATCATGGGAAGGGATACCATTAAAATTGGAAAGCTTGGCTGCAAAAAAAGATTCTTTACTTTTACCAAAGTCTTCTATTGAATTCCAAGTATCAGCGCCACATATAACAGCAGAAATTGCAATAAGAACAATGGTACTGGCCTGATGTTTTTTACAACGGTCTATCCGGTTATCTATCAATATTAATGAATCAGCAAATTCATGTAGGTTGCTGATCTCAATCTTTCTTTTAGTTTCTTGCTTCATTTTAATTGTGATTTATAATCACGTAAATGTACTCAAATAATATTGTAAATGAAAGATAAATATCTTATTAATAAGATGAAAAGACAATATTGGTGTAAGATAAATGTATAAAAGATTAAGGAAAGAGTATAATGCGTTTTCCCTGTTTCCTACCTGTATCTGTATCGTTCCACTCCAGTGAACAGGCTTGTGCACTAGAGTGAAAAGAACCGTCCACTCGAGTGGAACGATCTGTTCACTGGAGTGGAACGATACAGATACAGGTAGGAAGGAATGAAAATGATTAAGGAAAAACATAAAGATATAAGGTGAATGATACACAGGAAAGCAGTAAACAATAGGAAGTTGATTAATAAACGACATAAGGAAAGGAATAATCGCAAGTCCGGCGATAGTCCGGAAAAAGCTACAGCCATCATGCATGAGAAATGAGCAAAATAGATAAAAGGAGTATGAGAATAAGAGGAGAAATGAGTTGAAACCGATGAGAAATGCAGCTTTTTTAAGGATAAATGATGGAAATACTATGAGAAATACCATTTTACAGTTTATTTCTCATAGCATTATATTATTGATTTACAAACAAATACCATACCACTTATGAGAACATGAGAAATGAAAATGAAAAATCATTTGCAGGAGAACTTGAATTCAACGAAAGGTTATTTTTTAGGAAAGAGCAAAAAAGAAAGAGATAAATCAGGAATCCGGCCGAATCCATATACCGTATACCGACCGACCGAGCAAAATTCCTTTTCAGTTGTTATTCATATATATCATAGTATACACAATAAAAGTCAATATCATGGAGAAGAATATTTTTCAGTTAGATAATGAGCAACTCAAAGAAATTGCCCGTTCATTCAAAGCAAAAGTAGAAGAGGGATTGAACACTGAAAATGCAGAGATACAATGCATTCCAACTTTTATCACTCCGAAAGCAAGTAGTATTAATGGTAAATCGTTAGTGCTTGATTTGGGAGGAACCAATTATCGGGTGGCAATCGTTGACTTCAGTAAAGTTCCTCCAACCATTCACCCCAACAATGGTTGGAAGAAAGACATGTCGGTTATGAAATCTCCCGGCTATACCCGCGAGGAGTTATTCAAAGAATTGGCAGACATGATTACCGGAATAAAACGGGAGAAAGAAATGCCAATCGGATATTGCTTTTCTTATCCGACAGAGTCTGTGCCAAGCGGAGATGCCAAACTCTTACGCTGGACAAAAGGAGTTGACATAAAAGAGATGATCGGAGAAGTGGTAGGGAAGCCTTTACTGGACTATCTAAACGAAAGAAATAAAATCAAGTTTACGAATATAAAAGTGCTTAATGACACCGTAGCCAGTTTATTTGCAGGACTTACCGACAGCAGTTACGATGCATATATAGGTCTGATTGTGGGAACAGGCACCAATATGGCTACTTTTATTCCGGCTGACAAAATTAAGAAGTTAAGTCCGTCACATAAGGTCGATGGATTGATTCCCGTTAATCTGGAGTCGGGGAACTTCCATCCGCCATTCCTCACTGCAGTAGATAATACGGTAGATGTAATCTCCGACAATCCGGGAAGACAACGTTTCGAGAAAGCTGTATCCGGCATGTACTTGGGAGACATTCTAAAAGCGACTTTCCCTCTGGAAGAATTTGAAGAAAAATTCGATGCACAAAAGCTTACCTCTATCATGAACTATCCCGATATTTATAAAGAAGTGTATGTGCAGGTAGCACAGTGGATATATGGCAGATCGGCGCAATTGGTTGCAGCTTCACTTACAGGGCTTATCATGTTGCTAAAGTCATACAATAAGGAGATAAGGAGAATTTGCCTGGTTGCCGAAGGAAGTCTTTTCTGGAGCAAGAACAGAAAAGATAAAAACTATAATATGATTGTCATGGAGAAATTACGGGAACTCTTCAGTTTATTTGGTTTGGAAGACGTAGAGATCGACATAAAAAGTATGAATAATGCCAATCTGATAGGAACAGGTATTGCGGCATTATCCTGACACGTTCTAATTTGTCATTGCACGGCAGGTCCTCAATCGGCCTGTTCATAAAAATTCGATGCTGTATCAAATTTACTGATACAGCATCGAACCTATTTCAGACTTATTAAATCCGGTTCAATATTTAGATAGAATATAGAACCTAAAGTAGCTATTATTTGATCTTCAGTGCAAAACCGCCTCCGGGTGCCAAATGAATCTTCAACTTACTGTCATTCTTTATCCGGAAAGATTCACATTTATAATCACGTCCAACCCGGTGGGCATTCACTCCATCCTTAAATAATGTAGCATCGTATGTCTTGTCGCCCAAGAAGGAACAATCTACTTCAATATCACGTGCCGTCCAATCGGTAATTCCACCTACATACCAGACATTTCCTGCCCGGCGTGCCGTTACGATGTACTCTCCCATTTTGCCATCAAGCACGATACTTTCATCCCATACGGTCGGAATATTGGCAATAAATTCGGTCGATTCCAGTTCGCGCATATAGTTGCTTGGCGCATCGCACAGCATATTGAAAGGAGACTCGAATACCACATACAGAGCAAGTTGGCGACAGCGAGTTCCCTGGCTCATAGGTTCCGAGTTACAAGGATAATAGTTACCTTTCGAAGCATTACGCATCGCGCCTTGGGTGTAATCCATCGGACCGGAAACCTGACGGGTGAAAGGCAACAGTACGTCATACTTCACCTGATCGACCGAAGCCGGACTCCATTTCATCTGTTCCAAGCCATTAACCCCTTCAAAGTTCAACACATTCGGATAGGTACGATTCAAGCCGGCCGGTTTATGCGTTCCATGCAAATCGAGAATCAATTTATATTTAGCACACATTTCGGCAGCCCGATAATTGAATGCTGTCATATACTGATCGTCACGATCCATAAAATCGACCTTAAAGCCTTTGACTCCCATGTCGGCAAAATAACGGCAAACGTTCTCCATATCACGATCGAAGGCATAATAACCAGCCCAAAGAATGATACCTACATTTTTGGAAGCTGCATAATCTACCAGTTCTTTCAGATTAATATCTTTCACTACTTGCATCAAATCCGCCTGCAGGTTGACTGCCCAACCTTCATCAAGGATTACATATTCTATTCCGTTTGCAGAAGCGAAATCAATATATGCTTTATAAGTCGGATTATTTACTCCGGTGATAAAATCAACGCCATCCAAGTTCCAGTTATTCCACCAATCCCATGCCACTTTACCGGGTTTGATCCATGAAATATCCGTCAGACGGGAAGGAGCAGCCAACAAATAGCTCAAGTTGCTTGCCGCCAAATCTTTATCGGAAGTGGTAACAATGCTCATTCGCCATGGAAAACTTCGGGGGTTATCTACTTTGGCAATGTAAGCTTCACGCTCTTTCACCAACATCTGAAGTTGATTGTGTCCGCCCTGCACCGTCTTCTTGGGATAAGGAGCGAATTGACCCGTCAACCGGTTTTCCCCTTCAGCAGCAGATAAATAGAGACCGGGATAATTCTCCAAACCGGATTCTGTGATACAAATCTTGACACCTTCACCAGCATCCACTACTAACGGCAGAAACATCAAACGTTTTTTATTCAGTTTCGATAATCGATCAGTAGTATAAGTGTTCTCGAAAGAATTGAAATATTGGGATTCGTAATCACCGTCTTTCCCCGCTTTTACATACGGAACAGAGGCTACCATATCGGACGGGAAACGGTAATCTACAGTTTCATCCACTACATTGAAAGGTTTCTTCGACCGGCTGACAAAGCGATATGCAATACCATCATTGTAAGCACGAAACTCTACGTTCCAATCTTTCTTAAACCGGAGAGTCAGTTCATTATAGTAATCTCTTAGTTCGTTGGCGCGATAGAAAGGAGAAGGAACCATCTGATCTACTTTTTTCCCGGAAGTGCCGGCCAACTTTGCTTTCTCTCCCCAAACTTCTCCATTATCCAATGTCATTGAAATTGAAGAAGAAGCCAGTATCTGACGTCCGTCACAATGGATGTCATAAGTCAACTTATCACCGACGGTAATAGTTGTTTGGAGTTTCCCATCCGGAGAGTTCAAGGTAAATTGTTTTTGTGCTTGTACCGTAAGCGTACATGCGACAACACATAGAAATAATAAAATCTTCAGTTTTTTCATGGTTTTAATTATAGTAGTTATCAAATCATAAGAAGAATGATGCAAAAATAAAATAATATATGGTAGTAACCTATATGAAAACTAAAAAACAGAAATGAAAAATGAATACGAGATTCTATCTTCTTCCTGTCAGAGATTTTATGCAATCGACTTCTTCCTGCTGAAAAGGTACTCCGTTAGAACGATAAATATCATGGAACCATAACTCCGGCTCTTCTCCCGACGGAATCACTTCATCCCAAGCAAAAATAGTATTTGTCTTTCCTGCAACAAATCCCCAATTAATAGCTCCGGTCTTTTCTTTTTTCATCAGAGGAAGGACATTGCAAAAACGGCTGTCATTGCGGCGGGCCATATATTCGGTACAGATCAACGGACGGTTAAGCATCTTTAGAAACTTGATGCACTCGGCATGCTGTGCCTCATTATCGTAATTATGATAAGAGATAATATCCGAATGATTCAGCATAAATGCATTCAGAACATTCTTGCGGGGAGAATTATAGTCCCAGACACCGGCAGTAATCGGTTGTGACGGTTTACAGTCGCGTACCCAGCGAAAAACATTGGTCAATAAAGACAAAGAGGTTTCCTCGTGTTTACTATTTCCGGGTTCATTATATAAATCCCACATCAATATCCGGTCATCATGAGCGTAAGTGCGTATAATATCTTTGACATACTCTTGTAGAAAAGGATACAAAGTCAGTGTATCCTTGCGCAAGCTGCACGAAGGGTCCTGTACCCATCCGGAATTATGAACTCCCGGCTTCAGTTCTGGTTGTTTGCCATAAGCAGATTCAGCATTCCAACAGTCATCAAAGAATACAAACATAGGACGAATTGAGTACTTCTTACAAATATTCAGAAATTCATCCATACGTTTTTTCATGCCTTTCGCATCGTTTTTCCATACTACACTGCTTAAGAAAACCCGTAAGGTATTAAAACCCAGATCATGTGCCCATGACAGTTCTTTATCTATTTGTTTAGGATTGAAAGTATCCGCACTCCACATTTCTATCTGATTGATTGCTGTTGCCGGAATATAATTGCAACCTATCAGCCAATCCTGGTCGTCATACCATTTCTGTATTTTCTCTTCTGACCAACGATCATTGTTTGAGGAGTTGCACTCCTGCGTACAAGCATTTATACATATCCCCACTAAAAAGAATAAAAATGCAACACTAACACACCATTTATTTTTCATGCTATTTCAATTGATTAATATACAAGTCTATTTATTTTAATTTTCACCTTTGAGTTATACTGTATCCATCATTCAGCTCTAAACCGCTTGGTTTGTACATCACGGGAGTTCGATCCTACCATGACATCAAATTCTCCTGGTTCATAGATATATTCCAAACCGGAATTATAGAATTTCAGATCATTTTCCGTGATAACGAAGTTAATGTCACGACTTTCACCACTCTTCAGGAAAATACGTTTAAAGCCTTTCAACTCCTTTACCGGACGGGCAATCTCTGCATATATATCACGAAGATATAGCTGCACTGTCTCGTAACCGTCGTAGTTTCCTTTATTGGTAACAGTCACAGAAACCGTTAACTCACCGTTTTTAGGTAAAGTTTCCGAGCTAATCTGAAGATCACTATAAACAAAGTCTGTATAACTCAAACCATATCCGAACGGATACAGAGGCTCATTACTCTCATCCAGATAATTGCTGGCATAACGATTAAATATACGATTGTCAGGATCAGGACGACCGGTATTCAGATGATTGTAGAATAATGGCAACTGTCCCACCGAACGCGGGAAAGTCGTTGTCAGTTTACCGCTTGGAGCTACCTTGCCGAACAGTACGTCAGCAACCGCATCCCCCGTTTCACTACCTCCAAACCAGACATTCAAGATGGAATGTACATTTGTAGCCTCCCAGTTCAAAACCAAAGGACGACCCGTGAACAAAAGAAGTACGACAGGTTTGCCCGTCTTCACCAGAGCTTTTAATAAGTCCTGTTGAGCATCGGGTATCTCCAGATTGGTACGTGAAACCGATTCACCACTCATTTCCGCACACTCACCCAAAGCAGCTACAATCACATCAGCACGGGCAGCTATACGCAAAGCCTCATCCAATAACTGCCGGTTGTCTCCACGTTCAAGCGGCCGAATACCCGTAGCAGCCTTTTCCGTTTCTGCATCATAATATATGTTACTGCCTTTCGCGTATAGTATTTCAGCCTTATCACCCGCTGCCGAACGGATTCCTTCCAGTAACGTTCCGTGCCGGGAAGGAGTACATGTCATACTCCACATTCCACACATATTATTACGTGCATCTGCCATCGGACCGATCAGGGCAATCTTTCCTTTTATGTCCAAAGGAAGCAGATGATGATCGTTCTTCAACAAAACAAAAGTTTCAGTTGCAATCGTACGGGCGGAAGAACGATGTTCGGCCGTATAAAGTTTTTCCCGGGTACGCAGAGTATCACAATATTTATACGGATCGGAGAATAACCCCAATTTATATTTAGCTTCCAGGACACGACGGCAGGCCGCATTTATCTGTTCTTCCGTCACTTTTCCTTCTTTCAGGGATTCTTCCAGTGTGTTCAGAAAACCACAGGAAACCATATCCATATCTGTCCCTGCCTGCAAAGCACGTATGGAAGCTTCTTTCAGAGGGGCGACACCGTGGGAGGACATTTCGGCTATCGAATTATAATCTGTCACCAATAGTCCCCCGAAACCCCATTCATCCCGAAGCAGATCGGTCAGTAACCATTTATTGGCCGTGGCAGGAATACCGTCGACGATATTAAAAGAACTCATGACACTACCTACACCGGCATCAACGGCAGCTTTATAAGGAGCCAGATATTCGTTATACATACGCAGGCAGCTCATATCCACCACATTATAATCACGTCCTGATTCAGACGCTCCATAAAGTGCAAAATGTTTCACACAGGCAAGTATTTCATCGTTGCCCTGCATATTGTTTCCCTGATAACCACGCACATACGCTTTAGCCATTAAAGAACCCAGGTAAGGATCTTCCCCACTCCCTTCTGCGATACGTCCCCAGCGGGCGTCACGACAAATATCGACCATCGGGCTGAATGTCCAGTTAATACCGTCTGCGCTGGCTTCAATGGCAGAGATGCGTGCCATACGTTCGACGGCCAGAGTGTCCCAACTGCAAGAAAGCGCCAATGGGATCGGGAAAATAGTTTCGTAACCGTGGATAACGTCTGCACCTACAAGTAGAGGTATTTTCAACCGGCTTTCTTCTACCGCAAGGTGTTGCAGGGCATTAATTTTCTGGATCCCCTTGACATTGAAGAAGCCGCCTATTTCCTGTTTGCGAATCATATCGCTAAGTTCACCGTTCATCACCGAACCTGTCACGAGATCACCGCCCGAAGGCAGGTTCAGTTGTCCGAGTTTCTCACGGAGAGTCATCCGCTCCATTAAGTCGGTAATGAAACAGTCCATTTCCGCATCTTTCTCTCCCCCGGACGGTGAGCAGGCAAAGAGAGTAAGCCCGCAAAGGGCACAAGATATAAGATTTTTTATCTTCATTTTTCTTGTTATTGGGTTATTTATGCTTGTTGTCCGATTTTTCTTTCCACACCACTACTCCCGCAGGTTCAAGGCGTGCACTGCCAATCAGTACCTCCGCCTCATCGGGAATGACTATTTCCTGAATGTCCGACGTATAATTCAAGGCGATGTAAAAACCGTCACGCCATTCTTTCACTACTCCGTACGGCAAATCTTCGGTCGATACGCCTGCTTCTGTATATACACGACGTACCACCTCTTTTTCCAGTTTGCCGTCATCGGTATCCGTTCCGATATAAGTGACCGTTCCCTTACCCAGTTTGTGGTGTATCACGGAAGCGGCTCCCTTATAGAACTGGTCTGTATAGACAGCCCACACATCTGTTCCGGCAGCCGGTGTCAGTACGTCTCCCCAATTATTCCAGGCAAATTCCTTACCCTCGAAATCGATCTTTCCGTACAGATTGTGGGGCAGATGGTCATAATACAGGCTATTTATTCCGGCTAGTTGATGAATCGGAGCAGCCAAAGGAGCCTCCCACAGTTTGGCGTCACGGTCTTTCTGACCGGTACGGCAAGTCAGGATCAGATGTCCTCCCTTCTTCACATATTCAGTCCAACGTTCCACCAGCTTGTTGTCAAGCAACTGATAGGCAGGAGCTATCAAGAAAGGATAACCGGAAAAATCCTCTTTCTCCGAAATCACGTCTACCGGAGCTGCAAAAGATTTTAGCAGATTGTAATATTTATGCACGTGAGCCATCGTCCGCCATTGATCCGTCTGCCGCTGAAACTCCATTTCCCAATAATTACTCATATCGAAAAGTAAACCAATACGCCGGGAGGCCAGTTGACCGGGCATACGATTTTTCTTATCATAGGCGGCACGCAGTTTTTTCATCTCCTGCGTAATGCGTACATATTCTTCACCGCCCGGAGAAAGAGTTACTCCATCAGTCATTATCATACCGTAATGATATTGCTCACTGCCTTTCAGAGGTTGACGGAAACGGTAATTGCATACGAATTTTCCACCACCTGCAAAGACGTGATACACCCACATACGGATGGCACCGGGTAAAGGTTGGGGGTTATACACTCCCCAGTTCACCTGCCCGGGTTGGAGTTCCATAACTCCAAAGGCTTTACCTACGCGATTACGGAACTGGTCGTTTGAGAAACCGAGATCTTCCGGAATACCCATCCGGAAACCCTGGCTGCCTATTCCCTGATTATGTCCGGTCACCAGATAGCGGGTGTAGGTCAGGAAGTCCGGATGATCGATCCGTACCGGATCGACCGGATTGAAAATAGGTATCAGGTTGGTAGTGATCCATTGGTCTTTGTGGATATGCCGCCGAAGGATGTCTGCCTGCATATTGACAAAGCCTGCCAGTTCATCCGCCATAAAGCGGTTCAAATCGAGCATGGCGTGAGGATTGGCCTTATCAGGTACTTCCTGCTGGTTGGGAAGGCGAACCTGCTCGAAGTTCTGATAGGTTTCACTCCAGAAAGAGGCACCCCAGGTATCATTCAGTTTGTCAATAGTGCCGTATTTCTTCTGTAACCAGATACGGAATTTGGCTTGTGCATTTTCACTGTAATCTACCACCCCGTAGTGTCCCGGTTCATTGTCAATCTGCCAGCCGATAACAGTGGGATTATTGCCATAATGTATTGCCAGGCGGGAAACGATATTTTCTACATAATGACGATAGCGATCGCTACTCCAGGAAGCGTGCTGACGTCGTCCGTGTTGAATGGTCACTCCATTATCCCGTTGAATCAGTATGTCGGGATATTTTTTCGACAGCCAGACGGGAGGCGTGGGGGTAGGTGTACACATGATTACTTTCAGACCATACTTCTCCGCCAGAGAGACTGCACGATCCAGCCATTCAAAATGATATTCTCCCTCTTCCGGTTCCATCATAGACCAGGCGAACTCTGCAAAATGGGTGAATTTGATGCCCATTTCCGACATTTTCTTCAAATCACGCTCCCATTGGGAGGAATCCCATTGCTCGGGATAATAGTAAGAGCCCAAAGCAAACAACTCTTCCGGAGGAAAAGACTTATCGACCGGAGACTGGGAAAAGGATGATAATGAAAACAATAAAGTTAAGACAAATAGGAAATTCTTCATGAATATTATTTTTAGAATCTATATGATAAGACATTTCTGAAAGAAAAAGCCACATTGCTATTTGTATAAAGAGGTCGTGTTTCGGTGAAACCCGGCCTCTTTATCTTATGTAACACTAATACCTATGTCAGACTATTATCTCTTTGTAAACGTACAGGTATTTGTATTCATATCCAGTTTGACATGATATATACCGGCTCTGAAATTATTTCCCGGTCCAAAGTTCTCTGTTTCCTTCCATTGATCTCCATCCCAATAACCGCCCCGGGCTATTAAATCACCTTCAGATACGATGGTCACATCAAACGAAGTAATTTCATTATTCCAACCTTTTCTTTTATAAAATCTGAACATGAAATCGTTGTTCAGAAGGAGGTTAGTTTCATATACACGATCTCCGGTCTTCACACAACAAATAAAGTCTTTTGGATTATCCCATCCCCAATTTCCAATGTCATCGGGAAGGAGTCCGCTGATTCTAGGATGGCCGAAGGCAGCTCCAGTTATCCATACTGTTTCCGGGAATTCCGTATCGGTCGTTTTCTCTACATATATAAGTTCTCTATCCTTATTATATGAAATCCGATACTTACCGTCCGGAGCGTTAAACTTATATTGTCCATTTTCATTCGTAAAGTATTCCGGTTGAAGCATATAGTCCAGATAACTAAATCCTTCGAAATCGACCACTTGTCCTTTCGTGAGGTTTAACTCTACAGCGATATAGCTTGGATTAGTAGATTGAGTCAGTTCCGTACCATTTATTTTATAAGATACCGGTCCAAGTTGGCCTTCATCCACCTTATCAATAAACATACATATATTCTTATTCAAATCTATCCGGACACGATATACTCCCGGTGTGAAATCCGGTCCGGCTACAAAATCACCGGTAAAATGTCCGCCACCAGTGCCACCTGTTGCCGGATCACTGTAATACCATCCCTTACCCAATAAATTAACAGGTTGCGTATTGACAATAGTACTAGCCAGTTCACCTCCCCAAGGACGTTGTTTGTAGAATTTAAACTGGAAATCTTTAACCAGATAAAGGGTGGTTTCAAAAATATTGTCTGCTACCTTCACACACTGGAATGCATCACTCGGCAAGTTGAAAGTCCATGCACCGACAGTCACCCGTCCGGCTTGAGGATGTCCGAAACTGGATCCGCAAACCCATAACCCATCCGGATAATTTACCGAGCGGTTTTCCAGATATGTCAGTTTGTTTATCGGATCATAATACAATTTATAGTTTCCGTCTACTCCTATAAATGTAGCTTTATCTTTTGTTATGTTTTCAAAGAAATCCGGTTGAAGCATCTTTCTCACATCACCAAAATTGCTGAAAGTCACTTCATCACCTTTATGAAGTTCCAAAGCAATGCCCAGAAAAGATGAAGCCTCTTCTAATATACCCATTTCCTGACCGTTAACCAGGAAAGATTGTTCTTGAATATTCTCATCTTTCGCTTCAAAAGCACAAGTGTTATTGTTCAAATCGAGCGTGATAAGATAAACTCCGGGTTGGAACAGCGGTCCCGGAATAAAATCTCCTCCCGTCTTTCCGGCAACCAAGAAAGGGGTAGTTAGAGTGATATTATCTTCGGGAAGAGTAGTGATCTCATTGTCTCCCTCTCCCCAGCCTCTATGCTTGAAAAACTTAAATGAGAAGTTATTAGCCAGATAGAGAGTCAGTTGAAAAACATTGTCGGCACTTTTATAACAATAAAGCACATTGTTAGGTCCGTCCATACTCCAACCGCTTGTGGTAACCAGCCTCGCTTGAGGATGTCCCCAGTTGGCTCCGCAGAACCATAATCCGTCCGGATAGGTCGCCCCGGCTTTTTCTATGTACAAAAGCTCATTAGCAGGATCATAAAGCACACTATAATCAGCCGTCTCTCCTTTGAAACGGGCCTTATTTTCGGACACATATTCAAAGTAATCCGGTGAAAGAATGGATTCTATTTCGTCAATCCCCGAAAACTCGACTTCCTGTCCTTTTTCCAGATGAAGCTTTTTTCCCTGAAAATTAGAGTAAATCTCTTCATCCAACACTTGACCTCCTACAGAAAGAGGAGAGGCAAGTTTCCATTCCGGCCATTGATCCCATTTCTGTACGTCATCACTGCAAGATGCCGTTAACAGCAACAGAAGGACCGTATATATATAATATTTCATAATGCAGTCATATTAAGATTATACATTTATTTTTTATATGCTTTCAGCAGAGCTTGATAAACTGTTTCGTTCACCTTCACAATACAGCCGTGTCGTGCGCCGGGTCTGTCCGTACCATCCTTTACATTAGGTCCGGAGAAAGTACGTTCTTTCCATGGCCCGTCCATAGAGGTCGACTGAAACAAATGATACCCATAAGGTTTGGCTGCATAAGATTCCGCATAAATAAACCAACCGCTATGATTCGGCCGTTCGATAAAAATAGGTGCTTCACGCATCATATCATTCGGAGTGACAGGTGCTCCCGGATTGGTATAAGGACCAGTCAGATTGGAAGAGGTGGCAATACGGACTGTTTTCCCTGTTTCCGGGGCAACAGCCGGATCGCGTTCGTCTTTCATAATCGCATAATAAACACCGTTTACTTTACGGATAATAGCATCGATAATAGCCATATTCTCATCCGTACCGGTAAAATTGAATAATTTCTGTGGTTCCGTATAGGTCTCGAAATCCTTTGTCAACACATAGAGAGTGCGCATACTGTCCCAATCGTCCTTATCCGGGTCGTTGCAGGCATGCCAGCTTATAATGTACTGTTCGCTATCCTTGTCATAAAACATTTTGGGTGCTCCCCAATAATAGGTAGTATAGAATCCCTGTGCATTACTACGATTAAAAATCATTTCATTCAACTGGGTAGATGTCCATGTCACCAGATTTTCCGAACGCCACAAAGCCAGCGGATTGACTGCAATCATATAGAAAGCTCCGTCATGTCCCTGACAAATATCAGGATGTCCAATGTAAGCGCTATTGATGATCCGGCCTTTATTCAGTGTTTCCCAGTTGATGCCATCCCGGGAAACAGCATAATATAACTTTCCATAATTTGCATTAGTCATGTGGGCGAACAAATATCCGCCATCAGTTTCCACTGGAATTTCTTCTCTGCCTGTTTCTGCATCATCCGAACACGACCAACTCATTAAAGACAATAATAGACCAATTATATAGTAACTCATACGTTTCATATCTTTTATTCAGTTAATAGGTTTAATTTATACTTTGTTGCGCTTTGCTCTTATCCTCCGCCCAACCCGGACGTTCCCAAGTCTGCTTCAGCTCTTTTCCATAAGAAATGGCCTGTTCGACTGCATAGTTAGGAATCGGCATGTATTGATGCGTCGGCATTATGCCTTTTGCCTTATACATTTCTTGCGCGTATTTATTAAAACGGATCAAGTCAATCTTTCGATTACCTTCATAGAAAAATTCATGTCCCCGCTCTATCAGAATAGCGTTTAAAAAAGCGTCTTTTGTATTGGTTGTCACACTCGGCAAGTCCGACAGCCCGGCTCTTTTCCTCACCTGATTCACCGCATTTATAGCAGCTACGGAAGGTACAGTTCCTGTTTTACGCACTTCTGCCTCTGCATACATCAATAATACATCGGCCCATCTTGCCAAAGGAATATCGGTACCCTGGAAAGTAGTCATCGTCTCCTGCGGGAATTTATTTATAATATATCCGTTCCATCTCACCCCCAGATTATCTTTGTTGATAACGACACCATTCTTGTCCTTATAACTGGTTACAATGGTTTTCAGACGACCGTCGTTGCTTTCGAAAGCATCGTAGTATTTTTTATCCATACTGAAAGCCTGGAACCATCCACCTCCCATTGGAAAAGGATCCCCTTTTGCCACATCAGAAGGTAAAGCCCACATCAGGAAAGGATTCGCATTTCCATGCTTCGGGTTACCATCAGCAGTAGGGCTACAACTGACAGCCATAATCATTTCTTTATTGAATTTATTGGCATTCTTGAACAGGTCAACGTACGGAGTACTTCCGGTTTTAAACAAATCATATTTGCCCGTATTGAGTTCATTATACATATCAATCGCTCTCTGATAATAACCTTCCATGTGTTCACCCTCGTTCAGACAGTGTTTCATCAGGCAGAAGCGGGCATAGTCACGCGTATAGCGTCCCAAATCCGGGGCTACTTCGGGAGCATTCTTTGCGGCAAATTCCAGATCATCCGTAATCCATTGAGTCATTTCATCCAAAGAAGGGCGCACGGTATTCGACAACGCTTCCGGATCAATTACTTTTTCGGGATCCAGGATTACCGGTACGGGACCGTAAACATGCAACAGGAAGTACATCATCAATCCACGACACAAACGTGCTTCTCCAAGTAAATTATTCTTCTTTTCTTCCGTAAGAGCAGTCAGGGGAGCTTTTTCCAACGTTCCAATCACTTCAGTCATACGGGTCACCTGGGCTGTTTTCGGGAAATGATTCAAGTTACCACCGTCGTCTACATTTCCACGCCAGTAATAAAAGCAATTACTGTAATCTCCTTTACTAAGGCGTTCCCAGTCTGCACCTACTGTGGTAGCAGGCGCACATATATCAGAAGCAGAATCAAACATACGCACCGCTCCTCCAGACTGTATATGAATACCATGTTGCAAACCACCCGAACCCATATCATACGTCCAAACCGTAGTATAAGGCAGGTAGCAAACCATCATATAGGAAACATACTCTTGCTCTGTGGAAGGATATTCTCCCTGTAACAAAGCTCCGTAAATATAAGGATCAAAATTATTCTCACAACTACCGAATAAGAGTTGCAAGGAAACAAGCATCGGTAAAAAGAACTTCTTTTTCATACGACATAATTTGTTAGATTTCATAGCTTGAAGTTTAGAAGGTTAATTTTGCACCTATTGAATAAACTCTCATTTGAGGATATTGTCCTCCGGTCAGATTCGAAGAAGAAGTGTTGATTTCAGGGTCATATCCTTTGTATTTGGTAAAGGTCAAAGGATTCTGAAAATCGACAAACACACGTATTCCTCTAATATATCCTTTAAATACAGATAACTCTTTGGGACCCAGATTATATCCTAGTGTGATGTTTCTTACACGTATATAAGAGGCATTTTCTCTTGTATAATCAAAGCCCAGATTTTCGGGTAAAGCCACTGATTTACTGATTGCGATACCCGGGAAATGTCCGTTCATGTTTGTCTGGGTATTCCAGATGTTATAAGAATAGATACCAACATTGTGCGCATCCACTCCTCTGGAGAGATTTCCGGCATCTGCACTATAACTATATGCGTCATTCCATTTCTTTACACCTAATTGTCCGTACATAAATATATCCAGATCAAAGTTTTTCCATGTAAATGTATTGCCAAAACCAAAATATAATTTAGGAAGCATGTTATCCATGTAAGAGTCATTCACGTCAATAATTCCATCACCGTTTTTATCTTCGACAATAGGATAACCCGGCATACAGGCGGCAGGTCCCAATGAACGTTGCGATTCGGGCATATTACTCTTATCCACATCGATAATATCGGTCGTTTTATAATAATAGAATGCATTCATCGGTTCATTTTTCCTTTTCTGATATTTCTGATAATCATAGTTAGGCATACGTTCTATCCATACTGCGTTATAATGGGACATCGTAATTTGAGAGGTCCATTTAAAATCATGTGTCTGGAGATTCAATGAGTTCAGACTTACATCTACTCCGGTACGTTTATAATGCCCTCCATTAATTGGACGTGTTCCGTGCATTCCCAATAATTCTGTCGGCGCTGTTCCCAACAAATGGGTTACGTCGTTACGGAATACATCTACACTACCCCAGATTCGATCTCTAAAAATAGAAAAATCCAATCCGATATTTTTCATGACTGTCTTTTGCCAGGTGACATCTTCATAGTTAGCGCCGGACAATATGTAGGGAATGTAAGTTACCGAATTATTATTGAATTGAACATCCTCGCGGGTTGTCGTTACAATACCGTATAGTGTTGTACCCAGGTTATCGCTACCTGTTTCACCGTAACTGGCTCTTAATTTCAACATATTAATCCAGGAGATATTCTTTATAAATGATTCTTCGTTCATCTTCCATGCAAGAGAAACAGATGGAAAGAAGGCGTATTTCTTACTGGGAAAGAATTTATCCGTACCGTCACGACGCAATGAAGCGGATACTACATAGCGTCCGAATAAGTCGAAACTTCCTCTGACAAACTGTGATCTCTTTTCATTCTTATATTTATAGGAAGTCGGATAGAAAGGACCGTCTGCCATACCTACGCTACTTCCCTGTATATGGTCATTGGCATTTTCATAAGATATATCCGAACCATCGCCACTATCAAGATAACGTCCCATACCGGCCATCAAATTCATATCCAATAACTCTCCAAATTTATGTTGGAATGTTAATGTACCTTCGAGAGTGCTTTGCTGCCTTTTTCCATATCCTAAGTTTCCTCTGGATTTACGTTGCAATGCGTAGTAAATATCAGAAGGAATGTAAGAATCACGAGAGGTATTTTCCTTGTTCAAGCCATACAATACTTTGGCTGAAAGCATATTCTTGATAATATCGACATCCAGTGAGAAGTTCATGTAGTAACCATTTTGCTCGGATTTGTCATTAATATCTTGCATGGAAACGGGATTAGGCGTCCGGCTGAATACATTATATTGTCCTTCGGCATCGTACACGGGAAGATAAGAGGGATAGAAGATTGCTCCGAAAAGTGCTCCGGCTCCCTGATCTCTTAAGTTTCCGACATCTCCGCCGACAGTAGAGTTCGTGTAATTATTCTGATTCAAGTTGACTATTGTTGTCAGTTTCAGGAAATTAGTCAGCTGGGATGTGATGTTTGTACGCAGGGAGTATCGCTCCATATCCGAATTATAAACGGTAGCGTCTTCTTTATAGTAGTTAACGCCCAGATAGTATTTAAACTTTTCCGAACCACCGCTAATCGTCAGATTATGATTGGTCACTGCACCTGTTTTCAGTACCTTGTCCAGCCAATCCGTAGTCGGGGCATTGGCTATTTGTGTCGGTGTAAAGATAGGTGTCCATTTATCGTCATAAGCGGCATTTCCATAAGGATACTGGCCTTTGTCATATAAATAATTCTCTTTACTGAACACATTCACCATGTTCATCAGTTCGGGTCCGCTCAATACATCCAGGTAAGGATAATGTTTTTGCACGGAATAGCTTCCTTCATACACGATGGTCGGTTTTCCCTCTTTTCCTTTTTTGGTGGTCACCAGAATAACACCATCCGCTGCTCCGATACCATAAATTGCTGCAGAAGCATCCTTCAGGATTTCAATAGATTCAATATCATTGGGATTTAATCCTGCCAGTCCGGCACGATTGACGGAAGAAGGAAGTGACGTACTTCCCGTGCCGACTTCAAAAGAGCCGCTAGGCATAACTACTCCATCCACCACATAAATCGGTGTACCACCTCCACGAATGGAGATATTGATGCCTCCTCCCGGCTGGGGACTGGCAACGGTTGCCTGCAAACCGGCAGCACGTCCCAGCAACATTCCTGAGATATTGCTAGTAGCCGCTTTGGATATTTTTTCAGTTTTTACGGTAGCGATAGAAGTAGTCAGGTTTTTACGGGAGGTTGTACCATACCCCACCACTACCACCTCGTCCAATATTTGCTGATTTTCAGCCAAGGTGACAGATAAAGATACCCGGTCGCCCACCTTTACTTCCTGTGTCTGATAACCGATATAGGAGACTTCCAATACAGCTCCCGGTGACACTTCCAGAGAGAACTTAGCATCCAAATCAGATGCGGTTCCGTTGGTTGTTCCTTTTTCCTTGATGGTAGCACCGATGATCGGTTCACCGTTGGCATCGCTCACTGTACCTGTGACTTTACGCTTTTTAGTGTCTTTAGAGGTATTCTGCCGCGCTTGCCCTTTTTGGACAATAATATTCTTGCCCTTTACCTCATAAACAACTTCTTGCCCGTACAATATCTGATCGATAGCTTCATTCAATTGTTTTGCCTTTACACTTACAATCTTCCTGGTATCCAGGTCTCCCACTTTATATACGAAAGAATATCCGCTTTTATTCTTCAATTGCGTCATTGCTTCTTTCACTGAAACATTATTCATTTTCAATGAAACGGCCTGGGCTAGTATTGCTATGTTAAGGCAAAAGAGAGCCACGACCATTAATATGGCCTTCTTCCTGTAATTCATAAAATAAACAAATTATTTAATTAAAACTTGAATAACTCGTTTTAAAAGAGATGTATTTTGCTAACTTTGCATAATCTCTTTTGAAAACATGCTCACGTTTGAAAGTTGTTGAAGAAGAGATTCAGGAGCCGGAAGATGTTCGAGATCTTCCGGTTTTTATTTTTCTCTCCTTATCATTCACTAAAGACTATTCAGTATTATTTCCTTTACTCATATTCTTCAATTATAAGGTTAAACAATCATAGTATTATAATCTCTGGTAACCGGTTAATAGATAGTTATATTGCGCTCTTCAATTTTATATTGTATTTTCTCTGTAGATGCCAACGCATCCAACACTTCCTGAATACTTTGTTCCCGACGGACGAAGTTTCCGTAGAACCGGAATTTATTTAATGAATCATTAGCTATGTGGATATTCACATTGTAGCTACGTTCCAGTTCTTTCACGATGTCCGGCAAAAGTTCTTCATCAAAAAACAGATAGCCATCCGTCCATTGGGAGGCATTGGAGGCTGTGACCGTTTCTACGGTCATCAATCCGTTCGCTTTGTTTAATATCGCTCTCTCGTCGGGTGCAAGGAAAGCTTCTTTCTCTTTTTTCAGTAAATTATTTAATTCCACTTTCCCTTCCAACAAGGATACTACCACTTCGTGATCTTCCGGATAATCGCGGAAATTAAATTTTGTTCCCAATACCTGCAATTGCAAATCTTTAGTCTTTACAAAGAAAGGGAGTTTCTCATTCCGTTGGACTTCAAAATATCCCTCACCTTCTAATTCTACTTTACGGTTATCTACTCCAAAGCCTTGTGAGTAGGTCATTCGTGAACCGGCATTCAACCAAACCAATGTACCATCAGGCAAATAAAGTTTCGTTCTTGATCCTAAAGGAGCCTCTACGGATATATCTGCAAAAGTGTCTTTTACATTCACTCCTCCCTGCCAATATGAGAAGCATCCTACTGCAAGTATGACTGCGATAATCGCGGCATAACGCCACAACGCCGACAAACGGAATTCCTGGCGAGGAGCTTTCTCCACTTGCTTCCGGCTCCCGATACGATTCTTAAAGGTATCGAATGCCTTGTCTTTATTGTATTTCGACGCGGCTTCACGGCTCACGGCAGAGAACCAGACTTCCCGTTGCTGAATAAAATAATCCTCATTTTCAGGTGATGCAGCTATCCATGCTTTTAGTTCGGCTAAAGCATTTTTGTCCAAACCTTCGGTCAGATAGGTTGCAATCAATTCATCAATATGTTTCTTTTCTTCTTCCATTTTTCTGCGTTCTATAAAGGAGACAGTAGATTTTTAATTGAGGGTAGTCTAAAAATGACTTTTTTTCGTTTTTACCCGAAAAAAAATAAAAGTAGAGTAATCAGATATTTACTTAGATTCGTTTGTAAAGATGCTAATGCATTCTTTATATGATACTTAACCGTATTGACAGAGATGCCTAACTCTTGAGAAATTTCTTCGTATGATTTTCCTTCAAAACGGCTTTTATCGAACACGCGACGACATTCGTTCGGCAATTTATCAATGGCTTTATATATTTCCTCTTCCAGTTCACGCTCCAGCAATGTCCCCAACGGATGCGAATCGGATATCGTCATTTTATCGTCTGTTATCTCATCGGGCATCAGAGATGAAAACGCAATCTCGCGCTTTTCCCATTCTGAATTAAGATAGTTGATACAACGATTACGGACGGCTCTCAACAAATAGCTACGGATGGAAACGGAAATCTCCAGCGTTTCACGAATCTCCCATAAATGAAAAATGGTATCTCCGACAATGGTTTCCGCAAGGAATTGATCTCTTACATAGCCGCTCGCGACATGACACAGCAGAGCATAGTGACGGTCATAGATGTATTGATAGGCATCTTCGTTACCTGTCTTCAACTGCTCTACTATTAAAGTTTCAGTATGCTCCATGGATGTATTAGTCGAGTTAATGGCACAAATTTAGAGAATTATTCGAGTTAAAAGCAAAATTAATAAGAAAACCCTCCAAAGAATTTCTTCTCTGGAGGGTTTAACATACCATTTAATATAATTCGTTTATCAATACGGTAGTTACACTTTCCTTTCCTAAATAAAAAGCCTTTGCTTTTATCAGTGGAGCATCACATGCTATCTGTGTTTGCCATTCTACAGAACTTTCCGTAGGTTCACTGCCATCGGTTGTATACCGGATTACCGCATTGGGATTGGTAGTATTAACAAGTAACAATCCATCCTTTACTATAATACCTGGAGGAGATACCCGGAAATTAATACCTCGTTTTGCCAAACGGGGCAATTCATAAGTTACAATACCGGCATTATATTTTCGTTTGGCATCCATATATACTTTGCCGTCCGGAGACAATGCCCACGATGGTTGAGCATTCCAAACGCGTTCTGCCAGTCCAAAGACTTTCGGGAAAAGATAATATTCTATTTGTTCGAAACTACGGATTGTCTCCGCCCAGATTTGTCCGGACAAACCTTTGATATTCTTATACCCCTCTTTTGTCAAAGGTTGCTTACCGTTTGAGGCTGTTTTTACATCCACAGATTCACCTTTCAGATTCCGCCGTAAAGACTTGTAAATATCAAAAGGCAACATATCAAACGTTACGTACTCATCTACGTAACCACCCCAACGTAACCCCGGTTCTTCCACATGATAACAATAGGCCATATCCAAATAGAAATTACCCACATTACAGAGTATAATAGGATAGCCCGCATTTGCTAACTTATACGGAACTTCATCCCCACCCTGTTCCGGAATTGTATTCCAGCAATAATTCAAGACCTTGCTATTTCTGAAATGTTCGTTCACGGTATTATCCGGATTCATAACTATGTCTTGCCATCCAACTGCTTGTATATTACGTTTATCCAACATTTCCAGAATTTGCCCCAGAAAATAATCTTTCAAATCCCGTATCTTAGTCAGTCCATGTTTTTTCATAAAAGTACGGCAGATAGAAGAACCTTCCCAAATACCTTCCGGCACTTCATCTCCACCCACATGGAAAGCAGTCAGTTCTACTCCTGCATCCTGATACATCCGTACAATTTCATCAATCACTTTTTCAAGAAAATGATAAGTGGAAGGCATGGCAACATTAATCACATTATCTGTGAAATTTTGTGCCGACAGATATTGGGAAGTATCTGCAAAGTCAGTCAAAAGATATTCTTCCGCTTTCGGTTGGTCTGTAGCTATGTATTTCTGATAACGGGCATTCATGGCTTTAATCGCTGCCCGGGAATGTCCGGGAATGTCTATTTCGGGAATAACTCTGATATGCCTTTCTTTCGCGTATTTCAGAATATCCATGAAGTCACTGCGAGAATAATATCCGTTGGCTAATGAAGTAGTATCTGTCTCATTCCATCCCCAGGCATACGCAGGATAAAGGCACATCTGTTCATCTGTGGTATGTCCTCTGCGAGAAGCTATTTCTGTCAATTCCTCCAATCCGGGTATTTCCACACGCCAGGCCTCATCGTCACTCAAATGCAAATGCAGTACATTCATCTTATAGAATGACAATATATCGATCAGTTTCAGCAAATCTGCTTTCTTTGTAAAATTGCGGGCTACATCCAACATAATTCCCCGATGCCCCATGTCCGGATAATCGGTAATATGAAGATTAGGAAGCGGAGCAGAAGTTAGTTCCATGTTATCTAATAAGGCAAGCAATGTTTGACAAGCATTAAATATGCCATGTGCATCATTAGCTTTCAAAGTCAACCGATTATTCTTTATCACGATTTCGTAATATTCATCGGGATATTGACAGGTAATAGGAACCTCCATTTTCTTCAATTCAATGATTGTTTCTTCATCCTTATCGGAAACGCTGCATCTTAATAATGAAGCCAGTTGACTTTTCAATAAAAGAGCTTCCTCTTTAAACGTATCATCAAACTTCAGACAGACTTTTTGAGAGAAAGAAGAAACACCGCCCGTCTTTTCCACTTTTTTAGGAGCAGGAAAAAGAGAAAGCATATCACAATCTACCGGTTTGCTGAAATCATCATTCTGCTTATAGAAATAATTTCCATCTGCATAGGGAAAGCTGTTCCTCGAGCTAACCCATTGGGCATCGGGCTTAAAAAGCTCGATCTCGATGGGGACATTTTGCGGTTGTAACGGTTTTCCTTTTTCATCAGTAGTTACCACATAAGCCCCTTCAGGAACCGAGGACACATTAATCACATTTCCTTCACTCAATATGGTAAAAGTGATTGTTTCACCCGGTGGCAATGCCTGGTAGTGTTCAGTGGGGTACATTTTATAGTAAGTCGAACCCAAACATTCAATTTCCAGCGGTGCATTAATAGGTTGCTGATAATAAATAGGTGTCTGATTAAAATAGATCACCCAATTATTAGTCAAGGATTTATTCCCATTATTCGTCAGGCAGAATGTATTCTTAAAATATCTGGCTTCCACACTATCTTTTTCCAGTTTCCATGTTAAGGATAGCTGTGAGGAAGGGGGCTGTTTACCAGCCCCACAACCAAACAGGCATATCCCCAACATCATTATCCATATATTCCTCATAGTTATCATAAGGGAATTATTTAGTTAATGAACGAATACATTCCACCTCTTCTGCCGAATAAGGAGTTCCATCACTACGAAATATATCGTGGAACCACAATGGAGGTTCAACAACATCAGGCAATGGAGTATCCCATGCAAAGATCGTATTTGTTTTTCCGGCTACAAGGCCCCAGTTGATTGCACCGATATTTTCTTTCTTCAGCATTGGCATAATATCCTGGAAAGTGCTATTTTGAGTACGTGCCATATATTCCGTACAAATCATCGGGCGGCCATATTGCTTCAATGTGTCAATGAGCCGTTGATGCGAATCCAAACCTTCATACGTATGATAGGTTATCACATCCGAATTTTCCAATTGGAACTTATTCAGATTAGTCAGGCTCATATCCCAAACTCCGGCCGACAAAGGTTGTGACGGATTCACCGTTCGTCCCCACGTAAATATTTTCTGCAATAACGGCAAACTTCTTTCACCGTATCTATATCCTCCCGAACCTCCGGGCTCATTATATAAATCCCATAATACAATTCTCTTATCATCCTTAAAGGTAGTCAGGATATCTTTCACATAGCTTTCCAATACCGGAAGTATCACTGCCGTATCGCCTTTATAATACAGATCACCCGGGTCACGTGCCCATCCCGAGTTGTGTACTCCCGGCTGTGGTTCCGGCTGTTTGCCAGCCTGATATACAGGATTCCAACAATCATCCAGGAAGACGAAGATGGTAGAGATATGATGCTTGTCGGCAATAGTAAGGTATTCATTGATACGTTTCTTAAAGCCTTCCTTATCTGTTTCCCAAACCAGGTGATGCAAATATACGCGCATACAGTTCATGCCTATTTCTTCCGCCCAACCCAGTTCACGATCAATAGTCACCGGATCAAAAGTATCTGCCTGCCACATCTCCATTTGGTTGATTGCCGTGCTCGGAATAAAATCGCATCCACGAAGCCATCCCCATTGTTTATACCACTCATTAGCCTGCTCTTTTGTCCAGACCTCACGAACAGAGACCGTTTTCTGGTTGCAGGCAATCAACATAGCACCAATAAAAAAGGAAAGTAATATCTTTTTCATATAATCGTTTTACTTTATCAAATTAAAAATCTTTTTATTTTCTCCACGTAAATATTACCATATCACCCGGTTCGACTGCTATCGTAGAGCCGTCCGGAGTAGTCGTTGAACCATTTTTCAACACTCTGCTAACAGAACTATCCACATCGATAGACAGGTTCATCACATTACGAAAATCTCTATTTACTACCACAAGATATTGATTACCACCTTTCTCCAGGACAGAGACAACCGCACCTGTATCACTCGTAGTCAATGATTTTATAGGAGTCGGCAGACTTCCCAAAGCCTTCGTGCCTTCAGGTATTTCACTTCCGGTGTGAGATAGTGAAATAACCTGTGCTCCCAAGAATATACCCGCAAGTTGCTGTACTTCCTGATTAACAGTCTTGACCAAATCATACACTTCAGTCGGTTCGTCATGTTGAAGTCCGCGATAGGTAAAATACTGGATTGCCTGCGCACCATAAGCTAAATCACTGAAGACTTGTAACCTCAACTCGGGCAATGTCGGTATCTTATAAAAATGAGTTTCATCAAGCTTATGAGAAAGTGCAAGTGCAAATGCCCAAAACGGCTTTTTGTTCTCTTTAGCAGCAGCCGATATTTCTTCCAGATTCCGATACCAGTCCGGACGAATAATGCTTGGAGCACCATTTATAGAGACAATAGGATAATTGTCAAACGAAATAAACGGAACAGGGACTTGTTCTATAAACGACTTTACATTTTCAGAATAAAGTTCTTTCCCCCATGCCCAATTGGGGTACAAGTTTATATAACAAGGATGATGACTGTCGATGGTTTTAATCTTCTTCACCAATTCGCCCAAGCCCGGCAAATCATTCACTTCCGGTTCATCCTTCAAATGGTAAGCATACAAAGCCGGATGATTCATCATCGCTTTTACGACCTCTTCGGCAGTAGCAACAGACAAGAGATCCTTAGAAGAAGTTATCATTTTCACTCCGGTCTTCTGTGCGGCGTCAAGCACCTTCAATGTTGTTTCCAAATCATCATACCATCCCAGATAAATATTAATGCCGGATGCTTTCATCACCGGGAATTTCTCCAGCGACTTATCTGCTTCCACTCCGGTCCATGCTATAATCGGGAATTCTCCATCAGTTGTAGGGATATAAGAATTACCCTGAATGATCTCAATTTCCTGTGTCTTTACTCCATTAGGTACTACGCGGAATACAGCCGTACGTCCGGTTCCTGTATTTGCATTTGCAGTAATTGTCACCGTTCCGTTTCCACTCCCTTTGGCCGGTGAGATGGTAACCCAAGACTGATCCGTCTCGTTTACAAATTTCCATTCCGTATTAGACTTTATCGAATAAACCTCCGTAAAACCGTCATTACCGATCTGTAACTTCTCTAAATTTCCGGAAATAGAAAAAGAGGCTTTCTCCGGATCCATCGAACAAGACATTAATAACATTGGCAACATCGAAAAAAAGAACGTAACCAGAAATTTCTTACTATATGTTTTCATTGATATATACATAATTCTATTGAATATTAAATTAAAGACTATTAATCATGATCCCCTCTTAATTGTAAGGAGTCAATCGTATCACTTCACTGGCTTTATCAATATGTATCGTATAAAGTCCGGCTTTAAAATCAGGACCGGGAATCAGATCGCCGGGAGCATTTCTCGTAACCAAGTTGACAGGCTCAACCGTATATGAGTTCTTCGTATCTTCCTCTTGCGCCCATCCATATCCTCTATAGAACTTAAATCCCATCGTCTGGTCGATGTATACAACTGCTTCGAAAGTATTTGCACCGACCTTTTTAAAGAAGAACCACTGGTGAGGATATGCGAAGTCCCAAGCAAGCGTAGCCACATAAGGTTCGCGTGGAAATCCGACTCCAGTACCGAGAATATACATCACCTCCGGATAAAAAACATCCCGCGGACGTTCCATATACATAAAACCATTTGATGTATTATATTTCAAGTTATAAAGTACCGACGGACCATCGAATTTTGCTTTGCTCCCTGAAACATCTTTAAAGAATTCCGGCCGGAGCATATTGGTGACATCACTACCAAAACCTATAAAATTAATCTTGGCACTTTCTACCAACTGAACATCCAACTGGACATATCCTCCTCCCACATCAAAGAAGCGGGACTTATCAATATCAATGCTGTATGTCAAAGTCTTATCAGCCAGAAAGCTCAACATATCAAAAGTGATATTCTCCAATGTATAACTCCCTACCTTAGGAGTCGGAATCGAAGTAGCTGCATCATCAGTCACAATCGCGATCTTATCGTCTGAATATCCCCATACCAAACCGGAATAATCAGGTTTGTTATTTATTATCTTTTCGGCAACTTTAAAATGGTCGCCAATCCCTGCCAAATCCGCCGCACTCGTCCGGAAACTATAATCCGTTTCATTCTGACTCTCCTTGTCCATTTCATACACATTTCCCAAATCATCAACAAGGTATAATTGGGAAGGTGTTTCCGGACGGGTCACCGCCACACTTGCGGCCTCATCCAAAGTCAGAGTCGACTCATTGCCACCTAAATCATTTACAGCTTTTATAGTCACCACAGGACGTCCATTCTGGAAACCGGCAACAAAAGGTAAAGTAGCTTCCTCTTCAATAACTGCAGAACGTCCGCTCAATCCTTTAGACAAATTCAAGATTTCGGCTCCATCCATTGTCACTAATAATTGGAATGAAACCAAATCATTATATTCATCACTGACCTGTGCGGTGAACTTCACTTTATCACCAGCCGCCACAACCGTTTCACCATTCACTCCCCGCAATACGGCATTTTCTATTTTAGGTTTTGAAGGTGTAGGCCACTCCGGCCATTCACTTGGCTTACTAACATCATCTTTTGCACACGAAAGGAGCAATAACGACGACATGAATAATACGTATATCTTTTTCATTTTTCTTAAGATCTCTAGTTTAACAATAATGAATGATGACATTAATTGCGAGCTGCCGCAAGATCCGCTTTCCATCCCTCACGTTCAAATGTCTGTGCCAACACTTTTCCATAAGATTCCGAAGCTTGTTGAACCGCATAATTAGGAATAGGCACATATTGATGTGTAGGAGCCACTCCTTTGATCTTCGCTGTACGCTGCGCATACTGATTAAAACGGATGAGATCTATTTTACGCATCCCTTCATACAACATTTCATGTCCTCTTTCCGTAAGTAAAGCATCTAGGAAGGCTTCAACATTCGCTGTTGCCGATGACGGAAGATCTCCCAGTCCGGCACGCTTACGCACCTCATTGACCGCAGCAATAGCATCAGCGGACGGAGCTGCATTGTTTTTACGTACTTCGGCTTCCGCATACATGAGCAATACATCTGCCCAACGGGCTAACGGTATATCAGTCCCCTGAAAAGCCGTGGCCGTTTCAACCGGGAATTTATTAATTATAAATCCGTCCCATGTGGTTGTATTCCGGTCAATCCAAGTTCCGGCAGTCGTATAATATTTGGTAAGGATCACTTCACGACGTTTATCCAAAGGATCATACGTATCCCAAAATTTCGGAGACACGTTGAAGGTTTGTCCCCATCCCTGCCCTTGCAAGTAGAAAGGAGTCGGATTTCCCTGATCGTCCACTCTGGCTGCATTATCGGGAGTAGCGAGCATCATCAGCGGGTTAAAGTTACCGGACTTATTCGTACCGTCCGCCGTTTCATCACAGCTGACAGCCATAATCACTTCCGAATTGAAGTTATTGGCATTTTTAAATTGCTCGATATAAGGATTATCCCCTTTCTTGAAAAGACTATACCGCCCCTTCAACTCATTATACATATCAATTGCTTTCTGATAATAACCAGACATATAATAGCCTTCATTCAAGCAATGCCGCATGATGCATACACGTGCATAGTCTTTATTGTAACGTCCCTGTTCCGGCTGTGTATCTGCAATATACTGATAAGCATAATCAAAATCAGCCATAATCCACTCCGTCATTTGCTGCAATGTCGGACGTACCAGATTTTCCAGCTTTGAAGGATTAATCAGATCGTCCGGATCGACAATCAAAGGAACAGGACCATATACATGCAATAAATAATACATCATCAATCCCCGACAAAGACGGGCCTCGGCAATAAACTCCCTTTTACGCTCTTCGGAGACCACTTCGGTAGAAGCCTTCTCCAAAGTTCCAATCACATTGGTGAAGTAGGAAATCTCACTTACTTTCGGAAAGTGGTTCGGCCTTTCATCACTTAACGTACTGCTTGTGTAATAAACACACTGACTGAAATCGGCTTTAGAAAGGAAATAATATCCGCCTCCCCAACCATTATTCCACACAGCCACCTCATCTGTCGGATAATCAAAGAACTTCAGTACACCTCCGGCAGGGATATACCAACCGTGCTGATTGCCACTTGTTCCGGCACCGATCCAATAGGTCCATGTTGTCGTAAAAGGCATATAGCAGGTCATCATAAATGATTCGTATTCGGCTTCAGTCACCGGATAATTAGAAACATTCAACGTGCCATACATCTTCGGATCAAAATTATCCTCACAACTGCACATGATAAATGCAATCATGACAAACACCTTAAATAATTTATTCTTATTCATATTTTCAATCTTTTCTTTCGTTACAGGTTTTCTTAGAAACATATTTTTGCTCCGAAGGAGTATGTTCTCGTCATCGGATACTCTGCTTTGGAGCCGTCGCCACCCGTCTTTATTTCAGGATCGACACCTACAAACTTGGTAAAAGTAAACGGATTCTGACAGTCGATAAAAACTCTGATAGAACTCACATAATCACCCACTCTTCCCAGCTTCTTTCCTGAAAGGTTGTATCCTAAAGTGATATTCCTGACACGTACGAACGAAGCATTCTGATAATCTTCCTCAAAACCTACGTTACCAGGCAAAGCGACAGCCTTTGTTGAAGCAATACCACGACGGTTTCCATTCTGATTGGTTTGAGAATTCCAGATAGTATATACATATTTGTTCGAATTCTTGGGACTCGTGTAATACACATCTCCGACAAGTGCCCAACGATATGCATAGTTATAGCGTGTACGTCCGAATTGTCCATACATAAATACATCCAGATCAAAATCTTTGTATACAAATGTATTTCCAAAGCCTATGTGAATTTTTGGAAGTGTATTCCGCATCTTTACATCATCAATCGTTATTTTGTTATCCCCATTTGCATCCTTAATAATCGGATAACCGGGCTGTTGCGCGTCTGCCGGCAAAGATTTCTGCGATTCGGGCATATTACTTTTATCTATGTTGATAACGCCTTCCGTTTCATAGTAATAATAAGCATTCACCGGTTCGTTCTTACGGATTCGATATTCTTCATAATAATAGTTGGGCATCCGTTCTTTCCAAACGGCATTATGATGTGATAAGGTCAATTGTGAGGTCCACTTAAACACACGGGGGATTTCAAAGTTTAGTGAGTTGATAGTCGCATCCCATCCGTAACGTACATAATGTCCATAATTCATCGGGACGGAAGATGTCATACTAAGCGGAGAGGCAGAGTCATATCCCAGCAAGTTGGTTACATCATTGCGGAACATATCAAAACTCCCCCAGATTCTATCTTTCAGGACTGAAAAGTCTATACCTATATTTTTCATGGTAGTCTTTTCCCAGGTAACATTCGGGTAATCAGGACCGCTAAGCAGATAGGGCACATAAGTCACTGAATTGTTAGAGAACTTGATATATTGGGCTGCCAGACTGAAAGTGCCATAAAGCGAACTACCCAGATTATCATTACCAGTCTGTCCATAACTACCACGAATCTTCAACTGGTCAATCCATGATATATGCTTCATAAACGGCTCGTTAGATAATTTCCAGGCCAATGACACTGAAGGGAAATAGGCATATTTCTTTCCCGGAAAAAACTTATCCGTTCCATCGCGACGAATAGTAGCGGCAACTACATATCTGTCGAGCACATCCACACTTGCCCTGGCAAATTGAGAACGACGTTCGTCGGCTGCTCTGAAAGAAGTCGGGTAGAAAGCGCCTTCCGCAGCTTCCACCTTATCAGCTGCAATGTGATCGTTAATCTGTTCGTAGTCAAGTTCAAGTCCATTTGAATCGTTCGTATATCTTCCCATACCGACTACGGCATCGACACGTAACAAATCTCCAAACTGCTTTTTGAAAGTCAACGTGCCTTCCATAGTTTGGTTTCTACGTTCAACATATCCCAAATGCCCTCTTGATTTATACATGTCCATAAAATATATATCAGAAGGAATATACAGATTACGATTAGCATTCTCCTTATTAATGCCATACATCAAACGGAAGGACAACATATCCTTGATTATATCTACATCGGCAGCAAAGTTTAGATAATAACCGCTTGTCTTAGTCCGGTCACTAACTTTTATCATTTCGGCCGGGTTAGGGTAATTTGAATATAAGGTAGGTTTTCCGTCCTCACCTCTGATCGGTAAATAAGAAGGATAAGTCAATGCTGATTGTATGGCATCGTACCCATTTCCACCCCCACCGCCACCGGAAGTTGAATTTGTATATTTATTTTCATTTACATTGACAATTGCTGTCAACTTAAGAAATGGAAGCAATTGTGAAGAAATGTTTGTCCGAAGAGCATAACGTTCCATAGCGGAGTTTTCTACCGTACCTTCCTGTTTGTAATAATTTCCGGACAGATAATATTTCAGCAGTTTAGAACCACCCGTAATTGTGATATTATGATTATTGATGCTACCATCCTTTAATACACAATCCAGCCAGTCTGTTGTTTGAGCGGCAGCTATCTGTTGAGGTGAGAATTGAGGTACCCATTTATTATCAAAAGGTTTATCACCATAAGGATACATACCATTCGTAAATAAATAGTTTTCTTTATTGAAAATGTTGGCAACATTCATATATTCTTCCCCACTCAAAGGTTCCAGATACGGATAGTTTTTCACGATAGAATAATTTCCTTCATAAGTGATTTGGGGACGAGTTTCAGTACCTTTCTTTGTAGTGATCAATACGACCCCATTGGCTGCACCAATTCCATAAATGGAGGCAGATGCATCCTTTAACACTTCGATAGATTCAATATCGGCAGGATTAAGTCCGGCCAATCCCGAACGATTGATAGAGTTGGGCATAACCTGATTTCCATTTCCAACCTCTAAAGAAGTGGAAGGCATCATTACTCCATCTACTATAAAAATGGGAGTACCTGCCCCACGAATTGAAAGGTCAACTGCTCCACCCGGTTGCGGGCTTGTCAACGTAGCTTCCAGTCCGGCAGCCCGCCCAAGCAGCATCTGTGACATATTACTTGTTGCGGCTCGCGATATTTTTTCCGTTTTTACCGTTGCAATGGAAGTGGTCAGATTCTTACGGGTGGTCGTTCCATACCCTACCACAACAACTTCATCCAACTGTTTCGAATCTTCTTTCATCGTCACATTCAACGTCATCGGTCGGGTAATTTTCTGCGTATATGTAGTGTAACCTATTGAAGTAAATTTCAGTGTCGAGCCTTCCGGAACTTGCAACTGGTAATTGCCATCTATACCGGTTATGGTTCCTTGAGTAGCCCCTTCTATCATCACAGTCACTCCCGGAAGAACCTCTCCGGATTCGTCCACTACCTTTCCGGTCACTTTGACCGGCTGTTTGTTATCCTGTGGTTGAGATGAAACTTTGTTTAATACAATCTGACGTTTTTCAATCGTATAAGATACTCCTTCGCCTTTAAAAAGTTTATCCAGTACCAGAGTCATCCGTTCATTTTTCACAGTAATGCTTACTATACGACTTACATCAACAATGTCTTTGTTGTATAAGAAACGATATTCTGTCTGATTTTCGATACTAGTCAAGACCTCCTCTACAGTCACATTCTTCAGTCGCAATGTAATTTTGGCGGATTGTGCCAAGATAGGTATACTGATAGCTTGCAAAGCTATACAAAACAACCATATAGCACAGATTCTCCCCATTTTTACATTTGCAGGTACATTAATTCTCTTTTTCATTTTTCTAATTGAAATAAGTTTCATACCTTTACATGTTTGGTTATTGGTTCTACAAATAAGTTGATTAACGAATAACTGAATCTTTGGAAAGGAAGGTGAGTCAGACCTTCCTTTTTTTATCAGTTGTCGGAAGCTGAATTCACTGATTATGTCTTTCTCATGGCTTGTATTATTTAAAGGTTAATAAATGTGTTTTTCTCTCGTTTCTATCAATAAGACGTTTCTAAAAATAAAAGCCACATTGGATATCGCATTATTTTTTCATCTGCATTATTTTTTCTTCAAACTATCGTTTATCCCAAATAATCTTTCTATTTTTACCCCCAACAATAGAACCTTTACTACAATACTATGCCGAATATCCAACAACAGACTTCCGACGACCGTTTTCTGGTAATAGCACTAAAACAGGATGATAAACAGGCTTTTACCCGACTATTCCATGCTTATTATAAAGATTTGGTGTTGTTTGGCGGTACTTATATTCCGGAGAAATCGACCTGCGAAGATATTGTGCAAAATATCTTTCTCAAACTATGGAATGACCGGAAGTCATTGGAAATAGAGAACTCACTAAAGTCATATTTACTGAAAGCTGTTCGAAACTACTGCCTGGATGAATTGCGCCATCGCAGGATTATAGATGAGCACGTTGCTTATGAACTTAAATCGGGCTCTATAGATATAGATACGACAGAAAACTACATACTGTATTCTGATTTATGCCGGCAACTTAAAAATGCATTGGAACAATTACCTCCTCAAGAAAGAGAAGTGTTCGAGATGAGCCGATTAGAAAATATTAAATATCAGGAAATTGCCAATCGCCTGAATATCTCTGTCAGAACGGTAGAAGTACGTATCAGCAAAGCGTTGAAGCAGCTTCGCATCTTATTAAAAGATTTTTATTTACTACTTTTTTTCTTTCTTTTCCACTAATGGATGTGGGATTTTCTTTCTGAAACGTCTATTATATATAAGGTAAAATGCATATGATAAATAAAGATTCAGACATAGAAATTATAATCTCCAGATATCTCTCGAAAGAGTCTACAGCAGAAGACATTAAGATACTGGATGATTGGATATCAGCTACTCCCGAAAATTATAAAAGCTTTCTGGCACAAAAGAATATATGGGAGATCAGTCACCCGGCCTTTAATCCGGAAGAGATAGATGTGGACAGTGCGCACAGAAAAGTAATGGAGCAGATTCTCCATCAAAACCGGCCGCCGGTTTCCGTTCGTCCTAAGTTGTCCTTCCTGCACTATTGGCAGCAAGTGGCAGCTATCTTACTTCTTCCTTTACTGATATTATCTGCTTATCTTTATTTTAAACCCGCTTCTCAAATTGCAGAGACTTATCAGGAGTTATTCACTCCTTATGGCACTTGGTCGGTAGTTAATCTGCCTGACGGTTCTAAAGTTTGGCTAAACGCCGGAAGTTCTTTAAAGTATCCGACTCAATTCAGTGATAAGCAAAGAGTTGTTTCGATGCAGGGTGAAGCCTATTTTGAAGTAGAATCCGATAAAGAGCACCCCTTCATCGTAAAAACCAAACAACTGACTGTAGAAGCTACCGGCACTGCATTCAATGTGAACGCATACGCTCCGGATCATGTAGCAGCAGTGACGTTAGTAAAAGGAAAGGTCGCAGTCACTCTTGACCAGAAAAAGACGATTTCCCTTTCACCGGGAGAGAAGATTGACTATAATCTAGGCACTGCTCTATATAACGTCAATAAGACCAATACTTATAAATGGTGCTCATGGAAAGATGGAATACTCATTTTTAGAGATGACCCGCTGGAATATGTATTCAAGCGTTTGGGACAGACTTATAACGTGGAATTTATTCTGAAAGACGCCGAACTAGGAAAGTATTCCTATAAAGCGACTTTTGAAGGTGAATCTTTAAATGAGATTTTGCGCTTGCTTGAAATGAGTGCACCTATTCGCTGTAAAGAGGTTAGTAATCGCAACACCAATAATGAGAAGTTTGAAAAACAACGTATAGAGGTGAGCAGGACTATGCAATAAAGGTAGTTTCAGTCTGTGTAAAACGCCGTTTCCGTATGCTCTGACAAGGGATAATTCTCATTACTATGAGAAAAAATACTCATAGGAATGAGAAAAAATTCTCACTGCGATGAGTATTTTTTCTCATCGCAGTGAGAATGCTTGAGAATTTATTACTTCATCTTATACACCAGTGTACCACCTTTTACAATATCCTCATGCGAGATCGTTTTCTTTGTATATGGTTCGCCATTCAATGTAATACTATCTACATATTTATGTTCTTTCGACAAATTCTCCGCAATAATTGTGAAAGTCTTGCCATCGGCCAAATGCAAGGTCATCTTCGGCAACTGTGGAGCACCGAATACATATTCCGCACTTACCGGATCTACCGGATAGAATCCCATCGCACTAAGCATATACCAAGCAGACATCTGTCCGCAATCATCATTTCCGCAAAGTCCGTCGGGTTTGTTTTTATATTGAGTATCAAATATTTCACGAACCAATTCCTGTGTACGTTCCGGACGACCAGCCAGTGCATACAAATAAGTCACATGATGGCTTGGTTCATTTCCATGAGCATATTGCCCGATTAATCCAGTAACATCTGCTAAACTTTCACCTTCTAGCTTAACCGTAAACAATGAGTCTAATTTATTCAAGAAAGGTTTTTCTCCCCCAAACAACTGGATTAATCCTGGAACATCATGTTGTACATGCCAAGTATATTGCCATGCATTTCCTTCCGTATAATCTCCACCGACACTTTCAGAATGTGCCAATGCACTTGGATTAAACGGAGCTTTCCAAGTTCCGTCAGCTTTGCGCGGACGCATGAACTTCGTCTCCGGATCGAAAAGATTCTTATAATAGTCAGCACGTTTCGCAAAATAAGCGGCATCTTCCTCTTTACCCATACGACGTGCCATATCGGCAGCAGCATAATCATCATATACAGATTCTAAAGTGGAAGATACAGATTCTGCTTTTATCAGATCTGTCGGGAAATAACCATATTTCGTATAAACCTCCCAATCAGACTTCAACGGATGAGATACAGTCTGCGTCTTCTTTATTATATTGAAAGCACGTTCAGCGTCAAAGCCACGGAATCCTTTGCGATAAGCCTCGGCAATGACTGATACGCCATGATTACCAATCATACAGAAATTCTCTTTTCCCCACAATCCCCAAATAGGCAGGAAGCCTTGCACTTCACCCTGTTCGATGAGAGAATTCACAAAACCGTCCACACGTTCGGGAATCACTAATGTATAAAACGGATGAGCGGCACGGTAAGTATCCCACAAAGAGAACGTAGAATAGAAAGCACCAGTTCCGGCTTTTACAATAGAGTCGGCGGCATTACGATACATACCATCTACGTCCGAAATTTGATTAGGCTGAATCAATGCGTGGTAGAAACAAGTATAGAAATTTGTCTTTTCATCATCGGTACCCTCTATTTCAATACGGCTCAAATAGTTATTCCATTCATTGTGGGCGGTAGCTCTTACTCCTTCAAAATCCCAGGCAGGAATTTCTGCTTCCAGATTCTTTTTAGCCCCGTCTATGCTGGTGGTGGAAAGAGCCACTTTCATCATCAGCTCGTCTCCCGGCTGCATGTCAAAAGAGGCAATGATGCGTTTTCCTTTTTCTGTTTCGCCCATCGGAAGATAAAGTGAATCGACTACCGGACGGTTGAATTTCATCACAAAGAAATAATCTTGATTGACCCATACCGTGTTATTGACATGTCCTGTCAGTGTTTGATCATCTTCCCAGTTCACTTCACAACTGTTGACTTGTGAATGATATTGTTCTTCTCTCCATGCAGGGCCATGTTGTAAGTCAATCAATATAGAGGCAGAATCAGCCTTGTGATAAGTATAGCGGTGAAGGGCAGCATGGATAGAGGCAGTCAGTTCCGCTTTTACCTGTGGATCAGAGAGCTCTGCAGTGTAATATCCCGGAGTAGCCGCTTCTTTATCTTTAGGGAAATGACTGCGATAAGCATCCCATGCACGTACACGTGTACCGGTGACCGGCATCACCAGAATATCGCCTAAATCCATACAGCCTGTGCCATTCAAATGTGTCTGTGTAAATCCCCAAACCAGAGAATCCTCATAAACATATTCAGAACAGTAACGCCAACCGACTGCACCCGTCACAGGACTGGTCTGTATCATACCGAAAGGATAACATGCGCCGGGAAATGTATGCCCGTTGTCTGCGCCACCGATAAAGGTATTAACGTATTGAGTATAATCCTTTGTATCCGTCTTTTCAGCCGGAGTACAAGAAGAATAAAAAAACAAGCCTGCTGCCAGAGTTGCAGCCATAAAAGGGGTTTTTCTTCTCATGGTAAATATAATAATGTTAAGTTAATGTCGCATTATATATGCTGATATTTATCTAATTTTTCACGATAGTAGCTTTCTACATCTTTCCAGTGGTAATAAGGAGCTACGTCTGTTTTCACCGGTAGTTTAGCTTCCTTTTCATTAAGTAATACTTTTACCAATACATCGTTACTTCCTTTTTTATGGAAAAAGACGAATTGCACGTTACTAGCCATCGGGAAAATATCATACGCTCTCCATTGTTCGGATAACTTTTCTACGTCAGGGTAAGATTCTCCATAATGATTCAGTTCCAATAAAGCGACTAACGGTAACAGACAAGACTCATGACCAAATCTTAAAGTGGCCTGGTTCTTACCTTCTTTCAAAGCAGCATCTGCCCTATCTAAAATATTACGCAACAAGTCGGCTTCCCGATAGGGCATCAAACCATCCGTTACAGGAGAACAAGCGTGTGTCAGATACCAATATAAGTTGTTACAACTCCATAGATCATAACACTCTTCATCCGTGAAAAGAGAATATAGCTGCATATCTGTATCATGACTCTGCATATTACAAGCCAAATCAAAAAGACGTCTCATCAGGCGCGCTTCATCAACGTTTGCTTTTACATACGCTTCGTCTGTAAACAATGTTTTCATCAACCGTTGCGGACGTACATGGGTAGCTTCAAAATCTTTCTGAACCTTCTTCACTTTATCGGAACTAGCTATTTTACTCAAATCCTTAGCAGGAGGATTCATGTAATACATATCATGGTAACTTGCATCATTCTTGATACATAGATTAGGATTCATCGCCTGCAATTGGAGGCATTCGGATGTCATGGATAATATACACCGGATGACAACTGTGGAACGGGCATCCACTTCTGTTCCATCCGCAAATATCTGTGGGAAATTAGTATACATACGCTTTGCAATTCCTCTGTGTTGGCGTGCTCCCACCGAAGTCAGTTCACCAAGACGACCTTCCGCCATATCAGCCATGCGCAAAACAATATCCAGTGTGTTTTTACCTGTTGCAGTAAGTTTGTTTAAAGAGTCGGCTTTTAATAAAGTTTGCTTGGGGAAACGATAATCATTCGGATCAATCAAATACCGTGAACCATGACGCATATATGTGCTGATATAAAAAGGTTCGTACCCCTTAGGAGCAGCTGTCTGCTTGGCAGTAGGCGTGGGATATGCATAATAATTATTAGCGGATAAATACCGGTTTGCACGGATCTCTTCACGAGCAGTTTGCGCTTGTACCGTCCATACAAACAAAAGCAATAAAAGGATAGATGTGAGTTTTTTCATGATAGTATTATTCAATGTATTAATAGTTGTGCCACAAAATTAGAGATTTCTTCTCATTTAAAAGGATTTGATACAGACAAATATACTTAAATCTTAAATGGAGGAAGTTCCTATTTATGTGGATTCGCTGTGATAAAACAAAAATTCGTACGACTTATTGAATAAATATCAACTCAATTATTTATCTTTGTTAGCTTAATAACAAGCTGGCGCAAAAAACAATAAGTATAATGAAAGATTTCTTGAAATTTACACTTGCCACGGTGACAGGTATCATTTTGTCAAGTATTGTATTATTTATAATCAGCATGGTAACGTTGTTTGGCATCATGTCTGCTTCGGACACGGAAACAATCGTAAAAAAGAATTCTGTAATGATGCTCGACTTAAACGGAACGTTGGTTGAACGTACGCAAGAAGATCCGCTGGGTATTTTATCACAGTTGTTGGGTGACGGATCTAACACGTACGGACTGGACGATATTCTTTCTTCCATCCAGAAGGCTAAAGAAAACGAAAATATTAAAGGGATTTATCTACAGGCAAACTCATTAGGCACCTCCTATGCTTCTTTGCAGGAAATCCGCAACGCACTGCTCGACTTCAAAGAAAGTGGAAAATTCGTTATTGCTTATGCAGACTCCTATACGCAGGGACTTTATTATCTTTCCAGTGCAGCCGATAAGGTGTTGCTCAATCCCAAAGGAATGATTGAATGGCGGGGTATCGCCTCTGCTCCCCTGTTCTACAAAGATTTGCTGCAAAAAATAGGAGTTGAGATGCAGGTGTTCAAGGTGGGAACTTACAAATCTGCCGTAGAGCCGTTTATTGCTACGGAAATGAGTCCTGCCAACCGCGAACAGGTTACCACATTTATCACTTCTATCTGGGGGCAGGTTACGGAAGAGGTATCTACTTCACGTAATATTTCTGTAGACTCACTGAATGTTTATGCAGATCGTATGCTCATGTTCTATCCGGCAGAAGAGAGTGTAAAATGCGGATTGGCTGATACATTGATTTACCGCAATGATGTGCGCAATTATCTTAAGAAATTGGTTGAGATCAATGAAGATGATAATCTTCCTATATTAGGATTGGGCGACATGATGAACGTAAGGAAAAATGTGCCGAAAGATAAAAGCGGTAATATCGTAGCTGTTTATTATGCATCCGGTGAAATTACAGACTATCCGAGCTCTGCAACTTCCGAAGATGGGATTGTCGGTTCGAAAGTCATTCGTGACCTGCGCAAATTGAAAGATAATGATGATGTGAAAGCTGTTGTACTCCGTGTCAATTCTCCAGGTGGAAGTGCTTTCGCCTCGGAACAAATCTGGCATGCTGTGAAAGAGCTGAAAACAAAGAAACCGGTCATTGTCTCTATGGGTGATTATGCTGCGTCAGGAGGTTACTATATCTCTTGCGTTGCCGATACGATTGTTGCAGAGCCTACTACCCTGACCGGTTCTATCGGAATCTTCGGTATGATTCCTAATGTGAAAGGATTGACTGACAAAATCGGCTTAAGTTATGATGTCGTAAAAACGAATAAATACGCTGATTTCGGAAATATCATGCGTCCGTTTAACGAGGATGAGAAATCATTGCTTCAAATGATGATAACTGAAGGATATGATACCTTTGTAACTCGTTGTGCCGAAGGACGTCACATGACGAAGGAAGCTATCGAGAAGATTGCCGAAGGACGTGTATGGACTGGGGAAACTGCTAAAGAACTGGGATTAGTAGACGAATTAGGTGGCATTGACAAGGCACTGGATATTGCTGTTGCAAAAGCCGGTATCGAAGGCTATACCGTTGTGTCTTATCCTGAGAAACAAGATTTCCTGTCTTCCCTGCTTGATACGAAACCGACGAATTATGTAGAATCACAATTACTGAAAAGTAAATTAGGCGAGTACTACCAGCAATTCGGCTTACTGAAAAATCTGCAAGAACAATCCATGATTCAGGCACGTATTCCGTTCGAACTGAATATAAAATAAACCGTAATACATGGACGAACACTTTATCAAGATACATAAGTGGCTCTACCCTGCCTCCTGGCTCTACGGAGCAGTGGTAATGATGAGAAATAAACTCTTTGACTGGGAAGTTCTTCAATCAAAGAGTTTTGACATACCTATCATCAGCGTGGGTAATCTCGCTGTAGGAGGGACAGGAAAAACTCCACACACTGAATATCTGATAAAGTTTCTTTGTAATCAATATAAGGTAGCTGTATTAAGCCGGGGATATAAACGGCACACGAAAGGTTATGTATTGGCAACTCCGGAAAGTACGGCAAGAAGCATTGGCGACGAACCTTACCAGATGCATCAAAAATTCCCGTCTGTCACAGTAGCTGTCGATGAAAAGCGTTGTCATGGCATAGAAAAGTTGCTTGCACTGCAAAAGCCTTCAATAGATGTTATCCTATTGGACGATGCTTTCCAGCACCGATACGTCAAACCGGGATTGAGTATTCTGTTAACGGATTATCACCGATTATTCTGTGATGACACTTTGCTCCCCGCAGGACGGCTTCGTGAACCAATTAGCGGCAAGAATCGGGCGCAAATCGTTATTGTCACCAAATGCCCGCAAGACATCAAGCCTATTGATTATAACATTATCACGAAACGGCTGAACCTTTATCCATATCAACAGTTATTCTTCTCATCGTTCCGGTATGGTAACCTGCAACCAGTGTTCCCTACCATGTCTCCGGACACAAATGCAATTTCGACAAACCATGAGGTTGCTTTGTCCTCACTGACAAACACTGATATATTATTGATGACGGGAATTGCCTCACCTGCCCCTATTCTCGAAAGACTGGAAGGTTGTACCAAACAAATAGATTTACTATCGTTTGACGATCACCACAATTTCACTCATCGGGATATACAGCTTATCAAAGAACGGTTTCATAAACTGAAAGGAGAACACCGGTTGATTATTACCACCGAGAAAGATGCAACACGCCTGATTAACCATCCGGCTTTGGACAAGGAATTGAAACCATTTATCTACGCCTTGCCTATTGAAATTGAAATATTACAAAATCAACAAGATAAATTTAACCAACATATTATTGACTATGTTAGAGAAAATACAAGAAACCGCAGCTTATCTGAAAGGTAAGATGCACACCAGCCCGGAAACAGCCATTATACTTGGTACCGGACTTGGCAGTTTGGCAAACGAAATCACCGAGAAGTATGAAATAAAGTATTCGGATATCCCCAACTTCCCGGTATCTACCGTCGAAGGTCATAGCGGTAAGCTGATTTTCGGCAAACTAGGCAATAAGGATATCATGGCTATGCAGGGACGCTTCCACTATTACGAGGGTTATTCGATGAAAGAAGTAACTTTCCCTGTACGTGTCATGCGTGAATTAGGTATCAAAACCTTGTTTGTATCCAATGCCAGTGGCGGTACAAATGCAGATTTCGAAATCGGTGACCTGATGATTATCACTGACCATATCAACTATTTCCCCGAACATCCGCTTCGCGGAAAAAATATCCCTTACGGACCTCGCTTCCCGGACATGAGCGAAGCATACTGCAAGGAATTGATTAGTAAGGCTGACGAGATTGCCAAAGAAAAAGGAATTAAAGTACAACACGGAGTGTATATTGGTACGCAAGGTCCTACTTTCGAAACTCCTGCCGAATATAAATTATTCCATATCCTTGGTGCTGATGCAGTTGGTATGTCTACCGTTCCGGAAGTTATCGTAGCCAACCATTGTGGTATCAAAGTTTTTGGTATTTCCGTCATTACCGACTTAGGAGTAGAAGGAAAAATCGTAGAAGTAACACACGAAGAAGTTCAGAAAGCCGCTGACGCTGCTCAACCGAAAATGACCACGATCATGCGCGAACTTATCAACCGTGCCTAAACAATCATCCCGATTTATGAGAACTGAAATAGCATCTCTCGGTGAGTTTGGTCTGATTGACCGCCTCACCGAGGGAATCAAACTGGAAAACGAATCCAGCAAATATGGAGTGGGCGACGATGCCGCCGTTCTCTCCTACCCTTCAGAAAAGCAAGTACTGGTAACAACCGACCTGCTTATGGAAGGTGTGCATTTTGACCTGACTTATGTTCCCTTGAAGCATTTGGGATATAAATCAGCAGTAGTTAATTTCTCCGATATTTATGCCATGAACGGTACTCCCCGGCAGATTACGGTATCTCTTGGTCTTTCCAAGCGTTTCAGCGTGGAAGATATGGACGAACTTTATTCCGGTATCCGTCTGGCTTGCCAGCAATATAATGTCGACATTGTGGGAGGCGATACCACTTCTTCCTTGACAGGCCTTGCTATCAGCATCACCTGTATTGGCGATGCCGACAAGGATAAAGTAGTTTACCGTAATGGCGCCAAAGACACTGACCTGATCTGCGTCAGCGGCGACTTGGGGGCAGCCTATATGGGTTTACAACTCTTGGAACGTGAAAAAGTCGTATTGCAAGGTGATAAAGATGTCCAACCGGATTTCTCCGGCAAAGAGTATTTATTAGAACGCCAATTGAAACCGGAAGCGCGCAAAGATATCATTGAGAAATTGGCAGCCGCCAATATTGTCCCTACTTCTATGATGGACATTTCCGACGGCCTGTCATCAGAACTGATGCATATCTGCAAACAAAGCAATGCTGGTTGCCGCGTTTACGAGGAGCATATCCCAATCGATTATCAGACAGCTGTTATGGCCGAAGAGTTTAACATGAATCTTACGACTTGTGCCTTGAATGGTGGAGAAGATTATGAACTACTCTTTACTGTTTCCATCGCCGATCATGAGAAAATTTCACAAATGGAAGGAGTTCGTCTCATCGGACATATTACCAAACCCGAACTTGGCTGTGCATTGATTACCCGTGATGGACAAGAATTCGAACTAAAAGCACAGGGATGGAATCCATTAAAAGAAGATAAGCAATAGATTTCATCACATACCTGAAATATTTTTTATCTTATACAACACTGATAATAAGCCGACTAACTTTTTATCAGTGTTTTTTATTTCCAGAAGACTTGCAGAATCCAAAAGTTTCACTACCTTTGCAACCGCAAAAGAGATATTACCGGACCGAACAAGCACGAGGTGCCATAGCTCAGTTGGTAGAGCAAAGGACTGAAAATCCTTGTGTCCCCGGTTCGATTCCTGGTGGCACCACTAACGATTCGGTAATAAAAAAATCCCTTGAACTTTTGAAGTTCAAGGGATTTTTTTATTCCTCGTATTGCAATTTGCAACCGCCTATACTTTAGAACTATGCAGTTTTTTATAAATCTCCACACGAGCATCTATTTCTGCTTGAGTCAAATGCGCAGGAAGTTCAATGGTAGTCCGCGGAGTTATTGCTACCAATACCATATCCCCCAAACCCTTTTTATACTCTTTAATAACATTTTCAGTAAACTGACTGGATGAAATAACATCACGCATTATATTACCTTTTTTCATATCTCTAATTATTTTGTTTTTTATTTTACACACAAGCAGAATATACACTTCCCTATACAGGTTTAGATTGAGCTAAATCTTCCGATGTAGATTTGTTTTCCAAAGAGATATTGATCGCATTCATGCCTTTCACTCCACGCTCAAGGTCAAATGTTACGATATTATTTTCTGCAATATTGCCAATGACATTGTTCACATGAAAAAAGTATTTCTCAACACCTGAAAGGTCTTTAATAAAGCCAAATCCTCTTGACTCATTAAAAAACTCAACCCGTCCTCTCAAGATCGTCGGCTCCTCTTCTTCCTTTTTAGGAGTTGCTATAATTATTTCATCCGGATTAATTTCTTCCTTCTTTATATCCTCTGTCGGAGGAGTCGAAGTTATCATTCCGTTCTCATCTACATAGGCAATCATATCCTCAAAGCTATTTGAGCTGCCCGATAATTTCTTGCTTTCTTTCTTTTTCAGTTTTTCTTCTCGTTTAGCGAGTCTTTTCTTTTCATTTTCACGTTTACCAACTGTCATGGATTTTGCCATAGAATTTATATTTAGTTTTATATTAATTTTAAAGAGATTGTTATTTGTTGATTTCAAATAGTATAACTGGCTTTATTCAGCTTCTTACCCGTCAGTTTCTGAATATCATTAACGAGTTTACGCTCTTCCTGCGAGCAGAATGTCAGTGCTGTCCCTGTATTCCCGGCTCTTCCGGTACGTCCGATACGATGCACATACGTTTCCGGCACATCAGGAAGATCATAGTTGATAACTAAAGGAAGTTCGTTAATATCGATACCTCTGGCTGCAATATCAGTAGCCACCATCACACGTGTTTTGCCCGACTTGAAATTGCCCAAAGCCAACTGCCGCGCTGCCTGACTTTTATTTCCATGAATCGCCTGGCTACCAATTCCCGCCTTGCCCAGTATCTTTACGATCTTATCAGCATTATGCTTCGTACGTGAAAATACCAACACCGACTGATCTTCTGATTTTTGCAAAATCGAAACCAGTAAAAGACTCTTTTCCTTTTTCTCTACGAAATAAACCATCTGTTCAATAGCATCCACAGTCGATGATTTCGGAGTTATGCTGATTCGTACAGGATTCTTCAACAAAGAATTCGTTAAAGAAATAATTGTATCAGGCATTGTAGCGGAGAAGAATAAAGTCTGTTTTTCTTTCGGAAGTTTTGGTAATATCCGCTTGATATCATGAATAAATCCCATATCAAGCATACGGTCTGCTTCATCAAGTACAAAATATTGTATCTTATCCAGATGGATATGTCCCTGATTCATCAAGTCAAGCAAACGTCCCGGTGTAGCAACCAGGATATCAATTCCTTTGTGTAACATGTCAACTTGAGGACGTTGATTTACTCCGCCAAAAATAACCCCATGCCGCACTTGGGTATATTTGGCATAATCATTAATGCATTCACTTATTTGCAAGGCAAGTTCACGGGTGGGCGTCAAAATCAACGCTTTAATCCCCCGGCACTTGGCTGCCTCTTTATTCATTTGCAAATGTTGTATAATGGGAATAGCAAACGAAGCAGTTTTACCTGTTCCCGTTTGCGCACAGCCTAATATATCTCTTTTTGCTAATGCAGCCGGAATTGCCTCTCCCTGAATGGGAGTGGGCACTGCATATCCTTTTTCTTCAATAGCTTTTAAAATCGGTTCGGTTATATTTAATTCTTTAAATGTCATAATTGTTGTTTTTGCTGTATCAAAACAGCTATTAATTTATATTGTAAAGGGACTGACAAACTCCATCATGGGAATGAAAATCCCGTAGGTTAAGCCAGTTTATGGGTTGCCAAGAAAAACTCGCGCTCCAGTGTACTCATTACTTCTTTTACACTACTGATTTTTTCAGCGAGAAAAGCATTGCTACCGGCAAAAGCATAGCCTTTTTTCATATTTCCTTTGGCTGCATTATATAAAGCCTTAATAATGCAATAAGGGCTTTTTGTATAATCACATGTTTTGATACAATGGAATGAGCAACTCTTAGGCCTCTCCAGTCCACTATTCACATTGTGAATAAATTCCCCGTCAATAGCTCGTCCTGGCATTCCCACAGGACTTTCAATAATAAGAACATCTTCGGACTTGGAGTGAATATGTACTTCCTTGAACGTCTCGGACGCGTCACATTCCTGGGTGGTAACAAATATACTTCCCATTTGTACCCCTGCAGCTCCCAGTCCCATAAAATGTGCAATATCTTCACCCGTCGAAATGCCGCCGGCGGCAATCACCGGAATCTGTTTCTGTTCTTTATAGCTGGATGCAATCATTACCACTTCCGGAATCAAAGTTTCCAAAGCATAATGCTGATCCTGTAATTGTTCTTTTTTGAATCCTAAATGTCCACCGGCTTTAGGCCCCTCCACCACGATTGCATCGGGCAGATAATTATAGTTCTTCTGCCATTTATCGCAGATGATTTTGGCTGCTCGTGAAGAAGATACAATAGGCACTAGCTTGGTTGTACTCTCCGGAGTCAGATATGAAGGCAGGTCGAGTGGAAGCCCGGCACCGGAAAATACCACATCAATCTTTTCCTCGATTGCGGTGCGCACCATATCCGCATAATTCGATAAAGCAACCATGACGTTTACGCCAATAATACCTTTTGTTTTCGCACGTGCTTTCCGGATTTCCTCTTTCAGCCCGTTAATACATTTTTCAGGATAAGTACCTTTCCCTTTGGGGTATAACAAACCTAAACCTGCGCATGATATAACGCCTACTCCTCCTTCGTTTGCTACTGCCGAAGCCAAACCCGAGAGCGAGATACCTACTCCCATTCCACCTTGTATTACAGGTGTTTTTATCTCAATATTTCCTATAAAGAATGATTTCATATGTTTTATTTTGCTTTAGAGCAATTGAACAAGATAAACAGTGTGAGCACACTTTATTCAAGCGCTCAAGATTGGCCCTGTCATTGACTATTTGCCTTGTTGGGTGTAATTTATTAAACCTTTACTCCTGACTTCTTCAAGAGTATTGTGTATTACAAAAAAGTCTAATAAATCTATTTTCAGAATGGAAAGTGCAGGAGTAGATATTCCTGATATTGCACAGAAAAAGAGCCAGAATTAGCAGAACTTAAATGTAATATGATTTTTTGTCTTCCCCTGTGTCAATCAGAAGATTCCTCCGTTGAATCATGAAACGGAAATAACTTATTAAATGAAAGCAGAAGACAGAATCTTCTGCTTTTATTCGGATATTAATATCTTCTAGAGTTATTATAACCACCACGACCACCACCGTTAGACGGTCTTTCAGTACGAGGACGTGCCACGCTTACTGAAATAACTTTCTGGTCGTATTCAACTCCATTCAGTTCGTCAATTGCTTTTTGTCCTTCTGTATCATTCGGCATTTCTACGAAAGCAAATCCTCTGGATCTACCAGTTTCTCTGTCAAAAATTACTTTAGCTGAAGAAACTTCTCCAAACTCTGCAAATAAATTTGTTAAGTCAGCATCATTAGTGCCATAGCTTAAACCTGAAATGTAAATGTTCATTTAAAATTTTATTAAAATAAATACTAATTTGGAGTGAGGAGGATAATTAAAGACAAGGACTGCTTGCTAATAAAATATTATAAAGAAGAACTATACGATAATGATTCGTAACTCAAACTCTTGGTACAAAGGTAACACAATAAATCAGAATAATACATTTATACCCGTTCTTTTTCGGAAGAAAGACGATAATTATCATTTATTAGCACACAATTCATCCTAAATCGGCGAGATACACAATTTTGCCTATCATTCTTGATATTCTCTTGTAATATATCTACTTTTGCCATTACATAAATTATCAAGTCCCACTTTATGGATGTCAGAATAGAACCAAGTTGGAAACAACAATTACAAGAAGAATTTGACAAACCATACTTCGAAAAGTTGGTTACATTCGTCAAAGATGAATACAAACGGGCACACGTCCTCCCTCTCGGACATCAGATTTTTCATATATTCAATTCCTGTCCCTTCGAAAAGGTAAAAGTAGTTATCCTTGGACAAGACCCCTATCCCAATCCCGGACAATATTATGGAGTCTGTTTTTCTGTGCCTGATGGAGTAGCTATCCCAGGTTCACTAAGCAACATCTTCAAAGAAATACACCAAGATTTGGGAAAGCCAATTCCAACTTCTGGTAATTTGGATCGTTGGGTAGCTCAAGGTGTATTCCCGCTAAACTCTGTTCTTACTGTACGTGCGCACGAAACCGGTTCTCATCGAAATATGGGTTGGGAAATCTTCACAGACGCAGTTATCAGGAAACTAAGTGAAAAACGGGAGAATTTGATATTTATGCTTTGGGGAAGTTATGCGAAAGAGAAACGATCTTTGATAGATACCAACAAACATCTGGTACTAACCACTGTTCATCCCTCTCCCCGCTCTGCCGAATATGGTTTCTTCGGTTGTAAACACTTCAGTAAAGCCAATGCTTTCTTGCATAGTAAGGGAATAGAAGAAATTGATTGGTAAATAAACGATTTCTCAAAACAGATTATCAGTACCCAAAAACATTCGCTATGAATAAATCAAACAATATTACTCGGGAAGAAATGTGGGCAAAGCAATGCTTGTCCTCCACTGATATTGATTACGCTGTGTGGGAACGGGATAAATCCATACTTCACCAACTTTCAAAAATCTGTCACAACTGCACATTTGTTGTCGATGTCTACAAATGCAATTACACGTATGCATCCTCGAATTTCGTTGATTTACTGGGGTATGACAGTCACAAGATAGAAACTTTGGAAAAGCAGGGAGATTATTTAGAATCACGTATTCATCCGGACGACCGTGCGCAACTGGCAGCATTACAAGTCACGTTAAGCCAGTTCATTTACAGTCTGCCCCTCGAACAGCGAAACGACTATTCCAACATTTACAGTTTCCGTATACTCAATGCCAAGCAACAATATATACGTGTCACTAGCCGACATCAAGTTTTGGAACAAGACCGTAACGGCAAAGCATGGCTCGTAATAGGCAATATGGATATTTCACCCGACCAAAAACATTCCGAAACAGTAGACTGCACTGTCCTAAATCTAAAGAACTGGGAATTCTTCTCTCCTTCCTCTTTACTTATGCCTTCTTCGCTCAACCTCACTAATCGGGAAATAGAGATATTACGGCTTATTCAAAAAGGGTTGTTAAGTAAAGAGATTGCAGACAAACTATGTATCAGTATTCACACTGTCAATATTCACCGGCAGAACCTGTTACGCAAATTAGGTGTGCAAAATTCTATCGAAGCCATTCGCTTGGGACAGGAAACCGGACTACTAAGTTAATTAACCCATACGCCTTTTCCTGAAGCTACCAGTCTGTCTAAGGCATCCATTCCACCACACCCACCACCGGGTGCAATCTTCTCCATTCCTCAAATTCCGGATAACTACATACACCATCCTGAATCACAGCTTGATAATACTCCACTCCCATAATCTTTTCCGTATCAGGCGTTTCGTATTTCAAATTCAAGATAGCCAGTCTCATTTCATCTGTCAATACCGCAGAAATGCGTTCGGCCACCCTTTCAAAGTAGCCATCATAACGAGAGCCTTCTTGGATATGAATCATATCCATTTGCCAAAGTTCTCCCTCCATATCCTGATACCATGCATGCCACTCTATACACGCTTCTTCCGTATGTAATAAATTCGTATATTCAATCTTCTTTACGGACGTATTTTCCGCCAATTCAGCCATCGCCCGAAAGCTGGCAGACAAATCCAAAGGAGAAGTATAAATATGAAAATCAATATCCCGATGTTTCATCAATAATCCTGTACGCAACGAACCTACCAGATTCACTTTGGCACCCATCCCCTCCCATATCCGAACAATACGGGTATCCTCTATAATCTCCCAAGCTTTCTGCTGGTTACGTTTTGCCAATTCAAGAATATTCATCTTTTTCCTTATTAAGTAAGTATGCAAAAATAGGAAAAAGGATACATATATAGCTATAAATAACTATTTAATCCCTTAATGGGTTGAGCTAACTTTGTCCGCAAATTCAATTCTTCACCATACAACTAAAAAGAGATTATGATATTCAATCAAACAGAGAAACAGGAAAAAGAGTATTTACAGCAAGTCATAACCACTATCCATGATACGATTAACACTACCAGTACTTCCGTCAAAGAGCATATAGACACCCTGCAGGAGTACAAGGATTATCTATGGTCGAACAAGGATATCGATCCGCACGAAATCCGTTCCATGCGCGAAAGCATATTAAATCACTTTGCATTAGGTGAAAATGTAATTGACAAACGCAGGCGACTAAGCAAAATACTGGATACCCCCTATTTCGGACGAATCGACTTTCAGGAAAAGAAAGACAAAAGCCAAGTTAGTCCGATCTATATAGGAATACATACTTTCTATGACCTCAATCAAAAAAAGAATCTGATTTACGATTGGCGAGCTCCTATTTCAAGCATGTTCTACGATCATGAATTAGGCGAGGCGTTCTACTCTTCCCCCGCAGGCAAAATTAACGGAGCGATCTCACTCAAACGCCAATATCGTATTCGCAAAGGAAAAATGGAGTACATGATTGAAAGTTCCATAACTGTTCATGACGATATTCTGCAAAAAGAACTATGTTCCAATGCCGACAATAAAATGAAAAATATCGTCACGACAATTCAGAGGGAACAGAATCAGATCATCCGTAATGAAAACGCTTCTGTACTTATTATACAAGGTGTTGCCGGTTCAGGAAAAACCTCTATCGCCCTCCATCGTATTGCCTACCTGCTTTATACACAGAAAGGACAGATTTCTTCCAAAGACATATTAATCATCTCCCCCAATAAAGTATTTGCCGATTACATTTCTAATGTACTTCCGGAACTTGGCGAAGAGACCGTTCCCGAAACCAGCATGGAGCAAATTCTGTCGGATGTAATTGACAACAAATATAAACACCAGAATTTCTTCGAACAAGTGACGGAACTATTAGAAAACCCGACACCCGACTTTATCGAACGGATTCAATACAAAGCCTCCTTCGAGTTTATATCACTACTTGACAAATTCATCCTTTACATGGAAAACAACTATTTCAAAGCAACAGACGTAAAACTCACCAAATACATCACCATTCCTGCTGAATTTATTAACGAACAGTTCAAACGATTCCACCGCTATCCCATACGTCAACGATTTGAGACTATGACAGATTACATTCTGGAAATGATGCAACTACAATATAATCTCACAGTTAGCACTCCGGAGAAAAACCAACTAAAGAAAGAGATAAAAAAGATGTTCGCGGGCAATAACGATCTCCAAATCTATAAAGACTTTTTTGAGTGGATCGGAAAACCGGAGATGTTCAAGACACGCAAAAACCGCATACTGGAATATGCGGATTTAGCCCCTTTGGCTTATCTGCATATCGCATTAAATGGGAACAACGCCCAATCTTACGTCAAACACCTTCTGATAGACGAAATGCAAGACTATTCTCCCATACAATACAAAGTGATTCAAAAACTTTATCCGTGTCGAAAAACAATTCTTGGAGACACTTCCCAATCCGTCAATCCTTATGGTTCTTCCACTGCCGATATGATTCAGAAAGCATTTGCAACAGGAGAAATAATGAAACTTTGCAAAAGCTATCGTTCTACTTTTGAGATCACCAGTTTTGCACAAAAAATTCAACCGAACAATGAATTAGAACCGATTATGAGACATGGGGAACACCCCAAGATTCTTCCATTCAAAAATACAGAAGAAGAGATCCAAGGTATTGCGGATTTAGTAAACTCCTTCAGGAACTCCCATTATACCTCATTAGGGATTATCTGCAAAACAGAATCCCAAGCAAAAGAACTTGTTCAAAAGCTCCAGATATATGCAAACGACATCTCACTTTTGTCCAATCAAAGTTCTGCTTATGTAAAAGGGATTATCATCACTTCCGCCCATATGGCGAAAGGACTGGAATTTGACGAAGTAATCATTCCGCAAACAGATGATAAGAACTATCATTCCAATATTGATAAAAGTATGCTTTATGTGGCAGCCACAAGGGCTATGCACAAGCTAACTTTGACTTATTCTGTTTCTTCACCCAGTTGTCGATTCCTGTAATAGAATATAACATCGAAAATTAAAAGAACTACCCGCAAAACAAGAGCCGCTTGAACAATCTCAAACGGCTCCGTAACTCCTTTAACAACATGGTTATCGAGCTAATACAACCACCGGTCTATATTCCTTTTTTCTGCACTGAACTCCACTCCAACTTTAACCAACTCACGCCCGTCTACCTGATAAGGTATCAGATAGCCTTTTTCATCAATCTGCTGCAAAGCCTGTTCGGCAGTACCATTCAGTTTAAATTCAAATACATAAATATACTTCGGAGTTTTCACCACTGCATCCGCCCGTCCGCGGGCACTACGAACCTCTGCTCCGGTAAATTGTCCCATCAATTTGAATACTAAGTAAAATACAACTTGATAATGTCGTTCGGTCTTTTCATTCAGTTCATAAGGGAAATCTGCGAAGAAAGCTTGTAAGCGGGTAAGAAAAGCGTCAACATCACCACTCTCCAATTCACGTACAAATTTACCTAGATAAAAGCCCCGTTCATCATCTACCACTGATGTGTAATAAGGAACCAAAAAATCCATAAATCCATATCGTACTTCATCATTGGGAAATTTCAGCAGGTAGTTTCCAAAACGCTTGTCATACCCCTTTATAGTCAAATAGCCACTCTGATAAATCAACGGAATCGGATTATTAGCATCTACCCTATATTCCATAAACGAAGAAGCATTGGCTTCTACCCCATCAATCAACGTACGCAAATCATACTCACTCTTTTTAAGCAGTTCGACTAAAAAAGTAGGAGTACCGGTTTGGAACCAATAATTACTAAACTTATACCCGTCAAAAACGTTAAGCACACTGAATGGATTGAATACTCCTTCCGCAAACTCACAAAAATGATAACCGTCATATAAAGCCGTCATCTTATTTAATGTTTCTTCATAAGTCAGTTCATTTGTTTCTGCCAATCGATTCAGTTCAGGAATAAAAGTATCCTCCAATTCTTGTCGTGTAATACCACAAATCGTGGCATACTGCGGCTTCATACTGATATCATTCAGTTGATTCAAATCACTGAACACACTGACTTGCGCAAACTTAGTCACACCGGTAAGGAAAACAAAACGAAGATAACGGTCAGAACTTTTCAGTACACCATAGAAGGCCTTCAATGTCTTACGATAGTCATCAAGCAAAGCGTCATCACCCAATGCCTGCAACAAAGGTTTATCATATTCATCCACCAAGACTACGACTCCACGACCAGACTGTTCACAGGCTCGGCGAATTACACCCGCAAAACGTCCGGAGAGAGTTTCCTCATCCTCCCCTTTGCCATATTTCAGTTCCCATTGCGTCAACTGCCTGCTAAGAATTTCGACTAAAGCCTGGGGAGAATCATATTTTTCCGCGTTTAAATCCAAATGAAATACCGGATATGTCTTCCATTCCTTTTCCATATCAGCTATGGCCAACCCTTCAAATAATTCTTTCTTACCTTCGAAATAAGCTTCAAAAGTAGAAAGAAGAAGACTCTTGCCGAAACGGCGAGGGCGGCTCAAGAAATAAGGTTTACCTGTGTTAGCTATTCGCCACACAAAAACAGTCTTATCTACATAGAGATAATTTTCTTCACGAATCTCTGCAAAAGTCTGTATTCCAATAGGAAGTTTACGTAATATCCCGTCCATGATTTTTTCTCTATTTTGATTATTCAAAGATACGCATTTCCATGGGAATACACATACAAACTCCACAAAAAAGTACACAGTTTCACAGACAGCACTACCATGACTCCATTTTTCATCAAAACTAACTTTGTACCAGACAAACAACATCTCACTTCCTCTTCACTTTGCAAATCCAACACACAAGAACCAGAACCAGCAAAATAATTCCGTACCAATACCCACTTCCGGTTGTCCTATTAGTAGTTTTCTCAACTCCCGTTTTATGAATCTCTGTCTTAGCGCTCATATCCGATAAGCTCACAGACTGTGAATTCACTTCTTGAAGAAGTTGTTTCTCATTAACGTTTTTCCTATCCACCACAGTCTTCACCACCATCCCAGCCTTCAATCCAAGCGTATCCACAGGAAATACAAACAACACCTGGTCAATATGCTCCTCCACCACCTCCGAATCCTTTTCTAAAGCAACCTTATTTTTAACTAGACTTTTCCCGGAGCTACTATTTAAACTTGAATCAACCCTAACTTCACTCTCCCTGTTTATCACCTCTTTCTTACTCCTACATCCCGACAGCAATACAGGCACAACCAAAGCCACCAACAACACAAACAGTAACTCCCTCCCACTCCTCAAAAACTCCTTCACATCAAAACAGGGACAAGCCTTCACATATTCATAAGGTTCAATCACTCCGTCACCATTCAAATCCGGTGAAGTATCCCGATGTCCCAACACTTGGAGAATATTATATTCCCGCTGCAAATCCATAATAATCTGATAAAGCACCCGTTTTTGAGCATTCGTCCGGGTATCTGCCGGACGCCCGTTCCCATCCAATCCACCGATATAACATATCGCGATACTCTGCTCATTCCAACCTTTACAATGAGCACCGGGCAAAGCCACATCCCGCCCCTTTTCCAATTTCCCATCCAAACGGATCACATAGTGATACCCGATACCGTTGAACCCACGTTCCCGGTGCCAACGGTCAATATCTGTGGCAGTAAAATCCTGCCCGGCTTTCGTAGCCGAACAATGTACTATGATAGAATCTATATTTCTCATGATAATTCATTATTAGTTCAAACGCACCAGTTAATAATCCGAAGGTGGCATACGCTTCACACACCCTCTAATCTCACACTTCTTCACTTCCGACTCCTTCTGTATCAACTCCACTTCATGACATTTATGTATCCAGTCAATCTTCTCTTCCTGCTCCTTGCGAAGTTCAATATAAAGCCCGTCTATCTTCTCGTCACGTTGAGTCAGCCGTTCTTCCAGCCAGTCCACCTTTTTACGGCGATTTTCTTCTTCCATACTGTTCACGGACGCTTCCTCTTTCCGTGCATCCGTCTTACGACAAGTGAGATACCTCACTAACCATTTCACTGCTTCCAAACCACCCATAGCAGTAATAAAAGCAAGGATTGTAGTTATTTGCATATTTATATTTTTACGTAGTTATAAAGAAAGAATGAGGCCGAAGCCCCATTCCATACAAACCAGACAGTTCTCAACGGCTCATGAATCAAGCAGCCGGATCCGGTGCTTCACCATTACCACCCGAACCACCATCCGGATCCGGAGTTTCACCCCCATCATCCGAACCGTCACCAACACTACCCAAATCATTAATATGATCCAAATCCTTGAACTTCAATCCATCCGAACGGGTAGTCGTCCCGGTAAACAGACGAATGTCCGAGTTAGCACGAAAACAGATACGAAGCCCTGAAATATTAGCGATCGTAAAATCTTCCGCCTTCTCCGTCCCTTTGCTTTGGGCAGAAAGGTAAAAATATCCCAGACCGGCGATATTCACCGAACGGCCACCCAGCAATGTCTTTCTCAATAACGTACGGAAATCTTTCAATACACTAATCGTTTCACCCTCGCTGACACCGGAAGCAGACGCAATCTCCTTTGCAAACTCATCCAACGTTGCACTCGTATCATACTGATAAGAAATCACCGGATACACTTTCTTTCCTGCTTCTTTATTTGTAGGGTCACACAGGCGAGACACCCTTCTAAATCTAATAGCCATACTACTTTCTTTTTTTAATAAATACTGTTTTAATTATCACTTCGCTAACGTTAACGATGCAAAGATGCAGCATCTTCCACGGAGATGAAACGACACCAAATAGCCTCATCAGAAAAGTACCAAAAAGCATTTCAGACATATACAACCGACATAGAGGAACCAAATAAACGACAAGATAACGACAAAAAGCAAGGAAAAAGCGACAAAACCGATAGCCTGGGGAGAATAATAAACAAACAAATATATTCAAACTAATAAATACCATACTAAAAAGCATGGAAAGTTTTAGGCGCTCAAGGCTGTCAATAGCCAGATACCGCATATTGAAAGAGAGCAAACTGCAATTATGCCAGTATATCGAAAGCAATGAAAACCAAGAATTACTGAAATTGTTGCGAGATGATTCGGGCAAGATTGTCTGATATATGTTAATATTTCATGGCAAATAAGCATTTCCCAGTACAAACGCACTACAATCACAAATAAATGTAGTAGATTTGTCCTAAAATAAAGAGTACAGGCATGAAAAGCAAGAGATATAATAACAGTTTTACCTCCTCTAGTATGGTAAAGGAAGAAGGTCGGACAGCCTATTACAAGCTGCTGGACAGTGTGCGTGACGGAGACGCGGTACGCATCAAACGGGGCGTATATGCCACAGCCGAGCAGTTGGCGGACACGATGATAGATGTGGAAGCCATCGTTCCAGGCGGAGTGCTATGCCTTTTCTCCGCATGGAATGTGCATGGGCTCACCACCTCATTGCCTCAGGCATACCATGTGGCGGTAAAAAGAGGTCGCAAAATCACGCTTCCAACATTTCCCAAGATAGAGCTCCATCATATCACAGACACGATGTTTGACATAGGTGTCGAGGAACTGGTTGTAAGCGGTTACCACATACATATATATAATAAAGAGCGATGCGTGTGCGATGCGGTGAAGTACCGCAACAAGATAGGCATGGATGTTTGTTCCGAAGTGGTGAATAACTACATTTCCCAGCCAGACAGAAATCTATCCCTGCTGATGGATTATGCCGACAAACTAAGAGTAAGACGAATCCTTGAACAGTATATTGCAATAAAACTATGAGTGAAATCAAAAATCCTGGAAAGTCCATCCGGGCAAAGCTGCTCAATGTAGCCAAGCAGAAGGATGTGTTCTACCAGACCATTCTGACCAGATATTTTCAGGAACGCCTATTGTACCGTATCTCACAGACTCATTACCGTGAGAACTTCTACCTGAAAGGTGGAGCACTGATGTATGCATACGAACGCTTTGCTGCACGTCCGACATTGGATATTGATTTTCTTGGCACGCATATCAGCAATGATGGCGAACGCATCGCCGAGGCGTTCCGTGAAATATGCGCTGTAGAGTGTGAGGAAGACGGAGTAAGGTTTGCTGCCGACAAGCTTGCAGCACAGAACATCACCGAGTTCAAAGACTACCACGGTATCCGTCTAAGTATTCCGGCGACAATGGACACCATTGCCCAAGTGCTGACAATGGACATTGGTTTTGGAGATGTGGTAACACCACATCCTGTATCATTAGATTACCCATTGTTATTGGAAGAACTGCCAGAAGCAAACATTCTTGCCTATTCCACTGAAACCGTAATTGCGGAGAAGATGCACGCCATCATAGACTTAGCTGACCAAAGCAGCCGGATGAAAGACTATTATGACATCTACCACCTGCTCACATCATTCAAATATGACAATACCATATTACAGGATGCTATCAACCGCACTTTCGAGAATCGTCATACTCTTTATAATGCAGATACGATGTTCTTCAGGAAAGACTTTCCCAACCATACGCAGATGCAGTTACGATGGTCAACATTTCTAAAAAAGGCAACTATCAAAAATAGCCTTTCATTCTCCGAGGTGGCACATTGGCTGCAAGAGGCTTTAATGCCATATTGGGAAGCCTATGGACGTATGTAATACTTCCGACCATTAATACATTATACAAAAAGAGTGCACCTTCTTCCCCACCGGGAAAAAGATGCACCACACAAACAAAACAAACAATAGAGCGACCTTCACAGGCAGCGTAGAACCCATGATTCCATTTTTCCTATGCTACTATTATAAAAAGAAAAATGGCAGGGGCACGGATTCCCTTGGGGAAATGAGGCGCTTCACAGCGACATAAAGGATATAGGCCATTAAACTCATTTATTATACTATATGGGGAAAACCTACATCTTTTTCTATTCTCACAAAAACATGAAATGAAACAATTAATTTCCTTTTATTGTTTTCCAGACTGGCACTGCTACCACCGCACCGACAATCGGAGCCACAATAAACAACCAAAGCTGGCTGATAGCCTCCACTCCGGCAAACAATGCCGGACCAATGCTACGGGCAGGATTAACCGATGTCCCCGTAACGGGAATACATACAATATGCACCAGTACCAGAGTCAATCCGATAGCCAACCCGGCAAAATGAGGACTACTATTATCCCGGTCGGTAGTGCCCAATACAGTCAGCACGAAGATGAACGTAAACACCGCCTCGGCCACAAATGCAGCCAGCAGATACGGTTCTTCAAAACCGTTGGCTCCCGTACCTTCTATCCCCATTGTGCCGGTAATCAACCACAGCAATGCAGAGCCAAGTATTCCGCCCGTCACTTGCGCTACGATATACACACCGGCTTCCATTACCGACAGTCCGCCATTCAGCCAAACGCCGATGGTGATGGCCGGATTGATATGACAGCCCGAAACAGGACCGATTGTGTACGCCATTGCCACCACCGACAAACCGAACGCGAAAGCAATCGTCAACACCGCGGCTACCGATGTCGCGCCGCCATTCAATACAGCAGCGCCGCATCCCATTAAGACAAGCACCATAGTGCCCACCATTTCAGCTATAAATTTCGTTTTCATAATCTACTTTTTCTACTCGTATAAGATATACTATTCTCTCTAATCATCCTCCCATTCCGAAGGCGGCAACGACTTCTTCCCATACCATTTCATCCAAGCACGAGATTTCCGCTTTCTCAAATAAAGCGCATCGCTACAATGCTCCAACGCTTCCCAGTCAAATGAAGAATGGTGTCCGAACCACCTCTCCAGCCAGTAAAGCAGATGATAACTCATGAACGCAAGCAACATCCACCACCACGAAAGCCAGACGGATAGCACCAATGCAGGCAATAATGCCAAGAAGAAACATTCCGTATACTGCCGCGCATGAATCTGAAGTTCCATCTCCTCCCACCCTTCCAAATATTTGAACCGGGTGAAACAACAACCGAAAATCATAAAATAATGCCTTTTCTTCCTGTTCAGAAAAGTTTTCGCCAACAGACTATTATATATTATCATATCCTCCTCTTCATTCAAAAAAGCAACATTGCAAAAGACCATCCAACTACCGGCCAACAAGCCCACCTTGTAACGACAAAGCGCTTTCAGTCCCGACATAGAAGAAAACGAGACAGCCCCGCAATGTTGCCTGAAATACCTTGAAATGAAATAAAACTATTATTCGACGATTACGACGCGGTTCAATTCAGGTTCACTGAAACGGTTATTCGTATCGCCCTCCGCTTTCTTCACGAGACGTTCAGGGGAAATTTTATACTTTTCGACTAATAAATTGTACACATACTCCATACGTTGTTCACTCAAACGTTGGTTCAGTTCCTTGCTGCCCGTAGCGCTGTCCGCCGAACCAATCAGCATGAAAGTCTTGTTCTTATCCGCCTTGATAGCGTTGTTCACATAAAACTCAAGATTGGTAAGTTCCTTCTTATCCAAAGTAGCCTTGCCGATAGGGAAGAACAGGGCTACCGGCGAAGCAGTCACTTTCGATTCATTCACCACTTCCGGTTTCCGATTTCTGGCAGCTTCCAGTTCGGCGGCAAGGCGCTGTGCTTCGGTGCTCAAATCATGATTCTTGGCACGAAGCGCGTTGATACGTTCATTATAAGATGAATAATCTGCCGGATCCACTTTCTCAACGCGGTCGAAACGAGTCTTGCCCAACTTCACGCTTAGCCCCAGTGTCACAGAACTCATTCCTTCACCTTTGCTGCCGCCTACCGTTCCGTCAAAACACTCTTTCACTAGCATCTGCCGTCCTTCCAAAGTCAAGTCCAGACGCTTGCCCAGACGGAACGTATTCAAAATACCGATGTTGGCGGCAATTTCATTATCATACGTGCTGTTTCCCCACGAACGTGCCCAACCGAAACCGACAAACGGAATCACATTCCACACACGTTTCTCATTGAATCCGAGGAAACCGTTCGACCAGTTCCACATAAAGTCCGCATGGAGATTGGAAACATTAAACTCTTCCTTATAATAACCGCGATGCGCCCCTTTGGCATACATCCCGCTTGCATCCGTCAGCCCCTTGGCTTTCAGACCCGAATATTGTAGGCGGACTCCGTAAGAAGGAGTAATCCACTTGCCCAACGACACATCCAGTGCAGGAGCAATACGGTTGCCCACCGATGTCTTGTTATCAAGTTCACCTTCATAGATATTGATTCCACCGCCTACACCGATATACCAGTTACTCCAGAAACTATTCGTTTCATACGGGCCACGGAGAATACTTCCGTCCGTGTCACGATTTTCCTTTTGCTGTGCCATGGCACAGACTGATGATAATACCAATGCAACTGTAATAATTTTCTTTTTCATGTTTCAATTTTTATGTTCAACATTTAGTTCAACCTGTTTCTTTACTCTAATTTCATTTTACTTCCGGGACGGAATTTCACTTGTCGTTTGGCTGGAATCAGCATTGAGCCGCCTGTAGCAGGATTATGCCCGTTGCGTGCTTTCCGTTCTTGAATGACAAAACTTCCGAAGCCGACTAAGGTGATACTCTCTCCTTTATGCATTGTTTCTGCAATGGTTTCAATTATTGCATGTACTGCGTCGGCAGCTTCCCTGAAACTCAACTGGCCTTTGAGGGCTACTTCTTTGATTAATTCTGATTTGTTCATAAGTTTATATTAAGAATGATTTATATGTTTATTCATCACGGACACAGCGGATAGGTGCTGCCGTAGAACGATCTAACCAGTAATTATTACCCCCACCGAAGCCACAACCAACATTACCATTTTTAAAATTAAATCCAAACGCCATTACTACATTCATACCATTGCCATCATTATGTTTCATTGTCCCACAAAGATGAGCATTATAAAAAGGACCATTCACTACCCCTTTATCATAAGTTCTTCCATTGCGAATCGAAGTAGAAATAAAATAGACTTCCCGTGTACTATTTTCTCTACCACAATAGAAATATGCCCCATACTTAGTAAATAAAGGAGTATAAAAATCCGCCTTCTCCATATGTCCCAAAAATTCGGTTCCGCTTTCGCCAATAGGGGAATCTATTATTGGATATTTTAAGAATGCACCATATACATCCGGCGGAGATACTTTGTAACCAGCAGGACATGGATCATAAAGGGTCTTCATTGTCTCTACATTAATCATTTTATATTGCGAATAAGGGTTATTTCCCCATAAATATTGATTTCCAGTCAAACCATTATTACCGGATTCAGAAGTATAATACAACCAATCATGAACACTATAGGCATCATCACTTATGATAAATACGGCAGGATGATTTATCGCATACTCAATTGTTCCTATACTTTCATTTTTTTCCTCCTCTTTGTGCTTTAGTTTACTTCCACGTACATTATGCATAAAATCGTCCGTACTTTCAAAGGAAGCTGAAATACAAAAAGGATCTTTACGCCCCCATTGGTAACCCAAACCACGTGTTGTTAACTCATCAGGAGTATTAGTTGTTGCTCCTAAATCTCGATCCATTATTCTATAATTCTTCCCACTATAAGTTTCTCCATTGGTTGGTAGGCCTAATTCTATTATAGTGGGGTGCTCTGTACACCAAACATGCCAACTCCATAGTACTGTAGCATCCTCCGCATTTGGATCTTGTTTATCATAAACTGCAATAACTCCATTTCCCGTACCACTACTCAAAAATTCAACTCGATTAGTAGTAGAATTAAATGCAACTTGTGATATAAGATTTTGCTTGTCCTGCCAAATTAGTTTTGCAGAATAAGGAACTATCTCAACATTTTTAGAAACTGATATATCTTCACCTGAAGCATTTTTAAAATGATATTGTTCTATATCTTCACCTAATTCTTCCCGCCATGCACCTCTGCCTCTCGTTTCCGCCACTATGCCATCCGTCCCGTTTCCTATCACCGTAGCATCAAACGAATAAAGGCCATAAGTCACCGGAGTAATAAAGCAATTTGCCGGACCGTCTTCATCCACAGCAATCGCTTCAGAATGAGGTATGATACTAAAAGGGATATACTTCACAATATTACCTATGGTTATCTCCAAATATCCTTCCTTTAGTGAAGAATCTCCTGGTACATTGCAATAAATCCAATACACATCGCTATCTTGCGGAAGGTTCACTTCATTCACCGAAAGTCCTCCTGTTCCCTTCACCTGTACCAAATTATTATTATCTATGCTATAAAACAGGCATAAGTCAGATGAGGGTACCAAAGTTTTCTTATCCGAATTTAAAACGCGAACATTACGAGTGGTAACACCACTAAAATCGACATTACCCGTATCATCAGCCTGCAATTCAAATTTTACCATTGTTACCGGATCTGTGATGCCATTCTCTATCAACTTAAGGTCTTCCCTGTCCGTTTTTACCAAGTACTGGCCGTTAGAAGCATATCCCCGCGACCATTGATCAGTAACTGTTATCGTATACTCGATATTACTCCCCGGATTTTGAATGGCTTCCAGTTCCGTATCATATCCTTTATTCTTTAACTTGGCAATAGTAAAACGATAAGAATGATTACGTATTATATCTAGATACTCGCCGGTTTCCTTATCCAGGAAATCCAGACGATAATACTCTTTATTCGAACCGTCCAGATTCTGGACTACAAGAAGCAGCATTGCACGATCTTTGGAGAATGTTTTCTTATCAATCTTATTTCCTAAAGCGTAAACGGAGTGTTCATATTCCAAAGGATAGTAACTTGTCACCAGTCCTTTCGTTACATCCAAAGGAACTGTAGCGGAAAGTAAATCATGTTTTTCCGAAACGCCGCTTTCGTTAATACTGCCCTGATAGATTTCCCCCTTATACTCGCTATCTAATGTAAAATCCGAATAATTAAGATTTCTCCATTCCCAATAGACTTGTTTACCGGAAAACAAATCCGCCTTTGCATCAACCGTAACTTTTGCCAAACAACGGGTCAACAGACAAATGTCAGAGGTAGCGTTCTCATTCCATTCCATCCAACCGTACATCGGAATAGTCCGCCCTTCACTTTGCAGAGCGGAAAAGCCCTTCATCATTCCTTGACTAGTATAATTCCTCAACTGCTCTTCACTAGCCATTTTATTTATAAGAAAATCACCTGCTCCTGATGCAGAAGAACGATTAGTCAGGTTACAAACTACATAAATTCGTTCTTTGTCAGCGGGAATGTATTCTTTCAATGTCACAGTCGGCGATGCAGTGCCATTACCGAACAAAAAAGACAAATCAGCTTTACCCTCCTGATAATATACAGGGGATGAGGCGTGAGAATCATTATATACAAACACCTGTATGCCACTAATCTTACATTCCGATTCATTCGCCACGCTACGTACCTGTACCAATTCCGCATCCGGGATAGACAAGCTGATGACATTTTTTTGAGAGGAATCAATCATTTCCATTTCAGTGTCATCGTTACAACCACCTAACAACAACATATTAAAAGCGAAGAAAACCAACAGACATATCCCGAACAAGTATTGTTGTATTGTTATTTTCATTTCATTCATACTTTTTAGATTTCTAATGAATTATTCCTTTACACAGCGTATCGAAGCAGGCGTTGAAGTAACCACCGGATTATATATATTATATTCAAAGTCCATAGCAGTATATGGATGAAAGTTAAACATGAGCCCACTATGTTCTTTGTCAGCAGGATGAGGTGAAGAACACCAGTAAACTCCCCGTTTTCCTAACTTTATACCATCACCATTAGGTCTATAAGTCTCCGGCAAATAAATTAGCTTCGTTTCATCAATCCCTGCATTATCATAATAAAAGGTTGATCCATTCGCAAAATAACTTTTTATGAAATACATATCCCCAAGTGACGCTCCGGCCGGGGGGAATATGGCGATCTCACCTTTACTCAAGATTTTAAAAACGTCATGCGGTGCAACTTTATAACCATACGGACAAGGGTCATACAACGATTTTAATGTTTCTTTAGGGAAAACATCCTGTTCTCCGTCCGGATTTCCCCACAGATATTTCAGTTCTGTTGTTTTCGTACACCAAGATTCACTCCCCAATCCTCTCCTTGGACTATACAAGGAACTCGGAGTACTTATAGCTTGACCGGCAGTCACTCGTTCATCGGAATATTTATATACGACCTGACCACTTCTTACGTCATATAAAATAGTACGTATGCCATCATAAGTCAATGAACCCGAAAACGGGTCTTTACGCCCCCATTGATAATGCAATCCTTGAACAGTGCCTAAATACGCTTTAGTAGCAGTCGCACCAAGATTACGGTCCATCACTTTATAGTTATTGCCCGTGTATATCGAAGTGACGAATTCCAGTATCTTTGGGGTAGCCGTACACCAAAGGTGCCAACTCCACAACACTTTCGCATCCTCCGCATTAGGATTAGTCTTATCATAAACAGCTATCACTGCATTTCCCCGGCTTCGTCCCATTTTCACCTGAACCCTGCCATTGACTAAAGCAACTTGTTCCACCAGTTCATCCGTGTCCTGCCAAAGCAATTTGGCCGATAAAGGATGAATATTGGCACCACCGGCTTTTGTCAAGATATTGCCACTTGCGTCTTCAAACTTCCCTTCGTCAATAATACCGTCCACTCCGTTTCCCATTATGGTAGCAGTGAAAGAATAAGAACCTGCACCTCTATCTGCTATATAACTATTGGCAGTCCCTTCCGTGTCTAACGGAGTAAAAGTATCCAATGAACTGACAGGAATATATTCCACATGCACATTGTCGGAAGAAATTTCTATAAAACCACCTTCATAATTGGCGGGAACACTACCGGTGGTACAATAGAAATTCATTACTTGTGCGGCAGTGAGGTCATAAATGCCACTGTTATCCGCCAGTTTATCCGTTTCCGTTATTCCATTGCAATATAACTGTAAATCTGTTGTTGATATTAAATCTGTCTTATTAGGCTTCAAAGCTCTGATTTGTAAGCGTCCCGGAGCATGACAGTCCACTTTCAGCAGTTTCACCGGGTCGACAATATCTTTAATCAAAGTTATTTTTGTCCTGTCTATATCAAAGTCAACGCCTCCTACAATATCACCTGTAACGCCTACATCTTCCCAATCGAGCATATTCGTGAATATTTTCACTTCATCAAGACTTAGCACCCTCACGTCCACTGTATAAATATGATTCCTCAATATTCGATAACTATCATTTGTTTTAATAGGAATTACACGTTCAATAATACGATTTTCTCCAGTTTCATTATTCCACAAAGGAATCCTGACTTTCAAAGCTGTAACATTCGTATTTTCATCATAGTCTGATTCATTCTCTAACCAGTTCTCATAAATATAGCGGTCATAAGACGTCTCCGCTACTTTATCAACATTTACCCCGTCATCTATCGGTAACTCAACGGATGATAATAAATGAGAATTTTCCCAGCGAAACCACCAATCAACATTTTTTAAAGTACAATCTATATATTTGTGATATACGTCATTCCACCAACCATTTGCAGCAGGATTACGGTGAGTCTCAAAAGGTGCAAATGGACGAATACACGAAGGCATATGAAGTATTTGAGTCTCTACCTGATTAATATTCCATGCCCCTAGAACGGAGCGTTTTGTAGTACGAACCACGGTTCGTAACTTAGCGACTCCACGAAGTAAATGTACATCAGCCTCAAACTCACGACCACCGCCCCACCCATCTCTTATTGTCCCTATCCCGGACATATATAACGGAGTTGTCAATTCCTCCTCTGAAGTGACATCAATCGGATATTCTTGATTTGCCCACACATAAATATTATCTCCATCTCTAAATGTACCAACAGGCACTTCAATACTTGCCCTATATATACTATCCTCATAAACATAGGAATCAAGATATATTGCTCCATTCCGCGTAGAATAGAAATTTCTATAATGATCACTATCATAATTTCCTATTTTTACAAACAAGTCTTTTATCTCATTTTCTTTTTCTAAAGCAGTGCTGCGTGTATTAGAGCCTACAACTTTAGAAGAAGGCACTATGACTTTAAAAGTAAGCCTCTCCATTCCTTCCGGTATGCATGAGGTGTCTCCATTCTCATACACTGACGTACATGAGAATATAAAACAGCTTACAGAGCATAATATTAGATATACAATGTACTTTTTCATACAATATATTTATTCTGTTATTCTTAGTTTATTCTTTAACACAACGTACAGAACGTCCGTCTGCTCGCCAATAAGTCGACCATTCCTTCCTTAACGAACCCACAGATTGAAATATCAGCCCATAACATTCATTAGATGCACTGGCTACCGCAAACCACTCAACTATATTACCTAAACTATCAAATCTACCAGTTTGTGGTCTACGATAACCTGTACATGGAAAATAGCCAGCATCAGGATGAACCAATCCATTTAAATACGAATTAAATAGCCCTTCTTGCAATAATCCTGTCCATGGCTGATTACCGGGCACACGCCATCCTACAGGACAAGGATCAAAAATCGTTTTTGTATTTGGTAGCCACAAAGTTCGATTTAACAACGACATAGAATTCGTATACCAATCACCAGGTGAAGTAATAGCAATAAAAAAACGAGCAGGCTGGCGAATAGCTGCAACTAAATTTTCAGACGTATCAACTTCCTTATAACTCAAACTTGTAGTACCCGTCAGGGTATATAACATTTTTTCTTGATCCGTCCAACCTTCTGATGCAGGAAAAGGATCTTTACGCCCCCATTGATAAAATAAACCTTTTACTCCACCGTCAATTGTATATTCATTAGTCATAGCTCCCAGATTTCTATCCATCCAAACCAAATTATTAAAAAACTTCTGTCCTTCTGTTACATTTGGTTCATAATCTGTACACCAAATATGCCAACTCCAATAAATTTCGCCGTTTACTTTCATCGCTACAACCGCATTTCCTTCTTTTGCCGTCCTTATCTGCAGATAAGCCTTCTCGCGTTCCGAAGCATTGATCACCGTGATTCCTCCGTCCGCAATAACTACTTGTTCATCTTGCCATACGAGTTCTGCCGTTACGTCTCCATCCGGAATTGGAATATTGCCAAACTCTGCTTGTTGAGCCCATATCTTATATACGTTTTCAGTAGGAATATCCACCCTTCCGCCCGGAGCTACCATATAACAATTCGTCATCTTAACTTCCCCCTTCACCTCTTCTGCCTGTGGCGGAAGATATTCCCATGGACATACTGTCAGATTTAGTTCAAACTTAGCTGTTTTTTGAGTAAAACGGCAAAAAAGTTGATATACATGGTTACGTTCTATTTTTTCTAGAATTTCTCCATAGGGATAACCGGTATAAGGATCATATCCACCCAACTCGACCCAAGCACGACCATCATATCCCGTTTCATATCTATAATGGAAATCTAAGGATAATTTATCATATATACACTCCATTTCCGGAACATAAAAAGAATATAATAATTCTCCTTTATCATCAGAATATACTTCTTCTCTGATTTCTTTTCTGTCCATAAAATAGATATTATCGTAACGGTTATCCGGCACTCGGACAGGCGATATAAATCCAATATCTGATATACGATCCACTCCTAACTCTTCAATATAAAGCCTGTTTTCCCAGTAGTTTTCATCCTGTCCTATTTCCCTCCTCATATAAACATCTACCCTCGCAACAGCCCGGTCTACTTGCAGATTGATTGTTTGTGTCGTCCCTTCCAATGCGTCCACTCCTGTCAATTCTCCATACATCGGCAGACAATAATCATTATAGTAGCCCATTATATTAGGATTCCAATAATCCATTATATCACGTCTCCTGTATTGTATTTCAGCCAAATCACCCGGATGATCCACAGTTTCCAATAAAGCACGGGTATCCATATCCGTTGGCTCATTTACAATGGCATAAAACGTTTTACCAGTAGCAGTCTTTACTAGAAATGTCGGAGTAACGTATACTCCATTATTTATATTCAAATCCGACCAATAATACATCTTATCTAAAGTAGAACCATCAAAAACGTAAAGACGTAACCGGTTGATACGCGTTTCATTTTCATTCAATACTTCAGGATCATATGCAGCACGTGTACTGATACTCATATTCATTCGCACCTTACCCGGTTCATCCGACAGAACTGCACGTTGTTCATCATTCACACATGAGAAACAAAGCAGCACAAGCCACATCATCCATTTATATTTTGTATATCTCATATCCATTTGCTGTTATAGTTCACGTTTACTAAAGGTCTTCACCTTTCAACCAGATAGTCCAGCCGTTAATCACAATCTTAGTGGAAAGGAAATTCAATAATTCCGGATTATAGAAAAAGACAATCGCATACTCGCTCTGACGGTCGAGGTGCTCCTGCGCCGGAATATTGTGCCCTTCCATTTTTGTAAGCAGCAGGTAAGGTATCAGGTCAATCTTCATCAGTTCCTTGCCGTCCGACTTGCGCTTAAGCGTCAGATACACCTTTTTATGTTCGAGCAGGCGCATGGTGTTCATTTCCACCACAATGCCCACATCTTCCACTTTTTCCAGATAATACGGCCGGTAACTAATCATGTCGTCATCCAGCAGGTCATTGTTCCAGTCGTAATATCCGTTGTCCGCACGGATTTCGAACAGGCAGTCATTAATATCCAGTTCTTCCCCCGGTCCGGACTTTTGCAGGATGAAGCGGAACTTATTGGTATCCTTTATCAGGGAGACCGTTTCCGTCTGTTCCTGTCTGCCGGTAAAGCTGACGGCCTGTACCCCACCATACCAAAGCGGGTTCAGGGCTTTATTGTGCACCAGTGACTCTTCCCGTTTCATTCTTACCGTCAAATCTTCCAGTGTCGTTTTTCCGGCAACCGGTTCCGGCATTTCAAAGGCATCGCTCATTCCCGCCCACGTAGCTATCCGGTATTCCCCAATTGGCAGTTGTAAATGCATACGGTAGCTGCCACTGCCCAGAGTTTTCCCTTGTTCACTCTTCTTCATTATAAACGTGCCATCCTTGTCGAATACAAACACATCGACACGATTCACATGAGTCGCAAAAGCATCGGTGAACTCCATGTTATAGTCATACCGGAAACTAACATATAACTGACATTCCGGTAGTGTCTCATCTATGGATGTGCAAGAAAAGAGTACAAGCAATAACAACAGGCAACTTCCATAACCCATCCGACGGACGGCACCCTCTGTTTTCATTATTTTTCTCATAATCTATGGTTCTATTTATTTTTTCTAATTTCTATATATAGTGTGGAAAAGCGGCTTCGCGCGCTTTTCTCGGAATAATCTGCTTTGGTGGACAAGCCGCAAAACTTGTCTGTATGGCAAGACCTGTTTTTTATCTGTTTCTTTTAAAATCAAGGTCTTGATTTCACGGAAATAAGCCTCCGCCGGCTGGATAAAAACGAAAAGAAAGAAAAAAGAAGGCGCCACAAGACAAGCTGCGCCATATCATAACGCCTTCTTATAATTTTAATTGTTATTTTAGCCCGATATATCAGTCATTACAAATCCACTCCCTGGCTCCAGGTAGTCCATGGATTTACCGTAATTTCTACAGAGAGATATGCTTCTTTGTCATCATTGTCCTCACCCGGGTCTTTCGGGTCAGTAGGATTTGTGGTGTCAGGAAGCCAGGGACTACCCGGTTGCTTCACGCTGTTGATAGTCAGTGTGTACCAGTTGTTGCGTACGACACCGTATTTGCCATGCGCCATGGTTGCGGTGATAGCCTCGTCATGACGAATGAGGATGTTATAGTAGCATACGCCTTTCTGGAAGTATTCCACACCTACGGTTTCACCGGCTGTTGCATCAGGTTTGGAGTATTCGCCACCGCTCTTAAGGCCGTCCAGTTCAGTGATAGTAATAGAGGCGAAATCACCACCGACAGTCTTGCCTTGTGCAGTGGCGGCTTTGGCTATACGTGCATGGAACTGGTCACAAAGAGTGATTACCTGTGTTTGTGCCGCATCCGGTGTACCAGCTGCCTTTGCAGCGTTATATACTGCCTGCAAATCTGCCAATGTCTTGTAAGTGGTACCCAAAAGGCGGAACCAGCTTTCGCCCACAGTAAATGAGCCAGGAGTGTAAACCGCACTTGCTACGGCAGACGTAGTCTGTGCCTGGGTTTGCGCGTCGGCAGCCATTGTGTTCTCAAGACAGTATTTGCTGTCTGCCATAGCCGAAAAATCAGCAGGCAAAGTACCGTCATCAGCTACTTTCAGGTAGTTGAACTGCGACACATCGAATCCTGCAAGTTCGTAGTTCGGGTCTATTCTGTAATCCGCACCTGCAGAACCTCCGGCAGGCATTACGATTTCAGAATACGGGAACATGCTCTTGTTGGTGATATTCAATGCCCAGTCACCGAATGTACAGGTCACTCCGGCAGGAACCTTGACGCCGTCCGGATTTGTTCCTAAAGAAACTTTAGCAACGACACGGTCTACATAAATCATTGAACGGTCAGCTTGGGCTGCGGCTATCGCAGCATCAACGTCAGGGATAGTCGTTCCGTCAACCACCTTTACATTGGCTGTCACCAATGCCCCGTTGGCCGGGTTCGCATTGTCGCCGGCATTAATCATCATAAAGTTGTTCTTTGACGTTCCAATCACTTCGTCAAGCGTTTGGTCTACCGCACCGTTGATGGCAGACCAGGAAGCTGAAGCTACACAGGCAGCCTTGAACTTGTCGCTCGGATTAACTACTGTCAGTACTTTGGCGGTAGTAGAAGGAACTTTGAATGCATTTCCGGTCCCTGCTGCAGGATTACCGCCTACATTCAAAATATACTCGGTCGAAGCCAATGTCTTTGTCTCCAAACAAACGTCTGATGCATCAAACAACGCAAGGAGTACTTCGTTTACATTCTGTTCGTCCGCTGTCCCGTGATTTTCTCCAGGAGCGCGTGTTCCCGTACTTTTAGGCATATCTACAACTACGGACATATAAGCCTCCCTGCCGTCTATCGGCAACAAGTCTTGTCCTCCGGTTGCCAGCTCTTCATCATTACTACATGCTGCCATCGCCAGTCCGACAAACAGCGTTAAAAAAGATTTGTCCAATTTCATTGTTTTAAAATTTAATGAATACTAAAATGTTAATTACTAAGTATAAGTTTCAGATTATATTATTCAGCTTTTATACCTTCCAAACGTTTCAGGTACACCCGCATCGCGTCGTAATCTCCCATTTCCCAAGCCACGATAGCGGCGTTATTGTTAGCTATCCTGTCACTCGGAAAACGGTCGGCAATCATCCGGATAATCCTGTTGTATTCGTCCGAACCTTTGCCGTAGCTGACTGCGACCTGATACATTTCGTTATGGTTCATTTTGTCGGGGCGCGTCTTGATTATTTCCCGCCCTTGCTCCACGGAGAACGGAACCACCGTATAGCTGACTGTATATTCCACCAGGCGCAGCTTCGGATATACCTCTTGTAGTAAGGCATTATAGATTTTTCCGCCATCGATAGCTTTTATCTTCGCGTCGCGTGCATCCGGTTCGGGAGTCTGCCCGATAATATCGAGTACTTTCTGCATATAGGAAGGACGGTATTCGCGCAACCATGCAGCTAGTCCCTCCCAGTTTTCCGGCACCGAACGGCATTCTATCATACTGCCGTCCAGCTTATAGGCATGTTTCAGGTTTTGTACCAACGCTTTCGCACGTTGTTCGGAAAGGCGGGCATTGCCGTCATAATTGCCTTCCGGCGATGAGTAGCCCACTATCTTAATCCGGGCAATACGATAGTTATCATCCTCACGGATAGAATCAATGGACGAATGGATTTTAGCCAGTTCGGCAGGATTATTCATATAATCGGCAAGCAATGCCGACTGGTTCACTTTAAAATTAAGATATGCACTGCGGGTGAAAGAACGGCGTTTCTCCTCTGCCTGTGCCACCATTATTTCCAGATTCGGGCGTTCCACTACCTCTTTGAATAAAGGAAGCTCCGCAACGGGATCATTACCCAGTGCTTCTCCGCAACCTGCGCATCCCTGTAATTCACGGAATATCTCGACACGTGCTCCGGACATCCACTCCTGTGCCGGGACTGTTTCGTTATATTCTAACAACATATCCCGTTTCCTGTTAAAACGAATCATTTCCTGTCTCTCTCCCGCAGCCGGTTCTTTGCCATACAGACTTTCTTTCCGCTTGTTCATGCGATAACGGTTTCTGCCTGCAATGCAGACTGAAGGCAGGGCGAGCGTATCGTTTTCCGACCGGCTGATTATCAAAGGAGTGATTATCATCTGTCGGCGTGAAGGAAGCCGCAGTGTACTGCAATCCATATTAAATGAGACTTCCACTTTGTCATCGCTTATTTTCCGGGCAACGGCTTGTCCGATATTTATCTCCTGGGCATGGGCGGAAACTGCGCCTAGCAGTCCCAAGGTCACGTATATACAGATTCTTTTCATCATTAGCCTATTTTATAATGTATATGATACTCACGGCAGCTTTTGTTGGGCCGAAGTAGTTTTTCTTCTCACTTTTCTGAATGGTTCCACATGTGGCACAAGGATATTTGGAATGATCCAACCGCGCATATCCGACTCCAAGTACAGCCTCCATACTCCAGCGGTTGCCGAGCAACCACTGATAACCGTAGGATATTCCACCGCCCCACAAATGTCCCTGATAACGGTGACGTTCCATGTTATCACTCAAAAATGACATTCCGCCCACATTGTATTTGGCGTAGTGTCCGTGCAAACCCAGAAAATGACCGTTGAATTTCTCACAAAGCCAGTAGCGAAGTTCCGGCTGTACGCCCCAGTGGCGAAGGCGCGTTTCATCATCAAACTTCCAGGGGTTATAATTTCCGGATAAATCGAGAGACCATTTCTTGCCCAAACCTATTTCCAGCCCCAAGTTCATTGTAGTAGTAGCGTCATAAAGCAAATTAGTCTTTACTGCAACCTTTTGGGCGTAAGAGTTGCCCGTATTACAAAGTAGTATTCCCAAGACTCCGATTAAACATAGATATTTCTTCATGTCATCTTATTATTTATTATTGCTTTTGTTTCATCTCTATTCTGTAATAGAGATAAAACAAAAGAATACAAACAATAAAAACCTAATTACCAATGATTTATATCACATAAAGCACCCATATAACGTTTCAGTATCATGATAAAATGAATCATAGCAAACAAAACAGAAAATAATATTCTGATATATAATTCATTAAAAATACAGATACTGAAACAATTGTGAAACAAACAGATAGGTAACAGACCAAACAATCAAAACAGTTATTGCCATGGAAACAAAACTTATGAAAAGCGAATTGCTGTACATCGAAGAACACCTGTCATGCCAAAACTACATGACAACGATTGAAACCGGATTCAAGTATTTGGAGTTCGATAAGAACACAGAATTTGAGGAAGACACTACAAGTAAGAATTATCTTCTATTCTTCCTGAAAGGTGATTTCACCATAACTTGCAACCAGTTCCACAACAGATCGTTTCATGCCGGAGAGATGATACTCATCCCCCGTTCTTCCCGGCTGAAGGGAATTGGAGAAAACGGTTCAAGCCTGCTCTCCATGTTTTTCGATATGCCCGAAGGAAACTGTGACAAGCTCATATTGCAATCTTTATCAGAGCTATGCAACAACATTGAATATGACTTCTCACCGATTAGAATACACTACCCACTGACACCATTCCTCGAAGTGTTAACCCACTGTATCAAGAACGGGATGAGTTGTGCACACCTGCACACCCTGATGCAACGGGAATTCTTCTTTCTCCTGCGCGGATTTTATGAGAAGCGGGAGATTGCAACCCTGCTTCACCCTATCATCGGAAAAGAAATAGACTTCAAGGATTTTGTCATGCGTAACCATACCAAAGTGGATAATATAGAACAGCTCATCTCACTATCGAACCTGGGAAGAAGCCGCTTCTTTTCCAAATTCAACGAGGTGTTCGGAATGACTGCCAAACAATGGATGCTGAAACAAAAGAACCAAAGGATACTCGAAAAAATGACCGAACCGGGAGTATGTATAAAAGACGCCGTTGAAGAATTGGGATTTGATTCGCAGAGTAACTTTAACCGTCACTGCAAACTATATTTCGGATGTACCGCCAAACAGTTAATGGAACGCTGCCAGACTGAAAACAGCCCTATTAATGAGGATAACCACGCAACGTGTACAAAATGAATAAAAAAATGTACTTTATGACAATTTATATTATAAAAAAATAAGCTTACTTTGCAGCGTGAAATAGTTCAAAATAACAAAGAGATTTTAATATAATCTCTATTACAGAATAGATTACAATATCGCAAAGATAAATAAAAATATTATATCTTCTAATTTTCAACGGATTATATTACAAATTTTCATTTCACTTGGATAAATTTGTAACCATGCTGTTCACCTGATTAAGCATGGATACATCGAAATCTTTCAAATAGACGCGTGTCATTTCTTCCGAAGTGTGCCCTAGTCCGGCACTAATCACAGAAATTGGTGCTCCATAGTCACGGGCAAGGGTAGCCCAGGTATGGCGGGCGGTGTACGTCGTCAACGCAACTTTTATATCAGCTGCAACAGCGATTTTCTTCAAATGGCGGTTGATACGCCCTAACGCCAGGCGGTATTGTTTGTATCCCGAAGCGTATTCACCGCTGATTATCGGAAAGAGATACTCATTTTCCGTCTTGTATTTATCCATCAAGCCCTGCATCTGCGGAGTCACCGCTATGCGAATCAACTGTTTCGACTTATGACGGGAATAAGTCAGCACACCATTGCAAATATCGCTCTTCCTCAAAAGGACAATATCGACAAAAGCCATTCCCTGCGCATAAAAGCTGAACAGATACAAATCGCGGGCAAACTCCAGTTCAGGTTCATTCTCCAAATTCAAGTCCGCCAGATTCTGCATATCCGTCCGTGACAAAGCACGTTTCACCGTTTTCGCCGAGCGGGTCTGTGCCTTCGCAAACGGATATTCGCCACGAGGATGATAACCGTCCGCTACCGCCTGGTTGTACAGGGAACGCAAGTTGCGCAGATAATAGCTTACCGTATTTCCGGAAGAGCCGTTACTATACAGGAAATCCTCGTATCTCCTGACGAACGCCGAATCGACCTCCGACATCCGGACATCGGGGCGGCTTATAAATTTTGCCAACGACGAGCGGGTGCTCTTGTAGGCCGCAGCCATCCCCACTTTCTTCAGTTCCTGCTTACGCTCAATCTGCGCATTGATATATCGCAATAAATAAAACTGTGGTTTTCCTGTACCAAAAGCACTTTGAGCCAGAATATCCTCCACTGTAAATTCTTCCCTTGTCCGCTCAAGCTGCCTGATCCGTGTATCAATCCGATTCCGCATCTTCCGCAGCTCGCGGTTCATTTTCACGACCTCTGTAGCCGTAAAAGTAGAACCTACGCCATTCATAATCTTCCCTTCCGACTCGTCAAACACCTCTTCTTTCATCCGGTAACCTGTATACAGTAATTTTTTTCTCCGATTGTGTATCACCTGAAATACTAAAGGGTAACTGCCATTATTCAATATCCTGCTCTTGTTCAGCATAAGTTTCACAGATGTTATCATATCTTGCTTTTTTTGTTTGAGACGTAAAAGTACGAAGTTCACCTTACTTATCAGAACTATTTTTCCGCCTGTTACGCAAGAAACAAGAAATGGAATAAAAAGTTTTTCCACTTTAAGAATAGTTATCTGATAAATATAGTTAAAATACACGCTCTAGTAATTAGTATATTTTTATTACATATTCCCAATATGCATACGCATAAATTAGAGATGTATACTATTTATGATATTTCATTACATAATATAAATATTTCCGCTATTATTCCTTTTGAAAAATTAGAATATTAGGCATAGCTTTGCACTATGGATTTTAGGGAGCCGTCCGTTCCTTTAAAAGGAAGAGATCCTTCCTCGGTGTGCAACGGGTCGTTCCTTTTAAAGGAACGGCCCGTTGGTTTTAAAGGAAAAACCGGCATTTGTAACCATTTGAATTTCAACTTCTTACCGAATTAGAATTCCGTCCCCGTAACCCATTGGATTTTTTCCAACAAACACGACGGAATCTGCCGCACGAAGCGGCAATCAGTATACAACAAATTTCAACAATTCAAAATTCAAATCCCATGGTTACAGTCACGTTTGCCATCAAGCCATATCTGGCGAGGTATATGCATGTCCGGTACGGACAAAGTTTAGAACTTCTATCGCACAACAATCCACCTTCAAGGCTCCCCATTCCAATCCACCTCTCCCACCTCACTCCCATTTATCACTTCCTGCATCAATTATCTGTTCCTCATCCGCAAGGCGTCTCCTGGAAAGAGACTGGAAATATCACTTTTGTTCTTCCCAGCCCAAGGCAAGGGAAGAATCCGGAAGTTTATAATTATTTCGGTCAGGACAGTATCTTTATTATCGAAAAGGAAATTGAGGCGGAAATGAAAGCGGAGCTTTATTCGTTCCTATTGGAAAATAAGTTCAAAAATGGAGTGATGTATATAAAGTCAATGCATGAGTTTGTGGTAAAGTATGATATGGTGGAGTCGGTGGAAGAGGAAAGTTTGATGAGAGGGTTTCAGAGGTGGAGAAAGAAAATGAAAAAATGACGCTACGAAGAAATCATACCTTATTTAGTAGCGATATCATTTAACAACGACAGGTTATACAACGTTAAAAAAAAAAATATCAGAAACAACCGGCTCTTATTATCTAAGAATTTACTACTTTTATACCTGCATAAGAATAATGGTAGTATTATGGAAAAAGAACGATATTTCATTCATTTTAAAGGTGGACTGTATAAAATGTTGGGTATTGCCCAGCATAGTGAGACACTTGAGGAGATGGTTGTTTATCAAGCATTGTATGGTAAGCATGAAATATGGGTCCGTCCTAAAACTATGTTTTTTGATAAGATAGTACGAAATGGTATTAAAATAGATCGTTTTAAAGAAATAACAGAAAAAGAAATATATGCCTATTACCCAGAAAGAAAAGAAATATCTGAAGAATAAACACAAAGGTGGGAAAAATAATAGCAAAGGAGCTATCTATGAAAGCTACTACGCAACTTACCAAATTGTTTCATTTATGAATCAATATATTACCCAATTAAGTAACATCCACCTAACGACACAACTACATGACGCCTTTGTTGATGATCTTTTTATTGAAGAACCTAATGCTCATAAAACCTATCATCAACTAAAAGATGTGAAAGATTTAACATGGGAAACTAGTAAGTTAAAATATGATTTTAAAAGACAAACAGAGATTTCGTCAGAAAGAAACGAGAAGTTCAAACTGAAACTAATTTATTCAAATCCTAATAGTTCAGTATCTACTGTTCCTTCTGAAATTAGTTCGTATACAACATCAGAATATTTTCCTTCTTGTTCTAGTATCAACCAATTAATTCTATCACATCCTATATTTAAGGAAGCAATCCAGCAAATAACAGTATCACAACAAGCTGAAAATGATGAATTATTTGGAATTGCAGCTGCTATTTTAGGAGCATGGAATTCTGTTGAACAAGAAAGTGTATCTCTACAACAGATTTTGGATATTGTACATTCAATAGGTAAAGGGTATGTGAACATAAAAACATATCCAAACGTTGAAATATCAGAAAAATGCAAGATTCTCTTAAATCAGTTTGGAATCAGTTTTCTTGAAAAAGGGACTACTGTATACTGGAACTATCACAACATGAATGGAGAGGTTGTCTGGACAAGCGAAATTGAACAAAAGTTACAGAAAGCCAATCCTGCAAATATTTGGGATTTAATGGAATTATTAAGTTGAAATAGAATGAATATGAGAACTTATACCAATATAACATACGAAAAGAACAGAGATATTATTCAATTGATGCATATCTTATCCAATCCCAATACCTCAATTGAAATTTATCGTAATACCTTCTACAAACTAGGCAAAGCACTAGGAGCTTTGCTGGATGAAAAGAAACATAGCAGGTATGGAAATACCATGCTGGCATGTGCATCAGAAGATGCTGACTGGTTGGCACAAGGTGTTTTAAGCTCTATTTCACAGAAAAATGTTGCATTAGCCGTTTTTTGGAATCAGAGAATCACTTTGGATGAAACAACAAAATTGGAATATAGTCCGATTGTAAAATCTTATATAGAGCCGATTGAAGAGTGTCAAACTCTAATTGTTGTAAAATCAATTATAAGCAGTTCCTGTGTGGTAAAAACACAACTAACCAGATTGGTGGAAAAAATGAACCCGCTTAATATTTATATATTATCTCCAGTAATGTATAAGGATGCTCAAAAGAACTTGCAAAAAGAGTTTCCTGAATCTATAAGCAATAAATTCGAATTTCTGACATTTGCTATCGATACATCCAAAGATGCGCAAGGAAGTGTATTACCCGGAGTTGGTGGAATGATATACCCCAAACTCGGATTAGGTGATATATATGAAAAAAATAGATATATACCCAATCTTGTCAAAGAACGAATGGCGCTATAACAAAACAGGAGCTACTTATAAGAATTATCGGCGAAGGTCAGATGGCAGCAGACTACATATCATCGTAAGCCCACCTTATCATGAATGACTTCATATAGTGAGTTCATGCTTCTATACTCGAAACCTATCATCAACTCTATAATAAAAAACACTCTCATTAAGATAAACAATTCATCTATGCATTTTAGACGAATTTATTCGCATGTTTGAAGATTATCTTATAACTTTGCAATATTAAATGACTAATGCTATAAAATCGCATCATCAACCTTATATATCACTACAAATATGATATGATACAGAAGGTAATATAAATGCATATAGAATATTATACTTAGAAAAAATAGATATGGCATATACTTTTAATTTTATAGATTTGTTTGCTGGCGCAGGTGGCTTGTCTGAAGGATTTATCCGGGCCGGGTTTACTCCTATTGCCCATATCGAAATGAATAAATATGCTTGTGATACTCTACGTTCAAGAATGGCTTACCATTACCTAAAACAGCATAACAGACTTGAAGAATATATTAAGTATCTAAAAGAAAAACAAGAAGGAGAAAGCGGACAAAAGCTCTGGGAAAAAGTTCCCGACGAAGTTATCGACTCGGTTATCAATAAAGAAATATCGGACGAAACATTAGCCGACATTTTCATAAAGGTTGATAAATTAAAAGGTAATAAGCAAGTAGATTTTATCATTGGTGGGCCTCCTTGTCAAGCCTATTCAATTGTTGGACGCGCCCGTGATCCTAAAAACATGAAAAAAGATCCACGAAACTTCTTATATAAATACTATTTACAATTTCTAAAACGATATGAACCTAAAATGTTTGTATTCGAAAATGTTCCAGGCATTTTATCTGCACAAAATGGAATTCATTTAGAAAACATCTTGAAAGGAATAGACAAAGCAGGATATAAAATAGAACTGAAAAAATTGAAGGCATCCGATTACGGAGTTCTCCAGAATCGTGAAAGAGTTATTATTGTAGGATGGAGAAAAGAATTAAATTTAAAATATCCAGAATTAGAAAAAGAAGAAAATCCATATAAGATTTTACCCGATTTATTTTCTGATTTACCCGAAAGACAGCAAGGAGAAGGTAGTTTAACAGATATCGTTCAATATGTAGCTCCGGCCACAGGATATTTACAACAATCTAAAGTCCGTAATAGCTTAGATTTCACTACGCAGCATATTGCCAGGCCCCATAATCTTATTGATCTGGAAATTTACAAACGAGCAATAAAATTATGGTTAGAAAAAAAAGCACGACTTAATTATGCTGATTTACCTCCTGAATTACAAAAGCATAATAATAAACAAGCCTTTCTTAATCGCTTTCAAGTAGTTAACCATGAGGGGTGTTGCCATACCGTTGTTGCACATATTGCAATGGACGGACATTATTACATTTATCCGTCACTAAAACAAATACGTTCAATTACCGTTCGGGAAGCTGCACGAATACAATCGTTTCCTGATGATTATTATTTTGAGGGGAGTAGAACAGCTGCTTTCAAACAAATAGGCAATGCAGTCCCAGTAATTTTAGCAGAAAAAATTGCTAATAAAATTAAAGAGCAATTTACTTATGAACTATAATATTACAGATACTACAATAGCAGAGCCATGTGCCTCCTCAATGATACTTACCTTTCGGGCAATCGGCTACAATTTGGAAGCAGCAGTTGCTGATATTATAGACAATTCCATTTCAGCAAATGCCAAAAACATATGGTTTAATTCCGAATGGCAAGGTGGTAATTCTTTCATTACAATATTAGATGATGGTTGTGGAATGAATCATGAAGAACTTGTACAAGCAATGAAGCCTGGTGCAAAAAATCCAATGGATGAACGATCAGAAAAAGACTTAGGACGTTTCGGTCTGGGATTGAAAACAGCTTCATTTTCACAATGCCAAAAATTAATTGTTCTTAGCAAAAAAGCAGGTTTTGCTCCTATTTATTGGATTTGGGATTTGAATTATGTAAATCAAACGAATAAATGGGAACTTATTCGTTATCCAATTCCAGACATATTTTTACACGCACTTGATGAATTAAAATCCGGCACCCTTGTCATATGGACAGATTTAGACCGTATCATTCCTACAAACACATTAAATTCTAATGAAATTGCAAAAGGCAAGTTTTTAGAGCAGATGGAAAAAGTCAGACAGCACTTGTCTATGACTTTTCATAGATTCATAGAAGAAAAGAATATAAAACTCTTTTGTTGGGGGCATGAGATTAAGCCATGGAATCCTTTTCTATTAACAGAAAAAGCTACGCAAGCATTTCCTGAAGAGCATTTCAATGAAGCCAAAATGAAAGGATATGTTCTACCACATAAATGTCACCTTACAGAAGAAATATACAAAACAGCCGAAGGTATAAACGGATGGACTAACCAACAAGGATTTTATGTATATCGTGGCAAGCGACTCATATTAGCAGGGGATTGGTTAGGACTTTTCCGTAAAGAAGAACATTACAAATTAGTACGTATTCAAATTGACCTGCCCAACAAATTAGACACAGATTGGCAAATTGACATAAAAAAATCGACAGCGCGTCCACCATTTACATGCCGAGAACAAATAAAAAAATACGCTCTTGAAGTCCGTAATCGTGGTGTAGAAGTTTTTCGGCATAGAGGTAAAATTCTTACAATAAGGAAACAGCAAGAATTTCAACCACTTTGGCTCGAAAAAAAGCAAGGAAAGAAATACTCATTCATTATCAATCGAGATCATCTAATGATTGCCGAATTCAAACGATTAGCAAAAATAGAACCAGATAAAGCTATAGAATATCTTTTACGTTTTGTGGAAGAAACCATACCGACCAAATCTGTCTTCATTCGTGAATCGGAACAAGGCGTAAATACAGAGCCATTTGAGGAAACAAATTTAGAAGTCGTAAAACTCATGATTAAACAAATTTATAAAACTCAAATAGCCACAGGCAAGAATGTTGAGCAAGTTAAACTTATACTTGCCAGCATGGAACCATTTAATAATTTTCCTGAACTCATAGAAATTGTAGACTCATATGAATGAAAGTGCAAAAAAATATTGTGAGAATTGTTTAAGCAAACAGATTATTATCCATGCAGAAACAATAAACAAAATTATCGAACAGTGCTTAATTGAATTCCCTTCAACAAATACACAACAATTAAAAGAGTATTTGTATCAATATTGCCAAGAAAAAGCATTTAAAAACTCCCGTGCTAACATTGGCGAAAAGTCAAGTGCAACTGATGAAGAAATTAACATTGCCATAGAAAGAAGTGCTATGTGTTATCCGACAATAGATAAAAAGCAACTGCATATTGAATTATTGAAGTTGTATAATGTCAGACAAGAAGAATACAAAATGCTTTTTGACAATGAACGAAATACCCCATGGCTACTAGATTTTAAAGCAAATCATCAAAATAGTGATTGGAAATTTTGGAACAGATATATTACCTATCTACAAAATAGTAAAAATTTTGCTCCTAAAGTTATTAATGAAATAGATCGTCTTACCGATGACATTTTGGACAAGCTTTACGATCCAACGATTCATAATGTAAAAGGTATAGACAAAAAGGACTTGTAGTCGGACAAGTACAATCTGGCAAAACTGCTAATTACACAGGACTGATATGCAAAGCAGCTGATGCAGGTTTTAATCTTATCATCGTTTTAGCAGGTATGCACAACAATCTACGCAGCCAAACACAACACCGATTAGATGAAGACTTTTTAGGATTTGATACAGCACACGAAAGAGCATGGCAAACAAACGGTACAAACAGAATTGGTGTTGGTGTATTAGACAATAATAATACAGCCATTTCCATAACCACAATAAAATCTGATTTTAAAAAGTCATTGGCTGACAGTTTGGGAATTAGTTTTGATATTCAAACTCCATTGTTACTTGTTGTAAAGAAAAATACAACTGTACTAAAACGTCTTAATACTTGGTTGCTTTCACAAACGCAAGAAATTAACGGTGAAAAAAGAATCACAAATAAATCTTTACTTATAATCGATGACGAGGCCGATAACGCCTCAATCAACACCAAAAAAGCAGATGAAGCACCAACAGCAATCAATGGATGGATACGAAAAATCGCCGGACATTTCTATCGCTTTGGATATGTTGGCTACACAGCCACCCCATTTGCCAACATCTTTATTCCACTTGACAAAGATGACCTATTCCCGCGGGATTTTATTATAAATCTACCTGCACCAAGTAATTATATAGGCGCTGAAAAGATTTTTGGAACCTCATTAGAAGTAAATGATACAAACGACGATTTATTACCTATTGTTCGTAAAATAAATGATTATCAAAGCTTTTTTCCCGATAGTCATAAGAAAGATGATGAACCACCAACATCACTACCTATATCATTACAAACAGCTATAAAGTGTTTTATTGTAACTTGCGCCATTCGCATTGCACGAGGACAAGCAGACAAACACAATTCAATGCTCATTCATGTTTCCCGTTATTTAAATTGGCAAAATTCACTTAAAGAAATTATTAATAATTTATTTCTATACTACAAACGAGGTATTGAACAAGAGGACAAAGGCGTCCTAAAACAATTTCGAGATATTTTTGAAGTTGATACGGAAAACTATATTTCATATTGTACTACAACACAGAATATACTAAACTCTTCGTTTAAAGACATTGACAGCAAAATAAAAATACATAGTTGGGAAGATATAAAACCTAACTTGTATAAAGCTGTACAGAAAATCAAAATAATGTCAATCAACGGTCAATCTGCTGACACCTTGGAGTATTACGAAAATGAAAAAACAGGAATTTCAGTAATAGCCATTGGTGGTGACAAACTTTCTCGAGGATTAACTTTGGAAGGACTATCAGTAAGCTACTTTTTACGCGCCTCAAAAATGTACGACACTCTCATGCAAATGGGACGTTGGTTTGGCTATCGTCCCGGATATGTTGATTTATGCCGTTTATTCACAAGCAGTGAGCTCAACGAATGGTTCAGACACATTACAATGGCAAGTGAAGATTTACGAGAGGAATTTGACGCAATGTGGAATGCAAAAGCTACACCAGAAAAATATGCTTTGAAAGTACGTACTCATCCAGGCCAATTACAAATTACAGCAATCACAAAAATGCGCAATGTAGATAGAATACAAGTATCATGGTCTGGCCGTTTAGTTGAAACTTATCAACTTCCAACCGACAAAGGGGTAATCCACAAGAACCTAGTCGCAACACAAGATTTCCTTTCAAAGTTGGGAATTCCTCTTATAAAAGGCAGCAATGACTATCTCTGGTTAAAAGTCTCTCCCATAGATGTTCTAAAATTCTTTTCAGAGTTTACAGTCCCCCCACAACTTACTAAAGTAGATTTAACATTAATCAGCAATTTTATTCGCAAACTCAATCAAGCTGGGGAACTCGGAGCATGGAGTGTTGCTTTAATGAACAAGGCCAACGCATCAAAACATTTTACAGTATCAAATAAAGTCAGTGCAGGTTGTTTTATTCGAAACACAGCAGGAGACACCGAGACTTATATAATTAAGAAGAATCATATTATCGGAAAGCAAACAGATGAATTCATTGATTTGGATAATGCCGATTTATCTGATGCCTGGCTCGCATCAAAACAAGACAAAGACTGGAAAAAGAACTATCCAAAACCTAAACTTGTTCGAGAATTATCCCGTGATGTAAATAATCCATTATTGATTATCTATCCGCTTGATCCTTTAGGTGCAAATCCAAAAGATGAAAATAGTATAACTATTTTTCAGGAAAACGATGATGTAATAATTGGTTTTGCTATTGTTTTTCCCAAAAGTAATACACAGCATACTGTAGAATTTGCGATAAATACCTCTTTAGCAAATGAATATTATCAATCTGAAATTGATTTTGATGATAACAATGATAACTTAGAAGACAATGAATAATATATTGGAAATATGGGAGAATATTGAACAATCCAACGAAATCGGATTGTTAAAGCGATTATATACAAATGATTCTGAATTATTTATTTATGCTATTTTTCAAAATCCAGAAAGACATTGTGGAATTGCTTTATCATTCAATGAACATACACATATTGATATTTCCTCTTTCTCTAATTTGCGTGATCTACAAATTGTCTTAATGCATGATAAATCATTCCCATGCAACAAGCTACTTATCATAAAGTTATTACATTACCAAAGCCGCGATATTTTCGCAGTCATGTGTGAAAATATGATACAATCAGTTTTATCATTACATTCTGAAAAACAAATCGCAAAAACGATCATTAATCAATTAGAAAAATGGCAAGCACTTTTCGAAAAGTTGAAAGGTGAAGGTTTAACATCATCAGAGCAACAAGGGCTTTATGGTGAATTACATTTTTTACAAAAGATTATCATCAGGCAAAACGCTATTGCAGCTCTCAACGCTTGGGTAGGAACAGATAAGGAAATACGCGACTTTCAGTACAATGACTGGGCGATTGAAGTAAAAACCACATCTGGCAACAATCATCAGAAAGTTAATATTAGCAATGAAAGACAATTAGACGAGACATTATTAAGAAATTTATTTCTATTTCACTTATCAGTTGAAGTAGCCAAAAAGAACGGTGAAAGTCTAAATAGTAAAATCGATACTATTAGAAAGGTGTTGCAAGACAATATTTCTGCCCAAAACTTATTTAACAATAAACTTCTAGAAGCAGGATACTTTGATAGACATAAGTACCTATATGAAGAAAAATGTTATCAAATTCGCAATGAAAACTACTACAAAATAGACGGAGATTTTCCACGTATCAAAGAACAAGAGATCCGTAATGGCATAGGTGATATCAAGTATTCAATTATACTTTCACAATGCATGGATTATTTAATTTCTGAAAATACTGTATTTGACAAAATAAGTATCTTATGAGCGAAATAAATAAATACTACTTATCCTTATTACAAGAGATTCGAACAATGCAAGACACTGCTGAAAATGGAGCAAGCCAAGAGCAGCTATTTACACAGATTGCATTAGAAATGCTTGCAGAAGCTGGTGAAACCGAAAATGCCACATTTGCATATGATGAGAAAGAACTAGGAACTAAAGGGCAACACAAAATTAATGGTTATGCAATGTCTGACAATTATGAAACGATAGATTTATTTATTTCTATTTTTCAGAATACAGAAGTACCACAAAAAATTACAAAAGAAGAAATAGATAGAGCGGCCAAACGCATTACAAACTTTTTCCGAAAAGCATTTTACAATGAATATGCTAAAGATATTGATGAATCATCACCTATTTTTCAATTTGCATATGATTTAGCTAAACTTCCAGAAATAAGAGAAACACTTGTACGGGTCAATGCAATAATTCTCACCAACGGTACCTACAACGGCGATATCCCTAAACAAGAAAAGGTTGCCGGACAAGACATTTATTACAATATCTTTGATATTAACCGCTTATACGCGATATCTGAAAAATCTCATATATCTATTGAACTGGATTTTGATGAACAGCAAATCAAAATTCCTTGTTTGAAAGCTCCTATTGATAATAGTGATTATGAATCATACATTGCTATAATGCCAGGACAAGGATTAGCAATGCTATACAAACAATTTGGTGCTCGATTATTAGAACAAAATGTACGTTCCTTTCTACAATTCACTGGAAAAATAAACAGAGGAATACGAAAAACCATTAACGAAGAATCACATATGTTCTTAGCTTATAATAATGGAATCTCTGCAACAGCTGACAACATAGAACTTGACGAGACTGGGCATTATGTAAAAAGAATCAGCAACTTACAAATTGTAAATGGTGGGCAAACAACCGCCTCCATTTATCATACTTGGGATAAAGACAAAGCTGACATTTCAAATATTTTCGTACAAATGAAAATATCTGTCATCAAAAAAGCTGATTCTTACAGTGAGATTGTATCGCGTATTTCCCAATATGCCAATACTCAAAACAAAGTTAATAATGCAGATTTTTCGGCCAATAATCCAATACTTATTGAATTGGAAAAAATATCACGCCGTTCATTCTCGCCCATTACTCCACAACGTAATATTCCAACAATCTGGTTTTTTGAACGAGCTAATGGACAATATAAAAACATGCGCTTACGTGATGGATTTACCCCTTCCCGAGCTAAACAATTTGATTTAAAATATCCCAAGAAGCAGATGTTCAAAAAGACAGATTTAGCAAAATTCGTCAATTCTTATGGGGAAATTCAAGAAGGCAAAAAACTAACTATCGGTCCACATATTGTTGTTCGCGGAAATGAAAAGAATTATGCCCAATTCATAAACTACAACTTGCCTAAAAAAGTTACAGGAATATATTTTGAAGATGTCATTGCCAAATTTATATTATTTCGGGAAGCAGAGAAACTGTATGGCATCAAACCCAATAACATTGGTGAAATGCGTAATGCAGTTGTACCATATGCTATTTCACTGTTTGGTTACCTCACTGATTATAAGCTTAATTTAGAAAAAATATGGAAAAATCAAAAGATCTCTGATGAGTTGTCAGCAGCACTCTATTCATTAATGAAACAACTTAATGAATTCATTTTGCATAACTCACCAAGTTCCCATTATATTGAATGGGCAAAAAAAGAAGATTGTTGGGAAACTATAAAACAACAACAATGGAATATTGATATTAATAGTATTAAGGCTGATTTTGCAACAGATGAACAACTAAAAAAACGTAAGTCAGCCGCTGACAATTTAGATATTGATTCAATTCAAAAAGAATATGAAACTGCATTATTGCGTTCAATTCCATACGCTCTCTGGAAAAAAATTGAAGAATGGGGAAAAGATACAGGCTATCTAACCACGAGTCAACAATCTTTCGCGGGTTTTGATATGGCAAATACTATAAAATTCAATAGAAAAATTACAGATAATAATCGTAAGAAAGCTATGACTATTTACGAAATTGTTTGTACGAATAATATTGAGCTGCTTGCAGAAGCTGATGAACTCACAGAGGAGCAAAAAACAGACCTGTCAACAACTGTAAAAGACAGTACAAGTGCAGACCACGGAATAACCATTGAGTTAATACAAAAAATGGTTGCTTGGGATAAACATCGCCGTATTCTTAAAGATTGGCAATGGAATGTTATGAATGAAATTATTTCAGGAAAAAAAACTTTAAATGATCGTCTAGCATGGGGATGTAAACAAAATCTCAAAACATTAAAACAACACGGTTTCACAGAAGAATAATTTTTCAGACACTGTCCACAATCTTGTGTAAATAGAAAACTATGAGAAGAATTTGCAATGAAGAGTTTATATTCGCGCAGAGCATTTACTCTTCACTATATCCTTTTTCTTCCCCTAATAGTCATTCAAAGAAAAGTTTCTAGACAAGTATAATTTGCATTATAGTTTTCTAATACTATCTTATTCAAAGTATATACTAACCCTTTCAAATTTTGTTCCCGGACTTTACTTTTCAATTGACATTCCCATAACAAGATAACATGCCATCCCATATTTCGGAGTTGCATTCGTTCTTTCAAATCTCGTTCTTTATTCCTTTCTATTTTTTCTTTCCAGAATTCTGTATTGGTCTTCGGCAAAACATAATATTTACACCCTTCATGTCCATGCCAGAAACAGCCATTTACAAAGATCACTGTTCTATACTTTCTTAACACAATATCAGGAGTTCCTGGCAACTTTTTCACATTAACACGAAAACGAATACCTTGGGAAAATAGATATTTCCGCACAAGAATCTCCGGCTTCGTATTTTTACTACGAATATTCGACATACACTTCCGCCGTTGCTCTTTTGTTAAAACATCTACCATACCTCAATAAAATTTAAATGCAAAAGATAAATGATTCCTAATGCAAAGATAAAAATTATCATCCATGAATTATAATATTAAACACAAAGAATGCACTCATTATCTCTTCAATCCCCATACTCTCAAAACAAGCACCGAAATATTTATGGACGCCTTTAACTAAATTCGCGATATTTTCACTACATTCACAGCATGAAATGCAGAATTATACTCAAACTATTAGCAATTCTCTTTTTTACAGGATGTTATAACAGAGAACAGATTTCCCGGCTTGATGAGGCGGAAGCACTGTTACAAAATAAGCCGGATAGTGCCTTAACAATATTACAACAACTCAAATCGGAAGGCGGCCAGGCTGAACAAGCCAGGTATGCGTTGCTTTATTCAGAGGCTTTAGACAAAAATCACATCAAAGTAACCAATGATTCGCTCATTCGCCAGGCTTGGAGCCATTATAAACATCATCCCAAAGATTTACGCCGCCAATGCAAAACTCTCTATTATTGGGGACGGGTTAAACTGCGCGCAGGAGACAAACCGGGAGCGTTACGTCTTTTCCTAGAAATTGAAGAGAAACTGAAAGATACCAATGAGCCTTATTATGCAGGACTTTTATACAGTCAAATCGGTGAAGTGTATTATGACCAAATGAACTATAGCCGGGCTTATCATTATTTTCGTGAAGCTCGCAATAACTTCCGGCAGACTGATAACACTCGTGAAGAAACAGAGGCAACTCTCGATATGGCAGCCGCAACTTTCAATTCAAAAGATATGGAGAAAGCCATGCGACTCTATTCTGCCGCACTCGATTTGGCTGATGAGCACAAGTACAATAAGTTAGCCAAAGCCAGTCTCACCAATCTTACTTCTCTCTATGTGGTGTCAGGCAAGAAACAAATTCCTCATGACCTACTGCAACGCATCGAACTCTCTGCCCGGCAAGATACGTTATACGGATACCATACATTAGTAGATGTGAATCTACTAAAAAACCGTATAGACAGCGCACGCTACTATCTGGCACTTGCAGAAACACATTCCACCGATATACGTGACATGGCAGACCTGCAATACACCGCTTATCGGATTGAAGCGCAGGCCAGAAACTTCGAGAAAGCGACAGAGAAGATACACCATTATATCTATCTGACTGACTCGCTGACACGTTCAAATATGCAATTCTCCGCCGGTATGGTGGAACGTGACTATTTCAAGGAACGCTCCAAATTTGCCGAATACCGGATGAAGAACCGTACTACCTGGGAGATTACCATAGCAAGCGTAATTTTTCTAATAATAGGGGTAGCATACTACATCATCCGTCAACGTCTGCGCCTGCAACGCGAACGTACCGACCGCTACCTGCTATTGGCGGAAGAAGCCAACGCCCAATACAAAACTCTGACAGAACATATGGAAGGACAGCGCAATGCAGAAAGCCATTTAAAAGGTTTGATAGCTTCACGATTCGACATCATTGACAAACTGGGAAAGACTTACTATGAACGTGAGAATACCGCATCGCAACAAGCAGCCATGTTCCACGAAGTGAAACAGATTATCACCGATTTTGCAGAGAACAATGCAATGTTGCAAGAACTGGAACTTATCGTAAATACCTGCCATGATAATGCAATGGAGAAGTTGCGGAATGAATTTTCGTCAATGAAAGAAGCTGACATACGACTGCTTTGTTATATTTTTGTAGGTTTCTCTCCACAAGTAATCAGTTTGTTTATGAAAGATACGGTAGCTAATGTATATGCTCGCAAGTCACGGCTCAAATCACGTATCAAATCGGCAGAAACGGCCAATAAAGAGTTGTTTTTAGCACTTTTCGGATAGGTGTTAGACCTGTGTTAGAAATCTTAGAATACATCTTTCATAATCCATTGAATATCAATATACTTTAAATCAAAGTGTTAGATTTGCGAGATTGCATCACAACCCGAATTTGATGCAATCTTATTACTTTTGCATTCGAAAAATTAGAAAAAAGAAAAGATTATGAAGAAGATTGTTATTCTATTAAGCGCCATGCTTTTCATGGTAGCATGCGAAAAAGGAAACGAAGAAATGAAAGAAGCAAAAGTAGTGGTATCCGTTTATGATGAGAATGGAAAAATTGCAACGGGCGTTCCCGTAAAAATGTATAATGAAAAGGATTATAAGGTTTTTGAAAAAGATAATTTAACTTTGCCAACTGCAATCATACAGACAAATGAAAGTGGTATGGCCACCTTTGTACTGCCACGAGAGGAATGGTTTGCAACGCAGTCGCAACGGTTCCTGACATTCGTGGTACAAGAAGGGGGCGGCCCTAACAACTATCAGATATGGTCTTCCGGCAAAACCGTAGAAGCCGGAAAAGCCGTAAAAGTAGAAATACGTTTAACCCAATTCCCTAACTAAGCCTTTATCACATGAAGCAAACTAGACTTTATATAATTACAGCACTTTGCCTGCAAATGTTTTTGGGAACAATATTACTAAGTTGCAGCACCGAAAATGACGAATACAGGAAAGATTCACCTTCGGCAGCAAATCCTGTTGAACCCATAGGGGCTTCACTTGAAGATTTCTCCATAGAACAATTGCCCGCAAAAACAATTTATGCATTAGGAGAGAATATAGACTTAACCGGCCTTAACGTGACAGGCAAGTATGATGACGGGAAACAACGCCCCGTAAAGGTTACCCCGGAACAGATCAGCGGTTTCTCTTCATCCACGCCTGTCGAAAAACAAGAAGTAACCATCACACTGGAAGGAAAACAGAAAAGCTTTTCTGTTCAGGTTTCACCCGTCCGTATAGAAAACGGAGTATTGACGGAAATATTGAAAGGATACAATGAAATCATACTTCCCAATAGCGTGAGATCAATCCCGAAAGCTGCCTTCAGCAACAGCCAAACAGCAAAGGTAGTACTCAATGAAGGACTAAAATCGATTGGAGATATGGCTTTCTTCAATTCGGCCATTCAGGAAATAGTATTTCCATCAAGCCTGGAACAGATGGAGGAAAACATTTTCTACTATTGCCGGAATTTGAAAAAAGCAGATTTAAGCCAAACGAAACTCACCAAACTTCCCGCCAGCACTTTTGTATATGCGGGCGTTGAAGAAGTGCTGCTGCCTGCGACACTGAAAGAAATCGGAGCACAGGCATTCCTTAAGACATCTCAACTGAAAACGATTGAGATTCCGGAAAATGTAAAAACAATCGGATTGGAAGCATTCCGGGAAAGTAGCGTTACAACCGTGAAGTTACCGAACGGCGTTACAACCATGGCGCAAAGAGCCTTTTATTACTGCCCGGAATTGGCGGAAGTGACCACCTACGGGAGTACTTTCAATGATGACCCCGAAGCTATGATCCACCCCTATTGTCTTGAAGGATGTCCGAAATTGGCTCGCTTCGAAATACCTGAAAGTATTCGGATATTGGGACAGGGATTACTGGGTGGTAATAGGAAAGTGACCCAATTAACCATTCCGGCAAACGTCACACAGATTAATTTTTCGGCTTTCAATAATACAGGTATTAAAGAAGTAAAGGTAGAAGGGACAACACCTCCGCAGGTATTTGAAAAAGTATGGTACGGATTTCCGGATGATATTACCGTCATTCGTGTTCCTGCCGAATCTGTGGAAAAATATAAGAACGCAAATGGTTGGAGGGATTTCACAAACAAGATAACAACGTTCTAACAGTTCTCCAGTTTTTCGATTATAATCGAATAAAGTTGGTTTAATATCGACTTTTCCGGTTATAATCGAAATAACTTAAGAAAACACTATATTTTCGATAATAGCCGGAAAAATCAGTACTATTAGTTTATCTATTTAAATCTCCCCATTCACCCCCAAGCCGAACAGAGCAAAATCGCCCAGACAAGGATCATCCGGAAAGACTGTAGCCAATGCTGCCGTTATCTGACGGGCATTTTTCAAAGAAAAAGTTTCCGTATCCGTCAACTTGAAATAATGTGCTACCCGGCATACATGTGTATCTAAAGGAACAATCAAATCTCTGCGATCAAAACTTTCCCAAATCCCCAAATCGACCTCCGAATCCCGACGAATCATCCAACGCAAAAACATATTCAGTTTCTTTTGAGGACTTTTGGCAGAAACTTCAAGAAATGCACATAACTTTTCCATTGGTATTCCGGGATATAACATCAAAGCTTCCTCCAGACTTTCAAACTGTGTATAAGCTATATATAATCGCCGAAAGTATCCATAAAAATCAGCATACGACAACATCCGATAAAAGCTATTGGTTGCTCCTGAAGGAAAATCCTTCTCCCACTGGCAGGACAATACATACTGATAAGGCGAATCTCCCATTAGCCCGTGCAATTCGTCCGCTTTCTTCAAGATCTGTTTGCGATTGCCAAAACTCATAATCGCCGTCAGCAAACCGCTGACTTCGATATCCTGTTTCAGCGTATAACGATGGGGAAACTGCACCGGATCGCTTTGTATAAAGTCTGCGCGATGATACATCTCCGCACACATTAAAAGTTTATTCTTTATATCTTCAGTCATTTCGAGAAAGTATCAAGTATTGAAAGTACAAAAATACATATTCTAGTTGGATTTCCTCTTTAAGTAAATGATAGATTGTATCCCTAATAAAATAACAAACAAATATTCTGCCGTCATATACACAGTCAGAGAAGCATGAAAACATTCACTTAACAGATACAGATAAATCAAATATACAAGAATGGTGATTAACTGGAAGATAAAGGCGAGCTTCGTCTTTCCTGTACCGGTAACAGCATTGATATAAACATATCCGGGCAGTGCAAAAGCATAATTCAACAGCATAACTATAAAAGGATAGAAAGCTAGTCTCACCAGATTATCGTTATTCGTATAAAATCCGATAACCCATTGGTTACCCCAAAGAGCCATAACTATCAATGGCCCCCCCACGGCATAACCCAACCTAAGAACTTTATGGCAAACGGGAAAAAGTTCCTTCCCCTGCCCCGCCCCAATTAGATTGCTGACTAATGAACCAGTAGTGGATGCAAAAGAGTTGACAATCACAAAAAAGACGGTAGAAACACTACGAGTAATATTGGAAATAGCAAGCTCTGTCCTTCCCAGATGCTCAATAGCAACGAAGAACAGAAACCAGGGAGCAACGCTGACAAAAGAGTGAAGCATACTCCATACAGATATCCTCAACAACTTTATTAACACTTTCCCATCATAAACGACCTTCAGCCCATATTTCACTTTATCTACCCTCACCCACATATATAATAGGAGTACGATAAAAGCTCCGAACTCTGCCAAAGAAGAAGCCATCGCCGCCCCGGATATACCCAGATTCAGTTTGAATATCAGCAGATAGTTAAAAGGAATATTGATACAGATAGCCATGATAGCTGCCACGGACAATGCTTTGGTCGTTGTTATCCCTACCAGAAAAGACCGGAAAGCTAAAAAAGGAAATGAGAATAACAAACCGAAGCTACGCCAATCCAGATAATGAATCACTGCCTGATAAATTTCATCCGAAGTTATCAACCGGCACAGGATCAAGGGAGAAGCCAAATGGAGCAATAGGCAAAGAATGACTGCCATCCCCGACAGGAAATATACTCCCTGAAAAAATGTACGTCCCGTCTCTTTATAATGTTGTTCCCCATTTCTCCGGGCAATCATCACCTGCAGCCCGATGCTAAATCCGAAGCCCAGCATATAAACAGCTAAATAATAGATTCCGGCAAGCGCAGAAGCTCCCAGTTCGACTTCTCCCACATGCCCCAGGAAAATAGCGTCGGTAATATTGATTAATTGTTCCATCAGAATGCTCATCATCACAGGAAAGTTGATGAGCCATATTTGCTTATATGTATAATTCATTGCTCAACTTAAAAATAACACGATACGGTATACCACATCATAGCAGCACACAGTTCCGTAAATTTATAAAAATGGATATAAAACTCTTTGGCAGGCGAGTAGTTGCCTGTCGGATAGCTGAATAGCCCTGTTAGAAATGATGCTATTCGTTGAGCGTAGCTATATGCAGAGTTTCATAAATGGATGAATATTGCTGGTTTATCAATCAATTACGCAACAAAGATAAGAAATCTTATTTTCATATCCCAATGTGGTATGGTATTAGCAGATTACTTATAGTAAAGAAATGTATTAAAAACATTGATTGCAACATTAACAGATTGATTTATACAGATATACCATATTCTAAAGCTAAGGAATGATTCTTAAATATCTTTCTCTTTTGAAAAAAGGCATATCATTTTGAAAAGAGTAGTAACCAATAAATAACCAGATAACAATGAAAGTTTGTAAATTCGAGAAAATTAAAGATGAGGATGAAATGAAGCAAGTAATCAATTGTATTCAGAAAGAACATCCTTATGTAGCTGTAGTCCCTATATTGGCACAATTACAGGAGTGGCTACAGGCTATTTCCATCAGTTGGTTTCACGAAGAAGATGAAGCTTCTCATGCCACAGTCAATGCCATCGAAGCATATTGCTATACCCTTGCCAATCATCTCGTTACAGATTCGCACTTAAATCAGGAAATTAAAAACCGGATTCTGGAGTGTATAAAGAAAATACATATACTTGTAGAAGACAAAGCAGATTTACTGATTGATAAAATGATAAAAGCGGAAGTATACGGATTATCCAGTGATTTATTCACTTATTGCTTACGTCAACAGGGTCTTCGTGCCCAAACATTAGATACCGGCAAACTTATACAGATCAACCTGGAAAGAAAGCCGGATATCCCATATATTCAGGAATCTATCCAACAATACATTGACGAGAACCGGAATGTGGATATTTTTATCGCCCCACTTTCCATTTGCAGGAATGTGTATGGTGAAATAGACTTTATGAGCGAACAACGCAATGATTACTATGCAACAGTGCTTGCCACCCTATTCAAAGCGGACGAAATACTGTTATCCACCCCTATCAACCATATCTACGCAAACCGGAATTGCCTGCGAGAACAACATTCACTAACTTACATAGAAGCCGAACAACTGATTAACAGCGGAGTACACCTGCTCTACGCAGATTGTATCACCCTTGCGGCACGCTCCAATATAGTTATCCGCCTAACCGATATACACGATCTGTCAACAGAACGACTCTATATATCTTCCCATGACACAGGCAACAGTGTCAAGGCCATCCTCTCACAGGATTCGGCTACCTTTGTACGTTTTACCTCATTAAATGTATTGCCCGGATATTTGTTTATGGGTAAGATATTGGAAGTTATCAACAAATATCAAATCAATGTCATCTCAATGGCCTCATCCAATGTATCCATCTCGATGATGCTGACAGCCAGCCGGGACACCCTGCGAATCATTCAAAGGGAACTACATAAATATGCCGAAATGGTTATGGACGAAAATATGTCTGTAATACATATCATCGGCTCCCTTCATTGGGAACGCACACAAGTAGAAAGTCATATTATGGATACTATCAAAGATATCCCCGTATCTCTCATTTCTTATGGAGGAAGCGATCATTGTTTCACACTATCTGTACATACCACAGATAAAAACAGACTGATTAGTTCGCTATCCAGACAATTTTTCGAGAGTCAGTGCGCAGCCTGATTCAAAGCCGGATAAAAAGAGACATCTGAAAGCCAAATAAAAAAATAAAGAGATGAAAATAGCTATTATAGGAGCCGGACACATAGGGAGTGCAATCGTCACTTGTCTGGCGCAAGGACATCTTTACAATGAGAAAGACATTATTGTCTCCAATCCAAACATTGATAAACTGGAGAGACTGCAAGAACATTTCCCTGCAATACACATAACGACCGATAACCAACAAGCCATATCGGAAGCCGAAGTAATCGTCCTCGCCATCAATCCCTGGAAAGTAGATGAAGTATTGTCCCCTCTACGTTTCTCGCGTACACAAATCCTCGTATCTCTTGTGTCCGGAGTATGTATCTCCCACCTGGCTCATTTGACAGAAGCCGAGATGCCTATCTTTCGGGCAGTTCCCAATATGGCCATTACAGAACGTTCCAGCCTCACTTTGATAGCTTCCCGCGGAACCGATAAAGAATATCAGCAATTAATAAAACAGATATTTGAAGAAGGAGGAAAATGCCTGTTCCTGCAAGAGAAACAACTAGATACCACTTCCGCATTAACCTCCAGCGGAATAGCTTTCGCCTTAAAATATATGCAAGCGGTTATGCAGGCAGGGATTGAGCTAGGAATTCCCGGCAAGGATGCCATGCAAATGGCAGCGTATAGCATGGAAGGAGCGACAGAACTGATTCTGAATCATAACACTCATCCATTGCTGGAAATAGAGAAAGTAACCACTCCGGGCGGAACCACTATAAAAGGATTGAACGAACTGGAGCACAAAGGCTTCACTTCTTCTATTATTCAAGCCATCAAAAGCAGTGCCACAACTTTGATTGACAAAGAGGAAGAAGATGCAAAAAATTTCCGATAGTCCTTATGGTATGGTTTCTCAAGTCCTTTTTGCCTATTTTGAAATGCTATATATCCCAAAGCCAGCATAAAAGGACTTAAGAAAATGTATGCTTAGATTTTATATTCCTCTATCTTCCGGTACAGGGTGGTAAGTCCGATTTTCAACAAACGGGCAGCTTCCGTTTTATTCCCCTTTGTATATTCCAAAACACGTGCAATATGTCTGCGTTCCATTGCGGCCAACTCAAAACTGCCTACACTATCATCCGAACATTCATAATGAGTGTTTTGGATTTCCAAAGGAAGATCACAAATATCCAGTCGCCCCCCTTCACACACAATCAGGCTACGCTCAATCACATTTCTCAATTCACGGATGTTCCCTTTCCACGGCTGTTGTTCCAGCGCTTCCAGAAAAGCGGGAGTCATCTCATTGATGGCATACGAAAGTTTTTCGGAGAAACTTTTGGCAAAAGCAGTTGCAAGAATTCTGATATCACCGGTACGTTCACGAAGCGAAGGAAGATGCACCTGAAAAACCGAAAGACGATAAAACAAGTCTTCACGGAAATGTCCTGCTTTGATCTCCTCCTGCAGGTTGCGGTTGGTAGCAGCAATGATACGCACATTGACTCTTGTCGGCTTGGTATCACCGATCTTTATATATTCTCCTGTTTCAAGGATACGCAGTAACTTTGCCTGCAATTCGAAAGCCATCTCTCCGATTTCATCCAGAAAGATCGTTCCGTTATTAGCTTCTTCAAAAAGTCCTTTCTTATCCTTCAGCGCACCGGTAAACGAGCCAGCCTTATGTCCGAACATCTCGCTTTCGAGCAGTTCTTTACTGAAAGACGAACAGTTGACCGCCACAAAATTCTGTTTGCTCCGTTTACTACTATAATGTATAGCTTGCGCAAAGACTTCCTTTCCTGTTCCTGTTTCCCCCGTCAGTAATACGGGAACATCTGTCACAGACACTTTCTGCGCCAGAGATACAGCCTCTTTCAACACCTTTGACTCACCCAGAATAGAATCGAACGAGTACATCTGCCCGACTTTCTTTTCCAGTTTTTCCAAACGGACATTCATCTTTGCTTTCTCCACGGCACGGCTGATTAAAGGAATAATCTTGTTATTATCATCTCCTTTCGTTATATAATCAAATGCACCGTTTTTAATAGCCTGCACCCCGTCGGGAATATTGCCGTGAGCAGTAAGAAGAATCACCTCTACATTGGGAGCTATTTTCTTGATATTCAACACCAGATCTACTCCGTTTCCATCAGGAAGAAAAACATCGCATAAAGCTACGTCGGGCGATTGAATTTCCAGTTGTTTGAGGGCAGCTTTGCAATCACCTGCCTGACACACTTCATAGCCCTCAAGTTCCAGCATACGATCTAAAAGGCTGCGAATCTGGACTTCATCGTCAATAATAAGAATTTTATTCATACAATTTGTCTACATTAAATAGAAGAATGAAAAACAGGGTGCGCAAATATAGTTTTTTTATCTGAATCCATGAACATTTCTTCAATACAGTTTGTTTTTTCCACAGGAAACTATTTACACTATAAACAGATGAAAATAATTATTATTGGGGGAGTTGCAGGAGGAGCTACCACTGCTGCCCGAATCAGACGAGTAGATGAAACAGCAGAAATTATCCTTTTGGAAAAAGGAAAGTATATATCATACGCCAATTGCGGCCTTCCTTATTATATAGGAGGAGTGATAGAGGAACGGGATAAATTGTTCGTGCAAACGCCCGAAGCCTTCTCTACACGCTTCCGCGTGGATGTACGTACAGAAAACGAAGCGATTTTCATTGACCGGAAAAGAAAGACAGTGACCATCCGGCAAAGCAGTGAAGACACTTATGAGGAGAGCTACGATAAATTAGTTATCTCCACCGGAGCTTCCCCGGTGCGTCCTCCTCTTCCGGGAATCGACCTTAGCGGAATCTTCACGTTAAGGAATGTCACCGACACGGATCGGATCAAAGAATATATCAAGAGCCACGCTCCGCGAAAAGCCGTTATCGTAGGAGCCGGATTTATCGGTCTGGAAATGGCAGAAAACTTACATACACAGGGAGCGAAAGTGTCGATTGTTGAAATGGGCAATCAAGTGATGGCTCCTATCGACTTCTCGATGGCATCGCTCGTCCACCAGCACTTGATGGATAAAGGAGTCAATCTTTATCTGGAACAAGCCGTCGCCTCTTTTAGCCGGGAGGGAAAAGGGTTGAAAGTAACGTTCAAAAATGGTCAGTCCATTTCTGCCGATATCGTTATCCTGTCGATCGGAGTACGCCCGGAAACCAGTCTGGCACGAGCTGCCGAACTGACTATCGGCCCTGCAGGAGGTATTGCCGTGAATGATTACCTGCAAACGTCTGATGAATCGATTTATGCCATCGGTGACGCAATCGAGTTCCGCCATCCGATCACCGGAAAACCCTGGCTCAACTATCTTGCCGGACCTGCCAACCGTCAGGGACGCATCGTTGCAGACAACGTTCTCGGGGCAAAAATACCTTACGAGGGTTCTATCGGCACTTCAATCGCCAAAGTTTTCGACATGACCGTTGCTTCAACCGGTTTACCCGGCAAGCGCCTCCGCCAGGAAGAGATAGATTATATGTCATCTACCATCCATCCCGCCTCTCATGCCGGCTACTATCCGGATGCCATGCCGATGAGTATCAAAATCACTTTCGACAAAAAGACGGGAAGATTGTACGGCGGGCAAATCGTCGGTTACGACGGAGTGGACAAACGGATTGACGAACTCGCCCTTGTCATCAAACACGAGGGAACGATCTACGACCTGATGAAAGTGGAACAAGCGTACGCTCCTCCGTTCTCTTCGGCCAAAGATCCGGTAGCACTGGCAGGATATGTAGCTGAAGATATCATCACAGGCAAAACTAATCCTGTGTATTGGAGAGAATTGCGAGACATTGAAATGGAAAATAAGTTCCTGCTGGATGTCCGCACCCCGGACGAATATTCTTTAGGCAGCCTACCGGGTGCCGTAAATATTCCGCTGGATGAGCTTCGTGACCGGCTGGCCGAACTGCCGAAAGATAAAATGATTTATACCTTCTGCGCTGTCGGACTACGGGGGTATCTTGCCTACCGGATATTGACTCAACATGGATTTGACAAGGTGCGTAATCTCTCGGGAGGACTGAAGACTTATCGGGCTGCCACTGCTCCGATTATCATACGCGAAGAAAATGGAAATGAAATAGACGAATCACCCGAACAACAGGGAGGTAGTCCCCAAGTTGGGCAACCTGCGGTTGCTAAGGTTTCGGATACCACGGTTACTGCCACGGCTGCCGTCACCGCCGATGCCCAGGCAAACCCCGCTAAAACAGTTCGGGTAGACGCCTGCGGATTACAATGTCCCGGCCCGATTTTGAAAATGAAGAAAACAATGGATACACTGGCTTCAGGCGAACGGGTAGAAATCACCTCAACCGATCCGGGATTTCCGCGTGACGCTGCTGCATGGTGCAGTTCAACGGGCAATCAACTGATTTCGAAAGACAGCTCCGGAGGAAAATCTGTTGTTGTCATAGAAAAAGGAGAACCAAAATCATGCAATATTGTTACTTCATGTGAGGGCAAAGGAAAAACCTTCATCATGTTTAGTGATGATTTGGATAAAGCCTTGGCTACTTTTGTACTGGCAAACGGCGCAGCAGCTACAGGACAAAAAGTCACCATCTTCTTTACTTTCTGGGGACTGAACGTCATCAAGAAGTTGCACAAACCGGAAACCGAAAAGGATATTTTCGGAAAAATGTTTGGCATGATGCTGCCTTCCAGCTCCAAAAAGCTGAAACTTTCTAAGATGAGTATGGGCGGAATAGGCGGAAAAATGATGCGGTATATCATGAACAAAAAAGGGATTGATTCACTGGAATCCCTGCGCCAGCAAGCGCTGGAGAATGGTGTGGAATTTATCGCTTGCCAGATGTCAATGGACGTGATGGGAGTCAAGCAAGAAGAACTCCTGGACGAGGTGACCATTGGCGGCGTAGCAACGTATATGGAACGGGCGGATAACGCAAACGTTAATCTATTTATTTAAAAAATGAACAAATGAAATATTTAAATAAGGTATGAAAACAATATGTGCAATGCGTGATGTATTCAAAGCAATGGGAAACTTTGAAACAGCATTTGAAAAAATGTACCAGATAACGCTTAATGAAGCAATGATATTGTGTGCCCTTAAAGAGGCTTCGGACAAAGTGACGGCTACCAACCTGTCCAAGCAAACCGAGCTAAGCCCCTCACACACATCTAAAATGCTGCGAATACTGGAGGAAAAAGGACTGATCGTCCGGTCGCTCGGAAGCGAAGACCGGAGACAGATGTACTTCCACCTGACCCATACGGGCAAGCAGCGAGTAAATGAACTGGAACTTGATAAAGTAGAGATACCCGATCTACTTAAACCCCTGTTTAAATAAACGGATTTTCAAACAATTATCTGTAAATAATGAACGGTGAGCAAACTCCCTGATAATGGGGCAGAGTGCTCACCGTTTTTCTTTAAACAGGGCAAAAGATATATGTTAATTTTCCGGCAAAAGAAATTTCCATCTGAACCTTTTTCCACCTTTCTTGTTGTTTCTATCAAAAGCCCAAGGTACCTGGGCGCGATTTTTATATAACCTAAACATTATAAAAGATATGAAGAAATTAATTCCTATTTTATTGGCGGTCTTTGCACTCGCTTCATGTGAAAAAGACCCGGACATGGGTAAACTGGATGACAATTATCTGGTATACACTAACTATGACAAGAAAGCCGATTTCAAAGTTCCTACATTCTATCTGGCACCCCAGATTCTGGTGATTAGTGACAGTAAAGAACCGGAATATCTCGAAGGTGAAGGCGCAGAACAAATTCTGGCTGCTTATACAGACAATATGGTAGCCAGAGGCTACGAAGCAGCAGCAGACCAAGAAAGTGCAGATCTTGGTATCCAAGTGAGCTACATCGCAAGTACTTATTATTTCACCAGCTACACACAACCTGAATGGTGGTGGGGTTATCCCGGATACTGGGGACCTGGCTACTGGGGTGGCAACTGGGGTGGTGGATGGTACTACCCGTACGCTGTAACTTATAGTTATAGCACCAACTCCTTCCTGACAGAAATGGTGAACTTGAAAGCCGAACAGGGAGACAGTAAAAAACTGCCTGTTGTATGGACAAGTTATCTGACCGGATTTGAAACTGGTTCCAAAGCTATCAACCGTACTCTTGCAGTAGAAGCTGTCAACCAGTCATTTACACAGTCACCTTATCTTACTAACAAATAAACAACTACAACTGTTATGAAAACAAGAAAAAATATATACTTCAAGGTAGTAGCCTTGGCGGCTATTGCCATCGCCTTCGCCATGCCGGCTAAGGCACAGCTATCAGACAATGGATATGCGAATATCGACTGGCAGTTCAATGCTCCGCTAAGTAATCACTTTGCAGATAAAGCAAGCGGTTGGGGTATGAACTTTGAAGGTGGTTATTTTGTGACTCCTAACATTGGCTTGGGTCTTTTCCTCAACTATCACAGCAACCACGAATATGTAGGTCGCGAAACCTTCCAGATGGGTGCCGGTGAAGTGACTACCGATCAGCAACATACCATTTTCCAATTGCCTTTCGGTGCCGCTGCACGTTACCAGTGGAATCGCGGTGGATCTTTCCAACCTTATGTCAGTGCTAAATTAGGTGCTGAATATGCAAAAGTCCGCTCTAACTTCAATATGTTGGAAGCAAGAGAAAACAGTTGGGGATTCTATGCTTCTCCTGAAGTAGGTATCAATGTATTCCCATGGGTTTACGGACCGGGCTTGCACTTTGCTTTGTACTACAGCTATGGTACCAACAAAGCTGATGTACTGCATTACAGTGTAGATGGATTGAGCAACTTCGGTTTCCGCCTGGGTGTATCGTTCTAAAAAGAACTGCAACTATCAGAATATTACGTTAATAATAAAAAAGGTAAAAGGTATCTATATTAAAAGCTACCTTTTACCTTTCTTTTTTTATTTTTTCTTCATCGCATCATAAATAGCTCCCTGTATTCGCTCACGAATGTGCAGCTGGTTCAATTTGCGGTTCGTTACGTCCGGATAAATCCGGTTGCTAAGAAATACATAAACCAGTTCATTCATTGGGTCCACCCATGCACATGTACCGGTAAATCCGGTATGACCATATACTTCGGCAGGTGCAGCAGGCGCACAATTTCCTTTCTTCGGATCATCTGCATCGGGCTTGTCAAAACCTAAACCACACCGGCTGATCTTCGAGATTTCAGTAGTAAACAGCTGGCAAGTTTCTTTGCTAAGATAACGTTGTCCATCTATTTCTCCTCCATTCAGCAACATCTGATAAACGCGGGCTACATCACGGGCAGTAGAGAAAAGTCCGGCATTTCCGGCCAATCCGCCAAAGAAAGCGGAAGCCTCATCATGTACAAATCCCTGCAAAGTCTCTTTACGCAAGAAACGGTCTTTGTTGGAAGGGACAATTTCCGATTTGGCAAAGCGGCGTAAAGGCAGGTAACCTGTATGTTCCAACCCCATCGGCTCATAAAACTCACGTTGCAAATAGGCTTCCATAGGCATACCGGCCAGTTGTTCCACCAACATTCCCAAGAGTATAAATCCGACATCACTATATACATAGCGCTTCTGCTTTAACGGAGCTTCTGCAATTTTCTCTTCTATCACCTTTCGGAAAGAACGGTTTAACCACAAACTGTCACAGATCTGAACAGTATAATCACCGGTCTTGACCGGAGAAATATATTCACTCTTGAATTTGAATTTCGGATTCGCCCACGTAGTCGTACCAATCTGTACCGGATGGTGGACATCTTTACGTGCGCTGAACAATCTTCCATCATAGCTATCCTTGTCAATAGCTTCCTGATAAAAAGGAATCCAGGAAGGTAAACCGGACTGATGATACAGAATTTCCTGAATCGTTATATCTTTCTTATCAGTACGTTGCAAAAACGGCAAATGATCCGAAATTTTATCTGTCAGATTAAAACGTCCCTTATCGTAGAGTTTCATAATGGCAAGCAAGGTACCCGTCGTTTTTGAAAGGGAAGCCAGATCGTAGATATTCGTCGATTCGACACGAGGACTTCCTTTACCCGTATAAGTACCGAAAGCCTTGTCGAACATAATATGACCGTTTTTCAGCACCACCACCTGGCAACCGGGATAGGCTCCCTGACGAATACCATCCAATGCAATGGAATCAATCCGTTTTAGATGAGCAGAGGAAAGCCCGTATTCTTCCGGAACGAAATGCAACGGCGTTTTAGGGGTAATAGTCACTCCTGCTCCCGTTGGGAACAGTTCTCCCAGACTTGCCGACAACTGTCCGTCTGCAGATGCCTTGGCAAATAGCACATCTGCCACCTGGCGCTGCACGTCACTACTATAGCTATGTCCCAGCACCACCGCCGAAGCATGAGCCACCGCACGCTGAATCTGCAACATCATCTTCCCGGGAGTAAAAAACAGATAAATGGCCGGGCTTTCGGGAACAAACTTAGCAAAGAAAGGCTGATAAGGAGCCAGCCGCTGTTCACTGACGGCTACAATAATCCGTTTATAGGTAGACAAAGAATCACGCAACCGCTGATTTTCCTCTTTCGTCTGATTGGCACGAAGGGAAAAACGAGCCAAAGACGTATAGCGGGAAAGTTGTTTCGCCAACGCATCAGTTTCTCCGGGATCTCCTACCTCGAGCAATGCAATCGTCTGCTCTTTGTCTGTATGCAAGGGGAGAATATGATTCTTGTTGTTCAGAACTGTTATTGCCGCTAAATTCAACCGGCGAACCAAATCACGCGTTTGCGGACTGTTAATCCGTTGTTCCAGACCGGATAATTGTACATACGACTTTTTCTTCAGTCCCAACACATATTTATAAGTCAAGACCTTACGACATTTGCTTTCAATATCTTCGCGGGTCAACTCTCCTTTTTCAATGGCTTCCAGTACGGCCGGTATCTCTTCCTTCAAGTTTCGGGGAGACAATACCATGTCATTACCAGCTTTCAAAGCCTGCAAACTGACATTTCCATTTCCCGCCACTCCTTTCATGGCAAGCGCATCCGTAAATATGAGTCCTTTGAACGCCAACTCATCTGTCAGCAAATCATATACGACATTGCGGGACAAGGAAGACGGAAGTCCACCAATCGGTTCTATCACCGGAACTTGCAAATGTCCTACCATCATACCGCCCAATCCGGCACGGATGGCTTCTTTAAAAGGATAAAGTTCCACACTGTCCAGACGCTCACGAGTGAAAGGAAGTACCGGAAGCGCCTTATGCGAATCAACATCGGTATCTCCATGTCCGGGAAAATGTTTGCACACAGATAAAACCCCTCCGCTTTCCAAACCGGAAGCATAAGCGATAACCTTATCAGCCACCTGTATCGGATCTTCTCCAAAAGAACGGGTATTGATTACGGGATTTTCAGGATTTATATTCACGTCCGCCACCGGAGCAAAGTTGACCTGTACTCCAATCTGTCGGCATTGACGAGCAACTTCACGCCCGTATTCATAGAGCAGCTTGTTGTCACGGATACATCCCAATACCATATTCCGTGGAAAAACAGGCATACCACGCAAACGCATGGCCAGCCCCCATTCTCCATCAAAGGTAATCATCAAAGGGACTTTTGCCTGCCGTTGCGCCCGGTTTGTCAGTTCAACCTGATTTTGCATCTTCCCACCGGAAAAGAGAAGTCCGCCCACTTTATAGGTGTCGATTACTTCGCGCAACAGTTCCAGGTTTCGTTTGGTATCTACCGGGGCAATGGTATAGATGAACAACTGCCCTACCTTTTCTTTAAAGGAAAGCTTATCCATAACCGAATCAACCCAGTGCCGGCAGTCTTTGTCCTGAAGGGCTTTATACACCAGCAGAGGTTCAACGGTTGTAGCATTCTGCGCCGGACTTGAAACCGTACCGGCCGCAATAAGGAATAAAAGCGTTACTATTGAGGGGATTATCTTCATTTATGTTTCAAAGTCAAATCGAGACGGCCTACACGAACACCATTTTTTCCCGTGTGCATAACAGGCACCTCTTTTCCGTCCATATTCAAGTATGTTTTGGGGCCTTTCATAAATGTATGAGAGTGCCCGCCCAGAATCACGTCGATATTGCGTGTTCCGGCAACCAGATGTTCATCCATTTGAATGCCCAGATGAGACAGGCATACTACCAAATCACAACCTTCTTCGTCTTTCAACAAAGCAGCTATTTCGTTGGATACGCGGATAGGATCTTCATAAACGACTCCTTCGCATTTATTAGCCTGAATCATCCCTTCGGGTTGGGTTCCAAGGCCAAACACACCAATTCTCAAACCATATTTCTCAAGAACGACGTAGGGTTTAACTATATCTTTCAATACCGTAGCATCCAGATTATAGTTGGCACAAACAACCGGGAAATTAGCCATCTTGAAAATACGTTCCATATTATCCACATCGAAATCAAACTCATGGTTACCGATAGTCATAGCATCGTAACCCATTTCATTCATTAGTTTAACTTCCACTTCTCCGCGGAACATATTATAATAAGGTGTTCCCTGAGAAATATCTCCGCAGTCGAAAAGCAGCACATTCTTATGCTCCTTGCGAAACTGTTCGAGAAAAGCAGCCCGGCGAAGAAAACCGCCTTTGTTATAGTATTCGTCCCCCTTCTGATTGACAGGTTCGATACGGCTATGCACATCGCTTGTTTGTAAAATAATCACTTCTTTGGTATCCTTATCCTGCGCAAAAATTGAGAAAGTAAAGCTCAATGCAAGACATAACAGGAATAATATCTGAATTCTTTTCATATTCAATATTTTTAGATTCTCCTTTTTATTTTATGGTAATACGTCCATCCAGTTTGGAGGTAATCGCTTTGCCTTCGGCAGTCTGTTTGCGTACATAATCAAGAAATAGTCCGCGTAAGGTTGCGTCTTCGGGGCATACTCTCTTTTCCGCCTGCAGGAAAGCATCCATCCGTCCATTTCCATCTGCCAGATAGTCGATAGTGGCCACCGTGTAAAGCTGGTCATCCTTTAGTGGTTTTTCACCGACAAAGGCGTTCAGCAACTTTCCATCTTTGGTGATTTCAAGACGGATACCGCTCACTCCTTCTCCGTGCAGAGATGCAATCGCTTCAAAAAGACGTCTCAAGTCTGTTCCTTTCATAGTCAGTACGCAAAGAGAATTCTCAAAAGGAAGAATTTCAAACACATCGCCTACCGTGATATCTCCTTCGGGCAAGATATTACGCAAGCCGCCCATATTTACCAATCCCATATCAGCAGGTTTCCCCAACACCTGAACAGCCGCCTGCTGCAAAACACCTGCAACAAGGTTGGAAAGCAAACTTTCGGGACCTCCTTTGTCCATTTTCATCGCACTGGTGCCGATGACTTCATACATCATCGCATCCACCTTTTCCTTATAAGGCTTTAAGATTTCGGCAGCTTTCGCGTTGGGAATGGTGTCCCAAACAGAATCAATCGTTATCATGCTACCCTCTACTTTGGTTACTTCGTACTGTGCCGTAGTCTCGCGTGCGGTCCGGCAGGAAGTAAACAGGAAGCCTCCTGCAAACGTCGCCACCATCAGATACTTTACATAAGTCTGTTTCATGTTCGCTATTTTTAGATATGCCACAAATATACAAAAACATTTGGCTATCTGGCAAATAATTCGTTACTTTGCACCGCTTTCGCGCAATCGCTGTCAAGAGAAGAGATACTTGGTATGTTGCGTTGTAACGATGAAACAATTTAATAATAACAACAATGGATTTAATTAAAATTGCAGAAGAAGCATTTGCTACCGGAAAACAGCACCCGAGCTTCAAAGCAGGAGACACTGTAACAGTAGCATATCGTATTATCGAGGGTAACAAAGAACGTGTACAGTTGTACCGTGGTGTTGTTATCAAAATCGCCGGTCACGGAGACAAGAAACGTTTTACTGTACGTAAAATGTCAGGAACTATAGGCGTAGAAAGAATTTTCCCAATCGAATCACCGGCTATCGATAGCATCGAAGTGAACAAGGTAGGTAAAGTTCGTCGCGCTAAATTGTACTACCTGCGCGCTCTTACTGGTAAGAAAGCTAGAATCAAAGAAAAAAGAGCTAACTAATAAGCCGAACTTTTCGATTCGAAATAAAAAAGGGAACTTCATTATGAGGTTCCCTTTTTTATTGTATATTTTCTCAAACATTCTCATGCCTATGAGAAAAAATTCTCATTGCAATGAGAATAATTCCTCAAAGGTATGAGAATATTTTCTCACTCCGGTGAGAATAACCCTTTGTCTGAATAAGCCGTACACGTCAGAAAGGACTAAATAAAACAAAGCCCCGAAAGTCATAAACTCCCGAGGCTTCATTACCTTTATTATAATAATGAAATGTTATTCTTTCAAATCTTTCAGTTCCCAAGCCAACGCACTGGCGCCCAGTACAGCAGCATCAGAATCCTTCAATTCGGAAACGAGCAGTTTAGTCTTGCCTTTATAGATATTCAGGATATTATCATCAATTGATTTCTGAATTGGTTTCATGATATAGTCACCGGACTTAGCCAAACCACCAAACAATACAATTGCTTCAGGGCTGGAGAATGCAATAGCATCTGCCAGTGCTTCACCCAAGATGTTACCTGTAAAGTTAAAGATTTCCTGTGCCAGTTTATCACCTTGTACAGCTGCATCATACACATCTTTTGAAGTGATGTTTTCTGCAGGAATGTTACGAAGCAAGCTAGCATCCGTACGGGCAGCAAGGAATTCGCGGGCTGTGCGAGCTACACCGGTAGCCGAACAGTAAGTTTCCAGACATCCCTTACGGCCACAACCGCAAAGACGACCATCGCGACGGGCGATAACGTGTCCCAATTCACCTGCAAAACCGTCATGACCATACACCATCTGACCGTTGATAACGATACCGCTACCCACACCAGTACCCAGTGTAATCATGATAAAGTCTTTCATACCACGGGCAGCACCGTAAGTCATTTCACCGATAGCAGCAGCGTTTGCGTCGTTTGTCAAAGCAGTGGGGATACCCAGTCTTTCTTCAAACATGGCAGCCAACGGAAGAATTCCCTTCCAAGGCAGGTTCGGAGCAAATTCAATCGTTCCCGTGTAGTAGTTGCCATTCGGAGCACCGATACCAATACCTCTGATTTTATCAACACCACCATTAGCAATAATCAATGGAAGCAGACTTTTACACACTTCATCAGCGTATTCTTCTACTGTAGGGTAACCAGATGTTTTGATTGAACTGCTGGCAATAATAGTTCCGCGTGCGTCTACAATTCCAAAGACGGTATTCGTTCCGCCTATGTCAATACCTACTACGTAGGGTTTTTCCATGTTTGAATTCATGATACTTTTATTTAAAAGGGTTAGTTAATCATTAAGTTTACTGCACACAAATTACGTAAAGAAGATTGAGTCTACAAAATGTTTTTCAAAAAAAGTTCAACCTCTTTGCAACTTTTCGTATCTTGCAGCCGTCTAATAGTAGAAAATTATTAGAAAACAGAATCTAAATAAAGAAAATTGTGATACAACTAACAAACGTCAACAAGACCTACAACAACGGAGCGCCTCTCCATGTACTTAAAGGTATCAATCTCAACATTGAACAGGGAGAATTTGTTTCTATCATGGGAGCATCCGGGTCTGGGAAATCAACTTTACTCAACATATTGGGAATCCTCGACAACTACGATACCGGAGATTATTACCTGAACAACGTACTTATCAAGAACTTGAGCGAAACCAAAGCTGCCGAATACCGGAACCGTATGATCGGATTTATCTTCCAGTCATTCAATCTGATTTCCTTTAAAGATGCCGTAGAGAATGTAGCACTTCCTTTATTTTACCAGGGTATAAGTCGCAAAAAACGAAATGCGCTTGCCTTGGAATATCTCGACCGCCTGGGTTTAAAAGACTGGGCACATCACATGCCGAACGAAATGAGTGGCGGTCAGAAACAACGTGTAGCCATTGCACGAGCTTTAATCACCCAACCACAAATCATTCTGGCAGATGAACCAACAGGAGCTTTGGACAGCAAAACTTCCGTAGAAGTGATGCAGATTCTGAAAGATCTTCATAAACTGGGAATGACGATTGTCGTTGTCACCCACGAAAGTGGAGTCGCCAACCAGACAGACAAGATTATACATATCAAAGATGGAATCATCGAACGTATTGAAGATAATATCGACCATGACGCTTCTCCTTTCGGAAAAGACGGTATCATGAAATAATCTAAAATCCACCACTATACAAACATTATCATGATTGACATCTGGCAAGAAATATATAGTACCATCAAACGCAACAAGCTAAGGACTTTTCTCACAGGATTTGCCGTGGCATGGGGAATCTTTATGCTTATCGTCCTACTAGGTGCAGGTAACGGACTGATCCACGCATTCGAGCAATCGGCTTCCGAACGTGCCATGAACTCCATCAAGATTTTTCCGGGATGGACCAGTAAATCATACGACGGACTGAAAGAAGGAAGACGGGTGCAACTGGACAATAAAGACATGGATGCTACCAGTCATTATTTCCCGAATCATGTCATCAAGGCCGGAGCAACCGTGTGGCAGGGAGGCGTAAATCTTAGTTTCGGGCAAGAATACGTCAGCCTGAACCTTTCCGGCGTATATCCCAATCATACAGAGGTAGAAGTCGTGAAGCTTTTCGAAGGACGTTTTATCAATGAAATCGATATCAAGGAACGCCGGAAAGTAATTGTACTCCATAAGAAAACAGCAGAAATCCTTTTTAACAAGACTCATACCGAGCCAATCGGACAGTTTGTCAACGCCGGAAATGTGGTTTATCAGGTAGTAGGTCTTTATAATGATAAAGGAGATAGCGGAGACAGCGATGCCTACATTCCTTTTACCACTCTACAAACGATTTATAATAAAGGAGACAAACTGAATAACCTGGTCATGACTACCAAAAATCTGGAAACAGTAGAGGCTAATGAGGCTTTTGAAGCCCATTACCGTAAAGTATTGGGAGCCAACCATCGGTTTGACCCAACGGACCACAGTGCTATCTGGATATGGAACCGGTTTACCAACTATCTGCAACAGCAAAAAGGTTCGGGCATGCTGCGTATCGCCATCTGGGTAATCGGCATCTTTACGTTACTTAGCGGAATCGTTGGAGTTTCCAACATCATGCTGATTACCGTCAAAGAACGTACCCGCGAGTTTGGTATTCGTAAGGCTTTGGGAGCCAAACCGCTTTCCATTCTCTGGTTGATTATTGTAGAGAGTGTCACCATCACCACCATATTCGGATATATCGGCATGGTAGCCGGTATCGGAGTGACCGAATGGATGAACAGCGCTTTCGGCAATCAGACCATGGACACCGGAATGTGGACGGAAACCGTTTTCCTGAATCCGACAGTAGATATAAGAATCGCCATACAGGCTACACTCACATTAATAATAGCTGGTACGTTAGCCGGATTATTCCCTGCCCGAAAAGCAGTCAGCATCCGACCGATCGAAGCACTTAGAGCAGATTAAGACTATGAGAATAGACATGGATACCTGTGAGGAAATCCTCATTACCATTACAAGAAATAAAACGAGAAGCCTGCTGACTGCATTCGGTGTTTTCTGGGGAATCTTTATGCTCGTTGCCCTTATCGGCGGCGGGCAAGGATTGGAGGACATGATGAAAAAGAACTTTGAAGGATTTGCCACCAATTCCGGTTTCCTTGTCTCGCAAAGAACGGGCGAGGCTTACAAAGGCTTCCGCAAAGGGAGATGGTGGAATCTGGAATCTACCGACATTGAACGTCTTCGCTCCCAAGTGAAAGAGGTGGAGATCATTACTCCGTCCGTAGCCCGTTGGGGTTCCAAAGCCGTATACGAAGATAAGAAATATGATTGTAGCGTGAAAGGATTGTATCCGGATTATCTCCACATTGAATCACAGGAAATGGCATACGGCAGGTTCATCAATGAGGTGGATATAAAGGAAGCACGCAAAGTATGTGTCATCGGAAAACGAATTTATGAAAGTCTTTTCAAACCGGGAGAAGACCCGTGTGGCAAATATGTAAGAGTAGATGGCATTTATTATCAAGTGATTGGCATGTCTTCTTCCGAAGGGGACATGAATATACAGGGACGGGCTTCGGAGGCCGTCACTCTTCCTTTTACTACGATGCAGCAAACATATAATCTGGGAGGACGAATTGATGTGATCTGTTTCACTGCGAAGCATGGAGTCAAAGTGTCTGAAATACAACCCAAAATGGAACAGGTCATTAAAGCCGCACATTATATCTCCCCGGATGACAAACAGGCTGTTATGTGCCTGAATGCCGAAGCTATGTTCTCTATGGTCGATAACCTGTTTACCGGTATCAACATACTTGTTTGGATGGTAGGATTGGGAACTTTGCTGGCAGGTGCCATCGGAGTATCCAATATTATGATGGTGACCGTTAAAGAACGTACCACAGAAATCGGTATCCGCCGGGCGATCGGTGCACGGCCGAAAGATATTCTGCAACAAATTCTATCAGAGAGTATGGTACTTACCACCATTGCAGGAATGTGTGGAATATCCTTTGCCGTCATGGTGTTGCAACTTGTAGAAATGGGAGCCAACGCTGACGGAGGGGACACCCGTTTTCAAGTTACTTTCGGACTGGCAATCGGTACTTGTGCCCTTCTAATCGCACTGGGAATGTTGGCAGGTCTGGCACCTGCTTACCGGGCCATGGCTATCAAACCGATTGAGGCGATTCGGGATGAATAAGGAAGTGGAACAGTTATCTGGATATGTGAGGAGTTTAGTTTCAATCATCAATCGTAAATAATAAAATTATAAATAAAATCATGAAAAAGTATCTGAAAATCACATTATTGGTAGTCATTGCTATCATTCTTGTCGGAACATTCGTATTCCTTTATCAGAAATCCAAGCCTAAGGTAATCACTTACGAAACAGTTAGACCGGAAATGACTGACCTCCAAAAAACTACAGTAGCTACCGGAAAGGTGGAACCGAGAGACGAAATTTTAATCAAACCGCAAATTTCGGGTATTATCGACGAAGTATATAAAGAAGCCGGACAAGCTGTAAGAAAAGGGGAAGTTATTGCCAAAGTAAAAGTAATCCCTGAACTCGGACAACTGAATTCTGCAGAAAGCCGTGTGCGCCTGGCAGAAATTAATGCAACCCAGGCAGAAACGGATTTCGCCCGTGTGAAGAAGTTGTATGACGGTCAGTTAATTAGCCGGGAGGAATACGAGAAAAGTGAAGTGGCTTTGAAACAGGCTCGCGAAGAGAGACAGACGGCCAAAGACAATCTGGAAATCGTAAAAGAAGGAATTACCAAAAACAGTGCCTCTTTCAGTAGCACGATGATTCGCTCTACCATTGACGGGTTAATTCTGGACGTACCTGTAAAAGCTGGTAATTCGGTGATTATGAGTAACACATTCAATGATGGAACCACGATTGCTACGGTAGCCAACATGAACGATATGATTTTCCGCGGTAATATTGATGAAACAGAAGTGGGACGTATCCACGAACAAATGCCAATCAAGCTGACCATCGGAGCTTTACAAAATCTGACTTTCAATGCCATTCTGGAATATATCTCTCCGAAAGGGGTAGAAACCAATGGAGCCAACCAGTTTGAAATCAAGGCTGCGATTACCATTCCGGATTCTGTTCAGATTCGTTCCGGATATTCGGCTAATGCGGAAATCGTATTACAAAAAGCCAATCAGGTATTGGCAGTGCCCGAAAGCACTGTTGAATTTAATGGTGACTCTACATTTGTGTACATCATGACAGATTCAGTGCCCGAACAAAAGTTCCAGCGTACACAGGTGACTGCCGGTATGAGTGATGGAATCAAGATAGAAATCAAGAAAGGGGTAACCGTTCAGGACAAAATACGTGGTGCAGAGAAAAAAGATAAATAATTGAATCCGATGAAAATAATTCGTAAAACCATATCAGCCCTTCTGCTTGCCGGAGTCGGAATCACCTCCATCCAGGCACAGAACAACTCTTCGCAAGCATGGACGCTGCGGCAATGTATCGACTATGCCATTGAGCATAATATAGAAATCCGTCAATCGGCCAATAATGTCGAAGCAGGCAAAGTGAGTGTAAACACCACTAAATGGGCACGCCTTCCGAATTTGAGCGGTAGTGCCAGCCAAAACTGGAGTTGGGGCCGTACTGCTTCTCCGATAGACAACTCGTATAGTGACATTAACAGCGCCAATACCAGTTTCAGCTTGGGAACAAACGTACCTATATTTACCGGTTTGCAATTGTCCAACCAATATTCACTTGCCAAACTAGATTTAAAAGCTGTCATAGAAGATTTGAATAAAGCCAGAGAAGATATTGCAATCAATGTCACTTCTGCTTATTTACAGGTTTTATTCAATCAAGAATTAAGTAAGATTGCTCATAATCAGGTCGATTTAAGCAAAGACCAGTTAAAACGTATTCAAGGTCTTCAAGGAGTGGGTAAGGCATCCTCTTCTGAAGTGGCCGAAGCACAAGCCCGTGTCGCACAGGATGAAATGACTGCTGTACAATCAGACAATACGTACAAACTATCCTTACTGGATCTCACCCAACTTTTGGAATTACCCACGCCTGAAGGATTTGTACTCGAAAACCCTAAGGAAGAATTAGAGTTCGAATCTCTCACTCCGCCGGATGACATATATACACAGGCACTTACTTACAAACCAAGCATTAAGGCTGCAGAATATCGTTTGCAAGGTAGTCTTAATAGTATTCGTATTGCCCAAAGTGCATTTTATCCACAACTCTCTTTCAGTGCCGGTCTGGGAAGTAATTATTATACGGTTAGCGGAAGATCAGAGAGCAGCTTCGGCAGTCAGATGAAAAACAATCTGAATAAATATATAGGATTTAATTTGAGCGTGCCAATCTTCAACCGTTTTGCCACAAGAAACCGGGTACGCACGGCTCGTTTGCAACAAATAGATTTATCCTTGAAGTTGGATAACAGTAAAAAAGTTCTCTATAAAGAAATTCAGCAAGCCTGGTACAATGCTCTGGCAGCAGAGAGTAAATACAACTCCAGTGAAGTGGCAGTAAAAGCCAACGAAGAGTCTTTCCGCCTGATGAGTGAGAAGTTCAATAACGGCAAGGCTACCTTTGTGGAATACAATGAAGCCAAACTTAATCTGACGAAAGCTCTTTCGGATAAGTTGCAGGCAAAATATGACTACCTGTTCCGGACTAAAATTCTGGATTTCTACAAAGGACAGGTCATTGAATAAAAAAGAAATAAAGTTGAGTTTAGTATAGTAGTTCCTTAAAACATATCCGTTGGTTCATTCGTTATTATAGAAAGAACTAACGGATATGAAGTATTTTATCGCTATAGTAATTGTAATGATTAGTAATACATTTTTAGGAGTTGCTAAACCAATGAAAAGTCAAGCAGAAATCTATTTTGCGGGAGGATGTTTCTGGGGAACAGAACATTTCCTGAAACAAATTCGAGGAGTAGAAAGTACTCAGGTAGGATATGCCAACAGTAATGTTGCCAATCCGAGTTATGAACAGGTCTGTTCAGGAAAAACCAATGCTGCCGAAACAGTAAAGGTGGTTTATGATCCGAAAACGGTAGATTTGAATTTACTGCTCGATCTATATTTCAAGACAATCGATCCTACCAGCCTCAACCGGCAAGGTAATGACCGGGGAACGCAGTATAGAACCGGAATTTATTATGTAGATAAAGAAGATCTCCCTGTCATCAAGCAGGCAATTCAATTATTATCCGCACAATATAAAACTCCTATCGTCCTAGAAGTAAAGCCATTGACAAATTTCTATCCGGCAGAGACTTACCACCAGGACTATCTGGATAAAAATCCGGGTGGATACTGCCATATCAATCCTGCTTTATTCGAAATGGCACGCAAAGCGAATGCGCCGAAAGCTAAAGCGTATCAAAAAGCGGATGATGCAACCCTTCGTAAGGAATTGTCGGCGGAACAATATGCCGTAACCCAAAAGAATGCCACTGAACCAGCTTTCCATAATGAATACTGGAATGAGCATCGTCCCGGCATTTATGTGGATATTACTACCGGAGAACCTCTGTTTGTCTCTACCGACAAGTTTGATTCAGGTTGCGGGTGGCCAAGCTTTTCCCAACCGATTCAAAAAGGTCTAATCGCAGAAAAGAAAGATACTTCGCACGGCATGATACGTACGGAAGTACGCAGTAAAACCGGAGATGCTCATTTGGGACACGTATTCACAGATGGGCCGAAAGAGAAAGGTGGATTACGCTATTGCATCAATAGCGCTTCACTTCGTTTTATCCCGAAAGATAAAATGAAAGAGGAAGGTTATGGAGAATATCTACCACTCGTTAAATAGATATTGAAGAGTTACAAAAGCTGATCGTAACTGTTCATTAGAAAAACAGAACGGTGGATTATCCCATAAGGAAATCCACCGTTTTTAATGTAGTTAAATTAAAAGAGAGAGAAGGAGTTTCACAACTCCGATTTATTTTTATCTGCTGGCAGTCAGCAGAGTTGCTTCATTAGTTGCCGGAGTAGATACATTCATAGCCCAGCTAGCAGCGGATTCTTCAATCCATTTATCATTCCACTTATAGTTCATATAAGCAACCGGCATATTAGCGTCGTTCAGTTCATAAACGCTCTTTTCAACAGATGCGTCGTAAGCCCTGTGAGAGTCATTCCAGCGTGCATATACCAAAGTGATTTCATTAGATGAATAAGTATAATCAATTTTGAAATACGGTATCCATTTTTCAGTAGAAGCATCCCATTTGAAAGCTTCTTTGGAAGACATTCTCTTCTGATCGTCATAGGTAAAATCATATTTCATGTGGCGATAGAGAGAACCATCGAGTCTGTAAATCACTTTCGATACTACAAGATCATCTACTTTTTCTTCATTAGTAATGAAGTTATTACCCTGTGCCTTCACTGTTGTATTAGCGATTCCTGCAAATACCATAGCAACTAAAACGATCATTCTGAATAATACTGTAGTCTTCATAATTGTATATTTTTTATTTGTTCAACATTCTGTTTTTGTTCTTCTGTTTATTAGACGGATTAAGCGTCTCAAACGGTTGCAACATTCTGAAGTTTTTTTCATTTTTCTTCGTTGTCCGCTTGCGACTATAGAGATGCAACGAGCGTGCCAAAACGATAACTAACTAATAATCAAGGAAATCATAAAACAGAACGGTGTACGAAAACGAACAGTTGTACGCTTAAAAGCGAACAACTAACCATTTTTTTCGCATTTTCTTCTTTCTACTGATGAATATAACTCTAAAAATGGGAAAATACTCCGCTTGTTGCCCGAATTATTATCTACCTTTGCAGCGATTATCATATCAAGAAAAAGAAGATGGAAACGTCCAGCAAAAAAAGAATTATCATTCTATCGGCTATCGGTATCTTGCTTACCAGCCTTATTTGTCTCTTTGCATTCCGCAATGTCATTTTATGCCATATCGTTGACAAACGAACTACACGTGCCGAACAAACATACGGTCTACAAATTCATTATCAGGAGTTACGAATGAAAGGCTGCAATGAAGTGGCTTTACAAGGACTTTCTATTGTTCCCAACCAACGGGATACCCTCCTGACATTACAATCCGTCAATGTAAAACTAAGTTTTTGGGAATTGCTAAAAGGAGAAATCGAAGTACGGAATGTGCTTATGAATGGCCTTGCAATCAACTTCATCAAGCATGATAGCATAGCTAACTACGATTTCCTGTTCTTTAAACGGCAACAAGAAGCAGAACCCCAACCTGTCATAGAAAGTGACTATGCCAACCGTATTGACCGGATATTAAACCTCATTTACGGTTTCCTGCCTGAAAACGGGCAACTCAGTCAAATCAATATAACCGAACGTAAAGATAGTAATTTCGTTGCAGTCAACATTCCTTCTTTTATTATTGAGAACAATCATTTCCAATCAACCATTCAGATAAAAGAAGATACACTGCCTCAACAACTATGGGAAGCCACCGGCGAACTAAACAGAAGAGACTATACATTAAAAGCATCTGTCTTTGCCCCGGAAAAAAGAAAAATCTCACTACCTTATATTACCCGCCGTTTTGGAGCAGAAGTCACTTTCGACACCCTATCTTATAATATGACTAAAGATAAGCGTGCATCCAATCAACTGCTCCTCAAAGGAAAAGCGAGAGTGAACGGACTTGACGTATTTCATAAAGCCCTCTCTCCTGAAGTAATTCATCTCGATCGTGGACAACTCTGTTACGAGATGAACATTAGCGGGCACTCACTCGAACTGGATAGCACGACCATCGTTGATTTCAACAAACTCCAGTTTCATCCTTATTTGCGAGCCGAGAAAGAGAAAGGAAACTGGCATTTCACTGCTGCGGTCAACAAATCCTGGTTTCCGGCAGATGATCTGTTCAGCTCTCTCCCCAAAGGATTATTCAGCAATCTGGAAGGCATAAAAACAAGTGGCGAGTTGGCCTATCATTTTCTATTAGATATTGATTTTGCACAACTAGATAGTCTCAAACTGGAATCCGAACTGAAAGAGAAAGACTTCCGCATCACAAGCTATGGAGCCACTTCACTCTCCAAAATGTCCGGCGAGTTCATTTATACAGCTTATGAGAATGGAATACCGGTGCGGACTTTTCCTATTGGTCCCTCGTGCAAACACTTTACACCATTGGATAGCATTTCACCCATCCTAAGAATGTCCGTTATGCAAAGTGAAGATGGAGCATTCTTTTACCATCGTGGTTTCCTGCCCGATGCCCTACGGGAAGCATTGATTTACGACCTGCAAGTGAAACGCTTTGCACGTGGAGGAAGCACGATCACCATGCAACTCGTAAAGAATGTATTCCTGAACCGTAATAAGAACTTTGCACGTAAATTGGAAGAGGCATTGATTGTATGGCTAATAGAAAATGAAAGATTAACTTCTAAAGAACGCATGTACGAAGTATACCTGAACATTGTTGAATGGGGACCGCTCGTTTATGGCATTCAGGAAGCTTCTGCTTATTATTTCAATAAACGCCCTTCACAACTGAACACGGAAGAAAGTATTTTCCTGGCTTCCATTATCCCGAAGCCCAAGCATTTCCGCAGCTCTTTTGCTGAAGGCGGACAGTTAAAAGAGAATATGGAAGGCTATTATAAGTTGATAGCCAAGCGGCTTGCACAGAAAGGAGTAATAAGTGAAATCGAGGCGGATAGTATCCGCCCCGATATCCAAGTTACGGGCGCTGCCCGGAATAGTCTAGCCGGTGAAAACCCGGAGTCTAGTTCTCCTGCCGCTGAGGAGTAATGAGATTGATATAAATAATAAAGGAATAGGTTATCTTCTTGAACTGCTGCTGTTTCTTTCAGAGGAACGGGAAGAACTTTGAGTGCTATTGCTTCTCGTACTTCCGGAAGAAGAGCGTCTTTCTGTTTGTCCACTAGAGACATTGCTCCGGGTAGAGCTACTGCTGCTTCGAGTAGAACTCGAGTTACCGCTACTCCGGTTAGAAGTGGTACTGCTGCTACGACTGGTAGTACTACCGCTACTGCGACCAGAATCACTGCGACTGGAGCTACTACGACTGGAACTGGAAGAGCTGTTATTTCTCTCGGAACTGTTATTTCTATTATAGGAACTACTATCGTTTCGTTTACTTGAACTTTCTCTCGAACTGCTACTTGTTTTTCCACTTTCACGATTGGAGGAACTGGAACCAGTTGAACTTCCGCTTGTTGGTCTGCGATTAGAGCTTGAAGAAGCGGAACCTGTTTCCGGACGACGACCAGAATTACGATCACTTTCTACTCTATTCGTATTCCCATTTTTATCAGGAGCAACATTGTTACCAGGTCTTCCACTTCCGGATGGTGTAGATGGTCTGACAGAAGTCGAAGGGCGATCTCCTCCAGATTCCGGACGGGGACGTGTTGACGTACCAGGTCTTGTTGTCGTTCCGGGACGAGTAGAAGTATCAGGACGAGTAGAGGTACTTGGGCGAGACGTACCATGACGCGTTGTCGATGAACCCGGACGGGAAGAATTACCCGGACGTGTCGGTGCATTATGCGGACGAGTGGAAGTATTCGGACGGAACCGGACAGAACCGAAATCCGAACGACGATAAGAGTGGAATACTCGCTGATCTCTCACCCGATGCGGTGCAGAATAATGGTTGAAATTAGTATATCTGCCCCGATAATAACTCACATGGTGAAAGTGTGGACGATAATGTGCTCCACAATAAGTACGGTAATGGTAAGGCACACCAAAATAAAACAAACTGCGATTCGGGTAATTAACATAAACCCTGAAACTCCATTTCCCTCCGGTTACATAGATTGGTCGATAGAAATACTCGGCACCGAGGAACCGGCGATACTGTGCATCACTCAATACCCAGCGAAGATCGTCATTACGGATATCCAACGCTTCATAATAATCATCCAATGCCCATTCGTAACCACGTGCTACGTAATCCATGATATTACGGACAGAATAAATAAAGTCGTAATTAATTTCATACGCATCATTATATTGCTGTGTACTCAAGCTCAATTCATATGCCATCTTATCGGTAAGAAAACGCGTCTCCTTACGTACCTTGCTAGTGCTCATTCCAGCCATTACGGTCATATTGGCAGTCAGACCGACAGCAAAGAGTAAAAACAGTATTCGTTTCATAATTCAATCTCCTATCATTTATTATTCTGATGATATTCCTCAATAAACTTACGCATCTCATCTTTATATGCATTAGAAAATAAAATATCGATCACCTTATTAAAATTTCTTTTATCCCTTACATAAGGATACAGCTTCTTCATCATCTCCACCTGGTCAGGAGTATACGAAATCTCCTTCACTATTTTCACACATTGATTTGAAGTGACATCATACGTTCTCAACATCCGATCGACAAGCTTCTTCTGGTCTTCATTCATAACCGTTATTTTAAGCTTATTGATAAATTCATCAAACTCCGGATCAGTCATCAAACGAGCTTCTTCCACTTGTTCATGATTAGGAAAGACTTCAACGGTAGTGTTCACAGCAGGCGGTACTACAACGGAATGCATTGGTGCAGGTCTGCCATAACCTTTGAACGTATCCATACTAACCACCTCTCTATTTACAAACTGAACGATTATCGTCACAGGTTCCGAAGTAAGTACAGGCGTACCGTTATCACGATGGAATTCCCATTCTTCCATATCACCGTCAAAACGCCGGAAATCAGGTTTTCCTAAAACGGACTCTACCTGAGATTGAGTCATTCCCTGATATATACCCATCATCTGTTTGGTAGATACATAGCTGGTAAAACAGCCACTGACCAATATTCCCAACGCCAAACACAGCATAATATGTATCTTTTTCATAACCGTATCGTTTTTAGTTAATAGTATCAACGTTTACCGTACCCTATGATAAAATCCTTCATCTTTTCCTTGCTGGAGCTAAATGTCAGGGTATTAATCACCGTAAAGAAAGCTTCCTTATCTACAATCCGGGGATACATGATCTTCATAATCTCCATCCGGTCATCATCGAATGTATATAGTTTGGTCAGTTGGAGACATTGGGCAGATGTGAAATCAGAACCAGCCAATGCAGCATTGAGCAACTTCATACGGTCATCTTTAAAAGGCTCATTCTTCATCTCTTTATAAAACGTTTGGAAGAGCTGATCGTTCATCACCCTGTTGTAACCATATCCCGGACGATGTTCTCCCTGTTCGGGACGGCCGGGTCTTTCCGGGCGCATGTTATCACGTCCGTCTACCCATATTTCTGTCACTCCTCTCCCATCAAAATAAACGAGATCTTTATATAATTTTTCTCCTTTCCATACTCGCTCTCCCGCACGGGTAAAGCGGGTGGCAAACACTTCAACAGTATAATGTCCGGGATTTAAATTGGCTATAAAGCAGGTAGTAGTAGGTAAACATATCTGGTTCCCTCCCAGGTAAACAAGAATCGGAGTATTCCCGCCATCGATACGGATTCCGTTAACAGACTGCGCTTGTAAGGAGAGGGCAGCGAACAGGATACAGAAACTTATTATAATCTTACGCATAGCTTATCTAGTTTTTAATTATTTATATCTTTAATCTGATAGCACAAAAATAGGGTGAGGAAACTCCCTACCCCAATGATTCTCTCTATTCGTATGTAGGGAAATCCCTATTCTGTTTAGGAATCCGCCAAAGCAATGCCATCCTCATGCAAGGTAATCAGACGTTTCTTATACAAGTCGCCCACTCCTTTCTTAAAGGTTTTCTTGCTAACACCAAACGTGTCATAAATATCTTCCGCAGGACTTTTATCATTCAAGTTGATCCGTCCTCCATGCGCTTTGATATAGTCGAGCAGCGTTTTCGAAAAATCGTCAATCTTTTCAAAACCGGGTTTCTGAAGAATCAGGTCTACCTTACCATCTTCACGCACCTGTTTCACAAAAGCTTTCATCTCCATTCCTGTTTCCAACGGACAGAATATTTCATTTTCATACAGCAAACCGCTATACTTATTATCTATAATCGCTTTAAAGCCCAAATCCGTCTTCTGCCAGATAAGGATATTCACTTCTGCTTCCGGAGTATATTCCGGCTTTTCTTTCGACAGATAACGTTCCACCTTTGCTGAAGCCACAATACGATAACTCTCTTCATCCAAATGCGCATGGACCACATATTTCCGCCCAACCTGCATTTTCATCTTCTGCTCACTGAACGGAACGAACAGGTCTTTCATCAATCCCCAGTTCAGGAAAGCTCCGTATTGATTCACCCAGGAGACTTCCAGACAGGCAAACTGACCTACCTGCACCAACGGAGTCAGCGTCGTAGCAATCAGTCTTTCATCCATATCCAGATAAAGAAACACGTTCAAAAAATCTCCTATCTTACAGTCTTCGGGCACATAGCGGGTAGGCAACAAAATCTCACCTTCTTCCCCACCATCGAGATATACGCCGAAATCTACTTCTTTCACGACTTCAAGCTGATTGAACTTTCCTAATTCGATGCTCATATTCTTATCTATTTATTGTAATAAGACACAAAGATAATCTATTTTGAATAGATCTCTCAAACAGTCAGCCATAACTTTTCGTTATCGGGCAAAACTATTTGCAATGAACAATCTGCTTTCTAATATGTTAACTTTGTAGCGACAAAAAGAAAAAGTAAATTATTCACCTTTAAACATATAAACTTATGGAATTTCTAACCAACGAGAAACTTACGATTGTAGGAGCTGCCGGAATGATCGGCTCCAATATGGCACAAACAGCCATGATGATGAGACTCACTCCGAATATTTGCCTGTATGATCCATTTGCCCCGGCTCTGGAAGGAGTAGCTGAAGAATTGTATCACTGCGGTTTTGAAGGTGTCAACCTTACATTTACTTCCGATATCAAAGAAGCGCTGACAGGAGCTTCTTACATTGTCTCTTCCGGTGGAGCTGCCCGTAAAGCAGGTATGACCCGCGAAGATTTGCTGAAGGGAAATGCAGAAATTGCCGCTCAATTCGGTAAAGATGTTCATCAATATTGCCCGAACGTAAAACATATCGTTGTGATCTTTAATCCTGCAGACATCACCGGATTGATTACTTTGTTGTATTCAGGTTTGAAACCCTCTCAAGTTTCTACACTGGCTGCCTTGGACAGCACCCGTCTGCAAAACGAACTGGTGAAATTCTTCCATATCCCGGCTTCCGACATTCAGAATTGCCGTACGTATGGTGGTCATGGCGAACAAATGGCTGTATTCGCATCTACAACCAAAATAAAAGGAGAGCCTTTGACCGATTTCATCGGCACTACCCGTCTTCCATTGGCAGATTGGGAAGCACTGAAAGTACGTGTCATCCAGGGTGGTAAGCATATTATCGACCTGCGCGGTCGTTCTTCTTTCCAAAGCCCGGCTTATCTTTCTATCGAAATGATTGCCGCTGCTATGGGTGGACAACCTTTCCGCTGGCCTGCCGGAACGTATGTTTCTAACAGTAAGTTCGACCATATCATGATGGCGATGGAAACTTCAATAACTAAAGACGGCGTCACTTATAAAGAAGTAGCCGGAACTCCTGCCGAACAGGAAGAATTGGAAAAAAGCTACGAGCATTTATGCAAACTTCGTGATGAAGTGATTGAAATGGGGATCATCCCAGCTATTAAAGACTGGCACGCATTGAATCCCAATATTGACTAATCAAACAATATTAGCAAAAAGCCGAAAAAGAGATGTATTTTCTCTTTTTCGGCTTTTATTCCAATTACTTACATATCACATATCCCCCCCACTTAGTCTATAAATCTTTCAAGACTCCAATTCAAATGACTATGCAAAGTTGGGGATAATTCGTCAATTAAAAAAATAGACAAGATGGGGAAAGTACCTAAACTGAAGTTACAGGTACTCAAAGTGCGAAATATAGTGATTATCCTATCCAAATTAGTAAATGGAATAAAACTGCGCATCGAAGTTTATAAAATATCTGTCATTTTTGAGAAGTACATTCGGAACAAACTCCTTTTAGTACATAGTTTATACTATGCAAAGTAAATCCTTTAGGCAAATCAATCACCGGGATATGTGTACCTTCCAGGCAGAATGTACGATGACATTTCTCACAATAAAAATGCGAATGTAAATCCTGTACCACACAATTGCAGGAGTTGTCGCAAACGGCATACTTCAACGAGCCGCTCCCATCGTCTATGCTATGTATGAGGTGATGAGACAAGAAAAGAGCGATTGTTCGGGATATAGTCGATTTATCGACTGTATCAAGCAGTGTTTCCAAATCGAGCAATGACACCGCACGCTCTGCCTGCATCATCGCTTTTATCACCAGAAGCCTTATGGCAGTTGGCTTGATACCTCTTCTATCCAACTTATCCAAATAAATATCTTCTTCCATCTTTCTCCTATTTTATCATTTTCTGTATTCTGACAGCATTCATAATGGCAAGTAGCGCAACACCCACATCTGCAAAGACAGCTTCCCAAAGAGTAGCAATTCCACCGGCTCCCAAAATCAATACAAGTAATTTCACTCCAAATGCCAGTGATACATTCTGCCAAATAATTCTTCGTGTCAGTTTTCCTACTTTGATAGCTTCGGCTACCTTCGACGGCTGGTCTGTCTGTATCACGACATCGGCTGTTTCAATAGCCGCATCACTACCCAGTCCTCCCATAGCAATGCCAACATGACTTAGAGCGAGCACCGGTGCATCGTTCATTCCATCACCGACAAACGCGATCCGGTTTGCCTCATCCTGCCGCAGCTCTTCCAGATGATTCACTTTTCCTTCCGGCAACAGGTCACCATAAGCTTTCGATATACCGAGCTTTTCTGCAAAGTTAGTAACAATACTCTGTTTATCACCGGATAGTATCTGGATGTTTTCAATATTTAAAGCTTTTAAATTGTCAATAGCTACCTTTGCGTCCTCTTTCAGGGCATCAGCCAGCAGCAGATAACCTGCATAACGGTTTCCAACAGCACAGACCACGATGGTATCCGTTATTTCCAGCAGTTCTTTTGGATAGGATATATCAAACTTAGACAGTAACCGGCAATTACCGACCAGAACCATAGCCCCGTCTATCGTTGCTTCCAAACCATAGCCGGCAAATTCTTTTGTACCGGTAACAGCTACACATTCAATGTTTTGTTCTTTCGCATAATTCACAACAGCCTTGGCAATCGGATGAGTACTATCACTTTCTACCGAAGCAACCAGTTTCACTAATTCTTCTTCCGAAACCTCGCCTGCACTTTTACAGGCCTGTACTTCAAAGGTTCCTTTTGTCAAGGTTCCAGTTTTATCGAATACCACTGTATTGATCTTAGTGATAGCATCCAGATAATTACCACCCTTGAATAAAATTCCCAACCGGGATGCCGCTCCAATTCCCCCAAAGTAGCCCAACGGAATACTAACCACCAACGCACAGGGACACGAAATCACCAGAAAGACCAAAGCTCTGTATAGCCAATCATTAAATGCAAATACAAATGGAGGATTAATAAGTGAATAAACAAATGGACACAAAACAATTAACACTGCAAGCGCTATAACAATAGGTGTATAAATGCGCGCAAACTTACGAATAAACAATTCAGCCGGAGCCTTACGTTCGGAAGCATTCTGAACAAGCTCCAATATTCGGGCAAGTGCACTCTTATCAAAAGGTCTCGTTACCTCGAGCCGGATAACCTTATCGGTTACAATCATTCCGGCAAGTACTTCTTCACCTTTCCGAATATTACGAGGAACGCTTTCACCTGTTAATGCGGCTGTATTGAAGGCAGCCACTTCATTCTGCATAGTTCCATCCAATGGCACCCGTTCGCCTGCCTTTATTTCTATGATTTCACCGACTTTTATCTTTTTAGGGCTTTCAATAACAAGATTGCCTTCCCGGAGCACTAATGCTTTCTCGGGTCTTACATCCAATAAGGCTCCAATATTACGTTTGGCTTTATCTACCGCTTTATCCTGAAACAGTTCTCCTACTGTATAGAATAACATCACGGCTACTCCTTCCGGATATTCACCAATATAGAAAGCTCCCAAAGTAGCTATAATCATTAGAGTGAACTCACTGAAATAGTCTTTTTCCCTGATACTTTCCCAGGCTTCTTTCATCACTGGAATTCCTACCGGAAGATAGGCCACGATATACCATATCAAGGCAACAGATCCTTCACGGAAGAATGCTAAATCGAGAGCATTCATAATTATTCCACTTGTCAGAAGCAGGAGAGAGAATATCACTTTCCCATATTCATGGAATACCGAAACCTTTGCATCAACCTTTTTTTCTGCTGCGCATGAATGAGCGCCACAACTACAATGTCCCATAACTTTCATTATTTAGTTGATGCAAAGGTAGCAAATGATTTATGCAACAAAGTTGCAAAATCGGTTTTAGAACATATATCCCAACGAGATCATCAGGTTTCTGTTCTTCATTCCTACTTCTTTGATTACCTCAATAAGTCCGAAATCATAGCTTATGGCAACTTGATATTTCTTACTGAACTCAACCCCGGCTTTTAGTCCAAGACCGAAGTCGAATCGTTTTAGACCATCGTCTCCAAATATATCTTCGGACATCGAGTTACCTCCTAATTCCGCAATATCTGCAATATCACCGTCCACTTTCAATTTTGCTTTTCCAAACAGCCCAACAGCCATATAAGGACCTACACTACCAAATAATGAAAAATCATCATTGACGGCATATTTATACCCGACACGTACCGGCACTTCCAGATAGTATGGATTAAATTTTATGCTCGCAAGTGATCCTCCATCAATTTTAGCACCTTTCAATGTAAACAATGCAGCGAAGTCCATATAGGCACCACTACCATTCGCATCCTGCGACAATCCCAACTCTGCTTTAACACCTGCGTGAAAACCTATCCTGCTATCAAAACCTGTAATGGTGTATTTACTAACATTCATACCTGCCATCACACCCCATTTCAGATTGTCTTGAGCATTGATACTCACCGCACTTATCGCTACTAAAGCGAATAATAATAAGGCCTTTTTCATACGAATAAATAATTTAATTATTGTTTAGAAATTATGTGAGGCAAAAATAACAATAATTCGCATAACTCCGAGAGATTTAGTAAAAATATAAAAAATAAACGATATGAATCTTATGAGGTATAGTCATAGCAAGAGAACCGGACTATTTCAAACGATTTTACGAGATATAGAACAAAAACACTCTGTACAGAGAAAAAACAAAGAATGAAAGACTGTATAACTTAATTAATTGTTATCTTTGCACAATCAGTCGTAGCGCGACTGTATTGTTTGTTTTAAGAAAAAAAGCGTTTAGCTGATTTCTGTGCCAGAGAAAAGTCGAAAATTCCAAACACACAGAGAAGCAGATAGATGCTCCTTGCAATATGCGGGGAGTGTTTCCTGTTTGTGTGTTTAGGGCTTCGACTCCCTCTCTGGCGGATAGGCAAATGCTCTCCGCTTTTTTTGTGCCTATAAATTTGCAATAGATACAAACGACAAATTAGTAATAATCACAAAGGCAAGTCAATTCGGGTGGAGCGGCACCCGAACGACTACAGAGTCGAAAACGTAACATTTAGATGTTACTACTTGCCTTTGAAAATATAAGAGACAGAGGCTAGCTACACCTGCAAGGGGAACAAATGGATTCATCCAGGAGTTCCCCTCTATTTTTGTGAAGATGTGTACTATTGGAAAGACAGATATTAGGTCTACATATAAATTTGATGATTCTTATTGTCAACCAAAGCTTTTCCCAAATAATATAATGATTATCATCGGTTTACATGCTGACAATAAGCCATGGCAATAGCCTGACAATAAAAAAATTAGAACTTTTATTGTCAGCCTGTTCTTTGATCCCTTTGGGGCAAGGTTATGGGATTCATTCCAATATGTCGATATACTCTAACTTAATTCCCAGCTTGATCCATGTTATAAACTACTGAAGACTATCATTGTCTACAGTAACAATACCATCGACATAAAAAACACATACGCTTTATAAAATGAGTATGCCCCTGTTAAATGAATGCTACATAACCGGTATCTTTCACTTACCAAGCAGGTATTGTTCCATTAAAGTGTCGGTGTTGTTAACTCCCCACGGCCGTGACGAGATCTTCCCACGGCTGTGGTAGGAATTCATCACGGCTGTGGGAAGAAGTCACCACGGCCGTGGAGAACTAAAGATACCAGTGCTTTAGTGGAACAATACTGATACCCTAGAGGAACTATACTGGCGTGTTAACGGAACTATATAGGTATATTAATGAAAAGATATCACTTTGGAAAGCTGTTATAAAAATGCGGCATTACTTCGAAACATGTTCATAAAGCTATTGTTTATCAGGTTATTAAAAGGATCATAAGAGATAAAAATAAGGCTGACAGTAAAAGTAGATATATTTTATTATCAGCCTATTATCAGCATCTATTGTCAGGTGATATAGCATTGATATTCATATACTTAAATACTATTCTGACAGTTTGACAATAAAACAGGTACAAATCAATAGAAACGATCATAAAGTTTTTAATTGGGAAAGGCAAAGAATTTATAAAAAGAAAGAAAAAGTTTGCTGTTCCCTTCAGAATAAACATCTTTGTAACCGTGGTTACAGTAACCTCAGTTACTAATATAATTCACTGACTATGAGGTTTTATAATAGAGAGGAAGAACTGAAAAAACTGAAAGAGCTAAAATGAAAAAAGACCTTCTCCTTACAGTTTTATTCCTCTCACTAATATATTTACCCAGCGATCTAAAGCTCTTTCCATCAAATTTAACGAAGAACCGAATAACACAAAAGCATCCTATAGCTTACAACATACATATATTCATCTAATATTCAAATATTTATATTAATAGAGTATATTCCACCCAAGACAATATATCAAAATAATCTTTCATATACAATATAAATCTGCAACGTATAAAAGTAATTTAATGACAGGATAAAAAAGAAAAGATTAAGTTTTATCATTTTTCACAGAACAAACATGACCGTAACAAAGAAAACATACTGCAATAAAAGCCTTTTACAATTCTTTTACTATCATAGAGTTAGGTTACGGGAAAATCTCCGGATAAACCTTGTTTCGAGAAGTTTTTTTGTTACTTTTGCCGCAAACTAATATATTTCAGTGCAACGGGAATCTTATTATAATATGAAAGACATCACCTTATGGAACATCATGTTGAAAGGTGACACAAAGCCATTAGAGGTATTGTATAAGAGACATTACGAGCTTCTATTGAATTTTGGACTCAAATATGTTTCAGATGAAGAATTTGTTAAAGATTGCATTCAGGATCTTTTCGTGAAACTTTGCAGCAGCACCCGTTTGTCTCCCACCGATTATGTGCGTTCCTATCTGCTGACTTCTTTGAAAAACCTTATATTCGATAAACTTTCATCTTTAAAATCCACCGAAGATATCAATGCGCTTCCCTTCGACTTAACGATAGAAGACACCTCACTGGAAGTCTTATTTAAGGATAATGATGAGGATATACAAATGATTAAAAATCTGCAAGAGGCTTATAAACAACTGTCCGAGAATCAACGGATGGCGATTTATCTTCGTTACATTAAAGGCTTATCCTATAGAGAAGTTGCAGCTGTCCTGGAGATTAATCCTCAATCTGCCATGAATTTAGTATCCCGCACACTGACGAGCCTTCGCTCTAAAATGACCTTGAAAGAATATCTCTTTTTCCTTCCTTTTTTTCTTTCTTAAATGCTACTATTTCCTTTGTCCGGTTCACCCAATTTGCTGAAGAAATCTTTTTCTGCAAAATAATGAAAGAAAAGTGAGTAGACTTTTTCTTTTCTCCCGTTTTAAATATAAAAGCAAAAAATGGAAGGCAAGAAAGCAAATATACATCAGGTGATACGCAAAGTAATTCTACATGTTCGGAAACAGGAGAGAAATGTCTCAACGACCGAGCTGGATGAATCATGGAGACTTATCGAAAAACAAATCCATGCAACCAAAAAGAAAAAGTTGCATCAACGATTACTTTATGCGGCAACTTATTCATCAGCTGCCGCAATCCTGCTATGTATGTTTTGGCTGGGTAAACAGTTCATCTCTTATTACCATGCAGATGACAGCGCATTAGTCGATTTCGCATTGAAAATGCAGGCAGCCCCATTACAAGAAGATATTCTATTATTGATACCGGGCGAAAAGAACATAGAAGTAAGTGATACGGATGCAAATATCATTTATTCTCAAAATGGCATAGTGGTGGTCAACTCCGATACAGTCAATCAGATTCAGGCACAAAAGAAAAAGCCCGAGTTCAACCAACTGATAACTCCTAAAGGAAAAAGAACTCAATTGACCCTATCAGACGGAACTCATCTATGGGTAAATTCAGGAACACGTGTTATCTATCCCACTCATTTTGAAAAAGAGCATCGTGAAATCTATGTTGAGGGAGAAGTTTTCCTGGATGTATACCGCAATGAAAAAGCCCCCTTTATAGTGAGAACGAAAGACTTTCAGGTGCAGGTATTAGGAACTTCATTCAACGTATCGGCATATTCATTGGAGAAAACGTCGTCGGTGGTGCTGGTTAAAGGAAGCGTGAATATAAAAAATCACAATCGTCAACAGGTAAAACTCACTCCGGGACAACTGGTTAATATTCATAGCAATCAACTGGATGCTCCTCAAAATGTAGATGTTGAGCCTTACATCTGTTGGATAAAGAATATTTTAATGTACACGGATGATCCTTTGGATAAGGTGTTTAGAAAATTAAATTTATACTACGGCAAAGAATTCGTGTTAGATCCGGAAGTTGAAAGCATGCAGGTTTCCGGAAAGCTGGATTTAAAAGATAAACTTGAAGACGTCTTACATACTATATCTTATTCTGCACCCATAGAATATAAAGAAGTGGGTGATAAAATATATGTGAGGAAGAAATAAGTATAGATCATTTATTGTTAAACCTTTATACGTAATATTATGAGAAACAAAAGTCCTTAAAAAGAAGGCTGAATGATAATTGCAGTATCATCCAGCCGAAAAATCAAACAACATTTAATTGTTTAATTTCTTAAAAACGTTGTAAATATATGAAAAATACCAGTAGCACATTTCTTACAAGGGTGAGAATGGCTCGCATATTATTTCTTTTTAGTGTTTGTTTTCTTTCTTTACACTCTTATGCAGCGAACATAGGAGCGTATGCTCAAGAGAAAAATTTAACGATTGAGACGCGGAATAAAACCGTCAAAGAAGTTCTTGATTACATAGAGAAGAACAGCGAATTTATCTTTTTCTACTATAACAAAGCCATTGACACGAAACGTATCGTTAGTTTGTCTGTAAAGGACCAACCGATAACCGTTATTCTCGATCAGTTATTTAAGAATACAGATGTCCGGTATGAAATTAAAGACCGGCAGATTTCTCTGAAAAGAGAAGAGTTGCCTACACAGCAACGTCCGCAGGATTCGAAACAACAAAAGCGCAAATTGGTAGGAACCGTTACGGATGCCTTTTCCAGCGATCCTTTGGTGGGGGTCAGTATTTCCGTAAAAGATTCCCCGGGAACAGGGACAATTACAGACTTGGATGGTAAGTTTTCAATAGAGGTTTCAAATAATACAGAGTTAACATTTTCTTATATCGGATACAAGCAGCAGGTATTGAGTGTAGGCGATTTGGGAGTTTTGAAAGTGAAAATGCAATCGGACAACGAGGTGCTGGATGAAGTGGTGGTGGTAGGAGCCGGCACACAGAAAAAAGTATCCGTAACCGGTGCTATTTCTACTGTAAAAGGTGTAGAATTGCGTGCACCGAGTTCTTCACTGACCAATAATCTTACAGGAAAGCTGGCAGGTGTGGTATCGATGACAACCAGTGGAGAACCGGGTTCCGTATCCGATTTCTATATCAGGGGAATCGGAACATTCGGGGGACGTGCAACACCTTTAATTCTGATGGACGATATCGAAATTTCGAGTGGCGACCTTAATAATATCCCTACCGAATCGATCGCCAGCTTTTCAATCTTGAAGGATGCATCGGCAACTGCTATTTATGGCGCTCGCGGTGCTAATGGAGTGCTGCTTATCAAAACGAAAGACGGTATGGAAAACACGCGGGCACAGATAAATATCACGTTCGAAAATTCATTTCTAAGACCGGCAAACACGCTGAAGTTCGTCAATGGCCCTACGTTTATGAATATGTACAATGAAGCCTTGGTGACTCGTACTCCAAGCGCAACACCCAAATATTCGGATGACGTCATAGAATATACAAGGAGCGGAATCAATCCGTATGTTTATCCGAACGTGGATTGGTATGACCTGCTTTTCAAAAATTCTACCATGAACCAACGGGCAAACATTAATGTACAGGGAGGTAGTTCGAAGGTTACCTATTACATGAGTTTGCAAGCAAATCATGATAGCGGTATGCTCAACTCCCCCAAGCGTTACTCTTTTGACACGAACATCAACAGATGGGAGTACATTTTCCAAAGTAACATATCCTATAAGATGACTCCGACAACCACTGTCGAGCTACGCATGAACGACCAGATAGGATATGCCAAAGGACCGTCTTTTTCAACTTCCGACCTGTTCTATCTTACCTACAATACCAATCCGGTGGCATTTCCGGCATCTTTTCCGGCAGAAGAAGGTGACAAGCATATACGTTTCGGAGGGGCAATGCTTAGTGGAAATTCGATGTATAACAACCCTTATGCATATATGATAAATAATTTCAGAGGATCCAATCATAATACCATCAACACCTCTGTTCGTATTAATCAGAACTTTGATTTTGTGACAAAGGGACTTTCCGCCTCTATTCTGGTTAACTGGAAAAACTATTCAAACTCATCTTATACCAAATCACTTGCCCCCTATTACTATCGCGTACAGGATGGCAGTTGGAATGTCGATTCGCCCGACCTTTATGCATTGGAGCAACTGACTTCGGGATCTGAATATATATCCCAGTCGGATATAGAGCGCTACCAGGACAATACCTTTTATATGGACGGACGCATCAATTACAGCAGGCAGTTCGGCCGACATGCCGTATCGGGAATGTTGATGTATATGATGCGTGAATACAGATCCAGCGTATTACCCAACCGCAACCAAGGATTATCTGCCCGTATCACCTACGATTACAACCAGAAATATCTGGCCGAAATAAATTGCGGTTATAACGGAACGGAACGTCTGGCAGAAGGAGAACGATTCGAGTTATTTCCTGCCATATCTTTAGGCTGGGTTATCAGTAACGAGGATTTCTGGACTCCACTGCGTTCAATTGTGTCTTTCCTCAAGCTCCGGGGATCTTATGGACTGGTAGGCAGCGATGATACGGGAAAAAGTGCGGGAGCTGCCCACTTTCTCTATATAAATGATATAAAGCTCGACGATTTGGGTTATGGAACCGGACCTGATGGAAGTGTTGTCGCCAAAGGACCCAGCGTTTCATATTATGCTGTCAGAAATGCACATTGGGAAAGAGTGAAAAAGTTCGATATCGGTATAGACATGAATCTATTCAACCAGCTCAATATTGTTTTCGACTATTTTCATGACAAACGAGATCGCATCCTTCTCAAACGAGGTTCTTTTCCTAGACTATTAGGATACGCTAATGCTGTGCCATGGAGTAACATTGGTAAAGTAGACAATCGAGGTATCGAGCTGGCTGTCAATTGGCGAAAGAAAATCACCAATGATTTAAATATGGACCTGCGTTTCAATTTGACATATAATAAGAATAAATACATCTACAAAGATGAACCGGATTACCCTTACGTGTGGCAGTCGGAAACTGGTAAACCCTTGAGTAACACGATAGGATACATTGCCGAAGGGTTATTCAAAGACCAGGCGGATATAGAAATGAGCCCTTCGCAGGATGAATTGGGAAGTACGGTAATGCCAGGTGATATCAAATATCGCGATGTAAACGGTGATGGCAAAATAAATTCAAAAGATCAGGTTATGATTTCGCAATATGGCAATGTGCCGCGCATTCAGTATGGAATTGGGCTAGACATGACATATAAATCTTTCGATTTTGGAATGTTTTTCAATGGTTCTGCCCAACGGACAATCATGGTATCAGGCATTATGCCATTTCGCGGTGATGCTTCAACCGGTGATCGAAACGTGATGCAGTTTATCGCCAACGACTACTGGAGCGAAGCTAATCCGAATCCGGATGCGAGATTTCCACGATTAGGTATTACTGACAGTCAAGTGGCAAACAACTCTGTCAACAGCACCTACTGGATGCACAACGGACGTTTTATCCGCTTTAAAACCCTTGAACTCGGATATAGTTTTCCGTACTGCCGTGTTTATATCAATGGGGATAATCTGGCTGTGTGGAGTCCTTTTAAAGAGTGGGATCCGGAATTGTCATGGAATGCGTATCCTCTTCAACGGACTATCAATATTGGAGTGCAGCTAAAATTCTAAGTTCTATATAACCAAAATATAAAATATGAAAACCATTAAGATCATATCACAATTCATACTAAGTGTAACTGCCGCATGTTGCATGGCTTCTTGCAACTATCTGGACGTTGTCCCGGATGAAACAGCCGACTTGCCCGACGCAATGAAAGACAGAGCTTCCACATTGGGTTTCCTTCATTCATGCTATACTTATTTCGAGTGGTTTTACACAGTCGAAAACTCATTCATCAACTCGACCGATGAATATGCCCGCCCCTTACTATGGGCTGACGACGGACAGAAAGCGGCATGGAACCAGCTTTCTCCTTCCAGTCAAACCGCCCCGTGGAATAGTTGTTACGATGGAATAGGACGATGTCATCTATTCATGGATCAGCTTGACAAGAGCAATCCGACGGGAGTAACCGAGAGCGATAAAAGACGTTGGAAAGCCGAAGCTTTGTTTTGTCGGGCACTCTATCATTTTATGTTACTAGAGTCATACGGACCTATACCATTAGTGACTGAACATTACAATCAAAACCTTGACAAAAAGGATTTTCCGGGCAGATCGCATTTCGATGTATGTGTAGACTCCATAGCTGAATGGTTTGACCGGGCTGCCTTCGAATTGCCGCCAACAGTACAGAACAGCGAACTGGGACGTGCTACTTCAACAGCTTGCAAAGCCTTAAAAGCGCGATTGTTGGTTTATGCCGCCTCCCCCCTGTGGAATGGCTCATTCCCTTATTCAAACTGGAAGAACACTAACTTTGAAACTCCGGGATATGGAAAGGAGTTAGTCAGCAGAACATACGATGAAAACAAATGGAAACGCGCCCTGACAGCTTGCAACGAGGCTCTTGATTGGGCACTGACTCAAGGTAACCGCAAACTGTTCGACCTTGCCACTTCCACCAGTATCAGAATAAACCAAGGAGTTCCATTGCCTAATATAGAGGGGGTTGATGACCAGTTTAAAGAGTCGGTAATGCTCATGCGTTACCTCAATACGACACGTGAGACTGATGGCAATAAAGAAGTAATCTTTGCCATCGGAAGCGGTGACAACTATGGCATCTATTCACAAATACCTCATGGCGTCACCACTTACAACGGCTCTCCTGTAGGAGGATGGGGAGGTATTGCTGTTTTCTTGAACTCTGTTGAAAGATTTTATACAAAGAATGGAAAATTGCCCCAATACGATCATTCTTTTCCCGATAAATCGGACTGGTTTGAATCGGCTGGTTTGTCCAATCCGGATATCATAAAACTCAATGTCAATCGTGAACCGCGTTTTTATGCATGGGTTTGTTACGATGGAGGTGAATATAGTTCGTTCATAGCCGATGGCTCACCACTGATACTTGAAGCGCGTAACTCGCAAAAACATGGGTACAACCCTGACAGATATAATAGAGATAATAATGCAACCGGATATTTCTCCAAAAAGAGAATACAACCTAACTTCCAATGGCGTTCTCAAGATAATGGCAATAATTACGCTCATACTCCACTGGCAGTCATACGTTTGGCGGAATTATACCTCAATCTGGCGGAATGTCATGCTGCATTGAACAACAAACAAGATGTCTTGGACAACCTGAACATTGTCCGTAATCGTGCAGGTATTCCCGATTTAGAATTATCTGACATAAACTCTGATATGAGTTTAATGGATTGGGTGCGCAGTGAACGTTATGCCGAACTATGGTTTGAAGGACACCGTTATTTTGATGCCCGGCGTTGGACAATTGCTCCGGAGGTATTCAAAGCCGGTGTCCGTGAAGGTCTTAATGCCATCGCAAAAAAAGATCCATCGTTCCGTGAGTTTAACCAAAGAGTAAAGGTGGACCAACCTTTTATGTGGACCAACAAAATGTATCTTCTTCCGATCAATGACTCGGAGATATACAGCAATCCCCAACTAGTACAGTCGCCCGAATATTAATTTAGAATTACCAGAATTATGAAAACGATATTATTGAAATTAATTTTAATACTTGGTGTATGCCAGATTGTATATTCATGTAGCAACGAATATTCGAATGATAAGTTATTCCCTGAAGAATATCACAAAATATTGTATTTCAAGAACGAGGGCAAGCATATATTTAGTTGGCAGGCTTCTGAAAATACAGTCGAAGAGCCTCTTCTGGTTATTAAGGCAGGAAGTGACCCGTCTTTGACTGCAACGGTTAACGTGCGTGCATTGACACAACAGGAAATCGATGAAAATTATAGCCAGCCCGAAAATCAAAGTTACAAGACAATAACGCCTGATGCATATTCATTTAAAGACAGAGTTCACGAACTAACGTTTGCAACTAACGAGACGTCGAAATATCTTTATCTGAATTTTGATGTAGCTAGAATATATCAGTTAATCAAATCGGCACCTGAATCCAAACTTGTTTTGGCACTCCAATTGGAAAGTACAGAAGAGGGTATTGTGAATGTTGAAATGAACCAGGTCTTATATGTTTTTGATATAAACGGGCAGCAAGTGGAATGGGGAAAAAAAGATATACAGATTGAAAGTGCGACATATAGTTCAATGAGTGTAAAACTCAAAGCCGAAATTGCAGATAATATATCCAATTTCTCTTGCGGACTCGATTTCTCACAAAACGCGCAACTGGTGTCTGCATATAATGATTTTCATTCAACCAATTATGAAACGCTTCCCGCAGGAGCCTACCATGTGAATGATTTTTCTTTTGCAAATGGCAATGATGATGCTACAACGACATTGACAGTAGCAAGTTCAACATTGCAAAAAGATAAGCACTATCTTCTTCCGTTGAAGTTTGCATCCCCCTCGTCCCCACAAATAGAGGTATCAGACGAGATTTATTACCTGACTGTTGTGGTACCTGCTGATCCGCAAGTCATTCCCGACAACAGGGAATGGAAAATATTGCTATGCAACAGCGACCAAAAGATGGAGAACCCATCATCAACGGATGGGGATAATATCGGAGCCGGAGCCATCATAGATGGAATTTTCGACAATCACTGGCATTCGAGTTATTGGGGAAAAGATGTCAATGGATTCAATAATAAAGACGACTATCACTATGGCTTCACTGATTATCATTGTTTTGATGGAATGAGAACACCTATCACAATTGTCATAGATATGAAGAATTCAATAGAAGTAAGCGATATCGGACTGACTCAACGAAGAGATAACGCGAACATTAAGAAGATAGATTTCTATGTTTCGGACGATCCTCAATTTTTATTCAAAACGATTGCCGATGGAGGAACATCTGCTGATTACTCGGCTGTGGCACTGAATAACTGGACGCTTCTCTTTTCTAAAGAGAACACTCCACGACAGAATGAAACCATCTGGTTCGGTGACAGTGAGACGATAACGCCACAAAAGGGACGATTCCTGAAAATTGTAATTTCCAGTGCATACAACGCTCCCTATGGCCTCAACGGTGTGGATTACATCGTTGTCGGTATGGCCGAATTGCAAGTAAAACAACTTTCTACAATGATTGGAAAAATAATTCAATAAGATGAAACACAGATTTAAATTTTTAACACTTTTGCTGGTATTGCTTACAATACCAGCAGGTATCTTTGCCAGAGAAAGCAAATTTACGAAGCGAGGCAGCGGACCATTGTTTTGGAATATGTACCAATACAATTTCCGGTATGGAACATCGATGCCTGAAGATGTTTGGAAAAAGAATATCGACTGGCTTGCCGAGGAGTTTTTACCTTATGGATATGATATGGCAGCTACTGACGGTTGGTTATTTAACCTCAATTCTATAGATCAATATGGTTATCTGACCAAATATGACAGTTCGTGGACATACGGGCTGAAGTATTGGGGCGATTATCTCAAAAGTAAAGGCATGAGATTCGGATTCTATTTCAACCCGTTATGGATACCTAAAGCTGCCTATGTGCAGAATAATAATATCAAAGGAACCTCCATTCCGATAACTGATGTGGTGGGCACTACAAAGTTTGAAGATCATCTGTACTGGATAGATACTGACAAACCAGGAGCGGAACAGTGGGTGAAAGGCTGTATCAGAACAATGATAGATCAGGGAATAGAGTTGCTGAAGATAGACTTTCTTGGTTACTATGAACGGGATTACGGAACCAATAGATACATCAAGGCATTGAAATGGATGGCTGAAGAAGCCGGAGATGAAATGTTGCTTAGTTACTCTGTTCCTAATTGTCGCAACGATGCCCGCAACGAGATTATTTATGCGGATATGATTCGCATAAGTAGTGACTGTGACGGTGGAGGATGGTGGTTTATCAGCGACAAAGAGCGCGGACAGATTAACGAAAGCGGACAAGGTGATAAATACCGAAGTGCTTTTGATGGATTAATCGGATGGGCTGATATTATCGGGGTGAAAGGACAAACTATAATGGATCCCGATTTTGTTCAACTCAACACATTGGCAAGCGATGCCGAAAGAGAGTTTCATATCTCAATGTTGCTGGTTAGCGGTTCTCCAATTGGTATCACCGATCAGTATAATACGATTGGTGATTGCGCCAAATTCTACAAAAACACAGAGATACTGGAATTGAATAAACTCGGTTTTGTAGGTAAGCCACTTAGTACCAGTATATGGGATAAACAAAACAGTTCGAGATGGATAGGACAACTTCCTGATGGAGATTGGATTGTCGGGCTGTTCAATAGAGAATCGACAGTGCTTGAATATGGTATTGATTTTGAAAAGGAACTGGGAATTAAAGGTGGAAAGGTGAAGAATGTACGTGATTTGTGGCTGCATCAGGATTTAGGCGCAATGTCGGGCCGATACTCGGTGCGACTTGAACCACATTCATGTAAGGTTTTACGTATCAAACCCAATTCAAAGAGATACAAAGCGGCTGTTGCCTCACTCAAAAATGGTGCAGTTATAAATAGATAATGATTATGAAAGGATACCCTCAATATTTATGGTTTGTAGTTCTCGCCCTATTACTGGTTTGCACAGGTTGTAGCAATGAGGGTGAGACAGAAGACGATAACAACCAGCATGTTAAAGTCGAAGGCTTTTATGTCAAAGGGCTTGAAAACGTAAATGCACGTGTTGAGTTTGATGTAGAGGTTGATGCCGCCGGTATATATACATTGCATGTCATGGGCTACAACTATTCCAAAGGGACAGCTACGTGTAGCTTATATGTCAACGGTCAAAAACAATCGCAACTTGGATTTCAGGAACAATCCAACTGGAGCGAAAAAGTAGTTCAGGTATCGTTGGCAGCCGGCATAAATCAAATAGCCTTTCAACGGGACGCTGGTGATAACGGACAGTTTTATCTCGATTACATAGAAATAGACTAATAGTATGTTTACCAGAAAGATGAAAATCGTTTTATTGCTTTTTGTATTGTTCTGCCTTGCAGATAATGCTAATGCTACACCTCGCTGGCGTATCCTGGATAGTGGAGCGATAGAATGGCAGATAGACGGTCGGCTCCCCCATTATGACCATATTGAAATGAGCGGTTTAAAGGTTTCAGCGGTATTACGTTATGGCGTAAACGGCGATGGGCAATTTGTGATGGAACGTTCAATGATATGGCCTATGTTGCGGACGATACCCAACAATACACATGCAAGCCTGATGCAACGATTTGCAATTGATTACGCTTCTTTGTTGTTAGTTAATGGTATGGCTCTCAACAATGAAAAAGTGAAATCGATATGTATCGACGGACGACTCACGGTAGTAAGCCTTTTTGCTATTGGATACCAGAATACAGGTACGGCACGCAATAGAGAGCCAGTACCTGTAGTCGAACTTACGAGATCATTCTTTCCTTCAACAGACAAACCGATGCTTTGTGAACGTTATACGGTCAAGAATATCTCATCAAAACCTATTTCTGTTATTGTACCTTTTCAAAAAGCCGTTTACAAAACCGATCCTGTAAAAGGAGTGGATGGATCATACACTATAGTTACCTCTATACAAAATAAGGAAGACTGTTTATACACTATTGCTCCTAAAGAATCATTGACTTTCGACGCTTCTGTTCAGGCTTATAAAAAAGGAGAGAAAGAATTGATAGTCGATATAGCAGACGAGGAACATAAACGAATGGCCTTTGTCGACAAGATATGGAACAATCTTAGCTTTGTCTCCCCTGATCCGGTAGTAAATACAGCATTTGCTTTTGCTAAAGTAAGAGCAGCAGAGAGTATCTTTGCTACCGGAGGAGGATTCATGCACAGTCCTGGAGGAGAATCATATTATGCAGCTGTTTGGGCGAATGACCAAGCGGAGTATGCCAATCCTTTCTTTCCCTTTTTGGGTTATGATATCGGAAACGCGTCCGCATTAAACTCATTCAGGCTTTTTGCCCGCTTCATGAATTCTGATTACAAACCCATACCCAGCTCTATCATTGCCGAGGGGAAGGATACCTGGAACGGGGCTGGCGATCGTGGCGATGCAGCGATGATAGCTTATGGGGCCGCCCGTTATGCACTAGCCAAAGCAGATAAAAAGGAAGCACAAGAGTTATGGCCCTTGATTGAGTGGTGTCTGGAATACTGCAAAAGAAAAATAAATGCTTCCGGAATTGTGACTTCAGATGCTGATGAGCTTGAAGGACGCTTTCCAGTAGGTAACGCAAACCTTTGTACATCAAGTTTGTATTATGACGCTCTGGTATCGGCAAGCTATCTTGCCAAAGAACTTGGCAAGCAGTCTTCTGTTTCAAAAGAATATGCCCGGCAGGCGAAAGTATTAAAAAATAATATAAACAATTATTTTGGTAGCCGTATAGAAGGGTTCGACAGTTACCGCTATTATGAAGGCAATGATATTTTACGTTCATGGATAGCTATCCCTCTGACAGTCGGGATCTTTGAAAAGAAGACAGGAACCGTCGAAGCATTATTCTCTCCCCGTTTGTGGAGCAAAGACGGCTTATTGACACAAGCCGGAACAGATACTTTCTGGGACAGATCTACTCTTTACGCTCTACGAGGAGTGTATAGCGCAGGAGCAAGAGAGAGGGCAATGGAACACATGGCATATTACTCACAGCAACGCCTGCTTGGGGAACATGTTCCATATCCTATCGAGGCCTGGCCCGAAGGAAACCAACGGCATTTGTCAGCCGAAAGTGCTTTGTATTGCCGTATAGTAACCGAAGGTCTTTTTGGTATTCGTCCGACAGGATTTAATTCATTCTCACTCTGTCCACAACTACCTGATAAATGGAATTCGATGAGATTGAATTATGTTTCGGCATTTGCATTTTCGCCGTTTGATATAATCGTTGAACGACAAGGAAATAAAATAAAGACCTATGTGCTACGTAATGGAAAGCCCGTGAAAACATATCACACAGAGAATGGGAAAGATATAAATATTACCTTCTAAAATGGCTTTTATTTAGATATGGACTATGCGGATTCCTACTCCTGATTTTAACTAAATCCGTATTCATCCGTGTAATCCATATCTAATCAATATCATTGTTGGTTTTCTTCTCGGTCTATCCGAATAAACTCCAGAAGTCGTTCTACCGCTTCTTCTTCAGGAATATTTTTCTCCACACACACCTTGCCTTTATAGAGACTGATTTTCCCCCGTCCTGCTCCTACATAGCCGTAGTCTGCATCTGCCATCTCACCGGGACCATTCACGATACACCCCATGATGCCAATCTTCAGCCCTTTCAAATGTGAAGTGGCTGCCTTAATACGGGCAATAGTCTTTTCCAAGTCGTAAAGTGTACGGCCGCAACCGGGACAAGATATATATTCTGTTTTGGAGGTACGGGTACGTCCGGCCTGCAAGATTCCGAAAGCAGTAGCATCAACGACGGCATGGCTCAAGTTACCCTGATTGAACAGGAAGATGCCATCACAAAGACCGTCAAAAATCAAGGCTCCCATATCGACTGCGGACTTTATCTGCAAATTCTCCGCATCATCTTCCGAATAATGCTGGAAGAAGACAACCGGATTTTGCAAACCTTCCGTCATTAGTTGATGTACCAGTGCACGGTGCTCGCCCAAACGGTTCGGATGATTGCTTTGGGAAACAATCACTACTTCCGGATGATGTTTCAGGCAGGCTATCACTTCGTCCGTTTGTGCCATGTAGGGCATAAACAGGAATTTAAGCTCTGTATTGCATTCTCCCATTAACGGCAGCTGTGCATGATTGAATGCAGGCCAGGTTCCGTCTTCTCCCTGCCATACATCCGCATCAAGAATATATTCTACTCCGTCTTCCCGTTGATCAGGCAAGGTTCTTCCGGCATAAATATAGTCCGGTGTGAATTGCGGGTTTATCTCTGTCTTCCCATCCATACGGTCGGCAATAACCACAGGTACATGTTCACCTCCGATATTACGGACGGCTTTTGTCTTGCGACGTTCGGGAGACAGATAATTGAATTCCGGTGCTTCCAATCCCGGGATATAAGGATGATCCTGCCTCAACAGAACATAATCCACCAGTTTACGGGCCACCGGGATTTCAGCTTCAGGAGCTTCGCTCAAAGAGACCCGAATGGTATCTCCCAATCCGTCACTCAACAGCGCACCGATGCCAAGGGCGGACTTGATACGTCCGTCTTCTCCATCTCCGGCTTCTGTCACCCCGAGGTGGAGCGGGAAAGTCATCCCCTCTTTTTCCATGACGTCCACCAACAGACGAACAGTCTTCACCATTACCACTGTATTGGAGGCTTTGATGGAAATCACTACATCTGTGAAGTCCTCCACTACACAGATACGAAGGAATTCCATACAGGATTCCACCATTCCTTCGGGAGTATCGCCATAACGGGACATGATACGATCGGACAGAGAGCCATGATTTACTCCGATCCGGATAGCCGTGTGATTCTCTTTACAGATATTCAGGAACGGGACAAACCGGTCATGGATTTTCTGTATTTCCTGCGCATACTCCTCGTCTGTATATTCCAGTTTCTTAAAAGTACGAGCAGCATCTACATAATTTCCCGGATTGATTCGCACCTTTTCCGCATATTGAGCAGCCACGTCTGCCACTTTCGGATTGAAATGCACATCAGCAACCAACGGAACCATATATCCCTGGCTACGCAGTCCGATATTAATGTTCATCAGATTTTCGGCTTCTTTGATGCCCTGGGTTGTGAGGCGTACATACTCTCCACCTGCATCAACAATACGTTTCGCCTGTTCCACACAAGCCTGTGTATCCTGTGTAGACGTGTTTGTCATCGACTGGACACGAATAGAATTGGGGCCGCCCAACGGCACAGCCCCAATATTTACTTCTGTGGTTTCTCTTCGAAAATAATTGAATAGATCCATTAGTTCGTTTTATATTCAAACTTCACTTCTTTCAGTTCTTCGTTTGCTTTTACGATTTTCTTTTTCAGTCCTTCCTTGTAAGCAGCAAAAGCTTCTGCCAGTTTCTCATCGCTCAATGCCAGCATCTGGATGGCAAGGATAGCGGCATTCATCGCTCCATTGATGGCAACCGTTGCTACAGGAATGCCCGGAGGCATCTGAATGATAGAATAAAGTGCATCCACACCATCGAGCACGGAACCTTTTACAGGTACTCCGATCACCGGCAATGTAGTGTTAGCCGCAATTACACCGGGAAGGGCGGCAGCCATTCCAGCAGCAGCGATAATTACTTTAATGCCACGGTTGCGGGCATTCTTCGCAAACTCTTCCACAGCTTCGGGCGTGCGGTGAGCAGAAAGAGCGTTCATTTCGAATGGTACATGCATATCATTCAGTAGCTGTGCAGCCTTCTCCATAACAGGAAGGTCAGACGTGCTGCCCATGATAATACTTACAATTGGAGTCATTTTAATTTACGATTTTACGATTTACAATTTACGATTTAAAGTGTACAGTAAAGGTTATCCGTTTATCACGGCTTTATAGGCTTCGGCATCCAGCAGATCTTCTACAGCTTTTAAATCAGCCGGTTTCACTTTAATCAACCAACCTTCGCCATAGGGATCTTTATTTACCAGTTCCGGGTTTTCTTCCAATGCTTCATTTTGTTCGAGCACCTCACCTGCTATCGGCAGGAAAAGGTCGGAAATAGTTTTCACTACTTCAATCGTTCCGAAAGTTTCACCGGCTTCCAACGTTTCACCAACAGTCGGGATATCTACGAACACAATATCGCCCAATTGTTCCTGTGCATAATCGGTGATACCAACGTATGCAATGTCTCCGTCAACGCGAATCCATTCGTGTTCGTTCGTGTACTTCAAATTCTGTGGAAAGTTCATAATAATTAGTTTTTAGGATTTATACTGTTTTAAAATAAAAATACTCGAAATAAGATGTTACTCACCGGATGAAGTACCAAAAGGGCACATATCAGACCGACAGCAAAACCGGAAAGCACCTCACCCAGTGTGTGATGTCCCAGAACAATGCGTGCAGAACCCAATATACCGGCAATCAAAATAAACAGGCATAGCCATCCGACCGGATTGTAACCGAACAAGGCACTGAAAGAAATCAAGCCTCCGATCACCCCGCCCATTCCTGCCATGTGTTCGCTCAACTTCCATTTCAGGTTTACTGCAATGCAAATGATAGACACTACCAGGGAAGCAAGAATGATACCAGTCATATACCACGGGATATTCAGCCTACGCATCATCAGCAGGCAGAACACATACGAGATAATGGTCAGTAGAATAGGTACATAACGCTTCTTACGTTCACTCAACTCCTGACGGGCAAACCCATTGATTTTACGAAACAAGAAAATTGTAATAGTAGGTGTCAGTATGGTGAAGCAGTAAACGATTCCCAACACTATCAACTTATATTGTATCGGCATGATACGAAGATAAGAAAACAGGAATAACACCAGAAACGATAAAAACGGAATAGAAAATGGAGTAAAGACCATCGAAGTGACTCTCGCCACCTGCAACATCGTCTTATCCGCTATGATATGTTCTCTCTCTCTGTCCACTCTTCTTTGATTACTAGTTACTAATTATAAATTACAATTCTCATTCTTCATTGTCAATTATCCATTATTTCCGCAGTCTCGCCACGGGAATATTCAGTTGTTGACGGTATTTGGCTACTGTCCTGCGGGCAATGGGATAACCTTTCTCCTTTAATATATCCGCCAATTCATCATCGGTCAGGGGTTTCTTCTTGTCCTCGCCTTCAATACACTCTTTCAGGATCTTACGAATCTCACGGACAGACATCTCTTCGCCATCTTCTGTGGTATATCCGTCACTGAAAAAGTATTTGAGCGGATAGATACCGTAATTCGTCTGTACATATTTACTGTTACTCACACGGGAGATTGTCGAAATATCCAATCCCGTACGTTCCGCCACGTCTTTCAGAATCATCGGTTTCAATAGCGATTCATCTCCTTCCAAGAAGAAAGGACGTTGCAGGTCGATAATCGCCTGCATGGTAACCATCAAGGTATTCTGACGCTGACGGACAGCATCGATAAATCCTTGTGCCGCATCCATTTTCTGTTTCAGAAACATCATCGCTTCTTTAGATTCCTTAGACTGGTTAGCCCTGTTTTTTGTATGCTCCTCCACCATTTCCGTGAAGTCACGACTCATACGGAGTTCGGGAACATTGCGGTTATTGAGACTTACATTGATGGTTCCGTCATCATACGTTTCCACAATAAAGTCAGGAACTATTTGTTGGAGATTTCTGCCAATTGCTTCTCCTAAAGAAGCACCCGGACGTGGATTCAGTTTGGTTATTTCAGTAATGGTTTCCTGGAAAGTCTCTTCATCAATATCCAGTTTCTTTATAATCTTCTCCCAATGTTTACGGGTGAATTCTTCGTAACATTCTCTGATAATCCTTTCTTCCAGATTCAAGATAGGACTGGGAGTTTTCTCTTCTTCTTTTTTCCGGCGAATCTGTATCAACAGACATTCCTGAAGACTACGCGCACCGATACCTGCCGGATCGAAGTCCTGTAAGATGTTCAATGCTTCTTCCAGTTCTTCTTCGGTCGATTCGATACCGGCATAAATCGCCAGTTCGTCGCAGATACTTTCCAAAGATTTGCGAAGCAATCCGTCATCATCCAATGAACCGATCAGGTATTCCACCAAGTCACACTGGTGCTCTGTCAGGTTGCGTTCACGCAACTGTTCTTTCAGGATTTCATAAAAAGAGGTGGAGTCGGAAAATGGAATATCCTCCGCTTGTTCATCTTTCGAACGGTTGTTCTCTTGCAATTTATAATCGGGAATATCGTCTTCTGTCAGATAGTCACTCAAAGAATCATAGTCATTGGCATCGCTATCCATGCCATCCTCTGCATTCTCGGTATCGGAATATTCATTATCCGTAGCATTCTCTTCTTTACCTTCTTCAAGTGCCGGATTTTCAAGCAGTTCAGCATGGATACGGTCTTCCAACTCTACTGCGGGAAGCTCCAACAGTTTCACGACCAGAATCTGCTGGGGCGAGAGCGTCTGTACCTGCTGTTGCGCCTGAGATTGTATTTGACGGGAACCTTGTGCCATATTCGTTTTTGCTTTCTACTGTTTCTCGCTACAAAAGTAACTTTTTAACGAGAGATTACACAGATTAGGGAGATAATTTTTAATCCTATAACACAAAATTCGTTATCTTTGTTGCACGAACTTAAAAACTAGGACAATATGTTTGCCAAAGAAACGTATATGCAGCGGAGAGCCCTGCTGAAAAAGAACTTAGGCTCCGGAGTGTTGTTATTTCTCGGAAATGACGAGTGCGGACTGAATTACGAAGATAACACATTCCGTTATCGTCAGGATTCCACTTTCCTTTATTATTTCGGACTTTCATGTGCCGGACTTTCGGCTATTATCGATATAGATGAAGACAAAGAAATTATCTTTGGTGATGAGTTGTCTATCGACGCAATCGTATGGATGGGATCACAGCCGACGTTGCACGAAAAATGCGAACGTGTAGGCGTAAAAAATCTGATGCCGTCTGCTGACATTGTAAGCTACCTCCATCAGTGTGTACAGAAAGGGAAAGCAATTCACTATCTGCCTCCTTACCGCCCTGAACATAAACTGAAACTGATGGACTGGCTGGGTATTCCTCCCGCACATCAGGAAGGTTCTGTTCCATTCATCCGTGCCGTGATCGCTCAACGCAACTATAAATCTGCAGAAGAAATCGTAGAAATAGAAAAGGCTTGCGATGTAACTGCCGATATGCATATTACAGCTATGAAAGTACTTCGTCCGGGTATGTACGAATATGAAGTGGTAGCTGAAATGAACCGGGTGGCCGAATCTAATAACTGCCAGCTATCATTCGCTACAATTGCCACTATCAACGGGCAGACTCTGCACAATCATTATCACGGAAATAAAGTGAAGCCGGGTGATTTGTTCTTAATCGATGCCGGTGCAGAAGTAGAGTCAGGTTATGCGGGTGATATGTCGTCTACCATTCCTGCCGATAAGAAGTTCACCACCCGTCAGCGTGAAGTATACGAGATTCAGAACGCCATGCATCTGGAATCCGTAAAGGCTCTCCGTCCGGGTATTCCTTATATGGACGTATACGAACTGTCAGCCCGCGTCATGGTGGACGGTATGAAGACGCTCGGATTGATGAAAGGAAATACCGAGGATGCTGTACGCGAAGGTGCCCATGCGTTGTTCTATCCGCACGGACTAGGTCACATGATGGGATTGGATGTACATGATATGGAGAATCTGGGAGAGATATGGGTAGGTTACAACGGTCAACCGAAGAGCACACAGTTCGGTCGCAAATCGCAACGCCTTGCTATTCCATTGGAACCGGGTTTTGTACACACGGTAGAACCGGGTATTTATTTTATTCCGGAACTGATCGACATGTGGAAAGCAGAAAAGAAATTTACCGATTTTATCAACTACGAGATAGTGGAGACTTATAAGGACTTCGGTGGTATCCGCAATGAGGAAGATTATCTGATTACAGAAACCGGTGCCCGCCGATTAGGCAAGAAGATTCCTTTGACACCGGAAGAGGTGGAAGCTTTAAGATAAAAAGCCTCATCAAAATAAAAGAAGAACCTTTCTTCTATTCAAAATCAATAGCGGAAGCTTTTCATCCGGATGAAAAACTTCCGCTATTTTTGTCAAAGTACCAAATAGTCCATCTAAAATCACATTTTTTCTACCCTTCTTTTCCCGAATCTTGCGTAATATTGCAACAGAATTAAAATAATTCACTTTTTAATGATATAAAAACAATGAATAACACCATGAAGAGACTACTTTTATCTGTATGGCTATTGTCACTTTCCTTACTGTCCGCCGTAGCTGAAAACTATCCTTATAAAAGCGATGTGCTTTGGGTCACCGTACCCAATCATGCCGACTGGCTTTATAAAACCGGAGAAAAAGTAACTGTAGAAGTACAATTCTATAAATACGGCATCCCCAGGGATAATGTAACCGTCACTTATGAAATTGGCGGTGATATGATGCCTGTTGCCGATACAAAAGGAAGTATAACTTTAAAGAATGGCAGGGGGGTGATTCCTGTGGGCACAATGAAAGAGCCGGGATTCCGCGACTGCCGCCTGAAAGCAACCGTAGATGGAAAGACCTATTCACATCATATCAAAGTAGGATTTTCACCGGAGAAACTTCGCCCATATACAACCATGCCTTCCGATTTCAAGGAATTTTGGGAAAAGGCTAAAGCGGAACAAAAGGAGTTTCCCCTAACGTATACCAAAGAACATGTCGAAAAATATTCCACTGATAAAATAGACTGTTATCTCGTAAAATTGCAACTGAACAAACGTAGACAATGCGTCTACGGATATTTATTCTATCCGAAAAAAGAAGGAAAGTTCCCGGTTGTCTTATGCCCTCCGGGAGCAGGAATCAAAACCATCAAAGAACCTCTACGCCATAAATATTATGCGGAACAAGGATGCATCCGTTTTGAATTCGAGATACACGGCCTGAATCCGGAAATGACTGATGAAGAATTTAAAGAAATCAGCAACGCTTTCAATGGCAGAGAAAACGGCTATCTGACCAACGGGCTCGACAGTCGTGATAATTATTATATGAAACGAGTATATCTGGCCTGTGTACGCGGTATCGACTTTCTAACTTCCCTACCGGAATGGGATGGCAAAAATGTAATCGCACAAGGAGGTAGTCAGGGAGGCGCCCTGGCATTAATCGCTGCCGGACTGGATGAACGGGTGACAGCTTGTGTCGCCAATCATCCTGCATTAAGCGATATGGCAGGCTATAAAGCCGGACGTGCCGGCGGATATCCTCATTTCTTCAGGAATTCGGTAGATATGGATACTCCTGAAAAAATAAAGACAATGGCCTATTATGATGTTGTGAACTTTGCGAAATTAATCAAAGTAGATACCTACATGACATGGGGATTCAACGATGATGTATGTCCTCCGACAACCAGCTACATCGTATACAATGTACTAAACTGTCCGAAAGAAGCACTGATTACTCCCATTAATGAGCATTGGACTTCCAACGATACCGAGTATGGACATCTGCTTTGGATAAAGAAGCATTTAAAGTGAAGTTTTAATCATTCCATCTGGATGCGGGCAATTCTTTTTTCCCGTAACCTTTTTTCCAGGCATACGCTTTCCTCTTCCTGAGATAAAGCGTATCGCCACAATGTTTCATCGCCTCCCAATTAAAGATAGAATGGTGACAGATGATCTTTTCAAACCAATAAAGTATGTGATAAGTCACGAATGGTAACACCATCCACCACCATGAAAGCAGTAACGATAAAATAAGTGCTGGTATCAGGGTTAAAGAAAAACATTCCCAATACTGTCTGGCATGAATTCGGAGTTCCATATCTTCCCAGACTTCCAGATATTTATAGCGGGTAAAGAAAAACCAGCCTAACATAAAATAGTGCTTCTTCCCTTTTCCTAAGAACCACTTTGCTAAAAGACTATTATAAAAAATCATATTCACATTTTTTTTGTTGCATGTAGTCCCTTCTTAACAGCAAAAGTAATTAAAGGTTCAATATTTTAAAGTTTTGCATAACAACCATAACATTCTTTCCCTAAATATCACTCAAATATTGTTTATTTTTGTGTTCCCTTGCTTCACTACAACAAAAGGTTTATTTGTATTTTCTGCAAAGGAAACACAATTCACGAATATATCCTAATTTTTCTGCTTAATATTTAAAGCTGCTTCCTCCTAAAAATTCACGCAACAAAGAAGTAGGCGGAATTTCTTTATCCTGTACCGGAACAAAATATTTGATAAACTTCAACAATCGGTAGGCTTCACAATATTCAGGACAGTTACGCGGAACACCCATCAGAATAGGCTCGGCGTGCAAACGAAGTACGGCAAACTCAAAAAGTAGCGCTGAATTAAACATGACATCAGCATTTTCCTGATAAGGGAATATCCATTTGTCTTCACCGGCACGTACACTAGGCCAGCGTGATATGGTTTCACGTGCAGAATATCCCCGATAATTAAAGTCGCGGATGATGCGGCGCAACAAACGGTTGTCAGTAGTTGGAATCCAGTTATGGTCATCCAACGAAATAGTGGTCAATGCTGAAACGTAAATCTTGAATTTCCGTTCGGCTGGTATATGCGGTGTCAGTTCCGGATTCAAGGCATGAATACCTTCCAGAATCAGAATTGTATTATCTTCTATTTTCAGTTTATCACCTTTATATTCCTTTTTGCCAAGAGAGAAATTAAAACGGGGCAATTCCACCTCCTCGCCACGAAGAAGCGCCTGCAGCTGTTGATTAAACAATTCCAGATCGAGTGCATAAAGTGATTCATAATCATAGTTTCCGTTTTCATCCAAAGGGGTTTCTTCACGGTCTACGAAATAATTATCCAAAGAGATCGGGAATGGCTTCAAGCCATTTGTCATCAGCTGAATAGAAAGCCGTTTGCTGAATGTTGTCTTTCCCGAAGAAGACGGGCCGGCAATCAATACCAGTTTTACCCGGTTGCCGTTTTCACCACGATGGAAGATAGTATCGGCTATCTGCGCTATCTTTTTCTCCTGCAATGCTTCCGCCACATTAATCAAGTCAGTGGCATGTCCTTCTTCACAGGCAAGATTAAAATCTCCGGCATTATTAAGCCCCATGATATAACTCCAGTTCAGATATTCTTTAAAGACATCCAGCATTTTTTCCTGCTTCACAACTTCTTCGAGCATACTTGGGTTTTCACGACTCGGAATCCGGAGTAGCAACCCGTCATAATACTTCACGATATCGAACAATTTAAGATATCCGGTGCTGGGAAGCAGATTACCATAATAATAATCAATTGTATCACCCAATGTATAATAATAGGTATAAAGAGAACCGGAAGTTTCAAGTAATCTCACTTTATCATTCATCCCCCGCTCGCTGAAAACCCGTACCGCTTCCGCCGTATGACATTCAATACGGTGATAAGGAATATTTTCTGCAATGATCTCCTGCATCCGTTGCTTGATACGCGTCACATCTTCGAGTTCAATGGGGCGTCCAATCCGCAAATTGCAGAAATAACCTTTTGAAACAGGATGTTCCACAAACAATTTTCCCTCGGGAAAGAGTTCCGTGACAGCCTTAAACAAGACAAAACAAAGCGAACGGACATAAGTACGCATACCGGACTGATCTCTCACATCCAGAAACTCTACATCCTTATTATTATATACTCTGAAATTAAGTCCCTCGGAGCGATTATTGACCTTGGCACTCACTACTTGATAAGGAAAATTAAGATTAAAACCGTAATAAATATCCAAAAGTGAGCTTCCGATAGGGAATTCTTTGGAATTATTGTTATTTTTGCAACATATTTGTAACATCTGTTTCATCGAGTTCGTTAAAAGGTGAATAATTTGGGACTAATATACTTATAATCAGATTGAGAACAAATAACCATTAAAAATATTATAGATGGAATATTCTTTTTATGATTTTTTAAAGCTCATAGGCTCATTGGGACTCTTCCTCTACGGAATGAAAATCATGAGCGAGGGCTTACAAAAGGTCGCGGGTGATAGATTGCGAAGTATTCTAACGGCAATGACCACCAACCGGGTAACGGGAGTTCTAACAGGAGTGTTGATTACAGCCCTTATCCAGTCTTCTTCAGCAACGACGGTGATGGTCGTTAGTTTCGTGAATGCCGGGTTACTTACACTTGCCGAATCCATCAGCGTTATTATGGGTGCCAACATCGGTACTACTGTAACTGCCTGGATCATTTCAATTTTCGGATTTAAGGTCGATATGGCTGCTTTCGCTCTTCCCCTCTTAGCCATTGCCCTCCCGCTCATCTTTTCTGGAAAAAGCAACCGCAAATCCATCGGTGAATTCATTTTTGGTTTTTCTTTCCTTTTCATGGGGCTCTCTTATCTGAAAGCAAACGCCCCCGACCTGAATGCCAATCCGGAAATGCTTGCCTTCGTACAGAACTACACGGATATGGGATTCTTTTCCATTATTCTGTTCTTGCTCATCGGTACAATATTGACCATGATTGTGCAAGCCTCTGCAGCTACCATGGCAATCACATTAATTATGTGTGCCAACGGCTGGATCAGCCTGGAACTGGGAGCAGCACTCGTATTGGGAGAAAACATCGGAACGACTATCACGGCCAATCTTGCCGCACTTACAGCCAACACACAGGCTAAGCGGGCAGCATTGGCCCATTTTGTTTTTAACGTGTTTGGGGTCATTTGGGTATTGATTGTCTTCCATCCTTTCATGGATCTAGTAAACTGGGTAGTAGACACCTTCTTTCAAAGCAGTAATCCTGAGGTTGCTATTTCCTACAAGCTATCTGCTTTCCACTCTATCTTCAATATCTGTAACGTATGTATCTTGATATGGGCAGTTAAACTGATTGAACGTACCGTATGTGCTCTTATCCACCCCAAAGAAGAGGACGAAGAGCCCCGTTTGCGGTTTATCACCGGTGGTATGCTTTCTACCGCTGAACTTTCTATCCTTCAGGCACGTAAGGAAATCCATCTTTTCGCAGAACGTACCCACCGGATGTTCGGCATGGTGCAGGATCTGTTGCATACGGAAAAGGATGACGATTTCAATAAGCTGTTCAGCCGGATAGAGAAATATGAAAATATCAGCGACAATATGGAACTTGAAATAGCCAACTACCTGAATCAGGTGTCCGAAGGCCGTTTGAGTTCTGAAAGTAAGTTACAGATACGCGCCATGTTGCGTGAAGTGACAGAAATTGAAAGTATTGGCGACAGCTGCTATAATCTGGCACGTACCATCAACCGGAAACGTCAGACTAATCAAGACTTTACCGAGAAACAATATGAGCATATTCATTTCATGATGAAGTTGACTAACGATGCACTTGCCCAAATGATTGTGGTAGTAGAAAAACCGGAGCATCAGAGCATTGACATCAACAAATCCTTCAACATCGAAAACGAAATTAATAATTATCGTAACCAACTGAAGAATCAGAATATTCTGGATGTGAACAACAAAGAATATGATTATCAGATGGGAGTTTACTACATGGATATTATCGCCGAATGCGAGAAACTTGGTGACTATGTAGTGAATGTAGTGGAAGCCAGCAGTGATGTGAAAGAGAAAAGAGCTTCTTAACAGATAAAATAAAGAATAAAAAAGGAGAATCAGTAGTATCAATACATACCTGATTCTCCTTTTTATATCTAATAGTATCTTTTATAAAATCAATTATATACGTATGATTCAGCCAAACGCCAGAACAATGTAGATTCCGGAACAGTAGTTGTACGAAGCACTTTTGCAGTCCCGCCTTCCGAGGCCGGATTTATATTGGCAAAAATATTCCATCCCTTATAAAAAGAGCAGTTACTATAATAGTATGATTTGTCACTGCCTGTCAATGTAAAAGAACGGTCGGCATACTGATAACTCACCAATGTAGCTTTTCCGGCAGAAGACCCTTTACCTGACCAGTTGGAAATAGCAATTCGCCCCACCCTTTTATCTCCATTAAAAACAAAGAAATCTCCTAACGTCGCCACAAGAGCGTCCGCATCATCTGAGGTTCCGGTCCAGTAACCACCCATACCATTACGCTGGTCTACTGTCTGAAGCTTTTCCGAAGAAAAACTAGTGGGAAGTGTCATTACTATTTGCCCGTTCTCATAAGGAAAGCTAAGAGTCTCAATCACTTGCCAATCAACACCCGTCACTTTCACCTCAACCCGGTCAAATGTGAAGTCCGCAGGTATATTCTGTATATCTTTTACTACAAGCGTGCTATAATTCGGAACATCCGGAGCAGGAGGTTGCTCTTCATTCTCATCGTCGCTACAACCAGCCATCAAAAGGCTGAATATCAATAATACAAAGATTACAGGGTATGATAGATACCTTAGATCGGTTATGACGGTTGCTCTATTATACATAACTTCCGTTTTTTGCATCAAAGATATCACATTTATAATCAGCAGAATAATTTCCAACCATAAAAATAAAAAATGACCGGGTATATATTTATACACCCAGTCATTCTCCTCTTAATAATTCTCTCTCTTGGTTTTATCCTTCGTACGGTTCAAAGTCTTCTTTTCCGACTCCACATAATGGACAAGTCCAATCATCAGGAATATCTTCAAATGCTGTTCCTGGTTCAATTCCACTTTCCGGATCTCCTTGTTCGGGGTCGTAAATATATTCACAGACCGTGCAAATGTACTTTTTCATAACGTTCGTATTTTTAATTGGTTTTCTAAATAATATAACACAAATAGCAAGATATTTGTTCAACACTATTTTTAAACTAAAGAAAAAAACTATCTTTGTAGTCATATTATCAAGCTAAAACAACAATATTATACTATGCTTATAGCACTATTGTCTACCTTAATAGTTTTATGCGCAGTCCTACTAATCAGTTTTTTATTGGAACGTAGGAAATGTCTGCGGATGCAACAACGATTGTTCCGTGAATCCAGAAAGTTGGAACGCACCAGCCATATTGCCGGCGCCATCTTGAAAAATGTGCATGCCTTTATCCTATTAATAGACAATGATTTCAAGGTACTGAAAACTAACTATTACCAAAAAACCGGAACCAGAAAAGGAACAGAAGAGAAAAGAGTGGGCGACTTGTTGCAATGTCGCAATGCATTGGCAGCCGAAGGAGGTTGCGGCACACATAGTTTCTGCGGTTCTTGCCCGATACGTACCGCCATACGACAAGCTTTCGAACAGAGGCGAAACTTCACGGATCTTGAAGCCACTTTATCCGTAGTTACATCTGATAATACTACCGTGGAATGTGATGCAGTAATATCCGGTTCTTACTTCCTTCTGAATGAAGAAGAGAACATGGTAATCACCGTACACGATGTTACCCGCCGAAAACAAGCTGAAAAGGAGTTACGGCTAGCCAAAGAAAAAGCAGAAAAAGCCGATATTTCAAAATCTGCCTTTTTAGCCAACATGAGCCATGAAATCCGTACCCCTCTCAATGCTATTACCGGATTTGCAGAGGTATTAGGCAGTGCAACTACAGAAGAGGAAAAGGCCCAATATCAAGAAATCATAAAAATGAATGCCGACCTCCTGATGCAACTGGTCAACGACATTCTCGATATGTCAAAAATCGAAGCCGGAACATTGGAATTTGTGCAGACAACAGTTGACGTCAATCAGTTACTTTCAGATTTACAACAACTTTTTCAAATGAGAGTCGATGACGCCGGAGGAAATATACAAATTATAGCGGAATCATCCCGTTCTTCCTGCATGATTCAAACAGATCGGAACCGAGTGGCGCAAGTGCTTTCAAACTTTGCCGGCAACGCCATTAAGTTCACCCATAAAGGTAGCATCCGCCTCGGCTATGAAGCTAGAGATACCGAGCTTTACTTTTATGTCAAGGATACCGGAACCGGAATTCCAGCAGAGAAATTACCGGATGTATTCGAGCGCTTCGTGAAACTGAATAAAGATAAAAAAGGAGCCGGACTGGGACTCTCCATATCTCAAACTATTGTCGCCAAACTTGGCGGTCAAATCGGAGCGAATTCCGTAGAAGGTGAAGGCTCTACATTCTGGTTTACAATTCCTTATCGGTCATGTGGTAAACCACGCTAACAAATTCGACTTCATAAAAAGTTTTAATTAAACATTCTATCACAATTTTATGTTGTATTTTTGCGGTTCAAACTAAACGCATGTATCTGCATGAGTACAAATAAAAATGACTATTATCATTTAGGACTTACTGATGACGAAGTCCTACAAAGCAGGGAGAAAAATGGTATTAACCTGTTAACGCCCCCCAAGCGTCCTTCTCTCTGGAAACTTTATCTGGAAAAATTTGAAGACCCGGTTGTCCGTGTATTATTAGTAGCAGCCGCTTTCTCATTAATTATCTCCATCATCGAAAACGAATATGCCGAAACAATCGGAATCATAGCCGCTATCTTATTGGCTACCGGAATTGGTTTCTTCTTCGAATATGATGCCAGTAAGAAGTTCGATCTGCTGAATGCAGTCAATGAAGAAACCCTGGTAAAAGTGGTCCGAAACGGACGCGTACAGGAAATCCCTCGTAAAGACATAGTGGTAGGTGATATCGTCATTCTGGAAACAGGTGAAGAAATTCCCGCTGATGGAGAGTTGCTGGAAGCTATTTCTCTGCAAGTGAACGAATCCAATCTGACCGGAGAACCTGTTATTAATAAAACTATTGTAGAAGCTGATTTTGATGAAGAAGCGACTTATGCCTCCAATCTGGTGATGCGTGGCACTACAGTGGTGGATGGACATGGTACCATGCGCGTGCTGCATGTGGGAGATGCTACTGAAATCGGAAAAGTAGCCCGGCAGAGTACAGAGGATAACCTCGAACCCACCCCGCTGAACATACAGCTCACCAAACTCGCAAATCTAATCGGAAAGATAGGTTTCACCGTTGCCGGTCTGGCTTTCCTTATTTTCTTCGTGAAGGATGTAGTGCTATATTTTGATTTCGGTTCGCTGAACGGATGGCATGAGTGGCTTCCGGTTTTCGAACGGACACTGAAATATTTTATGATGGCAGTTACGCTGATTGTAGTAGCTGTACCTGAAGGATTGCCAATGAGTGTTACGCTTAGTCTGGCATTGAACATGCGTCGTATGCTTTCTACCAACAATCTGGTGCGGAAAATGCATGCTTGCGAAACAATGGGAGCCATCACCGTGATTTGTACGGATAAAACCGGTACACTGACTCAAAATCTGATGCAAGTGCACGAACCCAATTTCTATGGTATAAAAAATGGCAGTGACTTGTCTGATGACGATATTAGCGCACTTATCGCAGAAGGAATCAGCGCCAATTCAACAGCTTTTCTTGAAGAATCAACCAATGGAGAAAAACCCAAAGGCGTAGGAAATCCAACCGAAGTGGCTTTATTGCTCTGGCTTAACAAACAGGGAAGAGATTACCTGCAACTCCGCGAACAAGCTCATGTTCTCGATCAACTCACCTTCTCTACCGAACGGAAATTCATGGCGACTCTTGTTGAATCCCCATTGATCGGAAAAAAAATACTTTATATAAAAGGAGCTCCTGAAATTGTTTTGGGTAAGTGTAAAGAAGTTGTTCTGGATGGACGGCAAGTGGATGCGGTAGAGTATCGTTCTACAGTGGAAGCACAACTGTTGAGCTATCAGAATATGGCTATGCGTACACTTGGATTTGCATTCAAGATTGTCGGAGAAAATGAGCCGAACGATTGCACAGAACTTGTTTCAGCCAACGACCTCAATTTCTTGGGAGTGGTTGCCATCTCCGACCCGATTCGTCCGGATGTACCTGCTGCGGTTGCGAAATGCCAGTCTGCAGGTATCGGTATCAAGATCGTGACCGGTGACACTCCGGGAACTGCCACGGAAATCGCACGCCAGATAGGTCTTTGGAACTCTGAAACTGATACGGAACGAAATCGAATCACCGGTGTTGCATTTGCCGAATTGAGCGATGAAGAAGCACTAGACAGAGTGATGGACTTAAAAATCATGTCTCGCGCCCGTCCGACAGACAAACAACGTCTGGTACAACTGCTTCAACAAAAAGGAGCAGTGGTAGCGGTAACCGGAGACGGAACGAATGATGCCCCGGCTTTGAATCATGCTCAAGTAGGTTTGTCAATGGGTACAGGTACTTCTGTAGCTAAAGAAGCCAGTGATATTACATTGCTCGATGACTCCTTCAACAGTATCGGAACCGCTGTTATGTGGGGACGTTCACTGTATAAGAATATCCAGCGTTTCATCGTTTTCCAGCTAACGATCAACTTTGTGGCATTGCTTATCGTTCTGCTAGGCTCCGTAATCGGTACGGAACTTCCGCTGACTGTAACACAAATGTTATGGGTGAACCTGATTATGGATACTTTTGCCGCTTTGGCTCTTGCCTCTATTCCACCCAGCGAAACGGTGATGCTTGAGAAACCTCGTCGCAGTACCGATTTTATTATCAGTAAGGCAATGCGGTCTAATATAATAGGTGTGGGCTCTATCTTCCTCATCGTATTGCTCGGAATGATTTATTATTTCGACCACAGTACGCAAGGAATGAATGTACACAACCTGACTATTTTCTTCACCTTCTTTGTCATGCTGCAATTCTGGAATCTGTTCAATGCCCGTGTATTCGGTACTACCAATTCGGCATTCAAGGGACTTTCCAAATCGTATGGGATGGAGCTTATTGTACTGGCTATTCTTGCCGGACAATTCCTCATCGTACAATTCGGTGGAGCCGTATTCCGCACGGAACCGCTCGACTGGCAAACCTGGCTTCTTATTATAGGCGTTTCGTCCACGGTGTTATGGGTTGGAGAACTTGTTCGCCTTGTTCAACGTATTATTCACAAAAAAGACAGAAATGAAAAGTAAAGGAATAAAAAACCTTCTTATTGATTTAGGTGGTGTACTTATCAATCTCGACCGCCAACGTTGCATTGAGCACTTTCAGAAGTTAGGGCTCCAAAACGTAGATGCATTGCTGGATATCCAGAACCAGGACGGACTCCTGATGCAACAGGAAAAAGGATTGATTACACCTGCCGAATTCCGTGACGGAGTTCGTAAAATGATAGGCAAAGCAGTTAGCGACAAACAAATAGATGCAGCCTGGAATAGTTTTCTGGTAGATATACCCACACAGAAACTGGATTTATTATTAAAATTACGTGAGAAATATGTCGTCTATTTATTGAGCAATACCAACCAAATTCATTGGGAATGGACATGTGCTCATTTGTTTCCTTACCGCACCTTTAAGGTGGAAGATTATTTTGAAAAAACGTACCTCTCTTTTGAAATGAAAATGGCCAAGCCCGAACCGGAGATATTCAAGGCAATCATAGAGGATGCCGGTATCGAGCCGAAAGAAACGCTTTTTATTGATGACTCTGAAATGAACTGTAAGACAGCCCAAAATTTAGGAATTTCTACCTATACAGCGAAAGTAGGCGAAGACTGGAGCCATCTTTTCAACCTCAAATAATTTTAGAGATATGCAGATTATACGTGACACATCGGCAATTACCCCGGAACCCTGCGTAGCTACCATCGGTTTCTTTGATGGAGTACATGCAGGACATCGCTATCTGATTCAGCAAGTGAAAGAGATAGCCGCCGCCAAAGGTCTACGCTCTGCATTGGTTACTTTTCCCGTTCATCCCCGAAAAGTGATGAATGTGGAGTATCGTCCGGAACTTCTGACTACCCCCGAAGAAAAAATAAGTCTGCTTGCAGACATCGGGGTAGACTACTGCCTGATGCTTGATTTCACTCCGGAAATTTCCCGGCTCACTGCCCGGGAGTTTATGACACAGTTGCTAAAAGAGCGTTATCAGGTAAAATATCTGGTTATCGGCTATGACCATCGTTTCGGACATAACCGCAGCGAAGGTTTCGAGGATTATGTACGTTATGGAAAAGAAATTGGCATAGAAGTAATTCGCGCCAAAGCGTATACCAGCAATATAGAAATAGGGAACGAACCCAACATTCCGGTGAGCTCTTCCCTGATCCGCAAACTTCTTCATGAAGGAGAAGTTAGCCTGGCCGCCCATTGTCTGAAATATGAATATTTCCTTGACGGGATCGTAGTAGGCGGCTATCAGGTAGGCAGAAAGATAGGTTTCCCAACGGCCAATTTACGGGTGGATGATCCCGATAAACTGATTCCTGCCGATGGCGTATATGCCGTATGGGTAACATTTGACGGGAAAACGTATATGGGGATGCTGAATATAGGTGTCCGCCCGACGATTGACAATGGTCCGAACCGGACGATTGAGGTGAATATCCTCCACTTCCATTCTGACATATATGATAAATTCATCCGGCTTACTTTTGTTAAACGGACACGTCCCGAACTGAAATTCTCCAGTATCGACGAGTTAATAACACAGCTCCATAAGGATGCTGAAGAGACAGAAACAATTCTTAAAAAATAGATTCTTATGCAAAAGTCATTTATGAGCATCTCTTTGGTGGTAATAGCTATATCCATGTTAGCTATGTTTATCTATAGTTTCTTTACCACTAAATAAAAAAACATGAAAACGGCTATCAAATTAGTATTAATAGACCTTCTCATTGCGCAGATTATTGCTCCAATCCTGATTATGATTCCCTGTACGATCTATTTGTTCGTCACCACGGGAAATCTGGATAAAGTCACTCTGACGCAAATGATTATGATCCCAGCACAACTAGCCGGTCAGATTATGATGGGTATTTATCTATGGAAAGCCGGTTATATCAGTAAAAAGAAGGCAACATGGTTACCTGTGTCAGCCCCTTATCTGGTCTGTAGTGCCATTGCAATCCTAACTTGCGGGTTTGCAGTTTCCTCACTAATGAGCCTGCTGGATTGGATTCCCAATATCATGGAACAATCTTTCAACATTCTCCAATCCGGTTGGGGCGGCATTCTTGCAATAGCCATCGTAGGTCCCGTACTTGAAGAGTTATTGTTTCGCGGAGCCATCACCCACGCTTTACTTCAGCAATACAATCCGACTAAAGCAATTCTGATTTCCGCACTTCTGTTCGGTGTCTTTCATATAAATCCCGCCCAGATCCTTCCGGCTTTTCTGATCGGTATCCTGCTGGCATGGACTTATTACAAAACAGGCAGTCTGATACCTTGTATACTGATGCATGTACTAAACAACTCATTGTCAGTCTATCTTAGCATCAAATACCCCGAAGCAGAAAATATGGACGACCTGATTAACGGTACCCCGTATCTCATCGTCCTATTCGGGTCAATCCTCCTGTTTATCGGTATCATACTGACCATGAACCACCTGACTTCCCAAAAGCAGCAATAAAAAAGGGAAGTTTTTACTTCCCCTCTTTCGCTTTGAATGCTAATGCATACATTCGTATTTGTTTTACCATCGACAGCAAACCGTTGCTACGCGTTGGCGATAGATGTTCTTTCAGCCCGATCTTGTCTATAAAATAAAGATCTGCATTCAAGATTTCATCAGGAGTATGTCCGGAAAGGACTTTAATCAATAGGGCAATAATCCCCTTTACAATCAAAGCATCACTTTCTGCTTTAAAAACGATTTTACCATCCACATCATCTGCTTGAAGCCATACCCTGCTCTGGCATCCTTCAATCAGATTTTGTTCCGTCTTATATTTTTCTTCAAGTGGTTCCTGTTCATTTCCCAGATCAATAAGTAATTGATAACGGTCCATCCAATCGTCGAAGTCACTGAATTCCGCAATCACTTCATCTTGTAGTTCATTAATTGACATTATAGTAATTATTTAATTAGACAATATACCAATGTGCGAATAGCAGATGCCGTATTTAAAACCGGCATACCAATCTATCAACACCTTATTATATTATTTCTCAATTCTATTATTTCTCATTGTAAATCACTTCCAATACCGTCTGACCGACTGCTTTCAACGTATTCTTATCAATATGTTCCATATTGTCATTGACAGTATGCCATGTCGGGGTAAAATCACCTTCCTGATTGTAGGGAATGATATCGATCGTTTTAATACGTGCCAGACGATTTATGAACAGATGGTCGTCTGTTACAAATCCTCCGTTTCCATCCATGAAAGTCTTTCCGTAACCCGCTTTCTTTGCCGCTTTCCAAACCTTCTTATTTATGTCCGGAGCAAATTCTTCCGAATACCCTTCTTTCATAAACACACTGCCTTCACCTCCTACCATATCGAGCAGGATACCAAAACGTGCATTATATCCTTGTACATGAGGATTACGTGCCCAATACTGCGATCCCAGACACCAGAATTCCTCCTTATGCTTTCCTGTATAAAACTGTGGCGCACCGTAGTCCTCTGCATCCAACAGAATGATATCAATCCCCAATTCCGGTTGTTGCTGATTGACCAGACGAGCTATTTCGAGCAAAGCTCCTACCCCACTGGCACCATCATTTGCACCCAGAATCGGAGTTTTATGGTTCTTCTCGTCAGGATCGTTATCAGCCCATGGGCGTGTATCCCAATGTGCAAACAAAGCGATTCTCTTTTTACTTTCCGGCTTATAAGAACCGATAATGTTTCTCGCTTTCAACAACGTACCGTCATAAGCAATCAAATCAGCATATTGATTAGTCACTTGAGCACCGAAAGCCTCTAATTGACTGGCAAGGTAATTGCCACAGGCAACATGTTCTTTAGTGTTAGGAACACGAGGTCCGAAATCTACCTGATTCTTTACATACAAATAAGCACTATCCGCATCAAACTGAGGTACATTCACAACTGTCTTTTCGTCTTGTTCACTCGTACTATTTGCCTTGTTACCTCCACCGCAAGAGAATGCTGATAATAACAAAAAGGCACTCATTAATACTATCATAGTTTTCTTTTTCATCGTCCTTTTATCTATTAAAGCCTCAAAATTAGTCATTTTCACCACAGCATCGTTCAGATGGAATGGATTATTAACATATAAACTTTAGTTCCACATTTTTCTTTCCCACCACAAGCTCTACTTTTGCACCGTTGATAAGCGGGAGATTATGAGTCACATGCCCCACCGGGAAATTGAAACAGACGGGATAATCATACTCTTTTACTAAATCTGCCAAAGCAGCATACAGTTCCTTGCCCAACGAACAGTCTTCTTCATATTCTGTAAATTGACCGATAATCAATCCGGACAGTTTTTCTAACACGCCCCCCAGTTTCAAATTATACATCATACGTTCGATGGCATGCGGACGTTCGCTAACATCTTCAATAAACAGTATAGTGCCTTCCGCCGGAATATCATAAGGAGTGCCACGCAAACCGTAGGCTACCGCCATGTTACCGCCATGCAAAACGCCTTGTGCCGTCCCCTGCTTGTTCAGTTTATGCTTCTCGCACATGTAAGAAGGAATATTTCCCAATAGAATATCCTTCAGATAGTTCGCACAAAGATCGTCTTCCGGTTCCACCGTAAGATGACGTGCCATCAATGAATGAAGGGAAGCATATCCATTTTTCTGAAACAGATTGTGCAAAGCGGTTATATCGCTAAAGCCCAGTAACCATTTCGGATGTTCACAAAAGGCCGTAAAATCAATTTTATCGATCAAATGTACCGCCCCGTACCCTCCACGGCTGCAAAGAATAGCCTTCACTTTAGGGTCGTCCATCGCATCCTGCAAATCTTTCAGCCGCTGCTTGATTGTCCCGGCATATCTTCCGGATGAACTTCCGGCATGCTTTCCTATAGCCACTTTCAAGCCCCATGATTCCATCCGTTTCTTGGCTCCTTTTAGGAATTGTTGGTCTATCTTACTCGAAGGTGATACAATAACCACTTTATCACCTTTCTGCAAAAAGGGAGGAAATTGAATATCCATATATGTTCTTATTTTATTGACTTTCGTTGATAAAAACGCACCCAGTCCACTTCCATTTCTACCGGAAGATCCTCGGGAGAGACTGCTCCCACCCACGAACCTCCCAACTGCATATCAATCAGCAGATAAAAGGGCTGATTAAAAGGGAATTGTCCTTCTTCTTTCGTTTGTATGCGGGGGTAAGTAAACGTATGTACATCATTGACATAAAATGAAAGACTATCCGGATACATTTCGACTGCAAAAATATTGTAGCGGTCAGGGTGAATCACTCCCGTAGAATGTGATACCGGATGATCCTTGATCCCCAGCGTATAAGTGTAATGGGAATGAACTGTCTGATAAGCAATAGAATCGTTATTCAAACGTTCCATGATATCAATCTCACCGCCGGATGGCCATGCCGCTCCTTCAGGCAACATCCAGATGGCAGGCCATGCTCCTCCCGCCGCATTCAACTTGGCACAAATCTCAATACGCCCGTTCGTAAAAGCCTTTTTGCCTTTTGTATACACACCGCCTATCAAATAAGGGGCAGTGTCATTGCGTTGGGTATGATTGACAATACCTCTCAACACCAGTTTGCCTTTACGCATGGCATAGCAGGAATCAAAGTCTGTCATATAGTTATTCCAGTCTGACTTACCTCGTGGAATCTTGCTCCAGACCTGTGAATCGAAACTCTTTTTCTGATTAAAGTTCTCTTCCCAGATCAAAGACCAACCGGAAGACGTCTTGCTGCTTTTACAGGAAACAAGCGTCCAACAAAGGAGAATTAAGCTAAGAAATAATAGATTTTTAAACTGTTTCATGGTGCTTTTATTTTATTGGGGGATTTATTTGCAAAAATACAGGAAAAAACGGTTCCATGCACATCCAACAGCCAAAACAAATAAAATATAGCAAAATGTTACATAATGGATGTAATTTTTCGGGTTATAATCATTATTTTTTCAATCATTTTTCTGATATTTGCTAAAAATCTAACGTTATGGAACCTATTCTAAATTTTGCCCAGTTAACGGCTCATCTTAAAAAACTAAACCATAGAAAACGAATTGCCGTGGTCTGTGCGAACGATCCTAACACTGAATATGCCATCTCCCGTGCTTTGGAAGAAGGGATTGCAGAATTTCTGATGATTGGAGATTCTACCATTCTGAAGAAATATCCCACGCTCAAACAATATCCTGAATACGTAAAAACCATCCACATAGAAAATCCGGATGAAGCGGCGCGCGAAGCTGTCCGCATTGTGCGTGAAGGAGGAGCGGATATTTTGATGAAAGGGATTATCAATACGGACAACTTACTGCATGCCATACTCGACAAAGAAAAAGGTTTGTTACCGAAAGGGAAAATCCTCACGCATCTGGCAGTAATGGAAATTCCTACTTACCATAAACTGCTTTTCTTCTCGGATGCCGCCGTCATTCCGCGTCCTACTTTACAGCAACGTATAGAAATGATTTGGTATGCTATCTGCACCTGCCGTCACTTTGGTATCGAACAACCGCGTGTCGCATTGATTCACTGCACAGAAAAAGTGAGTGCCAAGTTCCCTCATTCACTAGATTATGTGAATATCGTAGAACTTGCCGAAGCGGGAGAATTCGGAAATGTGATTATTGACGGCCCGCTGGATGTACGTACTGCCTGCGAACAAGCAAGTGGTGATATTAAAGGGATTGTATCTCCTATCAACGGACAGGCAGATGTCTTGATATTCCCGAACATTGAATCGGGTAATGCATTCTACAAATCCGTCTCTTTGTTTGCACAGGCAGAAATGGCAGGATTGCTGCAAGGTCCTATTTGCCCTGTAGTACTTCCATCGCGTAGTGATTCCGGCTTGTCCAAATATTACAGCATTGCAATGGCATGCTTACAAGTGTCAGGAGATTGCAAATGCAGAAAACAAGTCAGCCAAGTCACCGGCTCATCATTCTAAATTCACCACTAAAAGCCTACTATTCATGAAAATTCTGGTTATCAACCCCGGTTCTACTTCTACTAAAATAGCAGTTTACGAAAATGAAACTCCGCTGTTTGTCAGTAATATAAAACATTCTGTAGAAGAACTATCCGCTTTTCCCGAGGTGATAGACCAGTTTGAATTCCGGAAAAACCTGGTGTTACAAGAATTGGAAAACAATAAGATACCTTTTTCTTTTGATGCAATCATCGGACGCGGCGGTTTAGTGAAACCGATACCGGGCGGAGTGTATGAAGTAAATGAGGCCATGAAACGTGATACAGTGCATGCTATGCGTACCCATGCTTGTAACTTAGGAGGATTGATTGCCAGCGAACTGGCCTCCACATTACCCGACTGTCCGGCTTTCATTGCTGATCCGGGAGTGGTGGATGAACTGGAAGATATAGCACGCATTACAGGTTCTCCCTTAATGTCGAAGATCACCATCTGGCATGCATTAAACCAGAAAGCAATCGCCCGCCGCTTTGCCAAAGAGCAGGGAACCCAATACGAAAATCTGGATTTAATTATCTGCCATCTGGGAGGTGGCATCTCTGTCGCAGTCCATCACCACGGACGAGCCATTGACGCCAACAATGCATTGGACGGTGAAGGTCCTTTCTCACCGGAACGTGCCGGTACACTTCCCGCCGGTCAACTGATCGACCTATGTTTTAGCGGTCAACTCACCAAAGACGAATTGAAAAAACATATCTCCGGACGCGCTGGACTGACCGCCCATCTAGGTACAACCGATATTCCCGCCATTATACAATCTATCGAAGAAGGAGATAAGAAAGCGGAACTGATACTGGATGCCATGATTTACAATGTTGCAAAAGCGATAGGAGCCAGTGCCACCGTACTTTGCGGGAAGATAGATGCCATCCTTCTGACAGGAGGTATCGCCTATTCGGACTATGTGATTTCAAGACTGAAAAAAAGAATCTCTTTCCTGGCCCCCATCTACGTTTATCCCGGAGAGAATGAAATGGAGTCACTAGCATTTAATGCCATAGGAGCACTAAAGGGGGAATTGCCGATACAAATCTATAAATAGGCGGGCGCACAAAAAGGCTATTCAGTTACCAATCACCAAGCAATCTGATAGTTTCTGTTTCTAATTGGAAACGGCTAACTGTACAGCATCATTCACAATGCCTGCTAATATAAAGTCTTGAGCACATAAATGGTTCGACCAAAAAGAACACTAATACAAATAATAACAGTAAGGTATATTTGTCTATTTCACATAGATAGTTGAATAACATAGTAAAAAAGTACTTTTGCGATAGTTTCTTTAGCGGGGTTAATAAAAAAAGCGCCTATTAGCCATCGCATTAACCACGATTTTAACCACGACCTTAACCACGAAGCTATACCTTTGCCATGTCTCAACCCGTGGGAACATTCAACATTGGCAACACATGAAAACGCTGTGATTACTTCGCAAGCTATAAACTCAAAAAGAAAATTATGAAGAAATGTTGGTTATTATTTTTAGTGCTTAGCTGCACGCTTCTTGCCCAGTCCAAAGACTGGACACAATACGTTAATCCGTTAATGGGAACACAATCATCTTTTGAATTATCAACAGGTAACACCTACCCCACCATTGCCCGCCCTTGGGGAATGAATTTCTGGACCCCACAGACCGGAAAAATGGGAGACGGATGGCAATATGTCTATACAGCCAATAAAATCCGTGGATTCAAACAAACTCATCAGCCCAGCCCATGGATAAACGATTACGGACAGTTCTCCATTATGCCGATGGTGGGTAAACCTGAATTCGACGAAGAAAAGCGGGCTAGCTGGTTCGGACACAAAGGAGAAGAAGCAACTCCTTATTACTACAAGGTGTATCTGGCCGAATACGATATTGTCACGGAGATGTCTCCGACCGAACGTGCTGTTCTCTTCCGGTTCACTTTCCCGGAAAACGCACATTCGTATATTGCAGTCGATGCATTTGACAAAGGTTCTTTTATTCAGATTATCCCAGAAGAAAACAAAATTATCGGTTATAGTACACGCAATAGCGGAGGAGTTCCCGAAAACTTCAAGAACTATTTTATTATTCAATTCGATAAGCCTTTCACCTATAAAGCCACTGTAAATAATGGAAATATTCAAGAAAATGCAACCGAACAGACAACTGACCATGCAGGAGCCATTATAGGTTTTAAAACTCAACGTGGAGAACAAGTACATGCACGCATCGCCTCTTCCTTTATCAGCTTCGAACAGGCTGCAAGAAATATGAAAGAATTAGGAAATGACAATCTAGAGCAGATAAAACAAAAGGGACAGAAAGCATGGAACCAAGTACTGGGAAAAATCGAAGTGGAAGGAGGAAACCTCGATCAATACCGCACTTTCTACTCCTGCTTATACCGTTCGTTACTTTTCCCCCGAAAATTCTACGAACTGGACGAAGCCGGAAAACCTGTTCATTACAGCCCTTATAACGGGCAAGTTCTACCGGGATATATGTTTACCGACACCGGATTTTGGGATACCTTCCGGTGTCTTTTCCCATTACTGAATCTGATGTATCCGTCGATGAATAAAGAAATGCAGGAAGGGCTCATCAATACCTACAAAGAAAGCGGATTCTTCCCCGAATGGGCCAGCCCCGGACACAGAGACTGCATGATAGGAAATAATTCGGCTTCCGTACTGGCAGATGCTTATTTAAAAGGTATTAAAGTAGAAGATGTGAAAACTTTGTACGAAGGGTTAATACACGGAACAAAGAACGTACATCCCACCGTATCTTCCACAGGAAGACGCGGATACGAATATTATAATAAGTTAGGCTATGTCCCTTATGACGTAAAAATCAATGAAAACACAGCCAGAACTTTGGAATATGCCTACAATGACTGGTGTATCTATCAATTAGCCAAAGAATTAAAGCGACCGGAAAAAGAAATACAGCTCTTTGCCAAACGGGCGATGAACTATAAGAATGTATTCGATAAAGACTCCAAGCTCATGCGAGGAAAAAATGAAGATGGAACATTCCAATCTCCATTCTCACCATTGAAATGGGGAGATGCATTTACCGAAGGAAACAGCTGGCACTACTCATGGTCTGTATTCCACGATCCACAAGGATTAATTGACTTAATGGGAGGAAAAGATATGTTTATCACTATGCTGGATTCTGTATTTTCCGTACCTCCTGTCTTTGATGAGAGTTATTACGGGCAGGTTATTCATGAGATTCGTGAAATGACAATCATGAATATGGGGAATTACGCGCATGGCAATCAACCAATCCAACACATGATCTACCTATACAACTATGCCGGTCAACCCTGGAAAGCGCAGTATTGGCTACGCCAGGTCATGGATAGAATGTACACACCGGGCCCTGACGGATATTGTGGAGATGAAGATAATGGGCAGACTTCGGCATGGTATGTTTTCTCCGCATTAGGTTTTTACCCCGTATGTCCGGGAACCGACGAATACGTCGTTGGAGCTCCTCTTTTTAAAAAAGCAACCTTACATCTTGAAAACGGTAACAGCCTCATCATCCATGCAACCGATAACAACAAGAAGAATATGTATATTCAAACAATGAATCTGAACGGCACAGAATATAAAAAGAACTATCTACGCCATGAAGACTTATTAAAAGGAGGAAACATTAACTTCCAAATGGGAAGCCAGCCCAATTTAAACAGAGGAACGGAAGAGGAAAGCTTTCCTTACTCCTTCTCTAAAGTCCTAAAAAAGATTCGTTAAATTCATAAAAAACAAGAGACTGTTTAACTAAGTCTCATGTTGATAAGTTTGCCTCTATTATGGGAATCCATAGCAGAGGCAAATTTTATTCTTCAAGACTTATTAGGGATATTCATTAAAAGGAAAAAGTGATCTCCTTATTCATCAACGTTTCAAAAATCAGAAAAAGATAGAGGAGCCACACACCTTATAGCAACATGTATGCTACTTCTCTTAAGAAAGAGTAACTTCTTCCAATAAAGCAAGCTCCCAACTACGCCAAACAATAGTAATTAACTTCAGTTCACCTTTCGCCCTGGCTTCTGCCACCAGTTCATCTTCACTATAACGAAGTAACTGTTCGCGCGCCTCATCAGCAAGGGCACGTATTTCTTTTTCCGAAGCACCGGCTTTTGCATATTTCACCTCAAGCAGATAGGTGAAAGGAGGCAGTACAGGAACCGACGGACTAGGTTTGAAGAAGAAATCTGCAAAACCCTTATTCAATTCGTATTCCGGATAGAGCTGATAATAACGATACATTCCTAAATAGGCAAGCAAGAAGCCTTTAATGTGCGCTTCACCTTCAATATATTCACGGATACGACTTTGCTCACGAACAGCATTGGCGATAAAATCGAACAAAGGTTTCCAGTCTCCCCTGAAAGCCATATTCTCAAATAAAGCACTCATCCTGTTCATGTCAATTTTAAAGATATCATGCTTGATGTAGCCTTGTATCAAGAAATTAAACAGTTGTTCTCTTACAACCAAATTCGGTACATGTAAAATGGGTCTTCCCACCATGTCCACACCTTTGATGGAAAGAAGTCCGAAATAGAATAATAAAGACTTGAAATTACTGGGGTCCGTCATCTCCAATGCAGAGAAATGAGTAACGATGTCAGTAGTGATTTCTCCTTGCTCGGCTATTTCCTTTATAACGGAAAAATTCTCTCCCAACCCGTGATCTAGCTTTATCAAGTATGCCAACTTGTTAAAGTCAGTGCGAATATTGGGATCTACGATTTCTTCAGGCTTTTCCCCATGTAAAACAAAAGACTTCATAAAATAAAGTACCATATCAGAGTTAAACATACAGTCCACCAATCTACTTCTACTAAAGCAATAATTGTCATAATTAGGTTTCATCATGACAACAGTTTCATCTACAGATTGTATCAACACTCCTTGTTCTTTATAATAAGTCAGCATTTCACGCAATTCTTTCTCACTAAAACCAACTAAATCATTAAACCAAGGATCAGTCGTTATATTGGTTCCGATGTTAAAGCCACTAGTCACATCATCCATCGTCACCGGACTCACTCCGGTAATAAACAACCGTTCAAGAGCAGCTCCGGTTCCGGTAGTAGCGGATTTTATCACGTTAAAGAAGCCACGAATAAAACCTTCGCCATGCGTTGCTTTCCTATAAAATTCCGTACCGTAAGTCGAAAGAATGGTATTGGTGAAATTATCATATTCATCAATGAGTAAATAAATACGAATATTTTTCTTACGGGTAGCATAGGAATTAATCGCAGACAGAAAAGCACCGGGTTCTTCTTGTATTTTCTCATCAAGAACATCCCAAATTTCTTTTCCTAACAAATCTTCATACTTAAAGACAAAATCTTTAAGTTTGCTACAACAATGCAGCTTAAACGATAGTTCTACTTCATTGACATTGGAACTCACTTCCGAAAAATTAAATCGCATGATGAGAAACTGATTGTGGAGCTTCGTCGGATGCTGACCTATGTATAGCTGACCAAACAACTCGTCAAACTGTTCAGCATGATTTACGTCATAATAGGCCTCTAACATAGCCAAAGTCAGACTCTTCCCAAATCTACGGGGACGTATCAGAAACAGATAAGGCGGTTGCATCTCTATTTTTTCAATGAACATTGTCTTATCTACATAATAATAATTCTCTTTCTGAATTCGGCTAAAATCAGTTATTCCGTAAGGTATTTGTTTCATCATATTGCGATTCCTTTCAATTTATCTGTCCCTTATTTCTGCAGACTTTTTTCAATATTCTGCAAACGGCGTTCTAACGCAGCATACTTTTCATCCTTTTCTTTTAAAAGACGCTCGTAGAGTTCAGTGATTTTGTCGATAGGATTGAAGTTGTTAACTCGACTATCATTAATACTATCTTCGGTATCAGACTTAACTATACCCATGCTGATGTTTGCCCCACCTGCACTTTGTTCTGAATTATTCACCGTATTATTTTCAAACACCACCGTCTGTGCATCCTCCTCCAAAGTCTTGAGATAATCGAAAGGGACATTCAATGCACGTGCAAAACGTTGCAACATCTCATCATCAATCACTTTCATCTTCTCATATTTAGAAACAGCAGGTTGTGAGAGATGTACTAATTCACTCAAACCCTCCTGGTTCATATTCTTTTCAATACGGGTACGACGTATATTGCGTCCGTGATGGACTCTCCCAATTGTCAATTCTTCTGTTTCCATTTTTATTTTCTTTCTTTTTAAAATCCAACAAATATACAAATGAAAAGTTTCGCTCGAAGCAAATATACGAAAAAAACGAATAGATGTGATAATATGGATAAAAGGAATATTACAACCTGACAAATAGAATAAAATGAATACTTCAAACAGCGCATAATGTGTTAAATTATCACGAACTTTACCGCACGAAAGGGCAACAAAACAAAAGAGCTTACGGACATGAAAAGAATATTGACAAATAAAGAATACAGGTTCATAAAAGGGCTCAAAGAATTGATGATTAAATACAATGCGGTGATCTCTACAGATGCGCAAGGGAAAATTGAGATTGTGGTGAATGAAGACAACGAATCATTTGATTTTGAAGCAGAAAGCACGATCTATTTAGGAGCTTGTTTTTCAGATTATGAGTTAAATGAATTACTGGAAAAGAACTTCGCACACATAATACGAATAAAAGAGGAGTATAAAACAAACTTGTAAACGGATTTATATAATTGAAAAATCATTAATCCAAATTTCTATATAAACACCCCACCAGATTTCTTTAGAACCAACGGCCTCTTCCTTTTAAAGGAAGGGGTCGTTCCTTTAAAAGGAGTGAAGCTTTGGTTTTAAAGCAAGAAAAACGACCTTATTAACAGGTATATTTGCCTGTATCATAAACTTTTTAAATAAAAAAGCTCTTTCAAAGAAATTTTTCTCATATCTTTGCGACGTGTTAAGTTAATAAATTGATTAAGGTCGATTTTTGACTGTTTCGAATCGGGAAGTATGGGGGTACTTTCCGATTCTTTTTTTGGGGAGGATATAACAAGGTGTCTTTCATCTTTTTAAAGGTTTTAATAAACTGAATAAATCTAATATATACTAACTCTATATATAAAACAGTTCAACCCCGGATGATACTAATAAAAAAAGAAGGCTGTTTCAAAATTGAAACAGCCTTCTTTATATATAGACGCTATCGCGTTCTTATTTCTTTTCTGGTCTTGGCATCAACACTTTTCTTGAAAGTTTGAATTTACCAGTTTTCTGGTCAACATCAATCAGTTTTACTTCGATTTCATCACCTTCCTTAATTCCAGCTTCTTCTACTGTTTCCAGACGCTTCCAATCAATTTCAGAGATGTGCAGCAAACCATCCTTGCCCGGCAAGAATTCGATGAATGCACCGTAAGGCATAATAGAACGAACTTTACCTTTATAAACTTCGCCCACTTCAGGAACAGCAACGATTGCTTTAATCATGCGCATTGCATTATCAATACATTTTTTGTTTGTTCCGGAAACTTCGATGCGTCCCATACCATCAATTTCTTCGATAGTAATCACAGCACCGGTTTCTTCCTGCATACCTTGGATGATTTTTCCACCAGGGCCGATTACAGCACCGATAAATTCTTTAGGAATTGTCATCGTTTCAATGCGTGGAGCATGTTCTTTCAGGTCAGCACGTGGTTCAGCGATTGTTTCAGTAATCTTACCCAGAATGTGCATACGTCCTTCTTTTGCCTGATTCAAAGCACGTTCCAGAATTTCGTAAGACAGACCGTCTACCTTGATATCCATCTGGGTAGCCGTAATACCATCTTTTGTTCCCGTTACTTTGAAGTCCATATCACCCAAGTGGTCTTCGTCACCCAGAATATCAGACAATACAGCATATTTTTCTTCGCCCGGATTCTTAATCAATCCCATAGCGATACCTGATACCGGTTTCTTGATCTTCACACCAGCATCCATCAATGCCAATGTTCCGGCACATACAGTAGCCATAGAAGAAGAGCCGTTAGATTCGAGAATATCTGAAACCACACGTACTACATACGGATAGTCAGCAGGAATCTGTCCTTTCAAAGCACGCCAAGCCAAGTGACCGTGACCGATTTCGCGACGACCTACACCACGTTGTGCTTTTGCTTCACCTGTAGAGAAAGGAGGGAAATTATAATGCAATAAGAAACGTTCTTTTCCGTGTTCCAAAACATCGTCAATGATCTTCTCATCCAGTTTGGTACCCAGAGTAACAGAAGTCAGTGATTGTGTTTCACCACGAGTAAAGATAGCAGATCCGTGAGGACCAGGCAGAGGACCAACCTCACACCAGATCGGGCGGATTTCAGTAGTCTTACGACCATCCAAACGCTTACCTTCGTCAAGGATAGAACGGCGCATGGCTTCTTTTTCTACATCGTGGTAGTAACGGTCGATCAACGCACCCTTTTCGTCCAACTCTTCTTCAGAGAATTGAGCTTTGAATTCTTCACGGATAGCTTCGAAAGCAGCAAAACGTTCGTGTTTGTTATTGTTTCCGGAAGCGGCAACAGCGTAAGCTTTTTCGTAGCATGCTTCACGAACAGCCTTGCGCAAATCTTCGTCGTTCACTTCATGGTTGTATTCACGTTTCACTGTTTTTCCAACCTCTTCAGTCAACTCCATCTGTGCTTTACAATGAACCTTGATAGCTTCATGAGCTACTTTCATTGCTTCCAGCAATTCAGCTTCGGATACTTCGTGCATTTCACCTTCTACCATCATGATGTTCTCATAAGTAGCGGCCACCATCAGATCCATATCAGCTTTTTCCAGTTGTTCAAAAGTAGGATTGATAACGAACTGACCATCGATACGTGCTACACGTACTTCAGAAATCGGTCCGTTGAAAGGAATATCTGAAACGGCAAGTGCTGCAGAAGCGGCAAGTCCTGCCAATGCATCCGGCATATCCACACCATCAGCAGAAAAGAGGATGATGTTCACATATACCTCTGCGTGATAATTATCGGGGAATAAAGGACGGAGAGCACGGTCGACAAGACGGCAAGTCAGAATCTCATAATCAGAAGCTCTACCTTCTCGCTTGGTGAAACCACCGGGAAAACGGCCGAATGCCGCAAATTTTTCTTTGTACTCTACCTGTAAAGGCATAAAATCTGTTCCGGGAACTGCATCTTTAGCGGCACAAACAGTAGCTAACAACATGGTGTTTCCCATGCGGAGCATTACAGAACCGTCTGCCTGTTTTGCCAACTTTCCCGTCTCGAGCGTGATGGTTCTTCCATCAGGTAACTCGATTGTCTTAACAATTGGGTTAATCATAAAAATTGTTTTATCTATACTTTTTCTTTCAAAATTCCTGCAAAGATATACATTTATCGTGGTAATTAGGTGGAAATGAGGTAAAAAGTTAGTGGCGAACTGATTTTTTTTCAAAATTAGGATGAAGAACACAGCAAAATGCTTTGACTAATCTCGAAAAGAAGTATATTTGCATCTCGTTAATAACACACACTATATGAAAAAGGTTACTTTTGCAGCGCTCGCCGCACTTACTATTACTGCTTGTAGTTCTGGCCCTAAATTCCAGGTGAACGGGGATGTATCAGGAGCCGACGGTAAAATGCTTTATCTCGAAGCTTCCGGTCTGGAAGGTATTGTTCCGCTCGATTCAGTGAAGCTGAAAGGGGAAGGTACATTCAGTTTCAAGCAGCCTCGTCCCGAGTCACCCGAATTTTACCGTTTGCGGATTGACGACAAAATCATCAATTTTTCTGTAGATTCTATCGAAACAATTCAAATCAAAGCTCCGTATGTGGATTTCTCTACTACTTATACGGTGGAAGGTTCGGAAAACAGCAATAAGATAAAAGAACTGACGTTGAAGCAGATTCGCCTTCAAAAAGAGGTGGACAATTTACTGGCATCCCTGCGCAGCAACGGAATAGGGCATGATGTATTTGAAGACAGCCTGGCAACATTGCTCAACAACTATAAGGAAGATGTCAAAGTGAACTATATTTTTGCTGCTCCCAACACGGCTGCAGCTTACTTTGCCCTGTTCCAGAAGCTCAATAATTATCTGATATTCGATCCGTTGAACAATAAAGACGATGTGAAATGTTTCGCAGCTGTTGCTACGAGCCTCAACAATGCGTTTCCTCATGCGGTACGTTCCAAGAACCTTTATAATATTGTAATCAAAGGAATGAAGAACACGCGTCAGCCGCAAACAAAAGCTCTGGAAATTCCACAGGACAAAATCGTAGAAACCGGTATTATCGACATTGCCTTGCGTGATGTGAAAGGAAATGTGCGCAAGCTGACCGACCTGAAAGGCAAAGTCGTTTTGCTCGATTTCTCTGTATTCCAGTCGCCTGCCGGAGCTCCTCACAACCTGATGCTTCGCGAACTATATAATGAATACGCAAAACAAGGACTGGAAATATACCAAGTATCTCTCGACGCGGACGAACACTACTGGAAAACAGCGGCAGATAATCTTCCATGGGTCTGTGTGCGCGATGGAAACGGAGTTTACTCTACCAACGTAGCCGTATATAATGTTCGTCAGGTTCCATCTATCTTTTTGATTAATCGTAACAACGAATTGAAGCTTCGTGGCGAAGACATTAAGGATTTGGAAGCAGCTGTCAAGTCATTGCTCTAAGTTGTTATAATTTAGCATATTTCATTTAAATATGTTACATAGCATCTTTTTTCACTTGACACGTATCACTTAAAAGGCTATCTTTGCAAAGAAATAATGAAAAGAGGGTTCCAACATGGCTCATGTTGGAATTCTTTTTTGTTTATATGACCATTTAAAACAATTAAAGGAGGAAAACATCATGGCTTATATGTCAGAAGAAGGTTACAAGAAACTGATGGCGGAACTGAAGGAACTGGAAACAGTGGAACGCCCGAAGATCTCTGCGGCAATAGCCGAAGCCAGAGATAAAGGAGACTTGTCTGAAAACGCTGAATACGATGCAGCAAAAGAAGCGCAAGGTATGCTCGAAATGCGTATCAACAAACTGAAAGCTACCATTGCAGATGCCAAAATCATCGATGAATCTAAATTGAAAACAGATTCCGTACAGATTTTAAATAAGGTGGAACTGAAGAATGTAAAGAATGGCATGAAGATGATTTATACCATCGTTTCAGAAAGTGAAGCTAACCTGAAGGAAGGGAAGATTTCCGTTAATACCCCGATTGCACAAGGTCTGCTTGGCAAGAAGGTGGGTGATGTAGCAGAAATTACTGTTCCACAAGGTAAAATTGCACTGGAAGTAGTAAACATATCAATTTAACGTAAAGGCAGGTCTCCATGTGAGGCTTGCCTTAATTTATCAATAAAAGTTATGGCAACAATATTCAGTAGAATCATCGCAGGAGAAATCCCCTGCTACAAGGTGGCAGAAAACGAAAAGTTTTTTGCTTTTCTCGATATCAATCCATTGGTAAAGGGACATACATTGGTAGTGCCCAAACAGGAAGTAGACTATATTTTCGATTTGAGCGATGAAGACCTGGCTGCTATGCACGTGTTTGCAAAGCAAGTAGCCTATGCCATTAAAAAAGCATTCCCTTGCCAAAAGGTAGGCGAAGCTGTTATCGGACTGGAAGTACCCCATGCACATATTCATTTAATTCCTATTCAAAAGGAATCGGATATGTTGTTTTCGAATCCGAAACTGAAATTGTCGGATGAAGAATTCAAGTCCATAGCGCAAGCAATCAACTCCTCTCTATAAAACATGATGATGAAATAATGAAAGGCATTCCGTGATGGAATGCCTTTTTTCTTTACTTTTCTTTACTTTCGGCCACTTCAACCAGGTAAACTCCAATACAGATAAAAATGATTGCAAATGTCTGCGTCCAGCTAAAACGATCTTGTCCTAGAGCAAGGGAAGCAATGGTCGCCACAATCAGAATCAAATAACCATAGATAGCGACTACCGTCGTCTTCAGATATTTCAAACCGACAGGCAGCAGCATATAACTGATAGTGGTCGGGAAAATCAATACGAACATCAGAATAAGGAAAGGCGTCCAATGGAACGGCATGGAGAATACCGGGGCATCAAATCCTGTAATAAACGTGACTATAATGGCAGACACGGCAGCACCGGAAAAGGTATATCGCAACATCGTTATCGCTCCAATGGCCGTGAGGATGCGCTGACTAAGAATCAGATAGACAGCATACACCACAGAACTTAGAAGACAAAGCATATTCCCCGTAAAAGCATCAGAGGCCAAATCATCGCTTTGCTGGGTTAGGATGCAAACCAACGCTCCTATCAGACCGATAGAAATTCCTATTATTTTTTTAGCGCCCGCCTTCTCCTTATAAAAGAATATCATGATAAGAAAAACCCAAATAGGCTGGAGACTGGTAAATATGGAACTGGAGACAGGAGTTGTTTTACTCAATCCGGCCAGATAGAGAAACATAAAACCGTAAAGTCCCAAAGCCCCCAACAGAAAGAGGAGCCATTTATCTCTGGTTGACGATTTCTCCGGAGGCATAAACCACCCGATCACCCAAAAAGCAGCTGCTGCAAATGTGCAACGAAGCGTGGCTCCTGTCAATGGACTCATCCACAAAGGCAGAAGATACTTTAAGGCATTCATATTTAAACCGCTAAATACTTTCGAGACAGCCATACTAAGATTGGCTTCCAGTTTCTTATTCTTCATTTTCTATTTTAATTGGTCGTTAAACAAAAAGGTATTACGGCGCCGATATGCCCAGAAAAGAGTAACAATAGTTATCAGAAGATTAAAGATAAAAGGAAACTCCTGTGATTGGGTATGGAATATCCACTGGAAAAAATCGACAATAAAGGGATAAAGCAAGATAGCCAGATAATTCATCATCATCACAAACGCCAAAGCCAATGTGGTCTTTTGCGGCAGTGCGGTCTGGGTGGTCTTATCATAAAGCATAGGTTGAATAATGCCATATCCCAAACCAACCAGGATACATCCGGGAATAATCAGCCATTCGATCGGAGCTATCCAGATTAATAACAATCCCAATGCCATCGACAGCAGGCTGTATGCTTTTGTACGTCCTTTCAGCAGGGCTACAATCTTGTCCAGGCAAAAACCCGGAGCAGTGATGGCCAGAAAGAAAAGCGAAATCATCAATCCGGAATTGCCACTGGAGAAGTGATGCTTTTCCATTAAGAAAGGTAGATTGAAGATCACCACTACCACGATATATGTTATCACGCCATAGAAGAGCATCAACTCTATCAGATGTTTGATGTGAATACCGTACTTGCTGCCTCCTATATCTATGGAAGTAGATTGTTCGGAGGATTCGTTGTCTTTTGTAGTATCTGCAGAAGAAGAAGGTGTAAAAGCGACTTCTCCCGTCCGGTCTTCTTTTAAATGTCCTACCAGCAGAATGGAAATCAATGGGAGGAGATAGACCAGGAAAGGCAGATGCCAGCTGACTTCTGCAAGATAGCCCGTTACGGCAGTTGCTATCACTAATGTGAAATTAGTAATAGCGGAGCTTAATCCGAACTGTTTCACCCGATAGGTTCCTACAAAGTATCTGGAAACCAACCCGGTAGATAAAGGGATAATCAGACCGGAACCGATACCGAGCAAAGCACTTACCACAATTAATTGCCACATTCGATTGGAAATCAGATACAAAATACCGCTCGCGGCAAAAAGCCAGAGTCCGACCTTTAATACACGGACATAATCGACTTTCTCTGTCAGTTTACCACCCAGCAATATAAAAGGAATAATGAGCAGTGATGGCAGCGAAGTCAACATCTGTATGTCCAGATCCGTAGCTTTTGGAAATATCTTCGTAAGATCACCCAATATAGGTGAAACAGCCAGTCCCGGCAATGAAGTCAATGCCGAAATAGACCAGATGGCAATTAAAGTAATAAGAGGAATTGTTCCCCGTCCCGTCTGTATCTTCATAATGCTTATTCGTTAAAAGTTTAGGTTTGAAGAAAACAATAGTTGCTTTATAAAGTTCAAATATGCACCGAAATGAGCCAAATGAACATTTATTGAAACGCAGATTAACGCAGATTTTCGCAGATTATTAGAAGGCTGCGCCATGTTTGAGAACTTTTTTATTCTTTGCGAAAATCTGCGTTAATCTGCGTTTCAATACTTATTTGCTAAAATATCAATTGATTCATAACCGTGTGGGAATGAACTAATCTTAGTTCTTCTAAAATTTAATTGGTAATATGCGATGATTTAATATTCATCATACATAAATTTATTCGTCTGACAGTTGTTGAACTTTCGTCTGACAGCTGTTATTCTTTCGTCTGACAACTGTCAGACGAAAAAGAAACAACTGCCAGACGAATAAAATTATGTATCATTAGCCATAAACCCATTAGGCATCAAAAATAAATCTGCACAAGCTCGAAATTAGTTCAAAACTAGTACGATCATAAGCTTTTCCACTAAATCACAAAAGCTCCGCTTCAATAAGGGCGTCCTCCTCCTTAATAAACGCCAAATAATGTAAAACCGGGAAACTTTCAAACCTATCTGCTGTTGTTGTGGGAAATTCGACGGGGAAAATCCCCATCGCCCTAAACCTTTAAAAAAACAAATTAGTATGGAAGATTTAAATTTCAGAAAAGGTGATGCAAAAACCGATGTATTTGGTTCAGACAGAATGTTACAACCCTCTCCGGTAGAGAAAATACCTGATGGACCTACTACTCCTGAAGTCGCCTATCAAATGGTGAAAGATGAAACATTTGCTCAAACCCAACCACGTTTGAATCTGGCTACTTTCGTGACTACTTATATGGATGAATACGCCACTAAGCTGATGAATGAGGCCATTAACATCAACTACATTGATGAAACAGAATATCCGCGTATCGCAGTGATGAACGGTAAATGTATCAACATCGTTGCCAACTTGTGGAACTCTCCTGAAAAAGACACTTGGAAAACCGGTGCTTTGGCTATCGGTTCTTCAGAAGCATGTATGTTGGGTGGTGTAGCCGCTTGGTTGCGTTGGCGTAAGAAAAGACAAGCACAGGGCAAACCGTTTGATAAACCAAACTTTGTTATTTCTACAGGTTTCCAGGTTGTTTGGGAAAAGTTTGCACAGTTGTGGCAGATTGAAATGCGTGAAGTGCCTTTGACGCTTGAAAAAACCACTCTTGACCCCGAAGAAGCTTTGAAAATGTGTGATGAAAACACCATCTGTATCGTGCCTATCCAGGGTGTTACATGGACTGGACTGAATGATGACGTCGAAGCATTGGACAAAGCACTGGATGCTTACAATGCCAAGACCGGTTATGACATTCCTATCCACGTAGATGCCGCCAGTGGTGGTTTCATCCTTCCGTTCCTGTATCCGGAAAAGAAATGGGACTTCCGTTTGAAATGGGTACTTTCTATCAGCGTATCCGGCCACAAGTTTGGTTTGGTATATCCGGGACTCGGATGGGTTTGTTGGAAAGGCAAAGAATATCTGCCCGAAGAAATGTCATTCAGCGTCAACTATCTGGGCGCCAACATTACACAGGTAGGTTTGAACTTCTCTCGTCCGGCCGCACAAATTCTGGGACAATATTATCAATTCATCCGCTTAGGATTCCAGGGTTACAAAGAAGTGCAGTACAACTCCCTGCAAATTGCCAAATATATCCATAGTGAAATAGCCAAGATGGTTCCGTTCGTTAACTACTCAGAAGATGTTGTGAACCCGCTATTCATCTGGTATCTGAAACCGGAATATGCAAAGAGCGCCAAATGGACTTTGTATGATTTGCAAGACAAACTATCTCAACATGGTTGGATGGTTCCTGCTTATACATTGCCTTCTAAACTGGAAGATTATGTAGTGATGCGTGTCGTTGTTCGTCAGGGATTCAGCCGTGACATGGCAGATATGCTTCTGGGCGACATCAACAATGCCATCGCCGAACTGGAAAAACTGGAATATCCAACTCCTACCCGTATGGCTCAAGAAAAGAATCTTCCGGTAGAAGCCAAGATGTTCAACCACGGTGGTCGTCGTAAAACCGTAAAAAAATAAAATGATCTATGGATAAAAAAGTAACACTCGCTCAATTGAAAGAAGTGGTACAGGAGGCATACGATCAGGTAAAGGCCAATACCGGCGGCAAGAATGCCGACTATATTCCTTATCTGGCAAATGTCAACAAGGATCTCTTTGGAATCAGTGTCTGCCTGCTCAACGGGCAGACCATCCATGTGGGAGATACTGACTATCGCTTCGGTATAGAATCCGTATCCAAAGTACATACGGCTATCCTGGCACTGCGTCAATACGGTGCTAAAGAGATTCTGGACAAGATTGGAGCCGACGCAACAGGCTTGCCCTTCAATTCAATCATCGCTATCTTGTTGGAGAACGATCATCCGTCTACCCCACTGGTAAATGCCGGAGCCATCTCTGCCTGCAGTATGGTGCAGCCCATTGGTGACTCTGCCAAGAAATGGGATGCCATCGTAGGAAATGTGACAGACCTATGCGGCAGTGCCCCGCAACTGATTGATGAATTGTACAAGTCGGAATCGGACACCAACTTCAACAACCGTTCTATCGCATGGCTATTGAAGAATTACAACCGGATTTATGATGACCCGGATATGTCATTAGACCTTTACACCCGCCAGTGTTCATTGGGAGTTACCGCATTGCAGCTTTCCATCGCAGCCGGTACAATCGCCAACGGTGGTGTGAACCCTGTGACTAAAAAAGAAGTTTTTGATGCCGTCCTGGCTCCTAAAATCACTGCCATGATTGCCGCCGTAGGTTTCTACGAACATACCGGCGACTGGATGTACACTTCCGGTATTCCTGCAAAAACAGGTGTAGGTGGCGGTGTGATGGGCGTACTGCCCGGACAGTTCGGTATTGCCGCATTTGCTCCTCCTTTGGATGGTTCGGGCAACTCCGTGAAAGCGCAGCTAGCTATTCAATACATCATGAACAAGCTGGAATTGAATGTATTTAGCAACAACCATATCACCGTTGTTGACTAAAATTCTCTCAATCTCTTTTATAAGAAAGGTAAAGGTTACTATCTATTGATAGTAACCTTTTTCTATTCCCCTTACCCTCTTGATTTCCCGCCAATGTTTCAATACAAACGGCATCATTTTTCAAATGCTACAAATTGAACTTACCCCTGAACAACTCTAGTTATTAAAATGAGATAGCTGTTATTAACCCGGATAAGGTAAAGTTTGATTCATTCAATTACGGTTATAACAGCGTCGTGTCTTATCTCTTCTCAACAAAGATAGAAAGTAATACCTCTTTTCCACCCCTTTTCCTTCGCCGCTTATAAAGAAAAGTAATTCATCTTTGGTTTTCAACACTTTACCGTCATCATCACTTCATCTGTTTTTTCATCTTATCCGCAAGCACATTATGATGTGCTTGCTTTCTGTACGGCTGCTTTTTCTGCCAATTCTTTTTTCTCGGAAGCCTTTTTCTCTAGTTCCTCCTCTTCGTAATATTGTTTTCTACGTTTGTTAGATTGCTGAATCAGATTTGTGATATAAACTGTAAAGATAGGGAACATCATCATACCCAGGGCAGCCAACAAAACGGAAAGTACACGTCCGGTCACCGTCTGCGCTATGATATTCGAACCGACGGTAGTGACATCCATAAAAGCCCACCACAAAGCATCTCCATAACCATTCACCAAGGGATTCACCCGATGCTCAAGCACAAAAAATGCCAGACTGGAAAAATAGACCGTTGCCAACAACATCGTCAGATAAGAGACAAACAAACTCGAAGCACGATTGTAGGTCAACCAGCCGACCACAATGGCAAGCGCATATCCTCCTCTCAATAAAGGTATGAAACGGAGAAGATAGGTGATCTCATCCGAAAATGTCCACCCATAATAGGCGATAATATTCTGATAAGGAATCGCCACCAATAAAAAGATAAAATGCGTCCGCAAATAACGTCCCTTATGTTTTGCCAGAAAGAACTCCAATACAAAATCAAAAAGAAACCAAAGACAGATACATAGCTGTACTTTCATATACGAAGACTGTGTATAGAAAGGAATTCCCTTAAAAGTATCTACCGAGATACTAATAACCAGGAATAGGGACATTACTAATATAATAATGTGAAGAATACCATAGATTCCCTTTTTCCCGGAAATAAAATCTGAAAGCGCTGATTTCATAACTACTTAGTTTATAATAAAATGATTCATTTATAATTTAGATTGCTTAAAAACAATTGGAGAAAGCGATTGTTTCGGAAGAAGTAAATCCGGGGTTACAATCTCCCATTTCGGGGATGTTAATTAACGAACTTTGAAAGAGATTGCGGAAACATCTCACGCAAAATGTTGTTATAACACTGACTTTAAAATATTTTTCACTTAAAACCTTAACTTATGGCAAATATTAAAAATGCAGTGAAGCTGGGTGTGTTTACCCTTGCTATCATGAATGTTACGGCAGTAGTATCCTTGCGTGGACTACCGGCCGAGGCCGTATACGGAATGAGTTCGGCCTTCTATTATCTTTTTGCAGCTATTGTCTTTCTAATCCCTACATCGCTCGTTGCAGCAGAGTTGGCGGCGATGTTTCAGGATAAGCAGGGTGGTGTGTTCCGGTGGGTAGGCGAAGCCTACGGCAAAAAACTGGGATTCCTCGCCATTTGGGTACAATGGATCGAAAGTACGATCTGGTATCCGACAGTGTTAACGTTTGGTGCCGTATCTATCGCTTTCATCGGAATGAATGACGTACATGACATGTCACTGGCAAACAATAAGTATTATACGCTCGTCGTAGTGCTTATCATCTACTGGCTGGCTACTTTCATTTCCCTGAAAGGTATGAGCTGGGTAGGTAAGGTTGCTAAAATCGGTGGTATGGTCGGTACAATTATCCCGGCTGCCCTGTTGATTATCTTGGGAATCATTTATCTGGCAAGCGGCGGACATTCCAATATGGATTTCAACAGCAGCTTCTTCCCCGACTTTACCAACTTTGATAATGTTGTTCTTGCTGCCAGTATCTTCTTGTTTTATGCCGGTATGGAAATGGGTGGTATCCACGTAAAAGACGTAGAGAACCCTTCCAAAAACTATCCGAAAGCCGTATTCATCGGTGCACTTATCACAGTGTTGATCTTCGTTTTGGGTACTTTTGCATTAGGTGTGATTATCCCTGCAAAAGATATCAACCTGACTCAAAGTCTACTCGTCGGCTTCGACAACTATTTCAGATATATTCATGCTTCCTGGTTGTCACCAATCATTGCTGTCGCTCTTGCATTTGGTGTACTGGCAGGTGTATTAACATGGGTTGCCGGTCCGTCAAAAGGTATATTTGCCGTAGGTAAAGCGGGGTATATGCCTCCGTTCTTCCAGAAAACAAACAAACTGGGTGTACAGAAGAATATCCTGTTCGTACAAGGTATCGCTGTAACTGTATTAAGTCTGTTGTTCGTCGTTATGCCGTCCGTACAGAGCTTCTATCAGATTCTGTCACAGCTGACAGTTATTCTTTATCTGATTATGTACTTGTTGATGTTCTCCGGAGCTATCGCATTGCGTTATAAGATGAAGAAACTCAACCGTCCGTTCCGTATCGGTAAGTCAGGTAACGGTTTGATGTGGTTTGTTGGCGGTCTTGGTTTCTGCGGATCATTGCTTGCCTTTATCCTCAGCTTCATCCCGCCCAGCCAGATCTCTACAGGTAGCAACACTGTTTGGTTCTCCGTACTGATTATCGGTGCCATTATCGTTGTTATTGCTCCGTTTATTATCTATGCTTCCAAGAAACCGTCTTGGGTAGATCCAAACTCCAATTTCGAACCGTTCCACTGGGAAGTTCAGGCTCAACCTGCCACTGTCAATGTCAGTGCAAGTAACGCTAATGCTGCCCGTCCTACCGCAACTTCTGCACATACAGGAGGAGCAACCGGGGCAAGTACAGCTAAGCCTGGTGCAACCGTTTCTAATGCAGCAGCTCCTGATGCGGCATCCTCTGGTGCCACCGCTTCCGGTGCTACTCCATCAAGCAGCAGTTCTGCTACATCCGGCGGAAATTCTACTTCCGGCAAAGCATCTCCGGGAACCGGAGACAAAGATAAGGATGCACCTAAGTCGTAAAGAATAAGTGTTCATCCTGTTCACAAAAAAGTAAGAGGCTATTCAAACAGCTTTGAACTTATAAAATTACCCTCACTACAGTGAAGTGCTCCCCTTTAGTCGGTTATAAAACCTTTGGGATGCACTTCACGGTTGTAGTGAGGGGAATTTATTTTAGAGATTTTTGCAGGCCCTCTTATTTAGAAGTATGCCAATCATCATTTAATAGATACAATACCTAGCGATTGGAGATTACTTTATTGCCTGTGACTTTATTAGTTCCGGTTTTATCACCCGTGGCAACACAAAGCTGAAAGTAGATCCCCGGTTAATTTCCGAATCAAGTTCAAGATTTCCACCCAGATTTTGGATGATCGTTTGCGAAAGAGTCAGTCCAAGTCCTGTCCCCTGCATTTCACGATCAAGTTTTATGAAACGTGAGAATATTTTTTTCTGTTCCTCTTTCGGTATGCCAATGCCTGTATCGGACACAACAAAGCAAACCTCTTCCGTTCCTTTCAGGCTGCAACCCAAACGAATTTCACCCGATTCGGTGAATTTCATTGCATTATGTAACAGGTTAGACAATACCTGAATGATACGTTCCCGTTCCGAATACATCATTATAGGTTGTATGTGTGCCTCACAAACCAATTCCACCGACGAGTTATTCAATTTCGTCTTAAAAATTCCCTCCAACTCTCTTAGTAAATCATTGGCATCAAACTCCGTATAAACAAAATCTACTGTTCCCGATTCTATTTGAGAAAGATCGAAAATATCATTCACCAGGCGCAACAAGCGTTCATTATTCTCTGCAATAACATCAGCATACATTTTTCGTTCCTCTTCACTGGAAGCCGATACCATCAAACCGGAAAATCCGACAATTGCATTTAGCGGTGTACGTACCTCGTGACTCATATTAGCAATAAAGGCAGATTTCAATTTATCAGCAGAAATGGAATGTTCTCTTTCAATAGACAGCAGCCTTTGCGCATTTTTCAGCTCCGTCACATCATAAACAGTCAACACCATATAATCTTCACCATGAATATTCAAATAAGTACCCGATACCGATACATCGCAAGGAGTCACTTTCGTTTCATCCTCACTTAATAACTTCATGGAAGCTTCCAGATTTTTAAAACTTGCTTTCTTGTAAAAAGCTTTTCCGATAGACGCACGGATACAACATAGTTTGCATTGTTCATGCTGACCACATTCACCGGCTGCAATCGCATTTCTACAATGCAGCAAATCCCCGACTCTTTTGGTAACTCCACCTACCTGAATCGGAAGACGGTTTAAAGAATAATAATTGGTGTCACAAACTACAAAATCCTTGTCAATCAATAAGAAGTAAGCATTGATGTTCTGCAAAACCAGAGCCAACTTTTTAAGTTCATTCTCTTTGTTTTCCTTCGAATGCACCTCTTTCTGGAGTGAGTGGCACTTTGCCCACATATAGATGAAGGCAGCTAACAAAACTATTATAACAATAATCGCCAGTGATGACATAGTAATAGAGTGTTTATATTGTTTTGATCGTTTCAGTGCGTAAATTTATAAAATATGTCGCATAAATAGCTGTTTATCTACATATTTATTCTAACAAAAATGCATTTATATTTCCACGAGTCAGAAATTGGTAAAAATTTCCCTTTAAGTTATTGCGGTATTAAAAAATATACTTATCTTTGCACCCGCAAACGAGAAAGGTGCCATAGCTCAGTTGGTAGAGCAAAGGACTGAAAATCCTTGTGTCCCCGGTTCGATTCCTGGTGGCACCACTTCTTAAGCAATCGGAATGTAGCGCAGTTGGTAGCGCACTACGTTCGGGACGTAGGGGTCGGGCGTTCGAGTCGCCTCATTCCGACAAAATAAAGGGTAACTTTCTGGAGTACAGTAAGTTGCCCTTTATTTCTATTCAGTCACTTGAACAAATTCAGGACGGATATGTAATAAAACACAACCTATTATATCATGAAAAACAGGATTTATCTCTTTACAGTAGCAGTAGCTTCTTTTATGTGCATCAGCTGCACAAAAACTCAAACTACCCTTTCCGAGAATGAAAAGACAGTCAATCCTCCCATCATGGGATGGAGTTCATGGAATGCATTTCGCGTAGACATCAGCGAAGACATCATCAAGCATCAAGCCGACCTGATGGTGAAAAAAGGTCTGAAAGATGCCGGATATCATTATGTCAATGTTGATGACGGCTATTTCGGAAAGCGCGATGACAACGGAATTATGCATACCCACGAACAACGTTTCCCGAATGGGATGAAACCAATTGCGGATTACGTTCACGGCCTGGGAATGAAAGCCGGTCTCTATACCGATGCGGGCAACAGTACATGTGGCTCCATGTGGGACAATGATGCAGCAGGCGTAGGAGCTGGTATCTATGGACACGAACCGCAAGACGCCCAATTATACTTTGGCGACTGGGGTTTCGACTTTATCAAAATTGATTACTGCGGAGGAGATGTGCTGGGACTTAATGAAAAGGAACGCTACACTTCCATCCGGAACAGTATAGACAAAGTAAACAAAGATGTTTCCATCAATATTTGCCGATGGGCCTTCCCGGGCACTTGGGCTAAAGATGCAGCAACTTCCTGGCGTATCAGTGGAGATATTAATGCACATTGGGGATCATTAAGATATGTAGTCGGAAAGAATCTCTACCTGTCGGCTTATGCCGGAAACGGACATTATAATGACATGGATATGATGGTCATCGGATTCCGCAACGACAGTAAAGTAGGTGGACAAGGTCTTACCCCGACAGAAGAAGAAGCTCATTTCGGTTTGTGGTGTATCATGAGCTCTCCTTTGCTTATCGGATGCAATCTGGAAAACATGCCGGATTCTTCGCTCGAACTGCTGACAAATAAAGAACTGATCGCCCTCAACCAAGATCCGCTGGGCTTACAGGCTTATGTAGCTCAACATGAAAATGAAGGTTATGTACTCGTAAAAGATATTGAACAGAAACGTGGGAATGTACGTGCAGTAGCTCTTTACAATCCTTCCGATACCATCTGTAGTTTTTCCGTGCCGTTCTCTTCACTGGAATTTGGAGGAAACGTAAAAGTACGTGATCTGGTAAAACATAGCGATTTAGGAAACTTCTCCGGTACCTTCGAACAAACGCTTCCTGCACACAGTGCCATGTTCCTCCGCATAGAAGGCGAAACACGTCTGGAACCGACCCTCTACGAAGCGGAATGGGCTTACCTACCTCTTTTCAATGACCTTGGCAAAAATCCTAAAGGTATTATTTATGCCCATGATAAGGAAGCCTCCGGCAAAATGAAAGTAGGTTTCCTTGGCGGACAACCTGAAAACTATGCCGAATGGCGGGAAGTATATAGCGAAAATGGCGGACGCTATGATATGACCATCCATTATTTATATGGCAAAGGACGACAAATAGAACTGGACGTAAACGGTATCATTACCAAAATCGACTCTTTGGGAAAGGATAACGGTCATAACCAAATCACAGTTCCCGTTGAATTAAAAGCCGGATACAACACTATTCGCATGGGTAATAGTTATAACTGGGCACCGGACATCGACTGCTTCACTCTGAAGAAAGCGCTGTAATTTGACTATATAACCTCATATATTAAAAGGAGTAATAACGGAATAAATATGCCTCAGGCATTTTAAAATCCATTATTGCTCCTTTTTAGTTTAGATACTGTCTAGTAATTCGTATCATATTTTATCTCTTCATACCTATTCCTGTTTATTCCGGTGTTATCGTAATTTCCGCTTTCTCTCTTACATTCACCTGCAAACGTGCATCTTCTGTCAGAGGTGTCCAGACCACCCGCTTACATTCTCCTTTCTGCAGATCATTAGAGTGCTGATTGCTGCCACTCAGATATTCCGTCCCCACTTCTGTATTCTCAAATGTCCATCTCCATACACCATCCAAATTCAGATAGAAGTTTTCAATTTTACTATCCTTTGCATGAAAGTCCAGCCCATTTCCCTGAATATCACACGAACCAAGTCGACAAGAATCCAATGATATGTTATAACGATTACCACGGACAAACAATGAATCTGTTTCAATACCTATCAGATTCAATTTCAAACCTTCTTCACCGGTAACTATACCGGTCAGTGAATCCACAGCCAAACTCACATCAAAACCACTCACAAAGATATAATCTCTGTCCCGATACTTTTCCGGAATATTGTTCACATTAAGATCTAACTTCATAAACAAAGTATCATTCTTCTGGGTAACATTCAAATAGTCTCCTTTCGGATATGAAACCTGTTCTTTCCCTGACGAAGCAGCAGTAGATCCTATTTTCATTTCGCCGCTAATAAACACACGTCTCGCTTCAGATACTCCATCCTGGCTGGTAAACACCTTTATAACATGTACGCCATTCAAATCCATTTTCACCTGTTCATTACCCAAAAAGGCTCCATCTTCCTGGTAAGGCTTCCCCGACATAAATATGAAAATAATAGTTGCCACAATTACAATCAATCCGGAAACGAGAAGGCCTATAAATATATAAGTAGTACGTTTCATAATATTTCGTCTTTATTCTATTTCTGCTTTTTTATAAACTCATGATACATTGTCTCTATTTCTTTTATCGGTATATCAAGCGTATACAGCTGACGAAAGAAATAGTCCAATTCTTCTTTCAGAAAGGTATCCTTACGGAGAGAATGAATCAGCTCTTTTGCTCCTGAAGCTACAAAATACCCTATGCCACGTTTATTATAAATAACATTTTGTACCTGAAGATAGTCAAAGGAACGCATCACCGTATTAGCATTCACCTCCACAATGGCAGCATACTCTCTGACAGAAGGGATCCGCTCCTCTTCCGGATATTGCCCCAGCAATATCTCATCACAGATTCTATCTGCAATCTGTAAATAAATAGCTTTACTTTCTTTAAAATTCATAGGCTAAGGTATTACATTCTATTAATAATTTCAGACTCCTTAAAGCGGAAATAAGCCAGTACCCAATTCACCAACGCAAAAAAGATGCCGGCAACAATTACAATCCACAGAGTGGTTTCTTTCGACTCCAGCACACCTCCTGAATAATACCTGCCGCTTTCCAACAGCACTTTGCTTACCAAAGCACCGACAGCAAAATATACCATACCAATAATGGTTCCCGACGCAAATGTTTTCAGGAAAGAATTTTTAGGCCAAATCGAACTGCCCAATACGAATAAGGATTGAACAAAGAAATAACCTGATATCAGCGCTCCAAATTCCAAGCCTCGCCTGCATAAAGTATAATATTTTTCATCACCAACCAAATGCGACAAGTCGACAGGAGCAATAAAATCCTTCTCCGGATAAGCCAAAGAATAAATAGTAAAACGCGTATAATCCGCCAACTTATAACATATCAGGAAAACAACCAGATACACAACTGTAAATACAAACCATCTGGAGAAAAACTTCTCAAAAGGAGTTGCCGGAATCATTAACATGGAAGTACGGCTCGTTTTCGTTTTCATCTTTTCCATTGTAAACGAAGCACTCAAACAACCGAATCCCCACAGAGCCCAGATAAAAGTGACAAGAAGAAATATCCACGCCGGATCTTCCTGATAATTATAAGTACCTCTATACCTAAAATATCCATTCCAAACCATTACCACTGCCATCACTCCATACATCAACACCATACGAAGCACATTCGATTTCCAATTCTCCACCATCTCCTTACGGCAAAGATTCATAAAACGAGGCAAACTGAAAAAAGTATCTTTTATCATCGTCTTTTATTTTTGAGTGTGAAACAATCGGGCTATCTCTTCAGGAGTAGCCAGTGTAGCATTAAAAAGAAGTTCCAGGTTTAGTTCCGACTCGTCCTGCTTTTCATTAGGAAGGATCAGGTAGTTACCCTGAATAGTAGGAATTGCAAAAAGCGCACTTTTGGCCAATTCCCGATCATCACTCTCCACAAAGAAAAGTTTGTCGCAAATATTACTTGTCGATTCATCGAGCAACACACGACTGTCATCCATTATCAACACATGATCGAGCACTTTGTCGATGTCACGAACCTGATGTGTGGAAATCACAATCGTCTTATCATCCGACATACCCGATGCTATAAACTTGCGGAACTGACTTTTGCCTGGAATATCCAGCCCGTTGGTCGGTTCATCCATCAACAAAAGAGAGGTATTCGTAGCAAGCGCAAAACTCATGAACACTTTCTTTTTCTGCCCCATAGAAAGCGATCCGAGATCAATATCTATATCCATCTCAAAATAATGGAGATATTTAATCATCTCTTCCTTACTGAAACGAGGATAAAAAGGACTGTTTAACTCAATATAGCTGACCAAAGAAACCGAAGGCAACTCAAATTCTTCGGGAACTAAAAACATATCCTGCAAAGTAACCGGCAACCGACGGCGTACATCTGTATCGTGAAACATCACTTTGCCGTTTTTAGGAGTCAACAAGCCGGACATCAGATAGAGAAGAGTAGATTTTCCCGCACCATTCTTTCCCAACAGTCCATATACCCTGCCGGATTCGAACGAAAGCGAAAAATCACGTAGTACCGCACGCTTCGATTTACGATAAGTAAATGAAAGATTTTCTACTGTAATCATAGTATTTCTGTTTAATGAATAATGATCTTTAGGTGTATTAGTGTAATAGTACACCACAAAAGTAGGTAATCTTTTGAATATTCCAATAGAAAAGGAGAAAAAAGTGCAAAAAAAGGAGGAGCTAAGATCACTCTCCACTCCTCCTGTCACGACAAACAACTAAAATTATTCACTATTTGATGCCGTCCAATGCCCTTTTAGCAGTAGCATTAGCGGGGTCTATAGCCAGAATTTTACTCCAGTATTCTATGGATTTATCTTTGTTAGCCTTTGCTTCGGCTTTCAATGCCGGATTTTCGATAGCTAACAAATAGTAATATCCAAGATAACTGTAGCATTCAACCAAAGCTGAATTGTAATGAGGATCGTTTTTGCTTTCCAATAAAGCGGCCACTTCCTCATAGAAAGGTTTCGCAAGTCCTTGAGTTGTTTCAGGGTCAAGTGCAGAATTGGCACGTGCTCTCCAGAAGTTACCCAAATAGCTGTCCGGCGCTGCTTCCGCAATTGCATGGAAAGTAGAATCGGCGGACATTAACGCCTGCTTACGTTCTTCAACAGTGATTGCTAATGAATCAGGTTGCGTACCAGCACCGTAATAAAGTCTACCAAACTGGAACTGTAAGTCCGGAGTCTGTTTTTCCTTATCAAGAGATGCATAATATTTCTGGTAAGCACTGATTGCTTTTTTATAATCGTTCTTCTGTTCGTAAGCAGAAGAGATATTTTTAAATAAATCCGTCTTCGTCGGATCCATCTTTACCGCTTTCTCATATTGTACTACTGCATCATCATATTTTTTCAGACTCTCCAACAGATGTCCATAATACATATAATCCAAATACGAATAATCGGCTTTATCACATTCCTTGAAGAAGACATCGGCAGCCTTCAACGCTTCATCAAAACGTTTCAGGTCAGTATAATTATACATTGCCAAACGATTGAACGCAGCATGACGGGCATTCTTTTGCAATCCCATATTAGCTACTTCGAGTGATTTATCAAAATCATGGTTCAAAAATAAAGCAAAAGCATACTTCACCAAATCTTCTTCCGTAGCAGTAGGTCCCATTGCAAAATTCGCATAAGCTTCTACTGCCTTATTAAAATCATTTTTTAAATAGTAAATTTCGGCTAATTTTTTATCTACAGCTGTGTTGGACGGTTCCAGGTCCTTCAATTGGTTCAGCTTCTCAATGGCAAGACTTGCATTGGCTGATTTATAAATATCTGCATATTTCAGATAAGCTTCCGTACATTTCGGATCGAAATAAATTGCCTCCTCATACTTTTGAGAAGCAAGACCCGCATTTTTCTGTTTTACGGCAATATTTCCTTCCAATACAGAAGCAAGAGCCGATTTACCATTCGCTTTTCTGGCAAGAGCTGCATACTCCTGCGCTTCGGGAATCTTGTCAGCATTCAGATATGCGTCTCCAATAGCCACCAACAATTCCACATTTTTCTTATTTTTTCCTTTAATCAGATGTTCAGCTTCTTCAGCAGCCTGTGCCGGATTCGTCTGAATAGTTTCTTTCAATTTCGCAACCCCAGCCTGCCATTCGGCGTCAGATGATTGCGCATAGAGCGACCCTACTGCTATAAACGCTCCAGCTAAAAACATTTGTACTCTTTTCATTATAGTCTCTAATTTTAGTTATTATTCGTCTTTCACGTGGACAATACGCACCGGCTGAGTAGCCGGAACAAGTCCGGATTTTAATATAATCCTCTGCCCTTTATCGGATGTCATAAAAGAAGCAAATCCCCAAGGCAGCCCACTGCGAGGATCATTCAGCAATGCATAAATAGATCGTGCCAACGGATAGTTACCATAGAACAGGTAAGCCTGATAAGGTTTATAACTGTTAGCAGGAGTTGCCACATCCTCTGCACTCACTGACATCACTCTGATCTCTTCGCGAAAAGAAAGATTGGTTGTATCACTGCGGTTCCCCAACCAGTTTACTCCAACAACTCCCATAGCGTCGGGATTATTCGCTACATAATCTATCACCTGCTGGTTGGTTTTCAAGGCACTGACGTTACCTTCAGCCAACTCTTTTCCACCACAGATTGAGTCCATTGCAAAACGTACGGTACTGGAGTTCTTATTATCGAACACTACCTGAATCCCTTTCAAGCGGGAATTCGGATTAACCTCTTTCCAGTTTTTCACCTCACCGGTAAGGATGCGGCGGAAATCACGTACACTCAACAAAGAATCCGGATTAGCACGATTCACAATCAATGCCAGACCGTCCGTAGCCAATTTTATCTCGCGAGGGAAAAACTTACGGCTGTGGAATGAATTCATTTCTTCCTTAGTCAGTGTCCGGGTTGCAATAGCCAACCGGACACTGTCTTTCAGAAGTAAATTTATCGCTTCCACTTCAGTTGTGTAGCGAGGGACAATCCCGGCCAAAGGGTACAGGCTCTCAAACACCTCTATCTCTTCTTGTATGATAGGTTCGAAACTCTCATCCGCTGCGATAGATACCACACCGGAAGAATAAGTATCCGTCGGTCCTTTTGATTTTGAGTTACAAGCACTCAAGACCACCAACGCTACGAGTCCTATCAGCCTAAATTGTCTCTTCATCATCTTTTATTGTAATCTAAACATTACCGGAACGGTGAACTTCACACGTACCGCTTTTCCATTCTGCTTACCAGGGAGCCATTTCGGCATGCTTTTTACCACACGAACAGCTTCCTTATCCAGATAAGGGTCTACACCACGAGCCACATGTACGTCAGAAATAGAACCATCACGTTCTACAACGAACTGTATGATAACGCGACCTTGTGTTCCATTCTCCTGTGCAATAGTCGGATATTTGATATTCTTACCCAGGTAAGCCATCAATTCAGTCTGTCCACCAGGGAAAGTCGGCATTTGTTCTACCATATCGAAAACCTTTTCCGGTTCCGGTGCAGCCTGTGTTACCACCTGCTTAAGGTCTGCGATATCTTTACCATTAGCCTCGTCATTACCTTTTACGTCGGCAATAGAGATGGATACTTTGGTAGCATTCAAATCTTCCTGGCTCTTGATCTCGTCATCCTCATGCACCTCTTCATCTTTCTTGATGACAGGAGCAGTAAACTTGATAGAACTCTTCAAAGCAGGGGGAGGAGGTGCAACCGGTTCTACGCGTTTCATCTCTTCCTGTTTGATTTCAGGTTCTTCCAATTTTGACAGAGTAGTTACTTCTGTCATCACTTCTTTCTGCTCCGGAGTTGCCAACTTAAGCAGTGTAGGGATACTAAATCCAACTGCTGCTATAATCACCACAATCAACATTGCAACATTGTGTCGCTTTGTCGAATTGGCACGCATTCTATATGCGCCGTATGCTTGGTTCTTGCCTTCAAAAATCAGTTGACACCATTCCGAAGAAGCTAAATCTAATTTTGCCATTTTACTTTTCTTTTTTAGGTGTTACATCAATTATCGGCTAAGTTCTGTGACAATTCACCTTTCGCATCGTAATTCTTCATCAAGAATTCATCAGCTTCTGCAATGTCTGTTATCACATATTTACCAATATTACATATCTGCATTTCGTCCAGCGCGTCAATCAGATTCATATAAGAAGCATCATCCGTAGCCTTGATAATTACGGTCGGTGTATCCTTTCCGCTCTTTATCTCGGAAACCTGCTTCTTAAATTCGTCATCCGTGATCTTAAGATCAAGTTTTTGCTGCTTCAATTCTCTTACTTTATTGACAGCAACAGCATTCTTCTGAAGAAGTACGGCACGCAGTCCATCTGCACCGTAGCTAGTTTCTTTCAACGAGGTATAATCCTTATAGTTAGGTTCCCCCTCGTAATAATAGAGTTTGTTATCAGCTCCCAGCAATAACGTAATTGCTTGTGAAGCCTTCACCATACTCTTTTGGTTTTCAGTTATATCTTTGTCATTACTCGGCATGCTTATCTCCATCGTCTGAGGTTTGCTCAGTGTGGTACAAAGCATAAAGAAAGTAATCAGCAACATGTTCATGTCCACCATCGGTGTAAAGTCCACCCGGACAGTCATTTTCTTTTGCTTGCTCTTTCCTCTTTTTCCGCCGCTCTCTTGTACTTCAGCACTCATTGTATTTCCTCCTTTTTAATTTTCAGATTCTGCCTTGAGAGAAGTAATCAGATTGTACCGATTTTCCCGCAAATCCTGAAGTGAGTTCATAACGTTCTTTATCACTGAGTATGGAGTTGTAGCGTCTGCCTTGATAGCAATACGTAGATCAGCGTTAGCGGCACGTGCATTACGTACCCACGATTTAAACTGATTGTCAACACTATCGCATGGAATACCTTCATTCTTTAGGATCTTATCCCGTTGATCTTCCGGGAGATCAAGATATTTCTGCATACTTCTGATAGGTACTCCAAAAGTAGAAGACAAGATAAATCTCTTCTCCTGTTCCGGAGTAAACTTAATGCCATACTCTTCACCCATGCTCTCCAATACAGCCTGCATATCCTGCTGCTTGTCGAGGCTCATAAATATTTTTCCTTCCGGATCAACCAGAATCTGGAGTACATTCGTCTCCGGAATCTTGATTTCCGATACGGAAGCCGGAGTGGTAAGTTGTACTGGTTCTTTCTTCACAAATGTTGAAGTCAACATAAAGAAAGTCAGAAGCAATACAGTAACGTCACTCATAGCTGTCATATCTATGAACGTACTTTTCTTTTTAATTTGCGCTCTACCCATGATTAATAATAGATTTTATAAGGGTTCGCAGAATTAGTGAGTAGCAGCAAAAGTTTGCACGATAGAGAATCCGACTTCGTCGAGTCCGTAAGTCAATTTATCGATTTTGTTAGTGTAATAGTTGTAAGAAATAACAGCCAATGCACCAGTCAAGATACCGAAAGCAGTATTAATCAAAGCTTCAGAGATACCTTGTGACAAAGCCATAGAGTCAGCACCACCACCAGCAGACAAAGCAGCAAATGAACGGATCATACCGATTACAGTACCAAGCAATCCCATCAATGTACCCAAAGTAGTGATAGTAGCGATGATCGGAAGATTTTGTTGCATCATAGGCATTTCCAAAGCAGTAGCTTCTTCAAGTTCTTTCTGGATAGCCAACAGCTTCTGTTCTTTAGGAAGAGCTGTGTTCTTTTCCATTTCTTCATACTTACGCAAAGTAGAAGTTACTACGTTAGCAACAGAACCACGTTGTTTGTCACAGATTTCCTGTGCTTTCTTCATGTCACCTGCAGCTAAAGCGTCTTTGATGTTAGCTACAAACTTAGACAATGAACCTTTACCGAAAGCAGAACGAAGAGCAAAATAACGCTCGATGCTCAAAGCAAGTACGGTTAACAACAATGTCTGGATAATAGGTACGATGATACCACCTTTGTAAATAGTACCCAACATGTTCAACGGGTGATTGTTAGGGTCATTGTTCATAAAGTTGGACGGGTTACCTAATAAGAATTGAAAGATACATACAGCTATTACTAAACAGCAGATGATTACGATACCGGCATTCTTTATACCTACAACTTGAGTTTTTTTAGTAGTTTCCATAATAAGTTTTTTTGTTAAGAAATTAATTTTAGTTATTTAGGAAGTAAATTTTTCAATTAGACACACTGCGCTACAGACCCTGCAACTTTTAATAGGTAAAGTCACACGGTTTCATACAGAGTACGAAAAAAAACGAATAAAAATGGAGAAAAGACTAAATAAGGATGCGTCTTAAAGCGAACACGTAGTAGTCGCTACACGTAATGGAGTAATGTGGATCCTTATCGGAATAAAATGATTTACTTTGATCCAATACTAAAGAGTTTTCTCTTAACACGAGAAACTTTTGCATAACGTCTTTCAAGGAGTCATTGATTTCAATGATTCTCCGCAGACGATAATTATTAGAGTTTGATTCTGTTACGAGTTTAAGTCCTAATTCTACGTCAGAAACAGACAAAGAACGGACGCTATCATAGCTAACAGACTGCCCATCCACAGAAGAGCGTTGATTGCTGTCAGAAGATAATTCTGATAATTGACAAGGTGAGTCACTAAAAATACAAGTAGAGAAATTCATAGCATTTCCGCTTACGCTAAAAGATAGCATCAGCAGAAGAAAAGCTAATATGAATTTCGGGGAAAGTTTCATTGTATTTTTAGTTGTTTAATCAATTACAATAGATTCGGCCACAAATGTAGCAATTAATTGTATATGTTTATCGTCGTTCACATCATTTAAACATTTAAGTTTAACTCTTTTATAAAAACAAGCTACAATATGTTTTGTTCGATGAGTTTGCGACTTAATATGTTAAAAAAACATTTCCTCTGAATATCCAGAGTTTTAAGAAATTAAAAATCCCCTCCAATATTCCTACTGAAGGGGACTTTTCTTAAAAACGGCGGCTACCTACTCTCCCACTGTTACGCAGTACCATCGGCGTGACGAGGCTTAACTTCTCTGTTCGGAATGGGAAGAGGTGGAACCCTCGTGCTATAACCACCTGAAGAAGGTTATGACATGATGAAAAGTAAAATTTCAGTGTCTAGCAAGCTAAACGTATATACCCAACCGGTACATGTCCGAAAGAAAGTGAACGGGCAATTAGTAATGCTCGGCTTTGATGTTACCACCTTTACACCTGCATCCTATCAACGTCATCGTCTTTGACGACCCTAAGAAATCTAATCTTGTGGCTGGCTTCGTACTTAGATGCTTTCAGCACTTATCCAATCCCGACTTAGATACCCAGCAATGCACCTGGCGGCACAACTGGTAAACCAGCGGTCAGTCCAACACGGTCCTCTCGTACTAGTGTCAGAGCCACGCAAATTTCATACGCCCACGATAGATAGAGACCGAACTGTCTCACGACGTTCTGAACCCAGCTCGCGTGCCACTTTAATGGGCGAACAGCCCAACCCTTGGGACCTTCTCCAGCCCCAGGATGTGACGAGCCGACATCGAGGTGCCAAACCCCTCCGTCGATATGAGCTCTTGGGAGGGATCAGCCTGTTATCCCCGGAGTACCTTTTATCCTTTGAGCGATGTCCCTTCCATACGGAAACACCGGATCACTATGCTCTAGTTTCCTACCTGATCGACTTGTCTGTCTCCCAGTCAAGCGCCCTTATGCCATTACACTCTACGGACGGTTACCAATCGTCCTGAGGGCACCTTTAGAAGCCTCCGTTACACTTTTGGAGGCGACCACCCCAGTCAAACTACCCACCAAACAGTGTCCTCGCAACAACGAGTTAGAACTCAAATAATCAAAGGGCCGTATTTCAACAGCGGCTCCACAAATACTGGCGTACCTGCTTCAAAGTCTCCGGCCTATCCTACACATCAATTACCCAAATTCAATGTTAAGCTATAGTAAAGGTTCACGGGGTCTTTTCGTCCCATCGCGGGTAATCGGCATCTTCACCGATACTACAATTTCACTGAGCTCACGGTTGAGACAGTGTCCAGATCATTACACCATTCGTGCAGGTCGGAACTTACCCGACAAGGAATTTCGCTACCTTAGGACCGTTATAGTTACGGCCGCCGTTTACTGGGGCTTCAATTCAATGCTTCTCTTGCGATGACATCTCCTCTTAACCTTCCAGCACCGGGCAGGTGTCAGGCTGTATACGTAATCTTTCAATTTGGCACAGCCCTGTGTTTTTGTTAAACAGTTGCCTGGACCTATTCTCTGCGCCCAACTCTCGTTGGGACCCTTTATCCCGAAGTTACAGGGTCAATTTGCCTAGTTCCTTAACCGTGAATCACTCAAGCGCCTTAGTATATTCAACCCGACTACGTGTGTCCGTTTGCGGTACGGGTACCTTAAAGATTAAGTTTAGCGGATTTTCTTGGGAGTATGCTTACACGCACTATTACCTTATTCCGAAGAATTTGGTATACTATCAGGTTCGACTCTTATCCCGGATTTGCCTGGGATAATCAACATCTACACCCTTCAACGGACTATTCCGTCAGTCCGCGGCGCTGTCACTCCTCCGTCTCCACGTCACTCTTTAAGGTAGTACAGGAATATTAACCTGTTCTGCCATCGGCCTCACCGTTCGGCTGAGCCTTAGGACCCGACTAACCCTGATCCGATTAGCGTTGATCAGGAAACCTTAGTCTTTCGGCGAGGGGGTTTCTCACCCCCTTTATCGTTACTTATACCTACATTTGCTTTTCCACACGCTCCAGCAAAGCTCACGCTTCACCTTCGACGCAGAGTGGAATGCTCCCCTACCGATCATTACTGATCCCATAGCTTCGGTAAATTGCTTGATGCCCGATTATTATCCACGCCAAACTCCTCGACTAGTGAGCTGTTACGCACTCTTTAAATGAATGGCTGCTTCCAAGCCAACATCCTAGCTGTCTTAGCAATCTGACTTCGTTAGTTCAACTTAGCAATTATTTCGGGACCTTAGCTGATGGTCCGGATTCTTCTCCTTTAGGACATGGACCTTAGCACCCATGCCCTCACTCCTGGGATCGAACTACTGCGCATTCGGAGTTTATCAAGACTTGATAGGCGGTGAAGCCCTCGCATCTTATCAGTCGCTCTACCTCACAGTAGTAATTCCCAAGGCTGCACCTAAATGCATTTCGGGGAGTACGAGCTATCTCCAAGTTTGATTAGCCTTTCACCCCCACCCTCAGTTCATCCGGAAGCTTTTCAACGCTTATCGGTTCGGTCCTCCAGTTAGTGTTACCTAACCTTCAACCTGACCAAGGGTAGATCACTTGGTTTCGCGTCTACTCCTTCCGACTAATCGCCCTGTTAAGACTCGCTTTCGCTTCGGCTGCGGATCTCAAGATCCTTAACCTTGCCGGAAAAAGTAACTCGTAGGTTCATTATGCAAAAGGCACGCCGTCACTGTTTACACAGCTCCGACCGCTTGTAGGCGCACGGTTTCAGGGACTATTTCACTCTTCTATTCGAAGTGCTTTTCACCTTTCCTTCACAGTACTGGTTCGCTATCGGTCTCTCGGGAGTATTTAGCCTTACCGGATGGTCCCGGCAGATTCACGCAAGATTCCTCGTGTCCCGCGCTACTCAGGATACCACTACGCTTCATTTAGCTTCGAATACCGGACTATCACCGTCTATGGTTTCATTTTCCAAAGAATTCTTCTCACTAAATTTCTTGCGACATCGTGGTCCTACAACCCCAATATTGCCGTAACAACATTGGTTTGGGCTAATCCCCGTTCGCTCGCCACTACTAGGGGAATCATTATTATTTTCTTTTCCTACAGGTACTAAGATGTTTCAGTTCCCTGCGTTAGCCTCTTGCTATGCAAGATGTCATTCCTTCAGAATGACGGGTTGTCCCATTCGGAAATCTTCGGATCAAAGGTTATTTGCACCTGCCCGAAGCTTATCGCAGCTTATCACGTCCTTCATCGCCTCCGAGAGCCAAGGCATCCGCCATGCGCCCTTGCTTACTTTCTTTCAAACGTTTTATTCTCGTACTGGTATTGGTAGTGGAATGCTTCCTTCTATCAATATTGCATACTCGAACACGTACGGTTTGATATATACTTTTAGCTCTTACTAAAATTTTACTTTTTGTACATCATGTCAAAGATCGTTTCTCTTTTTCAGAGATCGTGGAGAATAACGGATTCGAACCGTTGACCCTCTGCGTGCAAGGCAGATGCTCTAGCCAGCTGAGCTAATCCCCCAAGAGGTTATCAAGAATTTTGTTTTTTAGCTTTTAGCTTTCCCTGTTCCTCATTCTTGAGCTTGGTAGTCCCAGGCAGAGTTGAACTGCCGACCTCTACATTATCAGTGTAGCGCTCTAACCAACTGAGCTATAGGACTAGTTCAACCTTGTCTACCTTTCGTCTAGACTCGGCTTCTTTTTCTCTTGTTTATCTCTATCTATACTTCTATAGATGGTTGATCTATATGTTATAAATAAACAAGTACCAGTAGTACAAAAAACAGAACCTTTAAAGTCTTTTAGTGGCTGCCACGTTTTGTGACAGTTACGGCATCGCTCCAGAAAGGAGGTGTTCCAGCCGCACCTTCCGGTACGGCTACCTTGTTACGACTTAGCCCCAATTACCAGTTTTACCCTAGGACGCTCCTTGCGGTTACGTACTTCAGGTACCCCCGGCTTTCATGGCTTGACGGGCGGTGTGTACAAGGCCCGGGAACGTATTCACCGCGCCATGGCTGATGCGCGATTACTAGCGAATCCAGCTTCACGAAGTCGGGTTGCAGACTTCGATCCGAACTGAGAGAGGTTTTTGGGATTAGCATCCTGTCACCAGGTAGCCGCCTTCTGTACCCCCCATTGTAACACGTGTGTAGCCCCGGACGTAAGGGCCGTGCTGATTTGACGTCATCCCCACCTTCCTCACATCTTACGACGGCAGTCTCTCTAGAGTCCTCAGCATAACCTGTTAGTAACTAAAGATAAGGGTTGCGCTCGTTATGGCACTTAAGCCGACACCTCACGGCACGAGCTGACGACAACCATGCAGCACCTTCACAACAGCCTTACGGCTATACTGTTTCCAATATATTCTGTTGCAATTTAAGCCCGGGTAAGGTTCCTCGCGTATCATCGAATTAAACCACATGTTCCTCCGCTTGTGCGGGCCCCCGTCAATTCCTTTGAGTTTCACCGTTGCCGGCGTACTCCCCAGGTGGAATACTTAATGCTTTCGCTTGGCCGCTTACTGTATATCGCAAACAGCGAGTATTCATCGTTTACTGTGTGGACTACCAGGGTATCTAATCCTGTTTGATACCCACACTTTCGAGCATCAGTGTCAGTAACAGTCTAGTGAGCTGCCTTCGCAATCGGAGTTCTTCGTGATATCTAAGCATTTCACCGCTACACCACGAATTCCGCCCACCTCTACTGTACTCAAGACTGCCAGTTTCAACTGCAATTTTACGGTTGAGCCGCAAACTTTCACAACTGACTTAACAATCCACCTACGCTCCCTTTAAACCCAATAAATCCGGATAACGCTCGGATCCTCCGTATTACCGCGGCTGCTGGCACGGAGTTAGCCGATCCTTATTCATATGGTACATACAAAATTCCACACGTGGAAAACTTTATTCCCATATAAAAGAAGTTTACGACCCATAGAGCCTTCATCCTTCACGCTACTTGGCTGGTTCAGGCTCTCGCCCATTGACCAATATTCCTCACTGCTGCCTCCCGTAGGAGTTTGGACCGTGTCTCAGTTCCAATGTGGGGGACCTTCCTCTCAGAACCCCTATCCATCGTAGTCTTGGTGGGCCGTTACCCCGCCAACAAACTAATGGAACGCATCCCCATCGATAACCGAAATTCTTTAATAAAAATATCATGCGATATTCGTATGCCATCCGGTATTAATCTTTCTTTCGAAAGGCTATCCCGGAGTTATCGGCAGGTTGGATACGTGTTACTCACCCGTGCGCCGGTCGCCATCTTCAGTTTGCAAGCAAACTAAAATGCTGCCCCTCGACTTGCATGTGTTAAGCCTGTAGCTAGCGTTCATCCTGAGCCAGGATCAAACTCTTCATTGTAAAAGTATTTTTTATCATCCCTTAGGATGATCTTTTGCTCTGTTCAGGACGCCGTAAATTTATTGACCTTATTCAAATACCTATTAGTCTTAATTGTATCACTACTTCATAAGACAAGTATTGACGGTTCTATTTTTTTACTTGTACTACTTGTATTGTTTATCAATATTTCAAAGAACTTGTTGCTTTCGTTTTAAAAGCGGGTGCAAAGATAAGGGCTTTATTTTTAACTACCAAACTTTTTCGGAAGTTTTTTTTAGTTTTTCTTTTTACTCGATTTCTCTGGCTCTCTATGCGAAAGGGAAAGAAGGTATGAAAGAATAACTCTTGCCAATTTCCTTTGCGAATCGGACTGCAAAGATAAGAACTTTATTTATTATAATCCAAACTTTTTCGGAAGTTTTTTGTTCTTTTCTTTAAGTGGGATTCCACTTTTTCACTAAGTCAATTTGTCAAGGCTTTCTTCTCTTGGAAAGCGGGTGCAAAAGTACGCCCTTTTGGTATACACTCCAAATATATCAAACTATTTTTTCTAATTATTTTTGAATACATTTGCTAAAGTGCTGACGCATAACGATGTTGTAGAACATATTTTTTATGTATAGGGAAATTGTGCGCGGAAACGACGAGAGGGATACACATTATTATATCACACGCGGGCGCGTGAAGGCGTGAAAAGAGAATGAAAAGAAAAAGACGAAAAAGAAAACTACAAGAAAATAGATATTAGAAAAAAGCAAGAGGATTTAGAATCAACCGTCAGAATACTTTTTCTAAGCGGTCTAACGGTTGACTATTCCATAGGTATAGATCGGATAAATACAGAGTGGGTACTAATCAGATTCTAACTATAAAATCAGAATGTCATTCTTTTTTAGAGTTCTCTATTCGCAGGCTGACAAGTTCAACCCACTTCTTTATGCCCAAATCAAAGCCGCCTTTTTCTAACAGATGAAGGGCGCCCGCATAATGAAGGGCAGTCTCCTCCCTACTACAGCTTATCTTACAAGACAGTTTACCCAGATAGTATTCCAGCCGGGCCATTTGGATATAGTCCAATAAAGTATAATCCCATTCGATTGACAAATCAATCAACTCCCGTATCAAAGCATAGGCTAGTTCACATTCCGTATAGGTTAAATCCGAGAGGGGTTTGTACATAACAGGATGCTGAGTCAGCTGAACAACAATTCGATTAAAGTCTCCGTACATAGGTTGCGTTTATTACCGCATCAGTTCCCGGTGGTGCGAGGGTTATAAAAAAAGAGAGCGTGGAAACTATCTATTCATGCCATATATAGGTATCCGCTAAGACCCCTTTCGTGAACATGAATGATAGCCCCACGCCCAATTGGATATATAACAAGGTTATACAGACAATAGTGCGTGAGACCTGTCATTCATTCCATTCACGAAAGTTAAAATTTAGCGGATTTTATATATGAATGTAACAAATAACCGTTCTCAATAAAATTATTAAAAAACTACTTCCTTCGCTCGAAAGTAAGTTATCACAAAAGTAGAAATAAATATCTATTAAACAAACAATTTTGACAGGAAAAACATGATAGATCAATTAATTCAGTCTATATCGCATAAAAAACACAAACCCAATATCCTACTAGAAACAATTTCTCATTTTCATTTCTCATGTTCTCATAAATGATATGATAATAGTTTGTAAATCAACAATATAACACAATGAGAATAAAAATACAAAACGGCATTTCTCATAGTATGACCCGCATTTTGTACATAAAACAACCTATTTCTCATAACTTATCAAGGTATTTCTCATAGTATTTTGACTATTTATCCTATAAATTCTCAAGCTAGATCCTAAGCTAAAGACCAAGTTGAATACCAGACCATGCACCTATTTACAATATATCATCAGTGCTTATTGGAAGTATATAGAGCAGGTATCCGCATATTTTTCTACCGGCATCTATATCGTTCCACTCCAGTGGACAGGCCTGTGCACTAGAGTAGAAAGAACCGTCCACTAGAGTGGAACGATCTGTTCACTCGAGTGCAATGATACAGATAGTAGCAGGAAGAAATAGCAGTGAGTAAGGGAAAACAGTAAGATATAAGGTGAATGATACACAGGAAAGCAGTAAACAATAGGAAGTTGATTAATAAACGACATAGGGAAAGGAATAATCGTAAGTCCGGCGAGAGTCCGGGAAAAGCTGCAGCCATCATGTATGAGAAATGAGCAAAACAAATAAGAAGGAGTATGAGAATAAGATGAGAAATGATTTGAAACCTATGAAAAATGCATCTTTTTTAGGGGTAAATGATGGAAATACTATGAGAAATGCCATTTCACAGTTCATTTCTCATAGTATTATATCATTGATTTACAAACTATTATCATATCATTTATGAGAACATGAGAAATGAATATGAAAAAACAGGTTCTTCGTCAAATTTGGTGGTACTTCTTCTATTGTGAATAAATAATCTTCGCTCTCAGTAGTTTAATTCCTGCCCTATTGTACATCTGTCTTTTTACCGCTTTAATTTTATTCACTGTCCCCTCCAGTAATCCGTTACTGAAGGGGATATCAATAGCTGCCTGTACTGCCTCCCAGTCTTTTTCAATACCATATGCAAAGTTCGTCAGTGCCATATTCCGTGTTGCCTTCGCTTTTTCAATCCACTTTCTAATATCCTTATCATAAGTGTTCCCATTAATCATATCTCTGAAATTCTGACACACGCTTAAAAGTTCTTTAATCTGCGGTGAGGACTTATACAGTTCCGCTAGTTTAGGATTATCCGATTCTCCCTTTAGAATGTATTTGCGTATCTGATTCTGTGAAACTCTCTGTATTTTACTTCTGTTTTCAATGCTCTCATTATGCTCCTTGACTTCCTTCCTCTTTTGTTGATACCTTTTTCGCAAGCTGGATGTTATCCTTCCAATAAGTGCGCCACTGATTTTACTCCCCATTTTTTGTGCCAATATTTTTCGAGTAATACAGCCCGCACTAATGATTGTAGCCAGTTCGGATACATATTTAAGAGCTGTCTTCTGTTGCTCATTCAAGTATGCCCCTATTCTTCTGTTGTGAATAATCTTATAAATGTAGCGACTTTTCTTACCCAAATGTGTGGCTGTCTGCTCAATGGTCATCCCCTGCATTTTTAAGTTCAAGCTTTCCCTGTATATCTTCAATTTTTCTCTGTGTCGGACATCTCCCATGTTAAATATGTCCTGAAGAATTAACGAATATTCCGTGTCTCTGTCAGGATTTTCGTATTTGAGCTTTTTCTTGGTCTGACGGATTATTTTCTCTTTTTCCGGTATCATCGTGTCCGTCATATTCTTGATTAGATGGAATCGGTCGCAGATTTGTGTAACACCAGGAATTATTCTGTTTATAGCCTCTGTGAAACATCTTCCACGGTCTCTCGTTATATATTGTATTTGAGGATTCCGGATGAGCCAGTTATCAAGTGCTTCTCCGTTTCTATCCTCTAACAAAGCAATAGGTATGTGTGTCATCTGGTCTACGGCCACACTCATATAATCCTTACCTTTTTTATAGGCAAAATCATCAATACCTACATAAATACTTTTATTATGCATAGGATTGTGTTGTCCGCACTGTTGTAGGATGCGTAAGCAGGAAGAACTACTGGCTGTTATATGGAACAGTTGCAAAAGAGAAGAGGCCTTTCGGGAAGTAAGTTCCAAACTTATCGATCTGATGCGTTCCTCAACAAGATAGCTCCGTCTACCATACCGACGAGCCAGAAAAGACAACGGTTCGCAGAATATTTTTTGTGGACAAGAAACATTGTCACAATAATATTTGCCAACCTTGATGACTAACTCCAAAGTATGACCGTAAACTTCAAGATCCTCAATATGACGGGAGTAGTAACTGTGCAATCGGTGACTGAAATGTCCGCAATAAGGACAGGAAGCCCCTTTGCCAGCCGTATGTAGAAAGACCGTCAATGAGCCAACAGCTTCAGAGATACCATCTTGTTGCAGATTATCGTAGCCAAGACTGAATCTGAAATCATGGAATAATCCCCTATTTGTAGGAGCATTTTCTTTTTTTGATGTATATTTGTACGTTGTAGATATGACTTGTTGCATTGTAACTCTTAATGATGTGGTGTCTTTAAAGTTACTAAAAAGCAAACATATCTACAACTTTTAATAGGATTAAGAAAGAAGAAGACAGTTGAAATAAAAAAGAGATTACCACCAAATTTGACGAAGAACCAAAAAACATTTGCAGAAGCTGAATTCAGCGGAGACTGCTGAATTCAAATTGTAAATACGACACCTCCTTATGAATCAGGCTGAATTTATCCGGGTAAAATTTGCTCTATTTCTTTCAACTCGTCTGCCGTGAACTCCAAATGTTCCAGCGCTTTCAAATTGTCGGCTAACTGATTCACAGAACTTGCACCTACAATCACTGATGTCATTCTTTCGTCTTTCAGCACCCATGCCAAAGCCATTTCAGCCAGCGTTTGCCCACGGCGGCGGGCTATTTCATTTAATTGACGGGCAGCTTCTACCTTTTCATGCGTCACTTGAGATTGTTGAAGAAAACCCGAAGAACGGGCAGCACGGGAACCTTCCGGAATGCCGTTCAGATATTTATCGGTCAATAATCCTTGTGCCAAAGGAGAGAAAGCTATGAAGCCGGAACCGTACTCCGCTGCTAAAGGAAGTGATTCAGCCTCAACCGCACGATCGAACATACTATATCGATATTGGCTGATAAGACAGGGAACACCGGCTTTTGCCATCATCTCATAGGCAACACGGGCTTGTTCGGGAGGATATTTAGAAATTCCGATATACAATGCTTTACCTTGCTTCACAATATCAATCAATGTCTGAATGGTTTCTTCAACTGGAGTGACTCCGTCATAACGATGACTATAAAAGATATCAAAATACTCCAAACCTGTCCGGCAGAGACTTTGGTCAATGCTCGCCATCAGATTTTTTCGAGAGCTATTTCCGCCATAAGGACCTGCCCACATGTCATGACCGGCCTTGGAAGAGATAATCATTTCATCCCGGTAGCCTTGAAAGTTCTCTTTCAAGATTCGTCCGAAATTTACTTCGGCACTTCCGGGAGCAGGACCGTAATTATTTGCCAAGTCAAAATGAGTAACACCGTGATCGAAAGCATACTTAATCATGTCGGTTGCTACATTGAAATTGTCCACACTACCGAAATTATGCCACAATCCCAAAGAGATTAGAGGTAACTGCAAGCCACTCTTGCCACAATATGTATAAGGCATCTGTTCGTAACGATCAGCTGCCGGCTGATAACTGAAAGAGTTTTCCATAAAGCAGAATGTTTATATTTTCCTTTCACAAAGAAAGGAAAAATATTCCAATTACGGCTTCAACCGGATATTAAAAAGAAGGCGGATCAGAACTGGAAATAGATAAACGGCTGAATCTCCGAACTCTTCATCTGAATAACAAGGTAAATCAAAGCTATCATCAACACTGCTTTTCCTACGAACGGTAGACGGATCACTCCCCGGCAAGCTGCATTTTCCCAGCTATCGGGAGCAAAATGAAGCAGGAAGCCGAGCAACATTAATGCGAATACTTTCCAATATCCTTCAAGTAACTGTGGGAACAGTTGCGGACGGAAAGTAGTGAATATCTGTCCCAGCATATCCATTGAGTTCTGAAAATCGGCATTACGGAAGAAAATCCAGCAGAAGCAGACAAAATGGAAAGTAATAACCACTCCGAATACACGCCGCCAACCATGACTTTGTTCTCCTTTCTTACGCCCGGTGATGGTCATCCACATTTTATGCAATGCTAAAGCAACTCCATGGAAGGTTCCCCAAAGAACGAAGTTCCAAGATGCGCCATGCCATAATCCACCCAGAAACATGGTAATGATAAGATTCAGATATTGCCGGAACTTACCTTTTCGGTTTCCTCCTAAAGAAATATATAGATAATCCCGCAGCCAACTAGACAAAGAGATGTGCCAACGACGCCAGAATTCGGTAATGGAGGCAGACTTATAAGGAGAATTAAAGTTGAGATTAAAATGAAAGCCCAACAATAAAGCGATACCGATAGCCATGTCACTATATCCGGAAAAGTCGCAGTAAATCTGTAAAGCATAACCATACACTCCCATCAGATTCTCAACACCCGAATAGAGAGTAGGATTATCAAAAATACGTTCTACAAAGTTGATGCTGATATAGTCGGAGATAATGGCTTTCTTGAAAAGACCGGATACGATCAGGAAGATTCCGCGGCCGAACATCTCCTGCGAAACAAAGAGAGGTTTCCGGATTTGCGGGATAAAATCGCGGGCACGCACGATAGGTCCTGCCACCAACTGGGGGAAGAAAGATACGTAGAAAGCATAGTCCAAAAGATTCGTCAATGGCTTTATGTCCCTCCGGTAAACGTCGATGGTGTAGCTTAGCGACTGGAAAGTAAAGAAAGAGATACCGACCGGCAGGAATATATCAAGGGCGGTAAACTCTCCTCCCATCAATGACGCTATCACTCCACCCAGGAAATTGGTATATTTGAAATAGACAAGAAGTCCCAGATTGATACTCAGACTCAAAACTACTAATCCTTTACGTTTCCAATACCCTTCTGCACGATCCATTAGCTGTGCAAGAAAGAAGTCGGCAACGGTGACTATAGCAAGCAGAAAGAAGTATGTGCCGCTACTCTTGTAGTAGAAATAATAGGAAAAGAGGGTGACAAACAAGATGCGGGCAGTGTATTTACGTTGTAACAACACATACACTACCATGAAAGCAGCGAACAGCCAAAGGAAGATACCGCTGCTGAATATCATCGGGGCTTGCGGATCGTAGGTAAGTACCTCTTTTAGTCTACTGAAATCTATATCAATGGGAAACATAGTCATTATATGCTTGTATAAGTGCTTGGTATAATAAATTTCCTTGCAGGATGTATCCTTCAGGTAAATAATGTACATGATCGGGACGCATCAGGTTTGCCTCCGTCCAGTTGGTGCAGGCACGACGCTTCCCTCCGACTACATCATACATATCCCACACGAGCAGGCGATGGTCTTTGGCATAACGGCGGATAGTTTCCGCTGCTGTTGCCGTACGGGGATTGATGGCATACGTGCGTCTACGCCTCCGTTGCCGGAAACTTTCATAGGAACCGGGAGGGGTAGTCAGAAGAATGGGGATGTTAGGAAGACTGTCGCGCAACAGTTTCACAAGTTCATCCATCTGATTGTAGTGCACATTTATATTATAACGCCGGTTATGGCTTTCATTGGTTCCGAAAGAGAGAATCAGCAATTCGGGTTTCAAGGCAGCGATTTCGGTAATACGATCCGGATGGGTAAATGTTAGGCAAGTAGCTCCGTTGACGCCTTTATCAATATAAGAAATGGCACCAAAGGTTTCTGCCAAACGGGCACCGGTGGTTTGGGGATAGATATGTCCACGCACGTGGCTATCGCCAATATGAACGATGCGGACTGTATCTTCGGAGAGTCCGGCACGTACCTGGCGGAGATGTTCAAAGACGGGAGCCAGCAGAGCAATGCTGTCAATAATCTCATTCCGTCCGGTTTCGCGAAAAGCAGCAGGGAAGGCTACTTGTACGTTGATCGTATCATTCGCCCAGTTCATTTCCCGTAAAGGCTTTATCCGCTTTGCAGTCTTTCCCAATGGAGAGCATACAGGCATACGGTCTTGCGCGATTGTTTCTGTAAGAAAACAAGGGACACTCAACATACCGGCGAGAATGAGAATAAAGATGGACAGCAGGTTACTCTTTCTCATAAGCACGCCTCCTGTCGTATTGTTCCTTACCATAGATCATGGTTTCATAAAGCAATCCAGCCAAATGCTTACCGCCACGGAAGTTTATATGCGTATAATCGTAGTTTGCCATAGAGGGTTTGGCATGGACGAGTTTTGCCATACTGCCTTCTCCGCCCATTGCTTCAAACATATTCCAGAATGCAATACCGCTTTCAGCAGCAATGTTCTGCTGATAACGAATCAGATTCTTAACACCGGGCATGGTACGGAGTTCGCCGTTTTCGTTCTTATAATCACGGTCGCCAACGCTCAATAACAGAATTCCGGCTTGTGGGAAACATTCTTTCAGATGCTCGATAGCTGTAATCAATCCTTTCTGGTAATTATCATAATTGCGTCCCCGTTCGGTAGCTACATTCAATCCATATTCGAGGATAATCAGGTCGTAAGGACGCTGGCGGTTAAACTGCTTCAACGTTTGTACCGGAATACCGCGCAGGGAAAGACCGGAACTGCCACGCAACGAGAAGTTATCGAGAATGATTCCTTTCTTTCCATCCATTGCCAAGCCATAGAACAGGGCAGAGTCCGCACGATCTACTGTCCAACGGATAGAACCGATGCGTCCGTCCACCTGAACTTGTTGTAATCCATCAGAAGGGCCTAAAGAGTAATTCTTGCTTTCTCCTTTGTTCACACGGGCAGAAAGAAGAACGGAATCTTTATTATAGAAGAAGATAGAAGCACGTTGGCAAGTATCGAGCAGGGAGGCGTATTTATTTTGTCCGCGTAGTTCTACATAAGCTCCGTTCCGGGGGACAAAATAGTGTCCGGAAATGCCTTGTTTCTTCTTATCGAAATAGATACTGTCTGTTACTGCATGGCTGGACCATCCGCCAAATGTATGCCGTACCGTAGGACGGTAACCGCTTGTCATGGAAGTGATGGTAACAAAACCTACACCACAACCGCCGAATTGTTTCTGAAGCATTTCGCGCAAGTCGGCTGTAAATATATCCGCTTCGATAAAAGAGTCTCCGAATACGGCAATGCGTACCTGTTTGTCATCAGAGTCATCTGAATCACTGGAAGAGATACGATTGAGTGCTTCATAAAAAGGAGCCATCCCCCGGAGGGTGGAATCACTGTAATCTTCAATGCAAGTCATACCTGCACGACAAGTATCTACAAAGACCGGCTTTACAACTGGAGGCAAAGGGATACTGTCCGAATCAGCTGTGGCAATCTCCGATTCCGGATAACGAAGGTCGCTCAAAAGGTCTACACGCCTCATCGTGTGCCCGTCAATGGTCAGTACCGGAAGCCAATGAAGCCCGAGTAAGGCTGCAAATACAATCAGTACGAACCACAACGAATATTTCAAATAATTCTTTATTATCTCCATAATGTTTCTAAAATCCCAAACGACCGCAAAGATAGACAAAAGCCACAAAAAGAAAGGAGAATCTACATTATTTATTAGATTCTCCTTTCCTTTTTATCTATCTACCGGATCACATTTAAATGGTCCGTTCAATGTTCCACACAAATGCACGCAAACCTAATTGTTCCGTCTGCAAATCCATTTTATGCAAGGTGTCGAGCAATGAATCGACTTTGTTATCTTCTACCACTGTCAGGATAGCCGAGCACATACTTGGCCAGGCATGGCTTCCGAAATGCGGATCGCCTGTTTTCGAACCACGTCCCTGTACTTTTTCAAGGTATGTAAAGCCACGACAACCCAAACGGTCGAGCAACGCCATGATTCGTTCGTAATAAGCCTGGTCGAATGTTATCAATACTGATTTCATATTTCTTTTCTGTTATTTCTTAATAATGTTATCTTTATTCGCCTGGAAATAAACGTCCAATTCACGTTGACGGCGGAGTTTACGACGACGGTTCTTGATACCAGTTCCCGCGAATACACAATATAGAGTAGGAATCAAAATCAATGTCAAAACAGTAGATATCGTCAAACCACCGATTACGGCAATTGCCATCGGACTCCACATTTCCGAACCTTGACCGCCACCGATAGCCATCGGAATCATACCGAGAACGGTAGTAGCGGTGGTCATCAGTACCGGACGAAGACGGCTCTTACCTGCTGTTACCACAGAGTTCAAAACAGCCAATCCACGTTCTCGACAAAGGGTAATGTAGTCAATAAGCACAATACCGTTCTTCACCACAATACCAATCAACATGATACCTCCCAATAAACTCATGACACTCAATGTGCTGTTCGTAAAGAATAGTGCCATCAAGACACCACTAAACGCAAACGGCAGGGAGAACATGATGATAAACGGATAAGTCAGTGACTCGAACTGCGCTGCCATCACGATAAATACCAGAACAACAATCAGGATGGCAAGTGTTCCCAAATCGCGGAATGAATCCTGCTGATCTTCGTACGAACCGGAAATCTGGATGGTGACTTCTCCCGGAAGATCCATTTTATCTATCACCTTATTTCCGGCAGCCACTACGTCGCCCAGCGGAGCTCCGGAGATTACAGCGGAAACGGTCACGATACGTTCGCGGTCTTTACGTTCGATGGTAGGAGGTGCAAAACGTTCGACTACCTTTCCGACGTCTTTCACACGAACGGATTGTCCCTGTGCATTGTAAATGAGGATATTTTCGAGACTCTCCAGGCTTGTACGGTATTCAGGTGCGTAACGCACTTTGATATCATATTCATCTCCGTCCTCACGATATTTAGATGCTACCGCACCATTGACACGGTTACGCAGATAGTTACCAGCAGTTGAAAGATTCAAGCCATGCATCGCCAGTTTTTCACGGTCGAAGTCTACCTGGTATTCCGGTTGGTAGTCACTACGGCTGATATTTACCTCGGTCACGCCTTTTACTTTCAATAATTCACGTTTCAGACGGGCTGCTACGCTATCGGTTACTGTCATATCGTATCCGTAAACCTCAAAGTCGGCACTTGCCTGCGCGGACATACCCGTGTTACTACCTCCGAGGATTACCTGTGCTTTACTGAATTCCGGATAGGCTTTCAAATCTTCACGCATCTCATCACAGACTGCTTCCAAAGTGATGTCACGATCACCCGGGTCTACCAAACTGATGTTGAACGAGATTATATGTGAGCCATTGTCCTGCATGGATGCCCAAGTGTTGTCAGAATCAGCCTGACCGACTGTATAGTTACAGACTTTCATTATGTCTTTATACTTCGTCAGCCATTGGTTGGTTAACTTCTGAGATAATTCCTGCGCTATCTCTTTTCGTGTACCGATTGGAAGTTCCAACTGTACGGCAATACGGGCATTATCCTGTGCCGGGAAGAACTCCGTACCGATGCCCTTTGCACACAGCAAACTGACAACGAAGAAAGCAATACATCCCACAATCACAATCGGACGATGACGTACAGCCCAGTTCAACATCTTCGCATACCAAGTATCAAGTCCGTCGAGCGCTTTCTCAATCGGAGTAAAGAAGAGCTTGAACATTTTCGATGGTTTCTTCTGCAAGCGAAGTAACTGAGAACAGAGCATCGGAGTCAAAGATAGTGCGGCGACCGTAGAAATAAACATGATGGCACACATCATCCAACCCAACTGTTTGAAAAGCACACCGGACATACCGCTTACCATCGTCAACGGGAAGAACACGGCAATCATGGTCAACGTAGAAGCAATTACAGAGATTGCCACCTCATTTGTTCCGTGCACGGCTGCCTGTTTCGGATCGGAGCCACGCTCGATATGGGTCGTTACGTTTTCAAGTACCACAATCGCATCATCCACCACCATACCGATAGCAATAGAAAGTGACGAAAGCGAAATAATATTAATCGTATTTCCACTAATCGCCAGGTAAATGAACGAAGCAATCAACGAAAGCGGAATAGTGATACAGATAATCAGCGTCGCACGCCAACGTCCCAGGAAGAGGAACACGACGATGACAACAAAGAGCAAGGCATAAACAACGGTTTCCGTCAAACTGTCGATGGTGTTCAAAATGTTGTCCGAGGTATCGACAATGACACCAATCTTCACGTCGCTCGGCAGGTTCTTTTGAAGCCTCGGCAGCGCGTCGGCCACTTTCTTGGAGATTTCTACCGAATTGGCTCCCGACTGTTTCTGAACTACAATCATAGCACCTTGCACACCATTATTATAGGTTTCCTGTGCACGTTCTTCCACGGTATCGACAATACGGGCTACATCACGCAAAAAGACATTCGCCCCATTGTGTGTACCCACCACTACATCTGCCAACTGACGGGAATCATCAAACTCACCTTCTACACGCAGTGCATAGGTTTCGCTACCAATATCGAAGTTACCACCGGGAATGTTCTTATTCTCGGCTCCGATAATGGAGCTGATTGTTTCAATAGTCAGGTGATAGGCTTCCAGTTTGTTAGGGTCGCAATATACCTGAATCTCACGTTGCGGTGCACCACTGATGGAGACGGTTCCGACTCCCGGAATACGTGCCAGCGGATTTACCACACGGTCGTCCAATATCTTATAAAGCGCTGACTGACTCTCATTGGCCTGTACGGAAAGCAACACGATCGGAATCATGTCCGTACTAAATTTGAAGATGATCGGATTCTCGACATCATCGGGAAGCTGTGAGCTTACCATGTCGAGTTTATCGCGCACATCATTGGTGAGAACGTCAATATCGTTACCAAACTCGAACTCCAATGTAATTAATGACATATTCTCGGAAGAACGGGAGGTGATATGTTTCAGGTTGCTCACCGCATTCAACGTATTTTCGAGCGGGCGAGTCACATTATTTTCTATATCCGAAGCACTTGCTCCGGGATAAGCGGTCATTACCATGATTGTATTCGTGTCAATGTCCGGATACAAGTCGATAGGTAACTTGGACAAAGAGAAAAGACCAAAAATCACCACTGCCAGAAAGCAGAGGGAGGTCATAATCGGTTTCTTAACCGCACCTTCGTATAAACTCATGTTGTTTTATTTAAAAGCCTCTCCCCGCTCCTCTCCCAAGAAGAGGAAGCCGGAAGATCGTTTTGAAATCAGGTTAATTAATAAAAGCATTGGGAGAAAGGTACTGTACATCTCTCATTTGGAAGAAAGTTGGGAAGAGGCTTCCACCTCTACTTCCATACCGTTCACCAAACGTGACTGTCCGGCAACTACAACCTGTGAGTTATCGGGCACACCGGATTTCAACTCGTACTCCGTACCCATGCGTCTACCCAGTTCAACCTTATTATAAGATACTTTACCGTCTTTATAAACGAATACATAACGGTCGCCGGAACCTGCCTGCTTAACGATAGCCAAATCAGGAACAACTACGTTTTCTGCTGTACCGAAGTTCAATGTCGCACGGGCAAACATTCCCGGACGCACACGCTGGTCTTTATTATCCAGTCTGATCTCCACCTGGAATGTACGGGTAGTAGCATCTATGGTAGGGTAAATCAGGTTGATGGTTCCTGTAAAGACTTCATCACCATATACATCGAGTTTCACGTCGACAGGAGTACCTTTTTTCACTTTCGTGAAGTAGGTTTCAGACACGTTAATCAGGAGTTTCACGGGAGTGATCTGTTCTACTACCAGAACCGGTTCTCCACCACTGTACATATCGCCATTATCATAGTTGCGCGCAGTGACTACACCATTGATAGGGCTTTGCAAAGAGGTATTCTCCAGCAGATTCTTATAAGCGGTTTGCTTCACATCGAGTTGCATCTTCGAAGCATCCCACTCTGATTTGGACGCACCGCCCACTTTATATAATTCGTCGATACGGTTGAATTCTATTTCCTGATTATCTAGTTGCAGCTTCGTCTGTTTCAGGTTGGCTGCATCCATCTGCACAAGTTTCTGTCCTTTGGATACGCGGTCGCCCACTTCTACGAAAATCTGATCGATACGTACGGGAGACGAAGGCGCAATATTATTCTTTACTTCGGCTTCCACCGTTGCTGTGTAATCCTGTATTTGATCTACGGGGCGGGCTTTTACGTCTGCCAGCTTCACAATAGGCTTTGCGTCCACATGTTCCGCAGCAGCTTTGTCTTTTCCACCTGTACATGAGCCCATAAACACAGTTAACAGCAGGGCTACCAATTGGATACTTCTTTTCATATTCCTTACTTGTAATTTTTTAGTTGTCTATCTTTATTCTTTTCCCAGAACCTGATCGAGGTCTGCCTTAGCAACCAGGTAATCGTATATGGACTGATTGTAGGTGAGTTGCGCCTGTGTCAGTGACACTTGGGAACTGTTCAGTTCGAGCACCGTGCCCTTACCTACATCATAACGTTTTTCGGCAATCACCACCGCTTTCTTTGCCTGCATCACATTTTCCTTGTTGCTGACTACCTGCTCTGTGCTGGCACTCATATTATTGCGACAACTGACAATCTGCATATTCAACTGTCTTTCCGTATCGATACGATTCCAATCGAGCTGGCGCATCTGGATACGGGCAGATTTCACTTTCGTAAAATTGCTTGCCTTATATAAAGGTATGCTGATATTGAACATCAGGCTGGAACTGTTGCTCCAGTTATAATCGAAGAAATTGATATTCGGATTATACAATGACTGATATTGATAGGAGAAGCTCATGGAAAGAGTCGGCATAAAGTTTGTCTTTAAAGACTTTACATTCTTTTCGAGCAACTTCATGTTCAAGTCCAACTGCTTCATGGTGGTATTGTTGTTCAGATTCACATTCTCTTCTTTCAACTGATTGGCAAACATGGTCGTCTCATAGTTGGTCAGATTATCATTAATCTTTATCTCCACATCGGCAGTGATGCCCATCAGAACTTTTAACTGTAATTTAGCCAAAGTCACCGCATTGGCTGCCGCAATCAGGTTCGGCTTAATGCTGCGCATCTGTACTTCCGCACTGATCTTGTCATATTCGCTCACAGTTCCCTGCTGATATTTGGCATTCACTACATTGTAATTATCTTCTGCCAGTTTATAGCTGCCTTGAAGCACTTCATAGCTATCCTGTGCAAGCATTAACTGATAATAAGCCTTGCTTACCTGATTCACCAGATCCAGTTTGGAAGCACGTGACTTCTCTACTGCCAGTTCAATATCCGTCTTTGTCATCGACATAGCACGGTAAACACCCGGCACAAAGAGTGGCAGGTTAATACTCAACCCGGCATTGGCGGTGTTCGAACCGTCTTGCCCCATCTTGAACGACATATCGTTCAATTTCATTTCAGCCGCTTTAATTGTATGGTCTAAGGAACCGGCAATGCTGGCCTCCGGCAACAGACTTTGCCAGGCTTCCTTGCTGGCAACTCTCTTTAAGGCGATTTCTTCCGCTGCCACTTTCATTGTCGGATTCTCATCCAATGCAATTTCCAAGGCTTTGTCTAAGGTTAAGGTTAGGGTATTCTTCTCCGTCTGCGTGTCCTGCGCCTTTGCAAAACCAAATGCACAGAATGCCACAGCTACCAGAAGGATCTTCCGACCTGTCAATCTTTTCATCTTGTTCATAAACTGAATTTCTAATTTAATCTTAATTGTTTGTCAATAGAACCTCACTTTTACTCTAGTCTTCGATGCGGTTCTTGCGATATTCTTGTATAAAGTCTTCCAGTACCCTTGCTCCTTTTTCGGTGGAGATACCGCGTATATAAGTAAACATGATGGATTCGTACACTTCAATGAAAGGGTATTCATTACAGATGTCCGTATTCAAAAGCACATCAAATTGCTCACGTACCAGCAAATTGACAATAGCGAAGTTTACATCCGAACGAAAGATGCCCTGCTCTACTCCTGTTTTGAAGAAGGACATGGTTTTCATCGAATCGCTGTCCTGCCGATTCTTCATCATCTCATATACTTTGGGATATTTCTTAATGTCTTCAAAAAAGCGTTTGTTCGTCTGATGAAACATCTCAATGCTTTTCTGAAAGACTGCAAGTATCACTTCCAACACATTGTGCGACTGTTCAAAGACTTTCTGCAAATACTTGTCTCTGTCTGCCTGTGCCTTCAGTATGCATTCTTTCAACAACGATTCTTTATCCGAAAAGACTTCGTAGAGCGTACGTTTGGAAATTCCTAATGCTGCTGCAATGTCATCCATTGTAATACTCTTGATGCCTTTTGAAGTAAAAGCTTCTGTTGCCGCCGTTATGATCCGTTCTCTTAACTCTACCCGTTGGGAAGCGTCCTTTCCATGCTCTGTCATCATCCGTTTTTCTATTTTATTAAAATGCAGTTTTCGTTTTCTCTTCATTTCCAAAGGAAAAACGGAACAAAGATATATAGAAAACTCAATTAACAAATTAAGTTTCCAGCTATTTATAGTCCATTTGGGATTTATTATCATTCAATAGAGTGAAATGAAAACAAGTGTTAATAGGAAATTTGGAACAAACACAAAAGAAAGGTAAAAGGAGGGAATATAGGAAGTAAAGTTTTATCGCTAATAGAAGAGATGGGAGCCAATAAATGCCGGATAAATATCGATAAGAATCGACACTTACCCGGCAATAACAGTCACCATTATTAACGAAAAGCGAAAAAGGGTCAATTTATTGTCAGTATTCAATCTGTGTCCTCTTCAGGAAGGCGACTGTTTTATGTATTTCCTTGTACATCACAATGTCATCTTTTACAAAAGGCACTTCTTTCCGATAGGCATGGAGGAAACGCTCAAGAACGGGAGAGGTTTTCTGCGGGCGGCGGAAGTCGATGCCTTGTGCGGCGTTCATCAGTTCGATGGCAAGGATATGTTCCAGGTTGTCCATCACTTTATAGAGTTTGGTGGCGGCATTGGCACCCATGCTTACATGGTCTTCCTGTCCGTTGGAGGAGACTATGGAATCGCTAGAAGCTGCATAGCAGTACATTTTATTCTGGCTGACCATGGAGGCGGCGGCATACTGGGGAATCATGAATCCGGAGTTCAGACCGGGGTTAGCTACGAGAAATTCAGGTAGTCCACGGAGTCCCATAATCAGTTGGGAGACACGGCGTTCGGAGATATTTCCCAATTCGGCCAGGGCGATGGCGAGGAAGTCATAAGAGATGGCAAGCGGTTGCCCGTGAAAGTTTCCGCCGGAGATGATCCGGTCTTCATCGGGGAAGATGGTGGGGTTGTCCGTGACGGAATTGATTTCGGTCAGCAGTACGGAGGCAACGTAGCGGATGGCATCTTTGGTGGCGCCATGTACTTGTGGGATGCAGCGGAAGGAATAGGGATCTTGCACATGTTCCTTGTGGCGTTCGATTAGTTCGCTGCCTGCCAGTAGTTTGCGGAAGGCTTCGCCTGTCTCAATCTGTCCCTGATGGGGACGGATTTGCTGGATGCAGTCCATAAACGGGTCGATACGGCCGTCAAAGGCTTCGAGGGAAAGGGCGGCTATCAGGTCGGCCTTTTTCGAGAGGCGAAAGGCTTTGAGCATAGCAAACACACCGTTGGCACTCATAAATTGGGTGCCGTTCAGCAGGGCTAGTCCTTCTTTGCTCATTAATTTGACCGGTTCCCAGCCAAACTCGTCGAGTACGCTGATGGCTTCGCACTTTTTTCCTTTATAGTAGACATCACCGACACCTATCAGAGGAAGGAAAAGATTGGCGAGCGGTGCCAGGTCGCCGGAGGCTCCAAGGGAACCGCGGTCGTAGACAATTGGCATGACGTCATTATTGAAAAAATCGAGGATGCGTTGCACGGTGATAACTTGTACGCCGCTATGTCCCAATGAGAGGGCGTGGGCTTTGAGAAGCATCATCAGTTTGATGATGACGGGGCGGATTTCTTCGCCTACGCTGCAAGCATGGCTTTTTATCAAGTTCTCCTGGAGGGTTCCCAGTTCATCGGGAGATATATTTTTAGTGCATAGAGAGCCGAAACCTGTTGTTATGCCGTATAATGGTTCTTCGGAAGAAGCTATTTTTTGGTCGAGGTAGTCACGGCATTTCTGGATGCGTAACTTGGCTTCGGGGGCTAGTTCCAGTTTCAGGTTTTCGTTTATAATTCGTTCGATGATTTCGAAGGTCAGTGCTCCGGAACCGATATGGTATACATTCTTACTCATACGCGCAGGTCTTGATTTACGGCATCCAACAATTCTTTTTCTCTCTGACAGGCGGTTTGCTCGATGGCATCGGCTTCGGTTTGCAGCTGGAGGACAAAATCTCTGTCTTTGAGCGAACCGAGGTTGATACGGACATTCAGTAAGGCTCCCAATACGGCGGTACGGGCGGACATCATTGCTACACAGGCATCTGTGACAGCATTCCGGTTACCGAGACGGGCAACATCTGCTATAACGGACATCATATCCAGTGCTTTGCGGGCTACTTCCAACGGAACGAGGGCGGCTTGTTTGGTTGCCTTCTGGATAGCAGCACTTCGGGCGGCTTTCTCTTCGTCGGTTGTTTTAGGTAGTTTAAAGCAGGCAAATACTTCGTTGTAGGCAGCTGAATCTTTGTCAATAAGCGCCATAAATTCGTCCAGCAAACGGAGGGTGATGGTTTGTGCGTGCTGCATTACTTCTTCACTGACTTCGTATCCTTTTTTTCCTACGGTCAGCCGTGCCACCATCGTAGAAAGGGAGGAAGCCAGCGCTCCATTCAAAGCGGCAATACTACCGCCACCGGGCACAGGGTCACTGCAAGCTACTTTATCTAAGAAATCTTTTACGGTTAAATCTGCTAACATGGTATTCTGTTTTTTAAGTGATTAATGAATGAGAGTTTTTCAACTATTAAGCGACGGGATAAAGTATGCCGCCTTTAATAGTCATGATTACGCAATTCATGCCTATATAGTAAGGTAGAATATGATAGTTGTCGGAATTGAGAATGACGAAATCGCCTTGTTTACCTACTTCGATACTTCCAATACGGTCGGCTCGTTGAAGGGCGGCGGCTCCGTTCAGGGTGAGAGCAGTGATGGTTTCTTCGATGCTCATTTGCATATAGATGCAGGCCAGAGCAATGGTCAGCGGGATGGAACCGGAGAAACAACTGCCGGGATTCAGGTCGGTGGCAAGTGCCACAGCACAACCGACGTCAATCATTTCACGACCTCGCGCGTAGGGTTCTTTCAAGGCGAAAGCTGTCAGAGGCAACAGGGTGGCTACTACTCCGGCATCGGCCATTGCACGGATACCGGCATCGGAAGCGTGCAGGAGATGGTCGGCAGACAGTGCTCCGAGTTCGGCTGCCAGTTCGGCACCGCCGAGAGAGACGATTTCGTCGGCATGGAGTTTCAACAGGAAACCGTGCTCTTTGGCTGCCTGAAGCAGGCGACGGGATTGTTCGATAGAGAAAACGCCTTGTTCGCAAAAGACATCACAACATTCTGCCCACTTACCGGAATGGATAAGGGGAAGCATTTCACGAATCAGGAAATCGATGTATTCGTCGCTTCTCCCTGCATATTCTTCGGGAAGGGCGTGGGCGCCGAGGAAAGTGGAGACTATATCGACGCGTTTATGCTCGGCGTTATTCAGGCTGCGCATTACTTTTAGTTGTAGTAATTCTGTGTCCCGATCCAGGCCGTAGCCACTTTTACCTTCTACGGTGGTTACTCCCATGGTGCTCATCTTCTTCAGGAAGCTTTCGGCGGCTGAACGAAGTTTAAGGTAGTTCATTTGCCGGGTGGCTTTGACGGTACTTGCAATTCCCCCTCCCCGCTCCATGATTGACATATAGCTTTCGCCTTTCAGACGCCAGGATAATTCTTCGGAACGTTCTCCGCCAAATACAAAATGGGTATGGGAGTCGACGAAACCGGGTAAAAGGCAATGCCCGCGAGCGTTATAATGCCAATAGTGCTGGTAGTAACCATCCCGATCTTCACCACGGTTTTCACCAACGTAGGTAATGATTCCTTTGGTCACTTCCACGGTTCCGTTTTCTATGATTTGCAGTTGAGACATTTCCTCTCCTTTACGGGCGGAAAAGCCGATGGGGGTTACGATACGGGCGTTAAATATGATTAGGTTTTCACTCATAAATAGTTCATCATAATTAGTTCATATAATAAATGGAGATATGAATGGCGCGTTCTTTTAGAATGATGTTTGCCATAAAGCAATTGTGATTCATTCTATTTTCTTATTGACTATTCCATGATACGAGCTTCGAGAACTTGCTGCATGGTAAAGTTTTCGAGTCCGAGATAGTAGGAAGCGGTATCAATCAGAGCTTCCATCGGTACAAGACCGATTATTTCACTACCTACAATTGTAACACCGTAACGACGGGCTTCGATACGTACTAATTCGAAGGTACGGTAGAGTGCGGTACGGGTATAGTCGGTCATGTTAATGGATACTTGGGTAATGTTTCGCTCTTTCAGTTCCACTCCCATTGCTTTTACATAACGAAGTCCTCCATTGATATGGCGGATATTTTTCGCTATCTTAGTGGCTATCTCCATATTATCTGTACTTAGATTAATATTGTAAGCTACGAGTGGCATACGGGCTCCGATTGCTACGGTACCTGCGGCCGGATGTCGTTCAGCAGGTCCGAAGTCAGGTTGCCATTCGGGTAGTTTGATCTTTTCGGCCATTCCTTCAAACTCGCCTTTACGAACGGAGGCGAGATTTTCCCGGTGTGGCGCAGTAGCCGACTTTTCATACAGGAAGACGGGAAGATTATATAGCTCCGCAACTTTCGCCGCTACTTTTTTAGAGAGTTCGATGGCTTCTTCCATACTGGTGTTCTTAATCGGGATGAAAGGAATTACATCTACCGCTCCCATACGAGGATGTTGCCCGGTGTGCTGATTCAGGTCGATCAAACGGACAGCTACACCAACGGCTTCAACTACTGCTTCACACAGTGCTTCCGGCTCTCCCACAAGTGTGACAACCAGACGGTTATGATCTTCATCATTACTGTAATCAAGCAGTTTTACTCCGGCTTTACTACGGAAAGGGGCTACTATCTGATCTATTTTCTCCAAATCACGTCCCTCGCTAAAATTGGGGACACATTCAATAATCTTATTCCAACTCATATCAAATATCTATTATTATAGAGGTTATACTTTACTGAATAACTATATGTTTTACATCAAATAGCCACATGGTTTATCCAAAATAACAGCATGTTCAAACTGTTCCATATATTGTGGGAATTTATTCCTTCACATTATGGGAACGCTTTCTCTTATATTGTGAGACTACTTTCCCACAATAGATGGAACTATCTTCTTTATTAATTCTTCGTTCGCCACATACGGCATTGTTATCTGATAATCTCCAGCATGGGACTCATTAAATGCTTCACTCGTTTCCATCGCATGCGGATTACGCGCCCACGAACGGCGGGCTACTCCTCCCATTACGTCCCAAAGCATTGCCGAACGGAGTATTTCATCTACCCGTTCGCTACCGTCGCATACCATACCAAAACCGCCATTGATTGCTTTGCCGATACCGACTCCACCTCCATTATGCAAGGCTACCAGACTCATCCCACGGGCACAATTTCCGGCAAAGCATTGCACAGCCATATCTGCCATCACATTACTTCCGTCTTTGATATTTGACGTCTCCCGGAAAGGAGAATCCGTACCGCTGACATCGTGGTGATCTCGTCCCAGCATAATAGGGCCTACTTCACCCCGGCGGACCATCTCATTGAAATGGAGGGCTATCTTCATTCTTCCAACTGCATCCTGATAAAGAATACGTGCCTGTGTACCCACCACGAGTTGATTCTTTTCTGCATCCCGTATCCAATTATAGTTGTCCAGATCCTGACCGCGCCGATTGACGTCAATACACTCCATAGCCGCATGGTCTGTTTTTATCAGATCTTCGTGTTTACCACTCAAGCAGACCCACCTGAACGGACCGTAGCCGTAATCAAAGAGTTGGGGTCCCATAATATCTTCGACATAACTCGGCCAGATAAATCCGTCTTTTTCATCAACACCATTATAGGAGATTTCTTTTACTCCGGCATCGTATATGGCTTTCATGAAAGAGTTTCCATAATCAAAGAAATAAGTTCCGCGGGCTACCAATTTCTTGATGACCTCGAAATGACGGTGCAAAGATATGTCTACCAAGTGACGGAATTCCTCCGGCGATTCGTGAAGAAGGCGTGTGCGTTCCTCGAAAGTCAGTCCGGCTGGGCAGTATCCACCTTCGTAAACGGCGTGACAGGAGGTTTGATCGGATAATAGTTCGATCAAAATCTTTTCACGCTCGGCATACTCGAGCAGGTCTACTATATTCCCATGATAGGCAATGGAACAAGGTTCACGGCGTCGCATTGCTTCAGCTGCCATCCGGTATGCTTCTATGATATCTGCAGTCACATGCCCCACCCATCCCTGGCGGTAACGTGTTTCAATGCGTGAACGATCTACTTCGGCTATGATGGAGACTGCTCCTGCTATTTCGGCTGCTTTAGGTTGTGCACCACTCATTCCTCCCAAACCGGAAGAAATAAATAAGTGTCCCCGCAAATCTTGGTCTTGTGGAATGCCGAGTTTCAATCGTCCGGCATTCAGGAGGGTGTTGAAAGTGCCATGCACAATGCCTTGAGGACCGATATACATCCAACCACCAGCTGTCATCTGTCCGTAATTGGCAACTCCCATCTGGGCGGCAATATGCCAATCATGTTGATTGTCGAATTGTCCGATCATCATCGAATTGGTAATTATAACGCGGGGAGCATCGGGACGGGAGCGGAAAAGCCCCAATGGATGTCCGGATTCAATAACCAGTGTCTGTTCCTGGGTAAGTTCTTCCAGATATTGCTTAATCAGTCGATATTGCATCCAATTTTGGCAAACTTGCCCGGTTTCACCATAAGTAACAAGTTCGTAGGGATATAAGGCTATATCGAAGCAAAGGTTATTGTCAATCATTACCTGAAAGGCTTTGCCTTCAATACATTGCCCCTGATATTCATCAATCGGCTTTGCTTTCAAGTCTCCGGCAGGACGGAAACGGTATCCGTAAATCCGCCCGCGAGTGCGTAGTTCTTCCATAAATTCAGGAGCCAGTTGTTCGTGCCACTCGGAGGGAATATAACGCAAAGCGTTTTTTAAAGCTGTGATGGTCTGCGCCGGGGTAAGTGTATAACCACGGTCGGGAGCTCTCCGGATACCTTCTACAAAATCCGGATAAGGAGGTAGCGTGTTGCCAAGAGTTATTCTCATAATAAACAGAATTAAGGATTACAAACTGTAAGCAATACAGTCTTATAACTCTTCGCAATATAGAAAAAAAGAAGATAAAAGACAAGAGAAATAACAGATTTATTATCAGAAAGGCATTATTACATTTACTGCTTAATAGAATGGTAAGATACAGGCAATGTCAGGAGTCTCTTATGCTTTTATACAGATACAAATGCAGGTCTTTTATCCAAACGGACTAATAGGGCTTTTATTAAAATGGATAGCGGATTTTTCCATTAAATCAAAGCTATGAGTTCTGTGTTATTTGCATAATCCGCACCCTAATCATATCACTATGACCATGATTGTATTATGAACATACTCTTTCTCTGCTATACCAACAGAGATCGACAAAATTACTTTTTTTGTTTATTCCGCAACTCCAACAAATATTTAAAGGTATGCTTCGCCTCCTGACTATCATCTTTCAAATATGCCTGTTTCAGTTCCGGATAATTCTTCAATAATTGAAGCATTTTATCTTTTCCTAGAAAATCGACTTTTCCTGTTTCACCATTTAGCTCATAACAGACGCGTTTCGTAACCAAACTTGAAGCGGCAAGAGCATCGCCAATATTCCCTCCCAGTTTTACGTCATCCTCTTCTACAAAGTTTCCTCCGATAACCGAACCTAGAGGCATGGCACAAAAATAGATATTTTTACCCAATTGAACGGCAGGGGCATACCATGCTCCAAAGCGTAACTTTTTATAGCGCAACTTACGACAATTCAAATATAAATCTCCTTTTTCGTCACGCACGGCAAAACAACGCTTCTTCAAGCGTCGACACATCGACTCGTCATCACCGGCCGTTATCCGGTAATCAGCCCCTCCTGTCAATACAATCTGATTTCTGGAACGTTTTTCTACACGCAACACGGCTGTTGTATCACCATGTTGAGCCAGCAACTCTTTCAGGTTGGAATAAATAATATTCTGCGCAATTAACGGAAGGCTAATCACGCTTATCAGCAAACATAAGATACATCCTTTCTTCATAAGCATCCTCCTTTCCTGTCTAACGCCTTTTCGAGTGGAAAGTTATAAATTTTAGCGGATAAATGCAAGAATGAGGAAAGAAATATTGAAAAAAAGCTGCTACCAGGAAATGCCCCCTACTCTTATTAAACGGAAACAGAACTTATATACCCCATTCCTTACAGCTAGTAAAGGCATTATCCAGACAAGTCATAATATGAGCTTGTTATTCCTTTCTATCTTCCGTTAATAAACAGTAAATCTGCTCTCGACAAAAACAAGCTCTTATCCCGACCGTCATGAATTATATTACCTTTGTGGAAAAGAATTAAATTTGTCATGGAAAAACAAGAACAGATCATTACTACATATCAGCAAATCATTCAGAAAACAGAGCTGGAGTTACAGAATGCACGGAAACGTATCTATTATATCAGTCTTCTCCGCCTGATCTTATTCGTAGGAGCTGTAGCAAATGCCATTATCTTTTGGTCTGATGGGTGGCTATGTCTCTCTGCTTTCGCTATCTTACCTTTTATCTTATTCATCTGGCTGGTAAAACGCCATAATTTCTGGTTCTACCGAAAAGACTTTCTGAAAAAGAAAATAGAAATCAATGAGCAGGAGCTACGTGCCATGCAATATGACTTTTCTGATTTTGATGATGGAAAAGAATTTGTTAATCCATCTCATCTCTACACTCTTGATTTAGACGTATTTGGCGAACATTCTCTTTTCCAATACATCAACCGCACTGCAACGCCTATTGGCAAACTGCATCTTGCAAACTGGTTCAATGCACATCTGGAAAACAAAGAAGCTATTGAACATCGCCAGGAAGCTATACATGAATTGTCCACAGACTTAGAATATCGCCAACAAATCCGCTTACTCGGCTTACTCTATAAAGGAAAACCTGCCGATACCACCGAAATCAAAGAATGGGCAAACAGTCCAAGTTATTATCGGAAGCGTACACTTCTACGCATCCTCCCGACAGCGGTAACGATCATTAATTTCTTATGTATAGGTCTAGCCATTTTAGGTATTATCTCGGCCAGTATTGCAGGAGGAGTGTTTGTTGGCTTTGTATTATTCAGCACTATTTTTTCTAAAGGAATCACTAAACTACAAACGACCTACGGAGAAAAGCTACAAATTCTTTCGACATACGCTGACCAGATTCTTCTCACTGAACAGAAAGAAATGCAAAGTCATATACTGCAAAAGTTAAAAACGGAACTTACAAGTCAGAATCAAACCGCTTCTCAAGCAGTACGCCAGCTTTCAAAACTGATGAACGCGCTCGATCAACGAAGCAATCTGCTAATAAGCACGATACTCAATGGACTGATATTCTGGGAGCTGCGCCAAGTGATGCGAATCGAGAAGTGGAAAGAAATCCACGCATCTGACCTTCCCCGCTGGATAGAAACCATCGGAGAAATTGACGCTTATTGTTCTCTGGCAACATTCGCATATAATCATCCGGATTACATCTATCCTACCATTGCTGCTCAATCTTTCCATCTGCAGGCTGAAGCTTTGGGGCATCCTTTAATGGATCGCAACAAATGTGTACGCAACGGAATAGACATTGAAAGACGTCCTTTCTTTATTATTATCACAGGAGCCAATATGGCAGGAAAAAGCACGTATTTACGTACTGTAGGAGTGAACTATCTACTAGCATGTATAGGGGCTCCCGTTTGGGCAAAGCGGATGGAAATATATCCGGCTCGCCTCGTCACCAGCCTTCGGACCAGTGACTCCTTAACCGACAACGAATCTTATTTTTTTGCCGAACTCAAGCGACTTAAATTAATCATAGATAAGCTTGAAGCAGGAGAAGAACTTTTCATCATCCTTGATGAAATATTGAAAGGTACAAACTCTATGGATAAACAGAAAGGTTCTTTCGCCCTCATCAAACAATTCATGCACATGAATACCAATGGCATCATCGCCACTCATGACTTGTTGCTAGGAACTTTAGTGGACTCCTTCCCACAAAATATCCGGAATTACTGTTTCGAAGCTGACATTACGAACAACGAACTCACCTTCTCTTACCAAATGAGAAACGGAGTTGCGCAAAATATGAATGCCTGCTTCTTAATGAAGAAAATGGGGATCGCCGTCATTAACGACTAATCCCCATTCCTTGTATAAAAATCAAAGTTTTCTATTGTAGTAACATCCAAAACCTGCTTTATTTAGTAGCAGCAAACTGAATATAAAACTTCAAGCTACCTGTTTTAATGTGTCGGAAAAAACTAAGTCAAACAGATTTTGTAGAGATACTTTTACTGCATTTTACTTTTTGTCAGAAACGCTATTACCGCTGAAGCTTGTTCATCAGTGAAATACTGCACTGACGTTATTGGCTGATATGTATAAGGTATAAACTGGAATAACTGTACAGCTGCAAACTTTTTATCAGCAGAAAGTATTACATCCATACGTATATTACCACTAGCCTCACTCTTTATATGCGAACCTGCTGAGAATGAACCCGAATTCACAAGATTCCTCAAAGCATCCATGTGTTTCAAATCAAAGAATATACTATGCTCTTTAGCCACACTTTTGGTTGGCAAATAAATAACTTCTTTTGATTTCCAGAAGAGACGGAAAATCCCCATAAGGAATAAACCTGTTCCCAGAACCATCAAAGCCATACTAACCGTAGAAGACTTATCATCCAATTCGAAAGTGGAAACAAAAGCTAAAATACCGACCAATAACATTACAGAAGAAATTA